>JAESGM010000007.1_pt1 | contig 944438 bp, 837 predicted proteins | sample 9269721 | NCBI WGS metagenome assembly JAESGM01 (sample SAMN15720920, study PRJNA650825) | algae metagenome | isolation source: Komarekiella atlantica HA4396-MV6 and co-occurring heterotrophs from... | place: USA: Theobald House, Kauai, HI | collected 2009-07-29 | reverse complement strand
GTCGAGCGGTGTCGATTGGCCCAGATCGGATGCTAAAAACTATGCCGAGCCGATCACCGCAAAGTTACGGGAAAGCGCGGGCATCCTGCGTCCGCTCGGCATAGTGTAGCGCTCGGCATAATCGAAGCATTATCGCATCACCGACGAAGAATTGCTTTGGCTTGGCGAGCGCGTCGAAGAATTGGGGCGCGCCGTTCATGCCATTTGCTCGGAACGAATTGCATCATTAGAGGCTAAGGCGAAGTAGCTTAGCCCTCGAAGGATGATGAAGAATGGACGATTCCGAAACGCTGGTCACACTCACAGCGGATATTGTCGCCGCGCATGTCAGCAACAACAGCGTCGCCATATCCGACATTCCGCTCGTCATCCGTTCGGTGCATGAAGCCCTTGCAGGACTTGGCACCAACGCCGCGCCCGCTCCCGAGCCGCAGCAGCCCGCCGTATCGGTGCGCGCATCGATCAAGCCCGACTATATCGTCTGCCTGGAAGACGGCAAAAAGCTCAAGATGATGCGGCGCCACTTGATGACTGCCTACGGCATGACGCCCGACGATTATCGGGCGAAATGGAACCTGCCGAAAGACTATCCGATGGTCGCGCCTAACTATGCCGAGACGCGCCGCGAACTAGCCAAGCAAATCGGCCTCGGCACCAAGGGCCTCGGTGGCCGCAAACCTGCTACGCGCGGTCGAGCAAAGTCGAAATAGTAATCAGCCAGGCTGATCGCCGTCGGTCTTGTTCAATGCGTCGGCGATCATAGCGGCAAGCGTCTCTTCTGCCTGCGCGCGGGCCGCCGGATCCGATGAGCACAGATCGCGGCGAACCCATTGCGGCGCGCGTTCGACGGTCTGCAGAATGACGGCGGCATTATTCTCTATCATGGGGCCGCCATATCGCGGTGTCGTTCGAGTGCAAATCGCCATCTGCAAAAGTGCGCTGCCCCCGGCGGCGCCATAGCGCGAGCTGCTTCTCGCGGGCTTCACTCCGCAGCGTAGCGGCAGCTTCCACGAGAAGACCCAGAATGACGGCCCGGTCGTCACCGGTCAGCTCGATCAAGTCCGCCTTGGCGATCAGCCCGCCCAGCTCGATGAGCTGGCGCGTGCGCTCGCGGCGCTTCACTTGCCACGCTCGCATGTCATGCCGCGCGGCCTTCGCCTGAAGGCGATTGTGCGCCTGCACTGCTCGGCGGTGCGCCGCCCGCGTTCCGGCGAGTGCCCTTGCGAGCGCCGTTGCCTTCTCCGCGAAAGAAGCTCGCGCCGCTCTTGCGCCAAGCCTCCTTGCGCGCGGCGTCGGCACCGAGGGCATCGAGCAGGGCGCCCGCAAGCTGTTCGATCGACAGCGCGTCGGCGCCGGTCGCGACGACCAGCTCCCCGAGCTGGCCTTGCTTCTTCGTTTTGAGCGTCTTCGCCTTGTCGGTGAGAGCTTGGAGTTCGGCGTCGAAATCACGCTGCTTGCGCATCGTCTGTCCTTCCTTTGCATGGAACGGACACACCAGCTATCGCGAGTCACACGTCTCTTCAAGCAGTTGAAATCTCTTGGGACTTTGCGATCCCGAGCGCGATGAAATCGTGTGAGGGCGCGCTTATACGTCGTGCCGACGTGCTCGTTTTGCCGTAAATGGATAGCCCTCATGGCGATCTATCATTTCTCGGCAAAAGTCATTTCGCGGGCCGCAGGTTCGTCCGCGGTCGCAGCCGCCGCCTATCGCTCGGCCGATCGCCTGCACGACGAGCGGCTTGGTCGGAGCCACGACTTTTCTAACAAGGCGGGCGTCGTCCACAGCGAGGTGTTGCTGCCCGAGGGCGCGCCCGAGGAATGGCGCGACCGCGAGCAGCTCTGGAACACTATCGAAGCCGTCGAACTTCGCAAGGATGCCCAACTCGCCCGCGAGATCGAGTTCGCAATCCCGCGCGAGATGGATGAAGCGCACGGCATCAAGCTTGCCCGCGACTTCGTGCAGCGCGAGTTCGTCGATATCGGGATGGTCGCCGACCTCAATGTCCATTGGGACATTGGCGCCGACGGTCTTGCGAGGCCGCATGCGCATGTCATGCTCAGTATGCGCGAGGTAAAGATCGGCGAGGACGGGGTGGCCGGGTTCGGTGCCAAGGTTCGCGACTGGAACCGCACCGAGCTTCTCTCGCATTGGCGCGAAGCCTGGGGAAGCCATGTGAACGATCGCCTCGCCGAACTCGATATCGATGCGCGTATCGACCATCGCTCGCTGGAAGCGCAGGGGATTGATCTCGAACCGCAGCACAAGATCGGCCCTGCGGCATCGCGGATGGCAGGCCAGGGGCTTGAGGCCGATCGGCTTCAGGATCATCTCGAAATCGCGCGGTCGAACGGCGAGCGTATCCTCGCCAATCCGACGATGGCGCTCGACGCAATTACGCACCAGCAAGCCACCTTCACCAACCGCGATCTGGCGATTTTCGTGCATCGTCACAGTGACGGGAAAGAGCAGTTCGATGCTGTGATGGGAGCGGTGAAAGCATCGCCTGAGTTGATAGCCTTGGGGCGAGACGGGCGTGACGAACATCGCTTCACGTCGCGCTCGATGCTGGAAATCGAACAGCGGCTCGAACGCGCAACCGCGACGCTCGATGCGCGTCGCAATCATGCCGTCGCCGATCGTTATCGCGATCTTGCGCTGGACCGCGCCCTCGATCGCGGTCTGGAGCTGTCTTCGGAGCAGCGTGGCGCGCTCGAACATATCACCGGCGCGCGCGATCTCAGCACCGTCATAGGCTATGCCGGATCGGGCAAGAGTGCGACGCTTGGCGTCGCGCGAGAGGCTTGGGAGGCCGCAGGCTATCAGGTGCGCGGTGCCGCGCTGTCCGGCATCGCAGCCGATGGCCTTGAACGGGGTTCGGGGATCGCATCGCGTACGATCGCGAGCCTCGAGCATCAATGGACGAACGGGCGCGAGCTTCTCACCGACAAGCATATCCTCGTCATCGACGAGGCGGGCATGCTCGGAACGCGGCAACTCGAACGTGTTGTCAGCGAGGCGGAGAGGCAGGGCGCGAAGATCGTGCTCGTCGGGGACCCCGAGCAGCTTCAGGCCATCGAGGCGGGCGCGGCTTTCCGTTCGACGGCGGAGCGCCATGGCGCCGTCGAAATCACATCGATCCGCCGGCAGGAAGAAAGTTGGCAGCGCGACGCGACGCGCGAGCTTGCCACCGGGCGAACGGGCGAGGCGATCGGTCGCTATGTCGATGCCGGACATGTGCACGCCGCCGAAACACGCGATGCGGCGCGCGGTGAGCTGGTCGATGCCTGGGATCGCGACCGGCAGCACTATCCTGACGCGAGCCGGATCATTCTTACCCATACGAACGATGAAGTCCGATCGCTCAACGAGGAGGCGAGGACGCGGCTGCGTGCCGGTGGCGCGCTTGGGGACGATGTTGTCGTCAAGGTCGAGCGCGGCGAGCGCAGTTTCGCAGAACGCGACCGGGTGATGTTCCTCAGGAATGAGCGCAATCTGGGCGTGAAGAATGGCTCGCTCGGCACCGTTCAGACGGTTGACCGAATGCGGATGAGCGTCCTGCTGGACGATGGCCGCAGTATTGCCTTCGACCTCAAGGATTATGGCCATGTCGATCATGGCTATGCGGCGACCATCCACAAGGCGCAGGGCATGACCGTCGACCGCGTGCAGGTGCTCGCGACACCGGGGCTCGATCGACATGGCGCTTATGTCGCGATGTCTCGCCACCGCTTGTCCGTCGATCTCCATTACGGCCGCGACGATTTTACCGACCAGTCGAAACTGGTTCGCGCGCTCAGCCGCGAGCGCGGGAAGGATATGGCGAGCGATTATCTGGATCGAGGTCCCGCGCCCGTCGCGGCGCCGAAGCGCAGCGTCTTTGCCGGGCTAAAGATCAAACGCACACCAGAGCTGTCACGGTCTGCAACGCCGGCACCACCGCGGCGCGGGCCGCTTGACGGACTGCGCGTCAGTGCGAGCGCGATGAGGTCGCTCGCGCCCCGCAGCTCGCTTGACCAAGCCGTCGAGATCTTCGGCCGCGCCGCACAAGATGTCGCCCGAATGAAAGAGCAGGGATATGAGCCGCTGCAACATCAGAGTGATGCTTTGGCGAGGGCGGAGCGTGGTATCGACGCGGTACGCGATCATGGGTCGGTCGACATCGCCGAGGCCATGCGAAAAGATCCGTCGCTGATGAGCGAGGCGGCGTCGGGCCGGACCCAGCGCGCGATCCAGGCGATGGCGGTCGAAGGTGAGATACGCGTGGAAACGCAGGGCAGGGCCGATCGGTTCGTGTCCGAGTGGCAGTCGAATGCGCGCCAGTTGAAGCACCTGCAGCGCGAGGGCGATTATGCACGCATAGATGGCGTTCGCGACCGGCTCGACAGTATGGCGAAGAGCCTCCAGCGCGATGCGCAGCTCGAGTCGGTGCTGCGAAACCGGCGTGCGGACCTGGGGCTGGACGCTATGAGCCAGAAAACGCTGTCTCATGATCTTGCAGAATATCTCCGCCCTTCACGCGGGCTTGGGATCGGTATGTAAGATTGCGGGATGTCAGATCCTGCAACCCAACCCGAACCCGAAGAACCAGCGGTCGATGACGCCGTTGAGACGATCATACGCAGTCTCGCAGGTCTTCGATCTTCCGTTGACGGCTTCGCTCAGCTTCAGCAGCAAATTCACGGGCGAGATTACAGTCCGGAATTGACGAAGATCAACGATACTTGGGAAAAGGCTCGGGAAGCCTTCATCAAGCTGAAGGAGCTTCCAGCGCTCAGGCTCACGCCGACTGATATTGCGCGTCAGATCGAGGTCGCCGGCCAAAATGGACGCTCGTCAGACCATGAGGCATGGCGATCGGCGCAGCAGCGTCTTGACGAGACGACGCGCTCGATCGGAACGGTGGTTGGTTCAGCCCGAGCGGCAGAACAGCAAAATCGATGGCTCGCTATCGGTATGACCGCGGCATCAATCCTGGCGTTTATTGCCGGGTGTATGCTGCCCCCGGTTGTTGATCGAGCCGCCCCGACGGATTGGCGTTGGCCAGAAAAGAGGGCTGCCGCGATTTTGGAGCGTGATGCCTGGAGTGCGGGCCAACATTTGATGCAGACGTCCAATCCAGCTCAGTGGGACCGTTTGATGACGGCGGCACGCTTCTACCGCGAGAATGAAAAGGATCTTGCTGCTTGCGCCCGCCTGGCGCGAAAAAAGGCGGTGCGGTGTGAAGTTGATGTCACTGCGACGCAGTCGCGCAATGGACCGACCACTTAGCGCCCGATGTCGGCCGTTCCATATGAAACTGGCTTCTACCCGAAAGCCGTCATTTGATTGGTGCAGCAGGATCGGCTTCCTGTGGGAATGACCGCGAAATTCGCACAGGTGCCACTATGCTGGGCCGGCGATCCAATTCAGCGGAACGAGCTTTTCGTCGCCAAGCCATTCGCCGGCGAGCGTAACGCCTTCGATTTCGCCCCATACGTCTGGGCCCGCGTGGTCGAGCACAATGACCTGGAGCCGTCCTTCCGCGCGCACGATCTCTTTGCCGAGCGCTTCGAAGACCGAACGGATCGCGACTACGTCTTGGTCGCGGGTGCGACCACGCTCGCTCGCATGTTCGACGTCGAAGCCGCGCGGGAAGTAAACTTGGCTAGGCTGGTCGAAGATCAGCAGGCCAGGCACCGGATGCGTGATCTCGGACAGGAAGAAGCGCTGGAGCGCGAGCATGACCGCGACATGATAGGCGAGCCAATTGGCGCCGCTGCCAATTTCCCAGAGATAGTCGGCGCGGTCTGTATGAATAACTCGAATCGTAAGATCCTCGACCAAGATCTCGATCGGCGCGTCGGGCCACTCAGCATCTAGATTGGGAAGAATCTGCGCCGCGAAGGTCTGGACGATCTTGAGGGCCGAGGCCTGCTTTTCCTTTACTTGCATTTCCGAATAGATTTGACGCTGCTTCCTTATGTCGTCTTTTATGCCTTCGATTCGCTCCGCGAGCTCCGAATCTTTGCCGGCGCGCTCGTAGAGCAGGATCGCCTGATCGAGCCGCCCGAGGAAGCGCATCAGCTCGTCGGTACGGAAGGTTGCGGCGCGAACCTCGGCCGAGCGCCGCTCAAGCCTGGCCATATTCTGACGGACGGAGCTGAGTGCCGCGGTTCCTCGTTCGACCTCGTTGCGCAGCCGCAGCCGTTCTCTGTCAAATGCATCGGTTAGGGGCTCTTGCGAGCGAAGCTCGATCTCGGCGCCCTCGAGCGCCTCGCGAAGCGCCATGAGCTTTTCGCGCCCTCCACGTCCCAGAGCAACGAGCGGATCGCTTTCCGCGCCTGGTTGGGCACCAAGCCATTTTGCGATTTCGAGACGATCGCGCTGGATGAGAATGGCCGAACCATAAGATTGGCTGCTGTCGATGAGGCGCTGAATTTCATTCAGCCGCTGCCGGCGTTCGGAGAGCGCCGATGCTATGCGGCGCTCCTGTTCACGGTAGCGTTGGAGTTCACCGAGAGCAGTCTCGATCGATGCGACGGACGGCGTCACACCGGTACGATTTCGTCCCGCGACATAGCGAAGCAGCCGAAGGAGCTTCCCCCAGTCTGCTGGAATTTCGGTTGTCGGCTCGATCAGGCCGAGCTCGATCGCCTGCCGCACCCACATCTCGGCTTCTCGCTGCCACGTCCTGACCGACGCGCGTGAAGTGGCAAGCTCGATCTCAAAGCGACGGAGAATGCGCTGAAGGCGGTCGATCTCCCATTTGGCGGCAAGCATTGCGCTCGTGAGCGCTCCGAGGACATAGGGAAAGATCGCCTTGAGTTTCTCCCTATGCTCGGTCGTGTCGGCGTTGAAGAACAGCACGGCAGGGTTGGCGACGATGAATTGAGGTTGGAACAAAAAGGCGGTGAGATCCCGAAAGCTAACGCGCGACTGATAGCCGGGCTCGGTGCCCGGCTCGAGGTCAAGGTTCGACAACGTGGCAAGTTGATCGAGTTTCTTTTTTACTGCATCGGCGGTAATATTCTTTTCGGGCTCCGCCGGTATCTCGACGTCTTCACCTTCGAGAAGCATCATGTCCCCGGTCTGCTTGGCATCGCCCGGTTCGCGGCGCGCTAAAAGCTTGTCACCTTCCGCGGTTTCGACAAGGATCCCGAACCACGAGCAGGCATTGCGGATGGTGCCGACAGGGATGCTGCACTTTCCTGATGCCAAGCAATAGTCGATAATAGGGATTACGGCAGATTTGCCCGTTTTTGAGGCCCCGCTGATGACGTTCGCCATGCCGGGCTCGAACTCGACTATCCGTGGAGGATGCCCAGCCTTTGACCAAAGGATGAGCTTCAGTAGCTGGAAATGCATCAGGGCCTCACCTGCAGAACGGAGAAAATGGTCGGCGGAGGTACGCGGCCCATCCATTGTCCGAGCTTCGCAGCCCCGGCGCTCAGGGGCTTGATCCGCTCGCTTGGTCGACGGAACTTGACCGCGAGCGATCTGACGTTGGCGCTCTCGTAATCTACCTCTAATAGTCCCGTTGCGATGCCAGTCGCGAGTGCCCCAAGCGTAAGCATGCGCATCGCGCGTGTCCGGTCATGGATCGCTAGGAGTTCCTCACGTTCCTTGCTGAACTTCTCGACGAATTTCCCGAGGCCCGAGCTTGGGTAGGTGCCGCTGATCTTCTCGATCGTCGGGCGATGAAGCGTGAGTGGCAGCACGAGGAAAGCGAGATGGAGCATTGGCGCCGATCCCCCGCTATGCTCTTGGTATGCTCTGGCGAACTGCCATAGCAGAAAGGCACCGAGCGCGCTGTTTTGGACCGCCTCGATCGGCGAGATGATGTTGTCCTCCCTCGTCATGGACCGAACAGCTCAGTATAATGCGGATGCCAGCCCACGCGCAGTGTGTCAGCCAGAAGGTTGAAGCTTCCCGGAACGAAATAGAGCGGCACGTCGCGTCCTTCGAGCACGGCTTGCAGTTTCATGCATTCGCGGTAGATCGCACGTCCGCGCGCGGTCTCCGCAAGGTGCGCGTGAATCTCTTCGACCTCTTCACGGATAAATCCGAAGCGCGACTCGAGATCGGAATCGAATTCCTCCAGGCTCGCCTCGACGATCCGTCCGTCTGCCGCCCATATCGTCCGGTCGGCGCTGGATTGGAGGTAATTTCCGACGGCCCGGATAAGCTGGTCTTTCGATACCTCTATGCGCAGCAACTGCTGCACGAACAGCGGCGCAGCGCTTACGATCCTGTGAACTTCGTCAGCGCTCGGCGATGTGGTGGTTGGAACGAGCAGGCCGAGAATGCCATGCTTGCGGACGAAGGCTTGCACCTGCTTCCGAAACGCGGCCGCCTCAATCACCGGTGTCTGGCCGCCGGCGATCAGGTCGGCGATCTGATTTTTCGCGGCGCCGATCGCATACGCGCAAAAGTCGTCCACGGAGTCCTCGAACACTGCGAACCGGAGAACTTCGCGGATCCCTTCGAGCGGGTCGTCTTCGCACAAGAGCTCGAAGTTCAGAATGACCTGCCGGCAGATAGCAGTTCCGGCGCTAAGAAATTCGCTAATCTTAGGATTGCATCCCTTTAGCTGGTTTGCAGGTGTCACCTTCTTCGCGATCACCGCGAGGAGAGCGTCGGCTTCGGCCTCTGTTTTCGCGGCGTGCATCTGCTCGGCAAGCTTTCCGCCCTTTTTCGGGCACGCATAGTAGCGGAAAATGGCCGATGCCGGATCGATCGCACCCTCGATGCAAAGCGAGGCCCAGTTGGCGAAGCTCTTCCAAAGGTCGAAGGCGCTGTCCGACAGCGGATTATTTGCCAACGCGCTTTTGGATTGTTCGAGAAGCAGCGGCTGACCTGCAAGATGCACCGCCGTATCTTCGATATATTCGAGCGACACCGAGCTGCCGGACGGCGCTTTCAGCAAATGGTGACAGAGGCGCACGTCCTGCAGTCCGTAGCCCAGATACTGGCCCGGAACGCTGCTTTTGGTTGCCTTTACAATTGTCGTTGCCATTAACCCCCGGCAGTTTAGTCCTGCTCAGCCCGTCGGGGTCTATATCCGAGGATTGCCGTATAGCCAAATAGCTCGTGCGAAATCGAGGCGTTCTCCCGGCCTGCGCCAACTGCGTTAGCGGCGGGGATGATTGCTTCGGAGATAGTTTGATGATGAGCTGTCGTTCGGCCCTAATGAGACGGTGAAATCGACGGTTCGCGCAAAACGACAGAGTATCTCTATTGCGGACAATATTTTCGGAACAGATCGCGGCTGAGGTGAAACTACGCTCGCACAAAAGACCTAGATTGCGATAAAGAAGCGGAGAGCCCTCACGAAAAAGGAGAATATATGGACGTTGAAACTGCAAAGGCCATCCAAGGCCTGGCCCGCATGATAGACAACGTCAACGAACGCAATGCGCTCGGTCTGCTGGCCCTCAACAGCGTAATGATCTTACTTGCTGCCAATCGTCGCCAAGGAATACTGAATGAAGTCGAGGTTGATTTGATTAATCAGTCATTCGCGGATGTGAAAACGGACGAAGCCCTCCAGCGCTACGAAAAAGTCAGAGCCTTGTACGATATGGCGTTTCACCTGTGGAACGCCGCCGAACCAAATTAGAAACTTTGAGTACTTGAAATTAGAATTTGACATTGACGGCTGCCGGCGGGCGCCGGTCTGTCCTTCTAAGCCGATGCCGATCACCGCAGCTCGACCCGCCGACCCGTCGATAACATTCGAGGCGACAGTGGAAAGGGCGAAGATAAATTTACCTTCCTATTGCTATCGTGGAACACAACTTGTCGCTCACGCTCACTCCTATTTCGCATGACGAGCTTTGCCACGGCTCCCGTTGGACGATTGCCGCGGAAGCGCTTCCAGAGCTGGCTCGACAAGTAGCGCTCGTAGCTTTGGGGCAATCGCGCCACGTCGCTCGCATTCTCGCTGGCATTGATGGAACTGCATTACCGGTAAATGCCGCCATGTGTGACGGGGCCATCAAGCTCCTGACGGTAAAACCGGGCGAGGATCCTTGGCACCGAGACGGCTGGGTATTTCAAATCCTTTCTTGGATTGCCGCGCACCGTAACGAAGTTGGAATAGTCGCACGCGCCCCCCATTTGCTGCACGCCCACAAGGGATTTGACGGCATGCAACTCAAGCTGAATGACATCGGCAATGCAGTCACTGCAGTTGTAATCTTTGAAGACAAGGCGACAGATAGCCCGCGCAAAACGATCCATGGCGACGTGTGGGAGGGGATCCGCGCACTTGAGTCCGGCCAGCGCCTTCCCGAATTGATTTGCGAAACGCAAGCATTACTCGAAGCGCAATCTGCCCGATATCCTGGCCTCGATATCGATGCCGCAATTGCAACATTGCTTTGGGATCAGGTTCGTCATTATCGCGTCAGTATCAGCACGTCGAAGACACACGCCAGCGATGTAGGTAGGAAACGGTTGTTCAAGGGCTACGATGGGGTCGCACCCGGATCTCCAGCGAGACGCGGGGCAGAAACAATGCACTTCGACGATTTGCGCAGATGGATGGCCGGCTTTGCAAATTCTGCCATTTCCCAGCTCGAAACCTGGAAAGCCGAAGCTTCGGATGTTTGATCCCGAGACAGTTCGTTTAATTGGCGAGGCACCGGCGCTTGACGGTCTTGATCTAGAAAGCTTGCCGCAAGATTTTACGCGCGCATATGCTGAAATTGTGTCTGCACGTGTCCGGCTACGAGAAGTCGCGGGCACGGAAAAGGTCCGCGGCGAGGAGCTTGCCAATCTCATTGAGCGAATACGCAGGATTGCTGCGACGCAAGAAGCTCTCGTTGCCAGCGATGCATCACGCGAAAACCGAGCTGGCGCTGCGTTCATCGCAGCGATGGGCCACCAGCTTGTTCTCATGGCCGAACTGGTCGGAATGGAGGACTCGGAGGCTGTCCCTCCCGAGGCAGATACCCTCGACATATACCAGCTTGACGAGCTCGGCGGAGAAGATGACGAGAATCTGGGCGTTAGTGACAACTCAGAGCGGCGCGAAAGCTTCGTGGGTGCCACTCGCGCCGCTCCCGAGCTTTGTGCCACCCTCCTCTTTCTGATTGCTGACGCCCAGCCAGATGCCGCCGAGATGGCGACACACATTCGCCGGCCCGAACGCCTCGATGGCGAGGGCCGCCTAATCCGGGCGATTTCCGACATTGCTGCTGGCAACCTTCACGAGCTGGCCGAAGCAGACCTAGCTTTCGAGCCACCCGCGGACACCTCCCTTGGAGGGCTCGCAGTTGATGCACTACTGCGCGCGCTACACCGTGGAATTTCTGAGCTAGCGGGAGAGCTGCTGGCCCGTCCCACCGAAAATGAGTTGCCATCCCGCGCACGCGAAACGTTTGTGAAAGTGAAGGAGCTGTCGCTCGATCAAATGAACGGCGTATTTGATGAAGGAGGGGCGGCAGCGATTAACGTGTTTCCAGGGCCTCTCCATCTTGCGAATCTTCTGATCGCGCTGTCGGGCAATTTAATTGAGGCTAGCATTTGCCGTGTTGAACCGCCGGCTGGCGTAGATGCGGACGGTTGGTGGAAGATCATCCGAAGAGTCGCAAAGAAGCGACCATATCTTTGGCGCAATCACCGTGATGCGATCGCCAAGGGTTATCTCGTACCTGGAATTTCATCGGCAGTGAGCTTCCCAACGGGCGGCGGCAAATCGACGCTGGCGGAACTCAAGATTGCAGCAACACTGCTTTCCGGCCGCCAGGTCGTCGTTCTTGCCCCTACGCTGGCGCTCGTCGAGCAGACGGCTTCCTCCCTTTCAAAGGGGTTTCAGGGCTATTCGGTCTTCGGCGATCTCGACGATGAAGACAGTCTTGCGACGTTGGTGGTGCTTCCGGAAATAATCGTCACGACGCCGGAACGCTGCTTAATGCTTCAGGCGCTCCAATCCGACGCGTTTGCCGACGTTGGCCTAATCATGTTCGATGAATGCCATTTACTTCATCCCCGCGATGCTGACCGCAGCCGACGGGGTGTCGATGCAATGCTCTGCATTCTAGGATTGAACCGTCTCGCCGATAGTACCGACTTTTTGATGATCTCGGCGATGATGAGCAACGCCAGCGAGATGGCTGGCTGGCTTGCCGAGCTCACGACTAGGGACGCTATACCGCTCGATTTGTCTTGGAAGCCGACGCGTCAGGCGCGGGGATGCGTCACATATCCTGCTGATCGCATAAGAGAGCTGCGCGCCTTTCTCATAGAGGAGGAAGGGAACTCTGAAAACGTCACGGTGCCGAAGCGCGTCAAGGAGCAACTTCTCGTTCGGCCATTTGGCTTCTTCTGCCTGCGCCAAACATGGGCCACCAAATCTCGCCGCGATTACGCGCTGATGCCGCTTCTTGATAAGGAGGTGCAGCTTGGGACGGGGCAAAAAGGCTGGTATCCGACGCCGAACGGCAATCAAGTCGCTGCCGAGATTGCTGCGGCGGCGGCCGATGCCGAACTGAAAACTCTCGTTTTCGTGCAGAGCACAATAGGCGCGGAGGGCAGCGTCAAACATTATGGAAAGCTGTGCGAGAGACGGATCTGCCTTACCGAGGCGGAGGCGGAGATGCGCCGTCGCATCGAAGACGAAATGGGCGGAGCCGATCACTGCTACCTAAAGCTTGACGAAGAGGGGCGGGTGATCGGCGGCGCCACTAGCCACCACGCACAACTCCTCAAGGATGAGCGCGACCTTCATAAGTCGCTCTTCGATCGTCGGGATGGATTGAGCGTTTTGTTCGCTACGTCCACCGTTGCTCAAGGAATGAATTTGCCGAGTGATATCGTGCTGATCGCAACGGATCGACGCTGGGACGTCACGAAGGACAAAATGGAGCAACTCGAGGCTCATGAATTGCTGAACGCTGCGGGCCGAGCGGGCCGCGCTGGAGAAAGCGGGCAGGGGTTTGTCCTAGTCGTTCCAGGAAAAGTCGTCGATTTCGATGACGATGCCAATATGATAAGCGCGCACTGGATGACCCTTCAGGGGATTTTCTCGCAGTCTGACCAGTGTCTCGAGATCGATGATCCGATGACGGGATTGCTCGACATAATCCATGAGCAAACGGTGCTCGGCGAAAATGAGGAGTATTTTCTCGCGCGTCTGCCGGTCGGTATCGGCGACGATGGTGGCGACACGGATGAAGAAGCGCGAACCTTGCTTCGAAGCTCCTTCGCTGCCTACCGTAAGCGCGCGGCTGGCAATGACGAGTGGGTCGAGAGTCGGATCGACGCAGCGCTTTCTCGACGGGCGGAACGCACTCCGGAACAGGTGGAGGTCTGGCTCGATCGGCTTGCCTCGACTACGGGGCTTCCGCATTATATTCTTGAAAGCCTCTCCTCCCGCATCGACGCGGGTGCCTTTTCGGGCTCCACCAAACAGTGCGTGAAGGCGATATTTCGGTGGCTCGCGGATTATCCGAGCTACATGCTACAAGTCTTGCGTCCAACCGATGTCGAAGGCCTTTTTGGAAAGCAATATAAAGAGCTAGCCACAAATGTTGCGAAAGCTGAGCACGCATTACCGGTTATCAAGGCACTGACGCGCAAGTGGATGGCGGGGAAGACGCTCCGCAAGATGGAGATTGCGGCAGGCACTTTGTCAGAGAAGGTTGGCACATGCGAGACCGCGCGCCACTACGTTGCACGCGTTGCTGCGGACATGGCTTTTGTTGCCGGATTGCCGGCTCGTATTGTCGCTGCGCGCGCTGCAGCTGCGGGAGAAGATCCGGACATCTCGCTAGTGCTCGCTACTCTCGCAACCTGTGTGCGCCGGGGCTGCAACACGCCGGAACGACTCGCAAATGCGGTGATTCACGGCAAAGAGCTATCTAGGGTATCCGCGCTTGAGCTCTTCAAGCCCGTCGAACGACTTCTTGGACCGCCTGCCGGCAACGAGGACTTTGAAGCGGTGACACGGCGCGTGCGTCTCGCCTATGACTTGTCGTCCTTCACAAACTTGACCACGCTACCTCCTCTCGAGCCGTTGTGACCTGCGCGAGGCGAAGCCATTTTCGCGGTCCGCAGCACGAGAACTATGCCCGATGTAGCGTCGAAGGCGGCGCAAGCTACGGGATTGAAGCGTTACCGCAGTTTCGTGGAATTGCTCGCGCGGCGCATGGAAGCCGGACGTAAACTCATGGATGAGCTTTCGGACGAGATGCCGCCCGGGGAGCTGGCCTCGCCCTGATCGGAGGCTGCGCCTCGGCCGCCGCCGCGCGCTCGGCACGCATCGCGATCGACGCATCGACATTCCGTCGCATATAGGCCCGGAAATCGGTCTCGCTCATTTTTTCGTGCCGTGCGTCATAGGTCTGGCTCCTTCGATTATAGGCCGACGCGGTACTGAAGATAGCAAAAGAACCCTTCAGATATCGCGACATCTGGCGTGCATTCGGCGCGTCTGGATCGTCTTCGAGTTCGCCATTTTCCCAAGCGTCAGGGCCGACGTAGCGGTCCGGCGCCATCTCCACGACGACTTCCTTGTAACCCGATGCCGGAAGATAGGCATCCTCGGTTCCCGTGGGATCGATCGGTGCCGTCTCCAGCCGGAAATAGTTCCAATGCGATTCTGCGCCGAAGGACTCGAACGTCAGCTTTGCGGGTTTCAACACGGTCAGGAAGCCCGTTTGCAGCTCGATGAGCTGGTTCTCGCGCGATCGCGTGACCCCCGTCAGCGTCATCCCGCCGCCGTCGGGAAAGAACATATGATTGAGTGACTGGCGGCCGATCAGGCGAAGCACCGTGCAGATGCCGTCGATGTCGGTCCATGTGGTCGAAGTAGGAACGCCGCTCGGGAACAAGCTATTCTGGATTTCGGTCCATTCGCTGTCATTCTGGTCGTCGAAGTCCTCCATCATCGTGAGCCAGCGCAGGAGCCGCCTATGGACCACGTCGATGGTCGGCCGGGCGGCGGGGTCATTGTCCGTGCACTCGCTGAGCAACTCGTCGAGCGGCATGACATATTCATCCTTGCGGAAGCGCGAGAGAGCAAGATTTCCGGTCGCAAGATATTGGCCGTCGAAGCCGAGGCCGTCCCCCGTCAGAGCGATCCACAGCGTCTTTGCGAAGGAATAGACATCGGCGGGGCCACCCGCAGCGCGCGCGGCCATGCGCCGCATCTCGGGCGCCATCGTGAACTTCGGTCCGACATCCTGCCGGTTCGGCGTGAGGTCGGGCCGCTTCGGATATTTGACGAGGCCAAAATCCGAAAAGCAGAGGCGATCGTCGAGGACGAGGATGTTTGCGGGCTTGATGTCGCGGTGGTAGATTTGCAGATCATGAAGCGCTGAAAGCGTTTCCGCCAGTCGTGCGAACTCGCCCACGATCTCCTTTCCGGATCGCTGCCCGATTTTCGTATTGATGGGGCGGGCGAGCGGCATGACGAACCACGGTGTTTCTCCGAACCGGCCGTGGACGGCACCAAGCTCAAGAAGAGGAACGATTCCGGGCACGGCGCCGGCCAGCTTCAGCGCTTCGGTCTCCGCTTCGAAGCGGGCCAGCGAAATCTCGTCGATCCGTCTCAGCAATTTGATCGCCCGGCGAGGCGAATCGGGCTGCTCGGCTTCCCACACCTCGCCATTACCACCCGCGCCGAGACGCCGAATCAGCTTCCAGGGACCGATCTGATATCCTGCCCGCAATTTCATCCTGCTTTTACGTGCCATGGATCATCCTGTATTGCGATTTTACCCGGCCTGCACTTGCGCGTGTCACCGCACCGATGGCCGGTCAAATCCGAACCGGGCATAAGCCTTGCTCTGGGACGATTTGGCAAGGAAGTTTGGCGCGACGCTGGCTGCAAACCGGCTGCAACTAAGGCAACATGGGGAATAGCCCCGACGACAACGGACCCCTTATGGCCAAACGACATCATTATGTTCCCGTGACCTATCTGCGCCAGTTCGTCGATGCGAACGGACAATTGATTGTCTTTCGAAAGGACGATCCTGAGCGCCCCTTCCGCCAGCGTCCCGAGGCCATGGCGTTCGAGCGCTACTATTATTCGCAGATCGATGCCGATGGCGTGCGCGACGACGATAGCTTTGAAACGCTTTTCAGCCAGCTCGAAGGGCGGTGGACGCCGATCGTCGACGCGCTGCGCCGCCGCGAGACGATGTTTCCCGATGCCGGAAATCTGGTCACCTTCCTTGCCTTGATGCGGGTGCGTGGCCCCGCATTCCGGGACATGATCGAGCTTCAGCTCGCCCAGATCGTTCATACAGAGATGGCGGTGCTCGAGCGAGCAGGCGAAATTGAACCACCCCCGATGGGGTTGTCGCCGGCTGACATTATCGTATCCATCGACCCGCACCGATCGCTGATGGCGATGGCCGAAGGCCTGAAGTCGATCGGCGAATTGATGGAGACGCTCCATTTTGATGTTCTGCATAATCAAACCGGGACCGATTTCCTGACGAGCGACAACCCCGTCCTCTACTTTGATCCCCGTGTGTCGTTCTCCCGGCTCCGCCCCTACACCGTCGCCGGGCCCTTTGCTCCGATCGAACTGTTGTTTCCCATTGCCCCGGACATGTTGCTCCGGGGACGCCTCCGTCCGGCGCGCACGGATATCGGCCACCGGCGATTGACCGACGCATCGAAGGTCATTCGCCTCAATCGCCTCATTGCCCGCTTCGGATATCGTAGCGTGTTTGCGCGCGGTCCGGGACAGGAGCAGCTGATCTCCGCAACCGCCGACCGATCGCCCGTACCGGAATTCTCGCGCATCGCGCATCCCCAGGGTGGCATGGTCACCATGACCCAGATGGCTTTTGGTCCCCGTCCCGCAAAGCCGCGTTGGACTCCGCGTGACCCGGACTGAATGAACGAGGCGCGATAAGATCAGCCGGATAGCGCTGATAGTCGCTCAAGAGCAGCTGACGAAGGGCCCGTTTCGCCCCTTCCGCCGACATCGGCAAATCCCGGATCGTGAGAAGATAGCAAAAAGCCTCCAATGCGTAGATGACTTGATGAACATCTCAAAGTCGTCGCCATCCTCGGGCTCGAAATGGCCGTGTGCGACCCGGCTACGATATTGCATCGCCCTCAGGAGGTGAGCGACAATCTCGTCGGCAAGGACATTCTCGCCGAACCGCGCGCAGAACGTCCGCTTCTCTAACTTCGCCGCCTCGAAGCTGTCAGTCCGAAACCGGCCCAGATGCGTGCTCCAGTGGGCTGTACCGATGCTGGATTGCAGGCTCGGTGGCGCAAGGATCAATGATGATAGAGCGGGGTCCTGTGAGCGGTCGCCGGACAGTCGCAGGGAGCCAGAACCGAGATGGCTTTCGGCAGCACCCTGAAATGCGCCGGGGTGGCGGTAACGATCTCGCCATCGGTGTTCACGGGCATGGGGCGTTTTGTGTTGATGTCGAACTCGACGCACTTTGCCGTGCGGACCTCCTTCCACGCGCCGTGGGTGCCCGACCGGAAGGCACGGAGCATGAGCGCAAGCTTCCAGAGATTCCTGAGTTCGAGGCTGTAGAGGTCGAGATGGCCGTCATCGATCGCGGCATTTTCCTCGACGACATTGCCGCCGCCGTAGAGCCGGCCGTTACCGATCGCGATCTGGAACGTGCTGACGCGGCTGGTCTGGCCCTTCTCGGCGATCGTTGCGCGGAAGCGCCTGGCGCCAAGTAATATCCGGGTTGCGGCCACGGCATAGCCGAGGCGCCCGAAGCGCTTCTTGATCGCGGGGTCGAGCTTCTGCGCAAGCTCGCTGCTCAGTCCAATGCTGGCAACGTTGAAGAAGGCGTGGCCGTTGACGGTGCCGACGTCGATCGCGCGCCGGTGCCCGGCCAGGATCGTATCGGCAGCTGCGACGAAATCGAGCGGGATCGAGAGCGTGCGCGCAAGATCGTTGGCTGTCCCGGCGGGAACGATGCCAAGCGGCAATCCGCTCTCGATGATGGCCGGCGCGGCCGACGATATCGAACCGTCGCCGCCGCAGACAATGACGAGGTCGGCATCGCGGTGCAGCCTAGTCACGTCGCGCGCGATCTCGGGAAGGCTTTCAAACGGCTCGACCTTGACCCGCAGCCCGCCGGCTTCGAGCCGCTCGCGGACCGGCTGGAGGGCCTGCTGCCCTTGCCGGGCACCGGCGTTGTGAAGCAACAAGGCGCGCGTTTCTCTTGGCCATGGCATCGGCATGATCCTGTGTTCGGGCGAGGGAGCTATTGTCTGCTAGGTCTGGGGTGGCAGGCGGGTGGATCATGGGCTGGATGGAGGTCGTTTTGCGTGGCCGGCATCGGGCTCATTTTGCTCTGGGCTGTCACCACCTCGTTCCTGGCGCGCATCGCGCAGGATTTCGATGCCGCCCTTGATCGCGATCAGGGCGGTTGCGAAGCCGACGAGAAGATCGGGCCAGTTCGAACCAAGCCACCAGACGAGCACGCCCGCGATCAATATGCCGCCGTTCGACACGAAATCGTTGAAACTGAAGGTGGTCGCCGCGCGCAGGTTGACGTCGGGATCCCGGATGCGCTGGAGCAGCTTCAGGCATGTATAGTTCACGACCGCCGCCACGGCCGACATGATCATCATCGTGGTGCCGATCGGCTCGCTGCCTTGCAGATAGCGCCGTCCGACGTCGAAGAGGACCCCGGCGGCAAAGATCAGGAGCATGACACCCGAGGCCGTGGCGGCGCGCGTCTTCCACTTGATGCCGTGGCTCAGCGCAACGAGGCTCAGCGCATAGACGGCGGCGTCGGAAAGATTGTCGAGCCCGTTGGCGATGAGGGCGCTGGAGTCTCCAAGGGCGCCTGTCGTCAGGAAGGCGATCGCGATAGCCGCGTTCAAGACGAGAACGATCTGGAGCGTTCGCTTTTCGCGTTCGCTCCCGGATGCTTTTTCAGTCATTGCAAGCTCCTCAATCCTCACCATCCCTAAAAGGAGGCGGAACCCGCTTGGGTTCCGCCCCAGTCAGCACTCCCGGTTGCCGCCGACAGGGGGGGAATGGCAGCAATCCGGGAGGGTCTCAGCCTGCGGGGCTGGGCACGCCGCTCGGACGCGCCAACTCTTCCTCTTCGGCCTTCGCGGTCCGTCGATGGACCAGGAGGTAGAGCGCAGGCAGCACCAGCAGCGTCAGGATCGTCGATGAGATGATCCCGCCGATGACGACGGTCGCCAGCGGCCGCTGCACTTCCGAGCCCGCGCCGACGTTAAGCGCCATCGGCACGAAGCCCAGCGATGCAACGAGCGCGGTCATCATCACCGGTCTGAGGCGGGTCAGCGCGCCTTCGCGGATCGCTTCGACGAGCGCTTTTCCGCGTTCGCGCAGATCCTTGATGAAGGAGAGCATCACCACGCCGTTCAGCACCGCGACCCCCGACAATGCGATGAAGCCGACGCCGGCCGAGATCGAGAGCGGAATGTCGCGCAGCGCCAGCGCCGCGACGCCTCCCGTCAGCGCCAGAGGCACGCCCGAGAAGACGATCGCCGCATCGCGCACCGTGCCGAACAGCATGAACAGCAGGCCGAAGATCAGCAGCAGCACCAGCGGCACGACGATCTGGAGGCGCTCGGTTGCGGACTGAAGCTGCTCGAACGTCCCGCCATATTCGATGTAGTAACCATCGGGCAGCACGACCTCAGCTTCGACCTTTTGCGTGAGCTCGTCGATGAACGAACCCAGATCGCGCCCACGGACATTCGCCGTAATCACCGCGCGGCGCTTGCCATTTTCGCGGCTGATCTGGTTCGGCCCCGCCGCGAGCGATATCTCCGCCAGCTCCGAAAGCGGCACGAAGCCGCCGGCCGGAAGTGCAACGGGGAGATTGCCGAGCGACGCGAGATCGGTGCGAATGGCCTCGGGAAGCCGGACGATGACGTCGAAGCGGCGGTCACCCTCGAAAAGCTCGCCGGCCTGACGGCCGCCGGTCGCGGTCGAAACCGCATCCTGGACCGTTTCCATGCTGACGCCGTAGCGCGCGAGCTTGTCGCGGTCGGGCGTGACCGAGAGCATCGGCAGGCCGGTGACCTGTTCGAGCTTCACGTCCTGCGCGCCCGCAATCCCGCCGGCGACTTCCTCGATCGCCTGCCCTGATTCGAGCAATTGATCGAGATCGTCGCCGAACAGCTTGATCGCAACGTCGGCGCGAACGCCGGCGATCAGCTCGTTCATGCGCATCTTCACCGGCTGGGTGAACTCATAATTGTTCCCCGGTACTTCGTTCACCGCCTTGTTGAGTTCGGCGACGAGCTGGTCGCGCGTCTTTCTCGGATTGGGCCATTCCTTCCGGTCCTTGAGCATGATGAAATTGTCGGCGACCGACGGCGGCATCGGATCGGTCGCGACCTCGGGCGTGCCGATCTTCGCAAACACCCGCTCGACTTCGGGGAACTGCCTGATCCTCTTCTCCAGCGCCTCCTGCATCGCGATCGACTGGGTCAGGCTCGTCCCCGGAATGCGCATCGCGTGCATCGCGATATCGCCTTCGTCGAGGTCCGGGATGAACTCGGACCCGAGACTGGTCGCCGCCACGCCGCTCAGCGCGACAAGCGCCAAAGCACCAGCCAGCGCAGCCTTCGGCCAATTGAGGACGCGGTCGAGCATCGGGCGATAGCCCTTGCCGAGACCGCGCATCAGCCAATTTTCCTTTTCCTCGACCTTGCCGGTCACGAACAGCGCCACCGCGGCCGGAACCAGCGTGAGCGACAACAGAAGTGCGGCGGTAAGCGCGAGGACGACGGTGATCGCCATCGGATGGAAGGTTTTGCCCTCGACGCCCTCGAGCGCGAAGATCGGCAGATAGACGGCGGTGATGATGATGATGCCGAAGATGCTCGGCTTGATCACCTCTGCGCTCGCCGAGGCGACGAGACCGAAGCGTTCGTCGCGATCGAGCAGGCGCCCGAGCCGGTGCTGGGCCTCGCCGAGCCGGCGGAGGCAGTTCTCGACGATGATGACGGCCCCGTCGACAATGAGGCCGAAGTCGAGCGCCCCGAGGCTCATGAGGTTTGCCGATGTCCGCGTCTGGAGCATGCCCGTCAGCGTCATCAGCATCGCGACCGGAATGACCGCCGCCGTGATCAGCGCCGCCCGGAAATTGCCGAGCAGGAGGAACAGGATCACGATGACGAGGAGCGCGCCTTCGGCCAAGTTCTTCTGCACCGTCGAGATCGTCCGCTCGACGAGCGCGGTGCGATCGTAGAGCGGCTTGGCAACGACGCCCTTCGGCAACGCACGCGAAGCCTCGACGAGACGTTCGGCCGAGGCCTGCGCGACCACGCGCGGATTCTCGCCGATCAGCATCGAGACCGTGGCAAGGACGACTTCCTTGCCATTTTCCGTCGCGGCGCCTGTGCGGAGCCCCGAACCGATCGCGACATCGGCGACGTCGGCGATCCGGATCGGAACCCCGCCACGAGTGGTGACGATGATCTGCGACAGGTCGCGCTCGTTATTGGCCTGACCCGGCACGCGGATCAGAATCTGCTCGCCGCTGCGCTCGACATAACCGGCGCCGCGGTTGGCATTATTGGCCTCGAGTGCGGTGACGACATCGTTGAGCGAGAGATTGAGCGAGGCGAGCGAGGCCGGGTTCGGGGTCACATGATATTGGCGGGCGTAGCCGCCGATCGTGTTGATCTCGGCGACCCCCGGTATCGTGCGCATCTGCGGCCGGATGACCCAGTCGGACATCGTCCGGAGGTCTTCCGCCGTATAAGGCGTGCCGTCGGGTTTTCGCGCGCCCGGTTCGGCCTCGATCGAGAACATGAAGATTTCGCCGAGGCCCGTCGAGATCGGGCCCATTTCGGGCTCCATCCCGGGTGGAAGCTGGCCGCGCGCGGCCTGGAGCCGCTCGTTGACCTGCTGGCGCGCGAAATAGATGTCTGTCCCGTCCTCGAACACGACGGTGACCTGGCTGAGCCCGTAGCGCGAGATCGATCTGGTATAGTTGAGGTTCGGGATGCCCGCGATCGCGGTCTCGATCGGATAGGTGATGCGCTGCTCGGATTCGAGCGGCGAATAGCCTTCCGCCTTGGTGTTGATCTGGACCTGGACGTTGGTGATGTCGGGAACGGCGTCGATGGGCAATTTGGTCGCGCTCCACGCGCCGATCGCGCAGAGGAGCGCGACCACCGCGAGGACGAGCCATCGTTGCCGGATCGAAAAGCCTATGGTTCTGGCTAGCATGTTATCCTGCTCCCCGATCAATGGTCGTGGCCCGCGCCGGACTTTTCGATGTCGGCGCGAACGAGGAAACTGCCCTTGGTGACATAGGCAGTGCCGGGCTTGATGCCCGACAGAACCTCGGTCCATTCGGGCGACGAACGGCCGAGCTTCAGCATCCGGACCTCATAGTCCTGCCCGAAATTGGCGTAGACCACCTTGAAGTCGCGGAAGGGCTGGATCGCCTCGGTGCGCACGGCGAGCGGCACGGTGACGGGGTTGACCATCACGCGGCCGCGCAAGGCCATGCCGGGGCGGAGCGTTCCCGAGCGGTTCGGTATGGTCGCGCGGATAAGCGCAGTGCCCGCCTCGACATTGCCGTCTGGCAGGAACTGCCCGAGCGGCGCGGTCGCGATTTCGGCGCCGTCCTGCGTCTCCACCGTCACCCGCATGCCCGGACGGATAATCGCGAGGTCGCGGGGGAAGATGTTGAAGACGACCGTCGTCTGCGCCGGGTCGGTGACCACATAGAGTGCGCGCCCGTCGGTGACGTCGCCGGGGTTGGCGTTGCGCTCGGCAACCACGCCGCCGACCGTCGCATATACCGGATAGACCTGGAGGCTCTCGCTCGACTCGATGCGCGCGAGAAGCTCTCCGCGCCGGACGCTGTCACCCACCGCCTTGGTCACCGAGACGACGCGGCCGGGGAACTGGCCGCGAATTTCGGAGCGGGCGGTCGGAGACAATTGGACGGTGCCGTAGAGTTCGCGCATCTCGCCCACCGTCGCCGGTCCGACGACCGCGGTTTCGATGCCTCCGGCCTTGGCGGCGTCAGCCGAGATCCGCGTGCGCCCTTCGGGGTTCGCATATTTCCAGACGTGCCGCTTGCCGCCCGTCACCGCGACAACCTCGACGTCGAAGCTGTGCGGTTCGGTGACGACACCTTGGCTCGCGAGGAATTTGCCCTGCGGGCGGAAGGTGAAGCGATCGACGTCGCCGCCAAGCCGCGTGAGGGTGATGGCGAGCTGGACATCCTTCGGGTCGACCGGTTTGCCGTCCCGCGTTGCGAAAACGCGGAATTGCGGCTCGGTGCCATTCTCGAAGATTATGACCTCGACCGCGAAATCGCCATTCTTGAGCAATTTGCCACCGTTCGGGCCTTTGGCATCTTCCCCGCCTTCGCCCTCGGCGTGGCTTTCGCCTTCTTCATGCTTGTCTTCGCCCTCGGCTCCGCCGCCGCAGGCAGCGAGAGGCACAGCAAGGAACAGCGCCGCAGCCGCGGCGGGAAATGGAAACTTCTTCATGGAATATTCTCCGCAAGGGGGGCCGCATCGAAGCGGCCGGTCAGGCGATCGATCTCCGCGAGCAAATCGCGGTAGCGCGTCATGGCCTCGGCCCACTGACCCTGGATCTGGATGATGACGTCGGCGGCATCCTGTACGTCGGCGAACAGGAACCCGCCGCGGGCATAGCCTTCGCGCACCTGGCCGAGCGTCTTCACCGCCTTGGGATAGACGTCGTTCATGATGCCCTCGGCCCGAACCCGCGCGGCGTCGGCGTCGGCGCGCAGCGACGCGAGGCGCCGCAGCCGCTCGAGCCGGCTCGCTTCGGATTGGAACTCGAGCTGCCGCCGTTCGGCCTGCGCCCGGGCGATATTGCCCTGGTTGCGGTCGAACCGTCCGAGCGGGATCGAGATGCCGCCAAGAACGGCGACATCGTTGGTCTCCCGAAGAAAACGCGTGCCGCCCGAGACCGTATAGTCCTGGTGCGCACGGCTCTGCTCGACGACGACCTGCGCCCGGGCCCGATCGACGGCGGCGTCGAAGACCGCCGCGTCGGCTTCGGCAAGCGGCGGATCGCGCGGATCGGGTTTCTCGATCCCCTCGGCGATAACGAGGCTGTCAGGCGTGCCGCCCCAGAAGGAGGTGAGCAATGCGCGTGCGGATTGCCGCTTCGCCTGGGCTTCCTTGAGCGCCAGTTCGGCTTCGAGAATGCGGGCATCGGCGCGCGTCTCGACGAAGAGCGGATCCTTGTAGCCGCGCACGCGCCGGATCGCTTCGGTCCGCATCTCCTTTTCGAGTTTGACGCGATCCTCTGCGATCCAGACCATCTGCTCGGCGATCTGGACGTCGATATAGGCGCGCTGCACTTCCTGGGCGATGTCGAGCCGGACGAGCCGCCACTGCGCCTCGGCGAGAACGACACCGCGCTCGGCAAGCGCCATCCGCGCCTCGCGCTTGCCGCCGCGTTCGAGCGGCTGCGAATAGGTGACGGTGAGTTCCGATTGCCGGAACAGGCCATAGCCGCCCGTCCCGACGCCATTGTCCATGTCGACCGACACGGTCGGATTGGGACGGACGCGGGCTTGCAGCTGGTCGGCGAGCGCGGCGTCGACCCCCGCTTCGCCCGCTCTAAGCTCGGGCGATGCAGCGATGGCCCGCTCGACCGCTTGGTCGAGCGTTAGCGGCTGGGCCCAAACGGACCCCGCCAGCAGCGCAGCCCCGGCCAACAGGGCGGCGCGCATATGGATATGCATGAATGATCACTCCTGAACGGTTCGACTGAGCGCAGGCCGAAAAGGGGCCGCGCGGCAGGCGTCGTTCAGGCGAGGGGAGGGTTCAGGGGAGGTGCGAGCGCGCGCGAAGCGAGGCGCGTCGCGGGCAGCGCAAAGTGCAGGCCGCCGGAAAAACAGGACAGATCGTCATGACCCGAAAGGGCCTGATCGGATGCGACCGGGCAATTGTGGTGACTGCCGTGGAGGTCCGCGTCCTGCTGACTTTCTTGCGTGTCCTTGTCCGACGCATGGCCCGGCTCGACATGGTGCGAAAGATGCGAATCCGTCGCATGGTGCGTCATGCCCGCCATCGCCGGCGCAGCATTGTGGAGCCCGCTGAGCAGCAGGATGAACACAAGCAACAAGCGAAGGGGAGCGGCGGACATGGTCGCGCCCCTAACAGCGAATGACCTGTTCCGGAAGTCCAAAACCGGTTCAATCGGTTCGCGCAGCGCCGCTATCCCTCGACCGGGCCGCTTCGATCAGCGCTTCCAGGGCGTTCGGCATCGGCATCGGCTCGAAGGCGCTCACCCGCGCGCGGCCATTATTCCCTGCGGGGAGGCGACCGGTCAGCGAACCGAGCGGGACGAGCAGGAACCGCATCGCCTGACCGGCAGCTTCACGGGCATCGCCGAGCTCGATGGCATAGCGGAACATGTGCCAGTGGGAGGCGAGATGCGCGCCCATATAGGGCTGGCTCAATATATGTTCCCATTCGAGCGCCTGCCACGCGGCGGCTTCATCTCCGATTCGGCGTGATTCGCAAAACAGGCGATATTGATCGCGCAGCAGCGGCTCGATGACGGCCATGCTCACGGGATTTCTTGTCGGCGGCACCATCCTCTTTCCTCTTATTTGTGCAGGGCAGGCTTTTGCACCCTGTAGTAGATACAGGGTCAAGCCCTGATGTTCCGGCAGGACGCTGTGCCGCGCGGCTTCCGATTTACGCCCTCGTCTCAGGGGAAGCATATCGCTCGAATGTCGTCACGAACAAAGGAGGCGGGAGCCAATAGCGAAGCGATAGAAATAAGAGCAAAGGACAATCGTAGAGTTATTGTGCTTAACGCGCGACTGTTCGGCAGATATCCTGTTTCTTTAGACGCTTCTGCAACTATAGAGGGGCAAGATGCACTGCTCCCTTAGCTCCATGAGATACTATTACGGAGTCGGTTCGGGGGTTCGAAGAGTGCCGCCGAAGTTGATTGAAAATCTTCTACTTTTCACCGCGCCGTTTCGATGCTAGGGGCCGGTTTCAATGCGACGGGTGATCCTCTTCCTCCTGACCCTTCTCCTTGCATCCGGAACGGTTGCGGGGTCGCTCGCACATGCGACCGAGGATCGGGCCGAAGCGAGCCTTTTTGTCGCGGCGATCGAAGCCGGCTGCGTTTCCGCACCGGCGACCGAAAGCGCCGAGGTCGACAAGAAAAAATCCTCCCCCGGCGATAAGCAGCAGGTGCCCGCCGCCGCTCACGGTTGCCATGGTCACCATTCGGGCGTCCCGGCTGAAACGCTGTCGGCAGCGACCGAAACCCCTGCTCCTGAAGCGCATACGCGCATCCTGACGGCCGCCTTGCCGCCCGTCGCCTATATCGGGACGTTCCGCCCTCCAATCGCCTGACGCTCTAGGTCTGCGCGCGCCCTTCGCGTGCGCTTCTCCCGGGAAACGTCAGGAGTCTCTTTTTCATGAAATCCATAGTTGTCGCCGCGAGTCTCGTGGCGCTCGTTGCAGGCGCAAATTCCGCGCCCGCCGCTGCCCAGTCGGCAGCGACGGAGCTGGTGGGACCGCCTTCTTCCGCAGGCGAGGCCGTGCGTACCGGCCCGCTTCCCGCTCGATTGTCCCTCGCGCAGGCGATGGAGGAAGCCGACGCGCGCTCGCCGCGCGTGGTTGCCGCCGAAGCCGAAGTGGAGGCCGCTCGCGGTCGCCAGCGTCAGGCGGGCTATCGCTACAATCCGACGCTCAATGTCGATGTCGAGAATTTCGCAGGTACCGGCCCCTATTCGGGCCTGAACGGTCTCGAAACGACCGTGTCGGTAAACCAGCGCCTCGATACCGGGGGACGGCGCCGGGCGCGCATGACGCTCGCCGACGCCGAGTTTCTGGCCGCGAAGTACAGGTTGGAGATTGCACGCGCAGATCTTGCGCTCGATGTCCGCAACCAGTTCGCGACCGCTCTCGCGGCGCGCGATAGCCTCGCGCTCGCACGCGAAAATGAAGCGCGTGCCCGTGAACTCGTCCGCGTGGCACAGGCCATGGTCGATACCGGCAACGAGCCGCCGCTCCGCGCGTTCCGCGCCAATGCGGCTCTCGTTCAGGCCACCGCCGAGCTACGCACGGCCGAGGTCGAAGAAAGGACCGCCCGGCGTTCGCTCGCGGCGCTTCTCGGAAGCTCGGTCCCGCCTGCCGAGTTGATGGAAGGCGATATGTGGGTGGCACCGGAGACGGTGGACTCGCTCGCGACGCTCGACGTTCGCTTGGCAGAAACCGAGAAGCTGATCGCCGAAGCGCGGCTCCAGGGGCAGCGCGCCGATGGCCGGCTCGATCCGTCGGTCGGCTTCGGGGTGCGTCAGCTTCGCGACACCGGCGATCGCGCATTGATCGCCAACGTCTCCGTGCCGCTCCCCGTCTTCGACCGCAACCGCGGCAACATCTCGGCGGCCAAGTCCGATGTCGCCGCCGCCATTGCGCGGCGCGAGAATGCAGTGGTCAATGCTCAGGCGGAGATCGCCAATGCGCAGGCCGAACTCGAAGCCGCAGAGGCCCGCCTCGCGGCGCTTGAGGGCAGCGGCATCGAGCAGGCGCGCGAAGGTGTCCGGCTCGCCGAACTCAGCTACCGCGCCGGCAAGTCCTCGCTCGTCGAATATATCGACGCGCAGCAGGCCTATGCGGCGACGCAGGCCGAGCTGATCGCGGCGCGCCAGGCCCGGGCCGAAGCCCGCGCCATCCTCTCGCGCCAGGCAGCCGCAGACGGCGATGCGGATCATCAGCCATGAGCGCGCCGAGCCTTCCAGTGGACGAGGGCGCTTTCGCCATAGTCCTTCCAAGTCAACAGGGGTGCGCCGCCGGTCGGCGCGCGAACCGCATCAACAGCGGAGATAGAATATGATCACCAAGGACAAGCGTCTCCTCGGCACTGTCGCGGGCGCCATGATACTCGCCGCCGTCACGGGCTTCGGCGTTGCACGCTGCACCGCCGACCCGGCCGCCGCACCGGCCGCCGAAGGCGAAAAGGAAGCGGCGAGCGAAGCCCTTCCGAGCAGCCTCGCCATCACACCCGAAGCGATCAAGGCCGCCGAGATCGGCGTCGAGACGATCGGCGCCGGCGGACTCGGTTCGGAAATCATCTCGCAAGCGACCGTTACCGCGGCGCCGAGCGGCGAGGCGATCGTCACCGCCCGCGCCGGCGGCGCGGTCACCCGTCTCTTCAAGCGGCTCGGCGATCCGGTCAGCGCCGGTGAGACGATCGCGATCGTGCAAAGCCGCGACGCCGCCCAGATTGCGGCCGAACGGATTGCTGCCGATGCGCGCTCGACGCTCGCGCAGAAAAATCTCCACCGCGAGAAGACCCTGTTCGACCAGAAGGTGTCGGCGCGCGTCGACTATGAGCAGGCGCAAGCCGAAGCCGCGGCCGCCGCGGCCGAAGCGCAGCGCGCGCGTGCCGCAGCGAGCGCCGCGCAGGTCACGCGCGATGGCAGCAGCGTCATCGTGGCAAGCCCGATCTCGGGACGGATCACGGCCGAGAACGCCAGCCTTGGCGCCTTCGTTCAGCCCGAAACCGAATTGTTCCGCGTTGCCGATCCTAGCAAGGTGCAGATCGAGGCCGCCGTCGGCCCGGCCGATGCACAGCGGCTCTCGCCCGGAGACCGTGCGATCATCGAACTTCCCGACGGCCGGACGATCGACGCCCGCGTGCGGGCTGTGACCCCCGGCCTGTCCGGCGACACGCGCTCGGCAACCGCCGTGCTCGACGTACCCGGGGCGCTTCAGCCGGGCCTTGCGGTTCGGGTGCGGTTGCTCCCGAGCCGCGGCGCCGAAACCGGTGGGCCGGCCCGGATCGTGATCGCCGACGAAGCCCTCCAGACGCTCGAAGGCCGCGACGTGGTGTTCGTCCGCACGAAGGACGGCTTCCGCGCGCAGCAGGTCACCGTTGGCCAGCGCAGCGCGGGCCGTGTCGAAATCCTCTCCGGGCTGAAGCCGGGCCAGATCGTCGCGACCAAGAACGCTTTCCTGCTCAAGGCCGAACTCGGCAAGGGCGCGGGCGAGGAGGAATAAGCCGTGATCGCGAAACTGATGGCGCTATCCGTCCGCGCGCGCTGGGCGGTACTCTTTCTCTTCCTCGTGATAGCCGGGCTCGGCGTATGGCAGCTGACCAAGCTGCCGATCGACGCCGTCCCCGACATCACCAACAAGCAGGTGCAAATCAACACGATCGACCCGCGTCTTTCGCCGGTCGAAATCGAGAAGCTCGTAACCTATCCGATCGAAATCTCGCTGGCGGGCATTCCGGGGCTCGAGACGACACGCTCGATCTCGCGCAACGGCTTCAGCCAGGTGACGGCAATCTTCACCGATGAAACCGACCTCTATTTCGCGCGCCAGCAGGTGGGCGAGCGGCTTCTCCAGGCGGGCGAGAATCTTCCCGACGGGGCGCAGCCGCAGATCGGTCCCGTGACGACGGGTCTCGGCGAGGTCGTCATGTACACCGTCGGCTACAAAAATCCCGACGGGAAGGGCGCCAAGAAGGTCGCGGGCCAACCCGGCTGGCAGCCCGACGGCAGCTATCTGACCCCGGAGGGCGATATCCTCACCGACGAGATTGCCAAATCGGGCTATCTTCGCACGGTGCAGGACTGGATCGTCAGCCCGCAATTGAAGTCGGTCGGCGGCGTCGCCGGCGTCGACTCGATCGGCGGCTATGCCAAGACCTTCGTGGTCGAACCCGATCCGACCCGCCTCACCAGCTATGGCATTTCCTACAGCGAACTGGGCGAAGCCCTTGAACGCGCCAACCTCGCGGTCGGCGCCAACTACTATAACCGGGCCGGCGAGGCCTATCTCGTGCGCGTTGATGCACGCGTCCGTTCGGTTGACGAAATCCGCAACGCGGTCGTCGCAACGCGCGGCGGCGTGCCCGTCACCGTCGGGCAGCTTGCCAATGTGAAGATCGGCGGCGACCTCAGAACCGGTGCGGGCAGCATGAACGGCAAAGAGGCGGTGATTGGCACCGTGCTCATGCTGATCGGCCAGAACAGCCGCACTGTTGCAGAGGATGTCTCGGCGAAGATCGCGCAGGTATCGAAGACCTTGCCGCCCGGGGTCGAAGTGAAGGTGGTGCTCGACCGCGCCAAACTGGTGAACGCAACGGTCGGAACGGTTGAAAGGAACCTCACCGAAGGCGCTATCCTCGTGGCGGCCGCGCTCTTCTTCCTGCTCGGCAACTGGCGCGCAGCGATCATCGCGGTTCTCGTCATTCCCTTCTCCTTCCTGATGATGGCGATGGGCATGAACGCGTTCCGGGTCCCCGGTAACCTGATGAGCCTCGGCGCGCTCGACTTTGGTCTGATCGTCGACGGGGCGGTGATCATCATCGAAAACTGCCTCGCCAGACTGGCGCACCGGCAGGAACATGAAGGGAGATTGCTCAACCTACGCGAACGTCTCGAGGAGACGATGCGCGCCAGCCAGGAGATGATCAAACCGACCGTCTTCGGGCAGGCGATCATCCTGCTCGCCTTCGCGCCGCTGCTGATGTTCACGGGCGTCGAGGGCAAGACCTTCTCGCCGATGGCCATCACCATCATGCTCGCGCTCGTCGCCGCCTTCATTCTCGCGATCACGCTGGTTCCGGCGCTTGTCGCGCTGATGATCCGCGGCAAGGTTGCCGAGAAGGAAGTCTGGGCGATCCGCAAGTCGAAGGAGCGTTATCTGCCGCTGCTCGACAAGGCGCTCGCCAAGCCCTGGGCTTTCATCGCCGGCGGCTTTGCCTTCTTCGTCCTTGCCATCCCGGCGTTCGGATTGCTCGGCTCGGAATTCATTCCGCAGCTCGACGAGAAGAATATGGCGCTTGCCTCGACGCGCGTGCCTTCGGTGAGCCTCGAACAGTCGCTGGCCATGCAACGTAACGTCGAGACTGCGATCTCCAAGCTGCCTGAAGTCGAACTGATGTTCTCGAAAACCGGCACTGCCGAGGTGGCCACCGACCCGATGCCGCCCAACATCTCGGACGGCTTCATCATCCTGAAACCGCAGGATCAGTGGCCGGCGGGCGTCGATTCGAAGGCCGATGTCGTCGAGCGGATCGAGAAAGCCGCCGGAGGCCAGCTCGGCCAGCTTTACGAGGTCAGCCAGCCGATCCAGCTTCGCTTCAACGAACTGATCGCGGGCGTTCGCGGCGACGTGGCCATCAAGCTCTACGGAGACGACCTCGACAAGATGTCGCTCGCGGCGAACGAGATGGTGCGCGTGCTCCAGGGCATTCCGGGTGCAGGCAGCGTCAAGGCCGACCAGGTGGGCGGCGCTCCGACGCTCGACGTGAAACTCGATCGCAATGCGATCGCGCGCTACGGGCTCTCCGTTCAGGAGGTTGCCGACACGGTGTCGGCGGCGCTCGGCGGCCGCGAATCCGGCCTGCTTTATGAAGGCGACCGGCGCTTCGACATCACCGTCCGCGTTCCCGATACCACCCGCGTCAATCTCGACGACATCCGCGCGCTTCCTGTCCTCCTTCCTTCGGAAGGCGGCAATCGCGGGCAGATACCGCTCGCCCAGGTGGCGCAGATCCGGCTGACCGAAGGGCTCAACCAGATCAGCCGCGAAAATGGCAAGCGGCGCGTCGTCGTGCAGGTGAACCTCGAAGGCCGCGATGCGGGGTCCTTCGTGGCTGAGGCGCAGGCCAAGATTGCCAATGTGAAGCTTCCGGCGGGCTATTATCTCGAATGGGGCGGGCAGTTCGAAAGCCTGCAGGCTGCGTCGAAGCGGCTCTCCATCGTGGTTCCGCTCTGCTTCGCGGGCATCTTCATCCTGCTCTACATGGCGCTCGGCACCTTCGGGCGCGCGACCGCCGTGTTCCTCGCGGTCCCGCTTGGGCTCGCGGGAGGGGTGTTCACGCTGGCACTGACGGGCATCAATTTCTCGGTGTCCGCGGCGGTGGGCTTCATCTGCCTTGCCGGCGTCGCGGTGCTCAACGGTCTCGTCGTCATGACGGCGATCCGCGAGCGGCTCGAGAATGATGTGCCGCTCACGGAGGCAATCCGCGAGGGCATGACCGAGAAGATGCGTGCGGTGATCATGACCGGCTTCGTGCCCGCAATCGGCTTCGTGCCGATGGCGATTGCGACCGGCACGGGTGCCGAAGTGCAGAAGCCGCTTGCGACGACCGTCATCGGCGGCCTCATCGCGGCGACCATCCTGACGCTGCTCGTTCTCCCCGCGATCGCAAAGGTCGTTCTCGGGGCGGACTGGCAGCCGAAGTTCCTGAAGCGAAAAGCGGAGCCGGCGGTCCAGCCGGTCACGGAATAGGGAGAGACTGTCATGACAAAAGCATCCAAGCTCTTGCGCATCTACACCGATGAATCCGCCTTCTTCGGCGATCAGCGGGTCTTCGAGTTCATCTCCGAACTCGCTCGCCAGCAAAAGCTGGCAGGCGTTACGGTGCTCGAAGCGGTTCTCGGTTTCGGTCGCTCGGCGCATCTCCACCGCAAGCATGCGCTGGAGAATGACCGGGCGGTCGTGATCGAGATCATCGACGAGGAGCAGCGGCTCCGCGAATTTGCGGTGCAGCTGGGGGAGATACCCGATATCGGCCTCATAACCCTCGAAGCGGTCGACATCCTCGGCGGGAAATCCGCCGTGGAACGTCCCGATGTTCAGAGCTGACCGGCACCTTGCCGGTTTCCACCGCGGCGCAGGTCTCCGGCCTGCGTCGCGGACCAGCTTGCGCGAGCGAGGAGGTCTCCGATGTTTTCGGTAGGCACCTCGCTCCGCTTGCCGGTCCCGATCGGGCGCGTCTGGCGTCTGCTCGTCGATATCGAGCGCTACGGCGACTGGCATCCCACGCTTCGCTTCACCGATCGTCCGGGAGATGAAGAACGCCTCGACTATGTCTACTCGCCGCGCGGACCGCGCGGGCCCGAGCTGTCTGCCGAGGGCCGGATCACCGGCCTCGACTGGCTCTCGGGCTTCTCATGGCGGACGGGTATGCGCGGTCTGCTCGTGATCGAGGAGAGCTACCGGCTCGAAAAGCTCGGGCAGGGCGTCGAGGTGACGCACCGGCTCGATTGCCGCGGCTTCTTCTCGTGGCTCGGCTATCCCTTCCTGCGCCGCGCCTGCGCGGTGTTCCTGCGCCGCTCGAACGCTGCGCTCGAAAAGCATTTCCGCCGCACGACGGTCCAGTCCCGCTACGCGCGGCCGAGCGGACGGCGCGCATGATTTCAAATTCGAAACCTGGCCGTCGGAGGCCCCTCTCAATCGCCCCCCTCACCACGGGCAGGGATCTCCGGCTGTCAGGGAGGTGCGGGAGCCGGGTCGCAACCCGCCAAGACTCCCGCACCTCATCCTGCCGGGGGGTTAGTGTAGGTCCGGATCGCAGCGCCGATCGCCAAGAGAAAAGGATGGCATCATGAGTGACCAGTTGCGGCTCGATATCCCGCTTCTCCTCCCCGAAGTCGCCGATACCGCCGACCGCTGTGTCGCGCGCCTGATGGGCGAACTCGAAGGACGCGAAGGCGTCGACAAGGTCCATGTGGTCCGCTCAAGCGACGGCTCGCCGCCGCAGCTCTGCATCCATTACCGTCCGGATATTCTGCCGCTCGAACGTGTGCGGCAGCTCGCGCGCAGCGCCGGTGCCGAGCTCACCGGCCAATATCAGCATCTCTTCTGGGACGGCCTCGAAGGCGTCGGCCACGCCCGTCGCGCGCGGACGATCGGACTCAAGCTTCGCGAAATGCCGGGCGTGATCGAGGCCGAAGTCGGCGCCGCCGGCACGCTGCGCGTCGAGTTTGAGCGCTCGGAGACCTCCATCGAAACGATCAGAAAGACACTCTCGGATATGGGCGTCACACAGAAATCGGTTGCCGTCGCCGCGGCTGCCCCGGCACAAGCCCCGCACCAGCATGGCGATGATGGCCATGACCATGGACCGGATCATGCGCATGGGCCTGATCACAAACATGGCCACACGGGCGAGGACAGCCACGACCATGGCCATGATCATGGCGGCATTTTCGGCGAGCGGACCGAACTGATCTTCGCGCTGCTGTGCGGTCTCGTCCTCGGCATCGGCTTTGCCATCGAGAAGCTCGCCGCGGCACCGGAGTGGGTGCCGCTCGTATTTTATATTGCCGCTTATGGCTTCGGCGGCTGGTTTACGGTCCGCGAGGCCATCGAGAATCTGAAGCTCAAGCGCTTTGAGATCGACACGCTGATGCTCGTCGCCGCGGCCGGCGCTGCCGCGCTCGGTGCGTGGGCCGAAGGCGCCCTGCTCCTTTTCCTCTTCAGCCTCGGCCATGCGCTCGAACATTATGCCATGGGCCGCGCCAAGCGCGCGATCGAGGCGCTTGCGGAGCTGGCGCCGCAGACCGCGACGGTGAAGGATGCCGATGGGACGGCTCGCGAAGTCCCCGTCGAGCAGCTGGCGATTGGCGACACCGTCATCGTCAAGCCGAACGAGCGACTTGCTGCCGACGGCTTCGTCGTCGTTGGCCGCACGGCCATCGACCAAGCCCCGGTTACCGGCGAGAGCGTTCCCGTCGACAAGGAACCGGTGGCCGATCGCGCGCAGGCCGCGGCAAAGCCCGATGCACTCGACGCGAAGGTTCGCGTCTTCGCGGGCACCATCAATGGCTATGGCGCGATCGAGATCGCGGTAACCCGCCTTGCCGCCGATACGACGCTCGCCAAGGTCGTGAAGATGGTGAGCGAGGCGGAAACGCAGAAATCGCCGACTCAGCGCTTCACCGACAAGTTCGAGCGCATCTTCGTGCCGAGCGTGCTCGCGCTCGTGTTCGTCCTGCTCTTCGCCTGGGTCGTTGTCGATGAGCCGTTCCGAGACAGCTTCTATCGCGCCATGGCGGTCCTTGTCGCGGCAAGCCCGTGCGCGCTCGCGATCGCGACGCCGAGCGCCGTCCTGTCGGGCGTTGCACGGGCGGCTCGCGGCGGCGTGCTGGTCAAAGGCGGTGGCCCGCTTGAAAATCTCGGCTCGCTCACCGCGCTGGCGTTCGACAAGACGGGCACGCTCACCGAAGGAAAGCCGCGCATCACCGACGTCTTGCCGGCCAGCGGCGTGCCGAAGGAGGAACTGCTGCGCATCGCGGTGGCGGTCGAGCGGCTGAGCGATCATCCGCTTGCCGCTGCCATCGCGCGCGATGGCGAGGCCATGCTGACGTCGACGCGCGTACCGGTAGCGGACGACCTCAACAGCCTGACGGGTCGCGGCGTCACGGCGAAGGTCGAGGGCGAGACCGTGCTCATCGGCAAGGCCGAAATGTTCGGTGCCGACGGCATCGCGCCGATCGGCGGCGAAGTGGCGGCTGCGATCGCCGGCCTCCGCGAGCAGGGCCGCACGACGATGGTGGTCCGTATGGGCGACCGCGATCTTGGCGCGATCGGTCTGATGGACACGCCGCGCGAAGCGGCGCGCACCGCGATCGCCAAACTGCGCGAACTCGGCATCGGCCGGATGATCATGATTTCGGGCGATCACCAGAAGGTCGCGGAATCGATTGCCGCCGAAGTCGGGATCGACGAGGCCTGGGGCGACCTGATGCCCGATCAGAAGGTCGACGCCATTCGCGACCTCAAGGCGCAGCAGCCGGTCGCGATGGTCGGTGACGGCGTCAATGACGCGCCGGCAATGGCGAGCGCCACCGTCGGGATCGCGATGGGCGCCGCGGGGTCCGATGTTGCCCTCGAAACCGCCGACGTCGCGCTGATGGCCGATGACCTCGCTCATCTGCCGTTCGCGATCGGGCTCAGCCGCCAGACGCGCCGCATCATCCGCCAGAATCTGGTGGTCAGCCTCGGCGTCGTCGTGGTCCTCGTGCCGGCGACGATCTTCGGCCTCGGAATCGGTGCGGCGGTCGCGGCGCATGAAGGCTCGACCCTCGTAGTCGTCGCCAACGCGCTTCGCCTGCTCGCCTATCGCGATCGCAGCATGGGCTGAGGGCGCGCAGTCGCGGCGGGATCGAACCGGAAGGGGGAGAGAGGATGAACTTCAAGAATATCTCGGCCTGGTCCATCCGGAACCCGATCCCGCCGCTCGTCATGTTCTTCGGTCTGACGGTGGCGGGCATCGTCTCCTTCCTCATGATGGGGGTCCAGAGCGATCCCGACATCGATTTTCCGGGCGCCATCGTCATCATCGCCCAGCCGGGCGCCGCGCCCACCGAACTCGAAACCCAGGTCACGCAGCGCGTCGAGGCGGCGGTGCGGACGATCGAGGGGATCGACGAGCTCAATTCGACGGTTACCGAAGGCCAGTCGCAGACCTTCGTACAGTTCGCGATCGGCACGCCGATCGACCGGGCGGTGACCGACATCCGCGACAAGATCACCCAGATCCGCAGCAACCTGCCGAACGGCATCCTCGAACCGCAGGTCATCCGCCTCTCGACCTCGGGCAACACGCTTGCCTATTGGTCGGCCTCGGCCACCGACATGACGCTCGAGGAATTGAGCTGGTATGTCGATAATGTCGTCGCCAAGCGGCTGATCGCGGTTCCCGGCATGGGCGACGCCTATCGCCGGGGCGGTGTGAGCCGCGAAATCCGGGTCATCCTCAACCCCGAACGCATGCGCGCCTATGGTCTCACCGCAGCAGCGGTGAACACCCAGCTCGTCCAGCTCAACGTCAATGCCGCGGGCGGCCGGATGGAGGTCGCGGGGTCCGAGCAGGCGGTCCGCATCCTCGGCAACGCGAGCAGCGCCAACGCGCTCGGCGAGACGCTGATCTCGGTCGGCACCAACCGGACCGTGCGCCTCGCCGATATCGCCGAGGTCAAGGATCTCTACGCCGAGCAGCGCTCGGTCTCGAAGCAGGACGGGCGGCAGGTGCTGACCTTCGGCTTCGAGCGCGCCAAGGGCGCCTCGGATGTCACCGTTTACGACGCGGCGGTCGAGGAACTGCGCAAGCTCGAGAAGGAAAACCCCAAGGTCAAATTCACCGAGCTGTTCAGCGATATCGAATATACCAAGGGCCAATATCATTCGGCGATCAATGCGATGGTCGAGGGCGCGATCCTTGCGGTCGTCGTCGTCTTCCTCTTCCTTCGCGACTGGCGCGCGACGCTGATCTCGGCGCTCGCCATCCCGCTGTCGGCGGTCCCGACCTTCCTCTTCATGGACCTCATGGGCTTCTCGCTCAACATGATGACCTTGCTCGCGCTCAGCCTCGTTGCCGGCGTGCTGGTCGACGATGCGATCGTCGAGATCGAGAATATCGTGCGCCACATGCGAATGGGCAAATCGGCCTATCAGGCCTCGATCGACGCCGCCGACGAGATCGGCCTCGCGGTGCTCGCGACAACCATGACGATCGTCGCGGTGTTCCTGCCGGTCGGGCTGATGCCGGGCGTCGCCGGGCAATATTTCAAGAATTTCGGGCTGACGGTCGTGGCCGCGGTGCTGATGAGCCTCGCGGTCGCACGCATGATCACGCCCATGCTCGCCGCCTATTTTCTGTCTGCGCAGGGACCGCAGAAGCATGGCGAGGGCCCCGTGATCGATTTCTACATGCGTGTCCTGCGCTGGAGTCTCGATACCAGCGGGGCCGCTGCCGCGCGTGCGCGCGGCGGGCGCTGGAAATGGCTCGGCTACATCAAGGACCATCGCGTCTGGGTGGTCGGCATCGGTGTGCTGGCGCTCTTTGCGACCATTTTCAGCTTCTCGCTGCTCCCGATGACCTTCCAGCCGTCGATCGATTCCGACACGAGCCGCGTCGCCATCCAGCTCGCCCCGGGTGCAACGCTCGAACAGACCGAGGCGGTGGCCGATGAGGTGACCGATCTCATGAAGCGCGACCCGCTCGTCGAATCCGCCTTGTCGCGGATCGATGTCGGCACGGCGACGGTCTATCTGAAATTGCGCAAGGACCGCGAGCTCACTTCGACCGAGTTCGAAAAGGACCGCGCGCCGCGGCTCGCGCAGGTTCCCGATGCCCGCATCAACTTCCAGTCACAGCATGGCGGCGGCGGCGGCAGCAGCCGCGACATCTCGATCACGCTCGGCAGCGACGACCCGAAGAAGCTCGAAGATGTCGGCAACCGACTGCTTGCCGAAATGGCCCGCGTGAAGGAAATCCGCTCGCCGCGTGTCGAGGGCAATCTCCAGCGCCCCGAGATCGTCATTCGCCCGCGCTTCGCGCTCGCGGCGCAGCTCGGCGTCACCACCCAGGCGCTCAGCCAGTCCATCCGCGTCGCGACGCTTGGCGAGATCGACCAGAATAGCGCGAAATTCTCGCTTTCTGACCGGCAGATACCGGTGCGCGTCGCGCTTGCGGAAACCGCGCGCGAGCGGCTCGATACGCTGCGCAACATGCCTGTTCCGACCCGGAACGGGGGAACGGTGCCGCTCTCGGTCGTGGCCGAAATCGGCTTCGGCGCCGGCCCGACCCAGATCAATCGGACCAACCAGGTGCGCCAGCTCACCATCGGGGCCGACCTTGCTCCGGGTCTCGTGACCGGTCAGGCGATGGATAAGGTCGAGGCGCTGCCGGCGCTGAAGACGTTGCCCGCCGGCGTCACGCGGCTGGTCCTCGGGAGTGCCAAGTGGCAGGCCGAGATGCTGCGCAACTTCGCGATCGCGGTCGTATCGGGGATATTCCTCGTGCTCGCGGTCCTGATCCTGCTCTATCGCAAGATCATCCCGCCCTTCGTCAACATGGGCTCGCTCCTGCTTGCCCCGCTCGGCGGCGCGGTCGCGTTGCTGCTGACGGGCTATCCGCTCTCGCTTCCCGTGTTCATCGGCGTGCTGATGCTGCTCGGTATCGTCGGCAAGAACAGCATCCTGCTCGTCGACTTCGCGATCGAGGAAATGGCGTCCGGGGTGCCGCGCGACGAGGCGATCGTCGACGCCGGACACAAGCGCGCGCAGCCGATCCTGATGACCACGGTCGCGATGGTCGCGGGCATGATCCCGACCGCGCTGTCGCTCACCGGCGATGGCGCATGGCGCGCGCCGATGGCGGTCACGGTGATCGGCGGGCTGACTCTCTCGACGATGCTGACGCTGCTGATCGTGCCGGCGTCTTTCAGCCTCGCGGCGGGCTTCGAACGCCGGATGGCCCCGCGCCTGCGCCGCTGGTTCACAACGGGCGGCGCGCACGCCGACCCATCGCCTGCGGGCGTCACCGACATCGGCGCGGGGCAAAGCCCGGCGGCCGATCGATAGAGGAGTGAAGTTGATGGAGTTCGAGCGGGAGCATGACCTCCCCTATAGTCCGGAACAGATATGGGCGGTCCTCGGCGATTTCGAGAACCACCGGATCTGGAATCCCTATGTCCGGATCGAGCGGCTTGCCGAGGACCCGATCGCGATCCGCTATTCGATGCGCATGGATCCGCACAAACCCAAGTTTCTCGAAGTCTCCGCGGCGGTGCTCTCCGCGCGCCCCGGCGAGGAGCTGATACTCGACGTGAAACCGAGCTTCATCCTCCAGTTCGAGGAGAGCTATATCCTGACGCCGACGGCAAGCGGGACGAAGTTCGTTCACCGCTATCGTTGCCGCGGGCCCTTTGCCTGGCTCCGGCTTCCCGGCATCAAGACCAGCTTCCAGCGAATGATCGCGTCGATCGACGGCATCCTGCTCAGCTACCTCAAGTCCAAATACAGCAAGCCGCAACCGCCGCCGCGACGGCCCAAGTCCAAGTTCAAAGGTGGCCGGCGATGACAAGCTTTCCGCTGCTCGCGCCGCACAAATGGCGTCCGCTCGGCGCGGCCTGGGCCATCGCCCTCCTGTCGAGCCTCGCCGTCCTCTTCGTCGGCGAGGTCATGGGCCAGGCGCCTTGCGACCTCTGCTGGTTCCAGCGTAGCTTCATGTTCCCGCTTGCGATCATTCTCGGCATCGCGGCGTTCAGGTCGGACCGCGCCGTCGTTCCTTATGGACTGGCGCTGGCCTTCGGCGGCGGTCTCGTCGCTTTCTATCATAGCCTGCTCTACCTCGGAGTCATTGCGGCCCCGATCGTCCCCTGCACCGGCGGCCCCTAATGCTCGGGAGAGAGCATGGCCATCGCAGGTGTGCCGCTGCCGCTTCTGTCGCTGGCCGCTTTCGCGCTCATCCTGACCCTCTTGCTCAACTTCCAAAGGAGACTGAAATCATGAACAGACGTATCGGAGTAGTGGCCACGCTTGTCTTGTCGGCACTCGCCTTCACCGGGGGCGCGATGCTCTACAGCGGAACCGCCGAGGGCGAACCCACGAAGAAGGTCGTGGCGGGCCCCGTCGACAGCCTCATTCGCCCGCACTCGCCGATCATCGGCCCCAAGAATGCGCCGGTCACCATCGTCGAATTCTTCGACCCGTCGTGCGAGGCCTGCCGCGCCTTCTATCCGACGGTGAAGGGCATCGTTGCCAAATATCCCAAGGATGTGCGGCTCGTGATGCGCTACCTTCCGTTGCACCCCGGCTCGGCGGAGGCGATTGTGATCCTCGAAGCCGCGCGCGTCCAGGGCAAGCTCGAGCCTGTAACGGCCGCGCTGCTCGAGGCGCAGCCCGACTGGCACGACGGCAAGATGGACGGCGCCTGGGCCGCGGCAGAGAAGGCCGGCCTCAATGTCGCGAAGGCGCGCGCGATGCCGACCGCCGATGCGATGGCATGGATGGAGCAGGACATTGCCGACGCGCGCGCGGTCGGCGTCAAGGGCACCCCGACCTTCTTCGTCAATGGCGAGATGCTCGTCCAGCCCAGCCCCGAACAGGTCGAGGCCCGAGTCCAGGCCGCGGTAGCGGCAAAGGGCAAATAAGGGCCCGCACCCGTCCCGCTTCGTCCACGCGGGACGGGTGCCTAGCATCCGTCGCGATGCTGTCTAACCCGCCATCGGCCCGTCGCATGGAGATGCCGGGTCACCGTCGAATCGGGGGAGAAAGAGCTAATATTCACAGCGCATTCAACGATGAAGGGGACTTTGAACGCCACGAAAAGGAGAGACTGACATGCGAAAACTGATGACGATCGCGGCCGCGATGCTCGCCTTCGCGTTCCCCGGAACGGCGCTTGCCCAGCACCATGGCGATCGCGGCGGATATAGTCGCGGCCATGATGCGCCGCGTGGCCATGATCGCGACTATCGTTCCAACCGGCACGGCATGCCCTATTATGGCAATGACCGGGGCTATCGCGGCTACGATCCCTATTATCGCGGCTACGACCGCCGCTATGAACGCCGCGACCGCTATGAGCGGCGCTATCAGAAGCGCCGGATGCACCACCACCACCGGGGTCGCCACTGGCGCGGCTAGCTGAGACGGCGCGGACCGGGCGAGCGGCTACCGCCTCGCCCGGTAGATTGAGATCGAGCCGGTCGGCGTCGGGATGACCTTCACCTCCTCGACCGCCTCGAACCCTGCGGCTGCAAGGATTTCCGGGACGCACCCCCTTGCGTTGGGTTCAGTATATTCGAACCCGTCGAGCAGCTGGATTTGGCGAAACAGCATGCGCATCAGGATCGAGCGCTGTTCGCCATAGTCGGCGATAAAGACGTTGCCGCCGGGCTTCAGGAGCCTGAACATCTGCGCGGCGATCGCCTCCTTCACGTCCATCGGGCACTGGTGGAGGACGAGGCTCGAGACGATCTTGTCGCATTGCTGGAGCGCGTCGATCGCATCGAGCTCGTCGCCCATCGCCTTGAACCAGTCGATCCTTGCCCCGGCCGTCTCGGCTTTGGCCCGCGCCATCTCCAGCACCGCCGGGTCGGGATCGACCGCGAGCAGGTTGCTCGCCGGCGCTGCCGCCTTGAGCGCGATGGCGAGCGTGCCGGTTCCGCAGCCGATGTCGACGATCCGTTCACCCGGCTTCGGATCGACAAATCGGACGAGGTCGGTGCGCCAGCGCTTTTCGCGGGTCATCAGGGCGATCGCGGCATCATAGCGATCGAGCGATCCGCTCTTGCCGAGGGCCGGGACGAAGTCTCTTGGTGCGTCTGTCATCAAGCCGCCCTAACAGCTGTCGCCGCAGCCGGCTTGAACGGAGAGGCTATGGTTCGATGAAGAGATCGCTGGCCCTTATTCCGAACATGGCTTTGATTGTGCGGGAGAAATGCGGGCTGTCGCTGAATCCGGCCATGTGCGCGGCCTCGGTGGCGCTGCAGCGATCGCCCAATGCGTCGAAGGCGATGATCATCCTTCGCCAAAGCACATAACGCTGGAAGGGCATGCCGATCTCGGCGGCAAAGAGATGCCGGAAGCGACCGAGCGAGAGGCAACTCTCCTCCGCGACATCCGCGAGACGGACAGAGCCCATAGGGATCAGGCGGTCGATCGATGCTGCGGCGTGGGTGATGCGCGGATCGAGCGACGGGCGGGCGCCTCGCGTCAGCCAGCCTTCCCAGAAGGACGGTCGTCCTGTCTTCGCGACATATACCGGATCGTAGCCGAGCAACCGATTTTTCAGCTCTACCGGCGGGCCGAAGCCCACTGTCGGCTCGATGAACCATAGTTCGGCCGCGGGCGCGGGGAGCAGCCGGTGCTCGGTATCCGGTTCGATGAGCAGGCAACGACCCGACAGACGCGCGCCAGCAGCGTCGACCACCGAGAGCGGCTCGGGACAAAACACCGCCTGTGCCGCAAAATGGCGGTGTGAAGCGGCATCGCCAACTGAACCCGACCAGAGAGCATGATAGTCGCCGAGTCGAAGTCGGCCGTTCCAGTTGGACGTTTCGGGCATCGGGTAGCGATAGCAGGCCTAGCTCGTGTACGTAACGGGCACCGGGCAACCTCTCAGGTTCCGGGCGCTCTTTTCGGAAGCTATCGCGCGGCCAAGGAGGGGCGCGCCGACTCCATGGTGATCACCCTGTTGTGTCGATCCGGCGATGTCGTCGACTATTGTAACGATAGCCGATCCAGAGGATTGCAAGCGCGAGAAGCTGGAGCAGCAAAGGTTCGAGCGAAGGGAATATCCCCAGCGCCGGGAAGCGAGGCAAATGGGCGATCGGTGTGATGCCGAGGAGGCCGGCTTCCTGTAGCGCGCCCGCCCCCTTGCCAGCCAGGATAACCGCAAGGATGGCGATCAGTGCAGAGCTATAGGCGAAAAATTTCCCGATCGGCAGGACACGGCTGTAGCGAAGCATGACCCATGTGATTGCTGCGAGGATGACCAATGCGGTTCCGGCTCCCGCGGCGATTGCGCCGGGGCTTCCTTGCGCAGCAAGCGCCGCGAAAAACAGAATGGTCTCAAAGACTTCTCGATAGACCACGAGGAAGGCGAGCCCGAACAGAAACCAGGCCGAGCGGCGCGAAAGCGCCTTGCCCATCGCTTCTCGAATATAGCGCTGCCAGCTCTCCGCATGGGACTTGCCGTGCATCCAGATGCCGACCCAGACCAGAACCACGGCCGCGAAGAGCGAGCCGAATCCTTCGGTCAACTCGCGGTTCGCGCCGCTGATCGAGATTGCGTAGGTCGCGACCGCCCAGGTTGCGCCGCCGGCAGCCAGGGCAGCGATCCAGCCGCCATGTACATAGGGCAGGACGTCGGGCCGATCGGCTTTTCGCAAGAAGGCGATCATCGCCACGATGATCAGAAGGGCTTCGAGACCTTCGCGCAGCAAGATGGTCAACGCCCCGACAAAGGTCGACGCGTCGCTGGCTGCATCTGGAGACAGCGCAGCCTCGACATCGGCGAAAAGGGCCTCGACTGCGGCAGCTTTACCCGCGACCGCATCGACCGGCATGCCTCGCGCGATGGAAGCGCGGTAATCGGACATCGCGGATTCGATTTGCGCCATGAGAGCCGAATCGCGCGTCGACAGAATCGGCTCGATCGGTTCGAAACCGTCGAGATAAGCGGACAGCGCCAAACGCTCTGCGTCGCTCCGATTTCCCTTGCGGTACGCGGCCAGGCTTTGCGCCAGCTTAGCCCGTGCAACCGCAAGCGTTGCGGGCGAGGCGGTGCTCAATGCCTTGGGATCGGAGCGCAAATAGGCCGTGAGCGCATCGGCCTTCTCCGGACCGAGCATACGGCCAAGCGCTTCCGGGCTGAGGCTCGTCAAGGCCTGCAGGTCGGGGACCATTTCGCGAGCGGCGCGAGTCTGATTCCAGATTTGCCGGCCGGCTGCAACGTCGCGAAAGGCAAATCCACCGGCATATGCCGCCACCGCCCAGCGGTCGTCGGACGGCAAATGGGCAAAGCTGGGCATGGAAGTACCCTCGAGCCCTTGGCCTACGACCTGATAGAGCGCGAACAGGCTGCGCTTGCGGGCGCGCTCGGCATCGGTGAAATCGATGGGTGCGGGGTCGAGCCCCTTGGCCAGAGGCCCATGGCCATCGCCGCGTACCCCGTGACAGCTGGCGCAATTCTCCAGATAGACTTGGGCTCCGCGCCGCGGATCGGGAGCGTTGCGCGGGGCGAGAGGCACCGGATAGGCGGCAAGCAGGTCCGCTGCGAGTGCGCGTGCTTGGCCGGCAACCTTGCCGGGGTCGGCTCTCGACGCGATCGCCGCTTCGAGTTGCCCCGCTTCGGCAACCAGGCGAGCCCGCGCCGGTGATGCAGGGAGAGCGGCGATGCCTTTGCGAACGGTCGCCGAGAACTCGGTCATCTCGGCATATTCGACCGTGCTCGTCACCTCCCCATTCGCGACGGCGCCACTATAATCGACGGCAACATAGTCCAGCAGGCGCCAAACGGTCTGGACTTCATCGGCGTCGCTGCGCGCCTGCGCCGTCTGCGCGGCGAGGCTTCCAATAGCGGCAAGCAAGATTAGCAAGAAGCGAAGGCTGCGAGCGGTAGGCATTGGTCCTATTGCCCGGCCACAGCCGACAATTCGCGCAGTTCGGTCCGCGCACTGCGCAGGATCTCATAGGCTGAATGAAGGAAAAGCGCTGCAATGATGGCGGCGACTGCAAGGTCGGGCCAGGCTTGGCCGGTCCATGCGACGAGGCCCGCCGCGATGATTACCGCGACATTGGCGACCGCGTCATTGCGGCTGAACAGCCAAACAGCGCGGACATTGGCGTCGCCCTCGCGAAACCGCGAGAGGACCGCCGCCGAGGTGAGATTGACGAGCAGTGCAACGAAGCCGATGCCGCCCATCAGCTCGGCTTCGGGCGGAACCGCTGTCAGGGCGCGCCACAGCGCGACGCCGATGACGCCGAGCCCGAGCGTCAGCAGGAACAGGCCTTGGGCAAGAGCGATGCGGGTGCGGGCGAGCGCCGTCCAGCCGATCGCGACGAGGCCGGCCAGCGTGATCGTGCCGTCGCCGATGAAGTCGAGCGAGTCGGCTTTCAGCGCCTGACTGTTGGCGATGAACCCGCCGACGATCTCGATAGCGCCGAAGCCGAGATTGAGGATAACCACGATCCAGAGTGCGCGGCGATAGGCCGGGTCCTTTTCCGCGCGCACCGGGTCTCCCGTGCAGCCGCATCCGTCGCCGCTTTCGGATCCTTCCGCCATCGCGTCTTCACTCCATAGGAGCGGCGCGCTCTTCGCTTTGCCGCCTTCAACTTCGGACAGCGGCCGCCTATACATCCTCCAGTCACTGGAGGATCAAGCATAATATGATCAAGCGGCTCGCGATCGGCGACCTTGCCCGGCAGACCGGGACCAAGGTCAATACTATCCGCTTCTATGAAGAGATCGGACTGCTGCCCGAGGCATTGCGCACCGCCTCGGGGCGGCGAAGCTATGATGCGGCCGACCTTCGGCGGCTCGCTTTCATCCGCCACGGCCGGCAACTCGGTTTCTCGATCCCCGAAATCCGCTCGCTGCTGGCGCTTTCGGACCAGCCCGACCGCGATTGCGGCGAGGCCGCGGCAATCGCGCGCGCGCATCTTGCCGATATCGGCATTCGCATCGCGCGGCTCGAAACCTTGCGCTCGGCGCTGACCGAGGTCGCAACCTCCTGCGAGGGCGGCAGGGCGGCCGAATGCCGGGTGATCGAGGCGATCGCGGGCACCGAGCTCGCGCTCCAGGCCGATTGATCGATCCTCCCGGACGCATCCGGCGTTGGGCAAGGAAGGGCCCGGCGCGCGCGACGACTGGCTTCGCCGTGCGCGCCAGCGGATCTTACGGCGTCTTGTCGAGTTTCGTGATCGTCCCGGCCTTGCCGTCCCAGTCGAGCTCGAACGCGACCTTGTCGCCGACCTTGATGTCCTTCAGCAGCTCCGGCTTTGCCGCGAAGCCCATCGTCATCGGCGGCCAATCGAGCTCGGCGATCGCGCCATGATCGAGCGTGACCTGTCCCTTCGCGCTGTCGACTGCGGTTACCGTTGCCGTGCCCTTGCCGTGCTTGGTTTCGGCGGGCATCGCCATGGTCCCCGCGTCATCGGCCATCGCGGCCTTTTCTTCGGCTTTGGGAGCTTCGGCCTGCTTGCCGCAGCCGGCAAGTCCTGCGCTGAGCGCGATGCCCAGCGCGATGGCAGTCAGTTTCTTCATGTCTTTTCTCCTTCGGGTTGAACGGGTTTTGCCGCGTGCCCGCGCATCAGCAGATAAGCGGCGGGAATGATGAGCATCGAGAGCAGCGGCGCGGTGAGCATGCCGCCGATCATCGGCGCGGCGATACGGCTCATCACCTCGGAGCCGGTGCCGGTCCCAACGAGGATCGGGAACAGGCCCGCGAGGATCACCGCGACGGTCATCGCCTTCGGCCGGACGCGCAGCAGCGCGCCTTCGCGAACCGCGGCCGATATGTCGCCATCGCTGCGATCGGCGAGCGCATGCTTGAGATAGATGAGCATGACGACCCCGAACTCGGCGGCGACGCCGGCGAGCGCAATGAACCCGACCGCGCTCGCGACCGACTGGTTGTAACCGAGCAGATAGAGGAGCCAGAGCCCGCCGGTGAGCGCAAAGGGCAAGGTCGCCATGATGAGCAGCGCCTCGTCCCAGCGGCGGAAGGTGAGGTAGAGCAGGACGAAGATGATCGCGAGCGTGACCGGCACGACCACCTTCATCCGCTCGGTCGCACGAACTAGGAATTCGAACTGCCCGGTGTAGGAGATGCTGACGCCGGGGGGCAGATCGACATCGCGCGCGATCGCCTGCTGGATGTCCTGCACCAGGCCCTGCAAATCGCGGCCCCGGCTGTCGACATAGATCCAGGTCACCGGCCGGCCATTCTCGCTGCGCAGCATCGGCGGTCCGTCGCTGACCTTGACGCTCGCCACCGTGCCGAGCGTGATCTGCTGGCGCGAGGGCGTCAGGACAGGAAGGCTCGCGAGCTCGCCGATACTGTCGCGCAGCTCGCGCGGATAGCGGATGCTGATCGGATAGCGCGCGAGCCCCTCGACCGTCTGGCCGATCGTCTCGCCGCCGATCGCGCCCGCGACGATGGACTGGACGTCGGCGACGTTGAGGCCGTAGCGCGCCGCGGCGGCGCGATCGATGTCGACATCGATATAGCGCCCGCCGGTCAGCCGCTCGGCCAGCGCCGAGGCGACGCCGGGGACGGTCCTGACTACGCCCTCGATGCGCTTGGCGGTGCGGTCAATCTGGGCAAGGTCAGAGCCCGCGACCTTGATGCCGACGGGGCTCTTGATCCCGGTCGCGAGCATGTCGATGCGGTTGCGGATCGGCGGAATCCAGAAATTGGCGAGCCCGGGGACCCGGACCCGCGCGTCGAGTTCCTCGATCAATTTCTCCTCGGTCATGCCGGGGCGCCACTGGTCCTTCGGCTTGAAGCGGATCGTCGTCTCGAACATCTCCAGCGGTGCGGGGTCGGTTGCGCTATCGGCGCGCCCCGCCTTGCCGAACACGCTCTCAACCTCGGGCACCGTCTTGATCAGCCGGTCGGTCTGCTGGAGCAGGCTCGATGCCCGCGCCGCCGAAATTCCGGGCAGCGCCGAGGGCATGTAGAGGAGGTCGCCCTCGTGCATCTGCGGCATGAACTCGCCGCCGATCTGGGTCATCGGCCAGAGGCTGGTGGCGAAGACGAGGCCGGCGATCACGAGCGCCTTTTTCGGCCGTTCGAGCACCCAGTCGAGCGCGGGCCGGTAGGCGCGGGTCAGCCAGCGGTTGACCGGATTGGCCTGTTCGGCCGGGATCTTTCCGCGGATCAGCCAGCCCATCAGCACCGGGATGAGCGTGATCGAGAGGATCGCGGCAGCCGCCATCGCATAGGTTTTGGTGAAGGCGAGCGGCGAGAAGAGCCGCCCTTCCTGGCCTTCGAGGGTGAAGATGGGAAGGAAGGAGAAGGTAATGATGAGAAGGCTGAGGAAGAGCGCGGGGCCGACCTCGGCGGCGGCGTCGGTGATGACGCGCCAGCGCTCGGCGCCTTTCAATTCCTCGCCCGGATGATCGCGCTCCCAATGCTCGAGATGCTTGTGGGCATTTTCGATCATCACCACCGCCGCATCAACCATCGCGCCCACGGCGATCGCGATGCCGCCGAGCGACAATATATTGGCGTTGAGCCCCTGTAACCGCATGATGATGAAGGCGATGAGGATGCCGAGCGGCAGCGTCAGGATGGCGACCAGCGCCGACCGGGCGTGCCACAGGAACAGCGCGCAGACGAGCCCGACGATGATGAACTCCTCGACGAGCTTCGAGGTCAGATTGTCGACCGCGCGGTCGATCAGCCCCGAGCGGTCGTAGGTGGTGACGATCTCGACCCCGGGCGGCAGGCTGCGCTTGAGCTCGGCGAGCTTGGCGCGGACGCCGTCGATGACCTCGCGGGCATTTTTGCCCTCGCGCATGACGATGACGCCGCCCGCGACCTCGCCCTCGCCGTTGAGCTCGGCGATGCCGCGCCGCGTGTCGGGGCCGATCTGGACCGTCGCAACGTCGCCGACCGTCACCGGAATCCCGCCGCCGGCGGTGCGGACCGGGACGGCGCGGAAGTCGTCGAGTGACTTCAGATAGCCGCTCGCGCGCACGATATATTCGGCCTCGGCGAGTTCGAGGCTGGCGCCGCCGCTTTCCTGGTTGGCGCGCTTGAGGGCGTCGGCGACGTCGGTTGCGGTCACGCCGAAGGCGGCAAGCTTCTGCGGATCGACGATGATCTGGTACTGGCGCACCATGCCGCCGATGCTCGCGACCTCGGCGACGCCGGGGACCGACTTGAGCTCGAAGCGCAGGAACCAGTCCTGAAGGCTGCGCAGTTCGGCAAGATCGTGGCGGCCGCTCTTGTCGACGAGCGCATATTCATAGATCCAGCCGACCCCGGTCGCGTCGGGACCGAGGCTCGCGCGTGCTCCTTCGGGGAGGCGGCTCTGCACCTGGCTCAGATATTCGAGCACGCGGCTGCGCGCCCAATAGGGATCGGTGCCATCGTCGAACAGGACATAGACGAAGCTGTCGCCGACGAAGCTATAGCCGCGCACCACGCGCGCGCCGGGCACCGAGAGCATCGTCGTCGTGATCGGATAGGTGACCTGGTCCTCGACGATCCGCGGCGCCTGGCCTGCATAAGTGGTGCGGATGATGACCTGGACGTCGGAGAGGTCGGGCAGGGCATCGACCGGGGTCGTGCGCACGGCGGCGATCCCGAGCAATGTCAGGATCAGCGCCGCCGCGACGACAAGCCCGCGCGCCGCGACCGAGGCGCGAATGATCTTCGCGATCATTGCGCGGGCTCCAGCGGACGGACGGTGAGGCCGGTCAGGCTCGCCTCGGAATCGAGCAGGAACTGGCCCGACGCGACGACTTTCTCGCCGGGGGCGAGCCCCCGCAATATCTCGGTCTTGCCGCCGCCTTCGCGTCCGGCGACCACTTCGGCGGGATGGTAGCGTCCGTCGCCCTTCTCGAGCATCACGATGCTGCGCGTGCCGGTACGGATCACCGCTTCGCTCGGGACCAGCAGCGCAGGCTTGGCGTCGCCGCCGAGCGCGACCAGTGCGAACATGCCGGGGCGGAGGCGCCCGCCGCGATTGGCGAGCTCGACGCGCACCGTCAGCGTCCGGCTGTCGGCCGATGTGGTCGGCAGGATGGCGATGACCCTGCCGGTGAATGCTTCGCCGGGAAAGGCGGTGAGGGTCGCGCTCGCCCGCTGGCCGACCTTTACGAGCCCGGCCTGCGCCTCGGGCAGCGCGGCGTTGAGCCATACCGTGCCGAGCCCCGATATTTCAGCGAGCGTCTGCCCGGCGGCGAGCGTCACGCCCGCGCGGGCATTGAGTGTCTGGACGACCCCGCCGATCGGCGTGCGTACCGTCAGCCTGCCGCCGGTGCGTCCGGTGCGGTCGACTTCGGATATCACTCCCTCTGGCATGCCCATAAGCCGTAGCCGCTGCCGTGCGGCAGCCGTGAGTTCGGGTTTCCCGAGCCGCTTGACGCTCAGATATTCGGTCTGGGCGCTGCCCCATTCGGGCAATTGCAGGTCGGCGATCGGCGCGCCGGCTCCGATGACATCGCCGGGCGCGAGCCGATAGACGCGCTCGACAAAACCGCCCGAGCGCGCCTGGACGATCGCGACGTCGCGCTGGTTGAAATCGATGCTGCCATTGACGTCGAAGGTCGCGGCAAGGCTGCCCATTTCGGCCGCGACCACCCTTATGCCGAGGCTTTGCCGCGCGGCCGGGTCGACCGACACGCCTGGTGCTGCTCCGCTGCCCTCGTCGGCATATTTGGGCTCGAGCTGCATATCCATGAAGGGCGACTTGCCGGGCTTGTCGAACTTCTGGTTCGGGAACATCGGATCATAATAATAGAGGATCTTGCGCCAGCCGCTGTCTGTCGCCTCGGTCGGAGCATCGCTCTGGCCCCGCTGTCCCAGCCAGTAGCCACCGCCGCCCGCGATCAGCACCGCGGCCAGGATTCCGGCGCGCCAACGCGCCGCTGATGTTGCATCGGTCATCGACCTGCCTCCCCATAGATGTAGTTGATCCGGATCGCGTCGCGCGCGACCTCGGCTTCGCGCGCGAGCGCATCGACTTCGGCCTCGGCGAGCGCCAGGGTCGACAGGAGCGCGGTCCCGAGGTCGAGCTTTCCGGCGGCGTAACTGGCAAGATCGAGCTCGGCGCGTTTCTTCGCGAGCGGCACGAGCCGCGTGCGCGCATTGGCGAGCTGCTCATGATGCATGCGGTGATCGGCGAGATCGGCGTCGAGCGCCGCCGCGATATCGCGCTTGGCGGCCTCTCGGTCGAGCCGCGCGCGCGTCGCCTCGCTGGCGCGCGCGGCGATCTTCGGATCCTGCCGCTTTTTCGAGAAGAAGGGCAGGTCGACGGTAACCCCGACCGTGACGAGATCGCCAAAGTTGGGCTCGCGTCGGCCATAGGCGGCGTTGACGCTCCAGTCGGGACGCTTGTCGGCGCGGGCGAGACCGGTCTCGGCATCGGCGGCGATGGCGCGGGCGTCGAGCGCGCGCAGCCTCGGCAAGGCGTCGATCCCGGCACGCAATCCTTGTTCGTCGATCATCTGCGGCGGCAAATCGCCGAGCGTGTCGGCAGCGGGGTCGCCGGTAAAGCGCGCGAGCTGCGCGCGGGCGCGAGCGATATCGGCGGCGAGCGCGCTGCGCCGATCGTTGATTGCGGCGCGAAGCTGATCGGGTTCGAGCGCCTGCGCCGGGCGCGCCGCACCGCTGGCAAGCCGCGCGGTCACGGTCGATTGAAGGTCTTCGAGGCCGGTATCGAGCAGGTCGAGTTCCTTGAGGCGCTTCTTGGCATAATAGAGGTCGACCCAGGCGAGCGCGGTCGCGAGCCGGATGTCCTGCGCGGTGACCGCTTCGTCGGCGCGGGCGATTCCGATGTCGGCCTGCGCGCGCGTTGCACGCGCGCGGCGCTTGGCGGGGTTCGGAAAATCCTGGCTGACGCCGATGACCTGCATCGTGAAATCGTCGCGATTGAACCGGCCCGCGTCGGGACCGGTCACCGGGAAATCCTGCAGGACGACATTGAGTTTCGGGTCGGGCAGCCGGTCGGCGGCGATCGCCGCCGATTGGGCGGCATCGATGCCCGCTTCGCGGCCCTGCAATTCGGGTGCCTCCGATGCTGCGCGGGCGAGCGCCGCATCGAGCGTCATCGGCTCGGCATGCAGCGCACCGGGAATCGGGATCAGCAAAATTGCCGCAAGATATATGCGCATAAGTCCCCCTCTTTCGAGACAGGCGGGAATGTCCCCCGGCACGCAGGCCGGGGGACGGAAGCCGTCAGCCGTTCGAAGGTGACATGCGCTGCCCGGGCATGGCGTGCATGCAGCCGGCCGCATCGGTCTTCATCATGGCGCAGTCGCAGCTTGCCATCTGATCGGACTTGTCGGCGACCCACACGCGAACCCGCGTCGTGGCGCCCGACTTGTTCGGGCCCGGGACTTGCCGCGATTGCCATTCATAATGGCCGCTCGCTTCCTGGGCGAAGGAGGGCGCGGTGGTGAAGGCCGCAAGCGCTGCGGCCATCGTAATGATCATCTTCATGTTGAATATCCTCGGTTGAAAAGCAGGAGGACACGCGGCGACAAGAGTCGCCACGCATCGCGCGTTTCAGCCGAGGAATAGGGGCGGGTCGGGCTCGGGACCGAAGGTGCGGCCGCGCAGGCGTGCGATCGGGAGCTGGTCGGTTGGCGCAGCTTTATGGTCGCTTGCTGCCAGCATGGCGGCAGGTGTGGCGATCGCCAGCGGGAGAGCGCAGCCCATCTTGGCGATGCAGTCGAGGGTCAGGCCCTTGCAAGGTGCGCTGTCATCGGACTTGTCGATGCCCATCATTTCCGCGCATTCGTCGCTCATCGCGGGTGCGGAAATGCTCGTCTCCGACGCCATGGGCATCGCCGGGGCCGATGCGAACGCCGCCTCCTGGGCCAAAAGGCCCAGCATCGCTCCCAACAGGAGCATAAGGGAAAGCCAGCGCTTCACAGGCGACACATGATCCTTGTCCAACTTGCCGTCAATCCGAAACCGACGCGGGCCTGCCCGGCTGTTCGCCGGCGATCCCACCGCGGTTACACCTGGATCCCCTTGCTCTAGCAACGGTGCAACGGGTTCCCCACACTCTTGTGATCCCCGTCGGATTTTCGGCGGCTCATCCGCTTATAGGGTCTGTACCATAGTACGGAGTCAAGCTCAGAAAATATCAACGCCTGCGAACGGTTCGAGCGTGCCGAGCCAGGCGACGAGCGCAAGGACCAGGACCGCAGCCGCCGCCTCGAGAAGCAGGCTTCGGCGCATGGCGTCGAGCGCCACGCCGGGATCGGCCCCGATAGTTTCGGAATCGCTCTCTCCCGCTGCGGCTGCGAGCCTCGGCGTCAGCCGCCAGCGGTTGGCGGCTGCGAATGCCAGCATCAGTCCGAACAACGCGAGCTTGGCCAGAAGAAGCTGGCCATAAGGCGAGCCCGACAACCGGAAGAAATTGTCGAGGCCGACGATCATCTGGCTGTTGATGAGCCCCGTCGCGGCGATAACGAGGACGCAGATCGTGCCGATGCGCGAAAATTGATCGAGACTCCGCGCCGCTATTTGGAGGCCGTCCGGCAATTGGCGAAGGACTTGCGGCGATATCAGGAGAAGGAAGGTACCGATCGCGCCGATCCAGACCGCAGCCGCGATCATATGCAATATGTCGCTGACCCGGTGCATGGTTCCGGCGGCGCCTTCGGTCGCGCCAGCGTGGCCGGACCAGACCAGGGTGGCGACGGCGAGCGAGCCTGCAGCCGCGAGAAGGACGGCGGTGAACGTGGGCCAGCGCGTCAGCCAGATCGTGGCCGCCAGGGCGGCGAGAAGCGCGGTGCTCCGGTAAATCCAGGCCGCGCCGACATCGGTCTCGAGAACAAGGTCGAGAAAGGGCTGGAGTTCGAGCGAAAGGATGCTCACGCCCTGCATCGATGCGGCGAGAACGCCCATGCCGAGGGCCGAGAGAAACAGCCCGGCGGCACAGAGCCATCGCTCGATCCGCCAGATCGTCGCCATCGGCTCTGGCCTCAATCGCTCGGTTCGCGTCAGGGCATATAACGGGAAGGCGGCGAGGCCCGCGACAAGCATCAGGTCCGCGTAAAGCGCGAACCTGATGCTGATCAGGGCGGGATCGCCCACCGCCTTACTTCACGGTGAAGCTGAATTCGCTGCCCATACGGTGGGTATCAGCACCCGCGGCCGACCATTTGACCCTATAGGTGCCGGGGACCAGCGCGCGCTTCAGCGCAAGCGTCATCGACTTGCCATCCTTGCCCATCGCCGAGGTGTAGGGGATTTTCATCGGGGCGTGATTGGCCATGCCGGGCATGCCCGTCATCACGAACTCGGTCTTCACCGTAGAGGCGATCACCTTTTCGTTGAATCTGAGGGTAACCGACGTCACCTTCGAAACTGTGGAATTGGCGGCAGGCGTGGAGCCGATGAGCTTGGTATGCGCATTCGCGGCGCCGGGCATGAGTAGCAGGGCGAAAGCGGCCGCCGCGGAGGGGAGAAGCGACTTGAACATAAAAATCTCCAATTACGTGTCTGTCCTGCTAATACGCAAGACGATCGCATAACCCTCATCCGAAACGAAAAGATCGCAAGTGGTGAGGGATGATCTTCGCGCGTGCGTATGAGAAATGAAGGAAGGATAGGCGAGACAGGTCGATGGACGAAGAGCTTCGCATATTGAACAGGATCGATCTGCCGCCGGCGCTCGACGCGCTGGACGATCGGGTCCTGGGCGCCCTCGCGGCGCGGCGCCGGGAATCGGCTGCGATCGGCCGCCTCATGGCGCTCGCGGCAGTCGTGTCGCTCGGCGGCGGCGTTATCGCGGGGAGCGCTTTCCCGGAGCCAGCCGTGGCCGCCAGTCCGCTCAGCCCGTTCGGACCCGCTAGCGCCCTGGCGCCCTCGACCTTGCTGGACGTCGAATAGGGATGCCGTCGCGCCGCTTGCTCATCGTCGGCCTGATCGCATTCGCCGCCGCCATCGCAGGCGTCTTCATCGGCCGCATCGTGTCCGATCCGCCGCGCGCCAGTGAAACCGAACTGCATGCGCTGCTCCACAGCGAACTCGACCTGACGCCAGCGCAGGAAGCGAAGCTCGAGAAGATCGAAGCCCGGTTTGCGGGACGGCGCCGCACGCTCGAAACCGAAATGCGCGCCGCCAACGTCCGGCTCGCGCAGGCAATCGAGGCCGAGCATGGTTATGGTCCCCGCGTCACCGAGGCGATCGACCATACGCACGACGTGATGGGGACATTGCAGAAGGAAACGCTCGAGCATCTCTTCGCGATGCGCGCCATCCTCGATGACGATCAGGCGCGCATGTTCGACAAGAGCGTGGTCAAGGCGCTGACCGCCGATGCGCGGTGAGCCCCGACCTATCGCAGCTTAGCGACCAGAATCTTGCGGCGCGTGCCCGCGCCAAGCATGAGGACGCCTATCGCGAGTTGCTGAGCCGCCACAAGGCGGCGGTGTACCGGCTGATCGTCAAGCATATCGGCGACACCGATGAAGCCATGGATCTGACGCAGGAAAGCTTCGTCGCCGGATTTTCGGCGCTTGAGCGCTATGATGGCACGCGGCCGTTTCGTATCTGGATATCGCGGATCGCACTGAACAAATGCCGCGACTGGGGACGCCGGCGGAAGGTGCGCGCCTTTTTCTCCCGCGCATTGCCGCTCGATATCGCGCATCATGTCGCCAGCGAAACCCCGTCGCCCGACATGGAAGTGGGCGACCGGCTGGAGCTGGCGCGGGTTCGCGAGGCGGTTGCGGCGCTGCCCGCAAACTTGCGCGAAGTGCTCCTCCTTCGCGGCCTCGACGAGGTCAGCCAGTCCGAAGCCGCGGCGATGCTCGACGTCAGCGAAAAGACCGTCGAAACCCGCCTTTATCGGGCGCGGGCACGGCTCAAGCTGCTGCTTGGCGGAGCGAGCGAAAACGCGGGCGATTGACCGGCAGCTGTTCCGCGCATCGCTCTTTTTCGTGCAGGCCGATGAGGGGCAGGCGCCGCGCCTGCGTATGGCATTAGGAACATTCGGAAACGGTCGGGAAGAACATGCAGATAGACAGGCGTCGGTTCGTGAGTGCAACTTTGGGCGGCGGGGCAGTCGCCGCCGCGGCGGCATGGTTCCCCGCCTGGGCGCAGCCCGTGTCGCAGGGTATCACGGCGCCCATTCCCACCGTGTCGGGCAACGACATCACGCTGCGCATCGCACGGCAGACGATGCGTATCGACGGCAAGGTCAGCCGGGCGATCGGGATCAACGGCACCGTGCCGGCGCCGCTTGTGCGGTTGAAGGAAGGGCAGACGGCGAAACTCACCGTCATCAACGATCTCGACGAGGACAGCTCGATCCACTGGCACGGACTCATCCTGCCCTTCCATATGGACGGCGTGCCGGGGGTCAGCTTTCCCGGCATCAGGCCCCGCTCGCAATTCGTTTACGAATTCCCGGTCGTACAGTCAGGAACCTATTGGTATCACAGCCATTCGGGGCTCCAGGAGCAGCTCGGCCACTACGGACCGATCGTCATCGATCCGGCGGGCGCCGACCCGATCGGTTACGACCGCGAGCATGTCGTGGTGCTGTCCGATCACAGCCAGCTCTCCCCCGAGGCGATCTTCCGCAAGCTCAAGGTCAACCCGGGGCATTTCAACATGCAGCGCCAGACGCTGTCGGGGCTTCTCGCGGGCAAGGACCAGCCGCTGAAAGAGCGCATCGAGTGGGGCGCGATGCGCATGGACCCGACCGACGTCGCAGACGTCAACGGATCGACCTACACCTTCCTCGTCAACGGTCACGGTCCCCGCGACAACTGGACCGCGCTTTTCAACCCGGGCGAGCGGGTGCGGCTGCGGATCATCAATGCATCCGCGATGACGATCTTCAACGTGCGTATTCCCGGTCTGCGGCTGACGGTCGTGCAAGCCGACGGCCTCAATGTCGTGCCGACCGAGATCGACGAATTCCAGATCGCCGTCGCCGAAACCTATGATGTCATCGTAACCCCGGTCGAGGACCGCGCCTACACGCTCGTCGCCGAGGCGAACGACCGCTCGGGCATGGGGCGCGCGACGCTCGCGCCGCGTGCCGGCATGGTCGCCGAGGTTCCGCCGCTGCGCGAGCGCCCCCTCGCGACGATGAAGGACATGGGCATGGGCGACATGTCGGGCGGTTCGATGGCGGGCATGGATCATTCGGGTGGCGGCGACATGGGCGCGATGCCGATGCCGGCGGCCGATTCCTCCTGTCCTCCCGAACATGCCAAAATGGGCCATTGCACTGCCGCTGGCGAAGGCGGCGCAATGGCCGGCATGGATCATGGATCGGGCGGCGGGATGCAGCACAGCATGCGCGATTTCAGCGTCGCGCCGCAGGTGAAGCGCGACCCGAGCGTACAGACGATCTCGCCGATGCCCTCTGATCGCATGGGCGAGCCGGGGCAGGGGCTCGAAGGTGTCGGGCATAAGGTGCTGACCTATCACGATCTCGTCGCGCTCGAACGCAACCCCGACGTGCGCGCTGCCTCGCGTTCGCTCGACATTCACCTCACCGGCAACATGGAACGCTTCATGTGGTCGTTCGACGGCGTGAAGATGTCCGATCATCACGAGCCGATCCCGTTCATCGAGGGCGAGCGGGTGCGGATCAACCTCATCAACGATTCGATGATGAGCCACCCTATCCATCTGCATGGCCATTTCTTCGAACTGGTCACGGGCAAGGGCGACCGCTCGCCCCGCAAACATACGGTGCTCGTCCAGCCGGGCGGCACCGCGAGCTTCGATTTTACCGCCGACGCGCTCGGCGACTGGGCGTTCCACTGTCATATGCTCTATCACATGCACGCAGGGATGATGCGCGTCGTGAGCGTCCGTCCGAAGGGAGACGCCGAATGACCCGCGCCGCCCTTTTTCTCGCCGGGACCGCCGCGCTCGCCTTCGCTTCGCCGGCTGCCGCGCAGTCGATGGATCACTCGTCGATGCCCGGGATGACGATGCCGTCGAAGCCCGCGCAGCCCGTCGCCGAACCGCCTGCTTCAGCGAAGCGGCAACCCAAGACCGAGCCGATGGCGGGCATGGATCATGGCGAGATGCCCGGCATGGAAATGGACCAGACGGCGACGGACGCGCCGGGCTGTTCGCCTGAGCATGCGGCGATGGGCCATTGCACCCCCGAGCCAGCAGCGTCGGAGCCAGCGGAAGACGCTGCGGCGGCTGTCGATCAGGACTGCCCGCCCGAGCATGCGAAGATGGGGCACTGTACTCCGAAGGCGCCTCCGAAGCCTGCGACGACGATGGGACCGCCTGCCGCCGCAGCGGCCGATCCCGATTGTCCGCCCGAGCATGCGAAAATGGGCCACTGCGTCCCAAAGGCCGGTGCGGCAAACGAACCGGCGCCCGGGGCCACCGGCACCGACCTTGCACCCGGCGACGCTCCCGCGCCAGCACCGCCGTCCGATTGGTATGCCGACCGCATCTATCCGGCGGCGGCGATGGAGCATTCGCGCCACGAGATGATGAAGGAGAATGGCGCGCAGACAATCGCTTTCATCAGCTTCAATCTTGCCGAGTATCAGGTGCGCAAGGGCGGCGACGGCTTCCGCTGGGACGGCGAGGCTTGGTACGGCGGCGATATCAACCGGCTTACGGTCAAGAGCGAAGGCGAGGGCGTCTTCGGCGAAGGCATTGAGGGGGCCGAATTGCAGATGCTCTACAGCCGGGCGATCGGACCCTATTTCAATGCGCAGGCGGGTATTCGGCGGGATCTCGGGCCGGGCCCGGACCGGACCTATGCGACGATCGGCTTCGAAGGGCTCGCCCCCTATTGGTTCGAAGTCGAGGGCGCATTGTTCCTCTCGAACAAGGGCGATCTCCTCGGCCGGCTCGAAGGCTATTATGACCAGCGAATTACGCAGAAGCTGATTCTCCAGCCAATGGCCGAACTCAATTTCTCGGCTCAGGACGTGCCCGAGACGGGCGTGGGATCGGGTCTCTCGGACGTCGAGCTCGGTCTCCGCCTCCGCTACGAGATCGTGAAGGAATTCGCGCCCTATATCGGCGTCGAATGGGCGGGCAAGGTCGGCGACACGGCCCGTTTCGCCCGTGCCGCGGGTGAAGACCCTAGCGGCGTGAGCTTCGTGATGGGGGTGCGGGCCTGGTTCTAGACTCTCGCGGTGGGACGAAAATGAAGATGACATCTATCTACAGCCGGCGAAACCTTCTCGGCCTCATCGTGGCTGGCGCAGCCGCGGCGCTCGCCGGGTGCGATCGCAAGTCAGCCGCCGCGGGACCGTCCGAGGCCAAAGCATCTCCCGCGCCGGTCAAAGGCAAGGGCGGCGTGCCCATTCTCGTCTATCGTGACCCGGAATGCGGCTGCTGCGAAGCATGGGCCGACATTGCTCGCGCCGAGGGCTATGCGGTCACCGTCGAGAGTCGCTCGGACATGCCTGCCGTCAAGGCGCGAAATGGTGTTCCCGCCGAGTTGGCGTCCTGCCACACCGCGATCGTCGGCGGTTACGCGATCGAGGGCCATGTTCCCATGCGCCATGTCGCCAAACTCCTGGCCGACAAGCCGCGCGACATTCGCGGCATTGCCGTGCCCGGAATGCCGCGCGGGTCTCCGGGAATGGAAATGCCGGACGGAAGTGTCGACGCCTTCGAAGTGATGGCCTTCGCCAAGGACGGCAAGGCTTCGCAGTTCCGTGCGTGACCCGATGCACGGCAATAGGAAGATTTGATATGACGCGTTTCGTCCACCTGTCGCCCGCCGCTGCGTTCATGCTTGTGCTCGCGGGCTGCGGCGCCGAGCCGCGACAGGAAGCCGACGTCGCCCCTGTCCAGGACGAATCCGCCGCAGTCGCGCCGGCGCCGGTCGAGGCCCCGCCAGCCGCGGAAAAGACGGCAGCCGAGGCCCCGGCGGTTTGAAGGCAGCGCCCCGGCCGCCCGAGACGTCGCGTCCCGCGCCAAAGCCGAAGGTGGCTGTTCCGTCTCGAGCGAAGCCGGCGCCGGAGGTCCCAAGCCTGCCGGCCCTGAGCCCGATCCGCATGCCGGGCATGACATGGACAAGATGTAAGGGATTTCCCCACATGCGCTCCCGCCTGACGACCGATGACGGGTTCGACTCGCCTTCGGGCGACGCACGGCGATGCACCGAAGCGCGGCGCGTGATCGGGGCGTGTAATTAAATTACACGATTTTGAGCGGGCGCGACCTGTCTCGGGCGCTGTTCGACCCCATGTGCAAAAAAATATCGCGATGCATGAGGGGTAGGGCTTTGGGATGCGTATTAGCAATATCTGGTGCGACCTTCTGATTTAGAACTAAGATATTGAAGTTGCGTCATATTTTCTATTGACCTGTATATACAATTGATGTTCTCTGCGGTTCATCACGAACCAAAAGGGGGTTTCGCATGTCGATCAGAAAATCATTGCTCGCGAGCGCCGCGGTGGTCGCAACTATCGCAACGCCGGCTTTCGCGCAGGATGGAGCGGCCCCCGCGTCCGCCGCGGAGGCGAGCGAAGCGGGAAGCGACATCGTCGTGACCGGTTCGCGTATCCGCCGCCAGGATCTTGCCGGCGTCGGCCCCGCCACCGTCGTGTCGGCCGAGCAGATCGAAAATACCGGCCTGGTCAATATCGAGACCGTGTTGCAGCGCCTTCCGGCCAATGCCGGCTTCGCGGGCAACCAGACCTCGGCTTACTGGGCGAACAACGGCTATGGTACGGCCCAGGTCAACCTGCGCGGCCTCGGCATCAAGCGCACCCTCGTCCTTCTCAACGGCCGCCGCCTCGTCGCGGGCGGCACCGGCGCGAACTCGTCGCCTGACCTCAACATGATCCCGGTTGCTGCGCTCGCGCGCACCGATGTCCTCAAGGACGGTGCCTCGGCCATTTATGGCGCGGATGCGATGGCGGGCGTGGTCAACCTCGTGACCCGCACCGACTATGAGGGGCTCGGGCTGAGCGTCCGCCAGGGCATTACCGAAAAGGGCGACGGCTCGGATTTCACCGCCGACCTCCTCTGGGGCGTCCGCAACGACCGCGGCGGCTTCATGGCGGCCGTAACCTACCAGAAGACCAAGGCGGTCAATATGGCCACGCGGGCGCCATGCTCGCTTGCCGAAACGACGCCGGGGTCATTGAGCTGCGTCAACAGCGCCTCGACCATCGGCGGGCGCGCCGTGCTGCCCAACGGTCAGCAGATCAATTTCAACCAGGTGCCGGGCGGCAACGGCAATTTCTTCGAGCCATACAGTGCCGCGAAGCATAATTTCAATTCGAACCCCTTCCTGAATGCGGTCAGCCCGGTCGAGCGCGTCAGCACGGCCTTTTTTGCGGACTATGACCTGACCGACAATATCGAGGCGTTTGGCGAGTTCCTCTACACCTTCCGCAAGTCGAACCAGATCGCGACACCGGGAACGCTGCGCAACCTGTCGATCGCGGCGAGTAATCCGACCAACCCGACGGGGCAGAATATTGTTCTTGTCCAGCGCCGCCTTGCTGAACCAGGGCCGCGCCAGTTCTTCCAGGAAACCGATACCTGGCAGGGCACCTTCGGTCTGCGCGGCAAGCTGGCTAACGATTGGGGATGGGAAGTCGCTGGAGCATTCGGGCGCAACACTGCCGTAGATGGTTCAACCAACATCGCCAACCTCGAGCGCGTTCGCAACACCATCAACACCGGCGTGTGCAGCCCGGCGCCGGGCGCGGCTATTCCATGCGGCGACTATCTCGGGTTCGGCGATCTCACGCCGCAAGTTCTGGACTATATTCTGTTTACCTCGCGTGATCGCGGCGGAAACGAGCTGGCGACGGTCACGGCAGACATCAATGGTGATCTTTTCAAAATGCCTGCAGGGCCTGTCTCCTTCGCGGCGGGCGTCGTCTATCGCAAGGAGAAGGGCTGGCGCGATCCCGATCCGCTGACCGTGCTCGGCATCGCGAACACCAACCAGCAAAGTCCGATTTCGGGAACGAGCATCGCTAAGGAAGCCTATCTCGAGCTGTCGGTGCCGATCCTGGCTGACAAGCCGTTCTTCCAGTCGCTTACGCTCGACGGCGCAGTTCGCTACTCGAACTACGACCTTTTCGGGAGCGACTGGAACTATAAGGGTAGCGTCGACTGGGTCATCAACGACAGCTTCCGCCTGCGCGGCACTTATGGGACGGGTTTCCGCATTCCGAACGTCCCCGAACTGTTCGGCGGGGTGTCGGAAGGCAATCTGACGACGACCGATCCTTGCTCGCGCTACTCGACCAGCGGCAATGCGACGCTGATCGCAAACTGTCAGGCATCGGGCGTGCCCGCCAATTATGTTCAGCTCGGGACCACGATCCTCACCACGGTGGGCGGGAACGAGAATCTGCAGCCCGAAAGCTCGACCACCTGGACGGTCGGCACGGTGATTTCGCCGAAGGGGCTGGTCCCCGGCCTGTCGCTCACCGCCGACTGGTTTGATATCAAGATCAAGGACGCGATCCGTGCCATTCCTGGGTCCACGAAGCTGTCGATCTGCTACGCGAGCCAGAATCTGTCGCACCCCTTCTGCGACGATTTCACGCGCAGCCCGTTGACCGGCGAAGTCACTTTCCTGTCCGCTCAGCCGATCAACACCGGCCGCGAGGAAATGAACGGCCTTGATCTCGGGCTCGTCTATGCGGGCGGCATCGGCAGTGTGAACATCTCGCTCGACGTCAATCTCACCTATCTCAATAAATATGTCGTCCTGCCCTTTCCGGGCGGCGCGCCGATCTATTTCGACGGCTTCATCGGAGGCGGCAACGGCGGCTATTCGAAGTGGCGCGGCTATGGCGTACTGACCGCCGAGAAGGACGGCATCAGCGCGACCTGGTCGACGCAGTGGATCGGCAAGGCGACCGATTTCAACGCATCGCCCGGTGAAATCGGATACAGCACGCCGAACGTTTTCTACCACAATCTCCAGCTCGCTTTTGAGGTCGACGAGAAGACGCGCTTCCAGGTCGGCGTCGACAATCTTTTCGATCGAAAGGCACCCTACATCCAGAGCTTCACGGATGCGAATACCGACACGATGACTTATGATCTGCTGGGACGGCGTTTCTACGTCGGCTTCCGGACGGCTTTCTGAGGGTATTCGATATGGCGATCCGTTGGCCGCTGCTCGTCCGGCGAACGCATAAATGGCTGGCTCTGGTGGTCGGCGTCCAGGCACTGCTCTGGACGCTGACCGGCTTCTACATGGTGGTCGTGCACATCGACACTATCCACGGCGACCATCTCGTCCGCACGCCGGCTGCGGAACCCTATAATCTTTCAGGTCTTGCGCCGCCGTCCCGGGTCGTTGCGGTCGCCCCGGGCGTCTCCGAGCTGCGCTTGCAGCGCTTCTTCGGCCGCCCCGTCTGGCGCGCCGAGACACCCGAAGGCGCCCGCCTGTTCGATGCCCAGTCGGGTGCGCCGCTGCCTGCTCTTACCGAGTCCCAGGTCCGCGAGCAGGCGCGGCGCATCTACACGGGAGACGGCAAGATCGTGTCGGTTCGCCTACTGACGACGGCGCCGCAGGAAATGCAGTCGCGGAAGCCACCCTATTGGCAGGTGGTGTTCGAGGGCTGGAATCGTCCAACGCTCTACCTTTCGCCTGCGACCGGCGAGCTGATCTCGCGGCGCCACGCGCTGTGGCGCGTCTTCGACTTCGCCTGGATGCTCCACATCATGGACTATGATGAGCGCACGGACGTCAACAATCCGCTGCTTCGCGTCGCGACCTGGAGCGCCTTTGCGATGGCGGTCTCGGGCGCATGGCTGCTGATCTGGTCCTTCCAGCGCCGCAAGAGGAAAAAGCCATGAAGAAGATTCGCCTGACGCCGCTTTTCTTCCGGCGCATCCACAAATGGGTCGGCCTGATCCTCGGGCTCCAGTTCCTGCTTTGGGCCCTGAGCGGCTCGGTGATGGCCCTTCTCGACAAGGACAAGGTCGGTAGCCACGGCGGCGGCATGTCGCACGCGCATCCGCTGCCGGCGGGGGAATATTTCGACGTTGCGGCCTTGCCGCGCGGCGAGCCCGTCACGGGCGTGATCCTCAGGGATCTCGGAACGCGACCGGTCTATGAGGTGCGCTCCGCGAAGGGCGTCCGCCTCGTCGATGCTACGAGCGGCGAGAATATTCGCGTCAACGAAGCCATGGCGCGCGAAGTCGCGTCGATGATGAACGAGGCGCCGATCCGCGCTGTTAGCGTGATCGCCAAGCCGAACCTCGAATCGCGCGATCATGAGGGCGCCATGTGGCGCGTCGATTTCGCGGACGCGGAGAATAGCAGCGCCTATGTTTCGCTCGACACCGCGCGCTTTCTGGTCATGCGCGGCGACACGTGGCGGACCTGGGACTTCTTCTGGATGCTACACAATATGGACTATGTGAACCGGAAGAGCTTCAATCACCCGCTGATCATCTTCGTCGCCTTCGGCGCGCTGTGGCTGTCAGGGACCGGCTTCTACCTGCTCTTCAAAAGCTTTAGCAAAGCCGATTTTCGCTGGCTGCGGCGGCGCCGCAAGCCCGTCGTGACCCGCAGCACAGCCTGACGCGCCCGCGGTCAGTCGTCGATCGAGAAGGCGGCCGACAATTCGAAGCGCGAGCCAGGATGCGTCAGCCATGCGTGGCTGACGAGCCGCGAGTGGCTCCAGGTCCGACGGGTCATCCGCAGTACCGGTTCGCCTTCCGACAGGCCCAACATGCTGTGAGTCTGCGCGTCGGGCACTTCGGCGCGAACGCGATGCTCGACCCGCTCCAACGGTGCCGTGCGCGTCAGATATTCGTTCGGCGTCATTTGCGTGAAGTCGATCTTGCCATAGTCGGGCGCGGCCGACGCCAGCACGAAACGCTCCTCGAGCTGAATCGGGAACTCGGCTTCGTGATGCACGATGATCGAGTGGAACAATCTTGTGCCGACCGGAACCTGAAGAAGGGCGGCCGTCTCGGCGTTCGCCCGTATCTCGTCATTCTGGACAACGCGGGCGCGATAGATATGGCCGCGATCGCGGATTTCCTCGGCGATATTCCGAATTTCGATCATCTGGCCGATCGGCTTCGGTTCGGCGACGAACGAACCGCTGCCAGCCCGGCGGACGAGGACCCCTGCGGCCTGGAGCTCGCGAAGCGCCCGGTTCGCGGTCATTCGCGACACATCGAATTGCTCGACGAGTTCGGCCTCCGACGGCACGCGATCGCCCGGTTTCAGATGACCGTCGCGCACGGCATCGCAAATCCTCTGCTTGATAACGGCATAACGGTGGGGGGGCTGATCCTCCTTCTCATCGGGGCGGGAGCGCCGCGCCGGTGTGGACTGGTTTGAGGGCCGGGACCCGTTGCCCGAGGTACGAGAGGGAAAATCCATAACCCGTCTATACAGGTTGGCCCCGGTATTTTCCAAGCGTTTGGAAATAGAAATCGCGCAAAGTCTGGAGCCTGAAAAGCATGCGTGGGACCGGCTACTGACGGATGATAAGCTCCGTTCCGGCGTAGTGAGCCGCGCGGACATGCTCGATCCGCCTCATCTTCCGACCGGTCTTGCTGATGAAGCTCACCTCGACGGTCACCGGCGCCACAGAAGCGAGGCCGAAATGGAGCGGCTGGGTGCCTTGCGAATTATAGCCCTCGCCAGTCGAGACCTGCCGCGTTGCGAGTATCTTGCCTCCGGCGTCGTAAAGCCGGACCTCGGCGCCCATTCGGGTAAAGCGACCCGTCATGTCGAGGATGCGCACTGAAAGACTACGGCGGGCGGCTGCCTTGCCGAGATCGTTGTGGAACAGGAAGTGGCCGCCGGTGTCGGTGTATCCGCGCGTGACCGAGAGATCGAGCGCGCCGTCGCGGTCATAGTCGATCCACTGGACGCCATGATCGGCGACGTCGAGCGCCGAGCCGGCGGGCAGGATATTCTCGAAGCCCTTGCCCCCGAGGTTGCGATAGAGCCGGTTTGCGGGCTGCTGCGCGCCCGACTTGCCGGTGTAGGCGGCGACGAAGAGGTCGAGCCAGCCGTCATTGTCGAAATCGCCCCAGGCGGCCCCGACCGCGTGATTGTCCGCGGCGAGGCCGAGCGCCGGCGCGGCATTCTCGAAGCTGCCGTCCCCCTTGTTTCGGTAGAGGATGTTGACCCCGTAGCTCGCGACGAACAGGTCGAGTTCGCCATCATTGTCATAGTCACCGACCGCGCAGCCGACGCTGCCTTCGGTGCGCGGACGCCCCGGGCGGTCCATACCGAGCGCGGGAGCGACGTCGGTGAAGCGGTCGCCGTCGTTGCGCCACAGCGCATCGGTGGCGCCCGACTGGTTGGCGAGGAAGAGATCGAGGTCGCCGTCGCGGTCGTAATCGAACCAGCAGGCGCCGACGGTCGGCCTTGGATCGTCGCCCGCCTGGTCGGCGGGGACGCGCACGAAGCGGCCTGCGTCCTGGCGATAGAGGGCGTTGGGGCCCGAACGGTTGGCGGCAAAGAGGTCGAGGTCGCCGTCATTGTCGAAATCGACCCAGCTCGACTGGCGCGCCGAGCGTCCGGCGGTAACGGGATCGGCGGTTTGTGCGACGAAGCGGCGGCCGCGATCGTTGCGGAAAAGAAGGTTGGCGGCATTTTCTTCGGTCGCGCCCGCATAGAGATCGGGCCAGCCGTCGCCGTCATAATCGCCCCAGGCGAGGCCGCGCATCTCGGCACCCGAGACGGGAAGGCCCATCGCGGCGCCGACGCTGGAGAAACCGCGCTTGTCGTTGCGATAGAGGCGAATTTCGCCGCTCTCGAGCGAGACGGCGAGATCGAGGTCGCCGTCTCGGTCGAAATCGGCCCAGCTATTGGAAAGCGAGCCGGGCAGGCTGAAGTCGGCGGTCTGGACGGGGGTGAAGGCAGGGCCGGTTGCCCCGGCCGCCCCGCCGCCGGCAATACCGGTCGACAGGACGGCCCAGGACAGGATCCGCATCAGTTCATCGCGCATGATGCGGACTCCAGTGGATGGTCTTGATCAGAAATCGAGCGAGATCCGACCATAATAATAGCCGCCATATTGGCCGAACGGTCCGGCGCCATAGGGTGCGAGCCCGATGGTGTTGGCGACGGTCGTTCGGTCGGGATAGACGTCGAAGATGTTATAGGCGCCCGCGGCGACCCGCAACTTCTCGGTCACGCCGTAGGACACCTCAAGATCGGTGATCCACTTGGCGCCGAAGCTCTGGTCGTTGACCGGCAGGCCGCCGACGAGGTTATCGAGCGACTTGAACTTGTCGTAGCGCGTTTCCTTGAGGTTGATCGCGAACGGACCCGATTCGAAGTTGGCGCCGAGGATCAGCTTCGTCTTGGGAGCCGAGGTGAACCAGCCCTGGGTGCGCCGGTCGAACAGGGTCAGGCCGAGGCCTGAAAGTTCGCTCGGATTGGCCGCGATCTTCCTGATGTCGGTATCATTATAGTTGAAGCCGACGCTCGTGCGCAGGCGTCCGGCGCTGCCGACGTCGAACGCATAGGTGCCGACGACGTCGACGCCGCGCGTGCGGGTGTCGACGGCATTGGTGAAGAAGCGCACCGACTGGTCACCCGAGAAGCCGTTGGCGACCAGGATGTTCCGGATCCCCGTGCCCGACAACAGGCCGGTGAGGGTGATGCGGTCGTCGAGATCGATCTGATAGGCATCGACCGAGAGCGAGAGGCCAGACGCCGGCGTCAAGGTGAAGCCGAGGCTGAAGTTCTTCGACTTTTCGGGCTTGAGCGGCTGCGCGCCGAGGGCCTGCGCGACCGCCGAGTTCGTCTTCACGATCTTGGTGAGCACCGGGATATAGACGCCCCCGACAAGGTTGATCGACGTCGAGGTCTGGGCGAAGTCCTGCTGCGCGAGCGACGGTGCGCGGAAGCCGTTGCTGAATGCGCCGCGGAACGCGAGCCAGTCGGTGACTTCGTAGCGTGCGCTGACCTTGCCGCTGAAGACGCTGCCCGAGCTGTCGTCGAAATGCTCGAAGCGACCCGCCGCGGTGACGAGGAAGCGCGGGCTGACGTCGAGTGCGAGGTCGACATATCCCGCCCAGATGTTGCGGTTGATGTCCGCGGCATCTTCGGGGGTGACGACGATGGCGCCCTGCGCACCGACCTGTGCCGGGCGTCCGGCGAGCGGACCGGTCGGGTAGAAATAGCCCCCGGCCCGGTAGCTGTCGACGTCGAGCGGCTTGGTGACGTAATTCTCGTAGCGATATTCCGCGCCGAGCGAGACCTGGAGCGCGGTATCTCCGCCGAATTCGAAACGGCGGGTCAGGTCGAGATTGTTCGTCCACTGGTCGAATGCCGAGCTGAAGGTCTTGAACTCGGTGGGGCTCGACGGCCCAAGCGACGCGTTGAGCGTGTTGTCGGCGCCATTCTCGGCATGGTTGCGCCCATAGGTGCTGCTGAGATCGATGTTCCAGCTGCCGGTTTCGCCGCGCAGGCCGCCGGTAAACTGGAAGTCGGTTTCCTTGAGCGTGTAGAAGGGCGAGAAGCCGTCGGGGTAGATTTCGATGATATTCTGATTGCTGTTCGGGCGGCGGCCGGCCTGGCCGACGCGCGCATCGCGGTAACCGAAGGTGCCGTCCGAATAGAAGGTGACGTTGCCGAGCGGCAGGACGAGCGTTTGCGCGACCTTGACGTCCTTCACGTCGGGGAGACCGCCGAGATAGGTGCGGCGGTTGGCGGTAAGTTCGCGCGGATCGGGCGCGCCGCCGGGTAGCGGGAAATAGAGCGCCCCGGTCACGTCGGTGTTGCGGATGGCGGCCTTGGCCTTCTTGCCTTCGACCGACAGGGTGAACGAGCCGCCATCGCCGATCGCGAAGCCGTGCGAGACGCTGCCCGAGATGGTTTCGCCATCGCTGCCGCTGCCGTCGCGTCCATAGCGCTGGCCGGCTTCGAGCGCCGCCTTGCCGCCCGAGTCATTGGTCTTCAGTATGACGTTGATCACGCCCGCGATCGCATCCGAGCCATATTGCGCCGAGGCACCGTCACGCAGCACTTCGATGCGCTCGATCGCGCTCGACGGAATGAGATCGAGGTCGACCGGGTTGCCGCCTTGCGACGTCGCGCCCGAGTTGAAGTCGATGATCGAGCTGTTGTGGCGGCGCTTGCCGTTGACGAGCACGAGGACATGGACGCCCGACAGGCCGCGAAGGCCCGCGGGACGCGTCAGGCTGTTGAACGACGAGCTGCCCACGGTCGTCGACTGGAAAGACGGGACGAGCTGGGTCAGCGCATCGCGGAGCTGCATGCCGCCGCCGAGCTTCTCGAGGTCTTCGCCGCCGATCACGTCGATCGGGGTCGGGCTCGAAATCACGGTGCGCGCCTGGCCGCGGGTACCGGTGACGATGATTTCCGACGCGGGCGCCGAATCGCCGGCCTCATCGGCCGGCGCATCCTGCGCGAAAGCGGGCATGGACATGGTGGCGGCGACGCAGGACGCCCCCATCAGCAGTCTCGTATATGTTTTCATGGTCTTGCTCCTGAACACGGAAAAATGTTCCCCCTATTGAACCTGCTACATTTTCGTTTTCCGCCGGTTTCGGCGCTTATCCCGCGGCCCTCAACTTGCGCTGCGGTGCCGCCATGTCCTGCGAAAGGGTGTCGAGCCCTTGCCGCAAATCCGCGATGAGGTCATCCACCCTTTCGAGCCCGATGTGCAATCTTAGCAAGGGGCCAGGATAGCTGACCTTGTGCGTCCGCGCCTTGAGCTGTGGATCGACCGGAATCGCAAGGCTCTCATAGCCGCCCCAACTGAAACCGAGACCGAAGAGCTCGAGGCGCTCGACCATCGCCGAGACCGATGCTTCGGACGTCGGGTGGAGAACCGCCCCGATCAATCCGCAAATGCCGGTGAAGTCGCGGCTCCAGATCGCGTGGCCGGGGTCGGCGGGCAGCGCGGGACACATGACCGAATGAATTTCAGGCTGCGCCTCGAGCCACTGCGCGACGTGGAGCGCTGCGGCGCCATGATGGGCAAGGCGGGTGTGGAGCGTGCGCAGGCCGCGGATCGCCATATAAGCGTCGTCGGGCGACACCGCCCAGCCGGTCTCGTAGCTCGAGCTGGCGAGCAGTTCGGCGGCATTGCCCTTGGCCGCGGCGAGACCCATGAACACGTCCGAATGGCCGCACACATATTTGGTGAGCGACTGGATGCTGACATCGACGCCATGATCCAGCGGCTTGAAGAGGACGCCGGCCGCCCAGGTATTGTCGATGACCGTCATGATCCCGGCTTCCTTCGCCATCGTGGCGATCGCCGGGATGTCCTGCATCTCGAAGCTCAGCGAACCCGGAGATTCGAGGAAGATCACGCGGGTCTTCGGCGTGATCATCGAACGGATCGTCTCGGCGTCGTCCGCGGGGTCGAAATAGCGCGCGGTGACGCCGTAGCGTCCGAGCGTCCCGGCGAGGAAGCGGCGGGTGGGGTTATAGACCGTGTCGCAGGCCAGCACTTCGTCGCCGGCGGAAAGCAGCGCGAGCAGCGTGCCGGTGATCGCGGTGAGGCCCGAGGGATAGATGAAGGCTTCATCGGCATTCTCGAGGTCGCGCAGCGCGTCGCGCAGCGTGCGCTGGGTCGAAAGGCCGACGCGGCCATAGGTCACCTTGCCGCCGTCGTAGAGCGCTTCGCAGGTGGGCAGAAGGACGGTCGATCCGCGCTGGATCGGCGGGCCGGGGGTCCGCTGAAGCGCGTCGCACGGCGTGTCGCCGTGGATGAGCCGCGTCTGCTCGTGAACCGTGCTGCAAAGCGTCATTTATCTTTTCTTTCTCAGATGGAATTGGAGAGGAGTTTCTGCCGCTGCGGCGACACGCCGCTGCGGTGTGCCGCGACGAGATCGCTGCGGCGGACGACCGAGAGCGCTTTCGCGGCCTTGGTCACATGCTTTTCGATCGCGCTCGTCGAGATGTTGTAGCGGCTCGCGAGGCTCTTCAGGCTCGACCCTTCGACGCGGATCGCGACGAGGATTTCCTGGGTGCGTTCGGGGAGCTGGCTGAGGGTGGTCTCGACCGCGCGAACCTCGTCCTTCGCGAGCAGGATGCGCAGCGGCGACATCTCGTCGACCGGATGGTCAGGCTCGTCGAGCTGGCAATGGCAGTCACTGCGGCGCGTGGTCTGGCGGCGGTGGCGGTCGATGAGCGCGGCCTGCGCGGCCTGGAACAGATAGCATTTGGGATGGGCGACCGCGGCGGCATCGGCGCGGCGAATGATGCTGAGGAGCACGTCCTGAAGGACGTCGTCGAGGTCCGACACCGGAACGCGGCGGCGGAGATATTTCCGGAGGAGGGGAAGGTGGGGCCAGAAGGCTTCGACGAGATCGGGTGCGGCATCGTCCGGTGCCGTGGCGGGGGCTGCCGCCGGCTTTTCGGCCGGCGGGGCGACGAATTCGAACGCCTGCCAGGCATCGCCTGCCGTGACGTTTTCAGTCTCATACTCTGCCCCATAGGCGCTGAATGTCATCGTGCGTCCCCTTATGGCGACATTTTATGACATGGGTGCCGGGGTGAATTCTTCACCGACTTTGACGGTGATTTGATGAATGTTGGGATGATTGAACCGAAATGACGGTATTTTGTCGATCAAATGATCGAAATCCTACATGAACGACGTCGGTTCGGTCGAATCGGCTGTCCCGGAGTCGCCTCGGAACTGCAACATTCGGCCATTGCCGCGAAACTTACTCGCGGAATCGCGCTTTGGGCGATGGGGTATTCCGCTCGTAGCGCGTCAAAGCCAAGGGGCCTCCCGCAACGAGGAGGCAAGAGGAGTGGTCGCATGGCGAGAACCTGGCTCATATTGTCGTCGCTGGTCGCGGGGCTTGCGCTGGGCGTGGGATGGACGCGGCTCGGGCTCACAGGTCTCACGGACGCGGTTTCGATTGCCGACAGCATCGGCGGCGTGTGGCTCGACGGCCTCCGGATGACGATCATCCCGCTCGTCGTCTCGCTTCTCATCACCGGGATCGCAAAGACGGTCGACAGCGCGCGGGGCGACCGCGTTGCGATGCGCTCGGTCGTCACCTTCATCGCGCTACTGTGGATTTCGACCGCGATGGCGGCGGTACTTGTCCCCGCGCTGCTCGGCATCTTCCCGATGCCCGCCGAGGCGGCGCGCTCGCTCGCGGCGAGCCTGACGACCTCGGCGCATGTCGAGGCGCCGACGGTCGGGATCGCGGCGTTCCTCCGCTCGATCGTGCCCACCAATCCGATCGCCGCGGCCGCGAACGACGCGCTGTTGCCGCTCATCCTCTTCACTGCCGTCTTCGCCGTTGCGCTCGCGCGGCTGCCCGCCGCGCAGCGCGAACCGGTCACGGCCTTTTTCGACACGATCGCAAGTGCGGTCCTGCTCATCGTCGGCTGGGTGCTCGCGCTCGCGCCGATCGGGGTGCTTGCGCTCGCTTTCGGCGTCGGCGCGCGCGCCGGCACCTCGGCGATCGGCGCGCTCGCCCATTATGTCGTGATCGTATCGAGCGCCGGGCTCGCGGCTTGGGCGCTCGCCTATCCGGTCGCGGTGTTCGGCGGCCGCGTCCGCCTGCTCGCCTTCGCAAAGGCGGTGGCGCCCGCGCAGGCGGTCGCGCTCAGCACCCAGTCGTCGCTCGCCTCGCTCCCGCCGATGTTGAAGGCGTCGGCCGACCTCGGGGTCGACCGTTCGGTCTCGCGCGTATCGCTGCCGGTCGCCGTCGCCATCTTCCGGGTGACGAGCCCCGCGATGAACCTCGCGGTCGCCATCTATGTCGCGCACTGGCTCGGCTTGCCGCTCGCCCCCTCGGCGATCGCGGCGGGCGCCGCCGTCGCGGCAATCACGACGATCGGCTCGGTGAGCCTTCCCGGACAGGTCAGCTTCCTGACCTCGATCGCACCGATCTGTGTCGCGATGGGCATTCCGATCGAGCCGCTCGCGCTGCTCATCGCCGTCGAGATGATCCCCGACCTCGTGCGCACCGTCGGCAATGTGACGATGGATGTCGCCGCGACGACGGCGATTGCGCGGATGGGGCCGGCGCGCGGGGCGGCCGACGAGGACGCCGAAAATATTGGAGCCGGGGAGGGCGTTGCCGTCCCGCGGCCCGTTCTTGCGGCCGCCGGCGCACGGGAATTTGAAGGAGCAAAGCCATGACCCGCGTTTCACTCGACGATGCCGATGTCCGGATCCTGGGGTTCCTCCAGGAGGATGCGACGCTCTCGGTCGCCGCCGTCGCCGCCAAGGCCAATATGTCGCAAAATGCGTGCTGGCGGCGGATCAAGCGGCTCGAGGAGAGCGGGGTGATCTCGCGGCGCGTGACGATCCTCGACGCGAGCGCGCTCGGGCTCGATCTCACCGTCTTCGTAAGCCTGCGCGCTTCCGAGCATAGCGAGGCCTGGCTCGAGATGCTTAATTCGGCGATCCGCGACATTCCCGAGGTTGTCGAATTCTACCGGATGACCGGCGACGTCGACTATCTGCTCAAGCTCAGGGTCGAGAATATGGCCGCCTATGACGCGGTCTACCGGCGCATCATCCGCTCGATCCGGCTCACCGACGTGAGCTCGGCCTTCTCGATGGAAGAAATCAAGTTCACCACCGCGCTGCCGCTCACGGCGCGCCCGTCCTGATCGTCAGGGACGGGCGCGGCGCGAGGGGTCAGCGCGTGTAGCGCTTGCCGAGTTCGGTGGCGCGCGACGTCAGCGGCTGTTCCTTGCCCGCGATGAAGATCGCGGTCGGCTGGGTGAGCGGTTCGAGCGGATCGCCGTCCCAGATGACGATGTCGGCCGCCTTGCCGGGCGCGATCGATCCCATCTGGTCGGCGACGCCGAAGATGCGCGCCGGTGCGAGCGTAAGCGCCTCGATACCCGCCGCATAAGGCAGCCCGCGCGATACCGCGAGCCCGGCATTGTAGCGCATCTCGCGCACCCGGTGTCCGGCGTCGTTGCCGCCGATCGCGATCTCGACCCCCGCTGCCTTCAGGATCGATGCGTTCTGGAGCGAGGCGCCGAGCATGTCGAAGTTCGAGGGAATGTTCGAGGTCGGGTTGATGAGCACGGGGACATTTGCCGCCGCGATCTCGTCGGCGACGCGCCAAGCTTCTTCGGCGCCCGAGAGGATGATCTTGAGCTTGTAGTCGCGCGCGAGCTTCAGCATCTGCTGGATGTCGGCGGCGCGGTGGACGACGACGATCAGCGGCATCGTGCCGGCGAGCACGGGTTTCAGCGCCGCGACATCGGCCTGCGAGAGCTCGAACGGATATTCGTCGCGCGGCGCTTGGCGCGCGAGATCGAAGATCTGGCGTAGCTGGACGAATTCGGCAGCGCGCGAGCCGCCGATGCGCGCGGCGCCGTCCTCGCCGAGCTCGAGCATCATGCCGACGCCCGGGCGGTGGAGAATGTTGGCGCCATCGCCGAGCGAAATCAGCGCCGCCTTGCCGGCGAAGGGCAGTTCGCGTTCCTTCTCGCTATCGTCATAGTCGGGCATCACGACCGCATGGGTGACGCCGCCGAGCCGCGCGATCGGGATGAGCGTCGAGGCCGGGTTGAGCCCGTACTGGACGTCGAACGAGGCGCTGATCCCCGAATTATGCGTCTTGTTGTCGACCGAGCCATCGACCGAGCTCACCTCGATGAGACCTAGCGCGGTGTTCACCGCGATGAGCCCGGGGGTGACGATCGCGCCCTTGGCATCGATCGTACGCACGCCCGCGGGGACCGCGACATTCGAACCGGCGGCGGAAATCCGCCCGTCGCGCACGAGGACCGTGCCATTCTCGACTTCGCCGACCGGGCCGGGGGTCAGAAGGTGCGCGTTAGTGATCGCGAAGGTCTGCGCTGCGACCGGCGTTGCGGTCGCGGCGAGGGCCAGAGCGAGGCTTGTGAAAACCGGGAGCCGTCGTTGCATCTCATTCCTCCCCGACCGGTTGGCCGATTTCAAAATCGCTTCGGTAGCGCGTGGCGGGATCGCTCGTGTCGAGGACGAGCGCGCCGTCGATGAAGACCTTCTCGGCGATCGCGTAGACGCTGAACGGATTCTTGCTCCACAGCACGACGTCGGCCATCTTGCCGGGCTCGAGCGAGCCGGTCTTGTCGGCGATCCCCATGATCTTCGCGGGATTGATGATGATCCACTTGATCGCCTCCTCCTGCGGAATGTCGATGCCCGCGCGGCGTCCGGCGGCCATGGCAACCGCGCTCTCGACGTTGAGCCGCTGGATCAGCCTTTGTTCGTCCGAGTGGATCGCGACGCAGACGCCCGCCTTGCTCAGGATCGCGGCATTTTCCTCGATCGCGTCATAGGCTTCCATCTTGAAGCCCCAGCGCGTTGCCCAGGTCGCGACGCAGACATCGTCGGCGACGAGAAGATCGGCGATCTTGTAGGCTTCGACGGCGTGGTGGAAGGCGCGCGTCTTGTAGCCGAACTCATGGCCGACATCGAGCATCACCGCCATCTCGTCGGCGCGGTAGCAATGGTTCTGGATGAGGATGTCGCCCTTGAGAACGCCGGCGAGCGTCTCGAGCCCGAGGTCGCGCTTCGGTGCTTCGCCGCCTTCGCCGCGCGCGCGCTTCTTCTCATAAGCGTCGACCTTGCGGCCATATTCGGCGGCGTCGATCCACGCGCGGCGGAAACCCGCGACCTCGCCCATGCGCGTGGCGGGTGCGCGTCCGCGGCTGCCGTAGCGGCCCTTGGGGTTCTCGCCGCAGGCCATCTTCAGCGTATAGGGCGCGCCGGGGAATTTCATCTGCTGGACGGTGACCGCGGGCACATTCTTCACGCTGACGCCGCGACCGCCGAAGAGGTTGGCGGAGCCCGGGAGGATGAGGAGGCTGGTCACGCCGCCGGCGCGGGCCTTGGTGAACACCGGATCCTGCGGCCAGATCGAATGCTCGGCCCAGACATGCGCGGTATAGGGGTCGATATTCTCGTTGCCGTCGGCATGGCCCTGAACACCGGGCGCCGGGAAGACGCCGAGGTGTGAATGGGCGTCGATGATCCCGGGGGTAACCCATTTGCCGCGGCCGTCGATCACGCGTGCGCCCGGCGGCACAGCGATGTCGGCGCCGACCGCGACGATCTTACCCGACGCCATCAGAACCGTGCCATTGTCGATCCGCGTCCCCGTCCCGGTGAGGATCGAGGCACCGACGATCGCCGTGTCGGCGGCGGGGCGCGGCGCGTATGTGCTCTGGAAGGGCTCGGGTACCGGTTTGGCGGGTTCGGTGGGCGGAGGCGGGGCGCTGGCCGGGCGGGCCGACGAGTTGTCGGAAGCGCAGCCGGCGAGGAGCGCGAGCGCGGTGCCGAGGAGAGCGGCGCGCAGGGTGCCGCGGCTGCGAAGCGAGGGGGAAGCTATTGGGACATGTCGTGTCACGCCGGGATCACCTTGTGCGAAGCGATGGGAAGGGCGGCAATCCGGCCGCCGTGCGGAGGTACACGGCGGCCGGACGGGAGGCGGATCAGAAGTTCTTCCTCACGCTCGCGTACCAGTAGCGCGGGTTTGGCGAATAGAGCGAGCCCATGTAGCCGAAGGCGCTGGAATCGAGCGGCGGGCGCGAATTGGTGATGTTGCGCACGCCGACGCGCAGCTGGGTGCCGTCGGTGAAGCCGCCCTTGAGGTCGTACTGGAGGTACAGGTTGCCGGTCGTATAGGCCTTGAGCAGCAAATTCTCGCCATTCACCGAAATATCGTTGTCGAGCACGCTTCCGGTGTAGCTCACGAAACCGCCCGCGGTGAACTGGCCGAGCTTCCAGGTCAGCGAGGCCGAGCCGCGCCACTTGGGCAGGCCGTCCTGGCGGATCAGGCTGCCGCCTTCGGGAATGATCGTGTCGATGTTGATCGTTCCCGCCGCGCGCGCATCGAGGAGCGTCTGGATGTCGGGCGAGGCGTCGCGGAAATATTTGAGCAGATAGGCGGCGTTGGCGCTGAAGTCGAAGGTGCCGATGCCGGTATCGCGAACCGAAAGGTTGAAGCCGAAGTCGATGCCGCGGACGGTTTGCGGCTCGAGGTTGCGATAGATGTCGTCGACATACTGAACCTGCCCGACGGGCGCGATGCCGGTGCCGGCGAACAGCGCGACATCATCGGCGGTCGGCGCGAGGCGGACGACATTGGGGTCGGTCGAACCCTGCAGGCGCTGGAGATAGTCGTTGATGAGCGCATTGCCCTCGCCATAGACGCCGACGATGCCTTTCTGCTTCACCTGCCAATAGTCGACGGTGAAGGTCGTGCGCACGCTGCCGCTGTTGAAGATCGGCGGCTGGAGCACGGTCCCGACGGTGAAGGTGGTCGAGGTTTCGGGCTTGAGGTCGGGGTTGCCCGCGCGGCGGCCGGTGGTCACGAAGCTCTGCGCGCAATTGCCGAAGGTCGCAATACGGCCCGCGCGCAGGTCGGCCTCGCAGCGGATATAGTCGGTACGGCTGTTGCCGCGGGTGACGATCGTCGCGTTGGTCTGCTCGAGGTTCGGCGCCCGGAAGCCCTGCGCCCACGAACCGCGGATGCGCCAGCCTTCGAACAGGTCCCACGCCGCCGCAACCTTGGGCTTCGCAATGCTGCCGAAGTCCGAATAATGTTCGTAGCGGCCCGCGAGCTGCAGCTCGAGACTACGGATGAGCGGGACGTCCATTTCGGGTGCGATCAGCGGCACCGCGAGTTCGGCATAGGCCGCAAATACGGTGCGCGAACCTTTGGTGTCGGGGGTCGGGCTGACGCCGAAAAGGTCGCTGTCCTGGACGACGCCGGTGACGGTATCGGTCCATTTGGTCGTGCCGTCGACGCGCTCGTCGCGATCGTCGAGCTGCGAATCGCGGCGAATCTCGCCGCCGATCGCCATGCCGACATTGCCTGCGGGCAGCGCGAAGAGATCCGCCTTCGATGCCTTGAAATCCCACATCGCCAGCGTCGCCTTGCCGCGGCGCACGCTCTTGATGCGGATCGCGTCGAGCGCAGCCTGGTTGCTCGGGCTCGTGTCGATGCCGGTCGGATCGGCCGGGTTGCCGCCATTGAAGGGATTATAGGCGTCGGGGGTCGAGAGGGCGAGATTGCGCTGGAGCAGCGTCGCGCTGATCCCGTCCTGCACATCGCGCACCGTGGCTTCGGAATAGACCGCTGCCGTTTCCCAGTTGAAGCCGAGCGCCTCGCCGCGCAGGCCGAGCACGGCGCGATACTGGCGGTTGGTCACATTGACGATCGTCGGCCCGAGATCCGTGAAGCGGTAGTTGGTCATCGTCACGGGAAGGCCCGCGGCGGGGGCGTCGATGCCCGCGAGCCGGTTGGGGTTGACGGTGCCGTTGGCGAAGGTGACGGGGCCGAAGGGGTTCCAGTAGTTCGATGCCGGGATCGACATGCGGATCGAACCGATCGTGAAGACGCTATCCTGGACGCTCCGCGTCTTGCCGTAATAATAGCCGGCCTCGCCGAACAGCGTCACGCTGTCGGATAGATCGTAATGCCCGCTCGCGAACAGGTTGACGCGGTCGAGCTTCGGCGAGATCGAGATCGGGTAATTTGCCTGCGCGTCCCAGCGCGTGTTGCGGTCGGCGGCAGTCGTCGCGCGGGTGCCGTCGTCGATGCAGATATCGCCAGGGAGCGCCGCCGAGCAGCCGCCGTTCGCGGTCGGCTGGAGCGAGAAGACGCCGGCGTTGGTCGTGATGTTGGCCGTGCCGCGGCGGACGCGGACGCCGGTCGTGAAATCGCCCCACGGCGACAGGGTGCTGCGGTCGTCGAGCGCATTGTTGCCAGCGAAAACGGTGCCCGCGAAGCCGGCGAAGTCGCGGTGGTCGGCAGTCGCGGTGAAGTCCTGGTCCTGCGAGGTCAGCGCGGTGCGGCGGGTGTAGTTGAAAAGCAGCGAGATATTGCCGCGGTTCTCGGCAAGGTCCTTGCCGAGATAGCCCGAGGCGTTGAATTCGCGCAGGCCCGTGCCTTCGCCGCCGCCATATTGCAGCGACAGGCTGCCGCCGTCGATATTGTCGCGCAGCACCGTGTTGACGACGCCGGCGACGGCATCGGTGCCGTAGAGCGCCGCAGCGCCGTCGCGCAGCACTTCGACGCGCTGGACGCCGTACACGGGGATCGCATTGGTGTTGTATGTGATGACCGGGGCGAGCGAGGCGCTCGCCTGGCTTCCCGGGTGCTGAACGACGCGGCGGCCGTTGAGGAGCACGAGCGTGTTGCCGACACCGAGCCCGCGCAAATCGACCGATCCGATGTCGCCGCGGGCGAAGTTGCTGCTGGTCTGGCCGTTGCTGCTGTTGAAGGAAACGTCGCCCATCTGCGGGATCGAGCGGAACAGGTCGTCGCCCGAGACCGCGGCGGTGGCGGCGATTTCGGCTTCGCCGACGACGGTGACAGGGAGTGCTTCGGTGATTTTCGAGCCGGCGATACGGCTGCCGGTCACGACGATGTCGGAAGCGGCGGGGTCGGCGGCGCTGGCCTCTTCGGATGCGGTGTCCTGCGCGAACGCGGTCCCGGTGCCGACGAGGCAGAGCGATGAGGATGGGAGCAGCAAGGCTCGGCGAAGCGGTGAGTTAAGCTTAAGCATGCGATGTCCCCTGATTGTCGACCCTGTAGTCGTCCTCCATGCGAGCGGATGGATCGTTGACGCCCATCTCAATTCGCTCTGACGCAACGCCGATTGAAATCCCCACCGCGATAAGGCAGAAAATTTCAACCGGCTCTGCCGGAAGGCAATATTATGTGGGGAGAGCCCATAGCAGCCGTTCCGGCATTGTCTATTGATTTAATCGACAATCTCGAATGAGGCGTCGACTTCGACCGCGAAATTGAACGGCAGGCGGTAGACGCCGATCGCGGATCGCGCATGTTTCCCGGCTTCGCCGAAGACGTCGACGATGAGGTCCGAGCAGCCGTTCATCACTGCCGGAATCTCGAAGAATTCGGGGCCGGCCTGGACATAGCCGCCGAGCCTGAGGACGCGAACGCGGTCGAGATCGCCATCGGCCGCCGCCTTGAACTGGCCGATGAGGTTGATAGCGCAGAGCCGCGCGGCGGTGATGCCGTCGGCAAGGCTGCAATCGACCCCGACAGTGCCTTTGATCCCGCCGTTGGCATGGGTCGAGAGCTGCCCCGAGACCTGCACGATATTGCCCGAGCGCGTCGCCGAAACATAGTTGGCGACGGGCGGACAGACCTGCGGCAGTTCGATCCCGAGACTGGCGAGACGGCTTTCGATGCGAGACATATTCACTCCTTGGTTGCGAGAGACGGTAGGTGTTCGGCGGGCGCGGGTTCGCCCGCGGCGGCTTCGCGCGCCATGCGGCGGCCTTCCCAGCGGTCGATGACCGCGGCAGCGACCGAATTGCCGACGACGTTCGTGGCCGAGCGGCCCATGTCGAGCAGATGATCGACCGCGAGGATCAGGAGCAGCCCGGCTTCGGGCAGCTTGAAGTAAGCGAGCGTCGCCGAGATCACGACGAGCGAGGCGCGCGGGACGCCCGCCATGCCTTTCGAGGTCACCATGAGCAGGAGCAGCATGGTGATCTGCTGGCCGATGGTCATGTCGATGCCATAGGCCTGCGCGATGAAGAGCACCGCGAAGGTGCAATACATCATCGAGCCGTCGAGGTTGAAGCTGTAACCCAAAGGCAGCACGAAGGAGACGATGCGCCGGTTGACGCCCTGCTTTTCGAGCTCTTCCATCGTCCTGGGATAGGCGGCTTCCGAGCTCGCGGTCGAAAAGGCGAGAAGGACCGGGGTGCGGATGCCGCGAAAAAGACCGAAGGCGCGCGCGCCGATGATCGCGAGCGCGGCGAGGAAAAGGACGAGCCAGAGCACGCCGAGCGAGAGATAGAAACCCGACACGAAACCCGCATAGGTGACGAGCACGCCGGGGCCCTGCGTCGCGACCGTGGAGGCGAGCGCGGCGAAGATCGCGACGGGCGCGGTCTTCATCACGAAACCCGTCACCTTGAGCATGATCGCGGCGACCTGCTCGACGAGCGCGAGCACGGCGGGGGCCTTGTCGTCGATTGCGGCGACGGCCGAGCCGACGAGAACCGAGAAGACGACGATCTGGAGGACTTCATTCTCCGCCATCGCCTGGACGATCGATTGCGGGATGAGATGCGTGACGAACTGCTTGAGCGAGAAGTCGCCGGTCGCGACGACGCCTTCGGCGCCCGTCGTCGGCAGCTCGAGCGCGAGGCTCGCACCGGGCTGGAGCAGGTGGACCATGACGAGCCCGATCGAGAGCGAGACGATCGAGGCGCCGATGAACCAGCCCATCGTCTTCGCGCCGACGCGGCCGATCGCGGCGGCGTCCTCCATATGCGCGATCCCGGCGACGAGCGTCGCGAAGACGAGCGGCGCGATGATCATCTTGATGAGGCGGAGGAAGAGGTCGGTGAGGATCGAGAGATTGTCGGCGATTTCGGCTGCCTTGGCGGCCGGGAAATGCGAATTGACGAACCAGCCGGCCGAGATGCCGGCGATCATGGCGAAGATGAGGATGAAGGCGAAAGCTCTGTTCATGACTGTCCCGTTCCGGCTTCGCCCCGGCCGGGGCGTACAGAAGGCAGAGACGCAGGCGCGGCGAGGTTCCGCAGCAGCAATGCGGTCGACAAGCGCATTTTGTTGCGACATGGCGAGCGCGGACCGAACAGGCTGGTGGGGTTATCCGCCGCCGCTGCGTCAAAGCAGGGCAGGGTGACAATCAGATAATCGAGGAGACGCGCGTGGCCAGTTTTCGGAAGATGCTTGTAGCGGGAACGGCAATTGCCGCCGGTCTTGGCTGGGCGGGCCAGTCGGTGCTTGCCAAGCCGGGCGGCGAGGTGGTCGCGATCACCGGCGCGACGATCTTCGATGCGACGGGCAAGGATCCCTATCGCGGCACGGTCGTCGTGCGCGATGGCCGGATCGAGGCCGTCGGCGCCGACGTCAAGGTTCCGAAGGGCGCGACGATCGTGCGCGCCGATGGCAAGGCGCTCCTACCCGGCTTCATCGACGTCCACACCCATTGGTCGCCGTCGGGTATGCCCGGCACGCTGCCGCAGATCGCGGGCGCCTATCTTGCGAGCGGCGTGACGACAGTGAATGACTTCCATCAGCAGCCCGAAGCCTTTGCGCCCCGCCGGGCCTGGCTTGCCGACATTTATGCGCCGCACGTCAATTTCGTCGCGCGCATGAGCACGCCCGGCGGGCATGGCGCCGACTGGGGCGATACCAACACCACCAAATGGGTTGCGACCGCCGAGAGCGCGCGGCGCGAGGTGCAGGCTCTCCAGCCATACCGCCCCGATTATATCAAGGCGTTCGCCGACGGTTGGCGCTACGGGCAGCTCCCCGAAGAAACCTCGATGAATGTCGAGACGCTCGCCGCGCTTGCCGACGAGGCGCACAAGCATGGCCAGCGCGTCCTCACCCACACGGTCACGGTCGAGCGCGGCAAGCTCGCTGCCGACGCCGGTATCGACGTGATCGCGCACAGCATCCAGGACGGTGTGCTCGACGCCGACGCGATCGCGCGGATCAAGAAAGCGGGCACCTTTTACGCCCCGACGCTCGCCATCTATCAGCTAAAGCCCGACGAGATGGGTCCCGGGCGCAAGGACGATGCCGCGACGCGCCTGCGCATCCGCAAATATAGCTACGCCGAGGAGAATGTCCGCAATCTTCATGCGGCCGGCGTCACGATCGCGGTCGGGACCGACGCGGGCATCGGGGGTGCGAAGCATGGCATCTCGACGCTCCAGGAAATGGAGCTGCTCGTGGCGGCCGGGCTCACGCCCAAGGCGGCGCTGCTCGCGGGCACGTCGAACAGTGCGCTCGCGCTCGGTCTCGCGGGCGACCGCGGGACGATCGAAAAGGGCAAACGCGCCGATCTCATTCTGATCGACGGCAAGCCCTGGGAGACGATCGGCGACGTCGAGAAGATCGACCGGGTCTATGTCGACGGCAAGCTCGTCCATGGCGGCGGCGTCAAGCTGCCTGCGGGTAATGCGGCGACGTCGCTTCCGGCGCTGCCCGCCGCGGCGCTGATCGACGATTTCGAGCGCGCCGACGGGCGCAGCTCGCTCGACACGCTGCGTCTCACCGACATGGACGGCGGTGTCGAGCGCTCGTCGGTGGTCATGAACCGCGTCACCCATGCGGGCGGTAACGGCTCGGCGCTCGCCTTCGCGGTGCAGATGTCGCTCAAGGACAAGCCTGAGGGCGGCGTTCTCGTGCCCTTGAGCCGCGGGTCGGTGCGTCCGGTCGATGCGCGCAAGTTTGCGGGTGTCCGGCTCGATATGCGCGGCGCCGGCCGCTATCTCCTCGTCGTGAACACGCTCGCGGGCGAATTCACCGCCCCGATCGAGGCAAAGGAAGGCTGGTCCGAGCTGCGTGTGCCGTTCAGCGCGCTCGTTGCGACGCGGCCCGGCCGCGGCGACGCGCCGTCCTGGCGCGGCGACGATCTGGTGCAGGTCGGGGTCGTCGTCCAGCGCGACGCCGGCGCGAGCGCCTGGGGCGAAATCGACAATCTCGGCTTCTACTGAAGCATAACTGCTGGCGCGGCGATCGCCGCGCCGGTTTCAGCGGGCTCTCCCGAACGCGGCGCGCGCCCTCACGGGTGCGCGCCGCGGTGACCCCCGCACCGGCATCGCGGTTCGCCGCGGCGCCGGTGCGGGTTTTTCGGTCAGAGCGTCTGGAGCAGGCGTTCGACGAGCAGGCGGCGAGGCTCGATCGACGAGATCAGGCAATATTCGTCGAGCGTATGCGCGCCGTCGCCATCGACGCCAAGGCCGTCGAGCGTCGGGATGCCGAGCGCGGCGGTGAAATTGCCGTCGGAGCCGCCGCCGACCATCGGTACCTCGGCGAGGTCGAAGCCGAGCGCCGCAGCTTCGCTCCGCGCCGTCTCGAAGAGGCTCGCGACGCCTTCGCTGCGCTCATAGGCGGGCCGGTTGATCCCGCCGCCGACCTTTACCGCGACATCGGGGCCGATCGGCTCGAGTCCGAGAATGGCGCGCTCCATCCGTTCGCCCTCGGCGCTATTGGTGATCCGCACGTCGACCGCGAAACGGCACTGATGCGGTACGACGTTGATCGCGGTGCCGCCGCTGACCTTGCTGACCGTCGCGGTGGTGCCGCGATCATAGTCGGTCATGTCCTCGATATTCAGTATCTGGCGCGCGGCCTCGCGGATTGCGCTGCGTCCGTCCTGGTGGCGCGAGCCCGCGTGCGCGGGCCGGCCTTCGACCTCGACGTCGAACCAGCCGACCCCCTTGCGCGCAGTGACCGCAGCGCCGCCGGGCCGCGCGGGCTCCATGACGAGCACATGGCTCGACCGGCGGCCGAGGTCTTCGACGAGCGTGCGTGTCGTCGGGCTGCCGATCTCTTCGTCGGGCGAGAGAAGGAAGCGGATCGGCCGTCCGAGCGCGGTGCCGAGGCGCGCCGCGTTGCGAAACGCCACGAGGGCGAGATAGATGCCGCCCTTCATATCGTAGACACCGGGTCCGTAGAGCCGGTCGCCGTCGCGGCGCACCGGTAGCGCGCCAGCAAGCGTGCCGACGGGGTGGACGGTGTCGACATGGGTGACGACGAGGATGCCGGGCCGGCCATTGTCGGCGCCGGCGTGGAGCACCGCGCAATCGCCGAGCCCGTCGCGGCCCGGGATGCGTTCGATCCGGATCGGCTCGCCGGCGACCTCCTCGAGAATCATGTCCTGCATCGCGTTGATCGCGGCGGCGTCGTGGGTGGGGCTTTCGAGCGCGAGCCATTGGCTGAGCGTCGCGACCGCCTGTTCGTCTGATGTCATGATGGGCCTTCTTGCTGCTGAGTCGATGCCCGGCCGAAGGGCTTGACGACTCATAGGCGTTGCTGTCATCTCGTTCAACATGACAAATCAGGTTCACATATATGAACGATAGCGTTCGCTCCGCGTCGCGCGTCCTCGACCTTCTCGAGTTGCTTGCCGGCGCCGAGGACGGGCTGTCGCTCGCCGAGGCGTGCGAGCGGCTCGGCGCGCCCAAGAGCAGCACGCTCATGCTGCTGCGGACCCTTGCGGGGCGCGGCTATGCGGTGCGGGGCGAAGGCGATCGCTACCGGCTTCACGCGGACTTCCGCAGCGGCGGTTTCGGCTGGGGCGGGCAGGCCGCGCGGCTCGTCGCGGTCGCCGAGCCCGTGCTGCGCGAGCTTGCCGACACGATCGGCGAAACCGCGATACTCGCGACCCTCACCGATAAGGGCATGGTCCGCCTTCTCGCCAAGGCGGTGACGCACGAGAATATCCGCTACGATATCGACCTCGGCCAGGAGCTGCCCGCCTATTGCACCGCGATCGGCCGCGTCCTCCTTGCGCAGATGCCGCGCGAGGCGCGTGCGCCCTTTCTCGACCGCATCGACCCGGTGGCGGTCACGCCGCACAGCCTGACCGACCGCGCCGCGATCGAGGCGCGGATCGACGAGGCGGCGCGCGAGGGCATATCGGTCGTCGCCGAGGAATATGCGCTTGGCGGGACCGGCGCGGCGGTGCCGATCCGGCTCGCCGAGGGCCGCGTCGTCGGGGCGGTCAACGCGGGCTGCATCTCGCCGCGCTTCGTCGGCAAGGAAGAGGCGGTAGCAGACGCCTTGCGCGCTGCGGCTTCGGCCATTGCGGCGCGCCTCGACAATCGCGGCGCCGCATGAGCGGGCGCGTTCTCGTCTGCGGTGCGGGCGCGGTCGGCGGCGCGGTCGGCGCGGCGCTCGTCGATGCGGGCCATGACGTCGAATTCGTCGACATGGACGGAAATCATGTCGCTGCGCTGCGCGACCCCGGACGCGGTCTCGTCATCGAAGGTCCGGTCCGCTCGCGGGCGGGCCCGGTCCGCGCCTGGCGCCCCGATGAGCTTTCGGGACGATGGGACAAGGTCATGATCTGCGTGAAGGCGCACCACACCGCCGCCGCTGCGACGATGATCGCGCCGCATCTTGCCGACGGCGGCTGCGTTCTCACCTTGCAGAACGGGCTCGCGGCGCGGCTTGCCTCCGATGTGCTCGGGCGCGACCGCGTCGTCGTCGGCTTCGTCAATTTCGGGGCTGACCGGACCGGTGACGGCAGGATCATGCTCGGCAACCGCGGCGCGGTGGCGCTCGGCGAATGGGACGGGCAAACGACCGTTCGCCTCGGCGAGCTTTTCCGCCTGCTCGGCGATTTCGAACCCGATGTGATCGCCACCCCCGACATCTGGGCCTTCATCTGGGGCAAGCTCGCTTATGCCGCGCTGCTCTTTGCCGAGGCGACGGCGACGGCGGGGATCGCCGCGACGCTCGACCGACCCGAACTGCTACCACTCTGGCGCAAGCTCGCGGGAGAGGCGATCCGGACGGCGCGCGCAGAAGGCGTCGAGCCCGCCGGATTCAACGGGTTCGAACCCGCGGCGTTCGGACCGCGATCGCGCGCCGCCGAAAGCGCCGCGAGCATTCGCGCGATCGCCGATTTCTATCGCGGCGGCGCCAAGCCCCATTCGGGTGTTTGGCGTGACCTCGCCGTTCACCGCCGCAAGACCGAGGTCGACGCGCAGCTCGGCATGGTCGCGGACATCGCGGCCGCGCGCGGTATCGCAACGCCCGCCTTGTCGGGGCTGATTGCGCTCATCCATCGGATCGAGGGCGGCACCGCTGTCCAGGACGACGCCCATCTCGCTGAGCTCGCCCATGCCCTCGCTGCCTGACCTCGCGGGCCGCTCCGTCGCCGTCAGCGGCGTCGGCTCGGCCTTCGGCGTCGCGATCGCCGAGGCGTTTCGTGCGCAGGGCGCGCATGTCTATGGATGCGACCTCGATCCCTCGGGCTTCGAGGCGCTGGTTGCCGCGGGTATCGGCTGCGCCAAGGTCGATCTTCGCGACCGCGCGGCGGCGGCAGGCTGGATCGAGGCGGTCGCCGGCGAGGCGGGCGGCATCGATGTCCTCGTCAACAATGCCGGCGGTGTCGCTGGACAAGAGGCGCAGCCGTTCGAGGCGCTGTCCGATGCCGACTGGGACCTTGTCGTCGACATCAACCTCAACGCGGCGATGGCTCTGTCGCGCGCCGCCACGCGGCATATGGCCGCCGCCGGATCGGGCGCGATCGTCAACATCTGTTCGGGCGCGTCGCTGCGCGCATCGCTCACCGGCATCCAGGCCTATTGCGCCGCGAAGCACGGACTTCTCGGGCTGACCCGGCAGCTCGCGCACGAACTCGGACCGCAGGGCATTCGGGTCAACGCTATCGCTCCCGGGCTCGTGCTCACCGGCGATGCAACGCGCCGGCAGTGGGATGCTTATGGCGCCGAACGGCAGGCGGCGATCCTCGGCGGCGTCGCGATGCGCCGGCTCGGCAGCGCGGAAGACATCGCGCGGGCGACGCTGTTTCTCGCGTCGGACTGGGCGGGGTTCGTGACCGGCCAGATATTGAGCGTCGATGGCGGTATCCGGTGAGGGAGCAAGGATTATGACCGACGCGGCAGCACGCGAGCCCTGGCAGTGGGAAGAGGCCGAATGGCGCGGGCGCGTGAACCGCGTGCGCGCGGGACGGCGCCTCGCCCCGGCCGCCTGGCCGGACGGCAAGGGCTTTGCGGTCGCCATCTCCTTCGACAGCGACCATGAGACCAACGAGCTGCGCGATGGCGGCAACTCGATCTCCCGGCTGAGCTGGGGCGAATATGGCGCGCGCGTCGGCGTGCCCCGGATCTTGGACCTGCTCGCGCGCCATAGCGTGCCTGCGAGTTTCTACGTGCCCGCGGTCGCCGCGCTGCTCCATCCAGGCGAACAGCGCCGCGTCGTTGCCGAGGGCCATGAAATCGGCCTTCACGGCTGGATCCACGAGCGCAACTCGGTTCTGCCCGAAGCGGCCGAACGCGACCTCATGCTGCGCTCGGCCGACGCGATCGAGGCGGTCTGCGGCGTACGCGCGGTCGGCATCCGCACGCCATCGTGGGATTTCGGGCCGGGCACGCTCCGGACCATCCGCGACATGGGGCTCGCCTATGACAGCTCGCTCATGGCCGACGAGGATTGCTACGAGCTGCTGCTCGATGGCGAGGAATGCGGCGTCGCCGAACTTCCCGTCGAATGGATCCGCGACGACGCGCCCTATTTCCTGATGGACCGTTTCGGATCGGCGCGGCCGCATCTCGCGCCCGGCGACGTGTTCGACATTTTCCGCCGCGAGCTCGATGCCGCGTGCGACGCGGGCGGGTTGTTCCAGCTTACCCTTCATCCGCACATCATCGCCGCGCGCTCGCGCATCTGGATACTCGACGAGCTGCTCGGCCACGCCGCCGCGCGCGGGGCCTGGTTCGCCACCCACCGCGACGTCGTCGCGCATGCGCGCGGTGGCGCTGCGGGTGCGGGACCCCGCGGAGAAAAAGCATGAACCTGAAAATGTCTGGTGGGGTGAACCCGCAAGGCTGCGTCTTAACCAACGAGGGCGGGCCTTTCAGGCCGAATCAAGCGTCCGCCCTCACTTCAAAGGAGCCGCTGTCCGCCATGAAAGCGAAACTGTCCTTCCAGTCGTCCCTTGCGAGGACCTGTCTCGGGGCCACGGCCGCAGCGGCTCTTCTTGCCCTTTCGGCTGCCTCGTTCGCGCAGGCGCCTGCCGGCGAGCCGGTCCCCAAGCTCAACGATCGCCGGCCGTTCCTCGCGCCCGGTGCGACGACGAGCGACGATCCTGTGCGCATCCCGATGAAGCCCGTCGCCGAAACCGGCCCCGAGCTCGTCATTCGCGGCGGGCGGCTGTTCGACGCGGTGAGCGGCGGCGTCCGCCCCGCGACCGTCGTCATCCAGGGCAACCGCATCAAGGCGGTGCTCCCGCCCGATGCGACCGGCTGGGGCGCCGACGCGAAGATCATCGATGCCGCGGGCAAGACGGTGATGCCGGGGCTCATCGACATGCATACGCACGTCACCTATCCCGACCGCGCCTCGCCGTTCGACGAGCAGGGCAGCGAGGGGGCGGGGACGCTCCGCGGTCAGCGCAATCTTCGCTATTTCCTCGAGTATGGCTTCACCTCGGTTCGCGACCTCAACGGCGTCAGCAACGCGCCGTTCCTGCTCAGCCAGTGGAGCGCGGCGGACATGATCCCGGCGCCGCGCGTCTTCGCCGCGGGCTGGATCATCACGGGCACCGGCGGCCATGCGACCGAGCGTCCCTCGATCCCCAGCCATGGTCCCGATTACGCAAAGGAGGTCGACGGCCCCGACGCCTGGCGCGGCATGGTGCGCAAGGCGTTCAAGGAAGGCGCGAGCGTCATCAAGATCGCGAGCCACTTCGCGCCCGACGAAGTGCGCGCCGCGATCGAAGAGGCGCATCTTCTCGGCCTCAAGGTAACCTGTGACTGCGAGACCATCTACACCGAGATGGCGGTCGACGCTGGCATCGACATGATCGAGCATCCGCTGCCGCGCTCGGACGCCGCGATCGCCAAGATGGCGAAGAAGAAGATCGCCGCCGTCCCGACGCTGCAGGTCTACCAGAATCTGCTCGACCGCGCCGGCGGCTTCTACGGCTCGACGTCGCGCCGCTTCACGATGACGAGCCAGGGCAATTTCGACGAGTTCAAGAAGATGAAGGCCGCGGGCATTATCATGGGCATCGGCACCGACACGATCGGCGATGCGAGCCTCATGGTTCCCAACAGCTATATCGCCGAGCTCAAATGGTTCGTGCGCGGCGGCTATTCGGTGACCGACGCCCTGAAGGCGGGAACGATCGTCAACGCGCGTCTCCTCGATATGGGCGACGAGCTCGGCAGCATCGAGCCCGGCAAGCTTGCCGACATCATCATCGTGGACGGGCGCCCCGACGAAAATCTCGACGATCTCGCGAAGGTCCAGCAGGTCATCAAGGATGGCCAGTGGCTGATCAAGGACGGCGAACTCGTCACCCCGCGTCACGTCTCGACGCCGCTCGTCAAACCCTCGCCCCCGGCGGACGTGAAGTGATGCCCCGCGCGTCGCTTGCCAAAGCCTAGGGGAGGCGCGCGATGGACGCGACCGAGGCCGCCGCCGGACGCATCGAACCGACGCGCCGCGAAACCGCGCGCGCGCTCGGCTCGGCGATGATCGGCAACTGGTTCGAGCTCTTCGATTTCATCATCTACGGCTATTTCGCGGCGCAGATCGGTCATGCGATGTTCCCCGAAGCCGATCCGGTGACGATCATCCTGTCGAGCTTTGCGACCTATGGCGTCGGCTTCGTCATGCGGCCGGTCGGCGGCGTGGTGCTCGGCCATTTCGGCGACCTTTACGGCCGCAAGAGTGCGCTCGTCTTCACCATGCTCCTCATGGCGGGCGCCACCGGCGCCACCGGCCTCATTCCCGCCTATGCGACGATCGGGATCGCAGCGCCGATCCTGCTCGTCATTTGCCGGCTTCTCCAGGGTTTTGCCGCGGGCGGCGAATGGGGCGGGGCGACGACCTTCCTCGTCGAATATGCGCCGCCGCACCGGCGCGGCTTCTACGGTGCGCTCCAGCAGCTCAGCACGAGCGTCGCGATCCTCTCGGCGCTCGGCACGTCGCTCCTACTCAACGCGCTCCTCACCGAGCAGCAGATGATCGACTGGGGCTGGCGCATTCCCTTCCTGCTCGGCTTCCTCGTCGCGCCGGTCGGCTTCTACCTGCGCCGCAGCGTCCGCGAGACGCCGCGCTACCGCGCCGCGAGCGAGGACCGTTCGGCTAGCCCGATCCGCGAAGTGATCGCGCATCACCGCGGCGCGGTCGCCAATGTCTTCGGCGTCGCGATCATCTGGTGCGTTGCGGGCTATACGTTCGGCGCCTTCCTCATCAGCTATGCGACCGAGCTTCTCCATATCGAGCGCGGCACGGTGCTGCTCGCGATTACCGCCGGTACGCTCGTCAATCTCGCGGTGATTCCGCTCGCGGGGCATCTGTCGGACCGCTTCGGGCGCAAGCCCTTTCTCGTCGCGAGCGCGACAGGCTTTCTGCTGCTCGTCTTTCCGCTCTTCCATGCGATGGCGAGTTTCCAGGCGCCGTGGACCATCTACGCGACGGCGATCACCGCGGGCATATTGAGCGGCCTCTACAGCGGCTGCGCGCCGACCTTCCTTTGCGAACTCCTGCCGACGCGCGTGCGCTATTCGGCGCTGTCGGTCGGCTACAATGGCGCGGTGATGGTCTTCGGCGGCTTCGCGCCCTTCATCGCCACGTTGCTCATCCAGCAGACGGGCGCGCTCGCGGCGCCCGCCTTCTACGTCATGTCGGCCGCCGCGCTGACGCTCGTCTTCCTGCTTCGACTGAAAGCGCCCGATCAGGCCACCGCGCTCGATCGCTAGCCGCCAACAACCAACCAAGAGGGTCCCGACTTATGAAACGACTGGCCGCTGCCGCCGCCTTCGCGTGGCTGATGACGACGAGCGCCGCGATCGCGGGTCCCGTCCCGACGCCGAAGGAGGTGCTCGGGCACGACATGGGCGAGGACCGCTATGTCGCGAGCTACAGCGAGACCGCGATCTACTGGAAGCGGCTCGCCGAGGTCAGCGACCGGATCAAGCTCGTCGATATCGGCCCGACCGTCGAGAAAAGGCGCCAGCTCATGGCGATCGTCTCGTCGCCCGAGAATCTCGCGATGCTCGACAAATATAAGGACATCTCGGAGCGGCTCGGCCGCGCCGAAGGGCTGACCGACGAGCAGGCGCGCGCGCTCGCCGCCGAAGGCAAGGCGGTGATCTGGGTCGACGGCGGCATCCATGCAAGCGAGACACTGACCCATTCGGCGATCATCCAGCAGGTCTACGACCTTGTGAACAGCGACGACGCCGAGGCGAAGCGCATCCGCGACAATGTCATCATCCTCTTCGTCGCGAACAATCCGGACGGCCAGGAGCTCGTCGCCAACTGGTATATGCGGATCAAGGATCCGGCGAAACGCGAGGCGGGCTTCGAAAGCCTGCCCAAGCTCTACCACGCCTATGTCGGCCACGATAACAACCGCGATTTCTACATGGCCGAGATGCCCGAGACGCAGAATATCACGCGCGTTCTCTTCCGCGACTGGCGTCCGCAGGTCGTGCTCAACCAGCACCAGACCGGCCCCGCCGGCACCGTCGTTTTCATTCCGCCCTTCCGCGATCCGTTCAACTTCAACTTCGATCCACTCGTGATGACGAGCCTCGAAGAGGTCGGCGCGGCGATGCAGTCGCGTCTCCTCGCCGAGGGCAAGCGCGGCGGCACGTCGCGCGACGGCGCGCATTACGACACCTGGTACAATGGCAACCTCCGCTCGATTTCCTATTTCCACAATGCGATCGGCATTCTCACCGAGACGATCGGCAAGCCCGTTCCGATCGATATCGAGCTCGTCCCCGAGCGCCAGCTTCCGGGCAACAACCAGCCCGCACCGATCGCGCCGCAGAAATGGCATATCGGCCAGTCGCTCGAATATAGCATGTCGATCAACCGCGCGGTGCTGAGCTATGCCGCGGCGAACCGCGAGAAGCTGCTCTTCAACATCTACCGGATGGGCGCGAACAGCATCGCGCGCGGCAGCGAGGACAGTTGGACGATGACCCCGACGCGCATCGCCGAGATGCACGCCGCCTCGGCCGCGACCGGCGCCAAGCCCGTCGCGACCCGCACCCGCGGCAGCAGCTCGATCGATCCGCGCTTCTACGACGCGGTGATGAAAAACCCGGCGAACCGTGACGCGCGCGCCTATGTCATCGATCCCGGCCAGCGCGACTATCCGACTGCTATCCGTTTCCTGAACGCGCTGATCAAGCTCGGCGTCGACGTCGACCGCGCGAGCGCGCCGTTCACCGCCAACGGGAAGTCCTGGCCCGCGGGCACCTATTTCGTGCGCACCGCGCAGGCGTATCGGCCGCATATCCTCGATATGTTCGAGCCGCAGGATTATCCCGAGAATTTCGAATATCCCGGCGGCCCGCCGATCCCGCCCGCCGATGCCACCGGCTATACCCCCGCCTTCCAGATGGGGGTCGGCTTCGAGCGCGTGCTCGACGCGCTCGATGTCCCGTCGGAGCGGATTTCGACCCAGCTTCCGACCAGTCCGGGGCGGACCGTCGGCGAGGGCAAGGCGGGCTATCTCGTCGGGCACGGTGCGAACAACAGCTTCATCCTGTCGAACCGCCTGCTGAAAGCGGGCCAGCCGGTGTCCTGGCTGTCGCAGCCTGTCGCGGTTGCCGGCGGCGCGGCCGAACCCGGCGCGCTCTGGGTGCCCGCGAGCCCGACGGCGACCCGCATCGTCGAAGCGGCGGCGAGCGAGCTCGGTCTCGACGTCGAGCGCGCAGCGGCGGCGCCGGCCGGAGAGCGAACGGCGATGAAGCGCCCGCGGATCGCGCTCGTCGATATCTATGGCGGCCTGATGCCCACGGGCTGGATGCGCTGGATCTTCGACCAGCATGAATTTCCCTTCACCATCGTCTATCCCAAGCAGCTCGATGCCGGGAAGCTCCGCAAGGATTTCGACGTCATCGTCATGCCGCACGCGGCCTTCCAGCTTCAGGCGGCACGCGCGAGCGGCGACGGCATGTTCCGCGGTCGCGGCGACGACAAGCAGCCCAAGCCCGAGGAAATCCCCGCTGAATATCGCGCATGGCTCGGGTCGGTGTCGCCCGAGAAGACCATCCCCGCGCTGAAGGCCTTCGTCGAGAACGGCGGCTCGCTGATCGCGATGGGCGGCTCGGCGCAGGCGCTCGTGCAGGCGATGGACCTGCCGGTCGAGGATGCCGTCGCGGAGACGGTCGACGGCAAGACCGCGCGCCCGCCGCGTAGCAAATTCTATGTGCCGGGAGCCCTTGTCGAAGCGTCGGTCGAGAATTCGTCGTCTTACGCTTACGGGATGCCCGACAAGGTCGATCTCTTCTTCGACGACAGCCCGGTGTGGAAGCTCAAGCCGGGTGCGACCGGGGTGCAGGTTCCGGTGCGCTTTTCCGGCGTGCCGAAACTCAAGAGCGGCTGGGCGCACGGTCTCGAGCGGCTCGACGGCGCCGCGGCGATCGTCGAGGTCGATCGCGGCAAGGGCCGGATCGTGCTGATCGGTCCCGAAGTTGCTCTCCGCGCGCAAACGCATGGCGCCTTCAAGCTCCTGTTCAACGCCATCTATCTGGGCGCGGGCCATGGCAAGCGCTGAGGCGAAGACCAAGGCGCGCGCGGCAGGACGCAGCGAGACCGTCGCGGCGTCGGCGCGGGATGCGGGCGCGCCCGCGAAGCGCGCGCATGCGCTGCAGGATCTGAGCTGGCCGGAGTTTCGGGACCGGCTCGCCGGCAATCCGCCGATCCTGCTTCCGCTCGGCAGCCAGGAACAGCAGGGACCGCACGCGCCGATGGGCGATTATGTCCTCGCCGAACGGCTCGCGCTCGCGGCCGCCGAACGCGCGGGCGCGATCTGCGCGCCGGTGCTGCCGTTCGGACATGCCGATTTCTTCCGCGGCGCGGCGGGCGGCATCCAGCTTCGTGCTTCCACCTTCTCGATGATCCTCGAGGATATGGTCACCGCCTTTCTCGACCATGGCCTCAGCCATATCGTCATCTGCAACGGCCATTCGACGAACGCGCCGCTGATCGCGCAGGTCGCGCAGAAGCTGAGGGCCGAGCGCGGCGTCATGATCGCCTCGCTCAATTTGTGGCGCATGATCCCCGACAGCCTGTGGGAGGAGGTGCATGGCGCCGGCAGCGCCCGCGCGCGCGGCCATGGCGCCGATCCCGTCACCTCGGTCGGTCTCCATCTCACCCCCGAACTGATGCGCATGGGTGCGGCGCGCCCGGCGATGCGTTCGAGCGCCTTCGGCCTGCCGACGACCAGCCTCTTTGCAGGCGTCACCTTCGGCGGGTTCGAGGTCGGGCTCCCGCTCGACGTGACCGAAGTGGCGTCGAACGGGGTCGGGGCCGGCGATCCGACCCTCGCTTCGGCCGAGGCCGGCGCGCGCTTCTCCGAATGGATCGTCGCGGCGATCACCGACTTCGTCGCGCATTTCCGGCGCTGCGATCCGGCGCGGCCGCACCTCGGACCCGAACCGGCATGAGCGAGCCGATGGCAGACAGGGCGCTGGCAGCCGCCCATGAACAGCTCGCGGGCACCGCGAAGGGCGCCGCGGCGGTGCGCGCCTTCTTCGATCCCGCGACCTCGACCATCTCCTATGTCGTCCACGATCCCGCGACGATGCGCGGCGCTGTGATCGACAGCGTCCTCGATTTCGATGCGGCATCAGGCAGGACGTCGACGGCTTCGGCGGAAGCGATCGTCGCCTATGTTCAAGGCGCCGGCATCGCGATCGACTGGCTTCTCGAGACGCATGCGCATGCCGATCATCTCTCGGCGGCGCCCTGGCTCGCGAATATCCTCGGCGGCACGATCGCGATCGGCGAGCATATCCGCGACGTCCAGGCGGTGTTCGGCGATATCTTCAACGCCGGCGCCGAGTTTCGCCGCGACGGCTCGGATTTCGGTCGCCTGTTCGCCGACGGCGAGCATTTTGCGATCGGCGAACTCCCGGTCACCGTGCTCCATGTCCCGGGGCACACCCCGGCATGCGTCGCCTATGTCGTCGGCGATGTCGTCTTCGTCGGCGATACGATGTTCATGCCGGACTATGGCTCGGCGCGCGCCGACTTTCCGGGGGGTGACGCCGCACAGCTTTTCCGCTCGCTGCGGCGCATACTCGACCTTCCGGCGGAAACGCCGCTCTTCATGTGCCACGATTATCTGAGCGCTGACCGCAAGGAACATCGTTGGGAGGCGACGGTCGGCGAGCAGCGCGCGGGCAATGTCCATGCGCGCGACGGGATTTCGGAAGACGAATTCGTCGCCCGGCGGCGCGCGCGCGACGCTGGCCTCTCGATGCCCGCGCTGCTGCTGCCTGCGGTGCAGGTCAATATGCGCGCCGGTCGGCTGCCCCCCGTCGAGGATAATGGCGTCGCCTATCTCAAGATACCGGTCGACCGGCTGTAAACGCCGGCGTCCCCCAGGCCCCCCGACGAACGGAGAGATTATGAGCATCAGGACCCTGACCCCCACGCTTCGCGTGTCGCCGCAGATCGATCCGTCCGATGTTGCTGGGCTTGCCGCGTCGGGCTTTCGCGCGATCATCTGCAATCGCCCCGACGGCGAAGAAGCGGGTCAGCCTGCCGCGTCTGCCATCGCCGCGGCGGCCGAGGCCCATGGCCTGCGCTTTGTGCATATCCCCGTCGTCTCGGGACGGATCGGGGAGGGCGACGCCGCGGCGATGGCGCGCGCTCTCGCCGAACTGCCCGCGCCGGTCCTTGCCTATTGCCGCTCGGGCGCACGGTCCGAGCAGCTCGCCGGAATGGCCGCCGCGCGCGGCAGCGAGGGTGGGACGGCTCGCTACGATATCGTCGTGATCGGCGGCGGGAGCGCGGGGATTGCAACCGCTGCGAGCATCCTGCGCCGCCGTCCGGGCGTGTCGCTCGCGATCGTCGAGCCGAATGAGGATCATTATTACCAGCCCGGCTTCACGATGGTCGGCGGCGGGATATTCGCGGCCGAGGCGACGCGGCGTGGCGAGGAGGGGCTGATCCCCGCAGGCGCCGAATGGATCCGCGGCGCAGCGGCGTCCTTCGATCCCGCAGCCGACCGGGTCACGCTCGCCGACGGGCGCGTGCTCGGCTATGACGCGCTCATCGTCTGTCCCGGGCTGAAGCTCGACTGGGAGGCCATCCCGGGGCTTGCCGAGGCACTCGGCGCCGATGGCGTGACGTCCAATTATCGCTATGATCTCGCGCCCTATACCGATCGGCTCGTGCGGCGGTTCCGCGGCGGGCGGGCGCTGTTCACGCAGCCGCCGATGCCGATCAAATGTGCGGGCGCGCCGCAGAAGGCGATGTATCTCTCCTGTCATCGCTGGGAGCGCGCCGGACTGCTCGGGCAGGCCGACGTCCAATTTCATACCGCAACCCCGTCGCTGTTCGGGGTCGCGGCCTATGTGCCCGCGCTCGAGGCCTATATCGCGCGCTACGGCGTCGATCTGCAGCTCGAATCGCGGCTCGTCTCGGTCGACGGTCCGGCAAAGGTCGCGCTGTTCGAGCAGCGCCGCGGCGACACGGTCCGCCGGGTCGAGGAACGCTTCGACATGATCCATGTCGTGCCGCCGCAGGTCGCCCCCGAGTTCATCGCGTCGAGTCCGCTCGCGGCGCCCTCGGGCTTTGTCGCGGTCGACGAGGCGACGCTCCGCCACAGCGTTTACGCCAATATCTTCGCGCTCGGGGACGTTGCCGGTACGACCAATGCGAAGACTGCCGCGGCCGCACGCAAGCAGGCTCCGGTCGTCGCGCTCAACGCGCTCGCGGCGCTCGACGGCGCTGCGCCGGTCGCTGCCTATGACGGCTATGGGAGCTGTCCGCTCACCGTCGAGGCCGGGAAGATCGTGCTCGCCGAATTCGGCTACGGCGGCAAATTGCTCCCCACCTTCCCGAAGTGGCTGATCGAGGGCACGCGGCCGTCGCGTCTCTCCTGGCTCCTCAAGGAGAAGATCCTCCCGACCGTCTACTGGAACGGCATGCTTCGCGGCCGCGAATGGCTCGCGGCGCCCGGGCCGCTTGGTTCGGGCGGGTGACGCTCGACACGCTCCAATATCTGCTCGGCGGCCTGTCGGGCGGGATCGTCGGTTTTACCCTCGGGCTGGTCGGGGGTGGCGGCTCGATCCTCGCCGTGCCGCTCATGGTCTATCTCGTCGGCGTCGCCAGCCCGCATGTCGCGATCGGGACGAGTGCGTTCGCGGTGGCGGCCAACGCCGCCTCGGGGCTTGCGCAGCACGCGCGGGCCGGAACGGTCAAATGGCGCTGCGGCTTTCTTTACGCGGGCAGCGGCGTCGTCGGGGCGCTGGCGGGCTCGACCATCGGCAAGGCGATCGACGGCCAGAAATTGCTCTTTCTCTTCGCGCTCCTGATGCTGGGCGTCGGCGTGCTGATGCTGCGCGGACGGAATAATCCGGGAATCGAAGGTGCCGCGTGCAATCGTCACAACGCCCCCAAGGTGCTCGGCTATGGTCTCGGGACCGGCGGCTTTTCGGGTTTCTTCGGGATCGGCGGCGGGTTCCTGATCGTCCCCGGCCTCATTGCGTCAACGAAGATGCCGATCCTCAATGCCGTCGGCACGAGCCTCGTCGCCGTCACCGCCTTCGGGCTTACCACTGCGCTGAGCTATGCGATGTCGGGTCTCGTCGACTGGACGCTTGCCGCCATCTTCATCGTCGGGGGGCTCGTCGGCGGCGTTGCCGGGGCCCGTGCCGCACGAAAATTGTCGAGCCGCGGCACGCTGACGATGATCTTTGCCGGACTGATTTTCGCGGTGGCGGCCTATATGCTGTTTCGCAGCGCTACCGCGCTTCTCGCGGGCGCTGCCGGTTGATGTCCCGGGCGATGGCCGCCATGCTGGTGCTCTTGGTCCGTGCCGCACGGGCGCAAACCCGCTTTCCCGACCACGGAGACTTGCTGCCATGACCACCCCGGATCGCGGGTCTTCTTCCGAAACGGCAGGTTCGCCCGATGCGCCGCCAAGCGGTCTTGCACGCTGGAAGCTTGTCGGACCCGGTATCGTGGTCGCCGCGACCGGCGTGGGGGCGGGCGATCTTGTCGCCACCCTCGTCGCGGGCGCCGGCTTCGGTTATGCGCTGCTCTGGGCGGCGGTGATCGGCTGCATCGTCAAGATTGCGCTCGCCGAGGCGACGGGCCGCTACCATCTCGCGACCGGCTCGACGATCCTCGAAGGCTGGCGCTCGCTCGGCCGCTGGACGAGCTGGTATTTCGGAATCTACATCATCCTTTGGGGCTTCGTATACGGCGGCACCGCGATGAGCGCGACGGCGCTGCCGCTCTCGGCGCTCTTTCCGGACGTGCTGCCCTTCTGGGCGTGGGGTGCCCTGTCGGGCGTGCTCGGCGCCGCCTTCGTGCTGCTCAACCGCTACGCGATTTTCGAAGCGGCTATGAAGCTTTTCATCGGCATCATGTTCATTGTCGTCGTCGGCCTCGCGATCCTCGTCGTCCCCGATGTCGGTGCGGCCGCCGGCGGGCTGGTTCCGCGACTTCCCGACGGCTCGGTGATATACACGCTCGGCCTCATCGGCGGCGTCGGCGGAACGATCACGCTCGCCGCCTATGGCTATTGGGTCAATGCCAAGGGCTGGAACAGTCCCGTCTGGATGGGGATGATGCGCTTCGACAACCGCATCGCCTATATCGTCACCGGCATCTTCGTCGTCGCGATGCTGATCGTCGGCGCCGAGCTGCTCCACGCAGCGCAGATCAGCCTCGCGAGCGGCGATCGCGGCCTGCTCGATCTCGAGGCCGTGCTCGCCGAGCGGTTCGGGCCGCGCATCGCGACGCTCTTCCTCATCGGTTTCGTCGCGACGACCTTCTCGTCGATCCTCGGCGTCTGGCAGGGCGTGTCGCTGCTCTTCGCCGATTTCGTGCGCAACCTGAGAGGAACCCACGCGGCGGGCGACCGGACCGATCTCGAGACGAGCCCGGCTTTCCGGCTCTATGTGCTCTGGTTGACCTTCCCGCCGATGATCCTGCTGACGCTCGGCCAGCCGTTCGCGCTCATCATTGCCTATGGCGCGTTCGGTGCCTTCTTCATGCCCTTCCTCGCGCTGACGCTGATTTGGCTTCTCAACGGAAGCGCGGTCCCGCGCGAATGGCGATCGGGCTGGCTGTCGAATGTCTTGCTCCTGCTCGCCTCCATTCTGTTCGTGGTCCTTTGCGTGCACCAGATCTGGTCAATGCTCTAACGGCAGATTGCCTTCGCCGGGCGATGCCCGGCTAACGACGTCGGTGCACAGACTGCGGTCCGCAGCCGGCGGGTCGCTTCGGCGGCGCGTATTTTCGAAGAGACCGTTTCTGGAAGGATCGGACGGAGCTGCCGATTTTTGGCGGCCAGCAGATTCATTTCGATAAATATGGAATTGAGATTGACACCGTGCGAGCCGGTTGTCATTTTAGTGTTTATCGAAATGAGGAGCTAATCATGGATTCGACTGCTGCCGTAGGGGCGCTGGGCGCGCTCGCGCAGGAACATCGCCTCGCGCTGTTTCGCCTGCTTGTGCAGGCGGGACCGCGCGGGATGGCGGCGGGTGCGATCGCCGAGGCGCTCGGTATTCCGCCAAGCTCGCTGTCCTTCCATCTCGCGCAGCTTCGCACGGCCGAGCTGATTGCGCAGGAGCGGCAGCACCGGACGATCATCTACCGGGCCAACTATCCCGCAATGAATGCGCTCCTCGCCTATCTCATGGAAAATTGCTGCGCCGCCTCGACCTGCGAGGGCGAGGGGGCGTGCGACGGTGCAACGACAGACGAAAGGGAAAGCGCATGAAGAGACTGCATGTCCATGTCGGGGTCGAAGATCTCGCCACCTCGATCCGTTTCTACAGCACGATGTTCGGCGCCGAGCCGACGGTCCTGAAGCCCGATTATGCCAAATGGCTGCTCGACGATCCGCGCGTCAATTTCGCGATCTCGATGGGCAATCACGCGCAAACCGGCATCCAGCATCTCGGCGTCCAGGTCGAAAGCCCGGCGGAGCTCGGCGAGGTCTATGGCCGGATCAAGGCGGCCGAACGTCCCGTGATCGAGGAGGGCCGCACCACCTGCTGCTACGCCAAGTCGGAGAAGAGCTGGATTTCCGACCCCGACGGCGTCGTCTGGGAAGCCTTTTACACCGACGGCGAGGCGACGACCTATGGCGACAGCCCGGCGCTCGAAACCCTCGCGGTGAGCGCTGCCCCGACAAAGTGCTGCGGGCCGGCCTCGGCTGCGGCGTGATGGCTGCGCGCGCGGCGGGGCGTTCCCGCCGCGCATAGGCCTATGGCTGAATTCGATTGGACGGAGCGGCCCGCGGCGGCGTCTAAGGCCCAGCGAACCACAATCGAAACGGCGAGAGGAAATTTATGGACATGATGACGAGCGAGCTGTCGCGCCGGTCGATGCTCGGACTGTTTTCGCTGGCGGCGGCGTTGCCGATCGCGGGGTGCGCCGGGGGCGCGCGTGCTGGCGCCTCAGCGCCCGGTGCGGCCGCGCCCAGTGCGGGCGCATGGCAGACACATCATGTCGCCTCGAAAACCGATGGTCTCGACATCGTCTATCACGAAGCGGGGCGCGGCAAGCCGCTCGTCATCGTCCATGGCGGCGGCAGCAATGCCGAGCCCTATCGCCGCCTCGGCGACATGCTCACCGCTCATTTCCGCGTCGTGCGCGTCGAGCGCCGCAACTATGGCGTGAGCGGCACGCGCGCCTCGCCGATCACCTGGGAACAGGAAGTCGGCGACGTCGGCGCGGTGATCGAGGCGGTCGGCGGCCGCTGCCATCTCTTCGGCCATTCGGCGGGGGCGCTCGTCTCGCTTCATGTGGCGCGGCGCCGTCCCGAACTCGTCGACCGGCTCGCGCTCTACGAGCCGCCGCTGCTCGGCGGCGGGCCCGGTGTCGTTGCGGTGAAGGCGAAGTTCGATGCGCTGATCGCCGAGGGCAAGAAGGATGAGGCATTGATCCTCATCTACGGTCATTTCGTCGGGCTGCCCGAGGATGTCGTGCGCGCGTCGATCGGCACGCGCGGACCCGACGTCTACGGTCTCCTGCCGGGCGCCTCGGCCGACCTCGAAGCGCTGACGACGCTCGACACCGATCCTGCCGACTGGGCTGGGATCAGGCTCGAGACCTTGCTGCTCGTCGGCGAGAAGAGCGCGGCGCATCCGCTCCTCGACAGCAGTGCGGGGCTGGCGAAGGTGCTTGCGAACAGCCGGACCGTGACGCTGCCGGGACAGGGGCATAGCGCGCAGGTCTCGGCGCCCGATCTCGTCGCTGCTGCGATCGACCCCTGGTTTCGGGCAAGCTGACGATGACGAGGGGGAAGGGCATGCCCGTCGTCGTGATCGGCGCCGGCCAGGCGGGGCTTGCCACCGGACGGATGCTCCAGCGCGCGGGGATCGATTTCACGATCCTCGAAGCGGGGCAGCGCGCCGCCGGGTCCTGGCCGGCCTATTATGACTCGCTGACGCTGTTTTCGCCGACGGCGCACTCGTCGCTTCCCGACCGGGCGATGCCGGGCGACGCTGATGCCTATCCGGGCCGCGATGCGGTCATCGCCTATCTCGAAGACTATGCCGCGCATTTCTCCCTGCCGGTCCGCCTCGGCGCGCGCGTTGCTTCGGTGACGTCCGGTGATGGCGTGGCACTAGACGTCCGGCTCGAAGACGGCAGCGCGCTTGCCGCATCGGCTGTGGTCGCCGCTACCGGGACTTTCGGTGCGCCCCATGTGCCCGCGATCGACGGCGCGCCGCACTTTTCGGGCAAGATACTGCATTCGGCCGCCTATCAGCGCCCCGCCGATTACGCGGGGCAGCGGGTGATCGTCGTCGGCGCCGCCAATTCGGCGGTGCAGATCGCGGCCGAGCTCGCGCGCCATGCCCGCGTGACCCTCGCGACGCGCGAGCCGGTCCGTTACGTGCCGCAGCGCTTTCTGGGCCGGGACGTGCATTTCTGGTTCAAATGGACCGGGATCGATGCCACCAACCTCTTTTCGGATCAGGGGACGCCGGTCCTCGACGATGGCCGCTACCGGCTGGCGATCGACGAAGGGCGGCCCGAACGGAGGCCCATGTTCGTGGCAATGACCGAGGAGGGCGTGATCTGGGCCGACGGGCGCGAGGAAACGGTCGATGCGATCATCTTCGCCACCGGCTTTCGCCCCGACCTGCCGTTTCTCGCCGCGGACGCGTCCTTCGACGAGCGCGGACGCCTTCGCCAGCGCCGCGCCGCCTCGACCGCGATCGACGGGCTCTATTTCGTCGGGCAGCCGGGACTCACCCGCTACGCATCGGGCGCGCTGCGCGGCGTCGGTCATGACGCCGCGCATGTGGTGCGGCAGATCGCGCGGCGCCTTCGCGCTTGACGGGGGCGCGGCCAGTTTCGCGTGCCGGGCTCGGCGCACGTGCGCAATGGGCGCTCGCGGCGCTGCAGCTCCTGTCGTGGGGCTCCTTCTTCTACGCCTTCACAGTCCTTGCCCTCCCGATGGAGCGCGAACTCGGCTGGTCGCGCCCCGCGATCATGATGGCGATGTCGCTCGCGCTCGTCGTTGCCGGCCTGCTCGCGCCGTTCGTCGGTCACGCGATCGATCGCGGGTACGGGCGGCGTGCGATGACCGCGGGCAGCCTTCTCGGCGCCGCGATGCTTTGCCTGTGGTCGATCGGCAGCACCAAGCCTTTCCTCTATGCGGTCTGGATCGGCCTCGGCGCGGCGCAGGCGATGACTTTCTACGATGCGGGTTTCGCCGCGTTGACCCGTCGGCTCGGCGACGGTGCGCCGCGCGCGATCATGCGCATGACATTGCTCGGCGGCTTCGCGGGCACGGTGTTCATTCCGCTGACGGGATGGCTCGTCGACCATATGGGATGGCGCGATGCGCTTTTGGTGCTCGCCGGCATCAATCTCTTTGTCGCGGCCCCGCTCCACTGGCTTGTCCTCGCGGGCGACCGCGCGGACGAGGGCGCGGCGGACGATGTGCACGCGCCGCGCGGCGCGTGGATCGGGGCGCTCCGTCAGCGCGCCTTCTGGATGCTCGTCATCACCTTCGGCACCTGGTCGCTCGCCTTCGGGTCGCTGACCTTTCACCTCTTGCCGCTGTTCGCCGAGCGGGGCCTGTCCGACAGCATGGGGATCGCCTTGCTCGCCGCCGTCGGTCCGCTCCAGATTGCGGGCCGCATCGGCCTCATGCTCCATCGCGGCGCGATGCCGTCGCGCCTGCTCGGGCGCACGCTCACTGCCGCGCTCGTCGCCGCGCTTCTCCTGTTGCTTGTTGCCGGAGCGAATATTTGGCTGATCGCGGCCGCCATCATGCTCTACGGCATCGCTAACGGCATGGTCACGATCCTGCGCGGGATCGCGGTCGCCGACTATCTCGGGGTCGCCGGCTTCGGTCGCAAGAGCGGCATGATCGGCGCAATAAACGGCTTCGCGCTGGCGCTTGCGCCCTATGTGGCGGGGCTGCTGTGGAGCGGCGGGGGCTACAGGCTGATGCTGACGGGGCTCGCCGCCGCAGGCGCCGCGGGCGCACTTGCCTTCTGGTCGCTGCCGCGGCCCGCATCGCGCGAGGCTCGCGGCTGAGCGCGGTCAGCCGCGCGGCGCGAGGCCATCGAAGAGAATGTCGAGGAAATCGCCCGCCACATCCGTCGGTGGATTGCGCCAGCGCGCGACGCCGTTGAAGGCCGCGAACAGGAGCCGGCTCGCGACGCGCGGGTCGCATGGCCGGAGCGAGCCGTCGGCAATGCCCTCCGCGATCATTTCGGCGGCGGCCTTTCCGAGCGCGAGCTGCGCCTTGCGGCTCGTCGTCCGCTCGTCCTCGGCCATCTCGCTCGCGTCGGTAAGCACGAAGCAGCGCCCGAAATCCTCGCTGACGATCTCGGCATAGCGCTGGAAGAAGGCGGTGAGACGCGCGCGTCCGTCGGCCTCGCGGCGGGCATGGCCGACCGCTTCCATCAACTCCTGCCGCGCGATGTCGCCGCAGGCGGTGAGGAGCGCGTCCTTGCTTTGCGAATAATGGTAGAGCGCGGCGCGCGTCATGCCGATCTCGCGCGCGACATCCTCGAGCGTCGCCTGGCGGAAGCCAAGGTCGCTGAACACGCGCGCCGCGGTGCGCAGCACCTCGATGCGCCGGTCGCCGAAGCGATTGTTGGGCCGCCCGCGCGGCTTGGTGATGGTTCGTGTCGCCATGAAAGTCTCCGTAGCGATGACTTGTGGCCTGCGAACCCTCGGGTCAAGGCCATGGACGGCACGGCCGCCCATGGCCGCCCCCTCAGATGCTGACGCCGCCCCCGACGATCAGCGTCTGCCCGCTGACATAATTGCTCTCCGGGATGCAGAAGAGATAGACGCCGCCCGCGGCTTCCTCGGCGGTTCCCGCGCGCCCGAGCGGCACCATCGCGGGGAGCGCCGAGAGCGCTGCCTGCGGCACGCCGGCCTGGACCTCCTTGCCCTCGATCAGGATTTTCGACGCGGGATCGTCGAGCGGCTTGGTGAGCCGCGTCTCGATGAAGCCGAAGGCGACGCAGTTCACGCAGACCTTGTAGCGGCCCCATTCCTTGCTCATCGTCTTGGTCATGCCGACGAGCGCCGATTTGGCCGATGAATAGTTGATCTGCCCGGCATTGCCATGCGTGCCGGCCATCGACGAGATGAGCACCACCTTGCGGAAATTCTCCTCGCCGGCGGCCGCTTCCTGCTTGGCGAAGAGGCGGATCGGCTCGGCGGCGGCGCGCAGGATGCGGAACGGCGCCACGACATGGACGTCGAGCATCTTCTGGAACTGGTCGTCGCCCATCTTCTGGACCACGCCGTCGAGCGTGTAGCCGGCGTTAGAGACGATGATGTCGAGGCCATTGAAGGTCTTTACCGCGGTGTCGACGAAGCGGTCGCCGAAGTCGGCGTCGGTGACATTGCCGACGCAGGCGACGGCGTCGCCGCCAAGCGCCTTGATCGCGTTCACGACCTCGGCCGCGGGATCTTCGTCGAGATCGTTGACGACGATGCGCGCGCCGTCACGCGCCAGCTTGAGCGCGAGTTCGCGGCCGATGCCGCGACCCGATCCGGTGATGAGGGCCACCTTGCCCGCGAGTCTGCTCATAATCTTCTCTCCCTGATGTGGTGTTCTGGTCAGTTGATCCGGATGACGGCCTCGCCGTCGATCGTCGTGGCGCCCTTGTCGGTCACGGTCCGCACCGCGATGCGCGCGCAGCGGTTGTCTCCGTCGTCGAAGATCTCGGTGACCTCGCCGGTCGCGGTCACCGTCGCATAGAGCGGGGTGATCGAGGTGAAGCGGACATTCCAGCGCAGCAGCCGCTCCTGCGGCACCCAGCGGGTGACGAGCTGCGCGAGATAGGCCATCGACAGCATGCCGTGGCCGAACACATCGTCCATGCCCGCGGCCTTCGCGAAATCGCTGTCGATATGGAGCGGGACATAGTCGTTCGACGCGCCCGCGAAGAGCGCGAGCGTCGCTCGGTTGATCGGCCCCTGGACATGCGGGGGGAGCGTGTCGCCGACGGCGAGCGCGGCGAGGTCGGTGCTATTGGTCATCGCTGGGGTTCCTCTCATCCGTTCCGCACGACGGTGACGACGCGCATTTCGACGCAGAGCTCGCCGGCCGAATTCTCGGCCTTCGTGTCCTGGACGATGAATTCGAGCGCGCCGCCCTTCTTCTCGTAGATGTCGCTCGTCGTCGTGGTGAGCGTGATCGTCTCGCCGGCATGGATCGGGCGGTGGTAGGTGAAGCTTTGTTCGCCGTGGAGGATGCGGTGCATGTCGACCCCCATGTCGCCCAGGAGATTGCCGCGCGTCGGCGGCGCGCCGAGCGCGAGGCTGAAGACGAAGGTCGGCGGCGCGGGGAGGGCGGGATGTCCCGCCGCGCGTGCCGCCTCCTCGTCGAAATAGATCGGGTTCGTCTCGCCCGTCGCGTGCGCGAAGAAGCGGAGCTGGCCCTTCTCGACGTCGATCGTGCGCGGATCGGAGGTGAAGCCCTTGAAGCTCTGGTCGATCATCGCCGTCTCCTATGCCTGGCCGAAGAGCGTGACGACGCAGGCGCCGCCGAGCCCGAGATTATGCTGGAGCGCGAGGCGGGCGCCCTCGACCTGGCGCCGGTCGGCCGTGCCGCGGAGCTGATGGGTGAGCTCGAAGCATTGCGCGAGGCCGGTGGCGCCGAGCGGGTGGCCCTTCGAGAGCAGACCGCCCGACGGATTGGTGACGACCTTGCCGCCATAGCTGTTGTCGCCGTCCTCGATGAACTTCTCGGCGCCGCCTTCGGGGCAGAGGCCGAGCGATTCATAGGTGACCAGCTCGTTCGCGGTGAAGCAGTCGTGTAGCTCGACGACCGCGATGTCGTCCGGGCCGATTCCGGCGGCCTCATAGACCTGGCGCGCCGCTTCCTTTGCCATGTCGTATCCGATGACCTTCATCATCGACGGCTCGAAACTCGTCTCGGTATCGGTGGTCATCGCCTGCGCGACGATCTCGACCCGCGCATCGAGGCCGTGCTTCGCGGCAAAGGCGGGCGAGACCAGAACGGCCGCTGCGGCGCCGCAGGTCGGCGGGCAGGCCTGGAGCCGGGTGAGCGGACCATAGAGCTTCGGCGAGGCCATCACTTCCTCGAGGCTGATCGGATCGCGGAAGAGAGCCAGCGGGTTGTTCGCCGCATGGCGGCGCGCCTTCACCGAGATTTTCGCGAAGGTCTCGTCCTTCGCCCCATAGCGTTCCTGATAGTCGCGCCCGCCGCCGCCGAAGAGCTGTGCCGCCCAGGGCGCCTTCTCGTCCGCACCCTGGATCGCGTGGGTCACATCGGTGTGCCGCTCCATCGGCGCCTTGCGGTCGTGGAAGACATTGCCGAGCGCGCCGGGGAGCATCTGCTCGAAGCCGACGGCGAGGACGCAGTCGGCGCCGCCGAGGGCGATGAGCTGGCGCGCGAGGTAGAGCGCGGTCGAGCCGGTCGAGCAATTATTGTTGACGTTGACGATGGGGATGCCGGTGCAGCCGACGCGGTAGATCGCCGACTGGCCCGCGGTGGAATCGCCATAGACATAGCCCGCATAGGCCTGCTGGACATGGCTGTAATCGAGACCGGCATCGGCGAGCGCCAGCTTGATCGCCTCTTCGGCCATGCTGTCCCAGTCGCCGGCCTGGCTCGGCTTCTGAAACGGCACCATGCCGACTCCCGCGACGCGTGCTTTGATCGTCATTTCTCGTCTCCTTTTTTGGCGCGCGCTACAGCGAGCGGGCGATCAGCGTTTTCATGATTTCGTTGGTGCCCGCGTAGATCCGGGCGACGCGCGCGTTGGTCCACATGCGCGCGATCGGATATTCGGCCATGTAACCGTAGCCGCCGTGAAGCTGCAGGCATTCGTCGGTGACGCGGCCCAATGCTTCGCTCGTCCAGTATTTCGCGATCGCGGCGGTCGCGGCATCGAGTTCGCCCGCGAGCAGACGGACCATCATCTCGTCGATGAACACGCGCGCGACGACGGCCTGCGTCTTGCATTCGGCGAGCTTGAACTGGGTGTTCTGGAAATCGGCGATCGGCTTGCCGAAGGCGCTGCGCTGGCGGACATAGTCGGTGGTGACGCGCACTGCCTCTTCCATCTCGACGACGCAGTTGAGCGCGACCGAGGTGCGCTCCCATGCGAGCTGCTCCATGAGCTGGTAGAAGCCGCGGCCTTCCTCGCCGCCGAGCAGATTGGCGTGCGGCACGAACACTTCGTCGAAGAAAAGCTCGGAGGTATCCTGCGCGTGCATTCCGACCTTGTGGAGGTTGCGGCCACGGCGGAAGCCTTCGACTTCGTCGGGTTCGACGACGAGTAGCGAGATGCCCTTGGCGCCTGCTGCCGCCGGATCGGTCTTGGCTACGACGACGATTACGCCGCAATTCTGGCCATTGCTGATAAAGGTCTTCTGGCCGTTGATCACATAACCGTCGTCGGTCCGGCGCGCGGTGGTGCGCACCGCCTGGAGATCGGAGCCGGTGCCGGGCTCGGTCATCGCGACCGCGCCGATCAGCTCGCCGGTCGCCATGCGGGGGAGCCAGCGATGCCGTTGCTGCTCGGTGCCATAGGCAAGGATATAATGGGCGACGATGCCCGAGCTTACATTGTTACCGGTGCCGAAGCCGCCCCAGAGCCCCGCGCGCACGACTTCCTGCGCGATCACTGCCTCATGTGCGAGGGTGCCGCCACCGCCGCCATATTCGGCGGGGATGCTCGCGCAGAGCAGCCCCGCCGTCCCAGCGCGGCGCCAGGCGTCGCGATCGACGACGCGCTCGGATTCCCAGCGTTCGGCATGCGGCACCAGTTCGCGCGCGACGAATTTCGCGGCTTCGTCGGCGAGCAGGGCGAGCTCGTCGTCCATCCATGGCGAACGCTTCATGTCGATTCCTTTAACTAACGAGTCAGTTAGATAAATCGAGATTGGCGCGAGTCAAGCGGCATCCCGAAAACCGCGCGAAGCTCAGGGCTGCGCGGCGATATCGCGCTTGATCTTGCTCGCGATCGACCAGCGATGGACCTCGGACGGGCCGTCATAGATGCGAAAGGCGCGCAGTTCTCGGAACACGCGCTCGACGATCGTGTCGCGGGTCACCCCGAGCCCGCCCAATATCTGCACGCAGCGATCGGCGACGCGGTAGAGCGCCTCGGATACGGCGACTTTCGCAATGCTCGATTCCTGGCTCCCGCGCTCGCCCGCGTCGATGACGTCTGCGCACCAGTCGGTGAGAAGTTCGGCGGTCTTGAGGTCGATCAGATTGTCGGCGAGCATGAACCCGACCCCTTCATGATCGATCAGCGGCTTGCCGAAGGCGGTGCGCTCGCAGGCATAGCGCGCGGCGATGTCGTGCGCGCGCCGCGCTGCGCCGGTCCAGCGCATGCAATGGGTGAGGCGGGCGGGCGCGAGGCGGACCTGCGCATAACGCAGGCCCTGGCCGACTTCGCCAAGGACATCGGCGTCGCCGACGAAGAGGCCATCGAGCCTAATCACGGCATGGCCACCCGGAAGCGCACTATCGAGCGTGTCGAGGACGCGTTCGATGACGATCTCGGGGCGGTCCATGTCGGACAGGAGCATCGTCGCGCCTTCGTCGGTCGCCGCCATGATGATGGCGAAGCGCGCGCCGGTCGCGCCGGTGATGAGCCACTTGCGGCCGCTGATGCGCCAGCCCCCCGGGACGCGCTCGGCGCGCGTCTTGAGGAGTGAGGGATCCGATCCCGCGCCATTGTCGGGTTCGGTCATCAGGAAGACCGAGCGGGCCTCGCCGCTGGCCAGCGTCTCGAGCCGCTCGGCCTTTTGCGCGTCGCTCGCGACGCGCTCGAGCAGGTGCATATTGCCCTCGTCGGGAGCGGCGATGTTGAGCGCGACGGGTCCGAGCGGCGAATAGCCGGCGGCGCGGAAGAGGCGCGCGGTGTCGCGCATCGACAGCGCGGGGCGATCGGCGGCGGCAAGATGTGGCGCGACGAGGCCGGCGGCACGCGCCGCGCTGCGAAGTTCTTCGACTAGTTCGGCCGAAGGCCCGTGCCCGCCCCAGCGTTCGTCCTGCTCGAGCGGAATGACGACGTCGCGAACGAAGGCGGATGTGTGCTCGACGAGCGTGTCGATGGTCTCGGACATCTAAGTCTCTCCCATTGCTGGCTTGATTTAATTACCCGTCGAGTTAGTTAATTAAATATTGGAGTCAAGCATGGGAGACGCGCGATGTTCACGGCCGAGGACGATATGGAAGGGACGGGCCCGGTCCGCGCGGGACAGGCGATAGACCCCGAACGCGCCGCCGACTGGCTCGCAGCGCGCGTCGCTGTCACGCGTCCGCTGACGGTCAGCCAGTTCAAGGGCGGCCAGTCGAACCCGACCTATCTGCTGACCGATGCGGCAGGGGCGCGCTATGTGCTGCGCCGCAAGCCGCCGGGACTGCTGCTCGGTTCGGCGCACCAGATCGAGCGCGAATATCGCGTGATGGCGGCGCTGGCGCCGACCGGCCTCCCGGTGCCGCGCGTGATCGGGATTTGCGAGGATGCGGCCGTCATCGGGTCGGCCTTCTATGTCATGGCCCATGTCGGCGGGCGGTCCTTCTGGGACCAGCGGCTCCCGGGGCTCGAGGCGGAGGAAAAGCACGCGCTTTACGGCGCGATGGTCGAAACGCTCGCGGCCCTGCATCGTATCGATCCGGCGGCGGTCGGGCTTGCCGATCTCGGGCGTCCCGACGGCTATGTCCGCCGTCAGGTCGATCGCTGGACGAAGCAGTATCGCGCCTCGGAACGGGAACGGATTGCGCCGATGGAAGCGGTGATCGAATGGATCGGCGTGCATGCGCCCGCGGGCGAGGCGGGCGTGCTCATCCACGGCGACTTCCGTCTCGACAATCTGATCTTCGATGCGAAGAAGCCCCGCATCGCCGCGATCCTCGACTGGGAAATCTCGACCCTCGGCGACCCGCTCGCCGATCTTGCCTTCCAGCTTTTCGCCTATTTCCTGCCGCCCGACATTCTCAACGGCATAGCGGGGATCGAGGCCGAACTCGGCCTGCCGTCCGAAGACCGGCAGCTCGCGCTCTACGAACTGGCTTCGGGCCGCAGCGTCGGCGCCGACTGGCCGCTCTACCGTATCTATATCCTCTTCCGCCTCGCGGCGATCTTCCAGGGCATCGAAGGGCGCGTGCGTGACGGGACCAACTCGAATCCGCGCGCCGCAAAGCTCGTCGGGATGACGGAGCCGCTCGCGCGCCTCGCGCTTGACCGGATCGAGGACTGGGAGCGCGGCCGCCGGGGTTAGGCGGGCGCTTCGTCGGAGAGGCGGAGGATCCGCTGGCGGAGCATCTCGATGAGCGGCCGCGCCGCGGCGGTGTGGTTCCAGCCGATCCGGGTCGCGATGTGGAACGGCAGCGGCGGCACGGGCGCCCAGTCGTGCCAGACGCGGAAGGTTTCGTCGAACTCGGGCGCCGCAGCGTAGCGCGAGAAGGCGAAGGAGAAGCTGTCGGTGCGTTCGACGATCCGCAGCGAGAGCGCGAAACTGTCGACGATGAGGTGCGGCACGCTGTAGGGCGAGTTGGAGACGCTCGCGACGCTGTTCATGAAGGGTGTATGCGGGTCGGCGGGCGACGGCCCGACCATCGGATAGGCGAGCAGCTCCTCGAAGGTCGGCGGCTCGACGCGGTCGAGCGGGTGGCCGCGCCGAACGAAAGGCGACACCGCAAGGCTCGCGATATCCTCGACCTGGATCGCGCCGTTGCTGCGCAGCGCCTCGAGCGAACCGATCGCGAAATCGAGATCGCCCGACTGGAGGAGCGCCGAGATTTCCTCGACCGATTCGGCCGATGTCGCGACCTCGATCCCGGGATAGCGCGCCGCGAAGATCGGCAGGACCTCGAACCAGAAGAGCCGGAACGAGGCTGGCGCGGCGCCCATGCGGACGCGGCCGCGATCGGTGGTGCGCGCGCTCCGGGCGAATCGCTCGAGCGTCGCGGCCTCGGCGAGCAGGCGGGTGCCGCCTTCGATGAATTCTTCGCCCTCGCGGGTCAGGCGGATGCCGCGCGGACCGCGCTCGAATACCTGGATGCCGAGCGAATCTTCGAGGATCTGGACGCTGCGCGTGAGCGCCGACTGGGTGATGTTGAGCGTCGCCGCGGCCTTCGCAAAACCGCCCTGCCGCGCAATCTCGATGACATGGTTGACCTTGCGCAAATCCAGCATTTCGCTCTCCGCCTATCTCAGCCGCGCACAGACCCATCGATAAAAGACATTGGACAGATGGACCCAAAACGGGCTGGCTTTGCGCGCCGCCTTAGCATGGCGAGGGCGGATCGAAGCAACAAGACAAATGGGACAGGGGATAGGAATGTTTGTTCAGGCGATCTTGCGCGCAGCGCAGATCAGGGGCGACGAGGCCGCCACCATTTGCGAGGACAGGGTGCGTAGCTGGTCGCAATCGGCCGATCGCACGGCGCGTCTCGCGGGCGCGCTCGCCGGTCTGGGAGCCGGGCGTGGCGACCGGATCGCGATCCTCGGCGTCAATTCCGATCAATATCTCGAAGCGATGCACGCGACCTGGTGGCTCGGCGGCGTGACCGTCCCGATGAACACCCGCTGGGCCCTCGCCGAGCATCTCTACAGCGCCCGCGACGCGGGCTTCGAAATCGTTTTCGTCGATGCGGCCAATCTCGCGGTCGGCGTAGAGCTTCAGCAGGCCGGGGCTGGCCTCGGGCCGTTCATCTACATGGGCGAGGGCGACGCGCCCGTGGGCATGCTCTCGATGGAGAGGCTGATCGCCGAGACCGCGCCGATGCCCGCCGCGCCCGCGCCGAACGAGGCGCTCGCCGGCATTTACTACACCGGCGGCACGACGGGTCACCCCAAGGGCGTCATGCACTCGTCGCTTTCGCTCTGGGCGGGCGCGAGCTGCATCGCGATGGAGCTGCAGGGCCCGCGGCACCACCGCTATCTCCATGCGGCGCCGATGTTCCATCTCGGCGATCTCGCGCAAGCCTATGCGACGACCGCGAAGGCGGGCTGCCATGTCTTCGTGCCGGGCTTCACCGCCGACGGTGTCGCGCGTGCGATCCGCGACCACAAGGTCGAGGTGATCCTGCTTGTGCCGACGATGATCGGCATGCTGCTCGACAGCCCGAGTTTCGATCCGGCCGATCTCGCCTCGCTCGAGGTGTTGATGTTCGGCGGCTCGCCGATCTCAGACACCGTCCTCGGGCGGATGCGCGCAGCGCTGCCGGGCACGCGTCTCATCCAGGGCTTCGGCCAGACCGAGACGATGGCGACGGGCTCGATGCTGCCCGACGACGGCAAGCCGCTCGAGGTCTCGGACCCGCGGCGCCAGTCGACGGGGCGCGCCGCTTACGGCATGCAACTCGGCATCTTCGACGAGGCGGGCGAGCCCGTCGCTGCGCGCACGACCGGCGAAATCTGGATCCGCGGCGCGAGCGCGATGCTCGGTTACTGGAACAAGCCCGAGGAAACCGCCGCGGCGCTGACCGACGGATGGGTGCATACGGGCGACGCAGGCTATCTCGACGAGGAGGGCTATCTCTTCGTCTGCGACCGGGTGAAGGACATGGTGATCTCTGGGGGCGAGAATGTTTTCTCGGCCGAGGTCGAGAATGCGATCGCCTCGCACCCCGAGGTCGCGCAGGTCGCGGTGATCGGCGTTCCCGACGATCGCTGGGGCGAGCGTGTCCATGCGATCATCGTGCCGGCCCCGAGCTGCGCGCCGGTGCTCGAAGATATCCAGCAGCACTGCCGCGCGCTGATCGCGGGATACAAGATACCGCGCAGCGTCGAGCTGCGTGCCGACCCGCTTCCGCTCTCGGCGGTCGGCAAGGTCCTCAAGAACAAGCTTCGCGAGCCGCACTGGCAAGGCCGCGTCCGGCAGGTGAGCTGAGCGCCGCGGCGCCGAGCTCCTTTCGCATTCACTGGAAAGCCCTTCTATGTCCGAAGTCCTCCCGACCGCCTTTGCGAGCACCACCGCCAGCGCCTTGCGCGAACGGCTGAAGATACCGCTCATCGCGGCGCCGATGTTCAAGGTGTCGAGCCCGGCGCTCGTCACCGCCGTCTGCCGTGCCGGCGCGATCGGTGCCTTTCCGTCGATCAATGCCCGCACGCCCGGAATCTTCGACGAATGGATGCGCGAGCTGGGCGAAGCGCTTTCGGTCCCGACGGGCGACGGCTCGCTGCCGGCGCCGCTCGCGGTCAACCTGCTGACCCATGACAGCAATCCGCGTTTCGAGCCCGACTTCGAGATCGTCTGCAAATGGCGGGCGCCGATCGTCATTACCAGCGTCGGTCGGCCCGAGGTCGTGATCGACGCGGTGCATGGCTATGGCGGGCTCGTTTTCGCCGATGTCGTGTCCTTGCATCATGCGCGCCGCGCCGCGGCCTGCGGGGTCGACGGCATGGTCCTCCTCTGTGCGGGAGCCGGCGGGCAGACCGGGCGGCTCAATCCGATGGCGTTCGTCGAGGCGGTGCGCCAGTTCTACGACGGCATATTGATCGTCGCCGGCGGCATCACGCGCGGCTATCAGCTTCGCGCCGTCGAGACCATGGGCGCAGACCTGGCCTATTGCGGTACCCGCTTCATCGTCACGCCCGAGAGCAATGCGCCCGAAGATCACAAGGCCGCCATTATCGGTGCCGAGATCGACGACGTCTGGGATAGCGACGCGATGAGCGGCATCCCGGCGAGCATGTTGCGCAGCTCGCTCGAGCGGCTCGGCCTCACGCCCGAGACGCGCTGGCTTCAGGAAAAGCGGGAAAAATACGACTGGGGTTCGGTAAAGGAAACCCCGGGAGTCTTCTCGCTCGGCCATGGTGCGGGCGACGTCGTGAAGGAAGAAAGCACCGCGTCGATCATCGCGCGGATGGAGGAGGAATATCGCCGGTCCGCGACCGAATGACGGCCGCGCCCTGCGGGGACAAACGCCGCCTGCGGACCTGTCCGCAGGCGGCGCTCGGCGTTGGAAATCCGGGGCCTTCGGACCCGTGCAGGAGACGCATCACCCTATGTAAATTCGAGATTGGACAGGACGCCGCCCGGCGCGTCTTCTCCAATCGCGACGTGACCCGGAAAAGAGGTCCCGCGGGGGAGGAAAGGCGGCGGCAGACCCATTTGGTCCGGCCCGCTCTCGATGCTCCCTCAACGATAACGGTGCGGCCTTCGTCGATCGACGGGGAAAGCCGCTCCAGAGAGGATTGAGGAGTTTCAAATGCGATTGACCATGAAGGCGCGCTACCTGGTGGGGGCCAGTTGCTTCGGGATGACGCTGGTGTCGGTGCCCGCGGTGTTCGCGCAGGAGGCGCCGGCGGAGGAGGGAGCGCGGCCGCAGTCCGGGATCGAGGACATCGTCGTGACGGCAAACCGCCGGACCGAGAATGTGCAGGACGTGCCGCTGTCGATCACTGCCATTTCCTCAGGAGATATCCAGAGCGAACGCATTCAGTCGACGTCGGATCTCGGCCGTCTCGTGCCGACCGTTACCGATGCGGGCTTGCCTGCCGTGTCGGGCGGCGGTCTGACGATCCGCGGTATTCGCGGCAATGACCGCTCGGCAGGCGCCGATCCGCCGAACGGGCTGTTCGTCGATGGCGTTTACTTCGGTCGACCCGAAGATGGCGACGCCCTGTTGTTCGACGTCGAGCGGATCGAGGTTTTGCGCGGCCCGCAAGGCACGCTGTTCGGCAAGAATGTCGTCGGCGGCGCGATCAACGTCACGACGCGTGTTCCGACGAAGGAATTGCACGCGATGGTTGTCGGCAGCTACGGCAACTATAATCGGATCGAAGGGCAGGCGGTCGTTTCGGGCCCGCTCAGCGACACGGTCGCAGCGAGCCTCGCTGTCCAGTCGCAGTCGGCCGACGGTTATGCCACCAACGTGATCACTGGAAATGATCTCATGGGAGTGAGCCGCAATTCCATCCGCGGCCGTGTCGACATTGAGGTCACACCCGAATTCACAAGCTCCTTCTCGACCAATTTCGAACGGGTGCGCGACGGCGGGCTGGCTTCCTATCAGGTGTCGAAGCCCGGGCTTCCGGCCATCTATTACCCGCCGGGCCTCGACCAGCCGAAGGAGGTTTCGCAGAATGTCGACGGTTTCCGCAACCGCAACGCGTTCAGCTTCATTGCCACACAAAACTATCAGGGCGAGTCGATCGGATTCAAGTCGATTACCGCCTATCGCGGATCGCGGAATCATACGCTTTACGACGTCGATGGCTCGCGGAGCCCGATCACGAGCCAGGAACAGTTCGACAAGTATCGCCAGTTCAGCCAGGAACTGCAACTGTCGTCGCCCGAGGACGCCAAGGTCCTCCGCTGGGTTGCCGGACTCTATTACTTCCGCGCGACGACCGACCAGTTGAGCGAGAATATCATCCGACCGCCGGACGGCACGTTCGTGAACGTGCTGAACGTGCAACTCGGCTTCGGTCCCGGCCCGCACCTCACGCCGAACTCGCAGGATGTGCTGACGCTCAACTATGCAGCATTTGGACAGGCGACGCTCGCGGTTACCGAGCGGCTCAATCTGACGGCGGGCATCCGCTATACGATCGAGAAGAAGAAGGGCACGTCCGCGACCTTCGGCGACCGTGACGTGTCTCTGTTCCTCGGCACGCCCGAGCTGCCGCTACCCATTCAGGGCGGGCCGCTCACCGGGCGCATCGAAGGCCATATCGACCGGACCTGGAAGGCATGGACGCCGCGCTTCGCGATCGACTATTCGCCCATCGACGATGTCATGCTCTATGCATCGGTGTCGCGCGGCTTCAAGGGCGGCGGCTTTACTGGACAGAACTCGACCCAAGCGACGATCGGGCGTACTTTCAACCCCGAATTTGCGTGGAATTATGAGCTCGGGCTCCGGTCTCGCTTCTTCGACAACAAGGCGCAGGTCAACGCGACGCTGTATCAGATGGACTACAGCAACTTGCAGGTTACGACGATCATCGGCACCTCGCGCGTCACCGACAATGCCGCCAACGCCAGGATCAGAGGCCTCGAGCTCGAAACCGAGTTCATCCCCGTCGAGGGGCTGACGACGGCGCTGTCCTATGCCTACACCGATGCGAAGTACCGCAACTATATCGATGGTTCGGGACGCAATCTCAGCGGGAACAAGTTCCCCGGCGTGTCGCGGCATGTGGTGAACCTGCGCGCCGATTATGAGTGGGCTGTCGGGGAAGGGACGATGACGCTGTCGGGCGGTCTGACCTATCGGAGCAAGCGGCCGAACAACTCGGTCAACTCGCCCGAAGTGACCGTCGCGCCGGTCACCACCTACGATGCGTCGCTTGCTTATGAGAAAGGCAGCGTGGAGCTGAGGCTCTGGGCGCGCAATCTCACCAACGAGCGCTATGTCGTGACCGCCAACGACGTGACGGCCTTCTTCTATCTTTCGCCGACCTCGGCGAATGCGACGACGTCGAGCTTCCTCGTCAACTATTCGGCGCCGCGGACCTTCGGGATTACTGGGACCTGGCGTTACTGACGAGCTTCCGGGGGGCACCGGACACTGGCCGGGCGGTGCAGCGATGCGCCGCCCGGCTTTTTATGTGGCCGTATCGAACGAAAGCCGCTCGATGCTCTGCCGTGCCCAAGGCTCCCGGTCACGATGATTGACCTGCTTCTATGATTCCATGATAGAGGAAATATGGAAGTGAGTCGCTTCGCCTCCTTCCTCATTTTGGGAGATTTCGATGGGACGTCTAACCGCGACAATTGCTCTCCTGCTGCTCGCTGCAGCTCCGGCACATGCCCAATGGGAACCGCCAGATGAAGTGTTGCAGGTCCGCATCAAGGCGGAGGGCGATTGGTCGGTGCGCTGCGAATGGCAGGACCGCAAAGGCAAAACGCTCTCGCGCGAGGCCAGTGGAGAGGCCGAGAAGCTGCATCTCAACCGGCCTCAGAGCGGTACGTGCACCTATCGCGCCGATCCCGGAAAGCCGCTGACGATCCGGCTCAAAAGCTCGCTCTACCGATGCACTCTGCCGGCGACCGAACCGAAGACATGTCAGCAGACATTTGCCCCCGGTGCGTCGGGGCAAATCGAGATCCGGAAGCGCGATTGATATCGCGCGTCCGGATCGGAGGCGCGGACGTTGGCGGCATATGACATTTCGGCTACAGCCGAATCATGGAACTGAAGAACGCCGTAACCGCCTTGTCCGCGCTCGCTCACGACGGACGCCTGATGGCTTTTCGAATGTTGGTCCAGGCCGGCCCCGAGGGAATGGCGGCAGGCGACATTGCGCGTGGGCTGGCAGTGCCGCCCAACACGCTCTCGTCGAACCTCAACATTCTCTCGAACGCCGGCCTGATCGAAAGCCGGCGCGAGGGCCGCTCGATAATCTATATGGCGCGATTCCCCAACATGACCGAACTGCTGGAGTTCCTTATGCAGGACTGCTGTGGCGGTTCGCCCGAAATCTGCGCTCCGCTGGCCGATGTCGCGCTCAAGAGTCGCTGCCTTGCGGAAGGGCACGCCTGACCGCATGGCGGCGAGCCGACGAGGCTCTCCCCCGGTGGCTTGTTGGGACGCCGGGCCGCGGATGGCCGCAGCCCGGCGAGGCGAGTTGTCCTAGTTCAGGCTCGCGCCGTCCATGGTTGCGGATGATTTTATCGTCTCGGCGACGAGCGCTTCCATATCCTTATGCGGCGGGATCAAACCCTTGGCCGCGAGATAGCCTCCCTCGGCCGAGCCCTTTGCGAATTCGGCAACATATTCCATCAGGCCCGGAACGGCGCCGAGATGGGCTTTCTTGACGTAAATATACATGGCGCGCGATCCGGGATATTTCTCGGAGGTGATCGTGTCCATCGACGGGGCCACGCCGTCGATCGTGAGCCCCCGTATCTTGTCGCGATTGCCGTCGAGATAGCTGAAGCCGAATGCACCGACACTCGTCGGGTTCGTCGTGAGCTTGGAGATGATCAGATTGTCATTCTCTCCTTGCTCGACATAGTAGGGCGATCCGCGGAACGTGCCGCATATCTGCTTATGCTTCTCTTCATCGCTCGACTTGAGCGCCTTCATCGCCGGATCCTTGTCACAGCCGGCCATGAGCAGCAGTTCCTTGAAGCTGTCATACGTCCCGCTTGTCGACGGCGGACCGAATACGGAGATTGCCACCGCCGGAAGCGCAGGGTTGACATCTTCCCAGGTCTTGGCCGTGTTGGGCTTACCATAAGGGTTGGCGGCGAGCGCCTTGTAGATGTCCGGAAGCGTCAGGGCCATTTCGGGCCCCTTTGTCGATTGCCCGAAGGCGAGGCCATCATATCCAATCTGGATTTCGATGATATCCTCCACGCCATTCGCCTGGCAACGGGCGAACTCCGACTTCTTCATGCGGCGCGAAGCGTTCGAGATGTCGGGCGTTTTCGGGCCGACACCTTGGCAAAAGCGTTCGAAACCGCCGCCGGTGCCCGTGGCATCGATCTTGGGTGTCTTGTTTCCAGTGGCTTCGGCAAACTTCTCGGCCACTGCCGTGGCGAAGGGATAGACCGTCGACGAGCCGACGGCGGCGATATAGTCGCGCGCCTCGCCGCCTGAGGAAGCTTGATCCTCGCAACCAGCGAGAACCAGGGTAGAAGACAGGATACCAACGGCCAGAAGGGACTTGTGCAGCATGGTCGTTTCCTCTTCGGGGGAGCGGGGGTGATGATTGGAGGGCTGCCCCCGGAAGCCCTCCCTATCGGGTGATCGCGATGATTTCGGGTTGCCCACGCGGTGCCGCGCCCGGATATTTTCCGGAGCCGTGCGAAATCCGGGACGAGCAAATGGCAGTTCGATCATCGGGCTCGCCGGCGCCGGTGGCGACGGCTCGAACGGTGGGGATGCCCGAGAAGGTCCAGGCAGTTGAATGGCCGCGCATCACGAACGCGGGTCAGGAAACCCGGCGCCAATGAGATACTCCCCAGCGCCGCGATGGCCCAGAAAATGTACGGCAGCCAGCGCACTATCCGCTCGAAGCTGTCGCCGCGCGCGGCGGCGTGCTGCCGCCTGCGGCATCAATCGAATTCAAGATCGTCGCTACAGCGGCTCCGGTCTCACTGACCTTCTCGCCCCGATCCTTTCGCTCCGAATAGCGATCGACGAGCTGGTCGGCATGGCCGCGCGTGAGCACGGTGAAGCGCACCAGCTCTTCGGCGACGTCGACGATGCGGTCATAGTAGCTCGAGGGCAGCATTCGACCCGCTTCGTCGAACTCCTGATAGGCTTTCGCGACGCTCGACTGGTTGGGGATGGTGATCATCCGCATCCAGCGGCCGAGGATGCGGAGCGTATTGACGCTGTTGAACGACTGCGAGCCCGCCGAGACCTGCATCACCGCAAGCGTGCGCCCCTGCGTCGGGCGGAGACCCTTATAGGCAAGCGGCAGGTGATCGACCTGCGCTTTCATGATCCCGGTAATCTGGCCATGACGTTCGGGGCTGCACCAGACCTGGCCCTCGGACCAGATGGAATGCTGCCTGAGTTCCTCGACCGCGGGATGATCGTCGTCGGCAATCTGGTCGGGCAGGGGAAGGTCGGACGGATCGAAGATCCGGGTCTCGCAGCCGAAGAGCTGGAGCAGGCGCGCCGTCTCTTCGACGACGAGGCGTGAATAGGAACGCTCGCGCAAGGAACCGTAGAGCAGCAGGATGCGCGGCGCCGGATCGAGCGGCCCGAGGCCGAGCGCAGGCTGTGTGCGAATATATTCTGGACTGAGCGCCGGGAGATGGTCTGCGTCGGTGAGGACGCGCAGGCGCGAGAAATTATGTTCGGCCATATGTATCAGGCTTCCGAGGGCGTGCTTGCGGGGAACCAGCGCCGTCCGAGACGGAATGCGACGCTGACCAGCAGGATGAGGACGGGGACTTCGACGAGCGGGCCTATGACCGCCGCGAAGGCCACGGGCGAGGCGAGCCCGAAGGCAGCGATCGCGACCGCGATCGCCAGCTCGAAATTATTGCCGGCGGCGGTGAAGGCGACCGCGGTCGTGCGCGGATAATCGGCCTCGATGAGTTTTCCCATCCAGAAGCTGATGAGGAACTGCACCACGAAATAGATGGTGAGCGGGATGGCAATCCGGACGACGTCGCCGGGGATGGTGACGATCTCGCCCCCCTTGAGGCTGAACATCGCGACGATGGTGAAGAGCAAGGCCACGAGCGTGATCGGGCCGATCTTGGGCAGGAAGCGTGTCTCATACCACTCGTCGCCCTTGGCGCGGGCAAGAAAGCGGCGCGTCAGATAGCCGGCGAGAAAGGGGATTCCGAGATAGATCAGAACGGCCTCGGCGATCGTCCAGAAGCTGACGTCGATAACGCTGCCTTCGAGCCCGAAGAGCGGCGGCAGAACCGAGAGGAAGAACCAGGCGTAGACGCTGAAGAAGAGGATCTGGAAGATCGAGTTGAAGGCAACGAGCGCCGCGACATATTGATTGTCGCCCTTCGCGAGCTGGTTCCAAACTATCACCATCGCAATGCAGCGTGCGAGGCCGATCAGGATCAGGCCCGTCATATATTCGGGCTTGTCCGAGAGGAAGATGACCGCGAGCGCGAACATCAGCACGGGACCGATGATCCAGTTCTGAATCAGCGAAATCGCGAGTACGCGCTTGTCCTCGAACACACGTGGAAGCTCATCGTAACGGACGCGCGCGAGCGGCGGATACATCATCAGGATGAGGCCGATCGCAATCGGGATGTTCGTCGTGCCGATCGACATGGCGTCGATCGCGGCGGGCAGTCCCCTGAAGACCGACCCCAGCAACACGCCGAGTCCCATGGCAAGGAAGATCCAGAGCGTCAGATAGCGGTCGAGGAACGACAGGCGTTCGCGCTTTGCTGCGGCAGTCACGTCGATCTCCTAGGCCTGGACACGATTGCCGGCGGCATCGACGACCTGCTCGCCGTCTTCCTTGGCGAAGGCGCCGAGCTGGCGTGCGGGGAGGATGTCTAGCACGGCTTCGGAGGGGCGGCAGAGTTTGACCCCGAGCGGCGACACGACGAGCGGACGGTTGATGAGGACAGGGTGGGCCATCATTGCATCGACCAGCGCGGCGTCGCTGAGGCTGGCGTCGCCGAGACCGAGTTCGGCATAAGGCGTGCCTTTCTCCCGAAGCAGGTCTCGCGAGCTGATGCCGGCGCGTTCGATCAGCCGTTCGAGCAGCGCGCGCGATGGCGGCGTCTTCAGATATTCGATGACATGCGGTTCGATCCCCGCATTGCGGATGAGCGCGAGCGTGTTGCGCGAGGTCCCGCATTCGGGGTTGTGGTAGATGACGATGTCGGCGGTCATGCGTCCGCCTCCTGTTCGCCGGTGGCGCCTTCGGTGCGGCCGATTTCCTTCAGCTTCCGGTCCATCGCCATCTCGTCGATGCTTTCGTGCGGGAGCGCGAGGAAGAGCGAGATGCGGTTCGAAAGATAATGGAGGGCATGTTCGAACGCTTCGCGCTGGCCGGGGCCTTCCACCGCCGCGGGATCCTCGATTCCCCAATGCGCGTTCATCGGCTTGCCCGGCCAGATCGGGCAGGTCTCGCCGGCGGCATTGTCGCACACGGTGAAGATGAAATCGAAGACCGGGGCATCGGGGCCGGAAAACTCGTCCCAGCTCTTCGAGCGAAGGCTCTCGGTCTCGAAGCCGAGTTCGCCGAGAAGTGCGAGGGCTTGCGGGTGGACCTCGCCCTTGGGGAAGCTGCCCGCGCTGTAGGCGCGAAAGCGTCCCGCGCCGTCGCGGTTTAGCAAGGCTTCCGCGAGGATCGATCGTGCACTGTTGCCGGTGCACAGGAACAGCACGTTATAAATCTTGTCGGTCATGAAATTCTCCGTGGGCGCCAGTGACGCCGATCAGCAGCAGGAAAGTTCGGCGAGGAGCGGCTCGCATAGTTCGGCGCGGCCCTGGCAGCAGTCTTTCGCGAGGAAGAGCATCAGACCGCGCAACGCATCGATATCGGCGCGCTGAATGAACTGGCGACCCCGCTTGTCCGATTTCACCAAGCCCGCCTTTACGAGCACGGCGAGGTGGGTCGAGAAGGTGCTCTGAGACAGGCCCGAGGCCTCCACGAGTTCGCCAGTGGAGAGCCCTTCAGGCTCGTGCTGGATCAAGAGGCGGAAAGCGTCGAGGCGGGTGGGGTGGGCCAGCGCGGCGAGGGTGGAGAGCGCAGAGTCGATATTCATGCATCGGGATTAGTCGATGGATTCAGCTTCGTCAATTCATATCGGAAAATGCCGATGCTTAACATGGGCGCCACTGACCGCAATGTTGTCAAAATGGGCGGTCGACGGCTAGTCAAAAACTCGATTCGGCCCGTCTCTCGAAGATTCGAACAAGGGTTAGATCATCATAAATGTGGGGGTAAGTGTGGGGGTAGGAATTTCTCTCTCAAGCCTAAATAATGATAATTATTAGAAAATATTGCTAGTTCGATACAAGCCCTGCCACCAGGGGGTCATCCCCACGAGACCGAGAGCATCTACAGGAAGCCAAGCATTTGTGCGGCTTTGGGTTGATTCGTGTCCACACACGTCCATGCCGACCCGGACGCGTCAAATTTCCCCTGAGCGAGAAAATGTGGGGAAAAGAGCATGCCAAATCCGACTGCTGCGAGAGTGAAATCGGAAAATCGGTGAACGCCAGCAAGCATATCCGGATCGAGTCCCGTCGTTATGTAACTGACAGGCTTACCGACGACGCCTGCTTGTAGTTCCTGCCCGCAGGGCGAGGAATTAGCCGGTCGGGTTCAGCAGCACCCAAAGACGAGCTATTCTGCCGTCGACAATCTCGGCGACATCCGTTCCCGTCACCATATGCGGCGTGGCTGGCGTGCCCGCATGCCAGCGCAGCGCTCCCTTGCCGTGGTGACCGGCGCCGTCGGCTTCAGGAGTAAACCGGAAGTCGGGACCGAATTGTTCGAGCAGCTTGCCGGCGACGGCCGAGATTGCCGCTCGCCCTTCGATCACTGCGTCGGGCTCGTACATAATCGGGGCCGCAGCATAGAGCGCAGCGATCGCAGCAGACCGCAAGTCCGCGTCTCTCTCGTTGAACACGCGTTCGAGGTTTTCGCGGAGGAGGTGATTGAAATCGACGGCGGCAGGGTCGGTTGCGGGATGGAGGCTCGTGGTCATGTTCTTTCTCCTGATCTGAATTGGAGGGTGCAGCCGATCTTGGCCGATTCCTCGAGGCATCGGTTTCGGGTTACGGTAGGTCGATGAGTAACACTTCGGCGTCCGTGTCTGCTTCGAACGAGATTTTCTCCTCCGAAGTGATCGCGGCGCCATCACCTTCGCGCATCTCGGTCCCGTTGAGGCTGATGATCCCTGCGATGATCTGGACCCAATAGCCGCGTGCCGGGTCGAGCGAGCGCGTGAGGGTTGCGCCGTCGTTGAGGCGCGCGATGTCCATCGCCGCGTCTTGGCGCAAAGTTAGCGATCCGTCGCGCCCATCTTTGCTGGCGATGGTGACCCAGCGATTGCGTTCCCCGTCGTCGGCGAACGATTTTTGCTCATAGGACGGCGGACCGCCGGTTTCTGAAGGGATGATCCATATCTGGAGCAGATGCGTGCGTTCGTCGGCGCTCGGGTTGCGCTCGCTGTGGCGGATGCCCGTGCCGGCACTCATCCGTTGGACCTCGCCTGCGCGAATGATCGCGCTGTTGCCGAGATTATCGCGATGCTCAACGGCGCCCTTCAGGACGATCGTCACGATTTCCATGTCCTCGTGGCCATGCTCGGGGAGGCCGGCGCCCGGGACGACGCGGTCTTCATTGAGCACACGGAGCGCACGGAATCCCATATGCTTGGGGTCGTTATAGTCGGCAAAGGAGAAGCTGTGGCGGGCGTCGATCTGCGCCCCTTGGTGACGCCCGCGGGCGCCGCGATCTCTGAACTGGATCATTCTTCCTCTCCCATGGCGGAGCGCCGCCGCGACGGCGGCGCTCCGGGGCTTCTTCAAGCGGCGTCGACGAGGACGATTTCGCTGTCTTCGATCGCCGTGACGCGCAATATCTCAAGGTCGCTGATCGCGGCGCCGTCGCGGGCGTTTACCCGGACGTCGTCGATCTGTACCGCGCCCTTCGCCGGGACGAGATAGGCCTTTCGGTCCTTGCCCAGTGGATATTCGGCGGTCTCACCCGCGCGGAGCGTCGCGCCGACCACGCGCGCATCGGTGCGGATCGGCAGCGCGTCATTGTCATTTTCATAGCCGGATGCGAGCGTCACGAACTTGCCCGAGCGTTCGCCCTTGGGAAAGGGTTTTGCGCCCCACTGCGGCGCCTCGCCGTCGCGGGTCGGAACGATCCAGATCTGGAAGATCTTCGTCGTGATATCCTCCAGATTATATTCCGAATGGCGGATGCCGGTGCCAGCGCTCATGACCTGGACGTCGCCGGCTTCGGTGCGGCCCTTGTTGCCGAGATTGTCCTGATGCGTGATTGCGCCTTCGCGGACATAGGTGATGATTTCCATGTCGCGGTGCGGATGCGGCGGGAAACCGGTCTGCGGCTGGATCGTGTCGTCGTTCCACACGCGCAAATTGCCCCAGCTGGTGCGCGCGGGATCGTGATAACCCGCGAACGAGAAGTGATGCTTGGCATCGAGCCAACCGTGGTTGGCGCCGCCGAGGCTGTCGAAAGGACGAAGTTCGATCATCTTTATGTCTCCGTGGCGTACCGGGGGCGGCCGCCGTTGAGGAGGATTTAGGGATTGCAGGTCATTTGGTTCAGTGGGATAAATTGCTTCGAAACGTTCGAGGAAATGGAAAAGTGAACAACCCGGGCACGCCGACGCTGGACCAGCTGCGCATCTTCCTCGCGATCGTCGATACGGGCAGTTTCGCGGCGGCGGGGCGCCAGCTCAATCGTGCCGTTTCGGTCATCAGCTACGGCATTTCCAATCTCGAGGCGCAGCTCGGCCTCACGCTCTTTGAGCGCGAAGGGACGCGCAAGCCGCAGCTCACCGTCGCGGGCCGCGCCCTCCTGTCGGAGGCGCGTGCGATTTCGGTCGGCATCGACGGGCTGCGCGCCAAGGTGAAGGGGATGCTCGACGGGTTGGAGGCGGAGGTCGATCTGGGGGTCGACGTGATGCTGCCATCCGAACGGCTGGGGCGGGTGCTGCGGGCCTTTGCGGCCGAGTTCCCGACCGTGCAGCTAAGGCTTCATGTCGAGGCGCTGGGCGCGATTACCGCGATGGTTCTCGATCGCAAGGCGATCCTCGGCATATCGGGGCCGTTGGCGGCGGGGGTCGAGGGCGTCGAATGCGTCGCGGCGGGGTCGACGCCGATGGTTCCGGTCGCTGCCCCTGATCATCCACTCGGCCGGATGGAACGTATCCCGCCCGGGGCGGGACGCGATTATACGCAGCTCGTCCTGACCGATCGTTCGCGTTTTACCGAGGGGCGCGACTATTCGGTGATGAGCCCCAAGACCTGGCGACTTGCCGACCTTGGCGCCAAACATGCGTTGCTGCGTGAAGGGATCGGCTGGGGCAATATGCCGTTGCCGATGATCGAGGCCGATCTGGTTGCGGGAACATTGGTGCAACTTGCGATGCCCGATCATCCGGGCGGCACCTACCGCTTTGCGGGCGTCTGGCGCCGCGATACGCCACCGGGGCCGGCGGCATTGTGGCTCCTCGAACAGTTCGTCGCTCTCGGCCAGCACGATGCGGAACTTGCCGGGATGGTCGACCTTTAGAGCTTCAGCATCGCTTCGGCGCCGACCATATGGATTGTACGCGCCGGTCCCGTGTCGCGGATATAGGCGCCGGGACGAAAGGCCGAGAGCGAGGCCGAGAAGGACAGCAGCGTGCTTGCCTGCCAACCCATAGAGATCTCCAGCTGGTCGCCGATATGGCGCGCGTCGCTGCCGCCTGCGGGGCGGATGAGGCCGCCCGGTATGTCGTAAATGCCGTCCCCGCGGCTTTCGCGCCAGAAACGCACGGCGGCCAGTTCGACCGTCACGCCCTTGCCGAAATCGAAATCGACGCCGGGATGGACGTTGACGATGTTGCGCGGGCCGATCGGCGAGAGTTCGCCGAAATATTTACCCTTGGGAAAGAGGGCATTGAAGGTGCCGAGCCGGCGGTCCGCGGGATCGCTGTCGCCACTCGCAACATTGGCGCGGAGGCGGAGCCGCGGTTTGAGTGGCGCGTGCGGGAAGCTCCACGCGGTCTCGGTCGCGAACGACCACGCGCGGATCGGATCGCCGTCAAATTTCCCGCGCTGGAGCATGGCCTCCCAGTTCCAGCCGAGGTCGCCGCGGCGTCCGAAGAAGCGCAGCCCGAAGGTGTCGCGCGTCTCGTGTCCGGTGCGACCCGCGAAGCGCGCCTCTTTGTTCGTATATCCCAGCCAATAGGCGTCGATCCCAACGTCCTTTGCGGGCTCGACGGTGGCGTAAAGTCCGTCGAGCAGCCGCGTCTTCGACGTGCGGTCGTCGAAATCGCCCGCACCGATCGCGACGGGGCGAAGATGAAATGCGTCGACGCGCACCGGACCAAGATCGGCGATCGCGCGCGCGCCGTCGAATGCCTGTGGAATATTGGGGCCGTAGCGGATGCCGACAAGCCGTTCCGACCCCAGCGCGACAAGTTCTCGGCCGCCGCGCAGAGTCAGGCCGCCGCTCGCGCCCAGTGGGATACGCACATCGGCAAAGCCCTGTAACAGGTCGATCCCGGTTTCGTCGGCGGGACCCTTTCCCGCACCGACACCGCGGGCGTAACCGGCGATGCCTTGAACAAAAGCTCGCGCGGGGCCCGCGTGCAGGTCAGCGTGCGGTATGACGCGCAGCCAGAGATAACCGTCGTCGGGGGCGGGCGGGCCGCCCCAGAGATTGTCGTCGAATCCCTCGAACCGCGCGCGGGCTTCGGCGCCAAGCGTCAGATACACCTCGCCGTCACCGTCCAGTGACGCATATTTCGTCTTCTGCCAGCCGTTGAGCGGCGCGTCACGCAGCACCGACCAATCCTCATCATAACGCAAGTTAGTCTGTTCGACCGTTTGCGCCGGCGCTGCGAGCGGCGCGAATGCGACGAGGAGCAGAAGGCTGCGCATCACCGAGGGGTGACGAAGTGGCGCACCACCGGCGCATCGCCGGTCAGGAAGGCAGCCAGTGCCTCCTGCTGTACGCGGTCGGCGTTGGTGACGCGTTCGTGCTGACGCAGATGCTCCAGCCAGCTTTCGACGGTGAAGGTCTCGATCACCGTGCCCGGCGCCGCAGTATCCTCATAGACGCCCCAGTGGATCGCGCCGTCACGGCGGCGGATGCGGCGCATCGTCTGCATTGCGGCAAAGAAGTCGGGCACCTTCGCCGGGTCGATGCAATATTCGATCGTCACGAGCACCGGTCCGCTGTCATGTTCCACCGTGCCGTCGACGAGCGGGGCCGGCCAGTGCGCCGACGGGGCGAGGTCGAGCGTGCTCGCGCGGTCGAGCGGATAGCGCCATGCAAGGACGATCGCGGCGACGATGAGCAGCGCGGCGGCGGCGAGCAGCGTGGAGGGAACGCCGATGCGCGATGCGACCGATCCCCAAAGTGCCGATCCCCCGGCCATCGAGCCCTGAAAGACCAGCAGATAGATGGCGAGAGCGCGCGCCTTGACCCAGCCGGGCGACGTCGCTTGGGCTCCGCCGTTGAGCGACGCCATCATCGCGATCCATGCGAGTCCCGCGATGAACAGCGTGGCCGATGCGGTCCAGAAGCCGCTTGCCAGTGACAGGGCGGCCATCGCTGCGGCGAGCAGGATCGAGGCGGCAAGCGTAATCATATTGGCGCTCATTCGTCCGCGCAGACGGGGCATCAGGATCGCGCCGCTGATTGCGCCGAGCCCCATGAAGGTCAAAAGGCCGCCATAGCCTGCGGGGCCGAGCCCAAGGTCGCGGCGCGCGATGATCGGCAGCAGCGCCCAGAGGCCGCTGGCAAAAAGGAAGAAACCGACCGAGCGGATGAGCACGACCTGCAATTCGGGCGCACGCATCGCATAGCGCATCCCCGCACGCATAGCGCCGACCATATGTTCGGCGGGCAGATGGCGGTCGGGTACCGCACGGCGCCAGCGAAAGAGCACGATGATGACGCCGACGACCGACAGCGCGTTGACCGCGAAGACTGCTGCGGGGCCCGAGGCGGCGATGATGACACCCCCCAGCGCGGGGCCAATCGCGCGGGCGATGTTGACGCCCAGCGAGTTGAGCGCGACCGCCTGTTGAAGTGCCTGCTTGTCGACGAGTTCGGGCACGATCGCCTGAAAGGCGGGTGCCGAGAACGCCGCTCCGACCGCGATCAGCGCGGTGAAGATCAGCAGCACCCATGCGGTGGTGAGCCCCGACAGGGTGATCGCGGCGAGCCCGGCGGCCCCGGCCAGCCCGAACAGCTGCGCGCCGATCAGCAGGCGGCGGCGATCGACGATGTCGGCGAGGGCCCCGGCGGGGAGCGCGAGGGCGAACATCGGAAAGGTCGTTGCAGCCTGCACCAGCGCGACCATCAACGGGTCGGGCGAGAGCGAGGTCATCAGCCAGCCCGCACCGACGTCGTGCATCCAGGTGCCGACGTTGGAGACGATGGTTGCGATCCACAGCGCGCGGAACATCGGGCTGGCAAGCGGGCGTTCGGCCGCGGAAGCAGCGTTAGTCATGACATTCATTCCCTTGGTGTCCGGCTCGCGCCGAATGCGTCGATCCATCTCGCCGGTCAGCCCGGCGAGGTCGGGGCGATGGCGCGGAACGTCACCTCAACAAGTTGCTCGGGGAAAGCGAGCCGCGAAATGCCGATCAGATTGCTCGCTACGGACGGGCGCTCGCTTCCGTACATTTCCTTGCGTACCTTGGCAGCCGCCGGAAATGCTGCGTCCACGTCAAGTACGAACAGGGTTTCCTCGACCACATCGTCGAAGGTGGCGCCAAATTGTGCGAGCAGCTTGCGGGCATTTTCGTAGGTGCATCGAATCTGGGCTTCCATATTGGCGAAATTCGCGGGCCGTCCCTGCTCGTCGAGCTCGGCCGGTGCGATAAGTGTGCCCGATTCATCGTGGCTCAGCTGGCCGGAAATATAGATGATGCCCCCACGCTTCAGCGCCTGAACATATCCGAAGGCGTCTTCCCACGGCACGCCCAACGTCGCGACCTCGGTTTCGATCTTCAGTGCCTTATCCACATCATCCTCCTATGTTTGACCTTGCAGGCCGAGATTTTTAGTCGGTGGCCGTCTGCGACGGGCCGGAAAAGCGGGCCGTCGATCCAAGCCTCATCGCTCAGACCGCCCAGCAGCCGCAGCCGAAGGCACCCCAGAAGCTCTGGACGTCGGCGGCCGGCACATTGGCGCCGAGAGCTGCGGCATGGTCATGGCCATGGACATTGCAGGCGCTCGCGCAGCCGCACGCCGCCGCCATCTTCTGCGCGCCATTGGGGCGGCGATAATGGCCGCCGAAGGTCGCGACCGGCGACCAGTCGGGCATCGGCTTGGGCAGCGCGGGGGCGATCGGGCCATAGTCGCCTTCGCCATGCACGACCTTGCCGCCGAGGATGGTCAGCACGGAACGCAGGTGGACGATGTCGCTTTCGGCGACGCCGAAATAATCGTCCGAGAGCAGTGCGAGATCGGCGAGTTGGCCCGCCTTGATCTGGCCCTTCTTGCCGACCTCGTTCGAGAACCATGTGTTCTTCTCGGTCCACAGGCGCAGGGCGGTTTCGCGGTCGAGCCGGTTGCGAACGGGATAGAGCGTCGTGCCGCCGAGCGTCTTGCCGGTGACGAGCCAGGAGAGCGAGACCCACGGGTTATAGCTCGCGACACGCGTCGCGTCGGTCCCCGCGCCGACGGGGATGCCGGCCTCCATCATCCGCTTGATCGGCGGGGTCGCCTCGGCCGCCTTGGCGCCATAGCGTTCGATGAAATATTCGCCCTGGAACATCATCCGGTGCTGCACCGCGATGCCGCCGCCCAATGCCGCGATGCGGTCGATATTGCGCTCGCTGATCGTCTCGGCATGGTCGAAGAACCAGTTGAGGCCCGACAGCGGAATGTCGCGATCGACCTTTTCGAACACATCGAGCGCGCGGCTGATCGTCTGGTCGTAGGTCGCATGGAGGCGCCACGGCCATTTACGCTCGGCAAGCAGGCGCACGACGGGTTCGAGATCGCTTTCCATGCTCGGTGGCATGTCGGGGCGTTCGACGCGGAAATCCTCGAAATCGGCGGCCGAATAGACGAGCATCTCGCCCGCGCCATTGTGGCGATAGGTGTCGTCGCCATCGCCCGGCTTTACCTGCGTCGACCAGGTCGCGAAGTCCTTCAGCTCTTCCTTCGGCTTTTGCGTGAAGAGGTTGTAGGCGATGCGCAGCGTCATCTCGCCGTCGGCATGCAGCTTTTCGATGATCTGATAATCGTCGGGATAATTCTGGAACCCGCCGCCGGCGTCGACGACGCTGGTGACGCCGAGCGAATTGAGTTCGCGCATGAAATGCCGGGTCGAATTGACCTGATATTCCTCGGGCAGTTTCGGCCCCTTGGCGAGCGTCGAATAGAGGATCACCGCGTTCGGCTGCGCCAGCAAAAGCCCGGTCGGATTGCCCGCGGCGTCGCGGACGATCTCGCCGCCCGGCGGGTTCGGCGTGTCCTTCGTATAGCCCACCGCCCGCAGTGCCGCGGCGTTGAGCAGCGCACGGTCGTAGAGGTGGAGGATAAACACCGGCGTATCGGGCGCCGCGGCGTTGATCTCGTCGAGCGTCGGCAGGCGCTTTTCGGCGAACTGGTGCTCGGTGAAGCCGCCGACGACGCGGACCCACTGCGGCGGCGGCGTGTTGGCGGCCTGCTTCTTGAGCATCGCCATCGCGTCGGCGAGGCTCGGCACGCCGTCCCAGCGCAATTCCATATTATAGTTGAGCCCGCCCCGGATCACGTGGATGTGGCTGTCGATCAGTCCGGGGATCAGGCGGCGGCCCTTCGCGTCGATAACAGTGGCATCGGGACCGGCGGCGGCGCGCACCTGCTGTTCGCTGCCGACGCTCAGGAATTTGCCGCTGCGGACCGCGACCGCCTGCGCCTCCGGATTGGCCTTGTCGAGCGTGGTCACCTTTGCGTTAACAATGACGAGGTCGGGCTGGGTCATGGCAAAGCTCTCCGAAGCGGTCAGAAGGGCGGTGGTGGCAGCGCCGGCAAGCGCCTGGCGACGGGTGATCGGGTTCATGCGTCATGCTCCTTGGCGGAAGCGGGGGTGCCGAGGATCTGCGGGGCACAATCCTCGCGGACGAAGCGGGCGAGTTCGGTGCGGTCGGCGAGACGCTTGGCGATCGGCACGATCTGTTCGCCGAGCAGGATCCCTGCCAGCCCGACTAGAGCGACGATCGGCGGGGCGGGAGAACGGACGCCGAGCAGGCTATAGATGACACCGACCAAAAGTCCGGCACCCAGCGAGATCAGGTAAATCTTCATCGTCCGTTCTCCCTTGATTTGCCTCAGGCCTGCACGAAAGCGAGCAGGTCGGGGTTGATGGTGCTGGCGTTGACGGTCAGCATGCCGTGGCTGAAGCCCTCGTAGATTTTGAGCGTCGCGTTCGGCAGGATTTCGGCCTGCAGCACGCCGGCATTCTTGTAAGGCACGACCTGGTCGTCATCCCCGTGCAGCACGAGCGTCGGCACACTGATCGCCTTGAGGTCGTCGGTCTGGTCGGTCTCCGAGAAGGCCTTGACCCCTTCGTAATGCGCCTTGGCGCTGCCCATCATGCCCTGGCGCCACCAGTTGTCGATCACTGCCGGGATGATATTCGCGCCTTCACGATTGAACCCGTAAAAGGGACCCGACGGCAAATCGCGAAAGAATTTCGAGCGATTGGCCGCCAATTCGCTGCGGATACCGTCGAACACCTCGATGGGCAGGCCGCCGGGATAGCGTTCGGTCTTCAGCATGATCGGGGGGACCGCCGAGACGAGAACCGCCTTGGCGACGCGGCCCTGCGGAATGCCGTAGCGGGCGACATAGGCCGCGACTTCGCCGCCGCCGGTCGAGTGCCCGATATGGATTGCGTTCCGGAGGTCGAGATGTTCCATCACAGCCGCTGCGTCCGCCGCATAATGGTCCATGTCATGACCGTCGCTCACCTGTTCCGATCGGCCGTGGCCGCGGCGGTCGTGCGCAACGACGCGATAGCCGCCCGCGAGAAAGAAAAGCATCTGCGCATCCCAGTCGTCCGACGAGAGCGGCCAGCCGTGGTGGAAGACGATCGGCTGGGCATCTTTCGGGCCCCAGTCCTTGTAGAAGATTTCGACGCCGTCCTTGGTGGTGACATAGCTCATGATACGGTCCTTTCACGCTGGCTTGAAGAGAAACGGCCGAACCCGTAGGCCCGGCCGCAGGGGGGATTAGTGGGCGCCTTCCGACGCGCCGAACATCGTCTTGGCATAGGTGATGCCGAGGCCGTAGGCGCCGCCCCATTTGCGGGCGATGCCAGTGGTGAGATCATAGGTTTCGGCACGGGCCCAGTCGCGCTGCAACTCGAGGAGATACTGGAGCGAGGTCATCGGGCGGGCGCCGGCCTGGATCATGCGTTCGACCGCGCGCTCGTGCGCTTCGGTCGAAATGTCGCCGCTGGCATCGGTGATGACATAGGCTTCATAGCCCTGTTCGAGCGCGGAGAGCACGGGGCCGACGATGCAGACCGAGGTCCAGAGGCCGGCGAACACGAGCCGTTCCTTGCCGATGCGGTTGACCTCGTCGATCACGGCGGCGTCTTCCCATGTGTTCATGCTGGTGCGATCGAGCAGCGCCTGTCCGGGGAATGCATCGGTGATCTCGCTGAACATCGGGCCCGAGAAGCTCTTCTCGGCAACCGTAGTCAGGATCGTGGGGACGTTGAAGCCAGCGGCGCCATTGGCGACCAGCGCGGCGTTATTGCGGAGCAGTTCGGGCGCGATCGACTTGGTGGCGAACGCCATCTGCGATTGGAAATCGATGAGGACCAGCGCATGGTTGCTGGGATCCAGCAGCGCCTTGGCAGGGGTCGGGGTGGCTTTGATCGACATGGTTGGCACTCCTTCTCTGGAAGATCGGTGATCCCGATCGCTCGGGGTGCTGTCGATCTACGCGGGAGCTGCCTTACAAAACAGACAGATAAAACTGCTTCATATGTTCTAAAATTTAGAAAAGCTGATCGCTGGCGACGGCGCGGCCAAAGGTCGCCGTCATTCGGTTTTTGCATCGATGGCGGGAATGGAACCGGCGTATTGCGAAGCAGAGAGTCAGCTAAAGCCCATCCTCATGCTTAGCTTGGGTTTCGTAGCGTTTCCTCGACCGCGGCGACAAACGCGAGCCGTCTTTCCGACAGCTGCTGGCCGGTGGCGGCGGGCCATGCGCTGAGCTGGACGATGACAAGGTCGCGCGCGGGGTTCACGTAGATGGCCTGACCGAAGATTCCGAGCGCTGCATAAGTGCCGGGGCGCGGTATCCACCATTGATAGCCGTAGGGCGTTTCGCCCGGCCCCGACTGTGACGCCGTGGCTTCTGCAATCCACCCGGACGGCAAAATGCTTTCGCCGCCGATGACCGCGCCATCGAGCATGAATTGCCCGAACCGGCCATAGTCGCGCAATGTCATGTTGAGGCAGCAGCCGCCGATTTCGGTGCCGCCGTCGGTCAGCCAGCTCGCATCGCTTTCCATGCCATACGGCGCCCAGATCTTGCGCGACAGATAATCGGCGAGCGGCTCCCCCACGGCGCGGCTGACGATGATGCCGACCATATTGCTTTCACCGGTGCTATAGAGGAAGCGGGTGCCCGGTTCAGCGGCACGCGCGCGACCGGCCATCAGGCCGATGAGCGAGGCGCCCTTGTTCGTTGCCATCGACGCCGCGATCCGGCCAACGTCGGAGTTCGGGTCGACATAATCCTCGTTCCATTGCGCGCCCGACCGCATCGCAAGCACCTGCCGCAATGTGACACCGTCATAGGCGCTGCCCTTGAGTTCGGGGATATAGGCGGTGACATGGTCGTCGACGCTTTTGATCTTGCCGTCCTTGATCGCGGCGCCGAGCAGCGTCGACGTCACCGACTTGGCGATCGAGAAGGAAATCCAGCGGTCCGCGGGCTTTTGACCCTGACCATATTTTTCGAGGACGATACGGCCCTTGCTGATCACGAGCAGCCCGGCGACGCGGTCACGGGCCATATAGTCGTCGACCGAACCGCTCTCGTCGCCCAGACGATAGACGGGGCTGATCTGCTCGGGCGCCAGCGGGAGCGGCTTCACCATCGTGCCGCGCTTCACGGTCCGCGTCGGGAAGATCGCCTCTATGTTGCGGAAACCCGAGACCTGATCGTCGCCGCTCCAGCGCAGCAGCCCTTCGGCTTTCGGCAGTTCGCGCGCTTCGGTCGTGACGTGTGTCAGTGCCAGCGCACAGCCGAGCAGGGCGATCGCCTTCAGTTTTCGAAATAGCATAAATCTCCCCTTCGCCTAACCGCGCGCCTTCAACATCCATTCGACCAATGGATCGTCGCCCAATCCTGCGACGATTGTTGCGAAATCGCCATCGCGTTCGTCCTGCCCCAGCTTGAAACTGGCGTCGCAGCTCCGGATCTCGGCGCGAAAGGCGACGATGTGCGCGCACATCCGATCATATTTCGGCTGCCCGACCTGATCGACCGTCCAACTCCCGCCGCTCGCGCGTTCCATCTTGTCGGTGAGCCGGCGCAGCGCGGCGTCATTGCCCCGTGCGTCGAGGTCGATGCGGCAGCGAAAGCGCGCGACGGTGTAATTCCACGTCGGCGCCCAGGTCGGCTCGGCGACATGTTGCGGCGAGATATAGCCGCTCGGCCCCGAAAACAGGATCGTCGCGCGGCTGTCCTCGCGCAGCGCTGCGACCTGCCGGTTCGCTAGCGCGAAATGGCCGACAAAGGCGGCAAGGCGGCCGCTTTCGTCATAGTCGGCGCAGAGCGGCAACGGCGTCGCGAGGGTCGCCTCGCCGTTGCGCGATACGAGCCATGCGAGCGGAAACGCCTCGACCAGTGCGGCGACGGCGGGATCGACCGGCGCGTCGTGCCGGTCCTGATGGATATGGAGAGCGATGGTCATATCGATGCGCCGGGCGGACGCATGGCCCGCCCGGCCTGCGCTCAGAAGCGGAAGGTCGCTTCGATGCCAAAGGTGCGCGGATCGCCGAGCGCCTCGATCATCGTGCCGAAGAAGTCGCGTTCATAGCCCTCGACATAGGTGTTGTTGAAGATGTTGCGCCCGAACAGCGCCAGTTCCCACCGTCCATTCTCGGTGCCGAGCGCAAGGCGCGCGTCGGCATAGGAAAAACCGCGCACACGGTCGAAGGGGATCGTGACCGGCCCCGCAGGCGAGCCCACGGTCACCTGCCGGCCGTTGCTGACGGTCGAGAAATAATTGCCGCGATAGGTGTAGGTGAAATTGCCGCGGAGCATCAGGTCGCCGCCGATCCCCGTTTCATATTCGATCGACCCGCTCGCCTGCGCATCGGGCGCATTGGGCAGCTTGCCGTTGATGATCGTCGTGGGGTCCAGCGGCAGATTGTCATAGGTCGCGTCGAGGAAGCCGATGCCGCCTGCCAGCGTCAGCCCACGCACGGGGCGCGCGGTCATTTCGAACTCGATCCCTTTCGTTTGCACCGTCGCGGCATTGCCGATGACGATCGCGGTGCGCCCGCCGCCGAGATCGCGGAACTGGTTGATCTGGAAATCCTGATAATCGGCAATGAAGCCTGCGAGGGCAAAGGTCAGCCGCCCGCCCTCGACCGATCCTTTAAGGCCGATCTCGTAATTCTTGACCGTTTCCTTGTCGAATTCGATCCCGTTAGGAAAGCTCGCCGAACTCACGAAATCAAGGTTATAGCCGCCACTTTTATAACCCTCAGCATAGCGCGCATAGGCCGAGATTTCGGGGCTGAACTTGTAGGTCAGCGTCACGCTGGGCGAGAAATCCTCATCCTTGCGCTTGTCGGCGAAGCTGCCGGTCGCGATGCCGAGCACGGGCAGGCGCGATCCGTCGATCGTGAAGGTCGCCTTCTTCGTCTCGCGCGACAGGCGGAAGCCCGCACCAAGCTCAAGGTTCGGCAATATGTCATAGGTCAGGTTGGCGTAGAAGGCGATATTCTCGGTCAGCACCGTGCCCGCCGACGGCAGCGTGGTATTGTTCGGCGACCCGAACAACAGATTGCCTTGGGCACCGGTGTAGGCGAGGCGCGTCGTGTCGGCATCGGTACGGTAATAATAGAGGCCCGCCAGATATTCGAACGGCTGCCCGCCGGGCGACACGAACTGCAATTCCTCGATGAACTGCTTATAGCGGTCGCGATAGTCGATGTAGAAGATGTCGAACGGCGAATAGTCGGGATCGTGGATCGTGCGGAATTTGGTGTCGCGATAGCTGGTCTGCGATTTCAGCGTGTGTCCGCTGTCGAGGCTGAGGATCGCGTCGAACGAGGTGCCCCACAGGGTGCGATCGTTGCTCTGCGTCCGGCTGACTGCGATCTCGCGGCGCCCCGGTGCGATCGTGTCGATCGTCGTGCCGGTCGAATTGGTGAGCACATTGCCGAGGTTGCCGTTCTCGCGCCCGACCAGCCCGTCGCCGCTGATGAGGAATTGCAAATTGGGCGTCGCGTCGATGCGAAGCTGCCCGCGCCACGTCCACGTATCGACCGTGTCGCCATAGGTGTCGTCGACGAGGTTGTGGATGAAACCGTCGCGCTTGTTGCGCGATCCCGAGAGCTTCATTGCGACGCCCTCGGCGAGCGGAATGTTCACGCGGCCGGTCAGCGACCAGGCATCGTAATTGCCATAACGCACATTGCCATAGGCGGAGAAATCGTCGGTCGGTTTCGCGGTGACGAGGTTGATCGCGCCCGCCACCGTATTCTTGCCGAACAAGGCGCCCTGTGGCCCGCGCAGCACCTCGACGCGCTCGATGTCGACGAGTGACTGGTTGATCGCGGGCGACTGGCCGAGGTAAACGCCGTCGAGATAAACACCGACGCGGCTGTCGAACCCGATGTTGCGGCTCGCGGCGCCGACGCCTCGGATAGCGACGCCCGAGCCGAGCCCGGTGCCTTCGGCGATGACGACGTTCGGCACATAGGAGCCGAGGTCGCCGACGTCGCGTGCGCCGGTTGCCGTGATGCGGTCCTCGCCGATCGCGGCGATCGAGACCGGCACGTCGATCAGCCGCTCCTCGCGGCGCTGCGCGGTGACGACGATGGCGCTGTCGTCCTCGGCGGCCGCATTGTTGCTCGCGTCCTGTGCGTGCGTCGGCGCGGCCGTCAGAATGAAGGCGAGCGCAAGGCTCGCGCATCCCGCGCGATAAATGGTTCGGTTCGTCATAAGTCCCCTCTTGGTCAGTCTTTTGTGGTCGTTGCCCGGCGGCTGCGAATGGCCGCGCCAAAGATGCGTGCTGTGTCGGTCGCGGCGCGGTCGGCATCGGCGATGACGCCCGATGCCTGCAGGAAGCTGTGATTGAGCGAGGCGTAGTTGAGATAGAGGACACTCACGCCCTCCTGCTCGAGCCGTGCGGCATAGGCGCGGCCCGAATCGCGCAATATATCGAAACCGGCGGACGCGATGATCGTCGCGGGCATGCCTTTCAGCGACTTGGCCTTGATCGGCGAAATTTCGGGCTGGGTCAGGTCGCGCCCCGGAAAGACGCGCGGCACCGCATAATCGGCATAGCTGATATCGAGCCCGTAACCGCGGCCGAACAATTGCCACGACGGATAATCGCGCGTCATATCGACCGCGGGATAATAAAGGAGCTGGTACAGCGGCGGTGTCTGGCCCTTGGCGAGCCGGCGCGTCGAGATCGAAACGGCGAGATTGCCGCCCGCGCTGTCGCCGCCGACACCGATCATCGCGGGATCGCCGCCAAGGCTCGCGGCGTTGGCGGCTGCCCAGGCGAAGGCGTCCTCGGCGTCGTCCCATGCGGCAGGGTAGGGGTTTTCGGGTGCGAGCCGGTACTGGACCGAGATAATAATCGCTTTCGCCTCATTCGCCATCAGCCGCACCGCGCGGTCGGACCCGGCGATGCTGCCGGTCATCCAGCCGCCACCGTGGAAATAGACGAGAACGGGCAGCGGACCGGTCGTGCCCGCAGGCTTGTAGATGCGGACGGGGATCGCGCCGCCGCGCCCCTCGACCTTGCGGTCGAGGACCTCGGCCATCGGCGCGGTGACGCGGGTGCGGAAGGTCCAGGCGCGATCGGCCCCGGCGCGGAGCGCGGCCCGGCCCTCGGCGGTCGCACCCGGATCGGTCGCGGGTCCAGCGGGGCGGGGGGCAGCGGCATCGCGCGCCAGCACATACTGGATCTTGGGATCGAGCGTCTGGCCGTCGATGACAACGCGCTTTCCTTCGAGTTGCTCGACGAACCAGCTCTCGGGCCGGGCGAGCAGTTCGAGCGCCTTCGCTTCCTCGGGCGTCGGCGCCGGCTCCTGAGCGACGGCGGGTGCGGCCAAGGCGACGGCAAGGCTGAACAGCGCGGCGTTGAAGCGGTTCATTTCTATCTCCCTCGATTGAAACCTACGCGATATTGGACTACTGGCGACCACCAGTTGATAAAGAAGTGATGGACCAATGTTGCGACCATGGAAGCTCAGCCTTGCAGAGATCGGCGCCGAAAGTGACCAGTCGCTGCGCATGCGGATCGTCCACGGCCTGATCCGCGACATTCAGCGCGGGCGGCTTGCGCCCGGCAGTTTTCTTCCGAGCAGCCGCGAACTCGCGGTATCTGTCGGAGTGAATCGCAAGACGATCGTGCTCGTCTATGAGGAACTCAAGGCGCAGGGCTGGCTCGAGTCGAGGAGCACGCGGGGGACGCGGGTCGCAGTCAATTTGCCCGAACAGCTTCCCGACCGGATCGAGGGGCGCCCGGGTCCGGGCGAGCGGCCCGAATTCGATTTCGATGCCAACCCCGGCCTATTGTCGATCACCCCCGACAAGGAGACGCTGACGCTCGATCTCGGCTCGCCCGACTGCCGGCTGTTTCCCGCCGATGTGCTGGGCCGCGCCTATCGCGACGCAGTGGCACAGGCGAGCCGCGCCCGGCGGCTCAGCTATGGCGATCCGCGCGGGTCGCTGGCGCTGCGCGAGAATATCGCCGCAATGCTCGGCGCGCAGCGCGGGATGGTCGTGCGCCCCGAACATATCTGCATTACGCGCGGCAGCCAGATGGGGATTACCCTTGCGGCGCGTACGCTGCTGAAACCGGGCGAGATCGTGGTGATGGAGGAGCTGAGTTATGCGCCCGCCGCCGCGGCGTTCACCGCCGCAGGCGCACGCATCGCGACGGTCGGGCTCGACGCGCAGGGCATCGATGTCGACGCTGTCGAGGCGCTGTGCCGACGCGAACAGGTTCGCGCGATCTTCCTGACCCCGCACCATCATTTTCCGACTGCGGTTTCGCTGCGCCCCGAACGAAGGATGAAGCTGATCGATCTGTCGCGCCAGTTCGGCTTTGCGATCATCGAGGATGATTTCGATCATGAATATCATTTCGAATCGCAGCCGTTGCTGCCGATCGCAAGCCACGCGCCCGGCAGCACGCTGTACGTCGGCTCGCTGTCGAAACTCACTCTGCCCAGCCTGCGGATCGGCTATGTCGTGGCGTCGACCGCAGTCATCGACGCGATCGCCGGTCACGTCATGAACCTCGACCGTCAGGGCAATTTGATATCGGAAGAAGCCGTCGCCAATCTGATCGCCTCGGGCGAATTGCGTCGTCATATCCGCAAGACGCATGCCATCTATGCGCGGCGGCGGCTGGCCTTCGCCAGCACGCTGCGCCATCACCTGTCCGATATCGCGGCATTCGACATGCCCGATGGCGGACTCGCATTTTGGGTGCGTTTCCGCGATGAGGCCATGCTTGATCGGATCGACAGGCATTCGGAAACGCGCGCTTTGCGTTTTGCCCCGTCGACGATCTTTGCGATGCCCCCAGCGCGCGAACGGGGTCTGCGGCTCGGCTTTGCGAGCCTTAACGAGCAAGAAGCAGATCGCGCTCTTGGCCTGTTGCGTCAGGTTGCGGATTGACGCCAGGATGGCAAAACCGGGCCAAGCCCGCCCCCGGGTCATCGGCATTCGCCGGAAAAATTGCTGCATTCATGGAACAAACCAGCAAGATCAATCGTATCCCGTTGGATCGGTGGTCTGGCAGGCCACCGGGAGCGCGGAGGGGTGTGCTTTTCCCGCTATAGAAACTGGTTGAAATGAGTCTGTAATATTCAGACTCATTTGCCATGCCTTTCAGTAAAAAATATATAACTGTAGCTAGGTTGCTTTTTGCGATGAGCTGAAAGTGTCTGCGATAAAGCGTTAAATTGGCTTAGTGACTTGTTCATAATCTCAAGATATTTTTTTATCAGAGGTGTGATCTATGCCAATAGACGGGATTCATCCAACCGGACGCGGCGGAAAGTCGCGCAGCGAGACCAAGTCGCGAGGCCATCTTCTCGCACTTGAGCCGCGAATGATGTTTGATGGCGCAGCGGTTGCAACGGCCGCTGCGACCGTGGCGGCAACAGACGCGCCCGAGGCGCCCCAAGATGTAAGCCGCGTGGCGGCCGACCGGCCGCACGGCCTTGGGAACAATCATTCACCACGACATTGGCAAGAGAGCGATGTGCGTTCGGAAGAGCGCGGCCCCGAGGCAAGCTATGGTGGCAGGCAGGAACATTGGAGTGAGCGCGTCTTGTCCGCATTTTCTGGCGGCGATGCCGAAGGCGTTGACGCGGTAACACCTGCCTCCACCCACGTCATTTTCATCGACACCGCTATCGAAAACTACGCCGAACTTGCACAGGAGTGGTCGGACAGGGGCGAAGTCGTCCTGATTGACTCGGGCCGCGACGGCATTGACCAGATGATGGCGGCGCTCGCCGGGCGCTCGGGGCTGGACGCGATACATATCGTGAGTCACGGCGCTGAAAACCGTTTCATGCTGGGAACCACCAGCATCGATGCCGGGGCGGTGCAGGGTGAACTTGCCGAGGCATTTCGCGCGATCGGAACCAAGCTTGGCGCCGACGGCGACATATTAATCTATGGCTGCGACGTCAGTGTCGACGATGCCGGGCAGCGTTTCATCGACGCCATCGCTGCCAAAACCGGAGCGGATGTTGCCGCGTCGTCGGATCCGACCGGTGCAGCGGCAAAGGGCGGGGACTGGGTTCTCGAATCGCGTAGCGGCGACGTCGAAGCGCAGGTTCTCATATCCGATCATTATAACGGTTTGCTCCAGCTGACCAATCCGTCGGGCGCCTGGACGATAGCCGGGAACAGTGCGAGCACGACGATCGACGGCGTCACGGTGACGATGACGTTCACGGGAACCAATGCTTTTTCGGCCCTGACGAACGACACGCTCAACAATATCGCCGCCTTTGCCAATAACGCGCAGACGACGGCCGACGTCGTTACGACCTTCAACCAGGCTGCCGCGCTGGGCATCACCGGCACGATCACGATCACGTTCAGCGAAGCGGTCACCAACCCCATCATCAACATCGACCGTCTGGGCGGCGTGGCGGGCACGGGCCTGAGCAACAGCGCCACACTTACGCTGGCCACCGCGGGCGCGACGCTGACCAAGCTGGCGGGGTCGGGTCATCTCACCGTGGGATCCACGACGATCGTGCGCCAGGTCGGTGTCGCGACCACAGGTGCGGAATCGAGCCTCACCAACAGTGCCGGGACCGCTGCGGGCAGCGTGCAGGTCAACGGAACCTTCACGTCGCTGACCTTTACCGTTTCGGGTCTGGCCGGTGACGGGTTTGAACTCAGCGCGACCGTCGATCGGGCGCCTGCGGCCCAGAACGACAATTTCACCATCAACCGCGGCACCACCAGCCTGTCGGGCAGCCTGTATGCCGACAATGGCAACGGTGCCGACAGCGATGTTCGCGGCGACACGCTGACGATCGCGCAGATCAATGGGGCTGCTTATACGGTCGGATCGCCCATCACGCTGTCGGGCGGGACGTTGACGATCACGAACGCGACCACGGGCGCATTTACCTTCGTGCCCAATGCCGGTTCCTTCGGAACGCAGAGCTTTACCTATACGACGGCTGATGCAAATGGCGGCAGCAGTACTGCGACGGTTCAGATTCTCGTGAACGACGTGCCGGTGCTCGATCTCAATTCGGCTCCGGCACTGGCGAACAATGTCGCCAACGGCAATTTTACGACCGATCCCTTTGCCGCGGGTGGGGGCTGGACGCGCAGCGACGCCAATTCGACTTACGGCAGCGAGTCCATCCGGTGGACTATCGATGCGGCGGGCAATCGGGACGTGTCGCAAACGGTCGCCGGTTTTGCCAGTCCGGGACCGGGGGGCAGTGGCGGGGCCCAGTTGATCACGTCGGTCGCCTGGAATAATTCCAGCAATCTCGTCAACGGCGCGGGGCCAGCCGCGACGCTCGATATCATGGTCGGCGGCGTCACCTACGCCCGCATCACCACCGGCGGCACGTCGGGCGGGCTCGTGGGCACGGTCACCTATCTCAACGGCGCATCGGGGCCCAACACGACGATCGCCGGCAATCAGTCGAGCTCGACGACGGGCTTCAGCGACATCTCGATCAACCTGCCGACCGGCATCGCGAACAGCGCGGCGTTGACCTATCGCTTCAACAGCAATGGCGGCGGCTCCGACTTTGCAATCGACAATGTCCGCGTCAATTCGCTGACCGACACGACCAACGGTCGCGACTGGACGGCGAGCTATACCGAGAACGGCACTCCGGTCTCGATCGCCGACAGTGATGCGTCGATCACCGACGGCGATAATGCAAATATGCAGTCGGCAAGAATCGTCCTGACAAATGAACAGCCGGGCGACCGGTTCCGCATCGGCGGGGTCGCGGGCACGATCCTGACCAATGGTTCGACGGGGACGATCAACGGACTGACCTACAGCGTCGTTGACACGGGCAGCACGATCACCATCCAGCTGACCGGTTCCGCGACCAAGGCGGTTTATGCCGACACGATCGAATCGGTATTTTTCGAATCGACGTCGGACAATCCTGGGTCGACGGCGCGCGTCATCAACGTCACGGTCAACGACGGCATCGCCAATTCCAATACGGCGGTTACGACGATCAACGTCACTCCGATCAACGACGCGCCCGTCAATACGCTGCCCGCGGGTTACACGATGGCAGAGGATAGCGGCGCATTGGCGCTAACCGGGCTGGCGATCACGGATCTGGACGCGAATAGCGGCAGCTTGACCGTCACGCTGTCGGTTCCTGCGGGAAGCGGGGTTCTGAACGCCACCGGCGCTGGCGGTGTCGGGGTGACGGGGTCGGGAACCAACAGCATCGTGCTGACCGGCACGCAGGCGAACATCAACGCTTTCCTGGCCGGCGCGTCGCGTCCGACCTATACGCAGGTCGCCGATTTCAACGGCACCGTCACGCTGACGATGACCACCAACGATGGCGGCAACAGCGGGACGGGCAGCGCGCTGAGTGACACCGATGCCGTGACGATCACGATTACACCGGTCATCGACATCGCCGCCGATGCGCCCAGCGTCAACGAAGACACGGTGCTGCTGATCTCGCCGCTGGCGAACGACAGCTTTGAAAATGTCGCAGCCCAAATCACCGCAGTTGCCGGTCTCGCCATCGCACCTGGCGGATCGGTGGCCGTTCCCAATGGCACGGTGACGCTGAACGCATCGAACCAGCTGTTATTCACACCTGCCGCCAACTTCAACGGCACCTCGACCTTCAGCTATACGGTCACGTCCGGCGGCGTCACCGAAACAGCGAATATCGTCGTCTCGGTCAATGCGGTGAACGACGCACCGTCGGGTGCCGACGCGGTGCTGACCGCGACCGAGGACACGCCTTTCGCCTTTACGGCGGCGAATTTCGGGTTCAGCGACGCCATCGAGGGCAATGGCTTTGCCGGGGTGGTGATCACGACCTTGCCCGCGAACGGCACGCTTCGGCTGAACGGCGTGGCGGTCACCGCTGGCACCTTTGTGACTGCCGCACAGATCGCAGCCGGTCAGCTGACGTGGCAGGGCGCAGCAAACGCCAACGGCAATGGCCTCGGCAGCTTCACCTTCCAGGTCCGCGATAATGGCGGCACGGCAAACGGCGGGCAGGACACCGACCAGTCGCCCAACACGATCAGCTTCAACGTCACGCCGGTAAACGACGCCCCGTCGGGGACCGACGCGGTGCTGACGGCGGTCGAGGACACGCCTTTCGCCTTTACGGCGGCGAACTTCGGATTCAGCGACCCGGTCGAGGGCCATGGCTTTGCGGGCGTCGTCATCTCGACACTGCCTGCCAATGGCACCATGCTGCTGAACGGCGTGCCCGTCACGGCCGGCACTTTCGTCACCGCGGCGCAGATCGCCGCGGGGCAATTGACGTGGCAGGGGGCGGCGAACGCCAACGGCAATGGTCTTGGCAGCTTCACCTTCCAGGTCCGCGATAATGGCGGGACGGCCAACGGCGGGATCGACACCGACCAGTCGGCCAACACGATCAGCTTCAACGTCACGCCCGTGAATGACGCGCCCTCGGGCATCGACGCCGTCCTGACCGCGGTTGAGGATACACCCTATGTCTTCGCTGCCGGGAACTTCGGGTTCAGCGACGCCATCGACGGCGACGCCTTTGCCGGGGTCGTGATCACAACCTTGCCCGCCAACGGGACGCTTCGGTTGAACGGCGTGGCGGTGACAGCCGGCACGTTCGTGACTGCGGCACAGATCGCCGCCGGCCAACTCAGTTGGCAGGGTGCGGCCAATGCGAACGGCAATGGCCTTGGCAGCTTCACCTTCCAGGTCCGCGACAATGGCGGCACCGCCAACGGCGGGCAGGATACCGACCAATCGCCCAACACGATCAGTTTCAACGTCACGCCAGTAAACGACGCACCGTCAGGCACCGATGCCGTCCTGACCGCGATCGAGGACACGCCTTTTGTCTTCGCGGCCGGGAATTTCGGGTTCAGCGACGCCATCGAGGGCAATGGCTTTGCCGGGGTGGTGATCACGACCTTGCCCGCGAACGGCACGCTTCGGCTGAACGGGGTGGCGGTCACTGCCGGCACCTTTGTGACTGCCGCACAGATCGCAGCCGGTCAGTTGACGTGGCAGGGCGCGGCAAACGCCAATGGTAATGGCCTCGGCAGCTTCACCTTCCAGGTCCGCGACAATGGCGGCACCGCAAACGGCGGGCAGGATACCGATCAAACGCCCAACACCATCAGCTTCAACGTCACGCCGGTGAACGACGCGCCGTCGGGTACCGACGCGGTGCTGACCGCGACCGAGGACACGCCCTTTGTCTTCGCGGCCGGAAATTTCGGTTTTTCGGATGCCATCGACGCGAATGTTTTTGCCGGCGTCGTCATCACCACCGTGCCTGCCAATGGCACGATGCTGCTCAATGGCGTGCCCGTGACCGCCGGCACTTTTGTCACTGCGGCGCAAATCGCCGCCGGGCAGCTGACGTGGCAGGGCGCGGCGAACGCCAATGGCAATGGTCTTGGCAGCTTCACCTTCCAGGTCCGCGACAATGGCGGCACCGCAAACGGCGGGATCGACACTGACCCGTCGCCCAACACGATCAGCTTCAACGTTGCGGCCGTGAACGACGCGCCGGTGCTCGACCTGAATGGCGCGGCAGTCGGCAATAATTATACGGTTGCCTATGCCGAGGACGGAGCCGCGGCCGCGATCGCGGCGGCAACCGTCGGTGTGTCCGACATCGACAGCGCCAATATGCAGTCGGCGACCTTTGTCATTACCAACGGATCGGCCGGCGACATACTGTCGATCGCGGGCGCGCTCCCCGCGGGCATTGTCGCGAGCTACAATCCTGTAACCTACGCGCTGACGCTCAGCGGGGTGGCGTCGGCCGCCGATTATGCGGCGGCAATCGCGCAGATCCGTTATGCGACGACCTCGGACACCCCGGTCACGGTGGCGCGGACCATCAATGGGACGGTTACCGATTCGTCGGGGTTGACCTCGGCAGTGGCCACGACGACGGTCAATGTGACCGCGTCCAACGACCCGATCGTAAACACCGTCCGTGGCTATACGGTTGCCGAAGATGGCACGTTGACTCTGTCGGGTCTGTCGGTCAGCGACGCCGATGCCAATGGCGGCACGATTTCGGTTACGCTATCCGTTCCGGCGGGCGCCGGCACGATCACCGCCCTGTCGGGCGCAGGCGTCACCATCGCCAATTCGGGCACCAACAGCATCGTGCTGAGCGGCACGATCGCCGACATCAATGCCTATCTTGCGAACGCGGCGACCCAGCCGATTTTCCATCAGGCCGTCGGCGATTTCAATGGCGCGATCCAGCTCACTATGGTGTCGAACGACAATGGCAACACGGGGGCCGGCGGCGCGACGACCGACACCGATAGCTCGACGATCACCATCACGGCGGTGGGCGATATCGCCGCCGACATAGCGACGGTCAATGAAGACAATGCGGTGACCATCTCTCCGCTGGCGAATGACAGTTTCGAAAATGCGGCACCGCAGATCACCGCAGTTGCGGGGCTGGCCATTGCGCCGGGCGGGACGGTCAACGTGCCCAACGGCACCGTCACGCTCAACACGTCGAACCAGCTGATTTTTACGCCGGCGGCCAATTTCAGCGGCACGTCGACCTTCAGCTATACCGTCACGTCGGGCGGGGTGACCGAGACGGCAAACATCGTCGTCACGGTCAATGCCGTCAACGACGCGCCGACACTGACCGTTCCGGCGAACGTTGCGACCAGCGAAGATACGCCGGTGACGATCGCGGGCATAAGTTTCAGCGATGTCGATGCCGGCAGCGGCGCGGTTCGCGTAACGCTCAATGTACCGGCCGGGGTGCTGAACTGGGCGGGCGCGCCCGGGGTCGCGGTCAGCGGAAACGGAACCGGCACGGTGACGCTGACCGGCACGATAGCGGCGATCAACGCCGGCATGGCGTCGGCGCTGACCTATTCCCCGGCTGCCAACGCGAATGGTTCGGTCACGCTGACCACGACGATCAACGACCAGGGCAACAGCGGCATCGATCCCGGCACGACGGGCGATGCGAACAGCGAACAGGCATCCGCCACATCGACGATCATCATTGCGCCGGTCAACGACGCCCCGGTCGCGGCAAACGACAGCTTTGCCACGACCGAAAACACGCCGGTCACCTTTGCGGTGCTGGGCAACGACATCGACATCGATTCACCCACACTGACGATCACCCGGATCAACGGAACGGCGATCGTGGCGGGGGGCAGCGTCGCGGTCACCGGCGGCAGCGTGGTGCTCAATGCCAATGGCACGCTCACCTTCATCCCGACGACGGGGTTCAGTGGCGCGCCATCGTTCACCTATACGGTTTCCGACGGCGCGCTGACATCGACCGCGACCGTTTTTGGCGTGATCGGCGCGATCAATCATGCACCCAGCGGCACCGACGCGACGCTGACGCTGGTCGAAGACGCTACGCATATCTTCACCGCCGCCAATTTCGGTTTCAGCGATATACTCGACGGCAACAGCTTTGCCGGGGTCGAGATCGCAACTTTGCCGGCGAATGGCACGATGCGGCTCGGCGGCGCGGCGATCGGGACGGGAACTTTTGTGACTGCGGCGCAGCTTGCCGCCGGCCTGCTCACCTTCACGCCCGCCGCCAATGACAATGGCGTCGGACGGGGCAGCTTCACTTTCCAGGTCCGCGACGATGGCGGCACCGCCAATGGCGGGGTCGATACCGATCAGAGCGCGAACACGATCAATTTCAATGTGACGTCGGTAAACGACGCGCCCGCCGGAACCGACGCCGTGCTGGGTGCGACCGAAGATACGCCCTTTGTCTTTACTGCCGGCAATTTCGGTTTCAGCGATCCTGCCGACGGCAATGCCTTTGCCGGTGTGGTGATTTCGACCCTGCCGGCGAATGGCATGCTGACGCTGAATGGCGTGGCGGTGACCGCGAACAGCTTTGTCACGGCGGCGCAAATCGCGGCGGGGCAGCTCGTCTGGACGCCGGCCGCCAATGCGAACGGCAATGGCCTTGGCAGTTTCACCTTCCAGGTCCGCGACAATGGCGGCACCGCGAATGGCGGGGTCGATACCGACCAGTCGCCCAACATCATCAGATTTAACGTCGCGGCGGTGAATGATGCGCCCGTCGCCGTCAACGACAGCTTCGTCGTGGCCGAAGACACGCCCGCGACGATCGACGTGCTTGCCAATGATAGCGACGTGGACGCGAATGCGGTGCTGACCGTTTCGGCGGTCAATGGCACGGCGATCGTCGCCGGCGGGCCGGGCGTCGCCGTCACCGGGGGGGGGCGTGACGCTCGACGCTTTGGGGCGCCTCGTCTTCACGCCGACGGCCAACTATAATGGCCCGGCGTCGTTCAGCTACACCGTGCGCGACGAAAATGGTGCGACGGCGACCGCGACGGTCACCGGAACCGTAACGCCGGTGGCCGATCCCGTCGTCAACACCGTTCCGGCGGCGGTTACCGGGGCCGAAGACACGGTCATCCAGTTCAGCACCGCCAATGGGCAGGCGGTTTCGGTCAGCGATCCCGACAATGGCACGTTGACGGTCACGCTGACCGGAACGCACGGCCTGTTGTCGTTGTCGACCGTTACCGGCCTGACCTTCATCGGCGGTGATGGCACGCTGAACGCGACGATGACGTTCAGCGGTTCGGCTGCGGCGATCAATGCGGCGCTCGACGGGCTGCGATTCCAGCCCGATCCCGATTACAACGGCGCGGCGCAGATCACGATGACTACCAGCCGCGCACCCGACGGTGCGAGCGATACCGACGTCATCGCCATCACACTGACGCCGGTTGCCGATATCGTCGCCGATACGGTGACGACCACCGAAGACACGCCGATCAGTTTCAACGTGCTGACGGGGTCGAACGGGGCGTCTCCCGACAATTTCGAGGACCCTGGGCGTGTCGTCACCTCGGTGACCCAGCCGCCGGCGGGGCAGGGCAGCGTGACCTTTGGCGCCAATGGCGCGATCCTGTTCACGCCTGCCGCCAATTTCAACGGCACGACCAGTTTCACTTACACGGTTACCTCGGGCGGGGTGACCGAAACTGCGACGGTGACCGTCAACGTCACCGCGGTGAATGATGCGCCGACGCTCGATCTCGACGGTGCGGCGGGCGGTACGGGTTACGGCACCAGCTACACCGAAAATGGTGCGGGCGTGGCGATCATCGCGGCCGGCGGCGTCGTTGCCGATATCGACAGCGCGACGCTGACCAGCGCGGCGGTGGTGATCGTCGATGGATCGGCGGGCGATGTCCTGTCGATCGCGGGGACGCTTCCGCCCGGAATTACCGCCAGCTACGACCCGGCGACCTTTGCGCTGACATTCTCGGGCGCGGCATCGCCTGCCGCTTACAAGGCCGCGCTCGACGCGGTGCGCTATGCATCGACGTCGGACAATCCCGCCGCCACCGCGCGGACGATCGATGTCACCGTCAGCGATGGCGCGCTCAGCTCTGCGCCTGCGCGCGCGACGGTGTCGGTCATCCCGGTGAATGACGCGCCGGCGGGCGCCGACGCGGTGCTGAATGCCACCGAAGACGCGCCCTATGTTTTCGCGCTCGGCAATTTCGGCTTCAGCGACGCGGCCGAGGGTCACGCGTTCGCTGGCGTCGTGATCACGACCTTGCCCGCCAGCGGGACATTGACGTTGAACGGCGTTCCGATGACGGCGAACAGCTTTGTCACGGCGGCGCAGATCGCAGCGGGGCAGCTTGTCTGGACGCCTGCCGCCAATGCCAACGGCAGCGGCCTTGGCAGCTTTACCTTCCAGGTCCGCGACGATGGCGGAGTCGCGAATGGCGGAATCGATACCGATCAGAGCCCGAACACGATCAGCTTCACCGTTGCCAATGTAAACGACGCCCCGGTTTCCGGCGACCTCGCGGTGACAATTGCGGAGGACAGCGTGCTGAACGGCACCTTGCCGGGCTACACGGATGCAGACGGCGATATTGCGACCTATCGTGCCGGCACGACGCCGCCGGCGCATGGCAGTGTGACAATCAATCCCGACGGCAGCTACAGCTACACGCCCGCGACCGATTTCAGCGGCACCGATATATTCTCGTTCATCGTCGACGACGGCAGGGGCGGCACCGCAGAGCAGCAGGTCGTAATCACCGTGACATCGGTCAACGACGCCCCGGTTGTGATCAGCCCGATTCCCGACCGGACGCGTCCTGATGGCGCCAGCGTCAGTTTCGACACGTCGACCTTCTTTGCCGATCCCGCGGATGGCGATCCGCTGAGCTTCAGTGTCTCGGGCCTGCCTGCCGGGCTGACGATGGACGCGGCGGGGCTGATCAGCGGTACGATTGACCGGACGGCCAGCCAAGGCGGTGCGGGCGGTGTCTATACCGTCGTCGTCACCGCCAGCGATGGCAAGGGCGGCACGGTCAGCGACACCTTCCAGTTCACCGTTACAAACCCCGTGCCGTCCGCCGTGAACGACGCTGTGACGACGACGGAAGATACGGCGGTCACGCTCAATCTGCTCGACGGGTCGGCGAGCGGCGGCACGCCCGACAGCGACCCCGATGGCGATCCGCTGACGATCACGACGGCGACCGCCAGCAACGGCACGGTCACGATCGGCGCGAACGGGGCGATCACCTACACCCCGAATGCCGATTTCAATGGCACCGACACGATCGTCTACACCATTTCTGACGGCAATGGCGGCACCGCGCAGGCCGAGGTGACGGTCACCGTGACCGCGGCGAACGATGCGCCATCGACGACGCCGATCCCCGACCGGCTGCGAAACGACGGCGATACGGTATCCTTCAATGCCGCGTCATTCTTCAGCGATGTCGACGGCAATACGCTGACCTATTCGGCCACCGGACTGCCGCCGGGGTTGGCGATCGATCCGGTGACCGGCGTGATTTCGGGCACAATCGCGGCCAACGCCTCCGGTCCCGGCGGCGCGACCGTCTACACGATCACGGTCACCGCCAACGACGGCAATGGCGGCCAATCGTCGATCACCTATCTCAACACGGTGGTCAATATCGCGCCGCAGGCCAATGATGACAGCGCGACGACGAACGAGGACACTGCAGTCGATATCGCCGTGCTGGCGAACGACAGCGACCCCGACGGCGATGCGAATTTCATCGTCCGCGTGAACAATCAGTCGCTGACCGTGGGTGGTCCGGCGGTTGACACCGCAAATGGCAGCGTCCAGCTGGTGAATGTCGGGGGCGTACCAGTGCTTCGTTTCACGCCCAACGCCGACTACAACGGCACCGAGTCCTTCACCTACACGATCGACGATGGCAACAGCGGCCTCAACACCGCGGTCGTTACGGTGAACGTCCTCCCGATCAACGACGGGCCGATATCGCAGCAGCCGATCCCCGACCGCGTCCGCGCCGATGGCCAGACCTTCGATTATGACATGGGCGATTTCTTTAGCGACCCGGATGGCGATACGCTGAACTTCGTCGTGACCGGCCTGCCTGTCGGATTGACGATGAACCCCGCGACCGGCGTGATATCGGGAACCATCGACAAGAACGCCAGCCAGGGCGGGCCTGCGGGGGACGGCGTCTATACGGTCACGGTCACCGCCTATGACCGCGCGGGTGCCACCGGGCTTTCGCAGACGCGCAGCTTCACGCTGACCGCGACGAACCCTGGGCCGACCGCGAACAACGATGCGGTCGCCACGGCCGAGGATACGCCGGTGGTCGTCAACGTGCTGGGCAACGACGTCGATCCCGACACTGATCCGCTGACGGTCACCAGCGCCCTGGCCGGCAACGGCCTCGTGACGATCAATCCCGACGGGACCTTGTCCTATACCCCGAACGCCGACTTCAATGGCACCGATACGATCATCTATACGATCGATGACGGCAACGGCGGAGTTTCGAGCGCATCGGTGACGGTTACTGTCAGCCCGGTCAACGATACCCCCACGGTGACCCCGATCCCGGCGATCCTGACAAGCGACGATGCGGTGATCGATTTCGACGCCGGCGGCTATTTCAGCGACGTTGACGCTGGCGCTGACCTCGATTTCTCGTTCACCGGCACCTTGCCGCCAGGCCTCGTCTTCGATGCCGAAACCGGCCGGATCACCGGCACGCTGACCAACGACGCGTCGGCGAACACGCCCTATGTCATGATCATCACCGCCGATGACGGCAATGGCGGAACGGTGCAGACGACATTGACCTGGAATATCCAGAATCTGCCGCCGCAGGCCTTCGCCGACACATTGCGCCTGTTGGAGGATGCGGGGCCGACCAGCGGCACCAATATCCTCGACAATGATTTCGACCCCGATGCCGACGGCAAGGTCGTTGCAGCGATTAACGGCGACCCGGCAGGCGTCGGCCAGCCGGTGACCGGTTCGAACGGCGGCACCTTCATCGTCAACGCGGACGGATCCTACACCTTCGACCCGGGCACGGCCTTTGACGATCTGCAGGTCGGGCAATCGCGTACGACGGTGATCACCTATCTGCTGGACGACACCGACGGCGGTTTCGATACGGGCTTTATCACTGTCACGGTCGACGGAACCAACGACGCGCCCGTTGCCGTCGTCATCCCGGATATTGCCGGCGCCGACGGCCAGTCGGTCACCGACAACCCGATCGATGTTGCGGGCTTTTTCAGCGATGCAGAGGGCGACACGCTGACCTTCAGCGCGACCGGCCTGCCGCCCGGGCTGACGATGGACGCCGCCGGACGCATTACGGGCATCATCGCCGCCAATGCGTCGGTGACCGGTCCCTACACGGTGGTCGTCACCGCGAACGACGGGCGCACGACGACGACGCAAAGTTTCGAATATAGCGTGGCCAATCCGGCGCCGACGGCCGTGAACGATGTCGCGACGACGGTGGAAGACACGCCGGTCGATATCGACGTCCTCGCGAACGACACCGACCCCGATGGCGATACGCTGGCTGTCGATCCCGGCTTCCCGCCGGTGGCGGCGAACGGCACAGTGACGATCAATCCCGACGGCACGCTGCATTATGTCCCCAACACCGATTACAACGGGATCGATACGATCATCTATCGGTTGACCGACGGTCAGGGCGGCCTCAGCACCGGGGTGGTCAACGTCAATGTCGGCGTCGTCAACGATGCGCCGGTGGGAACGCCCATTCCCGACACAGAACGCAGCGACGGGTCGTCCGTATCGATCAATGTGTCGGGGTATTTCTCCGACATCGACGGCGACACGCTCAGCTATTCCGTCACCGGATTGCCGCAGGGGCTGACGCTGGATCCCGTCACGGGGGTCATTTCGGGCACGATCGCATCGGGCGCGTCAGGGCCGGCCGGTCGATCGAATTATAGCGTCCAGGTCACGGCGAACGATGGAAATGGTGGTGTCACGTCGGTCACCTTCACCCTGACCGCGGTCAATATCGCGCCCGTCGCCAATTCCGATAGCGCAGTGACCAACGAGGACACCGCCGTCAACATCGCGGTGCTGGCCAATGACACCGATCCCGACGGCGATGGGGTCGCGGTCATCCGCGTCAACAATATAACGCTCACTATCGGCGTGCCGGTCAGCGTCGCCAACGGCACCGTCACGCTCGTCGACGTCGGCGGCGTTCGCTTGTTGCGCTTCACGCCCAACCCTGATTTCAACGGCGCCACGACCTTCAGCTACGCGATCGGTGACGGAAATGGCGGGTTCGACGATGCCGTCGTCAGCGTCAATGTCGCCGCGACCAACGACGCGCCGGTCGTTGCCAGCCCCGCGCCCGACCGGTCGCAGCCAGACAATGCCAGCGTCGCCATCGACGTCGCTTCCTATTTCGGCGACGTCGATGGCGACGATCTCGATTTCACCATCACCGGCCTCCCGCCGGGGCTGACCTATGATCCCGGAACCGGGCTGGTCAGCGGCACGATCGCCGCCAATGCCAGCCAGGGCGGCGTCGGCGGCGTCTATAGCGTGACAATCGTCGCACGCGATCCGTTCGGCGCCACCGCCACCCAAAGTTTCGCCTTCACGGTCACCAACCCCCCGCCGGTGGCGACGAACGATGTCGTGGCGGTCGCCGAGGACGGCAGCGTCACCTTCGATCCGATCACGGGAGTTGGAACGGTCAGCGGGGCCTCCGGCGCCGACGTCGATCCTGATGGCGACACGCTGAGCGTCGTCACCGTCGCGGGTGGCCAGCCGATTGCGCCGGGATCGCCGGTAACCTTGCCGTCGGGCGTTTTGTCGATGAATGCCGACGGGACACTGACCTTTGCCCCGGCGGTCGATTTCAATGGCCCGGTGACGATCACCTACACGGTTTCGGATGGCAATGGCGGCACGGCGCAGGCGGTCATCACGATCAATGTGGCCGCCGTCAACGACACACCGACGGTCGATCTGAACGGCGCCCACGCGGGGGTCGACCGCGGGGTCGGCTTCTCCGAGGGCGACGCCCCCGTGTCATTGGTCGCGGCGGACGGGACGGCCTTTGACGTCGAGGATGAGATCGTCAGCCTCGATATCGCGCTGGCCGGCTTTGTCGATGCGGGGCAGGAGGTCATCCACCTGAACGGCCGGGTCGATTTTGTCACCGGCACGCCCTCGTCGGGAACGATCGGCTTTGGCGGAGCGAGTTTCGCCTACAGCTATGACGGTGCGACGGCGCTGCGCATCGAAAATGCGGCCGGGGCGGGTACCCCGATGTCGCGCGACGAAGTCACCGCGCTGATCCGCGCGCTGCAATATGAAAATCGCAGCGATCTGCCGACCGCCGGCGATCGCAGCCTGAGCTTTACGGTGACCGATGCACAAGGCGTCACTTCGGCGGCCGCAGTTGCGACGGTGGCGGTCACGCCGGTCAACGACCCGCCCAGTTCGACGCCGATCGCGGCGCAGTCGGGCAGCGATGCCGATATGGTCATTCTCGATATATCGGGAAGTTTCGCCGACGCCGACGGCGCGCTGACCTTCGCCGCGACGGGCCTGCCGCCGGGACTGGTCATCAACGCCGCGACGGGCGTGATATCCGGCACCATCGACCGGTCGGCCAGCGTCGGCGGTCCTTACAGCGTCACGATCACGGCGAGCGATGAATCCGGTGCTCAAACGCAGCAGGGCTTTGCCTGGACGGTCGTCAATCCCGCCCCGATTGCGGTCGACGATGTGCTGACCGTATCGGAGAATGCGGCGGGCAGCGGCGATGTGACGCCCGGCACCGTAGGGCAGGACAGCGATCCCGATGGCGATCCGCTGACCGTCGGCGCGGTCAATGGCGCGGTATCGAATGTCGGCGCCGCGGTGACGGGATCGTCGGGCGGCACCTTCACCATCGCGGCCGATGGCAGCTATGCCTTCGACCCGGGCACGGCGTTCGACAATCTAGGCGCCGGTCAGACGCGCGATACGTCAGTCACCTACACCATCAGCGACGGCCAGGGCGGCACGAGCAGCGCCACTGTGACGGTGACCGTGACCGGCACCAATGATGCGCCGATCGCGGGCGCGCTGCCGGCGCAGACCGCCAATGATGGAGCTACGGTCCGGATCGATACCGCCGCAGCGTTCAGCGACGGCGATAACGGCGATACGCTGGTCTTTGGCGCCACCGGTCTGCCGCAGGGGCTGACGATCGACCCGGCGACGGGCGAGATCGTCGGAACGCTGGCGAGCGATGCCAGCCAGATCGGACCCTATGCGATCATTGTGACGGCAACCGATGCCAGCGGCGCCTCGGCCTCGGCAGGCTTCACCCTGTCGGTCGCCAACCTGGCGCCAGCCGCCGTCGATGACAGCGGTTTGACCGTCGAAGACACGCCATTTTCCGGCACGGTGGCGGCGAATGATGGCGATACCGGTCCCGACAATGATCCGCTGAGCTATAGCGTCGTCGATCAGCCGGCGAACGGTACGCTCATATTCTTCCCCGACGGGCGTTATACCTACACGCCCAACGCCGATTTCAATGGCACCGACAGCTTCACCTATCGCGTCGATGACGGCAATGGCGGCACGGCGATGGCCACCGTCACGCTGACGATAACGCCGGTCAACGACGGACCCGTCGCTGCGAATGACATTTTCATCACGGCGGAGGATACGCCGGTCACGATCGACGTGCGGACCAACGACATCGATATCGACGGCCCCCCGCTGACCGTCACCGCCATCGACGGGACGGCGATCGCGGCGAACCAGAGCGTTTCGGTGGTCGGCGGCAGCGTGCGGCTCAATGCCGACGGTACGCTGACCTTTACTCCAGATGCCAATTACAATGGTGCCCCGCAATTCACCTATACTGTGTCCGACGGCACGCTGACGAGCACCGCGACGGTGCAGGGTGTTGTAACGCCGGTCAACGACGCGCCCATCGGGTCGGCGCCGCCGGTAACGACGGCGGAAGATACGCCGGTCAGAGGGCAGATTACTGCCTCGGACGTCGATGGCGATACCGTGGGCTATACCGTGACCGCCGGGCCGACGAATGGCGTGGTGACCGTCAACAGCGACGGCAGCTATACCTACACGCCCAACGCCAATTTTGCCGGCAGCGACAGCTTCAGCGTCAGTGTCAGCGACGGGAATGGCGGTACGACCCTGGTGACGATCCCGATCAGCATCACGCCGGTGAATGACGCGCCGGTCGCATCGTCGCCGCCAGTCACAACCGCGGAAGATACGCCGGTCAATGGGCTGATCACCGCGTCAGATGTCGAGGGCGACCCGCTCGGCTATATGTTGACTGGCCAGCCGGCCAACGGGACCGTGACGGTCAACGCCGACGGCAGCTACACCTACACGCCCAATGCCAATTTCAACGGGACCGACAGCTTCATTGTGACGGTGAGCGATGGCAATGGCGGGACGGCGCTGGTAACGGTGCCGATTACCGTTACTGCGGTCAACGACGCACCGGTGGCGTCGTCACCGCCGGTCACGACGGCAGAAGATACGCCGGTTCTTGGCCAGATCGCTGCATCCGACCCCGATGGCGACCCGTTGATCTTTACGATCACAGCCGCGCCCACCCATGGTGCCGTGACGGTCAACGGTGATGGCAGTTATACCTATACGCCGGACGCAAACTTCTTCGGCAGCGACAGCTTTACGGTCAGTGTCAGCGATGGCAACGGCGGCACACTGCTGGTGGCGATCCCGATTACGGTCACCTCGGAAAATGACGCGCCGGTGGCCTCCGCCGCGCCCGCCACGACGGTGGAAGACACGCCGGTCTCGGGCCAGATCGCGGCATCCGACGCCGAAGGCGATACGTTGACCTATGCCGTCACGACCGCGCCCTCGAACGGCACGGTCACGGTCGGCGCGAACGGCAGCTATACCTATACGCCCAACGCGAACTTCAACGGCAACGACAGCTTCACCGTCACGGTCAGCGACGGCAATGGCGGCACGGCGCTGGTCACGATCCCGGTGACGGTCACGCCGGTGAATGACGCGCCCGCCGCGTCGGCGCCCCCGGTGACGACCGCCGAGGATACGCCGGTCAGCGGCCAGATTGCCGCGTCGGATGCCGATGGCGATCCGCTGAGCTATGCGGTCACGATCGCTCCATCCCACGGCACCGTTCTGGTCAACGCCGACGGCAGCTATACCTATACGCCCGATGCCAATTTTGATGGCGCCGACAGCTTCACTGTAACGGTCAGCGACGGCAATGGTGGCAGCGTGCTGGTGACAATCCCGGTCACGATCACGCCGGTGAATGACGTGCCGGTGGCCTCGGCATTGCCGCCCACCACTGCGCGGAACACGCCGGTCGACGGTCAGATCATCGCGTCGGATGCCGATGGCGATCCGCTGACCTATGCGATCACCTCCGCGCCGACCAACGGCACGGTCACGATCAACCCCAATGGCAGCTATACCTATACCCCGAACGCTGGTTTCGTGGGCGGGGACAGCTTTGTCGTGACCGTCAGCGACGGGAAGGGCGGTACGACGACGGTCACGGTTCCGATCACCATTGTTGCCGTCAACAATGCCCCGGTGGCGAGCGCGCCGCCGGTGACGACCGCAGAGAACACGCCGGTGAACGGCCAGATCGCCGCATCGGATCCGAATGGCGATCCCCTGACCTATGCAGTGACCACCGTACCGGAAAACGGCCTTGTGACCGTAGCTCCGGACGGCAGCTATAGCTATACTCCGGATGCCAATTTTGCCGGCAACGACAGTTTCATCGTGACAGTCAGCGACGGCAATGGCGGGACAGTTCTGGTGGCCGTTTCGATCACGGTGACGCCGGTCAACGACGCCCCGGTCGCTTCGGCGCCGCCCGCGACCACGACTGAAGACACGCCGGTCGTGGGCCAGATCGCGGCATCCGACGCCGAAGGCGATACGTTGACCTACGCCGTCACCACCGCGCCTGCGAACGGCACGGTAACGGTCAGCGCGAACGGCAGCTATAGCTATACGCCCAACGCGAATTTCAACGGCAACGACAGCTTCACCGTCACGGTCAGCGACGGCAATGGCGGCACGGCGCTGGTCACGATCCCGGTGACGGTCACGCCGGTGAATGACGCGCCCGCCGCATCGGCGCCCCCGGTGACGACCGCCGAGGATACGCCGGTCAGCGGCCAGATTGCCGCGTCGGATGCCGATGGCGATCCGCTGAGCTATGCGGTCACGATCGCTCCCTCGCACGGCACCGTTCTGGTTAACGCCGACGGCAGCTATACCTATACGCCCGATGCAAATTTTGATGGCGCCGACAGCTTCACTGTAACGGTCAGCGACGGCAATGGTGGCAGCGTGCTGGTGACAATCCCGGTCACGGTCGCGTTGGTCAATGACATTCCGGCAGCATCGGCCCCGCCCGCGGCGACCACCGAAGATACTCCTGTCAGCGGCCAGATTGTCGCATCGGACGGCGACGGCGACGCGCTCGGCTATGCCGTTACCACACCGCCTGCCAACGGCACCGTGACGGTGGGCGCGAATGGTAGCTACACCTACACACCCAATGCAAACTTCAGTGGTAGCGACAGCTTCACGGTGACGGTGAGCGACGGCAACGGCGGCAGTGTACAGGTCACGATTCCGGTTACCATCACCCCGGTCAACGACGCGCCGGTCGCTACCACGCCGCCCGCGAATGTAATGGAGGGAACGCCGTTCACTGGGCAGGTGATCGCGTCGGATGTCGACGGGGATCCCTTGACCTACACCATAACCTTCCAGCCAGCGCATGGCGTTGTTACGATCAACGCGGACGGCAGCTATGTCTACACGCCTGCTCAGGGCTTTTTGGGAAGCGACAGCTTCTCGATCAGGGTGAGCGACGGGCGAGGAGGCTCGGTCGTCGTGGTCGTGCCGGTGACCGTTCGTCCCGCCAACACGGCTCCGACCGACGAGGGCGAAAACGTCACCACGCCGCAGGATGCGCCGGTCACCGTTCCCGTTCTCGACAATGCCCGCGATCCCGATGGCGATCCGCTGTCGGTGACGGCGGCCAGCGCGTCGGTGGGCAGCGTCACGATCAATGCCGATGGCACGATCACCTATGTGCCGCCCGCGGGTTTCGTCGGGACGGCAATTATCACTTACACCGTGTCCGACGGACGGGGGGGCGAAGTTGTGTCGCAGATCGTCGTGACGATGGTCAACGCCGGCGTCGATATGAATGCCTTGCTCGGTGATGCGGCAGAAGCCGACGTTGAGCGCATCGATGTCGTTCGTCCCCTCGATCAACCGGAGTTCCGGGCGTCGCCGGTCATTCTCGACGCGGTCAACGGAGTGCGGTCGCTGAACGGGACCCCAAGCCTCGACCCGAATATTCCGGTGCTTGCGGCCGTCAACGGCATCGACGCACTGAGCGGCACCCAGCCGCTGTCCGGTGCCGTGCACCCGATCAACAGCGTGGTGCGCTACCTCGACCGCTTCTCGATCATGAAATCCGAAGTCGATCGCATGTTCGAAAACCGGTTCGATGCGACCGACATCCAGCGTCCCGAAGGATTTTCGGTACGGACGCTGACCGCTGCGGACCATCAGATGGTGATGGAATCGATCGTCCGCAGCCATGTGCTCTACCTGGAGCTGCGCGATGAAGGCACCGACGGCACGCCGCCGATCACCGAATATCAGCTGCGCACCCGTGACGGAAAGCCGCTGCCCGACTGGATCTGGTTCGACGCAAGGGGGCTTGCGATCATCGAGCGGCCCGCTGGCGTCGACGAATTGCGGCTGGTTGCGATCGGCATCCGCGCTGACGGGCACCGGATCGAAATACCGGTGATCATTCAGGGCGCGACGGGCGAGATCCAGCTCGATGCACCGGTCGCGAAGCGCGAGATCAGTTCGGCGGCTCCGCTGGGGGCAATCATGGCCAATGCGGGCGCATCCAGCGCGTCGGAAACCGCAAAACTCTTATCGGCATTCAGAGGATAGTTTGATGCGTCTGGGGGGTGTCAGTCTCCGTACGTCTTTCAATGGGGTTCAACGATGAAGAAAATCTTGCTCATTGCCAGCGCCGCGACTGCGGCCTCGCTTGCCGGGTGTACCGTTACTCCCAAACCGCTGACTGCAAACGAGATCGCGTCGACTGCCGATCGAAACATCCAGGCGGTCGACGCCAATCAAGAGCCGGTTTCGGGCCCGATCGATTTGTATGAAGCGATGGCGCGCGCGCTCAAATACAACCTCGATTACAAGGTAGAGATGGCGCAGGAGGCGCTCAAAGGCCGCGAGCTCGATTCCGCGCGGTTCGATATGCTGCCGCAACTGGTGGCGAGTTCGGGCTATGCCGGCCGCAGCAATTATTCGGGCGCCAGTTCGCTGTCGCTTTTGTCCGGTCGCCAATCGCTCGAGCCTTCGACCTCGTCCGAGAAAAATGTCTTCACCGCGGATCTGGGACTCAGCTGGGACGTGCTTGATTTTGGTCTGTCCTATGTGCGCGCGCAGCAGAAGGCCGACGAAGTCCTCATCTCGATGGAAGCGCGGCGCAAGGTCGCCAATCGCATCATCGAGGACGTGCGCACATCCTATTGGCGCGCGGTGAGTGCCGAACGGCTGCTGACCAAGCTTGGCGAACTGGAAACGTCGGTGACGACGACGTTGAGCAATTCGGAACGGCTCGCCGAACGGAGGCTTTCGGCGCCCTTGACCGCGCTGACCTATCAACGCGAGCTGGTCGACATCCAGATACAGATTCGCCAGCTGCAACGCGAACTTGTGATTGCCAAGGCGCAGCTCGCCGCGCTGATGAACCTTAAACCCGGAACGCCGTTTACGCTGGTCCTGCCCGATCGGGCGGAAAGGCTGCCCGAGGTCAAGCTCAGCGGCGAAGAGATGATGATGACCGCGCTGCGCAATCGCTCCGAACTGCGCGAGGTAAGCTATCGTCAGCGTATAACGGCGAAGGAGCTGGACGCGGTGCTGCTTCGCGCGCTGCCGAATTTCAAGGCGGTGCTCGGGGTCAATTATGACTCGAACGATTTCCTTTACAACAACGACTGGCTGAACGTCGGCGCGCGCGCGAGCTGGAACGTGCTCAACCTGTTCAAGATGCCGGCACAGAAAAAGGCGGTGCAGGCGCAGCAGGACCTGCTGGAGCAACGCGAGCTGGCATTGACGATGGCGGTGATCACGCAGGTTAATGTGTCGCGCGCGCGTTTCGGACATCTGTCGGAGGAACTGGAGTCCGCCGATCACCAATATCGGGTTCAGGACAAGATCATGTACCAGATCCGGTCGGGCTTCAAAGCCGGCGCGATCAGTCAACAGACGCTGCTGCGCGAAGAAATGAATACGCTCGTGAGCGAGGTCAAATATGACATAGCCTATGCGGCGGCGCAAAACGCCTATGCCAATCTGTTCGGATCGATGGGCATCGACGACTTCGGCCCGGACATCAGCGGTAGCGAGGATGTCGCAACGCTCTCCGCATCACTCAAGCGTCTTTGGCAGAGCCGGGAAACCGCGCTCAAGCTCGACTGAAGGGTGGCATCATGAACGAAGATCAAGATTATAACGAACCCGCCCGAGGCGGAAAGCGTTGGCCCTATCTGGCGGCAGGCGGGGCTATCCTGCTGATCGGGGGGCTTGCGGTATCGCAAAGCGGCGCTTTCGACCGCACCGTGCAATGGTCCGACGATAGCCGCGTGGCCAGAGCGCCCGCCCAGCAGAAGGCCGCTGAGCCCGCAGCCGTCGCCAAGGTGGCAGAGCCGGTCGGCGAGGTGCGCGGCATCGTCAAAGCAAAGAACGAGGCCGTAATCGCATCGCGCATCACCGCGCGCATCACGTCGATGCCCTATGGCGAAGGCAAATCCTTCGGCAAGGGTGCGCTGCTTGCCAGCTTCGACTGTTCGCAGACGCGCGCCCAACTGAATGCAGCGAATGCGGCCAGTGCCGCCTACCGCAAGACCTATGAAACAAACGTCGAGCTCGACCAATATGAAGCGGTTGGCAAGAATGAGGTCGCCGTATCGCAGGCAAATCTGAACAAGGCGGTAGCCGAGGCGGCGGCGGTGTCGGCACAGCTGACCGATTGCGCCGTCTATGCGCCTTTTGCCGGCACGGTCGTCGAGGAGATCGCGCATGCACGCGAAGTCGCTGCCAGTGGTCAGCCGCTGCTCAAGATCCAGAGCGGCGGCAATCTCGAGATCGAACTGATCGTCCCCAGCCGCTGGCTGACCTGGCTGAAACCGGGCGTCCCGTTTCGTTTCAAGATCGACGAAACCGGCGAGGAGGTGGCGGGCGTCGTGACGCGCTTTGGCGCATCAGTCGATGCCGTCAGCAAGACGATCCGGATTACCGCCGACATTACTGAACAAGCGGGGCTGGTCCTGCCGGGCATGAGCGGATCCGCCCAGTTTCCTCAGTCTCAAGGCGCGGCGGCCGCCGCTCCTGCAAAAACAATGATATCCGATGCAAAGTCGTCCTGACCCGCAAGCGCCGCGGCAGATCCACCGGGCGATCCCACCCGATCAGGGAAGTCTGGCCGCGCTGTTGCAGTTCGAGGGCGAACTGCGCCGATGGCCGACCGTGCCCGAACTGGTGTACCATATTGCCAACGAGACGCGGCGCATCATCGCCTATGACCAGATGTTCGTCCTGCGCCTTGCGCGGATCGGCGAGGGATTCCACGTCATTGCCGCCTCCAGCTTGGCCACGATCGACCGCAATGCGCCGCTGATTCAGGCGGTGGAGAAAACGATCTCCACGCTTGCAGCCGATACGACGATCGACCAGCCCCAAGCTTTCGACCCTAATGCATTGCACGATGACGCGGCGCTCGCCGATTACCCGTTCGGTGCGTGGTACTGGCAGCCGTTGCTCGACCCCAATGGCAACGCCTTTGCCGGGCTGATCCTCACACGTGGGGAGCCTGTGCGCGAGGGCGAAGCGATCCGGCTCGATCGGCTGGGAGAGACTGCCGGCCATGCCTGGCGGGCGCTGACGGGGGGCGTGCCCGTCCGCCGGATTCGCAAGTTCGGCGCGCGCGAGCGCAAGGGGCTGGTGGTGTTGCTCGTCGGCATCGCGCTGTTCCCGGTCCAGATGACGGCGCTCGCGCCGGTCGAAGTCGTGTCGGCGCGACCCTTTGTCGTCGCCGCTCCCTTCTCGGGCGTTATCAAGAGCATCGATGTTGCGCCCAATGCGCCAGTCAAAGCAGGACAGCCGGTGCTGACACTCGACGACACCAAGGTCCGTAACGAGTTGGAGCAGGCGGCCGAAAAGCTGGAAGTGGCGCGCGCACGGGTCGAGCGGTCGACGAGCGCCGCATTCGAGCCCGGCGACGAAACACGCGACATAACGATCATGCGCGCCGAATATGAGGTGGCGCAGGCCGACTATGCCTATGCGCGCGATATGTTGTCGCGCTCGCATATCGTTGCGCCCCGCGCCGGGGTGGCGCTCTATAGCGACCGCCGCGATTGGGAGGGGCGCGCCGTCAATGTCGGCGACCCGATCCTGCAGATCGTGAATCCCGGCGATATCGAACTGCGTATCGACCTGCCGACCAAGGAGCAGATGGAACTCGCGCCCGGCAACCAGGTAAAGGCGTGGCTCGACGCTCAGCCTCTGTGGTCGATTGACGCGCGGCTTGAAAATGTCAGCTACCAGTCGCGCCAGACGGCCAACGGTGTATTGGCATTCACCGTCACCGCGAAGCCGACGGGCGCAACGCCGCGGATCGGCTCACGTGGAACGGCCAAAGTCTATGGTCGTTGGGCTCCGCTCAGCTATGTCCTGCTGCGGCGCCCGATTTCCAGTCTGCGGCAATATCTCGGCCTATGACGGCCGTTGCTGCGCCCGCCGCGGTTTCGATCCCTCCGCTGCGGCAGGAACTGCGTATCGAACCCGGCGCGCCGCTGGTCAACGGGGCGCCAAGCTGGACGCTGTTCGACCCGATCAAGCATGCTTTTTTCCAACTCGGCGGCGTCGAGTTCAAGATATTTTCGGCTTGGGCGAACGGCGCGCTAGACGACATTCGCGATTCCTTGGCCGATGATGGGCTGGATGCGGAGGAAGCCGGCGAGGCGGTCGGCCGCGTCGTCGAATTTTCGCTCGCCAATAATTTAACCGTACTGCCGATGCGCGACACGGTCGCCAGCTTTACCAGCGCGCGCAACGCCCAGCGCAAGGCGTGGTGGAAATGGATGGTCGATAACTATCTGTTCTTCCGCCTGCCGCTCGTCCGCCCCGCGGCCTTTCTGGAACGGACATTGCCGCGCGTCGCGCCGATATGGTCTCCGCTGGTGCTATGGGCCTTTGCCATGCTGGCGGCCGCGGGTTTGATCCTGGTGTCGCGCCAGTGGGACGCGTTCATGGCGTCGTTCCTCTATTTCTTCAGTTGGCAGGGGCTGATTGCTTATGGAATCGGCCTGTCTGCGGTAAAGGTCATTCACGAACTGGGTCACGCCTACACCGCCACGCGGTTCGGCTGCCGTGTGCCGACGATGGGCGTGAGTTTTCTGGTCATGATGCCGGTGCTCTACACCGACACCACTGCCGCCTGGCGGCTGACATCGCGGCGACAGCGGTTGATGATCGATTGTGCAGGCGTTGCGGCCGAGCTGATGGTCGCCAGCTTCGCTACGATGCTTTGGGTCATGCTGCCCGATGGCAGCCTGCGCAGCATCGCCTTCATCACTGCCACGAGCAGCTGGGTTATGAGCCTCGGCATCAATCTCAACCCCTTCATGCGGTTCGACGGTTATTACGTCCTGTCGGACATGCTGGGCGTCCCCAATCTCCAGCCCCGTGCCTTTGCGCTTGGCCGCTGGCGGATGCGCGAATTGCTTTTTGGTCTGGGCGAGCCTGCGCCAGAGGACGTACCGGACCGACTTCGCCGGATACTCATCGCCTACGCGTGGGGGACCTGGCTGTACCGGCTGGCGCTGTTCATCGGTATCGCTTTGCTCGTTTATCACATGTTCTTCAAACTTCTGGGGATCATATTATTCGCGGTGGAAATAGGGGTATTCGTCATGCGTCCCGTGCTGGCCGAGCTGAAGCAATGGAGCGCGCGTCGTGACACGATCCTGCGGTCTCGGCGCGGCAGGATGATCGTGAGTGGGGCGGCGGTTCTGCTTTTCCTGACACTCCTGCCGCTCGATCGGCACGTGACCGCGCCGGCAGTGCTGTCGCCCATCGGCGCCGCTCCGGTCGTGGCGGGCGATCCCGCGCGTGTTGAGCGCGTGCTGGTGCAGAACGGCGACCGGGTGAAAGCCGGAACGGCGCTGGTCGAACTGATTGCCCCCGACCTGATCAGCGCCGCGGCGCAAAGCCGGGTGCGGATCGCGCAGTTGCAATCCCAGCTTGATCGCGGCGGTGCGGATGAAAAGGATTTGTCCGATCGCGCAGTGATCCAGCGGCAGCTCGCGACCGAAACCAGCGCGCTGCGTGGCTTTGAGCTTCGTCAGAACCGGCTCGTACTCCGCGCGCCCTTTGCGGGTGAGGTGGCCGATCTGGAACGAGACATCCATCCGGGGCGCTGGCTGGGCGGGGCGGAGACGATCGCGCGGATCGTGACGCCGGACAGCTACGACGTCCAAGCCTTTATAGCTGAGGACGATATCGGCCGCGTCGTGGATGGCGCACGCGCCCATTTTATCCCCAATGATCCGCTGATGGCGTCGCGCCCGGCCAAACTGGTTGAAAGGTCGGCCAGTGCGATACAATGGATGGACCAACCGATCCTTGCGTCCACGCAGGGCGGGCCGATCGCGGTCGACGAGGATCCGTCGAAAGCGCTGAAACCGCACCAGGCGCTTTATCGTATCCGCCTTATCGCGGCCCGTGGCGCAGGACCGATGCAACCGGTCGCGGGCAAAGTGCGGATCGACGCCAAGGGCGAAAGCCTGGCCGGCCGGTTCTTCAGCTACATCGCACGTATATTGCGATCAGAAGCGTCGCTTACCGGTTAAGCAATGACTCAAGGGACGGCGACCGGCCAGTCGGCACGATCTCAACGGCGCGGCGGTTGCAAGTTTCTGTGCCTTGGCCATCGAGGAACGGTGCGATCCCTCTCTCACCTGTGCGGGCGTTCGACACTGCGTTTTCACTTCGGTGGTAGCATGGCGACTTGCCCTATCTAGGCGACGCCGAGGCGAGGTCCGCTTCTTGAGGTTTGTATTCGAAAGCTACCTGACCGCAGCCAGCTAATACGCGTCCTGAATGCCCGTGCGATGAATATTGTCTTGTCATGTCGGAAAATGCGATGTCGTTCGTCTAAGAATTCGGAAGGCAATTTGGGAGCGCTATGTCGAGCCTCGCTGAGATGTTGGCAAAAGCCCGGCGGGCGGTGATGCGGCGTGGCGTTCCTGCAGAGGATGCGGATGAATTGGTGCACGACGCTTTTATCAAGGTCGAGCAATATGAGCGGGCCCATGCGGCGGAATCGAAGGAGGCCCTGCTGGTGACGGCGGCGGTGAATCTTTCGATCGACCGTGCGCGCAAAACGCGCCGCGCGCCTTTCGCCGAGCATGACGATGTCGAGGCGATCGCCGACGGTGCCCCCGACCCGGAGCAGGTCGTCGAGGAACGGGCGCGGCTTGCGCACGCCGCGCACGGTCTTGACCAATTGCCCGAACGAACGCGGCGCATCCTGCTCAAACGCCGGCTTGAGAACCTCCCCTTCGCCGAAATCGCCCGATCGGAAAATATGTCTGTCGCGGCGGTCGAAAAGCAGGTCGCGCGCGCGACGCTGCAGCTCATGAAGTGGATGGAGCAATGGTGAACCGGCGGAACGGACCCGAGCGGATCGCGGCCGAAGCCGCTGCCTGGCTCGCGCGGCTGGAATCGACCGGCCGGACCGAAGCGACCGAAGCGGGGCTGCGCGCCTGGCTTGACGCCGATGCGAGCCACCGCACGGCGTTCGAGAAGGCGATGGACCTTTGGGCGATCCTGCCCGGCGCCGCGGCATTGCGTGACGGGGCAAGCGCCGGCGAGGCCGAATCCGGCCTGGCGTTCGGGGCCTGGCTGGCCAAGCGGGCGCGCTCGCTCGCGCTTGTTGCCTCGCTTCTGCTTGTCGCCTTGATCTCGGGGTGGTGGGTGCTGCAACAGCCGACGGGTTATTCGACCGCGGTTGGCGAGCAAAAGGTTGCGACGCTGGAAGACGGCACGCGGATAGCCCTTAACACCGATACCCATCTGAACGTCCGCTATGAAGAGAAGCGGCGCAGCATCGTTCTCGACGATGGAGAGGCGATGTTCGAGGTCGCGCGCAACCCGGCACGCCCCTTTGTCGTGACCGCCGGCAACAAGAGCGTCACCGCGATCGGGACCAGCTTCATCGTCCGCAAGACGGGCGGTGTCGTCACCGTGACCCTTATTTCGGGCAAGGTCCGCGTCGACACGCACCCTTCGTCGGTGGGAGCGCCCGCCGTGCAGTCCACCATGCTCACCCCCGGCGAACGGTTCGCCGCCGCGGGAGATGCCGCAGCGATGGTGACCCCCGTCTCGTCGGAGGCGGCGACGGCATGGCGGCGCGGGCAGGTGATGTTCAACGATACGCCGCTCTCCGCCGCGATTGCCGAACTCAACCGCTATGGCGGGCCGCAGATTGACGTCGCCGATCCTCGGCTGGGCGGGCTTACCGTGTCGGGCGTCTTCGCGACCAACGACACCGCGGAGTTCGCCGACGCGGTCGCCGCGCTGCACGGGCTGGCCGTCGACCGCGACGCAGGTCGGATACGACTGGGCCGTTAGGCCGCCTTTCTGTCACTGATCCATGTCGGATATATGTGGCGTCCTCGCGGCGCGAGCGGCCGCGCGCGCGTCGGCAATGTGAGATCCGCGGCATTTGCTAAACGCATGAAAATGGTAATTATATTTCGCTAAATCCTGTTCGCGAAAATTTTATTTCACCTCCATGTCTGTTTTGGGGCAATCGCGCGTCTGCTTGAATGAGGCGGGTCGCAAGCAACACCCCGTCCACAAGGGGGCCATTGATGATTTCGAAAGCCACGCTCGCGGCTTGCGCCGCAACGATTGCCATCGTCTCCAATAGTGCTGCGGCCCGGACGCAGGCCGAATATGATCTCGACCTGTCGGAACAGCCGCTCGGCCGTTCGCTTCGCGATGTCGCGTCGAAGACCGGCACCAATATCGTCTTCGTCAACTCGGTGGTGCGGGGGAAGACGGCGCCATCGCTGCGCGGCCGCTTTACCGCCGGAAACGCCTATCGCGCGCTGCTGCAGGGATCGGGGCTGGTCCTTCGCGAAACCGCGGGCGGGTCTTACGTGGTCACGCGCCCGGGCAGCACCACGCCGGCGGCATCCGAACGTCCGGCGGCCGAAGGCGCTGGATCGATCTCGGGCCGCGTCGCCCAGTCGGATGGCAATCGCAACATCGCCGGCGCGCTCGTGCGGATCGAGGAAACGGGGCAGATCGCGACGGCAGACGACCTCGGCAACTTCCGCTTCGCGCGCGTTCCGACCGGCACTTACACCCTGACCGTCTCCTTCCTCGGTTTCATCGAACAATCGACGCGCGTCGATGTGGCGCGCGGTGAGCAGACGAATGCTGAATTCTGGATGGACGAGGGCAGCAATGCCGCCGGCGAAATCGTCGTCTATGGGTCGCGTAGCGCCCGCGCCAATGCACTCAACCTTCAGCGCACCGCCGAAAACAGCTCGGACGTGGTGTCGGTCGACGATCTCGGCAATTTCACCGGTACGACGATTTCAGAGGCGTTGCGCCGTGTGGCAGGGGTCTCCTTCCAGCGCGATGGGCTAACCGGCGACGGCACCAATATCATGATCCGCGGTCTCGATCCCGACATGAACGCGGTGAAGCTCAACGGGCTCAATCTGCCTGTCGGCAACGGTGTCGGCCGCTCTGCCGACCTGTCGAACATGCTCGCCGATTCGGTCAGCAAGATCACGATCAGCAAGAGCCTGCTGCCGAGCCAGGACAGCGCGGGCACCGGCGGGCTCGTCGAGATCGAGACGCTGTCGCCGCTCAATCGGCCGCGCCGCTACGCCAATCTGCTCGTAGAAGGCGGAAAGTCCGGCAAGAAGTTCAGCGACGATGTCCTGGTGTCGGGAACGATCGCCGGCAAGTTCGGCGCCGACGAGAATTTCGGGCTGAGCGCCTCGGTCCAGTATCGCAAGTCAAGCAACCGTTCGATCAGCTATGGCCATAACCTGCGCTATGGCGAGTTTCTGCCACCCGACGCCGACGGCAATCCGACGCTCGAACAATATGACGCGGTCCACCCGCTTTCGGTCTTTCCCTTCCTGCCCGACGCGACACGCGCCTTTCCGCTCAGCCTCGGCACGACCTTCAACCATGTCGAGAACGAGAATGTCGCGGCGACACTTTCGGCCGAGTGGAAGGTCGGCGACCACAGCAACCTGAAATTCGACTTCCAGCACAGCGAAGCGCGTCGGACGACGACGCAGCTCAACGAAAGCTTCGGCGTCGATATCGACTATGTCGCAACCCCGACGAGCGGCAATCGGACCGCGCTGATGGTCGACCTGACGCCCGGCAACGAAGCGCTCCAGCACACGCAAAATTACGTGTACGACCGCAATGCCCGCAACATCACGGACACCTACAGCCTTGGCGGCAACACGAAGGCGGGGCGGTTCGAGTTCAAATATCTGCTCGGTTATGCGCATGGCAGCGAGCGGCATCCGTCGAATTTCGGGTTGCAGCTCCGCATGCCTGCGGCCGATGCGCGCGCCGATTATTTCCTGCCCGCCGCGACCGATCCGACGCTCGGCTATATCGTGACACCCTTCGGTCCGCGCGGCGGCAAGGGGCTGCAATTGCCGCTGCTGACCGAAGCCGGATGGGATTTCGTCAACGACACGTCCAATTTCACCATCGACGCGGCGAGCGGCCAGATCGACGCGACACGCGGCCGGAACGATCGCTACACGGGCGAATATAGCGCGAAGTTCAACGCCGGATGGGGCCCGCTGACCTATATCGAAGCCGGCGTGCAGTTCGAGCGCGTGAAGTTCCAGAGCCGGCTCACGCGCTCGCAATTCGGCGGCAATGTGCCGATCAGTGCGCTGCCGCTCGATCTTGTTCCCAACGACCTGTCGCGCATCGGCGTCACTGGGTCGCGCTTCGTCGTGATCGGCGAGCAATCACTGCGGGACTTTGTCGACAATGTGGAGGACTATGTCGGCGGGACGAGCGGCCTCCTGCTGACTCCGATCGTGCTGCCCGACGACATCAACCGCGAACGCACGCTCGAACAGAATCTCGCGGGTTATGTCCAGTCGCGCTTCGATTTCGGCAAGCTCGAGATTATTGGCGGTGTTCGCCTCAATCGGACCCGGCTCGAAGCCTCCAATCTCATCTTCCCGACCTATATCGGGCCCATCGATCCGTCGAATGGCGGCGGATTCGGCATCGACCTCAAATTCCAGAATGATTTTACCCGGCTTGCGAGCCAGAAGGCGACCGCGACCGACTGGCTGCCGCGCGTCCTGTTCAACTATCGCGAGAGCGACAATCTGATCTTTCGTGGCGGCTATTTCCTGTCGGTCGCGCGGCCGCAGATCAGCCAGCTGTCGGCGCAGACGCGGATCAGTTTTATCAACATTCCAATTCCGGGTCCCGACGGGCTGAAGCCGATCCTGACGATCAATACCGGCAATCCCGACCTCAAGCCCGCGATGACGCATAATTTCGACCTCAGCGTCGAATATTATGACCAGGATATCGGGCTTCTGAAGCTGTCGGGTTTCTACAAGCGGATCAAGAATCTGCTGCAGGCGAATGCGACGAACGGGCCGGCGCAGCTCGCGGCGGTGCCGCTCCCCGATCATATCTATTTCCAGGGGGCGCCCTATTTCGATCCGGCGCATCCCGAAAATTACTTCATCACCGGTTCGACCCCCTCAAACAGCGACAAGATGGCGACCATCTGGGGCATCGAGGCGCAGGCCGAGCGGCGCTTCAATTTCCTGCCGGGCGCGCTCTCCGGCCTTGGTATCTACGCCAATTACACCTTCACGAAGAGCAAGCGCTCGCAGATCTACAACTGGGCCTATGGCGCGGGCGGGCAGGAGGTTTTCGAATTCTCCGGCATCCCGTTCAACAACCAGCCGAAACATTCGGGCACTGTTGCGCTGACCTATAACAAATATGGGATCGACGCGACGCTGGCCTATGGTTTCCAGTCGCGCACGCTCGACAATTTCTATCCGCGCGGCCTGTCGGTCTATCGCGAGGGCGTTCGCACGCTCGACTTCCGCGTCGAATATTGGATGCAGCCAAGTTTCGGCAAGCTGCGCCTTTATGTTGAGGGCGAGGATTTGCTGAAGGGCACCAACAGCCCCGATCTGCTCAATTCGGTCGGCGGCGTTGGCGATACCCCCCGCTTCTACAGCGGTGCGACCTACCTCGGTGGCCGCCGCGTCAAGGCGGGCGTCGCCGTCACTTTCTGATGTTTGTTTCCCCTACCGGCCGGCTGTTTTTGTCTCACGCAGCCGGCCGATTTTCCCCCGAAATATGTGACAGGAGCTTCTCCTCATGATCCGTACCAGCCTCATGCTGTCGGCCGCGGCCGCCGCGCTTTCGTTCGTCCAGCCGGCGCACGCCGACGAGGTGCTGCCGTTCGAACAGTTCACGCTTCCCAATGGCCTGCGCGTCGTTGTCCATGAGGACCGCAGCACGCCGAAGGTCGCGGTTGCGGTCTGGTATCGCGTCGGGTCGGCCGATGAGCCCGCGGGCAAATCGGGTTTCGCACATCTCTACGAACATCTGATGTTCAACGGTTCGGAGAACCGCGACGATGAATGGTTCCCGCCACTGCAGGAAATCGGCGCTTCGGCAGTGAACGGTGCGACCTCGTTCGACCAGACATATTATTATGAGGTGGTCCCGACCGGTGGACTCGAACGTGCGCTGTGGATGGAATCGGACCGCATGGGCCATCTGCTCGGCGCGATCACGCAGGCGAAGCTCGACGAACAGCGCGGGGTCGTCCAGAACGAGAAGCGCCAGCGCGAAAGCCAGCCCTATGCGAAGATGGACGACATCACCGCGCGGGCGCTCTTCCCCGTCAATCACCCCTATTATCATTCGATCATCGGATCGATGGACGATCTCAACGCCGCGTCGCTGACCGATGTGAAGGACTGGTTCGGCCAATATTATGGCGCCGCCAACGCGGTGCTGTCGCTGTCGGGCGATGTCGACGCCAAACAGGCGCGGGCGCTCGCGGAGAAATATTTCGGTAGCGTCGCCGCCGGCCCGCCGGTCAGCCGCGCGACCGCCTGGGTGCCGAGCCTTTCCGAGGATAAGCGCGATACGATGCTCGACAATGTGCCGCAGACCGCGGTGTCGTGGAGCTGGGCGGTGCCGGGCCGCGGCACGCCGCAGGCGTCGACGCTGCGTGCCGCGGCCAGCGCGCTTGGCACCGGCAAGACGTCGCGACTCTATAAGGCGCTGATCCTCGATCGGCCGCTCGCGACTTCGGTATCGGTCAATTATCAGCCGATGGCGGTCGCGGGCATCTTCTCGATCGATGCGCGGCTGAAACCCGGCGTCGATCCGAAGGACGTCGAGGCCGCGATCCAGCAGGCGCTCGACAGCTTCCTTGCGACCGGCCCCAATGCCGAGGAGTTGAAGCGCGCGAAGGTGACCAATTACGGCAACAATATCCGCGCGCTGGAATCGGTTTACGTCCGCGCAATGGCGCTCGCCGACGGCCTGATCTTTGCTAACAACCCGGCCGAATATGCCGAGGACAACAAGCGTTTCGACGCCGTCACCGTCGCGGGCGTTCTCGCCGATGCAAAAAACTGGCTGACCCGCGGCGCGCACAAGCTGACGGTGCTTCCTTATGCCGCGCACGCGGTGACGGCCGACGGCGCCGACCGCACCAAGCTGCCGGCGCTCGCCGCGTCGCCCGGCCTGACCCTGCCGGCCGCGCAGGAGGCACGGCTGTCGAACGGCATTCGCGTCGTCTTTTCCCCGCGCCAGAAGGTGCCGACGGTCGATATGGCGATCGTGTTCGATGCCGGGACCGCGGCGGACGCAGCCGACAAGAAGGGACTTGGCGGTTTCGCCCTGCAGATGATGGGCGACGGCCCCGTCGGATTGACCGCGCAGGCGTTCGAGGAGAAGCAGGCGTCGCTGGGCGCACGCCTCTATGCAAGCTCGGGCAGCGACACGACCAGTTTCATGCTTTCGTCGCTCAGCCGCGAACTGCCCGCGACGATCGCGCTGTGGGCAAGCTATATCCGCACGCCGGGCTTCCGCGCCGACGATCTGGAGCGCGACCGCACGCAGAGCCTGTCGGGCATTTCGCAGTCGCTCGCCGAGCCGACCGCGATCGCCCAGCGGACCTTTACCAATGTTCTCTATGGCGCCGAGCACCCCTATGGCGCGCAGCTCGCGGGGAGGGCGGAGACGCTGAAATCCTTTACCCGCGCCGATGTCGCGGGCTGGCACGCGAACTGGGTGCGTCCCGACAATGCGGTGATCTATGCAAGCGGTGACACGACGCTGGAAGCGCTGACCGCGTTGCTCGAAAAGGGGTTTGGCAATTGGACGCCGCCCGCTGCGGCCAAGGGCAGCAAGACGGTTCCCGCCATTCCCTTCGCCACAGCGAGCCGCGTGGTGCTCGTCGACAAACCGGGTGCGATCCAGTCGGTCATCCGCGTCGGACAGTTGATGCCGAGCGGCCTCGATCCGCGCAACTTCGACTATGACGCCGCGAACGGGGTGTTGGGGGGTAGCTTTACCGCGCGCCTCAACATGAACCTGCGCGAGGACAAGGGCTGGACCTATGGCGCTAGCAGCTTCATCAACGAACAGCGCGGGCCGCAGAATTTCGGCGTGGCAACGAGCGTGCAGACCGACAAGACCTCGGAAGCTCTAGCCGAGATCAACAAGGAAATCCGTGCGATCCGCAAGGAGCGGCCCGCAACGCAGGCCGAACTCGACATGATGGTGAAGGGCAATGTCCTGTCGCTGCCGGGACAGTTCGAGACGAACCAAGCGTTCGTCAGCTACCTTCAATATGTGTCGCTCTACGACAAGCCTTATGACTATCTGGCGACGCTGCCCGCGAAATATGGCGCGCTGACCCCGGCCGCGATCACCGAGGCGGCGGATGAAATGCTGCGCCCCGATGCGATGAGCTGGGTGGTCGTCGGCGACCTGTCGAAGATCGAGGCGAAGGTGCGGGCGCTCAATCTGGGCCCGGTCGAGGTGTGGGACGCCGAAGGACGAAAATTGCGGTAGTATCCCGAAGGCGTTGGCCGCCTGGCTCGGCCGTCACCCTATGTCGGCCGCGCGGCGATGGTGCCGATCCGACCGGTCGCGGTGCAAAGCGCGAAAGCGCCGAGCGGACGGAACATGTCGTCGCTTTGCAGGTCAGTCGCCGCAGATAAGCGGGGCGCCGCAACCGCGCGCGGCAGCCCCGAGCTTGCGCTTTAGCCGATCGTGCTGGCCAGTTCGCGGTTGAGCCACAGCGCGACGAGCGTCACGACCGCGCCCGACAGCAGATAGGCACCCGCCGCGATCAGCCCGAACTGGCTTGACAGCCACAGCGCGATCATCGGCGCGAAACCAGCACCGAATAGCCAGGCAAGGTCGGAGGTGAAGGCCGAGCCGGTGTAGCGGTGGCGCGGCTGGAAGTTCGACGAGAGCGCACCCGACGACTGGCCGAACGAGAGGCCGAGCAGCGCGAAGCCGAGGATCATGAAGGTCGCTTCGCCGAACTCGCCCGCATCGAGCAGCTGCGGCGCAAAGCCGCTGAAAGCCGCGATCGCGGCGGCCGTGGCGCCGAGCAATGTGCGGCGGCCGAAGCGGTCGGCGAGCGCGCCCGACGCGACGATCGTGCCGATACCGACGACCGCCGCGATCGCCTCGATCATCAGGAAGCGCACCGGGGTTTCCTCGGTGAACAGGAACACCCACGACAGCGGATAGACCGTGACCATGTGGAACATCGCGAAGCTGGCGAGCGGGGCAAAGGTGCCGACGACGATCGTCTTCCATTCCGAGCGCACCGTTTCAAGGAGGGGCGCGGGCTGGAGCGCGCGGTTCTCGAACAATTCGGCATATTCGGGGGTCACGACGATGCGGAGCCGCGCGAAGAGCGCGACGACGTTGATCGCGAAGGCGACGAAGAAGGGATAGCGCCAGCCCCAGGCGAGGAAATCCTCCGCCGGGAGCGCCGCGATCAGGAACATGAAGAGCAGGCTGGCGACGATCAGGCCGAGCGGCGCGCCGAGCTGCGGGATCATCGCGTACCAGCCGCGCTTGTTCTCGGGCGCATTGAGTGCGAGCAGCGAGGCGAGCCCGTCCCACGATCCGCCGAGCGCGACGCCCTGGCCCATGCGGAATAGCGCGAGCAGCAGCGCCGCGCCGATTCCGGCCGTTTCATAGCTGGGAACAAAGGCGATCGCGGCGGTCGATCCGCCGAGCAGGAACAGCGCGATGGTGAGCTTTGCGCCGCGACCATAGGCGCGGTCGATCGCGGTAAAAATGATCGTACCGACCGGGCGCGCGACAAAGGCGAGGGCGAAGATCGCGAACGACCAGAGCGTGCCCGTCAGCGGGTCGAGATGCGGGAAGACGAGCTTCGGGAACACCAGCACCGATGCGATCGCATAGACGAAGAAGTCGAAGAATTCTGACGTGCGGCCGATGATGACGCCGATTGCAATCTCGGCGGGGTCGATGCGGTGGCCGTCGTCGTGGAGGGCGCGGGCGTCGCGTTCGACCTCGGTGGTGGGCACAGTATCGGCAGCCATGGTAACAATCCTTGAGCTGGCGCCGTCCGCAAGACAAGATGCGGCGGCACGAGTCGGTCATAGGGCAAAATCGCCCGGAATGAAAATGCCCCTGCGCGATGAAGAGCGGTCGCGGGATTGGACAAAATGTCCTATGTGCAGTGCAACAAAGGAGGCCTAGGCGCGCATCATGCCAAGCAATCTCCCTCGTTTTCCCGCCCGATTGCGGCTTTTGCCGCTGCTCGCCGCGCTGCCCATGCTATCGGGGTGCGGGTTGATCGTGCTCGATCCCGCTGGCGACGTCGCGCGCCAGCAGGGCGACCTGATCGTCCTGTCGACCGTGCTGATGCTGCTGGTCATCGTGCCGGTGATGGCGCTGACGATCTTCTTCGCGTGGAAATATCGCGCGTCGAACAAGGAGGCGACGTACAAGCCCGACTGGGACCATTCGACGCAGCTCGAGCTCGTCATCTGGTCGGCGCCGCTGCTGATCATCATCTGCCTTGGCGCGGTCACGTGGGTCGCGACGCATTTGCTCGATCCGTACCGCCCGCTCGCGCGCACGGGGCCGGGCCAGCCGGTGGCCGCGGAAGTGAAGCCCCTCGACGTGCAGGTCGTCGCGCTCGACTGGAAATGGCTGTTCATTTACCCCGAACAGCAGTTGGCGACGGTGAACGAACTGGCGCTGCCGGTGAACCGGCCGGTGCGGTTCCGCATTTCCTCCTCGTCGGTGATGAACAGCTTTTACGTGCCCGCGCTCGCGGGGCAGATTTACGCGATGCCCGGCATGGAGACCAAGCTCCACGGCGTCTTCGACAAGACTGGCACTTACGAAGGCTTCTCGGCCAATTATTCGGGCTGGGGCTTTTCGAACATGCGCTTCGCGGTGAAGAGCCTGCCCGCGGGCGAGTTCGACAAATGGGTCGCTGAAGCGAAAGCGTCGTCCGAGGGCGATCTCAGCCGCGATGCCTATCTGAAGCTCGAGAAGCCGACGCACAAGGAGCCGGTCCGCCGCTTCGCCGCGAGCGATCCGCAGCTGTTCGACGCGGTGGTCAACATGTGCGTCGAGCCCGGCAAGATGTGCATGCACGACATGATGGCGCTCGACGCCAAGGGCGGCGCGGGCATTGCGGGCATCGGCAATGTCCGGCAGGTCACTTATGACAAGTTCGCCGCGCGCGGCACCGTCGATGCCGCCCGCTGGAGCATGCGCTATGTCGCGGCTTGGTGCAGCTCGCCCGTCATGTCGAATGACCGCCCCGACGCGAAGCCGGTGGCACCCGCAAAACTGAAGGGTGAGGGGCTGCCGCATCCCTCGAAGCCCGAACGCACCGCGCTGCGCGCTCCCTCCGCCGCCGACCGCCCGCTGTCCTGAACGAGCCCGAGATACTCATGAGCATCCCGCATCCCGCACCCGAAACCGGTCCGATCCTCGGCAAGCTGTCGCTCGAGGCACTGCCGCTGCACGAACCGATCCTCGTCGTCACCTTTATCGGCGTCGTCCTTGGCGGCATCGCCGTGCTCGGCCTGATCACCAAATTCCGCCTCTGGGGCTATTTGTGGACCGAGTGGTTCACCACCGTCGACCACAAGCGCATCGGGATCATGTATATGATCCTCGGCCTCATCATGTTCCTGCGCGGCTTTGCCGATGCGATCATGATGCGGCTGCAGCAGGCGTTGGCGTTCGGCGGGTCTGAAGGCTATCTGACGCCGCATCATTATGACCAGGTGTTCACCGCGCACGGCGTCATCATGATCTTTTTCGTCGCGATGCCGTTCATCACCGGCCTGATGAACTATATCGTGCCGCTGCAGATCGGCGCGCGCGACGTCAGCTTTCCCTTCCTCAACAATTTCAGCTTCTGGATGACGACGTCGGGCGCGGTGCTGACGATGATTTCGCTGTTCGTCGGCGAATATGCGCAGACCGGTTGGCTCGCCTATCCGCCTTTGTCGGGGATCGCTTACAGCCCGAACGTCGGTGTCGATTATTATATCTGGGGGCTCCAGATAGCCGGGGTGGGCACGACCTTGTCGGGCATCAACCTGATCGTCACGATCCTGAAACTGCGCGCGCCGGGCATGGGCCTGATGAAGATGCCCGTCTTCACCTGGACCTCGCTCTGCTCGAACATCCTGATCGTCGCGTCCTTCCCGATCCTGACCGCGACGCTCGCGCTCCTGACGCTCGACCGTTATGCCGGCACCAATTTCTTCACCAACGATCTCGGCGGGTCGCCGATGATGTATGTGAACCTGATCTGGATCTGGGGTCACCCCGAGGTTTACATCCTCGTACTGCCGCTGTTCGGCGTCTATTCGGAAGTCACCTCGACCTTCTCGGGCAAGAAGCTCTTCGGCTATACGTCGATGGTCTATGCGACGGTGTGCATCACCATCCTGTCGTACATCGTGTGGCTGCACCACTTCTTCACCATGGGATCGGGGGCGAGCGTCAACAGCTTCTTTGGCATCACGACGATGGTGATCTCGATCCCGACAGGGGCCAAGCTCTTCAACTGGCTCTTTACGATGTACCGCGGCCGCATCCGGTTCGAATTGCCGATGATGTGGACGATCGCCTTCATGCTGACCTTCGTCATCGGCGGCATGACCGGGGTGCTGCTCGCGGTGCCGCCCGCCGACTTCGTGCTGCACAACTCGCTGTTCCTGATCGCGCACTTCCATAACGTGATCATCGGCGGCGTGCTCTTCGGCCTGTTCGCGGCGATCAACTACTGGTGGCCGAAGGCGTTCGGCTACAAGCTCGACGTCTTCTGGGGCAAGATCAGCTTCTGGTGCTGGGTCGTCGGTTTCTGGGTCGCCTTCACGCCGCTCTATATCCTCGGCCTGATGGGCGTGACGCGGCGCATGCGCGTGTTCGACGACCCCAGCCTGCAAATCTGGTTCGTGATCGCGGGCATCGGCGCGCTGATCGTCGCCGCGGGCATCGGCGCGATGCTGGTCCAGTTCGGTGTCAGCATCTGGCGCCGCAAGGAGCTGCGCGACACGACGGGCGGCGATCCGTGGGACGGCCGCACGCTCGAATGGGCGACCAGCTCGCCGCCGCCCGACTATAATTTCGCCTTCACGCCGGTGATCCACGACCTCGACGCGTGGTATGACATGAAGAAGCGCGGGCATCAGCGCCCGGTCGACGGCTATCGCGACATCCATATGCCGAGCAACACCGGCACGGGGATGATCCTGTCGGGCTTCTGCCTCGTCATGGGTTTCGCGCTGGTCTGGCATATCTGGTGGCTGGTGGCGCTGAGCTTTGCCGCGACGGTCGTCGGCGCGATCTATCACACCTTCAACTACAAGCGCGATTTCGACATTCCGGCGGCCACGGTCACCGCGGTCGAGGAAGCGCGCACCCGCCAGCTGGCGGCCGGAGCCTGATCCGATGAGTGCCAAGATCATCACAGCCGCGGACGAACCCGTCCAGTTCTACGACCTCGACGAGCATGCGCATCCCGAGGGGCACAGCACGATGCTGGGCTTCTGGATCTATCTGATGAGCGACTGCCTCATCTTTGCGATCCTCTTTGCCTGCTATGCCGTGCTCGGTGGCAGCTATGCCGCGGGGCCGTCGCCGAAGGATCTGTTCGACCTGAAGCTCATCGCGCTCAACACCGCGATGCTGCTCTTCTCGTCGATCACCTATGGCTTTGCGGTGCTCCAGATGCAGCAGGGCAAGGTGAAGGGCGTCCAGCTCTGGCTCGCGATCACCGGGCTGTTCGGGCTCGCCTTCCTCGGGATCGAGCTCTACGAGTTCCATCATCTGATCGAGATCGGTGCGGGGCCGCAGCGCAGCGCCTTCCTGTCGAGCTTCTTCACGCTCGTCGGCACGCACGGGCTGCACGTGACCTTCGGCATCATCTGGCTCGTCACGCTGATGGTCCAGTTGTCGAAGCACGGGCTGATCGCGGCGAACAAGCGCCGCGTCATGTGCCTGTCGATGTTCTGGCACTTCCTTGACGTCGTGTGGATCGGCGTCTTCACCTTTGTCTATCTGATGGGAGTGCTGCGATGAGCGCTGATCCTCACGCTGCGCACGGTCATGACGAGATCGAGATGCCGCACGCCTCGATGCGCGACTATGTCATCGGTTTCGTGCTGTCGGTGATCCTGACCGCCATTCCCTTCTGGCTGGTGATGACGATGCCCCTCAGCGCTGCGGCCACTGGCGCGATCATCATGGGCTTCGCGGTCGTCCAGATCGTCGTCCATATGGTTTACTTCCTCCATATGACACCAAAGGCCGAGGGCGGCTGGTCGCTGACCTCGCTCGTCTTCACGATCATCGTCGTCGTGATCATGCTCGCGGGCTCGTTGTGGGTGATGCACCACCTCAACAGCAACATGATGCCGATGTCGCACGAGGACGCGAGACAGGTACCGTGACGCGTACCCGCCGCGGCGCTTTTGCCGCCGCGGCGCTGATCGCGGCAATCGGCCTCGCTGCGCTCGGCGTCTGGCAGGTCGAGCGGCGCGCGTGGAAACATGAGCTGGTCGCCGCGGTCGATGCGCGCATCCATGCGAAGCCGGTGGCGCCGCCGGGCCCGGGAGTATGGGGCGCGGTCGACGCAAAGAATGACGCCTATCGCCGTGTAACGGCAACTGGGCGGTTTCGGCACGATCGCGAGACGCTGGTTCAGGCGGTGACCGATCGCGGTCCCGGTTATTGGGTGCTGACCCCGCTCGAAACCCCTGGTTTCACCTTGCTCGTCAATCGCGGCTTCGTGCCCAAAGGCCGGCGCGATCCGGCGGCGCGGGCGGCAGGCAATGTCGCGGGCGTTGTGAGCGTGACCGGACTGTTGCGTGTGACCGAGCCCGAGGGCGCCTTCCTTCGTTCGAACGATCCGGCGGCCGATCGCTGGTTTTCGCGCGATGTCGTCGCAATCGCGAAGGCCAGGGGATTGCGAAACGCCGCCCCTTATTTTGTCGATGCCGACGCCGCGCCGAACCCCGGCGGATATCCCGTCGGCGGGCTGACCGTCGTGCGCTTTCCCGACAATCATCTCGTCTATGCGCTGACCTGGTTTGCGCTTTGTGCGCTCAGCCTCTTTTTTGCCTGGCGGCTGTGGCGTATCCGCGATTGATGACCAGCCCGACCATCCTGCCGGCGACGCCCGTCCGGGCCCCTGCCGGGCGCCGCAACATGACGCTGCTGATCCAGCTGCGCTGGATTGCGGTCGGGGGACAGCTGGCGACGATCGGGATCGTCAGCGGGCCGATGGGCATATCGCTTCCGGGCGCGCCCCTGCTCGCGGCGATCATGGTGCTGATCGCGATCAACTTCGCGAGTATCGCCTTGCTCCGCCGCGGGCGCGCGGTGACCAATGCCGAGCTCACCGCAGTGCTGCTGTTCGACGTCGCCGCGCTCGGCTGGCAGCTCCACCATAGCGGCGGGCTGGACAATCCCTTCGCCTCGCTGTTCCTGTTGCAGGTGGTGATCGGCGCGATCCTGCTGACGCCGCGCTCGTCGTGGGCGATCGTCGCCGCGGCGTTGGCGGCGCTCGCGGCGCTGCGCGTCGATCCGACGCCGCTCGTGCTGCCGCCCGCCTATGCCGCCGATCCGATGGAGCTTTATCTGCAGGGCAGCTTCGTCTGCTTCCTGCTGATTGCGGTACTGCTCGTCGCCTTCGTTACCCGGATCAGCCGCAACCTGCGCGACAGCGACGCGGCGCTCGCGGCGAGCCGCCAGCGCGCGGCCGAGGAGGATCATATCGTACGCATGGGGCTGCTCGCATCGGGCGCTGCGCACGAGCTTGGCACGCCGCTGTCGACGCTGTCGGTGCTGATCGGCGACTGGAAAGCGGCACCGCGGCTCGCGAAGGATCGCGAGATGCAGGAGGATCTCGCCGACATGGACACCGCGGTGCAGCGCTGCAAGGCGATCGTCAGCGGCATCCTGATGTCGGCGGGCGAGGCGCGCGGTGAGGCGCCGCAGCTGACGACGATGCGCGCGGCGTTCAACGAGATCGTGTCGCACACGCGCGCGGTGCGCCGTCCGGACACCGTCGAATTCAACGACCGCTTCGGCGCCGACGTCGCGATCGTATCGGATCCCGCGCTGCGTCAGGTCATCGGCAATGTGCTCGACAATGCGGCCGAGGTGTCGCCCGACTGGACCAGCTTTACGACTTCGCGTGACGGTGACATGCTGGTGATCGAAATCGCCGATCGCGGACCGGGCTTCAGCCAGGAAATGCTGGAGAATTTCGGCCAGCCCTATCGTTCGACCAAGGGACGCCCCGGCGGCGGATTGGGCCTGTTTCTGCTCGTCAATGTGCTGCGCAAGCTCGGCGGCGGCGCCAGCGTGTCCAATCGCGACGAAGGCGGCGCGCTGGTGCGGATTTTCCTGCCCATTTCGTCGCTTGCGCGCGAAAGCGGAGACAAGGCATGACAGAGCAGCGGCAATTGCTGATCGTCGAGGATGACGAAGCGTTCGCGCGGACGCTGAAACGCTCGTTCGAACGGCGCGGTTATGACGTGCGGGTCGCGCATGGTCCTGAAGAGATGGACGCGCATTTGCGGAATTTCCGGCCGGGCTATGCGGTCGTCGACCTGAAGCTCGGCAGCGCGTCGGGGCTGGCGTGCGTGCAGACGCTGCGCGCGGCCGACGCGGCGATGCGGATCGTCGTGCTGACGGGTTTCGCGAGCATCGCTACCGCGGTCGAGGCGATCAAGCTCGGCGCCTCCTATTATCTCGCCAAGCCGTCGAACACCGACGATATCGAGGCGGCGTTCGACCGCACCGACGGCAATGCCGAAACGCCGGTGGGCGACCGCCAGTCGTCGATCAAGACGGTCGAGTGGGAGCATATCCACCAGGTGCTGGTCGAAACCGACTTCAACATTTCGGAAACCGCGCGCCGGCTCGGCATGCACCGTCGCACGCTCGCGCGGAAGCTGGAGAAAAGGCAGATCCGCTAAGCTGCGGTTCCTCTATTTCTTCTCCACCAGTTCGCGCGTCAGGAAGCCGTGGAGCATCGCGGCGCGCACCGCATCCTCGGCATGGTCGGCGCCGACCGAATGGCCGCCCTCCAGATATTCGTGATAATAGACGCGGTTGCCATTCTCCATCAGCCGCGCGGCAAATTTGCGCGCATGGCCGGGGTGGACGCGGTCGTCCTTGGTCGAAAGATAGAGAAAGATCGGCGGATATTTCACGCCCTTGCGGATGTTGTGATAGGGCGAATATTTCGACAGGAAGGCCCAATCCTCGGGCACGTCGGGATCGCCATATTCGGCAACCCAAGAGGCACCCGCGAGCATCTTGTCGTAGCGCCACATATCCTTGATCGGCGAGCCCGAGATCACCGCGCCATAAAGGTCGGGGCGCTGCGTCATTGCCGCGCCGACGAGCACGCCGCCGTTCGAGCGGCCCGAGATCGCGATCTTGCCCTTCGCGCTGACGCCGGTCTTCACCAGATCCTCGGCGACCGCGTGAAGGTCGTCGAAGCTGTTTTGGCGTTTTTCGCGGAGCGCGGCGTCGTGCCACGCGGGGCCATATTCGCCGCCGCCGCGAATGTTGGCGAGGACATAGGCGTTGCCGTCCTCGACCCAGAATAGCCCGAGCGGGCCGGCGCGGTACGGCTGGCCGGTGAGATAGCCCGGCGTCTGTGCCGAGCGGAAGCCGCCATAGGCGTGGACGAGCGCCGGGACGGGGCCGGTCGTGCCCTTCTTCCGCGCGATGAAATAGGGGATTTTCGTCCCGTCCTTCGACGTCGCGAAGCGCTTTTCGACGCTCATGTCCTTGGCGTCGAAGGTCGCGGGCAGGCTCTGCACCGCTTGCGGCGCGGCGGTTTCGGACACGGCGTAGAGCGTCGGGGGCATCAGCATCGTTTCCGCCGACGCAAAGATGGTGTCGCGCTTGCCGATCGTGCCCGCGATGTTGACGGTCGCGTTGGGGGTGAGGGGCACTTCCTTCTGGCTCCAGCGTCCGTTCGGCTGATCCTGGCGCAGCGCGAACAGCTTGCCCTCGACATCGTCGAGCGCCTTGACCCACAGGATATTGTCGGTCGCCGAGACATCCTCGATCGCCTGCGCCTTCGTCGGTGCCATCACCGGGATGATCGGCACCTGCCGGTCGGCCGACATGTCGTCGAGCGACAGCGAGATCAGCGAGCCGGCCGGGAAACCTTCGCCGAAATCCTTGTTGAGAAACACGATCACCTGCCCGCCCAGCACGTCGCGGACGCTCGCGGTGTCGGGAATGATCGTCGAATGATAGCTGTCCCCGCTGACGCCGCGGATGAGGTAATCGGTGGTGTAGAAGGTCTTGCCGCGGCTGATCATCGGCCAGCGCTTGTCGCCGTCGACGAGCGCAAAGACGTTCATCCCGACATCTTCATCTTCGCCCTCGGCCACCGTCACGGCCGACGCGAGCGGGGTGCCGCGTTTCCAGCGCTTGACGATGCGCGGATAGCCCGACGCAGTCATGCTGCCTTCGCCATAGTCGGTCGCGACGAGCAAAGTGTCGGCATCTTCCCATGTCACGCTGCTCTTGGCCTGCGGGAGCGTGAAACCGCCATCGACGAAGCTCTTGGTCGTGCGGTCCCATTCGCGCACCACGTCGGCGTCGGTACCGCCGGGGCTCACCGAGACGAGGCAGCGCTTGTAATCAGGGGCGAGACAGTCGGCGCCGTGCCACACCCAGCTCTGCTTCTCGGTCTTGCCGAGCGCGTCGACGTCGATCAGCGTCGTCCACACGGGCTTGCCAGCAAGATAGGCGTCGAGCGGACTCTGGCGCCAGATTCCGCGCGGATTGTTGGCGTCGCGCCAGAAATTGGTGATCGTGTCACCCATGACCTCGCCGGGTTCGGCGATCTGGCGGTCGTCATCGAGGATTTCGCGCGCGCGCTTGCGGTCGGCCTCGAACCCCGGACGGCTCGTGATCAGCTTGTCGGTTGCCGCATTTTCCTTTTTGACCCAATCGAGCGCCTTCGCGCCTTCGATATCTTCGAGCCAGAGGTAGGGGTCCTTGTCCTGCGGCGCAGCGGTGGCGACGGCAGTTATGGAACAGCTGAGGGCAAGCGCGGCAAGGCTGGCGCGGATCATTCAATGGTCTCCCCTGGGGTATGGAGGCGCTGTGCTAGCAGCATTAGACACCCCAAGGGAAGACGGCGACGTGGCTATTGGTCGATGACCATCGTGCCCGGATGATGCTTGTCGAGATGCTTCTTGATGATCTTGAGATTGCGCGTGTTCGAGCGGAAGAAAAGGTCGAACGCGTCACCGACGAGCGGGATTGCGCCGAGCGCGGTGTCGACGCCGAGATTGCCGACCATGCGCCAAATCTTCCACTTCGGCATGCCGAGGTTGCGCGCTTCCCAGATGAGGTAGGCGCCCATCGTTGCGGCGATGACGTCGCCGACGACGGGGACGAGCCCGACGATCGCGTCGAGCCCGACCGGGCGGTTGATCCCGGGGATGACGAAGCTGCGTTCGAGCAGGATTTCCAGCGTCTCGACGCGCTTGCGCAGCGCGGCGGGATCGTTGCGATTCGAGATCAGCGCGTCGAAGATCGCGTCGGGGTTGGGCGTCGAAGGGGCCATCGGGGTCCTTTCAAAAGCGCTCGAAGTTGCAGCGCCGCTGTATTAGTTAGGTAAGGCAATCACATGATTCAATGGGTGTTGCGCGCGGCCGTTGGCGCGGAGGCCGGTGAGGCGCTGCGATGCGACCGACCAGCGCAGCGGGGTCGCGAGCGGGATAAAGGGGGCATAGCGTCCCAGAACCGCCTCGGCCTCGCTTACCTGCACGCGGCGCTGGCCCGCGTCGATGTTGGCCGTCGCCTGGTCGATCAATTCCTGCGCCTCGCGATTGCAGAGCGTATCACGGCGGCACGAGAGTCGGCGCAGTGCCCAGAGCGCATCGTCGTTCGGCGCGATTTCGTCGATCAGGCGAAGGTCGGCGGTTGCCGCCATCGGGACGCGCCGGCTCGGCACACCGATCGCTTTGAAATCGGCGGACACATAGGCGAAAAGGATACGGCCGCCCGGGGTGTCGGGGACGGCGATGCGCAGCGGCTCGATTTCGCGCCCGGCGCCGCGCCAGGCATCGACGGCGCGTTTCGCCTGCGCGATCCGCGAGGCTTCGTCATATTCGGCCCAGACGGGGACGAGCGGCGCGGGGCCGCCATCGCGCGCGTAGAGCGATGGGCGAAGCGTGACCTGCGGCTGCCATTCGGCGAGCCCGAACGCCTCGACCAATCGCTCGCGCCGGACCGCGCGGACGAGCGCGTCGCGGTTGGAGTCGGTCGCGAGGAACCCTTCGGCCCGGACGAACGACAGCCCGAACAGTCCGGGAACCGGATCGACGACGAGGCGCGAACGGCCGATGTTCGAGGCCGCGAAATAGGGCAGGGTCGAAAAACGGCCGCCGATGACGCCGTCGGCATAGCCGTTCTTGAAGCGCGCAAGTGCGCCCTGCGGCGTCGTGCCGGTGAGTTCGATCGACGCGGCAGGATCGTTCGCGGCGGCTTCGGCGGCCTCCGGGTCCTCGGCAAGCGGATCGGGGACGGGCGAGAGCAGCACCGCGCGGCCGATCTTGCGCGGACGCATCGGTCCCCAGCCCATGCCCTTGTTGACGATCGCCATCGACGGCTGGGCGAGAAGCTCGAGAATCCCGGGTTGCGGCACCGCAAGGCGGATCTCGATCACCGTGTCGGTCATCGCCTTGATCGTCTCGATCTCCGGAAAATCGTCTTTCAGGAGATGGCGACTGGCGGGCGCGACATAGGATCGCAGGATGGCCGCGACGTCCTCGGCCGTCACCTTGCGGCCATTCGTCCATTTGGCTTCGCGCAGGCGGAAGATATAGCTGCGCCCGTCGGTGGTGACGGTCCAGCGGTCGGCGAGGCCCGTGTCGATCTGTCCCTCGCCATCGTAGCTGACCAGCCCCTGCGAGGTCGCGTCGAGCAGCGCGGCATTGGCCGCCGACAACTCGCCAGCGAGCGGCGTCGCCGAGGTGTTGAGTGTTCCCATGGCGGCGATCTTGACCGGGCCGCGCTCGCCGAACAGGCCGCAACTGGTGAGCGACAGGATCGCAAAACCGGCCATGATTTTTGGCAAGAAGGGTCGGGACCCGGGCTCCGGCATGTCTGTTTTCAACGGCATCGGGGGTATCATAGTGATGCCGGGCAAAACCGGAAGTGGGCATCCGGTTGTTGCTCGAGCTGTTGCAAGACTGGTGCGGACGGCGGGACTTGAACCCGCATACCCAGAGGATGGCAGATTTTAAGTCTGCTGCGTCTACCGATTTCGCCACGTCCGCACGCTGAGGAGGGTCAAGCCGATGGACGGATGGAGGTCAAGCGCTGTTTGGCGCTTCACGCCGTCGGGCGGCTCGGCTAGAGGCGGGGGATGACAGCGGTCCTCGAAATTTCCGGCCTCGGGAAAACCTACAAGAGCGGTCACACAGCGCTGAGCGATGTCGACCTCACCATTAACAAGGGCGAGATTTTCGCGCTGCTCGGGCCGAATGGCGCGGGCAAGACGACGATGATCAGCATCGTCTGCGGGATCGTGACCGCGAGCACGGGGACCGTGACCGTCGCGGGACATGACCATGCCCGCGATTATCGCGCCGCGCGGACGATGATCGGGCTGGTCCCGCAGGAACTGCACACCGACGCGTTCGAGACGGTAATGGCGACGGTGAGTTTTTCGCGCGGGCTGTTCGGCAAACCGCGCGACCCTGCGTTCATCGAGCAATTGCTGCGTGACCTGTCGCTGTGGGACAAGCGCACGTCGAAGATCATGGAATTGTCGGGCGGGATGAAGCGCCGCGTGATGATTGCGAAGGCGCTCAGCCACGAACCCGAAATCCTGTTTCTCGACGAACCAACCGCAGGGGTCGACGTCGAGCTTCGCCGCGACATGTGGAACATGGTGCGCGGTCTTCGCGAGCGCGGCGTCACGATCATCCTCACCACCCATTATATCGAAGAGGCCGAGGAAATGGCCGATCGGGTGGGTGTGATCACCGGCGGCCGCCTGATCCTGGTCGAACAGAAGGACGAGCTCATCAAGAAATTGGGCCGCAAGACGCTGACACTCAACCTGGTCGAGCCGCTGACGGCGATCCCCGACGAGTTGGCGCAGTGGAAGCTGGTGCTGGCGGGCGAGGGTAATGAGCTGGTTTATGAATTCGATAGCCGCGCCGAGGCGACAGGTGTGCCCTCATTGCTGCGGCGGATGACCGACATCGGGGTGCAGTTCAAGGACCTGCACACGCGGCAAAGTTCGCTTGAGGATATTTTCGTGGGGCTGGTGCACGACTCGAATGGCGCAAAGGGAGAAGCCGCATGACCGCGAACTGGCGCGGCGTGCGCGCGATCTACGCATTTGAAATGGCGCGCTTCGGCCGCACCGTCTGGACCAGCCTGATGCTGCCGGTCATTACCACCGCGCTTTATTTCGTCGTCTTCGGATCGGCGATCGGCAGCCGGATGACCGAGGTCAGCAATGTCCCCTATGGCGCCTTCATCGTGCCGGGGCTGATGATGCTGACAATGTTCACCGAGAGCATCAGCAACGCGTCGTTCGGCATCTATATGCCGAAATGGACGGGGACGATTTACGAGATGCTGTCGGCGCCGCTGTCGCCGCTGGAAACGGTGATCGCCTATGTTGGCGCCGCAGCGACCAAATCGGTGGTTATCGGATCGATCATTTTTGCGACCGCGCATCTGTTTGTCGACGTGCAGGTCGCGCATCCGCTGTTGATGGCTGCGTTCATGATCCTGATGGCGGTGACCTTTTGCCTGTTCGGTTTCATCATCGGCATCTGGGCGCAGAGTTTCGAGCAGCTGCAGGTCATCCCGATGCTGGTCATCTATCCGCTGACTTTCCTCGGCGGCGCTTTCTACTCGCTCGACATGCTGCCAGCGGTGTGGCGGACGATCACGCTGTTCAACCCCGTCGTCTATCTGATCAGCGGGTTCCGCTGGACCTTCTTCGGCAAGGGCGACGTCGGGATCGGGGTCAGCATGGGCGCGGTGGCACTCTTCCTGGCGCTGTGCCTCGGCATTATTTTCTGGATGTTCCGGACGGGCTACCGGCTCAAAAACTAAGGCTTCAATCGCGTCACTGCTTCGCTGCGCTCGCAATGACGAGTTGGGCTAGCGCTCAGCCGTTCAAGCGTTCGCGCATTTCCTTGCCGGGCTTGAAATAGGGCACGTTCTTCGCCTTCACGTCGACCGCAGCCCCGGTTCGGGGGTTGCGACCGGTGCGCGAGTCGCGCGATCGGGTCGAGAAGGCGCCGAAGCCGCGGAGTTCGACGCGCCCGCCAGCGGCGAGCTGGTCGACGATGGAATCGAAGAAAGTGTCGACGATGCGCTCGACTTCCTCGAGACGCAAATCGCTGTTTTCGCTAGCGATCTTTTGAACCAGTTCTGACCGGATCATGCTGCTTCCCCTATTGTATACAGTCACGCATTTCCCGCCGAAGCAGGCAACCGGTCGCTGCCGGTCCATTTTTTGCGTGAGACCCCTCCCAACGCGCGGAGAAGGTATCATGAATCACTGCCCGGTCAAAATATATCACGACAAGAAAAAAGCCCGCAGAGGGACACTCTGCGGGCCTTTTCTGTTGCCTGACGGCGGAAGGAGGATCAGTCCTTCTTGCCGGCCTTCAGCGCTTCGCCGAGGATGTCGCCGAGCGAGGCACCCGAGTCCGACGAGCCATACTGAGCCACGGCCTGCTTCTCTTCGGCGATCTGCATCGCCTTGACCGAGAAGTTCGGCTTTTTCGAGCGGTCGAAGCCGATGACCATCGCATCGAACTTCTGGCCGACCTGGTAACGTTCGGCGCGCTGTTCGTCGCGGTCGCGGCCGAGGTCGGCGCGCTTGATGAAGCCGGTCGCGCCATCGTCGCCAGCCTGGACTTCGAGGCCGTTGTCGCGGACTTCGAGGACGGTGACGGTGACGACGTCGTTCTTCTTCACCGAGCCAGCAGCAGCGGCGCCGCCGCCAACGGCCGGAGCACCCTTTTCAAGCTGCTTGATGCCGAGGCTGATGCGTTCCTTCTCGACGTCGACGTCGAGAACGACGACCTGCACGGCCTCGCCCTTGCGGTGGAGGTGCAGCGCTTCTTCGCCCGAGATGCCCCAAGCGATGTCCGACATGTGAACCATGCCGTCGACGTCGCCCGGCAGGCCGACGAACAGACCGAATTCGGTCGCGTTCTTGACTTCGCCTTCGACGACCGAGCCAACGGGGTGGGTTTCGGCGAACGCGCCCCAGGGGTTCGACTGGGCCTGCTTGAGGCCGAGCGAGATGCGGCGCTTGTCGCTGTCGACTTCGAGGACGATGACGTCGACTTCCTGGCTCGTCGAGACGATCTTGCCGGGGTGGACGTTCTTCTTGACCCATGACATTTCGCTGACGTGAACCAGGCCTTCGATGCCGGCTTCGAGTTCGACGAACGCACCATAGTCGGTGATGTTCGTGACGGTACCCGACAGCTTCGCGCCAACGGGGTACTTGGCGGCGACGCCTTCCCACGGATCGCTTTCGAGCTGCTTCATGCCGAGGCTGATGCGCTGCGTGTCGCGGTTGATGCGGATGATCTGGACGCGGACGGTGTCACCGATGTTGATGACTTCGCTCGGGTGGTTGACGCGCTTGTAGCTCATGTCGGTAACATGGAGCAGGCCGTCGATGCCGCCGAGGTCGACGAACGCACCATAATCGGTGATGTTCTTGACCGCGCCTTCGATGATCTGGCCCTCTTCGAGGTTCATGATCAGGCCCGAGCGCTGTTCGGCGCGCGTTTCTTCGAGGATGGCGCGGCGCGACACGACGATGTTGCCGCGGCGGCGATCCATCTTCAGGATCTGGAAGGGCTGCGGCAGGTCCATGAGCGGGCCGACGTCGCGCACGGGGCGGATATCGACTTGGCTGCCCGGAAGGAACGCCACGGCGCCGCCGAGGTCGACGGTGAAGCCGCCCTTGACGCGACCGAAGATGACGCCTTCGACGCGCGTTTCCTTGTTGAATTCTTCTTCCAGGCGGTCCCAGGCGGCTTCGCGGCGAGCGCGATCGCGGGACAGCATGGTTTCGCCATTGGCGTTTTCGACGCGGTCGACATAGACTTCGACTTCGTCACCGACATTGATGTCGGCCTTCTGGCCCGGCATCGCGAATTCGCGAAGCGGCACGCGGCCTTCGCTCTTCAGGCCGATGTCGATTACTGCCAGGTCGTTTTCGATCGCGGTCACGGTGCCCTTGACGACGCGGCCTTCAAAGCCGCCGTCGGCACCACCAAGCGATTCATCGAGCATCGCGGCGAAATCGTCGCGCGTCGGGAAAGCCGTAGTGGCCATAGATGTGTTTCCTTACTTCATTTGTTCCGGCCAAGCGGTTGGGTCCGCTGGTCTTGTGGCCGATCCGCCACGCCTGCCGGATGCAGGACGCAGCATCCTTCGAACCGTTCGCCGGCAAGTCATGGACAAAGCAAAAAGGGCGCGAGGGGTGCATCCCATCACGCCCGACGCTCGATTGGAGCGGCGGTTTGACCATGCCTCGACCTGCTTAAAAGCCCGTCGGACGGCGCGCATATAGTCCTCGACCCCCGCAAAGGCAAGGCAGAAAGCCGGGTCTAGCCGCGACGCTTCAGCCGTTCCTCGACGAAGGCGATGGCGGCGGCGAGGGCCGCGTCCTTGTCCATCCTCGTATTGTCGAGCAACAATGCGTCGGCGGCGCGTATCAGCGGAGCGTCGGCACGGCCGGTGTCGCGCGCATCGCGGGCGTGAACATCGGCGAGCACGGCGTCATAGGTCACATCGACCCCGCGTCCGCGCATTTCGGCGTGGCGCCGGCGCGCGCGTTCCTCGGGGCTGGCGGTGACGAACAGCTTGGCATCGGCATGCGGCGCGATGACGGTGCCTATGTCGCGCCCGTCGAGCACCGCGCCGCCCGGCTGGTTGGCGAAGTCGACCTGACGCTGGAACAGCGCGGCGCGAACCGCGGGATGGACCGACACGCGGCTGGCGAGCCCGCCGGTGGTTTCATAGCGCAGCGCGGGATCGCCCAGCAGGCTGTCGGGGAAGTCGCATGCGGCCAGCGCATCGGTCGCATTATCGGCGTCGCCGTGGTTGAGCTGCGTCTGGTAGCCGACGGCGCGATAGAGCAGGCCGGTGTCGAGCACGGGCAGGCCATAATGGTCGGCGAGCTGGCGGGCGAGGGTGCCCTTGCCCGATGCGGTGGGGCCGTCGACCGCGATGATCATTGCTGCAGTCCGGTCAGCAGTTCCTCGAAATTGGGGAAGCTGGTCGCGACGGGGGCGATGTCGTCGATCGTCACCGGCGCCTTGCTGACAAGGCCGGCGACCGCGAAGCTCATGCAAATTCGGTGGTCGAGATGGCCCGCGACCGTGGCGCCGCCGGGCAGGGGCTCGCCGCCGGTGCCGTCGATAATAAGGCCGTCTTCGCTTTCTTCGACGCGCGCGCCGATGGATTTGAGGCCGGTGGCCATCACCGCGATGCGGTCGCTTTCCTTGACGCGCAATTCGTCGAGCCCGGTGGTGACGGTGCGGCCCTCGGCGAGCGCGGCGGCGACGAACAGGATCGGGAATTCGTCGACCATGCTCGGCACGATGGCGGGGTCGACGTCGATGCCTTTCAGCGCGCTGTGGCGGACGCGAAGGTCGGCGACGGGTTCGCCGCCAACTTCGCGGGGGGAGACCAGTTCGATGTCGCCGCCCATCTGCTTGAGCACCTCGACGAGCCCGGCGCGCGTCGGGTTGAGTCCGACATTGGCGATGGTGACGTCGGAGCCCGGAACGATCAAAGCGGCCACGATGAAGAAGGCGGCCGAAGATGGATCGCCCGGAACGACGATCGTCTGCGGCTTGAGCTCGGCTTCACCGCGAATGCGGATATGGCGCGTGCCGTCGGCACCGGTTTCTACGGTCAAATCAGCGCCGAAGCCGCGCAGCATGCGCTCGCTATGGTCGCGCGTCGGCACGGGTTCGATGACTTCGGTGATGCCCGGCGTGTTGAGGCCGGCGAGCAGCACCGCGCTCTTCACCTGCGCCGAAGCCATCGGCAGGCGATAGGCGAGGGGGATGGCGGGGGCGAGGCCGCGGACCATCAGTGGCAGGCGACCTCCGGGCGAGGCGCTGATGTCGGCGCCCATCTGTCCGAGCGGGTCGATCACGCGGCCCATCGGGCGGCCCGAAAGACTGGCGTCGCCGACAAAGGTTGCGGTGATCGGGTGGCTGGCGACGACACCCATGAGCAGGCGCGTCGAGGTGCCGCTGTTGCCCATGTCGAGCGCGCCCTGCGGCTGGAGCAGCCCGCCGACGCCAACGCCGTCGATCACCCACTCGCCGTCGTCCCGCCGTTCGATCGTCGCCCCCATCGCGCACATCGCGGCCGCTGTCGCGAGCACATCATGTCCTTCGAGCAGCCCGGTGACGCGGCTTGTCCCGACCGCGAGCGCCGAGAGCATCAGCGAGCGGTGCGAGATGCTCTTGTCACCCGGAATCGCGATCCTACCTTTAAGCGGAACGGAAGCGGAAAAGCTGCGCGGCGTGGCGGTTTGATCGGTCATGGCGTGCGGCTTTTGACAGCGGCCTTGCAATCTGGCAAGGCGCACGCCGATTTGACGGATAGCTATTCAGGCCCCGTCGCTCTTCCGATATTTCTATCCTGTTTCCAAAGGGTTACGAGGCATATATGATCAAGGCTGAATGGGGCACGAAGCGTAGCTGCCCGAAATGCGCAACCCGATTCTATGATTTGACCAAGGACGATCCGGTGAACTGCATCAATTGCGGTTATAACTGGATTCCGGAATCGGTGCTGAAGTCAAAGCAGCCGATGCCGTTCGAACAGGTCGAGAAGCCGGGCAAGGTCGCGAAGGAAGAAGGCGTCGACGAGGATCTGGATCTGGACGTCGATGTCGATGAGGACAGCGATTCGCCGGACAATGACGTCGACCTCGGCGGCGACGACGATCTGGGCGTTGCCACGGGCGACGACGAGGACGTCGAAACCTGATTTTTTCGGCGAGGGGTCAAAAAGGCGTCACAAAGATGCATTTGGCCCCTTGCATCACTCGATGGCGCTGCTAAAGGCGGCGTCCCGGTCGCAACCGCCAAGCAGATTGGCCAGCGCGACACGACGAAATGGTACGGGGCCTTAGCTCAGCTGGGAGAGCGCCTGCATGGCATGCAGGAGGTCAGCGGTTCGATCCCGCTAGGCTCCACCATTTCCTTCCAATCAGCTTCTTCGACTGCCCTGTCCGGGATCACCAAGCGTGGCCCACGCAGCGAGCCCCGACGCGCCGGCAAGCACGCCGCCCGCGATCGCCGCCGTACGAAACGCCGACAGGAGCGCATCGCCGCTCTGCGACAGCACAACCCCGACGAGCGCGGTTGCGATCAATCCCCCCGTCCGCGCGATCGCGCTGTTGAACCCCGACGCGGTTCCCATATGTTGATCGTCGACTGCCGACAGGACGGCGGTCGTCAAAGGCGCCACTGCACCCGCCATGCCCAGCGCGATCACGAACAGGCCGGGCAACACGCCCGTAAGATAGCCTGCCGCAGGATCGACGCGGTGCAGCAGCAGGAAGCCCGCGCCAGCGACGATCGGGCCGAGCGTCAGCGGCCAGCGCGGCCCGGCACCCGCCGCGATCTGCCCGATCCAGCGCGACGCCAGTCCGATGACGAGCGGGAAAGGCAAAAGCGCGAGGCCTGCCTCGAGTGGCGAATAGCCGCTGCTGATAAGAAGATAGGGGAGGAGCACGAGCAGCCCGCCGAGCGCGCCATAAAGCGCGAAGGTCAGGAAGGTGAGGCCGGCAAAGGCCTTCGATGCGAAAAGCGACAGTGGCATCATCGCGGCGTCGCCGCGGGCGCGTTCGACGAAGATGAATGCGGCGAGCATCGCGAGGCCCGCGATCAGCCCGAAAAGCACCGTTCCGCCAACGACGCCGTCGTTCGACCAATCGGTGAGGCTCCAGGTCAGAAGCCCGAGCCCAATGGTCACGAGCGCCGCTCCCGCCCAATCGAGCGGCTTGCCGCTGCCCCTGTCATTCGCGACATAACGCCATGCGATGACGATCGCCGCAGCGCCGACGGGCAGGTTGAGGTAGAAAATCGCACGCCATCCGGCGACCTCGATCAGCCAGCCGCCGAGCGGCGGGCCGACCGCGCTCGCAATGGCGCCGACCGCCGCCCATGTCCCGATCGCGCGGCCTTTCGCTTCGCCCCGGAAGCTGTTGCCGAGAATGCCGAGGCTGTTGGGCATCAGCATCGCGGCGCCGACCCCCTGAAAGGCGCGCGCGGCAAGCAGGACCTCGATCGTCGGTGCGACGGCGCAGGCGAGGGAAGCGGCGAGAAACACCATGATCCCCGCGATCAACATCCGGCGCTGCCCCATCTGATCGCCCGCCGCGCCGCCGAGGAGCAGCAACGCGCTAAGCGGCAGCAGATAGGCGTTGACCGTCCATTGCAGTTCGGCGGCGCCGGCATCGAGGCTGCGGCCAATCTCGGGCAGCGCAACATTGACCACCGAACCGTCGATAAAGGCGAGGCTTGACGCGAGGATCGTCGCGATGAGTGTCCAGCGCGGATGCGGCGGCAACTGCCCTTCGGGCCGGTCGAGGATGGCGCTGTCGCAGGGGGCGGGAAGGGTAGCTGTCATAATCCCTTCCTCCAGCGCCGCTTCTATTCGGCTGCCTCTTCCTTCTCGAACACGGGTTCGAGCGCGATCGGATCGGCGAGCGTGATGCGGTCGAGGATCGATGCGGTGTCGTCGCGGACCTTCAGCATCAGGCTGCGCAACCGGCATTCGGCCTCGGGCAGGCAATTCTTGCAATGTTCGTGCGCGTTGCGCGCGGCGCAAGGGACGAGCGCAAGCGAGCCGCGCGTCAACCGGACGAGGTCGCCATAGCTGATGTCGATCGGCGGCAATGCGAGCTGATAGCCGCCGTCGCGCCCGCGCTGCGAAATCAGCAGCCCTTCGCGCGCCATTTCGGAGAGGATCACGGTCAGGAATTTGGGCGGGATGTTCTGCGCGTCCGCGATGTCCGCGAGCTGGACCTGCCCCTTGCCCCAATTGTCGGCCAGGTGCTGGAACGCGCGGATCGTATAACGGGTCTTTTGCGAGAGCATGGCGGCGTTACTGTGACATATTCAGCGTTAATTCAACCTGTCTGGATGACATAAGTTGCAGAGTTGATGAAAATCACAGCGGATGGCATGAACCTTTCGTACAGGGGTCGCAGGCTAGTCCGGGTTCGGACGCGACAAGGGTGGATAAGATGATGCGTAAAATTCTGGCGACCCCGGCAGTGCTCGCGGCGTGCCTGCTGGCCATCACGCCTGCGCAAGCGCAGTTCGGAAGCCTGCTCCGCAAGGTGACGACACCGGCGCCCAAGCCGAGCGAAGACAAGAGCGGCGGCTGTCCCAAGGGCAAGAAGGGGAACAGCATCGGCCGCAACATCCTGGGCAATGTGCTGAACGATGCGGTCGGCGATGCGGCGAGCAAGGCCGGCGTCTATAGCTATGTGCCGATCGGCGAGGTCAGCGGGACGCTGACCGACGCGATCGCCTGCCGCCTCGATCCCGCCGAGCAGGTGCAGGCAGCAGCAGCCACCGAGGAAGTGACGCGCGGCGAGGAGGTCGGCGCGACTGCCAATTGGACAAGCGAAACGCGGCAGAATGTCAGCGGATCGTCGACCGTCGCGGCAAAGAATGAGCTTGCGGACGGGACGCAGTGCATGAACGTCACCGACATCATCATCGTCGAAGGCGAGGAAACGCGCGTGTCGAAGCGGATGTGCAAAGGCCCGGGTCAGGCGCGCTATGTCCTTGCGGCGTAGAGCCTTTCGCATCGCCGCGGCGGCGGGTCTGATCGCCTGCCTGACAGGCGCGGCAAAGCCGACGACGGACCCGGCGAATCCGACCTGTCCGCTTACCCCCGACTGGTCGGCAAATTCGACCATGAAACTGACCCCTGTCACCAAAAAGGGCGGGAAGGTCCTGCTGGCCGAAGGGCGGATCGATACCGGGCTACCTGACCGGTTGAAGGCGGCGCTCGCCGCGAACCCCGACATCAGCGAAGTGTGGCTGCGTTCACCCGGCGGCGACGCGCGCGCGGGCAACGCCGCGGGCCGCATCATCCGCTCGAACTTTGGCCTCACGACGCGCATCCCGGCGGGCTGGGCCTGTTTCAGCGCGTGCAATTTCATCTTCATGGGCGGGCAGCCGCGCGTGATCGACCCCGGCGGGCTCTTCATCGTCCATATGTTCACGCGTACCGGCGACCGCAGCGCGATCGACATGAGCGTCGCGATGGGCACCGATGCGACCAAGGAGCTGATCGGCGATATCGAACAGGATGCCGCGCTGCTGGCGAGCGAGGACAATGACTTCCTGATCCGCATGGGCGTGTCGCGCAAGCTCTTGACCGAAGTCATGTATCAGCAAAAAGCGCTCGCCAATGCCGAGGACAAGTCGACGCGCCGCTGCCTGACGCAGGCCGAGGTCAAGACCTATAACGTTGCAAATAACAACGAATAGGATAGGCTGCTCCGCAAAATAGGAGAGGCTGCCATGAACGAGATGACGCACGATCACGCCACTTTCCGGTCGATGATCGACGGAACGCAGGAAGATTGGGACATTATCGCGCGCGAGCAAAAGGAGTTCGCGCCGAACAATGGCAAGCGCATCCTCGACCATCTGAAGCTGCTCGGCGGCGATTATGGCGGCTTTCCGGTCGACCGGCTCGAACATTGCCTGCAGACCGCGACGCGGGCACACCGCGATGGCCGCGACGAGGAATATGTCGTGATGGCTTTGCTCCACGACATCGGCGACACGCTGGGCGCGTTCAACCATCCCGATGTCGCCGCGGCGATCCTCAAGCCCTTCCTGTCAGAGGAAAATCTCTGGATCGTCCAGCACCACGGGATTTTTCAGGGCCATTATTTCTTCCATTATATCGGCCTCGACCGCGACATGCGCGACCAGTTTGCCGACAGCCCTTATGCGGCCGCATGCGCCGAATTCTGCGAAAAATATGACGCGCCGGCGTTCGATCCCGATTACGACAGCGAACCACTCGAATTCTTCGAGCCGATGGTGATGCGCCTCTGCTCCTACCCGCGCACGAGCATCTACAAGAAGGTGATGGTCGAGGAAGCGGCGGAGTAAGAAGAACCCCGGTTTTCGCCGGGGTTTCCGTTTCCGGGCCTACTTGCCCTTGAACTCGGTCTTGCGCTTCTGCTGGAACGCCATGATGCCTTCCATCGCATCGGCGGTGCCGCCGGCGATGAACTGGCCCTTCGCTTCGGCGTCGAGCGTCGTCGCGAAATCCTGCGTCAGCCCGTCGCGCAATATCTTGCGCATCGTGCCGAGTGAGATCGTCGGCCCGTTCGCAAGCCGCGTCGCCAGTGCCTTGGCTTCGGCCATCAGATCGGCGTCCTCGACACTCTTGTAGATCATGCCCCAGTCGGCGGCCTGATCGGCCGAAATCTTCTCGCCCAGCATCATCATCTGCAACGCGCGCGGCACGCCGATCAGGCGTGGCAACAGCCATGACGAACCGCCGTCGGGGACAAGGCCGATGTTGACGAACGCCTGAAGGAAATAGGCGCTTTTGCCCGCGATGGTGAAATCGCCCGACAGCGCGAAACTGCACCCGACGCCGGCTGCGGGGCCGTTCACCGCAACCACGACGGGAATGTCGAGATTGGCGAGCGCAAGCAGCATCGGGTTATAATGACCGCGCAGCGCATTGCGGCTCCGCGCCCCGCCGCTGACCGCACCGCCCGCCGAGCGGTCGCCCGCGAGGTCGGCGCCCGAGCAGAAGCCGCGCCCTTCGCCGGTGATCAGCAGCGCGCGCGCGCCGAGGCCCGGCAGATGATCGAGCGCTTCGCGAATATCGTCGGCCATCGCGGGCGGCATCGAATTGAGCCGGTCGGGGCGGTTCAGCGTGATCGTCGCGACAGCGTCGGCGATTTCGAGCTTGATCGTGTCGAAGGTCGGAAGGGTCATGGGGAATTATCCTCTCGCGGGTGCTTTACCTTTACGTTCACGTAAAGTTGTGACGCATTTGCGGAGGGAGTGCAAGAGGGAAGGGATGGCGGGTAGCGATCGGAAGCCGACCTCCATAATCGTCACCCCGGACTTGATCCGGGGCCTGCCTTCTTGAAGGAATAGGCGGGTCCCGGGTCAAGCCCGGGATGACGGAAGTGGGTGACGGACATCCGCTCCCCACCCCAAAGTCGTCGCTACTCCCCGCCCAACCTTACAAAGCGCATCTTGCCCTCGGCACGATGGAGCGTCAGCCCGCGTTCGGTCTTTTCGGCGCAGGCACCCTCGAAATTCACGACGCCGATATCGTTCGGGACGATGATCACGCGCAGCTTGCCGCCGTCGGCTTCGGTCAATTCATAGCGCGGTGCGGTAATGTCATAGATCGGCTCGCGCACCTCGACCCAGCGCGGGATGCGCGTGTCGTCCTCGGCCATCGTCCAGCCATAATATTGGGTGTAGCCTTCGGCCGGATCGCCGCTGTCGAAGCCGATCGTGAAATCGACGCCGGGTATGCCTTCGCCATTGGGCCACGTGACGAGCAGCGTCGGGACAGTGCCCTCGACCTCGATCAGCGGGCCTTTCTCCATCGTCGGCGGCACGGGCTTGGGGTCGGTGGTGAGACAAATCGTCTCGCCGCGTATCTCCCAGCGGCCCTCGGCGCGTTCATCGAGCGCGCCCACGGCGAGCATATATTGGAAACGGCCATCGTTCCGGATCAACAGGCCGCCGCCAACTTCGGGCCCTTCGGCGAGGCTATATTCGCCGACGAAGGGGGAATCCTGCGCGGCGGCGGGGACGGCGATCAGCGCGGCGGCGAGGAACAGGGTTCGCATAGGTCGATCATGCGGCGATGGCGGCGCCGACGCCAGCCCCTTTCCACATGTCGCCCCACCTGCTAGGCGCCCGCGCCATGTCCAAGCATCCCGACCGCCGTACCTTCGCCATCATCTCGCACCCTGACGCGGGCAAGACGACGCTGACCGAGAAATTGCTCGTTGCCGGCGGCGCGATCCATATTGCGGGCGAGGTGAAGGCACGCGGCGCCGCGCGGCGCGCGCGATCCGACTGGATGAAGATCGAGCAGCAGCGCGGCATTTCGGTCACCTCGTCGGTGATGACCTTCGAACATCAGGGCCTCGTCTTCAACCTGCTCGACACCCCGGGGCACGAGGATTTCAGCGAGGATACCTATCGCACGCTGACCGCCGTCGACAGTGCGGTGATGGTGATCGATGCCGCGAAGGGTATCGAACCGCAGACGCTGAAGCTGTTCGAGGTGTGCCGCCTCCGCTCGGTGCCGATCATCACCTTCGTCAACAAGGTCGACCGCGAAGGCCTGCCGCCGTTCGAGCTGCTCGACGAGGTTGCCGACCGGCTCGCGCTCGATGTGTGCCCGATGAACTGGCCCGCAGGCATGGGCGGGCAGTTCGAGGGGATCTACGACCTCGTCGATCCGGCGATCATGCGGCCGGGCGGCGATGCATCGCGCATGTACGAAGGCCACCGCGCGAAGGTTTCCGGGCTCGACGATCCGGCGCTCGCGGCCGAGATCAGCGCCGGCGGGCTCGCGCATCTCAAGGAAGAGACCGAGCTGGCCTCGGCCTGTTATGCGCCGTTCGATGCCGCAGCATATCGCAACGGCGACCTGACGCCGGTCTATTTCGGATCGGCGCTCAAGGAATTCGGCGTCGTCGACCTGCTTTCGGCGCTCGCCAACCACGCGCCGGGGCCGCAGCCGCAGCCGGCCGAGCCCGCGCCGGTGCAGCCGGGCGACGATGCCGTCACCGGCTTCGTGTTCAAGGTGCAGGCGAACATGAACCCCGCGCACCGCGACCGTATCGCCTTCATGCGCCTCTGCTCGGGCAAGTTCGAACGCGGCATGCGGCTGATGCAGGGCGGAACGGGCAAGGCGATCGCGATCAGCCGCCCGATGCTGTTCCTCGCGCAGGACCGCGAAATGGCCGAGGAGGCTTTCCCCGGCGACATCATCGGTATCCCGAACCATGGCACGCTCCGCGTCGGGGACACGCTGTCCGAACGCACCGACATCACGATCACCGGCCTGCCGAACTTCGCGCCCGAAATCCTGCGCCGCGTCGCGCTGGTCGATCCGACGAAGACCAAGCAGCTTCGCAAGGCGCTCGACGATATGGCCGAGGAGGGGATCATCCAGGTCTTCTACCCCGAAATCGGGTCGAACATGATCGTCGGCGTCGTTGGCCAGTTGCAGCTCGAGGTGCTGATCAGCCGGCTCGAGGCCGAATATAAGGTCGAGGCGAAGCTCGAGCAGTCGCCGTGGGACACCGCGCGCTGGATCGCCAGCGACGATGCCGCGGCGCTGAAGGCGTTTCAGGCCGACCACCGCGGCGCCAGCGCGACCGACCGCGACGGCGCTCCGGTCTTCATGGCGAAGGACGCGTGGGAAGTCGGCTATGTGACCCAGCGGCACCCGGCGATCCGCTTCACCGCGACCAAGGAACGCGTTTTCGCCGACGCGGGTTGATCGCGCCGCCCAGTTCCGCCACCATGACGTCACTTTCGGCAGAGGTGGGGGTATCGATGCGCGGATGGATTTTGGCGCTCGCGGCCATCTCGAGCAGCGCGCCGGTGGCGGCGCAAGCACAGGTCAAACTGCCGATTGCGCCCGGCTTTTGGACCAACGACACCGAAAAATGCGCGACCGTCCATCACGGCTATGTGTTCGACGGAAAGCGCTGGGGCGCGCTCTATTATTACGGGCCGGGCGGGTCGATGGGGCCGGCGGCCGAGCTCGAGCCGATTACGCAGGCGCGCGCCGTCGCAGGCGGGTTCACCCAGATGCAGTTCGGGGGCTATGACGGTGCCGGCTATATGCGGCTCAAGCTCGCCGGAACCGACCGGGCGCTCTACCGCGTCGGCGCGCCGTTCCGCGATGAAATTCAGGAGACTGACGAGACGCTGATCCGCTGCAGCCTGGCTTCGCTGTCGCCGAAGATGAAGGCGGCGATGAAACGGTTCGCGCCCGCCGTCGTCAAATAAGGCTGAGCAGGTCGGCGGGCGCGGCCGCGCCATCTTCCTCCTCATCCTCTTCGCCCTCGAACTTGCTGAGCGTCACCCCGAGCAGACGGATACCCTGTTCGGTGGGGAGCAGGGGGGCGAGGATCGCTTCGCCCGCCGCGAGCAGCGAATTGCCGTCGAGAATCGGCGCGGCGACCGACTTCGCCCGCGTGATCGTGCGGAAATCGGCGTAGCGCAGCTTGAGCGTCACGGTCCGGCCGCGGGCGCCTTTCTTGGCCGCGCGGTCCCAGACGACGGTGCAGACATGCGCGAGCGCTTCGCGGATCTCGGTGTCGGTGATCAGGTCGTTGAAGAAGGTGCGCTCGCCGCCCAGACTTTTCAGCGGCCGGTTCGACTTGACGCGGCGATGGTCGATCCCGCGCGCGAGATTATAGAGCCATTCGGCGCTGTTACCGAAATTCTCGGCCAGCCACATCGGGTCCTTGTCCGCCAGATCGGCGCCCGAAAAGACGCCGAGCCCTTCCATCTTCGCCGATGTGACCGGGCCGATGCCGTGGAAGCGGCGGATCGACAATGTTTGCACGAAGGCGGCGCCGCGCCCCGGCGGAATGATGGTCAGGCCGTCGGGTTTGTTCTGGTCCGACGCGAGCTTGGCGATGAACTTGTTGTACGAGACGCCGGCGGAGGCGGTGAGGCCCGTTTCTTCGCGAATGCGGCGGCGGATCAGTTTCGCTGCGGCGGTCGCGCTGCCGAGCCCGGCCTTGTCGGCGCTGACGTCGAGATAGGCTTCGTCGAGCGACAGCGGTTCGACTTCATCGGCATAGTCGCGAAAGATTGCGCGGATCTGGTGCGAGATATCGCGATACACTTCGAAGCGGGGCGGAACGAAGATCAGGCCCGGACATTGGCGCTTCGCGGTGATGCTGGGCATCGCTGACCGCACGCCGAATTTGCGCGCTTCATAGCTTGCGGCGGCAACGACGCCGCGCCGCGACGAGCCGCCGACCGCAACGGGCTTGCCGCGCAGCGCCGGGTCGTCGCGTTGTTCGACCGACGCGTAGAAGGCATCCATGTCGACGTGGATGATCTTGCGAACCGGAGTGTCCGCCGCGTCCTCGGGGCTATGGTCGTCGCCGTCCTGCACGGCATGGCTTTAGCATGTTGCCAAGATGTTCTCAATGAGGCGCTTGACGGCGGGCGGGCAAAATGGCAATCGCCGCCGACCTTGGAGATGCGGGTATAGCATAGTGGTAATGCTCTAGCCTTCCAAGCTAGCTAGGCGGGTTCGATTCCCGCTACCCGCTCCACCAAAATCGGACATCGATAGACGCGCGAGCCGACGGGCTCGATTGGCCGCTGATAAGCGCGCTGAGCCCCGGAACTCGCCGCTGCCCGCCGGCGTTATCCATCTACCTGACGGAATGCACAGCCGGACAGAATCGCATTGTTCGCGCGGCGGCGCTCGGCTTGGGCCGGTCGGGAGGGGGGCATTAGCGACTAGGAGAATTTCGATGTCCCCATCTCTCAAGAAACTGGCACCCGCGGTGGTGATTTTGGCCGGCTCGCTCGCGTTGGGTGGTTGTGCCACCAAGGGCTTCGTGCGCGAGCAGGTCGCGGTCGTCAGCCAGCGTGTCGATGCGCTCGAGCAGCAGTTGCAGACCACCGACGCGACGGCGAAACAGGCCCTCAGCGAAGCACAGGCCGCATCGGGACAGGCGCAGAACAATGGCCAGCGTCTCGATCAGCTCAACAGCCGCGTCGATGGCATCGAACAGCGGATGCAGGCGCAGCAGAAGCGGCCGCGCAACTGAGGCGGCTAGACGGCAACTGCTGATCAACCGTGATTCTATCGCCGTCGCTTCCGGGCGACGGCGATCCCTTCATTCGAGTGCATCGACCTATGATCAAAGTGTTTATGGCGATTGCAGGGCTCGCGTTGACCGCTTCGATGCCGGCTCGATCGGCGGAGCCTCCTCCCGCACCCGAAGCCAAGGACGCGGTCATGCGATCGGAGGCCGCCACGCGCGTCGCCGACTGGGTCGCTGCGTCGGGTGACAATGCGGCCTTGCCCTATATCATCGTCGACAAGCAGGCGGCGTCGCTCCTGTTGTTCGACGCCAAGGGAAAAGCGCTCGGCCAGGTTCCGGTCTTGATCGGCGTTGCGGTCGGCGACGATGCGACCCCGGGGATCGGTTCGAAGAACCTCGCCGAGATCGGGCCCGCCGAGCGAACGACGCCCGCCGGACGGTTCCTCGCCAAATTCGGTATGGCGGCCGGAAAGCAGCGGGTGCTCTGGGTCGATTATGCGACGTCGGTCGCGCTCCACCCGATCCCGACGGGCAACCAGAAGGAGCGCCGCCGCCAGCGAATGCTGTCGCCCGGCATCGACGACAACCGCATCACCTTTGGCTGCATCAACGTTCCGTCGCTCTTTTACAGCAAGAGCGTCCGCCCGCTTTTCCAGAAGAAGGGCGGATATGTCTATGTGCTGCCCGACACCAAGCCGCTCGAGGCGGTGTTCCCGCGTCTGCACGTCCAGCCTTATGCAAAGGCGGCCACCTCCTGAGTAGCCCGCGCCGGCTTACGCGGCCGGCTCGACCCCCAGAAGCTCGACCGTGAACAGCAAGGTCGCGCCGCCGGGGATCGGGCCCTTGCCGTCGGGGCCATAGGCGAGCTGCCAGGGGATCGCGAATTCGACCTTGTCGCCGACGCCCATCAACTGCACGCCTTCCTGCCAGCCGTCGATGACGCGGTTCAGCGGGAAGCTCGTCGGTTCGCCGCGGCGCACCGAGCTGTCGAATTCGCGGCCGTCCGCAAAAGTGCCGACATAATGGACGGTGACGTTATCGGCCGGACCGGGGTGCGCACCGCTGCCGTCGCCCGCGATCCGGCGCCAGCGCAGCCCGCTCGGCGTCACGCGCCAGCCGTCGGCGCCGCCGCGCTCGGCGAGCGCCGCCATTTGCTTGTTGAGCCAGGCGGTGCCTTGCGTCGGTGCCGCGTCGCCTGCTTGGGCGATGGCCGAAGCCGGAATGCAACAGGCAAATGCGGCCGCTGCAAGCAGCCGGTTCAAAGACGATATGCGCATGAAAACTCCCTCGATCGTTGCACGCATAAACGCACCCGGGGCCGAATAGGCAAGAGCATATCGATCGGGACGGGAAGGGGCGGCAGGAACCTTCCTCCGCATCCCTCGTTTCACCTTGGTACACATCAATCAGAGACTTGAGGCGCGGCCACCGGCCGCTTCGCCTTTCGAAGGCCCGCTTTCCGGGCTTTCGAAACCGGTGCCGCGCGTCTTGCTCTGGCACTTGAAGGAGACGTCGGATGTTCAAATGGGCTTTGATCTTTGCCGTGATTGCGCTGCTTGCCGCGGTTCTGGGTTTCGGCGGCGTCGCGGGCGCCGCGGCGGGTATCGCCAAGATCCTGTTCTTCGTCGGCCTCGCGCTCGTTGTGCTGTTCCTCGTCCTCGGATCGGCAGCCGCGAAGAAAATCACCTAAAAATTGATCGCGGTGGGAACCATCCGGTGCCTGCCGCGTTTCACCTATCTATCGGATCGAAAGAGAAGGTAGAATCTGGTTCCTGTCTTCGGACGGAACCTAGGGAGCCCCGCCGCAGAAATGCGACGGGGCTTACCTGTTTCTAGGCCGGAAAAGCCGCGCGGACGCGGCGTTCGAGCACCGCGAGCGGAATGCGTCCGGCGCCCAGCACCACATCGTGGAAGCGCTTGATGTCATAGCCAGCGCGCTTCGACACTTCGTCGCGCACACGGCTGATCGCGATCTGGCCGACCTTGTATGCACAGGCCTGCCCCGGATAGACGATATAGCGGTCGATCTCGGTGCGCGATGCGCTTGGCGAATTCGATGAATTCTCGACCATATAATCGATCGCCTGTTCGCGGCTCCAACCCATCGCATGGATACCCGTATCGACCACGAGCCGCGACGCGCGGAACGCATAGGAGGCGAGATAACCGATCTTGCCGAGCGGATCGCCCTCATACATGCCGAGTTCGTCGGCGACCTGTTCGGCGTAGAGCCCCCAGCCTTCGCCATAGGCGGTGACCGACGCGGCCTGGCGATAAAGCGGCAGCTCGGCGTCCTCGAACTTCAGCGCACCCTCGAACAAGTGCCCCGGCGCGCCCTCGTGATACGCCAAGGTGGGGAGCGTGTAGCGCGGCCATTCGGCGGTATCGCGCAGATTGATGAAGAAGATGCCGGGGCGCGATCCGTCGGGTGTTCCCGCCTGCGCTGAACCGCCCGGCGCACCGATCTCGATCTCGGGCGGCACGCGCCGGATTTCGTAGGGCGCCTTGGGCATGCGGCTGAACACCTGCGGCAGCTTGCCGCGGATGCTGACAAGCAGACCGTTGAGGTAGGTGAGCATTTCGGCGCGGCCCGCATCATCGTTCGCGAACAGCTGGCCTTCTGCCTTGCTGAGCGCGTCCAGCCGTTCGCGGATACTGCCGTCCTTGTAACCCGCAGCCTTCAGCAGCACGTCCATCCGCGAGGTGAGGTCGGCGACCTGTTCGCGGCCGATGCGATGAATTTCGGCGGCGCTGAGGTTAGTCGTCGTATGTTGTGCAAGCGTTGCGGCATAATAGGCCTCGCCATCGGGCAGCCGCGCGACGCCGGCATCGGTACCGGCGCGCGGCAGCAGCGCGGTCAGCGCATCGATCTGGCGCGACAGCGCGACGCGGATCGGGCCTTCGAAGACCGCGGCGGCGCGCTCGCCATAACCCGAAAGGCCGATCGCGGCGCTGCGCCTGGCGATCGAGGCGACGAGCGTCTTGCCCGCGACATCGCCATCGCGCAGGCGTGCGAGCTGTTGCAGCGCCTGATCGAGGATGAAACGCGGCGCGACGACGCCCATTGCCGCGTTCGCCTTCACGATTTCGGTGTCGGCGTCGAACAGCGCCGGGATCGCCTGCAGCCGCACCATATAGGCGTCGGCATCGGCCTGGCTCGCGACCGGATGCTGGCTGTCGAGGAAGGTGCTGACCCCCGTATAGAAGCCGCCGAGCTGGGTGACGCCATAGGGGCCGGGGCGGTGGCCAAAGCCGCCGGTGTGATAGGTGAAACGCGCAAGCCGCTGGCGCGTGACCAGATCGAATTCGGCACTGTCGTGCGCGATGCGCGCCGTGTCGCCGAGCGTATCAGCCTTGATCGCGCGTACCGCCGCGAGATCGCTGTCGATCTGGCGCGTTCGCGCTGCGCGGGCAGCGGGCGACCAGTCGGGAAATTGCGCGCGTAGCGCGGCGCGCGCGCCGGTATCGAGGCCGAGCGAGGTCGCGCGCGTGGGATCGTCGCGCAACCCCTGTTCGAACTGCGCCGCGAGAAGCGTGTCGAGGCGCGAGTCGGCGCCGTCTTTGGCCGCGACTTCCTTGGCGGCGAGGGGGCCGGCGACGGTTGCGACGGCAAGGCCGCCCATTGCTGCCAGGACAGTTCGCCGGTCGGGTGCGGTGTCGGTCATGCGATTCTCTCTCCTCCGTTGTGCGGCGAACCTAGGGTTGGGGCGTTTCCGTCGCAACCTGCTGGCGCTGCGGCGGAAATTCGATTTCGGGCCGACCCGTCCGGCTTCCGCGACCAAAGCCCCGCTCGATGCGGATCATTTTGGGGATGATGTTCGTTGGTGGACTTCGCACGGAATGTTCCAGTGGATGGAGAATGAAATGACCATGCTCAAAAAAGCGGCGATATCCTTGGCGATGCTGTCGACGGTTGCGTCCCCGGTTGCCGCCTCCGCGGCAGGCGGCGTACGCGCGCCGTCGCTGGCCGAGGGCCAAAGCGAGCTGGAAGGCAATTCGAGTTGGATCATCGGGCTGCTCGGCCTGTTGGCCGGTATCACCGCCATCGTCCTTGTTGCCGACGACGACAAGGATTCGCCCGTCAGCCCGAATTGATCGCCGGCATCCGGCCGCGCGCATCGATTGGTGTGTGCGGCCCGAAGCGCAGGCGCGGCGCTTTCACCATCATGAACGGCGCGGCGCTTCTGCGACATTTTGCGACAATTTTCCGTCGATCCGGCAATGTGCTGAGACGAACGACGCCTAGAACCGCTTCATCGGGGATCCGGCTCCTGTCCGGCAGGCCCCTTGAAGGAGTTCGTTACGTGAACAAGAAAATCTCTCTTTTGACGCTGGGCGCAGCGCTTCTTGCCGTGCCCGTTCTTGCTGCACCCGGTGGCGCCAAGGGCGACGCCGACGGCAATGGCGTGCTGACCCGCGCCGAAGCCCAAGCGAATGCAACGCAGATGTTCGCCCGGATGGATGCGAACAAGGACGGCAAGCTCGATGCCGCCGACCGCAGCGCACAGCATGCAGAGCGGCAGGCAAAGATGTTCGCCAGCCTCGATGCCGACGGCAATGGCAGCATCAGCAAGGCCGAATGGGACAAGCATGGTGCCGACCGCGCCGCCAAGCGTGCCGAACGCGGTGAAAAGCGCGCCGCCGCCGGTGAAGCCGGTGATGGCAAGCGCGACGGTATGCGCGGCGGCCATCATGGCAAGCGCGGTGGTCACCATGGCATGGGCGGCCGCATGATGGGTAAGGCCGATACCGACGGCGACAAGGCCGTCAGCCAGGCCGAATTCCAGACCGCGGCACTCGCGCGCTTCGATGCCGCTGACGCGAACAAGGATGGTCAGGTGACCGCCGAGGAACGTCAGGCACAGCGCGGTGCGTGGCGCGCCAAGCGCGGCGCGGCTCCGGCCGCTCCCGCGAGCGAATAGGATATTTGGCAGGGCCGCGGCGACAAAGCGTAGGGCCTTCCTCCCCTCCCGGCATTGCCTTTGTTGCCGGTCCCTGCCAGCTATCGCCCATCGGCCCCCGCGGCCGGTGGGCGAACTAGCATTTCATATGGAACCTTGATGACCGACAGCGACACGCCCCGCATCCTGCTGATCGACGACGAACCCTCGATCCGCGAACCGCTCGGCGAATATCTGACCGCGCAGGGCTTTGCCGTCACCGACGCCGCAAGCGCCGCCGAGGCGCGCTCGGTGCTGCGCGCGCAGGGCGTCGACCTGGTCGTCAGCGATATCATGATGCCCGGCGAGGACGGGCTGTCGCTGACCCGCCATTTGCGCGAGACGAGCAGCATCCCGGTCATCCTGCTGACCGCGCGCGCCGAGGATACCGAACGGATCATCGGGCTGGAAATCGGCGCCGACGATTATGTCGTCAAACCCTTTAATCCGCGCGAACTGGTCGCGCGCATCCGCACCGTGCTGCGCCGGACGCAGCAGGGCGGGCGCGCGCTCGATCCGGGCGGCACTTATTATGCCTTCGGCGACTGGGTGCTCCGCGAAGTCGAGCGCGTACTCGTCGATGGCGAGGGCAATGAGGTCGCGCTGTCGTCGGGCGAATATCATCTGCTCCACGCGCTGGTCCGCCATCCGCGGCAGGTGATGAGCCGCGACCGCTTGCTCGACATGGTGCGCGGGCGTGAGGCCGATATCTTCGATCGCGCGATCGACAATCTGGTCAGCCGGCTGCGCAAGAAGATCGAGGTCGACCCTGCGCACCCGCAGCTCGTCAAGACCGTGTGGGGCGGGGGCTATACGCTCGCTTGCGAAGTCAAGCGGATGGGCCCCGCGGCGTGAAACTGCGCCTGTGGCCCAAAAGCCTGGTCGGCCAGCTCGTCTTTGCGGTCGCTGTGATGCTCTTCGTCGCGCAGGCGATCAATTTCGTGCTGCTGTCGCGCGGGATGCGGCAGCAGACGCTGGCGCACGGCGGCGGCATGGCGGTCGCGCGGATCATCGATGCGATCGAGCGCGACCGGCGCGGCGACTTCGGGCCGCCACGAAACGAGCGCGAGCGACACGAAGCGCGCGAACGCGCGCAGAAACTGGTGATTTCCGACGCTCTCCCCCCGATGCCCGCCGGCGCGGTGCGGATCCCTGACTTGGCCGCCTATGTCGAAGGCCTGCTCGGCGAAACCAATGTGCCTGCCGCGATGGTCGACGCGTGGGCGCTCCCGCCGCGCGAACAGCAGCGGCTGCGACGGCCTGCATTCCCCGATCGTGCCGTCATCGTCGTCGCCAAGGTCGACGGGCGCTATTTCGCGGTGCGAACGCGTATCGCGGCGAGCGGCAACCGGCTTCAGGGCTTCCTCGTCTGGCAGACGCTATCGCTTTATCTGCTGTTGCTCGTGCCGATCATGCTGATCGCCTATCGCGCGGCGCGGCCGCTCCGCGACCTGACGCGCGCGGCTCGTGCCAATCCCGCATTACGCGATGCCGAGCCGCTCGACGAGGAGGGGCCGTCGGACGTGCGCGACCTGATCGCTGCCTTCAACGCCTATCGCAGCCGGATTTCGACGATGCTGTCGGACAAGGACCGGATGCTCGGTGCGGTCGGTCACGATCTGCGCACCCCGCTCGCCAGCCTGCGCGTGCGTGTCGAGGGTGTCGAGGACGACAGGCTCCGCGACAAGATGATCGCGAGCATCGACGAGATGACGGCGATGCTAAGCGACATATTGGCGCTTGCACGCTCGGGCGCGGGGACCGAGGCCCAGGAACGTGTGCCGCTCCGCGAACTGATCGGCGAACTCGCGGCCGATTATCAGGAACGCGGCAAGGATGTCGCGGTCGGGGACGTGGCCGACGTCCATGTGCTGGTCCGCCCGATGCTGATCAAACGCGCGCTGCGCAACCTCGCCGACAATGCCATTGCCTATGGCGTTCGCGCGCGGCTGTCGGTTCGTGCCGAGGGCGGCGTTGCGCATATCGGCGTCTCGGACGACGGGCCCGGGCTGACCGACGCGCAGATCAGGACATTGGTCGAGCCGTTCGCGCGCGGCGAGCAGTCGCGCAATCGGGCGACGGGCGGCGCGGGGCTCGGCCTGTCGATCGCACGCGATATTGCGGAGGGCGAGGGCGGGACGCTGACGCTCTCGAACCGGACGGGTGGCGGGCTCGATGCGGTCATTGCGCTGCCGGTTCAGGCTTAGCTGGGCAAGCCGCCGTCGGCCGCTGACGCGAAGTTCGGCTTTGGGGTGGTGAACTGCCCGTTGTGAACCCCGGCGAAAGCCGGGGCCTAGGGCTTTAGAAAGCCAGCGTATGCTAGTGCCGCTCTGGGCCCCGGCTTTCGCCGGGGTTCACATCTCTATCGGCAGCAACCGGTCGTTAGCTGTCCAAGCATTATGACCAGCGCAAATGGCGGCCTAGCGCGGACGTCAGGCGTAGATCGCGATCGCCTGACTGCCGCTCAGCACCGGCTCGCCGGCGCGGTTCCACAGCATCATGTCCTGCACCGACAGGCCGTGGCGTGCGTAGCCGGTCTTGGCCGACAAGAGCCACCAGCCGTCGTCGGTCTGCGGCGTGCCCGTCAGCATGTTCACCGTCCAGTTCATCGAGCTGATCGGCCCGAACTGGCTGAACAGCGCCATCGCCGCGGGGGGCAGCGCGTCGCCCATCGCGAGCAGCGCGACCGCGGGATGGCACGCCGGTTCCTCGACAAAGCGCACCCAGGTCAGATATTCGCCGACCTCGCTTTTCCACGCAAAGCGCGGGCCGGTGGTCGGGCGCATGTCGAAATGGCGCACGAAGCTGGGGCGCGCGTGATGCTCGGGCACCGGCGCCAGCGTTTCGGGCGCGGGGGCATCGGGTATCGTCAGCCGGTTGTGATCGAGGTGGCTTGTCCGGTCGCCCGAAAAGGCGAAGGTCGCGGCGGTGCCGAAGCCCTGATCGCTCGACACGCCGGCGTCGATGAACAATGATGATTTCGACTGGCGCAGCACGCGCGTTTCGACGGTGCAGTCGCCGCCGACGGGCCCGACGAAGCTGATCTGCGCATAGCGCAGCGGCGTCTCGGTCGGGTGCAGCGCCATCGCGCCCGCGAGCGCCACCGCCGAGCTGATCCCGCCATAGGCGGTGCGGCCCTGCATCCATCCTTCATCGATATGCACTTTGGCCACGCCCTCTTCGGTGCGCAGCGTCGATAGCAGCGCGTCGAGCGCGCTGGGGGAGGTCGTCATCTTGGTCTTAGTCCTCGATCTGGAATGTCAGCCCGGCATGCTCGGTCAGCCGCGCGATCAGCGCATCGCCGAGCAGCGCGCCGGGTGTCCACACGCCGCCCGCGCCCTTGTTTTCGAGCAGCGCGATCCCCGTTTCGGCGAGCATCTTCGACGTCGAGCCATAGCCGGGGTCACGGTCGCCCTGAACGCTCGCGCGCACGGTGGTGCCGTCGGGATATTCGCCGATGAAGAGGATGTCGTAAAAGCCGTTTTCGCGCTGTTCCTTGCTCGGGCCTTCGCCGGGCTTGATGCTGGGGTCGAACGGGTTTGCCTTCGCCATCGCTTCGGCCATCGCCTTGCCGGCGTCGCCGATCGTCGTCATCACCATCTCGTCATAGACCAGATCCGCGCCCCACGGATGGCCGAGCAGGAAGTTGGTGCGGTGGACATTCTTGGTGTTGATCGGCGCCATCACGAAGGGCGCGGTCCAGGTGCCGGTCGCGCCGTCATATTCGGGGATCAGACCGGTCGGCTGCGAAGGGCCCTCGAAACCGGGGGTCAGCGCAAAGCTCGATTTGAGGAGCAGGGCGAGCGACGGCTTTTTCGCGATCGCTTTCAGCGTTTCGGTGAGGCTGGCGATCGTGCCGCCCGACGCGCCGCCCGCCATCTTGCGGACGCGGCCTTTGACGCGCGGCGCGGGCTTGCCGTGCCGCTTCACGGCCTCAGCCTGCAGGAAGTGGACGCCGAGGTCGAAGGGGATCGAATCGAACCCGCAGGAGAAGGTGATGCGTGCGCCCGATGCCTTGGCCGCATCCTGATGCTCGTCGATCATATCGCGCATCCAGCCGGGTTCGCCGCAAAGGTCGGCATAGGCGGTGCCCGCGCGGACGCAGGCGGCGACGAGTTCGTTGCCGTAAAGCTGGTACGGGCCGACGGTGGTGAGCACGACCTTCGTGCTGGCGGCCATCTTGTCGAGGCTCGCGGGATCGCTTGCGTCGGCGACGACCAGCGGCGTTTCTTCGCTGGCGCCGATCAGGTCGCGCACTTCGGCGAGCTTTTCGAGGCTGCGGCCTGCCATCGCCCATTTGGGCGCATCCTTGCGGTCCTTGTAATGGTGCGCCAGATATTCGGCGACGAGACGGCCGGTAAAGCCCGTCGCACCATAGACGATGATGTCGAGATCGCGGCTCGCAGCCATGGCAGACTCTCCCTTTACGTAAACGTTAAGTGGAGGCTAGCGCAGCGCGGCCGCGATGCCAAGCGCGAAGCGTCACCGCCGCCAGAACGGCCGCTTTTTGACCACAACTGGCGCCCCGGCCGCTTCGGCACGCCCCTCGGCGCGCGCCGCCCGAAGTTCTGCCTCGACCGCATGCCGCTGCGCGGCACCTTCGGCAACTTCCGCCCGCCGCTTCGCACGCAGCGCGTCATAGCTCCACCGCGTATGCCCATAGCCGAACAGGCAGAGCAGGCCGCCCGCGATCGCCAGGTTCTTCATCGCCGCCATCGCCTGCACCGGATCGGTGAATTCGCGGTGGAAGAACAGGATCGTCAACAGCACGAAGCCCGCAAGCAGCACCGACCACAGCCGCGTCGCGATGCCGAGGACCAGACAGATGCCAGCGATCAGCTCGAACAGCCCGGTCGGGATCGCAAGCCCACCGGGGAGGCCAGCCGCGGAAATCATCGCGGTTGTATCATTTACATGGATCAGCTTGTTGATCCCCGACACCACGAAAATCAGGGCTATGAACAGGCGGCCGAAAAAGACGGCGATCATGGACATTTGACATCCTCCACTGCGCGCCCCGTCCGCTTGTGCAGACAGGACGCGCAGGCGAGGCGATGGGTTCCGCCCTAGCGCGGGGTGAAGACGAGTTCGGCGACCTCGCAGTCGCTGCAATCGAGCGCGCGCAGCGTCGCCGCACCGGGGCCGGCGGGCAGATCGACATCCGCAAGCTTTACCACCTGCCAGGCCGAACCCGCCGGGACCGGTACACCGCGTTCGTCGATGCCGATGCGGCCGCCCTTCGCCGATCGCACGCGTGCCGAGACCGTCCATCGTCCCGCTTTTGCGACATCGGCGCTGTAGCGCATGAACTCGCCGGTCACGAAGTCGCTGACATAAGGCTTTCCGTCCGCGTCCCGGGCGATATCGACGCCGTCGTTGCGGTACGTCGTGCCGTTGTTCCACGGCGTCCGCTCGCCGCCGGTCGCGACATGGTAATTGCCGTCGACGCTGTCCTGATAGGCGACTCCCGGCGGGCCGAGGTCATAATCGGCGGCGGTGATGGCCAGTGCCTTGCTGTCCAGCGTGCGGGCGACGAAGGGACGATAGCTCGCGTCGCGCGGTTGGCGGAACATCGCGTCGATGACGTCGGGTTTGGGGATATTTTTTTCGAAGCGGGTGTTCTCGGCAAGTTGCATCATCGCGGCGAACGCCTCGTCGGCAGCGGGCTTGGGGCCCTTTCCGGTCATCCACGCCACGATCTTCATCCAGCCATCGCCGGCGACGATCTCGAGCGGCTGGTTGAAGCCGATTTTCTTGAGCGGCCAGAAATTCCAGCCGATCCCGTCGCCCTCGACCAGCGCGATCGCATCGCGATACCAGCCATTGCTGTTCTCGCCCGACTCGCCCAGCCAGATCGGGCGGTTGTAACTGGTGCGCAGCGCCTTGATCTCGGCAATGCTCGCTTCGTCGTTGCGGTTCCAATATTTGTGGAAGCTCAGCACCATATTGGCGTCCCACGCGGGCGGCAGGCCCTTGTAATTATTGCCCCAGCAATTGCCCTCGATGATCACGATGTGTTTTTTGTCGACCTTGCGGATCGCGGCGGTGATCCGCTGTTGCAGGCTCCAGACGTCCTTGTTCTCGGTCTCGTCGCAGCCATTGCCCTTGCCGGGGGTCGCAAAGCTCCAGTTCGGCTCGTTGATGAGGTCGTAGGCGCCGATCCACGGTTCGTCTTTGTAGCGTGCGGCTAGCTTGCTCCACAGCGCGACCGTCTTGCGCTGATTTTCTTCGCTCTGCCACAGCGAGGGTTTGGCCGGGTCGCGGTCGGAAATGGCGAGGTCGTTGCCTTGGCCGCCCGGCGCGGCGTGGAGGTCGAGGATCAGATAGATGCCGTTCGCCTTGCTCCACGCGAGCAGGCGGTCGATGCGCGCGAAGCCTTCCTCATGCCATGTGTCCTGTCCCGCCTTGGGTTCCTTGTCCGTAGGCAGGGTGAGTTGGTCGAAATGGATCGGCAGGCGCACCGAGTTGAAGCCCCATTTCGCCATCGCGGCGATGTCCGCCTCGGTCGTGTGATTGTCGAGCCAGGCGCGGTAGAAGGTTGCGGTGCGCTCCTCGCCGACCAGTTCGACGAGCCTGGCGCGGATCTTATGCTGCTGCCCGACCTCGCCGAGCTTCAGCATATAGCCTTCCTGCAGCATCCAGCCGCCGAGCCCCATCCCGCGCAGGATCACCGGCTTGCCCGATCCATCGACGATCTGGGTCCCCTCAACCTTCAGAAAGCCCTCGGCGCGCGCCGCCGTCGAGGAAAGCAGCGCGGTAAGCGCGAGTGCGGCGGTGCGGAATTTCATGACCTCATCCCCATTTATGATTTATGGGAACGTTATCAATTTTCGCTGTCAGGGCAAGCGCGTTAGCGTAAGTCGCGGTATCAGAGCTTGGGAAGCGTAACGCCCTTTTGCCCCATATATTTGCCTGCGCGGTCGGCGTAGCTCGTCTCGCACGGCTCATTGCCTTGCAGGAACAGGAACTGGCAAGCGCCTTCATTGGCGTAAATCTTGGCGGGCAGGGGGGTGGTGTTCGAAAACTCCAGCGTCACATGCCCTTCCCAGCCGGGTTCGAGCGGGGTGACGTTCACGATGATGCCGCAGCGCGCATAGGTCGATTTGCCGAGGCAGATCACCAGCACGTCGCGCGGGATGCGGAAATATTCGACTGTGCGCGCGAGCGCGAAACTGTTCGGAGGGATGATGCAGACGTCGGTTTCGCGGTCGACGAAATTCTTGGGGTCGAAATCCTTGGGATCGACGATCGTACTGTCGACATTGGTGAAGATCTTGAACTCGGGCGCGACGCGCGCGTCATAGCCGTAAGAGGAGAGGCCGTAGCTGATGCAGCCGTCGCGGCGCTGCGCCTCGACAAACGGTTCGATCATGCCCTGCGTTTGGGCGGCTTCGCGAATCCAGCGGTCGGAAAGAATGGCCATGCTTGTCTCTTGTCGGTCCTTCGGGGCTTGCGCAAGCGGTCAGTCGATGAGGCCGAGATCCTTGGGCCCGAAAGCTGCGGGAAGCAGCTCGCTGAGCTTGTAGCTCTTCACCGCGCTGCCGTCGCCCGAGGCACAGTGGACAAGAATATCGGTTTTCGAACGCTCGGCAGCTTCGTTGAGGATTTGGCGGCAGCGGCCGCAGGGATTGACGGGGTCGGTGCCGAGCAGCTTGTCGCCGTCGGGGCGGCCACCGATGATCGCGACCTCGGCAAGCTCGCCGATCCAGCCTTCGTTGACGATCTTCGCCACCGCGACGGTTTCGGCGCAGAGGGTCAGGCCGTAACTGGCATTTTCAACGTTGGCGCCGGTCACAACGTCGCCATTCTTGAGCAGCAAGGCCGCGCCGACATGAAAGCCCGAATAGGGCGCATAGGCGCGGCTCGCGGCGTCGCGCGCGGCGTCGATCAGCGCATCACGGTCGTCGGTCATTGCATCTCTCCTTGCGGGCGCAGCGCGTTCCACCCGACAGTACCCTCGGCGCCCGACAGGCGGATATAGTCGTTCGCCTGCCACATCGCCCAGGGATGGGCACCATAATCGGGTTCGAAGAAGTCGCGGCGCAGCCAGGTTGTGCGCGCGATACCCTGCGTCACCTTGTAATCGGCCTCGAACGCCGGGCCGGGCGCGATCAGACTGCGCTTGCCCATATGGGCCTCGATCTGTGCGAGGAAGGTCGCGAGTTCGGACAGCAGCAGCGCGCGCGTCGGCCGGTCGGGGCAGCGGTCGTCATAATCGAGCCATACGACGGCGGGGAGGGCGTCGGCGCGACGCGGGACATGGCGAATGAAATTCGCGGCCTGGTCGGTGGCGAGCTGGCAGAGGCTATAGCGATGGATCGCGCCCGCCTGTACCCCCGCTTCGCGTGCATCAGCCATGTTACGGGCGAATTGCGGATCGACACCTGCGGAGCCGTCGGTCCCCATGATATAAGCGAAATCGGCGCCGGCGGCCTTGATCGACCCCCAATGGACGTCGCCATTGTCGGCGTCGATCGTGACGCCCTGAATCGGATAGAGCGTGCGGTCGGGCGTCCAGCGCGCCGCCCACCATAGCGCGAGTCCCGCGGCGAGGAGCAGCAGCACGATCGCGCCGCCGATCTTGCGCAGCGTCCGCACGATTGCGCTGCGCCAATCACCGCCGGCCTTGCCCGGCCTTTTGCCCCTGATCGCCCCCGTCGCCATGCTCAACCCTTGATGTGCAGCACGCAGATCAGCGTGAACAAACGCCGCGCCGTCGCGAAATCGACCGCGATCTTGCCGTCGAGCCGGTCCATCAGCATCTCGGCCGCCTCGTTGTGCAGCCCGCGCCGCGCCATATCGACGGTCTCGATCTGCTGCGCGGTCGACGTCTTGATCGCCTGATAATAGCTGTCACAAATTGCGAAATAATCTCGGATCGGGCGACGAAAGCGGCCTAGCCCCAGGATGATCGCCTCAAGCGGGGAGCCATCTTCGCGTGATATTTCAAATATCAATCGGCCGTCCTCGACGCGCAGCATCAAGCGGTAGGGGCCGGCATAGCCATCCTCGTGCCCGCGTTGCGGCACGAATTTATTGTCCTCGATCAGATCGAAGATCGCGACGCGGCGTTCCTGTTCGACGTCGGGATTGCGCCAAACGATCGAACCCTCGTCGAGTTCGATCGAAATGATCCGTTGTTTCGAGGGGTCCGCGTCGGCCATATTCTTCGTGCTTCTACTTGGCCGGGGGCGAAGGGCAAGCCGAGTTATTCACAGCATTCCACAGTTATGATATGCCGGGCGACATAGCCGGTTGCGCCGCTGGGGTCGCCGCCGCATGAAGACAGCGATGCCTGAATTAGCCCTTATCCCGACCGCCGTTGCCACTGGCGACGAGCGCCAAATGCCGCGCAATATCGAGGCCGAGGCCGCGTTTCTCGGTGCGATTCTGATCGACAACCGAGTCGTCGAGGATCTGCCCGTCGCGCTTAACCCCGAACATTTTTTCGAGCCGCTCCACGGCCGCATTTTCCAGCAGACGATGGCGCTGATCGAGCGCAACAGCATCGCGACGCCGGTCACGCTGAAGCCTTATTTCGAGGCCGACGAGGCGATGAAGGCGGTCGGCGGGGTGGGCTATCTTGCGCAGCTCACCGGCAGCGGCGCCGGCCTGATCGGCGCGCGCGACTTTGCACGCCAGATTTTCGACCTCGCGCTGCTCCGCGAACTGGCGGGGGTCGGGCGCACGCTTGTCGAAAATGCGCTCGACACCAGCGAAAGCGTCGATCCGCAGGCGCAGATCGAGGAGGCTGAAACTGCGCTCTACCGCGTTGCGGGCGGCGAGGCCGAGATGGGATCGGTCAAGAATTTCAGCCAGGCGAGCCTCGTTGCGCTGCAGGCGGCCGAGCGCGCGCTCAACTCGGGCGGCCATCTTTCGGGGATCACGACCGGCATCGCGAGCATGAACGCCAAGATCGGCGGCATGCACAATAGTGACTTGATGATCCTCGCGGGACGTCCGGGCATGGGCAAGACCTCGCTCGCGACCAATATCGCGTACAACGCCGCCGAGCGTTTCCGCCGCGACGAGGATGACGGCATCCCGCCCGAAAAGAATATGGGCGCGAAGGTCGCCTTCTTCAGCCTCGAAATGTCCGCCGACCAGCTCGCGACGCGCGTGCTCGCGGAACAATCGGGGGTGTCGGGCGAAGCGCTGCGCATGGGCAAGATCAGCAAGGAGCAGTTCCAGCAACTCTCCCGCGCCGCGCAGCAGCTCCAGACCTTGCCGCTGTTCATCGACGATACGCCGGGCCTGACGATCGCGGGCCTGCGTACCCGCGCGCGGCGCCTGCAGCGGCGCCATGGCATCGGCTTCATCATCGTCGACTATCTCCAGCTGCTCCAGGGATCGTCGAAGAGCGGCGACAACCGCGTGCAAGAAATTTCCGAAATTTCACGTGGTTTGAAGACGCTGGCGAAGGAACTTCATGTGCCCGTGATGGCGCTGTCGCAGCTCAGCCGGCAGGTCGAAAGCCGCGAGGACAAGCGCCCGCAGCTCTCCGACCTTCGCGAATCGGGCTCGATCGAGCAGGACGCGGACATGGTGCTCTTCGTGTTCCGCGAGGATTATTATGTCGCGGCAAAGGAGCCCAAGCGCCCGGTCGAGGGCGACGATGTGAAGATCCATGCGCAGCATGAAGAATGGGCGGCCGAAATGGAGCGTGTCTTCGGCCTTGCCGAAGTGATCGTCGCAAAATCACGCCACGGCTCGACCGGCAAGATCCGCATGCACTTTGAGGCGAAGACGACGAAGTTCAGCGACCTTGCCGACGACAGCATGGCGTTCGAGGATTATGAATAGCAAAAGCTGACCGGGCGGCGTCGTCCGACGCCACCCGGCCGTTGCTTTCGCCTGTCGGGGCGATCAGTTCTTGATGATCGCGCCGCCGACATGATCGAGGAAGAAGACCGAGTCCTCCAGCGCCTCGGCGTCATGCTCAAAGCCCGGGCCGGCGTTCATATAGTCGCCCGCCGACATGATGATGTCACCGAAGCGGATTTTGCCGGAGAGCATCACGATCTGCTCGGGTCCTTCATGGTCGTGAACCGGGAAGGTCGCGCCCTTTTCGAAGCGGATGAGGTCGGCGCCCGTGCCGTCCTCGCCCCAGATATGCGCCATCGTGACGCCCGGAATGCCGATTTCTTCGAACTTCCAGTCCTTGCTGTTCAGGTAAAACATCTTTCATTCCTTTCGTTTCGTTTGGCGCCGGACCGTCCGGCGATGGGAATGAAATACGGCAGGTGCGGGCGCGGCAGAATTCCCGAAGAATGGAAAGCGGCCTCTCTGAATCCGGTAAGCTGGGCCGCGGTGAGTCAAGCTGCTATGAAGGCAGCAGGAGCGCATGCCGATGGACCGTCTGGATGCGATGCAGGTGCTGTTGGCCGTGGTCGACGCGGGGAGCCTGTCGGCAGCGAGCCGCGCGCTCAACGCGCCGCTGCCGAACGTCAGCCGGCGCGTGGCCGAGCTTGAACAACGTCTCGGGACAAAACTGCTCATCCGTACCAACCGCAATATCCAGCTCACCGATGCCGGCCGCGATTATGTCGATGCGATCCGCGAGGTGATGTCGCAGATCGACGTCGCCGAGCGGCGCGCGTCGGGCGAATATCTGGCGCCGCGCGGCGAACTCGCATTGACGACGTCGATCGAGTTCGGTCGGCTGGTGGTGTTGCCGCTGTTGATGAACTTCCTCGAAGACTATCCCGAGATCACCGTGAGCATCATCTCGACCGACGGCCGCGTGCAGTTGGTCGACGATCGTATCGACGTGGCTGTGCGTATCGGTCCGTTGACCGACAGCTCATTGGTCGCGACCAAGGTTGGCGAGGTGGTTCCGTTGACCTGTGCCAGCCCCGACTATCTCGCGCGCAAAGGGCGGCCGGCCAAACCTCGCGATCTGCTCGACCATGATGGCGCGCTGTTCGGCAAGCTCAACGAGGGGTGGTGGCAATATGAGTATGAGGGGGAGACAATCGAGACGAAGCCTCGACCACGCGTGCGGGGAAACACTGCGAGCGCCTCGATCACCGCGGCCTTGAGCGGGCTTGGCATCACACGCGCGCTTGATTTCCAGGTTGCCGAGCATCTGCGGTCGGGCGCGCTCGTTCGTATTCTCGAAGAATATGAGGTCGCGCCGCTGCCGGTGCATCTGCTTTACGTAAAGTAGGGACTGTTGCCGCTGAAAGTGCGCGTCTTTCTCGACTGGATAGCCCCGCGACTAAGGCAACGACTGAAGGACCTTGCAGACCTGCCGTAGGTGCGGCGATCAGAAAGCCGGATCGTTGGCCGGATCGTCGCCCAGCGGTGTCACTTCGCTGTGGATGCCGCATTCGGTCTTGTCCCAGCCGCGCCAGCGGCCCGAGCGCGGGTCTTCGCCGGGCTTTACCTTCGACGTGCAGGGCGAGCAGCCGATCGAGGGATAGCCTTCGGCCTCGAGCGGGTGGCGCGGCAGGTCGTACGCCTCAAAATAGGCATCGAGCTCTTCGCGCGTCCAGTTGGCGAGCGGATTGAATTTCAGGCGGCCGGTGTTGCCGTCGAGTTCGAAACGCGCGAGGCCCTGCCGCGTCGACGACTGGAAACCCTTGCGGCCGGTGATCGACGTGTCGAAATCGGCCAGCGCCTTTTCGAGCGGCTTGATCTTGCGGATTTCGCAGCAGCCGTCGGGGTCGTACGACCAGCGCAGTTCGGTCGCGTCCTTGGCGGCGAGGTCTTCGGCGTCAGGGGTCAGGTTGACGATGTTAAGCCCCAGCTTCACGGCGAGTTCGTCGCGATAGGCCAGCGTTTCGGGAAAATGCTTGCCGGTATCGAGGAACAGCACCGGCATGTCGGGCGCAACCTGCGTCACCAGATGGAGCAGGACCGCGCTTTCGGCGCCGAAGCTCGAGACGATTCCGGTCTCCCCAAGCAATCCCGCGCCGATCACGCTCGTCACCACCTCCGCGGCGTCCTGACCGCGGAAGAGGTTGTTGAGGCGTATGACGTCGGCCTGCGTGAAGCGCGGCGCCACGTCGATCCGGTCGCGGGTGCGGTCGGAGTTTTGGGGGGGAGAGACCTTCACGTCAGCCATGCCTTAATTTCCAGATCGGCACCGCGCCGTCGGCGGCGCCCTGATAATGTTCGGGCCAACGCGTGAGCGCTGCTTCGACATCGGCGGCGTTGAGCTCCTTTTCGGGCGCGAACGTATCGAAGCCGCAGCGCTTCATATAGGCGATCTGGTCGACGAGGACGTCGCCCTGCGCGCGCAGTTCGCCAGCATAGCCCGCCTCGCGCAGGATACGCGCCGACGAATAGCCGCGGCCGTCGCGGAACTTGGGGAAGGCGACCTCGATCAGCGCGAGCCGGTCGAGATGCGGGATCAGTGCACGCGCATCTTCGTCGGGTTCGAGCCGGACCGCAGTCGCGTTCGACTGTGAAAGGAAGGCGTCGAGGGTGACCGCGGGTTCTTCGCCCTCAGAGTGGATATGCTCAACCATAGATCGCCTCCTTGAAGGGGGCCATGCCGACGCGGCGGAAGGTGTCGACGAAGCGCTCGCCCTCGGTCCGTTCGGCGAGATATTTGTTGGTCACGCGCTCGATCGCGTCGACGACGCCATCCTCGTCGAAGCCGGGACCGGTGATCGTGCCGAGGCTGACGTCCTCCGCGCCCGATCCGCCGAGCGACAGCTGGTAGTTTTCGGTGCCCTTGCGGTCGACGCCGAGGATGCCGATGTGCCCGGCATGGTGATGCCCGCAGGCGTTGATGCAGCCCGAAATCTTGAGCTTGAGTTCGCCCAGTTCCTTCTGGCGCCCGAGGTCCGAAAAGCGCGTAGCGATCTTTTGCGCGACGGGGATCGAGCGCGCGTTGGCGAGACTGCAATAATCGAGACCGGGGCAGGCGATGATGTCGCTGATCAGGTCGAGGTTCGGCGTCGCGAGCCCCGCCGCGTCGAGCGCCTGCCAGACCGCATAGAGATCGGCCTTCCGAACATGCGGCAGCACGATGTTTTGCGCGTGGGTGACGCGCAGTTCGTTGTGGCTGTATTTCTCGCCAAGGTCCGCCATCACGTCGATCTGTGCCGAGCTGGCGTCGCCGGGGATGCCGCCGATGGGCTTCAGGCTGATGTTGACGATTGCATGGCCCGGAACCTTGTGCGTCGCGACATTCTGGTCGACCCAGACGGCGAAGTCGGGATCGCTGCGGTCGATCGCGTCGGGCGCCGATGCGTCGAGCGGCGGCGGCGCGAATTGCGCCGCGATGCGGTCGAATTCGGCCTTCGGCGGGTCGATGCCCAGCGACTTTACGTGCTTGAACTCTTCCTCGACCTGGCGGCGATATTCGTCGGCACCGAGTTCGTGGATCAGGATCTTGATCCGCGCCTTGTAGATATTGTCGCGGCGGCCATAGCGGTTGTAGACGCGCAGGCACGCCTCGGCATAGCTGAGCATGTCGTCGAGCGGCACGAAATCCTTGATCAGCGGCGCGATCATCGGGGTACGGCCCATGCCGCCGCCGACGTAGAAAGCGGCGCCATGCTGGCCGTCCTTCTCGACGATCTGGATGCCGATGTCGTGGAGGCGCATCGCGGCGCGATCCTCATCGGCGGCGATGACGGCAATCTTGAACTTGCGCGGCAGATAGCTGAATTCGGGGTGGAAGCTCGACCATTGGCGGAGCAGTTCAGCCCACGGACGCGGATCGGTGATCTCGTCGGCGGCGGCGCCGGCCCACTGGTCCGAGCTGATGTTGCGGATGCAATTGCCGCTCGTCTGGATCGCGTGCATTTCGACCGACGCCAGATCCTGAAGGATCGCGGGCGCGTCCTCCAGCTTGATCCAGTTGTACTGGATATTCTGCCGCGTGGTGAAATGGCCGTAATCGCGGTCATATTTGCGCGCGATATGCGCGAGCATTCGCATCTGGCGGCTGTCGAGCGTGCCATAGGGCACCGCGACGCGTAGCATATAGGCGTGAAGCTGCAGATAAAGGCCGTTCATCAGCCGCAGCGGCTTGAACTGGTCCTCGGTGATTTCGCCGGCAAGGCGGCGGCGTACCTGATCGCTGAACTCCGCAACGCGGGCATCGACCATCGCATGGTCATATTCGTCATATTTGTACATGTCAGATCACCCAGTCGCCGGCCGCAGGATCGGCGGGTTTCAATGTCAGGTCGGGGCGAACGGTCGGCCCCAAGGCGCGAATACGGTCCTTGATGTGCGCGGGGCGCGGACCGTCGGCGGTTTGTTCGCCGTTGATGATGTAAGGGGCGTTGACGCGGCGCGCGCCTTCCTCGGCGGCAAGGATCGCCTCGCCATGCTCGCCGACGTCGGCGGCGTCCTCGATGTGCAGCGACCAATCGGCGCCGGTCCACCAGGTGACAAATCCTGTTTTCAGGTCATTGCCCGTGAGTAGCTTCATGTGAAATCCCTTATTTGTGCCGCTATCCCCGGCGCGCCGAGGCAATCGAGCGCGTCGGCCCGCGCCGCGACCTTGCCGACGATGATGAGCGCGGGGCTTTGGACTTTTTCGCGGGTGACCAGGTCGCCGAGGTCGGTGAGCAATGTGCGAAGGACGCGGGCCTCGGCGGTCGTGCCGCGCTCGATCACCGCGACGGGCAGATCGGGCGAGACGCCGTCGGCGATCAGCTTGTCGGCAATCGCCGAGGCGGTCGCGAGACCCATATAGATAACGAGCGTGCGGCCGTGGCCCGCGAGCCCCGACCAGTCCTGATCGGTCAGATCCTTGCACTGTCCGGCGACGAAGCTGACCGCGCTCGCGTCTTCGCGGTGGGTGAGGGGGAGGCCCGCCTGCGCAGCGCAGCCCGCCGCGGCGGTGATGCCGGGGACAACCTCCACCGCGACGCCGGCCTTGCGCGCCGCGTCGAGTTCCTCGCCGCCGCGGCCGAAGATGAACGGATCGCCGCCCTTCAGGCGCACGACCTGCTTGCCGGCCAGCGTTTCGCGGACGAGCAGTTCGTTGATGAGGTCCTGCTTCATCGTGTGGCGGCTGCGCTGCTTGGCGACGCTGATGCGCTCGACATGGTGCGGGATCAGCGCGAGCACGCCTTCGCCGACCAGCCCGTCGTGGACGACGAGATCTGCGCTTTCGAGCAGCCGCGCCGCGCGCAGCGTCAACAGGTCAGGGTCACCGGGACCGGCGCCGACGAGCCACAGCTTGCCGGAAGAGGGCAGGGTCTTTTCCATGGACGATAAATGGTCCGCCGCCGCCCGCATGGCAAAGCAGGCTTTTTTGACACCGGTGAAGGTAAAATTGGGGTGGCTTAAAGGTAGTTCTTGGTGACCAGCTGCGAGCCTTCGGGATCGCGCAGTCCGACGCCGATGGAGGCCCGCATCGTATCGCTTTCGGTCGACGCTACGGGATAGGCGCAATAGTCGGCGGCGTAGAAGGCGCTCGGGCGATGATTGCCCGAGAGGCCGATCCCGCCGAAGGGGGCGGCAGAGGAGGCGCCGTTGGTCGGCCGGTTCCAGTTGATCACTCCGGCGCGGGCGTTCGCCCAGAATTGGTCGTAAAGTTGGGGCGTCCCGCCGATCAGCGAAGCCGTAAGGCCGAAGGCCGTGTTGTTCGCCTCGGCGATTGCCGCCTCGAAGCTGTCGACCCGGATCATTTGGAGCAGCGGTCCGAACAGTTCGACGTCGGGCCGTTCAGGCATAGCGGTGACGTCGATGATGCCGGGGGTCAGGAAGGGCCGGCCCGCAACCGGCCGGGTCATGTGGCGGATCACCTTGCCGCCGTTCGACATCAGGATCAGGAAGCTTTCGGTGAGCGCGTCGGCCGCCTCATTGTCGATCACTGGCCCCATATAGGGCGCGGGTTCGGCGTGTGGATGATCGACGATCAGCCGGTTGGCGAGGCCGCAAACCTCGTCGATCAGCGCATCGGCGAGACTGTCCTTCACGATCAGCCGCCGCGCGTTGCTGCACCGCTGGCCGGCGCTGAGGAAGGCCGACTGGACGACGATGATCGCTGCGGTGCGGATATCGGCGGTGTCCCACACGACGATCGGGTTGTTACCGCCCATTTCGAGCGCGAGCATCTTGCCCGGCTGACCCGCAAACTGGCGGTTGAGCGCTAGGCCCGTGCGCGCCGAACCGGTGAAGAGCAGCCCGTCGATGCCCGGATGGCCGGCGAGCGCCTTGCCCGTTTCAGGGCCGCCGATCACGAGCCGGAGCACCTCTTGCGGCACGCCGGCGCTGTGGAACAGGTCGACGAGCTTGGCGCCGACCGCAGGGGTCTTTTCAGACGGTTTGAAGACCACCGAATTGCCCGCGATCAGCGCCGGGACGATATGGCCGTTCGGCAGGTGCGCCGGGAAATTATACGGGCCGAGCACCGCGACCGCGCCGTGCGGTTTGTGGCGCACGGCATTGCGCAGCCCCATCGCGCCCTCGATGCGGCGGTTGGGGGTACGTTCGGCGTAGGCTTTGACCGAAATATCAACCTTGTTCGTCACCGATTCGACTTCGGTGCGCGCTTCCCACAGCGGCTTTCCGGTTTCGCGCGCGATCAGGTCGGCCAACGCCTCGCCCTCGGCCTTCACCCGGTCGACGAAGCGGCGCAGCGTCTCGGTGCGGAAGGTGACGGGCTTTGCGGCCCATTCGGGCCAGGCGCGGCGGACGATTTCCACCTCGGCATCGACGTTGCTGACCGGGCCACGCCAGAGTTCTTCACCGGTTGCGGGTTCGAAGGAAATCAATGTCTCGCTCATGGTCGCTGGGGTCTTATCGGTGAAAGCGGGCGGCGGCAACCTGTGGCAGTGGCATGCGACGGATTGCTTGCGCCGCGTGGCGCGGTTGGCGATAGACGTTGCACGAGTCCCGCTCGCCGGGACTGGCAAACGCCGAGCAAGGGGACGTGCCATATTGGCCCAGCAAGACGCAAAGCAGGACGGGCGCCGCGACTGGTCGGACCATTATTGGTGGTCGTCCGACGGCGTCCGGCTGCACGCGCGCGTCTATGCCGGACCGGACGGGACCGAAAGCGCCCCGCCGATCCTCTGTATGCCGGGCCTCGCGCGCAATGCCCGCGATTTCGAGGCGCTGGCGCCGCATATTTCCCGCTATCGCAAGGTGATCGTGATCGAGTTCCGCGGCCGCGGCGAAAGCGCTTTTGCCAAGGATCCGATGACCTATGTCCCGCTGACCTATGTGCAGGATGTCGTTGCGATGCTCGGCGACATGGGGATCGAGCGCTTCGCGGCGATCGGCACCTCGCTCGGCGGGCTGGTCGCGATGCTGATGGCGGGGACGCTGCCGGGCCGGCTGGTCGGCGCGGTGCTCAACGATGTCGGCCCCGAACTCCAGGCCGCCGGGCTCGAGCGGATTCGCGATTATATCGGCACCGGCGGCAGCCAGCCGACGTGGATGCACGCCGCGCGGGCCTTTGCCGAACTCAATGGCGCGGTCTATCCCGGCTATGAAATCCACGACTGGCTGCGGCTGACCAAGCGGACGCACCGGCTGACCGCGGAAGGCCGCATCGTTACCGATTATGACAAGCAGATCGCAGCGCCGCTCCGCGTGCCCGGCGGTGGCGACGCAGCCGCCGATCTGTGGCCGGTGTACCGCGAGCTGGGCGACATCCCGCTGCTGATCCTGCGCGGCGAACTCTCGGACATTCTCGCGCGCGCGGCGGGCGAAAAGATGGTCGCTGAACTGCCGCGCGCGCGGCTGGTCGAGGTGCCGGGGGTCGGGCATGCGCCGACGATGGACGAGCCCGAGGCGCGGGACGCGATCGACGCCTGGGCGGCCGAATTGCCCGCCTCGTGACCACTGCCGACCGACCGGTTCGCCTGCTTCATCTCCATTCCAGCTTCTCGCTGGGCGGCAAGGAAGCGCGCGCGACACGACTGATGAATCTGATGGGGCCGCGCGCGCGGCACACCATCCTCTCGGCGGTTCCCGATGCCCTGGGCGCACGCGATGCGATCGATCGCGGTGTCGACGTCGAATTTCCGGGCGAGGCCGCACCGGCGCTGCACGGCAAGCCCGGATTGGCACGCTATCGCGAACTTGCCGATTATATGGCCGGGTTCGACCTGATCCTCACCTATAATTGGGGATCGATGGATGGGGTGATGGCGCACCGCCTGTTCGCGCCTTTTCGCGACCTTCCGCCGCTGATCCATCATGAGGACGGCTTCAACGAGGATGAAAGCGTCCGGCGCAACTGGAAACGCAATGCCTTTCGCCGCCTCGCGTTGCCGACGGCCGAGGCGCTGGTGGTGCCGTCGATGCTGCTCCAGCGTATCGCCGGTGCCGAATGGGGGGCGCGGCGGCGCACGCGGGTGATCCGCAACGGAATCGATGTCGCGGCTTATAGGGGCGAACCATCGGTGGCGATTCCGGGGCTGGCGAAGCGCACCGACGAAGTGGTGATCGGCACTGTCGCCGGCCTGCGCAAGGTGAAGGATCTGCCACGGTTGGTGCGGGCGAAGGCGATGCTGCCTGACCATGTCAGGTTGGTGATCGTCGGCGAAGGATCGGAGCGCGAGGCGATCGAAACCGCCGCGTGCGGTCAGCCGAAACGGCTGGTGATGCCCGGTTTCATGGCCGACCCGGCGCAGTGGATCGGCCATTTCGACATCCTTGCGCTATCCTCGCAAAGCGAACAGGCGCCGATTGCGGTGATCGAGGCGATGGCGGCGGGGCTGCCGGTCGCCAGCCCCGATGTCGGCGACATCGCGGCGATGGTATCGGAGGAAAACCGGCCGTTCATCGCCGCTGACGAAGAGGGTTTTCGTGCCGCGCTCGCCGCATTGGTTTCCGACCCCGCGTTGCGGCGATCGGTCGGCGAGGCCAATCGCCGCGTCGCGGCCGAACGCTTCGACGAATCTACCATGGTCGCCGCTTATGAAAATCTCTATGGTCGGGCGCTTGCAGGACGCCGCCTTTTCTCCGGGGATTAGGCGGCGCGACCATTGACTTTCACGGCCGTGTTCCGCTTACGGAAACGGCATCGGGGGCCGGCATGCGGGACGCAGCCGGTGGAGAGAAAGAGATTTAGAATGTTCAAAGGTTTGAAGCCCATCCTTTACGGCGGACGCGAAGTCTGGCCGCTGATCGAGGGTGGCAAGGGCGTGTCGGCGACGAACCATATGTCGAGCGGCGCCTGGGCCGCGGCGGGTGGTATCGGCACCGTGTCGGCGGTCAACGCCGACAGCTATGACGCCGAAGGCAAGATCATTCCCCAGGTCTATCACGCACTGACGCGTAAGGAACGCCACGAAGAGTTGATCCAGTACGGCATCGAAGGCGCGGTCGCGCAGGTTGAACGCGCCTATGAAGTGTCGGGCGGCAAGGGCGCTATCAACATCAACGTGCTCTGGGAAATGGGCGGCGCACAGCAAATCCTCGAGGGCGTGCTTGCGCGCACCAAGGGCATGGTCGCGGGTGTGACCTGCGGCGCGGGGATGCCGTACAAGCTCAGCGAAATCGCCGAGCGCCACAATGTGATGTACCTGCCGATCATCAGCTCGGCGCGCGCCTTTCGCGCGCTGTGGAAGCGGGCGTATCATAAGGTTCCGCACCTGCTGGGCGCGGTGGTCTATGAAGATCCCTGGCTTGCCGGCGGCCATAACGGCCTGTCGAACGCCGAAGACCCGCTGGTCCCGCAAGATCCCTATCCGCGCGTCGCCGCGGTGCGCGAAACGATGCGCGCAGAGGGTATCTCCGACGATGTGCCTATCGTGATGGCGGGCGGCGTCTGGTATCTGCGCGACTGGGAGAATTGGATCGACAATCCCGAACTCGGTCAGATCGCTTTCCAGTATGGCACGCGGCCGCTGCTCACCGAGGAAAGCCCGATCCCGCAGGCGTGGAAGGATCGTCTCCGCACGCTCGACGATGGCGATGTGCTGCTCCACCGCTTTTCGCCGACGGGTTTCTATTCGAGCGCCGTGCGCACGCCGTTCCTGCGCGACCTCGAAGCGCGCTCGGAGCGCCAGATTCCTTACTCGAAGCAAGAAGCGGGCGATCATATCGTCCAGCTCGATGTCGGGGTGAAGGGCAAGAATTTCTGGGTTACTCCGCACGATCGCGCGCGGGCGCGCGACTGGGCGGCCGAAGGCTATACCGAGGCGCTGAAGACCCCCGACAACACCGTCGTCTTCGTCACCGAAGCCGACAAGGGCGTGATCCGCAAGGACCAGACCGACTGCATGGGCTGCCTGTCGCACTGCGGATTTTCGTCGTGGAAGGACCATGACGATTACACGACCGGCTACCTCGCCGATCCGCGCAGTTTCTGCATCCAGAAAACGCTACAGGACATCGCGCACGGCGGCGATCCCGAACAGAATCTGATGTTTGCGGGTCATGCCGCATTCAATTTCAAGACTGATCCCTTCTACTCGAACAACTTCACCCCGACGGTGAAGCAACTCGTCGACCGGATTTTGACAGGGGATTGATCGCTTTGGGGGTGGCGCTCAGGCCCACCCCTCCAGCACCTGATCGGGCGGGCGGTGCCCATCGCACCAGGCGCGGATGTTGGCGATGACCTTTTCGCCCGACGCCTCGCGCCCCTCGATCGTCGCCGATCCGAGGTGCGGGAGCAGCACGACATTGTCGAGCGCGAGCAGCGCGGGATCGACCGCGGGCTCGTGCGTGTAAACGTCGAGCCCGGCGCCCGCGATGCGGCCGGTCTGGAGCGCGGCAACCAGCGCCTTTTCGTCTACGATTTCGCCGCGCGCCGTGTTGATGAGGTAAGCGGTCGGCTTCATGGCACCGATCCGCGCCGCATTGACCATCTCGTGCGTCTCGGCGGTGTGCGGGCAGTGGATCGTCACAACGTCGCTGATCCGCAGGAGGGTGTCGACGCTGGCGTGATAGCTCGCGCCCAATTCCTCTTCGATCGCTTCGGGCAGGCGGCGGCGGTTGTGATAGTGGATCGACAGCCCGAAGGCGCGCGCGCGGCGCGCGACCGCGAGACCGATGCGGCCCATGCCGATGATGCCGAGCAATTTGCCGCCGACGCGGTGGCCGAGCATCGCGCTCGGCGCCCAGCCGGCCCATTGACCCGAGCGCATCAATTTTTCGCCCTCGGCGAGACGGCGCGGAACCGACAGGATCAGCGCCATCGTCATATCGGCGGTGTCCTCAGTGAACACGCCCGGCGTGTTCGACACCATGATGCCCTTCGCGCGCGCCGCCGACAGGTCGATATGGTCGACGCCGGCGCCGAAATTGGCGATCAATTTCAGCCGGTCGCCCGCGGAATTGATGATATCGGCGTCGATCTCGTCGGTCACCGTCGGCACGAAGACATCGCAGTCGGCAACCGCCGCCTTCAACTGATCGCGTGTAAAAGCCTCATCGCGCGCCGACAGCGACACATCGAACAATTCCGCCATGCGTCCCTCGACATGCGGCATCAACTGGCGGGTGACGATGACGCGCGGGCGTTTCGGGCGGGATGAATCGGGCATGGCCGCCGATAGAGCGCGGCGCGGCACGGCGGTCAAGAGCGCGGGCGACGAAAAGCTGGGGACGAACGCAGCCTTTTGCGCGGCGAACGGTTGAATTGCGGGCACGAGTTTGACAAGGCAGAGCGATGACCAGCCGACATATATTAACCGCCGCCGCGTTGATGGCCGTCGTGGGACCGGCCGCCGCGCAATCCGATGTCGAATTGCCCTATTGGGCGTCGATCAATGTCGACGAGGCGCGGATGCGCAAGGGACCGTCGCCCGATGTCCCCGTAACGTGGGAGTATCGGCGCAAGGATCTGCCGGTGAAGGTCGTCGCGCGGTTCGAAACCTGGCGCAAGATCGAGGATCCCGACGGGACGCAGGGCTGGATGGCGGCGCGGCTGTTAAGCCGCACGCGCACTGCGATCGTCACCGGCGAAATCCGGCCGATGCGTGAGGATGCCAGCCCCTCGGCGGCGGTCGCCTATCGCGCCGAACCCGGCGTGGTCGGTCGCATCACCGAATGCAACGCCGGCTGGTGCCTGTTCGACGTCAAGGGCCGCAAGGGCTGGATCCAGACCGACCATATCTGGGGCGACTGACGCCGCCCCAGCGTCGGGAGGATTATTTCTTCTTCGGCGTGACTGTCACCACGGTGCCGTCATCGGCGGTCGCCGTGAAGCTGCCGTCGGCCCCGGGCTTGCTCACCGCCCAGCACATCCCCGGGGTGTCGCCCTCGGGGTCAAAGCAATCTTTGCCGTCGTGGCTCGCGTAGAGGCCCTTGACCTCTTTGCCATCGGGGGCCGTGTCGACGTACGTCCCGTCAGCATTGATGACCGTTGAAGCCATCTTGCCGTCGGCCATTTTGACGTCATAGCTGCCCGGCGCGGTGCCAGAGGTGGCGGCGGGAGCGGGCGCGGCGGTTTCAGTCGGCGCCGCCGCGGCGGCGTCTTTCGATTCTTCGGCTTTTTGCGAACATGCCGACAGCGCGGTGAGCGCGGCAAGCAGAACCAGCTTTTTCATGTCGATTTCTCCCCACAAGAATGGCCGCAGGCTATGCCCTTCGCGGACAAGCCGCAACGACAATCGCCGGCAACGAAAAAGGGCCGATGGTTGCCCATCGACCCTCTTTGAAACGAAAGGATATTATTGTTTAGCGGCGCCAGTTGAAGTGGTTCCGGTAAACCTTCACGACGCGGCCGTTGCGCTCGTTGACGAGCAGCAGGTCGTTGTAGTGACGCACATAGGTCAGGTTGCGACCGGCGCGCGGCACGCCCCAGCGGCTGTCCCAGGCCGGGCGATAGCTGGGCGCGTAATAGTTTGACCGCAGCGTCGAACCGACGCGGAACGACTGATATTTGAACGGGGCGCGATAATTCTGATAGCGCGTGTCACGGCGCCAGTCGCGCTGGCTCTCGCGCAGATCCTGACGGGCATCGCGGACATCGTGGCGCGCGTCGCGGACGTCGCCGCGGTCGCCATAACGCTGCGCGTGGCGCAGGTCGCGCTGCTCTTCGCGCAGTTCCTTGCGGTCGTTGCGGATCTCGCGGTTCTGCGCCTGCGCAGCGGCCGGGATCATCATCGCGGCGATCAGGCCGGCGGTGAGAAATTTGCTCTTCATGGTGCCATTCCTTTCAATCGGTCAGGGGGGAGGGGATCTGCCCGATGACAAGGATGGAATAGGCGAGTCGGTTTGAACGGAACCGGAATGCGCCGTTTATTTTCAGGACATTAGTGTCGCAATTTGTCGCGCCCGGACGACGAAACGGCGCCGTCTTGCGACGGCGCCGTGGAACTTTTTGCGAGTGATGATTTAGATCAGTTCGACCGCGACCGCGGTGGCTTCGCCGCCGCCGATGCAGAGGCTGGCGATGCCGCGCGTCTTGCCGTGGCGTTGGAGCGCCGCGATCAGCGTCGTGATGATGCGCGTACCGCTGGCGCCGATCGGATGGCCGAGCGCGGTCGCGCCGCCGTGGACGTTGATCTTTTCGTGCGGGATGCCGAGATCGTGCATCGCAAACATCGCGACACAGGCGAAGGCTTCGTTGACTTCGAACAGGTCGACGTCGCCGATCGCCCAGCCGGTCTTGGCGAGCAGCTTGTTGATCGCGCCGACGGGTGCGACGGTGAAATCCTTGGGCTCCTGAGCATGCGCGGCGTGCGCGACGAGGCGGGCGACGGGCTTCGCGCCCTTGGCATCGGCGACCGACTGGCGCGTCAGAACGACGGCGGCGGCGCCGTCCGAAATCGACGAACTCGTGGCAGCCGTGATCGTGCCGTCCTTGGCAAAAGCGGGCTTCAGCGTCGGGATCTTGTCGGGCATGCCCTTGCCGGGGGCTTCGTCGGTGTCGACCACCACATCGCCCTTGCGGCCCGCGATGGTGACGGGGGCGATTTCACTGGCGAAGGCGCCAGCGGCGATCGCGGCCTTGGCGCGGCTCAGCGATTCGATCGAATAATCGTCCTGCGCCTGACGGCTGAGCTGATAGGCGTCGGCGGTATCCTGCGCAAAGGTACCCATCGCGCGGCCGGCGTCATAGGCATCCTCGAGCCCGTCGAGGAACATATGGTCATAGGCGGTGTCGTGGCCGATGCGAGCGCCCGAGCGGTGCTTCTTGAGCAGGTACGGCGCGTTGGTCATCGATTCCATGCCGCCCGCGACGATCAGGTCGACGCTGCCCGCGGCGAGCGCTTCGGCGCCCATGATCACGGTCTGCATGCCCGAGCCGCACACCTTGTTGACGGTCGTCGCCTGCACTGACTTGGGCAGGCCCGCCTTGATCGCGGCCTGACGCGCCGGCGCCTGACCGAGGCCGGCGGGAAGGACGCAGCCCATATAGATGCGCTCGATGTCGTCGCCCGAAACGCCTGCGCGCTTGACCGCCGCCTTGACCGCGGTCGCGCCGAGATCGGTCGCGCTTGCATCCGACAGGCTGCCCTGCATGCTGCCCATCGGGGTGCGCGCATAGGAAAGGAAAACGACGGGATCGGTGGCGGTCATATCGAGAGACTCCGTAGGGGAAAGATACGTCGGCGGGTCGCTTAGCGCCTTTGCTGCACTTGCGAAAGAGGCAGGGACGAGATGGGAAGCCCGTTTCAACTTGCAACCCGCCGCGCGGCGTGAAAAAACGACCGCCGCAAATCATTTGGGGAGATGGGTCATGGCCACCGCGATCAAGCAGGATCTAGCCGGCGAAACGGCGCGCATGCACGAGGTTCTCGCGGCGCAAAAGGCGAGCTTTACCGCCGCGATGCCTGAAAGCCTGAGCGTCCGCACCGACCGCATCGACCGCGCCGTCGCGCTGCTCGTCGACCATGCCGAGGATTTCGCCAAGGCGGTGAGCGAGGATTTCGGCCATCGCAGCCGCGAGCAGACGCTGATGACCGACATCATGCCGTCGGTTAGCGCGCTGAAACATGCGAAAAAGCATATGGCGGCCTGGTCGAAGGGTGAGAAGCGCAAGCCCACATTTCCGCTCGGGCTGCTCGGCGCAAAGGCCGAGGTTGTCTATCAACCGAAGGGCGTCGTGGGTATCGTTGCCCCCTGGAATTTCCCCGTCGGGATGGTGTTCGTACCGATGGCGGGCGTGCTCGCCGCGGGCAACCGCGCAATGATCAAGCCGTCGGAATTCACCGAAAATGTCTCGGCGCTGATGGCACGGCTGGTGCCCGACTATTTCGACCAGAGCGAGATGGCGGTGTTCACCGGCGATTCCGACGTCGGCGTGGCCTTCTCGAAACTGGCGTTCGATCATATGATCTTCACCGGCGCAACCAGCGTCGGCCGCCACATCATGCGCGCAGCAGCGGACAATCTGGTGCCGGTGACGCTCGAACTCGGCGGCAAGTCGCCGACCTTCATCGGGCGCAGCGCGAACAAGGATCTCGTCGGTCAGCGCGTCGCGCTCGGCAAGATGATGAACGCCGGGCAGATCTGCCTCGCGCCCGATTATCTTCTTGTCGCCGAGGACGAAGAAGGCGCGGTGATCGACAGCGTCACCAAGGGCGCGACCGCGCTCTACCCGACGTTGCTCGCGAACGACGATTACACGTCGGTGGTGAACACGCGCAATTACGACCGGCTCCAAGGCTATCTTGCCGACGCGCGCGAAAAAGGTGCCGAGGTGATCGAGGTCAATCCGGGCGGCGAGGACTTCGCCAGCTCGAATGGCCACAAGATGCCGCTCCATATCGTCCGCAACCCGACCGACGATATGAAGGTGATGCAGGAGGAAATCTTTGGCCCGATCCTGCCGGTGAAAACCTACAAGCATATCGACGATGCGATCGACTATGTGAACGCCAACGATCGTCCGCTCGGCCTCTATTATTTCGGGCAGGACAAGAGCGAGGAGGACCGTGTGCTGACGCGGACGATTTCGGGCGGCGTCACGGTCAACGACGTGCTGTTCCATAATGCCATGGAAGATCTCCCCTTCGGCGGCGTCGGGCCGTCGGGCATGGGCAATTATCACGGCGTCGACGGGTTCCGCACCTTCAGCCACGCGCGTGCCGTCTATCGCCAACCCAAGCTCGACGTGGCGGGGCTTGCCGGGTTCAAGCCGCCCTATGGCAAGGCGACCGCGAAGACGCTGGCGAAAGAGCTCAAGAAATAGCTTGGCAAAAAGCGGCGCTTCGCTTTAGGGGATGCGCCGCGCTGCAAGCGGCGTGCCCCTGTGGTGAAATTGGTAGACGCGCCGCACTCAAAATGCGGTTCCGCAAGGAGTGCTGGTTCGAGTCCGGCCAGGGGCACCAACGCTGAGTCGCGATACACCTCCACGGCGAGGGACATTTGGCTCTGCTGTGTCCGGGCATATTTCTTCATCCGCTTGGCATATCGGTCGTCGTAGGCGCGCGGCCGTAACAAATGATATGCCGCCGCAATGATCGCTGAAAAACAATATGGTGCGCCCATAGAAATCGACGGCGGCGCGATACGCGGCCGCGTCGATGGATCGATCGTGCGGTTTTTCGGTATTCCTTATGCCGCGCCGCCCGAGCGTTTTGAGCTGCCCCGTCCGCCGCTGTCGTGGGAGGGCGTGCGCCATATGGATGATCCGGGCCCCGCGGCGCCGCACCGGATCAAGCCATTCCCGATGGTCGACCCGACGCCGCTCGTCGGCCCGGGCAGCGATGGCAGTGATGGCGACTATCTCCGGCTCAATATCTGGGCGCCAAAGGATGCCACGGCCGCGCCGGTGATGGTCTTCATCCACGGCGGCGGGTTCGTCGGTGGATGCAAGGATGCGTCGGTTCACGACGGCAGCGCTTTTGCCGCGTCGGGTATCGTGTGCGTCGCGATCAATTACCGCATGGGGATCGACGGCTTTTTGCCGGTGCCGGGCGCGCCGACGAATTTGGGCCTGCGCGACATGATATTCGCCCTCGAATGGGTACAGCGCAATATCGCCGCCTTTGGCGGTGATCCGGCGAAGGTTACGGTTTTCGGCGAAAGCGCGGGTGCGATGGCGATCGCCGACCTAGTCACCTCGCCACTGTCGAAAGGGCTGTTCGCGCGGGCGATCATCCAGAGCGGGCATGGCGCGATGGTGCGCGAGATCCACGTGGCGCAGCACTTGGTGCGGAAGTTGGCGAAGGTGCTGCGTATCGCGCCCGACGTCGACGGGTTTCGCGGGGTTTCGCATGCGGCGGCGATGGATGCGATCGAGAAGGTGGCGAAGCCTTGGGCGGTCGATTTGCGGGGCAAAGACGGGCGCGAGCCGGTGTATGGGATCAGCCGCTTCATCCCAGTCTATGGCGATGATGTGCTTCCCGAAAAGCCGGTCGACGCGCTGCGCAAAGGTGCCGGCCGCGAGGTGGAAGTTGTCATCGGCAGCAATGCCGAGGAGATGAACCTCTATTTCGTGCCCACGGGCGTGCGGAGGAAGATCGGCGGGCTGCTCGCGCGCTGGCTGCTCGGACGGTCACATCCGCAGGCGAAGGCGGCGCTGAAGGCCTATGGCTACAAGCAGAAGGGCGTGCGGCCCGGCGAGGCGTTGACCGACGCAATGAACGACCTCGTCTTCCGCTGGCCCGCACGCCAATATGCCGCGGCGCATCAGGGCAAGACGTGGATGTATGAGTTCGACTGGCGCTCGCCCGCGTGCGACGGCGAGCTTGGCGCGTGCCACGGGATCGAGATGCCCTTCGTGTTCAAGACGCTCCAGAGCGTCACCGGGCCGCGCGGGCTCGCGGGGATGGACCCGCCGCAGGCGCTCGCCGACCGGGTGCACGAGCTATGGGCCGGTTTCGCGAAGACGGGTGCGATGCCATGGCCCGAGTTCGGCGCGTACCGCATGGTGTATCAGGTGACGCGCGGCGAGGCGCTGCACGAGCCGGTGATGCCCGCCGCCGCCTTCGTTCCGGAGTAAGCCCTATGTATCTCGACCGACTGCGCCTCGATGGGCGCACCGCCTTTGTCACGGGCGGCGCGCAGGGCATTGGCCTTGCGACCGCGGAAGCGCTCGCCGAAGCGGGGGCGAAGGTGACGATTGCCGACAGGGACGCCGCCGCGCTCGACCGCGCGGTCGCCGATCTCGCCGCCAAGGGTCATGCGGTCTTCGCCGCGGTGCTCGACGTCACCGACAGCGCTGCGGTCGATGCCGCCGCCGACGCGATGCTTGTGCGCGACGGCCGGATCGACATCCTCGTCAACAACGCCGGGATCGCGCGTAGCGAGACGGCGGCCGAGGATGTCGCCGACGAACATTGGCTGAATGTCCTCGACGTGAACCTCAACGGCAGCTTCTGGTGCGCGCGCGCGTTCGGGCGGCACATGCTCGCGGCGGGGCAGGGAAGCATTGTCAACGTCGGGTCGATGTCGGGCTTTATCGTCAACCGCCCGCAGCCGCAAAGTTACTACAATGCGTCGAAGGCAGCGGTGCACCAGCTCACCAAAAGCCTCGCCGCCGAATGGGCGGGGCGGGGCGTGCGCGTCAACGCGGTCGCGCCGACCTATATCGCGACGCCGCTCAACGCCTTCGCCGACAAGCAGGGCGAGATGTATCGCCGCTGGATCGACGGCACGCCGCAAGGCCGGCTGGGCGAACCCGAAGAGGTCGCGTCGGTAATCCTGTTCCTTGCATCGGACATGGCAAGCCTGATGACGGGCAGCATCGTGCTGGCCGACGGCGGTTATAGCTGCTGGTGAATCCCGCCTCCCCCTTGATGGGGGAGGCAGCGAGACTTGGCGATGCAATCGCCTAGTCGCAGCGGTCGGGGTGTGGCTTCATCCTGACGCGATGGTGCGAGCACGCGCCGTCACCCCCATCCAACTCCGCCTAATCGCTTAGCGATAAGGCTGCGTATCCTTCCCCCATCGAGGGGGAAGGGGGCTCGCTTCACGTAGCTCGGCAAACCCAGTCTGCGGATCGGCACAATGCACAGACCTTTCATATAGGTCGAAAAGCTGTCATATAGGTTCCCACGGGCGGCCGAGACCGCCGTTTTTGGGGATGCCTGATGACCAAGTTCCGATTTGCCGCCGTTTCGACGCTCGTGCTGGCCGCCACTTTGGGCGCCGCGCCCGTTTTTGCGCAGGAAAGTACGGCGACGCCCGCTGCCGCCGAAAGCGAAGACGACGGCATGATCGTCGTGACCGCGCGCAAGCGCGAAGAAACGCTGAACGATGTTCCGATCGCCGCGACCGCGATCACCGGCGACACGCTGACTGCGCGCGGGTTCAATTCGGTGCGCGATGCCGCGGTGCTGTCGCCCGGCCTCAACATCAACAGCGACGGCACCGGCCGCGCCTTCGTGTCGATCCGCGGCGTCGGTGTGACGCTAGTGCAGACCGTCCAGCCGGGCGTCGGCCTGTTCATCGACGGCATCTATCAGCCGAACACGGCGTACCTCAACAACCCGCTGCTCGACGTCGACCGCATCGAAGTGCTGCGCGGGCCGCAGGGCACGCTGTACGGCAAGAACACGATGGGCGGCGCGATCAACGTCATCACGCGCCAGCCGGGCAATGATTTCGAGGTGCGCGCGAACGGCAGCTATGCCGGACCCGACGACAGCTGGATGGTGTCGGGATCGGTTTCGGGCCCGATCGTCACCGACAAGATCGCGCTGCGCGTCGCCGCCGCGCACCGCCAGCAGGACGGCTTCCTGACCAACACAGTCGTCGGCGGCAACGCCAACCCGTTCAACACCGACAGCGTCAACGCGACGCTGCGGATTACGCCGTCGGACGGCTTCGCGCTGACCGTCAAAGGCTATTATGACTGGGTCGACGGCGTGAACACGCCTTATTCGCGCGTTTCCGGCCCAACCGACTATCGCCGCGACGTCCAGTTCAACACGATCAACCGCGTCTCGTACAAATATCGCGGCTTCAACGCGCGCGCCGAGGCCGATCTTGGCGGGGGGTCGAAGCTCAGCGTCATCGGCGCATACGACATGCGCAACGGCTTTACCCCCGACGGTGAGGGCGATTTCGGGCCGACCGACACGGTGCGGACGATCGCGCGCGACAGCCTGCGCACGCTGACGCTCGAATCGCGCCTCGACAGCGAATGGTCGGACCAGTTCTCGACCCTGTTGGGCGTCTTCTATTCGAACGAGATGGTGCGCGCGCGCGGGCAGGATACGATCCGCCTGACGCATCCGATCCTGGGGCCCGTCTCGATCCTCCGCACCACGAGCGCGAAGAATGTCGGCGATACCTATGCCGCGTTCGGCACGCTCTTTTTCAAGCCGAACCTCGACTGGGAAATCGCCGCGGGCCTCCGCTTCGACCACGAAGGTCGCACCGCGAACGGGTCGGTCGTCACCGCGACGACCACCGTGCTCGGCACCGCGACTGCCGGCGGCATCGTCCCGACCGCGAAGATCAAGTCCGACGAGTGGCAGCCGAAGCTGACGGTCACGCGCAAATGGACCCCCGACCTGATGACCTATGTTTCGGTCGCGCGCGGCTATCGCGGCGGCGGCTTCAACGCCCCGACCGCGCCGACGCGGACGTACAAGGGGGATTCTGCGTGGACCTATGAAGCCGGTGCCAAATATGCCGCGCCGGGGATGAGCCTGTCGGGCACCGTCTTCTACAGCGATTACAAGGATTATATCGGCCTCAACTCGATCGCACCGGCGATCGGCGGCGGGCTCGTGACCGTCGATCTCAACACCGGCGATGTCGAAAGCTATGGCGTCGAACTCGAAGCGATGATCCGTCCGGTGCAGGCATGGACGCTGCGCGGCGGCTTTACCTGGATGCACGCGCGCATCACCGACGCGTCGGCCTATACCGCGACCACGGGCCGCGTGCTCTCGTCCGACCGGCTGACCTTCCAGCCCGACTGGACCGCGAGCTTTTCGAGCGACTATCGCATCGAGACGGGCGGCGACAGCGACCTGACGCTGAGCGCCGGCCTCGTCGGGAAGGGCAAGCGGCTCGCCGCGACGCTCAACCAGACGACGCCGACCTTCCTCGACAGCTATTGGCTGACCAATGCGTCGATCGCGTACCGCACCGGCCCGGTCGAGGTTGCGCTGTTCGCGAACAACATCTTCAACACCGAATATTTCGAATCCTATATCGAGCAGACGACGCTGGCGCTTGCGGGCTTGCCGGCATCGGACCTTGGTATCACCGGCGACCGCCGCCGTTACGGCGTGCGCGCGAGCCTGAAGTTCTGACCATGGCGGGAACGGAGCATCCGGGGGGGCGCAAACCGCTTCCCGCCGACCTGGTAGGCGCGCTGGAGGGGCGGTTCGGGGACCGTTTCCAGCGCGGCCAGGCGGTGCTCGGGCAGCATGGATCGAGCGAGTCTCATTTCGCTCCCGTGCTGCCCGACGCTGTGGTCTTTGCGAAATCGACCGACGATGTCATCGCGCTGGTAACGCTATGCTCTGCCGCCGACATTCCGATCGTGCCTTTCGGCGCGGGAACGTCGATCGAGGGCAATGCGCTTGCGGTCCATGGCGGCATCTCGCTCGACATGAGCCTGATGGACCAGGTCATCGCGGTGAACGCCGAGGATTTCGATTGCGTCGTCCAGCCGGGGGTGCGCCGCGAGGAACTCAATGTGCATCTGCGCGATCAGGGGCTGTTCTTTCCGATCGATCCTGGCGCCAATGCGACGATCGGCGGCATGGCGTCGACGCGCGCATCGGGGACCAACGCAGTCCGTTACGGCACGATGAAGGATGCGGTGCTCAGCCTCGAAGTGGTGACGCCGCAGGGGAAGGTGATCCGCACCGCGCGCCGCGCGCGCAAGTCGGCGGCGGGTTACGATCTGACGCGGCTCTATGTCGGCTCCGAAGGGACGCTCGGCATCATCACCGAAGTGACGCTGCGCCTCCACCCCGTGCCCGACACGATCTCGGCGGCGGTCTGCAGTTTCGACACGCTGGGCGGGGCGGTCGACACCGTCGTCCAGTCGATCCAGTGCGCGGTGCCGCTTGCCCGCGTCGAGATCCTCGACAAGAAGCAGATGGTCGCGGTGAATCGCTGGTCGAAGCTCGCCTATCCCGAAGCGCCGACGCTCTTCTTCGAATTCCACGGCAGCGCTGCCAATGTCGCCGAACAGGTCGAGACGGTGAAGATGCTCGCCGAAGCCAATGGCGGCAGCGCGTTCAGCTGGTCGAACCTGCCCGAGGAGCGAACCAAGCTGTGGCGCGCACGGCATGAAGCCTATTATGCCGCTGTCAACATGCGCGCGGGCGCGATCGGCTGGGCGACCGACGTCTGCGTGCCGATCAGCCGCCTCGCCGAATGCATCGCCGAAACCTATGTCGATCTCGATGCGGCGAGCGTTCCCGCGACGATCCTCGGCCATGTGGGGGATGGCAATTTCCACGTCATCTTCTCGATCGACCCCGACGCGCCCGATGAAATGACCGAGGTGGAGGCAATCAATGCGCGGATCGTCGAACGCGCGCTCGCGATGGACGGGACGTGCACGGGCGAACATGGCATCGGCATCGGCAAGCAGGAATGGCTCGTCGCCGAACTCGGCGATGCGGTCGAGCAGATGCGGATGATCAAGCGTGCGCTCGATCCGCAGAATCTGCTCAACCCTGGCAAGATTTTCACGCTGTGATGGCGACGCAGGCCGAACCGCTCGCCGCGCCGACGCCGCGCCTGACGGCGCCCGCGACGCTCGTCCCGCTGCTGCTGCTCGCGCTGGTGACGACGATGGGTTTCACCGCGCTCGGCAGCTTCGGGACCATCCAGGAAAGCGCCAAGGCCGAACTCGCGCTCAGCGACGATGCGCTCGCGCTGATCCAGGGGCTCGGCGCCGCGGTGCCGATGGTGCTCTTCTCGATCCCGATCGGCATCCTTGTCGACCGGCGCAACCGCGTGCGGCTGACGATCGGGCTCGCGCTGCTGTGGACGCTCGGGACCCTGCTTACGGCCTTTGCGCCGAGCGCGGGGCTGCTCACCGCGGCGCGGATGCTCGTCGGCATCGGCTCGACCGGTTCGCTCACCGCGGCGCTCTCGCTCTGCGCCGATTTCTGCGCGCCCGAACAGCGCGGGCGTGCGATGCTGATCGTCAATCTGGGCAAGGCGCTCGGCGTCGCGCTCGGCTTCGCACTCACCGGCTGGCTGTTCGGGCTGCTCGCCGATTTTGCGGCGCCCGGCTGGCTCGCGGGGCTCGCGCCGTGGCGCGGCACGCATGTGCTGCTCGCCGCGATCAGCGCGCTCTGCCTGCTGCCCTTGCTGTTCCTGCGCGAACCCGAACGGCGCGAGGTCGAGGCGAGCTCCGACGCGCCGTTCCGGATCGTCGCCGCCGAACTCTGGGCGCGGCGCGCGTTTCTCGGGCCGCTGTTTGCGGGGCAGGTCGCGGTCGTGATGGCCGATGTCGCCGCGACGGTCTGGGTCTCCCCGGTGCTGTCGCGCGATTTCGGGTTGCAGCCGCAACAGTTCGCCGGCTGGGTCGGCGCGCTGATGTTCGGCACCGGCGTTGCGGGCGCGGTGCTCGGAGGGATTTCGGCCGATATGGGACAGAGAAGCCGCCGTCGCGGCGGTATTCTTCTGGGCGCGGTCATCGCGGCGGGGATCGGTGTTCCCGCCGCGATGTTCCCGCTGATGCCGAGCGTAGCAGGCCTTGCGGTGGCGCTCGGCGTCATGTCGCTTTGCGGCGCGGTGACGGGGCTCGTCGTGTCGGTCGCGCTGACGGTGCTGCTGCCGAACGAACTGCGCGGCCTCTGCATCGGTGCCTTCATCGCGATCGCGGGGCTGATCGGCTTCGGCCTCGCGCCGTGGGTCGTGACGCGCGTCAGCGCATTGATGGGCGGCGAGGCGATGCTGGCGGAGGCGCTCGCGCTCGTCGGGGTGATCGTCAGCGGGCTGTCGTTCTTCGCGTTCCTCCTCGCGATGCGCCGCGCGCCCGAACCTGTAAGATAGCTATTGCCAAAGCTGTAAGATAGGTCTACGCACGAAACAGGGAGAGTCGTGCCATGCCGTCAAAACATCCTGTGATCGTGTCGCCCGAAATGACGACCTATATCGGCCGCGGCCCATGCGACCGGCTGCTGTTGCCGCCCGATGCGCTGCTGCTCGGCTTTGGCGATATCGGCGAGCCTGTCGTCCGCACGCTGGCGTTTCGCGAACTCGAAAATGAGGAACATCTGCTCGTGTTTGCGGTGTCGCGCGGCGCGTGCCGCCGCCTGTTCGGCGAGCTGCCCGATCCCGACGCGCGCTGGTACCTGCCATCGGACCTGCGGGCGCTCGGCCAGTCGATCGTCGCGCCCGATTGCGACGAGGGTGCCGCCGACACGCTGCGGCTGGCGCGCAGCATCGAACTCCTCTGCCAGTTCTTCGCCGCCCTCCGCGCCGGCAAGCTCGTTCCCGTCGACGGCCAGCCCAGCCTCACCGAGAGCGATATCGCGCGCATCGCGGCCGCGCGGCGGATCGTCGATGAGCGCTGGCACGAGAAGCTGACGATCGACGACATCGCCAAGAGCTGCGGCATCAACCGCGACAAGCTGACGCGCGGGTTCCGCGAACTCTATCAGTGCAGCGTCGCCGAGGCGCTGAGCGAGCGGCGACTGCGGCAGGCGCGACAGATGCTCGCGGCGAGCGACTTGCCGGTCGCGAGCATCGGCTATCGCTGCGGCTATCTCAACAACGCCAGCTTCACGCGCGCCTTCTCGCGCCGCTTCGGCATGGCACCGACCGCGATGCGCCGCGTGGGTGTCGCGGCATGAGCGGGATGCTTGACCCCGGTGCACGCGGCTCGCTCGTCGAGCGCGCGGTCGAATCGGTGCGCGATTTCATTCGCGTCAACGATCTGAAGGTCGGCGACAAGCTGCCGGGCGAGGGGAGTTTTGCGACGCAGCTCGGCGTCAGCCGCCCCGTGATGCGCGAGGCGTTCGGCGCGCTCGCCGCGCTGCGCCTCGTCGATGTCGGCAACGGGCGCAAACCGCGTGTCGGGGCGATTGACGGCTCGGTGATGGCGGCGTCGATGGGGCATGCGGTCAACACCGCGCAGGTGTCGCTCGCCGATGTGTGGGAGGTGCGCCGCACGCTCGAATTGCGCACAGCCGAACTCGCCGCGATCAACCGCACCGACGAACAGGCGCGCGCGATCCTCACCGCGGCGCACGGCCTGTCGGTCGAGCATGACGAGGCGGCGCGGACCGCGGCCGACACGATCTTTCACCAGACGATCGCCGAGGCGAGCGGCAACCAGCTCTTTCACCAGATCGTCCGCTCGTTCGAGGAATTGATGGCGCTCGCCATCCCGCGCGCCTGGGCGGGGCGGAGCACGAGCGAAGAGCGCGACGAGACGCTCGCGCTGCACCGCGAGGTCGCCGAAGCCATCGCCGCACGCGATCCGGCGCGCGCGCGCGCCGCGATGGAAAGCCATTTTAACAATTCGATCGGCGAGATGCTGAAGGACCAATATTAGGTGTTCGCGGGGGTCGAACTGGGCGGGACCAAGTGCATCTGCATCCTGGGAACTGGCCCTGACGACATAGGCGATCAGGTCGCGGTGCCGACCACGACGCCTGAGGAAACGTTGGGGGCCATTGCCGCTATCCTCGACGGCTGGGATTTTCGCGCGCTCGGCATCGCGGGCTTTGGGCCGTTACAGCTCGATCCGCGGGCGCCCGATTACGGCTGCGTCGTCAATTCACCCAAAAGGTCATGGAACGGCGCCAACCTGCTGACGCTCGCGGGCGACAAGCCCTTCGCACTCGACACCGACGTCAATGGTGCGGCGCTGGCGGAGGGAGGTTGGGGGGCGGCGCAAGGTCTTGATAGCTGGGCCTATATCACCGTGGGCACGGGGATCGGCGTGGGCTCTATTTCGGGGCGGCAACCGCTGCGAGGCTTGGCGCATAGCGAGGCAGGCCACCAACGCGTGCCGCGGCTGGGCGCCGATCATTTCGCCGGTGTCTGCCCCTTTCATGGCGATTGCGTCGAAGGCATGGCGAGCGGCCCCGCCATCGAGGCGCGCGCGAACCGAAAGGGTTCTGATGTTGCACCGGATGACCCCGCATGGGCTTTTGCCGCGCATTCGATCGCCATGCTCTGTCACAATCTGGTGCTGACGAGCCTGCCGCAACGCATCCTGATCGGCGGCGGTGTCGTTACGGGTCAACCGCAATTGCTCGATCAAATTCGCGCCCGGCTGATCGAAAGTCTCGCGGATTATGCGGCGACGGCCCTCGTTGCCCAGGATATCGACAATTTCCTCCGGCCGCCCGGGCTGGGTTCGCGCGCCGGCCCGCTCGGCGCGCTTGCGCTTGGACAGGACGCCGCCCGCCCGAAATAATGACAAACCGCGTCAGAAGATTCCGAGGAACTTCTTGCGCTGTTTTTGACGCTCTTCGCCGCTCTGCTTGCCGTCTTCTGATTTGGCGGTCGTTCCCTTGCCGACATCGTCGCGCGGCTTGCCCTTGCTCGTCCGCTGTGCCTGCGCGGTGGCGCCCGCAAGGACGGGGCCGCATTGCGCCGCTTTGGCATCACCGGGATCGATGAACGGGATGACGAGCGCGGCGGGGCTGGCGAGAATACCGAGACCGAGAGCGGTTCCTGCGCGTCCGGCGAGTTCGTCGCTCACCGGGTCGATCTTCGGCGCCGCGAAATAGCCGCCGACACCGACCGGCGACTGGCCCGAAAAGAGGCTGAAGGTCTTGCCGTCGGCGCGCACCGCCATGTCGATGGCCTCGCTGCGGAATGAGAAGCCGCCGCGGCCGAGCATCACATTCTTCGTGGTGTCGATCAGGATCGGATCGGCGGCCGCAACGCCGCCACGGACCGTGAAGGCAATCACCCCGCAATTGATCTCGACCGGTTTCTTGAGCTTGTCCTGAAACATCTTCTGCACAAAGGTTCCGAGATCGAGTTCGGCGAGCTGGATATTGCGCGTCCAGAAACTGCCCTGCGGCAGGACAAAGGCGATGCGGCCGTTCGACGTCGCGAGCGACTGGCGTACGCTGTCGCCAAAGCCCACCATCCTTATGCGGCCGCTGACCGTGCCCGTCGTCCCCGACGCTTCGGTTCCGAAGCGGGCCAGCAAGGTGCCGAGCCGCGTCGGCGACAGGCGGATATCATATTCGGTGCGCACCACCGCAGGGCGTGCGTCGATCAAGATATCGCTTTTGACGGTACCGCCGGCGACAACGAAATTGAATGGCTTGAGCTCCATCAGCCCGTTCTTGAGCCCAAGCGTCAGGTCGACATTGCTGATCGGAAAGCTTTCGGCGCGCACCTTGGTGACCCGGTAGCGAAGGTCGGCGTCGAACCGCTTGAGCGCCTCAACGCGCAGCGGGGCGTCGGGGAGGACACGCGGACGGCCGCTGACCGTCTCGACCGTGCCGCCGGTGCCCATCTTGTCGAGCCGCTGCGGATCATAGCCGACGAACGGTCCCGCATCGATGATGTTGAGCGAACGGGTAGCGAGGTCGGCCTTGAGATAGAGGCGCCCCTTCGGCTGGCTGACCGCGAGCGACCCGGCCAGATCGCTGTCGCCGAACATCCCTTTCATTCCCGTGAGCTTCCAGACTTCGTCTTCGTAGGTGAGGGCGGAGGTGACGCGATAGGCGCGCGTGTCAGGGATGGCGACGCCGAGGAAGTCGAAAATGCGCGACAGATTGCCGCCGCGCGCCTGCAATTTGAGATCGGCGCCCTCGAGTTCGGTCGGACCGGGCAAGGTGCCCGATATGTCGAGCCTGTTGCCGAGCCCGGTTGCATGGAGGGTCAGAGCGTTCCTGCCCCCCGCAATCGTTTCATTGGGCGAGGCGAGGCCACCCGACAGGGTGAAGGGTTGCGCGCGCATCGTCCCGCGCCCGGAAAAGCGGATGTCGTCATTGATACGCGTGCCCGCCGCGCGGACCGTGTCGATATCGATATTGGCGAAAAGCCGTAATTTGGGATCGCGGTAGCTGAGACCAGACTGCGTGATCGCGGCGCGCTGGATCCGCGGCAGCTCGAGCGGATCGGGCGGCCGGTTCGGATCACCGAAAGTCCAGCTGTTCCGGCGGTTGCCGCTATCCCATTCGAGCGCCACGCGTGCGCCGTCGAGATCGGCAAAGCGCAGGATGCGGTTGCCAAAGATCAGCGGCAACGTCGCCAGCCGCGTATCGACCCTCTTCGCCACGAAAAACTGCTTTTCGCGGGCCCATGCCGGGTTGGCGATGCGGAGATCCTCGGCGTAGAATTTGACGTTAAACGGCGCGAAATAGAGCTGGAAGTCGCCTTCCACGTCGACCTGCCGTTCAAGCTGCGACGTCGCGAAGCGTTCGAAGGAGCCTTTCAGGAACCGGCCCTTGGTGATGAAGAGGATCAGCCAGATCGCGAACAGCGTGAGCAGGATGATTGCGAGGGTGCGTATCGCGATGCGTAGCGGCCGTGGACGCTTTGCGAGCCAAGCGGGTATCCATGCGGTCCTCGCCCAGCGCCGCGTCCGGCCCGCCCCGTGGTCGGCGGAAGTGTCGGCGGCCGGGGCCATCGGACCGGAGCGCATATCCATGCAGAAACAATCCGCTGCGCGCCCGAACGTTCCTTTCGTGCTTTGGCCGCTCTTTCCTAATGAACGAGGACTGGGACATAAAGCACAAGGCTGCGTCAAGACCGGACGTCATGTTGATAGCGGGAGTGGCGTTGGGGCCGCACGCCCATTGCAGGAACTTTCACCCTCAAACGGCGTTAACCGCATATCCAGACAGGATGATGTGGCGGAGCCTCCACCGCTTCTGCGACTATGCGCGGGAGCGAGGGGAGACGCGCGCCGGGTAAGGAGAATGTCATGTTCAGATGGGCCATCATATTCGCGGTCGTTGCGCTTGTCGCGGCGCTGCTCGGCTTTGGCGGCATCGCCGGGCTTTCGGCAGACTTCGCCAAGATTTTGCTTGTTTTGGCGGTTGTCCTCGTCGTGGTCGGCCTGGTGTTCGGCAGAGGTGGGCGTCGCACGCTACCCTGATCCACCCTCAACTTGCGAAGTCCGCGCGGGAGATGGCGCTAGCGCTCCCGCGCGGCTGTCGTGCGCATCTCGTCAATCGGGCTCAGTAGATAGGAGGCGAGCGAGCGGCGGCCGGTACGGATGTCGGCGGTGACCGCCATGCCGGGGGTGAGGGGGATCGCCCTGCCATCGCGCTGGATCGTCGCACGGTCCAGCGTTATCCGCGCGGTGTAGATGAGGCCGCGCTTCTCGTCCTGCACCGCGTCGGAACTGATCTGCTCGAGCTTGCCCGGCACCGCGCCATAGCGCGTGAAGGCAAAGGCCTCGACCTTGAGCGCGACCGGCTGACCTGCACGGACGAAGCCGACATCCTTGTTTGCGATCGTCACTTCGGCAACCAGTTTCCCGCGCGTCGGCACGATGATCATGATCGGCTTCGCTGCCTCGACCACGCCGCCGACGGTGTGGACAGCGAGCTGCGTGACCGTGCCGTCGACGGGGCTGACGAGGCGCTGGAGGCTGCTGCGCTTCGTCGCCTTGGTCAGTTCCTCCTTGCGCAATCGTGCGTCGCTTTCGGCCTTGGCGAGATCGGCGAGGATGCGCGCGCGCGCCTCGGCAATGGACTGGCTCGAGTTGCCGCCCGCCACCGCGATCTGCGCTTGTGCTTTGCGTGAGGTGGCGAGCGCGGCATCGCGGTCGCGCGCCGCGACGAGACGCTGGCGGCGCATTTCGATCACGCGCAGCTTGGATACATAACCCTTCTCGAGCAACTTCTCGTTGGCGGCGATCTGCTCGTCGAGCAAGGGGAGGGTTTCGCTAAGCTTGGCCGCCTGGATTTCCGCTTCGGCACGGGCGGCGCGGGCCGATTCGGTATCGGCGGCGCGCGTCTGGCTACCCGCGCGGATCTCGGCGAGCTGGGCGCGGGCGAGCGCGAGCTGCGTGGCGGCGACGTCGGCCGTGGTTCCGGCAGGCGGGTTGAAGCTGAGACCCCGGCCGTCGAGCGCGGACAATATGGCGCGCAGCCGCGCGGCGTCGAGCATCGCCGTCTCCAGCGCCTTTCCAGCTTGCGCGGCGTCGGCGTCCGAGACGGTGGGGTCGAGCTCGACCAGCGGCTGGCCGGCGCGGACACGCTGACCGTCGCGGACCAATATGGCGTGGACGATCCCGCCCGCGCCGGGCTGGATCAGCTTGACGTCGTCGGCGGGGACCAGCTTTCCCGGTGCCGAGGCGACGACGTCGACGCGTCCAAGCGCCAGCCAGAGCAGCGCGACGGCAAACAGTCCGAGCAAAGCCCAAGCGGTGACCCTCGCGGTCGGCGAAACGGGGCGCTCGACCACTTCGAGCGCGGCGGGAAGGAAGTCCGCCTCCTCGACGCGCATGACACCGCGCGATCGCGCTCGCTCATTGTCGAGCGCGTCGCGAACAGCGGTCCAGTGGCGGGTGATCGCGTTCATGCCGCGGCCCCCGCCTGAACGCCGATCTGGCGATGATGGAGCGCGGCATAACGGCCGCCGAGGTGGAGCAGCTCGTCATGCGTGCCGCTTTCGACGATGCGCCCCTTGTCGAGCGTCAGGATGCGATCGCACTGGCGGATTGCCGAGAGACGGTGCGCGATGATCAGCACCGTGCGGCCCGCCGCAATCGCCTTCAAATTGCGCTGGACGATCTCCTCGCTCTCGGCATCGAGCGCCGAGGTCGCCTCGTCGAGGATCAGGATGCGCGGATTGGTGATCAGTGCGCGCGCGATAGCGAGCCGCTGCCGCTGCCCACCCGAGAAGTTGACGCCGCGTTCCTCGACGATCGTGTCATATCCGCGAGGCAGTTCGAGGATGAAATCATGCGCGCCGGCGAGGCGCGCGGCCGTCATCACCCGCTCGATCGGCGTGACGGGATCGGCGAGCGCGATATTCTCCCGGATCGAGCGGTTGAACAGGATATTCTCCTGCAACACCACCCCGATCTGGCGGCGCAGCCAGGCGGGATCGATCTGGGCGATGTCGACGCCGTCGATCAGCACGCGGCCGCTCGCGGGCAGATAAAGGCGCTGGAGCAATTTGGTGAGGGTCGATTTGCCCGAGCCCGAGGCGCCGGCGATGCCGAGCGTCGCACCTGCAGGCAGGTCGATGTCGATGTCGTCGAGCGTCCACGGGCCTTCGGCAGAATAGCGGAAGCGGACGCTCTCGAAACGGATATGCCCGGCCAGCGCGGGCAAGGCGGTGCGCGATCCCACGCCGGGCTCGGTGCCGCTGTTGAGGATGTCGCCCATCCGCGCGACCGAGAGACGGACCTGCTGAAACTCCTGCCAGAGCTGCGCCATGCGGATGACCGGACCCGACACGCGCTGGGCGAACATGTTGAACGCGACCAGTCCGCCGATCGTCAGCGCGCCGGCGATCACCTGTTGCGCGCCGAAGAACAATATCGCCGCGAGGCTCAATTTGGAGATGAGCTGCACCGCTTGGCTGCCCGAATTGCCGAGGTTGATCACACGCTGGCTGGCGGCGCTATATGCCGCGAGTTGGCGTTCCCAGCGGTCCTGCCATTGCGGTTCGACCGCCGCGGCCTTGAGCGTCTGCATGCCCGAGACGCTTTCGACGAGCAGCGCATTATTCGCGGCGCCGCGCGCGAATTTCTCGTCGAGCCGACGGCGCAAGGGGCCGGTGACGACGAGCGAAACGATCACATAGGCGGGGAGGGTGAGCGCGACGATCACGAAGAGCAAAGGCGAATAAAGCCACATCGCCACCATGAAGACGATCGTGAACAGCGGATCGATGAGGACGGTGAGCGAGGCATTGGTCATGAATTCGCGCACGGTCTCCAACTCGCGGACGCGGGTGACGGTGTCGCCGACGCGGCGGTTTTCGAAATAGGCGAGCGGCAGGCGGAGCAGGTGGCGGAAGAGGCGGCTGCCGAGCTCGACGTCGAGCTTCTGGCTCGTTTCCGAATAGAGCCGGGTGCGCAGCCAGCCGAAGGCGACTTCCCAGAGCGAGACGATCACGAGCCCGATGGCGAGCACCTGAAGCGTGGCGAAGCTGTTGTGCGCGAGCACCTTGTCGACGACATTCTGGAAGAAAAGCGGTGCGGCGAGGCCGAGAAGGTTGAGCGCGAGCGTGATCAGCAGCACCTCGCCGATCAGCTTTCGATATTTGACGATCTGGGGAACGAACCAGGTCATGTCGAAGGCGGGCGCGGCGACCTGCGCCGTATCGCGGGTGGTGACGAGGAGCAGTTCGCCCGACCAGCGGGCCTCCAGCACGGCACGCTCCCAACGCTCGATCTCGGCGCCGGGGCGCTGGACCGCGACGGCATCCTCGCCGACGCGGCCGATCAGGAACCAGCCCTCGGCGCCGCTGGCCATCACCGGCATGGGGAGACGCCGGAGCCTTTCGAAATCGGCACGCGTGGCGCGCGCGCGGACGCCCTCGATGCGCTTTGCCAGGCGCACAAGGTCGGATGACGTGACGGGGTCCGAATGGCCCAGGCTGTGGCGCAGTTCGGCCGGATCCGCGACAATGCGATGCATCGCGAGGATCTGCGCGAAGGCGGCGAGCGCGGTGTCCGCGGGCGGCTCCGACGTCCCGAGGGACAGATCCTGCTGCACGGTGCGTCTCCGATCGGATATTTGAGGCGTGGACAATCTGCGGGGTGCGGCAACATGAACCGTCCGGCACGAACCTTGGTAGCGGGCCAGGGCCGGAGAGCGAAGGCGCCGTCGCTCCGGTCGTCGGAGCAAAGGGGCAACTCGGCTTTCGCAGGTGCAGCATATGGTTGACCCGGCTGGTGTCGCGGGCTGTCTGGTCGAGTGGGGGGTATGTATTCAGGTCTATGACGGGAGCCCTGCCATGCCCACCCTCTACATCTCGCCGACCGGCAGCGGTTCGGGCGACGGCTCGAGCGCGGCGAACGCCGCGACGCTCAAGGACTTGCCGCAGCTGATCGCCGCGGCGGGGCCGGGTGGGCAGGTGCTGCTGCTCGCCGACCAGGGCGATTATACCGCGCCGACCGGGGCGCTCGCGATCGTCGGGGGCGGAACGGCGAGCGCGCCGGTGACAATCCGCGGGGTCGACAGCGCGGGCAATGCGATGGCGGCGACGATCGCCGGGACGCGGCCCGAGTCCTTCGATCCGGCGAATCCTTCAGGCGAAGAAGTCTTCCGGCTGCTGAGCGGCGCGGACAATTTGCGTTTCAGCGATCTGGCCTTCGAGAATGTCGGAACGGCCTTTCGCGTCGGCGCCGATGTGCGCAACCTCTCGATCGAGCATGTCGATGCCGCGAACGTCTCGCGCTTCTTCGACAATATGGTCTCGGGCGCGAATTCCAGCGCGACGATCTCGGGGCTCACGATCCGCGATGTCGCGGTCGACGGCTATTCGAAGGGTGCAATCCGCATCCAGTACGACAGCAACAATGTGCTGATCGAGGATGTGCGCGGCGACAGCCAGTTTCAGGACGGCGACAATTTCGCGATCGGCGTCCACATTACCGGCACGGCGCACGATGTGACGATCGACCGCGTGGCCATGCGCAACGCGCTCGACACGGTGAATGATTATCGCAACGGCGACGGTTTCGCGACCGAACGCGGTACCTATGACATCACGCTGCGCAATGTGATCGCGACGGGCAACAGCGATGGCGGGCTCGACCTCAAGAGCGACAATATCGTGGTGGACGGCGCGATTGTATCGGGCAATGGCCGCAATGTCCGTCTGTGGGGCACGGGCGCGCAGCTTAGCAATATCATCAGTCTCGATGCCGGTGCGCCGCTGGCCGGCGGCAATCGCGAGCATATCTGGCTGGCCGAGGGCGCGAATGCGACGATCGACGGGGCCTTCTTCTCCGACCCCGGCTCGCCGACCCTGTTCAATCTCGCCGAAAGGAACGGCGTGCTGACGGTACGCGACTATGGGCTTGCGACCGGGACGGGCACACTGACCTGGAAGAAGGGCACGGGATCGGTGCTCACGCTGGAAGGGCAGCGCGTGGTGGTCGCAGCCGGGACGGCGGGCGACGATATGATCGGCGGCACCGCGGGCGCCGATATACTGATCGGCGGTGCCGGCGATGACATGCTGGTCGGTAACGCGGGTGATGATGTGCTGGCCGGCGGTGCGGGCGCGGACATATTGGTCGGTGGTGCCGGGCGCGATTTGCTGAGTTATGCAGACAGTAGTGCGGCCGTGCGGATCGACCTGCTGCGGCTCACCGCCAGCGGCGGCGATGCGGCGGGCGACCTGTTCGACGGGTTCGAAGATGTCGAGGGTTCGGCCTTCGCCGATGTGCTCGCAGGCGACAAGGGGGCGAACCGGCTGTTCGGCGGTGCGGGCGACGATGCGCTTTCGGGCGGGCTAGGCGACGACCTGCTCGACGGCGGCGCCGGCGCGGACCTGCTTGACGGCGGAGCGGGATTCGACCGGGTGGATTATGGCAGCAGCGGCGCGGGCGTCGTCGTCGATCTGGCCGATGGCGGAGCAAGCGGTGGCGAGGCGGCGGGCGACCATCTGATCGGTATCGAGGCGATCGAGGGCTCGAGCTTCGCCGACAGTCTTTCCGGCACCGAAGGGGCGGACGCGTTCGGCGGCGGCGCGGGCGATGACCGGATCGACGGCCGCGGCGGCGACGATTTGCTGGTCGGCGGCGCGGGAGCCGACACGCTGATCGGCGGCACGGGGTTCGACAGCGCCGACTATTCGGCCAGCGGTGCGGCGGTGACGGTCGATCTCGCCTTGGGCACCGGCAGCGGTGGAGACGCACAGGGCGACCGGCTCGAGGGGATCGAGCGGCTCATCGGCTCTGCTTTTGGTGATGTGCTGACCGGCGACGCCTTCGACAATGTGCTCGCCGGTGGCGCGGGCGCGGACCGGCTGACCGGCGGCGCGGGGATCGACACCGCCGATTATTCGGCGAGCGGTGCAGCGGTGACTGTCGTGCTGGGCGGTATCGGCAGTGGCGGCGACGCCGAGGGCGACGTGCTGTCGGAGATCGAGAATCTGGTCGGCAGCGGCTTTGGCGACATGCTCGTCGGCGATGGTGCGGCCAATGCGCTGTCGGGCGGCGCCGGCGACGACCGGCTGGTCGGCAACGGCGGGGCCGACCGGCTCGATGGTGGCGCAGGGTTCGATGTTGCCGACTTTTCGACCTCCGCGGCCGCGGTGACGGCGGACCTTGCGGCGAGTGCAGCTTCGAACGGGGTGACGCTGGTCGCGATCGAAGGCCTGATCGGTTCGGCGTTCGACGATGTGCTGAATGGTGATGCGGGCGAAAATTTGCTGATTGGAGGCGCGGGCGCGGACCTGCTCGACGGGCGCGACGGCCATGACACCGCCGACTATTCTCGCTCGGCGGCGGCGGTGCAGGTCGACCTTGCGCTGTCGGTGCAGGGCGGGACGGGCGATGCGGCCGGCGACCGGCTGACGAGTATCGAGGCGCTGGTCGGCTCGGCCTTCGACGATGTGCTGGTCGGCGTTGACGCCGACGAAGCGCTTTACGGCGGCGCGGGCGCCGACCGGCTCGACGGGCGCGGCGGCGATGATCTGCTGCAGGGCGGCGCGGGCGCCGATGTGCTGATCGGCGGCGAGGGCATCGACAGCGTCGATTACAGCGCCAATGCGGTTGCCGTCTCGATCAACCTCCAGACCGGCGCGAGCAACGGCGGCGATGCCGAAGGCGACCGGTTCGACGGCGTCGAGCGCTTCATCGGTACGGGTTTTGCCGATACGCTGATCGGCGATGGTGGCGACCAGATTTTCGTCGGCGGGGCGGGCGGCGACCGGATCGACGGGGCGGGCGGGTTCGATACGGCGGTCTATTCGAACAGCGCCGTCGGGGTGAAGGTCAACCTCGCCACCGGCGCCGTGTCCGGCGGCGATGCGCAGGGCGACAGCCTGTCGGGGATCGAGGCAGTCGTTGGCAGCGGCTTCGCCGATACGCTGACGGGTGATGCGAACGCGAACCGGCTCGAAGGCGGGGCCGGCAATGACATATTCGATGGCGGCGCGCGCGCCGATGCGATGGTTGGCGGTGCGGGGGACGATAGCTATGTCGTCGACGATGCCGGCGACGAGGTGATCGAGACGATCGGCGGCGGGCTCGATATCGTGCGCACCAGCCTGTCCTCGCTGGCGCTTGCCGATGGCGTAGAAGATTTAAGCTATACCGGCAGCGGCGGCTTTGCCGGCACCGGCAATGCGCTCGATAACAGCCTGTACGGCAAGGCGCTGGATGACGCGCTCTATGGCCTCGATGGCGACGACAAGCTGGTGGGCGGCGCGGGCGCCGACCTGCTCGACGGCGGGGCTGGACGCGACCAGGTCGACTACACCAAATCCGCCGCGATCACCGTAAACCTCGTCACCAACGTCAATCGCGGCGGCGAGGCCGAAGGCGACCGGCTGGTCGACATCGAAACCGTGATCGGCTCCAACTATGCCGACAGCATCACGGGCAGCGACGATGCGCTGGTCGGTGACATCCTTTATGGGCGGGGCGGCGACGACCTCCTGTTCGGCGGCGCCGGCGACGACCAGCTCGACGGCGGCAGCGGTAGCGATGTGCTGCGCGGCGGCACCGGCAACGACCTCTATGTCGTGTTGGAGGCGGGGGATCAGGTGATCGAGGCGGCGGGGGAGGGGCGCGACCGCATCCGCACCGCCGCTACCAGCTACACGCTCGGGGCCAATATCGAGGAGCTCGTCTATACCGGGACGATCGGCGCGACGATGACCGGCAATGCGCTCGACAATTTCATCGTCGGCAGCGGCGGTGAGGATCGGCTGAACGGCGGCGACGGCGCCGACGTGCTGCGCGGCGGCGCAGGCGGCGATATCCTCGACGGCGGCGCGGGATCGGACACAGCCGAATATGCCGGTTCGCTCGGCGGCGTTCTCGTCAACCTGCGTGCCCAGACCGCGACTGGCGGCGATGCGATGGGCGACCGGCTGATCAGTATCGAAAATGCACAGGGGTCGGCCTTCGCTGACGTGCTGCTAGGTAGCGCCGGCGCCAATGTCCTGTCCGGCGGCGAAGGCGACGATGCGCTCTCCGGCGACGACGGCAACGACACGCTGCGTGGTGGTGCTGGCGCCGACCGGCTCGATGGCGGCAAGAATGAGGATGCGCTGTACGGGGATGATGGCGACGACACGCTGTACGGCGGATCGCAGACCGACAGGCTCTATGGCGGTGCTGCCAACGACCTGCTGGTCGGCGATACGGAATGGGTTTCCTCGCTCGCCGCTAGGGACACGCTCGACGGCGGTGATGGCGACGACGTGCTGATCGGCGACGGGATGAATATGATGGCGAGCGGGGTCGGCGGCGCCGATACGCTGATCGGCGGACTCGGCAACGACGTGCTGATCGGCGACGCGATGACCATGGCGGCCGGCGCGCGCGGCGGGGCGGACAAGCTCACCGGCGGCGGAGGAAGCGATCGCTTCGTCTTCGCGCGCGGCGCGGGCGCCGACGAGATCACCGACTTCACCCGCGGCGGCGCCGAGGCCGACCGGATCGACCTCAGCGCCTTCGACATCGCTTATGAGGCGCTGCGCTTCACTACGAGCAGCGCGGGTGTGACGATCCAGCTGGGCGGCACCGACACGATCTTCGTGCGCGGGGTGACCTCGCTCGATCAGGCGGACTTCATATTCGGCTGATTCTCGCGTCAGCCGAAGACGAAATCATTGGGCGGCAAGCTCTGCGCGCCGCGGACGAAGATGCTGTCGGCGCCCATGGAAATGCAAACTCCTCCCGCGACCGTCGTGAAGCGGAGTTGTTCATAGGCGATGTCGAAGGCGCTGAGATCGATATGATCCGCCTCTGAAGTGAAGTCGCTGATCTCGTCGGCACCCGAGCCGGGGCCGAAGACGAACCAGTCGGCGCCCGCGCCGCCCGAAAGCAGGTCGTTGCCGCCGCCGCCGATCAGGTGATCAGTGCCGTTGCCGCCATAGAGCTTGTCCGCGCCGCCGCCGACCGTCGCGGCCCATTCGCGGCCGTCGCCATAGAGCCAGTCATTGCCGTCGCCGCCCTCCAGCGTGTCGGCGCCGCCCTTGGCGCTGTCCGTCATCACGTCGCCGTCGCCGATCAATATATCGTTGCCCGCGCCCCCGGTCAGCCGGTCGCTGCCGCCCTTGCCGCTGCCGTAAATATTCGTCGCATCGCCGATGAGCAGGTCGGCATCGTTGCCGCCATCGAGCCGGTCGTTGGCGCCCTGGCTGCTCAGCCATTCCTGGTCGCCGACCAGCCGGTCCGCGCCGGTGCCGCCGGAAAGTATGTCCGACTGCCAGCCGCCGATCAGCATGTCGGCCCCCGAATCGCCCCAAAGCAGGTCCTCGCCATTGCCCCCCGTGAGCATATCGTCGCCCGAATTGCCGGCGATCTCGTCATTGCCGCCGAGTCCGTTCAAGACGTCGCTGCCCGCACCGCCGATCATCACATTGGCGAGCGAATTGCCATAGCCGGTGAAATCGGCGGCGCCGCGGCGTATCAGCGCCTCGACATTGCTGCCGAGCGTGTAGCTGTCCAGCGTCGTCTCGACCCGGTCGAATCCGGCGTTGGCGGCCTCGGTAATCCTGTCGCCGAGATCATCGACAAGGAAGATGTTGTCGCGCGTGGTGCCGAGCAGGACGTCCGCCGTGGGAGTGGCGGGCAGCGGGAGCAGCGCGATAAAATCGCCCGCGCCGGGCGAGGCGTCGCCGCGATCGACGGTCAGCGTTTCGCGGATCGTGTCGATACCGCCAAGGCCGGGGAGCGAATCGCGGGTGGCGAGCGTCGATAGTTCGGACCGTGTGATTTCGACACCCTGGAAGATGAGCCGTCCCTGAGAGGAGATCACCTTGGTGCCCGATCCGGCATCGGCGAAGCGCCCGCCGATCACGGTGACGATGGCCGAGTCGTCGAGCCAGATCTGGTTCTGTTCGGAGATGCCGCCGCGCAGCACCGGGTTAAGGCCGACCGAGTCGATCAGCGTTGCCTCGCCCCAGAAGCGATAGTTGCGGCCATTCTCCTCGCTTAGCGCGCGGACGATCACGGTGCTGCTCGATTTGAGGTCATAACCCCCATCGCTGTTGCCGCGGGCCACCGTGTCGACAAAGCGCACGTCATAGACGCCGCGCTCGGTCCCAAAGCCGTCGCCGTTGAAATAGGCGCCGGCGGTGCTCTGAATATTCTCCATGACCACCCGGCTCATCGTGACATTATGGACGGTGCCGTCGAGATGGATGCCCGCGGGAAGGTCGTCGCCGATTTGTCCCGCCATGTCCGCGGTCACATTCTCGATCACGACATTGTTGGTGTCATACTGGAGACGGATCGCGACCCTGGAGAAGCCCTGCACATCGACATCGCGGATCGTGAGGCCGCTGATCGTCGCGGTGCCCGAAGGCGCGCCGGCATAATCCTCGAAGAAGCGGCGGACATTGTTCGCGTCGACGCCCTCGATATGAAGCTTGCTGATATCGGCGGTGACACGAAAGGCCGTGCCGACATTGTCGATCTGCAGGTCGCGGAATATGAGATTGTCCGCCCCGGTACCGAGCTTGAACAATTCGTTGCCGGACGCGTCGCCCGCCTGCCAATCGGGGGGCCGCGAGCCGATGAAATGCGCGGCCATGGCGTTGCCGGCGGAATCGATGCCGCGCACCGCGACCGGCTCGCCTTCCGTGCCGCCCCGGGTGATGCCGAGAATGCCGGTAACCTTATAGTCGCCCTGGTCGGCCAGCAGCAGCACCTCGCCTCCCGGACCCGCCTTTCCGATGAGTGTATTGAGCGAGCCAATGGACGCTGCATTATTGATATCGCTGCCACTTTTGTCCCCGGACCCGGCGGGCGAGATGTACAGGCTTGGCATGACGAACGACCCCTTGCTGTTGCGACGAGGTTAACCTCGACGAATTCGTCATGCTGACTCCGCGGCGTGATTAAGCCAGCATAATCCTCGTTGTCGGTGAGGTTATCGCGGTGGGCCGTAGCCTATTTTCAATAGATTACGGGACTTGCTTCGTTTTGCGACATATCAGCCACCGGACCGAAATCGACCAGTCGTGACCACGGCCCGCGATGTGGCACTCAGAGCAATTGCCGCCGCCGCCGCCACCAGAGTTTAAGGCCGCTGAGACAAAGCCATAGCGTCACGGCGCCGCCGGCGAGGACGAGCAGGCGCCCGGCAAGGCCAAAGGCCTTCCCCGAATGGAGCGGATATTGCCAGGCAAAGAACTGGTCACCCGCGGTCGTGCCATTGTCGTGGCGCGTGCCGACGATTCGGCCGTCGTCCATCGCGACATAGGTCCACAGCCGCCCCTGATCGTCGCGGTCGCGGGCATCGAAGGTGCGAACGGCATAGACGCCATGATCGGGAAAGATACGGACGCTGTGGACGGGCTCGCCGCTTCTGCCGGTGACACGCCTGATCGCGGCGTCGACGTCGATCGCCGGCGGCGTCTCGGGCATATCGGCCATGCTTTCATGCAGGCGCCCGGTGATTGGCGAGACGAGGCCGACGGCCTCACGGCTGTCGTCAGGCCAAGCGAGCGTGACGCCGGTGACGGCAAGCACCAGCGTCACCGGCAGGAACCACAGCCCCCATGCGCGGTGCGAGTCGAACAGGCGTTTGAGGCTGCCGCGCCGGCCTTCGGTGCGGAAAGCGCGCAGCCAGTGCATGCCCTTTGGAAAGGAGAGCGCGACCGCGACGCCGTGATCGATCACCCATAACAGCGAGACCAGCCCGAAGAACCACATCATCCACGGCCCCGCGAGCAGGTCGATATGCAGGCCATAGATGATGTCCATCACATGCCGCCGGTCGAACTTGATCGCGCCGCTTTCGCGCCAGCCGAGGATCGATCCATCGCGCGGGTCGGCGAAGACCTGGATCGGGCGCGGCGCGCCGTCGACGGGCGCGCGGCCCATCAACCACAGGCTGTCGCCGGCATGGCCCGGCATCTCGATCATGTTCGGGGCAAAGCCGGGCAGCGCGCGTTCCGCCGCCTTGACGGCAAGGTCGACGGGCGCCGACTCGTCCGACGCCGGAACCGTCCGCCAGTCGGCATTGAGCGCGCTGTCGAGCTCGTCGTAAAACGTCACCGCGATGCCCGTCGCAGCGAGCAACGCGAGCCACAATGCCGCGATCAGGCCGAACCAACGGTGCCACAGCTTGAGGGCATAGCGCGGCCGCCGACGGACAGCCGCGCCGGCCATCAGAAGCGGACAGACGCGGTCAGGCGGACGTTGCGGCCGGGTTCGGGCAGGCCCGACACGATCGCATAGTCGGGAAGGCCGAGCTGGCCGTAATCGGCGACGCTGGCGTGCGCGATATAGCGCTTGTCGAACAGGTTATAGATCGCTGCCTGCAACTCCAGCCGGTCGGTCCCGAACGGGCGCCAGCTGCCGAAGAGGTCGACTGTTGTATAACCTGGCTTGTCGATGAACTGCGTCTCCGAAATATCGTCGGGATAGAGCTGCACTTCGCGGAACAGTACCTCGATATTGTTGAGGTCCTCATAGCGCGTCAGGCTGGCGCGGAAATTGAAATAATCGCTCGGCTGGAAACCTGCGGTCACCGCCCAGTTGTCGCCCATCGAATTGCCCAGCGCAATATGCTCATAGCCCTCGATCCGGTTACCGTTCAGGCGCGAATCATAATGGTTGTAATAGGCGTCGATGCTGAAAGGGCCGGTCCGATACCCGGCGCGAAGCTCGACGCCCTTCGATTTGAACTTGCCGACATTTTCATAGTAGACCGCGTCCTGGATCGGCTGCGACGCGTCGCGACCGAGCTGGTCGAGAATGACGTTTTTGATCGTCATCTCGTAATAGACCGCCGACGCGGAGAAGCCGCCGAGGTCGTATTTTACGCCGCCCTCGAGATTGTCGACGCGCTCCGGGCGCAGCGTCGGCGACAGCGACAGACGGCCGGGGCGCTTTTCGAGCGTGAAGGCGTCGCCGATTTCCTTGCCGCGAAACGCCTCGGCGAAACCGGCATTGAGGCTGAGCCCTTGGACGATTTCGAACTCGGCGCCGACGTTGAAGCTGAGCCCGTCGCTCTTGGTGCCGGTGCGATAGGTCTTCTGGTCGAGGTCATAGGCGTCGTAGCGCGCGCCGAAGCTGATCAGCAGCGGGTCGGCGACGCGCCAATGATCCTGGACATAGACGCCCATCAGCGAACCCTTTTCCGCGAAGCGGCCAATATTCGGATCCCACGCCCAGTCCTGCCACATGGCGGGATCACCCAGATATTCGCTCGTCACGCGGTCGCGGCGATGTTCGGCGCCGACGGTGATGTCGTGGTTCGCAATGGCGAGCTTCGCGCGCAGGTCAAAGCCATAGGTTTCGATCTCGGCGCCATAGAGCCCCCAGCGGTCGTAACGGTCCTGCGTAAAATTGGTCCGCGTCCAATAGCCGGTCGCCTCGACGCCAACGCCGCTGTCGCCCTCGAAACCATAGTTCAGGATGGCGGTCTGGCGCTTGCCTTTCGCCTCGAACAGCCGGTCGCCAGCAAGGACGGGCCAGTTCGGGCGCTGGCCGAAACGGCCGCTCTCGCGGCGCTGTTCATAGCTTGCGGTGACGCGGTGGCCGCCGCCCAGCTCGCCGCCGACCTTGACGAAGCCGAGGTTCTGCTCGGCGCCCGTTGCGAGTTGGCGCACGCCGTCGCCGTCCTTGTACGGGTCGCGGTTCACATGGACATAGGAGGCGAGGATGCCGATATCGCCCGCGATGCGGCCATAAACGGTGCCGCTGAGCTTGTAGCCGTCGTTGCTGAACCAGCCCGCCTTCGCTATGCCGCCGATGTCGCGGCCGTCCTGCAACATTTCGACCGCGTTGCGCGTGCGGAAGCGGATCGCGCCGCCGACCGCGCCGAAGCCTGCGGTCGCTTCGCCCGGGCCTGCCTGCACGTCGACGGTTTCGAGGATTTCGGGTTCGATCGTCACGCGGCCGATATGGTGGAACAGCGTGCCGCGCTGCGGCGCGCCGTCGATCGTGACATTGAGCAGCGAATCCTCGAGCCCGCGGACATAGATTTTCTGCGCGAGGCCGACGCCGCCCCCGACCGACACCGACGGGACGCCGCGAAACAGGTCGGCGAGGTCGTTCGCCTGGAGGACGTCGATCTCCTCGCGGTCGATCTCTACGTCGGTCAGCGCGCCGACGACGACGATGTCGCCGGCGGTTTCGCTCTCCTGCGCTTGCGCGTTGTGGCTGGTCAGCGCGAGTATGGCGGTGCCGGCGGTCAGAATCGTCGTGCGAATTGTCATGGAGGCCCCCGAAATATGGATAGTGGGGGCGCCCTAATCGCTATTGAGAACCAATGTCAATAAATGCGACGGTGCTTCGTCGTTCGATTTCTTTTGCAGACTGTTACGTCGGGGATTGGGAGCAAGCGTCTGAAAGCTGATGTGACGGGCGTTTGATTGCAGCTATAGCGCAACCATCAGCGATCCTGCGTTTGCTTCTCGAGGCTTCTGTCCACAGCGTCGATCCGCCGCCGGCCTCCAAGCCTCAAGAAACAATCGGTCTGACATATCTATTGCAAGTGGCCTGACCAGATATTAGGGGTTGGCCAGCATAAGCCGTGTTGGCGTGGTTACGCTGGCGGCAATATAATGCGAGGCATGGCGCGACAGGAAGCTGTTCGGGATGTCCTCGCAATAAGAATTGAGAGGAGCCACGATGTTTCGAAAGGTCGCATTCCTATCTTTGGCTGCCGCGCCGTTGATCGCGCTGGCTCCGGTGTCAGCCGCGCAGGATCAACCACAGGCGCCGTGGCAGGACGTCACGCCGCGCGCGGGGCTCGCCGGCTGGCACAGCGCCGGGGGGCAGGCGCCCTATCGCGTCGTCGACGGTGAGGTCGTTGGCAGCGCGGTGCCGAATTCGGCGAACAGCTGGCTGGTCTCCGACGCGCTTTACGGCGACTTCATCCTCGAATTCGATGCCAAGACCGACCCGACGCTGAATTCGGGCGTGATGATTCGCGGCCAGAGCCGGCCCGATTATCGGAATGGCGTGGTTCATGGCTATCAGATGGAGATCGATCCCTCGTCGCGGCGCTGGAGCGCGGGCATCTATGACGAACAGCGCCGGCAATGGCTCTATACGCTCGGCCGCAACGAAGCGGCGCGGCAGGCCTTTCGCTCGGGCGACTGGAATCACTATCGGGTCGAGGCGATCGGCACGCGCCTGCGCACCTGGATCAACGGCGTGCCTGCCGCCGACGTTGTCGACGATGTGGACGCGCGCGGCTTCATCGCTTTCCAGGTGCACTCGGTTGCCGATGCGGTCGCGGCGAAGAAGCCCGAAGCGCGTTTCCGCAACGTGCGGATCATCACCGACGCTCCCGCCCGCTTCGCCTCGCCCGCGACGACGGTCGAGCAGCAGGGATGGCTGGCCAATCGCCTGACCGATGCCGAGCGCCGCGCCGGCTGGAAGCTGCTCTGGGATGGCAAGACGACGCAGGGCTGGCGGAGCGCCAAGGGGCCCGCTTTCCCGAAGAAGGGCTGGTCGATCGCGAATGGTATCCTGTCGGTCGAAAAATCGGGCGGTGCCGAGGCGACCAATGGCGGCGACATCATCACTACCCGCGATTACAAAAGCTTCGAGTTGTCGGTCGACTTCCGGCTGACCCCGGGCGCCAATAGCGGGATCAAATATTTCGTCGATCCGAACCTGCTCAAGGGCGACGGATCGGCGATCGGGCTGGAATTCCAGTTGCTCGACGACGAGCGCCATCCCGACGCAAAGATGGGCCGCGACGGCAACCGGACGATCGGCTCGCTTTACGATCTGATCACTGCGCGCAACCTTTCCGATCCCGACAGCCCGGGCAAGCGTGTCAACGCGCCGGGCGAATGGAACCGGGCGGTCATCGTCGTGCGCGGCAAGCATGTCGAACATTGGCTCAACGGGTTCAAGGTCGTCGAATATGAACGCGGCTCGCCCGCCTTTCTCGAGCTTGTCGCGCTCAGCAAATATGCGAAATGGCCGAACTTCGGCGAGTGGGAGCAGGGGCCGATCCTGCTTCAGGATCATGGCGACAGGGTCGACTTCCGCTCGATCAAGCTGCGCGAATTCTAAGGGGACAGGACATGATGGACCGCCGTACGATGTTGAAGGGCGCCGCAGCGACGCTGGGCGCCACGATGAGCGCGCGCAGCTATGCGCAGATCAAGGGTGCGAACGATCGCCTGCGGGTGGCGGTGGTCGGCGTGAACGGGCGCGGGCAGGCGCATATGGCCGCCTTCTCGAAGCTGCCGAACGTGTCCGTCACCCATTTCGTCGATGTGGATTCGGCCGTCCTCGCAAAACGCGCGAGCGAATTTGCCGCCAAGGGCCATCCCGCCCCCAAGATCGTGGGCGACTATCGCCGGCTGCTCGACAGCAAGGACGTCGATATCGTCAGCGTTGCGACGCCCGATCACTGGCACGCCAAGCTCGCGATCGATTCGATGAATTCGGGGCGCCACGTCTATCTGGAAAAGCCGATCGGTATCGCGCCTGCCGAGGGCGAAGCGCTGATCGCCGCACAGCGCCGTACCGGGCGTCAGTTGCAGGTGGGGAACCAGCAACGCTCGAGCGTCGAGACGCGGCAGCTTGTCGACATGGTCCGCGCCGGCGAACTTGGCGACGTCTATGAGGCACAGACCTGGTATGCGAACAATCGCGGGTCGATCGGCAAGGGCCAGGAAATCGCACCGCCGGCCAATCTGAACTGGGATTTGTGGCAGGGACCGCGACCGCGCGGACCGTATCGGTCGAACCTGGTCCATTATAACTGGCACTGGTTCTGGAAATACGGGACGGGCGAGATTTGCAACAATGCGATGCACGAACTCGACATTGCCCGCTGGGCGATGGGCCTAACCTATCCGACCAGCGTGTCGACGCAGGGCGGACGGCATTTCCACCGCGGCGACGATTGGGAAATGTATGATTCGCTCGCGCTGGACCTCATCTATGACGACGGCCGCGCGATCCGCTGGAACGGGCAAAGCTGCAACGGCATCAAGACCTATGGGCGGGGCCGCGGCGTGCTGCTGCTCGGCACCAAAGGCTCGGCCATCGTCGATCGCAACGGGTTCGAGCTCTACGATCTGGAAGGCAAGTTGACGCGGGAGGCGAAGGCCCCGGCCAGTTCGGAAACCACCGGAACGGTCGGCGAGGGCGCGCTCGACGTCTTTCATGCCGGCAATCTGGTCGACGTCATCCGCGGCCGTGCCAGCGCGCTCGCATCGCCGATCGCCGAAGGACATATCAGCACCACGCTCTGCCACCTCGGCAATATCGCCTATCGCACGAGCGGCGCGCTGAAGATCGATCCGGCGACGGGCAAGCCGACGAGCGCCGATGGCATGAAGCTGTGGTCGGTCGATTATGAGCCGGGCTGGGAGGTCAAGGGCTGACCGCAGACGCAATCATGGCCGACGTTGTACGCTTTGCGTCGATGGGAACGCGCGTCGAACTGCATCGGTTCGGTGCGGGTGACGACGACGCGTTGGCGGCGGCACAGCGCGCCATCGAGGCGGTCGACGATGCGCTCACGATCCACCGCCCGTCGGCAACGACCGCGCTCAACGAACGCCTCATGGCGGGGCAGGGGGCGGCTATCGACGATGCGCTGCTCTTCGATGCGCTGGTCACGATCGAGGAATTACACGCCTCGACGCTGGGTCTGTTCGATCCCGCCGCCGATCGCCGCTTCGGGATGGCGGGATGGGGCGCCATTGCATTCGATCGCGTCGCGTCGCGAGTCGAGGTATCGCAGCCCGTCGCGCTCGATTTCGGCGGGTTCGGCAAGGGCTTCGCGCTCGATCGCGCCTGCGCCGTCCTGCGCGAGAAGGGTGTCGTATCGGCGTGCCTGTCGGCGGGGGAAAGTTCGATCGCGGTCGTCGGCGAACACCCGCTTGGCGGCGGCTGGCCGTTTGCGATTCCGCACCCGCTGCGCCCCGACGAGATTCTGGTGGAGATCGAACTCACCGACGAATCGGTATCGATCTCGTCGACCGTCGGTGCAGGGACGAACGCGCCCGAACGTGCCGCGATGATCCGTCCGGCCGATGCCGCGATCGTGTCTGCGCCGCGCTGCTCGGTTGCGGTGGACCGGTTTGGCGCGCATGCCGAGGCAATGAGTACCGCTTTGCTCGTCGCCGATGAAGAGCGGGCGGAACGCTTGCTCACCGGCGACCGGACGCGCCGCTTTCTGTTCGATTTCCCCCGCGGGGCGGCGACCCCCGATTAACCAGCCAGGATGCGTTTTAATGACTGACAAAGATTTCGACCTGTCGCGGCGCACGTTCATCGATCGCGTGCTGATGGCGACGGCGGGCGCAGGGATGGCTGCTGCGGCGCCCTGGGCCGCTGCGGCGGTTGGTGCGGCACCGGTGGCCAAGGGCGATCGCGTGCGGCTGGGCGTGATCGGCACGGGCGATCGCGGGCGAGCCCTGATCCAGAATGTCGCCAAGACGCGCAACTGCACCGTGGCGGCGATCTGCGACAATTTCGACCTGCATCTGGCGAAGGGGCGCGCGCTGGTCGATGCGTCGACGCGCGCCTTCACTGATCATCGCGCGATGCTCGATGCGGGCGGTCTCGACGCGGTGGTGATCGCGACCCCGCTGGACGATCACAAGCTGCACAGCCTCGATGCCTTCGATGCCGGGCTCCATGTATGGTGTGAAAAGGCGATGGCGCGCACGATCGACGATTGCGGCGCGATGGTCAAAAAGTCGCAGGACAGCGGCAAGGTGCTGCAGATCGGCCATCAGCGCATGTTCAAACCCACCTATCTGAACGCCGTCCGCCGCGCGAAGGAAGGCGAAATCGGGGCGATTACGCAGATCCGCGCCAGCTGGCACCGTCAAAGCAGCTGGCGCCGGCCGGTTCCCGCCGGGGCGACCGATCGGCAGATCAACTGGCGCCTGTATCGCGACAGCTCGGCGGGCCTGATGACCGAGCTGGCGACGCACCAGATCCAGGTCGGAAACCTGTTCTTCGACGCCGTGCCGACGCGCGTGATGGGGTCGGGCAGCATCTGTTTCTGGAAGGATGGGCGCGAGGTCTATGACCATGTCGCGCTGATCTATGAATATGCGGGGGGCCGCAAACTCATCTACACCTCGCTGCTCAACAATGCGCGTTATGGCTGCGAGGAGCAGATTCAGGGCAGCAAGGGGACCATCGAACCCGAACTCGGTCGCATCTATCAGGAACTGCCGCCGAAGGAACTGGCGCTGCTGCGTATGCAGGCCGACGTGGCGAGCGGGAAAAAGCGCACGGTCCCGATCGGCGGCGCGACCTGGTTCGCCGAGCTTCCCGTCACCACGCCCGGGGATTCGCTTGGCTGGGGCGAATATGACGAGACGATGCTGCAGTTCGAGGGTTTTGGCGAAGCGGTGCGGACGGGCAAACCGCTGCCCGGCCTGCTGTCGCAGGCCTATTACGCGAGCGTCGCGTCGCTGCTGGGCGAACAGGCGATGGACAGCGGTCAAATATTGAACTGGCCGACGTCGCTGGTCGCCATCTGAAGGGGAAGCACGCCATGACCGATACCAACCGACGCGATCTTCTGGGGCTTGGCCTTGCCGCCGGGCTCGCCGCGGGCTTCGCGGCCGACGCGCTGGCGCAGTCCGCGGCGCGCGGCGATGCACCGACCGAAGGCGCGCCCGCGCGTCCGGCGCCCGAGACGAAATATCGCGTGCCGTTCGCGGTGATCGGGCTCGATCATAATCATATCTATGGCATCACCGACGCCGTGATCCGGGGAGGCGGCGTTCTCACGACCTTCCATGCGACCGATCCAAAACAGATTGCGATGTTTCGCGCGCGCTATGGCGATATCGCGCTGGCGCGGTCGGAAGACGAAATTCTGGACAATCCTGCGATCAAGCTGGTCTGCAGCGCGGCCATCCCCGGACTGCGCGCGCCGCTGGGCATCCGCGTCATGCGCGCGGGCAAAGATTATCTCAGCGACAAGGCAGCGATCACCTCGCTGAAGCAGCTGGCCGACGTTCGCCGCGCGATCAAGGAGACTGGCCGCAAATTTGCGATCATGTATTCCGAACGGTTGGAAGTGCCCGCGGCGGTGATGGCCGGGCAGCTTGTCCATGACGGCGCGATCGGGCGCGTTATCCAGACCGTCAATCTCGCCCCGCACCGGCTGGCCGCGGCATCGCGCCCCGACTGGTTCTGGGACACGGCGCGCAACGGCGGGATCCTGACCGATATCGGCAGCCACCAGGCCGATCAGTTCGTCTATCTGACCGGCAGCAAGCGCGCGCATGTCGTCGCATCACAGACCGGCAATTTCGGGCATCCCGAACATCCGAAGTTCGAGGATTTCGGCGATATGATGTTGAGCGGCGACGGCGGCACGGGATATGTCCGCGTCGACTGGTTCACGCCAGACGGTTTGTCGACCTGGGGCGATGGCCGTCTCTTCATTCTCGGCACCGAGGGCTATATCGAGCTCCGGAAATATGTCGACATCGCTGGCCGGCCGGGCGGAAATCATCTGCTGATCGCCGACCGGAAGGGCACGCGTTATCTGGACTGTTCAAAGGTGCCGCTGCCCTTTGGCCCGCAATTCATCAACGACATCGTCGAAGGCACATCGGTCGCGCAAGACCAGGCGGGGGCGCTGCTCGCCGCCGAACTGGTGTTGACGGCGCAGGCGCGTGCCAAGCCAGCGAGGCAACAAGCGACCTTGTAACGCATAGGCCAACAAGATAGCGCTTTCCTCATGGGGAATGGCATGGAATCAAAACGGCTCTACGAGCGCGTATCGACCGATATCGCGGCCAAGATCGAGGCGGGGGAATATCCGATCGGTGCGCGTTTGCCGTCGGAGCGGCAACTCGCGCAGTCTTATGACGTATCGCGGCCGACGGTTCGCGAGGCGATCATCGCGCTCGAGGTCGACGGGATGGTCGAAGTCCGCAAGGGATCGGGCGTCTATGTGACGGCAATTTCGCATGCCGATGTTGACGGCCCCTCCGCCGACGTCGGCCCCTTCGAATTGCTCGAAGCGCGCCGGCAGATTGAGGGGGAGGTTGCCGCGCTCGCGGCCGGACGGATCACCGACGAACAGCTTGGCGAGCTTCGTGTGCTCGTAAAAGCGATGGGCGATGCCGGCGCTGACAGCGCGCGCGCCGAGGTCGCCGACCGCCAGTTCCACGAACTGATCGCGAACGCGAGCCTGAACAGTGCCTTCGTCGCGGTCGTGGAATCGTTGTGGGACATGCGCGCCCGCTCTCCGCTCTATCGCCTGCTCAGCAGTAAGGCGCATGTCGCGGGGGTGACCCCTAGCGTTGCCGAACATGAGGATATTCTGCTCGCGCTGGAATCGCGCGACCCGGCGGCGGCGCGCGCGGCGATGCAAAAGCATCTGGGACGCGTGCTCGAAGCGCTGCTCGAGGCAACCGAGGTGCACGAGGTCGAACTGGCCCGAAAGCGGGTCGCCGACGAACGGAGCCGCTACGCCCCGTAATCGGGCTATCGCGGCAGGGCTGGCGCATATCCATTTGGTATGGCCAATTTTGAAACTTTCCTGTTTTCGCCTTGTGGACTGGACTGCACCGATCTTCACAGCTGGCCTCGCATTCTCAGAAAATTTGTGGAAAACCACTTGTTGCAATCGGCCTGACCAATCTCTATGAAAGCCGCACAAAGGGACGCGGAAAGCGTCCAGATCTGCGGCGGAGAATGTGATGCGGGCCTTCCCTTCTGATAGCGCATTGGAACGCCCTTCGATGGACGGAGCCTTCCTGCTTTCGCGCGTCACCCGCGCGTCCGCCCCAGCCTTGTAACCATCCCCAGCCTTGCCGGGGTTCGTTCGGACGGATCCCGGCATTTTTCTGGTGCCACGGGAGAGACATATGACGCAGGCCATTGCAGCAGGATCGACGCCGCCGGTGCCGAGGACCGGGCGCTATCGCTGGCTGATCGTCGCGCTGTTGTTCGCCGCAACGACGGTCAATTATATCGACCGCACGATGCTCGGCCTGCTGGCGCCCGTCCTCGGCGACGAGATGCGGTGGAGCGAGAATGACTATGGCAATATCGTGATGGCATTTCAGGCCGCCTATGCGCTCGGTTTCCTGGTCATGGGCTGGCTGATCGACCGCTTCGGGCCCAAGATCGGCTACAGCATCGCGATCGCCATCTGGACGATCGGCCATGTGGCGCATGGTTTCGCGGGGTCGATCGCCTCCTTCATGGCCGCGCGCGTCGTCCTCGGGGTTGGCGAGGCGGGGCATTTCCCCGCCGTCGTGCGCGCGTCGAGCGAATGGTTCCCGCAAAAGGAACGCGCCTTGGCGATCGGCTGGGTCAACAGCGCGACGACGATCGGTGTCATCCTGACCGCGCCGACGATCTGGCTGTTCATGGTCTGGGCGGGCTTCGACTGGCGTCAGACCTTCATCTACACCGGCGCATTCGGCGCGCTGCTGCTGATATTGTGGCTGTGGCTCTACAGCAATCCGCGCGAGAGCGGAAAGGTCGGCGATGCCGAACTCGCGTGGATCGAGCATGATCCGCCAGAAAAAGTGGAGCGCATCGGCTGGTCGAAAATCGTCACCAAGCGCGAGGCATGGGCCTTTGCGGTCGCGAAATTCCTCATCGATCCGGTCTGGTATCTGATGCTGTTCTGGCTGCCCAAATATTTCGCCAGCACCTATGATGTCGACCTCAAGGTCGTGCTGCTGCCGATGATCATCATGTATCTGATGTCCGACGTCGGCAGCATCGCGGGTGGCTGGCTTTCCTCGAAGCTGATCCAGCGCGGGCGCACCCCCAATTTCGCGCGCAAGCTGACGATGGTCATCGCGGGTTGTTTCGTCCTGCCTTTGTTGTTCGTCACGGGCCTCGACAATATGTGGCTCGCCATCGTCCTGATCGGCCTCGCGCTCGCGGGTCACCAGGCCTTTTCATCGACGATCCTGTCGATCCCGCCCGACATGTTTCCCAAACGCGCGGTCGGGTCGGTAATCGGCCTCGGCGGCTTCATGGGCGGCGTCGGCGGGATGATCATGGCCAAATCGACCGGGCTGGTGCTTGACGCGACGAACGGCAATTATACGATCATCTTCGCCGTGTGCACGACGGTCTATTTCCTCGCCGTGCTGGCGCTCCATCTCCTGAGCCCGCGCCTGACGCCGGTCACGGTCGAAAACGAAGGCACCCCTGCATGACCCGTCCGTTTCAGCTCCATCCCGACCGCCTGTTTCCGTCGGACCCGTCGCAGCGCGATATTTGCCGGCGCCTTTATGCCGAAGTGGCCGACCTGCCGATCGTCAGCCCGCACGGGCATACCGATCCGGCGTGGTTCGCGGGCAACGCATCGTTCGGCAACGCCGCCGAATTCCTGCTGCATCCCGATCATTATGCGTTCCGGATGCTCTATTCGCAGGGGATATCGCTGGACGCGCTCGGCATCCGTAACAAGGCTGCCGACCCGCGCGAGAGCTGGCGGATCTTCGCGCAAAACTATCATCTGTTCCGCGGCACGCCGACGCGAATGTGGATGGACTGGGTGTTCGCCGAGGCCTTCGGCTTCGATGTGCAATTCGCGGCCGAGACGTCGGACCTCTATTACGACCTGATCACCGAGAAGCTGGCGACCGACGCCTTCCGCCCGCGCGCGCTGTACGACCGGTACGGGATCGAGGTGATCGCGACGACCGAAAGTCCGATCGACACGCTCGAACATCATGCCGTGATACGCGACGCCAACGCGCGCGGCGAATGGGCGGGTAAGGTGATCACCGCCTATCGCCCCGATCCCGTGATCGATCCCGAGTTCGAGGGCTTTCGCAACAATCTCGCACGCTTCTCCGAACTGAGCGGCGAGGACGCCTTCAGCTACGCCGGCTACCTCGCCGCGCATCGCAATCGCCGCGCCTTCTTCGCCGAAATGGGCGCGACCTCGACCGATCACGGCCATCCGACCGCCGCGACCGCCGACCTGTCGGACGCCGAGGCCGAGGCACTGTTCGCACGCGTCACCGCCGCCAACGTCAGTGCCGCCGATGCCGAACTGTTCCGCGCGCATATGCTGACGGTGATGGCGGGGATGAGCCTCGACGACGGGCTGGTGATGCAGATCCATCCGGGCAGCTACCGCAACCATAACCCCTGGCTGTTTGAGCATTATGGCCGCGACAAGGGCGCCGATATCCCCACGGCGACGGACTATGTCCACGCGCTGCGTCCGCTGCTCGGTCGCTATGGCAATGAGGCGGGCCTCACGATCATCCTCTTCACCCTCGACGAGACGAGCTACGCGCGCGAACTGGCGCCGCTCGCGGGCCATTATCCGGCGCTGAAGCTCGGCCCGGCCTGGTGGTTCCACGACAGTCCCGAGGGGATGCGCCGCTTTCGCAGCCACACGACCGAGACCGCGGGCTTCTATAACACCGTCGGTTTCAACGACGATACGCGCGCCTTCCTGTCGATCCCCGCGCGCCACGACGTCGCGCGGCGCATCGACTGCGGCTTCCTCGCGCAGCTCGTCGCCGAGCACCGGATGGAGGAATGGGAGGCCGCCGAACTCGCGGTCGACCTCAGCTATAATCTCGCCAAGGCGGCTTACAAGCTGTGAGGCTGTCCGCGGAAACGCCGATCCCGGCGTCTGTGCAGACGCCGGGCTACGACCGCGCTGCCCAGGCCGCGGGCATCGTCCATATCGGCATCGGCGCGTTCCACCGTGCGCATCAGGCGGTCTACACCGACGACGCGATGCGTACGGGCGACCGCGACTGGGCCATTGTCGGCGTGTCGCTCCGTTCGGCCGATGTCGCGGCGCAGCTGGATCCCCAGGACGGGCTCTACACGGTGAGCGCGCGCAGCGTCGCGGGAAGCGAATTGCGCGTGGTCGGGGCGGTCCAACGGGTGCTCGTCGCCGCCGACGATCCGCAAGCCGTGGTCGACGCGATTGCGGCGCCGACGACGCATATCGTCAGCTTCACCGTGACCGAGAAGGGCTATTTGCGTCGCCCCGACGGCTCGCTCGACCTCGCCGCAGCGATCGGCGGCTCAAGCCTTTATCGCTTCGTCGCCGCCGGCCTCGCTGCGCGCAAGGCGGCCGGCCTCGGCGGCGTCACACTGCTCAGTTGCGATAATCTCGCGGGCAATGGCGGCGTGCTCCGCCGGCTGATGCGGGAATATCTTGCCGCCTATCATCCCGAATTGTCGGCATGGTTCGACGGCGAATGCTCTTGCCCGGCAACGATGATCGACCGCATCGTCCCCGCGACGACCAATGCCGACCGCGCCGCCGTCGAAGCGGCGCTCGGCGCGCGCGACGAAGGCGCGGTGGTCACCGAAGGCTTCAGCCAGTGGGTGATCGAGAATGATTTTGCCGGCCCGCGACCGCGCTGGGACCGGGTGGGCGCCGAAATCGTTGCCGACGTCGCGCCCTATGAGACCGCGAAACTGCGCATGCTCAACGGCGCGCATTCGGCGCTGGCATACATCGGGCTTGGTAAAGGACATGAATTTGTCCACCAAGCCATCGCCGACCCCGCCATTCGCCCGGTCATCGAACGGCTGATGCTGGGCGAAGCGGCGCCGACGATCGACGCGGCGCCGGGGCAGGACCTGTCTGCTTATGCCGCGGCCCTGCTCGACCGTTTCGCCAATCCGGCGCTGAACCACCGGCTGGCCCAGATCGCGATGGACGGCAGCCAGAAGATCCCACAGCGCTGGCTCGAAACACTCGCCTGGCACCAGAATCGCGGTGCGCGTTGCCCGTCGATCGAAGCAGCGATTGCGGCATGGATCGCCTTCCTGCGCGGCGACCGTCCGATTGACGATCCGCTCGCGGAGCAGCTCCGCGCTGCCGCCGCGGGGGAGGGGGCGATGGAACGGCTGTTCGGCCAGGGCGGCCTGATCGCGTCCGGATGGCGGCCTGAAATCTAACCACCCCGTTCGCCCTGAGCTTGTCGAAGGGCCGCTTTTCCTTCTGACGCCATTGAAGAAGAGCGGTGCTTCGACAAGCGCAACACGAACGGATTTGAAGTGGGCACCAAGCCGGAACCCGCGGACCTCGGCTCCCCCACACCAAGCAGCTACCAGTTGAACATCGTCCCGTCTTCGAGCCGGGCGACGGGCAGATAGGCGGGCTGATAGGGATATTTCGCCGCCAGCTTCTCGTCGATATCGACGCCATGCCCCGGCGCGTCGCCGGCATACATATATCCCTGCTCGAAACGGTAGCTGTGCGGGAAGACTTCGTCGGTTTCGGGCGTGTGGCGCATATATTCCTGGATCCCGAAATTGGGGACCCATGTGTCGAAGTGGAGCGCCGCGCCCATGCACACGGGCGACAGGTCGGTCGCGCCATGGCTGCCGGTCTTGATCTGATAGATTGCGGCGAGGTCGGCGATGCGCCGCAGGTGCGTGATCCCGCCCGCATGGACGACGGTCGCGCGGATATAGTCGATGAGCTGGTTCTGGATCAGCTCCTTGCAGTCCCAGATCGTGTTGAAAATCTCCCCGACGGCCAGCGGGGTCGTCGTATGCTGGCGGATGAGCTTGAACGCGTCCTGGTTCTCCGCCGGGGTCGCATCTTCGAGCCAGAATAATTTTGCGGGCTCCAGCGCCTTGCCGAGCTGAGCGGCTTCGATGGGGGTCATCCGGTGATGGCCGTCATGGAGCAGATGGTGCTCGAAGCCATAGGTGTCGCGGATTTTCTCGAACAATTTGGGGATGTGATCGAGATATTTCTTCGTATCCCAGATCGTCAGCGACGGCAGCGCCGCGTCGGCGGGCTCGTAGAAGAGCTTGCCGCGGCCGACGCCATAGGCATCCTTGATCCCCGGGACGCCCGATTGCGCGCGAATGGCCTTGTATCCAAGGTCGATATACTGGCCGACCGCATCGACGGTTTCGGCGATGTCGGCGCCATTGGCATGGCCATAGACCATCACGCCGTCGCGGCTCTTTCCGCCGAGCAGGTCATAGATCGGCATGCCCGCCATCTTACCCTTGATATCCCAAAGCGCCGTATCGACCGCCGCGATCGCCGACATGGTGACGGGACCGCGCCGCCAATAGGCGCCGCGATAAAGATATTGCCAGATATCCTCGATCCGGCGCGGGTCCATGCCGATCAGGCAAGGGATGACATGGTCTTCGAGATAGGAAACGACCGACAATTCCCGTCCGTTCAGCGTCGCATCGCCGATCCCGAAAACGCCCTGATCGGTCTCGATTTTCAAGGTGACGAAATTACGCCCCGGGCATGTCACGATGACGCGGGCGGATTGGATCTTCATTCGATTTTCCTGTTCTCTTTACGGGGTGCCGATCGGTGGGGACCAGCATGCGGCGTCGGTCGGTTTCGTCGTCGATGGACCGCAACATATCGCCGTGAGCTGATTCGGAGCACCGACCGATGCTCACGGCGATATGCGAAGCTCAGAACTGGAAATTGACTGCCAGGCTGAACGTGCGGCCGAAATAGGAGGTATAGAGCGGATCTTTCCGCGTCGTGTCGGTGTAGAGGCGGTTGGTCTCGTTGGTAATGTTCGACACCTCGGCAATCAGCTTGATATTGTCGTTGATATTGTAGGAGGCCGAGGCGTCGACGAAGATCGAGCTCGCATTGACGTTCGCATCGCTGTCGGTCGGGCCCGGGACGCCGGTGAGGAAGGCCGCCCGATAGTTGACCGTCGACCGGACGCTGAACTTGTCGTCCTCATAATAGAGCGTGGCGCTGGCGGTTTCCGGCGAGAGCCCGACGAGCGGCGCCTTGCGCGTCAAGGTCGGCGAGATGATGTAATTGATGCTCGATCGCACGCGCGTGAAGTTGGCGAGCAGGCCGAAATTGCTGAGCGCCCCGGGCAGGAAACGGAACGGCAGCTGGAGGTTCGCCTCGAACCCGCGCAGCGGCCCGCCGTCGGTGTTGTTGCTGCGCGTCACGCTGAACAGTTCGTCGGGGGTGATACCCGTGCCCGTGCCCTCCAGCAGCGACAGCGGAAGGCCGAGGTCGCGGAACGGCACCAGCTGGTTGGTATTCTGGATATAGGTCTCGATATTCTTGTAGAAATAGGCGACCGAGATCAGCGAACCGGGCGCGAAATACCATTCGAGTGCGGCGTCGACCGTGTTCGCCCGGATCGGATCGAGATAGGGGTTGGTGATCGAGGCGGTGCGGATCACGATATTCGCGCTGCCGCTGGGGATGAGCTGCCCATAGGACGGGCGCGACATCACACGCGCTGCCGAGAAACGCGCGATCAGGTCGGGCGTGATGTCGAGCGCGAGATTGATCGACGGCAGCCAGTCGTCGTAACTACGCGACACATTCGAGATCACATATTGCGTCGGATAGGGCGAACCCGCCGGCGCGGCCGTGGGGATTGGGCCGTAGGTGTCGAAGCTGGTGCGGACATAGCGGACGCCGGCATCGCCGCGCAGCGCGAATGGCAAGAAGTCTTCGGTGTCGAACTTCACCATGGCATAGCCCGACGTATATTTCTCTTCGACCCCACCATAGGTACCCTTGGCGCACTCGATACTGCAATATTGGTAGCTCTCGAAATTCACCGCCTCGCGGAACTTGTCGGGATCGATCGCGAGGAAATCCTGCATCTGGCCGTTCAGGTTCTTGCCGATGCCCTTCGTCACGAAGGTGATGTCGGCGAGCGACACGCCTGCAGGGAGCACCTGCGGCAATGACTGGGCGGGTATCAGCTGCCGCTCGCGCGCAGTATATTTGTTGGTGCGATACTGGCCGCCCACCTGGACGGTGAAGTTCGGCGCCGCTTCCCACTCGGCGTTGAGCTCGAAGGTTTTGCTGACGATCGTGTTTTTACGGATGAAGCTCGAAATCTGGCCGCGCTGCGTGCCGTCGGCCAGCGGTGGGCCAAAGAGGAAATTGGCCGGATCGGTCAGGTCGATGCCGTAACCGATCTTCGGGATGTCCGGATTGTCGCGGAAGTCGATCGAGAAATTATCGGTGTCGTTCGAATCCATCGCAACCTGGAGGCGATCGACGTTCAGTTTGGAATCGTTGATGCCAGCGAGGCCGAAGACGCGGAACGTGTCGGAGAAGCGATGGTCGATGTTGAGGTTCACCTGGCGGAAGGTCGAGGTGAAATGCTCGTCCTGCATTTCCGAACGCAGGTCGACGCCGTCCCACAGGCCGTGGATCAGCGACCCGTTGTCGTCGACTTCGATGTCGCGGATCGACATCATCGGCTGGCCGTTGTTTGAGGCGGTGCGGCCCATCGAGCGCGCGTCGAGCATCGTGTCGAGGCGATTGACCTTGAAGCGGGAGTAGAGGCCGTCGAGCGAGATGTCGGTGTTGTCAGTGGGTTTCCATTGCAGCGTTAGCGACCCAGCCATGCGCTCCTGATTCTGGCTGCCCTTTACCGGACGGGGCAGGCGCGGCAGGAATACCCCGCCACCCGGGCGGCCCGACACGCCCGTGCGGCTCATGATATAATCATGAGCCTCCTTGGTGCTGGTGCGGGGGTTGCCGGTGCTGCAGTTGTTGGCGTCGGCGCCGACCGGGGTGCCGCCATTGGCATAGCCCGGGGCAGGGCTGTTAACCGGCACGCCGCCATAGGTGTAGCCGACGGGGGTGCAATAGGGGAAGATGATCCCGCCCTGCGACTGCCCGGCAACGTAGGACGGCAGGATGTCGACAGCCGAATAAGCATATTCGTCGATGTGGCGCTTCGAATAGGCAAGGCTCGCGAGCACGCCGAACGTGTCGCCGAACTGCTTCGAAACGAGCGCGGACACCCGTGGATCGGCCTTTTTGCTGATGTCGTTGTAGATTCCGCGCGCTGTGCCCGAGAAGACGAACTCCTCTTTCTGGTCGAACGGCCGGGGTGCGCGCAGGTCGACCGTCGCGCCGAGTGAGCCTTCCTCGACATCGGCGGAGGTCGTCTTGCGGACCGAAAGCGCCGAGAAGATTTCGGTCGGGAAGGTCACGAAGTCGAACGAGCGCCCCGTGGCAACGCCGCCGCGGATATCGCTGCCGCTGACCTGCGAGGTGCCTTCCATCCCGTTGATCCGCACACGTGTGAATTGGGCGCCGAGACCGCGAACCGAGATATTGCGTCCCTCGCCGCCATCGCCGCGCGACAGGGCGACGCCGGGAATACGCTGCATCGATTCGGCGAGGTTGGAATCGGGAAACTTGCCGATGTCTTCGGAGACGATGCTGTCGACTGCTGCGGTTTCCTGGCGCTTCAGGTTCAGCGCGCTATTCAGCGAGCCGCGGAAGCCGGTGACGATGATCTCTTGCGTGTCGGCCTGGGGAGGTTCGTTATTCTCGTCTGCCGCGCTGCTTTGCTCTGCCGGCGCTTGCGCGGCGGTCTGGCCATGCGCTGGCGACACGATCAGCAAGCTCATGAGACTCGTTGAAACAAGCAGGTGGCGGCTGCGGCTATCTCGACTCATTCTACTCTCCCTTCGGTGTGCACCAAGATCCGTCGCCCTGATTTGGTCACGGACGATCGATTTGATGTCGTCTACCCTGACGCGAAATAGACTTGTCTGTCCAATTTGACAATAGTGCCTTACCAATTATCCGAATGGCATTGTTTGGGCGAAAATCCGGCGCCGTTTATGCAACGGTCGCCACGCATTTGCGGTTTTGCGCGGTGAATGGCGCGATTCGGCAGCGAGCTTCGACGCGCTTTCAGAGATTGAGCTTTGCAACGGCCAACCGCACCTAAGCGCCAATTTGGCGGCCAAAGCCTATTCTGGTCAGGCCAAAATTGTCGTTCGTGGGATCGCGGTCGACGATTGTTCAGTCGCGAAGGTGGCGCCTAAACCGTTGTGGCCAACCGTCGGCAAATGGGCCCGGTCCGCTCGTAGCCCGTCTTCACGAGCGCCGAGGCGTATCAACAGGTCAGATAAGCTGGCAGATGTCGAGGACGTTCATATCGTCATAATCCTGATTCTCGCCCGCCATGACCCAGATGAACGCATAGGCGCTGGTGCCGGCGCCCATATGGATCGACCAGGGCGGGGAGATCACGGCCTGGCCGTCCTCCATGACTATATGCCGGGTCGCGTCGCCCTGGCCCATGAAGTGCATCACGCGGCCATTCTCGGGATCGTCGAGACCGAAGTAGAAATAAATCTCGCTCCGCCGTTCGTGCACGTGCGGCGGCATGGTGTTCCACACGCTTCCGGGCTTGAGGATTGTGAGGCCCATCGCAAGCTGTGCGCTGTCGCACACGCCCGGAATGACGAGCTGATGGATCGTCCGGTCGTTCGCCTCTTCCTGACTGCCGCGCTCGAGTATCTTGGCGTCGGCGAGCGGCAGCTTGCGCGTTTCGAAGGCGCGGTGCGCGGGCGACGAGGCAAGATAGAAGCGCGCACCGTCCCCCGAAAAGGAGACGTCTTTTGCGCCCATCGTGACGTAGAGGCTGTCCTTCGGACCGAGCGCAAACGGCTCGCCATCGACGGTGACGGTTCCCGCCGCGCGGCCGACATTGACGATGCCGAGCTCGCGCCGCTCGAGAAACGGGTGGCCGGCCGCCGAGGCTGGTTCCGATTGATCGGGCAGGCGGACGCTCCCGCGCTCGACCAGCACACCGCCGATCACCAGCCGGTCGGCATGGGTGTAGTTGAGCACGCATTCATTGGGGCGGAACAAATTCTGGATGAGATAGCGATCGCGCAATTCGTCATTGGACACGCCCGCCATCATGTCGGGATGGGTGGCGTAATAGGTTCGATCGAACATGGCTGCTCCGAAAGAGGACCGGGCGGACCGGCGCCGCGCGAGGTCAAAAGGCCGCGTGCAGTCGTCAGAGCACAAAGCGATGACGACTGCACGGGCAGGGGAGGTTCCTATTTCCCTTTCAGGAATACCGGGGGCGTGTAGGCGCCGTTCGTGGCGACGTCCCACACCTCGATGCGCGCCCATTTGCGGCCGCTGAGGTTGATGCGCTTTTCGATGGTGCGCGCGCCGAACGGCGCGGCGCCGGTCAGGTCAATGCGATCGCGATAGACTTTGGTGCCGTCGCCGCTGACGACCTCGGCAAAGGCGAGCGGGAAGGTCCATTCGATCTTCGCCCGCACCACGGCTTTGCGTCCGAATGCGGCCTCCTCGCCGCTTTTTGCGCCGTCGATCGTGAATTCGGGTATCAGCACTTCGCCGGTGGTGGTGAAGAAGCGGCCGCCGCGCAGCGCGTCGAGCACACTCTGCCAGCCGTCCGCATAGCGCGGCAACGGTCCGTCGAGCCGCAGATAATTGATGTTCATGTGCGCGTAGAGTTCGCTCTCGTCGGAAATCTGGAACACGTCGACCTCGCCGGGGGCAAATTTGCGTTCGGAGGGTTTCGCCGCCCAGTTGTTCATGTCGTCCAGTGTGTCGAGCACGCGCGTGCCGAGGCGCGGCAGCGAATAATCCGACGGCATATTCTTCCACGCGCCGCCGAGGAAGCGGTCGCTCTTGAAGAAGGGCGTGTCCTTATGCTTGTCGGGGAAGCCGTAGCTGCCCTTGATGCGCGGGTGCGCGGTCCACATCAGCCCTTTCTCGTCCTGCATCAGCTTCAGGACGTCTTCCTGCGATCCGACATGATAGATTTTGCCGAGCTTCGGATCGGTCTCGACGAAGGGCTGCCCTTCCTTGCGGTCGAGCGTCCAATAGACGGGCTTGGGGAAGAAGCTGATCCAGTGGCCGCCGAGCTGGACATTGGGCTCCTCGCCCGGGAGCAGCAGCAGCTTGTCGTCCGACAGGCGCTCGGTCTCCGCGTGCATCGTCTTGAGCAAGGTCAGCCGGTCGCCTGCGCGATCGAGCGCCTCGCGGCCCAGGTGAAGCTCGGCGAGATGGACGATCTCGACGTTCATCGCCTTGAAGCGTTTGACGAAGTCGGGTGACTCGAGCCCTTCGGGAACGCCCGTCGATTGCTGGAATCGCTGCGTGTTCAAAAAGGCTTCGGTGTGCTCGACATGATAGTGGCTGGTAAAGGTGCGATGCCCGTCGAGCGCCTTGAACCGGTCGCCGCGGGTATAAGCGAGCGCGGCCTTGGTGACGCTCGCGGCGTCGCCGCTGTCGGGCAGCAGGAATACGCCCATGTCCTGCATCGTGCCCGGCGGGGCGTTGACCCAAGGCACGTAGCGTCGATCGCCCTCGAGCGTCTGTCGGACGCCGAAACTCGTACGGCCCGCGAGGTTGCGATAATCGTTGCCGTACCAGGCCGAATTATCGTTGTTGGCGTAGTCGAGCGGATAGTAGAATTGATGCGGCGGCGGGACGACGCCGAGCGATCCGCCATTGGTGCCCTCGGCGACGATCATGCGGGCGCGCACCTTCGGGGAAACGGCAGGTGCGCGCGATGCTTCGCCTTCCTTGCGCACAATCGCGTCGGTGAGTCCGGTGAAGGCGATCGAGCGCCACGGAAGCGCCGCCGATGAAGCGACCCCGAGCCCGGCATCGAAAGTGTAGGCGGTAGCGGGGCGCTCAGTCGACATCACCATCGCCGCACGCACCAGCCGCGAGCCCGGGTAGATGGTGAATTGATAGGTGCCCGAGAAGGGCCCGGCCGCCGCGCCGCCGACGATCACCTTTGTATAGCCGCCTTCTGCGCGCACGCTGATGTCGCTGCGCGCGATTGTCAGCGGGAAGCTTTCGAACGGCCGCGTCCGGGGGTTGTCGAAGAAAACCGTCCAGCCTTGTTTGAGATCGCGCGTGCCGACGGTGACGACGCCGGCGGGGTCGATCCCGCCGAGCACCGTCTTGCCGCCGACCGAGATCGCCTCGATCAGCGGCTTGCCGGGGTCGAGCGACAGCGCGAGCTGCGCGCGCTCACCCTCGGCCGACGGCCAGTCGATCGTCACCGAGTCCTGCGTCCGCGCCACGCGCACGTCACCGGGCAGCGCCTTGCTGGGTGCGTTGAGCACCGTCGCCGGTGGCTGCGCGTGCACCGTGCCGGCGAAGCCGACGGCCGTCAGCGCCGTTGCCAGCGCCAGCGCGGTGAAAATCCGTTTCCTGTTCAAACCATCCTCCTGTTTTTCGTCGTTCGCTTTGCCGTCATGCGCATCAGAAGTTGAAGCGGACGCCAAGCGAGTAGGTCGTGTCGTCATTGCGAACCTCGCGGACGAAATCCTCGCGCGATTCGAAGTTGCGCGTCTTCTGGCCGGTGATGTTCGTGCCCGCGAGGCTGACCGTGATATTCGGCGTCACATCGTAATTGAGGCCGAAGTCGAGCCGCCCGGCGGCGCGAATGCCGTTGAGCCCGACGGGGATCGAAACCGGCCGGAGCGAGAGGCCGTTAGTGATGTCGCCGTCGAAATATTTGGAGCGATAGGTGTAGATCATCCGCGCCGAGATGCCGTATTTCTCGTAAATCAGGCCGATGTTGTAATTATATTTGGACACGCCGAGCAGCGGCAGGCCCTCAAGCCGGTCGCCGGGCGTCGTCACCTCGCTGTCGATGACCGTGAAGTTCCCGATCACGCCCGCGCCGTCGAGACCCTCGGGAAGGAAGTCGAGGAACAGCTGGCCGCCGACCTCGACGCCCTTGATCTTGGCGGAGCCCAGATTGCGCGGCGTCGAGATCACATATTGCAGGCCGTCGATCGTGCGGACCTCGGTCCCGTTGATGATGCGATCGGTGATGTCGCGGTAGAAACCGACAACCGACACATAGTTGCTGCGGCCGAAATAATATTCGAGCGAGGCATCGAAGCTGTCGGCTTTTTGCGGCCGGAGGTCGGGGTTGCCGCCCGATCCCGAGTTCTGGATCGTGCTGACGTAGGAGACGACGTAGCTGAGGCCGGGGTTGAGCTGGCCGAAGCTGGGCCGCGACAGCGTCTTCGAGTAATTGAAGCGCGACTGGAGACCGCCGCCGAACTCGATGCGTGCGCTGGCATTGGGCAGGATATCGGTGTCGCTGGTCGAACGATTGACGAGCACAACGCGCGAGGTGCCGGTCGCCGGATCGGTCACGCGCCCCGACCCCGCAATGTCGCGGTCGGTGCGGGTGAGGCGGGCGCCGACCATGCCGTCGACCGAGATCGCATCGGTCAGCGAGAATTCATACCCCGCCTGCAGGAAACCGGCATAGCTCTTCTCCTGCGCATCATAGTCGCGCGTCGGGTCGAACGCCGGCGTGTCGGGCGAGATGCGATACAGCGTCCTCAATTGCCGCTTGATCGATTCCTGCGTCAGATAGCGGGGGTCGATCTGAAGGAAGGATGCGCCGTCGTTCATCTGCGGCACGCCGGGAGCTTGCGACAATATATCGGCAGGAAGCCCGGCGGCGGTGAGCGGGGTCACGAACGAGCCGCCCGGCGCCGGTGGGCCGCCGAGATATTGCTCGAACCCGGCCTTGCGCTTGGCGACGCGAACGCCCGCCTGGATATAGTCGAGGAAGCCGGCGTCGAAGTCATATTTGGCGTCGCTCATCACCGACCACAAAGTGCCGCGGCTGCGGTTGATGTCTTCGGTCATGCCGTTGGCGAACGCGAGCCCGGCGGGGTCGTTCATGGGGTTGCCGGGCATCGTCGCGCTGACTTCGTGATTATTATCGCGGACCTGCACCAGCTCGGCGATGCGCTTGCCGATATCGACGCGGAAGCTGTTGTTCTTGTTGACCGACGATTCATAGGAGATGTCGGTGTTCCAGCTGAGCGCACCAATCTGTTTGTTGAAGCCGGTCGCGATGACATAAATGTCGGTGCGCGCCTTGTTGGCGACGGTCGCGGTATAATATTCGAGGTTGCGTGCGGTGTAGCCGGTGGCGTTGCACAGCTGGCGGATCGTGCCGGTTCCCGTCGGATTGGTCGGGCTGCGCACATTGCCCGAATAATAGCCATCGGGGCCGACCGCGAAATCCTCGCACGTATCGCCGGCGGTCGCCTCGAACGAGGTGCCGGTGAAGGCGCGGAAGGTCGGGCGCGCTTGGAAGACGTCGCCGCGATAGCCCGCGAACAGGCCCTCGACATAGATTTTGGTGTCGGTGTCGGGCGCCCATTCGAGCGAGAAATTGCCCTGCGGACGCTCATATTTGCCGAACTCGATCGCGGCGGCGAAGCCGGTCGGCGAGTGCAGATTCTGGGGCGATCCGGCGGGGCCTGCGCTGGTCGCGCGCGTCCAGTCGTTCCACGCGACCGGCCGGGCATATTTGTTGCGCTGATAGGAGATGCTGGCCATCGCCGCGATCTCGCCCTCACCGGCGTCCCAGCGGTTCGCGACGAGCAGGCTCACCGCCGGATTGTATGTGTTCTTTGATCCGGCTTCCTGCAGATAGGTCGCGCGCGCGCTGCCCGCGATCGTCAGCTCCTTGAAGTCGAGCGCCCGGCGAAGGCGCATGTTGACGCCGCCCGCGACGCCGCCTTCGAGCCGTTCGGCCGAGTTGGACTTGTAGACATCAACGCCCGCAAGCGCTTCCGCGGGGAGATCCTGGAACGAGAAGCCGCGGCCGACCCCGGTGAATATCTCGCGCCCGTTGAGCGTGGTGATGATGTCGTCGAGGCCGCGGATGCGCGCGCCGACGATTTCGTTATTGCCGCCGACCACGACCTGCACCCCGGGGACGCGCTGGAGCGCCGACGCGGTGGTGAGGTCGGGCAGCTTGCCGATGTCCTCGGCGACGATCGAATCGACCACGGCGGTCGACTCGCGCTTGATCTCGGCAGCGCGGGCAAGACTCTGGCGGATGCCGGTGACGACGATGTCGCCATCCTGCGCATCAGCGGCCGGCTGATTGGCAGACGGTTCGGCGGTCGGCGCGGTCTGCGCCTCTGCGATATGTGCGCCGCTGACAAGCGCGATCAGCGCTACGGAAGCGCGAAGACAGATCTTCAATGGCCCTCTCCCTATAAGACATCATACAATTTAAACGGATTGATATTATAATTATTCTGGACGTGGTGCGGTGCCTGAGTTGTCCTTCAGGTCATTGATTTTGGAGTTTTTCAGTCCGTCGGATCGTGCGAGGATATGTAATCTTGCAGATCGCGGTGACGCTTGAGGCTGCTGCTCATATGCGCCCGCGCCGCCACGCGCGCGGCATCGGGATCGCGGTGAATGATGGCGTCGAGGATCGCCTCATGCTCTTCGCTGATCACCGCCTTGTACCGCGCCCCGACATAGCTTTGTCCCTGGCGCAGATAGAGCGAGCGCGGCGGGACCAGGCGGACGCCCAGGAAGTCGATCAGTTTGGCATAGTAGGTGTTCTTGCTGGCCCGCGCGATGACGTTGTGGAACTCGACATCGGCCTTGACCGAATCGTCAAGGCCGATCGCCGCTTCGCCAAGGATCTTGAGCTGCTGGCGCATGCTCATCACGTCAACCTCGCTGCGCCTCTCGGCAGCCAACGCGGCCATTTCGGTTTCGACGGACAGTCGCAATTCGAGCAGCTCGATCACGTCGCTGAGATTTTCGACCTCCTCGCGGGTGATCTGGAAGGCCTGATAGCGCGCGGTCTCGCTGACGAAGAGCCCTTTGCCCTGGCGGGCCTCGACCAGTCCGGCGGCGGCGAGGCGGGCGATCGCTTCGCGGACCACCGTCCGGCTCACGCCCAGCACGTCGACGAATTCGGCTTCCGTGGGAAGCTGCGAGCCGGGCCAGTGTGTGCCGGACAATATGCTTGCGCGGATATGTTCGCACGCGGCGTCGACCAACGACGGCCGCCGCTTGCGAAGCGCCAGCCGGTCGTCCTGCACAGCGTCGGTCCCGCCCTGCCTCACGCGCCCATCTCCCTTGGTCGGCGCTTGATGCGCCATACCCGACTCACTTTATCAATTATCAGTCATATGACAACTTAAATAATTTCATTTCATTTTAGAATGATACTTGATCGGGCGCGATTGCGCCCGTTCGTCGCCGCGCGGGACGAGCTGGGCCCTTGATTCTGGCCCACTTTTCCCAGCGACTTGCCGACGATCGCACTTATATTATAAATACCCAGCAGGGCTAAAGGAGGGATGCATGCGTTTTTCGGGCTCGGCCAATCATCCCGCACGCCGTTTTGGGCGGGCGGTCGCGCGGAGCATTGCGATTGCGACGATGGTTGGCGTCTTATTGCCTGCCGCCGCTGCCGAGGAGGCGAACGTCGCCACCTTTGCCAATCCACTGCTTCCGTCAGGGCCCGATCCGTGGATATTGCAGGTCGGCGGAACCTATTATTACACCCATACGCTCGGCGACCGCATTGCGCTCTGGCACACCGACGATGTTGCGAGGCTGGGCGAGGTCGCACCATTGACGGTTTGGACGCCGCCAAAGGAGGGGGCGAACGCCCATTCGATATGGGCCCCCGAACTGCACCGCATCGACGGGAAATGGTTCCTCTATTATTCCGCCACCGCCAGCGGTTTCACCGACGACGAGCATCGCGCGATCTTTGTCCTAGAGAATGCCGGACCCGATCCGATGCGCGGCAAGTGGATCGACCGCGGGCGCGTCAATACGGCGCATGCCGGGATCGACGGCACGGTCTTTGATCATGGCGGCAAACGCTATTTCGCCTATTCGCCCTATATCGGGGCCGACAGCGCCATCGCGATCGCGGAGATGGCGAACCCGTGGACGCTGAAGGGGAGTGAAACGGTGATCGCGCGGCCCGACCATGTCTGGGAAAGGCAGGGCGGGCGGCAGATCGTCGAGGGGCCCGAATTCCTGCCCGGCCCGAAGGGCGACCTGTTCCTGACTTATTCGGCCAGCGCCTGCTGGTCCGACGATTATTCGCTGGGGCTGCTCCACGCGCCGCCGCGCGCCGATCCGCTTGAGGCTGCGGCGTGGAGCAAGTCGCCGGAGCCGGTCTTCAAAAGTGGAAACGGCGTCTATGCGACGGGCCACAACGGCTTTTTCCGGTCGCCCGATGGGCGCGAAAGCTGGATCATCTATCATGCCAATCCCGCCGCCGGCATGGGCTGCACCGCGAAACGCGCGCCGCATATCCAGCGTTTCGGGTGGACCGCCGCAGGCTGGCCCGATTTCGGCGCACCAGTGCCCACCGGAACAAGGCTTCCGGTCCCTTCGGGCAGTCGCGCGCGTTAGGTGCGCGGACTGTCTTACCGCAGAAGCCCGTGGGCGGTTGCAAAGGCCAGAAGCAGGTCGGGCCAGCGCGACGCGGGGCTCGCGGCGGGCAGGTTCGGCCCGAAGCCATGTCCGCCGGTTTCGAAGAGGTGCATCGACGCGGTGCGCCCCTGCGCGAGCATCGCCCGATAGGCGAGGATGCTGTTTTCGACCGGCACGATGTCGTCATCGCCCGCCGCAGCGAGAAACATCGGTGGGGTATCCCCGGTAACGCGGCGGTCGACCGAATATCGGTCGACAAGCGACGCATTGGCGTCGGCGCCGATCAGCGCTGCGCGCGAGCCGGCATGGGTGATGTCCGCCTGCATCGAGATGACGGGATAGAGCAAGGCTGCGAGGTCGGGCCGCGCCGATTGCCGGTCGGCGGCATCCACAGGTGAATAGACGTCTTCGCCGAAGCGCGTAGCGAGCGATCCCGCGAGGTGGCCGCCCGCCGACGAACCGAGGAGCATGATGCGGTCGGAAGCAATGCGATAATCGTCGGCGCGGTCGCGTATCAGCCGCAGCGCCCGCTGTGCATCCTGCAACGGAACGTCCGAGCGCCGGACCCAACCTTCGCCGGGCAGGCGATAGACGAGGATGAAGGCGGTGATGCCCCGGGCCGTCCAATAGTCGGCTTCGCGCAGGCCGTCGTTGTCGACATATTCGACCCCATAGCCGCCGCCGGGCATCAGCAATATCGCCGTGCCATTCGGTTTCGCGGGACGGCAGACGATCATCGCAGGATCGCGGATTCCGCTCACGACGCGGTTGAGGAAGGTCGGGGTGCCGCGGTCCTCGATCTTGAATGGCGGCAGGCGCGAGGGCGTTCCCGGCGCGGTGCCGGGCCAGAGCCGGACAAGTTCGCGACCCGGCCAGATTTGCGCGACATCGGTCGGCGCAGAGCCAGCGGCGAGCGCGCGGGGTGCGCCCGTCGCCAGCGCTGCCCCGCCGGCGAGCCGCAAGAGGGCTCGCCGGTCGAGCGCTTCGCCATCTTTCTCCATCATGGATCTCCCCCGTTTGCCCGTCAAAATTCAAACGGCGGCACGCTGCGGCGCGTGCCGACATCATAGGCTTGTTCGACGAGTTCGAGCGGCGCGGTGTCGGCTTCGATTTCGGCGGCCGCGACCAGCGCATGGAAGCGGTCATAGAGGCGGGGGTATTCGCAATTCTCGCCGCTTCGCGGTGCGGCGCCGGGTAGCTCGACCGTCGCGCCGCCGTCGCGCAGGATCAATCGCCCGGCGTCGGTCGCAATTTCGATATCCCAGCGTGGCGTGCCGCCGAACAGGAAATCGAGCTCGGCTTCGATTGCATAGCCTTCGGCGTTTCGCAGCGTGCAGGCGGCGGCGATTGCCGCCGACCGATTGCCCGGAATGTCGAGAGTCGCGGCCTCGACCTCGAAGCGTGTCGGCAGGATGCGGGTCAGGATCGAGAAGGCGTTGATCGCCGGATCGAAGACCCCCATGCCCGCGCGCTCGAGAATCCACTCCTGCCCGGGATGCCACTGGCGGATATCTTCCTTCCACACGATCCGCCCGCCGGTGACGGCACGACCCGACAGCCAGTCGCGCGCCGTATCGACGGCGGCGGCTTCGCGCGAGTGCCAGGACGCGAACAAGGTGACGCCCTTTGCTGTCGCATGGCGTTCGAGCGCGTGCACCTCGTCGGCGGTCACGCCGGGCGGCTTTTCGAGCATGACGTGCAGGCCGGCATCGATCGCGCAGCGCGCGATATCGGCGCGTCCTTCGGGCGGCGTACACAGCGACACGGCATCGATCGGGAGGTCCGCGGCGAGCAGTTCGTCGATGTTGCGATAGCCGGGCACGCCGTCGACCGAATCGTTGCGGCTCGCGGTCGCCGACAGCCTGAAACGCGGATCGGCGGCGATTGCGGGCAGGTGCTGATCGCGAGCGATCTTGCCGATACCGACCAATGCGAGGCGGATTTCTGCGCGTTTGCGCGCTTCCGAAAAATCTTTCCTCTCGTTCATCACGTCCTCTTTATTTGTAATATATATCCGCTTATACGAGATCGCAGCATATGCAAAGGGTCGAAGCAGGCCCGAACAGGGGAGAGATCATGTCGCTACGCAGACTGTCGATGGCCTGCTTCGCGCTTGCCGCGCTGATCGCGCCGGCGCAGGCGCAGGATAATACGCAGCCGGCGTCGGCGCCCGACACCTATGTCCATCCGGACAAGGCCTATCTGTTCGCGCATATGAAGACCGGTCATTACGGTATCCTCTATTATTCGGTCAGCCGCGACGGCCTCTATTGGACCGAGCTCAACGGCGGAAAGCCGGTGTCGAAGGATTATCACGGCCACGCTTCTATCGCGCAGGGTGCCGACGGGCGCTATTATCTGGTCGGCAACAAGAGCGACGAGGATCCGCTGATCCGCTTCTGGGTGTCGGACGATCTGGTGAACTGGGCGCCCTATGGCACTTATCAGCCCGATCTGCAGTCGGCGGTTGGGCTGGCCAATCCGCTGCAGCGTATCGGCGCGCCCAAGCTCCATTTCGACAAGCCGTCGAAGCGTTTTCTGCTGAGCTGGCACACCCCGACGGTGCCGGGTTCGGCGAGCGACCCCGAACGCTATTGGGAAAGCCAGCGCACGCTTTATGTCCTGTCGCCCGACCTCAAAAGCTTTGCAGGGCCGCCGCGGCGCCTGTTCGAATGGGAGATGGCGACGATCGACACGATCATCCAGCCGAACCCCGAAGGCGGCTATTGCGCGATCCTGAAGGACGAGCGTTACCCCTCCTATGCCTGGACGACGGGCAAGACCGTCCGCATCACCTGCGCAAAGGACATGACCGGCCCCTATCCGACGCCCGGCCCGTCGCTCAGCCCCAATTTCCGCGAGGCGCCGACGATCATCCGCGCGCCGAACGGCGCCGACTGGCTGCTCTATTATGAGCAATATGCCGGGACCAGCTATGGCCTGTCGAAGGCGCCGCGGCTGGAGGGGCCGTGGTTCCAGATGTCGGGTAACAGCGGCGTGACCGAATGGGATCGCTACGCAGTGCCCGCGGGCGCGCGGCACGGATCGATGATAGAGATCAACAAGGCGCAGTATGACCGGCTGGTCACGGCCTTCAAATGACATTGAGCATAGTCAGGAATTAATGTGGCAGACGACAAGCAAGACGGCGGATCGAAGCGGCCGGCGCTGAGGTCGCGATCATGGTTCGACAACCCCGACAATCCCGACATGACCGCGCTCTATGTCGAGCGCTATCTGAACTATGGCCTGTCGCTCGAGGAGTTGCAGTCGAACCGGCCGATCATTGGGATCGCGCAGACGGGCAGCGATCTGGTGCCGTGCAACCGCCACCACATCATCCTTGCCGACCGGGTGAAGCAGGGGATACGCGACGCGGGCGGCATTCCGATCGAATTCCCGGTGCACCCCATTCAGGAAACGGGCAAGCGCCCGACCGCGGGGCTCGACCGCAATCTCGCCTATCTCGGCCTCGTCGAGACGCTCTATGGCTATCCGCTCGACGGCGTCGTGCTCACCATCGGCTGCGACAAGACGACCCCGGCGTGCCTGATGGCCGCCGCGACGGTGAACATCCCCGCAGCCGCGCTGTCGGTCGGGCCGATGATCAACGGCTGGTACAAGGGGCAGCGCACCGGGTCGGGCACGATCGTGTGGCGCGCGCGCGAGATGCTCGCGGCGGGCGAGATCGACTATAAGGGCTTTGTCGAACTCGTCGCCTCCTCGGCCCCGTCGACCGGCTATTGCAACACGATGGGCACCGCCACGACGATGAACAGCCTCGCCGAGGCGCTCGGCATGGCGTTGCCGGGATCGGCCGCGATCCCCGCGCCCTATCGCGACCGCCAGGAATGCGCGTGGCAGACCGGGCGCACGATCGTCGAGATGGTCCATGCCGATCGCAAGCCCTCCGACATTCTGACCCGCGCCGCGTTCCTGAATGCGGTCAAGGTCAATGCCGCGCTTGGCGGATCGACGAATGCGCCGATCCATCTGAATGCGATCGCCCGGCACGCGGGGGTCGAACTGACGATGGACGACTGGCAGCGCGAGGGGGAGGGCGTTCCGCTGCTCGTCAACCTGCAGCCCGCGGGCGAATATCTGGGCGAGGATTTCTATCGCGCCGGCGGCGTCCCGGCGGTGATCGGCGAATTGCTGCGTCAGGGGCTGCTCGACGGGACTGTGCTGACCGCCAACGGCCGCACGCTGGCCGAAAATTGCAGCGAAGCCGTGACGCAGGATGTGGCGGTGATCCGGCCCTTTGCGTCGCCGCTTCGCGAGGACGCGGGGCTCATGGTGCTCAGCGGCAATTTGTTCGATTCGGCGGTGATGAAGGCGAGCGTGATTTCCGACGCCTTCCGCGCGCGCTACCTGTCCGACCCCGATCGGCCGAACGTCTTTGAAGGCCGCGCGATCGTCTTCGACGGCCCCGAGGATTATCACGCGCGCATCGACGATCCGGCGCTCGGTATCGACGAGGACTGCATCCTTGTCATCCGTGGCACGGGGCCGATCGGTTATCCGGGCGGCGCCGAGGTTGTGAACATGCGCCCGCCCACCGCGCTGATCAAGCGCGGGGTCCATACCTTGCCGTGCATCGGCGACGGGCGGCAGTCGGGCACGTCGGGCAGTCCCTCGATCCTGAACGCATCGCCCGAGGCGGCGGCGGGCGGCGGGCTGGCGCTGCTGGCGATGGGCGACATCATCCGGGTCGACCTGGTCCGCCGGACCGCCGACATGCTGGTGGACGACGCGGAGCTTGTGGCGCGGCGAAGCCGGCTCGAGCAGGCGGGCGGCTATGCCTATCCGGCTTCGCAGACGCCCTGGCAGGAAATCCAGCGCCGGCTCGTCGGTCAGTTCGATAGCGGCGCCGCGCTGGAGGCCGCGACCCGATATCAGCGTCTCGCTCAAAATGCCGGGCTGCCGAGGGACAGCCATTGAGCGCCTTCAAAGCCGCCGGCTCGCGCCAGCCGCTTGGCAACCCACCGGCCGCGCCGTCGCGGGCGGGGTCTTCCGACGTCTATTTGCAAATCAATTATCATATTAAACCGCTTTACTCGAAAATGGGTGAGTGATAGGTCATGAACAGGGAGAGATCATCATGAAGGCGAAGCTTGCGGCATCGCTCGCAACCGGGGCGGCCAGCTTGGCGCTGGCCCTTGCGCCAGCGAGTGCAGCAGAAACCCAGCGAAAGCCTTTTGGTGCCCTCCCCGACGGACGGCAGGTGGAGGCGGTGACGCTCACCAACGGCAAGGGCGTCTCGGCGACGATCATCAACTGGGGCGCCGCGATCCAGTCGCTGATGATGCCCGACAAAAAGGGCGAGGTCGCCGACGTCCAGCTCGGCTATCCGACGATCGACGGCTATCTCGCCAAATCCGAATATTTCGGCGCCACGGTCGGGCGCTTCGCCAATCGCATCGCGAAGGGCAAGTTCCGCCTCGACGGCAAGGATTATCAGGCGCCGGTCAATAATATCGGCAATTCGCTGCATGGCGGCACCGCCGGTTTCGACAAGGTCTTGTGGGAGGTCGTCGAGGTGAAGAAGGGCGACACCGCTTCGGTCACGCTGCGCTATGTCAGCCCCGACGGCGATCAGGGCTATCCGGGCAAGCTCACCGTCCTTGCCATCTATTCGCTCAACGAAAAGAACGAGCTCGGGATCGAATATCGCGCGACGACCGACAAGCCGACAATCGTAAACATCACCAATCATGGCTATTGGAACCTGGCCGGCGAGGGATCGGGGCAGGGGGCAATGGGGCATGTGCTCACCATTCCCGCCAAGGAATATACACCGGTCGACGAGACGTTGATCCCGACCGGCATATTCCAGCCGGTGGCGGGCACGGTGTTCGATTTCAGCACGCCGCACGCGGTCGGCGAACGGGTGCGCGACGCCAGCGATCCGCAGATCGTGACCGGCAAGGGCTACGACCATAATTTCGTCGTCGCGAGAACCGTGTCGAAAACGCTGCGCCAGCTCGCGCGGGTCGAAGAGCCCGTATCGGGTCGTGGTTTCGAGCTCTGGTCGAACCAGCCGGGGGTGCAATTTTACTCTGGAAATTTCCTCGACGGCACCGTCGTCGGCAAGGCGGGCAGGCTCTATCGCCAGGGCGATGCGATCGTGCTCGAGCCACAGATTTTCCCCGACACGCCGAACCAGCCCGCGCTTGGATCGGCGCGGCTCGCGCCGGGTCAGGCCTATGTGAACAAGATGGTTTACCGTCTCTTTTTCGGAGAGTGAGATGCTTCGTACGCTGATGGCGCTGGTCTGCGCCGCCCTGTTCCTGATATCCCCCGCGCATGCCGCCGAACGCTGGACGAAGGCGCAGGCGCACAGCTGGTACGACGCGCAGCCGTGGCTCGTCGGGGCCAATTACAATCCCGCCAACGCGATCAACCAGTTCGAGATGTGGCAAGCGGAAACCTTCGATCCCGCGACGATCGACAAGGAACTCGGCTGGGCGTCGGCAATGGGCATGAACACCATGCGCGTCTATCTGCACAATCTGCTCTGGGAAAATGATCCCGAGGGGCTGAAGAAGCGGATGGACCAGTTCCTCGCGATCGCGGCAAAGCACAAGATCAAGCCGATGTTCGTGCTGTTCGACAGCTGCTGGGACCCGGATCCGGTTGCGGGTCCGCAGCATCCGCCGATCCCCGGCGTCCACAACAGCGGCTGGATGCAGGCACCGGGCGCCGCGCGGCTGGCCGACAAGTCGCAGCATGGCAAGCTGGAATCCTATGTGAAGGATATCGTTGGCCATTTCGCGAACGACGACCGGGTCCTCGCCTGGGACGTCTGGAACGAGCCGAACAACGACGGCGGCGGCAATTACAAGCCGACGCCGAACAAGAAGGCGATGGTCGCGGGCTTGCTGGGTCAGGTGTTCGACTGGGCGCGGAGCGCGAAGCCGAAACAGCCGCTGACCAGCGGGCTGTGGATCGGCGACGATTGGTCGGACCCGAAAAAGCTCGACGCGGTCGAAACGATCCAGCTCGCGCAGTCGGACATCATTTCCTTCCACGACTATAATTGGCCCGAAACCTTCGAAGGCCGCGTCAAGCAGCTCCAGGGCTATGGCCGGCCGCTGCTGTGCACCGAATATATGGCGCGCGGCAATGGATCGACTTTCGACGGCGTGCTTCCGCTCGGCAAGAAATATGGCGTCGCGATGATCAATTGGGGCTTCGTCGACGGCAAGTCGCAGACGCGGTTGCCGTGGGATAGCTGGAAAAAGCCTTATACCGCCGATGAGCCGACGATCTGGTTCCACGAGGTGCTGCGCAGCGACGGCACGCCCTATCGCAAGGCGGAAGTTGAGCTGATCAAGCGCCTCACCGCCGCGCCGAAGGGCGTGGTGCCGACGCCATAACATCCTTTCAAACTTCCATTTTTTTGCCTGAATAATTTGTATTACAAATACGACATTAAAACAAGATCGGGTGAAGGATCACCCGGCAACTCTATGGGGAGACGACCGATGAAGACCAGATTGTTCATGTTTACGGGTGCGTCGATGGCAGCCCTGCTTGCATCGACCTCGGCCGCGGCGCAGACGTCCGACGAGCAGGTGGAAACCGGCAGCGTCGCCAGCGAAGGCACTGCTCCATCTGATAGCGATATCGTCGTGACCGGCCAGCGCGCCAGCCTGCAGGCCGCCCGCAACATCAAGCGCAATTCGGATCAGGTGGTCGAGGTCATCGTCGCCGACGACATCGGCAAATTCCCGGACTCGACGGTCGCGGCAGCGTTGCAGCGCGTGCCGGGCATCCAGACCGTCAACGGTTTCAACAACGAGATCGTCAGCCCGCTGGTGCGCGGCATCGGCGACATATTGACGACGCTCGACGGGCGCGAAATCTTCACCGGCGTCGGCCGCGGTTTCGCCTTTCAGGACCTGCCCGCCGAGGCGCTGGCGGGGGCCGAAGTTTATAAGTCCAACTCGGCCAACCTGCTCGAAGGCGGGGTTGCCGGCGTGATCAACCTCAAGCTGCAAAAGCCGTTCAATTTCAAGGAAGGCGTCAGTGTCGCGCTTAACGCGCGCGGCAGCTATGGCAAGGAAGTCGACAAGTTCAGTTATACGGTCGGCGGTCTGATCAGCGGCCACTGGAACGTCGGCGACGGCGAGTTTGGCGCGCTGCTCAACATTTCCTACTCGGATCAGAATTTCAACCGGCCGATCTCGTTCAACTGCGACCCGCGCTCGGGTTCCAATGGTCCTCCGGGTGCCGCGGGGATCGTGCTGCCGACTTGTGTCGGCGGACTGACCGACACCGGCGGCTATCGCCGTCCGCAGGCAAACCTTGCGCTCCAGTGGAAACCGACCCCCGAACTCGAACTCTACGTCGATGGCCTGTACAGCGGTTATCGCTCGCGCTTCGCCACCAACTTCATCTTCTCCGACATTTTCGCAGCGCAAAGCATCACCAATGCCGTTGCGGGCAGCGAATGTTTCACGGCGCAGGTCGACGGCGGCGGCTTCCCGACCCGGAGCGGAGGCACAACGCAGAATCTATGCCTCGGTGAAAGCGCGACCTTCAACAATGTGCCCGGGCTCACCAGCACACAGGCGAAACGCGACAAGACCGACCAATGGCTGATCGCGGGCGGCATGCGGTACGACAACGATCGCATCCATTTCGAGACCGATCTTTCCTATTTCGACACGACGTTCAAGGCGCGCAACATCATCGTCGATATCGGCAAGACGATCCCCGCGGTGAATGTCATCATCAACGACAATGGGCACGGCACGACCGTGATGACGGGCGATCCGCTGAGCGATGCGAATGATTTCCGCTTCGCGAACAGCCTGTTCCAGGACATCAACACGTCGAAAAGCTCGCTGAAGGCGTGGCGGACCGACTTCAGCTATGACGTCGAGAGCTTCATCGACCAGATCCAGGTCGGCTTCCGCTATGCCGATCGCAAGGCGTCGTTCGAGGGCTTTGCCGGCGGACCCGCCGCGCCCGGCGGCAACCGCGTCACGCTGGTCAATTCGGTCGGCCTGCCGTCGGATTTCCTGATCCTGTCGCCGGCGTCGATCCCGTTCATCAACAATGGGGCGAACTGGTACACCCCCGATCCCGATTTCCTGCGCGAAAACACCGACCTGCTGCGCCAGCTCTATGGCGCGCCCGCGGGCGACCCCGCGCCCGATCCGTCGCGCAGCTACCGCGCGAACGAAAAGACGATGTCGGGCTATGCGCAGGTCAAATATGCCGCCGACCTCGGCGGCGATGCGCTGATCGACGGGCTCGTCGGGGTGCGCTGGGTGACGAACGACCGCGATCTGCAAGGGACGGGCCGGGTCAGCGGCGTGCTGACCCCGGTGCGGCGCTCGACCAGCGAAACCGATTTCCTGCCGAATGCGAGCATCCGGCTGAAGCTTTCGCCCGAGTTGCAGCTACGCGCCAGCTATGCGCGCACGTTGTCGCGTCCGACGTTCGGCGACCTCAATCCGGGGCTCTTTTACGAGGTGCCGAACAACGCCAACATCCGCCCGAACGGCAGCGGCGGCAACCCCGACCTCCGGTCGCAGAAATCGGACGCGTGGGATGCCACCGCCGAATATTATTTCGGTCCGTCGAGCTATGTGTCGGCGGCAGTCTATTATCGCGAGATCAAGGACCGCGTCGCGATCGGCGTCGAGCCCGAGGTTATCGACGGCATCACCTATAATATCTCGCGCCCGCGCAACCTCGGCGGCGCGCAGCTCAAGGGTGTGGAGGTCAGCGGCCAGGTCTTCTTCGACTTCCTGCCCGAAGGACTCGACGGCCTCGGCATGTTCGGCAACTTCACGATCGCCGACAGCAAGATCAAGACCCCGAGTGACCCGCTCGTCGGCGAACCGCTGCTCGGCGTATCGAAATACAGCTATAATATCGGCGGCTTGTACGAGAAATACGGCATCACCGCGCGCGTCGTCTACACGTGGCGCGGCAAGTTCAATGAGGGGCTGTTCGGCGGCGGCTTGCTGGTGCCGGGCGACGGCGCGAAGTTCAATCGCGTCAAGGCGAACGGCCGGCTCGATTTCTCGGTCAGCTATGACATCAACGAGAATCTGGCGGTCAGCGTCGACGGCGTGAACGTCCTCAAGAGCAAATATTACAGCTATTTCCACACGCCGGGCTTCCCGCACGACATTCGTGTCGACGACAGCTTCTATGGAGCGAGCCTGCGCGCGCGCTTCTGATGACATCCTCGCGTCTTTGGTGGGCGTGGGCGGCCGCGGCAGCGATAATGCTGCCCGGTCCGGCCACGCCCGCCGACCCTTCCGAAACGGAATCGATTGTCGGGGCCGATCCGCATGCGGTGGCGATCGGCGACGAACTCTGGGTCTATCCGACCGGCGGGGACGGCGGAGACCGGCTGTCGGCATGGACGACGCGCGATTTGCGGCACTGGCGCTTTCGCGGCGTTATCCTGCGCCGTGACGCGATCGACTGGATCGACGATGACGGCGCGCCGCGCCATCATCTTTGGGCACCCGCGCTGATCGCGGCGAACGGTCGCTATTATCTCTTCTATTCGGTCGGTCCGCAGAACCCCACGCCCAGCCGTATCGGCGTCGCGGTCGGCGATCGGCCGCAGGGCCCGTTCACGGACTCGGGCCGCCCGCTGCTCACCGGCGGCGAGGGGTTCGAGGCCATCGACCCGATGGTCTTTCGCGATCCCGCGAGCGGCCGTTTCTACCTCTATGCCGGCGGTAGCGCCGGATCGCGTCTTCGCATCTATCGGCTGGCGGACGACCTGATGTCGATCGCCAGCGAGGTCGCCACCGAACAGCCGCCGCATTTTACCGAGGGGGCGTTCATGCACGAACGCGGCGGCGTCTATTATCTGTCCTACAGCCACGGCGCGTGGAACAGCGCCGGCTATTCGGTTCATTATGCGACCGGCCCTTCGCCCGTCGGGCCCTGGCGCTATCGCGGGGTGCTGCTGCAGTCCGATGCGGCGCATCAGGGGCCGGGGCATCACAGCTTCGTTCGCGCGCCGGTTAGCGGCGATTGGCTGATCGTCTATCACCGATGGCCGACGCAGGACAAAAGCGCGCCATTGCCGGGTGAGCGCCATATCGCCATCGAGCGGGTCGACTATGCGCCCGACGGGACGATACTGCCAATCGCCATGACCGACTAGGTTTCGCTCGTTTCGATGAGGTCGAGAACGTCGCCGATGATCTTCTTCATCGCCTTGCGAGCCCGGTCGGGGTTGCGGCGCGCGATCGCGTCGCTGACTGCGGCATGGTCCGGAACGCTCGCCGACCGGCCCTTGATCCGGTTCGTGAACCGGATCGAACTGCGCAGCGCAGTCGTCACCACATCGCGAAACTGGACGAAGAACGGGTTGCCCGACGCGCGCAGGATCGCGACGTGAAAGGCGATGTCGGCGTCGAGCGGATCGTCGAAGCCACGCTCTGCGGCTTCCATGCGCTTCAGGCCGGCGAAGATCGGTTCGAGATCGGCGTTGCTGGCATTGGCGGCGGCGAGCGCAGCGGCCTCGGGTTCGATCGCGACGCGCAGCTGATTGAACTGGCGCAGCAGGTCGACCGAGAATTTGCGCTCGAGAAGCCAGCGCAGCACGTCGGTATCGAACAGGTTCCACGTCGTCGGGGGCTGGACGATCGTCCCCTGGCGCGGCCGCGCGCTGAGCAGGCCCTTGGCGGTCAGCATCTTCACTGCCTCGCGCGTCACCTGCCGGCTTACGCCATGCTGCTTGGCCAACTCAGCCTCGGTGGGGAAGGGCTTGTCTTCATAGGCGCCGATGACGATCGCGCGGCCCAGCGCGTCGAGCAGGCCATAGGTCAGGTTGCGCCCCAATTGGGTTCGCAGTTCTGCCGGATCACCTGGTTGCACGCTTTCCCCTCTCTTGCTCTCCGCGCCGGATCGCGCTTCCCAGCATCCCGTCAGGCGCAGTTCGCTCGCGCTTCGTATCGCGCGCAGCTAGGCTCTAGACAAGAGGCATAGACCATATAAATAGAAAGTCCTATAAATCGTATAAATAAACGATCGCGCGTTTTTCGGCGCGGCGTTTGCGGGACGCCGCGGGAAAGGGGATGCCGAAGATGACGCTGACGACTCTCGATGTGATGGTGATCGTCGCATATGCGATCGGGATTTTCGGGTTGGCGCAGTGGGTCAGCCGCGAAAAGGGCGGCAAGGCGAAGGACAGCGCCGACTATTTCCTCGCGTCGAAGAACCTGCCCTGGTGGGCGATCGGCGCGTCGTTGATCGCCGCCAATATTTCGGCCGAACAGATCGTCGGGATGTCGGGATCGGGTTATGCGATCGGCCTCGCGATCGCCTCCTATGAATGGATGGCAGCGCTGACATTGCTGATCGTCGGCAAATTTTTCCTGCCGATCTTTATCCGCAACGAGATTTTCACGATGCCGCAGTTCCTGGAGCAGCGCTACGGCACCAATATCCGCACGCTGATGGCGATCTTCTGGCTCGCGCTTTATGTTTTCGTGAACCTCACCTCGATCGTCTGGCTGGGTTCGATCGCGGTCAACAAGGTGGCGGGGGTCGATCAGGATGTCGCACTGTTCGCGCTCGGCGGCTTCGCGCTTCTTTACCAGCTCTATGGCGGGCTGAAGGCGGTCGCGCTGACCGACATCGTGCAGGTCACTTTGCTCGTGCTGGGCGGGCTGCTCATTTCGGGCATCACGCTCAGCGAAATCGGCGGCGACGCTGGCATCATCGGCGGCTTCAGCCGCCTGACCAGCGAGTTGCCGGGGCATTTCGACATGATCCTGACCGCGGACAACCCCTTCTACAAGGATCTGCCGGGCATATCGGTGCTGATCGGTGGCATGTGGATCGCGAACCTCTCTTATTGGGGTTTCAACCAATATATCATCCAGCGCGCGCTCGCCGCGAAGGACTTGGCCGAAGCGCAGAAGGGCATCGTGTTTGCGGCCTTCCTCAAGCTGCTGATGCCGGTGATCGTCGTGCTGCCCGGGATCGCCGCGGTGATGCTCGCGCCCGACCTCGCGAAACCCGACGAGGCTTATCCGACGATGATGCGGCTGCTGCCTGCGGGCATATTGGGGCTGGTCTTTGCCGCGTTGATGGCCGCGGTGGTCGCGTCGACCGCGTCGAAGATCAATTCGATCGCGACGATCTTCACGCTCGACCTTTACGCCAAATTTTCGCCTGCGCATGCCGGGGAAAAGACCGAGGCGAGCGAGAAGAAGCTGGTGCTCGTCGGGCGTGTCGTGGCCGTGATCGCGACGTTGCTCGCGCTGATCACCGCGCGTCCCTTGCTCGGCGGGTCCGATCAGGCGTTCCAGTTCATCCAGGAATTTTCGGGCTTCTTCACCCCCGGTATCACGGTGATTTTCCTGCTCGGCCTGTTCTGGAAACGCGCGAGCGAGGCGGGTGCGATCGCTGCGGCGGTGGCGTCGGTCGGTTTCTCTTATCTCTTCAAGATACTCGCACCGTCGATCCCGTTCATGGATCGCATGGGGATCGTGTTCCTCATCGCGCTCGCGCTGGCGGTCGGCCTGTCGCTGCTGATGCCCGCGACCGCCGACAAGGATCGCATAACCGCCGAAGGCGTCAGCTTCCGCACCACGACCGGTTTCAATGTTGCGAGCGGCGCCGTGATCGCGATCCTGATCGCGCTCTATGCGACCTGGTGGTAGGCGGGGCAGCGGACAGACGGATATTTCTTGCTGTAGACCGAGGCGCGATCAACCACGGCGTGCCGTCGATCGCGCTCGGCGAGTTCGTCACGGGATTTGCGACGGCGCGTGATTTATGCAGTGATGCCACTGATTAACCACTCGTTTCAGTGTGCGCGTCACCATCTTCTGCTATCGATGCCGTCAACGCGGCGCATCGGTGCGCCATGAAGGATTATCAGGCATGCGCAAGGCGGCGAGCTGGCAGCGGGCGATCATGGGCAATTGGGTGCTCATCGTCACCGGAGCGGGCGCCCTTTTGATATTATTCTTTCTTTCGCTCGCGACTGATCGCGGGTTCGAGCAGAATGCGCGTTTGCGCCAGCAAGTGTCCAACTCCTATGACGCGCGAGCCGCCCTTCAGGGTGTGTTGACGCGGCACCAGGACATCGAACTCGGCCAGCGCGGTTATGTCATCACCGGCGATCCGGAATTTCTGACCCCCTATCGCGCGGCCGAGGCGCGCATCGATTCCAATTTCGACCTGTTTGAGAAGCTGGCGGGGAACGACGGGCAGGGCCGATTGATCGACGAGCTTCGCCGGACTTCGTTGCAGAAACGACAGTTCGTTGCACGGACGATCGACCTTGTCGAAAGCGGGCGGCGAGACGAAGCGGTGCGGCTGATCGCGAACGGCGAGGGAAAGCGGTCGATGGACCATATCCGCGTGCTGATCAGCGATATATCGGAGGCCGAACGGAAAAAGCTGGAAGAGCGCACCGTGGCCGTCAATGACGCCCGCGAACGGCTGCGCGATCGCACCTTCACGCTGCAGATCGGGCTGATCCTGTTGCTCGCGCTGTCGGCGGTCCTGATAGCACGTAGCCAATGGGCACGTAAAAAGGCGCATCGCCGGGCGCGCGATCTCGCGGCGCGACAGGAGGCGATTTTCGATAGTGCGAAGGACGGGATGATCGTGCTGAACCCGAGCGGCAGCATCGAGAGCCTCAATCCGTCGGCGGCCAAGATGTTCGGCGTGCCGTCCGAATCGCTGCTGCGGCGCGACATCGGGTCACTGTTCGAAATCGCGCCCGACCGGGGGCAGATCGAAACCTTCCTGCGCCGGTTGAAGGCGAACCGGAAGGAGAATTACGGGCAGATCCAGGAATTTGTCGGCCGCCGCCAGAATGGCGCGACCTTTCCGCTCGAAGTGTCGGTCAGCCCCGTGCATCTCGCCGACGGGACGTTGTTTGTCGCAGTGATCCGCGACATCAGCGACCGGCGCGAGGTCGAGCAGATGAAGGGCGAGTTCGTCGCGACGGTCAGCCACGAACTGCGCACGCCTTTGACCTCGATCGCGGGCTCGCTCGGGCTGATCAGCGGTGGCGCGGCGGGCGAAATCCCGCCGAAAGCCGCGCGGCTGGTCGAGATTGCGCACAGCAATGCGGCGCGGCTCGTGCGGCTGATCAACGACATCCTCGATATCGAGAAGATCGAAGCGGGCCGGATGCAGTTCGATCTCCGCCCGCTCGCGCTGGGGCCGCTGCTCGAAGCGGCCGAGCATCAGACCGCGGGCTTCGCCGGCGAATATGGCGTGCCGGTCCATATCGAGCCGGTGGCGGCCGGGGCGGCCGTCCTCGCCGACGAGGATCGGTTGATGCAGGTCGTCACCAACCTTCTGTCCAACGCGATCAAATTCTCACTCCGCGGCGAAGCGGTGACGGTCCGGGTAACGCCGCTCGACCGGCGTTACAGGATCAGCGTCATCGACCGGGGTGAGGGCATCCCCGAAGCGTTCCGCAGCCGTATCTTCGGCAAATTCGCGCAGGCCGACGCGTCGGATTCGCGCGCAAAGGGCGGCACCGGCCTGGGGCTCAGCATCGTGCGCGAAATCGTCGTCCGGCTCGGCGGTTCGGTCGATTTCGAGAGTGTCGAAGGCGCGGGCAGCATCTTTCACGTCGATCTGCCCGCTGCCGAATTGCCCGGTGCGGCTCCCGGGCCGAGCGAAGTCGCGGCGCCGCTGCCCGGCGATCGCGCGTTGCCGGTCGTGCTCCATGTCGATGACGATCCTGATATGCTCGCGGTCGTCGCCAGCGCTTTCGATGGCAAGGCGGCGATCCATTCGACGCCAAGCGTGGCCGAGGCGCGCGCCGCGATCCGGCGGACCCGCTACGACGCCGCGATCCTCGACGTCGGGATGCTCGATGGGTGCGGAACCGACCTTGTCGCGCCGCTGCGCAAACGCGCGCCGAGCTTGCCCGTCGTCCTGTTCACCGCGCAGGAGGTCGACGGCGCGCCGAAAGACGGTATCGACCTCGTCCTCGTCAAATCGCGCGCCAGCCTCGACACGCTGGTGCGCGAAGTGACCGACCGGATCGGGTCGAAGCGGGCGAATGGCGGAGGCGGCAAATGAGCAACCGGATTCTCTATATCGACGACGAGGACGATATTCGCGAGGTCGCCGAAATGGCTCTCGAACTCGACCCGTCCTTCGTCGTTCGCACCTGCGGGTCCGGCCGCGAAGGGCTGGCGGCCGCGCGCGAGTGGCAACCCGATCTGATCCTGCTCGACGTCATGATGCCCGAACTCGATGGGCCAGGGGTACTCGAAATCCTTCGACAAGATCCCGTGACGGCATCGATCCCGGTAGTGTTCATCACGGCGCGGACGCAGGCGCATGAGGTTGCGCGGCTGCGCGAACTCGGCGCGCGCGGCGTGCTCGCAAAGCCCTTTGACGCGATGGCGCTGGCCGGCCAAGTGCGGGCCTTGCTCGATGGCTGAGATTGACGCGCGTCTGGCCGCGATTGCCGAACGCTTCGCCGCGCAGGCGTCTGAGACAGCGGCGGAGATTGCGGCCGCGCTCGATCGCGAAGATTGGTCCGAACTGGCGCGGCTGAGCCACAGTCTCGCGGGGCGTGCGGGGATGTTCGGCTATAGCGCGATCGGCGACGCCGCGCGGTCGGTGGAGGAAGCGGTCGATGCCGGCTTGGCGGACGATGTGAAGGTTCGCTTGGCGCAGGATTTACTCGCCCAAATGGCCGCGCTAAATCGCGCCTGATGGGTGGTTATGATTAACGGCGGAGGGTGGACCATGGCCCGCCGCCGGTGATATTATATAAGTTCAACAATATCGTGGTGGATCGAAATGACGAAAGTGCTCGTGGCGGACGATGATCCGCTCACCATGGCAGGGATTACGGCGCTTCTCGACAAGACGAATTTCGATGTGGTGGCGACGGTCAATACCGGCGCGGCGGTGCTCGATACGCTGCCCGCCGCCCGGCCCGACCTGTTGATCCTCGACAATGGCATGCCCGAACGCAGCGGGCTCGACGTATTACGCACTTTGCGCAGCCGCGGCGACGCCCGGCCGGTCGTACTGCTCACGGGCGGTCTCAACGATGAACTGGCGCGCGAGGCGATCCAGCTGTCGGTCAACGGCATCGTCATCAAGGCGACCGCGCCGCGCGACCTGCTCACCTGCCTCGAAAGCGTCGTGCAGGGCCGGCGCTGGCTCGATCAGGACGTGATGCAGCGCGTGATGGAGCAGGCAATGTCGCCCGATGCGCCGCGCGATCCGTTCGAGGTGCTGAGCGGGCGCGAGCGCGCGGTCGCTTCGCTCGCGAAGCGCGGACTGCGCAACAGGGAAATCGCCGACGAGCTCGGGCTGACCGAAGGAACGGTGAAGGTCCATCTTCACAAGGTTTTTGATAAGCTTAATATCCGTGGCCGCACCGAACTGATCCTGCTCGCGCAGGATCGCGGCGGCTGAAACTATACCGGAAGATATAAGCGGTTTTAGCCGTTGGTGAGCGGCTTTGTCGCTTCGCGGTAAATATCGCCCGCGCGGGAGTTAGCGCATCTGTCGATCAAGTTGGCGGCATCGGGCCGTCACCTACGACAGGCGATACATGGGCTTTCTGCGCACCCTTATCTTGCTGGCCTTGGCGGTGATCAGTGTGATCGCCAGCCAGCATGCGCATGCACAGGTCACCGCCTATGCGGTCGGGCAGGGCGCGGTGAACAGCGTCGAGGTCGGGGTCGAAGTGCGCGCGTCGGTGCTTGGCCGCTGCGGTTTCGCGACTGGCGGCGCGCCGACCGGCACCATCGATCAGGCCGATTTCGACAAGACGGGTTTTACGAAGGATTTCGCCATCCAGCTCAACTGCACCGGCGCGTCGCGGATCGCGGTGTCGTCGGCGAATGGCGGAATGACGACGGCTGCGACGGGCGGCAGCGGCTATCAGACCAAGGCGCCATACAATGTCGCGCTCTATGTCGCCGCCGACAATGGCACCAACGCATCGTCCACCTGCGCTGCCGCGACGCTCGCGGCTGGCGGCAGTTGTACCTTCGCCGGTACGGCAAGCACCGCTACCGGGCTTCGCCTCGGCGGCGCCTCGACCAAGGCCAACGGTTCCTATCTCCGCGTCAGTGCGCCGGCTTACGCTGGAACCGATACGCTCGCCGCGGGTCGCTACACCGATACCCTTTCGATCACCGTCAGTGTCAGTCCTTAACGCCATGTTGAACAATTCGAATCCGCGCTTATTAACTACCGGATCCTATTTCGGGGTCCGATATGATGGCACCTACGATATTGATTTCGAACCGGATCGCCCGCGCAGCGATCATCCTGGCCGGCATGGGATGTGCGGCGCCGGCGATGGCGGACGAGGTGAACCAGATCGCCATTTACGGCGAAGTGGCGCCGCGCTGCTGGGTTGCCCATCCTATGAAGATCGCTGCAACGAATGCGGCGGTGCAGGTGATGCCCGCACGCGCGATTTGCAATCAGGCGCGGCCGGTTCTGGCGACGGAAGTGCGGATGATCGATTCGGACGGCGCGGTGATCAAGCGCGTACCCGCCGCCGATCGCGCAACGCCACTCTCCACTCGCACCGCGCTAGAGATCGTCGTAACACCTCAGCTATGAGGGTTTGGACGGCCGGTTTATCAGCGCTGGGAATGGCGTGCGCACTCGCGCCTGCGCAGCCCGTCGCCGCCCAATCGCAGATATCCTCGGTTTGCGGCGTGACCGGCGCCGCGACTGCGCCAGCCAGTATCACCTACGATCCCTTTTCCCCCGGCGGTCTGTCCGAAGCGACGGTACCGCTGATCCTGCGGCGCAACCGGGGGTTGATTCTGGGCCGTACGCGCGAGGTGAGTCTCGTTCTTGTCTCGCCGTCGGGATCGCCTGCGCTTGATGTCACGTACAATGGCTATCGCGTCATCTATACAGAGGGTTCGACCGCGGGCCGCCCACGCTCGCTCAACTCCAAGGACAATGGCGCGGGTGCGGCGGGCGAGATCCGCTATGATTTCGGCAGTTTGCTTCAAGCCGACACATCGACGCCGCTCAATCTGCGCGTGACGGTGCCGGCGGGCACCGACCTGTCGGCGGGCGAGCCGATCATCCTCGACCTCCTCTATATCTGCTCGGGCGAGAATGGCATGGCGAGCGTGTCGGTCCCGACGCGCGACACCGGCACGATCCGCATCAACGTCAACACGGTGAGCGCACTGCAGGCCTATTATGCCGGGTCGCCGCTCGATTTCGGCGAAATAGGCGAGGCGACGACCGCGGCGGTGCTTGCTGCGCCCGATCGCTATACGACCCCGGCGTCGAATTCGCTGCGCGTGCGCAGTTCGGGACCGTTCGAGGTCAGGATGCGCTCGCAGAATGACTTCAAGCTGACCTATCCGGGCGGCAGCCTGTCCAACACGGCGCAGACGATCCGGTACAGCGCGCGCTTCCTGGGACAGGAAATCACGTCGAACAGCGGCTTCGGCACCAAGACCTGCGCACGCGCGGGGATGGACGGCAGCGCCGGGGTCTTGCCGCTGCGCACGACGCTGAAGGAAGGCGGCTCGGCGAAGACGCCGGCGACCAACTATAGCGACATCATCAGCATCACCTTCACGCCGATCGTCACCGCGAGTTCGGCGACCAGCTGCGCGGGGCTCTGACCCGCCCCTATATCGTCGGGTATAGGAAATGATTCCCGAAGTTAGCTTCGTTTTTGCCGGACGCTAAATATTGCCGGCGGTCGATCCGGCCTATCTCCAACTCGTCAGGGCGATGAGCCCTCCCGGATTTTCGATTGGAGATATAAAATGAAAAAGCTTGTTCTCTCGGCCCTGATCATCGGTTCGACCTTCGCCGCTGCTCCCGCCTTCGCTCAGTCGGCCGCTGGTTCGGTCGATGTGACCGGCACCGTCGCCGCTCGCTGCTCGGCCGTCACCGCGATCACCGGCAGCATCACGCTCGGCGAACTTGCCAAGGCCGACGGCACCGTCGACGCCAGCTTCGCCGGCAACACCGGTGGCCTCAGCCGCAACTTCACCGTGAAGTGCAACGGTTCGAACCCGAAGATTTCGGTCGAAGCCAAGCCGCTGGTGAACGCTGCCGCGACCAACTCGCCGAACGGTTACACCAACACCGTCCACTACACCGCGACGCTGGTCGCGACGGGCGCGAAGGGTGGCACCACGCCGGTTGCCGACCAGTCGCTGAGCACCGGTGCGACCACGGCGCAGGTCGGCGACCGCCTGGCCGCGACCGCGAACAACATCACGCTGACGGTGGGCAGCGGCCTGACCTCTGATTCGACGGCGATCCTCGACGCCGGCACCTATGCCGGCAAGGTCGAAATCACGATCGCACCGACCGCCTGACACCTGGGGGGGTGTTCCCGGCAGGCCAACGTCCACTGGCCTGCCGGGATTAGCCTTTTGAAGGATATGGTCATGCGTAATCCCAAAGCTCTTGCCGCCGAACTTCGCCTTCGCGCGCGCGACGCCGAACCGCAGGAGCAGGCCGAGCTGCTCTTTCTGGCAGCCGAATATGAAGATCTGGCCGATACGCCGGCATTCGGCGGCAGGCCCGACTGGTTGGGAGTTCCCCTTCCCAACTGAAGGCGACCGGCGAGCGACCGCCGGTCGCCTTTATGGATAACGCTATGATTACCAAATTTCTTTCTTGGCGGATCACGGCCTTCGGTCCATCGTCGCGTCTGCGGGTGGGGCAACGGGCGAGGAGTAGATTGTTGCAGTTGCTCAGAAGTTTTGGTGGCGCGGTCGTCGCCGTGGCGATCGCCGCCGCCGTGTCGGTGGCCGCCTATGCGATGGTCGTCCAGCCGGTGGTGATCGACCTCACGACCTCGGGCCGCGCGATGAGCCAGGTGATCACGGTCGAGAACACGTTCGACAAGCCGCTGCCGGTGGAAATGCGCATCGAGGGCCTCGACCTCACCTCCGATGGCGTCACAGCCACGGGCAAGGATCCGGGCGACCTCTCGGTCTTTCCCCCGCAGGCGCTGATCCAGCCTGGCCAGCGGCAGAGCTTTCGCGTTCAATATGTCGGCGAGCCCGCGCTCGCGCGCAGCAAGCATTATTTCGTCACTGCGGCGCAGCTGCCGGTGCAGACGAACGACACGCAATCGAACGTTCAACTGCTCTATAATTTCCAGGTTCTCGTCAGCGTGTCGCCCGACGGTACGAAGCCGGCGTTGTCGATTGCCTCGGCCGAGATCGGCAAGGATGCCGAGGGTAATCCGGCGCCGGTAATATCGGTCGCCAATGCCTCGGCGGCGCATGGCTATGTGTCGCGCGGCCGCGTCCGCGTCATTCAGTTCGCCCCCGACGGCAAGGAAGTCTTCCGCAAGGAAATCTCGGGCCCCGAGCTGCAGCAGACGCTCGGCTACGGCTTGATCGGTGGCGGTCAGACGCGCCGGATGACCTTGCCCATTCGCCTTCCGCAGCCCGGCGGGCGGATCGAGGCGCAGTTCACGCCCGACAGTTGAAGGCTCCAGCGGTTCGCATGAACCCTCTTTTCATCGCAGGATATTTGCTCGCCGCCTCGGCGATCCCGGTCGCTGGCCATGCGCAGGTCCCGGCGGACGCCGGCACACGCGTGATCATCGATCCGGGCGCCGACGGCGCGGCGATCAACCCGACGGGGCGGTCGGTCGTGCTGACCGCGCCGTTGTTCGACGGGCAGTCCTATCTTGGCGATACGACGTTGACGCTCGAACCGGGCGGACAGGGGAGCTTTTCGGCCGAACGCCTGATCGTGCTGCTCGCGCCGCGGCTGGCGCCGCCGCTCATCGAACGCTTGCGCGCACGCCTCGCTGAACGCGGCACGATCGGTCGCGCCGACCTCGAAGGGGTCGGCGTCGGCATCCGTTACAATCCGCTGACGCTGCAACTGGTCATGGATATTGCGCCCGCGAGCCGCGCCACGCGTTCGGTCACGCTCGGCGACGAAGCCGCGCGCGGTACCGTCAATTATATCGCGCCCGCCGATTTCAGCGCCTATCTCAACATCCGCGGATCGATGGACTGGGTGCAGCAGGGCACCGACAAAGGACTCGCGGCGCCGATAACCTTCCTCGACGGCGCCGTGCGCGCGGGCGGGGTGGTGCTCGAGAGCGAAGCGAATTGGCAGGCGGGCGCGCGCGGCGCCGATTTTCAGCGGCGCGGTACGCGCTTCATCTACGACGACCGGAACAATCTCGTCCGTTGGGCGGGCGGCGATTTGCAAACGCTGGCGCGCGGGTTCCAGGCAGCACCCGAGATCAGCGGGCTGTCGATCTCACGCTTCTATTCCTTGCTCGACCCCCAGCGGATCATCCGTCCGCGTGGCAACCGCAGCTTCCGTATCGAGCGGCGCTCGGTCGTCGAAGTGCGCGTCAATGGCCAACTCGTGCGACGGCTCGAACTGGACCCCGGTACCTTCGACCTCAAGGATTTTCCCTTCACCCAGGGCTCGAACGACGTTCGGCTGACGATCACCGATGACGCCGGGCGCACCGAATCGTTCAATTTCGATATCTTCCTCGATCAGGCGCAGCTCGCCGAAGGACTCAGCGAGTTCGGCCTATACGCTGGCGTGCTCGCGCCGCTCGGCCGGCGCGGCCCGATTTACAGCAACGACATGGCCTTCAGCGGCTTCTATCGCCGCGGATTGAGCGACCAGCTAACCGTCGGCGCTAATGCGCAAGCCGACCCCAATGGCTGGATGGGCGGGGTCGAGACGGTGGTCGCGACGCCGATCGGCTCGTTTGGTGGCTTCGCCTCGGCATCGCATGTCGATGGGGTGGGGAAGGGCTGGGCGTCGATCCTGACCTTTCAGCGCACGATCACGCGTCGCAGCGGCGGCGCCGATGCGCTGTCGCTGTCGTTCGAGACGCGCAGCCGCAACTTCGCGCCGATCGGCGTTGGCCTGCCGTCTAACCCGTACCGCTATGTCGCGGGCGCGAGTTACAATGGAGCGATCAACGATGCACTCTATGCCGGGCTCGACGCGCGTTATTCGCGCGGTCGCGCCGACGAGCCCAATGTCGCGAGCCTGCGCGCGACAGGCGGCTGGCGCATCTCGCCGCGGCTGAACCTGACCGGCGACGTCAGTTACGAACGCGCCGGCCGGCAGGACCGCGTCGGCGTCTTCCTCTCGCTCGTCTTCCGCCTCGACCGCGCGTCGAGCCTGCGCTCGGATTATGATAGCCGCAACGATCGCAAACGGCTGACGTACCAGACCTATCGTGGTTCGGGCACGGGGGCGTATAATTTCAGTGCCGATGTCGAACATAGCGACCTCGGCGTCGCGACGACCGCGAACGGCATCTATTACAGCAATCGCGCCGAACTGGGCTTCAGCCATTTCGGCACTTTCGACCGCGACCTTGGCGGATCGACGGGGCAGCGGAGTTCTTTGCGCTTCGGCACCTCGCTCGCGGTCGCCGATGGCAGCTTCACGATCGGACGGCCGATCCAGGACAGTTTCGCGATCGTCCGCGCGCATCCCTCGCTGAAGGGCACCGACCTCTTCGTTGACGCCAACGGCCGCTTCTCGACCGCGAACAGCGGCGCGATGGGCACCGCGCTGCAACCGAGCCTCAGCAGCTACAGCGAGCGCAATCTGCTCGTTACGGCGCCCGACGCGCCGATCAGCACCGATCTTGGCGAAGGGTCGTTCCGGCTGCTGCCCGCCTATCGCAGCGGATATAAGCTAACGGTAGGATCGGATTATATGGTGAGTGTCGTCGGGCGTCTGCTCGGGACCAATGGCGAACCGATCACGCTAATTGCGGGAACCGCGGTCGAACAAGCGCATCCCGAGCGCGAGCCCGTGCCACTGTTCACCAATGCGGCGGGCCGGTTTGGTGCGACGGGATTGGCGCCGGGCCGCTGGCGTATCATGTTGAACGATCCCGATCGGACGCGCTTCGATCTCGTCATCCCCGATGGCGCCGATCGTACGATAGCGGCGGGCGATCTTGTTCCGACTATGCCGTAGCGGCGTCTGCTTTCTTGAGATCGCCCCCAAAAGCTGCCTTTGCGCGGATACTGCCGACCTAATTCGAGATCGGCTCCGGCCCATTTTTAGGCCTGCGAAAGTCCGCAATGATTTCAAGGAAATGGTGGACGCACTAGGGCTCGAACCTAGGACCCGCTGATTAAGAGTCAGCTGCTCTACCAACTGAGCTATGCGTCCACTGCCATTTCAGGCGTGCCTTGCTGCGAAGAAGAAACCCTCTTTGCTGCGAAGCGAGCGGCCCGCTATCATGGCTCCGGGGGGATGGCAATGCCCCCGATGCGTTTTTGCCAAGTTTTTTATCAGTGAAAGCGGCGCGTCCCCGTTTTGCTGTCGTTTTCGATCGCGAGCATGATGCCGACGCACGTCATGATCGTCAGCATCGACGACCCGCCATAGGAAAAGAGCGGCAGCGGAATGCCCACCACCGGCGCCATGCCCATCACCATCGACAAGTTGATCGCAATATAGAAGAAGATGGTCATCGTCAGTCCGGCGGCGGTCAGCTGCCCGAAGCGTGTCCGCGCTTTCAGCGCCACCCGCGTCGACCAGCGAAGCAACAGGAAAAAGCCGAAGAGCAGAGCGATGCCGCCAATCAGCCCCCATTCCTCTGCCATCGTCGCGAAGATGAAGTCGGTGTGGCCTTCGGGAAGGTAATCGAGGTGGCTTTGCGATCCGTTGAGGAAGCCCTTGCCGCCGACGCCGCCCGAACCGATCGCGATCTTCGATTGGCTGATATGATAGCCGGCGCCCAAGGGGTCGCTTTCGGGGTCGAGGAAGATCAGTACGCGCTTTTGCTGATAATCGTGGAGGAAAGAGAAGAGCACGGGCAGCGCCGCGAGCCCTGCGGCCGCCGTACTGCCGAACCACCAGAAGGGCAGGCCCGCGCAGAACATCACGACGACGCCGCCGATGCAGATGGCGAGCGCGGTACCCAAGTCAGGCTGCAGCATGACCAGCGCGGCGGGGAAGCCGATCATCACGAGTGCGGGCCACAGCGCGGTGAATGTCCGCGTGTTGCCCGGCGGAAGCTGCGTATAGAAGCGCGCGAGCGCCACTACGATCGCGACCTTCATCAGTTCGGACGGCTGCAGGTTCATAAAGCCGAGGTTGAGCCATCGCTGGCTGCCCCCGCCGACGAAGCCCAGCAGCTCGACTGCGATCAGCAAGACCAGCACACCGATATAGGCGATATACGCGAAATCCTCGAAGATGCGGATCGGGAAGCGGCCGATCACCATCGCCGCGCTGAGGAAGACGAGAAAGCGGACGCCCTGATTGAGCGCCCACGGCGACCAGCTGCCGCCGGCGGCCGAATAAAGGACGAGCAAGCCGAAGCCGGTAATTCCGGCGAGGATCGCGATCAGCTTCCACGGAATGCGCTGGATCGCGGGTGGGACGGGGATCATTGCGGCAGCTCCGGATCAGGCTTCGACGCGCCCGCTTTCCATGCCGCATAGTCGCGGTCCATGCGTTCCTTGATCGTGCCGCCCCAGCCGGCCTCGAAGGTTTCGAGCGCCTCCATCGCCTTTTCGCGGTCGAAGAGGAAGGTCATGAAATCCTTGGCCACCGGCGCCGCTGCGCGCGATCCGCCCATGCCATGCTCGATCACGACCGCAGTGGCATAGCGCGGATTATCGACCGGTGCGAAGCCGACGAACAGTCCATGGTCGCGGAATTTCCATGTCCCGGCCTTGCCATTGCCGGTGTTGAGCCCGCGCACCTGCGCGGTGCCGGTCTTGCCCGCCATCGCGATGCCATCGAGCGGCAATTTGCTGCGCCCCGCGGTCCCCCCCGGCCCATTGACGACGAGGTCCATGCCATGGCGCGCGGTTGCCAGTGCCTCGGCCGAGAAGGGCAGGGGGTCGTTCTTGAAGTGCCGATTGACGAGGCGGGGATAGAGGCGGCGGCCCGAGGCGATGCGCGCGGTCATCACCGCGAGCTGGAGCGGATTCACGCTGACATAGCCCTGGCCGATCACCGCGTTGAGCGAGTCCGAAGCCGACCATGGCTGGTCATATTTCTTCATCTTCCACACGCTGTCGGGGATGGTGCCGAACCGCTGGTTGCTGCCCGCGAGCTGGAACTCTTCGCCAAGACCCATCAGCTTCGCGGTCGGCGCAATGGCGTCGTAGCCCAGCCGGTGCGCGACCCAGTAGAAATAGCTGTTGCAGCTCTTCATGATCGCGGTGGCCATGTCGACGCTGCCGTGCCTGCCGAGGCAGCGGAAGAAGCGGCTGCCGAGGCGATAGCCGCCGATGCACGTATGCCGTTCGCTCGGGTCGATACCATGTTCGATCGCGGCGATTGCTGCCATCGGCTTCAGCGTCGACCCCGGCGGGTAAAGGCCGCGCGTCGCCTTGTTGATCAGCGGCTGGTGATCGTCGGCGCGCAGCCACGCATATTCGCTGCTGCTGATCCCGTCGGAAAAGCTGTTCGGATCGAAGCTCGGCATCGAGACGAAGGAGAGGATGTCACCGTTCTGGCAGTCGATCACGACTGCGGCGCCAGACTCGCGCCCCATGCGCCGCGCGACGAACTCCTGCAAATCGGCGTCGATCGTCAGGTGGACGGTCTTGCCCTGCACATCGGGTTGCGTCGACAGGTCGCGAACGACCTTGCCGCGCGCAGTGACCTCGACGCGCCGTGCGCCGGGTTGCCCTTTCAGCATGTCCTGGAAATATTTCTCCAGCCCGTCCTTGCCGATCTTGTACCCCGGCGTGATGTAGAGCGGGTCCTTGACCTTCTGATATTCCTCGGCGTTCGGCGCGCCGACATAGCCGATCAGATGGCCGACCGCTGCGCCGGTGGGGTAATTACGGGCAAAGCCGCGCTGGGGTGCAATACCGGGCAGTTCGGGCAGGCGGACGAGGATCGAGCTATACTCGGCCTCGGTCATGTCTTCCTTGATCGCGACCGGCTGGAAACCCGACGCGGCTTTCAGGTCGCGATTGATGCGTTCCATCGTGTCGCCGTCGAGCCGCAGCAAGGTCTGGAGCTGCCCCAGCACCATCTCCTTGTTGTGGAGGCGGTCGGGAATGATGTCGATGCGCAAGGATACGCGGTTGTTCGCCAGCGCCTTGCCACTGCGGTCGACGATCCAGCCGCGGCGTGGAGGGATGAGCGTCAGATTGACGCGGTTGCTTTCCGATTCAAGGACATAGCGATCATTGTCGATGACCGAAATATAGGTCATGCGCGCCGCGAGCGCGACGCCGACCGCCGCCTGCGCACCGCCGACGACGAGCGCGCGGCGGGTGAAGGTTATACCCCTCCAGGCTTCGGTAATCGGCGGACTCTTCTTCTTCGGCATCGGGGGATTAGAACCAGTCTATCGGCGTTTCAGGCGGAAATTGTCAAACTTGCCGGTCAGGCGCATGAATAACGGGACGAGCAGGGCCGAGATGATGATCTGCGGCACCACGAGGCCAAGCACGCGGCCGGTCGCGGCGTGCGGATGGGTGATGAGCGCGGCGAGCGACTGGATGATCGCGATCGAGGCTGCGGCAATCGCCCAGTCGTGGAAGAAGCCGCGCCAATAGATGCGCTGCGACGAATAGGCGATTGCGATGCTGGCGACGGTCCACAGACCCATCGCAGTACCGATCGGCGCGCCGCTGAACAAATCGTCCCACAGGCCGAGCGGCAGTCCGATCCACACCGGCCACATTTCGGCGCGGAGCAACTGCCAGCACAGGAAAAAAAGCAGCCCGAGCGGCGGCAGCACCGGCGAGTTGGCGATCAGCGGCAACATCAGCGGCAGCGCCGAGGCGAACATCACGCTCGCGATCGGAACGAAGCGCATCCGCCACAGCGATGCCGGTTCGCCGAGGCGCGGACCCTTCTGGTTCATGGCGCGCCGGTGGGGGCGGGCGGGACGGCAGAGGGCGTCGCGGGGCCGGGGAGGCCCTGCGCTTCGATATTGTCGGGGGTATAGGGACGCAGAACCGACACAGCATCGACCTTGCCCGGGTCGGCGAGCGGGCGGGCGAGCGCGCCGTCATCCTGGCGCCGCACGACAATCGCGACCGGAATGTTGGGCGGATAGAGCCCGCCGGTGCCCGAGGTGACGAGGATATCGCCCGGCTTGAACGGGTTGTTCGCTATGTTGAGCGTTCGCACGTCGAGGTCGCCATTGCCGCGCCCGCTGGCGAGCGCGGGCAGACCGTCGCGCGCGCGGCGCACGGGAACGATATTGTCGACGTCGGTCAGCAGCAGCACTTGCGACACCGAGGGGCCGGCGCCGAGCACGCGGCCGATCAGCCCGTCGGCGCCGCGCACCGGCTGACCCGCGGCGACGCCGAGGTTGCGTCCGATACTGAGCAGCGCGATGCGCTTGCTGCTTGTCGAGGTCGAGGTCAGCAGATAGCCGTTGGCAAGCGCGGTCTTGTCGGTTTCCTGCAGCTTGAGCAGCGCTTTTAGCTGGCGGTTCTCTTCCTGCAGCGAGCTGGTCGCGACGAGCTCGCGGCGTGTGTCGGCCAGTTCCTTGCGCAGCCGACGGTTTTGGGTGCCCGCGCTGACGTAGGCGCCGACGGTATCGTCAATGCCCGAAATCGACCCGATGATCGACCGCGATCCCCGCGCGATGGGCGCGGTGATTTCCTGGCTCGCCACACGCAATTGGGCGAAGCCGATGGGATCAACGACCGAAAGGATCGCCAGCAACAGCCCGGCCACCGCCCCTGTCACCGCAATGACATAGGCAACGAACAGGCTGTACTGAGCCTTTCGGGATTGCCCCGGACGTCGATGTGCCGGGCGGACCATTAGGCCGAAAACCCCTGACTGACGCGGTCAAGGCGTCGAAATGGCGAAGATGTCGCCTTCGTGTGGCCGCCGCGGATGGTGGTTCCATCTGCAAGGCCGCGCGGAGACGAGATCGAAGCCATTTCGACGTCCCGAAGGGATTTGACCGATTTTGTCCATGGCCGCGTCGGCGAGCCTTGGAATATCATCATATGCCTACGTCTCGCCTCCTCGCCCTGAACAAAATCGCTTCAAACCTTGATCGCGTCAGTCAGGGGTTTTCGGCCTTAAAACGCTACCGTCCGATCAGGCTTGCTGGAGCACGCCGCGGAAAGCGGGGTCTTCCATCGCGCGGCCGGTGCCGATCGCGACGCAGGTCAGCGGATCTTCGGCCACCGTGACCGGCAGGCCGGTCGCGTCGCGCAGCAGTTCGTCGAGTTCGGCGATCAGCGCACCGCCACCGGTGAGCACAATGCCCTGGTCGACGATGTCGGCCGCGAGTTCGGGGGCGGTGTTTTCGAGCGCGATGCGGACGCCTTCGACGATCGTGCCGATCGGCTCGGACAAAGCTTCGGCGATCTGCGCCTGGTTGATCGAGATTTCCTTGGGCACGCCGTTGACGAGGTCGCGGCCCTTTATGTGGATGGTCAGGCCAACGCCGTCCGAGGGAATGCGCGCGATGCCGAAATCCTTCTTGATCCGCTCGGCAGTGGCTTCGCCGATCAGCAGATTATGGTGTCGGCGGACATAGGAGACGATCGCTTCGTCCATCTTGTCGCCGCCGGCGCGGACCGAGGTGGTGTAGGCGAGGCCGCGGAGGGAGAGCACCGCGACTTCGGTCGTGCCACCGCCGATGTCGACGACCATCGAACCGATCGGCTCGGTGACGGGCATGTCGGCGCCGATCGCGGCCGCCATCGGTTCCTCAATCAGCCACACTTCGCTGGCACCGGCGTTCGATGCGGCATCGCGGATCGCGCGGCGTTCAACGCTCGTCGAGCCCGAGGGGACGCAGATCACGATTTCAGGGCTGCGGAACGCGTTGGGCTTGCCGCCGTGCACCTTGGTGATGAAGTGTTTGATCATCTGTTCGGCGACGTCGATGTCGGCGATGACGCCGTCACGGAGCGGGCGGATTGCCTCGATGCTGTCGGGGGTCTTGCCCATCATCAGCTTCGCATCGTCGCCGACGGCCTTCACCCGCTTGATCCCGTTCAGCGTCTCGACCGCAACGACCGAAGGTTCGTTCAGAACGATGCCCTTGCCGCGCACATAGACCACCGTGTTTGCGGTGCCGAGGTCGATAGCCATGTCTTGGGAATTGAATTTAAGCCAGCGAGAAAAGAAGGACATCGATACTGCTTCCTGTCATGAAGCCGCGCCCGTGACGGACACGCCCCTACCGTGATTTTACCCGTGCGCCCGGCCGGCGACAGCTACAATCAGGGGGAGATTCCGGCTCTTCCTTTTGGGGTGGCTGGACAAAATGATCAGGGCTGTGCGGATGGGTCGCGATTTGCGTTCGACTGCGCTAGGAGAGCGGCCATGTCAATACGTCGCCTGCCGGAAAAGCTAGTAAATCGGATCGCAGCCGGTGAAGTGGTTGAAAGACCTGCCGCGGCGCTCAAGGAACTCGTTGAAAATGCCATCGATGCCGGTTCGACTCGCATTTCGGTGCGAATCGCCGAGGGCGGAATTTCGCGGTTGGAGGTCGAGGATGACGGCTGCGGAATGACCGCCGCCGACATGGCGCTCGCGCTCGAACGCCATGCGACCTCGAAGCTGCCGACGGACGCCATCGAAGACGTCACGACGATGGGCTTTCGCGGCGAGGCGCTGCCCTCGATCGCGAGTGTCGCGCGGCTGACGCTCGAAAGCCGGGTGGCGGACGGTGACGGCTGGAAGCGCGTGGTCGATAATGGCGCGGTCGTCGCCGAAGGGCCGGCGGCGCTGGCCAAAGGGACACGCGTGATGGTCGAAGACCTGTTCGCGCGCGTTCCCGCGCGGCGCAAGTTCCTGCGCAGCGGGCGCAGTGAATATGCGGCGTGCCTCGATGTCGTGCGGCGGCTCGCGATGGCCCGGCCCGATATCGGCTTTACCGTCGAGCATGACGGGCGGCGCGTGCTCGATGTGCAGGGCGGGCAGGATCAGCTTTCGCGTGTCGCGGCACTGACGCAGCGCGATCTCGCCGCAAACAGCATCGGCGTCGATATCGATCGCGGCGAGGTGCATCTGGGCGGCGTGATCAGCCTGCCGACCTACAATCGCGGGATCGCCGACCATCAATATCTGTTCGTCAACGGTCGCCCGGTAAAGGACCGGCTGCTGGTCGGCGCGCTGCGCGGCGCCTATGCCGACCTGCTCGCGCGTGATCGCCATCCGGTCGTTGCGCTGTTCCTCGAAGTCCCGACGAGCGAAGTTGATGTGAACGTCCATCCGGCGAAGACCGAAGTGCGTTTCCGCGATCCGCAGCTCATCCGCGGCATGATCGTCGGCGGCCTTCGCCGCGCGCTCGACGAACATGGCTTCCGCAGCGTCCAGCGCCCCGCGGAGGCAGCGCTCGCGGCGTGGCAGCAGGAACCCGTGGCACCGCAGCCGCCGGCGCCGACTTTGTTCGCCGCGCACTATCCCTATCCCCACGCACCGGCGACGCATTTGTTCGGCGCCGAAGGTGATGCCGCGACAACGGCCTTGCTGCACGACCGCATCGTCGATTTCACGCCGCCGCGCGATGCGCTGCCGATGGGGCGCGCCGAGCCCGCGACCGCGCCGGTGCCGGAGGCCGAGGTGCACCCACTGGGGATCGCGCGCGGGCAGATCGCGAAAACCTATATCGTCGCCGAGGCCGAAGACGGGCTGGTCATCGTCGACCAGCATGCCGCGCATGAGCGGCTCGTGCTCGAACAACTCCGCCGCGGCATGGGCGGGCAAGCGGTGCCCTCGCAGGGCCTGCTGCTCCCCGAGGTCGTCGAAATCGATGAGCCCGCGTGCGACCGCCTCGAGGCCGCCGCGCCGCAACTCGCCGCGCTTGGGGTCGAGATCGAACGCTTCGGCCCTGCCGCGGTGATGGTGCGCGCTACGCCGGCAATGCTCGGCGCGATCAATTGCCAGAAGCTCGTCACCGACATCGCCGACGATCTTGCGGGCTATGACGCGGCGCTGGGGCTGAGCGAGCGGCTCGAGCTGGTCGCGGCGACGATGGCGTGCCACGGATCGGTGCGGGCAGGGCGGACGCTCAGCGTCGCAGAGATGAACGCGCTCTTGCGCACAATGGAGGTCACGCCGCATTCGGGGCAGTGCAATCATGGGCGGCCGACGTGGGTGAAACTCGCGATGGACGATGTCGAGAAGTTGTTTGGGAGGAAATAGGATGAAGGTTGGGATCATCGCCATGTCGCTGGCCGCTATTCTGCCCGCGACGGTCTTTGCGGCGCCGGCCGAGAAGCCCGCAACAGCCTGTCCTGCAACGACCCTATTGCCGCCCGAACTCGCCGATTGGTCGCGCGATGCGTCGAGCAAGACGATTTATGCCTATGGCGACGACCTCGGCGCCGACTGGTCGCCGCTCGGCGCGGCGCGGACGGCGCTTCCGCTGCATAAATTCGAGAGTCTGCGCTATGGTGTCGCTCCCGAACGCAAGCCCGACGTCTATAAATTCGGCGGCATGATCCCGATCGAGGTCAAGAAGGCGGGGCGGCTCATCGTCGCACTCGACGCCGGCGCGTGGATCGACCTGATCCGCGATGGCGCGGCGGTGAAATCGGTCACCCACGGTCACGGCCCCGCCTGCTCGGGCATCCGCAAGATGGTCGAATTCGACGTGACGCAGGGGCGCTACCAACTCCAGATCGTCAACGCGCCGACCGCGTCGATCCACGCGATGGCGGTGCTGCGCGACTGATCAGCGCAGGCGCTTGGCGAGTTCTCCCGTCGCGTCGCTCGGCAGCGGCGTGACCCCGATCAGCCGCATCAACAGCGGATAGACCTCGATATTGTCGACGATGCCAATGTTCCCCTTGAGATCGGTGCCGCTCGCCACGAACAGCGCGAGCATTTCGGGATCCTGATTGTCATATCCATGCGCGCCGCCTTTCACGGGCCATGCTGGCGTGCCCGCGATGATCGACCAGCCGGGCTCGGCGATACAGATGATCGCGGCAACGCGCGGGTTCTGCCCGTAGTGCAGCCGTTTGGGCAGCTCCTCGCGGCGGTTGCACGTCATATGATCGTGCGGTTTCAGCAGCGCCTTATACACGCGGTCGTCGCTCCCGGCGGCGGGTTCGATCGCGGCATAGGGGCCGGTTTCGACCGCAACGATGCTGGGGAGATCGATCAGGTCGGCAAGCTGGATGATGCGGCTTTCGTCGATCGCGCGCATGCCATGGTCGGCGACGACGATCATCTGCGCCGGCTGGCCTATCGCGGCCAGCTCCGAAACAAGCTCACCGATCCGCGCATCTACCGCGGTGATCGCGGCGTTGACCTCGGCGCTGTCGGGACCGAATTTGTGGCCGGCATCGTCGACTGCCTCGAAATAGAGCGTCACGAAGGCGGGGCGGATATCGGCGGGACGGCGCATCCAGTCGAGGACGGTATTCACTCGCTGCGCATAGCTAATGTCGGCATCGTAGCGCAGCCAGTCGGGCGGGCGGGTCTCGTGGATCGCAACCTCACTCCCCGGCCAGAACATCGTGGCGCTGCGTACTCCCGCCTTGCCCGCGGTGACCCACAGAGGTTCGGCTTCGTCCCACCAGAAGGGGTCGAGCGACTGTTTGGGATCGCCAAGGCTGAACCGCACGTCGGGGCGCCGCGGGTCGATCATATTGTTGCCGACGATGCCGTTCGTATCGGGGCGTTTGCCGGTCACGATCGCATAATGATTGGGAAAGGTCTTGGTCGGGAAAGACGGGCGCAGCTTGCCGCGCGCGCCTCCGGCCGCGAGCCGCGACAGGTTCGGCGTGATGTCGCGATCAAGATAATCGGTACGAAAACCATCGATCGAGATCAGGATGGTGACGGGCTTGCGCGCGCGCCCGTCTTCGGCGTGCGCCACGAGGGGAAGGAGGAAAGCGAGGATCAGCGAGAGGAAACGGGTCATGCCGGGTCCGCTATGGGCCTTATGTGACCGTCCGGCGACAGCTCATGCCATCTTGATCCCGGCGACGTCGCGCTCGACGACGCCCGTCGCGCGCTTCGACAGCGTGTTCACAGGCGTCGTCACCTTGTCGACGACCATGAAATGCGTCTGCCATGCGTCGCGATTGACTTCGCACACGACATAGCCGCGCTGGTCGTTTGCGAATTTAAGTTCCGGGTTCTGGCTCAGGAAGACGTCGGTTCCGTTGCGCTTGTCGCTGCCGTCGCCGCCCGACGAGATCGAGGTCGCCACGAACTCGGCGCCGACAACCTTGTCCTTGAGGACGAGATCGCCGCAGAAATTCTGATGCTCGTCGCCGGTCAGCACGACATTGTTCTTCAGCCCCGCCATGCGCGACAGGATGCGTTCGCGCGGCGCCTGGTATCCGGCCCAGCTATCGAGATTGAGGATCTTCTTTGGCTCGTCGGCCTTGCGGCGGCGGTCGAGCGACATCATCGTGATCTGCTGCGCAAAGGCGTTCCACGTCGCGCCGCCCTTCGCGAGATTGCGGCCGAGCCATTCTTCCTGCGCCTTGCCCAATACCTGCGCATTCTTGTCGAACACCCCGGGGCAGGCGGGCTTAAAGCCGTCATCGCACGGCTGGTCGTCGCGATATTGCCGGGTGTCGAGCAATTGCATCGCCATCAGATCGCCCCAGCGAAACTCGCGGTTCATCGCGACCATCCCGCCACGCGGCAGCAGCGCCTTGCGCACCGGCATATGTTCGTACCACGCCTGCATCGCGGCCTGCTTCTTCAGCATGAAGACTTCGGGCGACGCGGCTTCGGGATCATTGACGTCGAGCCCGAGTTTCCAATTGTCGATATCCGAGACCCAGTCGTTGCGGATCTCATGATCGTCGAAGCTCGACAGGAAAGCGTGGGTGCAGCGCGCCGCCTGCAAATCGATATCGCCAAGCTGCTGCGCATAGGCATTGCGGAAATCATTGACGTCGACGAGCGCGCGGAAGGCGTGCTTGCGCACCGGGCGCGTCGGCAGCCCGGTGTTGAACAGATATTCCTCGCTATATTCGTAGATGAAGTCGCCATAATGATAGACGAAGGCGAGGTCTTCGCGTGCAAGGTGGCGATAGGCGCCGAAAAAGCCCGCCTCGAAATGCTGGCATCCCGCGACACCGAATTTCAGTGCATCGGCTTTTGTGCCGGGCGCGGGCAGGGTACGCGCACGGCCGCGCAGGCTGCGCTCACCGCCGGCGGTGAAGCGGTAATAATAGGGGCGGTCGGGCTGGAGTCCCGCGACCTCGACATGAACGCTATGTGCGAGTTCTGGGCGCGCGAGTTCGGTGCCCTTGGCGACGACATCGCGAAAGCCGCCGTCGCTCGCTACCTCCCAGTCGACGGGGAAGTTCGCCAGCGGCATCCCGCCGTGGCGCTCCATCGGTTCGGGCGCGAGGCGCGTCCAGATGACGAAGCTGTCGCTCGCCGGATCGCCCGCCGCGACGCCGAGGCTGAACGGGAACTCGCGGAAGATGCCGCCCTCGGCACGCAGGATCGCGGGGGCGGCAAGACCGGCGAGGGTGGCCCCGGCGAGGAAGTGGCGGCGGTTGAACATGGCTAGGCTCCGTGGGGGGCGAATCACCGCCCCTGATAGCCCAGCCATAGGTTACATCAATGACGGATAAGATCTGCCGTTACAGCCACAGCGACGCCATCCACAGCGCCATCGCGACCATCATTACATTCTCGGTCAGCGAGACGAAGCCCAGCGGCACCTTGCTGCTGCCGCCGACGCACGCGCATTTTATGTCGCGCTTGTCGATATAGACCGCCTTGAACACCGACGCGGCGCCGATACCGCCGACGAAGAGCGCGAGCGGGATCGACAGCCAGGGCAGAGCATGCGCGGTCATCAGCACGCCCGCGAGGCCCTCGGCAAAGGGATAGATGCTCGCATAGGGCACCCAGCGCTTCGCGAGCAGGTCGTAATTGAGGAACATCGTCGCGAACTTGTCGACGTCCTGCAGTTTCAGGAGCGCGAGGACTATCATGCTGAACGAGATGAACCATTCGGCGGCGCGCAGGGTGAAGGCGTTGCCTTCGACCGCGAAGCTTGTCGCGGCCGCCATCAGCGCGGTCATCGCGAACAGCGCGATCACCGGCGTGTAGCTCGTTGCCTCGGGATCGGCGACTTTCAGCCCGAAATGGCGACGGATTTCGTCATGGCCGCCGATGCGCACGCCGTCGACGAAGGTTTGCGGCGTCGTCTTGACGCCATGTTCGGCTTTGAATGCATCGACCTGTTCGCGGGTCGTCAGCCAGCGATCGTCGACGGCGAAGCCGCGGCTTTCGAGCAGATGTTTTGCCTTGAGGCCATAGGGGCAGGTGTGCCCCGGCATGACCATGCGATGGAGGGTTGCTTGGCGTTTCATCCGCCCCATATGGCATCCGTACCATAGTACGGAGTCAAGCGATGCAGCTCACGATCGGAAAATTGGCGCGGGCGGGCGATGTCGGGGTCGAAACCGTGCGCTATTACCAGCGCCGCGGCCTGCTCGACACGCCCGCGCGCAGTGGTGGCGATGGGTGGGGCGGCGGGATTCGCCGCTATGGCGAGGATGATCTCCGACGTCTCAAGTTCATCCGTTCGGCACAGGCATCGGGCTTCACGCTCGACGAGATTTCCGAACTGCTCGCGCTCGAAGCAAGCGACGACCGCGTTCGTGTGCGTACGCTGGCTCGGCAGCGGATCGACGTACTCGACGAAAAGATCGCGCAGATGACGGCAACGCGCGCCGCGCTGGCACGCCTTGCCGACCAATGTGCGGCGAGCGACAAGGGACCGTGTCCGATATTGGCGGCGTTCGAGCCGAACTGACCCCTCCCGCCTGCGGGAGGGGAGATATTCAGCTATGCAGGAAGTGCATCACGTCGCCGTCGTGAACCACATAGGCCTTGCCCTCGGCGCGCAGCTTGCCCGCTTCGCGCGCCTTCGCTTCGCCGCCCAGCGTGACATAGTCGTCATAGGCGATCGTTTCGGCGCGGATGAAGCCCTTCTGGAAGTCGCTGTGGATCTCGCCCGCGGCTTCGGGCGCGGTCGCGCCCGTGTGGACCGTCCACGCGCGCGCTTCCTGCGGGCCGACGGTGAAGAAGGTGATGAGGTGGAGCAGCTCGTAACCGGCGCGGATCACGCGCGCGAGCCCGGTTTCGTGGAGGCCCATCTCTTCGAGGAATTCGAGCCGGTCGGCCATGTCCATCGTCACCAGCTCGCTCTCGATCGCGGCCGAGACGACGACGGCCTGCGCACCCTCGGCGGCCGCCTTGGCGAAGACCTTTTCGGAGAAAGCGTTGCCATTGGCGGCGCTACCTTCGTCGACGTTGCAGACGTAGAGGACGGGCTTCGAGGTCAAAAGCTGCGCGGTGCGGAGCACGCGCGCTTCCTCGTCGTCCTTCGGTTCGACGAGCCGCGCGGGCTTGCCTTCGCGCAGCAGGTCGAGCGCCTGTCCGAGCACCGACGCGGCAATCTTTGCTTCCTTGTCGCCCTGCGCGGCCTTCTTGGCGAAAGCCGGGACGCGCTTTTCGAGGCTTTCGAGGTCGGAGAGCAACAGCTCGGTCTCGACCGTCTCGGCGTCGGCGACGGGGTCGACCTTGTTCTCGACATGCTGGATGTCGTCATCCTCGAAGCAGCGCAGCACATGGACGATCGCGTCGACTTCGCGGATGTTGCCAAGGAACTGGTTGCCGAGCCCTTCGCCCTTCGACGCGCCGCGCACGAGGCCGGCGATGTCGACGAAGGCGAGCTGCGTCGCGATGATCTTTTTGCTGCTCGCGATGGCGGCGAGCTTTTCGAGCCGCGCGTCGGGCACCGCGACATTGCCGATATTCGGCTCGATCGTGCAGAAAGGATAGTTTGCTGCCTGCGCCGCCGCGGTCTCGGTCAGCGCGTTGAAGAGGGTGGACTTGCCGACGTTGGGCAGGCCGACGATCCCGCATTTGAAACCCATAAAAACTCCGTGAGGCTCGGCGCGCTGTTGAGCGGGCGCCGCTGTTGCAGCGCCCCTAGCGCCAAGTCGCGCCGGATGCCAGCCTTTGCCGTTGCGCGCGGTTCAGACTTGCGGCTTTATCGCACCAACCATGACGAAACCCCGCCTCCTTCTTGCCGCCGCCGTCTTGCTCACCATCGGTGCGACGGCCGCGATCGCGGCGCCGAGCCGTTTTGAGCAAGGGGTGTTCACCGAACTAAATCGCTTTCGCAGCGATCCGGCGGCCTATGCCGAATATCTGCGCGACTATCGCCCGCGCTTCGAGGGCAAGCTCCTCGTCAGCGACGACGACGGCGAGATCGACATCATGACGCGCGAGGGCGTCGCCGCCGTCGACGAGGCGATCCGCGACCTCCGCCGCGAAAAGCCGCTCGCCGAACTCGAATGGAGCGACCATCTGGCGCGCGCCGCGGCCGACCATGTCGCGGTGCAGTCGCGATCGGGTGCGGTCGGTCATTACACGCGGGGCAGCGGTCCCGGTGAGCGGATGAAGGCGCGCGGCGGCGGGCCTTATGTGAACGAAGTCATCACTTACGGCCATCACACCCCTGAAGGCGTGGTCGACCAGTTGCTGATCGACGACGGCGTCCCCGACCGCGGCCATCGCCACAGTCTGCTGCGTCCGACGCACCGTTATGCCGGCATCGCGTGCGGCCGGCATCCGGTGCACCGGACGATGTGCGTAACATTGATGTCGCAGACGCGCGACGGCTCACCGCCCCCACCGCCGAAGAGAAAAGCGCCCTGACCGCAAGAGCTTGCACGGTATATTGCTATGATAAAACCGTTGCCGTATCTTGTAGCGGGAGAGGACGATGCGCGTTGCGAAACTCGGTACGCTGCTATCTTGGCTGATGGCAACTCCCACTGCCGCTAGGTCATGGCGCGGCGACGCATCCTCGGTGAAACCGGCGTGCCGTTTCGCTGGATATTCGGCGATATGAAGTTCGTGTGACGCTGCCGCCCGCTCCCTGAAGGAAGCGGGCGGCGCGCGGTCTGTCAGTTCCCGACGGGCTGATTGTCGGCGCGGCGGACGACGATGGTCGACGACCGCGGCTGCTGCCCCGCGACCGGCCAGTTGCCGGTCGGGTGCTGGATGTTGACAAAGAAGGTGCGAAGGTCTGGCGTGTAGGCGAGGCCGGTGATTTCGCAGCCCAGCGGGCCGACGAGGAAACGCTTCGATTGCTTGCTCACCTGGTCGATGTAGAACATCGCATTATGGCCAAAGGCCTGGTCGATCGTGCGGCCTGCAACGCCGGAGTTTCCGGGAACGCTATGGTCGGTCTGAACCCACATCCGGCCCTGCGGATCGATGCGCAGCCCGTCGGGGCTCGAGAAGGTGTCGCCGACGATATTGCCGACGAGGTTGCTGCCGCCCGATGCCAGCGACGGATCGCCGGCGGTCAGGAAGATTTCCCAGGTGAACGTTGTCGCCAGCGGCGAATCGCCTTGCTCGCGGAACTTCAGGATATGGCCGTGCAGGTTGGTGACGCGCGGGTTCGCCGCATCGACGACGCGGCGACCGCTGTTGTTCGTCAGCGTGCAGAACACGGCCTTGTTGTCGGGCGCGACGGTCAGCCATTCGGGGCGGTCCATCACGGTACCGCCGGCGACGCGCGCCGCCGATTGGCAGTTGATCAGCACATCGGCCTGGTTGTTGAAGTTGACGATCGTGGGGGCCGGCGGGGTCGTGCTCTGGCTGACGTTGCCCGGATCCGAGGCGCCTGCGGTCAGGCCGTTCTGGCCGACGACCAGTGCGCGCCATTCGCCCGTGCCGTCGGCGTTGAAGCGTGCGACATAAAGCGTGCCATCGTCGAGCAGATCGGTGTTCGCCGCGCGGTTCGTCGTGCTGTACGCCTGGTTGGGGATGAATTTGTAGATACAGCCCGGCGTGTTGTCGTCGCCCATATAGAATGCCACGCGGTTGGCGCTGTTCGTCATATAGGCGACGTTTTCATGGTTGAAGCGGCCCATCGCGGTGCGTTTGGTCGGGACCGCCAGTTCGCGCCGCGGGTCGATCTCGACCACCCAGCCATAGTCATTGTCGGGCTGCGACAGGTCGAGATAATTGTTCATCGTCTCTTCGCAGGTCAGATAGGTATCCCACGGCGTGCGGCCGCTCGAACAATTGTTCAGCATGCCCTTGATCGTGCCCGTGGTCCGGCTGGCGGCTGGCCCGCCGGCGCGATAGCTGGTATTGCCGGTGTAGCGCCGATTGAAGGTCGATCCGGCCTGAACCGACCATTTGCCGTCGCTGCCCTTCGAAATCTCGACGACGCTGATGCCGACTGCCGACAGGGCAAGCGCCTTTTGGTCGGCGGTTGCGGTCGCTTCATTATAGGTGCCGGCCATCAGGATGTTGAAATCGGGCAGCTCATGGTTGAGCGCCAGCAGGCCGCGGTTGTTGGCATCGACGCCCGGAAATGCGAAATATTCCATGCCGTCGTGATTGCCGCCGGCCCATTTCTCGGCGACCGCGGGGGTCGGGAAACTGCCGCTATAGGGCGCGCCCGCTTCGACCGAATCGCCGGCTTTCAAGAGAACGTCGACGGTGTAGCCCGCGGGAACGGTGACCGCGTCATTTTGGTTCGCGGCGACCGCGGCAAAACTGACCGCAAAGCTCGGCGGCGGGGTCGGCGTGGGGGTCGGCGTCGGAGTCGGGTTCGGCGGGAGCGTCACGCTCGGGTCGCCGCTCGTGTCGTCGCACGCAGCGAGCGCCATCACGGGGAAGACCGACAGGCCGAACAGGCCGTTTCTCAGCAGCGTACGGCGCGTCGGATTTTGGGCGACGATGGCCTCCAAACTATCGGGCCCCGGAAGGCCGCCGGTTTCGCCGCGATAAGGCGCGCGGGCTTCGTCGGTGAGATGTGACAATGCAGTTCCCCTGTTTTCGGTTGAGCCCCGGACTCGCTGTCCGGATGAGGTGGCGCACCGATTGCAGAGGGAGGTGTCAGCTAGATGGCTTCATCAAGTCGGGAGCGTATGATTCCTATGACGCTTCCGTGACATGACGAACGGTCAGTCGTGCACGGCCTTGATGAGCGGGCCGAGCGGCGAGCCGCCCAGCCATGCAAGCTGCACATCGGCCGCGACCTTGTTGATCGCCTCCTGCGGCTTGTTGCCGGGGTGGACCGCGCGGCGCAGCGGCCGCGATCCCGCGGGCATCGCCATGATCTCGGCAATCGCGCGCGGCACGTCGGCGGGGTCGGCGCTGCGGCCGCTGCCGTCTTCGGTGCCCATGCCCTTGGTAAAGGGTTCATAAGCTGCGAGCAGCGCGGCGTCGCTGCGCCCTTTCAATGCACCCGTATAGACATTGCGATTCTGCCACACGCGCGTCGGATAGCCGCCGGGCTGGATGATCGTCACCTCGATCCCGTGCGGAACCAGCTCATAGGCGAGCTGTTCGGACAGGGCTTCGACCGCGAACTTGGTCGCCGAATAATGGCCGCCGCCCGGCACGATCACGCGGCCGAGCTGCGACGAGATGTTGAAGATCTGCCCGCGCTTCGCCGCGCGCATCTGCGGTAGCAGCGCGCGGAGCATGCGCTGGATGCCCAGCACATTGGTTTCGAAGATCAGTCGCGTCGCTTCCATATCCTGGACTTCGACCGGCCCGGTGATGCCGATGCCGGCATTGTTGACGAGCGTGTCGATGCGTCCGTCCGCAAGTTGCAGCGCCTTGGCGGCACCCGATGCCACCGACGCATCGCTGGTCACATCGATCTCGACGATGTGCAGGTCGAGCTTGTCCTTCGCGGCCTCGGCGGCAAGCGTTTCGGCTTCGGGGCGCGGGACGCCCCGCATCGTCGCGATTACCTTCGCGTCGAGCCGGGCATAGTGGAGCGCGCCGACGCGGCCGAACCCGCTCGACGCGCCCGTGATCAGCACGGTGCGGCCCTTCAGCGATGGAGCCTCCGGCGTGGCGGCGTTAAGCAGGGCAGGGGCAGCCGCGGTGAGGGCTGCGGCGCCAACGATAAGTTCACGGCGGCTCGGGCTATGGCGATCGGGCATGAGACGGCTCCTTTCGGACCCATCATGCCTTACTTCGGTCGCCCCGCCAAATTGGTGTTTAGATGTCCGTTCTGGGGTGGATAACTGACGTCCGCTAGAGCGCCGTCTGTGTCGGTTTTGCCTTCGCTTTCCTCTGCATAATCACGACAGGGGCAGCGATCAAAAGCGCACCGATTGCTGATGAAACAATACGCGGACCGTTCGGTAAAAATCCAAGCACGGCCAGATGTAGCACCGGTAGTGCGATCAGATAGGTCAGCACCGCATACGCCTTCGCGCGCCAAAGCAAGGCGAGGCCTACCAAGTATGAGGCAAACGCCACTGCGCCTGCTGCAAGAGCGATGAAATTCATGACCCGATCATAGCCGAAAGTAATATGTCCGCAATCGGTCGAAACCGGACGACGCCGTGTCGCCTCAGCCTTGCAAGCGCAGCGCGAGATCGCTCTGGAAGCGCACCTCGTCGCCGTCGGCGAGCCATGTCGCTTCGGCCGCAATCGCGCCCAAGAGGTCGATCAGGGGTTCCATCTCGCTCTTGTGATAATTGCCAAGGACGTGGCCGGTGACTCGGTCCTTGTGGCCGGGATGGCCGATGCCGATGCGCACGCGGCGGAAATCCTCGCCGATATGCTGGATCATCGACCGGATGCCATTGTGGCCGGCGGCGCCGCCGCCTTGCTTGACCTTGACCTTCATCGGCGCGAGGTCGAGTTCGTCGTAGAAGGCGGTGACGTCCTGCGAGGTCAATTTATAGAAATCGAGCGCGGCGCGCACGCTGCGGCCGCTTTCGTTCATGAACGTGCCGGGTTTGAGCAGCAGGATGCGCTGCGATCCGATGCGGCCTTCCTGGATCCAGCCCTGAAATTTTTTGGCCGGCGCGGGAAAGTCATAAAGATCGGCGATGACGTCGGCGGCCATGAAGCCGACATTGTGACGGTGCATCGCATATTTTGGCCCGGGATTGCCGAGGCCGACCCAGAGTTGCATGGAAGTGCCTTTCCCGGGGTCTGGTGGACACGCCCCTCCCGTTCGGGGAGGGGCGCTCCGAAATGCTTAGGCTTCTTCGCCGCCTTCGGCAGCTTCGCCTTCGTCCTTCGTCGTGTCGCCGTCGCTCGACTTGAGCGCCGACGGGGCGACGATGGTGGCGATGGTGAAGTCGCGATCGGTGATCGCGCTTTCGACGCCCTTGGGCAGGGTGACGTTGCTGATGTGGATCGAATCGCCGACGTCAAAGCCGGTCACGTCGATCGCGATCTCGTCGGGGATCTTGTCCGCGTCGCAGACGAGTTCCAGCTCGTGACGAACGATGTTCAGCACGCCGCCACGCTTCAGGCCCGGCGAGGCGTCTTCGTTCGCGAACACGACCGGAACCGCGACCTGAACCGTCGCATCCTTCGAAATGCGCAGGAAGTCGGCGTGGATCGGGCGATCCTTGACCGGGTGGAAAGCGACGTCCTTCGGCAGGGTCCGCACCTGCTTGCCACCGACTTCGATCATCACGACCGAGTTCATGAAGTGACCCGTCATCAGCTGCTTCATCAGCAGCTTTTCTTCGACGTGGATCATCAGGGGTTCTTCTTTGCCGCCATAGACAACGGCGGGGACGCGGCCATTACGACGCAGTTCACGCGAGGCTCCCTTGCCTCCGCGATCACGCGTCTCGGCCGACAGCACCAGCTGGTCGCTCATCATTTTTCTCCGAAACAGATTTCACAGTCCGCCACGCCTCCAGGGATGACCATGGACGGAAGCGGCGGCGCTTAGCGGGGAAGCGGCCGAAATGCAAGCGCCGCCGCGCTTATTGTACGCGGCGGACCTTCAGCCCCTCGGCTTCGAGCATTGCGGGCACGCCGTCGGGCCCGACCAGATGTCCCGCACCGACCGCCATCAGCACTGTGCCCGGTTTCTCCAGCCGCTCTTGCACCCATGCGCTCCAGCGCCGGTTGCGGTCGGTGATGATGGCCTTGCGTGCCGCCGGTACGGCGTCGACATCCTCGTTGATAACCTTTTCCAGCGCGGTGACGTCGCCGCGGCCCCAGGCGGCGGTCAGGGCATCGACGTCCTTCACGGCATCGGCGGAATTTTCGGCGGCGCGGGTCAGGAGTGTGCGCTGCGTCGCCGGATCGAGCGTTTCGAAGAACATCAGTTGTTCGCGCGCGGTCTCTAGCCCGCGGATCGGCTTTCGGGCGTCCTTGAACCGCTGCGTCAGGCGCGTTTCGACGCCGTCGGACGAGTCCAGCGCCGCATTTTGCGCGACGCGCTGGCCCATCAGTACCATCACCGCCCAATCGTCGAGCGAATCGCCGCCGAAATCGCCGCCGCTCGCCTCCAGCGTCCGATAACCGGCGAGGGCCGGGGGAGGCAGCCGCTTTTCCATCGCGAGCGGGACGGTCCGGGGCGCGAGCGCCTGGAAGACGCTGCCCGCCTCCGCCAGCTCCTCGGGCGACAATTCCATCACCAGTTCATCGGCGGACCGGACCGCCTCGGCGACCTTGCCGCCGTCCCAGTCGGTGCCGCGCGGCAGGGCGTGCATCGCGCCCAGCAAATAGATTTGCGTGTCATCGTCGGCGACCAGCCACATCGCGGGCTTTGCCGGCTGCGTGGGCTCGGCAGTGCCGCATGCGGCGAGCAGGCACGGCAAAAGGGCCGCCGCGAGGCGGCGACCCAAAAGGCCGGAAAGGCGGGACGTCCCGCTCAATATTTGACCCGCTTGGCGACGATGCCGTGTGCCTTCAGATAATCCTGCACGCTTTTCTGGCCCGCCAGATGGCCCGCGCCAACCGCAACGAACACGGTGCCCGGCTGGTCCATCCGCGCCTTCAGCTGATCGGCCCAGCGGGCGTTGCGGTCCCAGAGCAGCACCTTGGCGAGCTCGGGCGTCTCCGCCAGGCTTTCATTCATCGTCACGGCCAGCGCGTCGGGATCGCCCTTCGCCCATTGCGCGACCATCTTGTCGAGTTGCGGGCCCAGCTTGTCGAGATCCCTGACCACCGAATTCAGGAAACTGACCTGCTGGTTTTCGGGCAAGGTATCGAAATAGCCGAGCTGCTGGCCCAGCGTTTCAAAACCCGCGATCGGTTTGCCGGCTTTTTTGGCCGATCCTGTCAGCAGCTTTTCGACGCCCTGTTCGGGGTCATAGCCGAGTTTGGTCAGCGGCAGCACCGACAGGGTCATGGCCGGAAACCAGGGCTCGAACATGTCGAACTGCGCCGGCGCCAGGCCAAGGCTCGCGAGCGCGGCCTGATAGGCCTTGAGCTGTTCGGCATCGAGGCGTGACGAGAGCGTCTTGCCGCTCTTGTCGATCGCGAGCGGCATCATTTCGCCGGCCACAGCGGCCTGATCTTCGGGCATCACCATTTCGAGCATCAGCTCGTCGGACTTGTCGAACGCCGTTTTCACTGCTTCGTCGAACCAGCCGAGGCCGGGTTTCAGCACATGGACGGTGCCGAAGAGATAGATTGTCGTGTCCTTGTCCTTGACGACCCACAATGCGGGGTCGGCGTCGGTCGTGGCGGGTGCTGCCGCGGCGGCCGGCTCGGCGGCATGGGCGGGGAGCATCGCCGACGACGAGAAAGCGACGATCGCGCAGGTGGCGGCAAGCTTATTGAACCAGGTTTTCATTGTGAAATCACTTTCGTTACGGGCGTTTATGGCCGGATCGAAGGGGAAAAGGGAACGGAAAATACTCAGCGGTATTTGAGCCACAGCCAGACGATGGCGTTAACCGCGAGCGCGCTGAGGAACAGCAGCATGACATCGGGCGCGGGGGCGAGGCTGGCGCGGTGGAGCACCCACCAGGTCGGCGCCGCGAGCGTCAGCGTATACCAGGCCGCGGTGCCCGCCCACAGATAGGCGCGCTCCTCATGATCGTCGACCGAGCGATGATAGAGGATCAGCGAGATGGCCATGCCGACGATCCACACGACCGACGCGCCGATCGCAAAGTTCGCCGGCAGCGCCGAATTGCTGAGCAACGCCAGGCCGATCGTCGCGCCGTCGCTCTGTGCGCTTTGCATCCATGCTCCGAGGACGCCGCCGAACGCACCGGCAAGGCCGAGCGCCGTCCAGTAACGCTTGCGGCGCGGTGACATCGGGCGTTTCATGTTCCGGGTCTCAGTCATTGCCATTTCCTTCGTGGCCGTCGTCGAAAATCTCTTCGATCGGCATTTCGAACAGCCGCGCGAGCTTGAAGGCGAGCGGTAGCGAGGGGTCATATTTCCCCGTTTCGATCGCGTTCACCGCCTGCCGCGAGACGTCGAGCCGGTCGGCGAGTTCCGCCTGGCTCCAGTTCCGCATCGCGCGCAGCACTTTCAATTTATTGTTCATCGGCGCCTCGCCAGAATTTCCATCCGAAGGATCACGGCCTTCCCATAGCGTATCAAAATGCCGGGGAAGCGAATTTTTGTCCGGTCCTTCTGAATGGTCGGGATGGGCGGCAGGATTTGGTCGTTCGTCGCCTGACAAGAGGCTGGAGCGCCGCCCAATGGAGGGCGCTCCAGCCCAAGTCGCCAGCCGCCACCGGGGAGGCGCGGCCGAAGCGAAGCCATCGAACGCCTGCCTTATCGGGCGGCGTCGACCATCAGCAGCGCGAGCTGCGTGCCATTCTGTGCGCGGGCAATCGCCTGTTTGGCCTGGAGTTCGACACTAGAAAGGGCATTTGAAACACATGCCGACTGCCGGGCAGTCTCGGCAGCACCGCGAAGACCAGTGCGGCAGACGCTGCGCGCTGCGCTTTTCAGCCGGGTGTCGAGGCGTTCGCGATCGGCCGTGCGGGTCAGGTTGAGATCGTCGATGCGGACTTCGACGGCGCGATTTTCGTTCGCGACAGCCATGGCGGGGGCGGTGGTGAGCGAGAGCGCGAGGATCAGCGTGCGGGTCATCATGTCTGTTCTCCTTGGATCAACTAGGTCTTGGTCAACTCAACCTGTCTTCATGTCAGGTATGCATGACTATATGTCGCGATTCGCTGACCATGTCAACAACACCTTACAAAAAGTTTTGCACACCTGACCAAGTCGCGCATTTTCGCGCCGTGACGAAAAGCGGGGAGCCTTGACCGTGCGCCGCCGCTAGGCCAATGCGGCGGCGATTTTTTGCACCTGCGAAGGAATTGCGGCCGTGGCCGACGGGGCGGACAAGACACCACTCAGCTTTCAGGACATGATCCTGACGCTGCACAACTATTGGAGCGCGCGCGGTTGCGCCATTTTGCAGCCCTATGACATGCGCGTGGGGGCGGGGACTTTTCACCCTGCGACGACGCTGCGCAGCCTCGGTCCCGAGCCGTGGAACGTCGCCTATGTCCAGCCGAGCCGCCGCCCGACCGACGGCCGCTATGGCGAAAACCCGAACCGGCTCCAGCATTATTACCAGTATCAGGTGATATTGAAGCCATCGCCCGCCGACTTGCAGGAGCAGTACCTCGGCTCGCTGGCCGCGATCGGGATCGACCCGCTGCTCCACGATATCCGGTTTGTCGAGGACGACTGGGAATCGCCGACGCTCGGCGCGTGGGGACTGGGCTGGGAAGTCTGGTGCGACGGGATGGAAGTCACCCAGTTCACTTATTTTCAGCAGATGGGCGGCTTCGACTGCAAGCCCGTCGCGGGCGAACTCACCTACGGGCTCGAACGCCTCGCCATGTATATCCAGAATGTCGACAATGTGTACGACCTGCGCTTCTCCGACGCGGTCGGCGATGTTGCGGCGGTCAGCTATGGCGACGTGTTTCTGGAAAACGAACGCCAGTTCTCGAAATGGAATTTCGAGGTCGCCGATACCGATACGCTCTTCGCGGGGTTCAAGGCTGCCGAGGAAGAGTGCAAGCGCGCGATCGCGGCGAATGTCCCGCTCGCGGCCTATGACCAGGCGATCGAGGCGAGCCACCTGTTCAACCTGCTGCAGGCGCGCGGCGTGATCAGCGTGCAGGAACGCGCCAATTATATGGCGCGCGTCCGCGACCTTGCGAAGGGGAGCTGCAAGGCTTGGATCGACAGCCAGTCCGAAAACTGGACGGCAAAATATCCGGGGTGGACGCTGTGACCGACTTTCTTCTCGAACTGCGCAGCGAGGAAATCCCGGCGCGCATGCAGGCCGGCGCTCGCGCCGAACTCGAAAAGCTTTTCCGCGCGCAATTGAGCGCTGCGGGCCTCGAAGCGGGTGACCTTACCATCTGGTCGACGCCGCGCCGTTTGGCGTTGATCGCAAACGGTCTGCCCGAAGCGACCGCCGCCGTGAGCGAGGAACTCAAGGGCCCGCGCAGCAGCGCACCGCCGCAGGCGCTCGAAGGTTTCCTTCGCAAGACCGGGCTGACACAGGACCAGCTCGAAGACCGCGACGGCGTCTATTTCGCGGTGATCGACAAGCCCGGCCGCGCGACCGCAGAGGTGCTCGCCGAGGCGATCCCGGCGATCGTCCGCGCCTTCGCTTGGCCCAAGTCGATGCGCTGGGGTAGGGAAAGCGCCAGCAGCGAAAGCCTGCGCTGGGTGCGCCCGCTGTCGGGCATCGTTGCGATCTTCGGTGAGGAACTGGTACCGTGCGAAATCGGCGGGGTCGCCAGCGGTTTCGCGACGCGCGGCCACCGTTTCCACTGCCCGGGCGAGATCACCATCGGTTCGGCGTCGGATTACGCCGAGAAGCTCCGCGCATGCCACGTCATTGTCGACCATGAGGAACGTCAGGCGATCATCCGCAACGGCGCCGCGAAGGCCGCGGCCGACGCGGGGCTGACACTCGTCGAGGATGAAGGGTTGGTGATCGAGAATGCCGGCCTCACCGAATGGCCGGTGCCCTTGCTCGGCCGCTTCGACGAAGCCTTCCTCGAAGTCCCGCCCGAGGTCATCCAGCTCACCGCGCGCGTGAACCAGAAATATTTCGTCGTGAACGGCGCCGACGGCAAGCTGGCCAACGGCTTCGTCTGCACCGCGAACATCGACGCGAAGGACGGCGGCGCGGAGATCGTCGCGGGCAACCGCAAGGTGCTGGCGGCGCGGCTATCGGATGCGCGTTTCTTCTGGGAACAGGACCAGAAAAAAACGCTCGCGCAGCATGCCGAAAAGCTCGCGAACATCACTTTCCACGAAAAGCTGGGCACCGTCGCCGACAAGGTCGAGCGCGTCGCGAAGCTCGCCGAATGGCTGGCGAGCGAAGGCATCGTCCCGAACTGCGACCCCGCGCTCGCGCGGCAGGCTGCCGAACTGGCGAAGGCCGACCTCGTCACCGAAATGGTCGGCGAGTTCCCCGAATTGCAGGGCCTGATGGGCGGTTACTACGCCCGCGCGGAAGGCCTGCCCGATGCGGTCGCCGATGCGATCCGCGATCACTACAAGCCGGTCGGGCAGGGCGATGATGTGCCGACGGCGCCGGTGACGGTGGCTGTGGCGCTGGCGGACAAGCTGGATACGCTAATGTGCTTCTTTGCAATTGGCGAGAAGCCCACTGGATCGAAAGACCCCTTCGCGCTGCGCCGCGCCGCTCTCGGCGCGATTCGCATCGTCCAAAGAAACCTTCTTCGCTTCAGTTTAGATGATACGTTGGAACGCCTCGCCGGCGATGTGGTCCTACGAGGCGGAGACCTGTCGGAAACTCAGAGCGAACTTCTGTCGCGTTTCATCGGCGAAATTTGCACGAACGATGCTGGCTTGGTTGCGTTCTTTGTTGAGCGCCTCAAGGTTCAGCAACGCGAAGCCGGTATTCGTCACGATCTGATCGATGCTGTCTTCGGCGTCGGCGGCGAGGATGATATCGTCCGCCTGCTCGCCCGCGTGAAGGCGCTGCAAGCCTTCATGGCGACCGAGGACGGCACCAACCTGCTCGCAGGCTACAAGCGCGCGGCGAATATCCTGAAGCAGGTGGGCGAGGTGAGCGGCACGGCCGCCGCGACGCCGCCGACCGAGGCCGACGCCGCGCTACTCGCCGCGCTCGACGCCGCCGAACCCGCGGCCTCCGCTGCCGTCACCGACGAGCGCTTCACCGACGCGATGGCTGCGCTCGCGTCGCTGCGCGCGCCGATCGATGCGTTTTTCGACGGCGTGATGGTCAACGACCCCGACGAAGCGGTCCGCGCCTATCGCCTTGGTCTGCTGTCGCGCTTTACCGGCGCGGTGCATGGCGTCGCCGATTTCTCGAAAATCGAGGGCTGAGCCTACGGCCCCTTTGAACGAACGAAGCAAAACTGAATCGACGAAGTGCGATTGCATACCTACCCAGCCGCAACCTCCTCCCCGGGGCAGCAGGAGCATATGATGACGAAGATGGTGCATTTGTTCGGCGGCGCGGCCACGACGGCCGAGCGTTCGAAAGAATTGCTGGGCGGCAAGGGGTCGAACCTCGCCGAAATGGCCTCGATCGGCCTGCCGGTGCCCCCGGGCTTTACGATCACCACCGACGTCTGCACCGCTTATTATGCCAATGGCGAACAATTCCCGGCCGGGCTGGTCGAGGATGTCGCCGCGGGCATCGCACATATCGAGGGCATTACCGGCAAGAAGTTCGGCGACGCGGCCGATCCGCTGCTCGTTTCGGTCCGTTCGGGCGCGCGTGTGTCGATGCCGGGGATGATGGATACGGTCCTCAACCTCGGGCTCAACGACCGGACCGTCGTCGGCCTGTCCGAAGCGTCGGGCGACCCGCGTTTCGCGTGGGACAGCTATCGCCGCTTCGTCCAGATGTACGCCGACGTCGTCATGGGGCTCGACCATGCCGAGTTCGAAGAAGCGCTGGAAATCGCAAAGGAAGACAAGGGCTTCTACCTCGATACCGAGATGTCGGCCGAGGACTGGCAGGCGCTGGTCAAGGAATATCAGGCGATCGTCGAGCGCGAAACGGGCGCGCCCTTCCCGCAGGAGCCGAACGACCAGCTGTGGGGCGCGGTCGGCGCCGTGTTCGCGAGCTGGGAAAGCGACCGCGCGAAGGTCTATCGCCGCCTGAATTCGATCCCCGCCGAATGGGGCACCGCGGTCAATGTGCAGGCGATGGTGTTCGGCAATATGGGCGACACGTCGGCGACGGGTGTGGCGTTCACGCGCGACCCCGCGACCGGCGAGCGCGCCTGGTACGGCGAATGGCTGATCAACGCGCAGGGAGAGGACGTCGTCGCGGGCATCCGCACGCCGCAATATCTCACGAAAATCGCGCGCGAAAAGGCGGGCGCCAAGCCGGCGTCGATGGAAGAGGCGATGCCTGAGACCTTCGGCGAGCTCGGCCGCGTCTTCGACACGCTCGAAACCCACTATCGCGACATGCAGGACATCGAGTTCACCGTCGAACGCGGGACGCTGTGGATGTTGCAGACGCGCAGCGGCAAGCGCACGGCCAAGGCGGCGCTGCGCATCGCAGTCGAAATGGCGGCCGAGGGGCTGATTTCGGAAGAGGAAGCCGTCGGCCGCGTCGATCCGGGGGCGCTCGACCAGCTGCTCCACCCGACGCTCGATCCCGACGCGCCGCGCGATGTGCTGACCAAGGGACTTCCGGCAAGCCCCGGCGCGGCTTCGGGCAAGATCATGTTTACCGCCGACAGCGCGGAAAAGGCGGCCGAAATGGGCGAGGCGGTGATCCTCGTCCGTGTCGAGACCAGCCCTGAGGATATCCACGGCATGCATGCGGCGAAGGGCATCCTGACCGCGCGCGGCGGGATGACCAGCCACGCGGCGGTCGTCGCGCGCGGCATGGGGCGTCCCTGTGTTTCGGGCGCGGGCGGGCTGTCGATCGACGGCAATGCCCGCATATTGCGCGTGGGCGGGCGTGAGCTTCGCGAGGGTGATATCCTGACCCTCGACGGCTCGACTGGCGAAGTGATGGCGGGCGAGGTCAAGACTTTGCTCCCCGAACTGGTCGGCGATTTCGGAACGCTGATGGCGTGGGCCGACAAGGTCCGCCGCATGAAGGTGCGCGCCAACGCCGAAACGCCGCAGGACGCGCAGGTCGCACGCGACTTTGGTGCAGAAGGTATCGGACTATGCCGCACCGAGCATATGTTCTTCGACGCTGCGCGCATCACCGCAGTGCGCGAGATGATCCTCGCCGACAGCGAGGAAGGACGCCGCGCCGCGCTCGCGAAATTGCTCCCCGAACAGCGCGGCGACTTTGCTGCGATCTTTGGTGTGATGGCGGGGCTGCCGGTGACGATCCGCCTGCTCGACCCGCCGCTGCACGAATTCCTGCCGACGCGCGAAGAGGATTTCGCCGATGTCGCCGCCGCGGCGGGCGTGGGCATCGAGGCGCTGAAGGCGCGCGCGAACGAACTCCATGAATTCAACCCGATGCTCGGCCATCGCGGCTGCCGCCTCGGCGTCACCTATCCCGAAATCTATGAGATGCAGGCGCGCGCGATCTTCGAGGCGGCTTGCGACGTCGCAGCAGAGACGGGCGCCGCGCCGATCCCCGAGGTGATGATCCCGCTGGTGGCGACGCGCCGCGAGTTCGACCTGATGAAGGCGGTCGTCGATGCCCAAGCCAAGGCAGTGTTCGCCGAAAAGGGACGCGAGATAGCCTATCTGGTCGGCACGATGATCGAACTGCCGCGCGCTGCGCTGATGGCCGGCGAGATCGCCGAGAGCGCCGAATTCTTCAGCTTCGGCACCAACGACCTGACGCAGACGACGATCGGCATCAGCCGCGACGATGCGGGGCGCTTCCTGACGCAATATGTCGACAAGGGCATTTTCCTGACCGACCCGTTCGTCAGCCTCGACGTCGAGGGCGTCGGCCAGCTCATCGAGATCGCCGCCGACCGTGGCCGGAAGACGCGTTCCAACGTCAAGCTCGGCATCTGCGGCGAGCATGGCGGCGACGCGCCGAGCATCCATTTCTGCGAACAGACGGGCCTCGACTATGTCAGCGCCTCGCCTTACCGTGTCCCTATTGCCCGGCTCGCCGCCGCTCAGGCTGCGCTGAAACAGGGCAAATAACCGGGGGGCAACCGCATGAAGAGCTGGCACCGCTATACGATCACTTTGGTGGGCGGATTGGCGGTGGGGCTCGGCGCGGCATGGGCGCTCACCGGCGGCGGGCTGCGCGACGGCGGGATCGAAAATGGTCCGTGGTCGACCTCGCTCGGCTACGGCACCAAGGCGACCGATCCGATCACGCGTGCCGCGGTGGCGCGCGGCGGGCTGCTCGCGCTCCCGGCGAAGGAGACCATCTATTGGTCCGCCAAGACCGACGCCGCAGGCGCGAAGCTCGACGGCAATTGCCGTTACAGCCTGTCGGGTACGCCGCTCGACGCGCGCTGGTGGAGCGTCACCATCTATGACGAGGCGGGCTATTTGGTCGCCAATCCGGCGAACATCTGGTCGGTGAACGGCGCGAATGTCGCGCTCGATGCCACGGGCGAATGGCGCGTCACGATCGCGCCGTCCAAGCCGGCGGAGGGCGCGTGGTTGCCGGGGACGAAAGGGCAGCCCTTCCACCTGACCCTGCGCATGTACAATCCCGGAAAGGCCTTCCGCGCCAATCCCGAACAGGCCGCGCTGCCGAAAATCGTGAAGGAGGGCTGCTGAGATGCGCGGCTGGCTTGGTCCGCTCGCCTTTGGCCTCATCGTCGCGGCCGCCACCGCTTATGCCGCGATCTGGGCGATTCCCTATGGCCTGATGAATGTCGCGATCGAACGGTTGGGGCAGGGCGGTGTAAACACAATGTCCTATGGCAATCTCGCGACGCCCGAGCGCCAGCCGGTCGTGCGACCGAGCCCCGACCTCGCTTATTCGAGCTGCCCGTACAATATCTCGCAGGGCCCGATTGCGATCGACGTCATGCCGGTTCCCGGCCGCTACACCTCGCTCAGCATTTTCGACGCCGCGACCGACGTGATTTTCGTGCGCAACGATGTCGAGGCAGGCGGCAAGCCGTTTCGAATCATCGTCGCGCGTGCGGGGCAGGTGGTGCCCAAAGGCGCCGAGGTCGTCCGCACGAACCATGATCATGGCATCGCGCTGATCCGCATTTTGCTGAAAGAGCCCGCGGAAATCGGCGCGCTCGACGCGATCCGCCGCCAATCGTCGTGCGGAACGGTCACAAAGCTGAAATAGGGGGTTGCGCCCCCGCACAACGGGTCTTAAAGGCGCCTCTCCACGCACCCGTAGCTCAGCTGGATAGAGCATCAGACTACGAATCTGAGGGTCGGACGTTCGAATCGTTCCGGGTGCGCCATTCCCCTTCTGTCATCGGCCAAAGGCGGTCAGAAGCGCGGATTTTCACGAACTATAGATTGTCGCCAACTGCTCGGTTGCGTCGGTTGGCGCTTCCAGCAGTCGCATCACGCGTCGGATAGCCCGCAGTCGATGCGCGTGAGGATTTCATCGCCACCGAACGCTTCCGGTCGCTGTGAGCGACGCGATCGGTTGTGGTCCGGAAAATGGCGGAGCGGGAGGGATTCGAACCCTCGATACGCTTTTGACGTATACTCACTTTCCAGGCGAGCGCCTTCGACCACTCGGCCACCGCTCCGCTACACCCGGTCGTTTCGTGCGAAGCACGGAGCGTGAATCGGGTGCTATCCAATTCGCACTGGAACGGGCGCCCTAATCGCTTGGCGGGGCTTTCGCAAGCCGATTGGGCATGGCAGACAGATGGCATGAAACATCTGCTCCTGACGGCCGTTGCCGCCGCGTCGCTTGTCCTTCCCGTCCACGCGCAGGAGGCCGCACCGATCCCTTCGCCCGGCGAGATTGCGGCCGCTGCGCCGGCGAGCGACTGGATCGCCATTGCCCCGTCCGACCTGCTGGTGATGGACCTGGCCCCGGACACGAAGGGCAAGGCGCGCCGCGTCGTCATCCAGTTGATGCCCGCGCCGTTCAGCCAGGGATGGATCGGCAACATCCGTAAGCTGGCCGCCGCGCACTGGTGGGACGGAACGAGCGTGAACCGCGTGCAGGATAATTATGTCGCGCAATGGGGTGATGCGACTGAGAAGAAGCCCCTGCCGACGGGTTTGATGACGATCCCTGAACGCGATTATGTGATCTCCGACCCGACGAGCGGGCGCGCCACCGTGGATGGCCAGCCGGTTATCCGGTTATCAAAAGACGAGGCGAACCGACGGGCAAAACGGCTCGAGCATGCGGGCCACGGCGATATTTTCGGCGGAAGGTCGCTGGCAGATGCCTATGCGCCGGACGTGATGTTCGAAGCCGGATGGCCGATCGGATACTCCGGCGGGCAGGTCCCGGACAGCCGCTGGCCTCTCCATTGCTATGGTGCGGTCGGGGTCGGTCGCAACATGTCTCCTGACACGGGCTCTGGCGCAGAGCTATACGCCGTTATCGGCCACGCGCCGCGCCATCTCGACCGCAACATTGCCGTTGTCGGCCGGGTGATCAGCGGGATCGAGCATCTTTCGAGCCTGCCGCGCGGGACGGGCGCACTTGGCTTTTACGAGGACGAAAAGGAGCGGGTGGCGATCAAGTCGATTCGCGTCGCGACCGAACTGCCGCTCGCCGACCAACCGCGCTTCGAATATTTGTCGACCGAAAGCGACAGCTTTGCGCGCTATGCGGATGCCCGCCAGAATCGGCGCGATCCCTTTTTCATCAAGCCTGCGGGGGGCGGCGACATTTGCAATATTCCGGTACCCGTTCGCCCCGTCGCGGCGAAATAGCGTCTTGGAGGATTTCACCGTCACGACGCCGCTTTGACGCTGGCAATCGGCAACAGCCCCGGCGGCGTGGTTCTTCGTCACGATTGCTGGCGAGGCTGGCGACGGGATTCGCATGGCGGCGATGACGGGCCAGTGGCTCGATGGGCGTAAGGGATTCGGATCGGCGCGTGTCGAGGCGAACATTGGCGGTACATGTTGGAAGACGTCGGTCTTTCCGCACAGGGAAAGTGGCGGCTGGCTCTTGCCGGTGAAGGCCGCGGTACGAAAAGCCGAAGGGCTCGTCGAGGGCGACGATGTGACGGTAACCGTCAGTCTTTAGGCGGGGTTTCGGCCTTGGCATCGCGCGCTTGCGCCTTGCGTTTGCGCAGATTGGCGCGCAGCGCCTCCGCCAAGCGGCGCTCGCGTTCGATATCGGAGGGGGAGGGCGTCTTGCTCACGGGAGGGCCATGCCCGCGAAATTGCCGCATCGTCAACCCTCGCACCTTGACAGGCGCAAGGCACCCCGCCATAGGCCGCGCCTGCCCAGCGAACATGCGTTCGCCGGCGCCCCGGTTGCTGCTGTAGCTCAGTGGTAGAGCGCGTCATTGGTAATGACGAGGTCGACAGTTCAATCCTGTCCAGCAGCACCATTTTCCAGATTTTGAGAACCGGCCCGGAAAGGCTTGCACCGCACCTTGCCGGTCAGATTTTTGCGGCGAGCAGCCAGTCGTGGAAGAGTTTGACCGCCGGCTGGCGCAGCGCGCGCGGGCGGCATACGAACCAGTAGCTGTACGGGCTGTCGACGTCGAAATCGAACAGGCGGACGAGGCGCGGATCGTGTGCGTCGTCGAAATGGTGCCCGTGCATGAAGGCGACGCCGATCCCTTGCGCCGCGGCCTCGAGCATCAGCGGCCCCGAATCGAAATAATCGATCCCCGCCGGCTCCAGATAGGGCATGCCGATCGCCTTCTTCCACTCGGTAAAGGTCTCGGGCATCTCGCGATGGAGCAGGATCGTCATCCGCTGCATTTGTTCGGGCACGGTGATCGCGCGATTACCGTCAACCAGCGTCCGCGACGCAATCGGGAACACCTTGTCCTGGTCGAGCCGCGCCGCATAAAGCACGGGGTCGATCGAGCGGGCGAGGGCGATCGCGGCGTCGATGCCGTCGCCCAGCCGCGCTTCGGCATGCGACATGGTGTCGATGTCGATATGGAGTTCGGGATGTTTGCTGCGCAGTTCGGGAAGGCGCGGGAACAGGCGCTGCTGCGCAAAGAGCGGCAGGACGTTGAGGTGCAGACGGAGCGAGGCGTCGGGACTGCCGACCTGCTCGATCACGGTGCGCAGCTCGTCGAGGATCGGCGACAATTGCTCGTGCAGCGCCCGGCCCGCTTCGGTCAGGCTGAGCCCGTGATGGTGGCGGTTGAACAGCGGCCGGCCGACGGCATGTTCGAGCGTCTGGATGCGGCGCGACAGCGCGGGCATCGACAGGCCGAGTTCGATCGCGGCCGCCTTGACCGTGCCGTGGCGCGCGACCTCCAGAAAGGCTTCCATGCTGCTGATGGGGGGTAGACGTGGCATATCGGTTGCCGATGATGACATGACCTTGGCGGACAAGCCAGAATTTTGTGCAGTGCGTCATAAGTTGCTGCGGTGCCGGGGGTCGCAAATCGGGAACCGCTTTCCTATCTTCGCATTCTGACTATTTTGCGGGAGACACGCCTTGGCCGACGCAGCGGTAAAAGAAAAACAGGTGAAACTGCAGGTGGCCAACGCCCGCGCCGAGGAAAGCGGCGGCGGCATTGCGCGGATCCCGCGCTCGGCGATGGCCGAGCTGGGGCTCACCGAAGGCGATATCGTCCAGATCAGCGGCAAGCGCGACACCGCATCGCGCGTTGTTGCGCCTTATGCCGAGGACGAGGGGCTGGAAGTCATCCGCCTTGACGGCCTCCAGCGCGCGAATGCCGGTGCCGGCGCAGGCGATATGGTCGTGCTGAGCCGGGTCGAGACGCGGCCCGCGACGCGCGTCGTTTTCGCACCGGCGCAGGAGAATCTGCGGCTGCAGGGTTCGGCCAACGCGTTGAAGCGCAGCTTTTTCGGGCGCCCCCTCGTCGCAGGCGATACGGTTGCGACTGCAGGACAGCAGCGGCTCGAATCGGGCAATATGCCGCCGCAACTCCGGCAGATGCTGAACGCGCCCGCCTATGCGCTCGCGGAAGTCCGCCTGCTCGTCGTGTCGGCAAGCCCCAAGGGCGTCGTCTTCATCGACGAGAATACCGAAATCGAACTGCTCCCCGAATATCAGGAACCGCAGGATGCGCGCCGGACCGACGTCACCTATGACGATCTTGGCGGGCTGGGCGAGACGATTGACCAGCTTCGCGAGATGGTCGAGCTGCCGCTGCGCTATCCCGAACTGTTCCAGCGCCTCGGCGTCGATCCACCGCGTGGCGTTCTGCTCCACGGCCCGCCGGGGACGGGCAAGACGCGCCTTGCGCGCGCCGTCGCCAATGAAAGCGACGCACAATTCTTCCTGATCAATGGCCCCGAAATCATGGGTAGCGCTTACGGCGAATCCGAAAAGCGCCTGCGCGACATTTTCGAGCAGGCGACCAAGGCCGCGCCTTCCATTCTGTTCATCGACGAGATCGATTCGATCGCGCCGAAGCGCGGGCAGGTCCAGGGCGAGGCCGAGAAGCGCATCGTTGCCCAGCTGCTGACGCTGATGGACGGGCTGGAACCACGCACGAACCTGGTGGTGATCGCCGCGACCAACCGCCCCGATGCGATCGACGAGGCGCTCCGCCGTCCGGGCCGCTTTGACCGCGAAATCGTGATCGGCGTTCCCGACGAGAGCGGGCGGCGCGAAATCCTGGGCATCCACACCCGCGGCATGCCGCTGGCCGAGAATGTCGACCTCGCGGAACTTGCGCGCACAACCTTTGGCTTCGTTGGCGCTGACATGGCGGCTCTGACGCGTGAAGCCGCTATCGAGGCGGTGCGGCGTATCATGCCCAAGCTCGATTTGGCCGAGGGGACGATCCCGGCCGAGGTGCTCGAAGAACTGCGCGTGACACGCGAGGACTTCAATAACGCGCTGAAGCGTGTCCAGCCCTCCGCAATGCGCGAAGTGATGGTGCAGGCACCGAAAACGCGCTGGAGCGACATCGGCGGGCTCGACGCCGCGCGCGACAAGTTGATCGAAGGGATCGAACTGCCGCTGAAGAATCCCGAGGCGTTTCGCCGTCTCGGCATCCGCGCGGCGAAGGGCTTCCTGCTCTATGGTCCGCCGGGAACCGGCAAGACCTTGCTGGCCAAGGCAGCCGCGCGCGAATCCGACGCCAATTTCATCTCGATCAAATCGTCGGATCTGCTCTCGAAATGGTATGGCGAGAGCGAGCAGCAGATCGCACGGCTTTTTGCCCGTGCCCGCGCGGTCGCGCCGACGATCATCTTCATCGACGAACTCGACAGCCTGGTGCCCGCGCGCGGCAGCGGGGCGTCGGGCGAACCGCAGGTGACCGAACGCGTCGTCAACACGATCCTCGCCGAGATGGACGGGATCGAGGAGATGCAGTCGGTGGTTGTCATTGGCGCCACCAACCGCCCGAACCTGATCGACCCGGCGCTGCTTCGCCCGGGCCGGCTCGACGAACTGATCTATGTGTCGGTGCCGAATGCCGAAGGCCGCAAGCGCATCCTGGAAATCCAGACGGGCAAGATGCCGCTGGCGAAGGATGTCGACCTTACGGTGCTGGCTGAAAAGTCGGATCGCTTTACCGGCGCTGACTTGGAGGATCTGACACGCCGTGCCGGCCTTGCTGCGCTCAAACGCTCGCTCGATAGTGACACGGTGACGATGGCGGATTTCGAAACGGCGCTGAAGGATACCCGCGCCTCGGTGACCGAGGCGATGGAAAAGGATTATGAAAAGATCCAGGGCGAGATCAAGCAGGCCGCGATGAGTGTCGACCCGATCGGCTTCTTCGCGCCCGGCATGCTCAAGCCCGTCCGCGAGCGCAAGCACGACGATACGGCAGACTAAAACCGCTTTCCTAGGGCTGGTTCGGTTTGAGTGCCGACCAGCCCCACAGGACCAGCCAGCCGCAAAAGCCCGCCATCAGGCCGTAGGCGACCATCGGGTGCCAATTATAGAGTAGCACGCCGACTGCGGGCGACACGATATAGGCCGAGCCGTTGATCGACGCAGTCATGCCCGCGACGCTTCCCTGATCGCGGCGCGGCACCGATAGCGATGCGCCGGCAGTGAAGCCCGGGCGGAACAGCCCGAAGCCGAGTGATGCCAGCGCGAAGCCGATAATGATTCCGTGGAAGTCATACGACAGGCCGGTCATCACTGTCCCGAGGCCGCCGAGGCTGGCGCCGCACAGCACCGCCGTCCGCGGCGACATTTTCAGCAGCGGAATCAAGCCCCATTGCGAGAGCAATGTCGCAAATGCGCCTGCCATCAGGACGATCCCCGTCATCGCGGCGCCTTCATCAGGGCGTAGCCGCAGATGCAGGCGATCGAGGATCAGGAAGCCGATGACGCCCAGGACCATCGCTTGCGCCTGGCCGCCGAGAAAGCCGGCGAGCAACCAAGGCCGGACGCGAATGTCGGTCCATTTGAGGGGAGGGTGGGGTTCGCTAGGATCGAGCACTTGCTCTTCGGCTTCTTCCGCCGCGGTCTGCGGTGAGGCACCGGTCGTTGGATAGGACACGATCGCGCCGCGCGCAGCGAAGCGGGGAACATCGTCGGGCAGGCGCCATCGCAGAGCGATCAGGACGCCGAGTCCGATCAGCGCAAATACCAGCAACGGACCGGCGAGACCGACGAAGGGCAGGATGAAAAAAGGCGCGATAGCGGGGCCGATCACCGTACCGAGACCGAATGACGACGACACGAGCGATAGTGCCTGCGTCCGCTGTTCGGGGTCCGTACGCGCGGCGACATAAGCTTGCACGGCGGGCGGGGCCGCCGATCCGAGTCCTCCGTAAAGGCTTCGGAAAAGCGCGAAGAGGATGAAGGTCGTGCCCGCGGCGAGCCAGCCCGACAGGCCCAGCCACAGCATGACGCCGCAAAGCGCCATCGACGAGAGAAAGCCGATAACGCCCAGCGCCATCAGCGCCTTGCGGCCGCGCTTGTCCGATTGGCGCGCCCAATGCGGTGCGGTGAGCACCCAGAGCAAAGCCGACCAACTGAATGCGAGACTGACCCAGACGTCCGGAATGTGCAGCTTGGCGCCGATCGCGGGCAGGATCGACTGCATCGCGGTGTTGCCCGCGGCGGCGACCAGCATCACCGCAAACAGCACTGCCATGCGGTCAGAGGGGATGGAATGCGATGTCGTCGCCATATTCGCCCCTCCTTGCGCGCGGTCGGTAACGCCGCCTCTCCCTACACGCGGGTGCCCTGCTGTCCAGAGTCAAGACAGACTCTTTCCTTGCGCCATCGCGCCGATTTTGCCACGCCTTTGGCAACCGCAACAACGCGAAAGCCATCATGACCAATCCGCGGGCGCAGGCCCAAGAAAAGAAAGCTCCGCTAGGCCGTCGGCTGCGCGAGGGCCTCAAACGCTTTTTCGGGCCGTGGGGCATGTTCGTCCGCGGCTTCATCAAGCATCCGGTGATGGTCGGGTCGATCGTGCCGTCGTCGCCGACGCTGATCCGCCACATGCTGAAGCCCGTCGACTGGAAGAATACCAAGCTGTTCGTCGAATATGGCCCCGGCGTGGGCACCTTCTGCCGCCCCGTTCTTGAGCGTATGTCGGGCGATGCGACGCTGATCGCGATCGACACCAACGAGGATTTCATCGACTATCTGCGCAAAGATATCCGCGACAGCCGCTTCATCGCGGTCCACGGGTCGGCCGCCGACGTCGAGGAAATCGTGCGCGCGCACGGTTTCGAGAAGGCTGACTATGTCCTCTCGGGCCTGCCATTCTCGACGCTGCCCGCAGGTGTCGGCCCGGCGATTGCCGCCGCGACGCACCGCGTGCTTCGCCCAGGTGGCGCTTTTCTCGTCTATCAGTTCCGTGCCCGTGCGCGCGATTTCCTCGCGGCGCATTTCAACCGCATCGACAATGCGTTCGAATGGGTCAACGTCCCGCCCTGTTTCCTTTTCTGGGGCTGGAAGGACTAGACTTCGGGGTCGGGGTCGCCGAGCCCGAAGTTCAATTTGCGCGACACCGTATAGTCGACGACGCCGACGACGAACCACGCGAGCGTCCAGCGAAGCCGTGTCAGCCAGCTGGCGCGCGCCTTGTGCGAATCTGGCGTGACGACCTCACAATCGGGTCGCAACTGGCCGAGGAAATTGCGCATCTTTTCGGCGAAGCCCGCGTCGGCGATGCGGACCATCACCTCGACGTTCACGAACAGGCTGCGGACATCGAAATTGGCCGATCCGATATAGACGACATCGTCGATGACGATCAGCTTCATATGCAATTTGCACGGCTGATATTCCCATACAGCGGCGGTCTTGCGCAGCAAATAGCCGTAGAGCAGCCGCGATGCGCCGATTGTTGCGGGATTGTCCGACTTGCCCGCCATCACAAATCGCGCCCGCCCGCGTTGCGCCACGCGCCCGAGCCGGCGGAGCATGCCCTGGCCTGGGGAAAAATAGGCCATCGCCATATCGAGTTGCCGCGCGTCTTCGAGGTCTGCGCGCACCGCGCGCGCCCATGGCGATAATCTCTGGGTCGGTCCGCCGACCAGCCACGACACCGCGCCGCCGTCGACCGGCCATTCGCGGATCAGCCGCCGCAGCATCAGCAGCTTGCCGTCGTCGTTGACAGTATAATCGTGGATTTCGGCGAACCATTGCGCCGCGCGCGCGACGGTCGGCCCCCTGACGATCATGCCGATATCGAACCAGCAGTCGCCGCGCGGCGGGCTGAGATAGGCGTTGGCGATGTTAAACCCGCCGGTGATCGCGATATATTCGTCGATCAGGATCAGCTTCTGGTGGTTGCGAATCAAATAGGTCGAGCGCCAGCGCCGCGAGAAGAAGGTGACGTTGCCGCCCGCTTCGCGCAACGGCGCGAACAGGCCGTCGGGCGTGTCACCCGACCCGAAGCTGTCGATCACCGCGCGGACGCGAACGCCGCGCTTCGCCGCGAGGAGCAAGGCGTCGACGATGCGGGTGCCCGCCGCATCGGCCTCGAAAATATACATGATGATGTCGATGCTGTGCGCGGCGCCGTTGATGAGTTCGAGCAGGCGCGCCAATCGCTCTTCGCCGTCGAAAATCAGCGCGATCCGGTGCCCGGCCACGTCGGCTGTCAATCGTTGCGACAAATCGACATTACTGTGGGCCTCGGTCATCATCCCGGTCATAGGCCGGTGTCCGCAAAACCCGCAAGGGTAGCGCTTTGATTGACATATCGGGGCAGGGCTGCTAGCGCGCAGCGCTTGCCGCCACGCCCCCTAAAAGGGCTGGCCTCTCCTATACCTAAGGAAACAATATGGCCCGCGTTACCGTCGAGGATTGCGTCGACAAAGTTCCCAACCGTTTCGACCTGGTTCTGCTGTCGGCGCACCGCGCCCGCGAAATCTCGGGTGGTTCGGAGCTGACCGTCGATCGCGACCGCGACAAGAACCCCGTCGTGGCGCTGCGCGAGATCGCCGAGCAGACGATCCGTCCGAAGGATCTCAAGGAAACGCTCGTCGGCTCGATGCAGAAGGTCGTCGTCGACGATGACGATACGCCCGATGAAATCAGCTCGATCAGCCGCTCGGCTGAAGCTCTGCGCCTGACCGCCGCTGCGCCGCCGCGCAGCCCTGCGGGCGGCGGCAGCGACTTCGAATAAGCGCTGTATCCAATCGATATCCAAGGGGGCCGTAGGAAACTGCGGCCCTTTTGTTATGGCAGGTGGGTCAGCTCGGCGATGCGGATCGCCTCCGATGCCAGCATGGGTTCGAGGATCCGCTGGATGCGATAGGCGCGTGGCGAGCCGACCTTGATATTGAACAGGCTGTTCGCGATCACGTCGGCAATCTGGACGCCGTCGCTGCGCTTGCTGTCGGCCAGCGATGCACGGCCCCATTGGCCGAGCCCCGCCTGTATCTCTTCGCGTACATGCGACAATATCTTCGGGTCATAGCGCCCGTCGTCGATCACAACATCGGTGCAGACGCCGCCGGTTTCAGGCAGCCAATGACCGACGGCGCTGTTGAGCAACGCGCCATAAAGCGCGAGGTCGCTGGGCAGGGTGCCGCCGGGGTTCTGTACGAGCTTGTCGCGTTCGGCGACAGCGACCCAGGCGCGCCCGCCTGCGCGGTCGAAGAGTTCGAGCAGATAGGCGCGCTCGATGATGCTGATCCGGCTTCCTTTCAGCTCACCGCGCAGCCCGGTCACGCTGCGAAAACGCGCGTGGATGTCGGCGGCGGCCTTGGGGGTCAGCATCACGGCCGAAAAGGTCATCACGCCGGTGTTGAGGCCGCCCGATTCATCGCAATAGATGGTCATTCCGAAGTTACCGCACGCGCCCGAAAAAGGCGACCGACCGGCTCTGCCCCGGCGCAATGGCGTCATCCCATTGCCAGCGGACGTGGGTGACGTCGGAAGCCGTCGCGGGGCGGGGCGGGGCGCCTTCGACCGGGACCGTCAGCGATTCCAATGCGCCGTAATTTCTGCCGCCGTCGGCCGACACGCCGAAACCCGCCTGATCGTCCGTGCCGTCAAACATCAATGCTTGCGGGATCGGATTGGCGATCACGACGCCGGATGCCGGTTTTGCGCCGTTGTTGCTGAAGATCAGCGAGATTCGTACCCGGTCGCCAGGAACAACGACATTCGGCGTGACGTAAGTTTTGGTCGCAGGCTGCCCGTTCTGGCCAGGGGTCGATTTTTCCAGCTCGACCTTGCTTGTCAGTTCCCCGCCATTTTGCGCGAGCGCTGGTTGCGTACCGATTGCGAAGAGCGCAGCCGCAGCCAGAATATCCCACTTCTTGCCCATCATCTCGCTCTCCTTTGGTCCTCGTCGTACCATTGGCGCATCAGGCGGGGCAGGGATAGCGTTTCTTCATCAGCGCATCGAATGCCGAATAAACGCTTACCGATTTGCGGACCTGCACCGGATAGCGGCGCAAATGCGCGAGCCATTCCTCGGGCGACAGCGACCCGGATTCAGGCGGACAACTGGTCGTCTTGCGACCTGCCTTGCGGTCGGCGTCGATCCGCGCCTTGTAGCGTTTACCCGCCGCGATCACTTCACCCTTGAGCTGGTTTCCCTGCGGCGTTGCGAGAGCAAGTGGGCCCAGTCGCGAAATGGAGTCGGCGCGCGTCAGAAAGGCGGCGACGCTCATGTCCCCCGGCGCCATGGCGCACAGGAAGGAAGCGGCGAGCAGGGCGGGCAAGATACGTGCATATGTCCCGTTGGTCATATGCCGCAACTTGCCCCCAGCCAATGAATAGTCCCTGAATCGAAGGAGCTAGGCCTGGAGCCTAGACCCCCTGGGGATTGGCGTCGCCGAACGGGCGCGGCTTGCGCTTGATCTGCGGGATACCGCCGGCGTGGCCTGACACCGGCGTGCCGCGCTTACTGGCGTCGTCTTCGCGGCCGATGTCTTCGCCCTTGATCGCGCGCTTTGCCTCTTCGCCCGACAGCGTCTCATATTCGAGCAGCGCGCCGGCGAGCAGGTGGAGTTCGTCGAGATTGTCGGTCAGCACCTTGCGCGCGACCTTTTCGCCTTCTTCGACGAGACGGCGGACTTCGGCGTCGATCAGCTTGGCGGTTTCTTCGGACATATTCTGAGCGCGCGATACGCTGTGGCCGAGGAAAACCTCGTCCTGATTGTCGCGATAGCGCAGCCAGCCGAGCTTTTCCGACATGCCATATTCCATGACCATGGCGCGCGCCATGTCGGTGGCCTGCTGGATGTCGTTCGACGCGCCGGTGTTGAGCTCGTCCTTGCCATAGATCAGCTGTTCGGCGATGCGCCCGCCGAAGCAGAGCGCGAGACGCGCCTTCATCTGCTTCATATTTTGCGAATAGCGATCGCGTTCGGGCAGGTTCCACGTCACGCCCAACGCACGGCCGCGCGGGATGATCGTCACTTTGTGGAGCGGGTCATTGTGCTCGACGTGGAGCGACACGAGCGCGTGGCCCGCTTCGTGATAGGCGGTCGCCTTCTTCTCGTCCTCGGTCATGACCATCGAGCGGCGTTCGGCGCCCATCATGACCTTGTCCTTCGCCTCTTCGAACTCGTCGTTGGCGATCAGGCGTTTGCCCTTGCGCGCGGCAAGCAGCGCCGCTTCGTTGCAAAGATTGGCCAGATCGGCGCCGGAGAAGCCGGGGGTGCCGCGCGCGACGCGGCGGAGGTCGACGTCGGGTGCGAGCGGCTTCTTGCGCGTATGGACTTCGAGGATCTTCTGGCGGCCCTCGATGTCGGGGCGCGGCACGACGACCTGACGGTCGAAGCGACCCGGACGGAGCAGCGCGGGATCGAGGACGTCGGGGCGGTTGGTTGCCGCAACGATGATGATGCCTTCATTAGCCTCGAAGCCGTCCATTTCGACGAGCAGCTGGTTCAGCGTCTGTTCGCGCTCGTCATTGCCATTGCCGAGACCGGCGCCGCGGTGACGGCCGACCGCGTCGATTTCGTCGATGAACACGATGCAGGGCGCGTTGCGTTTCGCCTGTTCGAACATGTCGCGGACGCGCGAAGCGCCGACGCCGACGAACATTTCGACGAAGTCCGAGCCCGAAATGGTGAAGAAGGGAACACCGGCTTCACCCGCGATCGCGCGCGCGAGCAGCGTCTTACCCGTGCCCGGCGAACCGACGAGCAATGCGCCCTTGGGAATCTGGCCACCGAGCTTGGAGAATTTGGTCGGATCGCGCAGGAATTCCACGATTTCTTCGAGCTCTTCGCGCGCTTCGTCGATGCCGGCGACATCGTCGAAGGTCACGCGGCCCTGTTTCTCGGTGAGCATCTTCGCGCGCGACTTGCCAAAGCCCATCGCGCCCGAGCCATTGTTCTTCTGGACCTGCCGGAATACGAAGAAGGCGATGCCGAGGATCAGGATGAACGGCAGCGACTGCATGAGAAGATAGACCCACAGGTTCCCCGTGTCGGGCGCCTTGCCGTCATATTTGACGCCATTGTCGTTGAGCAGTTTCAGCAGTTCGGGGTCGCGCACGATGTTCGCGCTGAAACGGTCGCCGTTCGACAGCGTACCCGTGGCCTTGTCCTCGGACAGGACGACGTCCTTGACGCTGCCTTCCTGGATCTTTTGGCGGAACTCGGAATAGGCAAGCGGACTGCCGACAGGCTGCGAGGCGCCGCCGAACATCGAGGCGACGAGGAGCATGGCAAGCAGGATGCCGCTCCAGATCATCACGCTCTTCATCCAGGGATTGCCCTGCGGTTCCTTGTCGTCCTGCATGCGGATACTTTCCTAAACGGCGCAACGCTGCGCTCCTATCCCGCATAAGATAGGATAATCGGGTTAAATGACAATGAGGCAATCAGGCCTTTTTAGCGGCTTTCCGTCGCGGCGCCGCAGAAATGCGCCAAATCGTCCCCTCAAGACCGCGAACCGCGTCGATCAGCAGTGCACCGACCATCGCGCGGCGCCCTTCATGCATCGCCGCGATCACGCCATCGAGCGCGGCGCCGCGCAAGGCGAGCTGCGGTTCATTGGCGCGCAGCCGCTGTGCAACGATGCGGCGGAACATCTCGGGCGGATAGTCGTCGTTGCGGATCACTGCGACGTCGGACGCATCGGGCCAGGACGCGATAAGCCGCTCGACCGCCCAATCGAGCGCCTCGTCGGCTTCGGCGAGCCACGCCGCCGATTTCGCCGCGGCGAGGGGATCGAGCGCGGTCTGCGCGCGCAGAGCATGGCGCAGCCGCGCGCGGTCGAAGCGGTTGTCGCTGTTCGACGGATCGTCGACGAAGGGCAGGTCGTTGTCGAGCGCGAGGTCGACGAGCTCGCTGCGTCGCCAGTGAAGCAAGGGGCGCACGATGAGGCCGTTCGTCGCGCGGATCGCGGCAAGCCCGCCGACGCCACTGCTGCGATTGAGCCGCATCACCATCGTCTCAAGCTGGTCATCGGCGTGGTGCGCGGTGACGATGTGCCCCAGCGCATTGGCTTCGCGCCATTGTTCGAGCAGGCGATAGCGTTCGGTGCGTGCCGCGGCCTGCTGCGATCCCTTGATCGGCGCAGGGGGACGCAAGGTCGAATGCGGGATATGTTCTCGGTCGCAAAAGCCCGCAACCATGCGCGCCTCTTCGTCCGACCCTTTGCGCAGGCCATGATCGACGGTGGCGGCCCAGACCTGCCCGGGCAGCAGCGACGCCATCAACCAGAGCAAAGCCATGCTGTCGGGCCCGCCGGACACGGCGACGCCATAATGGAGGCGATGCCAGCCGGGACCAAGCAGTGCGGCGAGGTCGCCGCCTAACCGGCCCGCGGCGTCGCGATCAGCAGCCTGCTTTTGTTTTTGCGGCGGCAGCATCGGTCCGGACATCCTGCGGCGCCTTGTCGCCATAGACTTCATCAAGTTCGCGGAACGCCTTGCACGCGTCGGCCTTGCGGCCGAGCTTGTCGAGCGCGACGCCCATATACATCAGGCTGTGCGGTGCACGCGCGCCGCTCGGGCGATCCTTGTAATTATTGTAGAAAGCTACCGCAGCGAGGCTCGGCTTGCCTTCGTCGAGATAGGAGCGGCCGAGCAAATTCTGTGCGAAGCTCGCCTGGCTGCTTTTCGGCCATTTGGTGACAACCGTTTTCAGCTGTGCCTGCGCTTCGGGATAGAGCTTCGCTTCCCACAGGCGGTAACCATAGTCGTAGGCATCCTTGGTCTCGTTGCCGCTCGCCGGAACCTCGACCTTCTTGACGAGCGCGAGCCGCGCGGCGTCGGTGGTCGCCGGCTTCGCCACGGGTTTGTCGGCAGGCTTCTTCACCGGCGTGGCCGCGACGGTGGTCGCCGCCGCCGGCGGCTTCACCGTCGGAGCGAGGCTGGCGGGCGTCGCGGTGGGCGCGGCCTCGACCGCGGGATCGGCGAAACGCTTGTCCATTTCGGCCTTGTAGGCGGTGAACTGCTTTTCAAGTTCGCGCAGATGGAAGGCATTTTGCTCGGTCTGGCCGGTCAGCGCCTGCAGCTGCGATTCGAGCGCATCGACGCGCGCGGTCAGGTCGATGACCGGGGCGTTGGTACGCGCGCGTTCACCGGGCGTGTTGTCGGGTGCAATCTCGCCTTCGAAGAAGGTCGGGCTGCCGCCGGGGAAGACCGACCGCTGAACTGCGCGCATTTCCTTTTCGAGCCGTTCGACTCGCTTGACGACCGTATTGTCCTGTGCCGCCGCGGGCATGGCCGCAACAAGCGCGACCGTTGCCGCTCCAAGGAAGGTAATCTGACGCATCATCATCTGCCGTTAGGTCCTCGACTATTAACCAGTTTTGCCATCCATAACGCCGCAAAGCGCCGCAGCGCAAATCCAATTCGGCGCGCTGCAGCTTCGACCGGCCCGAATGATCCAGGGGTCAACCCTTGGGGCGCGGCACCACTGGCGGAACGGCAGCCGCGGTGCCGCTGGCATCGGTACGCGCGACGAGGTCGGCGGGCTTCAGTGAGACGCCCTTCACCAGCGTGTCGGCAGCACCGATCGGGCCGACGTCGCGTCCGCCGACGGTGACCTTCAGCGCCTGCGGAATGCTCGTGCGGAGCGTAAATTGCTCGATATATTCGGGCGGGACCTGATAGGTTTCACCCGCGTCGAGCGTCCGCCAATTCTCCGTCTTGCCCTTCGCATCGTCGAAGCCGATCCACACTTCAGAAAGGCCGGTCAGCACGACGGGGGCGTTGGCGGCCACGCCGGTCGCGCCAGCCTTGGCCGCGGGCGCGGCGGCGGCGTTGTTTTGCGGCGCCTCCGAAGCATCGGCCGCCCGGTTTTGCGCGGCGATCAGCGCCTCATCGGGTTCGACCGACAGGAAGCGCCAAACGCCATAGGCGGACACGAGGATGAGTGCGATGACGACGAGCGTCCAGGTCAACCGCGCGGTGGGTAAGCGTGCCGGATCGGTCGGCTCATAGGCTTCGTAAAGCGGGCGCGAGCCATAGGCGTCCTCTTCGAGTTCCTGACGGATTGCGGCACCGATTTCGGCCTCGGGAAGGTCGACAGCGCGGGCGTAGGCGCGAGCGAAGCCGGTGACATAAGTACGGCCCGGAAGTTCCGAATAATCGGACTTTTCTATCGCGGCGAGATGGCGCTGAGTAATGCGGGTTCGGGTCGCGACATCGGCAAGCGACAGTCCTGCAGCCTCCCGCGCCAGCCGGAGCCGATCGCCGGTACGCGTGATCGCCAGCTCGCCCTGTTCCGGGGCGACGTCTTCATCTGCCATTACTGTCTCCGTGCCGGTCGTTTGACCCAGATCGACCGTGTCGTCTGTTCATCGCATTGACGGCGCGCGAAAGTCAAATGAAGTTCGGTAAACGGACGGCGGAAAAGATGCAGATTCAAGACTGTTGGATAAGGATCGATTTTGCGTTGTAGCGATCCCTCCCGTGCCGTGGACGCGGAAGGGATCGCAGGATTACAGAACGTATTTGCTGAGGTCGGTGTCGCCGACAATCTCCGAAAGCTGGCGTTCGACATAGGCGGCGTCGATCTCCAGCGTCGTGCCGCCGACATCCTCGGCGGTGAAGCTGATTTCCTCGACCAGCCGCTCCATGATCGTCTGCAGCCGGCGCGCGCCGATATTCTCGACCTTCTCATTGACCTCGGCCGCGAGCTTCGCGACGCGCGCGATCGCCTCGGGCGTGAAGTTCAGCGTCACGCCTTCGGTACCGAGTAGCGCCACATATTGTTCGGGCAGGCCGGCCTTGGTCTCGCTGAGGATGCGGACGAAGTCCGCCTCGGTCAGCGCGCCGAGTTCGACGCGGATCGGCAGGCGGCCTTGCAGTTCGGGGAGGAGGTCGCTGGGCTTCGCGACGTGAAAGGCGCCCGACGCGATGAAGAGGATATGGTCGGTCTTCATCGGGCCATATTTGGTCGCAACCGTCGTGCCCTCGATCAGCGGCAACAGGTCGCGCTGGACGCCCTCGCGGCTCACCGAGCCGCCGCGCACGTCACTGACCGCGATCTTGTCGATCTCGTCGAGGAAGACGATGCCATTGGCCTCGGCATCGGCGAGCGCGATGCGCGCGACATCGTCCTGATCGAGGCGCTTGTCCTGCTCCTCCTCGATAAGGCGCGTCGCGGCGTCGATGACCTTGAGCTTGCGGCGCTTCTTGGGCGGGCCGCCCATCGCCTTGCCGAGCATGTCGGACAGGTTGATCATGCTCATCTGCCCCGGCTGGCCGGGCAGGTCGAACGGCAAACTGGGGGCGTCAGCGATCTCGATCTCGACCTCGCTATCGTCGAGATGGCCCTCGCGGATGCGCTGCCGGAAGCTTTGGCGCGTCGCCTCGCTGGCGCCCTTGCCGGTTAGGGCATCAAGCAAGCGTTCCATCGCGGCCTCTTCGGCGGCGGCGCGCACCGCCTCGCGGCGGCGGTCCTTTTCGAGCCGCACCGCTTCCTCGACGAGATCGCGTGCGATCTGTTCGACGTCGCGGCCGACATAGCCGACCTCGGTGAACTTCGTCGCCTCGACCTTGATGAAGGGCGCGTCGGCGAGCTTCGCCAGGCGGCGCGAAATTTCGGTCTTGCCGCAGCCGGTGGGGCCGATCATCAAGATATTCTTGGGGCTCACCTCGTCGCGCAGGTCAGCCGAAAGCTGCTGGCGGCGCCAGCGGTTGCGGAGGGCGACGGCGACCGCGCGCTTGGCGGCGTCCTGGCCAATGATGTGCGTGTCGAGGGCAGCGACAATCGCCTTGGGAGTCAGATCCTTGTTCATGTGATTATGCCTGAATTTCGATGATTTCTTGGGTGAACTGGTCGTTGGTGTAGACGCAGATATCGGCGGCGACCTCCATCGCCTTGCGCACGAGCACCGCGGGATCCTTTTCATAATCGACGAGCGCGCGCGCCGCCGAGAGCGCGAAATTGCCGCCCGACCCGATCGCGGCGATGCCGCCCTTGGGTTCGAGCACGTCGCCGTTGCCGGTGATGACGAGCGTCACCTCCTTGTCGGCGACGATCATCATCGCCTCCAAATTGCGGAGATATTTGTCGGTGCGCCAGTCCTTGGCAAGCTCGACTGCGGCGCGGAGCAGCTGGCCGTTGTGGCGTTCAAGCTTGGCTTCGAGGCGTTCGAACAGGGTGAAGGCGTCGGCGGTTGCGCCGGCGAAGCCGCCGATGACGCTGCCGTCGTGGAGGCGGCGGACCTTGCGGGCGTTGGGCTTCATCACCGTCTGGCCCATCGACACCTGACCGTCGCCGATGATGACGACCTTGTCGGCGCTGCGGGCGGAAAGGATGGTGGTTCCGTGCCAGGGCGCGGCACTTTGCGCATGGGGATTGGTCATGCGGCGGGATATGGGCGATGGCCCCGCGCGCTGCAAGGGGAGGGGTTTCGGCTCAGGCGGGCCAGGTCAGGAGCGCACGGCCGCCTTCGTCGATCTCGATCGCCGTCGGATCGGTGAGGAGCACCGCTTCGCCGAGGGCGACATTTTCACCGGCGACGCGGCATCCGGCCGAGAGCGGAACGAAGGTCAGCTCGCCGCTCGCTTGTCCGAGAAGCGAATGGTCGAGCGGTGCTGCGAGCTGCGCGAGATGGAAATGCGGCCCGCTGACAAGCATGCGGTTGGCTTGGCGGTCCACGGTCGTGTCGCGCCGATCGTGGACGGGGCCGGGGTTCGAAACCTTGAGGCCCTCATCGAGATGCAATTCGCGCGGGCGGCCATAGTCATAGAGGCGATAGGTGCAGTCGACATTCTGCTGCACCTCGACGACGGTCAGCCCGGGGCCGATCGCGTGGATCGTGCCCGCGCGGTTATAGACGAAATCGTCGGTCTTCGATGGCCGCCAGTCGATCATATCGACGATCGATCCATCGAGTGCGGCGGCGTGCAGCGCTTCGCGTGTCGTTTCGACGTTGAGACCGACGCCGAGTTCAGCGCCGGGTTCGGCGTCGAGGATCAGCCAGCATTCTTCCTTGCCGCGCGGAAAACCTGCAGCTTGGGCTGCTTCATCGTCGGGGTGGACCTGGATCGACAGCCGTTCCGATGTGAAGAGGAGTTTGACCATGACCGGCGCGTCGTCGCCGGCGGGATTGGAAAACCAGATCTCGCCGATCCGGCGCCCGCCGAAATCGCCGAACGCCGCCGGAATGTCGGTGCGGCCCCAAGGTTTTTCGACGACAATGGTTTCGAGGCGCGTCAGCATGTTGCCTAGATGCGAAGCGGCCCGCGGAGCGTCAAGCGCGATGCGTCAGGCGGCGCGATGCAAACGATTGCCATTGCCGACCGTCGGTTGGTCGAGCCAGAGACCGCGCGTGTCGTAAACGATCTTGTCGCCGCGTTCCTCGAGCGGGATCGATTTGAACAGGTCGTGGTCGACGAGGACGATCAGCAGGTCACAGCCGGCAAGCGCGCTGTCGAGGTCGATCAGTTCCGCGCCTGTACCGGCGAATTCCATCGGCAGGCCGCGGGCATAGGGTTCGACGATCTCGATCTGCTTGCCGAAGCGGCGCGCGAGTGCGGCGGCGACTTCGACCGCGGGGCTTTCGCGGAAATCGTCGATATTGGGCTTGAAGGCGAGGCCGAGGCAGGCGACGCGCGCGTTCGGATGCTGCGATACGAGCATTTCGGCGGCCCCGATGACATGCGCAGTCTTGGCCAGATTGACCTCGCGCGCGGTGCGGATCAGGCGGCTGTGGTCGGGCGCGCCATGGACGAGGAACCAGGGATCGACTGCAATGCAGTGCCCCCCAACGCCCGGCCCGGGTTGGAGGATATTGACGCGCGGGTGACGGTTGGCGAGGCGGATGACCTCCCACACATCGACGCCCATATGTTCGGCCATCATCGACAGCTCGTTGGCGAAGGCGATGTTGACGTCGCGGTAGCTGTTCTCGACCAGCTTTACCATTTCGGCGGCGCGCGCCGAAGTGGTCACGCACGCACCGCGCACGAACTGGCGGTAGAAAGTCATGGCGCGGCGCGCGCAGCGCGGGGTGATGCCGCCGATGCAGCGGTCGTTGTCGACGAGTTCGACAAGGATGCGGCCGGGCAGCACGCGCTCGGGGCAATAGGCGATGAAGATATCGGCGGCGCCGGCGCAGGCGCCCGGTACCTTGAGGTCCGGGCGCAGCTCGGCGATCAGCGCAGCAACTTTTTCGGTCGTGCCGACGGGCGAAGTCGATTCGAGAATGACGAGATTGCCGGCCTGCAACTGCGGTGCGATGGCGCGCGCGGCCGACAGCACATGGGTGATGTCGGGCCGATGCTCTTCGTCGTGCGGGGTTGGCACCGCGATTACGAAGACGTCGGCGGGCGCAACCTCGGTCGAGGCGACGAGCGCGCCGCGCGAAACCACGCCTTGGACAAGGCCGTCGAGGTCGACTTCCTCGATATGGACCTTGCCGTTATTGACGGTGTCGACGACATGCTGGCTGACGTCGACGCCAGTGACCCTGTTGCCCGAACGAGCGATCAACGCGGCGGTGGGAAGGCCGATATAACCCAGGCCGAGGACGGCAACTTTCTGTTCGCTATCGATCGGCACGCGCGGCTTACTCCACCAAGTTCATTCGTCGCTACAGACTGCAGCGGGGAGGGGGTCTATAGACCAAAAGATTGAATATTTGGAAAAACGATTCGCCCGTGCCCACATCCTCACAAGATGGCGGCCGCGCGCCGGGCTGGACTTTTGCGTGGCAGGCATTAGCTGAACCTGCCATTTTAACGCCATTGCTGCAGTTGACCTTCGATGTTTCTGGACCGCCTTCTAAAGAAAAAAGAATCCCGTGCGACGCTCCGCGTGCCGGAGGGGCAGCGCATATATGCCATTGGCGATATCCACGGCCGCGACGATCTCTTCGCCGAGCTGATCGACCTGATCGAGCGTGACAAGGCTGAAGCAGGACCAGCCGATACCATGTTGATCCTGCTCGGGGACCTGGTGGATCGTGGCCCGGCATCGAAGCAGGTGGTCGACCGCGCCATCGCCCTGTCGGAGCGGTGGCCGAATATGCACTGGCTGATGGGCAATCACGAGGAAATCTTCCTGAAAGCGCTTGAGGGCGATCCGCGGCTCGTGCGCTATTTCGTCCAGATCGGTGGTGAGCCAACGATCAACAGCTATGGGCTGACCGGCGATGCCTATTATTGCATGGGCTTTGACGAACTGGCCCGGGAACTGCCCTTGATTGTACCCGAAGAGCATAAGCGGTTTCTGGCGCGCTCTGCGGACATGATCCGTGTTGGCGATTATCTGTTTGTCCACGCCGGCGTCCGTCCGGGTGTCGCGATCGACCAGCAAAAGTCGAGCGATCTTCGCTGGATTCGCGAGGAGTTTCTAGGCGATCGGCGCGATCATGGCGCCATCATTGTGCATGGCCATACGATTACCGACGATGTTGAAACGCGCCCGAACCGCATCGGCATCGATACTGGCGCTTATCGTTCGGGCGTCCTGACGGCGATCGTGCTCGAGGGCGATACGCGCCGCTTTCTGCAGACAGGCGCTGCGCCCTAAATCGCGGCCCTGCCGGCAGCCTTGCCCAGCCAAGAAGTTGAACGCGAACTTGTCGCCGCGGTCCCCAAATTTCCTTTATACGCTGTTGTGAGTCGGCCGCTTGATCCTGTTCCGGCTCTCGCATATCGGGCGTCAGAAAACTTCCAGGTAAGGCCTGCTTAGATGGCTGAGCCAATATCCAGATGTCGTTAGGGAAATCATGCGTTCAGTGCGGGATGGGCAAATCGGCCAGATCATAGTCCTGCGTTCCCTGCCGCTCGACAGCGACTCTCGGACGAACAAGATGATCAGTGCCTATCGTGCCGCTGGCTACGCGGTACGTGCGCTTGCCTGGAATCGCGGCAAGACGGGCAAGGCCGATCCGGCCATTACCTATTTTGAAGGGCAGGGGCAGATCGGCGCGAAGTGGCGGAACTTGTCCAATTATCTGCGCTGGTGCTGGTTTCTCGTGACGGAGCTGATCGGTCGGCGCCATGAATATTCGACCGTCCACGTCATCGATTTCGATACGGCGATCGTTGGCGTTCCCGTCGGTAAGCTGCTGGGAAAGCGCATCGTCTTCGACGGATATGATCACTTCGGTTCAATTCGTGAAAACCGGCTTGCGCGTGCCCTTTTCGACAAGCTCGAACGGGGGCTCATGCGGATCGCGGATCTGACCATTTTGCCGAGCCGCCAGCGCGTCGGCCAGTACGGCGTCGCCGATCTCGACCCCGTGATCATCTCTAACATTCCGGACGATATGCCGACACCGACGGATGGCGCGTCGCCCGACGCCGGCGGCGCCTTGACCATTGCCTATGTGGGCACATTGCAGGGGCAGCATCGCGGTCTCGAATATCTGCCCGCCATCTGTCGCCGAAATCCCGGGATTCGTGTGGTCGTGGGCGGGCTGGGGGAACTTGCGCCCCAATTTGGCGAAGCTGCGCGGCAGCTCGACAACCTCCAGTTCCTGGGCCAGCTATCGTATGACGACGCGCTCAATGTCATGGCATCGGCGGATATTCTTTACGGTCCCTATTTGCTGACCGCCGACTATCACGAATATGCCTCGCCGAATAAGATGTATGAGCATGTGCTGCTCGGACGACCGCTTATCACCAATGACGGAACGCCGGTCGGCGACTTCGTTCGCGACAATGAAACGGGCTATCTCTTCGACGGATCGGAAAAGGATCTCGAACGGGTCGTCCAAAGCCTGACGCATGCGGGCTGCGCGCAGACGGGTCGGCGTGCCCGCGCCTTGTGGGACAAGGATATTCGCTTCCAGCGCGAGCGGGAACTCGGCCGCTTCTTTGGCGAACTGGCGTCGGTACTCAATACCGGCCGGCGTGGGGTGGTGAATTGACGCTGCCTTCCGCAACCCTGTCGGAAAGGCGCTGGTCTTGAGCTTCTTCAGGAGCAGCGGCTGGCTGTTCATCCAGTTCGCGGGCGAGCGTATCGCATCGGCGCTCATCGTCATTCTGTTGGCCCGGATCATGGGGCCCGAGGCCTTTGGCGTTTCGGCGCTGGCGGTCGCGGTGCCCGCGGTTTTCATCGCCAGTGCTCGCGCCATCGTCGATACGGTCATGGCGTCGGCAAGCGAGGATTGGGACCGTCTCAACGGGGTCTTCATCCTGTCGCTCATGCTCGGCGCGGCGGCGGTGGCTGTATCGATGATGCTGTCGACCTTTATCCATCATATGGTTGCGCCCGGGACTTTGCTGTCGGCCTGGTGGGTCGCGGCGCTGGTCCCGATGGTTGCGATGGTGGGTTCGGTTCCCGAAGGGCTCATCAACGCGCGTCGGCAATTTCATCTCGCGGCCGGCCGCAAGCTGGCCGCCGCGCTGGTGGGTGCCGCCGTTGCGATCCCGCTTTCGCTGTCGGATCAAGCCAGTTTCGCGTTGCCCGCGTTCGTCGGCACGCAGGCGACGGTGGCTTGCGTGCTCGGTTTCGCCTTAGCGCGGTGGTGGCCGGTTGCCCTTCGGATGGATCAGCTGCGTCGATCTGCTGCGGCGGACTGCAAGCTTGGGTTGTCGATATTTCTGACGAGCATTTGTTCGCAGACGCTGCCGCGGTCGGCCGAAATCCTGTCGGGGATTGTCTTGGGGCCTGCAGCGGCCGGGGCAGTGCGAATTTCGTTGCAGCTGGTTGAGACATTGTCGGGGGTGCTGTACTCGGTCTCGGAAAACCTGATCTTGTCGCGTGCGTCGATATTCCGTGCACTCGGTTCCGCGGACCGTGCCGCGATGGTGTCTTGGACCATCAGGACGGTTTGTTTCCTTTATTCGGGATTTTTCATCATATTGTCGCTGTTCGCGGCAGAGATTTTCTATCTTCTGCTCGGCAGCGCGTGGCTGGGCTATTCCCATGTGATGTCGGCGCTCGCGATCCTCGGGATCTTTGCGTCGGTGGAGTTCACGATCAGATCCTTCCAGAAGGCGCTCTCGCTGCACAAGGCTATTTATAGGGGCGCCATAATTTCAGCCGCGCTGAATGCAGTCCTGATGATCGGTGGCGCGCTGCTATTTCAGGACAGCGTCTACGCCTTCTATATCCTGTGCTCGCTGGTCAACGCCATCATCGCCTTTGCGCTGATGTTGCGGGAGGTGCCGCTTTCGGCCGGATCGATCCTAAAAGCTCTGGGATGGCCGCTCGCGGCCTTCCTAATAGCTTTCGCCTATAGCCTGTTCGGACATGGGGCGGCGGCTGTCGTGCCGTTCGGCCAAGCGGCCCAGAAGGTGCTGCTGCTGCTTTCGTTGGTCGCTGTGCTGGCCGTCACCGGTTGGAGATGGCGTGACCGCGACAAGCTGCAAATCATGATGGGATGAGCTGTTTCGGGCTTGGCGGTGCAGGACAGGAGAGATAAAGGCGGCGCTTGCTTCGGTGACCCCTCCGAAGGACAATGAGGATCGATCTGAATGCAAAACGAGCCGAACCGTCGCAAGCCGGTGATCATGCCGGTGTTCGGTACTCGTCCAGAAGCGATCAAGATGTTCCCGGTCGTGCACGCGTTGAAAGCGCGCCCTGGCCTTGATACGCGGCTGTGCATTTCGGCGCAGCACCGGCAGATGCTCGATCAGGTTCTTGCCATCGCCGGGCTCGAACCCGACATCGATCTCGACATCATGCAACCGAACCAGTCGCTCGACGACCTGCTCGCGCGCCTTGTGGTGCGGCTTGGTCAGACCTTCGATCAGGAGCAGCCTAGCCGCATTCTGGTCCACGGCGATACGTTGACGACGATGGCGGCAAGTATTGCCGCTTATTTCCGCCGCATTCCGGTGGCGCATGTCGAAGCCGGATTGCGCAGCGGCAATATTTATCACCCCTGGCCCGAAGAGGTGAACCGCAAGGTGACGGCAGCGATTGCCGACCTCAATTTTGCGCCTACCGAAACCGCGGCGCAAGCGCTGCGTGACGAAAATGTCGCGGCCGAGCGGATTTTCGTGACCGGCAACACGGTGATCGACGCACTCCTGTCGACCCGCGCGAAGGTGCAGGAAAGCCCCGAACTGGCATCGACGATCAACCCCGTCATCAATCGCTTCGGCGGCAAGAGGATCATCGCGGTTACCTCGCATCGTCGCGAGAATTTTGGCGACGGAATGCGCGCGATTGCGGAGTCCTTGCGGATGATCGCCGATACCGCCGATGTCGCAATTGTCTTTCCCGTCCATCCCAATCCGAATGTGCGGCCCGCGATGGAAGCGGTGCTGGCCGGGCTCGACAATATCGCGTTGATCGATCCGCTCGACTATCCGAATTTCGTCGCGTTGCTCGATCGGTGTCATCTGGTCCTGACCGACAGCGGCGGCGTCCAGGAAGAGGCGCCCTCGCTCGGCAAGCCCGTTCTTGTCATGCGCGACACGACCGAACGGCCCGAAGGCATCGCGGCGGGCACTGCGATGCTGGTCGGCTCGGATCGCGACAAGATCGTCGATGGCGTCCGGAACCTTCTCGACAACGAGGACGTCTATCGTCGCATGGCGACGGCGCATAACCCCTTTGGCGATGGTAATGCGGCAGCGCGGATCGCGGATATAATCGAAGCACATCATTCGCGCGACGACGATTGACGACCTGAACGTCCCGCATCTTACCCTGTCAGCAAATTCGGAATTCTCGCATGGATGTCCCCCACCAGCCGCCCCGCAGCCATATTTCCCGCGGTTCGAGCGACCGTCTAATTGATCCCGGTTCGGTGGCCCTTTTCCTGCTGGTGCTGCTGTGCTGCCTTTTCGGCGGCGCCGGGTTTTCGTTGTCAGGTCCCTATCTCCTTTTCTTCTTCGCCATATCGCTGTGCACGGCGACCCTGATCTATGGCGCGCGTGCGAGAAGTGGGGAGTCCTTGCACCGACCTTTCGCGGTAATAGTCGGGATCATCTGGCTTTTCCCGTTGCTGCAGCTGGTGCCGCTGCCGCCGGGGATCTGGACCAGCCTGCCGGGCCGGGAAATCGCGACGACGGTCCGCTCCGCGCTGGGAGAGGCTGACAGCTGGCGGAGTTTCAGCATCAGCCCGCCCGATACCTGGATATCCTTCCTCGGCGTTTCGGTTTTCGCGATCGCCTTTTTCGGCGCATTGCAGGTCAGCGACCGGCAGATGCGCGCGCTGCTGTGGCTGCTCTGCGGAATGGCCTTTGCCGATATCATTGTCGGCTCGTTTCAAGTTGCGACCGGCGGTCAGCTCTTCGATTTTCACAGTAGCGCACATAGGGCGACGCTGATCGGCTTCTTTTCGAACCGCAACCACACCGCCCTCTATCTCGCTGCGGTGATGCCGCTGTTCACCTATATGGTGTTCACGGCGAAGGGCGCGGTGCGTCCATACCGCAACTATGCGATCATGTCGGGGCTCTTCGTGCTGTTTATTGGCGTGGTGGGAACCAGCTCACGGGCGGGGCTGACGCTGGGCGTCGTGGCGCTGCTGGCATCGATCGCGATGATTTCTTTCCGCTCGCGCTTCCTGCAATCGAAGAAGCATTTTGCTATTTTTGCGCTGGTCGCGGTTGCGGTGGTGGTCCCGATCCTTGTCAGCGAGCGCTTCACCACCGTGCTTCAACGCTTTGACTCGGTGTCATCGGACCTTCGCTGGACGATCTGGCAGCAAAGTTGGACCGTGATTCAGGCCTATCTGCCCCTGGGCAGTGGTTTCGGCACCTTTCGCACGGCATATGACCCGCTCGAGCCACTCGCCATGGTCTCGCCCCAATTTGTGAACAACGCTCACAACGACTATTTGGAATTGCTGCTTGAGGCGGGGTATCCTGGGGTCATCCTGTTTCTGGTTGCGATCGGTACAATTCTTGTTCGGGCTGTGCGGGTATCGCCCCGGATATTCAGCGCAGGGCTTATGTCAGTTTATACGCCCGCGATCCTGTTCGTCCTGTTCGTTCTTGCCCATTCTACGGTCGATTATCCCGTGAGGCGTTTGGCGATCGCTGTCCCGCTTGCGCTGATGCTTGCCATCCTCTTTCGAGCTGCACCCGCAGGAGAGGCCGCAGACCCATCGTCGCGGCGGAGGGTTTCTCCGCGTCCTCGCGATTGAGTTAGCGCCCGGCCATCAGCGGCCGGGTTTCGCGTGGCGTCATGAAGCTTTGCGTGCGCGGACGATCAGCGAGCAATATAGATCGCGGTTTTTTGGCAAGATCCAATCCATGACCGCCGCGACCATGGTTCCCGGCGCGATGATCAGTAACTGACATAACAGCGCAAGCGCTGGGTGCTTGGCGCCGATGTTCTGGAAAATATAGGCTGACCAGAGCTGCGAAATGGCAGTTACGGCTGTACCCGACTTGCGGATTTCGATTTTGTCGAAGCCTGCTTTTGCGAGCAAATCCCGGAGTCCGAAAATGGTGTAGCGTGCGTAGTCGTAGGGATGCTCATGCTCGGGAAATGCGAAGGGAATGGTCGCGAACAAGGTTCCGTCCGGTTTCAGTACCCGGTGCATTTCGGCCAGATTCTCGGGAAGATTGAAGACGTGTTCAAAGGTTTCCGATGAAAAGATATTGTCGATCGATCCGGTCTCGAAAGGCCAGTTTTTCCCATCATAATAGACATCGATCAGACTATTGAGTTCGCCATGATCATGGCCGCTCGCCTCTATATCCATTCCGATATAGGAATCGACTGCGGTAAAATAGCGCCGATAGGGCTGCGATCCGCAGCCGAAATCAACCAGCTTCCCCTTGAGGGTTCCTGCTGTGGCCTTGACCTCCGTAAGCAATCCGCGTCGGAGGAAGTAATAGGGGTTAAGCACGAGGCCGAGGCGGCTCGGATGGAATTTCTGGTCGGCGAAAAATTTCCTGGGCATCGGTGACTCGTCGTGAATTTCAGGGATCAAAAAGCAAAAGCGCCAGGCTCAATTCGAACCGGGTGCCGGTGAATGGACGGCCGTCAGCGACGGGCTTTTTGTTCGATTTGGCCGGAGCCGGCGGTTCGGATGTTTGGCTTTGGGCGATGATTTCGCCTTTCCAAGGATAGCGAAGGCGGGCGCGAGCAGCGGAAGGGAAGTTCCGATGTGTCGCAAATAGGATCCAAGATCAGGTTCAAACAACATCAGCGTGAGGAAATGCGCCATGAAGAGAAGAGCAGGGCGCCAGATGCGAGCGTCTCTTGCGCGAACGGCGATCCAAAGAAGCCATCCATAAAGAAGAATATTCACCATGAGGAAGATTTCCTTGGCGCCGCCACCTCCGAAAAATACCGGAAAATTCAGGCGCAGGAACGCATATCCATAGTTTATCAGGAAGCTGTAGAGCCCGTCAGGGCGCATATAGTTCAGGAACACCGTCCGATTTCCTGAACCGGAAAAGCCGACGCGAAGCTGATTGACGATGTCACGCTGCTCCTGGAGGGTGACATAAAGCTCTTTTGGAATGAACAGGAGGATGATCGGCACCGCGAGCAGTGCAACAATCCTGGGAGCCCAACTCATCTTCCGGAAGATCACGAGCGCCAAGAAGAGTGCCGCGACGATCAAAAAATATTGCCTGAAGATAAGGGCATAAATCACGATAATGGTGGCGGTGGCGATCGTTGCGGCGACGCTGCTTCGAACTTGCGTCAATATCCACAACGCCGCCATCATGAATGGCAGGTAGAAAGTGTCCTTGATGAACAGCGAAAGGACCAGAAGGATCGGTGAAAAGCAGAGAAAGGACGCGAGCGAGATCGAAATGATTCCTCTGCTCCATCGAAGCACGTTGAAAATAAACAGTCCCGAAAAAATTATGATGATCGCGTTGCGCATCATCTCATTGGTTAGGCTATAGATGAGAGCCATTGCCGCATAGCCGTCAAAGCTATCGACTTCATCCAGCGAAACCGACATTTCTGCGATCGTATTTGCATCGTTGGCAGCCGATGGCAGGATACTCGACGTGCCGACATAAAGCAGAGTCAAATAAATTGAAAACAGGATGAACCAAGCCAGCGTCTTCGCTCGCTTGATATTTGTTTCACGGCGGCTCCACGATATCGGCCTTTGTCGTGCACCTCGTCCGCGCTCAGGGTTGGGGGTGACGGCAATCATTCCGAAATCGACTCCCGGTAGAGATCGATAAATTTCGCTATCTGATCTTCGGCAACATATCGCTCTTCGAAGCGGCGGCGTCCTGCACGACCCATATCCTGCAGTGAGGAGCGGTTCAGGTTACGCAAGGTGTCTGCGAGTGCCGCGGGTTGGTCGATATCGACCAAAATTCCGGTTTCGCCATGAGCGACCAGTTCGGGCAATGCGGTTCGGTCGCTGGCAATGATGGGCTTGCCGGCCCGCATGGCCTCGATACCGATCATCGGCAGTCCTTCCCATCGCGACGGCATAACCAGTCCGTCAGCCTTGGCGATGAGCGCAAGTGCAAAATCGCGGGGCTGCCAGCCATAGACGACCATATTGTGCGGAACGCTGCGGAGAAGATCGGAATCGGGCGAGGGGCCGACAAGATGGAACATGATCCTTTCTTTGTCGACGGCTCGTGCGGCTCTGATCAACAGGTCCAGCCCCTTCTGCCGATCGGATCGGCCGATAAAGGCAAGGTTGACGACTTCGGGATCCATGTCCGGCGCCCTAACGCTGGATGCGGGCGGTTCCTTGGCAATTCCATTTTCGATGACAATCAGCTTACCGTCGTCGGATAGATTGAAATCCAGCGCGATTGATCGCTCATAGTGTGAGACGTTAACTATGAAGCTGGTGCGTTTTTGCTGAAGCCGCTCGATCCAGGCATAGACATGCTTGCGCCAAACGGGGATTTCCTGGGTAAAGGCCCAGGCATGCGGACAATATATTACCGGTGTGGAGCCGGCGCCGCCGAAAAGGCGCGCGGCAAGGCCACCGAAACTGCTATGGGCATGGACAATATCGGGTCGGATCGCGCGCCTGATTTCGCGGAGCCGGCGCGAAATAATCAGCGCTGACACGAAACGGTTCGTCGATGGCTCGAACAGCTCGATATTCAGCCCTGGAACGTCCGGCACATGCTCATGGCCGTTGGCTGGAATGAGAAGCGACACATTGCCCTTGCCAAGTCGTTCGACCTGAAGCGGCAGGATTTCGGCCAGATGAGAGGCAATGCCGCCGATCGTAGTCTCGGCAACGTGCAGCACTTTCATGTCGTATATCTCTCTTGCCTCAAAACGCGCGGTCATGAACGAGGACGCGCAGCGTGGCGAAGATGATCTCGATATCGCGGACGAGCGACCAATGGGACACATATTCGAGATCAGCGTCGAGGCGGTTCTGCAAATCGCTTTCCTCGAAGGTGCTGCCGCGGAATCCGCGCACTTGGGCAAGCCCGGTGATGCCAGGCTTCGCGACGTGCCGCTGCCAATAGCTGCTATCGACTTCCCAGAACAATCGGCTGCCCGCCTTCGAGCCATAAGCGTGCGGCCGCGGACCGACGATGCTCATGTCGCCGATGAGCACGTTGAAGAGCTGCGGCAGCTCGTCGATGCTTGTCCCGCGGATGAATTCGCCGACGCGGGTCACCCGGGCATCGTTGCGCGCGGTGTGAGCATTCCCATCGCGATCGGTCATGTCGTGATGCATCGAGCGGAATTTGAGCACCATGAAGCTGCGGTTGCCGAGCCCGATGCGTTCCTGGCGAAAGAGGATGGGGCCGGGGCTCTCCAGCTTGATCGCTATCGCGACAACCGCCATCAACGGCAGCAGGAAGGGAAGGGCGAGCAGGACGAGGGTGAGATCGAGAAGGCGTTTGGTCAGCGCCTGATGCCATTCGAGCGGCTTGTCCGAAACCAGTACGAGGCAACGATCGCCGTGCCGCACAAGTTCAAGTGGACGGATGTTATCGAGATCGGACAGCCGAATCTCGCACCGCACACCCAGGCATCGCAGCATATGCGTCCATGCGGCGCGCCTGTCGGCGGGGCAGTAGACGCGAACCGTATCATACTCCGTGCCGATTTCGACGAGACGGTCGATCTGACTCCGGTCGTCGGCATTTGGTGACAGCCCGGCTTTCGAAGCGATGATGAGTTCCATGCCATCGGGGAGGTGCTCAGGCGGTGCGTCCCCATCGACGATCGCGAGATTGGCTGGGCGATATCGCCGGGCATTCGGCACCGTGATCCGGGCTGCAAGAAAACGGCCGAATCCGATGAAGACTCCGCTGGCGACCGTAAAGGTCGCGAGAAGGACACGAGAATATTCGATCCCGACCTTGAAGCAGAAGAGAGCAATGATGAAGAGAAAGCTCGCCAAGAGCGCCGAGCGTAAGCCGCGGATCACCGAGGTGCGCGTATCGGACAGAACTTGCGGCGAGAAGGCCCCACCATATCCCGCGCAAACGGGATAAATCAGCGCCACGAACAGCAACGCATTACCGGTCATCGAATTGAGCGGCGTACCGAACCGGATCGTGCCTGCAAATGCCAGCGCCGCGATCAGCGCGGCATAATCGATCAACACGATCAGCAGCAGCGACGATATCTGGAAAATGCGGCGCTGTCGCCGCGTCGGTGTGCGTCGCGTCGGCCGTGGCATCGGTTCCGCCGGCGCCGTGGAACCCATTCGCGAAATGGGAACATCACGATATGCCGCCGTGGCCGACGTATCCGTCAGGCGGACGATTTCCGGACCACCCGTCATATCGCACTCACATTGACTGACCGCACCGAGAAATCGGCTGGCGACGCTTCGTCTCGCAGCCCGCCTGAAATGACGAGTTCGGGCAAATCGCAGGCCGGGGCCGCTCCGGTGAAGATCACCGCATCGCGATCGGCCGCCATCTCCTTCTTGTCGAGCGGGGTCGTAACACGGCTGGCATTGCAAACCAAAGCGACATCGATCGCCGCAGAGGCTGCCATGATGTCGGTTCCAAAACTGATCGATACGCGGACTGGCCGGGCACTATTCAGCCTGAGGCGCCGTTTCATAAATACCGGAACGCCGCGCCCGTCCCATTCGATCCGGACCCCGCCGGTCGATTCCAGATAGCTGTTATGCCCCGTGCCCTGTCCAAGCTGCCACTCGAACGGCATTGTCAGGTCTGGCCGATCGGGATCGAGTTTCGCCAATCGCTGGAAACTCGGATCGAAGTCTGCGGTTTTCGGGCCGGGTTTGGCGAAACGCACCCAAATATTTTCCGCACGGCGCACGTCCCCAGCGCGATCGAGCGCATTGACGAGCGGCGCGACTTCGTCGCGACGAAGCGTCGCGCGCGCGTCGAGCAGATGGCTGATCGTGTCGAACCGGGCGAGCCGCGAGGCCGGATTGTTCAATATGCCCGCCTGCGCGAAAAACTCGCCGCGCCAAGTGGGCATGTTCATCAATGCCTTGACCAGCGGCTGCCTGACTTGCGCGTTCAGTTCGAACAGGAAGACCAGCTGCAAAGCTTGATCGGCAAGGACGTCGCGGCGCAACATTGCGTCGGCCCGATCGAGCAATTCGTCATAGCGTCGATCCTTCGCAGCGCGGATCAACAGGCTGCGCTGGACAGACGTGTTGCGCCAGCCGAGGCGGGCCATCTGCGTCGCGAAAAAATCAGCCTGTTTCACATCCTTGCGAGCGTCGGCATCGCGGAAGAGAAAGTAGAGTAGTTCCTGGCGGTAGGGATATTCCGCGGCAAGGCGACGCGCAAGTTTGCGCTCCGCTCCGTCGAAGGGCTCCGCCTTTTTCTCTTCATTCTCGCCCGCAAACCGAAGCTTGCCGACCGTCCGAAGCGCCTCGAGTTCGCGCGATTGCCAATAGGCGGCCGCGACCAGCGAGTTGAACACCGCAAAGGCCGCGATAGCCAGAAGCAGTCTGCCGCTTTTCAACGCCTTTCCAGGCTTGGGAGCCTTAGTGTCCGTATTCATACTGGTAGGTGGCGTCATAGGACGCGCCATAACCCGACGAGCTCGCGTCGAACTTGGTCAACAATACGCCAGCCACGGTCGCCTGGGTGCCGCGGAGGCGAGCGAGCGACGACAATATTGTCTTGGGCAGGTTTTTGCCGGACTCGATGATGTAGACGATCGCTTCAACCGAGTTGGCGACACTGATCGCGTCGGCGATCGCCAGCACGGGCGCGCTATCGACCAGGATGATGTCATAGTCGGTAAGATGCGTCTTCAGCATTTGGGCGATCATCTCGGGATCGAGGAGCTCGGTCGGATTCGGCGGAATCGCGCCGCCGCTGATCAAGTCGACACGTTCGACGCCGGTCGGACGGACGACCTGAGCAAAATTGCGGTTGCCCGACAGAAGTTCGCTCATACCGTCAGTATTTTTCATACCGAACTGATTATGCTGGTTCGGACGGCGCAGGTCGAGATCGATGATCAGGACCCGCTTGCCGCCGCGCGCTAATGAAACGGCGGTCGCATAGCAAGCCGTCGATTTGCCTTCGCCCGCCGTGGTGCTTGTAAAGGCCAAAGTCTTGGGCAGGCCGTGTGTCGACGACATAGTGAGCGTCGACCGCAAGCTGCTGAACGCTTCAGAGATCGGTCGTTTCGGATCGCGCAACTCCTCGGCCATAATCTCGGCACTTTCGGACTTGGGCACGACACTGAGCAGCGGCAGGTGCAGGTTCCGAAGCACGTCGTCGGGTGTACGGATCGTGTCGAACACCGTCTGGCGCACGTAGCAGAAGATCGTCGATGCAATGATGCCGAGGATGACCGCGAGGAACAAGTTCAGGATGATCTTGGGCGACGACGGCTTGATCGGTGTCACCGCTTGGTCGATCAGCGAGATATTGTTGGCCTGAACGCCCGCTTCGGCGTTCAACTGGTTGAAGCGGGCAAGCAGGAATTCATATTGTTGGCGGAACGTGTCGGCTTCGCGGCGCATGATCAAAAGCTGGATGCTCTCGCTCTGCTCGGAGAAGGTAGAATTTTTGAGCTGGTCGACGCGACTGGAAAGCGCCTGCTCGTTGGTCCGGGCGACATCATATTCGGTCTTGATCGTCGAACGGATGCTGGCGGCGAGGGTGCTGATCTGGCGATCCAGTTCGGCGACGCGTGCCTTTGCCTGCCGCACGGTGGGATAGTCGGCGCGGCGGGTTTGTTCTTCCTGCTCGATTTGTGCAGTCAACTGTGCCTTCTGCGCCAGAAGGGCTTGGACAGCGTCGTTCGAAAGCACTTCCGGAACGCTCAGCAGATTGGCCCCGCGGACGCGGTTCCAGCGTTGTTCCGCGGTGATCCGCTTGGCCGTCGCTTCGGCATTTTCCTGATTCAGCTGGACCAGCGTTCCGGTCGTCAGCGACCTTGGCGCCGTCGGGCGATCGCTGCTCGTGGCTGCGGCGCTGGCATCGATGATCCGTTTCGAGCGCGCATATTCGACCGCACTTCGCTCGGCCCGAGCGAGGCGCTGTTGCGCTTCGTCAAGCTGTTCCCGAAGAAACTCGCGAGCATAGGACGAGCTGTCAAACTTCCGCCGCAAATTGAGGCGGATGAAATTCTCGGCATAGCTGTTGGCGACGCGGGCGGCGAGCGCCGGGTCCGGGCTGGTGAAAAAGATGCGAACGACGCGCGACTGCGGCGGAAGTTCGACCGACAGATTTTCCTGCAATACGGTCAGGACGCGTTCGCGCTTCGCGTCCGCAAGGGACACCGACGACGTCTTCTCGACATTCTCGTTGTCGCGCATCTGGTTGAGGAAACTGTCGCCGTTGAACAGGCGCAGCTCGTTGGCGACGGCCCGGGCGACGGCGCGGCTGTTGATAACGTCGACCTGCGTTTTCAGGAAACGCTCTGCGTCCTGGATCGAGGCGGAGGATTCGGATTGCTCCGTACCGAGAACCTTGATGGCTTCCTGGTCGATCTGGACCGCCGCATCGGCGCGATAGCGCGGCGTCATCAGCAGCGTAACGACAATGCCGGCGACAATCGCGAGCGACATGATCGCCGCAATCCAGAAACGCGAGCGATAGACTATCGCCCAGATTTCGCGGAGATCGATCAGCTTGGCGTCGTCGATGAAATCATCTTCGCCATCGGATGGCGCGTTTGTCGCAGACAAGGGCGCGCCTACCGGCACGCGGACGTGGTCGTTCATCCTATTAATTTCCATTAGCGTTGATCGAGACAAATACGCCGGCCAGTGCTGGCAGCACAGTCAGCATGTCCCGATAGAGGCGGCGCGCCGAAGATTCGCCCACGACGACGATGTCGTTGCTCATGATCTCGGGGTCGGGCGCGATACCCGCCCGAATGGCGCCGAGATCAAAGCGTGCGACGAGGCGTTCTCCCCCCGAATTGCGAAAAACGATCACCTGGTTGAGTTTGGCGACCTCGCTGGTGCCCTCGCCCAGGGCAATGGCCTGCAGCAAGGTGAGCTGTCCCGGTTTCGGGAATATTCCTGGCTTCTCGACTTCGCCGTCGACTGTCACGCGCTCCGCCACGGCCTTTACGACGTTGACCGAAACTTGCGGGTTCACCAGATATCGCTCGTCGAGCCGGCGGGCGATTTCGGCGGAGAGTTCGGCGGGCGTCTTGCCGGCGGCGGTTACGGTTCCGATCAGCGGGAGGTATATCGTGCCGGCGGCATCGACGGTGAGTTCTTCGTTAGACAGCTCCGGTTCCTGAAATACCTTGAGATTCAGGACGTCCGACGGCCCGACGCGATATTCCGCTGGCAATGCTCCCGCCACGGGAACGGGCATGATCGCGTGCGCAGCCGCGCCCTGGGGCGCCGTGGTTTTGGGGCCCGAGCAGGCAGCCAAGCAGACAAGAGTAAGCGCAAGAGCAGCGCAGCGAATCATAAAACATCCCGAACTTTGAGGCATTGCCGACGAACTCGCCCCCTTAGTGGCTGGATCCATAGCTGCCAATGGCTAAACGTCGCGCCGAAGGCTGCACGGGACCCGAACTATATTGCCGCACGTAAGGCAGCCAATATAGCAAGATATCCCTTATCTTATCGGAGGACGAACAGGGGGCGCGGTTTGTTCCCGTTTGCGGGAGGCTGGTCCTGACCGGCGGGGTCGAAATTGTATTTCCACCCTGCAAGCCATCTCTGTGCCGACGTGATGTTTCGCGATCCAAGCCTTGCAATCCTGACGTCATCGATCGAGATAGATCGTCATGGACCTCGCATTCGAAAATAGCTTCTACGACTCCATGGAAGGCTTCTACGCGCCTGCCGAGGCTGCCAGACCTTCTGCGCCCAAGCTTCTGATCTTCAATCACGCGCTGGCCGAACGGCTCGGTATCGACCTTGCCGGTGCGACCGACGATCAACTCGCACGTATCTTTTCAGGCGAAGAGGCGCTGGAGGGCGCGAACCCGCTCGCATTCGCCTATGCCGGCCATCAGTTCGGGCATTTCTCGCCGCAGCTCGGCGATGGCCGCGCGCTGTTGATCGGCGAAGTGGTCGCGCCCGACGGCGCGCGGTTCGACATCCAGCTGAAGGGGTCGGGGCCGACAGCCTTTTCGCGCAACGGCGACGGCAAGGCGGCGATCGGTCCGGTGCTGCGTGAGTTTCTCGTCTCGGAAGCAATGGCGGCGATGGGCGTGCCGACGACGCGCGCGCTCGCAGCGGTGGCGACGGGCGACCGCGTGCAGCGCGAACGTGCGCATCCCGGTGCGGTGCTGACGCGCGTCGCGAGCAGCCATATCCGCGTCGGGACATTTCAGTTCTTCGCCGCGCATTTCGGCGCCGACCACATCGTCCAGCTCGCCGATTACAGCATTCGCCGGCATTTTTCCGACCTCGGCGAGGCAGAAAACCCGTCGCTTGCGCTGCTCGACCGCGTCATCGGCCTGCAATGCGAACTCGTCGCACACTGGCTCGGCGTCGGCTTTGTCCATGGTGTGATGAACACCGATAATGTCGCGATCAGCGGCGAGACGATCGATTATGGGCCTTGCGCCTTCATGGACCGCTTTGCGGTGAACACGGTCTTCAGCTCGATCGACGCCAATGGTCGCTATGCCTATGGCCGCCAGCCGCAAATCCTGCACTGGAACATGGCGCGTTTCGCTGAGGCGCTGCTGCCTGCGATCCACCGCGTGTCGCCCGCCGATGTCGATGCGGCAAAGGCGCTGGTCGATGCCATTCCCGGCCGCTTTCGCAAGCTGTGGCATGCGCGGGTCAAGGAAAAGCTGGGGCTTGGCGGCGAAGACATCGACGATGGCGAATTGATCGATACGCTTTTCGACGAACTTGAAGAACAGGGCGTCGACTTCACTTCCTTCTTTCGCGCGCTTGCGATGCTGCTGCGCGGCGACGGTGCCATGCTCGAAAGCCTGCTGCCCGCGCCCGAAGCGATGGCGCCGTGGATCGCGCAGTGGTGGGAACGGATCGCGCACGAGGCGACGGGGCCGCTGGAACATGCCGCCGCGATGGACGCGGTGAACCCGCTTTACATACCGCGCAATCATCTGGTCGAAGCCGCGTTGGAAGCTGCGGAAGCAGGCGACCTGGCGCCATGGCTCGAATTGCTCGAGGTCGTCCGCCATCCCTATGAAATTCGCCCGGGACTCGAGCGATTTGCCGAGCCCGGCCCGGCCGACGCTGGCCCCTATACGACCTTCTGCGGCACCTGACGCCGGCCGCGGTTGAGCCTGTGCGCCGCAATTGCTAGGGACGGCGCCACATCGATCAGAGGATAAATCATTGCCCCCAGCAACTGTACCGCATGCGTCGCCGGTCAAAATCACTGTCGTCGGCACGGGCTATGTCGGTATTTCCAACGCGATATTGCTGGCGCAGCGAAACGAAGTCGTCGCGCTCGATATCGACGCCCGCAAGGTCGAACAGATCAACGCGAAACTGTCGCCGATCGCCGACGTGGAGATTGAGGATTATCTGGCGAACAGGCCGCTCAACCTGATCGCGACCACCGATCGCGATGCCGCCTATGCCGGTGCCCAATTCGTCGTCGTCGCAACGCCGACCGACTATGATCCCGACACCAATTATTTCAACACGAGTACGGTCGAGCGCGTGATCGCTGATGCGCTGGTGAAAGCGCCCGATGCGCTGATCATCGTCAAATCGACGGTCCCGGTGGGCTTCACCGAACGGATGCGCGCCGAGCTCGGCACCGATGCCATCGTCTTTTCGCCCGAATTCCTGCGCGAAGGGCGCGCGCTGTATGACAATCTCCATCCCTCGCGGATCATCGTCGGGAACACGCACCCGCGTGCGGCCGCATTTGCGCAACTGCTGCTGGAAGGGTCGCTGAAGCCCGAGGCCGCGATCCTGCAGACGGGCAATACCGAAGCCGAGGCTATCAAGCTGTTTGCCAACACCTACCTTGCGATGCGCGTCGCCTTCTTTAACGAGCTCGATACCTATGCTGCTGCGCATAGCGTGGATTCGCGCCAGGTGATCGAGGGTGTGTGTCTCGATCCGCGGATCGGGCAATTCTATAACAACCCGTCCTTCGGCTATGGCGGCTATTGCCTGCCCAAGGACACCAAGCAGATGCTCGCCAACTATCGGGAAGTGCCGCAGAATTTGATCCAGGCGATCGTGTCGTCGAACACCACACGCAAGGATTTCATCGCGTCAGAAGTCATCAAGCGCGCGCCGCGCGTCGTCGGCATCCACCGGCTCGCGATGAAGGCGGGCTCGGATAACTTCCGCGCCAGCAGCATCCTTGGCGTGATGAAGCGGGTGAAGGCGAAGGGCATCGAGGTGATCGTTTATGAGCCGTTGGTCGAGGAGGACCGTCTGTTCAACTCGCGCGTGATCCGCGACCTCGATGCGTTCAAGGCCGAGGCCGACGTCATCATCGCAAACCGCGTGACCGACGATCTCGCCGACGTCGCCGACAAGGTTTACAGCCGCGACCTCTTCGGCGCCGATTCCTGAGGACCTCCACCGAACGCAACTCGCCGCATCGCCGGGAACTGTCCCATTGTCGGAGAGTTAGCTCATCAAACGGGGAGAAACGGGTTGCACAGCCAAATCTCGCAAGCCACAAGTGCGCATCGGTGGCCAGCAGATGAAAAAGTCTGAAATTTTACGTGAATGCGCAGGTCGCCGATCCTCGCGGGTCCGGCGGTTGCTGATCGGCGCCACCTCTTTTCTTTGCCTGGCATGGGCCGGTGCCGCCAGTGCGCAGCAGGTCGAACCGCCAAAGGTGGTGCCGACGGTTGCCGTGAGCGAAAAGATTGCCGCGCCTTCGCCGCCACCGCCCGATGTGCAACTTCCTGCAGTTGAGCCGATCATCAGCGATGAGGAGTTCGAGAAGGCGATCCCGCCGATCAGCGCCGAGGATGACGCCGAACTCGATCGCCCGCTGGAATCGATCGCCGATTTCGAAAAGCGTCAGGCCGCCGACGCGGCCAAACGAGGCAAGCCGGCAAGTGAGGGCAGCGCCGACGCGACGGTCGAAACGCAGCCACCGACAGTCGACGGCGTCCCGGTTCCCGCGCTGGCCGACGGCGATGTGGTCGAAGCGATCGGCGATGCGCCGATCACCGACAGCGAACTCGCGGCGCCGCTGCCGCCGCTCGAAAGCTTCAATGTCGAGCCTGTTCAGTTCGCCGAGCCCGAAGATGACAAGGACAATGTGGAGATCGCCTATTCGGTGAAGGTCACCGGCCTCGAGGCGGCCGACGACAGCACCGACGTCGATCTTGCCGACCTGTTCGGCGATTTGTCGGCGCTCTATGACGGCGACGGCAAGGCCGACAACGCCGCGATGATCCGCGCACGGCTCTCCGCCGATGGCGAGTTGATGCAGCGCGTCCTCGCGTCCGAAGGCTATTATGACGCGGTTGTCGACACCCGCATCGACCGCGGCGAGCGCGAGGAAGGGGCGGAAGCGCAGGAGGGCCAGCCACGCCAGCGCCGGTCGATCACCGCCGTCATCGACGTGAAGCCGGGCAAACGCTACACGCTCGCCGACATCATTATCGACGCGGCGCCGACGATTCCGCCGACCTTGATCGCTGACAATTTTCCGCTCGCGGTTGGCGAGCCGATCGTCGCGCAGCGGATCCAGGGCGCCGAAGCCGCAATCGCGCTCAAGCTGCCGCAGGAAGGCTATCCTTTCGCCAAGGTCGGGCAGCGCGACATATTGCTCGACGGCGCGACGGGCGACGGCGTCTACACGCTGCCGGTCGACATCGGTAAACGCTCGCGCTTTGGGGGGATCGAGACGACGGGCGATCTCGCGTTCGATGCCGAACATGTCGAGGTGCTGGCGCGCTTCAAGCGCGGCGACCTCTACGACAGCCGCATGGTCGACGACCTGCGGCAGGCGCTCGTCGCCACCGGCCTGTTCTCAAGCGTCGCCGCCGAACCGCAAGCAACGGGCGAAAGCGCGGGCGACGACACCGAATATGTGACCATGCTCGTGACGCAGCAGGCGGGGCCACCGCGAACGCTCGCCGCCAGCGCGGGTTATGGCACGGGTGAGGGCATCCGGCTGGAAGGGAGCTGGACGCACCGCAACCTGTTCCCGCCCGAAGGCGCGCTGACCTTCCGCGGTGTGCTGGGCACACAGGAGCAGGGGATCGGGGCAACGCTGCGCCGTTCGAACGCCGGCCGCCGCGACCGCACCATGGAACTTGTTACCGAGGTCACGCGCAGCAATTATGACGCCTTCAATGCGATAACGGGCCGCGTCGGGGTGCGCATCAGCTATGATTCGACGCCGATCTGGCAGAAGAAATTCACCTATGCCTATGGCGCCGAGCTGATCGCGACGCGCGAGGATGATTATGATTTCACCAACGGCGAACGGTCCTACGACTTCTATACGATCCTTGGTCTGACCGGGCAGGTCGGGATGGATCGCACCGACAGTCTGCTCAATCCGACCAAGGGCTTTCGTATCACCAGCCTGATCCAGCCCGAAGGCTCGCTCGCCGGGCGCTTCTCACCCTATGCGCGCCTTAGGACCGACGTCAGCGGCTATTATCCCGTCACCGATAGCATCGTGCTCGCCGGCCGCGTGCGCGTCGGGTCGATCCTTGGCGCGGCGCGCGAACGGCTGGCGCCGTCACGGCGCTTTTATGCGGGCGGCGGCGGTTCGGTGCGCGGCTTCGGTTATCAGGAACTGGGGCCCAAGGACCCTAACAACGACCCGATCGGCGGTCGCAGCGTCGCTGAGGCGGCGTTCGAGACGCGCTATCGCTTCGGCAATTTCGGTGTCGTCGGCTTTGTCGATGCGGGGCAGGTCTATCGCTCGTCGGCGCCGACGTTCCAGAATCTGCGCTTCGGTGCCGGTATCGGCGCGCGTTATTACACCAACTTCGGGCCGATGCGCTTCGACGTCGCGACGCCGATCGGGCGCAAGCCGGGTGAGGCGCGCGTCAGCGTCTATGTTTCGATCGGTCAGGCCTTCTGATGGCCGACGACGCCGCCTTCGCCGAAGACGAAGCCTCGCCGGCAAAGGCGCCGCGTTCGTGGCCGCTCACGATATTGCGCTGGATCGGGCTGAGCCTGCTCGGGCTGGTATTGCTTTTCGCGCTGTTCCTCGTCGGGCTCAACAGCGACGCGGGACGGCGCTTTGTCGTCACCCAGATCGAGAAATATGAATTCGAAAACGGGATGAAGATCGGCATCGGCCGGCTCGACGGGTCGCTTTATGGCCAGATGGTCATCCGCGATTTTACCCTGTCGGACCCCAAGGGCGTATTTCTGGCGTCGCCCGAGGTCAGGGTGGACTGGCGGCCGATCCGTTATCTTGCGAACCATATCGACGTCCGCTCGGCGACGGCGGCGGCGATGACGATGCGCAAATTGCCCGAGTTCAAGGTCGTCCCCGATACCGGCGAGCCGCTGCTGCCCGATCTCGATATCGATGTCGGGCTGGTGCGCGTCGACCGTTTCGTCTTTGAACCGCCGGTCGCCGGCGAGCGCCAGGTCGCGAAGTTGAACGGCAAGATCGCGATCGCCGACCGCCGCGCGCAGGTCACCGCCAACGCCGAGACGATTGCCGGCGGCGGCGGGCAGGGCGACGCACTGAAGCTCGTGCTCGACGCGGTGCCCGAGGCGAACCGGCTGGCGGTGAAGCTCGATCTTTCCGCGCCAAAGGGCGGCGTGCTCGCCGCGATGGGCGGGTTTGAGGAAACGCTGACCGCCAAGCTCGACGGACGCGGTGATTGGAAGCTGTGGAACGGCAATCTGACGGCGAACCTCGGCGCCGCGCCGCTCGCGCGCGTCGCGCTGACGGGGCGCGACGGCACCTTTACAGCGAAGGGCACGGCGCAGGCGTCGCGGATGCTGGCCGACGGACCGGTCGCAGCATTGCTGGGGACCGAAACCGCGATCGATCTCACTGCGCGGCTCAACGAACGCAAGGCCGCGATCGACGGGCGGCTGTCGTCCGATGCCGCACAGCTTGGGGTCAGTGGCGGGATCGACCTTGGCACCAATCGCTACGAGGGTCTGAAACTGGCGGCCAATATCCTCCGCCCGAGCGCTATCGCACCTGCGATGCGGGCCAATGGGCTTCGCGCCACCGCGACGCTCGACGGTGCCTTTGCGCTGCCGACGGTCGATTACCAGGCGAATGCCAACAGCCTCGCGGTGAACGACATCGTCGTCGAAGGGATCGTCCTTGCGGGCAAGGCGCGCGTCGACGCCGATCAGATCGTCATTCCCGTCGCGGGCAAGGCCACGCGCATTCGCGGGCTCGATACCGTTGCGGGCGGCACGCTGGTTCAGGTGCGGCTCGACGGCGACCTTGCCTACAGCAACGGCCGCATCCTCAGCGACAATCTGCGTCTGCGGTCGCCGCGCATCGATGCGAAGGCGATCCTCATCGCCGATCTCAACAAGGGATTCTACACCGGCGCGATCGATGGGCGGATCAACGATTACCGGATCGAAAGCGTCGGCATCTTCGATATCGACACCGACGCCGACCTCAAGACTGCGCCGCGCGGCGGGTTCGAGATTGTCGGCAATGTGCGCGCGCGCTCGACGCGCCTGTTCAATTCGGGCGTGCGCGATTTCCTCGGCGGCAATGCGACGGCCTCGAGCGCGGTGCGCTACGGCACCGACGGGATCATTCGTTTCTCGGGCCTCCGCCTGTCGGCGCCGCGCCTTCGGGTGACGGGCGGGCAGGGAAGCTATGCGCCGAATGGCCAGATTCGCCTGACCGCGCAGGCCCATTCGGCCGACTATGGGCCCGTTGGCGTGCAACTCGCCGGGACGATCAGCGATCCGCGCGCTGTCGTCACCGCGGCGCGCCCCGGCCTCGGGATCGGGCTCGCCAATCTGGTGGCGAAGATCAACGGCGCGCCGAACGGCTATCGCCTCGCGGCGACCGGCGATACCGATTACGGCCCGCTGTCGGCCGATGTCGTGCTGCTGACCGCCAAGGGCCCGCTGACGATCGATGTCGAGCGCGGCGACCTGTCGGGGATCGGGTTCAACGGGCGGCTGGTGAAGAGCGATGCGGGGCCGTTCGTCGGGCAGCTCGACGCCTCGGGACAGGGGCTTGGCGGCCTCGTCCGGCTCACCGCCGCCGGACAATATCAGGCGGCGGCAATCAATGTGCGCGCGAACGACGTCGTGCTGCCCGGCGCGGCGAAACTCGCGGTCGGGTCGGCGATCGTCGATGCCGATGTGACGCTGTACGACACGCCGCATATCGTCGCCGACATCCAGATCGCCGATACGCAAATCCGCGAATATGACATTGCGGTCGGCCGTGCGAAGATCGACTATCGCAACGGAACCGGCAAGGCACAGGCGCTCGTCGAGGGAACCAGCGGGGTTCCGTTCCGCATTGCCGCCAACGCCGACCTCCAGCCCAAGCTGTGGCGCGCGTCGGTGCAGGGCCGCGCGACGGGCATCAATTTTCGCACGACGTCGCCCGCGCGCATCATTCCCGGTGCCGACGGCTATGAATTGCTGCCGACCAACATCAACCTTGGCCGCGGCAGCAGCGCGCGCGTCGCCGGGCGCTTCGGCGATGGCATCATGATCCAGAGCCGGCTCGAACGCGTCAACATGGCGATCCTCAACGCTGTCTATCCCGACATGGGGCTCGGCGGCAGGGCGACGGGCAGCCTCGATTTCGAGCAAAGGAACTCGGAGAGTTTCCCGCGCGCCGACGCGCGGCTGACGATCACCGACTTCACGCGCACCACCGCCGCGTCGGTCAGCCAGCCGGTCGACGTCAATTTTGCGGGCAAATTGCTCGCCGACGGCGGCGAGGCGCGCGCGGTGATGCGCAAGCGCGGCAGCGTCATCGGCCGCGTGCAGGCGTCGCTGCGGCCGCTGGGCGCCGGTGCAGGCACCTGGACCGAACGGTTGATGGCGGCACCGCTCGGCGGCGGTATTCGCTACAATGGCCCTGCCGACACACTCTATTCCTTCTTCGGCCCCGCGACGCAGCATGTGTCGGGGCCGATCGCGGTCGCCGCGGATTTCAGTTGCAGCGTGTCCGATCCATGCCTGGAGGGTGTCATCCGCGGCAAGGACATGGTCTATGAAAACCAGGCCTATGGCACGCGGCTCACCAATATGGTCGTGAACGGCCGTTTCACCGGCAACCGGCTGGAGATCGAACAACTTACAGCGACCGCAGGCGACGGCACCGTGCAGGCGAAGGGCTTTATCAGCCTCGCGTCGGCCGACGGCTATCCGATGAACATCTCGGCGACGCTCGACAATGCGCGGCTCGCCAAGAGCGAGAATATCGCCGCGCGCGCGACGGGCAATCTGACGCTCGAAAAGGTGGCGGGGCAGACTGCGCTGCTCTCGGGCAGCCTGCGCCTACCCGAAACCCGCTATCGCATCATCCGCGAGGGCGCGGCGCAGGTTCCGGTGCTCACGGGCGTGCGGCGCAAGCCGCCCGCCGGACGCCAGCGGATCAGCGGCGACGGGCTCCAAGCGGTCGGCGGCAGCCTGTTCGACCTCATCCGCCTCGATATCGCGCTGAAGGCGCCCGACGAAATTTATGTCAGCGGCATGGGGCTCGAATCCGAATGGAAAGCCGACGTCGTGCTGCGAGGCACGACGCAGGATCCGCGCGTCACCGGCGAGATCGAGTTGGTGCGCGGGACGCTCGGCTTTGCGGGCCGCTCGTTTGAGCTTCAGGAGGGCAGGGTGACCTTCCCGACGGGCGAAGCCTTCGACCCGGCGATCCGGCTGCTTGCCAGCGATACGATCGAGACCGTGACAGTGAGCATCAGCGTCACCGGCCGCGCGAGCAATCCGCAGATCGCCTTCTCCAGCGTCCCCGGCCTGCCGCAGGACGAAATCGTCTCGCGCATCCTGTTCGGCGATTCGATCACGACGCTGTCACCGCTCCAGGCGGTCCAACTGGCCTCGTCGCTCAACACGCTGAGCAGTGGAGGCGGGGGATTGAGCCCGCTCGGTTCGCTCCAGTCGGCGACAGGGATCGACCGGCTTCGCGTGCTCGGCCCGGACGACACGGTCGGCCGCGGTGCAGCGCTCGCCGCCGGTCAATATATCACCAAGGATATCTATCTGGAGGTGATTACCGACGCGCGCGGCTATACAGCGACGCAGCTCGAGATCAGCCTCACTCCCGCGCTGTCGCTGCTCAGCCAGGCGGGCGGATCGGGCGGATCGAACCTCAGCATCCGGTATCGCAAGGATTATTGATGCGCGCTGCCGTTTTCCTCGTCCCTCTGCTGCTGCTCGCGGCGTGCAAGGACGAACCGCGTTTCGAGGAGCGCTACGACAAGGCAGCCAAGGAGATCGAGGCGCGCGCGAAGGCGATGGATGCCGATATCGCCGAATCTGACCGAGCGGCAGCGGCGTCGGAAGACTTGCCAGACACCGCCAAGCCGTCTAACGCGCCCACGTCATCTGGGGAGTAGCCAGCCGTCCTTCGGGACGGGCCACCGTGTCAACATACTCGGCCGAGAGGTCGTGGTGCGGTGGAAGCGGGAGACCGCTTGGGCGAGACCAATGGCATCGACCTTCGTCCGGGCCGGGCGGCGGGTTTGATGTCACTTGGAATCGCGAAGCCGCCCGGCCCCGGAGTACCCCATGGAAGCCCTGTTCACCTCGACCGCCGTCGTTGCGCTCGCCGAAATCGGCGACAAGACGCAGCTGCTCGCGATCCTGCTCGCGACGCGGTTCAACCGTCCTGTGCCGATCATCCTTGGCATTTTGGTCGCGACGCTGGCGAACCATGCGCTCGCGGCGTTGCTGGGTGCGCAAGCGGCAGCCTTCCTCGACAGCCCGGTCTTTCGCTATGCCATCGGGCTTTCGTTCATCGCGATGGCAGCGTGGACGCTGATCCCCGACAAGTTCGACGATGATGACGCGCCAAAGCCGCGGTTTGGGGCGTTCCTGACGACGCTCGTCGCCTTTTTCCTCGTCGAGATGGGCGACAAGACGCAGGTCGCGACCATCGCGCTCGGCGCGCAATATCAGGACGTCGTGGCGGTGACCGCGGGCACCACGCTCGGCATGATGATCGCCAACGTCCCCGCGATCTTCCTCGGCCACGAACTGCTCAAGCGCGTCGATCTTGCGAAGGTTCGCATGGTCGCGGCCGCTTTGTTCCTCGTGATCGGCCTGTGGGTGTTGTTCCAGACCGCAGGTTGGCTCGGCTAGTCGGCGTTTCGTCCCGCGAGGGTGCGCTCGAAATTCCAGCTCGACGCGCACATTGCGTCGAGATCGCGCTCCGCCGTCCAGCCGAGCTCGTTCGCGGCGCGTTCGGGGCTGGCAAAGCAGCTTGCGACATCACCGTCGCGGCGTGGGGCGATGCGATAGGGAATGCGCACGCCGTTCACGCGCTCGAACGCCTCGACCATGTCGAGCACCGAATAGCCCTGGCCGGTGCCGAGGTTCCAGATCGACAGTGGCTTGTCGGTCTGTGCAATCGCATCGAGTGCGGCGACATGACCGTCGGCGAGGTCGACGACATGGATATAGTCGCGCACTCCGGTGCCGTCGGGGGTGTCATAATCATTGCCGAACACCGACAGTTCGGCGAGCCGCCCGGCGGCGACGCGGCTGACGAAGGGCATCAGATTGTTCGGAATGCCGTTCGGATTCTCGCCGATCAGCCCGCTGTCGTGGGCGCCGACCGGGTTGAAATAGCGCAGGATCGCGATGCGCCATTCGGGATCGGCGGCGGCTACGTCGGCGAGCATTTCCTCGATCATCAGCTTGGTGCGGCCATAAGGGTTGGTCGCCGAGGTCGGATGATTTTCGTCGAGCGGCAGATATTGGGGCTGGCCGTAAACCGTGGCGCTCGATGAGAAGACGAGCGTCTTTGCGCCGCAATCGGCCATCGCCTCGAGCAGCGACAAAGTGCCGCGGACATTGTTGTCGTAATATTTCATCGGCTCGGCGACCGATTCCCCGACGGCTTTGAGCCCTGCGAAATGGATCACCGCCTCGATCGCATGATCGCGCATCACTTGGCGCAGCGCATCGCCGTCGCGGATATCCCCTTGAATGAGCGGAATTGCGGCGCCGGTAATCGCCTCGAGACGATCCATAACAGAGGGATCGCTGTTCGAAAGATTGTCGAAACATACGACGTCATGGCCCGCCGACACGAGCGGCGCTGCAACGTGGCTGCCGATGTAGCCCGCACCGCCCGTCAGTAATATGTTCATTGCTTGATCGTCTCCATTTGCGCGCAGAGGCCGTTGCGGGTGGGCCTATTCCATCCGCGGCATCCTGCCAATAATTGTCGGTCGGCCATGCGCCGGTTTTTGTGTAACCTTCGCGGCGATATCGGCGAACAGGTTATCAAACGCCGTCATCTGCGTGACCGGGTTCCGGGGCGCTTCGTCAGGACATACGCAAATGAGCATCGATGAACCTTCGCTCGCACGGCTGATGGCCGCATCGCAGCGCGGGGATCGTGCGGCGTATCGCGCGTTGCTGGGCGACAGCCGCAAATGGCTGACCCGCTATTTCGCGCGCCGGATCGCACCGCACCATATCGACGATCTGGTGCAGGAGACGTTGGTTTCGATGCACCGCAAGCTAGCGACCTGGGACAGCGGGCGTGCATTTCTGCCTTGGTTAGCCGCAATCGCGCGTTATCGCTGGATCGACATGCTACGCCGTCAGCGGGACGAGGCCGAACTAGGCGACAATGACGCCGCGGTCGGCGCCGAGGACGAAGCGGTGCATGCGAAGCTTAGTATCGACCATCTGCTGACACTGCTGCCGCCGGGGCAGGCGCAGGCGATCACGCTGGTGAAGATCGAGGGCGCATCGATCGCCGAGGCGTCGCAGATTTCGGGGCAGAGCGAATCGCTTGTCAAAGTGAATATCCATCGCGGGCTCAAGAAGCTCGCCGAACTGATTGAGAGTGAATGAGATGAAGGACGCATCGATCGACGATCTGATCGACGGTTTGGCAGGCGATCTGAAACCCGTGCGCCCGCGGCGCGTCGCGCGCGGGTCTTTATGGGTCGCGGCCGGATGGCTGGGCGTCGGGGCGGCGCTGATCGGCCTGTTCGGCGCGCGGCACGATATTGCCGAGGGCGCCATGCCGCCGATTTCGATGCTCAGCTTCTGGCTGATTGCTGCCGCGGGCGTCGCGGCGGCATGGAGCGCGCTGCGCATGGGCTTGCCCGGTGTCGGACGCGACTATGGCGGCTGGCGCTGGGCGGTCGGAGCGCTGCTGGCGCTGCCGCTCGCGGCGTTGTTCGTGTTCTTCGGCGATGGACATGCCGTAGCTGAGGCCGCGCATGGGGGCTTTGAGGGGCAATGCCTCGTGCAGGGCGTCGTGGCGGGGCTTGGCGTCGGGGCGGCGCTGTTCCTCTGGTTGAAGACGAGCGCGCCGACGTCGCCGACGCGGGCAGGCTGGGTGATCGGGATTGCGGCGGGGACGGCGGGGGCGACGATCGTTGCATTGCTCTGCTCGAGCGACGACCTCGTTCATATCACGCTCTGGCATGCATCGGCCGTGCCCGTCTCGGGGATCGCCGGCCGCCTGCTCTTGCCGCGCTTCTTGCGCTGGTGAGCCCGGGCCGAAATTGGCGCCGGAATATTGGCGGAGCTTTACGCCGTCACGGCGGATTGATGCGCCGATTTAGCATCGAACCAGCCGATTAATCATCGGGCATTCGGAGCAGCAAAGCCGCTGTTCCCGGTCCAACGGGAAACGATCAACCGGCCAAAATCGCCGATGATTCCTGATCCGCCACGGCTCTGGTTGCCCTTCGCGAGCAGCGTTGTCGTCCCCCCATTGACGATGGCGCGCGCCGTGATCGCATCGAACTGGTTGCCTTCCAGAACGCAGCTCGCAACGTTGAAAGTCTGCAATCCGGTATTTGCGTCCCGGAAGACATTGTTCGTGATCAATGCCTTGGCTATATTTTGCAGGTCGAGACCGAACTGTTTGTTTTTATTGCAGCTATTGCCAGTGACGGTCACAATCGGGACGTTGACGCAAGTCAATGAATTCGCCCAGCCCGAAACCTGATTGCCGCGAATTGTGACTTCGGACCCTGCGGCAAGGTCCAAGGCTGCAATACCCGAACCGGCAGTGCCAACGGCCGAGTTGATTAGATTGTCGCGAATAACGAGCCCGGGAAGGATGCTCGTCCCTACGCCACGCACCGCGATGCCATGTACGAGGTCGCTATTGCTATTATGGATATTGTTACGCTCGATCAGAATATTGGTCGCGGTCGAGCCATTGGGATAGACATGAATGCCGCCACGCGTCGGATTCCACGCAGCGCCATTCACATTGCCTCGCGGAACGTCATAGTGGATCATATTGTCGGTGACGACCGCAAAGCTGCTCCGCCCCGCGATCTGGATGCCGTGCCATGCCGGCGATCGAACCGTATTTCCGGACACGACAGCGCGCGCATAATCCTCAATATCGATCCCTCGGCGAAAACGTCCGCCTCCTCTATTCTGTCCTTTTGCTGCGCCGATCATGTTCGCCTGGACGATCGCGCCCGCCGCATTGTCCGCACCGCTCTTGTCTGCGGCAAAGTCGTCGAGCCCTTCGAAAAAAATTCCGATGCGGCAGTCGGTATCGTCTCTGGGAACGATGATGTTGCCCGAAGCAACACCCCTTCCGCCCAAATGTGTTATGCCGTCGCCACGGTCTTCGCCGTGATGCGTGCCGTCGTCGGGCGTACCGGGACCGCAGCCCAGAACGCGTATGTAATTGCCGATATAGCGGGTGTCGTAAAACTCGCCTTCGATATGCGCTCCGGCGCTGGTCGCGAGCCCCATCTCGAAATCGAACAGCTGCAAGCCCTGCATGGTCGCGCCATTGCATCGCGCCAGAACCGCAAAGGCCTGTTCGCCTGAAACTGACTTCAGCAAATCAGGATTTGCGAGCGTCAGCCCGTCGAGGACGCAATTGTCGCCAATCAATTCGATCATTCCGCGGCCGGGGTTGCGCTGTCCCAGGATGATTTTGGACTCGCCGTTGCCTTCGATCCGGGTCCCTTCCAATTTGAGTTCGATCGGCGCGTCGGTAACGAATGTATAATCGCCCGCCGGCATCGCCAGCCTCTCTCCGCTATTGGCCCATTCCGCGAGCGCCTTGGTTGCGTCGGAACGCGCAGAACCCGTGGCGCCGAAATCCAGCGGTGTGCGCGGGGCCGAGGCGGGCTTTCCCTGCAGCCGAGCTTGGGAGCTGCTTCCCGCCGCTGCAATCGCTGCCCGCCGCAGTGCGAGCCCTGTCGCGTCGTCAAAATGGCCGTTGAGGAAAGGGAGCGCTATCGGTTTCGTCATATCGCTCGTGTGCGCTATCCGCTGCCCAGTGCAACAGCTTATTGCCACGGATAGGGCCAAAGGACGCGCCGGGCCGGTGGATAGCGAAGTTCCCCTGCAACAAAGAGGGCGGACTGCGTCGCAGCCCGCCCAAGTGATCGATCGGCGTCAATAGGGGTCGGCGCCGATCGCCCCATTCGATAAGTTATTCGCTGGCATCCTGTTGTTCGGCCGCTTTCTTGAGCTGGCCTTTGGTCATGCCGGTCACGAGGACATCGCCCGAGCCGGCGAAGCTGGCGGCGGGCAGTGTCGCGACGCGATTGCCGACCTCGACCGTCACCGCCTGCACGACGCCGCGACCGGTCTGGCGCAACTCCTGGACATGGCCGATCACCTTGCCGCGGGGATCGGTGACAGGCATGCCGGGGGCCACAGCGAACATGCCGTCGCCGCTTGCGGCGCCGCTGCCTGCGGCAGCGAGTTGGCCTAGGCTGCCCTGGAAGCCGCCCGCGATCGAACCGGCGGCGCTGGCACTGCCTGAGACGTCTGACAGCGCGCCGCCGGTCCGGTCACGGGCGGTCCCGACCGCACCGCGCGCGGTGCCGGTGGCGGTCGAAGCGGTGCTTTGGGCAGTGCCGACGGCGCTCCGCGCGGTCTGGCCTACGAAATCGGTCCCTACCGCTTGCGCGTCAAGGCTGCCACTACCCGAGGCACCACCGGAGCCGCTGGCGTTTCCGCCGATGGCGTTCCCGATCAGGTCGGCGTTGCCATTGGCCGATCCTTTGCCATTTGCATCGGCGCTGCCCTTGCCCTGGACGCGGCCCGAGCGGCGATCGACGTGGGTTTCGCCGCGCCCCGAACCGGTGATGTCTCCTGTGGTGCCGAGCGTCCCGCCGATCGGCCCCATCGGATTGCCGAGCGTGCTACCCAGGCTGCCGCCCAAATTGCCCCCAAGTCCGCCACTGCCGCCGAGCAGCTGCGCCGCAGCGGGGGTGGAAAATGCCATGGCCGACGCGGCGAGTGCGAGAGCCGAGGTGAAAATACGATGTGCCATTATCTTTCTCCTTCATCTTGCGGCCCGGAGGGGAGGGCCTGAGGGAAGAACGATGGTGCGTCCGAATTTCTTCCGAAGAATATGCAGCGCCGATCAGCGGCCGCCGCAATCGCCGCAAATCAGTCCATGGCCATAGATTTTATCACGGCCCCTTTTGCCAAGGTCGCCCGCTTCGAAAACCAGCGCCGACACCGCGGCGGCAATCCGATCGATCGACGGAGCGGGGTAGCGGAGTGCGAGACGTCCGGCGACCAGCGGCGCGGCGAACGACGTGCCGCGCAGGCGGTCGGTCGTGCCGGCGCCGGTCGCGGCAAGCACCGCATCCCCCGGCGCCGCAAAGTCGACGTGCACGGCGCGGCCGGCCTCCGGAAGCGCGCGATTTTTCCCATCGACGCCCGTTACCGCGAAAACGCCCTTGTACGACGCCGGGTAAGCGGGCGGCGCAGCGGGGCCGTCGTTACCCACCGCTGCGACGATCAGCATCCCGCGCTGCTGCGCCCGCGATACGGCGGTGGCGAGCAGCTTATTGTCGGGCCCGACGAGGCTGATCGTCGTCACCGCGACACCGCGCTGAACCAGCCAGCCGAGCGCGCGTGCGATAGCGCTGGCGTTGCCGCCCGCCGGATCGGAGCCATAGACGTCGGCGGCAAGAAGATTTTGTCCCGGCGCCGAGCCGCTTACCGGGCCGCTACCGATCAGCAGCGACGCGACTGCGGTACCGTGACGGCTGGCATGAGGCGCACCAGCGGCAAAGCCGCGCTGCTCGACGCGTCCGGCGACCGACGGATGCGCAGCGACACCGCCGTCGATCAGCCCGAGCGATGCCTTGCCGGACGAGGCCGCTGTCGCCAGCGTGGCGGCGGGCAGCGCTCCGCCGGGACCGCTGGCGAAATAAATATGGTCAGCGTCGATTTCGGCGTCGGGAAGCAGTTTCGCGAGTTGTTTTTGCGCGCGGGCAAGGCTGCGGCCTTCGGGAACCGCGAAGCGGACGATGTCGAGGTCGAGCCCGTCGATATGATCGCGATCGATCAGCCGGAACCCGTCCTTCGCCGCGCGCGCAATCATGGCGTCGTCGACGCCTGTGGCGACGAGAATGCCGCGTACCGCGGGCTGGCCGTTACGGTCGGGCTCGATGCGATCGCGATTGTCGCGCAGCAGCGTGGTGATCCGGTCGAGCCGCACCTGCGCGAAGGCATCGTTCACGGTTGCCAGCGGCTCGGCGCCGATTTCCGGCAGCGGGGGCAGGGTGCCCGCGGCATCGGGGAGCCGTACCGGCGGCAGCGCGATCTGTGCAGCGACCTGCGCCGCCATCCCGGCAGGCAGGAGCAAAATCGTCAGGATCAGGGCGATCAAAGCGCGCATCGAAACTCCTTGCGTCAAAAAATTTAGCATGCTGCGGAAGAAACGATAGGGTGGCGTCGTTTCTTCCTCGAACACAGCGAAAAGGCGAATATGCGCTTCGAAGAGGAACTGGTCGAATTGTTGCCGCGCCTGCGCCGGTTCGCGCGCGGGCTGGCGCGTCATGCGAGTGACGCCGACGATTTGTGCCAGGCCGCGATCGAACGCGCGCTGAAATCGCGGGATCAATGGCAACAAGGGACAAGACTGGACAGCTGGATGTACCGCATCACCCGCAATCTCTGGATCGACGAGCGCCGCGCGGGGGGCCGGCGCGGCGTCCATACCCCGATCGACGATGCGGCCACACAAGTCGCAGGCGACGGCGCCGACGAGGTCGAGGCGGGCACGCTGCGCGGTGACATCGACGGCGCGATGGCGCGGCTTCCCGACGAGCAGCGCGAGGTCGTGATGCTCGTGCTGGTCGAAGGCTATGCCTATCGCGAGGCGGCGGAAATTCTCGAAGTACCGATCGGCACCGTTACCTCGCGCCTCGCCCGAGGACGCGAAAGCTTGATGTTTTATCTGGGAGAGGCGGCATGAGCTTTGACCCTCAGACCGTCGCTGCCTTCGTCGACGGCGAACTCGACGACCTGACCGCGCGCCGGATCGAGCGCGAGGCCGCAACCGACACCGCGCTCGCGGCGGAGATTGCCCGCCACCGCGCGCTCAAGGCACGGCTCACCGCGCATTATGCGCCTATTGCAGAAGAGGCGGTTCCCGATCGCTTGCGGTCGCTGCTTGCGGTCGACGACAAGATCGACGTCAGCCTGGTCGATCGCCGAGAAGCACGGCGCGCGCGCTTCAGCGGCATCCATTGGGGAGCGATTGCGGCATCGCTCGTGCTGGGCCTTACGATCGGATTGCGCCCGTGGATGCCCGCCGCCGATGTGGCGACCGAGGACGGCACGCTGATCGCCGCTGGCCCGCTCGCCAAGGCGCTCGACACGCAGCTTGCGTCGAACCAGCCCGGCGATGCGGCGGTGCGGATCGGCCTCAGCTTTGAGGACAACGCCGGCCGCTATTGCCGCACGTTCGAAGGCGAGGCGCTTGGCGGAATTGGCTGCCGCGAAGGCGGTCACTGGCAGCTGGAGCGGACCATGAGGGGACAGGCGAATGGCGATTACCGGCAAGCCTCATCTGACGAACTGGCGAGTGCGGCGGCGGCGATGATGCGGCACGGCGCGCTCGACGCGGCGGCCGAGCGCGCCGCGCGGGATGCAGGCTGGCTTTCCGGGCGCGCGCCTGGAAGCCGTTGAGTGCGGTCAGCACCAACAAGTCGTAGATAGCGGATGGCGACAAAACGACGGCTTTAACGCGTCGCCCATTCTTCCATATACCATTTTACGAAGGCCGGAATTCCGACGGACATGGGCGTTGTGGGGGCAAAGCCGAGATCTCGGTTAATGTCTTCGATGTCTGCAAATGTTTGATAAACATCACCATCTTGCATCGGCAACAGGTTTATCTCTGCTTTTCGACCGCACGCCTCTTCGATTGCGCTAATCAGCCCGGCTAATTGCTCTGGGCGATTGTTGCCGATGTTGTACAACCGATGAGGCGTTGCGAAGCCCCCCGGTTTTTCGCGATTATCGTCTTGGGGAGGATGGTCGAGCGCCAAGATGACGCCATTTACGATATCATCGATAAAAGTAAAATCGCGAAGCATGTCGCCATGGTTGTAAACGTCAATTGGATGGCCCTGCAGTACCGCCTCGGTGAACTTCCACACCGCCATATCTGGTCTGCCCCACGGCCCATATACGGTAAAGAAGCGCAGGCCTGTCTGCGGTATCCGGAACAGGTGGGCATAGGTTTCGCTCATCAGTTCATCGGCGCGCTTTGTCGCCGCATAGAGCGAAATCGGCGTATCGGCGCGATCGGAGACGCGGAAAGGCGTATCCGAACGCATTCCGTATACCGACGACGACGAGGCGTACACCAGATGCGAAATGGCCCGGTGGCGCGCCAGCTCCAGAATATTGAGGTGCCCTGACACATTCGAATGGATGTAGGCAGCGGGATTCTCAAGCGAGTAGCGCACGCCGGGTTGCGCGCCAAGGTGAACGATCCGGTCGATTGTCTCTGTCGAGAGCGCCCGCGAAAGTGCGTCCGCATCGCCAAAATCGACGTCCGAAAATGAGAAGGATTGACCATGGAGCGTCTTGAGCCGCGCGACCCGTGCGCGCTTGAGGTCGAGCGAATAATAGGGCGTGAAATTGTCTATTCCGACCACGCGCTCGCCGCGATCGAGCAAAGCGGCCGCGACATGCATCCCGATGAAACCAGCCGCACCCGTGATCAGCGTCGCCAAATCTCGTCCCCATTTTCTGCGCCGGCTTGCCGCAAGCCCGGCGATCTAGTTACCGGACGCGCCCTTTGGATCGGGCCGTCTTTCCTGCTCATAGCGAGGCAAAGGTAAATTCACAGCAACACCTGCATAATTGTTGCTGCCGGATGAGGCACGGGAACTGAAATATGGTGAGCCCTGCTGGGTTCGAACCAGCGACCTACTGATTAAAAGTTGCGCTCCATCACTTTCCTATGAATGCCGATCGTAGCCTATTCTTTCCGGGGGTGATGCCATTTCACACGGAAATTAGACGTTTATCAAAGAATAGGAAAGAAATGGCGATTGACAGATTCTAGTTGGCATATGACACTTCACCGTCCTACCTGCCGCCCTAGAATTGAGAGCAATGCCGAGTTTTCTTCTGACCGACCGCGCCGTTGGCGCCCTCCCGCAGCACCCCGCCAAGCAGGTGGACTACCGCGATACCGAAGTGCGCGGCTTCTTCGTCCGCGTCGGGGCTCGCCGTAAGACCTACATGATTCAAGGTGACCTTCGCAAAGACGGCAAGCGCTTTAGTGTAAAGCTTGCGATCGGTCCGGCCGGGGAATTTACGGCGAGGGAAGCGCGAGCGCGCGCCAAGACCCTGCTTGGGATGATACAGCAGGGAATTCATCCCAACCCCAAAGCGGCGATGCATGATACACGCAATGTACAGGGGCGCGGCCCGACCCTGCGCACCGCTTGGAAGAATTATCTCCAGAGCCACCTTATTCGGAAAGGCCGAAGCCAAAAGACGGTTAACAATTACGCCGATCACGTCGAGCGGTTGCTCAAGGACTGGCTGGACGTCCCGCTTGAGGTACTTGGCAACGACCCCGAGTTGGTCAAGGCGAAGCATGACCTGATCACCGAGGACAATGGGCCGTACATGGCAAATGGCTGCATGCGCACTTACCGCGCGATTTACCGGCATGCTCGTAAGACGGCGCGTCATCTGCCGTTCGAAAATCCGGTGTCCGGTGTCGATTGGAACAGAGAGAAGCGCCGCAACAGCGGCATGGGGGCGGCCGATATCAAAGGCTGGTTTGCAGACTTGGCGCATATCGAGAACCCGCTTCGACGTGAACTGCATTTGCTGATGCTGCTGTCGGGAAGCCGGCCAGATCCGATGAGGAAGATCGATCTAAAGCACATCGACCTCCGCGGTCGGGCATTGTTCGTGCCGACCCCGAAGGGTGGCGAGGAGAAAGCCTTTTGTATCCCGCTCTCTCGACAGATGATCTGTGCGATCATCCGCGCGATACGCCTCGGTCGCATCATGTATCCGAAGCGGCGAGACGGCTGGCTTTTCCCGGCTGACAGCGCGTCGGGGCACATCGTCGAGTATAAGGAAGACCGGTCGACCCTCGCTCACTGGGGCAATGATTTGAGGCAAACCTACCGAACAATCGGGCAGGCAATTGGCATTAGCCCGCTCGACATGCATCTGCTGATGAACCATTCGGTCCCCGATATTAACTCGGGCTACATCACGCGCAGCAAACTGCAGGCCCACCTCCTCGGTATTCAGCAACAGATATCTGACTTCCTGCTCGAGGTTGCAGCGCGCAAACCGGGGCAGTGGCCACTAGTGCCGTCGCGGTCACTTTTCGCACCAGTTCGCATTTCGACGAGCGGATGGGATGAAGAGTAGGCGAACTTGTGATGGCCATGAAGGTTGAGTGAGGCCTGGCTCCGGCTTTGCGCCCGCGTAACGCCATCCAAGGCCTGCCAGTTTCGCCGTTAAGCGGACGCGGAGATGGGAAGGCGGAACCCGTACTTGGCTTGGAGAAAGAATGATCGGGTGGGAGCCCGATTGAGACTATAGAACAATTTCCCGGTTTCCCGAGCGAAGGTAAATTCGATCTGCGAGCAAGCCCCCGCGTCGGCTCGCCGTGGTCCACAGCGTTGGAAATCTCCGCTGTCCCAATGACATTTCGAAACCAGAACAGGAGCTGTCCAGATGTCCGCTCAACGACCTGTCATCCACATTCTGTTGGCGATGATGACGCCAACCATTCTACTTCCACTAACCGCATCCCCTCTGCAGGCAAAATCGACAGCATCAATCCAGCGTGTTGAAGACAATCTGGCTGCGGCCGGCTTTATCGTGAAGCCAGCGAACACGCCCGAACGCGCCGCCATGCTGATGCGGCTGCCGGCGAACAAGTTCGTCCAGCGTATCGATGGTGACACGGTGACCTATGTCTATGCCGATCCGAAGGCCTGCGGGTGCCTTTATGTCGGCACGCAGGAGGCGTATGGCCAGTATCAGAAGGCCATGCAGGCCAAGAATCTGCTCGATCAGCAAGCGGATAATGCCTTGGCGTTTCGCGACGATGCCTGGAGTTGGGGCGCTTGGGGGCCCTGGGGCCCGCATTGGGGCTTTGGCTATTATGGCTGGTGAAGCAAGCCGATCGGCTGAGTGCAGTCGGAACCGGCGATTTCGACGGGCCACATCCACGGCTTGACGACCCCGTCCATTTATCTGCCTGTGCATGCGGGGAAACCCGATACCATGGTATCGATGGCGCTTGACTCTGTTACAGAGCATTCTGCCAATTCGCTCCTGATAGCGGCAATCGGTCTGTGGACGGCGGTGGGATTTGGGAAGAGCATCTAGCCTGCAGGACGGCGCGCAGCCTGAGGTACAGCTCTACGCGCTGGAAACAAGTGCGATGGCGCTGATGGAGGCGCTGCCGGGCCTCGTTGCGATGCTGGCGCCCGATGGCAGCGTGCAGCGGGTGAACCAGCAAATTCAGGAATATTGCGGGCAGACGCTCGACGAGCTTCGGAACTGGGGTACGAACGGGATCGTCCACCCCGACGACATGGCCCATGTCGGCGAGATATTCAGCCGGTCGATGGCGGCGGGTACGTCGTACGAGATCGAACAACGGCTCCGCCGGTTCGACGGCGTGTATCGCTGGTTCCAGAACCGCGGCCTTCCGATGCGCGCCGAGGACGGGCGGGTGATCGCCTGGTATGTGCTGTTGATCGACGTCGACGACCGGAAAAATACCGAACAGGCGTTGGCCGCCAGCGAGCATGAACTGCAGGTCACGATCGATTCCATTCCGGGCCTGGCTTGGACCGCGCGCACCGACGGTACCGGCGACTTCTTCAATCGCCATTACCTCGACTATACGGGGCTGTCGCATGACGAGCTCTGCGATTGGCAATGGACCCAAAGGATCCACCCCGACGATCTGGGTGCCATCACCGGAGGCTGGGAGGGCTTTCGGGACGCCGGGACGCCGGGTGTCGTCGAAGCGAGGATCGAGCGCTACGACGGCGTCTATCGCTGGTTTTCCTTCCACGCGAGCCCGCTCCGCGATCCTGCCGGGAACATCGTGAAATGGTATGGCGTCAACGTCGACATCGAAGACCGCAAACGCGCCGCGCTGATGCTCGCGGGCGAACGCGAGCTGCTCGAACTGATCGCTTCGGGCAAACCGCTCGATGCGATATTGGGCAAGCTTTGCGAAGTCGTCGAGCAGATACTGCCGTCCTGTCATTGCGAGGTCCGGACGATCGGCAGCGACGGTCGGACTTTCGAATATGGCGTGGCGCCGACGCTCACCGAAATGCTGGTCGGGGCGGTCACTGGGGCGGCGGTGGACCGGGCGATGTCGCCTTGCGGTATGGCCGTTCTCGATGTGCGTCAGGTAATTGTGGAGGATGTGGGCAGCGATTGGCGCTGGAAAGGCTCGCCTTTGCGGGATCGCTTGCAACTAAGCGATTTGCGTGCGGTGTGGAGCACGCCGATCCTCGCAGGCGAAGCGCGCGTGCTCGGCACGGTCTGCATCTACCGGCCGTTTGCCTCGACGCCGCAAGCCGACGATCAGGACATCATCGGGCGCGCCGTTCATATCGCGAGCATCGCAATCGAGCGCGCGCGCGACGACGAGGCTTTGCGGGCCGGCGCCGCTAGGCTGCGTGAAGCGCATCGACATCTCAGCCAGGCGCAGCGCCTCAGCCGGAGTGGAAGCTTTACGTCGGATATCGGAGGCGACACGCGTATTTGGTCCGAGGAATTATACGAAATCCTGGAATTCGAGCCGGGACGGGTGCCTACATTTGCCGCCTTCCGCGACATGATCCATCCCGAAGACGTCGCCCGATATGACGCGGCCTTTCGAACCGCGGTTATTGAGCGGAGCGAGTTCGATGAAGTCTTTCGAGTCGTCACGCCAAAGGGAAATGATAAATTCGTCCACGGAATTGCCCAATTCACGCCGGAGGGCGAAGGCGACGGGATCGTGATCGGTTCGATCCAGGACATCACCGACAGCAAACGGATCGAGAATGAACTGCGGCGAAGCGCGAACTATCTGGCGGCCGGCGAACGTGTCAGCATGTCGGGATCATTTGCCTGGGACATCGCGACCGACAAGATAGTCTATTCCGAACAATTTGCGCGGCTGAACGAATTCGACGATCGGGACGGGCTGACCGCCGACGATTTTCGCAGCCGCTTTCATCCCGACGACGTGCCGATTTTCGAGCGCGAGGTGGCGAAGCTGGTGAATGGGGCCGATCATATCGAATATGATCTGCGGCACCTGATGCCCGACGGGCGCGTCAAACATTATCACGTCTTCGCGCAAATGGTCGAACAGTCCGACGGCCGGAGGGAGTGCGTCGGTGCGGTGCAGGATGTCACGCGAAACCGGACCGCCGAGCAGGCGCTCGACAAGGTCCGGTCCGAGCTTGCCCATGTGACGCGGGTCATGACGCTGGGCGAATTGGCCGCATCGATCGCGCATGAGGTAAGCCAGCCGCTTTCGGGGATCATCACCAACACCAGCGCCTGCCTCCGTCTGCTGGGCGTCGAGCCGCCCAATGTGGAGGGGGCAAGGCGAACGGCCCAGCGGACGTTGCGCGACGGGAACCGGGCATCCGAGGTGCTCGCGCGGCTGAGGGCGCTCTTCAGCAAGCGGGATTTTGTCGTCGAGCCGTTGAATCTCAACGAGGCCGCGCTGGAGGTCCTCGCCATCTCGGCACACGACCTCCAGCGGCGAGGCATATTGGTGCTGACGGATTTTGACGAAGACCTTCCTTTGGTCGCCGGAGATCGCGTCCAGTTGCAGCAGGTCATCCTCAACCTGATCCTGAACGCGGCGGATGCGATGGAGGGTGTCGAGGGGAGGGCGCGGCGGCTGACGATCGCGACCAGCAAGGCGATGGGCATGGCGTGCCTGCGCATCGGGGACACGGGGCCCGGGCTGAGCGAGGAAGAAGCACGCCGGGTCTTCGATGCCTTCTTCACCACCAAGACGAACGGGATGGGGATCGGGCTTTCGGTCAGCCGCGCGATTGTCGAACGGCATGGCGGGAAGTTGCTCGCCTCCGCCAACGAGGATTTCGGCACGACATTCTCTTTCTCGGTTCCGCTTGCCGCATTGTCGGCGCCCGACACACGGCGAAACGGCTAAACTATGCAGCCGGGCAGAGACGAAGCGCGATTTGATCCTGTTCGCACGACTGCCGCAAGTCGCGCGAGACGGTTTGGTGTCCTCTGCGCATTCGTGGCGGTCATTCCGGGAGAGGCCGCGTTGGCGCAGGCAGCCGCAGATACTCAACCCTCCGAGATCGTCGTCACTGCCCAGAAGCGGGAGGAAGCGATTAACCGGGTGGGCATGTCGATCGATGCGATGCTGGGCGACGATCTCCGCGCCCGCGGCATCGACTCGGTGGCCGAACTCGACAAGATTGCGCCCGGTCTGACTTTTACCCAGACGCCGTTCGGTCCGCCGGTCCTGACGCTGCGCGGGGTGGGTTTCTATGATTCAGCGCTGGCCGCCACCCCGGCCGTCAGCCTCTACGTCGACGAGGCGCCGCTCGCCTTGCCCGTTTTCGCGCAGGTCGCGGTCTTCGATGTCGAGCGGGTCGAGATATTGAAGGGCCCGCAAGGCACATTGTTCGGCGAAAATTCGACCGGCGGCGCGATCAACTATGTCATCGCGCGCCCGACCGCGGATTTCTCCGCCGGCGGAACGGCAAGCTTCGGCCGCTTTTCGACCATCGAGGCCGAAGCCTATGTCAGCGGGCCGCTCACACCGACGCTGGGCGCGCGTCTTGCTGTACGAACGGTCCAGAGCGGCGACTGGCAGCGGAGCCACACGCGCAGCGACACGCTGGGCGAGACGCATCAGGGGGTGGCGCGGCTGCTTCTCGACTGGCAGCCATCCCCCGCCGTACGCCTGTCGCTGAACCTGAACGGCTGGCGCGATACGTCCGACAGCCAGGCGTTCCAGCTCACAGGGGTCGCGTGTACCGTGCCGCAGAAATGCGCGCCCGACCTGCTGGTTTATCCGCTCGCCCCGGAAAATGCGCGCGCAGCCGATTGGGATGCGGGTTCGCCCATGAAGGTCGACGACAGTTTCGGGCAGGCGGTGCTGCGGGCCGACGTCGAGATCGGTTCGGGCCTGCGGCTGACCTCGATCAGCGGATACCAGCGCCTCAGCCAGGACAAGTTCATCGATGCCGACGCGACCGCCTTGCTGCTCAACAGCTTTCGTCAGGAGGGGCACGCGAAAACTTTCAACCAGGAACTGCGGCTGGCGGGGGACAGTGGCACGGTCGACTGGATATTGGGGGGCTATTATTCGTCGATCGACGTTCGCGAACATTTTTCGGGCCGGACCGATTTCGTTTCGGCCAACGAACCGCTGCCGGGTCTCTTTCCGCCGTTCCCGACGTCGGAGGGGCGCTACACATTCAGGACGCGCAGCTACGCCGGTTTCGCCCATCTCGAATATGCGCTGACCGAACGGCTGAAGCTCAGCGCCGGGCTTCGATACACGCGGTCGGCCCAGCGTTTCGCGGCCTGCACCGGAACGGGAGAGGACCCCACGCTTGGCCGCCTCTTCGCCTATCTGGGGGCGATGGCACGCGGCGAATTGCCTGTTGTTCCGCCGCCGCCCGAGTGCATCCAGTTCGACAAGGACACGTTGGAGCAGAAGGAAAGCCGCGATCGCCTCGCCGAGGACAATATCTCCTATCGCCTCGGGCTCGACTATCGCACGCGCGGCGACACGCTGCTCTACGCCAATCTCAGCAAGGGCTATAAGTCGGGCAGCTTTTCGAATGTTCCGGCATCCAATTCGATCCAGTTCGAACCCGCCCGGCAGGAATCGGTGCTGGCCGTCGAAGCGGGTATCAAGGCACCGCTCGCGGCGGGCGCGACGCGGATCGAGGGTGCGGTCTTCTGGTACGACTATCGCAACAAGCAGCTCCGCGGGCGGATCCTCGATCCCTTTTTCGGGGCGCTGGAAACATTGGTGAACATACCGCAGTCGCGGGTCCGCGGCGCGGAGCTCGGCATCAGCTCAAGGCCGTTGGCGGGCCTGACGCTGAGCGCGTCGGCAACGTGGGTCGACAGCCGGGTGGACGAATTCACCGGCATCACGCCGACCGGCCAGACGCGCGATTTCCGCAACTCATCCTTTCCCTACGCCCCGCGATGGCAGGCGGTCGCCGACGCACAATATGAATGGTCGCCGACGAGCCGGCACCGTGCTTTCGTCGGGGCGAACATCAACTGGCACGGCGAAACCTGGGCCGCGCTGGGCGAAGACGACGCCTATCGGCTCCGGCCCTATCTGACGCTCGACCTACGCGCCGGGTTCGGGCCAGCGAGCGGTCGTTGGCAAATCGCGGCTTACGCGCAGAACGTCACGAACCGATATTATTGGAACAATATATTCCAATATATCGACACGCGGTTCCGGATCGCCGCGCGTCCGGCAACTTATGGCCTGCGATTTTCGGTTCGCTATTAGGTTCGGCTAGCAGGCGGCGGGCCGTTGCGCGCCGTCGGCATGGCAGCGCGGATCGTCTTCCTCGTCCAGATATTCGATACCGAGCGGCCCGGTGCCGGTGACCTGGGTGATATATTCGCCCGACTGCGCCCAATGGAAGTGGGGCGTGTCGCGCGGCAGGATGATGACGCTTCCCGGGCCAAAGGTCTGGAGCTTGGCGGGGTCGAAGCTCGTCCCGAAACCGATGTAGAAGACCCCCGAAATCACCGTGTAGATCCGGTCCTCCGGGTGGATATGCGGCATCAGCTTGACCCCGCCAGGCACCTTGACGCGGACCACATAGGACGCGTGCTTGGCGGGATCGCCGACGACCTTTCCGAGCTCGGCGCCCGGCGGAAACGCGGCGAAGGGTTCGAAGCGGATATCCTCGGATCGCGCCGATCCGATCGCCGTCGGGGACAGGCTCTGCGCCGATGCGGATGTCACAGAACACATGATGCAGGCGATGGCGATCGTGATGGAGGACGAGCGGCGCATCGATGCTCAGGCGGCGCCTGCGACAGGAGCCGCCATCGCCGTCAGCAGCTTGACCAGCGCTTCGGCGCCCGCCGTCGACGAGGCAGGGTTCTGCCCGGTGATGAGCCGGCCGTCGGTGATGGCAAAGCTTTCCCAGTCGGCGGCCTTTTCGTACAGGCCGCCGAGGCGGACGAGTTCATCCTCGACGAGGAAGGGGACGACCTCGGTCAGGCCGACGGCCTCTTCTTCGCTGTTTGCAAAGCCGGTCACGCGCTTGCCCTTCACCAGCGGCTGGCCGTCGATCGTCACGCGGTGCAGCACGCCCGGCGCATGGCAGACGGCGGCGACGGGCTTGCCGGCATTGTAGAAAGCCTCGATCAGCGCGATGGAATCGGGGTTGTCGGCGAGGTCCCACATCGGGCCGTGGCCGCCGGGATAGAAGATCGCGTCATAATCTTCGGCGCGGGCATCTTTCAGCTTGCCGGTGTTCGCAAAGACCTTTTTCGCATCGGCATCCTGTTTGAAGCGCGTCATTGCAGATGTCTGGTTTTCGGGCAGGTCGCTCTTTGGGTCGACCGGCGGCTGGCCGCCCTTGGGCGAGACGAGCGTGAGGTCCACGCCCGCATCGCGGAACACATAATAGGGGGCGGCACCCTCCTCGAGCCAGAAGCCCGTCTTGCGCCCCGTGTCGCCGAGCGTGTCGTGCGAGGTGAAAACCATCAAGATGCGCATCGTGCTGCTCCTTCGCTGCTGGATGGCTGATGAGGTAACATCGATGGGGCGCGGCGGCAGTCAGACGTTGGTATCGCCAAGACCATCGTATCGGGTGCGCGGTATCGAGTCCGTCGAGAATTGTCGTCGCAGCCGAGGCGATGTCGGACGATTTTAGCTCTCCGCGCTGTCCACGAAACGGCCGAGTTCGCGTTCGACGTCGGAGCGGGTCTGGAGGCCCATGCCGATCAGCCGCGCCATGCGTTCGCGCGTTGCCGGGCGTGCCGTCGAGACGAAGAATTGGTCGAGCGCGGGCGGGAAAACGCTGTCATCGGGCAGCGAGAGCTGATCAACGAACCGCTTTGTCTCGGCGAACGCATATTTTTCGAAGCCGGCGAGGCGGCGGGCGAAGCGGTCGACGAACCAGTCGAGTTCGGCGTCGGGTATGGCGCGGTTGATATAGCCGTAGCGTTCGGCGAGCTCGGCGGGGAAATCGTCGGCGCCAAGCACGACTTCGAGCGCCCGGCCGCGACCGATCAAATGCGCGAGCCGTGCCATCGGATTGGCTCCGGGGACGGCGCCGACGCCCACCTCGAACTGGCCGAGGATCGCCTTTTCGAGGCTCGCGAATCGCATGTCGCAGGCGAGCGCGAACTCGCTGCCCGCCCCGCGCGCGCGACCGCGGATCATCGCGATCGAGGTGGCGGGCGCGCGGCTGAGCCGCGCGAGAACGTCGAGCCAGGGATGCATGCCGGTGGGGCCCTTCGGCATCGCTGCAGTCCGGGCCTTGTCCACCAGCACGTCGTAGTGGGCGAGGAAATAGTCGGGGTCTTCGCTGGCGAAGACGACGACCTTGACGTCGGGGTCCGTCTCCAGCCGCGTAATCAACTGGTCAAGCTCGCCGATCGTGTCGGGGTCGATCATGTTGATCGGCGGGTTCGAAAAGGTCGCGCGCCAATAGCCGGGCGCGGGATATTCGAGGCGAATCTGCCGGGTCATGTTCTGGCTCATTGCGCTGCGAGCACATTCCAGACGCCCGATGCTGCCGTTGCCTCGACGACCGGGAGGGCGTCCGCAGCGGGAAAATGGACCACGGCGAAATTCCCGCGTCGGGTGAACGACCAGCGGACGGCGCCGCCGATCTCCTGCACGAGCGAACGGACGAGCCGTTGTCCGCGGCCGGGCGCGTTGTCCATTTCGGACCGGCCGCTGTCGCTGATGAGACAGAGGATGTGGCTGCTTTCGTCGGTGATCCGAACATCGATCAGCCCCGGCTTGCCCTTGAGCCCGTGCCGGGCCGCGTTGCGGAGCAGCTCGGCCACGATCAGTCCGATCCGCCAGCCGCGATCGGCGGGCACCCAGATGTCGTCGGCCTTCAGGATCAGATGGATGTTGCGATCGGAGAGGGTCGCGCGGGTATATGCGCCGCAGATCGCCGCGATATGGTCGGCAAGATTGACCGCGGTGTCGATGGCTGGTGCCGACAATGCGCGATGCGCTTCGGCGTGATCGCGGAGGCGGTCCGCGACGCCCCGCAACGTGTCGCGCGCGCTGCCGGCGGCGCGAGCGGCGGCGATCGAAAGCATCGCGATCGCTTCGGCATATTCGTTGATGACGCGGTGGTTGATCTCTTCGACCAGATTGAGCGACGCGGGGAGCGCGCCCGTATCATTTATCGCAAAACCATGTTCCAGCATGACCGGCCTCCTGCGTTGCTCGTCGCAGGGATTAGGTCAGGAAAGCCTCATTCGCGCCATTGAACCTTGGTGTAGCGCATACCTTTGTATCAGTTGGTCCGGCTATCCCGTGGCGGCGGCATCTCGAGGTCGAGCCGCTCGCTCATCTTGACGAGGTCGGCGAAGGATCCCGCCGACATTTTCTCCATGACGCGTCCGCGGTGCGCCTTGACCGTGATTTCGCTGATACCGAGTTCCCAGCCGACCTGCTTGTTGAGCAGGCCCGAGACGACCAGCGCCATCACCTGCCGCTCGCGCGGACTGAGCGACGCGTAGCAACGCTGGACGCCATCGAGATCGGCTTTCTCTTCGACGGCGGTGCGGCTCGCCTCGACCGCACGCTCGACGGCGGACAACAGCACATCCTCGTTCAGCGGCTTGGTCAGGAACTCGGCCGCGCCCGCCTTCATCGCGCGCACCGTCATCGGAATGTCGCCATAGCCCGTGATGAAGATGATCGGCATTTCGGGGCGGTCGCCCGCGATGCGCTCCTGAATGTCGAGACCGTTGAGATCGGGCAGGCTGACGTCGAGGATCAGGCACGCCGGGCCCGGTGGGGGCGTCCATGCCAGAAATTCGGTCGCCGAACCAAAGCCGCGCACTTTCATGCCGGCAGCGTCGAGCAGCGCTTCAAGCCCTTCACGTGTCGAGAGGTCGTCATCGACGACGATCACCATGGGGCGGGTGTCCAGCATGGCGTGCGGTCCATTCCTGAGGGTGGTGCTGTAATTTAACATGGCGGCCTCCACTATGCATCGGGGTTTTTCCGGGCGAGCGCGGTACGCACCGCATCGACGATCGCGCTCTCGCTGAATGGCTTGACGAGGCAGGCAACCGCACCGCTTCGCAGCAACACCGGCCAGATGCCGTCGTGCGAATGGGCGGTGATGAAGACGATCGGAAGGTTTCGTTCCTGCCGGATCAATTCCTGTTGCAGTTCGGGGCCGGTCATTTCGGGCATGGCGACGTCGAGCACGAGGCAGCCGACCTCATGCGCATCGTCGAAGCCCAGAAAGTCGGCCGCCGACGAGAAGGCCCGGGTTCGGAATCCAAAGGATTCCAACAGGTCGGGAAGCGATTCCCGAACCGATTCATCGTCATCCACGACCGCGATTATCTTGTCATTCAACATGTCTTTTCCTTGTGGTCCCTCAGTGCCTCCATTCTCAATTTATCGTGATGACGTTCATCTCCCTCTCCAGTCCCCGCTCGTGGATCGGCATGGCGAAGGCGAACGTCGCGCCATGCCCGTCGTTGCGGGCGGCGGTCAGGCGCCCGCCGTGGTTCTCGATGATTGAACGGCTGATCGCGAGCCCGACCCCCATGCCGTGCGGCTTTGTCGTGTAAAAGGCATCGAAGAGCTTGTCGGCGCTCTGATCGTCGAGCCCGATCCCGGAATCGCGAACCGCCAGCCTGACGCCGTTTTGCTCTGTCTCGGCGGTTGACAGGAGCAGGCTTCGCGAGCGGTCGTTCACCTCGCTCATCGCGTCGAGTGCGTTGAGGACCAGGTTGAGCACGACCTGCTGGATCTGCACGCGGTCGCCCATCACCAACGGCGTGCCCGCCATGAAATCATGCCGGAGTATCGCGCCGCCGCTCCGAATTTCGGTGTTGCAGAGGGCAAGAACCTCGCGGACCGCATCATGTAGGTCGACGGGCTCGAAACGATGGGGATCGGCGGCAAACATCGCGCGCAGGCGCTTGATGACCTCCGACGCACGATTGCCGTCGCGGATCGTGCGCTCGGCGGTCGCGCGCGCCTTGTCGATATCGGGCGGATCGGCTGCGAGCAGGCGAAGGCAGGCGCTGCTGTTGGTGATGATGCCCGACAAGGGCTGGTTTACTTCATGCGCGATCGAGGCGGTGAGGGCGCCGAGGGTGGACACGCGTGCCAGATGGGTGAGTTCCGAGCGCGCGCGGTCGAGCGCCTCCTCGGTCAGTTTACGGGCCGTGACGTCCTGTATCGCGCCCATGAATATGGGGCGGTCGACAATATGCTCCATCCGGCGCCCGACGACATGGGCATATTTGGTTTTGCCGCTTGCCGGGACAAGACGGAAAGCGAGCTCGAAATCGTCACCGCCTGCGGCTTCGGCAAGCAGTGTCTCGACTTCCGGCAGATCGTCGGGATGAACCGCCGCGATTATCTTCTCGAGCGTGATCTCGGACGCGGGATCGAATTCGAAAATGCGGTAATTTTCTTCCGACCAGATATGCTCGTTTCGCTCGACGTCCCAGGTGAAGCTGGCGGTGAGCGTCAGCCGCTGCGTTTCGACGAGAAAACGGTTGGTGCGTTGCAGGTCCTCGCTGGTTTGCTTTAACGCTGCATCTGCCTGCGTTCGCTCGATCGCCAGCGACGCGATGTTGACGAAACGGTCGACCAGCCTTTGCTCGAGCGACGTCGGACCGGCGGCCGTCTGTTTATAGAGTGCAAAGACGCCGATCACCTGGCCGGCACTCGACGGTATCGGCGTCGACCAGCAGGATCGAAACCCGATCGATTCCATGAGCGGCGGCCAGGACGAGCCCTCCCAACGCTGATCGGTCAACGGATTCGATGTAATGATTGGCGTGTTACTCATCGCTGCGAGCGAGCAGGGGCCATATCCGGGGTCGATGGCCTTTCCGTCGAAAAGCCGATTGTAGCTGTCGGGCAGGCTCGGCCCGGCACCGGGCCGGAAGCAAAGTGCGTCGCTGTCGACGCCGAGCACGCTGCAGATCGAGCCGGGTGAAATCTCCTCCACCACCTTGCAAAGCGCATCGAGGACCTCTCCAAGAACACGACCCTGCGCAACCATACGGAGGAGTTCGACCTCTCCGGTCAACAGATGCTCGGCCTTCTTCAGATCATCGATATCGTTACGGATGGAAACATATCGTACAACGTTCCCAGCGGCGTCTGTTGAAGGGACGATGATCGATTGGAACCACCGGTACAGTCCATCCTTGCCCAGCAAGCGCCCCTGGTTGACATAAGGTGGGCCGCCAGCGAGCATCTCTCCGAGCATTTGGAGGCCGGGACCGATATCGTCAGGATGGACGACCTGCGTCGTACGCCATTTGGTCAAGTCTTCGAAGCTCTGACCATAATAGGCGAAGCCGTGGTCGTTCACATATTCGACCTCGCAGCGCGGGTCGAGAAACACCATATGCACCGGAATATTCTTGATGAAGCGGCGAAGCCGCTGTTCCGAGGCGCTGCCATGTATCGTGTCGGAACGTGCCTCGTCGGCAAATGATGCAATGCCGCACCAGCGGTTTTCGCCATCGTCCATCGGCGCAAAGCGAAGCAGGAACCAGCGATATTCTCCGTCGGCGCGTTGCAGCCGCACCTCGATTTCGCCTTGGCCGGCGGCTTCATGCGCCGATCGAAAAGTCGATTGAAACATCGCAATGTCGGCAGGATGAATCACCGATTCCAGCCCTTCCTGCCGAAGTCTCTCCAATGTTCGGCCCGTGTATTCGAGCCAGCGATTATTCACATAGTCGATGCCGTCATCGGCGTTCATGGTCCAAACCAAGCCCGGCAACGCGTCCATCACGCGGCTGAAGTCGGTTTTCATCGATGCACTTCCTGCCCGCTACGCCGCAAGGATGATGCAAACCCCGCCCAGCGTCCATTGATACTTTGGTGTCGGTGAAACCTAATTTCGCAGCGGCGATAGATATTTGGCCATGCCGGCATCTCCACCCCGATACCAACGTGTCACCATACCATCGTCCAATGGCAAGGCGCCAAGGCCTACCCCCATTCTCTGCCCCGAACGCCGAATATTCGCGGCGAAGGAGGAATGATGATCATGCCCGATAACGCGCCCAAATCCCGTCGAAGCTTCCTTGCGGCAACAGCGACCCTCGCGACGGGGGCGGCAGGGCTCGCCGCGGCCGGGAAGGCCAGCGCCGCGCTGCAACTCGTGTCCGGCAGCCGCGACGGTGGCGGCGGAGATATGACGATCCGTCCATACCGGATTGCGGTACCCGACGCCGTACTCGACGATCTCAAGGATCGCATCGCGCGAACGCGCTGGCCCGAAAAGGAAACCGTCGCCGACCGCAGCCAGGGGGCGCAGCTGGGCAAGATCCGCGCGCTCGTCGACCGCTGGGCGAACGGATATGACTGGCGCAAGTCCGAGGCGCGCCTCAACGCGCTGCCGCAATTCATCACTGCGATAGACGGGCTCGACATTCAGTTCATCCATGTGCGCTCGAAGCACAAGAACGCGCTGCCGCTGATCATGACGCACGGCTGGCCGGGCTCGCCCTTCGAACTGCTCAAGGTCATCGAGCCGCTCACCAACCCCACCGCACATGGCGGGACGGCGAACGACGCCTTCCACCTCGTGATCCCGACCTATCCGGGTTACGGCTTTTCGGAGAAGCCCGCCGAGCCGAGTTGGGGACCCGACCATGTCGCGCGCGCCTGGCACCAGTTGATGCTGCGGCTCGGCTATCCGCGCTACGTCTCGCAAGGCGGCGACTGGGGCGCGATCATCTCGGAGGTCCTTGCGGTGCAGGCCCCCGACGGGCTGCTTGGCATCCACGTCAATATGCCCGGAACGATGCCGCCCGAAGTGCTGAAGATGGTCCGCAATTTCGAGCCGGTCCCGGACAGCTTCTCCGCCGAAGAGAAGCGCGCCTATGCCGGGCTGCTGCGCTTCTACAAATCGGGTTTCGGATATGCCGACATCATGAACACGCGGCCGCAGACGATCGGTTATGCGCTCGCGGACTCGCCGGTTGCGATGGCGGCTTATTATTACGACAAGATTGCCGACTGGACCGACAGCGGGGGCGAGCCCGAACGGGTCGTCACGCTCGACGAGATGCTCGACAATATCACCCTCTATTGGGTGACGAACAGCGGCACATCGACCTCGCGTTCCTATTGGGACGCGGCGCAGGGTGGGGGCGGGCCGTTCAACGCCTTCGACATCGTCAAGGTGCCCGTCGCGGTCAGCGTCTTCCCCGGCGAAATCTATCAGGCGCCGCGCAGCTGGGGCGAAAAATGCTTCCGCAACCTCATCTATTGGAACGAGGCGCCGAAGGGCGGGCATTTCGCGGCGTGGGAACAGCCCGAGATATTCTCGCGCGAAATCCGGGCTGCATTTCGTTCGCTGCGCGGCTGAGCGGCACTCGACCCGCTCGTCCGGCTGGCCTAGCATGATCCCCGACACTCCAATCTTGCGGGCGGACCATGGATCGCATCGACGCGATGAAAATCTTTGTGACGGCGGTCGACGAGGGGAGCCTTGCGGGCGCGGCGCGGCGTTTGCGCCGCTCGCCCACCGCCGTCAGCCGCGCGATCGCGTCGCTCGAGGCGCATATCGGTGCCGAACTGCTCCACCGCACGACGCGCAGCATCCGCCTGAGCGAAGCGGGGCAGCATTATGCCGCCTCGTGCCGGCGCATCCTTGCCGAACTGGAGGAGGCCGACCTGCTCGCGGGCGGCGAACGGTCGGCGCCACGCGGCATGTTGACGCTGTCGGCCCCGCCGATCAGCGGCGAGGAAGTGCTGCGGCCGATCCTCGACGAATTTCTCGGAGCCTATCCGCTAGTGTCGGCGCGCCTGCTGCTGGTCGACCGGTCGGTGCATCTGGTGGACGAGGGGGTCGATATAGCCCTGCGTGTCGGCCAGCTTCCCGACTCCTCGCTGGTCGCGACGCGCGTCGGCGACGGGGTGCGGCGGGTGATCGTCGCGTCTCCGCGCTATCTTTGCGAACATCCGCCGATCGAGGAGCCTGCGGATATTGCGGGGCATCAGATCGTCTCGCTCACCCATTTCGGCATCGAGTCCTGGGGGTTCGGCAGCGGCGCGGCGGCGCGCACGGTCCATTTCACCCCGCGGCTGGTCGTGAACACCGTCCGTGCGGCGGTCGGTTCGGCGGTTGCCGGGCGCGGGCTGACGCGCGTCTATTCTTATCATGTCGCGCGCGAGGTGAAGGACGGGGTGCTGAATATCCTGTTGCCCGAAGCCGAACCGGTACCGCAACCGGTGCACCTGTTGGCACCCGGCGGCAGGATGGGCGTGCCCAAGGTGCGCGCCTTCGTCGATTTCGCGACCCCGCGGCTGCGCGCGGCTTTCGCGCGGCTCGCGATCGACGCGCGCGAGCTCTAGCCGAAACATTATCCCGATATCCGGCAGAATGTCTGCCGAATTTGGCAGATTATATCCCAATACCGCTAGCCCTACCTTGCTCCCGTCGGCGCATGGCGCGCCACACGGGCGAGCCTTTCTCGACCCGTCGTCACTCAAGCAAAGGTCCAATATCATGAGCAATGCACAGAAAGTCGCCGTCATTACCGGCGCATCACAGGGTATCGGCGCCGCACTCGTCGACGCCTATCTCGACCGCGGCTATCGCGTCGTCGCGACCTCGCGTTCGATCCAGCCGTCGAGCAATCCCGACGTGCTGACGATCGCCGGCGACATCGGCGATCCCGAAACCGGCGCGCGCGTGATCGCCGCCGCGCTCGAACATTTCGGCCGTGTCGACACGCTGGTCAACAACGCCGGCATCTTCGTCGCGAGCCCCTTCACCGTTTATAGCGCCGGTCAATATGCCAGCGTCGTGTCGACCAACCTCAACGGCTTTTTCTACATCACGCAGGCCGCGGTCGCGGCGATGGAAGCGGCGGGGCGCGGCCATGTCGTCAGCATCACGACCAGCCTTGTCGATCATGCCAATTCGAACGTCCCGTCGGTGCTCGCTTCGCTCTCTAAGGGCGGCATCAATGCGGCGACCAAGAGCCTCGCGATCGAATATGCGAAGCGCGGCATCCGCGTGAACGCCGTGTCGCCGGGCATCATCAAGACCCCGATGCACGCCCCCGAAACGCATGAGTTCCTCTCGGCGCTGCACCCGGTCGGCCATATGGGCGAGACGTCGGACATCGTCGATGCCGTCCTCTTCCTCGAAAACGCGCCCTTCGTGACGGGCGAGATCCTGCACGTCGATGGCGGCCAGTCGGCCGGCCATTAATCCGTTCAGCCAAGGAGAAAGACCATGCCTATCATCACTGTCCAACTGACCCGTGAGGGCACCGAACCCGGTGTCGATCATGTGACCGCGGAACAGAAAGCCGCGATCTACAAGGGGATGAGCCAAGTCCTGCTCGATGTGCTCGGAAAGCCGCTCGACTGGACATGGGTTATCTTCCAGGAAGTCGAGATGGAAGATTGGGGCTGGGGCGGTATGCCCGTCGCCGAGTATCGCAAGAAGCTCGCGGCAGCCTCCGGCTGAACCTTTCGACCTTGGAGACGATGATGAACACCCGCCATCTTACCAGCTTGCTCGGCATCGAATTGCCGATCATCCAGGCACCGATGGCGGGTGTCTCGTCGCCAGCCATGGCTGCTGCGGTCAGCAATGCGGGCGCGCTCGGTTCGATCGGGGTCGGCGCGACCGATGCCGAGGGCGCGCGCGCGATGATCGCCGCGGTCCGCGAGCGAAGTGCGAGGCCCTTCAACGTCAATCTCTTCTGCCACGCGCCCGCCGTTGCCGATGCGGCGATCGAAGCGGCGTGGATTGCTCGCCTTGCGCCGCTGTTCGCCGAATTCGGCGTGGATGCGCCCCATGTGCTGGGCGAAATCTATCGCAGCTTCGTCGCCGACGAAGCGATGCTGCAAATGCTTCTGGCCGAAAGGCCTGCGGTCGTCAGTTTTCATTTCGGTCTGCCTTCCGAATCCGCGATCCGGGCGCTGCGCGACGCCGGCATCCTGTTGCTCGCATCCGCGACCAACCTTGACGAAGCGCGGATTGCGGCGGCCGCCGGGGTTGATGCCGTCGTTGCGCAGGGATGGGAGGCTGGCGGGCATCGCGGCGTTTTCGATCCCGACGCGCCCGACGACCGGCTCGGCACAATGGCGCTCACGCGGCTGCTCGTCGATGCGATCGATCTTCCGGTGATCGCGGCGGGCGGTATCATGGATGGTGCGGGCATTGCCGCCGTACTGGACCTGGGCGCCGCGGCGGCGCAACTCGGCACCGCCTTTATCGCCTGCGACGAAAGCCTGGCCGATGCCGGCTATCGCGCCGCGCTGGCGAGCGACGCGGCGCTGCATACGCAAATGGTGCGCGCGGTGTCGGGGCGTCCGGCGCGCATATTGGCAAACCGGTTCGCCGCGCTCGATGGCCAAGTTTCGACGACGCAGATCCCGGCCTACCCGATCGCCTATGACCTTGGCAAAGCGCTGCACGCCGCGGCCAAGTCGCGCGGCGAATATGGCTTTGGTGCGCAGTGGGCTGGGCAGGGGGCGCCGATGGCGCGCGCCATGCCCGCCGCGGACCTCATCGCAACGCTGGCTGCCGAGATGACAGCGGCCCGGAACCCGTGACAGGAGCTGACAATATGGACGATTTCGGCGAAGCCTTTGCCGCGCTCGGCGATCTGCGCGGGCGCCCGCTGTTCGTGATGAAGGTCGGTGTCGACCATATCCATGCGATCGGCGGACCAGCCGGAATCGATCGGCGCGTCGGCGAGATGGTCGCGGGGCGTTTCGCGGGCGAACGCCTGTCGGGCGATGTCCTGACCGGCGGCGCCGACTGGCAGATCGTGCGCGCCGACGGGGCCGTCCTGCTCGACGCGCGCGTCGTGCTGCGCACCGACGACGGCGCCGAGATCGCGATGGAATATACCGGGATCCGGACCGGTCCCGCCGATGTCATTGCGCAACTGGGGCGTGGTGAGCCGGTCGATCCGGCCGACTATTATTTCCGCATCGCGCCGCGCTTTTCCGCGTCCGATCCGAGATACGAGTGGCTGAACCGCATTATGGCGGTCGGCATCGGTCACCGGCTGCCCGAGGGGCCGGTCTATAGCGTGTTCGAGATTGCCTGAGCGCAGCGCCGCGGGCTATCCCCGCCAAACCAGCCCTTCTGGCGCGCCGCGGCCGAGCCGGTCGGGGAGCGTCTCGCCGGTGGCGACGAATTCGAGCGAGCCACTGTTGATGCAATAGCGCAGCCCCGTGGGCGGCGGCCCGTCGGGGAAGACATGCCCCTGATGCGATCCGCAGCGCGCGCAGACGATCTCGGCACGGACCATGCCGTAGCGCCTGTCTTCGATCGTCTGGAGATGGTCGGCGCTGAACGGCGTCGTGAAGCTCGGCCAGCCGGTGCCGCTTTCGAACTTGGCGCCCGCCCTGAACAGCGGCAGGCCGCAGAGGCGGCAGCAATAGACGCCCTCGCGCTTTTCATAGAGGAAGAGGCCGCAAAAGGGCGCTTCCTCGCCATGGTCGAGGAGGAGGCTGCGCTCCTCATTGGTCAGCGCGGCGGCGAGGTCGTGCCGTTGCTGCCGTGTCGGCGGCGCCAGGTCGAAGTCTTCAGCCACGCGTGACGTCCAGCACCGCCTGCGCAAAGGCTTGCGGCGTTTCCTGCGGCAGATTGTGGCCGATGCCGCCGCCGATGTCGCGATGCTCATAGCGGCCCGTGAACTTGGCGCGATAGGCGGCGGGCGGCGGGTGCGGCGCGCCATTGGCGTCGCCTTCCATCGTGATCGTCGGGACGCCGATCGTCGGTGCGGCCGCGATCTGGCGGTCGAGGTCGGCGTAGCGCGCTTCGCCCTCGGCGAGGCCCAGCCGCCAGCGATAATTATGGATCACGATGTCGACATGGTCGGGATTGTCGAAGGACGCTGCGCTGCGCGCGTAGGTGGCTTCCTCGAAATTCCATTGGGGCGAGGCGAGCTTCCAGATCAGCCGGTTGAAATCCTTGCGGTTCTTGTCGTAGCCGAGGCGGCCGCGCTCGGTCGCGAAATAATATTGATACCACCATTGCAGTTCGGCCTCGGGCGGCAGCGGCGCCTTGCCAGCTTCCTGCCCGGCAACAAGATAGCCGCTCACCGCGACGAGGCCAGTCGTGCGTTCGGGCCAGATCGCCGCGACGATATCGGCGGTACGGGCGCCCCAGTCGAAGCCTGCCAGCACAGCGCGCTTGACCTTCAGCGCGTCCATGAAGTCGATCAGGTCCTGCGCCAGCGCGGCGGGCTGCCCGTTGCGCAGGCTGTCGGCTGACAGGAAGCGCGTCGGGCCATAGCCGCGCAGATAGGGGATGAGGACGCGGTACCCCTTCGCGACCAGCAGCGGCGCAACATCGACGAAGCTGTAGATGTCATAGGGCCAGCCGTGCAGCAGGATCGCGACCGGGCCTTTGGCGGGCCCCATGTCGATATAAGAAATGTTGAGGAGCCCGGCGTCGACGCTCCTGAGCGGTGGGAAGCCGGCACTTGCCGCGATTGCGGGCTGCGGGAGCGCACCGGCGGTAGCAAGCCCAAGTCCTAACTGCGCGGCGACGGCAACGCCGGTGATGCCGAGGAATTGCCGGCGGTCGGACAGGCCTTGTTCTAAAACGGGAAGCTGCATGTCTTATACCCCTTTTTTCTGGGCCGGTCGGGCCGGATGTGGGACGCGGACGGACTGGGCCGGGGGAGGGAGTGGAGTCCGTCCGCGTCCTCTGCCCGGCGCGGTCAGCGGCGCCACACCGGGAATTCGTGTCAATCAGGCGTTCGGTTACGCGAATGTCCGACGCAGCCAACATTGCGCAAGAAAATGCGCAGATCGATTATACGTTTGTGTTGTCGACACCATCGTATCGATAGCGACTGCTGGCTTTCCGCCGATGACCATGCGCCGACACCAAAGTTCAATACTGGTGCTGGCGGCCGCAACCTATCTCGCTTCGCAGGCTCGGTGCGCGGATCGCTCCCGCCGTTCGTGCGACGATGCCGCTCCCCCTCCGGTAAAGGATAGAGACATGGCCAACCCCGAAATCGTCGATTCCAGCTTCACTGCGATCATCAACGCACCGATCGACAAGATCGACCTGCCCGCCTGGGCCTTTTCGCTGCCTGAACATGAATATCAGGGCTGCTCGCCCGCGCATGTCGCCGCCGGCGCCACCACCGCGCCCGACGGCCGACGGATGTCGATCAATGTCGAGATCATCGGCGGGACGCTGATGGTCCAGCATTATATCGAAACGCTCGCTGAGAAGGACCATCTGGTACTGGAATCGGTGTCGGACATTTTTCCGCCCGCGGGCCGCACGACGATCCACGTCAAATGGGAACTCAGCGTCAAGGATCTGGGCGACGGCCGCTGCGAGTTCGTCAATCATGTGCAGACGCACGCGACCGATGAATTCCTGAGCTATCTCGATCGGCAAGGCATCCCGTTCGAAGCCTTCGCGGCGCAGCGCAAGCCGATGTCGCTCGCGCACAACGCCGGCGAGACGCCGCTCTTCGCCGAAAGCATCGAACGCTTCGCGCTGCGCGGTTGAGGGAGAGCGGCCATGGCATTGCCGACCTACAAACGGGCATCGACGGCGTTGCTGTTCATCGACCCCTATAATGATTTCCTTTCCGAAGGCGGAAAGGCGTGGCCGCGCGTCGGGCCGATCGCCGAGGAGATCGGTCTGCTCGACAATTTGCGCGCGATCGTGAAAGCCATCCGCGCTGCGAACATCCGGGTCTTCATTGCGCCGCATCGGCGCTGGGAACCCGGCGATTATGAGGATTGGGATCACCCCAACCCGACGCAGATCGGGATCATGAGCCGCCACAGCTTTGCCCGCGGCGAATGGGGCGGCGAATGGCATCCCGACTTCGCGCCGCAACCCGGCGATATCATCGCCAAGGAACATTGGGCGCAGAGCGGTTTTGCCAACACCGACCTCGATCACCAGCTCCGCCAGCACGCGATCACGCATGTTATCCTGGTGGGGCTGCTCGCCAACACCTGTGTCGAATCGACGGGGCGCTATGCGATGGAACTCGGTTATCATGTCACGCTGATCCGCGACGCGACCGCCGCCTATTCGAAAGAGATGATGCATGCGGCGCACGAGCTCAACGGGCCGACCTATGCGCATGCGATATTGAACACAGCCGAGTTGCTCGACGCGATAGCGGCGGCGGAGGCGAGCGGGTGAGTATCGCCACCCTGCTCGCGGCGGCGGCGCTCGCGTCGTCGCCCGTCACCTATCAGCGCGTCGAGGTCGACGGTGTCGGCATATTCTACCGCGAGGCCGGCCCGAAGGACGCGCCGGTCGTTGTGCTCCTGCACGGCTATCCCTCGTCGTCGCGAATGTACGAGCCTTTGCTGCGCCGGCTGTCGGGACGCTATCGGCTGATTGCGCCCGACTATCCGGGCTTCGGGCACAGCGATGCGCCGCCGCCGGGGCAATATATCTATACGTTCGACCATCTGGCCGCGACGACCGACGCCTTTCTGAAGCGACTGAAAGTCGACCGCTATACGCTCTTCCTGCAGGATTATGGCGGCCCCGTCGGCTTTCGCATCGCGATGAAGAACCCCGACAAGGTGCAGGCGATCATAGTCCAGAACGCCAATGCCTATGCCGAGGGACTTGGTGCCAAATGGGCTGCGATCGCCGATTATTGGGCCGACCGCGCCATGCATGGAGAGCAGGTCGACAAGTTCGTCTCGCTCGAGGGCGCGAAGCAGCGCCATATCGGGCTCAGCCCGTACCCTGAGCGATATGATCCTGACAGCTGGACCGACGAATATGCATTTCTGTCGCGGCCCGGCCAGCGGCAGATCCAGGCCGATCTGCTCTACGACTATCGCACCAATGTCGCGTCTTATCCCGCCTGGCAGGCGTGGCTGCGCGAGCATCGCCCGCCGCTACTCGTGATGTGGGGACGTTATGATCCGTCGTTCATCGTCCCGGGCGCCGAAGCCTATGCGCGCGATGTTCCGGGTGCGGAGATCCACCTGCTCGACGCAGGACATTTTGCGCTCGACGAAAAGGCCGACGAAGTCGCCGGCCTGACCCTCGATTTCCTCCATCGCCGCTCAGGGAAACCCAACCCCGCTCCCTGAGACGGGCGATGGGAGGGGCCGGTCCATCCAGCCCCTCCTTATCGTCAGCGCAGCGACTTGAAGGTCGCACGCAGTTCCGACGTGAACGCCGCAGGCTGTTCCCAAGCCGCGAAATGTCCGCCCTTGGGCAAGCGGTTATAGTGGACCAGCTTCGGATAGGCTTTCTCCGCCCAGCTCTTTGGCGCGGTGTAAATCTCGTCGGGGAAGGCGCTGACCCCCATCGGTATCTTGACGCCCTTCGGCGCGAAGAAGGGCAGCTTGCTTTCCCAATAGAGGCGCGCCGACGACACTGCGGTGCCGGTCAGCCAATAGAGGGTGACATTGTCGAGGATGTCGTCGCGCGACAGCCCTTCGGTGGCGCCGTCGAAGATGCGCGCGATCAGGTCCTGGCTGCGCGCGTCGTGATCGAGCATCCAGGCGGCGAGCCCGATCGGTGAATCTTCGAGTGCGTAGAGCGTCTGCGGCCGCCCCGCCATCTCCTGCGCATAGCCGAGGCCGTGCTTGTAGAAGAAGTCGAGCTGGTCATAGGCATATTTCTCGTCGGCGTTCAGGCCGGCGGGTGCCGCGCCACCGGCCGCGAGTGCCTTGGCGATATCGTCGGGCACCGTCGCCGGCATGTTGGTGTGCACACCGACCAGTTCTGGCGGTGCGATCAGCGCCATCTGTTCGGTCACCGCATTGCCCCAGTCGCCGCCCTGCGCGACATAGCGGTTATAGCCGAGCCGCTTCATCAGTACGATCCATGCCTTGGCGATGCGGATCGGATCCCAGCCGAGTTCGGTCGGCTTGCCCGAAAAGCCGTGCCCCGGAAGCGAAGGAATGACGACATCGAAGGCGTCGGCCGCGGTGCCGCCGAACGCGGTTGGGTTGGTCAGCGGTTCGATGACCTTCGTCTGTTCGATGATCGATCCCGGCCAGCCATGGGTGATGATGACGGGTAGGGCGTTCGCATGTTTCGAACGGACGTGGATGAAATGAATGTCGACGCCATCGATATTGGTGATGAATTGCGGATGCGCGTTCAGCTTCGCCTCGCCTTTGCGCCAGTCGTGCTCCTTCTCCCAATAGGTTGCCAGTTTGCGCATCGTCGCGAGCTTCACGCCTTGCGATGCGTCGGGGACAAGTTCCTGGCTCGGCCATTTGGACGCGGCGATGCGGCGTTTGAGGTCGGCGAGCGCGGCATCGGTCGCGCGGAATTTGAACGGGCGGATACCGGCGCCGCCGGATCCGGATGCGCCCGAAAGCGCCTCGTCCACCGCCTCGCTCGCCTGCGCCCAGACGGGCATGATCAGGCTCGATCCGACCGCCGCGGAGGCAAGGAAATTTCGTCTTCCGAGCAAATTATGGAAAATGGACATGCTATTTCTCCTTCGTTGAAAAATCAGAGGCGGAGCACCGCCTTGAGCCCCGCGACGCCGACCGCGCGCGCATCGCGGCGGCCGCCGGGATGGCGGATCCACTGGACATTGGGGCGAAGGTCGAGCCAGCCGACCGGTTTGAAGCCGTAGAAAAGCTCGAACGCATATTCGGCGCCGCGTGGCGGCCCGCCGGCGAGCAGTTCGGCCCGCTCGATCCGGTTGTTGACGTGTGTGCGGGCGACACCGAAACCGATCATGTCGCCCGCGACGCCCGGCAGCGGGTCGTGCAGGAACAGTCCGGCGACGATCTGATTGTCGACGCGCGAGGTGCGGCGATCGGCGGCGAGGGCGTTGACGAAGATACTGATGCCCGAGGTGCTGGCGCCGCGCGCCGAACGCCCGCTGAGCTGCTGCTCGACCGCCAGCCAGGCGCCATGCGCCGATCCGCGTTGCAGCGGCGCGCGGCCGGTGAGGATTGCGGGCGCGCGGTCGACGTCGAGGTACAGGTCGGGCGCATCGGCGGTGCTGACCCAGCCCCCGATCTTGTAGCTGCCCACCGGGCCGCCATCGCCGCCGCGCGTCAGCCCGAGCTCGATCGGGATCAGCGCACCGGTTGCGCCTTTGAAACGCCCGATGGTGAAGATCTTGTCGAGGTTACGGGGATTTTCCTCATAGATGCCGATCTGGGCGTAAGCGCCACGATGCGCAGCCCGCAGCCGCAGTCCCCATTGGCTGACGGGCCAGTTGTACCAATAGTCGGTGACGATATTGCCCGGCTGCGAGCCGCAGAAGCTGAGGTTCTGGAAAGTGCAGGAAAAGGCGGAGAAATCTTCGCTCGGCGCCGTTCGGCCCGCCTTTACCGCGATCGCGCCATTCGCGAAGCGTTGCTCGTACCAGAATTGCGTCAGGCGCCAGGTCCGGCCGCGGCCGTAGATTTCCTGCACTTCCTGGAGCGTACCGAGCCCGGCCTTCGTATCGAGCTGCGGACCATGACGGTAGGTGATCGTCGCCTGAAAGCTGCCGTCCGTACCCGCGATCCGCTGCATGTCGAACTGCAGGCCGACGCCGAACTCGCCGGTCTCGGTCACATCCTGTCGTTCGCCGCCGCGAAAATTCCAGGCGGTTTCGGCGACATAATGGCCGGTGAGCGCGATCCCGGCATCAGCGAGGCGAGGGCGAAGGCCCAGCATGTCGCCTGCCATTGCGGGCGCGGGCGCCGCTTCGTTGGCATTTTCCTGCGCCTGCGCGGCCGCAGTGATCGACGATGCCATCAAAAGCGGCGCAACGATCTGTCTGCCCGAAAATGCCACCAACGCGCCCTTTGTCCACCGATCGGTTCTCCGATCGGCTTCGATGTGGCGCGGGCGCCGTGGGCGGCCATTGTCCGATGGTATTTATAGACTTTGGTATCGGATCGGCGTGTCGCGCCAGTCTTTGATACCAAGGTGCAATATGCGCCGCTGGTCAGCAGCCCATCTGTCGACCCGAACCCAGCAGTTTCTGGAAGGACGGATCATGATGATTGCAAGGAAAGTATCTGCGGCTCTGGCGTTGGCCTCGCTGATGGTCGCGGGCGCCGCCGAGGCAAAACCCAAAGCCGCCGCGGCGGTGCAGGCAGCAGAGAGCGAGCAGTTTCGGATCACGAAGGTGACACCAGCCTATTGGCGGGTGACGATCGACAAGCCGCCGTTCAATATCTACGGCCCGGATTCGATGGCGCCGCTGAACCGCGTTATCACCGCGATAGAGACCGATCCCGGGCTGAAAGTCGTCGTATTCGACAGCGCGATCCCGGGCTTCTTCCTGACGCATTATGATTTCTCGGTGCCGCTCGACCAGACGACGAGCATGCCCCCGGGACCAACCGGGCTGCCGCAGCTCCCCGACATGCTCGTCCGGCTCAGCAAGGCGCCCGTCGTGTCGATCGTGTCGATCCGCGGCCGCGCGACCGGCGTCGGCAGCGAATTGTCGCTCGCGAGCGACATGCGCTTTGCCAGCCGCGAAAAGGCGATCCTCTCGCAGTTCGAGATCGGTGCGGGCTTCGTGCCGGGCGGCGGGCCGATGGCGCGACTTCCGCGCCTCGTGGGCCGCGGCCGTGCGCTCGAAATCCTGCTCAGCGGCAACGACATCGGGGGCGAACTCGCCGAACGCTACGGCTATGTGAACCGCGCGCTTCCCGACGCCGAGCTCGACGGCTTCGTCGATGCGCTGGCGCGCCGCATCGCCTCGTTCGACAAACAGTCGATCGGCCAGATCAAGGCGCTGGTGAACCAGGCGAGCCTTCCGCCTGACGACGCGATCGGCGCCGAATGGGCGGCTTTCCTCGAATCGGTCCAGCGTCCGGCGGCGCAGGAACTGATCGGCCGGCTGATGCAGGGGGGGCTTCAGAAGAGCGCCGACGTCGAAACCAATCTCGCCAAATATACCGGCGAGGCGAATGTCCAGCGGAACGCGGGGAAATGACGGTGCATCCGCTGCTGGCCGAAGCGCTCGACGCGCATGGTGGCCTTGATCGCTGGCGGCATTTCGGTTTCCTGTCGGCGACGATCGTCACCGGCGGCGAATTCTGTGCGATGAAGGATGTCGTCCAGGATTCCGACCCGCGCCGCAGTACCGTCGATCTCCGCCGCGAATGGGCCACGCTTAATCCTTATGGCAATCCCGACTGGACGTCGGTCTTCACCGCTGATCGCATTGCGATCGAGGGGGCGGACGGCACCGTCGTCGCCGAACGCTTCGATCCGCGCGCGGCGTTCGCGGGGCATGACATAACGACGCCATGGGATCCGCTGCACCGCGCCTATTTCAACGGCTATGCGCTATGGACCTATTTCAACGCGCCGTTCGTGCTCGCCGAGCCCGATTTTGTCATCGACGAAATTGCTGCTGTAGAGGCGGAAGACGAAACATGGCGCGGGCTCCGCGCCGTCTTTCCTGACCGGATAGCGACGCACAGCAAAGCTCAGGACTTCTATTTCGGCCCTGACGGCCTGCTTCGGCGGCACGACTATCATGTCGACGTCGCCGGCGGCTTTGCTGCGGCGCATCTCGTTTCGGATTATGTCGAAGTCGAAGGCATTCACCTGCCAGCCCGTCGACGTGCTTATCAGAGAGGCGACGATATGAGGCCGAAACCAAAGCCGCTAATGGTGTCGATCGACCTTACGGGATTTGAGTTCGGTTAGACGAACGGATCTACGGAAGCGCTCAAACTCGTGCCGCAAGTTCGAAGCGGGTTTTTAGTTCCAATAGGCAGCTTCGCGCCTGATATCGGCCGTTAACTACACCTTCTATCGGCATCTGAAAGCTGACGACTGTCCCCACCTTTCTCCAGATTTTTAGTATTTCTGGCAGATATCTGTCGTAGGTCCATTACGGCGGCTCGGTGCTCAAATGTGGGAGCGATTCCCCGACGGCGGAGCTCGCTGGCGGTTGTGCCGAAGCGCCGCTGGACGGCAACCGAGAAGCTGGATGGGTGGCCATATCCCACGGCATAGGCGACTTCGGCGATCGTCGCGTCCTGCCGGTTCAGCATCGCCAGTGCTTGCTGCATGCGGAGGTCGCCTACATAGTCGAAGACCGATCGCCCGACGATCTGGCGAAATGCGGCACACAGGCTGCTGCGGCTCATGCCGACCTTGTGCGCGAGATCGTCGAGCGATGGCGGGGTGACGAAATTCACCGCCAGCAGCCGCTGTGCCTTCAATACGCCATTTGCGGCAATCTTCGAGGCTTCGGGAGCGCGCCTGCCTTCTTCATCCTGCGCCAGCGCCTCGATCGCGTAACACAATATCTCGATCGCCTTCGCGCGGATGACGAGGCGCCGGCTCCGCCCCTCGAGCGTGCATCCTCGCAGATCCTCCAGCGCGCGCAGAATCTGCGGGCTCAGCGCCAGGCGGCGCGCGATCGTATGCCGCAGATTGCCTCCGACGAAAGCTTGCAGGACGGCAGGCAGTTCATGATCGTCGCGGGCATAGAGGCGTGCGAGCATGTCGCGGTGGACATAGACTTCGGCGGACAGGTTATGCCCAGCCGACACCGCCACCGCCGGTTGCTGCCCCGGCGGCTCGATGACGATCGACGCGCTCGGCCCCTTGAGGTCGAGCAGTTCGCCATCGGCGGTCGCATATTCGCCGTCACCGTCGCTGGCGACGCGGACGCGGATCATATTTTCTGCGACGATCGATATCGGAAGCGGTACCAGATAGGTGGCGTCGCAGATATAGGCGAAAAAGCCCTCTTCCAGTCGGCAATATTCATAATAGCCATAGGCATCGCCAGTCGAACCCTGAACGCGAAAATGGCGCGGGTCGCCGAGCGGGGTGCACATCTCGATATCGAGATCGCGACCGTCCGCCTCGACCGAATAATCGTCCATCTGATGGTCGAGTACGACCGGCTGCAACGCCTCCGTTGCGACCGGGAAGCGGCGCGGGCGGCGGCGGCTGGCGACCGTACGGGGCTTGGCGCGGACCCGGGCGCCGGGTGCTGAGGCCAGCTTGGAGGTTCCGCAATTGTCGCGATCCATCATCTGCTCCGTCGACATTTGGCCGATCACCATACACTATTGTACGTTATCAAATGGAGCTCGTCCAGCCATCGCCGTAGATGGCTCTCTGCCCTTACGAACGGGCCCCATCGGGACGACCCGGCGACCGTAGACCGACAAGTCCCCCGAAGAGAGGTGAAACGCATGTCCGGAACGATATCCGCGACGATGGTCAATCATGTCGGCATGGACATGGCGGCGCCCGCCGACGCCGTATGGCAGGCCATCCTCGACGACTATGTCGAAGCGAAGAAATTCCGTGAATATGGCATGGTCGCGCCGCTCGACGATCCGGCGGCGGTGTTCGGCGGCTATCGCATGCGTTTCGAGCAGAATGGCGTGGTCGACGAGCGGATTGTCCGTATTACCGAGCGCGACGAGGCGGCACGACGGTTGAGCGCCATGGCCGACTATCTGTCGGTTCCCGGGGGCATGCGTGTTTACGCGACCTATCATGCGCAGGAGATCGACGGCGGCACGCGCTATGCGATCGATTGCCACACGCAGCTTTCGGTTGACATGCCCGCCGGCGATGCACGGGTCGGTGTGGTGGCAACGCTCGCCGAGATGACGGCGGGCGCGGACACGCATCTCCTTGCCTATCTGACCGCCATCAAGGCGCGGGTCGAAGCAGACGTCTGATTCCGCGCGTCGATTCCAGCAGATCGCCGAAGCAATTTGTTCGCTCGCGAATGGCATCGCCGCGAGCGGCGACTAGAGGTTTTCGAGATTCCGGAGATACCCAGATATGCAAGCCAAACCCGTTCAGAAAACGATCGGCGGCGTTACTTTCGAAGATCGTTTCGCGCATCTGCAGGACGATACGCCCGAAAGCCTCGAATGGCAGTGGGAGCGCGACCGGATCGCGCGCGAGGCCGCCGAGGCGTCGCCGAACTTTGGTCCGGTGCGCGATCGGTTGCTGCAGCTCGCAGACGCGGGCGGCTATTTCGTGCCGCGTAAGCGCGGCGCTTATTGGTTCGGTTATGCCGAGGAGGACGGCGACCAGCTCTTGCGCGCGAGCGACGAGCCCGACGGTCCGGGGCGAACGGTGCTGTCGAGGAACGCCATTTCGCAGGCGAACGGCGGCGGGAATGTGATGCTCGCCTTCATGGAGCCGTCGCCGCGCGGGCGTTTTATCGCAGTGGCGTGGGGGGTGGACGGTGACATGATGGGGCGATGGTCGGTCTACGAAACCGAAACCGGGCGACATATTCTCGATGCCGCCGCGATCCTCTATTCGGGCGCGCGGCCCGGCTGGCTGCCCGACGAAAGCGGTTTCTGGATCGACGGCCGCACGGCGGAAGGCGTGCATGAGCTTCGTTTCGTGGCCGTTGCCGAGGGCGCGACCGAGCGGTCGGTAGTGACGCTGCCCGAGCATCTCGTCGCGGCGAAGCATTCGGGGCTGACGCTGCAGGTCTCGCCCGACGGCCGCCGCGGCGTGGTGGTGACTGAACCGCACGAACATCTCGCGCTGGTCCATCTCGATCTCGAAACGCTGGAGGCGACGCCGTTCCTGCCCGATGGATTCGAAGGTGAATGCGACGGTGGCTGGATCGACGGCGAAACCTATGTCGCGCGCGTCAACAATGGCGTGCCGCGTGGGTGCGTGGTCGCGATTCCCGCAGCGACGTCACGCGATATGGGCAGTTGGCGAGAGTTGGTGCCGGAGGGCGAGGGCTTCATCGGCTGGGCTGGCGTGGTCGGCCAGCTGCTCTACGTCGGAGACCTCGTCGATGTGTCGCTTCGCGTGCGGGTGTTCGACCTCGAGGGCGAGCTTGTCGAGACGCTGCCGCTCGAAAACCCCGGGTCGTCGCAGTCAATGCTCACCGAACGGTCGGTGCGGCCGACCGATATTTTCGGGCTGACGCATACGACCTTTACCCGATCATCCGTCCTGTGCATCCATGATCCCGAAACCGGCAATCTGCGCCAGATCGGCGAAGCGAAGCACCGGATGGTCGATACTGTCGCCGAACGGCGTTTCGCGACCAGCCGCGACGGCACGCGGATTCCCTATTTCGTCGTGCGCCGCAGCAATGTCGATCTCTCGCGCCCGCAACCAACGCTGGTCTATGCCTATGGCGGGTTCAACCTGTCGCAGCTGCCGTCTTTTCCGGCGACGCATATTCCCTTCATCGAGGCGGGCGGCGTCTTCGTGCAGGCATCGCTGCGCGGCGGCGGCGAATATGGCAAGGCGTGGCACGACGGCGGGCGGCTGCTCGCCAAGCAGAACACGTTCGACGATCTGGAGGCGGTGGCCGAGGCGTTGATCGCCGACGGCGTTTCGGTTCCTGACAAGATGGTCTTCATGGGGGGCAGCAACGGCGGCCTCCTCGCCGGGGTGGCGATTGTGCAGCAACCGCATCTGTGGCGCGCTGTCGTGCCGACGGTTCCGATCTTCGACATGATGGAGCCGCTTCCCGACACGCCGGCGGTCGCGGGCGTGCGCGCGATCTTTTTCGAGGATTATGGCGATCCGAACGAGCCTGAGCACGCTGCCAGCATCCGGCGCTGGTCGCCCTATCACAATGTCCGCGACGGCGTGGACTATCCTGCTGTCTATCAGATATTCGGTGAAAAGGATCTGGGCTGCATGCCGTTCCACGGCCGCAAATTCACCGCGCGGCTCGACGAGGCCAACACCGGCGATCGGCCGATCCACCTCCGCGTCTGGCGCGATACCGGTCATGGCACGATCGACCCTGCCAGCAGCGCGCGCTGGAACGGCGAATGGCTCGCCTTCGCCATGGACCAGCTTGGCGTGAAAGCCGCGGGACTGCGTGCATGACCGATGTGGCGACCCGCGCGGACCTCCGCAACGATCCGCTGTTCAAGCAGGCGGAAACGCTGACCGCGGCCTGGTTACGCCCGGGGACGGGCGAGGCGGCGCTGCTCGGCCAGCTGATGGCGAGTCCCGACGGGCGGCACGCCGTCGCCGCCGCCTCGATCTGCGACGCGCTCGAAGGATTGTCGTCGCGCGACGGCGGATCGACGACACGCCTTGTGCTGGTCGACCTCGCGTCGGGCGAAATGGAGACGCTCACCCACGGTCCGCGATCCGACAGCGCCCCGAAATACTCGCCCGACGGGCGGTCGATCGCTTTTTTGTCGGACCGCGAGCGGGCGCATGTCAACCGCGTGCGGATCTTCGATCTGGAAACGCGCTCCGATCGCGCGATCGCGCCGGTCGACGGCTTCGTCGAGGCGCTGCAGTGGTCGGCCGACGGGAGGAAGATCCTGCTAAGCGTCGCCGGATATGGCTCTGATCTGGCGGGCGCGCAGGGGGCGATGGCGATCGGCCTCGATGCGGCGAATTCGAGCCAGCCCGACTGGGCACCGGTGATCGAGGGCGGGCCGGAAGCGGCCGCATGGCGTAGCGTCTGGCTCTATGATGTCACGGCGGACAGTGCGCGGCGCGTCACGCCGGCGGGCGTGAATATCTGGCGGGCGGCGTGGTGTGGACCTGATCACATCGCCGCCATCTGCTCCGACCAGCCCGAGGAAAATTGGTGGTATAGTGCCGACGTGCGGCTGATCGCGGTCGGCGGCGATGTCGTACGCTCGCTGTACACGCCCGCCGACCAGCTCGGCTGGCTTGCGGTCTCGCCATCGGGCGAAACGATTGCCGTGGTTGAGGCGGTGTGTAGTGACCGGGATATAGTGGCGGGGGACGTGCGGCTGATCGACGTGGCTAGCGGCGCGCTTAGCTGTCCGGCGACGCTCGATGCCGATGTCGTGCAGCTCCATTGGCGTGATGACGACCAATTGCTTTTCGTTGGGGCGCAGGGGCCGAACACCATCGTCGGCCTGCTCGACGCGCGGTCGCAGACGAGCCGCGAGCTCTGGCGAGGGCACGAACGCACGCCGTCGGGCACGATGTTTCCCGAAGTGGCGCCGCTCGGCGCCGATCCCGCAAATTTCCTGTTCCTGACCGAATCCTTCTTCCTGCCCCCGACGCTCTTCGCATTCGAGGATGGCGAGGAACGCCAGATCCGGCGTTTCGGCTCGCCCGAGACCGACGCCATCGTCGCGCCGCTCGGCACCGCGCGCGACTTCCGCTGGCAGGCGCCCGACGGGCTCGACATCCACGGCTGGCTGATCACGCCGCACGGGGAGGGGCCGCACCCGCTGATCATGCAGGTTCATGGCGGCCCGGTCTGGTATACGCGGCCGCTCTACGTCGGACGTTCGGCCTTTGCGCAAATGGCGCTGACGGCGGGTTACGCGCTGTTCCAGCCCAATCCGCGCGGGTCGAGCGGGCGTGGGCAGGCGTTCGCGCGCCATGTGTTCGGCGACATGGGCGGGGCCGATACCCATGACTATCTGTCGGGGCTCGACGCGCTGGAGCGGGCAGGTATCGCAGACCCAAAACGTATCGGCGTCACCGGCGGCAGCTATGGCGGCTATATGAGCAACTGGCTGATCACGCAGGATCAGCGTTTCGCGGCGGCCGTCCCGGTGGCGCCGATCGCCAACTGGGTCAGCCTGCACTTCACCTGCAACGTGCCGTCCTTCTGCGAAATGTTCCTCGCCGATCATGTCAGCAACCCGGCGGGCAAATATTTCGCGCATAGCCCGGTCCATCATGCCGCCCGCGTGAAGACACCGACGCTCAACATCTGCGGCGGGCTCGATCACATCACGCCGCCGGGGCAGGCGCTGGAGTTCCACCGCGCCATATCGGCGCTCGGTGTCGAGAGCGCGCTCGTGACCTATCCGAACGAGGGGCACGGCGTCCGTACCATGCCCGCGATCTTTGACTTCACCGCGCGTGAGATGGGCTGGTTCCTGAAGCATATGCCGCCGGGCTGAGTTCAGCCTGTTTCAGGCTGCGCGGGCGCGGCCCGGCGGTGCCGATCGGGCTGCCAGAAGCGTCTGCTCGCCGCACAATATATCCATGTACAGACGGGCATTCTTGCGCCGCTCGGCGATGTTCTGCCGGACGCCGATCGCGTAATATCCGATCTGGTGATAATAGAAGACGCGCGCGCGGGTCGTGGCATGTTCGCCGTCATATCCGATCGCCTCGAAGAATTTTTGCAGCGTTTCGAGCCGCTCGCGATCGGCGCGCTCGACCGCCCAGGCCACGCGCTTGTCGGTGCGGGCCCATTCGCGCATCGCGAGGTCGAAATGATAATCATAGCCGTCGGCTTCGATCAGGCGATCGATGGTCGTATCCAGCCACGCGGCCGCCTGTCCCGGTTTTGCGGGCGGCGGCGCGCCGGGCAGAAAGCGGCATGTCGCCTCCCAATGGGCGACCAGCCGGTCGAGAAAGTCGTCCCGGTCGCTGAAGTGATGGTAGAAACCGCCGCGCGACACGCCGAGGCGGCTCGCCAGCCGGTCGACTTTCAGGCCGGCGATCCCATCGTCGACCAGCATGCGCTGTCCGGCGGCGATCCAGTCTTCCACGCTATTCTTGGGCGTGCGTCCTGCCATGCGGGGTCCGTTCTGTCTGGTTCAACATCATCTGCCGATCGAATAGCTGCCGTGCGTTCCGCTAGCCTGCCACTTCGGCCCGCGCGAGTTCGTCATGGAAAAAGGTCAGCTCTTCGATGTCGCGCTGGATAAGGAGTTCGCTGGTCATCTGGTTATGACCAGCCCCGTCGCGTACGCGTAGCGCGGTGCGTCGCCCGGAAAAGCTGGCATCCTCGATCGCGGCAACCATCTTGCGGCTGTGCCAGGGCGGGCAGACGGTATCGTCGGCGCCGGCGTCGCACAGCAGGGCGGGGTAGGCGGTACCCGGCTTCACATTGTGATAGGGCGAATAGGCGTGCATGACCGGCGCGTCGACGGGGTCTTCGGGATTGCCATAATCGGCCATTGCGATGCCCAGCGTGGCGGGATCCTTGCGGATCTGCATCAGGTCGAGGATCGGAACCTGCGCGACCGCGGCGCCGAACAGGTCGGGGCGCTGCGACACGGCGGCGCCGACGAGCAGCCCGCCGTTCGAGGTTCCCCAGATGCCCGTCCGCTCGGGCACTGCAAAGCCGCGCGCATGGATGTCCTCGATCACGGCATACAGATCGTCGAACGTTCCCTGTTTGCGGTGCATGCGCCCGGCTTCCCAGAAGGCCGTGTCGCGGTCGCCGCCGCCGCGCAGTTGGCTATGCACCCAGATGCCGCCGAGTTCGGTCCAAGCCGCGGCCATCGTGGTATAGTGCGGGATCTCGGGGGCGTTGAACCCGCCATAGCCCATCACGATGACGGGCGCCGAGCCGTCGAGCGGCGTCGAAGATTCGCGCATCAGCCAATAGGATATGTCGCCGTTCGGACCCTCGGCGGACAAACGCATGACTTCGCGATCGGGCAGGCTGTGCTTGGGCGGCTCGATCTCCTCGACCGCCAGCGTGGCAAGGTCGGCGCGATAGACGCCGGGGCTGCGATCAAAGCCGCTGTGGACGAAGGTGCAGCCGTTGCCGTCGGGCGCGACGATCGGCATCGCTATTCCCATAATATAACCAAGGCCGAACAGGCCGAACGCCCCGTCGCCCGGAAGCGCGACATTGCCGCGATCGGTGCCGTCCCGGTCGAGCGACCTCAATTGCATGATCCCGGATTCGATGACCGAGAGCGCAACGAAATCGCCACAGGGCGACAGTGAGAACAGCTTGTGATGTTCGCGAGCGGGCAGGATTTCGCGCCAGGTCGAGCGATCCCGAAAACTGTCCAGCGGGATCGCGACGAGCCGGCACCACCCCGATATGTCGTCGGTGATCGCCCAATATTCGTCGCCGACGACCGCGCCCTTGTACATCGCAGTCTCGGCCGAGAGGAACGGGGTCCATTCGCCGCCGTCCAATTCGCGAAGCCAGCGGGGGCAGGGCGCGACTTGGCTCGTCCGGATCGTAGCCCAGCGGCCATCGGCCGAAATTTCCGGAAAGGCGGTGAGGTGGTCGAGTTCGATTACCTGCTGCTCGGCGTCGCCGGCGAGCGGTTGCCACCAGATCTGGGTGCGGGCGACCGCCTGACCGTCGTCGCCGACGGTGACGGCCATCGTGGTGAGGAGGAAGCCGCTGTTGTCGGGCGCCCAGGCACTGAAGCCGATATTGCTGAACTGGCTGAAATCGTCGCGCACCGTCTTGCCGCTGGCGACTTCGACGATGCGATAGCTGTGGACGCCGTCGTTGACGATCGCAACGAGGACGAGTGAGCCATCGGGGGACGGGAATTTGAGCGTGATCGTCGCGTTGGCGCCGACATCCTGCGGGTCGACGAGGACACGTCCTTCGCCTGCCGGGCTGGACGACACGGCGATGACGACATGGGTGCCGCCGGGCGGCAGGATGGTGCGGAACCAGTTGTCGCCGAAACGCTCAGGCGCCGTGCACATGATGATATCTTCAAAGGTCGAACGCACTGCTTTGGCGACGGCTGCAGCATGGGGCGAGGCGGCGAGTTCTGCGACCGTCCGGGCGTTCCTTTCGCGTTGCCACTCGATGACCACGGCATCGGTATCGTCTTCCAGCCAGCGGAAAGGGTCGCGAACGCTGACGCCGCCAATCACTTCGGTAACGGACATATATGTCTCCCGGAAAAATCGAATTCAGCCGGATGCGCGCAGCGCGCCGATCGTGGTCATGAACGGCCTGCGTGCGAGCGATATCAGGAGCCCGGCGGAGATCCACGCGGGCAGGCCGATAATGACCATCACGGTCAGCAGCCCGCGGCTGCCGTCGAACCATCCCGACAGCATGCCGACCAGCATCGGCGCGAGGCCCCCCGAAATCGCGCTGCAGATACCAAGCAGCGACAGCAGCCGCGATCGCAGGTTCGGGGGCGACAATTGTTGCAGCACGCCGGGCATCAACGCGCCGGTCGCGAGCAGGCAGGCGATCTGGACGCCGATCGTCGCATAGATCTGCCACGGCTCTGACGCGAATAGCAGGAGCAGCGTCGGAACGGCGGCGACAAAGAGGAAGGCCCGAGCCATGCGGAACGGCTTGAGGTCGGCATCGCCCCCGATCAGCTTGGTCCCCACCGCCGGGATGATCAGGCCGATGAGCGAGCCGATGCCGAGCGCGACCCCCATCTGCACGCCGACCGACGAGGCATCGATCGACGGAAAAGCGCGCGGCATCGCGACCGGCAGCCAGGTCAGCGAGGCGCCGAGCGGCAGGCCATAGGCGAAGATCGCACCATAGACATAGGCGATCGCGCGCCAATGCTCGCGAAGATAGGGCAGCATCTTGTCGAGTTTTGCCAATGGCGCCACGCCGCCACCGATCGAGCCGATATGGCCGGTCATCCGGATCGTCGCCAGCATCAGGGCGAAGAGGGGCCCTGGCATGGCGACGAGGACAAGCGCGACCCGCCAGCTTTCCATATTCGCGAACATACCCGGCAGCGAGGCGTGGTTCTTTTCCAGCAGGTCGAGCGTGACGCCGCCGAGGCCGAGGCCGATCGCGACGCCGAGCAGCGCCACCGCGAAGAAGATGAAATTGGCTGTGTTGCGTTGACGCTCGGGAAACAGGTCGGGCAGCATCGAGAAGATCACGGGCGTCAGCGCCGCCTCGCCGATAGCGATGCCCGCGGTCGCGGCGAAGATGCCCGTGAAGTTCGTCTGAAACGCGCATGCGGCGGTCGAGATCGACCAGACCATGATGCAGCATCCGAGGATGAGACGCCGGCCGTAGCGGTCGGAAAGCCAGCCGATCGGATAGGCGGCGAGGCTGGCGAAGGCGGCAAGCCCCAGCCCCTGGATGATGCCGAGTTCGAGGTCGGTGATCCCCAGGTCCCGCTGAAACGATGGCGCGACCAGGTTGATGATCTGGCGGTCGACGAAAGCGAAGAGCGTCGTCGCGATCAAAACGCCGAGCGCGTACCATGACGCAGCCGGTGCGCGTTGCTCGGTGCCGGACGGACGGTCATCCGCCATTTCCGTGTTCATGGCCAGCGGTTCGGACAGGACCGGACTCGTCATCACATGCTTCCTCGAACCATCGGCGGTCGGACCGCGGCGGCAACGCTTTTAGAACAAGGTACCGCCGCGGCCATCGATCAAAAGTGCGCGCTCGCGCTGATGCCGATCACGCGCGGACGCTGTTCGACATCCTCGAGGATCAGGCCGAAGGGGCCGACGACGATCGGCGCGTCTTCGTTGAACAGATTGTTCGCGAACAGCGTGACCTCGACGGGGCCGAAAGCCGCGCCGACGCGCAGGTTTACAAGGTCGCGTTTCGGCCGCGGAACGATAAGCGGCGGAGTCAGGTTGCGCAGCGTGAACTGGCCCTTGCCGGCATGCTGATAATCGATGCGGAAGATGCCTTCGACGCCTTCCGCCAGGGCGGGACGCCAGTCGGCCGAGGCCGACCAGCTCTCGCGCACCGCGGCATCGACCGGGTCGCCCACCGCTTTGTCGGCGGTGGCTTCGTCATATTTCAGATTGTTCCAGCCATAGGTTGCGCTCAGCGTCAGGTCGTCCGTCGGGCGCGCGGCGGCCGACAGATCGACGCCCCAGCCGGAGACATGGCCCGAATTGTTGACGATGGTGATGACATTGCCGGGGGCAAAATTGTTCGACTGAACATTCGACCATTCGCTGCGATAGACGCTGGCGTCGAGCGTCAGGCGGTTGTTCATGAGCGCATGCTTGGTACCGAGTTCATAGGTCCAGATGGTGTCGGGCTTGTAGGTCGGCGGAACCGGAATAACGCCGCCGCCGGCCGAGGTCTGATTGAAACCGCCGCTGCGGAAACCCTTGGCGACATTGACATAGACCATCGAGTCCGGGGTGAAATCATAGCTGAGGTTGAACCGCGGGTTGAGCGTCCGAAAAGTCTTGTCGCCGGTGTCGAGCGAGGTCAGGCCGAAGTTGGTGGCGTTGATGATGCGCCGCTTGTTTTCGCTGAACCAGCGCAGGCCCGCGGTCGCGCGGAGCTCAGGCGTAATGGCGTAGCTTGCCTCGCCATAGATCGTCCACGATCTGCTGCGGCGCGCGTCATCGCTGGCGACGATCGCGAAAGGCAAAGTGCCCGGCGCGGTATTGGTGCCGCCGAACTGATGGACTTTCAGGTCGCTGCGCGCGACGCCGAATTGCCAGCCGAGGGGGCCGTCATTCTGCGAGCTCAGCCGGACCTCCCCGTTCCACATGTTGAAATCGGTGGTGGCCTCGGTCGGAACCTCGGTAATGAAACCCGGCGGGAAGCCAAGCGCGCCGAGAAGCGGCACGAACAGGGCCGAAAGGTCGAACTGCGTGAAGTTGCGGCGATCGATATAGCTGCCCGAGGCGCTGAGTTCGGCAAAGCCGAGGTCGTAGCCCAGCTTGCCCTGGATCAGCGTATACCGGTCGCGAAGCGGCGACGGGACGGCCATGACGGTTTCATTGTCGATGCCGATGTCCTGGCTGGGCTGATCCGATTTCTGGTAGAGGCCCATCAGCGAGATCGACAGCGCGTCGGTCGGCTGGACGAGCAGGCTGCCGCGCACGGTGTATATGTCGGTGCGATTGATGTCCTTTTCGCCCGTTGCGACATTGTCGATGAAGCCGCCGGTGCGTTCATAGGCGGCTGCAAGGCGCACGCCTGCGACATCGGTCGCCAGCGGCAGGTTGATTACGCCTATCGCACGGTATCCTGCGCCGCCGTGGCGCGTCTCGTTATATTCGGCACTGGCCGAGCCGCTGACGGCATCGAGTTTGGGCGCGGCGGGAATGTAGCGGATCGTGCCCCCCATCGAACCGTTGCCGTATAGCGTCGCCTGCGGCCCGCGCAGCACCTCGATGCGTTCGAGGTCGATCGCGCGAACCATGAAGGCATCGCCCGTCGTGTCAAGCGACAGCGGCGTTTCGTCATAATAGACGGCGACGGTGGTCGACCCGATCGAGGTCGAGATGCCGCGGATCTGGACCGCTTGTTTCCCCGTGCCGAATTCGTAGATCGACAGGCCGGGGACCGAATATTGCAGGTCGGCAAGCGAAGTCACGCCTCGTTTCTGAAGCTCTTCCGCGCCGATGGCGCTGATCGAGAGCGGGACGTCCTGCAGCCGCTGTTCGTAACGCTGCGCGGTGACGATGATGTCGCCGGGCCGGGACTCGCCGGCTTCCTCGGCGCCGCCGGGGGCCTCCTGCGCTTGTGCTGCGGTCGGCAACCATGCCGCGCTGGCCATAAGGGCCACTACCCATTTCGTCATGCAGAACTCCCCATTTCTTTATTCTCGAACGATCAGGCGGTGCGATGATCCTTCGGGTTGGTCTGGAACACAGGCTAAACTTTCCTTGGCCGCGATGCTTAGGCGAACGTGCAAAATCATTTGGCGCGCGGGTGAATCCGCATCATTTCGAGGCTTTCGTCATCGGCCGGTCTCGCTTGCGAGCCCGAGTTGATGGGCGAAGAAGGCTAGGATATCGGCGGACATGCGTTCCTTTTGCGCCCGCCCGACCGAGCCATGCCCGGCATCTGCGCGGACACGGAGCAGCACGGGCAGATCGCCGGCCGTTGCCTGCTGCACCCGCGCCGCAAATTTGCGGCCATGCCAGGGCGGGCAGCGTGGATCGTTCGCGCCGCAATCGATGAGCAGGGCGGGATAGGCGATGCCGTCGCGGATGCTCTGATAGGGCGACCAGCTGTTGATGACCTCTGCCATCACCGGATCGGCAGGGTCGCCATAGTCGAGCGAGGACACCATCGTCACCGGGTCGCGAACGCGTCCCAGCACATCGGTGATCGGCACGACCGGAACGCTGGCGCGGTAAAGGTCGGGACGCTGAACCGCGACCGCCGACGCCATCACCCCGCCGTTCGACCCGCCCGTGACGCCGATCCGGTCGCTGGCGCTGATCCCGCGTGCGACCAGATCTTCGGCAATCGCGTGGACGTCGTTGAAGCTGTTCTGTTTCAGCTTCATTCGTCCCTGTTCGAACCAGGGCGTCCCATGTTCGCCGCCGCCGCGCAGATGCGCGAGCGCCACGACGCCGCCGGCAGCGATCCACGCAGCCCATTGCACGCCCATCCATCCGGGCGCGACCGAGACGTTGAACCCGCCATAGCCGGTAATCACGGTCGGTTGGGGCTTCGTCAGGTCGAGCCCGGCGCGTGCGACGACGTGATAGAGCACGCGTGCGCCGTCCGCGCTGCGGGCTTCGAGGTCGAGCGTCTGCACGTCAAGCGTCGCGCGCGGCGCCGTCAATTGTCGCGCCTCTCGCGTGTCGAGGTTCGCGCTGTACGGCGCGGCGGACTGCCCGAAGGCAGAAAAGACGAAGAGGATTTCGCCGTCGGCACCGCGTGCCATCGGATCGATCATCGTCGGCAGCACCATATTCGTGCCGAAGCTGTTGACCATGCCGCGTGCGGGGAGGGTAATTTCGCCCTCGATCTCGCCGGTCCTGCCGATCACGCGCAGGCGCGAATAGGTATCGACCCAGTCGAGCAGCACCGCGCGGTCGCCAGTGACCATCACGAACGCCAGTACATTGTCCGAGGCGGGAATGATTTCCTTCCAGGTCTCGCGCCGCGTCGGGGTCGCGAGCGGGATCGCGACGAGGCGTCCGCGCGGCGCGCCGTCGTCGGTGATGGCGAGGAAAGTGTCGCCCAATATGTCGCCGCGGAAGATTCCGGGGACGCCCTTCAGGAAAGGCTGCCAACCCGCATCGCCCTGCGTGTCGAGGATATAGTCGAGCCGCGGCGCGAGATGGTCGACCGCCAGCACGATGTGGCGGCGGTCGGCGCACAGGATCGGCCGCGCGACGGGATGATCGACGCGCACATCTTCGGCCGTCACTGCCGTCGGATCGGCCAGATCGACGCGATAGAGCGAAGGCTCCCCGGCCAGCGCGGCGTCAAGTGCAAGGTAGATGAAGCCGCTGCTGTCGGGGAGCCAGGCGAAGTTCTGGGGTTTGCGGTGCGGCACACCGTCGACCAGCGCCTCGCCCGTATCGATGTCGATCACGCGCAGATCGGGTTCTTCGCGCCCGCCCGCCGTCCAGGTGAAGATCGCCTTGCGCCCGTCGGGAGAGGGAATGAAGTTGCCGATGCTGAGCGGTTCGTCGGTCCGCATCGCGTTGAGGTCGATCAGGCGGCGGCCGGGTCCGGCGGGATCGTCGCATATCTCGACGACGGCCAGATCCTGATCTTCGGGAACATAGCGCCGGAACCAGCGTCCGCCCGCAAATATCGGAATCGTCACATCGTCGGTTTCGCCGATTGCCGCGATCCTCTGCGCGAAATCCTGCGCCGCAGGCAGGGCCGCAAGATAGTCCTGCGCCAGTGCATCCTGCGCCCGCTGCCATTCGGCAACCGCCGGATCGCTGTCTTCTTCGAGCCAGCGATAGGGGTCGTCATAGCGCACGGCACCAAAGGCAACTGCCTCGGGGCGTTGCTCGGTGTCGGGATAGGCGAGGGGGGCGGTCATGCTATCGGCCCTCCAGTTCGTCAGCCCATTGATCGAGGCTTTGTTCGAGCACCGGAATCGGCAGGCAGCCCTGATCGAGGATCGCCTCGTGGAAGTCGGCAAGGTCGAACTTTGCCCCCAGCCGCTTCTCCGCCCTGGCGCGCAGTTCGCGGAACTTGAGGCAGCCCCAGCGATAGCACAGCGCCTGACCCGGCAGGTCGGTCGCATAGCGCAGGATGTCGCTCGTCACCTGTTCGGGCTTTTCGAGCGTGTTGGCGCTCGTATAGGCGTGCGCCTCTTCGAGCGTCCAGCCGAGCGCGTTGAGCCCGGTATCGACCACCAGCCGCTGCGAGACGAAACGCTGGTGCGACAGGAAACCGTAATAATCATAGGGGTCGTCGAACAGTGCGGCCTCTTCGCCGAGCCCCGACGCATATTCGGCCCATCCCTCGTTGAAGGCGGTCGAGGCATGCAGGTTTCGACGGATTTCCGGCAGCGCAGTGTTTTCCTGCTGGCGCGACAGATGGACATGATGGCCGGGCACCAGTTCGTGGAAGATCAGCGCCGCGGCATTCATCTGCATGCGGTCGGGAATGCCGTTGCCGCTGTAGAAATAGACACCTTCGGCGCCCGGTTCGGCCGGCGTCTGATAATAGCCGAAGGTCATGCCGGCCTCGAGCTCGCGCGGCAGTCGTTTCACCGCCGCCGGTGACTGCGGGGCGTTGCGGAACATCCGGTCGAAAACCGGCGCCATCCGGTCGAGATGGCGGGCATAGGTTGCCTCCAGCGCCTCGGCCGACGGCGCCTTTGCCTTGGGATCCTCGCGCAGGCGGTTGTGGAACGATGCCTCGTCGCCATTATGGCCGAACTGCTCGATCCGCACGCGTTCCATCTCGGCGGCAAGCCGTCCGACTTCGTCGAGGCCGAGCTGGTGAAGCGCCGCCGGATCGAGGTCGGCACCGAGATGGTAGCGAAGCCAGAGGCGGTAGGCTTCGGCGCCGCCGGGCCGATGCATCATGCCGGCGGCCTCGGGCGCCGCTGCTTCATAATCGGCGCCGATCGTGTCGAGCAGCCGGGCAAAGGCGGGCTTCAGCTTCGCCTCGACGATCTCGATGACCGCCGCGCGCGTGGCCGCGTCGGCCGGCCGGTCGTCGGCGAGGAGTACGGCAGACACGGCGATCGACGCATTGCCTTCCAGTGTCTTGCGCGCATTGGGCAGGGCGGGCCGCGGCAGTCGCCACCCGCGTTCGGCCTGCGCCAGCACGCGCTCGCGCATGCCGTCGATGGCGCCCGCGAATTCCGACGCCAGTTTCAGGTAGCGCGCGGCTTCGGCGGGATCGGTCAGGTCGATCGGTGCGAAGACCATCCGGGGGATGAGCGAAAGCCAGAGGCCCGAATAGGGCGCGATGCCAAATCCGGTCCACCAGCGCTGCGGTTCGTCGATTTCGGTTTCCAGCCAGTGGCGTATGAAACCGGCGGTCAGACGATCGGTCCGATCGAGGCCCGTCAGGTCGAGGCGGTCGAGCCGGTCGAGGCGTAGCCGAGCGTCGGCGGCTATCGCCTCGGCTTCAGCGAGGTCGCCGCGGCCGAAGCGCGCGACCTTGCGGCCCGATGCGCTGGCCATATAGGGGTCGCGTTCGAGGATCGCCGACCAGATTTCATCGACCAGCGCGTCGAGCGCATATTTCGCAGAATCGGTCGTCATGCCGCCATCTCCCGGTGAATTTGTTGCAGCTTAATTGCGGACTCGACCGACGGCTTAGCTTAACGTACAAAACTGTTTGGAAAGCGTCTGAATCGACGCATGTGGAGGCGGGGCGATGGAATCCTTACCGGTTCACAAAGGCTTGGAGAGTGAGATGGCGCTCGCCGCGGCGAGCCGGACAGGCAATCCGCGGCATCAAATGGCAGCTATGACGCCGCAGGGGACCGCAGGAGGCGAGTTTCGCCGCTTCGCGATACAGGGCGACCTGCCGTCGCTGGCACTCAACTATGCGAAGCCCGACTGGGGCCTGCCCGAATATGAGGAACAGCCGCCCGAAATCGAAGTCATCGAACCGATGGGCGATCCCTGCCACTATCGGCTCCACATGACGAAGGACTATGCGCAGGGCCATGTCGAATTCTGCGGTCTTGCCGACGGCTTTCTTGTCCATTTCAATGACATAACGCATGATTTCCTCAACGCCATGTCGGTTCAGGCGCCCGATATCCTGCGCGTGCGCATCGCGAGCGACGGCGACGGCGAATATGTGACGGCGAAGGGCGATCGCGTCGATCTGAAAGGCGCGATGTCGGCGATCATCGTCGAGCCAGCCGGTGTTCCGCCGGCCAAGGCCGTCTTCATCGGCCACAACCGGACCGTTACCGTCTATATCCACCGCGACACGCTGCATCAGCTCTATGTCGGCCGGGTTCACGAATTGCCGGCCGCGTTGCAGGCCTTTGTCGGGGGGCGCCTGCGCGAGACAGTCGCACAGCGTTTGCCGCTGAATGCGTCGCTGCTGCGCTGTCTTGAGGATCTGCACGGATGCGACCTCGATGGGCATAGCCGCCGGCTCTATATCAGGTCGAAGGCGATCGAGATTCTGTGCCAAGCGTTCAAGGCGATGGCGCAGGACGATAGCGCCGGCGCAATCGATGGTACTGCGCAGGTCACGCGCGGCGTGCTGAAGGCGCAGCAGCGCCTGATGGAAAATTTTGTTGATCCCCCGTCGCTCGAGGATCTGGCGCGCGATGTCGGGCTAAGCCGCAGCAGTCTGTGCGCGGGTTTCCGGCAGATCGTCGGGCAGACGGTGTTCGACTATATCGGCGACCTCCGCATGCGGCAGGCGCTGTCGATGCTCAACGAGCGCACGGTCTCGATCACCGAGATCGCCTATGCGGTCGGCTACAGTCACCCTTCGAGCTTTTCGCTCGCGGTTCAGCGCCGTTTCGGCACGACGCCGAGCGAGCTTCGCCGGCGCGGATTGCCGGACGTCTAGGCCGCTCCGCCGCTGAAATAGCCGGCGACGGTGGCGACGATCCGCGCGCGCGCGTCGGGGTGGCAAAAGCCATGATGGCCGAACCGGAAATAGTGAAACTGCGCGTCGGGGTTCTCGTCCGCGAGAACCAGCGCGAACGGCGCCTGCGCGTCGTGGACACCGCAATAGAAATCGAGCCGTACCGGGATCGCATGAAAATCGACACCCCAGTCGTGCGCCGCCCATTTCAGTTCGGCCAGCAGCGCCTGCTTGTTTTTGCATTCGGTGACATGCCACAGGATGTCGCCGATATCCTGCTCGGTGCCCGGCGGCGGGCCCATCAGGTTCCACGGATCGAATGAGCTTTTGCCCGCGCGCGGTCCGGTCTTCAGCTTTCGTATCCGGCCCGACGCCGTCTCCGCCAGACTGGCAAGCAGCCAGGGCGCGTACCGCATCAGCCGATAGGCGACCGCCACGGAACCGGGCGACACGCGCCGCGCCATCGGGTCGAACCAAGGGACCGTAGGATTGATCGGCACGGCGCCGATCACGCGGTCGGACATCGCGGCGGCGATCGCCAGCGTCATCATGCCGCCGTTTGATTCGCCGAAGCAGGCGAACTTGTCGATCTTCAGATGCGTCAGCAGCTCGGCGAGATCGTTTGAATAGGCACCAGCCGGACGCCCGGGGCAAAGCGAGGAGCCGCCGGCGCCGGGCCGGCTCGTCGAGATGAGCCGGATGTTGTTCGGCACCGCCTCGCGATGGAAGATCCCGGCCTCGGGGCTGAAACTACCGCCGCCGTGAAAATAGAGCACGGGCCGTCCTTCGGGTACACCGAATTCCTGCCAGGTCAGTGTCCTGCCATCGGCTAGGATGAGCGATTGCACGGGGGGCTCAATCAGCGGAATTATGTCCATCGATCGTTTCTTTCTGCCGAGATCTACTGGCGAGCCTAGCCTCTGCCGTCGTTCGCCGCTTAGCTTGCAGTGCAAATTTGTTCGGCGATCGTAAAAAAAGTCGGTGTTTCGCGCGGCAGATCGTGCGTTCCCGTTTAGCCAGAGAAAGGGGCGGCGATGCCGCAGCATGGCTGCCACCGGGGAAGGAAGGTCGACGGGATCCTGTGTCATTTGGGGCCCTCGGCATATCGCACCGGCCGGTCGGCGGTGGTGCCGTCCGCACCGTGGGCGAACTGCAGGTGCCGGTAGGGCAGGCTCGCGAAATCGGTGCTTGCGGTTCCCGGCGTGTCACAAATGATGACCGCGCGTGCGAGCGGGTCGAAAAGCGCCCGAAAATGATTGGTCGATTTCACTGCCACGATCGTCTTGCTCGCGAGATCGATGCCCATGTCGGTGAAGCATGCAGGGTCAAACACCTGCTGCCGGATCGAATTGACGACAAGATCGATGCCGCCGACGCGAAGCGCGACGGTAAGGCCTAGCGGCGCATTGGGTGTTTCGCTGAAGAAACGCTGCCGGATATCGGAACGGACCCGCAGCACTTTGACGTCGAGGTCGAGCGGGTCGCCCGACGCGGGGCCATATTTGCCGCCGATCCTCATATGCAGCCGCGCCCCCTCTCCCGCGTCGGCGGCAAGCGCCGCAGCCTGCGGGTCCCAGATCATTCCGAGCGCGCAATTTTCGCAGCCCCGGGCCAGAAGTTCGGCCAACAGGAAATTGCTGTCGCCTGCCGCGCCACCGCCGGGATTGTCGGCTGCGTCGGCGATGACGACGGGGCCGGGCCCAGCCGGAACGGCGAGCGCACGGCTCACCGCCTCGGCCGCCGATACCCGTTCCGATGGCAGCGTCCGGACGATACCCAGGAACTCGTCGGCGATCTCGTCGCCCATCGCGCGAAGACGCGCCGTATCGACGCCTTCCGACACGATCAGAACCGACGCGCCCGCTTCTTCCCAGTCGGTCCAGGGGAAGCCGTGCATGAGAGTGACATTGTGGATGCCGTCCTTGCCCTCGCGCGCCTGAAGCGACGCGACGAAATCGCGCATCGGCGCGCCGGTCGTTCCCTGAATGCCGAGGAAGGGGATGGTGCGCAGCGAGCTACGCAGCCTTGCGCCGCCGCGCGCTGCTTTCGCCAGCATCGCATGCAATTCTTCGACACGCTTGCGATAATCGGTGTGCGGATATTCCTTGACCCCGACCAGCAAGGCGCCGCTTTTGATCGTCTGCGGCGCGACATTGCCATGAAGGTCGAGGATCGCGCCAAGGGGGATCTTGGGGCCGATGATTTCGCGAGCGGCTGCGAGGATGTCGGCTTCGCAATCGGCCGTACCGTCGGCCGCCATCGCACCATGCAGCACGAGCAGGACGGCATCGATGCTCCCGGCGGCTGCGCGGAGGTCGGCGAGGAGCGTTCCGCGGAGCTTGGCGTAAGCGCTCGCCAGCGTCAGGCCCGATGGCTGCGCCCAGGCGAACGGCCCTTCTACCGCGACATCGCCTCGCGCCGCGATCACTGCGATCGCGTCGCCATAGCCAGCAAAAGCCAATGCCTCGTCGCGGGCTTCGGCTGATGGCGGGCGGTACCAACCATTTTCCTGATAACTGCGCAGGCTTGTTGGCAAGGGCGAAAAACTGTTGGTCTCGTGAAAGAGGCCGGCGACGAAGATGCGAAGGGGAGGCATCGTCTATCCGGTCGCTGCGCGCTGGAAGGCGAGGCGTCTTGTCCGTTGCGTTTCCAGCCGGAACCCGTCGTCCGAGAAGGTCAGGGCGGCCGAATATGGCAGGCCGGCGAGTTGGGTCGCCACGATGGCGACGCGGTCGGACAAGGGGGTCAGGTCGGCAGACCAGCCGCCGATCCCGTCGCGCATGGCAAGCGTGACGCGGTCGCCCTCGACGCGGATCTCGGCGGCGCAGTCGGCGTCGCCGCTTTGATAACGCCCTGCGGCAAAGCTGCCGAACGCAGCCGCGTTTGCCGCCGACGGGGTCAGTTTTCGATAGGCGGCGCTGTGCCCGCCGAAACGGACGGGGAGAGGTTCTGTTTCACCGGCGGCAGCAAGGTCCAGTTCGATGTCGCCGATCGAACCGATGGAGACGAGCGCGTGGCCTTCGCCCGCCGGCCGGATGGGCACGCCCACAGGCGCGCCGCAGAATGCCAGCTTGAGCGTGCCGTCGTCGTCGCGGATGCTGTAGACAAGACCGGTTTCGGCCGACCACCAGTCGCCGGGAAGTGCCGGATGGCCGCTTGTGCGGACTGTCTGGGCGACCGGGCCCAGCCGGTCTTCGAGCAGGATGTCGGCTATTTTCTCCGCGAGAAGCGGGGGTGCCGCGCCCGGTGCGCCGTTGCAGAGGATCACGATGTCGAGCCCGTCGTCGGGGAAGATCAGCATCTGGCTGGTCCCTCCGACGACGCCGCCTGCGTGGTGAATCACCGGAAGATCGCGATATGTCTCGACCATCAGCCCGAGCACATATTTGCTCGTAGAATCGTCGGGCAGGGTCGGACGATGCACCAGTTGGCTCCAGCTTTCCGGAGCGCCGAACATATCCCTGCGACGAAGATGCGCCATCCAGCGGAGCATATCGTCGACCGTCGAGACAATCGCGCCTTCGCCGCGATTCTCCTCCGACGGAAAGATACCGCGCCGCCAACCGCCCGCGCTGTCGGGGACATGCAGCGTCGCCATGCCCGGCACGATCGCAAGGTCGCTGGGCACCGATGCAGTATCGGCCATGCCGACCGGCGCGAGCCACCGCGTCCGAAGCTGGTCTTCGAAGGGCGCGCCGCCCGCGCGTTCGATCGCGAGCGACACCAGCGCATAGCCGCCATTATTATAGATCACCGCTTCGCCGGGTGCGAAATTGCAGCCGGTCTGCCGCGCCTGTGCATCGAGCATCCAGCCGATCGGCGGCGTGACGCCGCCATGCGCGATCAGGCCGAGGTCGAGATAGCAGCGCGATCCGCCGCGATGCTGGAGCAGCAGGCGAAGGCTGGGTTCGCCCCCCGGCCCGGACAGCTCGGGCAGCCAGGTACGGATCGGCAGGTCGAGATCGAGTTTGCCCTCCTCGGCGAGCAGCAAGGCGAGCAGCGCGGTGAAATGCTTCGTGGTCGATCCGATCCGCAACTTCGTCTGCGGGGTGATCGGCGTCGGGCATTCGAGGCTCGCCATGCCGAAACCGCGGCGATAGATCGTCGCGCCGTCCCGCGCGACCCCGACCGCAAGGCCCGGCGCATCGCTGCGGTTCCAGGCGGCAAACAGCTCGTCAAGCCGGGCGGTTGCCGTGTCGGGGACGGGCATGGCGATTTCGGTCCTTCAGGCTGGCTCGGGAGCCGCGAAGCGAAGTCCGCGCATCATGGCGGCGGGCACGACGCTGCCATGATCTTCCTTGTCGTAAATCACATGCTCGACGTCGGACAGGCCTGCGTCGGACAGCGCGGCCGCCAGTTCGGGCACGGCGTCGACCATGCGCGACGCTGCGACCGTCGCCTGTATCTCCTCCAGCGACATTTGCATGCCCACGGGCACCTTCGTCGGCGGATCCTGTTCCTGTCCCCCGACGCCGATCAGGACGCGCGGCTTGCGGTCGAGCTTTGCGAGCTTGTCCTTGAAAGCGGGCAGGTGGCCGAGGATCGCAAAGCCGTCCCACCACAGCGACGGGCTGTTAGCGAGGAAGGTAGTAAACGCGTCGGGCCGCGTCAGCAGCGCATAGGTGGTGAACAGCCCGCCGAGCGAATGGCCGAACAGGATGCGCTCGTCCGCCGATGCTTCGGGGTAACGCCGGCCGATCTCGGGCGCGAGCGTGTCGGTGAGGAAAGAGAGAAAGGCGTCCGCGCCGCCGTCCTGGTCGCCGATGAAGCTGGTCATGCCGCCCAGTGCCGCGCGCCCGGCCTCGCTGAGCGGCGGGGTCAGGTCGGCGGTGCGGAGCTTGGCGAACTCGAGAAAGTCGACGCCATAGCCGATGCCGACGACCATTGCGGTCGGCAGCATGCCCATGATCCCACGCAGCCGCGCGATTTCGGCGGCGAGCGCGAAGCCGATATCGCCGTCGAGGACATAGAGCACCGGCACTTTCGCACCTTCGGGCACATGCGCGACGCGCGCGACGCTGATTTTGAAGCTGCCGTCGCCGCGCGGGTGCGGCATTTCGAACTGTTCGACCGGGACTTGCAGGGAAAAGCTCATGGGGGTGTTCCTTGTGTCGGGAGGGGCGTCAGGCGCGGGCTTCACGCAGCGCGCGATAGACGAAGTCCTGTGCGACGGTTTCGGGCGGACGCATGTCGGTCATGATGCGTTTCCGGTTCACCATGCCGATGCACAACAGGTCATGTTCGGGATCGATCCAGAACCAGCAGCCAAAGGCGCCGCCCCATTCATAGGTGCCCTTGCCGACGGGGCGCCCGGCGCGGTCGGGGTCGAGGCAGACCATGCCGTTCAGCCCATGGCCGTTGCCGTCGCCGATCACATAGTGAAGGATCGGAAAACGCTGGTCGAGCAGGGCATCGGGCAGGTGGTTGGCGAGCATAAGGTCGACGCTTTCAGGCTTCAATACCTGCACATCGCCGAGGCTGCCGCGGTTCAGCAGCATGCGGGCGAGGCGGGCATAGTCGCCGGCGGTCGACTTGAACGACGTCCCGCCCATCGGAAAGATTGACTCCATCCGTTCGTCCTGCGTCGCGGCGCGCAGCGTGCCCGTTTCGGGGTCGAGCACATGACCGCACACCAGCCGGCGGGTCTGGTCATAGTCGAGGACGAAGCCGGTATCGGCCATGCCGAGCGGATCGAAGACGCGCTTTTTCAGGAACAGGTCGAACCGCTCGCCGCTCAGCCGCTCGACGATCTCCGCCTGCAGGTCGGTGGCGAGGCTATATTCCCAGGCGGTGCCGGGTTCATAGTCGAGCGGCATCGACGCATAGCGGCCGATCTGTTCGGTCAGCGAGCGCGCCTTGTGCCATGACAGCAGCTCGAACTTCGCCATCATCTCCTCGACCGTCTTGCCGAAGCTGAAACCCGCGCTGTGCGTAAAAAGCTCGCGGATCGTCGGCGGGCGGCTGGCCTTGCTGCCGGGCAATGCGGCGATCCCGGCAAATTCGGGCAGATAGTCGGCGACCGAATCGTCGAACTGCCATTTGCCCTCTTCGTGGAGCAGCAGCATCGCGATCGCGGCGAGCGGCTTGCTCATCGAAAAGAGGGTGAAGATCGAGTCGGGCTGAAGCGGGCGCCGGTCGCGGCAGTCGGCAAAGCCTGTGATGTGGCTGTGGACCAGCCGGTCGCCCTTCGCGAGCAGCATCACCTGTCCGGGCAGTTCGCCGTTCGCGACCATCGTGTCGAAATAGGCGTCGAGTTCGGCGAGCACCGCCGCTGAAAAGCCGGCCTCGCTTGCGGTGGTCGACACAAAATTGTTGGACTGCATCCCGTTTCTCCCAATCGCCGGCATGGTTCAATGTGGTCAGTCCTGCTGTACCGCGACTTTCCACATTTCACGAAAGGAAAGTACGGAAAGTTGATTCGGTCAAGGGAAATCGCGCCGTGTATCCTCAGAATTTGGTAGGTCTTGGAAAAATACGGGCCAATTTCAGCGATCTGCGTGGGTCTTCCGGATGAAGAAAATAGCAGATTGACAGATTCGTGAAAATGAGTTTCCAATAAGGAAATTTGGAAAGTGCCCGACGACGGGCGTGCTCAAGGGGACAGGACATGGCGAAACATTTGATGGGCATCCTCCTGATCGCGGCGGCAATGCCGACGGCGGCATGGGCGCAGGAGGCTTCGCCGGCCGATGAAAGCAGCGGCGACATTATCGTGACCGCGAACAAGCGCGCCGAACGCCAGCTCGACGTCCCGAGCGCCATCACCGCCTTTCGCGGCAGCGACCTGCTCGACGACGGCTATACCAGCATCAAGGATTATCTCGCGCTGACCCCCGGCGTGCAGGTCAGTCAGGCGGGCGGCGGCGGCAGTCCCGTCATTCGCGGCCTCACGACCGGTACCAATCTGGGCGCCATCGTCGGTATCGTCGTCGACGGCGCTCCGGTCGGCCCCAGCTCGTCGTTCAATCTTGGCGGGGCGAATTCGACCGATCTCGATCCGATCGACCTTGAGCGCGTCGAGGTGCTGAAGGGTCCGCAAGGGACGCTCTATGGCGCGAATACGCTTGGTGGCTTGATTTCCTATACCTTCGCACGCCCCGACCTGTCGGATGTCGCGGCCGTTGCCCGCGCCGAACTTGCGGGTACGGAGCATGGCGGCACCAGCTATTCGGTTCGCGGTGCGGTGAGCGCGCCGCTCGTTCGCGACAAGCTCGCGATCCGCGCCTCGGGTTATATCGACAGGCCTGCTGGTTTCGTCGACAATTCGGTCGCGGGGATCAATGATTTCAATCGTGCGCGCAATTGGGGCATTAACGGTTCGCTGCGCTTCGAGCCGACCGACGATCTCAAGATCAATATCGTCGGGTTCCATCAGCGGGTGAACCAGCGGGGTCAGGATTATGTGATCTACGGCGCGGATCGCCAGCCGGTCGCCGACCTTCACTACGACCAGCAACTCTATAATAAATATAGGAAGACCAGCGATGTCCTGATCGGCACGATCGATTATGACCTCGGCTTCGCTAATCTGACGTCGGTCAGCAGTTACCAGAAGATCGATGCCTATATCGTCCTCAACGCGCTGCCCTTCAACGCGCAGTTGCCGCTGCTGACCTTGTTCGGCGGCGCGGTCGTTCCGCCGGGGACAGCTGCGGGAGCCGATGCCAAGGGCCCGATAAAGAAGTTCTCGCAGGAACTCCGGCTCGCGTCGGCGGGCGACGGGCCGCTGCAATATGTTGTCGGCGCCTTCTACACGCATGAAAAGGCGCGGACGTCGACGAACGTTGTCGGTTTCGATGCCGATTATGAAGCCGTCCCCACGCTCGACCCGGCGATCGGCTTCGGCGTCAACGACACCTACAAGGAAATCGCGGGTTTCGGTAATCTGACCTACAAGTTCAGCGAGGCGCTTGACCTCACTGGCGGCGTGCGTGTCGGCCGGATCAGCCAGACCTATAACCAGACTTTTTACGGGAGCGACATGACGGCGTTCAACACGCTGTTGCTGCTGTCGGGACTCGACCCGATCCCGGCCGATACGGGTGACCAGAAAGGCGCGGAGACGGTAAAAACCTGGCTGCTCACCGCGCGCTATCATTTTTCGCCTGACGGCATGGTTTATGCGCGTTTTGCGACGGGTTTCCGCCCTGGCGGTCCGAACTTCAGCGTACCCGGCCTGCCGTCGAGCTTCCAGGCGGATTCGACCGAGAATTTCGAGGGCGGGATCAAGACCAAATTCTGGGATGGCAAGGGGACGCTGGATGTCTCGGGCTATTACATGCGCTGGAAGGATATATTGATCCAGGTCAGCAGCGGCGGCCTCAATGCCTATACCAACGGCGGCAATGCGCGGGTCTATGGCTTTGAGGGCGCGCTGTCGCTCCAGCCGGTGAGCGGGCTTACGCTGGCAGGGACCGTGTCGTACAATGATGGCAAGATCACCAGCATCGACCCGCTGGCTGCGGCATCGATCGGTGTCGGCGACCCGCTGCCCAGCAATCCGAAATGGAGCGGGTCGCTGTCGCTCGACTATCGCGCCCCGGTATCGGGCAAGTGGCAGGCTGTTGCAGGCGCAACCGCCAAATTCGTGGGGTCGCGTCATTCGGCGCTGCGATCGAGTGTGCTCAATCCCGACTATATCCTGCCGAGCTATTCGCTGTTAGACCTGCGGGCCGGGCTGGAGAGCGACAAGGTCGATATCGGGCTGTTCGTCCGCAACCTGACCGACAAGCGTGCACAGCTGAGTGCGACGACAAGTGCGGGTATCAACGAGATCGTCGTTCAGCGACCGCGGACGATCGGCGCCTCGGTGACGTTCCGATATTGATCGAAAGCGTCGTTCCGTGTCTTGCGAGATGTCTTTTTATGTCGGCCGTCTGCCATTTTTCTTGCGCCGACTGCCTGTCGCTGGCCATGTCGATTTGCGCCGCGGCCTTTGGGTCGGCACAAGCGAGCGGCTGATTCGGCGGACGCGGACAGGACAGGGGTTTTCAACGGACGATGCGCGAGAAGACGGGACGCAAGGAGGAACTGGCCACCAGCCGCTTGCGGGTGGGCGCGGCGATCCGCGAACGACGTCTCGCGGCGGGCCTCTCTCTGGCCGAACTAGCGGACCGCATCGGCGTTGCGCTGTCGACCATGTCGAAGATCGAAAATGGCAAGATCTCGACCAGCTTCGAGCGGCTCGACAGCGTCAGCCGCGCGCTGCAGGCCGATCTGACAGAATTTCTCGGTACCGCCGCACCGATGGCGATCGCGATGCAGCCGTCGTCGATTTATGGCATGCGGCGCAGCATTACGCGGCCCGAGGACGGCACGATGGTCGATGCCGGATCCTATCTCGAATGGTTCCACGCTTCGGACATGCTGCAGAAACGTTTCCAGCCGGTGGTCGCCGAATTGCTGCTCGAGGATGTCGCCGACTATGGTCCGTTTACGCAGCACAGCGGCGAGGAATTCAACTATGTCCTCGAGGGCGAAATGGAATTCCACACGGAAATCTATGCGCCCGTCCGTCTGACCGCCGGGTCGAGCATCTATTTCGATGCCGAGATGAAACATGCCCACACGCGGGTCGGCAAGGGCACCTGCCGCATCCTCGCGATCCTCTGTCCGCGCCTCGAACCGCTCGGCGCGTCTGCGGCGGACCGGCGGTCGATGCGGGTCGTCGATGCCGAGGGCAGGACGCTGGAAACTGCGCACGGCAAATAGCCGCGGCGCGACCGGGCGGAGGTCGCTGATGGCGTCGCTCGAAAAGGCCTTCAATATTGCCGACATGCAGGCGCTAGCGGCGCGCGCGCTGCCGCTCCCGATCCGCGACTATCTGGAGGGCGGGGCTGACGACGAATGGACGCTGGCGCGCAATCGCGACGTGTTCGACGAATGGGTGCTGGCGCAGCATGTGATGGTCGACGTGGGTACGATCAATACCTCCACGGACCTGTTCGGTTTTCGTAGCGCGATGCCGCTCATCCTTTCGCCGACGGGCATGTCGCAGCTGTTCCACGCGTCGGGCGAGATCGCGGTCGCGCGTGCGGCGGCTGCTGCGGGCGTGCCCTATGGCCTGTCGACGATGGCGACGACCTCGATCGAGGCGGTCGCGGCGACCGGCGCGGACCGCTATTTCCAGCTCTATCTGTTCCGCGACCGCGGGCTGACGAAGGCGTTGCTCGAACGCGCCGAGGCCAGCGGCTACGGTGCGCTTTGCCTGACTGTCGACACGGCCATCGCGGGCAATCGCGAGCGCGACCTCAGGAGCGGGATGATCATGCCGCCGCGCTTCACGCTCGGCAGCCTGATGAGCTTTACTGCGCATCCGCGCTGGTCGTTCGGTGCGCTCCGGAACCGCTCGTTCCAGCTTGCGAATGTCGTCGACCACGTCGGCGACATCGGCCGCGAGGGCACCAGCATCATCGACTATGTCAACGCGCAGTTCGATCGCTCGGCGACGTGGAAAGACGTCGAGTGGCTGCGCAGCCAATGGGCGGGCAAGCTGGTGATAAAGGGGGCCATCATGCCCGAGGATTGTGCGAGCGCGGTCGCGTGCGGCGCCGATGCGGTCATGGTGTCGAACCATGGCGGCCGCCAGCTCGATCGCGCCGCCAGCCCGATCGACTATCTTCCCGCGATCCGCGACCGAATTCAGGCCGGCGCGCAGCTGATCGTCGACGGCGGTGTCCGGCGCGGCACCGATATATTGAAGGCGATCGCGCTCGGCGCCGATGGTTGCTCGATCGGCCGGCCCTATCTCTACGGGCTCGCCGCGGGCGGTGAGGCCGGCGTCGCGCGCGTGTTGTCGATCTTCCGGACCGAGATCGAGCGCGACATGGGGCTGATGGGACGCACGCGGGTCGCCGATATCACCGCCGCCGATGTCGATCACCTCTCCCGGTTCCGCTCAAGACTAGGCGGCGACCAGGACTTCGCCCAGCTGACGGGGACAATGGCATGACAAGTTGGACGAGCTTTGAAATCGGTACGGACGGCGCTGACGCGCCGACGCTGGTGTTTGCGGGGGACGATGCCCTGTTTGTCCCTGACGCCCTTCGTACGCGCGTCGCCGCAGGCATCGAATCTACTGGCTTCGACGCGAAGCCGGGTCGCTGGCTCGACCTTGTCGGCGAAGCCGGCGAACGTGTCGTCATTGTCGGCGTGGGCGGAGGCGACAGTCCGGACCGGTGGCGAAACGCCGGTGGACATCTCGTCGACGCAACGCGCGCGCTCCGCGTTGACGTTGTCCGGCTGCCCGCAGCAGCGGAGCTCGGGATCGAAGCGGCGCTGGCGGATCTGCTCGAAGGCGTATTGCTCCACGGCTTCCGGCTCGACCAAGGGCGTGGCGATCCGGTGCCCGGTCAGTTCGCATCGACCCTGCACGTCGCTGCGGGCGATGCCGCGCTGGTCGAACAGGCGCGGCTGCGCGCCGATCCCGTCAATCGCGCGCGTGCGTGGGTGGAGCAGCCCGCAAATCTGCTGACGCCGGCGGTTTTCGCCGACGAGGCCGGGGCTGCGCTGGAACCGCTGGGGATCACGGTACGCCAGCTCGGGCCCGCCGAACTCGAAGCGCTCGGGGCGGGCGGTATCCTCGCCGTCGCAGCCGGCAGCGCGAACGAACCGCGGCTGACGATCGCCGAATGGCGTGGCGCGCCCGAGCGGGACGGCTGGGATGCGGCGTTCGTCGGCAAGGGGCTGACCTTCGACGCTGGCGGGCTCAACCTGAAGCCGCGTCCGGGCATCGCCAAGATGAAATTCGACATGGCAGGCGGCGCCGCCGTCCTTGGCGCTGTCGAGCGGCTGGCGCGGCGCAAGGCTGCGGCGAACGTCGTCGCGATCGTCCCGATGTGCGAGAATAATATCGACGGCAAATCCTATCGCCCGGGTGACGTCATCACGTCGCTGGCGGGCCTCACCATCGACGTACAGGATACCGATGCGGAGGGGCGCATCGTGCTTGCCGATGCCGTGACCTATGCGATCCGTGAATATGATCCGGGCACGATCGTCGATGTCGCCACGCTCACCGGCATGGTCATGGGCGTGTTGCATGAGGATTTCGCCGGGCTGTTCACGAGCGACGACAGGCTGGCCGCGAGCCTGACCGCAGCGGGCGCCGCGGCGCATGAGCCGCTGTGGCGGCTGCCGCTGGTCGCGTCGATGGATTATCTGGTCGAATCCCCGGTCGCCGACGTGTCGAACCTGGGGGCGCCGGGCTGGTTTGGTGCGGGCGGTGGCTCGCCCGTCGCAGGCGCGAAATTCATCGAGAAATTTGCGAAAGGACGATGCTGGGCGCATCTCGACATCGCGGGTGTCGGTTGGGCGACGCGGCGCAGTTCGCGGAGCGGCCCGGGCGCAACGGGCTTCGGCGTGGCGCTGCTCGACCAATGGATCGATCTGGCAGCGCGCGCGTGACGCCGGCGGTGGCGGAGCAGCGGGCTGAACCGGCGGCGCGTTTGCCGCTTGCGACGATCCTGCTCTTTTGCCTTCCGGCGCTGCTCGTCGGCTTCATGCATGGTCCCGAGCTGCAGATTCAGGGCATCTACGCCAAATATGCCGGCCTCGCCCTGTCTGCTCTAGCGGCCGCAACGCTGCTGACGCGCGCCTTCGACGCGGTGACCTATCCGCTCATCGGCTATCTGTCCGATCTCAGCTATGCGCGGACCGGGACGCGCAAGCCATGGGTCGCGGGCGGGGCGCTCTTTTCGGCGTTCGGTGTGTGGTTTCTGTACCGGCCGCCAGCCGATGCGGGGATTGTCTATTACGGGGTCTGGACGGCGGTGACCTATCTCGGATGGAAGGTCGCCGAGATACCCTATCAGGCGTGGAGCTATGCGCTGACCCGCGATTATCAGGATCGCGCGCGGCTCCAAGCCTGGCGCGCGTCGGCGCTCCTTCTTGGCGGGATGATCTTCTTCGCGACGCCCGCGCTCGCGAAGGGATTGGGGATGAGCCGGTCGAGCGATCTCGGCTTTCCCGCGCTGGGCGTCACCGCCGTAATCTGCGCGGTCCTGGTGCCGCTCGCGGCGCTTCTTGTTATCTGGCGCGTACCCGAGGGCGAGGCGGTGCCGCCGACCTCGAAGGAACGCGAGCGCTATGGCGTCGTCCGGACTTTTCGCTCGGTGGTGGAAAATCGGCCGATGATGTGGCTGCTCGGTGCGATGCTTCCGGTCGCAATTCTCACCGGAATCGCGACGGGGGTGATGTACCTCTTCCTCGACGTCTATCTGCAACTCGGCGAAGCCTATCCGACCGTGCTATTGGCATCGGCGCCGATGGCGCTGATCGGCGTGCCGCTCTGGGGTTATCTCAGCGTGAAGTTCGAACGCCACCGGGTCGTTTCGGTCTCGCTCGTCCTGGGCGCGATGTCCTACCTCTGCTTGTCCTTCGTTTCGCCCGGGCCGGGGGCGGTGACATGGGTGATGATCTTCTATCCGCTGACGATTCTCGCGCTCCTTGGCATCGTCGTGCTCTTCCCAATGATCGGCGATATCGCCGATTACGGGCGACTCCAGTCGGGCGAGGATCTTGCCGGCCTGTATACGGCGGCGTTCAATTTCGTGCAGGTATCGCTTCGCACCGTGTCGAGTGCCGGGGGGATCGCGTTGGTCGGATGGATGGGGTTCGACGCGACGTCCACGGCGCAGAATGCCGACGGGGCGTTCGCCATTCGCCTTGCCGCGGTGATCCTCCCCGCCATCGGGCTGGCCTTTGCCGGCGTGCTGTTCTGGGCGTTCCCGCTGACGAAGGCACGGGTCGCCGAAGTCAGTGCGGAACTGGCGGCACGCGAAGCCGCCAGCCGCGACGCTGTGACGGATGCGACCTAGTCTCCCAAAAACGCCTGCCTTTCCGCGTATTTGGTCAAATATTCATGAGCTGCGATGCTCGATCCTGTTCCCGAACGGGATTGCGTTCGCGATGCGCGTTCATCGCGACGGCGGCACGCAGGGTGTTCTCGAGCAGGCATGCAATCGTCATCGGTCCGACGCCGCCCGGAACGGGCGTGATCGCGCGTGCGCGTGTCTTCGCTTCGTCGAAGCAGACGTCGCCGACGATTCGTGATCCGTTGCCGTCGTCGTTTGGCACGCGATTGATACCGACGTCGATCACGACGGCGCCGGGCTTGATCCACGATCCCCGGATCAGTCCCGGAGCGCCGGCGGCGCTCACCAATATGTCGGCGCGCGCGACGAGTTCGGGGAGGTCGCGGGTGTGGATATGGGCGATCGACACCGTGCAGCGCGCCTGGAGGAGCAACTGCGCCATTGGGCGGCCGACGATGTTCGAGCAGCCGACGACGACGGCGTTCAGTCCCTCGAGCGAGCCGAGCTCGTCGGCGAGCAGCATCATGCAGCCCATCGGGGTGCAGGGAATGATCCGGCCATCGACCGCCTCGCCGTCGCTCGCGAGCAGCCCGACGTTGACCGGATGAAAGCCGTCGACGTCCTTGCCCGGATCGATGCGGCGCAGCACCGCTGCCCTGTCGATGTGCGGGGGGAGCGGCAATTGGACCAATATGCCATGCACGGTTTTGTCGCGGTTGAGCCGGTCGATGAGTGCCAGCAAGCCGTCCTGCGAAACCGACGCGCCCAGCCGATGCGTTTCGCTGGCCATGCCGGCGGCGGCGGCCTGTTCACCCTTACGGCGGACATAGATGGCGCTCGCCGGGTCGTCGCCGACCAGGATTGCGGTCAGCTTGGGCGTGACGCCGCTTTCATCGCGCAGGCGCTTCACGCCGATCGCGATGTCGCGGCGCAATCGGGCAGCGCGTTCCTTCCCGTCGATAATATAGGCTGTCGCCATCGTCCTCGTCTCCATGCCGGGCCGCCCCGACTCCGTTCGCTCGCTTGTATATATGCAGATATGTATAAAATTAAAGTACGTGTCGATGTCATATTTGTGCGGCTATCCGCGCTGGGCCCTGCATCGACGGGTGGCTACGCGCTGAAACATTCGCTTGGCGTGGCGAATCGAGGCGTCTTGGCACTCCGTTTCCTCCGGGCAAACCCACGGCATACATTGCTCCGCCGGTCTGCCGCGGGTCCGCGATAATCAGGGCGTCTTCCCGAAAGAAATGCACCTCTGTGTCGGTGCCGGCCGGCCGATAGGCTTGCGTTGCACGCCCCGCGTATCAGGGCCTATATATATGTAAAACAGGTAAGAAGTCCGAAATTGCTCGAATGTGTCCGATGTGAAGGGGCAAATCAGATCCTCGAAAAAGCCTATTGCGCATTTGCATACATATGTGCATCTAAAAGGCGAGAGGAAGGTGAGTCTTGACGAGACGCTATTCAGCGCTGTCGCTTTTGCGCGAAGGATTGAACGGCCAGCGCGGCTGGGAGCCGGCGTGGCGCGACCCGACGCCCAAGGCGCATTATGATGCGATCGTCATCGGCGGCGGCGGGCATGGCCTCGCGACCGCCTACTATCTTGCGAAGAACCACGGCCTCACCAATGTCGCGCTGATCGAGCGCGGCTGGATCGGCGGCGGCAACACCGGCCGCAATACGACGATCATCCGTTCGAATTATTTCTTCCCGGAATCGGCGGCGTTCTACGAATTTTCGGTCCAGCTTTACGAGAAGCTGACCGACGAGCTGAATTACAACATCATGTTTTCGCAGCGCGGGATGTGGACGCTTGCGCACGATCGGCATGGGCTGGAAATGGCGCGTCGCTCAGCAAATGCGATGCTGCTCAACGGCATCGATGCGGAGTTTCATGACGGGCCAAGTGTCTACGCGAATATTCCGGGGCTAAACCCCAATCCACGCTTTCCGATCCTCGGCGGGGTGAACCAGCCGCGCGGCGGGTCGGCGCGCCACGACGCGGTGGCCTGGGGCTATGCGCGCGCCGCATCGGCGCTCGGCGTCGATATCATTCAGAATTGCGAGGTGCAGGGCTTCCTGATCGAAAAGGGGCAGGTGCGCGGGGTCGAGACGAGCCACGGCAGGCTGCGCTCCGATCGCGTGGGTATGGCCGTTGCGGGGCATAGTTCGGTGCTGGCGGCCAAGGCCGGACTGCGGCTCCCGGTCAGCTCCTACGCGCTGCAGGCCTTCGTGTCGGAACCGGTGAAGCCCTGCCTCGACACAGTGATCCTGTCGCCCGCAACCGGGACCTATCTCAGCCAGTCGGACAAGGGCGAACTCGTCCTCGGCGCGGGTCTCGATCTTTATCTCTCCTATGCCCAGCGCGGCAATCTGCCGTGGATGGAGCGCGCCGCGGCGGGGGTGCTCGAACTCTTCCCGCAATTTTCGCGCATGCGCTTCCTGCGTCAGTGGGCGGGCATCGTCGACGTCGTTCATGACTCGACCCCGATCATCGGCCCGACGTCGATTGGCGGGCTCTACATCAACTGCGGCTGGGGCACCGGGGGGTTCAAGGCGATCCCGGCGGGCGGCTGGTGCCTCGCGCACGCCATGGCGACCGGCCAGTCGCACCCGCTCGCCAGCGCTTTCGGCATCGAGCGCTTCACGACGGGCGCACTTATCGACGAGGCCTCGGCCTCGGGCATCGCGCACTAGGGGATATCCGGAAAATGTTGCTGATCGACTGTCCCTTTTGCGGCCCGCGCGCGGAGATCGAATTCCGCTGCGGCGGCGAAAGCCATATCCAGCGGCCGGGACCGCATGACCAGGTCTCGGATGCCGAATGGGCCGATTATCTCCACTATCGTGAGAATCCGAAGGGCGAGCATCGCGAACGCTGGTTCCATGCGGCGGGGTGCCGCCGCTGGTTCAACGCCGCGCGCGATACGGTAACGCACCAGTTTCGCGTGACATACAAGATGGGCGAGGCCTGCCCCGAAGTGGACGGCGCTGTGGCGGTGCAAAAACGACAGCCTGCTGAGGGAGGCGTCGCATGAGCGGGTGGCGCCTGAATGCGGCCGGCCGCGTCGATCGCGGTACGCCGGTATCGTTCTCCTGGGCGGGGCGGTCGCTCCAGGGCTATGCGGGCGATACGCTGGCATCGGCGCTGATGGCGAACGGCGTGTCGATCGTCGGCCGCAGCTTCAAATATCACCGCCCGCGCGGCTTGCTCGCTGCGGGGCTCGAAGAATCGAACGCGATCATCCAGCTTGAAACGGGCACCGCTGCTGTGCCGAACGTCAAGGCGACGCAGATCGAGCTGTACGAGGGGCTGGTCGCGAACCCGGTCAATGCGAAGCCGAGCGTCGAATTCGACCTGCTCGCGGTGAACAGCCTGTTCAAGCGCTTCATCCCCGCCGCCTTCTATTACAAGACCTTCATGTGGCCGAACTGGCACTGGTTCGAGCCCGCGATCCGCAAGGCGGCGGGGCTTGGCGACGCGCCGCAGGGCGTCGATCCCGACAGCTATCATCATCGTTTCGCGCACACCGACATCCTGATCGTCGGATCGGGCGCGGCGGGTCTGTCCGCGGCCGTCGCGGCGGCGAAAAGTGGCGAAAAGGTGCTGCTCGTCGAGGCCGATGCCGAACTTGGCGGCGGATTGCTTGCCGAACCATCGGAAATCGAGGGGCTGACGGCGCTCGCCTGGCGCGACCGGATGCTGGCCGCGCTGGCGGGCATGCCGAATGTAACCGTGATGAACCGGACGATGGCGTTCGGCTTCTATGACCACCAACTCGTCGGCCTGTGCGAGCGCGTGACCGACCATCTGCCGCCGTCGCAGCGCAGCGGGCCGCGCCAGCGCCTGTGGAAAGTGCGAACGAAGCGCGTGATCCTCGCGACGGGCGCGTTCGAACGGCCGATCGCTTTCGCCTGCAACGATCTGCCCGGGGTGATGCTGGCGTCGGCGGCGCAGACATATGCTCTGCGTTACGGCGCTGCGCCGGGTCGACGCATCCTCGTCGCGACGAACAATGACAGCGCTTATCACGCGGCCTTCGCGCTACACGATGCGGGGGTCGAGATTGTGGCGATAGTTGACAGCCGCGCGAAGGGCGGCGAGGCGACAGAGGGCGCTGCGACCCGCGGCATTCGCACGATCATGCAGAGTGCGCCGACGAAGGCGAAGGGGCGCCCCCGCGTCAGCGGTGCTGTTGTCGGGGGGATCGACGACGGCAAGGTCCGCCAGTCGATCGCCTGCGACACGATCCTGATGTCGAACGGCTGGAACCCCGCAGTGCACCTCCATTCGCAATCGGGCGGTTCGCTCGCATTCAATTCCTCGCTCGAAGCCTTCCTGCCCAGCAAGTCGGTGCAGGCGGCGGTCAATGTCGGCGCAGCAGCCGGCATCTTCGACCTCGATATCGCCGTCGCCAGCGGGCGCGCGGCGGGGCAGGGCGAAGAGGTGCAGGCGCCGTTCCCGGCGGCGGTCGGCCCGACGCTGCACTTCGCCGACGGCGATGCGCGCGCGGGCAAGGCGTGGGTCGATTTCCAGAACGATGTGACCGCCGGCGACGTGCAGATCGCCGCGCGCGAGAATTTCCGTTCGGTCGAACATCTCAAGCGCTACACGACGCTCGGCATGGCGTCGGATCAGGGCAAGACGTCGAACGTCACCGGCATCCACATGCTGTCGAACTTGCTCGGTAAGCCGCCGCAGGCGATCGGCACGACCAAGTTCCGTCCGCCCTTCGACCCCGTGACCATCGGTGGTTTTGCCGGGCGCGCTGTCGGCGACAATCTGATGCCGATCGCGCATGCGGCGGCGCATGAGTCAGCCGTCGCAGCGGGTGCGAAGATGGAGAATTACGGATCGTGGCTGCGGCCGGCCTATTTTCCCCGCACCGGTGAAGACGAACATGCAGCGGTCGCGCGCGAGGTCCTCGCTGTCCGCGGGCAGGTCGGGTTGTTCGACGCGTCGCCGCTCGGCAAGATCGAGGTGAAGGGGCCTGACGCCGCCGAATTCCTCCAGCGCATTTATGTGAACGGCGTCCGCAATTTGAAGGTCGGGCGCTGCCGCTACGGCCTGATGCTCAGCGAACATGGCATCATCTATGACGACGGCGTCTTCGCGAAGATCGCCGAGGATCATTATCTTGTCGGCACGACGAGCGGCCATGCGGCGGCGATCGCCGACATGCTGCAGGAATGGCTGCAGTGCGAATGGACCGACCTTCAAGTCCTCGTCGAGAATGTCACGACAGCGTGGGCGGTGATGAACGTCGCCGGCCCGAAGGCGCGCGCGGTGATCGAGGCGATCGGCACCGACATCGACCTGTCGCGCGAGGCGTTCCCGCATATGAGCTATCGCGAAGGGCAGGTGGGCGGCGTCCCGGCGCGTATCCAGCGGGTCAGCTTCTCGGGCGAATTGTCGTACGAGGTGTCGGTGCCATGGGGTCACGGCCGCGCGCTGTGGGACGCGATGATGGAGGTGGGCGCACCGTACGGGATCACGCCCTTCGGGGTCGAGGCATTGATGGCGCTGCGCATCGAAAAGGGTTTCCTGCACGTCGGATCGGACACCGACGGCACGACGATGCCGCAGGATGTCGGTTTCGGCACCGCGGTGGCGAAAAAGCCCGATGATTTCATCGGCCGGCGTTCGACAATGACGCCCGAGGGGCTGCGTGACGATCGCCGCCAGCTCGTCGGCCTCGAAGTGCTCGACGCCGGCGGCCCGTTCGAGAGCGGTGCGCATATCCTAGCGGCCGACATGAAGGGGATCGGCGCGACGCAGGGGTGGGTCACCTCCTCGGTCCACTCGCCAACGCTCGGCCGTCCGCTTGCCATGGCACTGATAGAGCGCGGCGAGGCACGAATGGGCGAGGTAGTGCAGGTCTGGGATCTTGGGAAAGGGCGCCCGGCGCGCATCGTCGATCCGCGCTTCTATGACCCGGCGGGAGAAAAGCTCGATGGCTGATACAGGCACAATCACGTTGGCACGGGCCGCCGCGAACGATCTGCTGGTCGAGGGGACGGACGTGCGGTTCGCCGCCGAAACCGGGCTGGGCATGGCCAAGTTGCAGATCCTGGCGGCGGACCCCGATGCTTGGTTCGAGCAGGCGCTCGGCCTTGCGCCGCCGTCGGCGCTGACCGAGATCGAGCCCGGTCCGGTCGCCATCGCTTGGCTGGCGCCGGGCGAGTGGCTGGTGACGGGCGGCGAGTCCGATGTCGAGCGCGTCCGCCTCCGCTGCGCCGAAGCCGCGGGCGGCCTCGGCCTGATGGTCGATATCACCCATGCCCGCGCGACGTTCGAACTGAGCGGCGCTGGCGCGCGCTCGATCCTCGCCGCGCACTGTCCGCTCGATTTCGGCAACGAAGCGATGCCTGTCGGTGCCGCGAAACGATCGATGTTTTCGGACACAGGATTTTTCATCAGCCGCCGCGCTGACCGCGATGGACAGCCCTGTTTTCGGCTGATCTTCGATCAGACGATGGCGGGCTATGCCGGGCGGATGCTCGGCGCAACCATCGCAGGAGCTGCTTTGTGACGACCTCGGATCTCGTTCTGAAATTCCGCGCGCCCGACAAGCCGGGGATCATGGCGGCGGTTGCACCGACGCTCGCGGCGCGCGGCTGCGACATTCGCGAGGCGGAGGTCTATGGTGACGACGATACCGGGGGGTTTTTCCTGCGCATGGCGCTGACCAGCCCGATCGGGCGCGACGAGCTCGCGAAGGTCGTCGAGCCGGTCGCGACCGAACTCGCGCTGGAATGGGAGTTGCACGACCTCGCGCGGCGGACGCCGGTACTGCTCGCAGTGTCGAAATTCGGCCATTGCCTGATCGACATCATCCACAAGAAGGAGATCGGCCAGCTGCCGATCGACATCGTCGGGGTGGTCTCGAACCACGAAGCGATGCGCAAGACCGCCGAGTGGCACGGCCTTGCCTATCATCACCTGCCGATGAGCGAGGGGAAGGAGGCGCAGGAAGCGCGCTTCCTGTCGATCATCGAGGAAAGCGGCGCCGAACTTACCGTGCTCGCGCGCTATATGCAGATCCTCTCCGACGGCTTTTCGGAAGCGCTCGCGGGGCGCTGCATCAATATCCACCACAGCTTCCTGCCCAGCTTCAAGGGCGCAAAACCCTATCATCAGGCGCATGGGCGCGGAGTGAAGATCATCGGCGCGACCGCGCATTTCGTCACCGCCGACCTCGATGAAGGCCCGATCATCGAACAGGATGTGCGCCGCGTGAGCCACCGGACGACCGCCGACGAAATGGTCGCAATCGGCCGCGAGATCGAGGCGTCGGTGCTGTCGCGCGCCGTCCGCTGGTACGCCGAACACCGCATCTTCCAGAACGGGAACAAGACCGTCGTGCTCTGACAGGGCGCCCAACAGACAATTAAAAGGAGAGACTTATGGCCGACCTTTCAAGCTACATCGTGAATCCGGGGCCCAAGACGCCGGTCACGGGATTGAAGGCGGCCGTGACGACCGACAGCGCGATCGTCACCGAGACGATCATGAAGATATTGAACAGCGGCGGCAACGCGGCCGACGCGGTGATCGCAGGCGCGATGGTGCAGGCCGCGGTCGAGCCGTTCATGACGAACCACGCCGGGCTCGTCACCATGCTCTATTATGAGGCGAAGACCGGCAAGGTTCACCAGCTCGACAGCCTCGGCGGGCATCCATCGGGGCTGCCGCCGTTCCGGCCCGTTCCGCCGGGCATGGGCAGCTATTCGACCTCGCCGCCGTCGGCGATCATCCCGGGCTTCATGCCCGGACTCAAACAGATCCACGCGAAATTCGCAACGAAGGACTGGGCCGATCTTTGCGCCGATGCGGTGCGCTGGGCCGAGACGGGGCACGAGGTGTCGACCTTCGAATATGGTGTGAACATCTATGGTGAGAAGTTCATCACCTATTTCCCCGAAGGCCGCGATTTCTATCAGCCGAACGGCTATTTTCCGAACGTCGGCGACATCTTCACCCCGCCGGGCATGGCGGAGACGCTACGCGGCGTTCGCGACAACGGCCCCGACTATATGATCACCGGCCCCTGGGCCGAGAAATTCGTCGCCAAGGGCAATGATCTCGGCTGGAAGGTCCAGCTCGACCATATGACCGAGACGCCGCCGCGCTGGGTCGAGCCGCTGCGCTTTCCTTACAATGAATATGAAATCCTCTTCCTCGGGCCGCCGCAGGCGCAGGGCTTCTTCAGCAGCGTCGCGCTCGGCGTGCTCAAGCATCTCGGGATCCGCGACATGGCGCCGGGATCGGCCGAGCATATCTGGGCGATGGGTCATGCGCTCCGTCAGGGCCAGCGGCACTGGGAATATGCGCGTGACGACCATGTCTATGACGTGCCGCGCGCTGAGGTCCTCGACGACGATTACCACAAGCATCTCGCGAAGCTGATCCGCGGGTCGCGGCCAAAGGTCGACATGACCGATCATATCCGCCTGTCGGGCGACGGCCCTGCCGGTGCGGGCGACATGATGGCGGCCATCGCCGGCCCCTCGGGCAAGCCGCGGCTGGTTCATCACGAAGAAAAGCAACCGAGTGGAAGCTGTGAGATCGCGGTCGTCGATGCCGAGGGCAATTGGTGCCAGTTCATGGACACGCTGCAGGGGTCGGGTATTCCGGGGCAGGTCGTCGGAGGCATCCCGATGGTCGGCAGCCACTCGACCTTCGGCGCGCTGCAGAGCCCGATGGATACTGTGCTGATCAAGGGCGCCAAGGCGCGCTGTATCATCGGCAATACGTTGGTGTTGAAGGACGGCAAGCCGGTGTTTTCGGCCGGTTCGCCGGGCAACATCCACTGCACGCTGCCGCAGGTTCTCGCCTATCTGCTCGACTTCAAGCTCGATCCTTATGCCGCGGTCGATGCGCCGCGCATGCTGCCAATGACCGACGGCCAGCTCGTCGCGATCGAGGATCGTCTCGCGCCGGGCGTCGTCCAGGACCTGCACAAGCTCGGCGTCCGCGTCGGTGGACTGTCGGGCTATGATTTCCACATGGGCAGCTTCTCGGTGATCGCGCGCGACGAAGCGTCCGATACGCTTACCGCCGTTGCCGACCCGCGCCGCTGCGCCGTTGCCGACGGTATCAAGGAGTGAACAGCATGACATCGCCCAGCCTTGCTCTCGACGCACTGGCCCAGCGCTATTGGGATTTCCGCTGCGACGAGTTTCCGACCGAAGCGATCCTTGCCGGCCTGACACCGCGCAGCGACCTGTTGCTGCGCGACGCGCCCGACGACCATGAGCGCCGCGCCGCTTGGGCTTCGGCTGCGCTCGGCGAGCTGGCCGAGATCGACGCGGACGCACTGTCGCAAACCGAGCGGGCAACCTTGTCGCTCCTCCGCGGCGAGCTTGCGCAGCTCGTCAACATGGTCGCGCAGCAGGCGCATTTGCGCCCCAGCATCTATCCGCTCGGCCCCGAATTCGGGCTTGCGAGCTGGGCGTCGATGACCAGCATCGCGACCGTCGAGGACGCGCGCCGCTATATCGACCGTCTGGCGAAGGTTCCGGCGGCGCTCGAAGGCGTGCAGCAGTCGCTTACCGAGGGGCGCGAGCGCGGCATCCGTTATCCGCGGCTCGTCGTCGAGCGCGCGATCGGCGTCGTCCGGGGGCAGGCGTCGGTCGACGTCGACGCCAATGGCTTCTTCGGCCCGCTCAAGGTGCTGGCAACGCGCGGCGCGGCCTTTTTCGATATCGTCGAAGAGGGGCGGACCGTGGTCGCGAAAACCGTCGCTCCCGCACTGATGAATTATGCGCTGTTCCTCGAAAAAATCCTGCTGCCGGTGGCACGCGATGCCCTCGACTGTGTCGGGGACGTCGGCGGCGAAGGCCATTATCGGTATTTGATCCGCCAATATACGACCATCGATTTGCCCGCCGAGGAAATTCACGCGATCGGGCTCGCCGAAGTCGAGCGGATTACCGGCGAGATGGAGGCGGTTGCGGCCGACGGCGGCTTCGAGGGCGACCTTCCCGGGTTCAAACGGCAGCTGCAGGGCGACAATAGCCAGCTTCTCGAAAGCGGCGAGGCGCTGCGCGAGGAAATCGAAATCTTGTCGAAGCGCATCGATGCGCGCATCCCCGAATTCTTCGGCCGCATCCCGCGTGCGACCTATGGCGTGAAGAGCATTCCGGAAGCGATCGCCGCGGCGATGCCGCCCGCCTATGCGCAGCCCAACCCCGCCGACAACAGCGCCGCGGGGGTCCACTGGATCACCTCAATCCCGTCTAAGCTGCCACGCTACATGCATCTGCCGATCGCGCTCCACGAGGCTTGGCCGGGGCACCTCATGCATCTGGCGCTGATCCAGGAACTCACCGACCTGCCGGCGTTCCGCCGCCACGGCGCTCTGCATTATTCGGCGTGCCTCGAAGGGTGGGCGCTCTACAGCGAGGGGCTGGGAGAGGACATGGGCCTCTATGATACGCCGCAGAAACGCTATGGCCGGCTCGAGATGGAAATGTGGCGCGCGGTGCGCCTCGTCGTCGATACCGGCCTGCACGCCAAGCGATGGACCCGGTCGCAGGCGATCGACTATTTCCGCGAAAATATGGCGATGCCGATCGAGACGATCGAAGCCGAGGTCGATCGTTACGTCGGATTGCCGGGGCAGGCGCTCGGTTACCAGCTCGGCAACCTCAAATTCCGCGAGTTGCGCGCGCGCGCCGAGGCGGCGCTGGGGGCCCGTTTCGACATTCGCGCGTTCAACGACGCGCTCGCGTCGGCGGGCGCGGTGAGCCTTCCCGTCCTCGAAGCGACGATCGACGACTGGCTGGAAGAGAGAAAGGCTGGCGCCAGGATCGCGGCATGAGCGCGGTCGGCATGGGCGCGCCGGCCGATGCCGGCCTGCCGCCCAAAACCGGCGCTTCGAAGCTTCGCGCGGGGTATATCCTCTTCATCCTGTGCCTGATTTCGGCGCTCAACTATTATGACCGTTTCCTGATCGGCATCCTCGTCGAGGATCTGAAACGCGACCTTACGCTCAGCGACAGCCAGATCGGGCTTTTGTCGGGATTCGCCTTCGCGCTCGTCTATTCGATCGCGTCGATCCCCGTTGCCTCCTACGCCGACCGGGGTTTTCGCGTGCGCGTGCTGGGCAGCGCGGCCGCCTTCTGGTCGGTGATGACCGGGCTTTGCGGACTGGCGACCGGCTTCTGGACGATGCTTTTCGCGCGTTTCGGCGTCGGGATCGGGGAGTCGGGCGGCGCACCGACGACGCATGCGATCGTTGCCGAAACATTCAGCGACAAATGGCGCGCGAGCGCGCTGGCGGCGATCGGCGTCGCCGGCGCGATCGGCACGTCCGCAGCCTTCGGGGGCGGCGGCTATATCGCGCAGCATTATGGATGGCGCTGGGCCTTCTTCGCCGCTGCCATTCCGGGTGTGGTCATCGCGCTCATCTTTGCGCTGACGGTACGCGAACCAAAGCGCGCTGCGGGTGTCGACAGGGCGCCCTCGCTACCGGCGCGAACCGCGCTCGGGGTGCTGCTTCGCCGGCCGGCCTATCTGTGGATCTGCGCCGGCGTGTCGATTTTCAGCATCGGCGGCTTCGGCGCGTCCGCGTGGACGCCCGCCTATCTGATGCGCTATTTCGGACAGGACGCGGCGAAAGTCGGGCTCGACTATTCGGCCATCGTCGGTCCGGCTACGATCATCGCCGTGCTCGGCGGCGGCTTTCTCGCCGACTGGCTGTCGCGCAAGGACGCCCGCGCCCCCTATTGGTTCCTGTCGGCCGCCTTTTTCGCCTCGATCCCGTTCAGCGTCGCGCAGCTGACAACCGAAAGCTACGCCACGGCGATGATGCTGGCCTGGCCCTCGACGCTGATCGGCGCACTCTGGATCAGTCCGACCTATGCGATCGTTCAGGCGTTGTCGGGGTCGAAGCTTCGCGCGATCGGCGCCGCCTTCTTCATGCTGTGCGTCAATCTGGTCGGACAGAGCCTGGGGCCGCTCGTCGTGGGCGCGATGAGCGATCATTTCAGCGCGGCGCACGGCGCCCTGGGGCTGCGCTATGCGCTGCTGATCGGTACCGCGGCCTATGTGGCCGGCGGGGCGGCATTCCTGATCGCGGCGCGCACCGCGCGCGCCGACACCGAAGCCGCTGCGACGTTCTGAGGCGCCGCGTTACGCGGCCTTGGCCTTGCGGTTCTTCTGCGCCGCTGCGCGCGCCGCCGACAGCGCTTCCTCGCCGCAGAGAATGTCGATGTAGAGCTGCGCATTCTTGCGGCGTTCGGGAATGCTCTGGCGCACGCCGATCGCATAATAGCCGATCTGGTGATAATAGAAGACACGCGCGCGGATCGCGGCATGTTCCTCGTCATAACCGAGCGCTTCAAAGAAGCGCTGCAGGACGTCGAGCCGTTCGCGGTCGGCACGTTCGACCGCCCATTCGGCGCGTTTGTCGGCGCGCGCCCATTCGCGCACGGCGAGATCGAAATGATAGTCGTAGCCGTCGGATTCGATCAGCCGCGCGATCATGCGGTCGAGCCATTCGACGGCATCGCCTGCCTTCGCCGGCGGCGCTTCTTCGGGAAGGAAGCGGCACGTCGCTTCCCAATGCGCGATGATCTGGTCGAAGAACTCGTCGCGGTCCTTGAAATTATGGTAGAAACCGCCGCGCGTCACGCCCAGCCGGTTGGCGAGGCGATCGACTTTCAGCCCCGCAATCCCCTCATCGACCAAGGTGCGCTGCGCGGCCTCGATCCAGTCCTGCACCGTATTCTTTGGCGTGCGTCCAACCATGGGCATTCGAATTCCTGCTGCCGGGGCGATCTTGAAATGTCGCCCTCGGCCCGCTCATGTCACATTTTTCGCCGAACTACAAAGAAGACATGCACGAATGTATGTTCCGTACATGCACGCGGTGATGCCTCCGTATCGATGGGTGGCCATTGCCTCGTCAAAAAGCGACCGCGTCGCTGTTGTTGCGGTTGTGCGAGGCGGCATGGAGCTCGCCGGTCTTGGGGTCGCGGCTGATCGCCACCCATTTGCCTTCGCCGCCAAGGCGCGCCTCGGACAACGGCATCTCGCGCCAGGCATAGCCGGTACCGTCGAGGATCTTGTGGTCGAAGCGACCTTCGGGAACCACCAGCGTGGTCTCGCCCGTCTTGGGATCGGTCGAGGGCATGAAAAAATCGGGCGTGTTGATCGCCTCCTCGACATCCATGTCGAAGCAGGTGACGTTGAGCAGCGCTTGGAACGTCCGCTGGTGGAGGCCCGCCCCCATCGAGGCGAAGGCGAGCACGGGAACGCCGTCCTTGACCAATATGCCGGTTTCGGTGGGGGCAGGGAGGCGCGCGCCGGGCTTGACCTGCGCGATTGCCGCCTGCTGGAACGACGCCGCATCGCTGATCGAAATGCCATCGATGAAGATGCCGGTCTTGCCCCAGTTCACGCAATTGATCGAATGGGTGATGGCCGCCATATTACCCTCGGCATCGACCGCAACGACATCGTCCGAGTGCATCGGCGTCGTGCGTTTCCACTTGGTGAAGGTCTTGCCGCCCTCGATCTGTTTCCACAGCGCAGCGGCGTGGTCTTTCGACACGCGCGAGGCTTCGCCGAAATCGATGCCGGGATAGATCGCCGCCTGCGCCGCCTTCGGGAACATCGAAATGCCGAAGAGCTGGGTGATTTCGAGCGCCTTCTTCAACTGTTCGGACGACTTCGTCCAATGCTCGCCGCCGCACAGCCCCGCGGCATCGGCGAGATTCTGCGCCTCGATGATCGAGAAGCCACCGAAGTTCGGCGCCGGGTTGGTCTGGATCGAATAGCCGCGGCGGAGGTCGGCGACGAGCGGATCGGCCCAGATGACCTCGTAATTCTTGAGATCGTCGATCGTCATCTTGCCGCCGTCGGCCTGCACCGCGGCGACCAGCTTCTCGCCCCATGCACCGCCATACATATAGCCGGCGCCTTCGGACGCGACCGCACGGAGCGTTGCGGCGAGCTTCGGCTGCCTGAAGATGTCGCCCGTCTTGTACGCGCTGCCGTCGGGCTTCACGAGCGTCGCCTTGGTTTCGGGCAGGCGGCGGATATCGCGGTCGCGGAACTTGAAGATGCCGTCGAGCATCTCGCTCACCGGCATGCCCTCTTCGGCGATATGGATCGCCGGGTCGAACAGGCTAGCGAAGGGCAGCTTGCCGAAGCGTTTGTGCGCCGCCTCCACGCCCTTCATGAAGCCGCCGACGAGCGCGGTGCGGCCGCTCGGATCGCCCTTGCCCTGTAGCGCTTCGGTGCTCGAAAAATCGATCGCGCCGGGGATGGTCAGCGGTTCGGTTTCGCCCGCGACCGTGTTCCACTCGGCGTTCATTGTGTGCGTCTTGCCGGTCTTCGCATCATAATAGACGAGCGACATGATGCCGAAATAGCTGATCGGTGCGCCCATCGTCAGCGCGACCTGTGCGAGCGCGGTGGTCATCGCCGCGTCGATTGCATTGCCGCCCTGCTTGAGCGCCTCGAGCCCCGCGCGCGCGGCAAGCGCGCCATAGGCGACGGTGACGGCGCCCTTCTTGCCTTTCGCCGATCCCGCGGTGGTGCGGTCGACGCCCTGTGCTGCCATGAAACGGGCATATTCGCCCGCGGGCCAGTTCTTCGGTGACAAGTCGATGCGTCCTTTCGTTGCGATTGCGGCCATGGCCTTGGAGGCGATACCGCCGAGAGCAGAGGTGGTTGCCAGCGCGGTCGTGGCAGCCAGCGCAGTCATTGCGGTACGTCGATCGATGTTCATGCCTATCCCTCACCCGTTATGCGGCGTCGCATATCGCGCCGTGACTCAATATTTATACATATGTGTCTTATAAAATCTCGGCCGTTGCAACCCGAGATTTTCGCCATCGATTTTTCAAGGGAATGTCATGGCCGCTTGGCGTATTTCTGTACCAAACCAGCCGAGAATTGGCCTTTTCTGGCCGTTTGATCCGGGCGACGACTCCGGCTTCGTCGGCGAAATCGGCCGACTCAATGCGCGAAGCTTGCAAACATACGATAGTGTATTAAAATGCAATTCAGCGAGGACGCGCAAGCGTCCGCACAGGGAGAGGCAATCCGCGCATGACGCAGCATCATGAAGACGTATCGGACACTGGCCATCGGACCCGGCAGGCCTGGTGGGCCTTGGCCGTCATTACGCTCGTCTATGCGATGAATATCGCCGACCGCTTCGTCCTGTCGACGCTGATCGAGCCGATCAAGGCCGAGTTCCAGCTCAGCGACGCCTCGGTCGGTTTCCTGACCGGGGTCGCGCTCGCGATCTTCTATACAGCGGCTGGGCTGCCGCTCGGCGCGCTGGCGGACCGCGTGAACCGCCGCAACATGATCATGTGGGCGCTCGCGATCTGGTCGCTCTTCACGGCCTTTTGCGGGATGGCGCAGAATTTCTGGCAATTGCTCGTTGCCCGCGTCGGCGTCGGGGTGGGGGAGGCGGGCGGCACGCCGCCGTCGCATTCGATCCTCGCCGACTATTTCAAGCCGTCGCAGCGGATCGTTGCGATGTCGATCTTCACGCTTGGTATCGCAATCGGGTCGGCGATCGGCGGCATCGGCGGGGGCATGCTCGCCGAGAAATTCGGCTGGCGCCACGGCTTGGTCGTGTTCGCCTTTGCGAGCCTCCCGATCCTGCTGTTGATGCTCACGGTGCGCGAGCCGCGTCGCGGCGCCAGCGATGTCGCGGCGCTCAAGGAGGAGACGCCGAGCATCCGTGACGCGCTCGGCTTCATCCGGTCGCAGCGCGCGCTGATCCATGTCCTTGCCGGCGCGACGATCGCGACCTTCTCGGGAATGGGGCTTATCTGGTGGACGCCGGCGTTCCTTGCGCGCTCGCACGGCTTCAGCGTTGGCGACGCCGGGTTTGAGGTCGGGATGATGAGCGGCCTCGGCGGCGGTGCGGCGCTTGTGGCCGCGACTTTGATCACCTTCAAGCTCGCGCGCATGGCGCCCAAGTGGCAATGCCATTTCCTCGCGACCGTGACATTGCTGATCACCATCCCCGGCGTGCTTGCGCATCTCGTCGGCGACAGCAAGACTTCGCTGCTGCTGCTCTGGCTCTTCATCCCCTTCGCGAACGTCTATGTCGGTCCGACGCTCGCGCTGCTGCAGAACCTCGTGCGGCCCGACATGCGGGGGGTCACCGTCGCGGTGCTGCTCTTCACCGCGAACATCGCCAATCTCGCGATCGCGCCGCAGCTGATCGGGCTCGCGTCCGACCTGATCGCAACGCGGATCGCCGATCCCTCGCAATCGCTCAGCATCGCGCTCGCGATTTCGGGGCTGACGGGCATCTGGGCCGCGCTGCATTTCTGGGCGGCGATCCGTTCGCTGCCGGGCGACCTGCAGCGGGCAGGAACGGCTTGAGCCAGAAAGGCCGGGCGGGGCTGTGAAGCCCGCTCGGTGGGGATGTCAGTTCAATGCGTTTTTGACGATCTCGCCGCCGCGCATGATCAGCGGCAGGGCTTTCCCGTTGCGGGCGAGAAGGCCTATGTCCTGCAAGGGATCGCCATCGACGACGATCAGGTCGGCATGGGCATCGGCGGCGACGCAGCCGAGTTTGCCTTCCATCTGCAGCACCTCGGCCGCGATCGACGTCGCCTGCCGCAGGATCTCGATCGGAGTGAACACCTCGCTGCGGATGTCGAACTCGGTGCACTGGCGCGTATAGGTTGTGCCCAGCAGGTCGGTGCCGAAGCCGATCTTGACCCCGGCATTCCGCATCCGGTCCATTCCCGAAAGCGCCTGGTCGAAAACGAAGTCGAGCTTTTCCTGGCTCTCGGGCGGAAAGCCCATCGACGGCCCGAACTCGCGCAGCGCGAAGATGATCGCCATCGTCGGCACGATATAGGCGCCGCGCTCGGCGACGAACGCCGCGGTCTCGTCGCTGATCAGCGTGCCATGCTCGATGCAGCGTACGCCAAACTCGACGCAGCGCCGGATCGCGCTGTCGGGATGGCAATGCGCCGAGGCATAGCTGCGCCTTTCGATGCATTCCCCCACGATCGCGCGCACTTCGTCTTCGCGATACTGGTTCATCCATATGGGGTCGGTGGGCGAGGCGACGCCGCCCGAACCCATGATCTTGATCGTATGCGCGCCGCGACGAAATTCCTCGCGCACGGCGGTCAGGCAAGCGTCGACTCCGTCGGCGATCACGGTCAGGCTGTTCGCCTGTCCGCATTGGCAAAAGCCATGGTCATGATGCCCGTCGACGCTCATCGGGCGCATATCGCCATGGCCACCGGTCATCGACACGATGCGCCCCGCATAAAGGAAACGCGGGCCGCGGATCAGCCCTTCCTCGATCGAGCGCCACAGCGACCAGTCACCGCCGCCGATATCGCGCACGGTGGTAAAGCCGCAGTCGAGCGCATGGCCGAGCATGCGGACGGCGTGCGCGGTGCGGTGCGCCGGCCCCATCGCGTCGACGCGCTGAAAATTCACGTCGGAGGCATAGGCGTGGATGTGAAGATCGATCAGCCCCGGCATCAGCGTCCGTCCGCCAAGGTCGATGCGCTGCGCGTCCGAGGCCGCGATCGCCTTGTCCGACACCTCCTTGATCACGCCCTTTTCGACCGCGACCGACATGCCGGTAGGACAATCGCTGTTGACCCCGTCGAAGAGGCGGGCGTTTTCGAGGATGGTGATCGTCATGGGTGCGTCCTGCTGCGATGGTGTGGAAGCGGCCGCCCCGTGGGACTTCGGGACGGCCACAGGGCAATCAGAACTTGGCCGACAAACCTGCGGTAATCGTGCGCGGACGGATCACCGTCGCGTCGACGCCGATGTTGGTGAAGCCGAGCTTGTCGAACAGATTGTCGACGCGCACCTGCGCCGTGAAGCGCTCGTTGAACGTCGCGCTCGCGCGCAGGTCGACGGTGGTGATTTCGGGGATCTTACGCTGGCCGACCGCCGTCACGGCGGGATAGTTCGACGGCATATCCGACTGGAAGCGCAATGTGGCGCCGACATTGCCGCTCACCGAATTGCTGAGCGGAATCTGGTGATCGAGGATCACCGCGGTCGTCCAGCTCGGCGTCAGCGGTAATTTGTCGCCCGCCTGCGCGCCGGTGACCGACGATGCCGTGGGGTCGATCGCCTTCAGCCGTGCATTGGTGTGGCCCGCCGAAAGGCTGACGGTCAGCAGGTCCGACGGGCGGGCCGTGAGTTGCAGCTCGAAGCCATCGACGACCGCACTCGCGGCATTGCCCTGCAGGATGATGCCGTTGACCAGCGAGTTGAGCTGAATGTCCTTCCAGTCGATGCGGAACGCCGAGAGATCGAACGAGAGGCTGCCATCAAGGACCGAGCCCTTGATGCCCGCCTCATAGTTCCAGACTGTATCGGGACGCACGAAGGTCTGCGCGCCCGGCGGCGGGGTCGGATTGGTCTGCGGCCCGCCCGGGCGATAGCCGCTCGCCGCGCGCAGATAGGCGCTGATGTTCGGCGCCGGGCGCCAGCGCAAAGTCGCGAGATAGCTGAGCGAATTGTCGCTGAAATTGAAGGTCAGCGGCGTGCGCGGCAAATAGTAGGTGATGCCGCCAGGGCCGCCGGTGCCCGCGACCTGCTTGTTGTGCGCGTAGCGAAGCCCGCCCGTGATATCGAGCGTATCGGTCAGATAGAAGGTGAGATTGCCGAAGCCGGCGACTTCCTTGTAGCGCGAGGTCGTTGTCGCTTTCAGGAGGAGGTCGCGCGGGGCGGGGCGCAGATTTCCCTGCGCATCGTGCACGAAGACGTTGGTGTAATAGATGCTGTCTTCGTCGGTGTAGAAGCCGCCGACCATGAACTCGAACGCGCCCATGCGGTCCGAGGCGAAGCGGACCTCGCCGGTCCATTTCTCCATATTGGGCGATGCCTGGAACCGCGCGAACGAGTTGGCGGGGAGCAAGGTGTCGATCGGTACGCCGAAGACCGGAACTGCAAGCGGACCCAGAACGGTGCGCCCGAGCGCGATATAGGGGTTGGTCTGGTCGGTTTCGATCTGCGTCTTGTAGCGTGCATAGCTGCCCGACGCGGTCAATGTGCCGAAGCCGAACTTATATTCCGCGTTGGCGTTGACGATGCGATATTTGATGTCCGCGCCAAGGTCGGCGTAGCTCGCATAATCATAGCGGCCAAAGGCGGCCTGGAAGGTGCCGGGCACCAGCCGCTGGAACGCATAGCCCTCATTCTCGATATTCTGATAGATGCCGCTGAGGTCGAAGGTGAAGTCTGGCGTTGGCTGATAGCGCAGCGCGACGCGGCCGCCGTAGAGGTTCGACCGGTTCACATCGTCCGTGCCCGTCGTGACATTGCCGGCAAAGCCGCCCGCACGGCGGTAATAACCTGTGGCAGTCAGCGCGAGCTGGTCCTGCACGATCGGCACATTGACCGAGCCCCGGACCAGAAAGCCCGTTTCGCCATGGCTGACCGACGAGACTTCGGCCGAGGCGGTACCGAAAAAGCGGCTGGCGTCGGGTTTCTTGGTGATGATGCGGACGAGGCCGCCGAGATTGCTGGCGCCATAGAGCGTGCCCTGCGGTCCCTTCAGAACTTCGATCCGCTCGACTTCAGCAAGTTCGGGGGAGGGGGTAAGGAGCGCACCGACCGATAGGAAGCCGCTCGGCGAGAAGGGTGTTTCATCGATATAGACCGCCGAGGTGTTCGACGTCTGCTGCGCGCCCGAGTTCAGGCCGCGCAGGATGATCGTGCCGGTGCCGGGTGCGCCCGAGTCCCGCTGGCTGAGCCCGGGGACGAGCGAAGCATAGTCACGAAAGTCGCGAATACCGAGGCTTTCGATCTTTTCGCCCGAGACTGCGGTAATCGCGGTCGGGACGTCCTGCAATTTTTCGGCGCGCTTGCTGGCGGTAACGATGATCTCGTTGCCGTCGGCGATTTCGTTGACGGGCGCGACGTCCTGCGCGGCCGCCAGTTGGGGAGCCGAGAGCGCAAGCACTCCGCACGAGGTTAGAATGGCCCATTTCCGCTGCATCGTGAATCTCCCTGAAGCTAAACTCGTTCCCCTGCGACTTGAGTCGCTATTTAATGCAGTACTGTTCACTATTGCTCATGCGATTGCAACCGCGTTTTTCGTGAGATTGTTGGAGGAGGGATCATAAAATGGGCGCGATTCAGGGATGCACGAAACGCGCTATGGGCCGACTTCGCTTGGTCCGGTTCAGTTCGCGGCGATGCGCCGCGTCTGTTCCTCCACCTGCTGCTCGACCAACGGCAGTGGCAGCGCGCCGGGCTTCAGAACCGCATCGTGGAAATCGCGAATGTCGAACCGGTTGCCCAGCGCCGCACGCATCTTTTCGCGCGCGTCGTGAATGACCGTATCGCCGAGCTTGTAGGCCAGGGCCTGTCCGGGGATGCCGCAGGAGTAGCGGACGGTTTCCGACCGGATCTCGGTTTCGGGCATGAACGCCTTTTCGCGCATATAGTCGCGCGCCTTTTCGAGCGGCCAGCCGAACGCGTTCATTCCCGTATCGACGACGAGCCGGCACGTCAGGAAGGCGTCCATCATCAGCCGCCCGAAGCGCTCCTCGGGCTCGGGATACATGCCCATTTCGCCCGCGAGCGTTGCGGCATATTCGGCCCATCCCTCGTTGAACGCGTTGATGAACGCTTTGCGGCGCAGCGGGTGGAGCGTCTCATTCTCGTCCTGCGTCGCGAGGTGGAAATGATGCCCCGGGACCAGCTCGTGATAGTTGAGCGCGCCGATGTGATTGAGCGGCCCCTGCGACAGGTTCGGCGAATTGAAGTTGTAGCGCCCAAGTTCGTCGGTGGGGGTCGGCGGACTGTAATAGCCGAAGGTCATCGACGCGGTCAGGCCCTCGGCCAGCGGTCCAACGCCGTGTCCGGCCTTCGGTTTGAAGTTGAACGTGGCGTCGATGTGCGGTGCGATCCGGTCGATATAGCGCTCGAACACGGCACTGATCGCTTGGTCACCCGATGCCCGCCATTTGGGGTCGCTCTTGAGCTGGTCCAGATATTCGACCGCGCTTCCCTCGAAGCCTGCCTCGTCGAGCAAGGCCTGCATCTGCGCTTCGATGTTCGCCATGCGCTCCAGCCCGATCGCGTGCACCTGTTCCGGCGACAGGTCGAGCGTCGTGTGCAGCGGAACGAGCGCCGCATAAATCTCGGCGCCGCCCGGATATTGCGACAGGCCAACGCTTTCGGGTGCTTTTGCCGCATAGTCATCGCGTTCCAGATAGGCGATAAAGGCATCGAAGGCGGGCGTTACATCCTCGGCAATTGCACGCTCGATCTGTGCGAGCAGGCGCTCGGCATCGACCGTGCCCAGCCGGGACGCGTCGGGGACGAGCATCGCGGCGGCGCCCGAGCGGAAGCTGTTCAGCAGCGGCGCCGCCTGTTCGAGCTGGACGCGCGGCATATAGATGCCGCGCTCGGCCTGACCCACGGTGCGGTCGAACATCTGGCGGACAATTCGGCCATAGTCGCGGACTAGCGCGACGTAGCGATCGCCGTCGGCCGGCGTGTCGAATTTATAGGCTTGAAGCGGCGCGCGGAACGAGTTCAGGAAAAAGCCTGCGCAATAGGCAGTGGGAGCGAACATCGCGAAGAAGCCCGCGCCGAGCGGGTCGAACACGAGCCAGTACCAGTCTTCCTCGCGCGACCAGCGTTCGGCCGTCCGCCGCGCGATTTCGAGCGTGAGCGGCAGGTCGTGCGGAAGCGATGGGGCGTCGATGCGTGCGATGCGATCGAGCAGGTCACGCCCGGCGGCGGCGCGTTTGGCGATTGCCTCCAGCCCGACGTCGGGCAGGCGGGTCAGGGCATCCTCGGTGCCGCCCAACACGCGGTTTGCGCTCGACAGCGTCCAGATATCGTCGATGATCCGCAGCGCGGCGCCGAAATTCTCGACCGGCGTGAGCGTCATAGTCTATCCTTCCCCAAGGCTTCGGTCGCAGCGCGGGTTCACGCCAGCACCTTTCGTACGTATCTGTATGTTTCATCATCTGCGCTATATGGCAAGACCCTCGGGCTTCTCCGGCCGCAAATCGGCCAAGGCTCGGCCGATATTCAGCCCCTTAACATCGCGAAATTCCGCCCGGATGCTGACGAAAATAAAAAATGCATTTATGTATTGAATATGGCAATCTCAACCGATACCGTCGGTCCCGATTGGCGCGCATCGAATACATGGCCGGTCGGGATTCGTCGCGGAGAGGTGATGATGAGCAATATGAGCCTTGCCCCCGCGGTGGCATCCGAAGCGCAGGACGCGGCGGCGCCGTGGCAGCTTTACCGGCCCGGCCAGCGGCGGACCTTCCTGTTCGTCCTCTTCCTGACCGGCACTTCCAACTATGCCGATCGCAACGTCATCGGCGTGCTGCTCGAGCCGATCAAGGCCGAGTTCGGTGTCTCCGATACGATGCTCGGCCTGCTCACCGGACTCGCCTTCGCGATCTTCTACGTGACCGTCGGGCTGCCGATTGCCTGGCTCGCCGACCGCGGTAACCGGCAAAAGATCATCGTCTGGTCGATCACCGTCTGGAGCATCATGACCGTGCTCTGCGGCATGGCGCAGAATTTCTGGCAACTGGCGCTGGCGCGCGTCGGCGTCGGGGCGGGGGAGGCAGGCGCGATCCCGCCCGCGCAAAGCCTGATCGCCGACTATTATCCACCCGAGCAGCGCGCCGGCGCGCTCGGCATCTATATGATGTCGTCGATGGCCGGTTATATCCTCGGCATGGTCGCCGGCGGCTGGGTGGCGCAGCATTATGGCTGGCGCGAGGCTTTCATCGTCATCGGCCTGCCGGGGCTGCTGCTAGCGCTTGCATCGCGTTTCTTCCTGCGCGAACCGCGCCTGATTCCGCGCTTCGCCGTCGCGCCCGAGGCCACCGAAGACGCGCAGGTGAGCATCCGGCGCCTGCTCGCGAAACCCGCTTATCGCAACATCGTCTACGCGCTCGTCCTCTATTTCCTGATGGCCTATGGCGCGCTCGTTTTCACCGCTTCCTTCATGATCCGCGTCCACGGCCTGACGGTCGCCGAAGCGGGCGCGCTGTTCGGGGCGATGTCGGCGGTCGGCGCGGTGATCGGAAATCTTGGCGGCGGCAAGATCGGCGACCTCCTCGCCAAGCGCGACCTCGCGTGGCTGGCGCGTTTTCCCGGCATCGCGCTGATCCTCGCGCTGCCACTTTATGTCAGCGCCTTTGCCGTCGGCAATCTCGTATTGATGGCGGCGATTTCGATGGTCGGCGGTGTCTTGCTGACCGGCGCTGTGCCGGCGGTCTTCGCTGCAATGCACACCGTCTGCGGCAGCAAGCGGCGCGCGATGGCCGTGGCGCTGGCTTTCTTCTTCGCGAACCTGATCGGGCTGGGCGCGGGTCCGGTCCTCGCGGGCGCGATCAGCGACCATTTTGCTGGAATTTACGGGCCCGCGGAAGGGCTGCGATACGCGCTGATGATCATGTCCCTGACCTTTCTGCCGGCAGGGATATTCATGCTGCGCGCGGCGAAGCATCTGAACGCCGATGCCGAAGACTGACCCGGAGAGGCTAATATGATCGAAAAAGATATGCGCGGATCGGCCGCGGCTGGCGAGGTTACGGCGCTGTATCGCACCCTGTTCCGCCCCGGCGAGGAGCATCTGTGGACGGCGAGCGATATCGATGCGGCGCCGGGCGGGCAAAGTGTCTATTTCTCGGCGCAGTCGTTCGAGGGAACGCTCGAGGACGGCCCCTCGGGCTGGATCTGTCGGCTGGACGTTGCAGGCGGCGGGGTCGAGCGCATCGCCCGCGGACGCCAGTATCGGACTGCGCCCGACGGCCGCGCGGCCTATGTCGGGAATGGAGCGGGCGGGCAGGAGCAGCTCATCCTCCTGTCCAGCGCGGGGGAGACCATCGCGTCGATCCCACTCGATATGCGGGTCGAGGCGCTCGTTTGGGCGCCCGGCGGCGACAAGCTGCTGTTGCTCGGCGCCGACGCGGGCGCCGATGTGTCGGGCGCGGAAGGCGGCTTCGCCTTGCGCGGCGATGCCAAGGGGCCGGACTGGCTTCCCGAAGTGGCTTCGTCGAGCGCGCAGAACCTGTGGCGACGGCTCTATATGTGGACGGCAGGAGCGACGGCGTTGCGGGCCGTGACGCAGCCGCCGGTCAATATCTGGGAAGCGGCATGGCTGGGCGACGACGCATTCGCCGTCGTCGCGAGCGATCATCATAGCGAGGGAAGCTGGTACGAGGCGAGCCTGCGCATCCTCGATGCGGAGAGCGGCGCCGAGCGGGCGCGCTATGCGCCCGCCGAGCAGATCGGCGTTCCGGCCGGGTCGCCCGACGGCAGGCGCTGGGCCATAATCGAAGCCTTTTGCAGCGACCGCGGGATCGTCTGCGGTCCGGTCACCTTGGGCGATGCCGATGGCGAGCGGCAGCTCGATACGGACGGGGTCGAGGTCACGGACCTTCGTTGGCGCGATAAGGACAATTTGCTCTTCGCGGGTGTCCGCGATGCACAGACCGTCGTGGGCGAGATCAACGTCGCGACCGGAGAGCGTCGCGAACATTGGGCGTCGGAAGACCTCACAATCAGCGGCTGGTACCCCTCGGCGGTTCCTTCGGCCGATGGATCGGTGTTCGCGGTGGTCGAAGGCTATGCCCGGCCACCGGCAATTGCGCGCCTGTCAAACGGCGAGGCCGAGGTGCTCGCCGATTTTGCGCCCGCACCGGTACCGGCGATCCCCGGCACGATGCGCTATCACCGCTGGCAGGGGCGTGACGGGCTTGAAATCGGCGGCTGGCTCGTCCTGCCCGACGGCGAGGCGCGGAACCTTCCGCTCTTCGTCGACATCCATGGCGGGCCCGTCTGGGCGCATCGCAACCGCTATGCTGCGGCGCTGCGCGCCGGCCCGGTGCTCGTCGGCAAGGGCTACGCCTTGCTCCTGCCGAACCCGCGCGGGTCGGGCGGGCGCGGTCAGGATTTCGCCCGCCGGGTCCACAAGGACATGGGCGGCGAGGATATGCACGACTATCTGGCGGGCATCGACAGCCTCGTCGCGGCGGGGATCGTCGATCCGGAGCGTGTTGGTGTGTCGGGGACCAGCTATGGCGGCTTCATGAGTTCGTGGCTGGTGACGCAGACCGATCGGTTCGCGGCTGCCGTCCCGATCTCGCCGGTCGCGAACTGGTACAGCCAGCATTATGCGTCGCAAATTCCCTGGTTCGACGCGGCGCTGCTCGAGGGTTCGCCGCGACGGCCCGGCGGGCAATATTTCGACCGTAGCCCCGTCTTCTTTGCCGAGGGCGCAAGAACGCCGACGCTGATCCTGGCGGGCGGGCGCGATAAGAACACCCCGACGGGGCAGGCGATCGAATTTTTCGGCGCGCTGTCGGAGGCTGGAACGGAAGCCGCGCTCGCCGTCTACCCGGACGATGGCCACAGTCTGCGTGGCTACCCTGCCTATCTCGATTCCGCGGCGCGCATCGTCGACTGGTTCGAACGCCACATTCCGCCCGCCTCCTGACACTTCAGCAAAGGACCTCCCCATGACCCTCGGCCCCTCCGCATGGCCCGAAGCCGATCGCGAGCATTATTGGAACATCCAGCAGACCGCGCTTCCCGGCAATCCGCCGGCGCGGGGCAAGGGCGGCGCCGTCTCGACCGCGCTCAACGGCCTCGCTGCGCGCGTCGGCGAAGAGACGTTGCGGCAGGGGGGCTCGGCGGTCGATGCGGTGATGAGCACGGCGCTCGCCCAGATCGTCCTCGGCGGCGGGGCGGTCATCAGCTTCTTCGGCATATTGTCGCTCATGCATTATGACGCGGGGAGCAACGACGTGACCTCGCTCAATGCAGGATGGAACACGGTGCTGGCCGAGGACGAGCCGATGTCGATCCCGGGCAAGCTCAACCCGGCGGCCGACGGCGTGACCAACATGATGCTCGAAGGCGAACCGTCGGGACGGACCGCAATGGTCGGCGGCTTCATGCGCGGACTGGAAGCGGCGCACCGGCGTTTCGGCAAGCTGCCTTTTGCCCGTCTGTTCGATGCCGCGATCGAACTTGCCGAGGACGGTTTTGCGGTTTCGGCCGGGCTCGCGCGCTACATCGACGTGCGCAAGTCGGATCTCGCGCGCCTGCCCGAAACGCGCTCGATATTCTACAAGGACGACGGCACGCCCTATGTCGAGGGCGACCATTTCCGCCAGCCCGCGCTCGCCGAAACGCTCCGCCGCGTTGCGAGCGAGGGTGCGGACTATATGTACAAGGGCGCCTGGGCGGCGCGCTGCGTCGAGGCGATACAGCGCGACGGCGGCAAGATGACGCTACAGGATCTCGCCGACTATCGCCCGATCTGGTCGACTCCCGCCACGGTGGAGCGGGAGGGATATGCGATCGCGGTCCTCGGTGAGCCCTGCGAAGGCTCGGTCAACCTCATCGAATCGCTCAATCTGGCCGAGGTCGCAGGGATCAAGGAACTCGGCCACTGGTCGATCTCGTCCGACAGCCTTGTGCGGCTGGCCAAATGCTGCGCGGCGATTGGCGGGATGCGCTACGAAAGCCCCGAAGAGCAGCAAAAGGCCTTTCCGGGTATCGACATGAGCCGCGCGTCGCGCCTAACCCGCGAACATGCCGGCGAGCTCTGGCAGCGGCTGGTCGATCAGGAACCGGTGCGCTTCCTTCCAAAGGGGACGCATTCGGACGTCGTTGTCGCGGTCGACGCCGACGGCAACATGGCCGCGCTCTGTCACTCGATCAATTGCCTGATCTGGGGCCAGACCGCGATCGTCGTCGATGGTGTGTCGGTCGGCGACCCCGCCGCTTATATGCAGTCGATGGTCGCGGCGACGCCGCGCGGTGCGCAACTGCCCAACCCGATCGAGGTCGGGCTGGTAATCAAGGACGGTCAGCCCGAAATCGCCTGGTCGTCGATGGGGGTCGGATTGCATTATCAGACGACCCAGTCGCTGCTGAACGTGATCGACTTCGGCATGACGATCGAGCAGGCGGCCGATGCGCCGCGGCTGCTGCTCCCGATCTCGCCCGATGGCAGCCAGCGCGAACTCATCTTGCGTGTCGTCGATGGCGAGTTTTCCGAAGAGCTGCTCGATGCAACAGGGCTCGAAATCAGATCGATCCCACCCGCCGAGGCGCGGTTTGCACAGGGGCTATGGGTAGCGGTCCGGCGCGATCCGGCGACCGGCGAGCTGACGGCCATTTCGCCGCGCTATACCAACGGGCAGGCGGCGGCTCTCTGACCACGGCTCAGCCGGACATTAATCCTCGCGGGCGCAGCTCGATGGCGGTGATATCGAGACGCAGGTACGCAGCGACCGAAAAGCTCGACAGATTGCCGTATCTCCGGACGATCGTGCCGCACGTCGTGACGGCTCCGTTCCCATTCTCTCCAATGTGCGGGGAGCTGACAATTCAGGCTCCAAGTCTGAGATCCTGATTATTGTCCGCTATTTCCAATCTGCACTCGTAAGCTGTCAGTCCGCAAACGGCCAATGTCGGCGGGTCAGCTCTACTGCCGAATTTCACCGAATGCGGTTAGCGCTGACTGCATTTGAGGTCGATGACCCGCATCGTGAGTTCGCTTGGGCTTCCTCCTTCGCGCTTCACCTCATCATCGATACAGCGCTGGCGTGCGGTGGGACGCTCCTTCGACTTTCCGCCTCGTTCAAGCCGCTCTGCTGCAACGAGTTCGCGCTTTTCTACGTCACTCAGATCGCCAACTTCTTTCGCTCCGCTTCGCAGCATCTCCAAATTCCGCATGGCGCGTTGGGCGGGTGTTTCAGCCTGGGCTCCGTTTGACCCCAGACTCAATGTCGCTGCGGCGGCGGCTAACCAAAACTTCCTCATTGCGCAGTCTCCTTTGTCTGCATCGAATCAACTCCGAAAGCGGGCGCTGACATGCCGGCCCACGCATGGACGCCGGCTCCACTTCGTAGGCACCGGCCCTCTCTGGAAATTTACCTGAATAGCCAGAAATTTGCAGCAGGTCGGAGCCTCGCTTGGATGCTCGATGCCCCTCCCGACATGCCGCCTTGCATATCAATCCAAATCGTGACATACGTGTAACAAGATGTACATAAAGAATCAATGGGCGAGGGACTGAGCATGACAAATTCAAGGTATATGGCGCGGAAGCACCTAGTGAACGGCGTATCGATGGCCTTGCTGACTGCAGGGTGGATGGCGACGCCGGCGGCAGCCGCGGAAGGCATGACAAGCAACGCGGCCGAGCCCGAAAAGGAGGCGGATGCGACGGCCGCGTCCGCCGACGCCGACATCGTCGTCACGGCACAGAAGCGGGGCGAATTGCTCCAGTCGGTACCGATTGCCATTTCAGCCTTTGGCAGCGAGGCACTGGAGCGTTCGAACATCGATTCGGTCAGCCAACTCCAGAATTTCACGCCGAGCCTCCATTTCGGCCGTCAGGACGGTCAGGCCCTGATCACCATTCGCGGGATCGGGACCACGGTTCTGACAGCCGGCGCCGATGCCGGCGTCGCGGTCCATCTCGATGGGGTCTATGTCGCCCGAACGCAGGCGCAAGATGCGGTGATGTTCGACCTCGAGCGGGTCGAGGTGCTGCGCGGCCCGCAGGGAACGGTCAACGGCCGCAATGCCACCGGTGGCTCGATCAATCTCATCTCGCGGCAACCGACCGATGCCTTCGAAGGGCATGCGAGCCTGACCGTCGGCAATTATGCCGCGATCAAGACCGAGGCCGGCCTAGGCGGCCCGCTGATCGGCGACAAGGTGATGTGGCGCGTCGCGTTCCGAACCGACAATCACAAGGGTTACACCCCCAATATCGCTTCCCCGACGGGCGACCGGGTCGACGATGCGAACCAGCAATCTGTCCGTGGCTTGCTGTTGTTCCGTCTCGGCGACAGCAGCGAACTGCTCCTCACCGCCGACTATGACCGGGTGGATTCAAACGGCTTCGGATCGATGGTCCATCGAACGGCAAGCGGTGTGCCGATTCCGGGTTCGCCCCCGGGCATCATTTCTGTCGGGCGCAGCATCAGCGCCGATACGCCGACATTCTACGGCCGCGAAATTTTCGGCGCCACGGCGAAGCTGAAAGTCGACGCTGGTCCGTTTACCGTCACCGGCATTACCGGCTACCGCAAGCTCGACGATCATATTCTGAACGATGTCGATGGTGTAAACCTGCCGCTGGTCGAGGCCGATTTGCTGACGCCGCAGTGGCAGCTGTCGCAGGAAATCAACCTGACCTCGAACAATGACGGGCCCTTCACCTGGCTGCTCGGGGCCTATTATTTCCACGAGATGCAGCGGCCGGATCTGCGGTTCAACACTCCGGTGGCGCAGTTGCGGCTCGGCGGCACGGTCAAGACCGACTCCTACGCGCTTTATGCCCAGGCTACCTATGAGCTGACCGAGCGGCTGCGCATCACCGCGGGCGCGCGCTACAGCGTCGATCACAAGCGCGCGACGGAGTTCGTGACCTTCCCGCCGCTCGATCTCAGCGATACCCATAACGACGAATGGGACGCGATCACGCCGAAGCTGTCGATCGATTATGAGATCGCCGAACGCGTCATGGCCTATGCCACCATCTCGCGCGGCTTCCGCAGCGGCGGCGTCAACATCGGCGCGATCCAGGGCACGACCTTCGACCCCGAGTTCGTCTGGAATTACGAGGCAGGGCTGAAGGGGCAATTTTTCGACGGACGCCTGCAGGCTAATTTTGCCGGCTTCTATTATGACTATACCGATCTTCAGCTGTTCCAGATCCGCTCGTTGACGCCGACGGTCGAGAATGCGGCGGCGGCGACGGTCAAGGGGCTGGAGCTGGAACTGGTCGCGCGGCCGACCGACGGGATGCGGTTGGACCTCGCTACCTCCTATCTGGATGCCACCTTTGGCGAATTCGTGACAATCGAGGCGCCACGGCCTCAGGATGGCCCGCGCGACCTAGCCGGGAACCGACTACCGCGGTCGCCGAAGTGGAAGGTCAATGCCGGGATCGAAAACCGCTGGAATGCATTCGGTGGCGGCATCACGCTACGCGGTGAGATGGCCTATACGAGCAAGGTCTTCTTTAACGAATTCAATCGCACCGAAACGTCGCAGAGCGCGGTGACGCTGTTCAACGCTCGGCTGACTTACGAGACCGACGACGGCCGCTATCGCGTGGGTGCGTTCGTCGAGAATCTGACCGACAAATATTACATCAGCCAGATGAGCGTAGGGGCGGCGATCGTCAGCTTCCCGATCCAGGAGTTCGCGGGCCCGCCGCGCACTTACGGCCTCACCGTCGGCGTGAAATTCTGAACGTTCAAAGGAAAAAAAGATGGTGACGAGCCAAACCCTGACGCTCGCCGACGGTCGGATTGTCGGTTATGCCGACTATGGGCCGTCGGACGGCATTCCGGTGATCTGGTGCCATGGTGGCCCCGGCAGCCGCTTCGCGCCGCCGCAGCTTAAGGATGCAGGCGCTGAAGGCCTGCGCATCATCGGCATCGACCGCCCCGGCTATGGGCTGTCGACGCCGAAGCCCGGACGGATGATCGGCGAATGGGTTCATGACGCTCTGGCCGTCGCCGACGCGCTCGATATCGGGAAATTCTTCATCATCGGAGCGTCCACCGGGGGCGCTTATGCGCTCGCGGTGGGGGCCCATGTTCCCCAGCGCGTGCTTGGGGTCATCGCCATCTGCGCGATGACCGACATGCGCTTCGGGCTGGCCAAAGCACAGATGATGGCGGACCTGCCAGTCAATGCCGCGGTATGGACCGCCTATGATCGCTGGCACGCAATTGCTGTTGCGCTCGAACTGCTCGGCGCGGACGGTTCGAAGGGTGCCGAGCTGCTGGGTACGATGATTTTGCCACCCGCCGACATGGCGGTGCTGATGTCGGGAGCCTACACCGGTGGCAGCGAAGAGGATCAGGCAGGCTATGCGCAGGGCGTCCTCGGGCTCGTCGACGACCGGCTCGCCGATGGCGGCGGCTGGACCAGTTTCGATGTTGGCCGAATCTCGTCGCCCGTGATCGTACTGCACGGGGAGCGCGACAGCTTCGTTGCGCCGTTCCAAGCAGCGCACACGGCGTCGTTGGTCCCGGGAGCGCGCCTCCAGATGGTTCCCGACCTCGGACATCTGAGCATCGTGTCTGAAGTCATTCCGGCGTTGAAGACGATGCTGGTCGAGGCGCAGTAAGCGGCCCGTCCACGCCGCCCGGTCAATCCGTCAGAGAACGGATGCCGACTGTTATGAAGGCCGCCGTCTCTCTAGCGGCGGCCTCTTGTTCGGCGGGATCGGTCATCGAGGACCTGGCGAGCCAGGCGGTCACGCCGACGTGGAGACGGAACATGTTCACATCAGCCCCGCGCAACTCATCGTCGTCGCCGTTGCGCTCAAGATATCGCGCCGCAGCTTCGACAAGCTGCTTCGAATAGTCTAGAAACCGGGCCCGATCCTCGCCCGACATAGCATGAAAACCAGTGGTCGGGTTGAGAGGCGAAAGGTCGTCGCGCATCTGCGCCAGAGCCCAGCTGTGCTGCACGGATGCGATGCCGGCGAGCTTCGATTGCGACGGGATCGCCGAGGCGTACTGTTCAAGCGCCAGCGCCATTCGCATCATGCGAAAGTAGCATTCGGCCACAAGCGTCTGCTTGCTTCCGATATTGTGGTCGATGACGCGCGTCGACACGCCCAGTTCGGCACCGATCTCCCGCAAGCCGGTGGAATCGATGCCCTTGCGATTGAAGAGTCGGGACGCGGCGGCGAGTATCTGTTCGCGCTTGGCGTCGGCAAGCGCGTCGCGATCGAACCCTTTGAAGGCACGTATCTCGAGCTTCTCGACGTCAATCGGTTCATAGTCGGGTAGACGCCGCGGCTCGGGAGCCCATCCATCGCGTATGAATGCTTTGGCGGTCGCAATCTGCTGGGGGCGCGGCGGCAGCGGCGTCGACCATGGATCGGCCAGAGGGAGCCAGAGAATGACCCCCAATATTGATCGGGCCGCGATGTCGAAGTCGCACGGGCGGACACCCCTGTTTCGTTCACCAGCCTCGAGAATCGCCGCCAGACGTTTTACGACCGCCTCGTAGCGGCGTTCGACATCGGCCTGCTTTGTCTCGGGGAGCAATCCAAGTTCGCTGATCGCGCAAAGTTCGGGCTGGTCCGGTGCGAGCACCAGATCAATCAGGCGGTCGACGATCGCGAGAGCATCGTCGGAGTTGGCGCTCGCCTCGCGCAGCCGTTCGCCAACAACTTCGCAAGAGCGCACATAGCATTGATAGACTAGGTCCTCGCGGTCCTCGATATAGTGATAAAGAGCCCGCCGGCTGACGTTCAGCGTGTTGGCGATTTCGGAAAGCGACGTCAGCGAGAAGCCGTTGCGGTTGAGTTGCTTCGCCGCCTCGTTGAGCATGTCCTCGTGTCGCGTCTTGCTTCGCACGCGTGTTTTTGCCGCTTTCGACGCCGGTAGTTCTGCCATATTTCCCCGCGTACACCTCGCCCGGACTTCAGAATGGAACCGGCGCTTCCCACCGGATCGCATGCGATAATTGCTTAGCCATTTATCCCGTTTCCACAACCGCTTCGCCGGTGGCCCGGCCGCCATGCCTGCCAAGCCAGGCATCGATTATCGGGTTGACGATCGACGGGCGCTCCCAAAGTGGGAAACCCCCGGCATCGGATATGATGACGCGCTCCGAATTCGGTATCTGCTTCGCCAGCATTTCGGCGGCCTCCTGAAAGTCAGGCACATCGGATGCACCGTTCACGAACAGTGTTGGCGCTGCGATGTCTTTCAGTCGTGCAGACAAATCGAGGGCGGCCGGCGGTTTCGGGCATGTCCACGGTGCCCCGCCAAAGCTGCTGATGATGTCCCAATGTGCGGCTGCGCGGCACGCTATCGGGTCGGTACGAATGAGGTCGAAGAATTCTGCCGTGTCGAACCACCACCGACGGGCGGCGGCCACACCTTGCTCGCGCGCAATGCTCCGCGCTTGCGCGATGGCTTGGTCGACGTAGGGCAGGGGCTGTCCGGGTAGTAGGGCGCCCTCGAGAATAAGCGATCGGACGATTGCAGGTCTCTCGGCCGCGAGCGCCAACCCGACGGCTGCCCCGCTGTGCGTGCCCCAGAAATGGAATTGCTCGATTCCAGCGCCCGCGATCGCTTCCCTGACGGCCGCAGCATATTCAACGATGCCGAAGGGACCGGCCAGGGCGGCCGACCGACCGTGGCCGGGCAGGTCGACCAGCAGGAGATTCCACCGACCGGCGAACCATCGTTCCTGCGCGTCGAACAAGCCGCTGTGCTGCGTCGCCCCATGGACCAGCACCAGCCAGTCTGCCGCTTCGGCGCTGGTCACGGTTCGATAGGCCGTCATCGACATTGCTCCGATTTTCCTTCCGGTTTTCCACATTCGGCGTTCGAGAGTTGCGGCAGCATAGCAAGTTATGTACAACTTGTCACATATGGGGAATCGGCTGTAATATTTGGCCGGCGCCGATTGTTCGAGGAGAGGATGATGCGTGATTTTCTGCCGATCGGCGATGTGCCCGGCCACTATGCGCGGGCATTCGGCCATGATCGCTGGTGCCTCGATCATGATGGAGAGGCATTGAGCTGGGGAGAGCTTGAGCGGCGAGCAAACCAGCGCGCTTGGGCGCTTTCGGCGCAAGGCGTCGGGCAAGACGACCTCATTGTACTGGCGCTGCCAAATGGCAATGCGCTCTTCGAACTGACCTTCGCTCTGTGGAAGCTCGGTGCCACGCCGTGCATGATCTCGTGGAAGCTTCCCTTCGCTGAGGTCCGGCAAATATTGGAGGTCGCGCGGCCGCGGGAGGTGATCGCTGTCGATCCCGAGCTGTCGGCGGCAGTCGGCGCGTTACCCTTTACGATCGGCCTCGATAACGACCGCCGTGATCCCTACCCAACGCGAATCGCGAAACATTGGAAGGCGATACCGTCGGGCGGATCGACCGGTCGGCCGAAGATCATTGTCGACCATTCGCCTGCCGTGCTCGATCTCGCGACGCCGCCGATCCTCGGGCTGCCCGAGGGCAAGACAGTGCTCAATCCGGGCCCCTGCTATCACAACGCGCCCTTTCTGTTCAGTCACGCCGCACTCGGACGAGGCAACAGCGTCGTGGGCATGACGAAATTCGATCCGCTGCGCGCGCTTCAGCTGATCGAGAAGCATCGGGTTGCATGGGTCAATTTCGTGCCGACGATGATGAACCGAATGTGGCGGCTGCCCGAGGAGGAAAGGTCGCGCTTCGATCTCTCCTCGCTCGAGGCCGTGTGGCATATGGCGGCACCGATGCCGCAGTGGCTGAAACAGGCGTGGATCGAATGGATCGGCGCGGAGAAAATCTGGGAACTTTACGGCGGCACCGAAGCGCTCGGCTCGACCATCATTAACGGCACCGAATGGCTCGATCATCGCGGATCGGTGGGTCGACCGGTCAACGCTGAACTACGCATATTGGACGAAGAGGGCGAGCGCCTCCCGGCCGGCGAGATCGGCGAGATATTTCTGAAACCCAACGAGGGATCGGTCGGCGGTTATCATTATCTGGGCGCGATGGCGAAGAGCACGCCGGATGGCTTTCAGTCGCTCGGCGACTTTGGTTGGGTCGATGCCGACGGCTATCTCTATATCGCCGACCGGCGCACCGACCTGATCATTTCGGGCGGTGCGAACATCTATCCCGCCGAGGTTGAGAGCGCGCTGATGCAGCATCCCGCCGTGGAATGCGCCGTCGTCATCGGTCTGCCCGACGACGATCTGGGCGCACGGGTTCACGCGATCGTCCAGCGCGATCGCACGCGGCCTGGCGAGCTGTCAGCGGAGGAATTGGCCGCGTTCGCCGCGCAGCTGCTCGTGCGCTACAAGGTGCCCCGGAGCTTCGAAATCACCGACGAGCCGCTCCGCGACGAAGCGGGCAAGGTCCGTCGTAGCGCGCTGCGCGAGGCTCGGGTCGCGGCAAATGTCCCGGCCTGAAAGCAAGGCGTCAGGCGCGCCGTTCGGCGCCTGCGCGGAAATAGGCCGCAAGCTCCGCGGCGTCGCGCTCATTGTCCCAATCGAGGTCGGGCGCGATGTTGATGCGGGTGACCAGATAGCCGAGGTGAAGGCTGAGGAACGAGCGCCCCAGAAAACGCGTGTCGGCGTGGTCCGCGATCAGCCCCTTTGCTTTCAGTCCGTCGAGGCATTCGACCAGCGGGCGCCACAATCTGTCGATCCAGACCGCGCTGTAGCGCGCCTTGAACACGGGGTTCTGCAGTATTTCGACAAGGAACATCCGCCCGGCTTCGGAGCGCGTGCCCTGGGCTGCCACGCGCTCGGTCATCATCGCGCGGTCCCACGCCTCGAACGCGTCCCAGTCCTGCGGCGGATCGGATGACAGCTGGGTGAAGAGCGACTGCTCCATCTGCGCGTTCGCGATACGATCGAGCACCTCGACGATCAGGCCTTCCTTGTTCCCGAACTGCTTGAACAGCGTCCGCTCGGTGCTGCCGGCGCGTTCCGCAATCTCGCGTGTCGTCAGGCCTGCAAGGCCTTTTTCCATGAGAATTGAGGCCGCTGCTTCGATCAGTGCGGCGCGCTTCGCCTCCCCCCGTTTCATCGTATCAGCCAATCGATCCTCCGAATGTATAGTGCTTGCTTTACATTTAGCGCGAATCAATGTATAGCGTCTACTATACATTGTGAAGTCAGGAGAAATTTAATGTCCGCCGTTGCCGAGTTGAAATCGAAGCCAGCAGACCCGATGATCGAGGCCGTCGACGCCACGATCGTCGCGCGCCACGCCGTTCGTCGCTTCCGCTCCGAGCCCGTTCCGATTGCCATGGTCCGCGATATTCTGGAGGTCGCGCGCTACGCCCCGAGCGGGACGAACATCCAGCCGTGGCGCGCTTGGGTCGTGACCGGTGAAGCGCGCGACCGGCTGTGCGCCGCGTCGGTCGCAGCCTTGCTCGCGACGGGGCCGCGGCCGCAGGACGACGAGTATAAATATTATCCCGACGAATTTCCCGAAGCCAATCTCGCGCGCCGCATGGCGTTCGGAGCGGCGTTCGGAGCCGCGCTGGGCGTTGCTCATGACGACATGAAGGGCCGCATGCAGGCGATGGCGCGGCAGTTCCAGTTCTTCGGCGCACCGGTCGGAATCATCTTCACGATGGACCGCGCGCTCGAGCATGGCAGCCTTCTCGACTATGGCTGTTTTCTGCAGAACATCATGATCGCCGCCAAGGCGCGGGGGCTCGACACCTGTCCGCAGCAGAGCTGGTGCCAGTTCCATTCCGTGATCCGCGGAGAACTCGGCATACCCGAAAGCGAAATGCTGGTGTGCGGCATGTCGCTGGGATGGGCCGACGAGGCCGCGCCTGAAAACAGCCTCAATCTGGGCCGCGCCCTGATCGAGGATTTCGCGACCTTTTGCGAATAAGGGAAAGGGAATGACCGCCGAGGCACCGGAATTGCTCACCTATCGCGGCGTCGTCTATCCGTGGCATTGCGATCAGATGGGCCACATGAACGTCATGTGGTACACGGGCAAATTCGACGAAGCGACGTGGAATCTCTTCGCCGAACTGGGGCTGACGCGGTCATACCTCGATCAAAACGGGCGCGGGATGGCGGCGGTCGAACAGACGACGCGCTATCTGCGCGAGCTTGTCGCGGGCGACACCGTTAGCATCACAACGCGCCTCGTCGAGGTGCGCGAGAAGGTCTTGCGCTTCGAGCATGAGATGGTGCGGACGAGCGACGGCGTGATCGCTGCCACCTCGGCGATCACCGGGGTGCATCTCGACACCGCGCTGCGCAAGGCTTGCGCCTTTCACAACGAGGTTCGCGGACGGGCCGATGCGATGCTCGGTACGACAGGCGAGACCGGCAGCCGATGTTGAAGCGCAATCTCGACTTTCTCAGGGACAATGGCCGCTGGCTGTCGTTTGGGTTCCTGCTCACCTTGTTGTCGTCCTTCGGCCAGACCTTCTTTATCGGCCTTTCGGGAAACGATATCCGCGCGACGCATGGGCTGTCGGGCGGGGAGTTTGGAAGCCTGTATATGATCGCGACGCTCGGCGCCGCGCTGACCTTGCCCTGGCTCGGCCGGACGCTCGATCTGATGCCCGGCTGGCAGGTCGTCCGGTTTACGGTGCCAGCGCTCGCCCTTGCGTGCATCATGCTCGCTCTCGCACCCAATATCGCCGTTCTGGTTGGTGCCCTCTATCTCCTCCGACTGTTCGGTCCGGGCATGATGATCGAAACCGCCTACACCGAAGTCGGGCGCTGGTTCGTCGCGACCCGCGGAAAATCGATGGCGATCGCGGGGCAGGGGCTTCAACTGGGTTCCGCTCTCTTGCCGGCAGCGATCGTTCTTGTTCACGAAGCCAGTGGAAGCTGGCGGCTCGTCTGGCTGTTGTCGGCTGCTGCGCTTGTCGCCTCGTTGCCCATCTTGATCACGCTGGGCCGTATGCCCAGAATGCCGCATGCGGTTGAACCCGACGCCGTCGCGAGCCGGACGGCGCGCGATTGGACCCGGGCCGAAGTTCTGCGCGATCCCGTTTTCTATATGCTCCTTACGGGGACGCTCGCATCACCCTTCATCGGCACGGTGATATTCTTCCACCAAGGCTATCTCGTCGACCTGCGGGGTTATGATCCGCTTGCCTTCGCGGCTGCCTATCCACTCATGGCCATATCGACGGTCGTATTCGGCCTGATCAGCGGACATTGGATCGACCGGTACGATGCGTTGAAGTTGCTGCCCTATTCGCTGCTGCCGCTCGGTGCCGCGGCGCTCGGCGTTGCGCTCGTTACGCCGATATGGGGAATATATGTCTTCATGGTCTTGTTGGGCATCAGTTACGGGGTCGTCGGCACGGTGTTCGCGTCACTCTGGCCGGAGGTGTACGGCAACGCGCATATCGGGAGCATCAGGGCCCTGACCGTGTCCGCGATGGTGCTCGCGACCGCGATCGGGCCGGGTCTCACCGGATGGTTGATCGACCTCGGCGTCTCGCTCCCCCGGCAAATGCTGTGGATGGCGCTCTGGTGCGTCGCCGCATCTCTCGTTCTGGTGTTCGCGTCCAGAAACGCCAGGCGGCGTGCTTCCGATTGAAGTGATCCGCTTTGCCAACCTCGGCGTCCACTAGTGTAATCTTCTGCCTAAAAGCTGCCAGTCCGCCACCGGCCAGACGGCGACGGGCTTCGGAAGAAGCCGCGTCGCCATGATATGATCAGAACCGGATTGTTCCGCTGATGCCGTAAGTCCTCGGCTCGTTGGCCTGGATGCGGTTCGCCGTGCTGCCGGGGAACGCGCCATTGTTGAGGCCGAGTGCGGCGCCAAGCGGCTGGTAGACCGCAAGCGGGCGGTAATGGGTGTTTGTGAGGTTGCGCGCGAAAACCGCGAGCGACCAACTGTCGTCACGGCCGCTCAGCGCCAGGCGAGCCCCGAGCACGGCATAGCCATCCGCGATCGACTGCGGATTGGCGTCGTTGACGGTGCCGACATATTGATCCGAGACGAAGGCGACATTCGCATTGGCGGCCCAGGTGAGGCCGCTCGATCCGATATCGCCGTTCCAGTCGACCGCGAGGCTGCCCGACCAAGCCGGCGAGAAGCTGTTGGGTTTGCCGGTCAGGTCCTGCGTACCGCCGATGCCGGGCAAGCCCGACGCGTTGGCGAAATCGGTGAACTTGGAGTCGAGATAGGCGAGCGAGCCCGAGACGGAGAAACGATCGCTCGGCGCGAGGACCAGATCGAGCTCGAAGCCCTGCTGGCGGAGGTTGCCGGCGTTGCGGACGACGAAGCTGACGCCGTCGAAGGCGCGATCCTGAAAGCCTGAAATGTCCATGCGATAGAGCGTCAGGTTGGCGGTCAGGGCGCGGTCGAGCCAGCTCGATTTGACGCCAAGTTCGTAATTCTTGACCGTCTCGCGGTCGAACACGCGGCGTGTCGAGATCAGATTGCCCTGCGGGTCGAAGGTCGAGAGCGACGGCACGCCGCCGCCCGAGTTATAGCCGCCCGACTTGTAGCCGGTCGAATGGGTCGCAAATAGCATCACATCATCGGCGGGCTTGTAGTTGAGGTTGACGCGATAGGTGAAGCGGCTTTCGGAAAGACCCGGATAGGTCAGCACTTCGGGCGCGCGGATCGTCTGGGTGAAGGGGCTAGAGACCTGCGAATAGCTCCCGCGCTTGCGGTCGTTGGTCCAGCGCCCACCGAGCGTCAGCGTCAGCGCGTCGGAGATATAGACATTGCCCTGCGCATAGGCGGCGATGCTGCGCACCTTCTGATATACATCCTGATCGGTCGCCGCGACGCCGCCGGTGCTGGCATAATAGGCGGCGCAGGCCGTGCGCCCGGGGCCGGCGGGCACCAGAACATTGCAATATTGCGTGTCCATATTGAGCTGTTCGCCGAGCACGAACTTTTCTTCGAAATAGTAGACGCCCGCGACCATGTCGAAATGGCCGCCCAGCCATTCGCGCTCAGGCGAAATGAACTGTAGTTCGTGGTTCTGGCTGCCCGAATCGAACAGGCTGCGCCTCGTCGCGAGTGGCACGGGCAAGAAGACGATGTCGCCGTCGAGCTGGTCGTTGGTCCATTTGCGATAACTGTTGATCAGGCGCAGCGTCGATCCGCCGGCGAGGTCGAGCGAGGCGGTGCTCGACACGCCCCAATTCTTGTCAACCAGCCCCGAGGCGACCGACTGGTTCATCACCCGGTCGTTGAGGTTGGTGTCGGGGCCGCCGCTGAACGCCGCCTGCAGGAAGGCGAGGCGGGCCGGGGTGACCGATGCGGGGTCGAAGTCGAAATTGACGACGCCGTCGCCGTCGAGCCGGGTAAAGTCGCCGCGGACGATCCATTCGAGGTTGCCGAACTCGGCCTTCACCGTTCCGCGCACCGCGACATCGTCCGATCCGCCATAGGTCTTGCCATCATAGCTGTTCTTCCACGGCCCCTCATACCATTGACCCATCGCGGCGAGGCGTGCCGAAACATTCTCGCCGAGCGGCACATTGATATGGCCCGACAGCTTGTAGCGGTCGAACGAGCCAGCCTCGGCTGAGACCTCACCCGAGAATTCATTGCGCGGGAGCGCGCTGCGGATCGACAGCGCGCCGACACTGGCGTTGCGGCCGAAAAGCGTGCCCTGCGGACCGCGCAGTACTTCGACCCCGTCAATGTCGAGGAAGGCGCCGAGGATTGCGCCCGAGCGCGGGACATAGACGCCGTCCATGAACACCGCGACGCTCGGTTCGATCAGCGTGTTGGCGAGGCTGCCGACCCCGCGGATGCCGATGCGCGTCGAACCGGTGTTCGACGATCGCACCGTCTGGAAATTGGTCGCGACGCGGCCGAGGTCCATGACGGTCAGGATATTCGCCGTCTCCATCGTCTCGCCGCTGACTGCGGCGATCGAGATCGGCACATCCTGGATATTCTCGGCGCGCTTCTGCGCGGTCACGACGATCACGTTCGCCGCATCTTCGCTCGCCTCGTCGGCGGGCGGCGTGTCTTGGGCTGCGACGGGCGACGCCGCGAGTCCAGCAGCAAGGGCAAAGGGCGTGGCCCAGATATACGAACGGATCATGGTCATTTCGGCTTCCTCCCAATTCTATTTTGAGGAGGTGCTAGAGCCGCCCCATGCCCAATATTTCACATTTCACGACAGGTTTTTTGCAATGCGCGCCATCAGGCCACTGCGGCGAGCCATCCGAGCACCAATGCTGCGAGCAGGATCGTCTCGCCGATCATCAAGGCGACGGGCTTCCAGCCGACCTTCACCAGATCGCCGAGGCGCGTCTTCATCCCGATGGCCGCGATCGCGGTGACAAGGCACCAGCGCGACAGCGTGTTGCCTGCGTCGGTGATGGCCGAAGGCAGTGCGACAAGGCTGTTCAGCGCGACTAGCGCGACGAAGGCGACGACGAAATGGGGCAGCAGCGGCGGGCGCTCGCTGCTCGACGCGGCGGCGCGGCGGCTGATCTGTCCAGCGACGAGGATCACCGGCAGCAGCATCGCAACGCGCAGCAACTTGACGATCGTCGCAGTGTCGCCAGCGTCGGGCGAGATGGCGTAGCCGGCGCCGACGACCTGCGCGACGTCGTGGATCGTCGCACCGATGAAGACGCCGGCGGTGTGATCGCCAAGGCCGAGCGCACGTGTGATGAGCGGATAGAGAACCATCGCGGTTGTCGACAACGCCGACACGCCTATGACGGTGAACAGGGTCGCCTGCTCCTTCCGATCGTTCGGAGGGAGCGCCGCCGAAAGCGCCATTGCCGCTGAGGCGCCGCAGATGGCCGTGGCACCGCCCGACAGGAAGCCGAACAACGGATTGAACCCCATCGCGCGCGCGGCGAGCGTCGAGAGCAGAATCGTCGCCGCGACCAGCGTGACGACCATGATCACCGGTCCCCAGCCGAGCGCCGATACCTGTTCCCAACCGATCCGGAAACCGAGCAGCGCGACGCCGATCCGCATCAGCCCCTTAGCTGCGAAATCGATCCCTGCCTTGCCGCGCGGCGCCTCGGTCACAAAGTTGAGCGCCATGCCGAGCAGCAGCGCATAGAGCATGACTGGTGCGTCATAATGTTCGGAGAGGAAGGTTGCGGTCGCGGCGACGACGAGCGCGACGGCAAGGCCCGGCGCCGGAGCGGCGGCGCGCGCAACAAATGAAGACATATGAATGGATCCTAGGGTTGCGAAGCGACCGCTTGCAGGTCGGCGAGATAGCTGCGCCGCGCGGCGAGGAAGAGCAGCGCTGCGATGACAGCGGCAATCGGCAGGAAGCGCAGCGCGTCGAGCAAACCGATCGCATCGGCAATCCGTCCGGTCGCGATAGGCCCCGGCGCGAGGCCGAGCAGATTGTGCGCGAGCGTCAGCGTGGCGAAGGCCGAGCCATGGAGTGCGGCGGGCGTCAGATTTGCGACCATCGCTCCGGCAGGTCCGGTCGTCCCGGCGACGAGGAACATCGCGATGCCGAGCAGGACCAGTTGCGGCAGTCCGGGCGGCAGCATCAACGCGAGACAGAGTGCGACCGCGTTACCGAAGCCATAGCCCGAGGCGAGCAGGATCTTGCGGTCGGGGCGGCCCTGCGCGGCGCGATCGCTCGCCATGCCGCAAAATATCATGCCGCAACCGCAGATCAGTAGGAACAAGGCCGCCATGCGCCCGGCGGCATCGACCGGCATTGCATAATAGCGATTGAAATAGCTGGGAAGCCACGCGGGCAGCGCGCCCGCAGCGAAGAGCTGAACCCCGCTTGCGCAATAGGCAAGCCGCACACTGCGATTGGCAAAGAGCGCGCGCAGCGAAGTGCGTGGCGCGGCGCCGGGTGCACGGGCTTTCGGTGCGGCCGATCCCGCGATTTCCGCGATCCGCTTTTCGCGAACTACCAGGGGATAGAGGATCGCGAGCGCGAGACCGCCAAAACCGATCACAGCGAAGGCCGCACGCCAGCCGTGGCTTGCGGCGATCTCGCCGCCGATTGCGACGCCGAGAACCTGACCGAACAGTCCGCCCGCCATGAAGGCCGCCGAAAGCGTCGCGCGCAGCCGCTGCGGGAAGACGCTGATCACGACAGCGATGCCGACGCTGCCATAAGCCGCTTCGCCGACGCCGACCATCACGCGGCCGGCGAGCATCTGCGAATAGCTCGTCGCGATGGCGCAAAAGAGGGTCGCAAAACTCCACAGTGCCGCCATCAGCGCGAGGCTGCGCACACGACCCCAGCGATCAGCGGCAAGCGAGAGCGGAAAGGTCAGAAGGCCGACCATCAACGCGACGACGCCCGACAGCAGCCCGAGTTCGGCGTCGCTAAGCGTCCACTCCGCCTTGAGCAGCGGAAAGACCGCGTTGAGGACCTGCCGCGCCATATAGTCGGAGATGAGCAGCCCGAAGCTCAGCGCGAAGACGATCCAGCCGTAGAAGGTCGTATCGCGCGGGGCGGTGAGCGCGGCGGCTGGATTCGTCGCGGGTGCCATTACCGCCATGACCGCCTCCTGTGCTTCGTGCGAGGTTGGGCGGGCAGTTGCACTTCAGTCGGTTCCGCTGTTGGCCAATGCCAGTCCACGCGCCTTCATTTCCTCGATCAGCATCGGCGCGCCGAGCGCCACCGAATGCAGCCCGAGTACGGCGACCGCTTCGAGTACCGCCATCACTTCTTCGGGCGTCGCGCCCTTGTCGAGCGCGGCGGCGATGTGGCGCCGCGTGCCCGGCGCGTACATATGGGTGCAGGAGGCATCGACCGCGATCGCCAGAAACTCATAGATTTTGGGGTCGAGTATGCCGCGCCGCAGCGGCAGCGTTCCCGCGGCGAGGAAGGTTTCGAGCCATTCGGCGTCGAGCGCCGCCATCTCGTCCCATGCAGCGTTCCATTGGCCGCCTGCACGCATCGCGTCGCTGACCGGGGTCATGCTCATTGCACAATGCTCCTCGCATGATCGTCGAGCTGATCGAGCAACCCGGATAGCCCGGACCACGGTCCGTAGCCCGCTGCAGGGTTGAGGTGCCCCACATCCCCCGCGTCGTGCAACACCGCGCCCCAGACGTCGGCAAGTCCGGCGACGCGGTCGTACGCCGCGAGTGGATCGTTGCGGCTCGCGACGATGAGGGCCGGGAAGGGCAGGGCCTTGCGCGGGATCGGCAGCCAGCCGCCTTCCTTGAGCGCTGCCGGTTCGGGATAGCCTGCGGGGAGTCGGTTTTCGATGTCGGCGGGAGTGACGAGCAGCGCAGCGCGGATCGTCCGCGTCGGCGCGAGCGCCCAATGCACGGTCGTCAGGCACCCCGCGCTATGCGCGACGATCACCACCTCGCCGGGGATCGCGCGGAGCGCCGCATCGAGTGCCGAAACCTGCCCGGCGCGGCTGAGCCGGCGGGCGGCGAGCGGCGCGACCGTCACCGCGCCCGGAATCTCGCGCGCGGCGTGGGTCTGCCAATGATCCTCGACATGATCCCGCAAGCCGGGGACGAAGAGGGTCGTCGTCTCGCTGCCGAAGGCCATCGCCGCGCTCCTGCTTCAGGCCGCGTAACGCAGCGGGAGCGCGCGCTGGCCGGGCTGGCGATTGGGCGCCATGCCGTTCCGGGCGAGCGTTTCCTCGACCGAATTATATTGCACGCCGATCTTGTAGATCTCGCGCGCTTCCTTCGCGGTCGCGACATCGCGGCCGAGTTCTTTTGCAATGCGGACGACCTGCTCGATCCCCTGCACCGAGGTCATCTTGTTGCCGTGCTGGTCATAGAGCGTGTCCTCGATGCCGCAGCGGACATGCTGGCCGAGGCACATCGCCATGACATTGACCGGCAGGACGTGGCGCATCAGCGTTTCGAGCGTCACGGTCGAGCCGTCGGGCGCTCGGCGGATGAACTCCATGAAATTATTGGGGTTCGGCCCGTCGAAGCCACCGCCGATGCCGACCCACGTCAGGTTGAGCGGCCCCTTGTAAAACCCGCGGCGCACGAGCCGTTCGACGGTTTCGAGGTCGGGCATGCAGGTCAACTGGAAATGCGGCTGGATGCCTGCCGCGGTCAGGTGACGCAGATGGTCTTCGACCCACTGCGGCCCCGCCGGCACGACCATCTCGCGATAGGCTTGGTATAGCGCAGGATTGGCGAGCGAGGTCTGGCCATATTCCTCGTCGGTCATCAGATCCATGATGTTCATCTGGGTCGTGTTGACCGCGATCGTCACCTGGTCGGGCGCGGGCTTCAGCTCGGCGAGCATGTGACGGACCTCGTCCGACAGCCATTTCGCCTCGGCGCCATCCTCTTCGCTTTCGGGCGCGAACGAGATCGAGCCGCCGACCTGGATGATCATGTCGGGAACGCGGGCGCGGACCCCGGCGATCAGCTCGTTGAATTTCGACAGGCGCTTGGAGCCCGTGCCATCTTCTTCGCGGACATGCATGTGTAGCACGGTCGCGCCGGCGTTGTAGCAATCGACCGCCTTCTGGATATGCTCCTCCATGGTGAGCGGGATATCCTCGGGGAAATCGTCGGGATGCCATTCGGGGCCATAGGGCGCCACGGTGATGACCAGCTTGTCCTGTGTCTCGGGAAGCAGGCTGTCGTCGAGAAATTGCATCGTCTCTCTCCTTGTTCGATCTTCAGTAGGGGCGGTCGCCGACGATGGCCGCGCGCTCCATGCGGCGGATCGTGGGCGGGTAATCCATCACGGCATAATGCTGGGTCGACCGGTTATCCCAGATCGCGACGCTGTTCGGCTGCCAGCGCCAGCGCACCTGATATTCGGGGATCGCCGCGCGGCCGATGAGGTAAGCGAGGAGCTGGCTCGCGCCCGGCGCATAATCCTGGCCGTAGCGGACGTTTTCGGCGGTGTGGTAATTGGTGAAATGGGTCGTGAAGCCGTTCACGAACAATATCTTCTCGCCCGTTTCGGGGTGCGTGCGGACGACCGGATGCTCGGCATCGGGGAAGCGCGCCTTCAGCGCGTGGCGCTGCTTCTCGGCCATCCGGGCGCCAAAGCTCGCCTCGATCGAATGACGCGCCTTCAGCGGAGCGATGATCGCCTTCACATGATCCGGCAGGTCGGCATAGGCCTTCGCCATATTCGCCCACATCGTGTCGCCGCCGACCGGCGGGCAGGCAACGCAGCGCAACACCGCGCCCATCGGCGGCGCGTCGCGCCAGGTCGCGTCGCAATGCCAGCCATTCTCATAATAGTCGGGCGGCGAGGTTTCGTCCTTGTAGATCTGGACAAGGCCCGGATGATCGGGGTCGCTACCCACGACCGGATGATCCTCGAGTTCGCCGAAGCGACTGGCGAAGGCAACATGGTCGGCGCGCGCGATATCCTGATCGCGCAGGAACAACACCTTGTGTTCGAGCAGCGCGGCCCGGATTTCGCCGAACAAATCGTCGCTGCGGGCTGCGTCGGCCAGATCGATCCCGCCGACCTCGGCGCCGATATGCGTGGTGAGCTTTTCGATCTTCATCGCCGCGGCCTCACAGCAGGAAGATCGACGAGCCGATCGTTTGACCGGACTCAAGGGCTTGGTGCGCCGCAACGCAATCATCGAGCGCGTAGCGTTGGCCGATCTCGACCTTGATCCGCCCGGCCGAGAGATGGTCGAACCAGAATTTGGACAGCTCGGCGCGCTCGACGGGGTCGGCATAATAATCGGCAAAGCCGGGGCGGGTGACATAGACCGATCCCTGCATCAGCAACTGGAAGGCATCGACGGGCGGGAAGGCTCCCGACGCGGTGCCGCAGGCGACGAGCACGCCGCGACGCTTCAGCGATTTCAGCGAGCCCTCGAACGTGTCCTTGCCGACGCTGTCGAACACCGTCGTGACGCCTTCGCCGTCGGTGAGCTCCTTGACCCGCGCCGCGACATCCTCGCAGCGGTAGAAGATAATCTCGTCGCAGCCGGCGGCGCGCGCACGTTCGGCCTTCTCTTCGGTTGAGACGGTGCCGATGACGCGCAGGCCCATCAGCTTGGCGATCTGCACCGCGAGTAAACCAACCCCGCCGGCGGCTGCATGGAGCAGGATCGTGTCGCCCGCCTTCATCGCCGGATTGGTCTTCGCGAGCCAATAGGTCGCCGACAAGCCGCGCATCGTCGATGCCGCGGCGTCCTCGAGCGAGATCGCGTCGGGCAGCTTGAACAATGGTGCGGCGGGCATGATGCGCGCCTCGCTATAGGCGCCGAGCGGACTGCCATTATAGGCGACGCGGTCGCCGGGAGCGAAGCCGGCGACTCCTTCGCCAACGGCTTCGATCACACCGGCGCCTTCGACGCCGATCCCGGCGGGAAGCTGGGCCGGATAGTAGCCGGAGCGGAAATAGGTGTCGGCGAAGTTGCAGCCGACCGCTTCGTGCCGGACGCGGACCTCGCCCGTGCCCGGATCGCCGACGGCAACCTCTTCGACCCGAAGCACGTCGGGCCCACCGGTTTCGTGAAAGCGAACAGCCTTCGCCATGATCCTCTCCTCTTTTGTCCGGTCTAGGCGGCGACGCTCTTGCCTTTTTCACATTTCACGACATAATTTTTGCAATCGACGCCAAAAGCGAGTGTTTCGGGAGAGGGGAGATGGCAGAACTCGTCCGCGCAGCGTCGCTGACCGGCTATTTCCCGGTGATGCGGGCGCTCGGCGCCGATCCCCGGCCGTTACTGCGCGAAACCGGATTATCGGCCGACCTGCTCGCAAATCCCCATCAGCTGATTTCGGCCCCCGCCGCCTTCCGGCTGCTCGAGCGGAGCGCGGAAGAGACGGGGTGCATCACCTTGGGCCTTCGCATGGCCGAAGAGCGCTCGACCGCAAATCTTGGCGTGACGAGCCTTGTGATCGCGCATCAGCCGACGCTCGGCGATGTGTTGCAGGCGCTCCGCGAATATCGCAACCGGATCAACTCGACCCTTGTCCTGCATGTCGAGCGGGTGGAAGACGAGGTGGTACTGCGAGAGGATTTTGCTTTGAACGCGCCGATTGCCGCGCGTCAATCGACCGACCTCGCGTTGGGCGTGACCGCGCGGCTTTGTACCAGCGTCCTCGGCGAGCTTTGGGCGCCGCTATCAGTCTGCTTCGCGCATGAGGCTCCGCCGACGGCGGACATGCCGATCTTCGCCCGGCTGTTCAAATGCCGGCCCGAGTTCAATTGCGAGTTCAACGGACTGGTGTTGCGCCCCGAGGATCTAGCACGCCCCAATCTGCGGGCGGACACCGATCTCGCTCTCCACGCGCGCGACCTCATCGAAAGCGCGATGGCACCGGCGCTCCGCACGACGGCACAGGACGTCGAGCAATCGATCATGCTCTTCCTGCCGTCCGGGCGAGCGACGATCCAGCATTGCGCTGCGGCGATGGGTCTGACCGTCCGGACGCTGCAACGGATGCTCGACGCCGACGGTACGAGCTTCAGCGACCTTTTGGGACGCGCCCGGATGCAGCTGTCGTCGCAATATCTCGCCAATCCCCGGACGCGGGTCACCGACGTGGCCGAGATGCTCGGCTATGGCTCGATCGGCGCGTTCACGCGCTGGCATGTTCAGACCTTCGGCATGTCGCCGCGGCAATGGCGCGCGCAGAATGTCCGGAATGACAACCGCTTGGCTCGCTCATAAGTTACCGCCCAGTACGGGCGGCCGTCGAAAAGCTTCGGCCGTCATTGCCAGTCGCCGATGGCTGCCATTCCGCAACCGACCAATCTACTAGCATGGCAGCTGAAGATGCGCGACCGTATGGACTATTTTCGGCGCTGTGAATTCCGATGAACCAAAGTCTCGTCAGAGCGTCGCTGCGAATCTTAGTCGGCTGACTTAGGGAGCCGCCCTAAACGCCATTTCAACGCCGCCCTAAAATGTTAGTCGGTTCAAAGGTAAGAAATTATGGAAAATCAATGGGTTGGTGAGCCCTGCTGGGTTCGAACCAGCGACCTACTGATTAAAAGTCAGTTGCTCTACCGACTGAGCTAAGGGCCCATCGCGGCGCCGACGAAGCGGGCTTGCGAAGTGAGCCGTCGCCCTAGTGTGCCGATGCGCCCCGGTCAACCGGCTTTGGACGTGCCAGGCGCGCGGCGAGTTGACGGACGCTGCGGCCGTGCAGCGGGTGCGGCCATTCGGGAACGATCGCGCGGAGCGGGCCGAGCACGAAAGCGCGCTGCTCGATCGCGGGATGCGGGATCGTCAGCGCGCCGTCGGACCAGGCGCCGCCCGACCAGAGCAATATATCGAGATCGAGTGTCCGCGCGCTCCAGCGCTGGCCGGTACGGCGGCCGAAGCTCGACTCGATTTCCTGCAGCCGTTCGAGCATTTCGGGTGGGCTCAGCGGCGAGGCGACCAGCGCGACGGCATTGGCATAGCGCCGGCGTGACGGGCCGATCGGGTCGCTGGCGATGATCGGGCTCGCGTCGACCGCCTCGATATCGTCGCTCTCCAGCGCGGCAAGCGCAGCGAGCAGCACCGCGCGCGGGTCGCCAAAGCGGACATGGCGGCGGTTCGATCCGAGGCCGATGGCATAGAGGGGAAGCGGCATTGCGTTGCTCATGCCCTCGCGCCTATCGCAGATATGTGGAAATTAACAGCCCGTTGCCCGGAACCGAGCCGCCGCGCGATTGCCCGCGCTGCCCACGGCTGGTTGCGTTGCGGCGCGAATGTCAGGCTGAATATCCCGATTGGTGGAACGCGCCGGTCTACGCGTTCGGCGATCCCGGCGCCTGGCTCGCCTTCGCGGGACTGGCGCCGGGCAAGCATGGCGCGAACCGGACGGGGCGGCCATTCACGGGCGATTATGCGGGTGACCTGCTGTTCGCGACGCTGGCGGAGTTCGGGTTGAGCCGGGGCCGCTACGACGCGCGCATCGACGACGGGCTGACGCTCGACGGTGCGATTATCGTCAACAGCGTTAAATGCCTGCCGCCTCAGAACAAGCCTACGCCCGCCGAAATCGCAAACTGCCGGCCGTTTTTCGAGGCGCAACTCGCCGCCTTACCGAATGTCCGTGTGATCATTGCGCTCGGCAAGATCGCGCATGATGCCGCGCTAAGGGCAGCCGGCATGCGCCTCGCGACCTTTCCCTTTGCCCATGGCGCCGTTCATACACTGCCCGACGGACGGTATCTGGTCGATAGCTATCACTGCTCGCGCTACAATACGAACACCGGGCGCCTGACGGCCGAAATGTTCGCTGACGTGTTCCGCACAGCGATCGCGCTCAAGGATCAGACGAGCGGGCCGAATTCCTCGACGAGCCCACGGTAAAGCGCGCGCTTGAAGGGGACGATCAATTTTTCGATCTTGTTCAGCTCGGCCCATTTCCACGCGCGGAATTCCTGGTGCTTGGTGTGGATGTTGACGTCGCTGTCCTCGCCCATGAAGCGCATCAGGAACCAGTGCTGGCGCTGCCCGCGATATTTGCCGCCCCACATCTTGCCGATCAGATGGTCGGGCAGGTCGTAAAAATATTCTTCGCGGCTGCGCGCGATGATCTCGACCAGCCCGCCATGAACGCCGGTTTCCTCGCCGAGTTCGCGGATCGCCGCTTCCTCGGCATTCTCGCCCTCGTCGATTCCGCCCTGCGGCATTTGCCAGGCTTCGCTCGACGTATCGAGCCGCTGGCCGACGAAGATACGGCCGTCGCGGTTGGCGAGCATGACGCCCGCGCAGGGGCGATAGGGAAGGGCGCTATGATCGATCATGCCGCCCCGTTAGCTTCGGCGACGATCGCCTTCAAGACGGTCAATGCGCCGCGAATATCCTCCTTCGCGCTCGGGATGCCCTGCGACAGGTTGATATAGCCGTGGATGGTGCCCGTCGCCTCGCGATAGGTAGTGGGAACCCCGGCCTCGATCAGCTTGGCGGCATAGGCGCGGCCCTGATCGCGCAGCGGATCCAGCCCTGCGGTGATCAGCAGCGTCGGCGGCAGGCCCTCGGCCGGGAAATCGAGGGGCGAGGCGCGATAGTCGGCGGGGTCGGCGGCATAGTGATTGCCGAACCAGGTCATGCTGCCGGTGGTGAGCAGATGGCCTTCGCCGAAATCGCGATAGCTCTGCCAGTCGTCGTGCGTCGTGACTGCGGGATAGATCGGATGGATGGCGATCACCGGTTTCGACGCCGGCTTATCGCGCAGCGCGAGCGCGGTCGCGATGGTCAGATTGCCGCCGGCGCTTTCGCCCGAGAGCACGAGCCCGGTGCAGGGGATATTGTCGGCGACCCAGCGCGTCGCGGCTTCGCAATCGATCGGCGCTGCGGGGAAGGGGTGTTCGGGGGCGAGGCGATAGTCGATCGCGATCACCGGCATGTCGAGCAGCCGCGCCGCTTCGGCGCAATAGGCGTCGTGCGTGTCGAGATCGCCGATGACCCAGCCGCCGCCGTGATAGAAGACCATCACCGGACCGGGGGTGCGATCGGGGCGATTGTCATAAATGCGGATCGGAATCTCGCCGGCAGGTCCCGGAATCGTCCGATCCTCGACCTTCGCGATCTCGCCGCGCGGGACATCGGCAAGCTGACCCATCACCCGGAACATCTCGCGCGCGCCCTCGGGCGGCATCTCTTCCATCTTCGGGCCTTCCTGCGCGTTCAGGAAGGCAAGGAAAGCCGCCACGTCGGGGCGCGTGAAATGGGTGGTGCCGTCGGTCATCTGCGTCTCTCCCTGATCGCCATTTTTGCCATGCTATTCGGTATCGGCGACGCAAATTCAATCCCGAAATGAAACTCACCTGCGCTTCTCCCTTCGCAGCGCACAATTTTTTCTCAATTGCGGCTTGGCGCGCACGGGCCTACGCCAGCGTTACAGGTTCGCAAATTGAGGCAGATAGAGACAATGGCGACAGCGGTAGTGGAGCAGGCCGACAAACGGCAGTCCCCCCTTTCGGATGCAGTGGTTGTTCGATTTGCCGGAGACAGCGGTGACGGGATGCAGTTGACCGGCGGTCAATTTACGCTGTCGTCGGCGCTCGCGGGCAACGACTTCGCGACCTTCCCCGACTTTCCTGCCGAAATCCGCGCGCCGCAGGGCACGCTATTCGGCGTGTCGGCGTTTCAGATCAACTTCGGTTCCTCGGCGATCGACACCGCGGGCGATGCGCCCGACGTGCTCGTTGCGATGAACCCCGCGGCGCTCAAGACCAACGTGCCGCAATTGAAGCCGGGCGGCCTGATCATCGCCGACGAGGGCGAGTTCAACGATCGCAATCTCGCCAAGGCGAAATATGAGGCGAACCCGCTCGACGATGGCAGTCTCGCGAAGTGGCAGCTTCTGAAGCTGAATATCAGCCAGCTTACGATGGATGCTGTGAAGCCGTTCGGCCTCGGCAACAAGGAAGCTTTGCGCTGCAAGAATATGTGGACGCTGGGGCTCGCGCTCTGGATGTTCGATCGCGACCGTCAGCCGCTCGTCGACTGGCTCAATGCGAAGTTCGCGAAAGCGCCCGATCTCGCCGCCGCGAACGTCGCCGCGCTCAACGCTGGCCACGCCTATGGCGAGACCGCAGAGCTCGCGGGCCCGCTCAAGCAGCATCATGTCGATCCGGCACCGGTGGCGCCCGGCCTCTACCGCACGCTGACGGGCGCGGAAGGCATCGCGCTGGGTCTTGTTGCGGGGGCGCAGCTTGCGAAGCTGCCGATGTTCTTTGGCGGCTATCCGATCACGCCCGCATCGGCGATCCTGCATCACCTGTCGCGGCTCAAGGAATATGACGTCACGACCTTCCAGGCCGAGGACGAAATCGCCGCGATCTGCTCGGCGATCGGCGCGAGCTACGGCGGTTCGCTCGGCGTCACCAGTTCGTCGGGGCCCGGTATCGCGCTGAAAGGCGAGGCGATGGGCCTCGCGATCATGACCGAGCTCCCGCTCGTCATCGTCAATTCGCAGCGCGGCGGGCCTTCGACGGGCTTGCCGACGAAGACCGAGCAGTCGGACCTGTATCAGGCGGTCTATGGCCGCAACGGCGATGCGCCGATGCCCGTAATTGCTGCGCGCTCGCCCGGCGATGCGTTCGAATGCGCGGTCGAGGCGTGCCGCATCGCGGTGCAATATATGACCCCGGTGATGCTGCTGACCGACGGTTATATCGCTAACGCCGCTGAGCCGTGGGCGGTCCCCGATCTGGACGCGTATGACGCATTCCCGGTCGAATTCTTGACCGAGGTGCCCGAAGGCGGGTTCAAACCCTATGGGCGCGACGAAAAGCTGAAGCGCCCGTGGGTCAAGCCCGGGACGCCCGGCCTGCTCCACCGTATCGGCGGGATCGAGAAGGAACTCGATACCGGCCACATCAACTATGCGGCCGATAACCATCAGGCGATGACCGACATCCGCAAGGACAAGATCGACGGCATCAAGGTTCCCGACCAGATCGTCGAACTCGGTGCCGAGGGCGGCAAACTCGCGGTCATCGGTTGGGGCTCGACCTTCGGTCCGATCCATCAGGCCGTGCGCCGCAAGCGCGCCGAGGGTCTCGACGTCAGTCACGTCCATATCCGTCATATCTGGCCGCTGCCTGCCAATCTCGGCGAGTTGCTCAAGAGCTTCGACAGGGTGATCGTGCCCGAAATGAACACGGGGCAGCTCAAGACCGTGCTGCGCGATCAGTATCTGGTCGACGCGAAGCCGGTGAACAAGGTGTCGGGCCAGCCCTTCACCATCGCCGAAATCGAAGCCGCCATCGAGGAGGCGCTCAAGTGAACGAGATCACCACCATCACGCGCGCAACCACGCTGAAAGATTGGGAAACCGATCAGGAAGTCCGCTGGTGCCCCGGCTGCGGTGACTATGCGATTCTGAAGGCCGTGCAGCGCACGATGCCCGAAATCGGAACCGCGCCCGAGAATACCGTGTTCATCAGCGGCATCGGCTGCTCGTCGCGCTTCCCCTATTATATGGAAACCTATGGCTTCCATACGATCCACGGCCGCGCGCCAGCGTTCGCGACGGGATTGAAGCTCGCCAATCCCAGTCTGGATATCTGGATCGTCACCGGCGACGGCGATGGGCTGTCGATCGGCGGCAATCACACGATGCACCTCATTCGCCGCAATCTCGATTGCCAGATCATGCTGTTCAACAACGAGATTTACGGCCTGACCAAGGGGCAATATTCGCCGACCAGCCGCGTGGGTACGACCAGCCCGTCGACGCCCTATGGCTCGGTCGACCGTCCGGCACAGCCCGCGGCGTTTGCGCTCGGCGCAGGGGCGCGCTTTGTTGCGCGCGGTTTTGATGTGTCGAAGGAACTACCGAACGTCCTGAAAGCCGCACATGCACATAAGGGCGCGGCCTTTATCGAGATTTTCCAAAACTGTATCGTCTATAACAAAGATGTGTTCGAGGATTTTGCGGCGCCGAAGGGCGCCGAGGATCGCCAGCTCTGGCTCAAGAATGGTGAGCCTATGGTCTATGCCAAGGGCACCAAGGGCATCGCGCTCGATGCAGAGGAACTGCATCTCAAGACCGTTGATATCGTCGATGGCGACTGGCAATCGGCGGGCGTGATCGTTCACGACGTGACCAACCGCAGCGTCGCGCATATGCTCGTCGAAATGCGCATTGGTGAATTCCCGATGGCGCTTGGCGTGCTTTACGACGACCCGCGTCCGACCTTCGAGGCCGATGTCGTCCGCCAGAACAAGGCAGCGGCCGAGGGCAAGAAGGCCGACCTGCAGAGCTTGCTCAAGAAGGGGCAGACCTGGACGGTGACCGAGGGCGGACCCGAACTCTGATCTTCGCTCGTCATGGATAATCTGACGCACAGCCTCGTCGGCGCGGTTCTTGGGCAAATGGGGCTCAAGAAAAAGACCGGCCTTGCGATGCCGACGCTGATTATTGCGGCGAACCTGCCCGATATCGATGCCGCTTGCGCAGTCTATGGCATCGAATCGCTGTCGATGCGGCGCGGGATCACGCACGGGCCGATCGCGCTCCTGTTGCTGCCGATTGTCCTGTGGGCGCTGATGCTGGCTTTCGATCACTGGCAGGACCGGCGCGGGACGCGGCCCTCTGCTCGATTGCCGATTCACAAGGGCTGGCTGCTCGCGCTCGCCTATATCGGCTGTTTCAGCCATCCGGCGCTCGATTGGCTCAACAATTATGGCATCCGCCTGCTCGAGCCCTTCAGCCATCGCTGGTTCTATGGCGACAGCATCTTCATCATCGACCTGTGGATATGGATCGCGCTCGCCGCGTCGGTGTGGCTGTCGCTGCGCGGCGAGCGGCGCGGCGCGGCGAACTGGCGGCGTCCGGCATGGATCGGTTTCACGGTGGTGTGCGCCTATATCTTCCTGAATGGCGTCATCACCGGCGCTGCGGAGCGCATGACCTCAAGCGCGCTCGATGCAAGTGGTCATCGGGAGGCGCTAGTCGTCGCAAGCCCGCCGCCGCTCGCCTTCTGGAAACGCGATATCTTCTGGCGGACGGCCGACCGCTACGGCACCGCGAGCTTCGTTCCGGGCGTCGGCGGCCATGTCGATCTGACCGGCGCGCCAACCGGGATGGACGATCCGCGGATTGCCACATGGGCGAAGGCCGATCCCGCGGCGCGCGCTTTCCTCTTTTGGTCGCGGATGCCTGTGGCGCAAAAGGATGGTGATGCCATCCTCCTGCGCGATCAGCGCTTCATGCACCCGCTCGCCCAGGACCGGTTCCAGGTTCGCCTGACCGCGCCCGACACCGCCAGCGGCCCCGAATGAGCGCGCCCGCGTGACGTCATGGCGCCGCGCTTCAATCGATTGTCAGCGAACCCGGTTTGAGGCAGGAAGGGGCTAATGAACACGCATGTCAGCCCGCGCCGCGGTAAGGAACTGCTTCGCGCCGATCGTGCCTATCGCGCCGGCGGCGTATTGGCGCGGCTGATCGCGCTGGCGCCCGCTGGTCTCTTTCATCGCATGCTCGACCGGATCGATGCGGGCCTTATGTCGGGCACCATCGAGGCGCATTTGCCCGATGGCAGCGTCCGGCTGCTCGGCGGCCGCGGAAAGGGGCCGGTGGCGGTCGTCCATCTGCACAGTTGGGCGTCACTGGGCCGCCTCGCGCTATCGGGCTCGGTGGGCTGGTATCGCGCGTGGGAAGCAGGTGAATGGTCGTCGCCCGATCCCGTGCCCTTGTTCGACCTGTTCATGCGCAACGGCGAGGCGCTCGGCAATGTTGCCCGGGCACATGGCCCGTCGCGCTGGCTGAACAAGCTGATCCATGCATTCCACCGCAACGACCGGCGCGGCGCCAGGCGGAATATCCATGCCCACTATGATTTGGGCAATGATTTCTATCGTTTGTGGCTCGATCCGGGCATGAATTATTCTAGCGCGCTGTTTGTCGATCCGCGCCAGTCGCTCGAGGAGGCACAGGCGGCGAAAGTCGATGCGATCCTCGACCGGCTCGATCTCAGGTCGGGAAGCCGGCTGCTCGAGATCGGCTGCGGCTGGGGGGCGCTTGCCGAGCGCGCGGTCGAGCGCCACGATGTTCTCTATACGGGCATCACCCTGTCGCCTGCACAGGCCGAAGTTGCCGACGCGCGGCTTGCTACCGTTGATCTGTCGGATCGCTCGCGGATCGAAATTTGCGATTATCGCGACGCGCAGGGCCCCTATGACGCAATTGCCAGTGTCGAGATGGTTGAAGCGGTCGGGCAGGAATATTGGCCTGCCTACCTCGACGCGATTGCGCGGTTGCTTCGTCCCGGCGGCAAGGCGGCGATCCAGTATATCTTGATCAATGATGCGTTGTTCGAACGCTATGCGGCGAGCAGCGACTTCATCCAGGCCTATATCTTCCCGGGTGGCTGCCTGATCTCGGAAAGCCGGTTTCGCGCGCTTGCCGAGGCGCGGGGCCTCGCGTGGCACGATGTGCACCGCTTCGGCGGCGATTATGCCGAGACGCTGCGCCAGTGGCGCGAGCGCTTCGACGCGGCAGTCTCGGCCGACCGACTGCCGTCGGGGTTTGACGCGCGGTTCGTGCGACTCTGGCGTTATTATCTGCAATATTGCGAGGGCGGCTTTCGCGGCGGCGGTATCGACGTCGCGCAGGTCACGCTCGAAAAGACAGCCTGAGAACAGGGGAGAGAAGCATGCGAAGATTTCTGGCGGCGGCGCTGCTGTGCACCGCGGCGGCAGGGTGCGGTGCGCCCGCACCGACCGAAACGACCGACAAACTGCCAAAGGATCTGAATGTGCTGTTCTGGACCCAGGATCAACGCGACGCCGCCTTCCGCACGATGGAGACGGTTCCCAAGGTGGTCGTCAACAAGGTCGCGGCGGGCGGACCCGTCTATCCGTTGCCGCAGGGCGCGCCGATCGACCTCGGCGCCGATGTCGACGCCTATATGGCGAAACAGCGCAATGCGGGGCTGATCATCGTGCAGGACGGCAAGATCCGACTTGAGAAATATGCGCTCGGCTATGGCGCCTCAGGCCGCTGGACGAGCTTCTCGGTCGCCAAAAGCTTCACCTCGACGCTTGTCGGCGCCGCGGTGAAGGACGGCTATATCAAGAGCCTCGACGACAAGGTCACCGCCTATATCCCCGGCCTCAAAGGCTCGGCCTATGACGATGTGTCGGTGAAGCAGCTGCTCACGATGACATCGGGCGTCAAATGGAATGAGGATTATACCGATCCCAAATCCGACGTCGCGCTGTTCAACCTGCAAAAGCCCGTTGCGGGTGAGGACATAACGGTGAGCTATATGAAGACCTTGCCGCGCGAAGCGCCTGCTGGGTCGAAGTGGGTTTACAAGACCGGCGAGACCAATCTGATCGGCGTGCTCGTGTCGAGCGCGACGGGCAAGAAGCTCTCGGCCTATCTGTCCGAAAAGGTCTGGAAGCCGTTCGGCATGGAGCAGGACGCGGTGTGGATGCTCGGCGCGACCGGGCATGAGATCAGCGGCTGCTGCATGTCTGCGAGCCTCAAGGATTATGCGCGCTTCGGCCAGTTCATCCTGAACGGCGGCGTTGCGGGCGGCAAGAAGGTGCTGCCTGACGACTGGCTGGCCGCCGCGACCACCAAGCAGGCGGGCATCGAGCAGCCGGGACGCGGCTATGGCTATCAGTGGTGGACCAACGACGACGGCAGCTTCGCCGCGCAAGGCATTTTCGGGCAGGGGATTTTCATCGATCCCAAGCGCAAGCTGGTGATCGCGTCGAACGGCAACTGGCCGACCGCGACCGATCCCGAGGGCGTCGGCGCGGCACGCGAAGCCTTCTACAAGAGCGTGCAGGCAGCCGTCGATAAAGAGGCTGCAAACTGATTTTATCATCCCGGCCCGCGCCTGGATGGCAAATGGTTAGTCGGTTACGATGCTCGCCGCGCTCTGGGCCAGCCACACCGCGACAAGCGGAACGGCGACGCCCAGCGCCATGATCCACCAAGCATCGGCGAGCGTAACGGCGCGGTAGAGTGCCGCGCCGATCACCGCGCCGGCGACGATCCAGCCTGCGCCGGTGCCCGCCGAAATGCGCATCGCGAACCAGCTGCCGCCAAAGGTTCCGATGAACCAGCCGAGGATCAGCGCGATCGTCGATCCGATCGGAATCAGGACTTCGCCGCTGTTGGGATCGTAAACGTCGGGTGAAATCTCGCTGCCGGCATATTGCGCGAGCCAGATCAGCCCGAACGCGACGACGATGCCGATCACCGCGGCAATCGCCGTTCGCAAAATATCCTTGGTCATTCCCGCGCCCTCGCAAACCCTCTTATGCGGTTCTCTTAGCGCAGGAAAACGAAGATGGCGTTAAGCTTTTTCCATGACCTTCGGCAGCGCATGGAAGGCGGTGCTGTCGAAGCCCGCGACCATCAGATTGGCGACGAATTCGCCGACCGCTGAGGGATCCTTGATGCTCTGCGGATCCTCGCCGGGATAGGCACGCGCGCGCATCTGCGTCCGCGTGCCGCCGGGATCGAGGATCGCGGTACGCACGGTCGAGATATTGCGCATTTCGGCGCCATAGCTGGTAACGAGCGTTTCGAACGCGGCCTTCGACGCCGCATAAGCGCCCCAATAGGCACGCGGCTCGCGCGCGACGCTGCTCGACAGCGCGATCAGGCGGCCATTGGCGGCACGGCGCAGAAGCGGGTCGAAATTCGCGATCAGCGCCTGCTGCGCGATCAGGTTCAGCGTCAGCAGCTTGTTGAATTCCTTGCCGTCGATCGCGGCAACGGGGGTCAGCGTGCCGAGCATCGCGGCGTTGAGCACGAGCATGTCGAGTTGCTGCCAGCGTTCGGCGATCGCGCTCGCGAGGCGGGCGATGCTGTCGCCGTCGGTCAGGTCGAGCGGGGCGATCGTCGCGCTGCCGCCGGCCTCGTGAATGCGATCCTCGAGTTCCTCGAGCCCGCCCGCGGTGCGCGCGGTGATGACGACATGTGCGCCGCGCGCGGCGAGCGATTCGGCGATCGCTTCGCCGATGCCGCGGCTTGCCCCGGTGACGAGCGCAACCTGGCCCGCCAACTCTTTAGACATTCCAGTCATTGTGTTAGACAACCCGTTCGGCAAGAAGCGAAAATTGATCTTCCAGTCCATGCTCGTCGAAGTCGGTGAGCGTGGTCGGATAGTCGCCGGTGAAGCAGGCGTCGCAATATTTCGGCGCGTCGTCGCTGCGCTTCGCTTCGCCCAGCGCGCGATAGAGGCCGTCGATCGAGATGAAGGACAGGCTGTCGGCGTTGATGAAATTCGCCATCTGGCCGACGCTCATCTGCGCGGCGAGCAATTTGGCGCGTTCGGGCGTGTCGACGCCATAGAAGCAGCTGTGCTGCGTCGGCGGGCTCGCGATACGCATATGCACTTCGGTCGCGCCGGCATCGCGCATCATTTGGACGATCTTGAGGCTGGTGGTGCCGCGCACGATCGAATCGTCGATCAGCACGATCCGCTTGCCCGCGATCAGCGCGCGATTGGCATTATGCTTCAGCTTGACGCCGAGATGGCGGACCTTGTCGCCCGGCTGGATGAAGGTGCGCCCGACATAGTGCGAGCGAATGATGCCGAGTTCGAACGGAATGCCCGATTCCTGCGCATAACCGATTGCCGCCGGCGTGCCCGAATCAGGAACGGGGATGACAAGGTCGGCTTCGACCGGATTTTCGCGCGCGAGTTCGGCGCCGATCGCCTTGCGCACCGAATAGACGCTCGTCCCGTCGACAATCGAATCGGGACGCGAGAAATAGACATATTCAAAGATGCACGGCCGCGCCGGATGGTCGGCGAAGGGGCGGTGCGAGGTCAGCTGGCCATCGCGGATGATGACGAGCTCGCCGGGCTCGACCGAACGCACAAATTCGGCGCCGACCACGTCGAGCGCGACGGTTTCCGACGCAAGGATATGGGCGTCGCCGAGCTTGCCGATCACGAGCGGGCGGATGCCGAGCGGGTCGCGGCAGCCGATCATGCCCTCGGCGGTCAGGCAGATCAGCGAATAGGCGCCCTCGACCTGTTTCAGCGCGTCGATGAACCGGTCGAGCAGCGAGCGATAGTTCGACGTCGCGACGAGGTGGATGATCACCTCGGTATCGCTGGTCGACTGGAAGATCGAACCGCGGCGGACGAGCACTTTGCGGAGCGCGGCGGCGTTCGAGATGTTGCCGTTGTGGGCTACCGCGAAACCGCCGGTGGCAAGATCCGCGAACAGCGGCTGGACGTTGCGCAGCGCGGTTTCGCCCGTCGTCGAATAACGAACATGGCCGACCGACGATCCGCCTTGCAGCTGGCGCATGATGTCGTCGCGGTCGAAATTGCCCGCGACATGACCCATCGCGCGATGGGTGTGGAATTCCTTGCCGTCGAAGGCGGTGATGCCCGCGGCTTCCTGTCCGCGGTGTTGCAGGGCGTGGAGGCCCAGCGCGACAACCGCGGCGGCGCTATCGGCGCCATGAATACCAAATACGCCGCACTCCTCGCGGAGCTTGTCGTCGTCAAAAGGGTGGGTCGTCAGCATGTCATTCCAGGGGCAGGGGGGCAGTGACTGGGGCGCATATAGGGACGGCAATCGCAAATGTCGCCCCCCTAATCACGCATTTGTCACAGTCGATGCGAACAACGGCGTGACAGTGGCTCCAAACCTGCTCTAAAGCGCGGTTTATGGATGACCAGCGCGATACGACCGACCGATTTTCTCCGCGTTTCGACGCTGCCGGGCTGGTGACGGCGATCGTCACCGACGCCGATACGCATATCCTGCTGATGGTCGCGCATATGAACGAAGAGGCGATCGAGCGGACCCGCGCGACGGGGCAGGCGCATTTCTGGTCGCGGTCGCGGCAAGCCTTGTGGCGGAAGGGCGAGACGTCGGGCAATGGGCTGGCGCTCGTCGAGATGCGCGTCGATTGCGATCAGGACGCGCTGCTGCTTCGCGTGAAGCCTGCGGGCCCTGCCTGTCACACGGGGCGCCGCTCGTGCTTCTATCGCCGCGTCGAGCGCGACGGCAGCCTGACTTTCCTGACCGACGATGCGCAAGGCTAGCATCGCGCTGGCACTCGTGCCGCTGCTCCTTGCGGGGTGTGATCGCCCTGCGCCGGTCGCAAACGCCGAAGGCATCGACGCCAACAATCCGCTCGAGGTTGCCGCGCGTCAGCGCGGTGTCGTCCATCCCGAAGCGGCAAGCCCGGTCGGCGTGTTCGAGCGCAAGCATGATCTGGGCCGCGACGCGATGTGCGTCGTTCCCGATGGCGCCGGAAAATGGCGCTTTGCTGTCAGCGCGGCGTTCGGCCCCACTGTCTCCTGCACCGCTTCCGGAACGATGGTTCGTGAAGGCGATGGCTGGCGGATGCGCTTTGCCGGTGTCGATGGCTGTGAGGCGCTCGTCCACGAGGAGGAAGACGAGCTGCGTTTGCCCGGAAGCCTGCCGCCGCAATGCGCCCGCCTCTGCCCCAATCGCGCTTCGCTCTCGGGTTTGCGCCTTCCGCGCGCGAGCTGGTCGGCCGACGACGCGGGGGACTTGCGGATCGCGGATCGGCGCGGCAATATACAGCAGCCTTGCGGGGGCTGAGTTGCCCCGAAATGACCCGCTCTGCCGGTCTTGACGTTCACGTCAACGGAAACTAGTTTCGTTCGCATGACCGAACCATATGGCCACGCCCATATCGATACGCCCGATCATTTGGGGCGCGAACAATTCAGCATCACCGACTTGTCGACCGAGTTCGGAGTCACCGCCCGTGCGCTGCGTTTCTATGAGGATGAAGGGCTGATCAGCCCGTCGCGCAAGGGCTTGTCGCGCATCTATTCGAAACGCGACCGCGCGCGCTTGGCATGGATTCTCCGTGCGAAGCGCACGGGGTTCAGCCTCGCTGACATTCGCGAGATGATCGACCTTTACGACGTCGGCGACGGCCGCAAGACGCAGCGTCAGGTGACGATCGAGAAATGCGAACAGCGCATCGGTCTGCTGCAACGCCAGCGCGACGATATCGACAGCGCCGTCGAGGAACTGTCGCGCTTCATCGATATGGTGAAGAAAGTCGACGCCGGCCAAAAGGTCGACTGAAGCCTCTCCCCAGGCAAGTGTGACATCGCTACTGCTTTTCAGAAGGATACCCCATGCCCGTCTATCGCGCCCCTGTGCAGGACACCCTCTTTCTTCTCAACGATGTGCTCGGGATCGAGCGTTATTCGAACCTCCCCGGTTTCGCGAACGCCACCCCCGACATGATCGAGGCGGTGCTGACCGAAGCGGGCAAATTCTGCGAGGAAGTGCTGTTCCCGATCAACCAGTCGGGCGATCTCGAAGGCTGTACGCGCCATGACGACGGATCGGTGACGACGCCGAAGGGCTTCAAAGAAGCTTACAAGGCCTATTCGGAAGCCGGTTGGGGCCTGCTCACCGCGCCCGAGGAATTCGGCGGGCAGGGGCTGCCGCACGTCCTCGGCTTCCCGGTCGAGGAATATCGCAATGCCGCCAACCAAGCCTTCGCCATGTATCCGGGCCTGACGCAGGGCGCGACCGCGGCGATCCTCGTCAAGGGATCGGAAGAGCAGAAGGCAACCTATGTCCCCCGAATGATTTCGGGCGAATGGGGCGGCACGATGAACCTGACCGAGCCGCACGCCGGAACCGACCTCGGCATGATCCGTACCCGCGCCGTACCGAACGGTGACGGCAGCCATGCCATCACCGGGACCAAGATCTTCATCTCGTCGGGCGAGCATGACCTCACCGACAATATCATCCACCTCGTCCTCGCAAAGACCCCCGATGCGCCCGACAGCGTGAAGGGGATCTCGCTGTTCATTGTGCCCAAGTTCATCGTCAATGACGACGGTTCGCTCGGCGACCGCAACACGCTGTCGTGCGGATCGATCGAGCACAAGATGGGCATCCACGCCAACTCGACCTGCGTCATGAATTATGACGGCGCGAAGGGCTGGATGGTCGGTGAGGAGAATAAGGGCCTTGCCGCGATGTTCGTGATGATGAACGCCGCGCGTCTCGGCGTCGGTATTCAGGGGCTCGGCCAAGCCGATGTCGCGTACCAGAATGCGGTGCAATATGCGCACGACCGTCGCCAGGGCCGCGCGCTGACCGGACCGCAGGACCCGCAGGAAAAGGCCGATCCGCTGTTCGTTCACCCCGACGTGCGCCGCATGTTGATGGACGGCAAGGCGACGGTCGAGGGGCTCCGCGCGCTCTGCACCTGGGGGGCGCTCCAGGTCGATCTCGCGCATGTCGCCGAGAGCGAGGAAGAACGTCAGCGCGCCGACGACCTCGTCAGCCTGCTCACGCCCGTGATCAAGGGTTTCGGCACCGATAAGGGCTATGAGGTCGCGACCAACGCGCAGCAGGTGTTCGGCGGCCACGGCTACATCGAAGAGCAGGGCATGTCGCAATATGTCCGCGATGCCCGCATCACGATGATTTACGAAGGCGCGAACGGTGTGCAGGCGATGGACCTCGTCGGCCGCAAGCTGGCGCAGAATGGTGGCCGCGCGATCCAGTCTTTCTTTGCGGTCGTCGACGAGGAATGCGGCCGCGCCAAGAGCAACGAAGCCCTCGCTGACTTCGCGACGCGCCTCGAAAAGGCGAATGGCGAGCTCAAGGCCGCGACGATGTGGTTCATGCAGAATGGCATGGCGAATCCGAACAATGTCGGCGCCGGTGCGCATCACTATATGCACATCATGGGCATCGTCGCGCTGGGTTCGATGTGGCTGATGATGGCCGAGGCGGCGCAGAAGGCGCTTGCTGAAGGTCGCGGGAACAAGGCTTTCCTCGAAGCCAAGCTCGTCACCGCGCGCTATTTCGGCGAACGCTTCCTGCCCGACGCAGGCTCGCTCCGCCGCAAGATCGAGGCGGGCAGCGAGGCGATGATGGCGCTGACGCCCGAGCAGTTCGTCGCAGCCTGATCGATAGCGCTTGCAACTATCGCCGCCATCATGCGTGGTGGCGGCGATGGGGACCGAACTGAAACCGATAGTCGTAGAAGGCCGCAATTGCTGGCGAATCGAACGCGCCGACAAGGCGCGCATGATCGTCGATGCGGCCGATTATTTTGCGCTGCTTGAAAGGCTGATGGCCGACGCGAAACAGCGCATCCTGCTCATCGGCTGGGATTTCGATCCGCGCATCGCGCTGAAACCCGATAAGAAGGGCCAGGGCGAACCGCTCGGCGACTATCTGCTGCGGCTCGCAAAGGAAAAGCCCGATCGCGACATCGATATCTTGCGCTGGAATTTCGGCGGTCTGAAGCAGTTCGCGATGCCGCGTATCGTCTCGATGGTCGCACGCTGGAAATTGACGCGCTCGATCAGCTTTCGTCTCGACAGCGCGCATCCGGTCGGATGCAGCCATCACCAGAAGGTCGCGGTGTTCGACGATCATCTCGCGGTCTGCGGCGGCATCGACGTCGGTTCGCGCCGCTGGGACACGCGTGGTCACAAGGACGGCGACCCGCACCGCACCGCCCCTGACGGCAAGGCCTATATGCCTTGGCACGACAGCACGATGATCCTTGCCGGCCCCGTCGGCAACGCGCTCGCCGACCTTGGCAACGAGCGCTGGCAACGCGCGACCAAAAAGCCGCTGCGCGATCTCGATGGCGAGGGCGAGAATTGGCCCGACGACCTCGAACCCGACTTCGAAGGCGTCGACGTCGCCATCTCGCGCACCCGCGCCGAATATGACGGCCACGAGGAAATCCGCGAGATCGAGCAGCTCTATCTCGACATGATCGCCGCGGTGAAACGCTTCATCTATTTCGAGAATCAATATTTCACCTGCGGCAAGATCGCCGCTGCGCTCGCCGAGCGGCTGAACGAGGATGACCCGCCCGAATTTGTGATGGTGATGCCGCAGACCGCCGACGGCTGGCTCGAACAGATGGCGATGGACGCGGCGCGCGTGCAGCTGGTGCGCGAAATCGCCAAGGCGAAGCATGGGGACCGGCTGAAGGTCTATTATCCGCGAACAAAAGGTGGCGAGGCCATCTATGTCCACGCGAAGACCGCGATCGTTGACGACCGCATGATCCGCGTCGGATCGGCCAATATGAACAACCGGTCGATGGGCCTCGACAGCGAATGCGATGTAACGATCGACACGGCCCTTACTGCGAACACGGGCGTGGAACCGACTATCGCGCGCCTGCGCACATCGCTCATCGCCGAGCATCTCGACGTGCCGGAAGATGAGGTCGCGGCGACCTTCAAACGCACCGGGTCGCTCATCGACACGATCGAGGCGCTGCGCGGCAATGGCCGCTCGCTCGAATTGCTCGACCTCGTCCCCCCGGGACCGATGGACGAGTTTATTGCCGAGAATGAACTTCTCGATCCAACCAGCCCCGACGCGATGTTCGAAAGCCTGACCGAGCGTGGCCTCCGGAAAAGCTGGCATCGCGGTCGCAACTGGATGAAGCGCCACCGGCCGTTCGCGAACGCAAGGCGCTAGGATCAGTCCGCAAGCGACAGGATATGCTTCGCCTGCTTGAGATGCGGGGCGTCGACCATCTTGCCATCGACCTGCAGCACGCCCGCGCCCGGATTGGCGGCGAAGGCATCGACGATCGCCTGCGCGCGCGCGGCTTCGTCGGCCGATGGCGTGAAGGCGGCGTTGATCGGCTCGACCTGCGACGGGTGGATCGCCATCATCCCGGTGAAGCCGTCGCGCCGGGCGCGCGCGGCATAGGCGGCAAGCCCCGTTTCATCCTTGATCGCCGGAAACACCGTGTCGATCGCGGCGGCGCCTGCGGCATGGGCCGCGAACAAGGTCATCGCACGCGCGACCTCATAGGGCGAGGTATAGCTGCCGTCGGCTTCGCGGCTCGTCGTGGCGCCGATCGCGGCGGGCAGGTCTTCGGCGCCCCAGGTCAGCCCGAGCAGGCGGTCCTTCGCCTCGCGATAGCTGCCAAGCGTGAAGATTGCCGCCGGCGTTTCGGTCGCAATCGGCAGGATCGGCGGCAGCGAGGCATCGCGCGCGGACTCGCTGCGCAGGATCGTATCGAGCTGCGCGATGCTCGGCGCTCCTTCGGCCTTCGGCAGCATGATCGCGTCGGGACGCGCCGCGGCAATCGCGGCGACATCGGCGGCGGTCATATGGCCGTCGAGCGGATTGACGCGAACGAGTGTCACGACTTCGCGTGTCCCCGCCAGATAGTCGGCAATCGCGGCGCGCGCCGCCTCCTTGTTCGCGGGCGATACCGAATCCTCAAGGTCGAGGATGATCGCATCGGCGCCCGACGCGGCCGCCTTGGCGAAGCGTTCGGGCCGGTCGCCGGGAACGAAGAGGAGCGAGCGGAGGCGCATCAGGCGGCTTTCTTCTTGAGCAGCGCGGAGCGTTCGCACTGGCAGACGATTTCATCGCGCTGGTTGATCGCGCGGTGGAGGAAGGTCACGATACCCGCATTCGGCCGCGATTTGGACTCCTTGAGACCAACGACCTCGGATTCGGCGCGAAGCGTGTCGCCGATGAAGACCGGCTTCGGCATGACAAGCTTGTCGTAGCCGAGATTCGCGACGAGCGTGCCGAGCGTCGTGTCGCCGACCGACAGCCCGACCATCAGGCTGAAGGTGAAGGTGCCGTTGACGAGGATCTGGCCGAATTCGGACGCCTTCGCCGCTTCGATATCGAGGTGGAGGGGCTGCGGATTGTGCGTCATCGTCGTGAAGAGCAGATTGTCGGTCTCGGTCACGGTGCGGCGGATGTCGTGCGTCAGCGTATCGCCAATCGCCCATTCGTCGAAATATTTGCCGGCCATTATGCCTCTTCCTTCTCGATCTTAACCAGCAGGGCCTCGACCTGCACCTGCGCCCCTGCGGTCGCATTGAGCTCGGCGACGATGCCGTCGAATGGCGCGGTCAGGCTGTGCTCCATCTTCATCGCTTCGAGCGTGAGCAATTTCTGCCCCTTCGTCACCTTGTCGCCCGCGGCGACATCGACCGCGATGACCTTGCCGGGCATCGGCGACAGGATCGCGCCATCGCCCGCCGCGCCGCCCGCGCCGCCTTCGGCGCGCCAGGGTGTGAGCTGCCACACCGAACCGGCTTCGGCGACGAGCATCGCGGGCGACGGCTCCTCGGCACCGGGGCCGTGCAGCTCGACCTCGACGCGCTTGCCGTCGAGCAGGAAGGGCGCGCTGCGCACATCGGGCGCGTTGAGGCGGAAGCCCGATTGCAGCGAGCGCGGCACCATCGCCATCGCGGCATTGGTCAGCGCTTGCGTGGTCGGGACCGGCTCCTTGGTCATGGCGTCGCCGTCACGGCCGATCAGGCCGGTGTCGACGGTGCCCGCGACAAAATCGGGATGGTCGAGCGCATTGATCAGGAACGCCGAGTTGGTCTTCACCGGCCAGATCGCGCTGTCTTCGAGCATCTCGGACAAAAGTTCGCGCGCTTCCTCGCGGTCCTCACCCCAGGCGATGACCTTGGCGATCATCGGGTCGTAGAAGGGCGAGACCTCGGCGCCTTCATAGACGCCGGTGTCGACGCGGCCCATATGTTCGGGAAGCTGGAACAGTTCGAGCGTTCCGATCGAGGGCAGGAAGCCCTTGGCCGGGTCTTCGGCGTAAAGTCGCGCTTCCATCGCCCAGCCGTTGATCGCGAGTTCGTCCTGCGACAGCGGGATAGGCTCCCCACTCGCGACGCGAAGCTGCCACTCGACGAGGTCGACGCCGGTAATCTCCTCGGTCACCGGATGCTCGACCTGCAGGCGCGTGTTCATTTCCATGAACCAGATGCGGTCGGCGCGGAGGCCCTCGCTGGCGTCGGCGATGAACTCGATCGTGCCGGCACCGACATAGTCGACCGCTTTCGCTGCGCGCACCGCGGCGGCGCAAAGCTCGGAACGCGTCGCCTCGTCCATGCCGGGGGCAGGGGCTTCTTCGATCACCTTCTGGTGTCGGCGCTGCAGCGAGCAGTCGCGCTCGAACAGGTGGACGACATTGCCGTGCGTGTCGCCGAATACCTGCACCTCGATATGGCGCGGGGTAAGGATATATTTTTCGATCAGTACATGGTCGTTGCCGAACGACGCCGCCGCCTCGCGCTGGCACGAGGCGAGCGCATCGGCAAAGTCCGCCGCGGCATCGACCTTGCGCATCCCCTTGCCGCCGCCGCCCGCGACCGCCTTGATGAGAACGGGGTAGCCGATTTGCGCGGCCTGCTCGGCGAGGTAGGCGGGGTCCTGATTTTCGCCCATGTAGCCCGGCGTCACCGGCACGCCGGCGTCGGCCATCAGCTTCTTCGCGGCGTCCTTGAGGCCCATTGCGGTGATCGACGAGGGTTTCGGTCCGACCCATACCAGCCCGGCATCTGCCACCGCCTGCGCGAATTCGGCATTCTCCGAAAGAAAGCCATATCCCGGATGGATCGCTTCGGCGCCGGTCGCCTTTGCGGCGGCGATGATCTTTTCGCCGATCAGATAGGATTCGCGCGCCGGCGACGGGCCGATATGCACGGCCTCGTCGGCCTCGCGCACATGGAGCGCCTTGGCATCGGCATCCGAATAGACCGCAACGGTGCGGATACCCATCTCGCGCGCGGTGCGGATGATGCGGCAGGCGATTTCGCCACGATTGGCGATAAGCAGGGACTGGATCATGGATGGGGTTCCGGAAAGCCGTGGCGGGTGTGGAGCGCTTCAAGCAGCGGCTTGATGTCGTTCACATATCCGCCATCGGAAAAGACAAGGGCAGGGAGGTTCTGGTTCGCTTCGCCGATTGCCTCGACGACGAGCGGGCGTGGGCGCGGCCAGGGCACGCGGATCACCTCGAGATGCGTCGTGCGCTCGGGAAACGCCGCGAGCAGGCCTTCGACAAGGATGCAATCGCGGCAATAGAAGGTCGAACCCGGAAAAGCGGGATCGTCGAACTGGCGATCGAGGATGAACAGGCGGTCGGGTGCGTCGCTCATCGCCGTCACATCCGGAACACGCCGAAGCCGCGGTCCTCGACCGGGGCGTTCAGCGTTGCGGAAAAGGCGAGGCCGAGCACGTCGCGCGTCTGCGCGGGGTCGATGATGCCATCGTCCCAGAGGCGCGCGGTGGCGTGATAGGGATTGCCCTCGTCCTCATATTTCTGGCGGATCGGCGCCTTGAAGGCTTCGGCTTCCTCCGGCGTCCATTTGTCGGCGTCGCGGTGGACGGTCGCGAGCACGCTCGCCGCCTGCTCGCCGCCCATCACGCTGATCCGGCTGTTGGGCCAGCTGAAAAGGAAGCGTGGGCTGTAGGCGCGGCCGCACATGCCGTAATTGCCCGCGCCGAAGCTGCCGCCGATCAGCACGGTGATCTTGGGCACCGTCGCCGTGGCAACCGCCGTGACCAGCTTCGCACCATGCTTGGCGATCCCCTCGGCCTCATATTTGCCGCCGACCATGAAGCCCGAAATGTTCTGGAGGAAGAGGAGGGGGATGCGGCGTTGCTGCGCCAGTTCGATGAAATGCGCGCCCTTGACCGCGCTTTCGCTGAACAGCACGCCGTTGTTGGCGAGGATCGCCACCGGAATGCCCCAGATATGCGCGAAGCCGCACACGAGCGTCGCGCCGTAATTCGCTTTGAACTCGTGAAACTCGCTGCCGTCGACGATGCGTGCGATGACTTCGTGCACGTCGTAAGGCGCGCGGACGTCGTCGGGGACGACGCCATAGATTTCCTCGGCGGCATATTTGGGCGGGCGCGGGGCCTTCATCGGCACCTCGAAACCCTTGTCCTCGCCGAGGTGACTGACGATGTCACGGACGATCGTCAGCGCATGCTCGTCATTTTCGGCAAGATGGTCGACGACGCCCGATTTCTTGGCATGCAGATCGCCGCCGCCAAGATCCTCGGCGCTGATTTCCTCGCCCGTCGCGGCCTTCACCAGCGGCGGGCCGGCGAGGAAGATGGTGCCCTGATTGCGCACGATCACCGTCTCGTCGGACATCGCGGGGACATAGGCGCCGCCCGCGGTGCAGCTTCCCATCACGCACGCGATCTGCGGGATGCGCTTCGCAGACATGTTCGCCTGATTGAAGAAGATGCGGCCGAAATGGTCGCGGTCGGGGAAGACCTGATCCTGATGCGGCAGGTTCGCGCCGCCGCTGTCGACGAGGTAGATGCAGGGCAGGCGGTTCGCCTCGGCAATTTCCTGAGCGCGAAGATGCTTCTTCACGGTCATCGGATAGTAAGTGCCACCCTTCACCGTCGCGTCGTTGCATACGATCATGCACTGGCGTCCCGACACCTGTCCGATGCCGCAGATCAGCCCCGCGCCGGGCACTTCGCCCTCGTAGAGGTCGTTCGCGGCAAGCTGGCCGATTTCGAGAAAGGGCGCGCCCGGATCGAGGAGCCGTTCGACGCGCTCGCGCGGCAGCAATTTGCCGCGGCTCGTGTGCCGTTCGCGCGACTTTTCGTTGCCGCCAAGCGCGGCTTCGGCGACCGCCGTCCGCAGGGCGTCGGTCAGCGCGCGGTTATGCGCGCTGCGGGTGCGATATTCGTCGCTCTCCGCATTGATGTTCGTGCCAAGAACCGGTGCGCTCACTGTATCGTCTCTCCCTGAATTCGGTTCGGAACTAACCCGCCGCTCGTCGATTGAAACGCGCAGCAGGCCGAAAATGGTTGGTATTGAAACCGGATTTTCCCACGCGTCGGCGGCCTGCCTTTCCGTGACAAAATAAGGTCATTCTCATGAAAAAAGCCGTCTTTGCCGTCCTTCTGTCCACCGCTGCGGTTCTTGCGGGGCCCGTCGCCTGTACCAGCGGCAAGGAAGAAGGCAGCGCCGCCTACACCGTCGGCACCGATATCGGGATCAGCAAGGCCGCGATGGACACGGCCGCGAAGCCCGGCGACGACTTCTACGCCTACGCCAACGGCAATTGGGACAAGGCGAACGAAATCCCCGCTGACCGTTCGTCGATCGGCGCCTTTTACGTCGCGCAGCTCGAGACCGAGAAACGCAACCGTGAGCTGATCGATGCGATCGTGAAGGGCGACGCCGCGCCCGACACCAACGAGGGACGCATCGCCGCCTTCTACAAGGCCTTCACCAATGTGAAGGCGATCGACGCCGCGGGGATGAAGCCCGTCGCCGCCGACCTCGCGCGCTTTGCCGCGATCAGCGACAAGGCCGGCCTGTCGAAGGTGCTGGGCGAGCAGCTTCGCGCCGACGTCGATCCGCTCAACGCGACGAACTTCCAGACCGAAAATCTGTTCGGCGTCTTCGTGACGCAGGGCCTCGCGACCCCGGGCGAGGTCATCCCCTATCTGCTGCAGGGCGGGCTCGGCATGCCCGAGCGCGAATATTATCTGTCGGCCGATCCCAAGATGGCGAGCATCCGCACCGCCTATCAGGCCTATATCGCCAAGCTGCTCACCGCCGCCGGGCAGAGCGACGCCGCCGCGAAGGCGAAGCGCATCTATGACCTCGAGGTCAAGATTGCGAAGGCGCACGCGACGCGCGAGCAGAGCGAGGATTTCACCAAGTCTGCCGACGTCTGGGCGAAGGGCGATTTCGCGAAGAAGGCGCCCGGCATCGACTGGCCGGCCTTCTTTGCCGCCGCCAAGCTCGACGGTGCGGGCAAGTTCGGCGCCTATCATGCGAATGCGATCACCGGCCTGTCGGCGCTCGTCGCGTCCGAACCGCTCGATGCGTGGAAAGACTGGCTCACCTTCCATCAGATCAACAGCCACAGCGACGTGCTGCCGAGCGCGATCGATAGCGCGCACTTCGCCTTCTACGGCACGACAATGGCGGGCACGCCGCAGCAGCGCGGCCGCGAAAAGCGCGCGCTCGACGCGCTCGACGTCTATCTCGGCGATGCGGTGGGCAAGGCCTATGCCGACAAATATTTCCCCGCCTCGGCCAAGGCCGAAGTCGGCGACATGGTGAAGAACATCAAGGCCGCCTTTGCGACCCGGGTGAACACGATCGACTGGATGGCGCCCGAGACGAAGAAAGAAGCGATCAAGAAGGTCGAAACGATCGCGGTCGGCGTCGGTTATCCCGACACCTGGCGCGACTATGGTAGCTACACCGTCGGCGCCGACGCCTACGCGAACGAGGTCGCCGGGCAAAAGGCCGAATATGCACACCAGCTCGCGAAGATCGGCAAGCCGATGGACAAGGGCGAATGGTGGATGGTCCCGCAGACGGTCAACGCCGTGAATCTGCCGGTCCAGAACGCGCTGAACTTCCCCGCCGCGATCCTTCAGCCGCCCTTCTTCAACGCCAAGGCGGACCCGGCGTTCAATTATGGCGCGATCGGCGCGGTGATCGGGCATGAGATCAGCCACAGCTTCGACAATAATGGTGCGGCGTTCGATTCCACCGGCGCGCTGCGCAACTGGTGGACCCCGGCGGATCTGGCGAAGTTCAACGCCGCGGGTGACGCGCTCGCGGCGCAGTTCGACACCTACAAGCCGTTCCCCGACCTTGCGGTCAATGGCAAGCTGACGCTGGGCGAAAATATCGCCGACGTTGCGGGCCTGCAGGCGTCCTATGACGCGTACCGCGCGTCGCTGGGCGGCAAGGAAGCGCCGGTGATCGACGGTTTCACCGGCGACCAGCGTTTCTTCATCGCCTATGCGCAGACCTGGGCGACCAAGATGCGCGCCGAAGCCCTTCGGGCGCGCATCGCGACCGACGGCCATGCGCCGGGCATGTATCGCGCGCTCACCGTCCGCAACCTCGACGCCTGGTACAAGGCGTTCGACGTCAAGGAAGGCGACAAGCTCTACCTCGCGCCCGACAAGCGCGTGCGCGTCTGGGGCTGATGAAAGCGCGGGGCGGGGCGTCATGCTCCGCCCTCCTTTGTTGTGGCGGGTTTCTTGCGGATCAGGTGGCTATATACGCCAACGAGGTTGATGCAGAGCAGCGCGACATTCTGCCAGCCGATGCCTTCACTGTCGGGTTGCAGGAAGCCCCAAGCGATCAGCGCGAGGCTGCTCGTCACGAAAATCACGAACGCCCAGCCGTTCCACCGTTCGCCGAGATTAAGCGAGACGAGGAGCGCCGCGAGCGTTGCGGCCGCCGCGCCATAATATTGCAGGGCGTCGAGCAGCGTCTCGCTCATCGCCGCTCAACCAGGTTGCTGACCTCGACCAGATTGCCGTCGGGGTCGTTGAAATAGAGCGAGTCGATCGTCCCGGTCGCACCGTCGCGAAGTCCGGCGTCGATGATTTCGACACTGTGCGAGATAAGATGCGCCCGCCATTCGGCGACCGGCGTATCGCTGAGCAGGCAGAAGTTGCCGCTGCCGGGCACCGTATCGCGCGCGATGTTCGGGCTCGTCGCCGCGTCCTGCAGGCTGATCTTGTGTCCGCCGAATTGCAGCGAATATTTGCCCGGCCGTTCCTCGCGTGCGGTCATGCCCAGCACGCGTTCATAGAATTCACGCGTTACGGCGACGTCGCGCACGCAAAGCACGATATGGTCGAAGCTGGTGACGCGAAACGGGCTCATGCGCCGGTCGCCCCGAACACAAACTCCAGCTTCAGCCCGTCGGGATCAGCGAAGAAGACGGCGTAATAGGTCGGGCCGTAGCGCGGATAATCGGCAGGCGCGTCAAGGACCGTCGCGCCGATGCCGCGCAGCAAACCGTGAAGCGCGTCGACGTCCTCACGGCTCTCGGCGGTCCATGCGAGATGATGGAGACCCGGCGAATATCGGTCGTGCGTGCGCGCTGCGCCCGGCCCACGCGCTTCGATAATCCCGATCGAATGAAAGGGCTCACCTTCGCGATCCCAGTCGCTTCCATGCTCGTAATCGGCCGAGCGGCGATAGCCGAGAAAGCCGAGCACCGCGTCGTAGAAGATGCGCGACCGTTCCTTGTCGGTGACCGTCAGGTCGATATGATGGACGAGCCCGCGCATGCTCATCCCAACGCGCCGATCAGCGCGAAGATGCCCGCGCCGCTGAGCGCCGGCCAGGCGATATGACGGCACTTCGTATAGACGGCATTGAACAGACCGGTCGCGAGCCACCCGCCGCCAATGACGACCCGCAGATCGTCCGGCGCTCCGGGCCACGCAATTGCCGCCGCCGAAATCAGCATCAGCACCGACGTCGCGTGCCAGGCAAAACGGATGATCCGCCGCGACAGCGGATCGGCGAGCGGCCCCGCTTCGCTGCGCAACATCGGCACGATCAACCGCCGATACCCCAGAACCGAATGAACCCCGGCCGTCGTCACCATGAAGGCGGCCGACAGCCAGAGCCAGATCACGCGCCGGCGCCGATCAGTTCGCGGCCGATCAGCATGCGGCGGATCTCGTTCGTGCCCGCGCCTATGTCGAGCAGCTTGGCATCGCGCCAGTAACGCTCGACCGGCCAGTCCTTGGTGTAACCCGCGCCGCCCAATGCCTGGATCGCTTCGCCCGCGACCTTTACCGCATTCTCGCTCGCGAGCAGGATCGCGCCCGCGGCGTCGAAGCGCGTCGTCTGACCCGCGTCGCACGCCTTGGCGACATTATAGACATAGGAGCGCGCCGACTGGAGCATGACATACATGTCGGCAACCTTCGCCTGCATCAGCTGGAACGACCCGATCGGCTTGCCGAACTGCTTGCGCTCGCGGACATAGGGAATGACCGTGTCGAGGCACGCCTGCATGATGCCGAGCTGAAGCCCCGCGAGCACGACGCGCTCATAGTCGAGCCCCGACATCAGCACGCCGACGCCGCCATTTTCAGGTCCCATGACCTGCTCTTCGGGCACTTCGCAGTCGGCGAAGACGAGCTCCGCGGTCGGCGAGCCGCGCATGCCGACCTTGTCGATCTTCTGCCCGATGCTGAAGCCCGGCATGTCCTTTTCGATCAGGAAGGCGGTGATCCCGCGCGATCCCGCTTCGGGGCTCGTCTTCGCATAGACGACCAGCGTGTCCGCACAGGTCGCGTTGGTGATCCAGAACTTCGTGCCGTTGAGGACATAACCGCTGCCCTTGCGCTCGGCCTTCAGCTTCATTGACACGACATCGCTGCCCGCGCCGGCTTCCGACATCGCAAGGCTGCCGACATGTTCGCCGCTGATCAGCTTGGGGAGATATTTCGCCTTCTGCTCGGCATTGCCCCAGCGGCGGATCTGGTTGACGCAGAGGTTCGAGTGCGCGCCGTAGGAGAGCCCGATCGCACCCGAAGCGCGGCTGACTTCCTCGACCGCAATGACATGCTCGAGATAGCCGAGGCCGAGGCCTCCGAACTCTTCCTCGACGGTGATGCCGTGCAGCCCAAGGTCGCCCATCTGCGTCCAGAGTTCGTCGCGCGGGAACCAGTCGTCGGCGTCGGCCTTGGCGGCGAGCGGTGCGATCTGTTCGTCGGCGAAGCGGGCGGTGGTGTCGCGGATCATGTCGGCGGTTTCGCCGAGGGCAAAGTCGAAATCGGGGGTGGCGCGCATGGATCAACCTATCGATCAAGGGGCAGGGCAGGCGCGGATACTGCCCCAAAAAAGCAGCATAGGGAAATTGAAAGGATCATAGTTTTAGCATAAGTAAAATCTATGATTAAGCGCACCCATATCCGCCAGTTCCTCGCCGTCGTCGACGCCGGCAGCTTTACGCAGGCGGCATTGCGTATTCGCGTCACCCAACCGGCGCTGTCGACCGGCATTGCCGAGCTCGAGAAACTGGTCGGCACGCCGCTGTTCATCCGCAACCGCCGGCAGATCCGGCTGACCGAGGCGGGCGGGCGGTTCCTGCCGATCGCGCGCGACCTTGATCGCGGCTTTCGCGCGGCCGACAGCTTCGGCCGCGAGGAGGATCGTCAGGAGACAGGGCTCAAGCTCGGCGTCATCCGGTCGGCACCCGGCGAATTGCTCCAGTCGATCGCTGCGGCGCTGCGACCCGGTTTCGCGATCGAATTGATCGAAAACAGCGACTCCGAACTGCGCGCCGCGCTCGGCAGTGGCCGCATCAACATGGCGCTTGTGCCGCTCCGCCCCGGCGAGCGCGGCGCCCACATCTTGCCGCTCTACGAAGAGCCGCTCGCGATGTTCATTGCATCGGACCATCCGCTCGCGGGCCGAATAGAGGTGGGGCCCGAGGAACTCGCGGCTGAGACGATGATCGCGCGCCGTTCGTGCGAATTTCTCGACGCGACGAGCCGTTTCTTTACCCGCCACGGCGTGCGCCCGCGCTTTGCGCTGCGCAGTGAAAGCGACGAACGCTGCCTCCGCATGGTCGCCGCCGGGATCGGGATCACGACGGCGCCCGTCTCGCTCGCGATCGACGGTGTCGTTCCGCTGAAGGTTGCCGGTTATGATTTTCAGCGCGAGCTTGGGCTGATCGCGGACCCGGCGTGGGGTCGCCTGCCCGATGTCGAACCGCGGCTGGACCATGCGCTCGAAACGATCGCCGCGATCGCGGCCGAATGGCGCGAGGCAAGGGTCGACGCCGTCGCATGATCCGGTTCCTCACAAGTCTGGCTTGGCCCCGCAAAAGGCCATACAGCTTGATCGCCCCAGATAGGGGAGGCAAGGGCGGGGCATGACCGATACGCTGACCCATCTCGACCGGCTCGAGGCCGAGAGCATTCATATCATGCGCGAAGTGATGGCCGACGCGGCCAAACCCGTGATGCTTTATAGCGTGGGCAAGGACAGCGCGGTGATGCTCCATCTTGCGCGCAAGGCCTTCTATCCGTCGCCGCCTCCGTTCCCGCTGCTCCATGTCGACACGACGTGGAAGTTCCGGGCGATGTACGAGTTGCGCGACCGCATGGCGGTCGAAAGCGGCATGGAGCTGATCGTCTATCAGAATCCCGAAGCGAAGGAGCGCGGGATCAATCCGTTCGATCATGGTCCGCTCCACACCGATATGTGGAAGACCGAAGGGCTGAAACAGGCGCTCGACCTCCACGGCTTCGACGTAGCCTTCGGCGGTGCGCGGCGTGATGAGGAAAAGAGCCGCGCCAAGGAACGCATCTTCTCTTTCCGCACGGCTTCTCACGGCTGGGACCCGAAGAAGCAGCGGCCCGAGCTCTGGAACCTTTACAACGCACGCAAGGCGAAAGGTGAGAGCATCCGCGTCTTCCCGATCTCGAACTGGACCGAGCTCGACATCTGGCAATATATCGCGCGCGAGAATATCCCGATCGTGCCGCTCTATTTCGCCGCGCCGCGACCGACGGTCGAGCGCGGTGGTCTGCTGCTGATGGTCGACGATGATCGCTTTCCGCTGCTGCCCGGCGAAACGCCGGTCGAACGCTCGGTGCGCTTCCGCACCCTCGGCTGCTATCCGCTGACCGGCGCGGTCGAGAGTGAGGCGAAGACGCTCAGCGAAGTCATTCAGGAAATGCTGCTCACCACGACGAGCGAACGGCAGGGCCGGATCATCGACAAGGATGGCGGCGACGCCAGCATGGAGAAGAAGAAGCAGGAGGGGTATTTCTGATGACAGACCCCATCTACGTCACCGACGCGCTGATCGCCGAGGATATCGACGCCTATTTGGCGGGGCATGAGAAGAAGTCGCTGCTGCGCTTCATCACCTGCGGCTCGGTCGACGACGGCAAATCGACACTGATCGGACGCCTGCTCTACGACAGCAAGATGATCTTCGAAGACCAGCTCGCCGCGCTCGAAGCCGACAGCAAGCGCGTCGGCACGCAGGGGCAGGAAATCGACTTCGCCTTGCTCGTCGACGGCCTCGCCGCCGAGCGCGAGCAGGGGATTACGATCGACGTCGCCTATCGTTTTTTTACGACCGAGAAGCGCAAGTTCATCGTCGCCGACACCCCGGGGCACGAGCAATATACGCGCAACATGGTCACGGGGGCCTCGACCGCCGACCTCGCGGTGATCCTGATCGACGCGCGCAAAGGCGTGCTCACCCAGACGCGCCGCCACAGCTTCCTCGCGCACCTTATCGGCATCAAGCATATCGTGCTCGCGGTGAACAAGATGGACCTTGTCGGCTATGACAAGGCCGTCTTCGACCGCATCACGCTGGCGTATCGCGCTTTCGCGAGCGAGATCGGCATCACCAATTTCACCGCGATCCCGATCTCGGGCTTCAAGGGCGACAATATCACGGCGCTCTCGGGCAATACGCCCTGGTTCAAGGGACCAGCGCTGATCGAGCATCTCGAAAATGTCGAGATCGGCGCGGCCGCCGACGAGGCAAAGCCGTTCCGTCTGCCGGTGCAGTGGGTCAACCGCCCGAACCTCGATTTCCGCGGCTTCTCGGGTCAGATCGCGAGCGGCAAGGTCAAACCCGGCGACGCGGTTCGCATCCTGCCCAGCGGCAAGACGACGACGGTTGACCGCATCGTCACCCTCGACGGCGACCTCGACGAGGCGGTCGCGGGACAGTCGATCACGCTGACGCTCGCCGACGAGGTCGACTGCTCGCGCGGCGATGTCATAGCGACTGCCGACAATCCGCCCGAAGCCGCCGACCAGTTCGAGGCAACGCTGGTCTGGATGGCCGACGAGGCGATGATCCCGGGCCGTGCCTATTGGCTCAAACTCGCGACGCAGAGCGTCTCGGCGACGATCCAGCCGCCGAAGTATGAGATCAACGTCAACACGCTCGACCATCTCGCGGCGAAGACGCTCGAACTCAACGGCATCGGCGTCGTCGAACTCTCGACCGACAAGCCGGTCGTGTTCGAGGCCTATGGCGACAACCGCACGCTCGGCGGCTTCATCCTGATCGACAAGCTCACCAACGCGACCGTCGCCGCGGGCATGCTGCACTTCAGCCTGCGCCGCGCGCAGAATGTCCACTGGCAGGCAACCGACATCGACCGCGACATGCGCGCGAACCTCAAGAACCAGCGCCCCGCGCTGCTGTGGTTCACCGGCCTGTCGGGGTCGGGCAAGTCGACGATCGCGAACCTCGTCGAAAAGAAGCTGCACCGGATGAACCGGCACAGTTTTCTTTTGGATGGCGACAATGTCCGCCACGGGCTCAACCGCGACCTCGGCTTTACCGAAGCCGACCGCATCGAGAATATCCGCCGCGTCGGCGAGGTTGCGAAGCTGATGAGCGACGCCGGCCTCATCGTCATCACCGCCTTCATCTCGCCCTTCCGCGCCGAGCGTGACATGGTGCGTTCGATGCTGCCCGAAGGCGAATTCCTCGAAGTGTTTATCGATACTCCGCTGGCCGAGGCCGAGCGCCGCGACGTGAAGGGCCTCTACAAAAAGGCGCGCGCAGGCCAGCTCAAGAATTTCACCGGCATCGATAGCCCTTATGAGGCACCCGAGAATCCCGAAATTCGTATCGACACGACCGCGATGACACCCGAAGAAGCGGCAGACCTGATCATCGATCGCTTGCTGGGATAAGATATGACTGCGGCGGAAAGTGACGAACAGCTCGCCGAACGGCTCGCCGCAGCGGCGGGCCTGATGCTGCTCGATCTTCAGGCATCGGGAAAATTTGTCGGCAAGTCGCTCGGGCAGGCCGGCGACGCGCGCGCCAACGCGATGCTGATGCACGAACTCCGCGCCGCGCGCGCCGACGACGCCATTCTCTCCGAAGAAGAGAAGGACAATGTCGTTCGCTGCGACAACAAGCGCGCGTGGATTGTCGACCCGCTCGACGGCACGCGCGAATATAGCGAGGGGCGCAGTGACTGGGCGGTGCACGTCGCGCTTGCGATCGAGGGCGTGCCGACCGTCGGCGCGGTGGCGCTGCCCGGATTGGGGCTGACGCTGACGTCGGGGTCACCGAAGCCGCTCGAGCCCGCCAATGTTCCGCTCAAGATGCTGGTGAGCCGCACCCGACCGGCGGCGGAAGCGGTTTATGTCGCGGAAAAGATGGGCGCCGAACTGCTCGCCATGGGGTCGGCCGGCGCCAAGGCAATGGCGGTCGTGCGCGGCGAGGCGGACATCTACCTGCACACCGGGGGGCAATATGAGTGGGACAATTGCGCCCCTGCGGCAGTCGCCGTTGCGGCAGGTCTGCACGTCAGTCGCGTCGACGGATCGCCGCTCGTCTACAATTGCGCCGATCCCTATTTGCCCGACCTGCTGATCTGCCGGAAGGAACTCGCAGAGGAAGTCCTCCGTCTCGCGGCCGCCTATCCGGGCGAATAGAGCGAAACACCGTCGGCGCGCTCAGGCGCCGACGGTCTCCGAACTCGCGGTGGGTTCAGTAATCCCAGACCGCCGGGACGGCGCGGAAGGCGTCGCCCGCAACCGCCACATGATAGATGGACGGGAAAGGCAGGTGCGTCGCCACAAAGGCCTCGCGCGTTTCGGCAAACTCGCGGAGCAGCTTAACGCGGACGCGTGACGACTCCTCGGGATCATGCTCGAAGCCATTGTACCAGCCTGGCTGGTCGAAGCCGACCTGGAAGATCGCGTCGCCGACGAAGGTCAGCCGCTCACCGTCGGACGCGACGCGGACCATGCAATGGCCGGGCGTGTGGCCACCGGTAAGTATCGCCGTGACGCCGGGCGCCACCTGGGCTTCCTTCTCGAACGTTTGGATCTGCTTCCCATATTGCTCCATGAAGCGTTTGGCTGCGCCCCGAAGCGCGTTGGGAAAGCCCTCGGGCATGGCGGTCTGCGAAAAGTCGGGATCCTTCCAGAATTCGACTTCGGCTGCCGCGACATGGACGCGCAGGTCCGGGCGCATCCGTTCGTGCGTGCCGTCGATGATCAGCCCGCCGATATGGTCCATATGCATATGGGTCACGACGACGTCGGTGATTGAATCGAGCGGGATCCCCGACGCCTCAAGCCGCTGCACCAGACGCCCGGCCTTTTCCAGCTTCAGGTTCGGGTCCATGCCGAGCCCCGCATCGACAAGGATGGTCTGATCGCCGCTGCGCACGACAAGCACGTTCAGCGGCCATTCGGCGATTTCGTGCGGCAGGAACTGCTCGTCGAGCCAGGCATCGAGGACGTTCGTTTCGACATTATGAGCCAAAACATGCGCCGGGATCGGCAGCACGCCGTCGCTGATCACCAGCACGTCGATGTCGCCGACCTGTACCGCGTAGCGCGACGGAACCAGTTCATCGGCTCGGGCTTCGGATCGCGAGATGGTATCAAGGGTCATGTCAGTCTCCTTTTTCGTCATCTTTTCCGAAGCAAGAAATCGCGCATTCGCCGGCGCGCCGATACCGTGCGGTACGACAGGTGGCTCTGCCAAATGAGCAGACCGGCATGAACCTTGGGATAGGTCAGGCGACGCATAAGCATGGTTTGGTGATTGCCAGCCGCCACTTCACCGCTTAATCGGTTTCATCAAGAAACCGAACACGGGAGATGCGCAATGACCGACCTGCCTGAAACCAACCTCACCATGCTGACGCTCGTGAAGCCCGAAGGGCAGCTGGAGGTTTCGCTCAAGCGCCGCCCGATGCCTACGCCCAAGCCGCATGAAGTGTTGGTCAAAGTGCTCGCCGCGCCGATTAACCCGTCGGATCTCGGCCTCTTGTTCGGCGGCGCCGACATGTCGACCGCGCGCGCTTCTACCAAGGACGGCCTGCCGCTGATCACCGCCGATGTCCCGCCGGCGGGCATGCGCGCGATGAGCGGGCGTGTCGGCGACGCGCTCGCGATCGGTAACGAAGGCTGCGGCACCGTCGTAGCGGCGGGGGACACGCCCGAGGCGCAGGCGCTGCTCGGCAAGACCGTCGCGCTGCTCGGCGGCGAAATGTACGCCGAATATCGCTGCCTGCCGGTGCAAATGGTGATGCCGCTCCCCGACGGAACCGATCCCGCCGATGGTGCCTCCTGCTTCGTTAATCCGCTGACCAGCCTAGCGTTTACCGAGACGATGCGGATGGAGAACCATAGCGCGATCGTTCACACCGCCGCAGCGTCGAACCTTGGCCAGATGCTCGTGAAGATCTGCGCCAAGGACGGTATTCCGCTCGTCAACATCGTGCGCAGCGACGCGCAGGTCGAGATACTGAAAGGCATCGGCGCCAAATATATCGTCAACAGCAGCGCCGACGATTTCATGGAACGGCTGGTCGACGCGATCGTCGAGACTGGCGCGACGCTGGGCTTCGACGCAACGGGCGGCGGCAAGCTCGCCGGGCAGATCCTGACCGCGATGGAAGCCGCGGCGGTCAAGCGCATGACGACCTATAGCCGCTACGGCTCGGACACGTTTAAGCAGGTCTATATCTATGGCGCGCTCGACCTGTCGCCGACCACCTTCTCGGCGCGCAGTTTCGGCCTGACGTGGGCGCTCGGCGGCTTCCTGCTGACACCCTTCATGGCGAAGGCTGGGATGGAGACCGTCGGCCGGATGCGGAAGCGCGTCGTCGACGAACTGACCACGACGTTCAAAAGCCACTACAGCCACGAAATCTCGCTGACCGAAGCGCTGAATGTCGACACTGCGCAGGCGTATAATGCGAAGCGGACGGGCGAGAAATATCTGATCAAGCCGCACGGCTGATTTCGACCGATTGCCGACGTTAGAGAAGTGAACCCCGGCGAACGCCGGGGCCTAGAGCGGCACCAGCATACGCTGGCTTTCTAAAGCCCTGGGCCCCGGCTTTCGCCGGGGTTCACAAAGGGAGCTCCCCACCCCTAAGCGACATCAGCGGCCTAGCGCTTCATGCACTGGCGCACGTCGTCGCGCTTATATTCGCTGCAATTCCACAGCGCCTTTTCGAACCCCGCCTTGTCGTCGCGGAGGTAGGAGAAGGTCATCGCCGCGCGCTGCGTGTCGCTCATCGCGTCGCTGTCGGGTTTCAGCGTCGGGTTGGTCCAGCCCATGAACTTGCAATAGGGCTTGTCGCCGCAGATGCGCAGCGCGGTAGTGACGAAGCTTTCGGGCGCGGCCTTGCGGTCGAGCTGGGTATAGATGGTGTCGCGGCCCGCGCTCTCGCCCGCGCCGGCGACGACGCGCGCTTCGCCGACCGCGGCATTGGCGTCGACGCCCGTTGCCAGATCGGTCGGCAGTCCCAGCGCGATCGCGTGCAGCGGCGATATGGCGGCAAGCTTTGCTACAGGACCATCGCTGCCCGACACCGCACCGCGGAAGGCGCCCGGCGTGCCCCAATAGCCTGGCCAGCGGAAAAACAGGTGCGTGTCGACAATTGCGATCTTTTCGAGGCTATCGCTCCAATAAGGGCGCACCCAGTCGGTGTGATAGTGGGTGGCAAGGCCGACGGGCGGATAGGTGCCGCCCGATAACATCATGTCGGCATTATTGCGGGCACGCTGCCAAGCCGCGTCCGAATAGCGGCGGTTCAGCGCACCATCGCAGGTGAAGGTGAACTGGCACCCTGTCGTGCGCTCCGACCCCTGGAATACGACGCCGCAGATCGATTTGGGGAACGCTGGGTGCCGCGCGCGATTGATCACGACCTGGCCGACCGCCTGCTGCCCCTTGGCGTCATCGCCCGCCTCGTAAATCATCGCGGCGGCAAGGCAGTCGCGGGCGCGCGCTCTCGCGTCGCCGCCGCCAGCATAAACGAACGGCCGCGCCGCAACGAAGCCTTTGGTCACCAGCGCGACTTCGGCGTTCTGCGCACGTGCGTCGTCTTCGGTGACCGGCGCGAGTTCCATCGGCGCGACCTCGGGCACGACGTCGGCGGGCGGTGCGACGGGGCGCGCATGTGCGTGACGCGGTCCGCTGCTGCTCGTCAAACTGCTCGCATGGAGCACCGCGACGACCGCCGCGACGGCGATCAGGACGAACAGCCAGCCCGTCCAGTCGCGCCCGGCGGGCAGCGCCGTTTGATCGCCATAGGTGGGCACGATCTGCCCTCAGATCTCCGGGAGGAAATCGGGAACCGACAGATAGCGTTCGCCGGTATCATAGTTGAAACCGAGCACCCGGCTCCCCGCCGGAAGTTCGGCGAGCTTCTGTGCGATCGCGGCGAGCGTCGCGCCCGACGAGATGCCGACGAGCATGCCCTCCTCGGTTGCGGAGCGGCGTGCGAAATCCTTGGCGGCGGCGGCATCGACCTTGATCACGCCGTCGAGCAGGTCGGTGTGCAGGTTGCGCGGAATAAAGCCGGCGCCGATGCCCTGGATCGGGTGCGGCGCGGGCTGGCCGCCCGAAATGACCGGCGAGGCTTCGGGCTCGACCGCATAGACCTTCAAATTCGGCCAATGGCCTTTCAGAAATTGGGCAACGCCGGTGATATGGCCGCCGGTGCCGACCCCGGTGATCAGCACGTCGATCGGGCTATCCTTGAAATCGGCGAGGATTTCGGGGCCCGTCGTACGGACATGGACGTCGATATTGGCTTCGTTCTCGAACTGCTGCGGCATCCACGCGCCGGGGGTCGTTTCGACCAGCTCGATCGCGCGCTCGATCGCACCCTTCATGCCCTTTTCACGCGGGGTCAGGTCGAAGGTCGCGCCATAGGCAAGCATCAGGCGGCGGCGCTCGACCGACATGCTTTCGGGCATGACGAGCACGAGCTTGTAGCCCTTGACCGCGGCCGCCATCGCGAGGCCGATGCCGGTGTTGCCCGACGTCGGCTCGACGATGGTGCCGCCGGCTTTCAGGCTGCCGTCCTTCTCGGCCGCCTCGATCATCGCGAGGCCGATGCGATCCTTGATCGACCCACCGGGATTGCTGCGTTCCGACTTTACCCATACTTCGGCGTCGGGGAACAGCTTGGCGACACGGATGTGCGGCGTGCTGCCGATGGTCTCGAGGATCGAATTGGCTTTCATGATCGGTGCGCTCTCTCTTTGAACTCGAATCGCGGGTCGCGGCGGACGCGATTTGGCCAGTCCCCGGCGCGCAGCCAGAGTGCCTCATCCGCCAGCGCCGGCGTCGCCGCGGGTTGTAACGACGCGAGCAGATACTGTCCATAAGGCCAGTCGGCGACGCCCGAGTCCGCGTTGATATGGCCGAAGGGACCGGCATTGACGAAGCGCGCGTCCCAGTGCCGCGACAGGCGCCAGACATAGGCGGTTTTGGCATAGGGATCATCGTCGCTAGCGACTACGGTCATCGGGACCTGCGACGACAATGCGGGGGAGTCGGTGAAGCTTTCGACCCGCGCGTCGCGGCGGAGCTGGCTGAGGTCGGGTGGAGCCACCAGCAGCGCGCCGGCGATGCGGTCGCGCGCAACACTGCTCGCGATCGCGAACCAGTGGGCGAAGGCATGGCAGCCGAGGCTATGCGCGGCGATGAGGACGGGTTCATGTTCGGCATCGATCGCAGTGGCGATCCGGTCGACCCATTCGTCCTTTACCGGCTCGTCCCAGCCGCCGAGCTCGATTCGCTCGCAGTTGGTGAAGCTGCGTTCCCACAGGCTTTGCCAATGGGTCGGGCCGCTGTTGTAGAGCCCGGGAATGGTCAGGATTTTGTGGCGGATATTCGAATTATGCATGGCGGTCGCTCCATCGGGAGGAGAGAGGGGAAACCGCGGTGACGGGTGTGCAATAGATAACTCAACTAATTAAATTGACAATATCCTTTTGACGAAATGAGCGCGAGACACGGCGAATGGTTTTGATCCTATTTGCTGGTCTGTCTGAACTGCGGCTCGAATGTGCGCGCACGCCGCAGCTCGGGGAATATCCACGCCCAAAGCGCGGTCACCCCGACTGCTGCGGCCCCGCCGATGACGACGGCGCTGACCGGACCGACCGCGGCGGCCATCGCGCCGGCGCGCATTTCGCCCAGTTCGTTGGAGGCGGAGATGGCGAGCCCCGATGCCGCGCTGACACGGCCGCGCATGTGATCGGGGGTGTTCAGTTGGATGAGCGTGCCGCGCACGAAGACCGAGAACATGTCGGCGGCGCCCATGATCACAAGCACCACGAGCGACAGGATCAGGTTGGTCGAAAGGCCGAACGCGACCGTTCCGACACCGAACGCGGCGACGGCCCATAGCATCTTGACCCCGACGTTGCGCTCGATCGGGCGGATCGCAAGGCCGACAGCAACGCCGACCGACCCGAAGGCAACGGCAGCACGCATCAACCCGGCGCCCTCGGGCCCCGCGTGCAATATGTCGCGCGCGAAGACGGGGAACATCGCGGTTGCCCCGGCCAGCAGCACGGCAAAAAGGTCGAGCGTGATCGTGCCGAGCAGGAAGCGCTCGACCCACACGAAGCGCAGTCCGTCGACCATTTCGCGCAGCGGGTGGCGGCGTACTTCGGCGGGGGGAGGCAAAACGGGGCGCACGCGGCTGAGGGTGAAGGCCGAGACAGCAAGGAGAAGCGCAGAGAAGACGTACACCGCGCCCGGATGCGCGGCATAGATAAGCCCGCCCGCGGCGGGACCGATCACCGACGCCGATTGCCAGGCGATGCTGCTCATCGCGATCGCGCGCGGCAGAACGGCGGGAGGAACGATGTTCGGCGCGATGGCGCTCATCGCCGGGCCGGAAAAGACGCGCGCGACGCCGTGCAGCGCAGCGAGCCCGAAGAGTAAAGACAGGGTCAGCCCATCGGTCCAGGTAAACCAGCCGAGCGTCGCCGCGATGAGGAGATCGATGAGGTTCGAGAAGATTGCGACGCTGCGCCGTTCGAACCGGTCGGCCGCCCAGCCCGCGACGGGGGTCAGGATCGCAAGCGGAACGAATTGAAAGAGTCCGAGCAATCCGAGCTGGAACGACGCTTCCTTGATCGACATGCCATAGTCGGTGCGCGCGGTGTCATAGAGCTGATAGCCGATCACGACCACCATCGCGATTGTCGCCATCACCGCGGTAAAGCGTGCGACCCAGAAATAGCGGAAATCGGGGTAGCTGAGCGGGGACGGGGCTTTGGGCGTCGCGTCCGGCATCACCGGTTCTTCGCCTTCGGGTGGGGGGATTGTTGCCATCGCCGTCCGCCCTATCGTCCTTTTCGCCGCTGTCCAGTCAGCCTTACGTATGCCGTTCGTCGATTAGGGGATGCCATCGCCCGGACGCAGTGGCAGAAACCCGCCACCGATTGAGGGAGACTATCGAATGACGAGCAAATTTGCCCGCTTTGGCGGTGCGGCAATGGCGGCGACGCTGCTGGTTCTGGCCGGATGTAACGCGTCCGACAACAAGTCCGCGACCGCGCCGAGTGCGAAGAACTGGACCGAATTTCGCGATAGTTTCCTGAAAGGCTATTTCCCGCTCAATCCCAATTTCGCGGTCTATCAGGGCAAGCATGAGTTCGACGGGCAACTCCCCGACTGGTCGCCCGAGGGGATCGAGAAGCAGGCCGCCTACCTCGAAAAAGCGATCGCTGACGCCAAGGCGTTCGACGGCGAGATGAGCGCTGCCGAAAAGTTCGAACGCGATTATCTGGTGCATGTTGCGCAGGGGCAGCTCTTCTTCCTCCGCGATACCGACTTTGCGCAGAAGAACCCGGCCTTCTACACCGGCGCGCTCGACCCCAATGTCTATATCGCGCGCCCCTATGCCGATGCGACGACGCGGATGAAGGCGTTCATCGCTTATGCCGAAAAAGTCCCTGCCGCCGCCGCACAGATCAAGGCGAATCTGAAACTGCCGCTCCCCGCGACCTTCGTCAAATATGGCACCGCGGGGTTCGGCGGCTTCGCCGATTATTATAAGGGTGACGCCAAGGCCGCCTTCGCCTCAGTCAAGGACGAGGCGCTGCAAAAGCAGTTCGACGAGGCAACCGCAAAAGCCGGTGCGGCGATGACCGACCTTGCCAAATATGTGGGATCGCAGCCGGGCACGCCCGACGGCTATGCGCTTGGCGCCGAGAAATTCTCGAAAATGATCCTGACCAACGAAGGGGTCGATACCCCGCTCGACGAGCTGGAACGGATCGGCCAGGCCGACCTTAAGCGCAATCAGGATGCGCTGAAGGCGGCCTGCGCGACCTATGCTGCGGGCATGACGATCGCCGACTGCATGAAGAAGATGAACTCGGACAAGCCTGCCGACGGCCCGGTCGCCGAAGCGCGCCGTCAACTCCCCACGCTGCGGGCCTTCCTGGTCGAAAAGGATATTGTGACGATCCCCGGCACCGAACAGGCGCAGGTCGAGGAATCGCCGCCGTACAACCGGCAGAACAGCGCCTATATCGACATCCCCGGACCCTATGAGAAAGGCCTGCCGTCGGTCTATTATATCTCGCCGCCCGATCCCAGCTGGGACAAGCAGACGCAGGCCGATTTCGTGCCGGGCCGCAAGGATCTGCTCTTCACTTCGGTCCACGAGGTGTGGCCGGGCCACTTCCTCAATTTCCTCCACTCGAACCGCGCGGAAAGCATCTTCGGCAAGCTGTTCGTCGGCTATGCCTTTGCGGAGGGCTGGGCGCATTATACCGAGGAGATGATGTGGGATGCCGGGCTGGGCGAGGGCGATGCCGAAACGCATATCGGCCAGCTTTCGAACGCGCTGCTGCGCGACTGCCGCTACCTCTCCGCCATCGGGCTGCACACAAAGGGCATGACCGTCGCGGACAGCGAAAGGCTGTTCAAGGAGCAATGCTATCAGGACGAGGGCAACTCGCGGCAACAGGCAGCGCGCGGTACCTATGATCCCGCCTATCTCAACTACACGATGGGCAAGCTGATGATCCGCAAGCTGCGCGACGATTGGACCAAAGGCGACAAGACGAAGTGGAAGGCCTTCCACGACGAGTTCCTGTCCTATGGCGGCCCGCCGATCCCGATGGTGCGCGCGGCGATGATGAAGGAAGATGCGCCAAAGGCGGTCTTCTGAGCCAGTCATTGATGCGTTGACGACGCACGGACGCGCTTTTACGGCGCCTATCAAGTTTCGCCCGGGCACCGGGCGCGTCCGAAAGCGAAGCCATGTCCGCATCGCCGCTAAGTGTCATCATGCCGGTCTATAATTCCCGGTCGGTCGTTGGCGCTGCGATAGACTCGATATTGTCGCAAACATTCGGCGATTTCGTTTTTTACGTCGTCGATGACGGATCCAGGGACGGATCGGGCGACCTCATCGCCGAAAAAGCCGCACGAGATTCGCGAATATATCTGATCCGGCAGGACAATCGCGGCATTGTCGCCAGCCTCAACCGGATGCTTGCGCTAGTAGATACACCCTTCGTCGCGCGAATGGACGCCGACGACATTTCCATGCCCGACCGTTTCGCCCGGCAGCTCGAACGCATGAAGGCCGATCCGCGGCTGGGTGCGCTCGGCACGCAGTTTGAGGAGATCGACGAGGCCGGGCGAAAGATGCCGCGTGGCGCGGCTATGCCCGTTGGAACGGCGCTTGTGCATGCCGAACTCGAACAACGACAGTCGATCGCCAACCCGACCGCCATGTTCCGTACCCCGGCGCTGCGCGATGCCGGGCTGTATCGCGCCGCTTTTCGCTATTGCGAGGATTATGATCTTTTCCTGCGCTTGTCCGAAATCGCGCAGATCGACAACCTGCCCGAAGTCCTGCTGCTCTACCGTCGATCGCCGGGGCAGATGAGCGTGCTCAATCACGGCGTGCAGACCCGCCAAGCGGCCTATGCGCGGCTCGCGCATCGCGAGCGGCGGGCGGGGCGGCCCGACCCCTTTGCGGGCGCCGACATGTTGCCGTCGCTTTCCGAGCTCGATCAGGTGATGGGGCGGCCTGGCGTCGCCGCGATCGTGGAGTCCGAGATATTGCGTGCGCACCGCTATGCGGTCGGCAGCATGAGCGACGTGGAGTTCGCTGGCTATTGCGCAGCGATCGCACGCGGCATCAAGGGCAGCGATATGCGGGCGGTGGCGCGATGCCTCGTGGAAGGAAAGCCCGGGCGCGCGTTGCGTCTCGCAAAAGCTCTGGCGATGGGCAGGCTCGCGAAGTGAGACTTTGATGGCTAGCCCCGGAAAGAGCGCTGTCGACGATCATCATATGCCATCCCGTCCGTCGCTCAGCCCGAGGGCGCACGCAATCGCGCAACGAAAAAGCCATCGAGACCGCCATCGGCAGCGAGCATATCGGGCAGCGTGCGAACAAACCCATTTTCGTCGGGAGCGATAGCCGCCGGCAATTCCGCCGCGCGCGCGGGATCTATGGTCCAACCGTCGTGTCGTTCGAGAAAGGCCGATATCTGATCCTCACCCTCGGCTCGCTCGAGCGAACAGGTTGCATAGACCAGCGTTCCGCCGGGTTTGATCCAGCGCGCCGCGCGCGCCAGCAACTCGGTCTGCAGTTCGGCCATTTCGGCGATCTGGCGCGGCTCAATGCGGTGGAGCACGTCGGGGTGGCGGCGGAAAATGCCGGTCGCGGAACAGGGTGCGTCCAGCAAGACTGCGTCGGCCTGATCGTCGGGCGCCCACGAGCGGATATCGCCCTGAACGACGCCGGCCGAGAGTCCCGTGCGCTCGATATTGGCGCGCAGCCGTTCGAGGCGTTTTGCACTGGAGTCGACCGCGACGACATTCCATCCCGCGGCGGCAAGCTGCATTGTCTTGCCGCCGGGAGCCGCGCAGAGATCGAGCACGGTCCGGCCTTCGCCGGAGCCGAGCAGCCGCGCCGGCAGACTTGCCGCCAGATCCTGAACCCACCAACCGCCTTCCTTATAGCCGGGCATCGCCTCGACTGCCTGACCGCGCGGTAGTCGACGGTGGCGCGGCGCGAGCGAAACGGCGTCGGGCCATTCCTCCACGCCCGGTTCGGCGGCGAAGCTGAGGTCGATCGGCGGCGGAGCGCTCCATGCCGCCTCGGCGGCTTCGACCGTCGCCAAATTCCATTGCTCGGCCCAGCGTTCGGCGGTGGGGAGGGGAAGCGTGGCCGTATCGGGCAATTGCCATTCGTCCTGCTGCGCGCGCGACAGGATGGCGTGAACCAGTCGGCGCGGCCCGCCGTCGACGAGCGGCAAGGCGGTCGAAACCACCGCATGGCCAGGGCTTTTGAGAACCAGCAACTGTGCGAGCGCGATGCGCAGCACCGCTCGCGATTTTACATCGTCAGGAAGAATCTGCGCCGTCGCACCGTCGATCAGCGCATCGAGGTCGACCATCCAGCGCAGCGCTTCGGAAACGATTGCCACCGCAAACGCACGGTCGGCGCCGGTGAGGCCCTGGGTGGAGGCATGCATTGCGACGTCCAAGGGATCGCCACGGCGCAAAATGGCGTCGAGCAGCCGCAGCGCCGCGCGGCGCGTGGCCGTGCCGGGCGGATCGGCTTCGCCCGCCGATCGGCGGCGCGGGCGGCGATCAGCCATGACTGGCAACGGCGTGGTTGGCGTGACGCATGAAAAATCCTATAGATGAGGCATGACGATCGAGAGCAGCCAGAACGCGACCATCGGCGGAACACCGCGCGCTGTAAAGCGCCCCGCGCATGTGAAGGCTCCGGCGGGCTGGACGAACAGCGCTGTGCCGGCTCCGGCGCCGATCCATGAGGACAAGGCCGAGGATCAGCCCGGCGGGCGCAACCCGGTGCGCTATGGCGATTGGGAGCTGAAGGGCGTCGCGGTCGATTTTTGAGGGTCTGGAGGCCCCGCCGCGAGCCGATAATTGGATACTGTCAGACGGCCGCCCCCGCCGAGGCAGGGACGGCCTATTCATTTGCCTCAGACGGTCGGCAGTTCCGGCGCGAGGGGCATTTTGCCGCTCTTCACCTGCTCGGCGAAGACTTCGCGCATCAGCTGCAGCGAGAAGAGATGTGCGAAGATCAGGCCGAGGATGCCGTTCTGCATCAGCTTGCGCAGCACGTCACCGCGCAGTTCGCGCAGCTTGTTTTCGTCGACCATCTGGAAGCCGCGATAGACAAAGGGCTTGTCGTTGCCTTCCTGCTGGATGGCGACTTCGCCGTCCATGAGGAGGTCGGCTTTCTTCAGTTCGTCCATGAACATGCCGGTGCGCTGTCCGGCTTCCTCGAAATTCTTGCAGAATTCGAGAACCGCCTGGACCTGTTCCGACGGCTGGCCGTCGACGAACAACGCATCACCCTCGTCGAATTTGCCGATCGCGCCGGAGGTCGGGTCAAAGCAGAGCGACAAATCTTCCGAATCGGGCTGAAGCCGGGCGAGGAGGAAGGGGTAGCGGCGGATATAGGCCGGGACATAGACCGGATTGATGAGCTTGCCTTCGTCGTCGACGAAGGTGTTGATGCCTTCATTCAGGCCCATCAGCGCCAACGGAACCGGGTTTTCGCCGGCCGAAAAGATAATCGGGAAGAAGCGGCAGGCCGACACAAATTCGTCCGAGGTCAGCGGGATGGCATGCTGGCCGACGAGGAATTCGGCGCTGTCGAGCGGACGCGCATGGAAATCGGCGTGGTCGACGCTCGAAAGCGGGGCAAGGTCCTTGTAAAAAAGCGGCAGATTGGCAGGTGCGGGCGCAGTGGCCATGTTAGAACTCCGGTAGGGGCCCGCGTGGCGGGACGAAAAAGATACAGCGCCTTATTGATCCGCGCTCCGCGGCGCAAGGGGGCGATCGTGCGTGATCGGCGGGATTGGGCCGAGGATCAGGCGATCAGCTTGCCGGGGTTGAAGATGCCCTTCGGATCGAGCCCGGCCTTGATGCCGTGAAGCGCGGCCAAGCGCGCCGGGCTATCAATCTGCGCCAATATGTCGCGCTTCATCTGGCCGATGCCATGCTCGGCCGAAATCGATCCGCCGAGTTCGAGGACGTGCGAGTAGACCAGTCGGCTGACCGCTGCGCCATGCTCGGCGATCCACGCCGCGCCGTCGATGCCGATCGGCGGCTGGACATGGTGGTGGACGTTGCCGTCGCCGAGATGACCGAAAGACAGCGCGCGGGTGCCCGGAAAAGCACTGTCCAGCCGGTGCGGATTTTCGGCGATGAAGGTCGGCATCAGGTCGACGGGGACGCTGACATCATGTTGCAGCGCGGGCCCCTCGGCGCGCTCGGCTTCCGAGATCGAATCTCGTAATCGCCAGAAATCGTCGCTTTCGCGATCATTTTTGGCGATTACGACATCGCGGATCAATCCGGCGTCGAGCGCCGTTCCCAATTGCTGTTCCAAGGCCTCGCCGAGGGTTTGGTCGTTTTCGCCCGCCAGCTCGAGCAGGGCATACCATGGCTGCGCCACCGCAAGCGGTGCGCGCGTCTGGGGGATGTGGCGCAGCACCGCGTCGAGGCAACTATGCGGGATAAGTTCGAACCCCTCGAGTTCGCGCCCGATTGCGGCGTCGACCTGGCGTAGCAGCAACAGAGCATCTTCGGGCGAGGCAATTCCGATCCACGCGGTCCGGCGTGCCGCGGCGGTGGGGACGAGCTGCAGCGACGCGGCAGTGACGATGCCTAAAGTTCCTTCCGCACCGCAGAACAGATGGCGCAGGTCATAGCCGCGATTGTCCTTCTTGAGCGGGGCAAGCCCGTCAAAAATGCTGCCGTCGGGCAGGACGGCTTCGATACCCAGGGTCAGCGCGCGCATCGATCCGTGGCGCAGCACCTGGGTGCCGCCGGCGTTGGTTGATATCAGGCCGCCGAGTGTCGCCGATCCCTTGCCGCCCAGAGTGAGCGGGAAACGGAGCCGGTGGGCAAGCGCGGCATTGTGGAAGGCCTCCAGGATCACGCCGGCCTCGGCAATGGCGAGCTGCCCCGCTTCGTCGATCTGGCGGATCCGGTCCATTCGCCGTAGGCTGAGCAGCAACTGGTCACCGCTGGCGTCCGGGGTAGCGCCGCCCACCATGCCGCTGTTGCCGCCTTGCGGGACCAGCGCGACCTCGGCCTCGGCGCACAGGCGCACGACGGCGGCGACTTCGTCGGTGGTGGCGGGCGACAGCATCGCGGCGGCCCGGCCTTGATATTTGCCGCGCCAGTCGGTCAGCCATGGCGCCATAGCATCGGCGTCGACGCAAAAGCCTTTCGGGCCGAGCAAATTTGCCAGTGCGTCGAGCAGCGATGCCGATGGCGGGCGGGTCATGCTATTTCACTCCGGAAATTTCCTGCTCGCCAAGCGGGCAGGGGGTGACAGCAGTTCATTTGATGTTCAATCATCCTTGTTAAAGGGGGCGATGGACGAATAGTGTCTTTTCGTCCAGCGGGCACGGACGCGGGAGCCACAGGTGAGCGGAATCTTCAGTCAGGACGCCAAAGGAGCGATAACGGGACTGTGCTGACGGCGGCATTCCTGTGGTTCGCGGCCGCCGCGCCGGCGGCAGACGCGGCGGCGCCCGTTGCCGCGCCGGAACCCTTGGTCGCCATTTCGGCGCCGACGCCGGACCAGGCCTCTTCCTTTTGGCAAATGGTGATCGAACAGCAGTTGATCATCCGTGTCCCCGCCCAACGTTCGCAGCTTAACAATTTTGCCGCAGGCCCCTCGGCGTCGAAACGTGCGACCGAATTGCCGGTCGTCTGGAAAGAAAAGAAGGCCCCAAAATGCGTGGCGATGCGCAATATATTGGGCATGCAGGCGGTCCAGCGCGACAGCATCGATATTATTACACGGCAAAAGCAGCGACTTCGCGCCCAGCTCAATCGCGGGTGCCGCGCGCTCGATTTCTATGCCGGTTTTTACATGCAAGGCAGCAAGGATGGGAAACTTTGCGAGGATCGCGACCAGATTCACGCCCGCACCGGCGCGAAGTGCGAGATCGACAAGTTCCGGCTGATGGTTCCGGTTCGCGAAGACGACGATTGATCGCGCTTTTAATAGCCTTTCCTTGACTTTTTATCGCTATTTGCCCAAGGGCCGCGGTAACGTTCGCCTGCGTGGGCGGCTGGGCGTCCCCTCTTTTCCGGACATGATGATCCTATGAAATTTGCCGACATCGGCCTTTCCGACGAACTTTTGCGCGCCATCGACGAGTCGGGCTATAACGAAGCGACCCCGATTCAGGCGGGCGTCATCCCGTCCGTATTGATGATGCGCGACATCATCGGCATTGCCCAGACGGGCACCGGCAAGACCGCGTCGTTCGTGCTGCCAATGATCGACATCCTCGCCCATGGGCGTGCCCGTGCGCTGATGCCGCGCTCGCTGATCCTCGCGCCGACGCGTGAGCTTGCGGCGCAGGTTGCTGAAAACTTTGAAAAATACGGGAAGTATCATAAGCTGTCGATGGCGCTGCTTATTGGCGGTGTGCAGATGGGCGATCAGGTCAAGGCGCTTGAGAAGGGCGTCGACGTGCTGATTGCGACGCCGGGACGCCTGATGGATCTGTTCGAACGCGGCAAGATATTGCTGACCGGTTGCAACCTGCTCGTGATCGACGAGGCCGACCGGATGCTCGACATGGGCTTCATCCCCGACATCGAGAATATCTGCACCAAGCTGCCCGCGACTCGGCAGACGTTGTTGTTCTCGGCGACGATGCCGCCGCCGATCAAGAAGCTCGCCGACAAGTTCCTGTCGAACCCCAAGACGATCGAAGTCGCGCGTCCGGCGAGCCGGAACGAAAATATCGAGCAGTTTCTGGTCAAGACGTCGGAGCGGGGCAAGCGCGACACGCTTCGCGATCTGCTCGATGCCGAGGATATCGCGACCGCGATCATTTTCTGCAATCGCAAGACGACCGTGCGAGAGCTCGCGAAGTCGCTCCAGCGCCATCGCTACAAGGCGGGCGAGATTCATGGCGACATGGATCAGTCGAGCCGCATCGCCGAACTGGACCGGTTCAAGGCTGGCACGATCAACATATTGGTTGCGTCGGACGTTGCGGCGCGCGGGCTCGACGTCAAGGGCGTCAGCCATGTCTTCAATTTCGACGCGCCCTGGCATCCCGACGATTATGTCCACCGCATCGGCCGCACTGGCCGCGCGGGCGCAAAGGGGCGTGCGTTTACGTTGGTCACGCCGTCGGATGACGAGGCGATCGACAATATCCAGAAGCTCACCGGCTACAAGATTCCGGTTCATGGCGGCGGCGCGCCGGCGGCCGACGTCGCCGAGCCGGGGCGGAACGAGGCCGAAGGCGAGCCGCGGCGCGGACGTTCGGCGCGCGGTGGACGCGGCAAGGCTGCTGCGAAGCCGGAGAAGGCACCGGCACATCCGGCGCCGGTTGCCGCTGAAGCGCAGAAACCGCGCGAAGACTGGAAGCCGCGTAACGAGCGCAAACCCACGCCCCGGCATGACGATCTGGATGGCCCGGACGATGGCTGGAACGGCCCGATGCCCGGGTTCCTGTCGGTTGGTTTCGACACCTGACCGCGGGGTGGAAGGACGTGCTGGTCAGACCCTGACCAGCATCTTTCCCATATTGCCGCCAGAGAAGAGACCGAGGAAGGCGTTGGGCGCCGCGTCCAGCCCGTCGTGCACCGTCTCGCGCATCGTCACCGCGCCGCTGGCGATCAGGCCGCCCATGTCGGCATAGAATTCCTCCATGCAATCGATGAACTGGTCGGTGTAGATAAAGCCTTCCATGCGGATCCGCGCGGGGATGGTCCGGATGATATATTTCATCTCCTGCGGCTTCGCGTCGTTGTAGACGTCGATCATGCCGCAGATCGCAAAGCGCGCGAAATCATTGGCGGTCGCAAAGGCGGCGTCGAGATGCTCGCCGCCGACATTGTCGAAATAGACGTCGATGCCCGGCTTGCCGAGGCGTTCGAGCGCCGCGGCGAGTTGGGGGAGCACGGCCCCCGCTTTATAGTCGAGCACCGCGTCGGCCCCGAGATCGCTGACCCATGCGCATTTCTCCGCGCCGCCGGCCGAGCCGATGACGGTCATTTCGCGAGCCTTGGCGATCTGGACGACCGCCGAACCGACCGCCCCCGCAGCCGCCGAAACGAACACGGTATCGCCGGGCTTCGCTGCGGCAACGCGGAGCAGGCCGATCCATGCCGTTCCGCCGGTGAGGCCCATATTGTGCAGGAAAGTCTGCGGGGTGAGGCCCGCCGCCAGCATATCCGCGGGCAGCTTGTTCGGCATCATGTCCAGGCCGATGACGCCGCCGTCGCGCCAACCGCCCATGTGGAGGATGAGATCGCCGGGGGCGAAGCCTTCCATGGAACTTTCGAGAACCTCGCCGATCGCCCCGCCGGTCATCGGCTGATCGATCTGAAAGCTCGCGGCATAGCTTTTGGCTTCGTTCATCCGGCCGCGCATATAGGGATCGACCGACAGCCAAAGATTGCGGACGCGCAGCTGATCCTTGTCGAGCGGCGCGTCGGGCAAATCACGTAGAGCGAAATTGTCGGTCGTCGGCAGCCCTTGCGGACGACTGGTCAAATGCCATGCCTTGGCCATCGGAATCCCCCATTCCTCTATTCGCCGGCGACGGTGGCGGCCATCAGAAAAGCCGTTGCCACCGCCAATCAGTGTCGTTAAGACCCCGCCGTCGCGGGGCCGTAGCTCAGATGGGAGAGCGCTGCAATCGCACTGCAGAGGTCAGGGGTTCGATTCCCCTCGGCTCCACCAGCGACCTGTCAGACCGATCAGCCCGCAAAATCCCGTATCATATTCTTCGCGATCACTAGCTGCTGGATCTGCGTCGTCCCTTCATAAATGCGGTAAATGCGGCAGTCGCGATAGAAGCGTTCGGCCAGATATTCCTTGAGATAGCCGGCGCCGCCGTGGATCTGCACAACACGATCGGCGACGCGTCCGCACATTTCGCTGGCGAACATCTTGGTCGCTGCGGCTTCGACCAATATCTTTTCGCCGCGATCGGCGCGCGCGCAGGCATCGGCGAGCATACATTCGGCGGCATAGATTTCGGCCTTGCTGTCGGCGAGCATTGCCTGGATCAGCTGGAAGTTCGCGATCGGCTCTCCGAACGCCTTGCGCTCCATCGCATATTTGAGCCCGGTGTCGAGCATGCGCTTCGCATAACCGACGCTCGCCGCGGCGACCGACAGGCGCCCGTTGTCGAGGCTTTGCATTGCGGCGCGGAAACCGATGCCTTCCTCGCCGCCGAGCAGCGCGTCGCCATCGACATGCACATCCTCGAGGATCACGTCGGCGATCTGCGATCCCGCCTGACCCATCTTCCCATCGGGCTTGCCGATCGACACGCCCGGCGCATCGCGCGGGACCATGAAGGCGCTGACATGCGCGTTCTTCGGCAGCGCCTCGGCATTGGTGCGCGCCATGACGAGGATGACGTCGGCGAAGGGGGCGTTGGTGATATAGCGCTTGGTGCCGTTCAGAACATAGCCGTTGCCATCGCGCACCGCGCGCGTCTTCATCGCCGCGCTGTCCGATCCGCTGTCGGGTTCGGTGAGGCCGAAGGCGGCGATCGAACCGGTCGCGAGCTTGGGCAGCCAATGCTCCTTCTGCTGCTGCGTGCCGAAACCGACGAGCGACTTGCATACCATGCCGATGTTGATCGAGATGATCGAGCGATAGGCGGGCGAGGCGTAGGCGATCTCGCGGATGAAGCCGACATATTGGCTGACGTTCATGCCAGCGCCGCCAAATTCTTCGGGCATGGTGACCCCGAACAGGCCCATCTCGCGCATTTCGGCGAGGATGTCGTCGGGAATGCGGCCGAGGTCCTCAAGCTGTTCTTCCGCGGGGATCAGTCGCTCGCGGACGTACCGCTGCAATTGCTCGATGAAGGCGTCATAGATGTCGGCGTCCATTCCCGCGTTGCCCATTGTCTTCCTGTCCCTTGATTATTGATCTGCGTAGGTGTCGATCGCCGAGAATATCCGTGTCAACTGCGCGCGCTCGTCGGCGTCGATATCGGGGCGCCAGATTTCGAACAGCAGGATCGTGCGGTCGCTGCTGCCGCGGTTCCAGGCTTCATGTTCAAAACTGTCGTCGAAGACCAGCATCTCGCCCTCGCGCCAGCTCCGCGTTTCGGCGCCGACGCGGATGCCGCAGCCATCGGGGACAATCAGCGGCAGGTGACAGATCAGGCGTGTGTTGAGCATGCCGTGATGTGGCTGGATGTGGGTGCCGGGGGTCAGGCGCGAAAAGAGCGCTATGGGGGCACGGCCCGGGATCAGCGGCTGCGGCGCGAGTGCAAGCGCCGCGAGGGTGGCGGGGCAGAGTTCGTCCATGCCGTCGGCGATCACGCCGTCCTTCCAAAGCCACGCGGCACCCCAGTCGGGCTTGTCGAGCAGCGGATTATTGGGTGGCGGTCTGTCGGGGCTTGCCGTCACATAGGGGCCGAAGCGATCGGATGAATTGTCGATCATGGCCAAGAGTTCGGCGCGGATCTTATCCGTCGCGGCCTCCATCGCGGGCACCCACGCGAAGTCGGTACGCTCGAAGAAGGGCCGCTGCGCGAGCCCGGGAAAATAGAACATGCTCGGTTGCTGCACATACAGCGGCTGTTCGCCGGCGAGCATCCGGAGAGCCTCGGCGACGCGCGGCGTTGCGGTGCCCGCGTCGATGCCGGCACCGCGCAATTGGCCGAGGAGATGGTCGGCAAAGGCGCGCTCGGTCTCGGCGAGGAATTGCTCGGCGCGCTGGAGGCCGGGATGAAGCGCAGGCGGGACGCTGCGCGCCTGTGCCGCAGTTCCGAGCGCCAGCCGGTAGAAGCTCCCCGCCGCGCGATCGTCGGCGAGGCGGCGCTTGAGTTCGGCCATGGCAAGCAGCGCCGCGATATTGCCGCGGTCGGCGCGAATTGCGTCGTCGAGCGCCGCGGTTTCCGCCGCGATATCGCCGCGGCGATGGGCGTCGCGTGCCTGGTCCAGCCATGCCGTCTGCTGCGTCATGGCTCTTGCCATAACGCAGCATTGGACCTTTGCAAGCGACGCCCCGCCTTGATCAGGCCGCCGGCGGCGTCCCGGTATCGCTGGCACGGGCCTCGACCCGCATCTGCCGCCGGACCGCGATCATGAAGCGGCTGCGCCAGAAGACGATGACGAGGCCAAGGAGGAGGGCCCATGGCAGCAGGGCGGCGCCGAGCGTCAGCACGAAGCTCAACGCGGTGCTGCCGCTGCGCATCAGCGTCTCGCCGGCGCTTGCAAAGGGGTTCTCATGGCCGATGCCGGGGACGCCGCCGTCGCTGGCATAGTTGAAGACGACACTGGTCCAGGCGATGCGGGCTTCGCCGCTGCGGCGGTTCTGGCGCTCGGTGCCGAGTTCGCCGCGCAGTTGGCCGATCTGCGCCAGTAGTTCGGCGCGTTCGCGCTTGTCGAGCCCGCCCGCTTTGAGCCGTTCCTCCAGTCGCGCGACTTCGGCTTCAGAGCCGGCGCTGCGCTGCTGCGAGGCGAAGATCTCGGTGCCGACATCTTCGCCGGCGACACTGGCGTCGGCGAGCACGCCCTCGGCCTTTTCGACGCTGGTGATCGCATTGGCGCCGAACTTACGCGCAATGCCGGGATCGAGCTTGAACTGGGTCTGCGCCTCGACAAGCTTTTCGTCGGTCAGCTGGTAGCGGACGTCGACGATGCGGCAGCGCTGGATGCCGAGCGTTTCGCAGGCGGCGGCATGTTCTTCCTGAACCTTGGAAATGCGGTCGTCGGCAAGGCGGAAGGTGTAGGCGTAATCGAAGGCGACGCCGGGGGCGGCTTCGATGTCGATCCGGGGCGCGGCAGCGGCGTCGGCAGAGCCTTCTTCGCTTACGGCTTCGGCGGTGGGGGTATCGGTTGTTGCAGCATCTTCGGCCGATTTTTCCGAGCAGCCGACCAGGGCGAGCGCCATCGCGCTCGCTAAGAGCTTATTTCGCATGCAGATTCTCCCAAAGCGCGACTCGTTGGCCGCGTGGGACGACATATCATAACTAAAGTGGTAGACAATAAAAATCAGGCGAGCTTCACAAAGCTGTCGAGCACCCTCTTGCTGCCGGCCTGTTCGAACTCGACTTCGAGCTTGTTGCCGTCGATGTCGTTGATTTCGCCATAACCGAATTTCTCGTGGAACACGCGCATTCCGATCGCGAGATCGGAGCGGGCCTTGGCGCCGACCGAGGCTGCCAGGCCGCGTTCCGACGGCGCCGGGGCGCGGGTGATCGTCGAGGATTGCGCCGTAGCGCGCTGCCACGCGGGACCGCGCGTCATCGTGCGCGCCGGCTGGCGTTCCGCCACATGCGCGAAGGGATCGCCCTGCGCCGACCAGTTGGCGCGCCACAGGCTCTGCCCGCCGCCGAAGCTGTTCTCGCTGTCGACATGTTCGGGCGGGATTTCGGCGATGAAGCGGCTGGGGATGCTGCTGACCCACTGGCCATAGATGCGCCGGTTCGCGGCGTGATAGATGCTCGCGCGCTGGCGGGCGCGTGTGATCGCAACATAGGCGAGGCGGCGTTCCTCCTCGAGGCTCTGCGTGCCGCCTTCGTCCATCGAACGCTGCGACGGGAAGACGCCATCCTCCCAACCGGCGAGGAAGACATGGTCGAATTCAAGGCCTTTGGCTGCGTGGATCGTCATGATCGTCACCGTCTCGCTGGTGTCGTTGTTGTCGCGGTCCATGACGAGGCTGACATGCTCGAGGAATGCCTCAAGCGAGTCATATTCCTCCATCGCGCGGACGAGTTCGGAGAGATTCTCGAGGCGGCCTGCGGCTTCGACGCTGCGGTCGGCCTGGAGCATCGCGGTGTAGCCCGATTCGTCGAGGATCAGCTGGGTCAACTCGGGATGCGAAAGCTCGTTCGCCTTGGCCTGCCACCCCCGCATCTGGGCGACGAAATTCGCGAGCTGGCGGCGCGCCTGCGGGGTCAGTTCATCGGTCTCGGTGATGCGCGATGCGGCATGGAGAAGCGGTGCGCGCTCGTGACGCGCAAACTGGTGGATGCGCGCGAGCGCCTTGTCGCCGAGCCCGCGCTTGGGCGTGTTGACGATCCGCTCGAACGCGAGATCGTCGGCGCTCGACTGGACGAGACGGAGATAGGCGAGCGCATCGCGGATTTCGGCGCGCTCGTAGAAGCGGAAGCCGCCGACGATGCGGTAGGGCATGCCGATCGCGATGAAGCGGTCTTCGAACTCGCGCGTCTGGAACTGCGCGCGGACGAGGATCGCGGCGCGGTCGAGCGAGACGCGCTGGCGCTGGAGGCTTTCGAGCTCCTCGCCGATCCGCCGCGCTTCCTCGGGCCCGTCCCACACGCCGACCACGCGGAGCTTGTCGCCGGGTTCGAGGTCGGTCCACAAAGTCTTGCCGAGGCGGCCCGAGTTTTGCGCGATCAGCGCCGACGCAGCGGCGAGGATCTGCGGCGTCGACCGGTAATTTTGTTCGAGGCGGATGACGGTCGCGCCGGGGAAGTCCTTTTCGAAACGCAAGATGTTCGCGACCTCGGCGCCGCGCCAGCTATAGATCGACTGGTCGTCGTCGCCGACGCAGCAGATATTCTTGCGCGCCTGCGCGAGCAGACGGAGCCAGAGATACTGGCTGGCGTTGGTGTCCTGATATTCGTCGACGAGGATATATTTGAAGCGGTCCTGATATTGTTCGAGCACGTCGCGGTGCGTCTTCAGGATCACGAGCATGTGGAGCAGCAGGTCGCCGAAATCGCACGCGTTGAGCGTCTTCAGCCGCGCCTGATAGAGCGCGTAGAAATGCTGGCCCTTGCCGTCCGCGTAAGATTCCTTGTCAGCGGCGTCGAGATCGGCGGGGACGAGCCCGCGGTTCTTCCACTTGTCGATCAGCCCGGCGAGCTGGCGCGCAGGCCAGCGCTTCTCGTCGAGCCCTTCGGCCTGGATCAGCTGCTTGAGGACGCGGAGCTGGTCGTCGGTGTCGAGGATGGTGAAATTGCTCTGCAGTCCGACAAGTTCGGCGTGACGGCGCAGCATCTTGGCCGCGATGCTGTGGAAGGTGCCGAGCCACGGCATGCCTTCGACGACGTCGCCGACCATACGCCCGATACGCTCGCGCATTTCGCGCGCCGCCTTGTTGGTGAAGGTCACCGCAAGAATCTCGGACGGCCACGCGCGGCGCGTCGCCATGATATGCGCGAGGCGCGCGGTCAGCGCCGCGGTCTTGCCGGTGCCCGCGCCCGCGAGCATGAGCACGGGGCCCTCGGTGGTGAGCACGGCCTGCCGCTGCGGGCCATTGAGGCCGTGCAGATAAGGCGGATCCGAAGGGCTCGGCGGGGGCAGGTCGGGCAGCGAGGCAGGGGTGTCGTTCACGCGCGAACGATTAGGGAACAGCGAGCAGGCTGTCCAGTGCGGTGAGGCGGTCCGAGGGCAATGTTCCGGCGCGTTTCAGTTCGTCGAGCGTCGCGCGCGCCATCGCGCGATAGGCGGGCAGGAGGTCCGGACTGTGGGCCTCGAGCGTGACGAGATGATCGCCAACGGTTTCGGCGTCGCCGCGCAGCAGCGGGCCGGACAATCCGGCGAATCCGCGATCGAGACTGTTTTCGAGCGCGGCGCGAACGAGCGGCGCCAACAGCGGCGAAGGATCGTCGACGCCGGCGTCGCGCAGCGCGTTTGCGGCGCCAGCGATCAGCGTCACCAGATGGTTCGACGCATGACAGAGTGCGGCGTGATAGAGCGATCGGTGCTCCTCGGCGATTTCGACAGCAATACCACCGAGCTGCGCGACGATATGTTCGGCTTGCCGGGCCGCCTCGGGCGATGAACCCGTGACGGCAAAGCTTGCCCCGACCATTCGCCGTGCTTCTGCCTCCGGGTCGCCGGTGAAGGTCATGGCGGGATGGATTGCGGCGGTCGTCGCACCTGCTGTGCGGAGCGGTTCGAGGATTGCGGCGCCGCTGCGTCCGCTGACATGGAATACAAATGGTGCGTGACAGGTCGGGACCGTTGACGCGATGTCGGCGACGACCCCGGCCAGCGCGTCGTCGGAGACCGCGATCGCGATGACGTCGCATTCGGACGTGAGATGTTCGACGGCCGCCGTGCAAACCGCGCCAACTGCCGCTGCCGCCGAGCTAGCGTTTTCGGGGGTTCTCCCCCAGAGGATCGGCAGGGCGGACGCGCGCGGCACAAAAGCGCGCGCTAGAGCCTGCGCGACGCGGCCCGTGCCGACAATACCGGGTCGATCGAAACGAAAATCGGTCATGGACGTGCGATGTAGCGGGTGGGCCGAATTTTCGCCAATGGAACGTCCTCATTCGACCGGAAGCGGCCGATATAGGTGTGAACCCCGGCGAAAGCCGGGGCCCAGAATTTCAACGCTGACCTTGGCGTTTCCGCACTGGGCCCCGGCTTTCGCCGGGGTTCACAAAGGGCAGCTTCCCACCCCAAAACCCGCCATCGGACTTTATCTCGCTAATCCCGCCCTCTAGGGTTGGCAGATGCAGAGATATTCGACGATGGGGATGACCGGCGCGGCTTTGGCAATTCTAGCGCTTTCCGCCTGCGCCGGCGGCAATTATCGTCCCGTGGCGGATACGCCCGTGCGGATCGGTCCGGCCTATACGATCCGCGGCACGACCTATGTGCCCGCCGCGGCGCCCGCTTACGACGCCGTGGGCTATGCGAGCTGGTACGGGGGCGAGTCGGGCAATCGCACCGCCAATGGCGAGCAGTTCCGGCCCGGCTGGATCACCGCCGCGCACACGACGCTGCCGCTGCCGACCTATGTCGAGGTGACGGCGCTCGATACCGGGCGGCGGATCATTGTGCGCGTCAACGATCGCGGGCCGTTCGCGCTCGGGCGGGTCATCGACTTGTCGCGCGGCGCCGCGGAACAGCTTGGTATGAGGGCGCAGGGGCACGCCGCAGTTCGGGTGCGCCGCATCGAGCCGTCGGAGAAGGATCGCGAACGGCTGCGCAAGGGCAAGTCGGCGGCGTCGTTGGCGCCCGTGCCCGAGCGCGAGCTGCAACGGTTGCGTGTGCAGTTGGCGCCGCGCGTGCGTTGATCCCGCGCTTTCCGGCTTGCACCAAATGGGGGAAGGCGTCCAAAGCGGCGCCGAACCAAAGGGGAGAGCATAGCCCGTGGATCTGGCACCTTACCGGGCGCATCGGCGCATCCTGACCGCAAGCCTTGTCGGCACCGCGGTCGAGTTTTACGACTTCTACATTTATGGCACCGCCGCAGCATTGGTGTTCGGGCCGCTCTTCTTTCCCGAGAGTTCGGAGTCGGCGCAGCTGATGTACAGCTTCATGACCTTCGGGCTCGCCTTCTTTGCGCGGCCCGTCGGGGCGATCGTGTTCGGTCATTATGGCGATCGGATCGGGCGCAAGTCGACGCTCGTCGCCTCGCTGATGCTGATGGGCGCCTCGACTTTGCTGATCGCCTTTCTGCCCACCTATGCGATGGTGGGATGGGTCGCGCCGCTGCTGCTCTGCATCCTGCGTTTCGGGCAAGGGTTCGGGCTTGGCGGCGAGTGGGGCGGGGCGGCGTTGCTCGCGGTCGAGAATGCGCCGCCGGGCTGGAAATCGCGCTTCGGGATGTTCCCGCAATTGGGCGCACCGGTCGGATTTATCGCGGCGAACGGGCTGTTTCTGATCCTCGGGCTCGGGCTCAGCGACGCCGATTTCGCCGCGTGGGGCTGGCGCATCCCGTTCCTGCTGTCGGCGATCCTCGTGGGGCTGGGGCTATGGGTGCGGCTCAAGATCACCGAGACACCAGACTTTGCCGAGGCACTGGAGAAGAAGGCGCCGGTAGCAGTGCCGATCGGCGACCTGCTTCGCCATCATCTGATTGCGACGCTTGCCGGCACGTTCGCGGTCGTCGCCTGTTTCGCGATCTTCTACCTCGCGACGAGTTTTGCGCTCGGGCATGGAACACAGGCGCTCGAATATCCGAAAGAACAGTTCCTGCAGACCCAGTTGGGTGCGATCCTGTTCATGGCGGTCGGGATTATTTTTGCAGGCTATTGGAGCGATGCGTCGAGCGAACAGCGCGTGTTGACGTGGGGATGCGGAGCGACCGTGCTCATCGGGTTTGTATTCGGTCCCGCGCTGGCTTCCGGAAGCTGGCCTTTCATCTTCCTCGGCCTAGCCTCCGCGCTATTCGTGATGGGGCTCGTCTATGGTCCGCTGGGCAGCTGGCTGACCGGGCTGTTTCCCGTGCATGTTCGTTACACGGGCGCCTCGGTCGCATTCAATGCGGGCGGGATATTGGGCGGGGCGATGGCGCCGATCATCGCGCAGGCACTCGCCGAATGGGGCGGGACGGGTACAGTGGGTTTTTATCTGGCGCTGGCCGGCGTCGTCAGCTGGCTGGGCCTGTTGATGGTCCGGCGGAACGCTAGGCCGGCCTGAGCAACGTCAGTTTCGCCTTACCGACCTTGCGTGTTGCTTCGATTTCAAAGCCTGCGACCTCGACCTCTTCCTTCTCCGCGGTTTCGATCGAGATCAGGCTGTCGGGGCCGATCCAGCCGAGGCGATTGAGCTTGTCGAGCGCGACGCTGCCCGCGCCGGTGTCGTAGGGCGCGTCGATCAGGATAAGGTCGTAGGTGCGGCGGGCCGGGCCGAGCGCGAGCACCGACCCGGCGCGGATATCGGCGCGTGCGGCGGCGTCCAGCGTGCCCAGATTCTTGCGCAGCACGTCGAGCGCGTCGCGATCCTGCTCGGCGAACAGGCATTGCTGGGCGCCGCGCGACAGCGCTTCGATGCCGAGTGCGCCCGATCCCGCGAACAGGTCGGCGACGACCAGCCCCTCGAAGCTGCCGACGCGGCTCGTCAGCATCGAGAAGAGCGTTTCGCGCGTGCGGTCCGCTGTCGGACGCGTCGCGTCGTTCCTGGGCGCGAGCAGCTTGCGGCCGCGCCATTCGCCTGAAATCACGCGCATCGGATCAACCCATTTGCCGGCGGAATTTGAACAATTCGTCGCGCGGCACGACGTCGACCGCGCCAAGCGGCATGCCGCCGAGTTCGAACGCGCCGTAACGGGTGCGGATCAGGCGGCTGACCTGTAGCCCGAAATGTTCGAGCACCTTGCGGACTTCGCGATTCTTGCCCTCGGTCAGCGTCATTTCGACCCATTGGTTGCGCCCCGTGCGGCGTTCGAGGTTGGCGTCGATCTTGCCGTAGCGGACGCCGTCGATCTCGATCCCCAGCGCAAGCTCTTCGAGCTGCGCCTGACTGATGTCGCCGAAGGCGCGCGCGCGATAGGTACGCTCGACCCCGCTCGCGGGCAATTCGAGCTGGCGCTTGAACTCGCCGTCGTTGGTGAGCAGCAGCAGTCCTTCGGTATTATAGTCGAGGCGGCCCACGGGCATCAGGCGCGGTAGATCCTTGGGCAGCAGGTCGTAGATCGTCTTGCGGCCCTTTGGATCGCGCGCCGCAGTGATGCAGCCCGCGGGCTTGTGGAAGCGATAGAGTCGCGTCGACACGGGCTTGGCGACGGGGTTGCCATCGACGGTCAGGCCTTCGAGCGAGGTTAGCAGCGGCGCGGGATGAACGACGATCTGGCCATTCAGCGCGATACGGCCTTCCTCAACCATGCGCTCGACATCACGGCGCGAGCCGACGCCGGCGCGCGCGAGCAGTTTGGCAATGCGCTGCGGTCCGTCCTCGCGCTCGGCTTCGGCAGGTTTGGTCTTGAGCGCGGAGGCGGCGCCGCGTGCGGCGCGGCGGCCGCGCTGACCACTGGCGGGAGTATCGCGCTCGCCAGAGGCTTTGGGCGCCGAGCGGGGCGCGGAGCGGGGTGGACGGCGTGTGTTCATGGGAACAGATGCGACTTTCTTGTCGTTATTCGGGAAAATAGTGTTGCGTTGTGATCACGCTCATAGCCGGAAAAGACCCGCTTCGTCGATGGCAAGCAGAAGCAATCTTGCAGGACGGTGCGGAGCGGGTCATGGCGATTTTAGAGGGAGTCATCATGCTCTTTGGCCACCGTCCCACCTGCATCAAGCGATTGCTGATCATCGAGGATGATCCGCTGACCGCGTTCGACAATGAGCACACGCTGAAAGTCGGCGGGTACGACATTGTCGCAACGGTCGATTCGGGCGAGGCTGCGGTGGCAGTCATGGCCGCCGAACCGATTGACGCGCTTGTCCTGGATCTTGGCCTCGCAGGGCATATGTCAGGGCGCGAGGTGGCGCGGCTGGCGCGCGACCGCGGTATCGCCGTGCTGTTGGTGACGGGCCAATGCCCCGCCGACGCCGAAGAGATTGCCATCGCCTGCCTCGGCAAGCCGCACAGCGCATCGGCGCTGGTTTCGGCATTGAAAGCCGTTGAGATGATGGCGTGCAAGAATCAGGCGCCGCGCAAGGTCAGCGGCCTGACGACCTTCTGGCGCCCTGCCGCCGCCTGACCGCGATCAGCCGATAAATAGCCGCTTCCAATTTGGGGCCAAGCCTTTAGGCCCGTCGCATAACAATGCGTCCGCCGAGCGGGCGCGCGGGGAGCGACGGCATGTCAGTTGATCTGATTCGGTTTATCATTTTTGTTGCGATCCTTGGTGGGCTCGTTGTGATCGCATTGTCGGTTCCGGCGTTCCGCCCCTATGTGCGCAAGAATCCGATGATCACCTTCCTGCTCGGTATATCGAGCGGCTTTCCGCTGACGCTGCTGATCGCGACGATGACCTTCTGGCTCGCCAAGGTCGGGATCGATACCGCGACGATCGGCTTCGCGGTTGCGCTGGGCATTCCCTATACACTGAAGTTCCTCTGGGCGCCGCTGGTCGACAAGCTGCCGCTGCCGTTCCTGACCAAGACGTTCGGACAAAGGCGCGGGTGGCTGTTCCTCATACAGGCGTTACTCTTCGCCTCGATCTGGCAGCTCGGCGCGAGCGATCCGAAGCCCGGCGACATTGGGCTGTTCGCGGTATGGGCGCTGATCACGGCTTTCTTGTCGGCGACGCAGGACATCGTCATCGACGCCTATCGTATCGAGATTCTCGAAGAGGACGAATTCGCCCACGGCACCGCGACCAATCAGTTCGGCTATCGCACGGGCAATCTGATCGCGGGTGCCGGGACGATCTATTTCGCGTCGAGCGAAGGCTTGGGGCTCGGCTGGGCAACCGCTTATGGGCTGACCGCCTTTTGCATCGTTCCGGCGATCCTCGGTGCGCTGTGGGCAGGCCCCGGCAAGTTCGTCGACCGGTTCGAACATGCGTCGGGGATGAAGGTCGGGCAGTGGCTGACCGAGGCGGTCGTCAACCCGTTCCGCGAATTCCTGACCCGCCACGGGGCTTTCCTGATTCTCGGCTTCGTCCTCGTCTACAAGGTTGGCGACGCGATGGGGCAGACAATGCTCGGGCCGATGATCGTCGATTTGGGCTTTCCCGACCTAGACTATATTTCGGCCAACAAGCTTTGGGGCTTCGGCGCGCTGATCGTGGGATCGGCGCTCGGCGCGCCCTTCCTGTTGTGGCTCGGCATGGGCCGCGCGTTGCTCATTTCGGGTTTCATGATGATGTTCTCGAACGTCATGTTCATGATCCTCGCGGCGACGGGCAATAATTACTGGATGCTCGTTGCGGCGATCGTGACCGAAAATCTGACGAGCGGGATCGGGCTGACGGTGTTCGCCACCTATCTTTCGGGCCTGTCGAGCATTGCCTATACCGCAACGCAGTTCGCCTTGCTGTCATCCTTTGCGGGCGTCGGGCGGACCTTCATGGCCGGCCCTGCGGGTATCGTCGCCGAGAAGCTGGGTTGGGTGGGTTTTTGGGGCTTTACCGTCGCCGCAGCGATCCCGGGCATGATCCTGTTGTGGGTTCTCTGGAGCAAAGGCTATGTCGTCGAGAGCATTCGCCAGACCGGCGCGATCGATGACCGGCAGCTCAAACAGCCGGTCGGCGCGTGGCGGATTGTCGGATTTGTCTTGATTGTCGCGGGATTGGTCGGGGTGCTGATGTACCAGCAACTCGAACTCGGCATGCATGTGCTTGCCGGCTCACTTGCCGCTTTCGTCGTCGGCATGCTGCTGGCGTGGAAGGGCAAGGCATCGGCAGTGGCGGTCTAGTCGAGCTTGGTTAAACCGGCCACTCGCGATTGAGATCGAGCACGACGCCCGCCAGATAGAGCGAGCCGCAGATCAGCACGTCGGCTGGAGCGCGGTTATCCACAATGTAGCTCAGCGCGGCGGTGACGTCTTCAAACGGCTCGGTATCGATAACACCCATATCGGCTTGGACCCGGTGGCAGAGATCCTTGGGATCATGATGCTCGTGTCCCGGGATCGGAACCGCCTGAAACGACGCGATGCGGTCGGCGAAGGGGCGGAGGAAGCCGGTGGCGTCCTTGTTCTTCAATAGCCCGCATATGATGTGAAGCGGCGGCCGTGCGTCGAGCGCCTTGGCAAGCGCGGCGCCCGCGTCGGGGTTGTGACCGCCGTCGAGCCAGATTTCGGTGCCATCGGGCAGCAGTCCGGTCAGCGGTCCATCACCGAGACGCTGCATGCGGGCGGGCCAGAAGGCTTTGGCGACACCACGCGCGATGTCGGTATCGCTCGGCTGCGGACCGGGCGCGAGGCGCAGCATCGCGATCGCGAGTCCGGCGTTGGTCATCTGATGCGTGCCGGTCATGCGGAGCCGCAGCGGCTGCGCGATCGAGCCGAGCTTCGAAGTCCAGCGGAACGCGTCGCCTTCGGGCTCGATCGTCCAGCCTTCGCCTTGCGGAAAGAGCGTCGCGCCGACATCGGCGACCTTGGCGGCGATGGTGCCCTGGATGTGGGGCGGATAGGCGAGCGTCGCGACGGGCGTGTCGGGCTTGATGATGCCGGCCTTTTCCCATGCGATGCGCATGGCTGGATCGTCGGGCGTGCCGGCCTCGGGGGCGAGCAGGAAGGCTTCGTGGTCGATGCCGAGCGAGGCGATGCCGCACACCGCGGGCGGCGGGATGATGTTGGTGGCGTCGAGACGGCCGCCGAGCCCGACCTCGATGATGCAGTCGTCGGCGGGGATGCGCGCGAAGGCGAGGAAGGCGGCGGCAGTGGTGACTTCGAAGAAACTCGCCTGAAGGTCGGCGGCTTCGTCGAGCACCTCTTCGAGCAACGCCGCGAGCAGGGCATCGTCGATCAGCGTTCCGGCAAGGCGGATGCGTTCGTTGAAGCGGACGAGGTGCGGACTGGTGTAGCTGTGGACCTTACGCCCCTGCGCTTCGAGGATCGCGCGCAGATAAGCACAGGTCGACCCTTTGCCGTTGGTGCCTGCGACGTGGAAGGTGCGCGGAAGCTGGAGCTGCGGGTTGCCGAGGCGCGCGCAGAGTTCGGCAATGCGTTCGAGGCCTAGAATGTCCCGCCCCGGCGACAATGCGGCGAGGCGATCGAGCTGAGTCTGGACTGCAGGGTCGGAGCTGTGGGCGTGGTCGGGCATCGTTGAACGGAGCCTATAAGGTTATTCGTCATTGCGAGCGCAGCGAAGCAATCCAGAGCGGTTTACGCACTCGCTGGATTGCCGCGTCGCTTCGCTCCTCGCAATGACGACCCAGGAAAGGTCAGGCGGCCTTTTCGGGCGCCAGATAGCCGATCAGGCGGCCCAGCGTCTCGGGCAGCTCCTTGCGATGAACCACCATGTCGATCATCCCGTGATCGAGCAGATATTCGGCGCGCTGGAAGCCTTCGGGCAGCTTTTCGCGGATCGTATTCTCGATCACGCGCTGGCCCGCGAAGCCGATCAGTGCCTTGGGTTCGCTGATCTGGATATCGCCGAGCATCGCGTAGCTTGCGGTAACGCCGCCCGTCGTCGGATCGGTGAGCAGCACGATATAGGGGAGGCCCGCGCGGCGCAGACGCGCGAGCGCCACGGTAGCGCGCGGCATCTGCATCAGCGAGAGCGTGCCTTCCTGCATACGCGCACCACCTGCAGCGGTGATCGCCACATAGGGAACGCCGCGCCGGATCGCATCCTCGACCCCCGCAACGAACGCCTCGCCGACCGCGACGCCCATCGAGCCGCCCATGAAGGCGAAATCCTGGACGCCGATGACGACGCCTTTGCCCGAGATACGACCGAACGCATTCTGGTAAGCGTCGCGGTCACCGGTCTGCGCGCGCGCAGCCTTGATGCGGTCGACATATTTTTTGGTGTCGCGGAACTTCAGCGGGTCTTCGGGCGCAGCCGGGGCCGCGATCATCTCGTGGATGCCGCCGTCGAACAGCTGCGAGAAACGCTCCTTCGCGCCGATGCGGTCGTGATGGTCGCAGCGCGGGCAGACGTTGAGATTGTCTTCCCATTCCTTGACGAACACCATCTGCTGGCACTGGCGGCATTTGTGCCAGAGATTGTCGGCGGTGTCGCGTTTGGCCCCGAAGGGCAGCGCGTTGCGAACGCGGTCGAGCCAGCTCATGCGGCGATCTCCTTGGAGCTATGAATAGCATCGGCGAGGGTACGGGTGAAGGCCTCGACATGCGGCGCCGCGGCGTCGCCATGTTCGGCAATGATGTCGATAAAGGCCGATCCGACGACGACGCCGTCGGCAACTTTCGCGATTTGCGCGGCCTGTTCGGGGGTGCGAACGCCAAAGCCGACGGCGACGGGCAGATCTGTCGCAGCTTTCAGGCGCGCGACGGCTTCGTCGATGCTCGCCTGCGCGGCCTGTTGTTGACCCGTGATGCCGGCAACCGAGACATAATAGAGAAAGCCGCCCGCGCCGTTCAGCACGTCGGGAAGCCGTGCGGCGTCGGTCGTCGGCGTCGCGAGGCGGATCAGGTCGACGCCCGCAGCACGAAGCGCGGGGCCGAGTTCGGCGTCTTCCTCCGAGGGGATGTCGACGCAGATGACGCCGTCGACGCCGGCTTTCGCGCATTCGGCCGCGAACCAGTCGGCGCCGCGGATCGTCATGGGATTGGCATAGCCCATCAGGACGAGCGGGGTGTCGGGGTGGCACTGGCGAAATTCGGCGGCGATCGCGAACAGGTCGGCGGTGGTCGTGCCCTTGGCGAGGCTACGCAGGTTCGCGGCCTGGATCGCGGGGCCGTCGGCCATCGGATCGGTGAAGGGCATGCCAAGCTCGATCACATCGGCGCCCCCTGCAACGAGCGCGTCGAGGTTCGCGGCGGTATCGCCATCGCCGCCGGTGATGAAGGCGACGAGCGCGGGACGTGGCTTGGCGAAGGCGGCGGCGAAGCGGGTCATTCGGCAGACTTTTTCTGGTTTGCAGCCCTGTCGAGCCACACGAACATGAACGATATGAGCACGACAACGACCCACGACGGCGACTGGAACCGGTCACCCAAGCCGAATATCCAACTGATCAGCGGAAAACCGAGCGCCTGAACGGCGGCAGCGATCAGAAACACGATGAGCCCGCGACGTTGACTAGGCTTCACAATGCGACTCCCAGGGCTTCGGCCACGGTGAAGATGTCCTTGTCGCCGCGGCCCGAGCAATTGACGATGATGATCTTGTCCTTGCCCAGCGTCGGCGCAATCCGCTCCGCCGCCGCAATCGCATGCGCGCTTTCGAGCGCGGGGATGATGCCTTCGAGCTTGGTCAGCTTCTGGAAGCTCGCGAGCGCCTCGGCGTCGGTGACGGGTTCGTAACGGACGCGGCCGATTTCGTGGAGCCAGCTATGTTCCGGGCCGATGCCGGGATAGTCGAGGCCCGCGGAAATGCTGTGCGCCTCGGTGATCTGGCCGTCCGCGTCCTGCAGCAGGTAGGTCTTGTTGCCGTGGAGGATGCCGGGACGCCCGCCCGCGAGGCTGGCGGCATGCTTCTTGTCGAGGCCTTCGCCCGCGGCTTCGACGCCGACGATCTCGACGCCTTCGTCGTCGAGGAAGGGATGGAACAGCCCGATCGCATTCGAGCCGCCGCCGACGGGGGCGATCAGCATATCGGGCAGGCGGCCTTCGGCTTCGAGGATCTGCGTCTTGGCTTCGTCGCCGATCACCGACTGGAAATCGCGGACGAGCTCGGGATAGGGGTGCGGGCCCGCGACGGTACCGATGATGTAGAAAGTGTCGTGGACGTTCGCGACCCAGTGGCGCAGCGCCTCGTTCATCGCGTCCTTCAGCGTCTTCGCGCCGCTCTCGACCGCGACGACTTCGGCGCCGAGCAGCTTCATGCGGAACACATTCGGCTGCTGCCGCGCGACATCCACCGCGCCCATGAAGATAGTGCAGGGCAGGCCGAACAGCGCCGCGACGGTTGCCGTCGCGACGCCATGCTGGCCCGCGCCGGTTTCAGCGATGATCTTCGTTTTGCCCATCCGCTTGGCGAGCAGGATCTGGCCGATGCAATTGTTGATCTTGTGCGCGCCGGTGTGGTTGAGATCCTCACGCTTGAGGTAAATCTTCGCACCGCCAAGATGCTCGGTCAGCCGCTCGGCGAACCACAGCGGGCTAGGACGACCCACATAATGTTTGAGCAGATTGTCGAACTCTGCCTTGAACGCCGGATCGGCCTGCGCCGCGCGATAGTGGCGCTCGAGGTCGAGGATCAGCGGCATCAGCGTTTCGGCGACATAGCGGCCGCCGAACTGGCCGAAGTGGCCCCGTTCGTCGGGGCCGGTGCGAAGGCTGTTGGGTAAGTCGGTCATCGACCGGCGGCTTTAAGGAAAGCGGCGATCTTGTCCACATCCTTGACGCCCGGCGCGCTTTCGACGCCCGAGGAGACATCGACGAGCGGCGCGCCGGTTTCGGCGATGGCCTGCGCGACATTGTCGGGGGTCAGGCCGCCGGCGATGCCCCAATCCATGCTGTGGCGATGGTTCTTGAGCAGCGACCAGTCGAACCGGGTGCCGGTGCCACCCGGCAGCGCGGCGGCGGGGGCGTCGAACAGGATGCGGTCCACGATACCGCGATATTTCTGCATCCGTTCCAGCGTGCCCGCATCCCTGAGCCCGATCGCCTTCCAGATTTCGGCGGGAACGAGCCGCTTTACAACCGCCAGCCACTCGGGGGTCTCGCTTCCGTGAAATTGCACGATGTCGGGACGCACCGTGCCGAGCGCATCGCCCGTAAGCTGTTGCGACGCGTTGACGAGGAGCAGCGCGACCTTCACGCGCGAGCCCGCGCGCTTGCGCAGCTCGGCCGCGGTCTTGAGATCGACGTGGCGCTGGCTCGGTTCGTAGTGGACGAGGCCGATGTGCGTCGCACCAAGCCGGATGGCGTCGTCGACGGCTTGAGGGGTGGTGAGGCCACAGATTTTGACGAGTGGGGGCATGGTCATTCTATCCTGTCGTCATCCCGGCGAAGGCCGGAATCTCCACGATGCGTCATGTCGCGAGGTCGAGATCCCGGCCTTCGCTGGGATGACGGATGGTTGGGTTTAAAGCGTCGCTTCGATCTCGCGCGCGGCGAGGTCGGGGTCGGGCGACTGGCTGATCGGGCGGCCGACGACAAGGATAGAGGCGCCGTCGGCCATCGCCTGTGCCGGGGTGACGACGCGTTTCTGGTCGCCGATCTTGCCGTTCGCAGGGCGGACGCCGGGGACGACGAAATAACCGCCTGGCCATGCCTTACGCGCCGCCTTCACTTCCTGTCCCGAACAGACAATGCCGTCGAGCCCCGATTCGCGCGCGAGCGCCGCAAGGCGGACGACCTGGTCGTGCGGGCTGCCGCCGACGCCGATATCTTCGAGGTCGGGGGCGTCGAGGCTGGTGAGTACGGTAACGGCGACGACCTTTGTGCCCGTGCCGGCGGCCGCCTTCGCCTCTTCGAGCATCGCGCGGCCGCCCGCGGCGTGGACGGTCAGGATCGCGGGTTCGAGGGTGCGGAGCGCCTGGATCGCCTTGGCAACCGTATTCGGAATGTCGTGGAGCTTCATGTCGAGGAAGATTGGCAAGCCAATCTTGGCCATTTCATGCACACCGTGATGCCCGTTGGCGCAAAAGAATTCGAGACCCAGCTTCAGCCCGCCGACATGGCGCCGCACCTTCTGCGCCAGCGTCAGCGCGGCGTCGAGGTGCGTGGTGTCGATGGCGAGATAAAGCGGTGAGGTCATGGCTTGTCCGTGGCGAAGAGATCGGTGGGGGCGGGGGGAATGTCGTTGACCGGCGCTGCGGGCGTGACTTCCACAGGACGGTTCGCGAGCGCGCGCAGGTCGGAAGCCTGCCGCTCGCTGGCGTCTAGGCGGCGTTTCATCGACCAGCGCGTCGTGCGGAGCGCGATCCACATCGGCACGCTGCCAATGAGGAAGGCGGCGAGGATCAGCACGGGCAATTTGGTGTCGAGCACCTGACCCGGCCAGATCGTCACGGTCACCGGAATCCAGTTCGCCATTGCAAAGATAACCAGCACGGCGGTCAACAAGACCCAGATGATCGTTCGCAGGATACCCACTCGTCTTGCTCCTCTGTCGGTCTGACCCGACCCTATGACAGATTGCCCTGCGATTCCAGTCCGGGGCTATGCGGCCCCAAACACCCGGTCGAAGATCGTGTCGACATGCTTCATATGATAGCCAAGGTCGAAGAGGGCGGTCAGCTCGTCGGCCGACAGCTTCGCGGTAACGTCGGCATCGCCCATGAGCAATTCGAGCAGCGAGAGCTGGCCGTCCGATTCCCACACCTTCATCGCGTTGCGCTGGACGAGGACATAGCTTTCCTCGCGGCTTGCGCCCGCTTGTGTCAGTGCGAGCAGCACGCGCTGCGAATGGACGAGACCGCCCATGCGGTCGAGGTTCTTTTGCATGCGCGCGGGATAGACGAGCAGCTTGTCGATCACGCCGGTCAGGCGGCCGAGCGCGAAGTCGAGCGTAATCGTCGCGTCGGGTCCGATGAAGCGTTCGACCGACGAGTGGCTGATGTCGCGCTCGTGCCACAGCGCAACATTTTCCATCGCGGGCGTCACCGCGCTGCGCACGACGCGTGCGAGGCCGGTGAGATTCTCGGTCAGGATCGGGTTGCGCTTGTGCGGCATCGCCGACGACCCCTTTTGGCCCGGCGAGAAATATTCCTCGGCCTCGAGCACTTCGGTGCGCTGGAGGTGGCGGACCTCAACCGACAGGCGTTCGATCGATGAGGCGATGACGCCGAGCACGGCGAAGAACATCGCATGGCGGTCGCGCGGAATGACCTGCGTCGAGACGGGCTCGATCGCGAGGCCTAGCTTGGCGGCGACATGCGCCTCGACGCGCGGGTCGATGTTCGCGAAAGTGCCGACCGCCCCCGAAATGGCGCAGGTCGCGATTTCGGCGCGCGCGGCCTGGAGGCGAAGCTTGCAACGCGAGAATTCGGCATAGGCTTCGGCGAGCTTGAGCCCGAAGGTAACAGGTTCTGCATGGATGCCGTGGCTGCGGCCGATCGTCGGGGTGAGCTTATGTTCATAGGCGCGGCGCTTGATCGCGTCGAGCAGCGCGTCGATGTCGGCAAGCAGGATATCGGCCGCCTGCGCGAGCTGGACGGCGAGGCAGGTGTCGAGCACGTCGCTCGACGTCATGCCCTGGTGCATGAAGCGTGCTTCGTCGCCGACATTCTCGGCAACCCACGTCAGAAAGGCGATAACATCATGCTTGGTGACCGCCTCGATCGCATCGATCGCCGCGACATCTATGACGGGGTTCGTCGCCCACCAATCCCACAGCGCCTTCGCAGCCGATTTGGGTACGGTGCCGAGCTCGGCAAGGGCGTCGGTCGCGTGCGCTTCGATCTCGAACCAGATGCGAAACCGATTCTCGGCCGACCAGATCGCGATCATTTCCGGCCGTGCGTAACGCGGAACCATTGATATTCCTTCCTTTTCGGGCGCCTCATCGCGGATTTCCTACGGAACCACGACGGGCCGCCCCCTAGCAGGGACGGGGCGTTTCGCCAAACCCCGAGGCGGCGCAACTTTGCGGAAAGACGATGGGTTGCTCCCATGCCCCATCAGAAAGGCGACGGGTCGCAACAGCCCAGATGTCGCCGTTACAGGAGAATAATTGTGTTGAAACAAGTGCTTTTGATCGGCGCCGCGGCCATCAGCTTCCCCGCTCTGGCCCAGACGACTGCTCCGGCGGAAGAGCCGGCCCCCACGACGCAGTCGCAGCCGGCGCCGACCGACACGACCACGGACCCTGACAAGAAACCGACGGACGAAACGAAGCCGACCGATCAGGCGCCCACCGAGGACGCGACCCCGAGCGACACGCCGCCCGCAGCCGAGCCGACCCCGCCGGCCGACGAGCCTGCACCCGCTCCCGAGGAAAAACCCGAATCGGAACCGCAGTAACCCCAACTGACAGGAGATAGATCATGATTAAGCAGATGCTTTTGATTGGCGCTGCCGCCATCAGCTTCCCGGCCCTCGCGCAGACGACGCCCCCAGCGTCGGATCCGGCGGCGACAGCTGCTGAACCTGCCCCGGCCCCGGCCCCTGATACGGCCAGCCCGGCGCCGGCGCCTGATGCGTCGACCCCGCCGGCTTCGAGCCAGCCCGCACCTTCGGGGGCGGCCGCTGCCAGCCCGACGCAGATCGCCCAGATCGTCGAGCAGGAATTCCCGACCTATGACGGCGACAAGAACGGCGATCTCAATGAAGCCGAGTTTGGCGCATGGATGAAGAAGCTGCGTGCAGCGACCGATCCCAGCACCGATGTGGAATCGGCCGACGTCAAGACGTGGATCGGACAGGCTTTTGCCTCGGCCGATGGCGACAAGTCGGGCGCGGTAAACAAGACCGAATTGACCGGTTTCCTGTCGCGCGGCGCCTAACGGCGACCCGTGCGGGGTGGTGCAGCCGTCGGAGCGATCCGGCGGCTGCATCGCCGTTTGCGATCCACTATCCAGGTTGCTCGACCGCGACGATCGTCAAATGATGTTCGATCCCGCCGCGGTCGGGCCAGTCGATCGACTGGCCAACGCTAAGGCCGATCAGCCCCGCGCCGACCGGGGTCAGGATCGACATCCGACCGGCCGAAATGTCGGCTTCGGCGGGATAAACCAGGTGAACCGTCCGCTCGGCGCCGTTCTTTTCGTCGACGAACGTCACGCGCGATCCCATCGTGACGACGTCGGATGGGATATCGGTGCGGTCGCAGATCGCGGCACGATCGATTTCATCGAGCAGCAGTTCATAGAAGCGAACCGAATCGCGCTGCTGTTGCAGCGTCAGTTCGGTCAGCGCGTCGGCTTCGCTGTCGATCATGCGGATATGGGGCATCGCGGCCCCGCTTTTTGTCTTGGTCATGGCGCGGACTTTCCGGCTGGCGCGCGGCTTTCCACCACGCGCGGCAATATCTGGACGGAAGGTGCCCCGGGTTCGGGGCAATCGCGCCGGAACCCGGGGCTAAATGCCCGCGAGAAGTTGACCCCCGTCATGACGGAAGCGGAGAAGGCTGCGCCGAATCTGCATGCCCATGATGATGTGGCTGCAGGCCGGGGAAGTCAAATCCTGCTAGAGTAGCCCCATCGCGCGGAAGCTGCGATAATCACTGCCGCCGATGATGATATGGTCGTGGAGCACGATCCCCAGCTTGGCCGCCGCCTCCGCAATGTCGCGGGTAATCGCGATATCCTGACGGCTCGGTTCGGGGCTGCCGCTCGGGTGATTGTGAACGAGGATGATCGCCGAGGCGCCGAGTTCGAGCGCGCGCTTGATGACCTCGCGGACATAGATCGCCGACTGGTCGATCGACCCCTCGCTCGCGAGTTCGTCGCGGATCAGCATGTTGCGCGAATTGAGATAGAGGACGCGGACGCGCTCGACGTCGATCGGCCCCATGTCCGCGCGCAGCCAGTCGAGCAGCGCATCCCAGCTGGAAAGCAGCGGTTTATCACGAAACTCGCCCTTGAGCAGGCGAAGACCCGTCGCCTGGACGACCTTCAGCGCCGCGATGCCGGTGTCGCCGAGCCCGTCGACCCGGCGCAGCGATTCGGGATCGGCGCTGACGAGCTGCGCCAGCGAACCGAATTCGCGCAGCAACGCCTTCGCGAGCGGTTTGGTGTCGCGGCGGGGTATCGCGAGGGTGAGCAGATATTCCACCAATTCGTAATCGGCGAGGCCCTCGGCGTCGTCGAGCAGTCGCGCGCGCAGCCGCGCGCGATGCCCAAGATGATCCGGCGTATCCCTGTCCCCCATGCCGCGGCAATAACCGCCTTGTGACGCGCACTCAACGGTCATAGGACAAGGATGATGGCGAACCGGATCAATCTCCTGCATCGAAACGGGATTTCCGGCGTTTATGTGCTGAACGGGGCTCGGATTGAGGGACAAGTTTTTGCCGCCATGACGTCATCGGCCCATTCCTATGACTGACGCGGCGGACGGCGCGAAGCTGCATTTCAAATATCGGACTTTGCTGTTCAAGAAGCGCTGGCTGACCGCCGGCGCGGTGATCATACTCGTCGCCGGCGTGTGGATCGCGCGCGAGCCGATCGCCGACGAATTCATCCGCAATCAACTCGCAAGCCGCGACGTGCCAGCGCGCTACACGATCGACCGGATCGGTTTTCGCAGCGAGCAATTGTCCAACATCGTCATCGGCGATCCGAAGCGTCCCGACTTGACCGCGAAGCGCGTCGAAGTGCTGCTCGGCTATGGCTGGCGCGGGCCCTATGTTTCGGGGATCAATGCCGACGGCGTCCGTCTTTATGGACGCTTTGTCGATGGCCGCCTGTCGTTCGGCTCGCTCGACAAGTTCCGCGATCCGACGAGCAAGGATCCCTTCGCTTTGCCTGACCTTTCGGTCGCACTGCGCGATGCGCGAGCGCGCGTCGAAACGCCGTGGGGAAATATCGGCGCCGCACTCAACGGCGGCGGCAATCTGCGCCGCGATTTTGCCGGAAAGCTGGCACTCGTCGCGCCGCGCATCGCGGCGGCGGGGTGCAACGGCGATGATGTCAGCTTCTATGGCACCGTGCTGGTCCGCGATGTGCAGCCGCAGCTGGTTGGCCCGCTGCGCGGCGGTTCGCTGCGCTGCGCCAATGGTAGCGTCAGTGCGGAATCGCCGCAGGTCGCGCTCGACCTTTCGCTCTCCGAAGATTTGCAAAGCTGGAAGGGCAAGGCTGACGCGAGCATCGTGCGGCTCGTCACAGGGCCGGTCGAGGCCGACCGGATGGGTGTGGTCGCGCGTTTCGATGGGACATCGGTGCTGACGAAGTTGGATGTCGACGCCGAGATGGCGCGGCTTCGCGGTTCCGGTTTCGCGGCCGAGACGGTCAACCTCGAAGCCAAGGGCAGTGTTGGCAGCGCGGCGCCTAAATTCGACGGAAAGATCGGCTTTGCTCGTGCGAGTGGCAACGCGGACCTGCGCCGTTCGCTCGCCGAAAGTGCGCGCGGTCTGGCGGGCACGCCGATCGGGCCGCTGGCGGCGAAAGCTGTCGGCGCGTTGAGCCGCGTGCTCGCCGACGCAAGCGGGAGCGCGGGTTTCGCGATCGCGGGCGAGGGGCCGACGGCGCGCGTCGACCTGATCGCGCCCGAATTGACGAGCGCAAGCGGCGCGCGCTTCACGGGAAGCGCCGACAGCCGCATCGGCTATCTCTATGGCGCCGACGAGCCCGCGATAATCGCGACGGGCCGCTGGAGCATCGCGGGCGGCGACCTGCCGTCGGGAACGCTGAGCCTCGATCGCAACGAGGATGGCAGGGTGACGGGGCTCGCCAGTCTCGATCCTTATAGCGCCGAAGGCGCGCGACTGACGCTCACGCCCGTGCGCTTTTCGGGCGGCGCGGGCGGGTTGATGCGCTTTGCCACCGCGGCGACCTTGTCGGGGCCGCTCGCGGAAGGGCGCGTCGAGCGGTTGACGGTGCCGCTGAACGGCTATCTGGCGCCGACGGGCGCGCTTGCGTTCGACGGCGGGTGCAGCCGCGTTGCTGCCGATCGCATCGAGGCGAGCGGCCTCCGGCTCGGGCGAAGCGCGATCGACCTGTGCAGCCGCCCCGGCGCCCCGCTGCTGAGCGCGGGACCCGATGGACTGCGCGGTTATATCCGCACGCCCGGCATCGCGCTGCGCGGAACGAGCGGCGGTTCGCCCTTCAGTCTGAAAAGCGGACCGGCGAACATCGACCTGTCTGCGATGCGCTGGTCGCTTGTGCTGGCCGATATCCGGCTGGGTGAAGGCGAAAGCGTAACGCGATTTAGCGCGCAAAGCCTGACTGGGCGCTCGACGCCGCAGGGGATGGCGGGCGACCTCAGGGGCGCGAGCGGCAAGATCGGAGCGGTGCCGCTTAATATGAGCGAGATTGCCGGGCAATGGCGCTTTGCGAATGGCGCGTTGACGCTCGACGGCGGCTTGCTGCTGGCCGACGCCGCACCCGACCCGCGTTTCTTCCCGCTCGTAAGCAAGGATGCGAACCTGCGCTTCGCGAACGGGATCATCGAGGCGAAAGCGGGCTTCAGCGAGCAGAAGAGTGGAACGAAGATCCTCGACGCGGTCATCCGACACCGGCTGGCCGACAGCAGCGGTTCGGCGGACCTGAGTGTAAAGGAACTGCGCTTTAACGAGGCGTTCCAGCCCGACCAGCTCACCAGCCTCGCGCTTGGTGTCGTCGCCAATGTCCAGGGATCGGTCGTGGGCGACGGGCGGATCGAATGGACCGCCGACGGCGTCACCAGCCGCGGGACTTTCGCGACCGCCGATACCAGCCTCGCCGCCGCGTTCGGCCCGGTGACCGGGCTGACGACGACGATCAGCTTCGACGATCTGATCGGGCTCAAGACAGCGCCGGGCCAGATCGCCAAGATCAAGGAGCTCAATCCCGGCATTCCCGTGCTCGACGGCGAGATCGAATATCGGCTGCTCGGCGACAATCGCGTGCGCGTCGAGGGCGGGAGCTGGCCCTTTGGCGGCGGCAAGCTGCTACTCCATCCGACGACGCTCGATTTCAGCGCGGAGAATGCGCGCCGCCTGTCGTTCGATATCGTCGGGGTCGATGCCGCTGTGTTCCTGCAAAGCTTTGGCTTCGATAATATCAACGCAACGGGCGTATTCGACGGGACTCTGCCGGTCGAGTTCGGCGGCATGGGTGGGCGGATCGTCAATGGCCGCATCGATTCGCGTGGCGGCGGCGGGACGCTCGCCTATGTCGGCGAATTGTCGAACCGCAATCTGGGCGTCATCGCCAATTTTGCCTTTGGCGCGCTGCGCAGCCTCAAATATGACGACCTGACGATCATATTGAACGGGGACCTTGACGGCGAAATGGTGACCGATATCCGCTTTGGCGGCGTGGGGCAGGGCGAAGGCGCGACGCGCAACTTCCTGACCAATCAGGTCGCGAAACTGCCGCTGGTCTTCAACGTGAAGATTCGCGCCCCGTTCCGCCAGCTACTGACCTCGGCGAAGGGATTCTACGACCCGTCGCTGTTGATCGAACAGAATCTGCCCGCGTTGATGCGCGCGCAGGAAGAAGCCGAAGCTGCCGCAAAAGGCGCATCACCACCCGTTCAGCCTCCAGAAAGCGAGCCCATGCGATGAATAGACCCAAGACTGGAGCAAGGAGGCGGGCCATATATGGTCGGTACGCTGCGGTGATGATGGGCGCGTTAGCTCTAGCGAGCTGCGTGCAGATCGATACGCCCGACAAGCCGATCGAGATCAACCTGAACATCAACATCCGTCAGGAAGTGGTGTATAGGCTGGATGGCGATGCCAAGAAGCTCATCGAGCAGAATAGCGAGATATTCTGATGGGGAAGAACAAGATGACGAAGACGATGTGGAAACCGACCGGGCTGGCGCTGGCTGCGATTGCGGCGACCGCCGCCGTTGCGCTCGCCGTACCGTCGGCGATGGCGCAGCGCGATCCCGCTTATGCTGCGGCGCGTGCCGCCGGACAGATCGGCGAGCAGCCCGACGGCTATCTGGGCTTTGCGACGACGCCGACGCCGGCGATCCGTGCGCTGGTGCAGGACCTCAATATCAAGCGCAAGGCGGCCTATACCGCGAGCGCGCAGTCGACCGGCAGCACGGTCGAGCAGTTCGCTTTCACCAGCGGCTGCAACCTGATTTCGCAGACCAAGGCGGGCGAGAAATATCAGACGCCGAGCGGCGCATGGAAAACCCGCGACGGGAGCCCGCCCGAACGCGACGCGCGCTGCCCTTAAGCGATTGAAGTGAACAACGGGGTCCGCGGGCCCTCAGATGCCGCCGCGCCCCTAAACGCGGCGGCATTTTTGTGCGCGGCAGCACAAGCATTGACTTAATCGGGCGTCGTTCCTAAACGGACCGCGCCTTAGGGGTCCCCCGAATTTTCGGGCCTTTTTTCGCAGGCGGAATCGATGGATATCGGCTCTGTTTCAGGAGGATGGCGGAAATGACGGGGAATGGCAGCGATCCGGAACCAGCTTCGGAGGATTCGCGCCTGGTCTCGCTCGAAGAGCGATTGGACCGGGCCGAAGCCGCAGAAGCGAAACGGACCGCAGTGAATGCCGGACCGGAGACCGATGCGAATTACAAGCTCGGTAACCGCGTTCTGGCCGAACTGCTGGGCGGGATCGGTGGCGGCGCGCTGGTTGGTTGGACGATCGACCATTTCGCCGGCACGGCACCCTGGGGCCTGTTGGTGGTGCTGTTCCTCGGAATAGTCGTCGCCTTCAGAAACATATTTCGGATTGCGAACGTTCGGCCTTCAAAGCCGGACTGACGCTGGGCTGACTTGGGATTTAGGCGAGGTATCGCGTGGCGGATCAAGGTAAAGTGGACCCGATGCACCAGTTCGAGGTGCAGAAGATGTTCGACATGTTCCATGTCGGCAATCATGAGGTCGCCTTCACCACGAGTGCGATGTGGATGCTGATCGCCGGCCTGCTCCTGTGGGTCTTCATGATCGGCGGGATGAAGCGCCAGCTCGTTCCCGGTCGCTGGCAGGTCGCTGTCGAAGGCTTTACCGGTTTCATTTCGGGCATGATGAACGCCAATATCGGTCCCGAAGGCCGCAAGTTCACGCCTTATGTCTTCTCGCTCTTCATGTTCATTCTGATGCTGAACGTGATCGGCCTCATGCCGTTCGGCTTGTTCGGCGTGCATCCCTTTACCGTGACGAGCCATTTCGCGATCACCGGTTTTCTGGCGATCCTGAGCTTCTCGATCGTCCTGATCGTCGGTTTCTGGCGCCACGGCCTGCACTTCTTCTCGCTGTTCGTGCCGCATGGCACGCCCTGGTGGCTGCTGTGGCTGATCCCGGCGATCGAACTCGTGTCGTTCCTCGTCCGCCCGTTCAGCCTCGCTCTCCGACTGTTCGTCGCGATGACCGCCGGCCACGTGCTGATGAAGGTCTTCGCTTCGTTCATCATCGACGGGATCGCCGCCGGTCCGGCGGTCGGTCTGGGCGTCGGCATCCCCAGCATGGCGCTGATGGTCGGTATCAGCGGCCTCGAGCTGCTGGTCGCGGGTATCCAGGCTTATGTTTTCGCGCTGCTCACGTCGCTCTACCTGAACGACGCGATCAATCTGCACTGATATTTCAACCGTATAATCAACGTTTTTCCCAAGGAGTATAAAATGGACGTTCAAGCTGCTTCGCTCATCGGCGCCGGTCTGGCCGCTATCGGTGCCGGTATGGCCGCCATCGGTGTGGGCAACGTCTTCGGTAGCTTCCTCGAAAGCGCGCTGCGTAACCCGGCTGCTGCCGACGGCCAGCAGGGCCGCCTGTTCATCGGCTTCGCGGCTGCCGAACTTCTCGGCCTGCTGTCGTTCCTGATCGCGATCCTGCTGTACCTCAAGGCAGCCTGATTTCGTCTGCGGGGCCGGCTCGCTAAAAGCCGGCCCCGCGACTGCTTTTCTTTTGTCGGTCGAGTAAATCCATGCCTCAAATCAGCCAATTCGCTGAAAGCTGGTACGCCGCATCGCAGATTTTCTGGGTGCTGCTGACCTTTGGCTTCGTCTTTTTCGTGATCGGTCGCGGCATGCTGCCGAAGATCGAGGCGACGGTGGACGCGCGCGACCGCAAGGTGGCGGACGATCTGGCCGCGGCCAAGGCGGCGCATGCCGCTGCCGATGCGCTGGAGGAAAGCTACCGCCAGCAGAGCGACGCAAGCCGCGCCGCTGCGCAAAAGGCGGTGACCGACGCCAAGGACAAGGCCGCGAAAGACGCCGAAAAGCGTCTGGCAAAGGTCGACGCCGAACTAGCGGACAAGTTGTCGGCGGCCGAAGCCGACGTCAATGCCGCGCGCACTTCGGCGATGGCCGAAATCGAATCGGTTGCGGCCGAAGCAGCGGGCGACCTCGTCGCCAAGCTGTCGGGCGTGAAGATTGCTGCGGCGGACGCCAAGGCAGCGGTGAAGGCGGTGCTCCATGGCTAATTTTCTGACCATATTGTCCGAAGCCGCGGGCGAAGTGCATGCCGAGCCGGCGTCGTTCGGGTTCATCGACGCGACCGTCTGGGTCTCGATCGCAATGGCGATCTTCATCGCCATCCTGTTGTGGAAGAAGGTGCCGGCGATGGTCGCGGGCATGCTCGACAACAAGATTGCCGAGATTTCGAAGCAGCTGAAGGAAGCCGAAGCGCTGCGCCTCGACGCCGAATCGCTGAAGGCCGAATATGAGGCGAAGCTCGCCGACGCGGCGAAGGAAGCCGACGAGATGCGCGCCCGCGCCGATGCCGAGGCCGAAGCGCTCGTCACCAAGGCGAAAGCCGATGCGACCGCGCTGATCGCACGCCGCAAGCAGATGGCCGAAGACCGCATCGCCGCGGCCGAAGCCGGCGCGCTCGCCGAAGTCCGTACCGCGGCCGCCAAGGCAGCAACCGATGCGGCGGCGAAGCTGATCGCCGACAAGCATGACGCCAAGGCTGACAAGGCGCTGGTCGATCAGGCCATCGCGGGCGTCGCCAAGGGCTGATCCTTTCGACTTCGCCGAAAACAGAGCGCCCGCGGATTTCCGCGGGCGTTTTGCTTTCCCGGGCTATTTTGCTCCGGCCAGCCCGGCGACCCACGCTTTCGTGGCGGGGCAATTGTCCATCGCGCGCCGATATCCTGCGCGCGCCGTGGTTCGTTCGATATAGTCCAGTTCCACCGTGCCGAACGCGAAACCAATGGTGCGCTCGGCGAATTGCAGCGCATAGGTCACCGATATATCCGCGGCAGTGAACCGCTCGCCCGCGATATAGGGCGTCTGCGCCAGTTGACGGCTCACGAGGCCCAGCCGGCTCTTGAAGATGTCGAGCGCCCAACCCGTCGTCCAGTTCGTCTGCTCGCTTTCGGGGGCGAGGATGATGGTTGCGACGATGGCGTTGACCGGCCCGGCCAGCCCTGCCTCGCCCATATGGAGAAATTGCAGATAGGTGGCGAAGGCCGGATCGTCCGGCGTGGGGACAAGCGCGCCTCCGCCGTAACGCGCCAGCAGATACTCCATGATCGCGATCGATTCGACCATGACGGTATCGCCGTCGACGATCGCGGGAATGAAGCCCGCTGGATTGACCGCGAGGAATTCGGTGTCGTTCTCGACCTCGTTGAGCAGGTCGACCTGCCGCAGCCGATAGGCGATTCCCATTTCTTCGAGCAGCCAGGCGACGCGGAAGCCTCGACCTTCACCATATAGCGTTATCATGCCGCGCTTCTCAGAATTTGATCATGATCCGCCGCGCAAGTGCGGGCGAGATGCTGTGGACGAGCTGTAATATCTTCACCATGCCGACATTGATCTCGGTCTTGCCGGTGCGAATGCCGCGGACGATTTCGGCCGCGCAGTCGTGCGCGGTCATCTTCTTGCCGTCGCGTCTGGCCGTCATGTTCGTTGCGACCACGGGCGGCAGCGCTTCGATGATGCGGACATTGCTGTCCTTCAGCACATAGCGCAGCGCCTGCGTGTAAGCGCGCAGCCCCGCCTTGGTGGCACAATAGACCGCTCCGCTGCCACATGGCGCGATCGCGAGCCCCGACGTCACGTTGACGATGGCGGCCTCGTCCTGCGCCTTCAGTGTCGGCAGCAATCGCGTACAGAGCGCGATCGGTGCGTCGAGGTTGGTATGCAAACAGGTTTCGGCAATGGCGAGCGTTGCGGCATCGTCGACCGCATAATCCATTGCACCGACCCCGGCGTTGTTGACGAACAGCACGAGCGGCTTCCCCGCCACGCCGTCGACGACCGCATCGACACCAGCGATGGTCGACAGGTCGCCGGCAATCGTGCCGAAGCCGAGCCCCGCCATCGCCCGCAGTTTCTCTGCCGATCGCCCGGTGACGATCACATTCGCGCCCGCCGCCTGCAATTGCAGCGCGATCTCGCGCCCGATCCCGTCGCTGCCGCCGGTGACCAGTGCGAGTTTATTCCGTAAATCCATGCGACCCCTCCCATGAGCTTTTACCTAGGGTCAGAACCCGATAATTGCGCGTTCGAGGCGTCGAAATGGCGAAGATATCGGGCTCGGGTGGCCGCAGCAGGCAGCATCGCTACCCGCAAGGCCGCGCGAGCCTGAGATCGAAGCCATTTCGGCGTCCCTTCGGGATTTGACCGATTTTGTACATTGCGTCGTCGGCAAGTCTAGAAATATCGACATATTCCTGCGCCTTGCCTCCTCGCACTGGACAAAATCGCTTCAAACCTCGAGCGCGCAATTATCGGGTTCTGACCCTGACACTATGGCGGGTCGCATCGCCATCGCCTACATGAAAATCATGGCCCGCCCGAACGCTCCCGACCGATTCAACGAAGAAAAAGCAACCTATGTGATCCGCGGCAGCGGCGACGAGGACGACAAACCCGATCTGGAGCGCGGTGCCGAGGCGATCCGCAGCGTCGTGCGCAAACTGCCGACGCGGCCAGGGGTGTACCGGATGATCGATGCGCGCGGCGACGTGCTCTATGTCGGCAAGGCGCGCGCGCTCAAGAACCGGGTGACGAACTATACGCAGGTCGCTCGCCTACCGCAGCGGCTCCAGCGCATGGTGTCGCAAACGCGCGCGATGGAGATCGTTACGACGACGAGCGAGGCCGAGGCGCTGCTGCTCGAAGCGCAACTGATCAAGCGCTACCGCCCGCCGTACAATGTGCTGCTGCGCGACGACAAAAGCTTCCCCTTCATCCTGCTGCGCACCGATCATGATTTCCCGCGGGTGCAGAAGCATCGCGGCGCGCGGCGTGCCAAGGGGCGCTATTATGGCCCGTTCGCGAGCGCGGGGTCGGTGGGCCAGACGCTCAACGCGCTGCAGAAGACCTTTCTCTTGCGCAGCTGCACCGACAGCTTTTTTGCCAATCGCTCGCGGCCGTGCCTGCTCTATCAGATCAAGCGGTGCAGCGCCCCGTGCGTCGACCGCATCTCGAAGGAAGATTATGCCGGGTTGGTGAGCGACGCGCAGGACTTCCTCGAAGGGCGTTCGACCGCCGTGCAGAAGCGGCTGGGCGACGCGATGACGAAAGCCGCCGACGCCATGGATTATGAGCAGGCTGCGGTGATCCGCGACCGGCTGAAATCGCTGACCTTCATTCAGGGCAGCCAGTCGGTGCACGCCGACGGGCTCGGCGATGCCGACGTCTTCGCGCTCGCCGCGAAGGGCGGGCAGCTCTGCATCGCGGGCTTCTTTATCCGCGGCGGGCAGAATTGGGGGCATCGCAGCTTCTTCCCGGCGCATGTCGCGGGCGTGCCCGAGAGCGAAGTCATGGCGAGCTTCCTGATGCAATTTTACGAAGGCGTCCCGCCGCCGAAGCTGATCCTCGTCGACCGCGAACCCGACGAGAGCGCCTTGCTCGCCGAGGCGCTTGGTGAAGGCGGCAATCGCAAGGTCGAGATCAGCGTGCCGCAGCGCGGCAACCGCCGGCGTTTGCTGGAGCAAGCGGTGCGCAACGCGGGTGAGGAGCTCGACCGGCGCCTCGCCGAGGGCAGCAGTCAGGCGAAACTCGGCCGCGAACTCGCCGAGCTGTTCGACCTCGAGAATCCGCCGCAGCGGATCGAGATTTACGACAACAGCCATATCCAGGGGACGAATGCGCTCGGCGCGATGGTCGTCGCGGGGCCCGAGGGATGGATCAAGGGGGCGTATCGCAAGTTCAACATCAAGCGCGCCGAGACGCAGCCGGGCGACGATTTCGCGATGATGCGCGAGGTGTTCGAGCGCCGCTTCGCGCGGGCGATCGAAGAAGACCCCGAGCGGACGAAGGGCGAATGGCCCGACCTGGTGCTGATCGACGGCGGCAAGGGGCAGGTGTCGGCGGCGGGCGCGGTGCTCGCCGAACTCGGCATCGACGACCTGACCTACATCGGGGTCGCAAAAGGCCCTGACCGCAACGCCGGGCGCGAAACCTTCTATCATCCCGATGGCCGCGAGTTTACGTTGCCGCCGAACAACGCCGTGCTCTTCTATATCCAGCGGCTGCGCGACGAGGCGCACCGGTTCGCGATCGGCGCGCACCGGCAGAAGCGCGCGAAAGCGATGGGCAGCTCACCGCTCGACGAGGTGCCCGGCATCGGCCCGTCGCGGAAGAAGGCGCTCCTGATGCATTTCGGCACCGCGCGCGCGGTGCGTGGTGCGAGCCTGGAGGATTTGCAGAAGGCGCCGGGCGTCAGCGCCGCAGTCGCGCAGGCGGTGCATGATTTCTATCATTCGGGACGGTGAGGGGAGTTTTATGGATTTTGCAGCAGCCATGCCGCTCGCGGGAACGCTTGGGGTCACGATCCACGAAGGCAGCAAGGAACGCGTCGCAGGCAAGCTGCCCGTGCGTGCCGAAATCTGCACTGCGGGCGGGATCGTCCATGGCGGCGCGATCATGGCGTTTGCCGATTGCCTTGGCGCCGTGGGCGCGTTCTTGACGCTGCCCGACGGCGCGAACGGCACGACGACGATCGAGAGCAAGACCAATTTTCTCGGCGCGGGGCCTGTTGGGTCGGTGCTCGTCGGCGAGGCGACCCCGGTAAAGATCGGCAAGCGGCTTTCGGTATGGCAGACGCGGATACGGACCGAGGATGGCGCCGAAGTGGCGTTGGTGACGCAGACGCAGATGGTGCTTTGACCAGCCTGACCGCCGATGCGATCGTATGCGCGGTCCGCGCGCATGGCGAGCATGGGGCAATTGTACGTGCGTTGACGCAGGAAGCGGGGTTGGTCGCGGGTTATGTGCGCGGCGGGCGGTCAACGCGTTTGCGGCCGATCCTGATCCCGGGCAACCTGATTGCTCTCGAACTGAGGGCGCGAACCGAGGAGCAATTGGCGGGGGCGACCGCCGAGTTGCTGGAAAGCCGCGCGCCGTTGCTCGGCGAGCCGCTCGCGGCGTCCGCGATCGACTGGGCGACGAGCCTGACCGCATCGACCTTGCCCGAAAGCCAACCCTATCCCGCGCTTTATTCGGCACTTTCGGCGGTGCTCGACGCAGTCGGCGTCGCATCGTCCGCACGGCAATGGGCGGCCGCGCTGGCGCGCTACGAGCTGCTGCTGCTTGCCGAATTGGGTTTCGGCCTGAACCTTGAAGAATGTGTCGTGACCGGCACGTCTGCTGATCTCTCGTTCGTCAGCCCGAAGTCGGGCGGTGCGGTGAGCGTGGGCGCTGCGTCAGGTTACGAGGAGCGTCTGTTTCGCCTGCCACCCTTCTTGCGCGGACAGGATGCTGGTCCGCCGATGGGCGACGTCCTCGACGGTCTCGTCATCACCGGCCACTTCCTCGACCGCGACGTGCTTGACGGGCGCAACCGCGACTTGCTGACCGTAAGGGAAAGATTGGTCGATCGGCTGGGCAGGGCGGTTGCGTGACGCGCCGCCGCTGTCTAAGCGGCTGGCGAGACACGAAAGGGCGACATAGTGCAAATCCTGCTGCTGGCTGGCGACGGTATCGGTCCAGAGATCATGGCGGAGGCCGAGAAGGTGCTCACCGCGCTCCATCTGCCCGTGACGCTCGATCGCGCTCTTGTCGGCGGGGCGGCCTTTGAAGCGACCGGCCATCCGCTGCCGCCCGAGACGCTGGCCAAGGCGAAAGCCGCCGATGCGATCCTGTTCGGCGCGGTTGGCGATCCGCGCTTCGATAATGTCGAGCGTCATCTACGCCCCGAGCAAGCGATCCTCGGCTTGCGTTCCGAACTCGGCCTGTTCGCCAATCTGCGGCCCGCCAAGCTGTTCGCGGGGCTAGAGGACAGCTCGGCACTCCGGCCCGAGGTTGCAGCGGCAATCGACCTGCTGATCGTCCGCGAGCTCAACGGCGACGTCTATTTCGGCGAGAAGGGCACGCGCACCACCGCGAACGGCGAACGCGAAGGCTATGACATCATGTCGTACAGCGAGAGCGAAGTCCGGCGCATCGCGCATGTCGCCTTCCGTGCGGCGCAAGGTCGCCAGAAGCGCCTTTGCTCGGTCGACAAGGCGAATGTGCTCGAAACCTCACAGCTGTGGCGCGATGTGGTGATCGAAGTCGCCGCCCAATATTCCGATGTGGCGCTCAGCCACATGTATGTCGATAATGCCGCGATGCAGCTTGTGCGCAACCCCGGCCAGTTCGACGTCGTCGTCACCGGCAATCTCTTCGGCGATATCCTGTCCGATCAGGCGTCGATGTGCGTCGGCTCGATCGGGCTGCTCGCCTCGGCGTCGCTCAGCGAAGGCAAGCAGGGACTGTACGAACCGATCCACGGCAGCGCGCCCGATATCGCGGGCAAGGGTGTCGCCAACCCGCTGGCGATGATCCTGTCGCTCGCGATGCTGCTGCGCCACTCGGGCGGCGACGAAGCGAGCGCCGCGCGGATCGAAGCGGCGGTGGCCAAGGTGCTCGCCGACGGGTGCCGCGGCGCAGATCTGGGGGGCAATATGGGAACGACGGCATTGGGCGATGCGGTTGTTTCGGTTTTGAACGGATAAGAAGAATGAAAAAGACGACGGGTCTCGATCGCAGCAAGACGAGGAATTGGCATCCTGCAACGCAGGCGGTGCGCGGCGGGACCTGGCGCAGCGAGCATGGCGAGACGTCGGAGGCGCTGTTCCTGTCCTCGGGCTATACCTATGACAGTGCCGAGGAAGTGGCGGCGCGCTTTGCGGGCGAAGAGCAGGGCATGACCTATTCGCGCCTGCAGAACCCAACGGTGGCGATGCTCGAGGAGCGGATCGCGCTGATGGAAGGCGCCGAGGCGTGCCGCGCCCAAGCAACCGGAATGGCCGCGATGACCACGGCGTTGCTGTGCCAGCTCTCGGCGGGCGACCATATCGTCGCGGCGAAGGCGGCATTCGGTTCGTGCCGCTGGCTCGTCGATCATCTCTGCCCGCGCTTCGGCATCGAAACGACCGTCGTCGACGGCCGCGATAACGACGCGTGGGAAAAGGCGATCAAGCCGAACACCAAGGTCTTCTTCTTCGAAACCCCGGCAAACCCGACGATGGATATCGTCGATGTGAAGCATGTCTGCGCGCTGGCGAAAGCGCATGGTATCACGTCGGTGGTCGACAATGCCTTTGCGACCGCGGTGCTGCAGCGCCCGATGGATTTCGGCGCCGATGTCGTCGCCTATTCGGCAACCAAGCTGATGGACGGGCAGGGGCGCGTCCTCGCAGGGGCGGTGTGCGGGACCGAGAAGTTCATCAATGATGTGCTGCTGCCATTCCAGCGCAACACCGGGCCGAATCTGTCGCCGTTCAACGCATGGGTCGTGCTCAAGGGGCTTGAGACGCTCGATCTGCGCGCGCGGCGTCAGTCCGAAAACGCTCTCGCGGTCGGCAAGTTCGTCGAAAGCCGCGTGCCGCGCATCCTGCATCCGGGCCTCGCAAGCCACCCGCAGCATAATCTGGCGATGAGCCAGATGGAGGCGTGCGGGCCGATCTTCTCTTTCGTGCTCGACGGCGGCCGCGAGCAAGCGATGGGCCTGCTCAACGCGCTCGAACTCGTCGATATTTCGAACAATATCGGCGACTCGCGAAGCCTCTGCTGTCATCCCGCCTCGACCACCCACTATGGCGTCAGCGCCGAGGCGCGTGCCGATATGGGCGTCGTCGAGGGCATGCTGCGCATCAATATCGGGCTCGAGGACCCGCGCGATATTGTCGCCGATCTGGACCAGGCATTGACCAAGGTCGGGCTTTGAGCGACGCTGGCCCCATGAGCATGATGATCGACTCCTTCTTCCCCTTTGCGGCGACCACCGGATCAATTACCGTGCGCGTGGCAGTCAGCTATCTGCCCGAACAGTCGCACCCGGCACTCGGCCGCTGGTTCTGGGCCTATCATGTCCGCGTCGAGAATCATGGCGAGGACGCGGTGCAACTGATCAGCCGCCATTGGCGGATCAGCGACGGGCGGGGCCAGATCAGCGAGGTCGAGGGCGAGGGCGTTGTCGGCGAGCAGCCGTTGATCGTGCCTGGCGGCGCTTATGACTATGTTTCGGGCTGCCCGCTGCCGACCCCCGAAGGGTCGATGGTCGGAAGTTACGCAATGGAGCTAGGCGACGGATCGCAATTGCTCGTCGCGATCCCGCATTTTCCGCTCGTGGCACCTGCGACCGCGTCATGAAGCGCACGCACCTGCCGCTGAACGCGCTGCGCGTTTTCGATGCCGCTGCCCGGCATTTGAGCTTCACGCGCGCCGCCGACGAGCTCGCGGTGACGCCCGCCGCGGTCGGCCAGCAGATCCGCGCGCTCGAGGATATGCTCGGAGTCGTGCTCTTCCGCCGTACACCCAAGGGGCTCGAACTGACCGGCGAGGCCGATGCTGGCCTCGATGCACTGCGTCAGGGCTTTTTGCAGTTCGAGGAATCGGTGCGCGCGATGCAGGCCGGGCAATCGTCGCAGTCTTTGACGATCGCGGCGCCGCGCGACTTGACCGCGAAATGGCTTGCGCCGCGGCTCGCGCGCTATAGCCAGCAGGCGCCCGATGTGCGCTTCACGCTGGTGTCGGCTGACGGCGGGATCGATTTCACCGAAGCAAACCTCGACCTCGCGATTTTCTGGACCGACGGCGCGGGCGAGCATGAAGGCGTAGCGCTGGCCGACGCGCTGATGGTTACCGTTGCGGGACCGGGCAGCAACAGCGACACGCGTATTGCCTGGCCTGGCTGCCCGGCAAATGATGGCGAACCGGCCCTGCGGCTGGGCGATGCGGGGCTGGCGATCGACGCTGCGGCGAATGGCCTGGGGCAGGCGAATGTGCCCGCGATGCTCGCGGAGGCGGATATCGCGGCGGGACGGGTCCGGCAGGTCGGCGACAGCGTTACCGCGAAACGCGGTTACTGGCTCGTCGCGCCAACGCCGCAATGGCGGCAGGCGAAGGTCAAGGCGCTGGTTGCGGCGCTAACCGCCGCCTGATGTAACCGGATCGCGACGCCGCGCGAATAACCCCGAAACCATCATCGGGGGTCTTTATGCTCAAAATTCTGGACAAGCTGCCACCTCAGGCCTTTGCAATCGGCGCGCTTCGCTGGTCGATGCTGTTCATCTTTGCCTTCTTCGGGGTCGCCAAATTTGCTGCCTATGAAGCCGAGGGCGTGGCGGACATTGCGATGCACTACCCATTGTTTTCGTGGATGTATCCGCTGATTGGGGTGCAAGGCTCCAGCAATGTCATCGGATCGATAGAGCTGGTGACGGGTGCATTGATCGCCCTCGGAGCCTGGTCGCATCGTGCGGGGCTAATCGGCGGGCTGATGGGCATGACTACCTTCCTCGTGACGCTCAGCTTCAGCTTCGGCGTGCCATTGTGGGAGGACGGCTATGGTTTCCCTTTCATGGGTTCGACCGCGCAGTTCCTGTTCAAGGATGCCGTGTTGTTGGCGGCGTGCCTGACGCTGGCGCTGCACGCGGGTCATTCGCTGCGAGCGCGAGCAGACGCGTAACCAGCGCGACCAGCGGGCCGGTGTCGACATTGGCGTCGGGGTTGTTCCAGCTCGCCGTCACGACGAACCATTTGCCGTCGGACTTGCGCTGGCCGAGCAGGCTCATCGACAGCACGCCATTTTCGGACCCGCCCTTGTAGCCGAGATAGCTCCAGTCGGCGGCGGCGACCGGCCCGACACCATTGTTGATCGCCATGGCTTCGAGCAGCGTCCTCGAACCCCGCGCGCGCAGGTCGATCATCAGCCGCGCGATATCGTTCGGGCTTGCGAACCATTCGAGGCTGTCGATGAAGCGCGGACCCGCGATGAAACTGACCCCATCGACATTGGCGAGGGTGAGGCGGTCTTGGCTGTCCTCGATCAGTTTGCGCTGCGCGGCGTCATCGCTCGTGATAAAGAGTGGGCGCAGATCGTTGAAATTATTGCCTTTTAGCGCGAAGGCCTCGACCGTCGTAAGCAGCGGGATGTTGCGCGACGGGTCGCTGTGGCCCGCGCTTTTCATCCGCGCCTCGATCGGCTCGCGCCCGAGCAGGTGGATCAGCGTGTCGGTGGCGCCATTGTCGCTGACCGAAATCATCCAGTTCGCGAGCGTCTGGAGCGTGACCGGCGTAAGGTCGGGCCAGTTCGCGGTGGCAGCCGACGAAAAGCTGAAATGCGACAGTGGGACGACGTCGGACCATTTGCGTTTCCCCGCGGCGACCTGTGCGGCAAGTTCGTCGAGGATATAGAGCTTGATCGTCGAGCCGACGGCGAATTGCCGGGCGGGATTGGCGGCGGCGAGCGGACGGATGCCCGCTTCTGCGAGTTCGGCGACAAGGAAGCCGGTTTGTCCCGGCAGCGCGGCGATTTCGGCGGCCACTTTGTCGAAACTGTCGTTCGCCACCGTGACGCCCGTCACGCGCAAGCCGGTAACGCGCTGGTCGGCAGCAATGCCGACGTCGAGCAAGACCGTTGCGACACCTCTTTCGAAGCGCAGCAAGACGGTGCCCGAGCGATCACCGGTCGCTGTCACCTTGTCGACTGCGACCGGCTGGCCATATTGCGCGACCAGATTGGCTTTGAACGCGCTGAATTGCGGTTCGGGCACCGCGGCCTGGAAATGCGGATCGAAATAATCGGAATAGGCAATTTTGCCGCTGAACAGATCGACGAGCTGCGCGGCGCGCCGCTCGAAAGCGGTTTGCGCTGCGGGAGCCGTCCTCTCTGGCGCTTGCGCACTGGCGATGTGAGGCGGAAGCATGAGGAGCATTGCTGTCGCCATCGCCCCCGCCCGAAATCTCGCCATGAATGCCTCCTCAGGCGTCGATCGCGGCCTCATCGAGCGTCGCGGCGTTGGCCTGAATGAACTGGAAACGGTGCTCGGGATGCTTGCCCATCAGCCGGTCGACCAGATCCTTGACGAGATGCCGCTCCTCATATTCCTGCGGCAGGGTGACGCGCAGCATCGAGCGCGTTGCGGGATCCATCGTCGTTTCTTTCAATTGGTTGGGGTTCATCTCTCCCAATCCTTTGAAGCGGCCGACCTCGACCTTCTTGCCCTTGAACTGGGTCGCCTCGAGTTCTGCACGGTGCGCGTCGTCGCGGGCGTAGGCTGACGTGTTCCCCGCTGTCAGGCGATAGAGTGGGGGTTGCGCCAGATAAACATGCCCGCGTCGGACGATGTCAGGCATTTCCTGAAAGAAGAAGGTCATCAAGAGCGTCGCGATATGCGCCCCGTCGACGTCGGCGTCCGTCATGATTACGATCTTCTCGTACCGCAGCCGGTCGGCGTCGCAGTCCTTGCGCATCCCGCAGCCCAATGCGAGCGCGAGGTCCGCAATTTCCTGATTGGCGCGGATCTTGTCGGCGCTTGCGCTCGCAACGTTCAAAATCTTGCCGCGGATCGGCAAAATCGCCTGCGTCTTGCGGTCGCGTGCCTGCTTGGCGCTGCCGCCGGCGCTGTCACCTTCCACGATAAACAATTCCGTGCCTTCGGGACCGTCGTTCGCACAATCTGTGAGCTTTCCGGGCAGGCGCAGCTTGCGACCGCTCGTCGCGGTCTTGCGCTTGACCTCTCGTTCGGCCTTGCGCTTCAGCCGCTCGTCCATCCGGTCGAGGACGAGGCCCAAGAGCGCGCGGCCGCGATCCATATTGTCCGACAGGAAATGGTCGAAATGGTCGCGCACGGCGTTTTCGGTGAAACGCGCGGCTTCGGGGCTCGACAGCCGGTCCTTGGTCTGGCTCTGGAACTGTGGCTCGCGGATGAACACCGACAGCATCATCTCGCCGCCGTTGAAGACATCCTCCGCAGTAATCTGTGCGGCCTTCTTTTGCCCGATCAACTCGCCGAACGCGCGCAAACCCTTGGTGAGGGCCGAACGAAGCCCGGCTTCGTGCGTGCCGCCTGCGGGGGTCGGGATGGTGTTGCAATACCAGCTGTACGACCCGTCGGACCAGAGCGGCCAAGCGATCGCCCATTCGGCACGGCCCTGCTCGCCCGGAAACTCCTGCCGTCCCACAAAGGGTTCGGCGGTTGCGCATTCGCGGGTGCCGATCTGTTCCTTCAAATGATCGGCGAGGCCGCCCGGAAATTGGAACACCGCCTCGGCGGGAGTGTCGTCGCCGATCAGTTCGGGCGCGCATTTCCAGCGGATTTCAACGCCCGCGAACAGATAGGCTTTCGAGCGCGCCATGCGATAAAGGCGCTGCGGCTTGAACCGGCCGTGATCGCCGAAGATTTCGGGATCTGGAACGAAGCTGACGCTCGTTCCGCGACGGTTCGGCGTCGGCCCGAGTTCCTCGAGCCCGCCAAGCGGGGTGCCGCGCGAGAAACGCTGGCGATAGAGCTGCTTGCCGCGCGCCACCTCGATCTCGGTCTCGATCGACAGCGCGTTGACGACGCTGACGCCGACGCCATGGAGGCCGCCCGAGGTTGCATAGGCCTTGCCCTCGAACTTCCCGCCCGAGTGGAGCATCGTCATGATGACCTCGAGCGCCGACTTGCCCGGGAATTTGGGATGCGGGTCGACCGGCATGCCGCGGCCGTTGTCGACGACGGTCAGCCGGTTGCCGGCGTCGAGCTCGATCTCGATCCGCGTCGCGTGGCCCGCGACCGCCTCATCCATGCTGTTGTCGATCACTTCGGCGGCGAGGTGATGCAATGCGCGCTCGTCGGTGCCGCCGATATACATGCCGGGGCGGCGGCGGACGGGTTCCAGCCCTTCGAGCACCTCGATCTGCGAGGCGTTGTAGCTATCGGTCGCGGGCTGGTTGCTGTCGAACAAATCGTGACTCATGTAATGGCTATAAGGGGGCGGGAAGGGCGCTGGCAAGCGCGGTTTTTGGCGCGGGATGCGTGCCTCGGCAGAAGCTCGGTTCGTCGCATTTCGAGCGCCGCACGGAACTTTGATCGAAAGCCCCGGGTTGAGAGGGCGACTGCAAAGTCACCAAAAAGTGGAGTAATAACAATGAAATTCGCAGCTCTCCTCGCCATTTCGGCGGCCCCTTTGCTCGCCGTTCCGGCAATCGCTCAGGAGCGTGATCCGTCGAAGGACTTCAACGGTCCCTATATCTCCGTCGGCGGCGGCGCGTCGCTTCAGGGAAGCGATCGCGGCGAAACCCTGATCTTCGACACCAACCGCGACGGCACCTATGGCGACCCGGTCAACACTGCTGGCGGCACGGACGCGTTCGCACCGGGTTTCTGCAACGGTGCCGCGACCGGAACCGCCAATATCGGTTGCCGCAACGACAAGGACGGCCCGGAGTTTTTCGGCCGGCTTGGCTATGACCGCCGCATGGGCAATTTTGTGCTCGGCGCGGTCGTCGAAGGCGGCCACAGCGTCGCGCGCGACAGCGTCAGCGGCTTTTCGACGACCCCCGCAAGCTACACGATGAGCCGCGAGGCCGACTATCAGGCGAATGCCCGCCTGCGCGCCGGCTATACGCCCGGCGGCGGCGCGCTCTTCTATGTTACCGGCGGCGGCGCCTATGCACGCCTCGACAACAAATTCACGACGAGCAACACCGCGAACAGCTTTGCCGACAATGGCAAGACCAACGGCTGGGGTTATGCCGCAGGCGGCGGCGCCGAAGTCATGGTGACGAACAATATCTCAGTCGGCCTCGAGTATCTCTACACTGACATCAAGGACAAGGATTATGTCGTCAACGTCGGCGCGGGTACCGCGCCGCCGACCAATCCATTCCTGCTGAATGGCGGCGGGACGGACATCCAGCGCAGCAACGCTCATTTCCGCACGCACAGCGTGCGCGGCGCGATCAGTTACCGCTTCTGACCTCTTGGGAGCGGAAAGGGAGGCGCCGGGTCCATGATCCGGCGCCTTACCTATGGCTGCTGCGCGTGCGGCGCGGCGAAGATCGCGAAATTGCCGTTCGCGCTGCTGACGAGGCGGCCGTCCTGATAAAGGCGCGCGTCGATGTTCGCGACGCGCTTGCCGCGGTGGAGCACCTCGGCCTCGCACGTCAGCCGGCCTTCGCCGACACGAACATGATAGTTGAACTTGATTTCGAGGGTCGCGCACCACTGGTCGTCGGCGAGCACGCTGGTCAGCGCACCGCCCATAGCGGTGTCGGCAAGCGAATAGGCGACACCGCCGTGCGCGGCGCCCTGCGGGCTGAAATGTTTATGGGGCTCGATGTCGATCGCCATCGTGCAGCGTCCGTCGCCGCGCTCGACCATTTGCAGGCCGAGCGCGCGCGCGAATTCAAATTCCTGCCCGAAGGGCCTCACCGGACGGTCTTAACGAACGCGCGGGCCACCGAACGGCGGGGGCGGGGGCGGGCGGCGCGTGCCGCGCGGCAACTGCGCCTGATAGGCACGGCCGCAATGCTGGACGCAATAAGGGAAGCCCGGGTTCACGGCGTCACCGCAAAAATGGAAGTCGGGCTCACCCGGATGGCCCATCGGCCAGCGGCAGATGCGGTCGTTGAGGTCGAGCAAGGTCGTTTTGTCGGCGATCTCGGGACTCGGCTTTGCGGGCACCAGCCGGCGCGGCGGCGCGGGCGGGATCGGTGCCTGCTGGTCGCCGGGACCCTGACGGATGAAACCGCCGGGGCCGATCGAGACGATACGCGGCGTATCGGCCTTCGGCGCGGCATCGCCACCCAGTGCACCATCGGCCGTCGGTGTCTCGACAGGGGCGCGGGCTTCCTGTTTCGGCGCTGCAACGACCGGGCGTGGCGCCACCGGCGCGGCCGCGCGCGGCGCGGCAACGGGTGCTGCGGGTTTCGGCGCGGCAGGCGCTGCGGCCTTGACCGGCTTGGCGACCTTCTCGGTCGCCTTGACGGGCGAGGGGCGCGATTTGAGGCCGAGGCGATGCGCCTTGCCGATCACCGCATTGCGGCTCACGCCGCCGAGTTCATCGGCGATCTGGCTGGCGGTCAGCCCCTTTTCCCACATGGTGCGCAGGCTTTCGATGCGCTCGTCGGTCCATGACATATTCAATTCCTTATCATTCGCGCTGCGGGCGGATCAGACGATCCGCCTTGTCGATCCTTTCGGGACCGGCATCAGACGTTGCCCAGCTTGCGGTAAGATCGGGGAGGCGATAGGCGAGAACGCCATGAACGACCAGCCCCAAATTTCGCGCCCCGACTCGACAAATTCCGCCGCGACTCCAATCTTTGCCGAACCCGGCGTTCCCCATATTCGAACGCTGAACGTGCCCGGCATGCACGCGCTATATGTCAAGGAGGTGCGCCGGTTTTTCAAGGTCCAGCTGCAAACAATCTGGGCCCCGGCGATCACCACGCTCCTGTTCCTCGTCATTTTCACCGTCGCGCTTGGCGGCGCGGGGCGGACGGTGATCGGCGTTCCCTTCGCCGATTTCATCGCGCCCGGCCTCATCATGATGGCGATGCTGCAGAACAGCTTTGCCAATTCCAGCTTTTCGCTGCTCGTCGGCAAGATCCAGGGGACGATCATCGACTATCTGATGCCGCCGCTCGCGGTTGGCGAATTGATCATCGCGCTCGTCGGCGCCGCGATCACGCGGTCGATTCTCGTCGGGCTGGCGCTGTGGCTCGCGATGCTGCTGTGGCCGGGGGTGCATGTGATGCCGGACCATCTTTGGGCCGTTGCCATTTTCGGCGTGCTCGGCGCAATGATGCTCGGCTTTCTTGGCCTCATCACCTCTGTCTGGGCTGAGAAGTTCGATCATGCCGCCGCGGTGACCAATTTCGTCGTTACCCCGCTCGCGCTTCTTTCGGGAACCTTCTATTCGGTCGACAAACTCGCGCCATGGTTCCAGACAATCGCGCACGGCAATCCCGTCTATTACGCGATCATGGGCTTTCGCTACGGCTTCATCGGCACGGTCGATTCGACGATCGCCAATCCGGTGCTGACTGCGGTGCTGGTGCTGGTCGGGGTCAATATCGTGCTAGGCGTCATCACTTACCGCCTGCTCGCCTCCGGGTGGAAGCTGAAGGCCTGAGCTGCCTTAGTGGCGGTGTATAGCGCGGACGCGGTAGCGTCCGTGGTCGAGCCCCTCGAACATCGCGTCGATCTGGGGATGGTCGATCGGGCCGCCGTCGCCGTCGGCGACCAGATTCTGCTGGCTGACATAGGCGATGTACGACGAATCGCCGTTTTCGGCGAGCAGGTGGTAATAGGGCTGCTCTTTCGCCGGGCGGATATCTTCGGGGATCGCTTCATACCATTCGTCGCTGTTGGCGAAGACCGGGTCGATGTCGAATACGACGCCGCGAAAGTCGAACATGCGGTGGCGTACGATATCGCCCGGCGCGAAGCGCGCGCGGCCGATCAAAGGTGCAGTAACAGCGGAAGGAAGTTCGGAACTGGATTCGGGGTTCATGGGGTCAATCTATGGCGGTTTACGCACGTTTCAAGTCCGTTACATTCCAATTCGGCTGTGGTTTGCCGAATCGGGCTGTGATCAGCGTTACAGATGCATTGGCGATGCGGGCTAAAATGCTCTCCTGGCTTTTGCATTTCCCATTCGGGTTGTGGGCCGCACGATCAGGGGAGACGCATTATGACGGACGTACCACCCATTAGCTCCGGTCCGGCTTCGGGCATCATCCAGCGCGCGAAGGACATCCTTCTCAAACCCAAGGAGACATGGCCCGTCATCGCGGCCGAGCCGGCGACGGTGCAATCGATCTATGTGCCTTATGTTTTGGTTTTGGCGGCGATCGGTCCGCTAGCTGGATTTATCGGTGGGCAGGTTTTTGGCTTCACCATGCTCGGCGTCACCTACCATCCGCCACTGGTGGGGGCTCTTGTTTCGGCGATCGTATCCTACTGCCTGTCGCTGGCGACGATCTTCATCCTCGCGCTGGTCATCGACGGCCTTGCGCCGAACTTCGGCGGGCAAAAGGATCAGGTCCAGGCACTGAAGGTCGCGGCCTATTCGGCAACCGCCGGCTGGGTCGGCGCGATTTTCGGGATATTGCCCGCGCTCGCCGTGATCGGCCTCCTGTTTGCGCTCTATGGGCTTTACCTCCTGTATCTTGGCCTGCCCGTGCTGATGAAGGCACCGCAGGACAAGGCGCTCGGTTACACGGTGGTCGTGATCATCGTTTATATCGTGCTGTTCCTGATCGTCGGCGCGGTCGTCGGCGCGCTCGCGGCACCGTCGCTCGTCACGATCAGGTGATGGCACCGCTGGCTGCCCCGGTCATGCACCGGGGCGGCTTATGTGGTCGAAAATGTAGAAAAATGGAGGAGAGTGAGGGATTCGAACCCTCGGTACCGTTGCCGGCACTTCGCATTTCGAGTGCGACGCTTTCGACCACTCAGCCAACTCTCCTCGCTGAGAGGAGACGCCCCTAGCGGCGGGCCGAACGTCTTGCAACCCTCTCGTCACAAAATTACGGCCCGCCGAGGAATTATAGGACAAACTCAGGGTTTGTCGGTTTCCCACCAATAGGGCTGGCGCTTGCGATTGCCCGTCTCGGCCTCATTCATCGTCAGCGGATCATAGAGGTGTCCGCCGAGCATCACACGGTGGATTTGCTCGGTATTGCGGATATTCACGGTCGGATCGGCGTCGAGAATGAGCAGGTCGGCGAGTTTGCCTGCCTCGAGCGATCCCACATCCTTTGCATAGCCCAAAGAGGTCGCGGGCATGATCGTCGCGGCGCGCAGGGCATCGATATTGCTCCAGCCGCCGCGCACGAACGACCAGATTTCCCAATGCGCGCCGAGCCCCGATTGCTGGCCGTGCGCGCCGATCGACACCATGCGGCCCGCCGCGGCGATCTTGCCCGCCTCGCGCGCCGAATCATCGTCGACATAATCGCTTTCCGGGGCAATCACGCGGCGCTTGTTGTTCGCGGCGAGCTCGGTCGGCGGCGCGTGGCGCGACAGGATAGGATGTTCCCACACATTGGTGTGCGCGCGCCAATACGGATCACCGGCAGGGCCGCCATAAGTCACGACGAGCGTCGGCGTATAATCAACCTGCGTCTGCCCCCACAGCTGCACCAAATCCTTGTAGAAAGTGTGGAGCGGGATGTTGTGCTCGACGGTCGAATTGCCGTCCTGGATCAGCGTCACGTCCTGCGTGAACAGCGATCCGCCCTCGGGCACAACGGTCAGCCCCTCAACCTGCGCGGCCTTCACGACCATCTGGCGCTGGTCGCGGCGCGGCTGGTTGTAGTTTTTGACGCTGTGCGCGCCCTGCGCCTTCAGGCGGCGGACGTGCGCAAGCGCGTCGTCATAGCCATTGATTTCGGCATAGATGCCGGCCGCCTTTGCGCCATAGATGACCTCGCCGGTCGAAAAGATGCGGGGCGCGAGGATCAGCCCGGCGCGCTGCATTTCGGAGGAGACGAAGATTTCCGATGCCCGCGACGAGGGGTTATGGCTGGTGGTTGTGCCCATCGCGAGATTGACGATCTCCGACCAGTTCTGCTGCGGCACCAGTTCGTCGTCGCCATGCGACCCATGCGCGTGCGCGTCTACGAAGCCCGGAACGATCGTCTTGCCTGTCGCATCGACCGTCACCGCGCCCGCGGGGACGGTGATCGCGCCCGCCGGACCGACTGCTGTGATGCGGTCGCCGTCGATGACGATCGCGCCGTTTTCGATCACGCCGCCTTCCTTGTCGGCCATAGTGACGATCTTCGCGCCGGTGATGACGACGACGCCCTTATGCTTCGCCGCCGCCCGCGTCATCGACAGCGAAACACCATCGGTCGGGGGCGTGAACTTTGGCGCCTTTTCGTCGGCGGGCGCGTTGGCGAAGAGGCTCGCAAGATCGGCGCTGAACAAGGTTGCGCCGCGGCTCCAGTGCAGGCGGCGGCCGCCGTCCGACCAGTTCATATATTCGGCGCCGCTTCCAGAAACACGCGTGACGGGCAGCGCGCCGCTCTTGGTGCCGAGCGAGACATCCTGGCCGCCGGGCATGAGCGGGGTGACATAGGCGTCGTAATTCTGCCGGAAGGCGAGGGTGCGGCCATCGGGCGAGATTTCATAGTCGCTGACGAGCTCGCCATTGGCATGGACGCGCTTGTCCTGGCCATGGAGGTCGGTGCTCAAGAGCTGTGTCTTGCCGTCGGCCGCCGCGACCATGAAGACCCGGTCGCTTGTCGCACCAAACTGCGGCTTGGCGCCGTCGCTGCTGATCCGTTCGGCGGCTCCGCCGGTCGCGGCGATGCGATAGACGCCGGGATCCTCGCTCCAGCGCGCCGAGGTCAACCCGCCGCTGCCACGCCGTTCGAACACGATCGTCTTGCCGTCGGGGGAGAAGCGCGGTTCGGCATAATGGCCGGGGGTGGCGGTGAGCTTGCGCGAGGTGCCGCCGCCGGCTCCGACGACGTGGATTTCGCCCATGCCGCTGTCGGTCCAGCGGACGAAGACGAGTGACTTGCTGTCGCGCGACCAGCTCGGCCACGCTTCCATCGCATCGTCCTTCGCCGCGGTCAGCCGCCGCGCAGTTCCGCCGGTCGCAGGCTTGACCCACAGCTTGCCGAGCGTTTCGAAGACGACACTGCGGCCATCGGGCGAGACTTCGGCCCAGCGCGGCATTTGCGTTGCAAAGCTGTCGGGCGCGACCTCGACCGTCGGATGCGTCGCATCGACGATCGTGCGGTCGTCGTTGACGCTGAACGGGATGATGCGCGCGTCGCCGCCCGCGCTGCTCACGCGGCGCAGCTTGCCGCCGGCCCAGAAGACGATGTCGCGGCTGTCGGGGGTCCATGCCATGTTGGGATAGACGCCGGTCACGGCCCACGTTTCCTGTACGTCCTGGTCGAGCGCGTCATATATCTTTTTCTCGGCGCCCGAGGCGAGGTCCTTCACATAGAGTTTCGACTGCGTCCCTTCGCGGCGCACGAAGGCGAGGCGCTTGCCGTCGGGCGAGGGGGTCGGACGGACCGCGCCGCCGGGACCAGAGGCTGCGGTGCTGACCTCGCCATCCTCCAGGCTGTAGCGCTCGATGTGGAAGAGGTCGGTGTTGCTGTCCTGCGCATATTCGAAGATCGGGCCGGGCGTGACGTTGCGCGTATAGAAGACGCTTTTGCCATCGGCGGCGAAGATCGGTTCGCCGAGTTCCTTTTGGTGGCGCTCGTTGGGTTTCTTGACGAGCGGCACGCCCGCGCCGCCCGAGACATGATACATCCAGACTTCACCGGTGCCGAGCGAACGGCCCGTGGTGAAATGCTTTTTGGCAACGATGAACTGGCCGTCGGGCGACCAGCTCGGCTGGTTGAGCAGGCGGAAATCCTCTTTCGAGATTTGGCGCTTGTCGCTGCCGTCGCGGTTCATCAGCCAGATATTGTCGCCGCCCGCGCGGTCGGAGACAAAGGCGATGCGCTTGCCGTCGGGCGAGAAGCGCGGCTGATGCTCATAAGCGAGCCCTTCGGCTATGCGCGTCGGCGTGCCGCCCTCGATCGGCATCGTATAGATGTCGCCGAGCATGTCGAAGGCGATCGTCCGCCCGTCGGGCGCAACATCGACATTCATCCAGCTGCCTTCGTCGACCGAAAGCTGGACCTTGCGCGTCGCGAGGCCGGGGGGCGCATTGACGTCCCACTTGTCCTCCTTCTTGTCGGCAGGCGCCGGAGAGGCTGCAGGCGCGGTCTGCGCCCACACCGAGGTCGAACAAGCCAGAGTCGCCGCGAGGGCGAGAACGAAGCGCGCCATGAAATTATCCCCGTTTGAAATGATGTGACGACCATATGGTTCGCCCGCGAACATGCAAGCGACAGCTTTCGACGAAGGCGCTGGCAGGCTCGACGGGCGGCTGCTAGCTCGGTCGAAAGAACAGGAACGGGGAGAGCCAGGCGTGCCGCTCAAGGGTATCAGGGTTTTGGATTTCGGCCGCTATATCGCGGGTCCCTATTGCGCGGCACTGCTCGCCGATTATGGCGCCGACGTGATCCGGATCGAGGCGCCGGGCGGAAATGACGACCGCTATACGGTGCCCGTCGCCGAGGATGGGTCGGGCGCGATGTTCATGCAGATGAACCGCGCGAAACGCTGCCTGACGCTAAAGCCCGGCAGCGTGGAGGGGCGCGAGATCGTTCGGAGACTGGTAGAAACCGCCGATGTCGTGATTGCCAATCTGCCGCACGACGCGCTGGTCAAGCTCGAGCTCGACTATGACAGCCTGTCGGCGATCAACCCGCGCATCATCCTCGCGACCGCATCGGCGTTCGGCAGCGAAGGGCCGCTCGCGAGCCGGGTCGGTTTCGATGCGGTGGGGCAGGCAATGTCGGGGACAGTGCATCTGACGGGGACTCCGGATCAGCCGTATCGCGCGCAGGTCAATTATGTGGATTTCGGCACTGCGCTCCACTGCGCCTTCGGGGTGATGCTCGCGTTGCGCGAGCGTGAGACGACCGGGAAGGGGCAATGCGTCTCGGGCTCGCTGCTGGGTACCGCGCTCGCGCTGTCGAACGCGCTCACGATCGACCATGCGCTGAACGGCATCGATCGTGAGCCGATCGGCAATCGCAGCTTCAGCTCCGGGCCGACCGATGTGTTTCGCACGCGTGATGGGTGGATCATCACGCAGATCGTCGGATCGGGGATCTTCGCGCGCTGGGCCGAACTGGTCGGGCGGCCCGAACTGGTCGACGATCCGCTCTATGCCAGCGACATTTTACGCGGCGACAATGGCGATGAATTGAGCGCGATCATGCAACGCTGGTGCATCGAACGCACGAGCGCTGAGGCGATTAATGAGCTTGCCGCCGGCCGCGTTCCCGCGGCGCCGGTGCTGCGCGCGGGCGAAGCGCTGGCGCAGCCGCAGGTTGTTGCGATGGGGCTGGTCGAGCCGGTGGACTATCCCGGTGCAAAAGGCGCCGTTCCCGTCATCCGCGCGCCGATCAGCATGTCCGTGAGCGACAAGATTGCACCGGGCCGTGCGCCGCAGGTCGGCGAGCATAGCGACGCGATCCTTGCCGAGCTGGGCTATGACGGCGAAGCCATTTCGGCTTTGCGCGCGGCAAAGATTATTTGACCGGAGGAGGGTGGACAATCGGCGGCCACCAATTAAATTACCGGTCAGTATAAAAGTCAACCCAGGAGTTCTCCATGACCGACAATAGCGAATATGTGCCGCCGAAAATCTGGACCTGGGACAAGGACAGCGGCGGACGTTTTGCCAATATCAACCGGCCCATCGCCGGGCCGACGCACGACAAGGATCTGCCGATCGGCAAGCATCCCTTGCAGCTCTATTCGCTCGGCACGCCCAATGGCGTTAAGGTCACCGTCATGCTCGAGGAACTGCTCGCGGCGGGGCACAGCGGGGCCGAATATGACGCATGGTTAATCAATATTGGCGAAGGCGACCAGTTTTCGAGCGGTTATGTCGCGGCCAATCCGAACAGCAAAATCCCCGTGCTCGTCGACCGCAGCGGCGCCGCGCCGATCCGTATCTTTGAATCGGGCGCGATCCTGATCCATCTCGCCGAGAAATTTGGGGCTTTCCTGCCGACCGACACCGCGAAGCGCGCCGAGGCGCTGTCGTGGCTGATGTGGCAGATGGGCAGCGCGCCCTTCCTCGGCGGCGGCTTTGGCCATTTCTATGCCTATGCCCCGACGAAGCAGGAATATCCGATCAACCGCTATGCGATGGAGGTGAAGCGCCAGATGGACGTGCTCGATCGCCGCCTAGCGGAAAGCGAATATATCGCCGGTGCCGACTATACGATCGCCGACATGGCGATCTGGCCCTGGTATGGCGCGCTCGCCAAGGGGCTCGTCTATGACGCCGGCGAATTTCTGCAGGTCGACCAGTATAAGAATGTCCAGCGCTGGACCGATCAGATCGCGGCGCGTCCCGCGGTCAAGCGCGGGCGGATGGTCAATCGCGTGACGGGCGATCCGGCGAGCCAGCTGCGCGAGCGGCACGACGCTTCGGACTTCGATTTGCGCACGCAAGACAAGCTGGAGGCGGCCGAATAGTCTGTAGTTTACGGTTGAAGGTGTCGCGACGGAGTTAGCGGTTCTTCAACGATAGACAACGCGCCGCAAGTTCAGTCGGATTCCGGCGCTGTCAAATCCTGTAAAATACGCAAAAGCGGCGTCGGGCTCTCTCGACGCCGCTTTCATATGCGGGCGATGATACTGCACGGATGGCAGATCCCATCCGACTTTCGCGGCGCGTCCGCAAAACAGCCGTGACAGGCCTTACCCTGGGGCGCGAGGAGCGCGGCGCCGCCATCGTCGAAATGGCGCTGGTGCTTCCGCTGCTTCTCGCGTTGCTGATGGGCATATTGGTCTATGGCCAATATTTCATGCTCGCGCATAACGTGCAGCAGGCCGCCAACGACGGCGCACGCGCATCGATCATCGGTCTCGACGCCGCCGACCGCAGCGCGGTTGCACTGCGCGCGGTGGACCGCAGCCTGCAGGCCGTCGGCGGCACGCATAGCGTCGCCGTGTCCGAAACGGCCGAGGCAATTACCGTCGCTGTCGCCTTCACCGTACCGCAAGACAGTCTTTTGCGATCGAGCTTCGTTCCGTCGCCGGGGACTATTATCCGGGCTCGCGCGACCTTTGAATTGCCGGTGGATTGAAGATGGGAATACTTCCTTTCCTTCGCCGCCTCGTCCGTCATCGCGGCGCGAGCATCAGCATCACGACCGCCTTCGCCATGACGATGCTGATCGGGTCGGCGGCGTTCGCGGTCGACCTCGGCTCGCTCTATCTCGACCGCCGCAAACTTCAGGGCATCGCCGATGCGGCGGCAATGGCTGCCGCAGGGCGCCCCGGCGAGGAACGGGCGGCGGCCGAACGCATTATCGCGGCCAACTGCAATTGCGGCATCCGCATCGCGGCGCTCACCCCGGGTACCTATGCCGCCGATCCGTCGATCAAGGCCGAGCGGCGCTTTGCGGGTGGCGGTGCGTCTCCGAACGCCGTGCGCATCACGCTGACGCGCGACCGCCCGCTGTTCTTCGGCAGCTTCCTGACGGGACGGCACGACAGCATCATTCGTGCGACCGCGACCGGCGCGCGGCGCGGCTATGCGGCGTTTTCGCTTGGATCGCGCGTCGCGGCGCTGAACGGCGGCCTACCGAACGCGCTGCTGTCGAACCTGACCGGCAGCCAGGTCAATCTGTCGGTGATGGATTACAACGCGCTTGCCAGCACCGACATCGACCTGCTCGCCTTTTCGGAGGCGCTGCGCACCGAACTCGACGCCGATGTGCTGACCTTTGGCCAGACACTCGATACCCAGGTGACCTTGCCGCAGGTCGTGTCGGCGCTGGCCGCCGCGTCCGACGGGCAAACGGCGACGGCGCTCGAGCATGTCGCCGACCGCGCGCTGCCGCGCACGCTGCTGCCGTCGCGTGCGATCGACCTTGGGCCGCGGTCGTCGAGCATCCGCATCGATGCCGCCAATCCGGTCAAGGTCAACGCGCTCAGCTTGCTGCGCACGATGCTGCTGCTCGGCAATGCAAACCGTCAGGTCGATCTGTCGCTGGTGAGCAATCTGCCGGGCGGATCGGGGATCAATATCGCCCTGTTGATCGGTGAGCCGCCAGTGGGTTCGCCATTGATCGCGGTCACCGATACGAACGACGTGATCGTGCGCACGGCGCAGGTGCGGCTGAAAGTCGACACGCGCGTCACGACGCCGCTGGCGAGTGTCCACGTCCCCTTACTGGCCGAACTCGGGTCGGCGTCGGCGCGGATCACGGATATCGACTGCCGCCCCAACAGCAATGCTGCGGTGTCGCTTGGCGTCGTGACGTCACCAGCAATGGTGGCGATCGGAACGGTTCCCGATAGTGATTTCAAAGACATGAAGCGTCCGCTCGATCCAGCGCCGGCGCGGGTGGTGAAACTTCCGCTCGTCAGCATCGATGCCGATGCCGAACTGACTCTGTCCGATCTCAACGAAAAGCAGGTGGCCTTCTCGCGCGCCGAGATCGACGGCGGGCAGGTGAAAACGGTGTCGAGCACGGGACTCGCCGCGGGCGCCGCGAAATCGCTGTCGGACCGGATGCATCTTCAGGTTAATGTCGTGGGGCTGGTTTTGAACCTGAACGCGCTGACGACGATGGTCGGTCAGACGGTAGCGCTGGCTGCGCCGGTGCTCGATGCCGTGCTCGCGGATCTCACCGGCCTGCTCGGAGTCCAGATTGGCCAGGCCGATACGCGGATCAATGCGCTGCGCTGCGGCAGGGCACGGCTCGTCTGATCGCTTCATAACGGCGCCGGCGCGGATAGGCTTCGCGGCCAAACTGCCGCGGCGAACCCCATAAGAAGCTGGAAGGGTTCGAGAGACGGGAGGCGAGAATGGCGGTAGCGCAGGAGCCGCAGCGTGTATCGGCGGCAGAGTTCATCCGCGGTTTCGCAAATTGGCGAATGCAATCGGCGCGCAAGCCGGTGGTCGTCACGCATCACGGCAAGGATGCGCATGTGCTGATCTCGCTCGACGATTATCGGCGCCTCGACGGTGATGCGGCGAGCGAGATCGCCGCGGCGTCCGACGTGCGGCAGGCTTCGCTCGCCGGGCTTGTGGACTCTTTTCGCGATGGTGTGATCCTGATCGATCGGCAGCGCCGCATCGTCGCGCTTAATCCTGCAGCGTCGGATATGCTGGAGATCCCCGCGGCCCACCTGATCGGCGAGGAGGTGACGACTGCGTTGCCGGGTTTCGAGGACAGCCTGATCTCGCATCACCTTGTTCGCTTACTCGATTGTCGCGAGCGATTTTCGGGCGACATCCCCGGCATCTTTAGGCCGCGACAATGGCTGCATGTCGATCTGGTTCCGCTGCCCGTGGGCGGCGCCATTGTGATACGCGATGTCAGCGAAGCGATGGAGGGGCTCGCTGCGGGCGACAAGCGTCAGGCGATGCTTGATGCGATCGAGATCGATGGCAGCATCGGTCACGCCCGCATTTCGGTCCGCGAAACGATCGAGGCGGCGAACGCGATGCTGACCGGCCTGCTCGGAGTGGATGCGGCGGCAGTCCGCCGCGTCCGCTTTTCAGCGCTATTGGCGGTCGGGGAGCGCGCGCGATTTGTCGAGGCGCTCGAAGCGGTCTTTCGTTCGGGTCATCCCGTTCGTGTCGCGTCGCAAATGGTCACGCGCGACGGATCGGTGGTCGACGTGACGCTTTCGATCGTTGAGATTCGTGGCCCTTACGCCAGCGACGGCGCCGTTGTGCTCGTCACGCGGCGCGCGGAGTAGGGGCAGTCCTTCGCACCTGATCGCCGTGCTGTTAGGGGGAAGGTCCAGCGTCAGGCGCGGGACGACGCTTCCGCCTTTGCCACCCCCATCCATTCCTAATCTCGCGGTCTCTGCACGTGCTGGACAAGCCGGGGTGTTAGGCGCAATCATTGGGTGAGGAAGGTTGCAAGCAACAACTTTCCGTTTACGTAAAGGTGAGCGCCCAATATAAGGGCGCCATTGCCCAATGGGAGATTCGTGATGGACATGGAATTCAGCCCCGAAGATCTGGCCTTCCAGCAGGAAGTTCGCCAGTTCATCGCCGAAAATTATCCGGCCGAACTGCGCGACAAGCAGGATGAAGGCGAAGAAATGTCCAAGGAGGATTTCCTCGCCTGGCACAAGGTCCTGTACAAAAAGGGCTGGATCGCACCCGCATGGCCGGTCGAATATGGCGGCACCGGCTGGACGCCGACGCAGCGTTTCATCTGGTCCGAAGAGACTGCGCGCGCCGATTGCATCCGCCTGATGCCTTTCGGCCTCGCGATGGTCGGCCCCGTGATCTACACCTTCGGCACGCCCGAACAGAAAGCCCATTTCTTGCCGCGCATCCTGTCGGGTGAGGATTGGTGGTGTCAGGGTTATTCGGAACCGGGCTCGGGCTCCGACCTTGCTTCACTTCGCACGACCGCTGTCGCCGACGGCGATGATTATATCGTCAACGGACAGAAGACGTGGACGACGCTGGCGCAGCATGCCGACTGGGGCTTCTTCCTCGTCCGCACCGACAAGGAAGCCAAGCAGCAGGAAGGCATCAGCTTCCTTCTCATCGACATGAAATCGCCGGGCATCACCGTGCGCCCGATCATCACGCTGGGCGGCGAGCATGAAGTCAATGAAGTGTGGCTGGAGGACGTCCGTGTGCCGCAGTCGCAGCGTGTTTACGAAGAGAATAAGGGTTGGACCTGCGCCAAGTTCCTGCTCGCGCACGAACGCACCGGCATCGCGGGTGTCGCCGCGTCGAAGCGCGGGATCGAGAAGGTGAAGGCGATCGCGCGCACCGAACTCGACGGCGACAAGCCTTTGCTGGCCAACGCCTTCTTCAAGCGCAAAGTCGCCGAGCTGGAAGTCGATCTGGCAGCGCTCGAATTCACTGAATTGCGCAGCCTGGCGGGGCCCAATGCGGGCCGCGGTCCGGGGCCGGAGTCGAGCCTGCTCAAGATCAAGGGTTCGGAGATCCAGCAGCGGCTGACCGAACTGACGCTCGAGGCCGTCGGTCATTATGGCGCGCCCTATTTCCGCGGCTTCGGCGAGGGCGACAACGAGCATCCGATCGGGCCGGACTATGCGCATCGGGCGGCGCCGACCTATTTCAATATGCGCAAGACGACGATCTATGGCGGGTCGAACGAAATTCAGCGCAACATCATCGCCAAGATGGTGCTCGGCCTCTGAAAAATGACGTCATTCCGGCGAAGGCCGGAATCTCAACGCTTCGAGCTTGAGACCCCGGCCTTCGCCGGGGTGACGGTGAAATTAGGGAATAGAAGAATGGATTTCACCTACACCGAAACGCAGGATATGATCCGCGACACGCTCGCCCGTTTCCTCGGCGACACCTATGATTTCGAGACGCGCCAGAAGTTCATCAATTCGGACAGCGGCCGCGACCCAGCGATATGGGCGGCGCTCGCTCAGGAACTGGGCATGCTTGGTGCGCCGTTCGCCGAAGAGCATGGCGGGCTTGGCGGCGGCGCGCTGGAAAATGCGATCGTGATGGAGGAGCTGGGCAAGGTCATCGGGATCGAGCCCTATCTCCCGACCGTCGTCATCGCCGGCGGCGCGCTGAAAGCCGTGGGCGGCGCGCAGGCCGACGCGATGATCCCCGAGATCATCGCGGGCAATGCGATCATCGCCTTCGCCTATGCCGAGCCGCAGGGCCGCTACGACCTAGCCAACTTGCGCACGACGGCGAAGAAGGACGGTGCGGGTTATGTGCTGAACGGCCACAAGGGCGTCGTATACGCCGCGCCGTGGGCGACGCACCTGCTCGTCACCGCGCGCACCGGCGGCAACCCGCGCGACAAGGATGGCGTGTCTTTGTTCCTGATCGATGCCAATCTTCCCGGTATCGTCCGCCGCGACTATCCGACGGTCGACGGCAGCCGCGCGTCGGAAGTCTATTTCGAAAATGTCGCGATCCCGGGCGATGCGCTGCTCGGCGGCGAAGGCACCGGTCTGCCGCTGATCGAGCAGATCGTCGACGAAGCGACCGTTGCGGTGTGTGCCGAGGCGACCGGCGTGATGCAGAAACTGCACGAAGGCACGCTGGAATATACCCAGCAGCGCAAGCAGTTCGGCGTGCCGATCGCGAAGTTCCAGGTGCTCCAGCACCGCATGGTCGACATGTTCATGGAGGTCGAACAGGCGCGGTCGATGACGATCATGGGCACGCTGAAGCTGGGCCTGCCCGCGAACGAGCGCATGGCGGCGGTTTCGGCCGCCAAGGCGAAGGTCGCGCGCGGTGCCAATTTCGTCGGCCAGAATGCCATCCAGACGCACGGCGGCATTGGCATCACGCAGGAACTGGCGATCGGCCACTATTTCAAGCGCGGGACGATGATCGAGGGGCAGTTCGGCAGCCACGATTATCATATGGACCGCTATGAGCGGATCATGCTGGGCGACTGATAATCGAAAGCCGTCGGCGGAGCCTCAATAGGCGACGTCGACGGCGATCCGGAGCGTGCGCGGGCGAAGCGGGGTCATGAAACCTTCGTTGCCCTCGACAAACGGCGTGCCGAGCGAAAAGCGGTTGCCGCGCGAATCGAACAAATTGGTCAGCGTCAGCGACAGGCCGCGGCGCGCGTTGCCGACGCGCATTGCGACCCCCGTGTCGACATAGTCGCCCTGGCTTTCGCCGAGCACCGGTCCGATGCCGAGCCGCGACGGACCTATGTAATTCGCCCATCCGTTGACGCGGAAATCCTCGTCGCCGACCATGGTCGCATAGTTGACCGATCCGCGCACCGCATGGCTCGCGACATTGGGAATGCGGCCGAGGCGCGCCGGGGCGGCGTCGAAAACCGGCAAAATCTGCGGCGAGAGATCGTCGACGCGGCTGTGGTTATAGACTGCGCCGAGCTCGAAGGTCAGCGCGGCGGTCGGCCGCATCGCGACCGCGCCCGACAGGCTTGTGATGCGGCCGTCGCCGATATTGGCGGTGGTCGGAAACCCCGTGCTGTCGATAAAGTCGGCCTGGATATTGCGCCAGCGGCTGTGTGAGATCGAAATGCTGGCGTCGAACAGGCTTTGCCCCTTGTCGCCGAAGCGCATGCCTGCTTCCCAGGTACGGACCTGATCGTTGAGGAAGCGGCGGACGAAATTGCCGTCGACGGCGAGGCCGCCGGGCCGGAAGCCCTCTTGGTAGCGCGCGTAGAGCCGGACATTGTGCAGCGGCGTCGCAAGCAGCGAGAAGGAGGGTAGCAGGTCGGTCTCGTTGCGCGACGCGGTCGTCGCGCGGTTCGCCTGTGCCAAAGCAAAGGACACGCCCTCGGCCTCGCCGCCGAGCTTGGCGTGCGACAGGCGAACGCCGCCCGATGCGATCAGGTCGGGCATTACCTCGATTGTCGCTTCGGCATAGCCGGTGAATTCGGTGATCTTGTTGGTCACCCCCGGAAGCATCGCACGGAGCAGGCCATAGGCATAGTCGCGGTTCTGCCGTGCGCGATTGTCGATAAAGCTGGCGCCGACGACCCAGCCCAGCCCGTCGCTGTACGGGCGCGACAGACGGTTTTCGCTGACGAACATCCGCGTCGCGTTGCGCTGGTCGAGCACGCGCGGGACGTTGTTCAGCGGAATGACCTGGATCGGTGCGAACAGACGAGCGACATCGACCGTCGCCACCGAAGGTGGCGTGAGCACGCCTCCGTTGGAACTATCGGTTAGTTGCCGCGCCTCGGGCAGGCTGGCGTCGAAGCGTTCGAACAGGCGGTGGTCGATATAGGCGTTCGACGACTGGAAATGCAGGTCGTCCCAATCCTTCATCACGACGATCGTGCCCATGCCGTAGCGCGCCGTCGCATTCTGCTCGACCATTGAGGCGCGGGTGAGGGGCGGCCCGTCCTTATCGGCATATTGCGCGTCGTCGGACGTGATCGCTTGATAGACGCCACCGAGGTCGATCGTCCAATCGTCGCCGGCCTCGAAGCGAAAGGTGCCGCGCCCGCCACGCACATGGACGCGGTTGACGTCGTTCTGGCCGCGCAGCGGATTGTCGATATAGCCGCCGTCGGTGAGCATATAGCCGACGAGACGCAGGGCATGGCCGTCGTCGCTGACTGGAATATTGGCAATCGCCGCAATATCGCCGCCGGGGTCTCCGTGCTGGGTGACCGATACGCCGGCGATCGCTTGCACCGTCATCTCGCGCGGATCGGGTGCCTTTGGCACGACGCGGATGATGCCGCCGAGCGATCCGGCGCCATAGAGCGTGCCCTGCGGTCCTTCGAGGATTTCGACATTGTCGATGTCGTAGAGGCGGAGATCGGGATCGGGGGCGTTATAGCTGAGGCGGATGTCGCCAAGATACTGGCCGACGGTCGACTGGGTTGGGCCGGTAAAGCTGGAATCGGCGATGCCCCGAATGAACAGCTTGTTACGCCCCGAACCCAAATGGGTCGAGGAGACGGTCGCGGTGCGCGACAGGATCGAATCCATTCCGCGTTCGCCGCCAAACGCCAAATCGCCGCCATCCAATTGGGTGACGACGCCGGCGAAGTGGGTAAGGGGCAGATCGGTTTTTGTGGCGGTGACGATAATTTCGTCGTGCGCCGCCGCGACCGTGTTTTGCGAAGGTTCGCGCGCGCGCGGTTGCGGAACCTGCCGCGGCGTCGGCGCGGCACGCGCGACGCGGGACGGTTGGGCCAGGCGGCGTTCGATCCGCCAGCTCGTCGCGCTGACCCGCACGGCGCGCGCATCGGATCCGTCGAGCAGGCGCTGGATCGCCTTTTCGACGCTCATTCGTCCGCGCACCGGTTTGACGCGCGCCTGCCAGAGTTTCGCATCGGCGACGCTGATGCTGACGCCGGCCTGCCGGCTGATCACCGGAAGGACGGTGGACAGACTTCCCTTGGGTACGTCGAACGCGCGTTCCTCCGCCGCCTGAACCTGCGCGGGCAGGCACAGCGCTATCGCTGTTGCGGCAAGGGAAAGGCGCGGGTTCATGTTCAGCGGGTCAATATCCAGCCATCACCCTGGCGCCGGGCCGTGGTTCCCGACAGGGCCGCAAGATCGGCGATGGTCCGGTTTCGGTTCTTGTCGATGATGAGCGCGCCGCGGAACGACAGGTCGCTTGCTTCGGGCGCGATGCTGACCTGCATCCCTGCAGTGCGCTTCAAATCCTCGGCGACGACCGCGAGCGGGGTGCCGTTATAGACGAGCAGGCCGCTGCGCCAGCCGCCGATGCTTGCGACATCGACGTCCTGAACGACCGGGGGCTGGCGGTCGCCGTCGCGCACCTCAATGCCCTTGCCAGCAACGAGGCGTACCTTGTCGCGGTCGGGGTTGTAGAGGACGATGCCTTCGGACACCGCGACCGACGTCTGCCGGTCGCGGCGCACGACGTTGAACGCGGTGCCTAGGTCAACGATTTTCGCATCGCCGGTTTCGACCACGAACGGATCCTTGTCGCGGTGCACGACATGGAACATCGCTTCGCCCGATTCCAGACGGGCAAAACGGGGGCGTTCCTTGTCGATCTCGATCACCGAGGCACCGTTGATCTCGATCTTCGATCCGTCGGCGAGCGCGATGGTGCGATGTTCGCCAGCCACCGTCTCGATCCGGCCATCATTGCCGAACAGGCCGAGGCTCGACAGGCTGATCGCGCCGACGAGCGCGGCGGCGACCGCGCCGCCGAACCACGTACGCCGCGACGGACGGCGCGGTGCGTCGGGCACGATCACGACGGACGGCTTCGGCGCGGCGGGTAGGGCATCGAGGTCGTGGTCGAGGCTGGCCACGGCATCGTAGATCGCATTATGTTCCGGATTCTCGGCGAGCCAGTCGGCAAAGCCGCTCCAGTCATCGAACGCGGGGTCGCGCTGGCGGATCAGCCAGTCGATCGCGCGTGCTTCTGCGTTCGCCGCGTCAGCTTGCATCGAACTGCCTCCGTATGGTGGCGAGCGCAGCATAGACCTTGCGCAGATCGGCTTCGACGGTGCTCAGGCTTACCCCCATTTCACTGGCGATATCGCGTTGATGGATGCCGTCGACGCGGAACCGACGAAAAATGCGCGCCGGTCGCTCGCCGGTCGCGGTGATCGCGGTTTCGACGAGCGCGAGTTGTTCGCGAGAGATCAGCGAGGTCTCGGTCGACGGGCTTTCCGTGGCCGATGCTTCGCCCCACGCCTTGTCGCGCAGATCGCTCTGACGCGCCGAGCGATAACGGTCGAGCATCAGATTGTTCGCGGCGCGCATGATATAGGGGAGGGGGTCGGCGACGGGCCCCGTGCGTCGATCTGTCAGGCGCATCCACAGGTCCTGGAACAGGTCCTCGGCGCCGTCGCCCGCGCCGCGCACTTCCAGAAAGCGCACGATACGATCCCGGTTGGCGAGCAATACGCCTTCGATGCCCTGGGCGGCGTCGGTTCGGTCGCGCGACTCTGTCATGGATTGTTTGCTTTGGAACGCCATCTTCTGTCGGTGAGCGCCACCCCGATGTGCGCCATACGTCCCCCTGATGACGCCGTCATATAGCGCCCATGGTCCGCCGCGCAACTGCGGCGCTTTGAAAGAGATGGCGGACTGTGCAAGCATCTGTTTTGTCGTTTCATTTCTGCCAAGGCAAGGGGGAAGCGTGGGTAGGGGTTACGCTTCCCCCTTGCGGGCGGGGCCGGCCGGGGGGCTAGAGGCCGACCCGCAGACTCGCACGGAACGCCCAGCCGACATGGCTTTGCTGTTCTTCGGCGGACACTTCGCCAGCGACCTGGAAGGCCGAATTGCCGGCGATGCCACGGAAGCGGCCGACCCAGCCGCTCGTGCGATCATCAGGAGTAAGGGTGAACGGCTTGCCGTCCTTGAACGATGCCGTCGTCGCGCCCAGCGTGCCGCTGACGATCTGGCGGCGGCCGCCTTCGAGCTCGAAGCGCGTCCAGCCGTCATATTCGTCGGCTCCGCCGAAATCGAGACCCACGGCGACGGTGCCCGAAACGGCGAGCTCGTCGCTGTCACGGCTCAGTACAGTGAGATCGAGGGCGTCGCCGCCGCCGGTTTCCTGATAACCGTCTTCCTTCAGCTTGAAGTAATCGACCGCAACCATCGGGCGGAAGCTGAGCCCGCCGACGCGCGTGTCATAGGCGACCGAGCCCGAGGCCGACCACAGCGTGCCGTCCCATTTGCCCTTCATCGTCTTTTCGATGTCGTCGGCGCCGGCTTCGGCGCGGAAGATGCGGGTACCCTTCAGGCTGATCGGGGCGCCCGACACGCGGGCGTTCGCCATAAAGCCGTCGGAGCGGAGGCGCCAGTGCAGCGCGCCTTCGAACTGGCTGGTGCTGACTTCATTGGCGTTGCTGCCATTGCCGTCCTTGCCGCTGAGATAGGCGATCGAACCACCGAAGTTGCCGAGGTTGGTCTTGATTTCAGCACCGCCCGAAATGCCCCAGCCGCTGACGTCATAGCTCGCGGTGTCGCCGACGCTCTTCGACGTGCCCCAGACCGCCTGGTTGACCCAATAGCCCCATTTGCCCTCGTCCTGGAACGGCGCGTTGGGATCCTGGAGGTAGCGCGACAGTGCGCGCGAGCCCGAGGTGACGGTTTCGAAGACGCCGCCTTCATGCTCCGGGAGCATCTGGCCGAGCTGGCCCCGGAACTGGTCGCCGTCGGTGATGCCGAGGAAGACGTCCTCGATCTTCTGGTCGGCGATCACCGCGTCGAGCACTGCGTCGAACGCGCCCGCTTCCGAGCGGTTCAGCCCGAGTTCGGTCGTCGATTTGCGCGACACGTCGACGATCAACTGCGTGGCGTTCGAGGTCAGCGTGCCCTTGTAGAGGAAGGGCAGCAGCGTCTGCGATGCGGTCAAATTGCTCGCGCCGGTCAGCGTGCCCGCGGTCAGCACGATATGCTTGCCCTCGGCCTTTTCGATGCTCGACAGCTTGAGCGCGAGTTTCGATTCAGCGCCGAAGCTGGCGTTGCCGCTGACCTGAAGGTTCGTTCCCGTGGTGCCGGTATCGAGCATCACGCCAAGCGTGCCCTTGTCGGTGACCGCGAGCGACGAAATCGTCGCTGCGCCGCCGACGTCGAAGGTGCCGCCGGCAACCGACACCGCGAGGCCCTGCGAATTGGCGAGCGTGCCGGAGAAGATCGACGTGCCGCCGATGGACAGCGTATCGGCGCCGCCGCCGAAGTCCGCCAAGCCGGTGAATTTCGAGGTGCCGGCGAGCGTCATCGTGTCGCTGCCGGTGCCAAAGCGGGCATTGCCGGCGTAAGTCGCGTCACCCGACAGCGCGAGCTTGTTGTTGCCGGCGCCAAAGAAGCTGTTGCCCTTCACCGAACCGTCGGCGATGTCGAACACATCGTTGCCGCCGCCAAAGCGGACGTCGCCGACGATGCTGGGGGCGGTCACGCCCGACGCGACCGCGGTCTGCTTGACTGTCGCGCCAGTGTTGTTCGCCGACAGGTCGATCGCGATGTTACGATCGGAGGTGGCGAGCGCGCCGGTGGCACTGATTGCGCCGCTGTTTTCGACCGTCGTAACAGTACCCGACAGGTCGACGATGGCGCGCGCGGTACCGTTGTCGCCGCCAGTCTTTGCGTTGATAGACCCACTGTTGCGGATCAGTGGGACGTTGCCGCCTGCTTCGATCAACACCGCCGTCGCGACGGCGTTTGCGGCTTTGCCGCCGGTGGTTGCGTCGATCTTGCCCGCATTGCGAATCTCGGGGGTCGTGGCGCCGCTGCCGATGCGGATGGCCGTCGCCGCGGTATCCAGCGACAGGGCCGTTACGCTGCCGGTCGCGCCGATACCGATGCCGCCCGCGATGCTGACTGCGCCTCCAAGGCCGCCGACCTGTATGCCATTGCCATCCTTGCCAGCGTAAAGGCCGTTGCCGAGCACGGCGCCGTCAATGATGAAGCCGAGGCCGGTACCGGTTCCGGGTACCGCGCCGATCGTAACGGCACGATCCGCCGAGCCGATCTTGATTGCGGCGGCCGAACCAAAGGAGCGTACGACGGCGTTGCCTTCCTTGTCGTCGTCGATGCCGTCCTTGTCCTCGTCCTTGTCGGTCGCGTTCGCATCCTTCGGCGCCACCGCAAGGATGATGCCGCCGGTGACGTTGCCTTCGACCGACAGGGCGCTGCCGCCGATCAACAGATCGTCGGCGTCGAGTTTCGACGGGTCGGCGGGGGCGGTGGTGAAGCGGTAGCCCGTTGCCGTGAGGTTGCCCTGGACAACCAGCGCGCCCGTGACGTTGCCCGTGAGCCGCGCGCCGATCGCATCGACACCCTGCGCACTGATCGTCCCAGCGAGGCGAACGTTGCCGGTGACATCCTGCAAGCCGACGCCAAGCGCGCGGTCGCCGACAACGGTAATGGTGCCGTCATTGGTGAAATTGCCGGTCAGCGGGCCGCCGAGGCGAATGCCCGCGCTATTATTGCCCTCGATCGCGATCGCGCCCGAGTTGACGATGTTGCCGGCAAAGGCGCCAGCGGTGGCGATGCCGACGCGGTTGCTGCCGATCGCGAAGGCGCCGTCGATGTCGCCGTCGTTGTCGATATCGGTCGGCGCATAGGTTTCGCCAATGGTGATCTTGCCCGTGGCGCTGTTGGTAATGCCGCCCGTCGTCCCGGCGTTCGCAAGAATGCCCGTGGCGCCGTCGATGTTGCTGAACTCGATCGTGCCCTCGTTGACGACCTTGTTGTTGCTGTCGATGGTGACCGCGGGGCCAGTGACGGTCGGCTTGATCGAGCCGGCTGCAACGATCTTGATATCGTCGGCAGCGCCCGATTTGATTGTCGAGGTCCGCACCGGCGCCGTGGTAGCGGTGCTGATCGTCGTCTCGGCGAAAGCGGGGGTCGAAAGAAGGGTGGCCAGGCAGGTGGAGGCCAGCAAGGTCTTGCGCATCGGGTTCCTCTTGTGATCGGGGCCGGGATGTCATCCCGGCGATAATCACAAGACGGAGCAGCGCGTGCGCAGCCTTGGAAAAAAATTCGCCCTAATCGCGCGAGGCAGGCTCGATCAGCGTCAAGCCGAGGGTTGAGGCGTTTTGCACCGCTTCTTCGCGACTATTCGCGCGCAGTTTACGCATGACATTCTTGAGGTGCCATTTGACCGTTTCGGGCGCGAGCTGGAGTGTCCGGGCGATTTCCTTGTTCGACTCCCCGGCGTTGAGCGCGCTCAATATCTCGATCTCGCGTTCGGTGAGGAAGGAAAAGGCCTCGCCCGGCGCGGCGGAGGTGCTTCCCTCGAGCGCCGGATTGCGCCGCGAAGGTTCGGCAAGTTTGAGCAGCGCGAGGAAGGAGCCCGACGAATAGGCCTCGCTGCAGAAATTCTGGACGGCGCGTACGCCTGTGACGTCGAGTATGTCGACGATCGTCCGGTGGAAGCCGACGCTGGCAGCGTGATTGAGAAAACGCACAGTCTCGAGTTCGACCATCTTGTCACAGCGCCCGCTCAGCTGCGGAAGGATGTTGAGCAGCGTCGCGGTCGCTCGAAGCTCAGCATCATCGGCGTTTGACGCGAGGCGCAGAAGCCGCTCCGCCACCGTCGTGAGCCGTGGGCGGTCGCCATTGGCGATCGCTTCATAGGACCGCATTTCGCAGAGCAGGGCAAAAGCGCGTCCCCGCGCCGATAGCGGGTCGAGCACGGCGGCGTCCTCATCGGCGATCGCCAACACGGCCTCAACATCGATCGTCGGCGGCAATCGGAGCCGCGCCCGTTCGACAACGCACATCGCCTTCAACGGCACCCAGTTGCGTTCAAAGGCGATCAGTTCGGCGCGGTCGATCAGGGTTGCTGCGTCATCCACCTTTGCCATCGCCGCCGCGGCACGAATGCAGATCTGAAAAGCCTCGATGAGCGCGTCCTGAAAAGAGCTTGGTTCGAGCCACGCCAGGGCGCCGGCGGCTAGATTTGCGGCTTCATTCAGGTCGTCGCGTTCGTAATGGCTGCGCGCCAATGCGGCGTCGATCAAAGCACCTGCCAAACCAGGCTGCCTTGGAATCCGATGGCCGTCACGCAGCACCCGTTCGGCTTCCGCCAACTGTCCCTGTGCGCGGGCGGCGCCCGCTCTGGCGCGGGTCGCGAGCGCGTTTGGCAAATCCGTTGCGGTCGCGGCGGCGCAAAGCCGGAGCGGCCTGACGACATCGTGCACCAAGCCGAAAAGGCCGCGGCTTTGCGCCCCATAGGCAAGAAAGGCGCGGATCATGTCGACGGCGAAGCTCGACAGTCGCTCGGGTGCCGCCAGAAACTGGTCTCCCTCTTCGACCACAGTCTCGGGCACGTCGCGGACAAGGGCGGCGTGAAGCGCGCCAATCACTTGCGCTTCGTCTGCTTCGCCCGCGGCCCGGAGTGCGGCAATGGCTGCTTCTGCACCAGGCTCCGCAGTCAGCACCGCTACCCAGGCGCGGGCGCGGAGGAGGGCGGCGTTTTCCGAAATCAGCTCGCGAGGAAGCGCATCGAGCCAGGCGGCAGGTTGTTCAACGTCGCCGCGAGCGAGCGCCGGCAGCGCTGCGTCAGCAATCAGCCGTGCCGCATCGTCATCGGCGTCAGCGGACAGGAACTGGTCGATCGCCAGTGCGATGAGCCCTCGCGTTTCATAATAGCGGCCCGCGACGCGATGAAGTTCTACTGCGCGCTCGGGCTCATGCTGGTCGAGAAATTGCCGGAAGGCCGCCCTAGCGGCGGGGTGAACATGGTACCAGCCATTGCCGTCGTCGGATCGCTCGACGAACATTCCTCGCGCATGAAGCTTTTCGAGGATCAACATGCCCCGGTCTCCCTCGCCCAGCAACCGAACCAGGGCATCGTTCAGCTGCGGAGCGACGCTAGCGCGCCCGAGAAATCGACATATTCCGTCGTGCTGCTTTCCCCATAGCGGTGACAGATAAGAGTCGATTTGAGTCGTGAGCGCGCTCCAGTCGTCCTTTTCGAGCCGATCCAGTTTCTGCACGGCCATTCGGAGGCCGATGGGCCAGCCTAGCAGTAACGCATTGAGCTTTTCGCAGCCGCGGGCATCGAGTCCCGAACCCGCCGTGCGCAAAAAGGCACATATTTCTTCGCTCGTCAGGCCGATCTCGGCTCGGCCGAGCCGCAACAGCATGCCGCGGCCTTCGGTCTCGTCGGCCCGGATCGTCGAAGCATCGCGCCCGACGAGGACAAGGCGCAACTGTGGGGGGGGATGGCGCAACAGGCGGTCGAGAACTTCGACCAGCCGCGGTTCGGCGACGCGGTCGATATTGTCGAGCACAAGAAGCACCGGCTGGTCGCAGGCCTCGATCCGTTCGGCCAGCGCACTAGCAAGGATAGCCGCGGAGGCGGGGGCGTCACATAACGCGCTGACGCTATCCTCGGCGGGGGCGCCTCGCGCGAGGCGCACCGCTTCGAACAAGTGCCCGATCGCCGCAGGGACGTTATCGTCAGGATCGAAGGACACCCAGCCGGCGTACCAGCCGATCGAACGGGCCTTTGCAAAGAGCGTCGCGGCAAAGGCCGTCTTGCCATAGCCGGCGGGCGCCCGAACGAAGCAGATTTCATGTTGCGCAATCGCATCGAGCCAAGCCTGCCACCGCTCGATGCCGACGAGATCGTTGGGGAAGCGGGGCGGGGCGAACTTGCCGCGCGTGGCTGGCCGCGGTTCGACCGCGCGTTGCAGTGCTTTTGTGTCGGTCCTCGATCCCGGCTGGATGGTCATATCTTCGCCCTCCATCTGCCTGCCATGGCTATAGCCATGCGGGGGCGACTGCAAGCGTCCCCCCCATCGCTCCCCCCGCCGCCCGGTCTGTCATTGCGAGGGTGCGCGCCATAGCCTCCCATGTGTCGAAGGGCCCACACAGAATGGGTCCGAACCGTGGGAGAAAAGGCGTGACGAAGAAGGCTATCCTGGCAAGCTGCTTGTCCACCACCATGTTGTTCGGCTGGCACGCCGCCGCGCAGGCGCAGGAGGCGGACTCCACTGCCCCCGTGGCCGCCGAAGAGAGCGGCGGTATCGCGGAAATCGTCGTCACCGCGCAAAAGCGCGAACAGCGGCTGCAGGACGTGCCGGCGGCGGTCTCCGCCATCGGCGGCGATGCGCTCCAGGCCCGCGGGATCAACGAAACCTCCGACCTGATGGGCGCGGTGCCGAGCCTCCAGATCTCGACCCCCTATGGCAAGACGCAGCCGAACTTCTCGCTGCGCGGGATTTCGGTCGCGAACGAGTTTTCGGCCTCCACCGCGTCGCCGGTCGGCGTCTACGTCGACGAAGTCTATCAGAGCTTCCGCGCGAGCCATGGCGGGCAGCTTTACGATATCGACCGCGTCGAGGTGCTGCGCGGACCGCAGGGCACGCTCTATGGCCGCAACACGACGGGCGGCGCGATCAGTTTCTTCACCCGCAAGCCGGGACTGGGGGCTGACGAAGGTTATTTTACCATCGGTTACGCCAATTACGACACGAAGACGGTAGAGGGTGGTTTCGATAAGACGCTGATCCCGGACGTCCTCGGCATTCGGGTCGCCGGGACGGTCGCGAAGGGTGACGGCTGGCAGTATAATCCGGCGCAGGGCCGCGACGCCGCCACGACCGACTCGATGGCCGGCCGCATTTCGCTGCGCTGGAAGCCATCTGACACGCTCGACATCAACCTGAAGGTCTATGCGGCGAAGGACGATCCGTGGACGGCCAATGCCTATTCGATCGGCCAGTTCGCGAACGGTGAGGATATCGTCGGCTATTCGCGCTTCAATCCCGCACAGAATGGTGGTCGCGCGCTCCGCAAGAACGAAGTGTCCGCCGATCAGGGCGGCAAGTCGCTCTCCTCTTCAAAGGGTGTCGCACTCAACATCGCTTTGGAATTGAACGACTATTTTACGCTGACGTCGATCACTGGCTATGATACGGGCAAGTACAGCATCTCGCCGAACGATTGTGACGGCTCGCCGCTCAATGTCTGCTCGATCCGGTTCAACAGCCGCAGCAAGAATTTCAACCAGGATCTGCGGCTGAACTATTCGGACGACAGCATCGATTTCGTCGGCGGCCTCTATTATGGCAAGGACACCATCAAGACGCGCAACGAACCCGATTTCTTCGGCGAATTGCGGCCACTGCTGCTGGGGCTGGGCGTTCCCGGCGGTTACAATAATGCCCCGATCGGGACTCCCGATTCCATCCGCGTGCTGCCGGCCTTCGCGCTCGATCCAACCCTGACGCCCGGCTCGGCGGGCTTCTGCGACCCCGTCGTCGTCAACCCGAACGGCTTTTTCGATGCGCGGACGCTCGTCGCGTATCAGACCGATGCCGCGATCAACAACAGGGGGAATTTCCCGGCAGGCGGCGCCTATTATCAGGGATGCCTCGCCGCCGGCGCAGGCCCCTTCGGACCGATCATGGGCGAGCAAAGGTTCGACATCCAGCGCCCGTCAAAGGCGATCTATGGCGACCTCACATGGAAGGCCACCGACAAGCTGACTTTGGCCGTCGGCCTTCGCTACACGATGGACAAGGTGAAGTTCCGCAATGGCAGTACGATCATCACCGCTCTCGACGGCGTGACGCCGGTCGTCAACCTGATCCCCTACGCCTTCCCCTATAATCCCAACTTGCCGAAGATGAACCTGCAGGAAAAGGCGAACCGCCTGACCGGCCGGGCCAATGTCAGCTATCAGTTCACCGACGATATCATGGGCTATCTGCAATATAGCCGCGGCTATCGCAGCGGCAGCTATAACGGCCTCGCTTATCAGGGCACGAACCAGGTCTATTATATCAAACCTGAAAAGGTGAACGCCTATGAAGGCGGCCTGAAGACCCAGTTCCTCGACCGCCGCGTCCAGCTCAATCTCGCGGGCTTCTATTATGACTATTCGAACCAGCAGACGACGCAGGTCGTCGGCGCGACAACCTTCACGCGCAGCGCCAACGGCCGCGTGTGGGGCGGGGAGGCCGAACTGACCGTCGCGCCGGTCGACGGGCTGCAGCTCAACGCGGCCTTCGGCTATCTCAACAGCAAGTATAAGGGCAATGTCGTTGACCCGAACGACCCCGCAACCCAGTTCACGCGTAATGTGAACGGCAATCCGTTCCCCAATGCGCCTAAGGTCACGTTCAACGCCGGGTTCGACTGGGATATCTTCGAGAAGGGCGAGAGCAAGCTGACGCTGCGCGGCGACGCCAGCTATATGGGCAAATATTATTTCGACGCCTTCGGTGACTACGGGCTCGACCCCTGCGACAAGCCCGGCGCGCCCGGCGCGGTTCGCCCCGCGGGCGTCGCCTTTACCTGCGGCAATCCGGGATATTGGCTGCTCAACAGCCGCCTGACCTATCAGGCGAATGACAATCTGTCGGTCAGCGCGTGGGTCAAGAATCTGACCAACAAATATTATTATACCTACGGCCTCAACATCGATGTCTTCGGGCTCGATTATCTGAACCGCGGGACACCACGCACCTACGGCGTCGAAGCGACCTTCAAATTCTGATCGCTCGCGCCACGGGGACCGGCGGGCGCCCCCTCCCTCGGCCCGCCGTCCCCGATTGTTTGACCTTTGTTTGAGGAGCATGTCATGACGCGTTTTACCGGCAAGAGCGTGCTGATCACCGGCGCCGCGCGCGGGATCGGGCTCGCCGCCGCGCAGGAGTTCGCGCGCGAGGGCGCGTCGGTGACGATCACCGATATCGACGGCGAGGAGGCCGAAGCCGCCGCTGCCGCGATCCGCGGGGAGGGGCACAAGGCCGAAGCGCGCCGGCAGGATGTCGCCGACGAAGCCGGGTGGACGGCGCTGATCGCCGATATCGTGGCGCGTGAGGGCAAACTCGACATCCTCGTTAACAACGCCGGCATGGGCTTCCTGAAATCGGTGGTCGATACGGATCTCGCCGAATGGCAGAGGCTGATGGCGGTCAATCTGGAGAGTGTCTTCCTCGGCGTTCGCGCCGGCATCGAGGCGATGAAGGAAAAGGGCGGGACAATCGTCAACGTCGCCTCGATCGCCGCGAACGTAGCCGAGCCGCTCTTCCCCGCGTACAACGCCAGCAAGGCCGGGGTCGCGATGCTGACCAAGGCGGTCGCGGTCGATTGCGCGCGCAAGGGCTGGCCGGTGCGGATCAACTCGCTGCATCCCGGATATTGCGAGACCAAGCTGGTCGCCGATGCGGTCGGCAGCCTGGGAGACGCCGCCGCCGACTTTGCGACCGCGACCGTTGGCGCAATTCCGCTAGGCCGCATGGCGACGACGCGCGAAATCGCACGGCCGCTGCTTTTCCTCGCCAGCGACGATGCCGCCTACATGTGCGGCAGCGAGCTGATCGTCGACGGCGGCTACACCGCGGTCTGACCTCAATCCTTCCAAGAACAGGGACGAATTCCATGAGCAAGAAACCCGTCATCGTTTATGGCGCCTCCGGCTACACCGGCCGCCTCGTCTGCGAATATCTCCGCGAACTCGGCATCCCATTCATTGCTGCCGGGCGCGACGCGAAGCGCGTGCAGGAGGTGATGGACAAGGTGCCGGGCATCGAGACCGCCGACTATGAGGTCGTCGAGGTCGAGCATGACGTGAAGGCACTGACCAAGCTGTTCAAGGGCGCGAAGGTCGTGTGCAACATGGTTGGCCCGTTCATCAAATATGGTCCCGAGACGGTCGAGGCGTGCCTTGCCGCCGACGTCCATTATCTCGACACCACGGGCGAGCAGGACTGGATGCTGCTCGCGCAGGAAAAATGGGGCGACGCCTTTGCGAAGAAGGGCCTGCTGCTGTCGCCGTGCGTCGCGCAGATGTATACGACGGGCGAGATCGCGGCGAACATCGCGCTCGAACAGGCGCCGGGTCTCGACACGCTCGACATGCTTGTGCTGTGGAAGGGCTTCCCGACCTATGCCTCGGTCCAGACGATCTTCACGATCCTGAAGGCCGACTGGTACTATCTCGAGAACAACCAGTACGTACAATGGCCGACGCTGACCGCGACCGAATGTCATGTGCCCGGCCAGCACGCGACCGCGCTCACCCTGCCGTGGGGCGGCACGTCGCACCCGATCTGGTTCAAGCAGGATCCACGCGTTTCGACCGTCAAGGTCTATGGCGGCGTTTTCGCGCGCGAGGTCATGGATAATGTCGTTGCGATGACCAAGATGATCGACACCGACATCAAGCCGCTGCCGTTCAAGGAACAGGAAGCCGCGCTCGCGAAGATGGCGGAGTCGGTGCAGGGCGACATGCCGCCGCGCGAAAATCCGCGGCTCAACACCAGCATCGACTCCGTGCATGCCTCGGGCCCGCTCGGCCGCGCGCATGTGCTGATCCACGGCAATTGCAATTACAAGCAGACGGGTCTGATGCAGGCGTGGTGCGCGATGAACCTGCTCCAGCAGCCCCCGCGCCGCGTCGGGTTCGCGTCGGCGTGCCAGGCGTTCGGGCATCATGAAATCCTCGGGGTGCTCCGCCAGTTCGGGCTGGTGCTGAAGCCGATCGTCACGGTCGACGACTGATGCGGCTGGTCGACTGGCTCGACAAGGGGGCCTCGCTCGGCACCGACGCGCCGTGCCTGACGATGGACGGCAAAAGCCTGTCCTATGGCCAGGTGCAGGCGCTGACCCATCGCGTCGCGCGCGGATTGAACGCAGCGGGCATAACCCCGGGCAAGCATGTCGCAATTCTGTCGGGTAACGATCCGATCGCATTCGCCTGCGTCTTCGCTATCTCGCGCGCCGCCGCGGTCTGGTGCCCGATCAACCCGCGCAACGAAGCGGCCGAAAACGCCTATGTCCTCGACAATTTCGACTGCGCCGCGCTGTTCTTTCATAGCAAATTTGCCGAACTGGTCGATGCGCTGCGGAAGGATCTGCCGAAGCTTGAGCTGCTCGTCTGTCTCGACGCCGAACAGCCCTTCGCGCCGTCGCTGGACGAGTGGTTGGCGGGTGTCGCCGAAGTCCCATTCACGGCGACGCCCGTCAGCGACCTGGCGATGCTGCCCGGCACCGGCGGCACGACGGGGCACCCCAAGGGCGTGATGCTGACCAACCGCAATCTCGAGGCGATGACCGCGCTGACGCTGATGGGTTATCCGTTCGAAGGGCGTCCAGTCTATCTCGCGATGGCGCCGCTCACCCATGCTGCGGGCGTGCTCGCCTTTCCGATTATGGCGCATGGCGGCGAGATCGTGATCATGCCTTATCCCGATATCGGCGAGTTCCTGATGCTCGCGTCGCGGCACAAAGCCACGCACAGCTTCCTGCCGCCGACGCTGATCTACATGCTGCTCGACCATCCGGCGCTTCCGGTAACCGATCTCTCGCCCCTACAATGCTTCTGGTACGGTGCTGCACCGATTTCGGCGGCACGTCTGGAGGAGGCGATCGGCAAGCTCGGCCCGGTGATGGCGCAGCTCTTCGGCCAGACAGAGGCGCCAATGATGATCTCGATGATGGCGCCGAAGGATCATTTCCATCCCGACGGATCGATCGCGCGCGACCGCCTGTCGTCGGCGGGCAGGCCGGGGCCGCTGGTGCAGGTCGCGATCCTCGACACCGAAAACAACATCGTGCCGCAGGGCGAGCGCGGCGAGATCGTCGTCAAAGGCTCGCTCGTCATGGACGGCTATTACAAGAACCCCGTGGCCACCGCCGAAGCCACCGTCGATGGCTGGCACCGCACCGGCGACATCGGCTATCTCGACGCAGACAATTTCCTCTTCATCGTCGACCGCGCGAAGGACATGATCATCACCGGCGGTTTCAACGTCTATTCGGCCGAGGTCGAACAGGCGCTGCTCGCGCAGCCCGCGGTGCAGGATGGCGCGGTGTTCGGTCTGCCCGACGATAAATGGGGCGAACGCGTCTGCGCGGTCGTCCAGCTCCGGGCCGGGCATAGCGCCGACCCCGACGATCTCATCGCCGCAGTGAAGGCGGCAATCGGCAGCGTCAAGGCGCCCAAGGAGCTCGAAATCTGGGACGATCTGCCGCGATCGAAAGTCGGCAAGGTGCTCAAGAAGGATATCCGCGCGCAGAAGCTCGCCGAGCGGGGCTAGTTGCGCGCGGTCACGATCCAGGCTGCGCCGTCGATGAGCACCGATGTGTCGGCGGGCCGCTTCGCAAAGGCGGCGCGGACGGCGATGGCCGCCTTTTCGCGAATTTCGTCGGGCTGATCGGCCAGCGCACGCGCCAGCGGGCCAACCTGGAACGCCATATCGAGCGCGTCGTCGACCGCTTTCTCTCGTGTGCCGCCGCGACCATAGGAAATGGTCGTGTCGAAAGGCGCAATGTCGATCGCCGTGAAGCCCGCCGCAGCGAGAATGTCGGCCAGTCGCTGTCGGTCACCAAAAGCGAAAGGCCCGGGCGCGGTCGGGTCGGCGGGAACAGGCTCGACGATATCGCGGATCGCGCCCATCGGCAGGCGGACCCAGTCGTTCTCCTGCGCGCCGCGCCAGCAGACGAAGGCCAGCCGCCCGCCCGGTTTCAGGGCACGTCGCATGTGCGCGAAGGCCGCGACCGGGTCATCGAAAAACATTACGCCAAATCGCGAGAAGAGGACGTCGAAGGCCCCGGCGGGCAGTAGAGCGGTCGCGGCGTCGGCGCATCGGAACTCGGCTGGCGCGCCAGCAGGCGCCGCAGCGCGTGCAATCTCGACGAGTTGTTCCGATATGTCGACGCCGAGAACATGCCCGCCGGGGCCGACTTGGGCGGCAAGCGGGTACGTCGAGGTGCCCGATCCGCAGCCGATATCGAGGATGTGCTCGCCCGGCCGCGCGTTGGCGGCGGCGATCGCGGCCTTGCCGAAATCCTCGAGCATCACATCCAATCGTGCCAGATTGGCCGCCCAGCGCGTTCCGCTGTCGCCATTCCAGTCATGCGTGGGGGCCGTGTCGACATCGGGCATGTGCTTGTTCCTTTATTGCGAATGATTCGCAAGTACGTCACTTCCCGGCAAAGCGCAAGGGTGCGCGCATAGCTATGCCCTGTTGCATCGCCCCCGGGCATGCGACATTCCCTGCGGCGAACCGGCCACAGTTGGGACCGACAAGGGAGAGTCATGAGCGAACGGATCGTCACGGTGGACATCGGCGGCACCCACGCACGCTTTGCGATTGCCGAGATCGAGGGCGGCCGCGTACTGTCGCTCGGCGAGGCGACGACTCTGCACACCAAGGATCACGCGAGCTTCCAGACCGCATGGCAGGATTTCGAACGCCAGCAGGGCGGCACGCCGCCGCGCGGCGTCGCGATCGCTATCGCGGGGCCGACGCGCGGCGATATCATCCGTTTCACAAACAATCCGTGGATCATTCGCCCGGCGTTGATCAACGAGAAGATGAACGTCGATCGCTATGTGCTCGTCAATGATTTCGAGGCCGTCGGTCATGCCGTTGCGCAGGCGGATGAGAGCTATTTCGAGCGACTGACCGGCCCCGACGAGCCGTTGCCCGCAACGGGTACGATCACCATCATCGGCCCCGGCACCGGACTCGGCGTTGCGCATATCTGGCGTGACGGCGACAACTACCGGGTACAGGCGACCGAGGGCGGACATATCGATTTCGCGCCGCTCGACAGCATCGAGGATGCGATCCTTGCGCGGCTGCGCAAGCGTCATCGTCGCGTGTCGATTGAACGGATCGTCTCGGGGCCGGGTATCGTCGATATCTATGAGACGCTGGCGGCACTCGAAGGCCGCGCGATCCCGCGGCTCGACGACAAGGCGATCTGGACCAATGCGCTCGGCGGCGAGGATAGCCTGGCGGCGGCGGCGGTCGATCGTTTCTGCCTGTCACTGGGTAGCGTTGCGGGCGATCTTGCGCTGGCGCAAGGCGCGAGCGGTGTCGTCATCGCCGGCGGCCTTGGCTTGCGCATTCGCGACAGCCTCGTGCGCTCGGGCTTTCCCGAACGCTTCATCGAAAAGGGGCGCTTCGAAGGCTTCATGTCGGCGCTGCCGGTGAAGCTTATCACGCATCCGCAGCCGGGCCTGTTCGGCGCAGCGGCCGCTTTTGCGCGGCAACACGCCTGACGCAATTTCCGCTGGCATCCAGTGGAGAAAGTCGGCAGCAAGGAATCCTCGCTTTTTTTGAAGGATTCTCCCGCAAGTGTCCGCCCGTCCCGTCCTCGGCATCATCGCCTGCAACCGGCAGGTCGGGGCCGAATATGCGCAGGCGGTGATGAATCGGTATGCCAAGGCGGCGATGCGCCACGCGGATTGCGCCGCGCTGCTGATCCCGTCGCTTCCCGACTATATGCACGCGGACGAGATCGTCGGGCGGCTCGACGGTGTGCTGCTGACCGGATCGCCGTCGAACGTCGAGCCGGCGCGTTATGGCGAGGATAGCGAAGGGGAGGGGCCGTTCGATCCCGATCGCGACCGGATGATGCGCGACCTGGTTGAAGCGGTGATCGCGGCGCAACGGCCGCTGTTCGGTATCTGTCGCGGTTTTCAGGACATCAATGTCGCGCTCGGCGGTACGCTGCGGCGCGACACCGCGACGAACGGGGACCTGCTGCGTCATCATACACCCGACGGGACATTGTTCGACGCGATGTTCGATCATCGCCATCATGTCGATCTGGTCGAGGGTGGGATGCTCGCGTCGGCCTATGGCGCATCGGCGCTCGACGTGAACTCGGTCCACTATCAGGGCGTTGGCAGGCTTGCCGATGGCCTGTCGGTTGAGGCGCGCGCGCCCGATGGGCTGGTCGAAGCATTTAGTGCGCGACCAAATGGCGCGCCCTTGCTCGCGGTGCAGTGGCATCCTGAGTGGTCGGTCGACGGAAACGAGGAAAGTCAGACCTATTTCCGCCTGCTCGGGCAGGCGCTGCGGGGCGCGCTGTGAACACTCGCGTAAGCCGCTACGACCGCTACCTAGCGCGGATCAGCTTTTCGCCCTGATTGTCCGGATCCGGTTTCTTTCGGTTTCCAGACAATCAGGAGTTTTAGCATGCCCCGCAATCACGACATCGCCGAACTGCGCCGCCTCGACGTTGCGCACCATCTTCCCGCGCAGGCCGATTGGGCCGAAATCGAAAAGCTCGGCGGCAGCCGTATCATCACCCATGCCGAAGGTTGCTATATCACCGACGGTGACGGCCACCGCATCCTCGACGGCATGGCAGGCCTGTGGTGCGTCAATGTCGGCTATGGCCGCGAAGAATTGGTTGAGGCGGCCGCAGCGCAGATGCGCGAGTTGCCGTTCTACAACACCTTCTTCAAGACCGCGACGCCGCCGACAGTGACGCTTGCGGCGAAGATCGCCAGCCTGACCGGCAATCGCCTGCCGCATATATTCTTCAACGCCTCGGGCAGCGAGGCGAACGACACGGTGTTCCGTATGGTGCGCCACTATTGGAAGCTCAAGGGCGAGCCGAAGCGCACCGTCTTCATCAGCCGCTGGAACGCCTATCATGGCTCGACCGTCGCGGGCGTGTCGCTGGGGGGCATGAAGGCGATGCACGCGCAGGGCGATTTGCCCATCCCCGGTGTCGAACATGTGCGCCAGCCCTACAGCTTCGGCGAAGGGCAGGGGATGACCGAGGAGGAGTTCTGCGACGCCTGCGTGCAGGCGATCGAGGACAAGATCCTTGAAGTTGGCCCTGAAAATTGTGCTGCCTTCATCGGTGAGCCAGTGCAGGGCGCGGGCGGCGTCATCATCCCGCCCAAAGGCTATTGGCCGAAGGTCGAGGCGGTCGCGCGCAAATACGGCCTGCTCGTCGTGGCCGACGAAGTGATCTGCGGCTTTGGGCGTACCGGCAAAATGTGGGGCCATGAGACGATGGGCTTCACGCCCGACCTGATGCCGATGGCAAAGGGGCTGTCGTCGGGTTACCTGCCGATCTCGGCCACCGCGGTCGCGAGCCATGTCGTCGATGTGCTCAAGACCGGCGGCGATTTCGTCCATGGCTTCACCTATTCGGGTCATCCGGTCGCGGCGGCGGTCGCGCTCAGGAATATCGAGATCATCGAACGCGAAGGGCTGGTCGAGCGCACGGGCAGTGTCACCGGGCCGCATCTGGCGAAGGCGCTGGCGACGCTGAACGATCACCCACTGGTCGGCGAGGCGCGATCGGTCGGGCTGCTCGGTGCGGTCGAGATCGTTGCCGACAAGGAAACGCGCGCACGCTTCGGCGGTGCCGAAGGGACCGCCGGGCCGATGGCGCGCGATGCGTGTATCGCGAACGGGCTGATGGTACGCGGCATTCGCGACAGCCTGGTCATGTGTCCGCCGCTGATCATAACCACCGAACAGATCGACGAGATGGTTGCCATCATCCGCAAATCTCTCGATGAGGTGATGCCGAAACTCCGCGCTCTCTAAACAGGAAAGATCAAACCCCTATGCCATCCGGCCTTTTTGCCCTGCTCGACGATATCGCGACCATCGCCAAGGTCGCCGCCGCGAGCATCGACGATATCGGCGCCGCGGCGTCGAAGGCCGGGGTCAAGGCGGCGGGGGTCGTTGTCGACGATACGGCGGTGACGCCGCGCTACGTCACCGGCTTTACCCCCGACCGTGAACTGCCGATCATCTGGCGGATCACCAAGGGTTCGATTTTCAATAAGCTGGTGCTGATCCTGCCCGCGTTGCTGCTGCTCTCGACCTTCGTTCCGTGGGCGATCACGCCGCTTTTGATGATCGGCGGCGCGTATCTCTGCTTCGAGGGCGCCGAAAAAGTGCTGCACTCATTGCAGAAGGACAAGACGAGCCTGGAGGAAGACGCCGAGATCGTCGCCGACAAGGATCATGAAGAAGCCATGGTAAAGGGCGCGGTGCGTACCGACTTCATCCTTTCGGCCGAGATCATGGTGATCGCATTGAACGAAGTTCTCGACGAGCATTTCGCGATGCGTGCCGCGACGCTCGCGGTGGTGGCAATCGCCATCACCATCGCGGTCTACGGCGTCGTCGGGCTGATCGTGAAGATGGACGATATCGGTCTGCATATGGCGAAAGAAGGCAATAGCGCGCGGCGCGCCATCGGGCGCGGGCTCGTCGATTTCATGCCGAAACTGCTTTCGGCGCTTGCGCTGATCGGCACTGCGGCGATGTTGTGGGTCGGCGGGCAGATCGTCCTCCACGGGCTCGACGAATATCATATCGGGAACATCGGACATGGCCTCCACGATTTCGCGCATTTGGTCGCGGGCAATCTGCCGGGGGCAGGGGTTTGGGAGTGGCTGATCAATGCGGGCGGCGCCGGCGTGTTCGGACTGATCCTCGGCGGCGTGATCGTCGGCGCGCTCCACCTGCTGCCGGGGAAGAAAGCGGCGGCCCATTAACTCGTCACCCCGGACCTGATCGGGGGGGCATGCCCTCAACGCTGCGATGGATCCAGGATCAAGTCCGGGACGAGGAAAGCGGTTGTGCGCGTTGATTACCCGAGCAAGACCACCGGGCTGTCCGCGCGCCAGTGCATGCTCACCTTGTCACCCCAGGTAAAGTCCTCCTGATCATGACGCGACAAATTCGGGCGCGAAACGCGGAGGCAGGCGCCCGTTTCGAGTTCGATCTCGAACAGGGTGATGTCGCCGAGATAACTCATCCCCTTGATCTTGCCGCGCGCGAAATTGTGACCATCGGGCGCGTCTTGCGCTGCGGCCGTAACCGCTTTGCCTGCGCCGGGGACGTGGAGGTAGATCTTCTCGGGGCGTAGCGCGACCCATACATCGGCGCCGTGCGGGCCGGTGACGCCGTGATTGAGATAGACTTTGCCGAGCCCGGGACAGTCGACGGCGGCCTTGTCGGGATCATCGAGCGTCAGCTTGCCCTCGAAGATGTTCACCGACCCGACGAAATCGGCGACAAAGCGATTGGCGGGATATTCGTAGAGGTCTGACGGCGTCGCGAGCTGCGACACCTCGCCTTTGTTGATGACGCCGATGCGGCACGCCATCGACAACGCCTCATCCTGATCGTGGGTGACGGTGACGAAGGTGATGCCGACCTTTTCCTGGAGGTCTGACAGCTCGAACTGCATCTGCGCGCGCAGCTTGGCATCGAGCGCCGACAGCGGTTCGTCGAGCAATAGCACCTTGGGGCGCATCACGAGGCTGCGCGCGAGCGCGACGCGCTGGCGCTGGCCGCCCGACATCTGATCGGGCATGCGTGTCTCGAACCCGCCGAGTTTGACCAGTTCGAGAGCCTCGGAGACGCGGTCCTTGACCTCGCCACCCTTTACGCCGGCGATCTTGAGGCCATAGGCGACATTGTCGGCGACGCTCATGTGCGGGAACACGGCATAGCTCTGGAACACCATGTTCACCGGACGCTTGTTCGGCGGGACGCCGGTGACGTCCTGGCCGTCGATCAATATCTTGCCCTCGGTCGGCAGTTCGAACCCGGCGATCATCCGCAGCAGCGTCGTCTTGCCGCAGCCCGAAGGACCCAGCAGCACGAAGAATTCGCCAGCATTGATGTCGAGGCTGACATTGTCGACCGCGGTCACCTTGCCGAAGCGTTTCGAGACATTCTGGATCTGAATGATCGGGCGTGCGGTTTCGGTCATGGTCAGTGGGTTTCCGCAATGGCTTTCACGCCCTGAAGCTTGAGCGCGACGAAGGTGAGGGCGACGGTGAGGATGATGAGCAGCGTCGAGGCTGCGTTGACCTCGGGCGTCACCGAGAAGCGGACCATCGAATAGACCTTCACCGGGAAGGTGATCGTGTCGGGACCGCTGGTGAAATAGGTGATGACGAAATCGTCGAGGCTGAGCGTGAAGGACAGCAAGGCGCCCGCAACGAGTGCGGGCTTGATGTGCGGGATCAGCACGTCGCGGAACACCTGCCACTCGCTCGCGCCGAGATCCTTGGCGGCTTCCTCCTGCTCGCGATTGAAGGTCGCGAGGCGCGAGCGCACCACCATCGTCACGAAGGGAAAGCAGAAGGTGATATGCGCAATGGTTATCGCGCCGAGGTTGAACGGCCAGATGAGGTCGGTCGGCCAGTCGACCGCGGCGAAGAACATGAGGAAGGCGACGCCGAGGCAGATTTCGGGGACGATGATCGGCAGCGAGATCGTGCCATCGATCGCACCCTTCAATGGAAAGCGGAAGCGCCACAGCATCACCGCGGCGACCGCGCCGAGCGCGAGGCTGACGATCGTCGCGAGCGCCGCGATCGTCAGCGAGTTGACCAGCGCCTCGACCAGCTGGTCGTTGCCGAGCGCCTTTTCATAATATTTGGTCGTGAAGCCGCGCCAGACGACGTTGCGCTTGCTGTCGTTGAAGCTGAAGATCATCAGCACGACCAGCGGCGCATAAAGGAAGACCATCACCGCGCCGACCCACAGGCGCATCCAGAGGGTGCGGCTATATTCGAGCGGTGCGCGCGGGGTGCGAGAAAAAAGCGCCATCAGTGGATCTCCGGCACTTTTTTGCGCATCGACTGGATCGCGATCAACGCGAACATGGCATATATCAGCAAGAAGGAGAGCGCAGCGCCGAAGGGCCAGTCGTTCGCTTTCTTGAACTGGCGTTCGATCACATTGGCGATCATCTGGCTGTCGGTCCCGCCCATCAGGTCGGGGGTAAGATAGGCGCCCAATGCGGGGATCAGGGTGATCATCACCCCGGCGATGATGCCCGGTGCGGCGAGCGGAACGACGATGCGCATGATCGTGCGGAAATGGCCGGCGCCGAGGTCGAGGCTCGCTTCGATCAGGCTGCGGTCGAGCCGGTCGAGCGCGGCGTAGAGCGGTAGGACCATGAAGGGCAGGTGGACATAGACGAGCCCGAAGACGACCGCGAAATTATTGAAGAGCAGCTGCACCGGCTCCCATGTCGGGAGCGGCTGGAGACCAACGAGCGTCTTGATCCAGCTCGTTCCCTCCCAGAGCGCGCCGAGCCCCTTGTTCGCAAAGCCCTGCGTGCCGAGAAGCATCATCAGCGCGTAGGTCCGGATCAGGAGGTTGGTCCAGAAGGGCAGCATGATGCCGAGCAGCAGCCACGGCCGCCATTTCTCGCTGGCAAAGGTAATCGCCATCGCGACGGGGAAGCCGATGATGAGGCAGATCAGCGTGACGAGCGCGGCGACAGCGAAGCTCTTGCCGAAAATGGTGAGATAGAGCCACTCGGTCGCGCGCTTGTAATTGTCGAGCGTTCCCGAGATTGCGATGTCGGTGAGGCCCCTATTTTCGCCAAAGCTGTAGAGCCAGACGATCGCCATCGGGACGAGGAAGAAGAGGATGACCCAGAGGAGCGTCGGCAGCGATACCGCCGCGAAAACCCTCTTGTTCGTTTTCCAGTCCTGTTCGGCCACCCCCCGATGCCCCCTTCAGACCCTCAGGCCGCCCGCACCCGTGTGAAGGCTTCTTCGTACAGCGGCTGCAACTCGGGGTTGAAGCGCGCATATTCGCATTTCGCCAGCACGTCGGCAGGCGGGAAGATCACCGGGTTGTTCTTGTAGCTGTCGGGCATCAGCGCCTTCGCCGCCGCGTTGGGCGTCGGATAGAGGATCGTCTCGGTGATTTCCTTGTCGACGTTGGCGTCGAGAATATAGTTGATGAAGGCATGCGCGTTCTTCGGATGCGGTGCGCCCTTGGGGATGCACAGATTGTCCGAATTGAGCTGGCTGCCTTCCTTCGGCACGACGAAGTCGATGTCCTTGTCCTCGGTCATCGCCTGCGCGATATCGCCATTATATTCGAGCACGACGTCGACGTCGCCCTTGAGCAGCAGGTCCTGCCCGTCGTCCTCGTGGAATTTCTTCACATTGGGCTTTTGCTTGATCATCATCTTTTCGATCGTCGCAATGTCCGCAGGGGTCAGCGCGTTGACCGATTTGCCGAGATATTTGCCATAGAGGCGGAACATATCGCCCGCTTCGGACAGCCAGGCAATGCGGCCCGCATATTCAGGGCTGTCGAACAACACTTTCCAGCTGTCGGGCGGCGACGACACTTTCGATTTGCGATAGCCGATACCGAGCGCGAGCCAGGTGTAGGGCATCGAAAATTTGCGCTGCAGGTCATATTCGACGTTGATGTAGGCCGGGTCGATATTCTTCTTGTTCGGGATCTGCGCATGGTCGAGCGGCATCAGCATGCCGGCCTTGCTCATCCGCTCGACGAAGTCGTTCGACGGTACGATCACGTCATAGCCGGGGTTGCCCGCCTTGAATTTCGCGAACAGCACGTCGTTGCTGTCGAACAGGTCCATCGTGACGTCGACGCCCGTCGCTTCCTTGAAATTGTCGAGCGTATTCTCGCCGATATAGGTGTCCCAGTTGTAGAAGTTGAGCTTGGCTTCCTCTCCGTTCGAGAGCTTCTTGCTTTCGCCTTTGCTGCAGGCCGCGACGCCGCCGAAACTGATCCCGACCGCCGCGACGCCGAGCGCCTGAAGCAGCGAGCGGCGCCCGCGGGTCTGCTTGATCAGTTCGTTGAAATCCATGGCCAGCCTCCCTGTATGTGACGTCAAGCTGACTCAATAAAGTCGGCTTGGAAAGAGCTTTTTTGCGCTGCACCAAGATTCTTTGAAACTTTGTTCCAAGAGCCTCAGGCGTTGCGCAGATACCAGTCGTAATCGAGCGTCGGGACGACGCTGAAATAATTGTCTTGTTCGACACGCTTCACGATGCTGAACATGGCGACGAAGCGGTTGCCGAGATAGTCGCGCATCAGTTTCGATGCGTGGAAGCGGTCGACTGCGGCGAACCAGTTCGACGGCGGCTTGTCGTCGCCGCTGTTGTCGCGGTCATAGCCGTTGCCGACCACCGCGGTGCCCGGATCGACCTTGTTCGCCATGCCATGATGCATGCCCGCGAGGACGGCGGCGACCGCGAGATAGGGGTTGGCGTCGGCGCCGCAGGCGCGATGCTCGACATGGCGGCTCGGCGGCGGGCCGGCGGGGATACGGAAGGAGACGGTGCGGTTGTTGACGCCCCAGGTAGGCGCGACGGGGGCATAGCTGTTCGCCTTGAAGCGGCGATAGCTGTTCGCATGCGGGGCAAAGAGCGCGAAGCCGTCGCCGACGGTGCCGATCATCCCGCCGATCGCGTGGCGGAGCGCGGGGGTGCCTTCGGGGTCTTCGCTGGCGAAAATGTTGGTGCCGTCGCCGTCGTTGACCGAGACATGGATGTGCATGCCGCTGCCTGCCTGATCGGCGAAGGGCTTGGCCATGAAGGTCGCCTCGAGCCCCTGTTGCTGCGCGATCGCCTTGACGAGTCGCTTGTACATGATCGCGTCGTCGCAGGCGCGCAGCGCGTCGGGCTTGTGACGGAGGGTCAGCTCGAACTGGCCGGGCGCGAATTCGGAGATTGCGCTTTCGAGCGGCAGGCCCTGCACGTCGGTCGCGGCGTAGAGCGCATCGAAGAAGGGCCGGAAATCGTCGAGTTCGCGGAGGCCATAGACCTCGACATTGCGCGGGGTGTCGCGGCTGTAGCCGGGGCGGGCGGGGCGGACCTTGCCATCGCGAGCGCGGCGCGGGTCGACGAGATAGAATTCGAGCTCGACCGCGAGCACGGGCGTGAGGCCATCGGTGGTATAGCGATCGATGACGCGGCCCAGCACATGGCGCGGATCGAGATCGTGCGGGGTGCCGTCGAGCTCGTAGAAGTCGACGAGGAACTGCGCCGCATGGTCGCCGCCCCACGGCGTGCGGACGAGCGTGCCGGGGATCGGCTTCATCGAGCGGTCGGCGTCGCCATCTTCCCAGACAAGGCCGGTTTCGACCGTGTCCTGCCCGGTGATATCGACGACGGTGATCGAGCCGGGGAACATGCGGCCGCTTTCATAGACCGCCATCACCTCATGCTGGCGCAGCCGCTTGCCGCGCGGAACGCCGCCGAAGTCGGTGTAGATCATCTCGATCGAATCGACGTCGGGATTGGCCTTGAAAAAAGCCTCCGCTTCCGACCGCGGCGCGATCACGCCCGATGATTTCGACATCGCCCCTCTACTCCTTCAACGCTCTTGTGCAGTCGGCGAAAGCGCCGACGAGCCGGTCGATCTGTTCCTCCGACGTGACTGGGCTCACCAACATCATATTGTGGAAGGGCGCCAGCAAAATCCCGCGATTGGCGAGGAAGAGGTGGATCGCGGCTTCGAGTTCGGGATGCATCGCTGCCTTGGCCTCGCCGCCGCTCAGCGGCGGGGTGGGGCAGGTCAGGAACTCGACGCGGGCGCCGACCTGGGTGACGTGCCAGTCGAGGCCGGCGGCGGCTATTTCCTGCTCGAGCCCGGCAACGAGGCGTGCAGCGCCGCGGAGCATATGGCCATAGGCGGCGGGTGTGATGACGTCCGACAGCATCGCATCCATCGCGGTGATCGCGAGGGCATTGGCTGACAAGGTTGTTCCGATTCCGCTGTGGCCCGGCGGACGCGACTGGTTGAGCGCGGCCATGCGTTCGGCGACATCGGTGCTGAAGCCATAGACCGCACAGGGGATGCCGCCACCGATCGATTTGCCGATGACGATCAGGTCGGGTTCGGGGCCATGGGTGACGGCGTGGCCGCCATAACCCGACGAGATGCTGTGCGTTTCGTCGAAGACGAGCAGCGTGCCCGTCTCGCTACACAGCGCGCGGAGCGTTTGCAGAAATCCCGGCGCGTCGCGCACCATGCCGACATTGGTCATCACCGGCTCGGCAAGCACACAGGCGATGTCTCCGGCGCGCAGCGCGTCCGCGAGCGCGTCCACGTCGTTGAACTCGATCACGGTCGTTGTGTCGCGCAGGTCGTGGGCCTGGCCGATCAGGCTGGCGCGCATCACCCGCGCTCCGTCTTTCAGATCGACGAAGGCATCGTCGACCGCGCCATGATAGGCGCCGTTGAAGGTCAGGATCTTCCGCCGCCCGCTGATCCCGCGGCACCAGCGGATGACGGCGCGATTGGCCTCGCTGGCCGTCGTCGTGACCTGCCATTGCGGGAGGCCGAACGTTGCGGCGAGCTTTCCCGCGAGCGCGGCACCGCGTTCGGTCGGGAGCATATAACTCAATCCTTCGGTCACCTGTCTTGCAAGCGCCGCCGCGAGAGCGGGCGGTGAATGGCCGAACAGGCTGGCGGTGTCGCCGAGGCAGAAATCGTCATAGGTCCGGTTATCGATGCTCGTCAGCGTCGCGTCTTTTGCTGATGCCGCCACGATCGGCACCGGGCTGGGCCAGTCCTTCATCCAGTGGAAGGGAACCGACTGAAACCAGCCGATTGCCGCCGCATGATGCGCGAAGGCGCGCGAGTTGGCGATACGAAAGCGGTCGGCTTCGCGGGCCGCGACGCGGGCGATGGCGGCGGGTGATATCACCCGAGCTTGTCCTTCATCGCGTAATAGAGCAGCCCGAGCGTCGCCAGTGGGCGGCGCAGCCACTTGCCGCCGGGAAAGGGTTTCGCCGGCAGGCTTGCGAGAATGTCGAAGCGTTCGGCCGTGCCCGCCACAGCCTCGGCAACCAGTTCGCCCGCGATGGTCGTTACCAATGCGCCATGGCCCGAGAAGCCGTGCGCGTGGAAGATGTTCCCGCGCCGTCCGATATGCGGCAGCCGGTTCAGCGTCACCGCGACGACGCCGCCCCAGCCATAGTCGATCTTCGCGTCGGCGATCTGCGGAAACACCTCTGCCATATAGGGTCGCACGAAGGCGGCGACATCGGCGGGTGGCACCTGCGAATAGCTTTCGCCGCCGCCAAAGATGAGCCGCTTGTCGGCTGAGAGGCGGAAATAATTGAGCACGAAGCGGCTGTCGGCGACCGCTGCATCGCTGGGGAGCAGCGCGTCGGCGTCCGCGAGCGGCGCAGTCGCTACGTTATAGTTCATGATCGGCACGGTGTAGCGGCCAAGGTCAGGTTCGACCTCGCCGATCCAGCTGTCGGTCGCGTCGATGACATAGCGTGCGCCGACATGCGCGCGGTCGGTGATCACGCCGGGGCCGTCGGGATTATCGGTGATCCGGTGAACGCGCTCGCCCTCCCAGATGCGGACGCCGGCGGCTTCGGCGGCGCGGGCGAGGCCGATGGCGTAGTTCAGCGGGTGGAAATGACCGCCCTGGGGATCGTGGATGCCGCCATGGTAGAGCGGGCTGGCGATATGATCGGCCATGTCTTTCTTTGCGACGACATCGCTTTGATAGCCGAAGCGCGTTGCCAGAAACTCGGCCTCGCGCCGCATCGTACCGAAATCTTTCGGAGTCCACGCCGCCTCGAGATGCCCAGCCTTGAGGTCGCAGTCGATACCATGCTTGGCGATCCGTGCTTTGACACGGTTCTCGCGCCAGCAAAGGTCGAACAGCGCGTCGGCGCGCTCGCGGCCGAACTCGTCTTCCAGTTCGGATGCCGACCAGCGAAGCCCCGGAATGAGTTGCCCGCCATTGCGGCCCGACGCGCCGAAACCGATATGCTCGCGTTCGATCAGTATTACCGAAAAGCCACGCTCTGCACAGGCCAGCGCCGCGGACAATCCCGTGAACCCGCCGCCGATCACCGCGACGTCAAATGATAGATCCTCGCCGATTTCATAGGAGGACCGCCACGGATGGGCGGTCGCGGCATAATAGCTGTTGGCAAGCGGATCGGTCATGGTCGTGCTGCGGGTCAGACCCGCATCAGCAGATGTTCGCGTTCCCAGCTCGACACGACCGACTGGTAGTTGAAGAGCTCATGATCCTTCACGGCGAAGAATATCTCGAAGAAATCGTCGCCGAGCAGATTGCGGACCTTCTTACAAGAGGCGAAGCGGTCGAGCGCAGCTTCGAGCGTGCGCGGCAGGGTGCGCGCGCGGTTATACGCGCTGCCCGTGATCGCTTTCGCCGGGACCATCCGGTCGACGACGCCGATATAGCCGCAGATCAGCGAAGCCGCGATCGCGAGATAGGGGTTGCTGTCGGCGCCGGGCAGGCGGTTCTCGACGCGGCGGTTGGCCTTGTCGGAGATCGGCACGCGGAACCCGCATGACCGGTTATCCTCGCCCCATTGGACGTTGATCGGCGCGGCGCTGTCGGGGCGCATACGGCGAAAGCTGTTCACATTGGGCGCCCATAAAGGCGAGATTTGCGGCATGTAGCGCACGAGCCCGGCGATATAGCTCCGGAACATCGCGCTATCGCGGCCGTTGGCGGTCGAGAACAGGTTCTTGCCCGTCGTCGCGTCGACCACCGATTGATGGATATGCATCGCGCTGCCCGGCTGGCCCGCCATCGGGTTTGCCATGAAGGTCGCATAGACGTCATGCTGCTTTGCGACATTGCGCACGACGCGCTTGAAAAGAAATACCTCGTCGGCGAGCCGTAGCGGGTCGCCATGCTCGAAATTGACCTCGAGCTGCGCGGCACCCATTTCGTGGATCATCGTGTCGATATCGAGCCCCATCAGCTCGCAATCGTCATAGATATGATCGATGATATCCTCATATTCGTTCATCGCCTCCAGCCCATAGGGCTGGCTCGCGGTCTCGCTGCGCCCCGACTGGCCGACCGGCGGGGTCAGCGGGAAATCGGGGTCGGCATTTTGCGAAACGAGATAGAATTCGACCTCGGGCGCGATGATCGGTTTCCAGCCCTTTTCGGCGTAGAGGCCGAGAACCTTTTTCAGGATCGTGCGCGGCGCGATATCGACCTCGCTGCCGTCACCGTTAAACGCGTCGGCGATTACGAAGGCGGTCGGCGAGGTGAAGCCGGGAGCGACGCAGATCGTGCCCGGATCGGCGATCAGATATTTGTCGGGGTCCTTGTCCCAGATATCGTCGATATCCTCGGGATAATGGCCGTCGATCGTACAGATGAAGACGCTGCCCGGGATTCGCAGCGACTTGTCCTTCACCGAGGACAGGAACTTCTTGGCCGGCAGAACCTTGCCGCGCTGGACCCCATTGATGTCGGGGACGATACATTCGACTTCGTCGATCTTATGGTCGCTGATCCATTGTTCCAGATTGACTGACATGAGCCCCCGATTGGGCCGAGGAGTCGGCCCGTTGTGGAGCAGGCAGCGTATCGCAAGCTTTGGGGGAGCGCCAGAGGGGGCAGCTATTCGGCCATTTTCGGCATGATTATATGCCTGAGACTTTGCTTGCGCGAAAGCTGGTTGTCATTGCGCGCGAAGCGAAGCAATCTCCCGCTCCCGGCCATTCCCAAGGCCGCGAGCTGGAGATTGCTTCGTCGCTGCGCTCTCGCAATGACAGGTTAAAAGGAGATCGCGATGAGGGGTGAAAACGACCAGCTGGCCGCCTTCTGGATGCCCTTTACCGCCAATCGCGCGTACAAGGCGCATCCACGACAGCTCGTCTCGGCCAGCGGTATGCACTATCAGTCGGGCGATGGCCGCGAGATACTCGATGGCACGTCCGGCCTCTGGTGCAGCAACGCCGGTCATTGTCGGCCCGAGATTACCGAAGCGATCGCGAAGGCTGCGGCGACGCTCGATTTCGCGCCAACCTTCCAGCTCGGCCATCCGTTGCCGTTCGAACTCGCGCAGCGGCTCGCGGCGCTGATGCCCGACGGCCTCGACCGGATATTCTTTACCAACAGCGGTTCCGAGTCGGTTGATACGGCGCTGAAAATTGCGCTCAATATCCAGCGCGCCAAGGGGCGGGGGACGCGAACACGGTTAATCGGGCGCGAGCGCGGCTATCATGGCACCGGCTTTGGTGGGATCAGCGTCGGCGGACTGGTGAACAATCGCCGCGCTTTCGGTAGCGGGCTGCCCGGTGTCGACCATCTTCGCCATACGCACGATATCGAGCGCAATGCCTTTACGCGCGGTTTCCCACAGCATGGCTCCGAACTCGCCGACGATCTGCAGCGGCTCGTCGACCTGCACGGCGCCGACACGATCGCGGCGGTGATCGTCGAGCCGATGGCGGGATCTACGGGGGTGCTCGTGCCGCCGGTCGGTTATCTCCAGCGGCTGCGTGAGATTTGCGACAAACATGGCATCATCCTGATTTTCGACGAGGTGATTACTGCTTTCGGCCGCGTCGGCGGTGCGACGGCGGCGGGGCAGTGGGGCGTGACGCCCGACATCATCACGATGGCAAAGGGGCTCACCAATGCTGCGGTGCCGATGGGGGCGGTGGCGGTAAAGCGCGAACTCCACGATGCGGTGATCGACAGCGTGCCCGGCGGGATCGAGCTGTTCCACGGCTATACCTATTCGGGGCATCCTCTCGCGAGCGCGGCGGGTCTTGCGACGCTCGATCTTTATGCGCGCGATGGCCTGTTCGATCGCGCCTCCGAACTCGACAGCTATTGGGAGGATGCGGCGCACAGCCTGAAAGGGGCGTGCCATGTCATCGACATCCGCACCATCGGGCTGGTCGCCGGAATCGAGCTCGAGCCGCGTCCGGGAGCGCCGACGGCGCGCGCGATGGAGCTGTTCCATGCCTGTTTCGACAATGGACTGCTCGTGCGCGCGACCGGTGACATCATTGCACTGTCGCCGCCGCTGATCGTCGAAAAGTCGCAGGTCGACGAGATGTTCGGGAAAATCGGGGAATTGCTGAGCGGCATCGACTGACGGGATAGCCCGTCAGTCGGTTTTGGCTTCTGCCTCGGCGGCCGCAGCGGCGACCTGCCGTGCGCGCGTCGCTTCGGTCTGGATCAGCCGCTCGGCCATGCTGCGCCACGCCTGTTCGGCGCGCAGATTGCGGTCGCGAACCTGCGACAGCGTGCTTTCCGCCGCGTCGGTCGCGCATTTGTCTGCCTGGATCAGGTAGAAATCGCTGGTGTTCGACATGGCGGAAATCCTTGGTTGGTTTGGCCGAAGGCCGGTTTGCTGGAAGGTTAGTCGACCATTTGGGCGATCAGGCGGCGCAGTTCGCGGCGCGACAGGGTCGACGATCGCCGGACTGTCTTGTTGGCCCGCGCATCGATTGCGGAAAAAGGCCGAAGGAGGGAGGGAAAAGCATTCAAATTGAAGTTCATAATATCCTGTAAGTTTGTTCTTTTTTCGGTTGGAGGGAGATCGGCCACGGCCGACCGGATACGAGATACTTGCATCCGGCCTGCCGTTTGGGCCGAAAGATCAGGCCGGCTGGACGTTGACCGCGGCGGTCTTGCCGCGCTGGTCGGTTTCCAGGTCATAGGACACGCGCTGATCCTTGTTCAGCGTCGTCATCCCGGCGCGTTCGAGCGCGGTGATGTGGACGAAATTGTCGCCCGAACCATCTTCGTTCGCGATGAAGCCATAACCTTTTTCGGTGTTGAAGAATTTTACGGTGCCGGTGGGCATGAGGTCGTTCCTTTCACGGAATCGGAGTTACCACCGGCCGATGCCGATGGCGCCAGGTAGCGTGAAGATGGAAGTGTCCGCCAAACAGGCAAAAAAATCCGTCGCAGGCGACGATAGCCTGTCGAAGATGGGCCTTGAGCTATGAAAAGTCAAGGATAGGCAAAGGATTCGCGCCGTAGGCCGCGCGCGATCAGCTGTTCGCGGCGAGCGGGAAAGTCACCGAAACGCGCGTTCCCTTGCCGACTTCGCTGGCGATATCGAGCTGCCCCTGATGGCGCTCGCTGATATGCTTTACGATCGCGAGACCCAGCCCGGTGCCCCCGACCGACCGGCTGCGCGCCTCATCAACGCGATAGAAGCGTTCGGTCAGGCGCGGCAGATGGTCGGGAGCAATGCCATCACCTTCGTCGCTCACCGATAGCCGAACGCGGCTGCCTTCGTGCACCAGTTCCACCGTCACCGGGGTGCCGGCATGGCCATATTTCATCGCGTTCGAAATGATATTGTGCGCGAGTTGTCCGAGCTGGGCCTCGTCGCCAAGCATCGGTTGTGGGTCATCGCCAACTTTTGCGACAACATCTTTTGCGCGCGGATGTTCGCTATCGCGCAGCTGCGCAATCGTGGTCTTGACGATGGCGGCGAGGTCGATCGGCGTCGTGGGACGGCGAAAGCGGTCTGCCTCGACCCGCGATATCGACAGTAGGTCGATGACCAATTGCTGCATCCGCCGCGCCTCGCGCTCGATAATCGACAGGAATCGGTGGCGCGTCGGCGAGTCGGTCTCGCCGTTCATATCTTGAAGCGTCTCGACATAACCAAGGATCGCGGCAAGCGGCGTGCGCAATTCGTGGCTCGCATTGGCGACGAAGTCAGATCGCATCCGGTCTGCGGCGTCGATCGCCGACCGGTCGGACAGGAAGATGATCTGTTCGCGGCCCGACAGCGCGGCGATGCGCATCGTCCAGCGTTGGCCGGGGCGCGGAAAGTCGATCAGGTTGATCGTGTCGAGCCCGGCATTCTCGTCAGTTTGCGACAGCCAGTCGGTCGCTGCGGGATGACGGATTGCGGTGCGGATGTCGGCGCCGACGATGTGCCGGCCAAGCAGCCGGATCGCAGCGTCGTTCGCGATCGTGACGATATTGTCGGCAGTCCCGATCAACGGGTCCTTTTCCTGATCCACCCAATGGGCAAAATCGGGATGGCGGAGCAAGGAGACGGGGGGCTGAGCCACGGGCGGGACGTCCGCGCCGTGCGTGCCGGGCGAGATGCTGGGAAGTGCGCTGTAGACAGTGATGGCGGCGACAAAGCCCGCAAGCACCATGATAGCGATCGACTGCGCATCGCCCCCGGCCAGCGTAGCAAAAATTGCCGCGATGGCGATCAGCGTCAACGCGATGACCAGGCTGGAGAGGCGATCGAACATCGCCGCTGCGCCTCGCACGAAGCGAGGATGGAGCGCAAGGATGTTTGCGGTAATTAACACTCGATCGGCGAATGTCTCAAAGCGGGAAGGGCGAGAGCGCGGCCTGTCTTTTGCTTTTCCTTGGCGCTCCATTCGGTTATGCGCGCTGCATGGAAAATAGCGACATTCCCGGCGAAAACCCCCTGGATACGGAAGAAGCGATCCCCTCGCGGCGCAAGATGCTGGCGCTCGGCGCTGTTGGCGTGTCGGCAGCGCTTACCATCCGCCCCGCGTTCGCCCAGACTGCGGTGTCGGTGATGAATTGCCAGATTCCGGTTCCGGGCCCCACAGGTGCGGGGAAATATATCGATACCGCAGGCAAGCTCGTCCCGCCGGGCACTAAGGGTGCGTTTCCGGGCTCGCCGCGGCCATTCACAGGTGAGGAAGTGAAGCGGGCGTTTCGCGGTCAGACGCTGCCTGGCACGACCTACAACCAGTCGCAGGCCTATCTCCAATATATCCGGCGCTTGCAGGCGGGGCAGAGCGGCTTTACCTGTTTCGCATCGATCACGATGCCGCGCTGATTTTCGCTCCTTTTAAGGCGATGTCGGTTCCGCCGCATCGTCAGCCAAAGGAGTATTCGTGAAACTAGCTTCGCTCAAACAGGGCCGCGACGGACGCTTGGTCGTCGTTTCGGACGACCTCGCCTGGTACGCCGACGCTGGCCAGATCGCGGCGACGATGCAGTCGGCGCTCGACAATTGGGCCGATGCTGCGCCTCGCCTTGCTGCGCTAGCCGAAGATCTCAACCATGACGCGATCCCGAAGGACCGCTTTCACGAACATGATGCGGCGTCGCCGCTGCCGCGCGCCTATCAATGGGCCGACGGCAGCGCCTATGTGAACCATGTCGCGCTGGTGCGGCAGGCGCGCGGCGCCGACATGCCCGACAGTTTCTGGCACGATCCGCTGATGTATCAGGGCGGCAGCGACGCCTTTCTGGCCCCGCGCGATCCGATCCCGCTCGGCGACCCCGCCTGGGGCTGCGACATGGAGGCTGAAGTGGTGGTCGTCACGGGCGACGTGCCCAAGGGGATCGATGCGGTCTCGGCGCGCGAGACGATCCTGCTCGTCGGGCTGACCAACGATGTGTCGCTGCGCGGGCTGATCCCGGCCGAACTCGCCAAGGGCTTCGGCTTTTTTCAGTCGAAACCATCGAGCGCGATGTCGCCGGTGTTTGTCACGCCCGACGCGCTCGGCGATCGCTGGAAGGACGGAAAGCTGCATGGCACATTGTCGGTCGACCTCAACGGGCAGCCGCTGGGGCGCGCCGACGCGGGCGTCGACATGACGTTCGATTTCGGCGCGCTGATCGCGCATGCGGCAAAGACGCGCGACCTCGGTGCCGGGACGATCATCGGGTCGGGTACCGTGTCGAATCGCGACGCGGACGGTGGGCCGGGCAAACCGATCGCCGAGGGCGGGCTCGGTTATTCCTGCCTTGCCGAAGTGCGGACGGTCGAAACGATCCAGCAGGGCGAGCCCAAAACGCCGTTCATGCAAAAGGGCGATACCGTCCGCATCTGGATGGACGACGACCGCCACCACAGCATTTTTGGCGCGATCGAACAGAGCGTCGGCTGATAAAAAGAGAGGGCGGAATTGCTTCCGCCCTCTTTCATTTTTTGCGCCGGCAGTATCGGTTATTTGGCGCCGAGGCTGCCGCCGGACATCGCGTCGCTCAGCGAACAGGCCGCCGGGCCGAGAATGACGATGAACAGCACCGGCAGGATGAACAGGATCAACGGCACCGTCATGATCGCGGGCAGACGCGCGGCCTTTTCCTCGGCGCGCATCATGCGTTCGTTGCGGAATTCGGCCGACAGCACGCGGAGCGCGCTGGCGAGCGGCGTGCCGTATTTTTCGGTCTGGATCATGGTCGTGACCACGCCCTTCACCGATTCCAGATTGACGCGATAGGAGAAGTTTTCGAACGCCTGACGACGCTCGGTCAGAAAGCCGAGTTCGATCGACGTCAGCGCGAATTCTTCGCCAAGTTCGGGATAGGCGCGGCCCAGTTCCTTCGACACGCGTGAAAAGGCGGAGTCGACGGTCAAGCCGGCTTCGGCGCAGATCACGAGCAGGTCGAGCGCATCGGGCAGGCCTTTGCGGATCTTGTCGGTGCGCTTTTGCCGCATATTGTCCACAAACAGGTCGGGCGCCTTATAACCGAGCACCAGCGCGATCATCGAATAGAGCGCACGCTTGTTCGTGCTCAGGTCGGGCCACATGTCGACCCAATAGATCAGGAAGAGGGCGATGCCGCCGAACAGGATCGGCAGGACCATGCGGCCGAAAATGACCGCCACGGCCAGGTCCTTCGACCGGATACCCGCTTGCGCCAGCTTTTGCTGGACCTCCTTGACCTGTCCTTCCTGCAAAACCTGGAGTCGCCCAAGGAAGGTACGCATCTTGTCGGCGGTGTGGTTCTTGCGGACCAGCCGCGCGCGGCGTTTGGCGGTCGAGGCGGTGATGCCCGCCTTCAATTGCTCGCGGCGTTCGTTCAGCGCCTTGACGCGCTTGGCCATCGGATTGCGAACGGTCAGCGCGCTGTAGATGGCGAGCAGTACGGCGAACACGCCCACTGCTGCCAGCAGGGTGCCAACCCAAATGACGTCGATGCCGAGGATTTTCGGGCCGCTTTGCGCGCCGGTGAAGGCGGAAAGAAGGAGGCTGCTGTTCACTGGATATGCCCCTTCAGATTTCGAAGTTGACCATTTTGGCCATGATGGCGCCGCCGATACTCATCCAGATCAGGCCGCCTATTCCTGCAATGATGAGCCGTTCTTCGACGAAAAACCCTGCCAGATAGTTGGGGTTCACCGACCATACGACGCCGAACACGAAGAAGGGCAGGGAGCCAACGATGTAGGCGGATGCCTTCGCTTCGGACGACATCGCGCGTATCTTGAGCTTCATCTGGGCACGCTTGCGCAACACGTCCGACAGATTGGCCAGCGTTTCCGCCAGGTTGCCGCCCGTCTCGCGCTGGATCTGGATCGTGATGCAGAAGAACTGGAATTCGGGCGTACCAAGCATGTTCGCCGATTCCTGAAGCGCGGCTTCCATCGTGTTGCCGATACGGATGCGCTCGATGATGCCCTTGAATTCCTCGCCGACGGGACCCGGGAGTTCCTGGCTCACGATCTGAAAGGTCTCGGTCACCGGCAAGCCGGATTTCAGGCCGCGCACCAGCAGATCGATCGCGTCGGGAAAGCGGGCATTGAACTGCGTGATACGCCTTTTGATCAGCACACCGACGACGAAATAGGGCAAGCCGAGCCCAACGAACAATCCGACCAGCCCGGCCATCAGAAACGGCGCGCGCACGATCAGCATGCCGCCCGTCGCGACAACGAAGAGCAACATCGACGCAAATATATACTGCGTAAGGGTCCAGCTTTTTCCGGTTCGCCGGATGCGTAGATCCAGCTCTTCCCGGCGCGGCATCAGGGCGACCAGCGACGAGTCGCCCTTGCGTCCCCCCGACTGGATCGTCTTGCGCATCTGCGCCGCCACCACAGCTTCGGTCGAGGCCGCGTGGCGGTCCTTGACCATCGCCAGCCGGCGTGTCTTTGCCTTGCTGGCCGAAGGCCCGCCGAGCAGGATCACGAGGATGGCAAAGGCCAGAAAGGCCCCGGCGATGATAAGGATGACTGGCAGATTCATGGTCAGCTGATGTCCGCTTCTAATCGCTGGAGGGGTGACGGCCCGTCACGCAGGCCGTCATGCCGCCTGTTTCACACCCTTTTTAGTGAGGCCGAGCTTGCCGAGCAGCGAGCCGCCCGATTTGCTCTTAACGGCGGCAATCTGCGCTTCCTCGGCTTCGACATCGGCGCCGTCGAGGATCATCCGCATCAGATTGCTCCAAACCTGCGCCGACTTCGTGCCCTTGCAGGTTTCGGCGTAGGATTTGCCAAGCTTTGCAGACTGGGTGACCAGTTTCGGGTCGAACGGAATGACGATGTCGATCTGGCGTTCGATCGACGATTCGAATTCCTTGCGCGACAATTCGCCCACCGCCGTCTGGTACTTGTTCGCGACGAGCAGCACGCGCGCGCCGGGGACATTCTGTTTGAACCATGACAGGAGGCGGATCGTATCGCGCGCCGCAGCGAGCGTGACGTCGCTCACGAGCAGGATCGTGCCGGCTTCCGACACCAGGTGCGGGAAGGGGATTAGCACTTGCCGCGGGATGTCGACGATTGTCATCTCAAAGGCGGTGCGCAACTCTTCTTCCAGTTGGAAAAAGGCCGAACCGTCGGTCATTACCGGCTGATGGATCGGCGCTTCCGCCGACAGCAGGCTAAGCTTGTCCGACGCGCGCACCATGGCGCGCTCGATAAACAGACCGTCGATGCGGCTGGGGTTGTCGATCGCATCGATCAGGCCGCGTCCGGGTTCGAGGTCGAGCGTCAGCGCACCCGTACCGAAATGGACGTCGAGGTCGAGCAGCGCGGTCTGGCGCCCCGCCTGTTCGCTGATCGCCCAGGCGAGCGATGTTGCGACCAGCGACGCCCCGACACCGCCGCGCACGCCGACAACGCCCATCATGTGGTGCGGCTTGTCGTCGTGCATATCGGCATGTTTCGGCGCCGACAGCATGGCCTGCGCCATGGTGAGCGATTCGCGGACCTGTTCGAGCGACAGCGGTTTCAACAGATAGTCCTGGATCCCGCTCGACAGAAGGTCGCGGTACAGGCGAACGTCGTTCACCTGGCCGGCGGCAATCACGACCGTACCGGGTTCGCAAACTTCGGCGAGCGCGTTGATGTCGTTGATCGGGTCCCCCGATTCCGACATGTCGACGAACAGGATGTTCGGGCTGGCGGAAACCGACAGCGACTGCACCGCATTGCGCAGGCCACCCTTGTTACATTTTTCGATCGGCCAGCCCATGTCGTTGGCCGCCGCGCGGATCAGCTCCAGCGTATCGTCGTCGCAGACGAAGGCATTGAAGGGGTCACGCAGTCCTGCCGATTTGAAAGGAGCGTTCATCAGTTGCCTCCGCTCGTAGGTGCTTTGGTCAGTTCACCGGCACCGGTCTGGGGTTTCGTACGATAGGTCTGGATCGCCCGCGTCGCCGCAGTCGGATCGCTGCGGGTGTTGCTGGCGCCCTTGATCAGGTCGTTCGGGTCGGCGATCATCGCGGCAAGGTTGCCGTTCGTTGCGCAGCCGTAATTCGCCGACGTCGCATTGGTCGGATTGAGCGCGAACTTGCTTTCCCAGTTGGGACAGCTCGGCACCGAGGCCGAAGCGCGCGTCACGACGACGCGCACATGCCCTTCGGGAACGGCGCCCGTCGTCACCGGCACATCGGTGCTGAGCAGCAACCCGCGGCGTTCGACCATCGAACGGACGGTCGCCTGCGCCGAGCTGGCGCCATAAACCGACGTGTCCTCGATCGCAACGCGATCACCGTAACGGACGCCCATCGCATCGAGCCAGCCCTGCAGGCGGCCCTGTTCACTGGGCGGAAGTTCGCCATTCGTGGCTGCCACATCGAATTGATAGATGGTGTTGCGCACGACGGGCTGGTGCACCGATTCCAGGCTCTTGTTGCTGTACGCGGCACCGGTGCAGCCGGCGAGCGACGTGGCCAGGGCCAGAACCGTCCAAGTTGCGATTTTCTTCATCACTTTGCTCCTGAAATCCAGCGCGTCACTTGATGCTGAAGCCGGGCGACGCGTCGCCGCTGCCCCGCGGGCGATCGGCATCGCCGACATTGGTCTCAAGCCGCGGTTTGGGGCGGTCTCCGCCCGTCACGCCGTTGCTCGTCTGGTTGAGCAACAACCGCTGCAGATCGTCCGCATCCTGATAGCCGTCGGTCGGGAGCTTGATCTCGTTCGCCGATACCGGCTGAACCAGATAGGGGGTCACGACGATGACCAGCTCGGTTTCGCCGCGCCGGAAGCTGTCCGATTTGAACAACATCCCAAGCACCGGCACGTCGCCGAGACCGGGGATCTTGTCGATCGCGCCGATCGAACGATTGTTCATCAGCCCTGCGATCATGAAGCTTTCGCCCGAGCCGAGTTCGACCGTCGTCTCGGCGCGGCGGACGGTCAGCGCGGGAACCTGGAAGCCCTGCAGTTCGATCGCGCCTTCGGTCGACAGTTCCGACACTTCGGGCCGCACGCGCAGGCTGATCCTGCCGTTCGAGAGAACCGTCGGCGTATAGGCCAGGCTGACGCCATATTTGCGGTATTCGATCGTCGTTCCGGCGAAGTTGCCCGGGATCGGGACCGGGAATTCACCGCCTGCCAGGAAGTCGGCGGTCTCGCCCGAAATGGCGGTCAGGTTGGGCTGGGCCAGCGTGGCGACCATGCCCGACCGTTCGCCCACGTCGAGCGAGGCGATGAGATCGAGGCCAAACAGGCGGCCCGCGCCGGCGAGCGTGTTCGTTCCAGTGATCGCATTAAATGTATAGGACTTGCTGCCATCCGGATTGGTGACGACCGTCCCGGGCCGGCGACCGCGGAAAATCCCGCTTACAAAGCCGCCCGTGCGGTCTTCCGTCAGCAGATTGCCACTGATTTCCTTGACCAGCGAGCGGTTCACTTCGGCGATACGGACCTGCAGATTGACTTGCAGCGGCGTCGCGGTGCGCAGCCGCGACAAGACCTTGGTCTGGTCGCCGACGAACGCCTGCACCAGCCGTTCGGCTTCGGCGGCGTCGTCAGGCGACTGGACTGTGCCGGTGAGCAACACAAAGCCGTTCATCGGGTTGGCCGAAATGCTCGCTTCGGGCATTGCCAGCGACAGCATCTGGTCGATCGTCTCGATATTGTTGCCGACGCGGGCGACGGTCGAAAAAACAACCCGGCCGCTGGCATCGGTGGCGTAGATGCTGGTTTCACCCGGCTTCTTGCCAAAGATATAGAGCTGGCGGTTCGACCGCACCTGCACGTCGGCGACGGCATCATCGGCAACGAAGATGTCGGACATCGAGCTGGGAAGGCTGACCAGGCGTCCGCGGCCCACCGAAAGTTCGATGCTGCTGCTTGCGTTCTGGACGGCCTGGGCGATGGCGGGCTGTGAAGGCGCCGCGACCAGCGTGGCCGCCACGAGGCCGATGGCCAGGGTGCGGGCCAGGGCCGCCGCCTTGAATTTGGCTGTGTTCTTCATCTTACTTACCCCCAACCGGAACTTCGGTCATCTTGTCGCCGCGGGTCACGCGAACGACCGGACCGGAGACGGAGCGTCCCTCGACAGACGGCGTGGAGCCGCCACCACTCATTGAAGCTTGCGGTGCCCGCGGCGGGGCCGACACGCGGCCGCGAACCGGGATCCAGAAGCGCGACACGTCGCCGCCCGTGGTCACCGAAGAGCGGCTGGCGACCGGACGCGCAGCGGCTTCGGCCAGCATCCGCTTTTCTGCCGCGGAGCCGCCCTTGGCGGGCACATTGATGTCGCCCGATGCGATCGCTGCATCAAGTTCGCCGGCGCTTTCGGCCAGCGGCCGCAGGGCGAGCGACAATTTGCCCATGTCCTGCGCGACGGCAATCTTCTCGGCGATTTCCGGCGTGGCTTCGAGCGTCACCGACCCGAAGGTGCGAACCGGGGTCTTCCCGGTTTCATCCTCGGCATCATAGCGCTGGTCGGTCGCCAATATGCGGACGTTACGGATGATCGTTTCGGCCGTGACGATCTGCTTGTCGGGAAAGCTGCTGCCTTCCTCGACCGAAATGGTCTGCGTCAGCACCACGTCGACACGGTCGCCCGGAAAGACGAAACCGGCGACGCCCTGTTCCTGGCTGACCTTGACCGTGACGGCACGCATGCCCGGGCCAAGCGCCGCAGCAAGGAAGCCGCGATCATCGGGATGAACGAGCGCGCCCTGCGTCAGCGGCTGGCCCGCGGTGATTGGATAGCGCACGACGGTGCCGACCAACGTGTTGACGTCGGTCTTGTCCTTCAGGAAGTAGGCCTTTTCGACCAGTTCCTTCGGCCAGGGCTGAAAGCGGAAGCTGTCCGGGCCGACAATCGTGCCGACGGGCAGTTGCCGCGTTGCCACGAGGATCGTCGGACCGGTGATATCCGGTGCCGCGGCTGCACGTGCTTGCGGAGCGGCAGCACCGCGCATCATCTGGTTGACCCCGAACGCTGCGCCGATGGCAATCACCAGCGCGCCGACGATCAGCATAATCTTTCGCGTATCCATGACGATTTGTCGCCCTCCTGCACCCACCAGAGACGGTCGTGCTTTTCCCTCAGGTCATCCGATAACCTGAAACTGGTTAAGATATTGTTGGTGAAGCGCCCAAAGGCCCGCTGCGGCGATGGCCACCCCATAGGGAACCTCGACCGGTTTGTCCGAAGGGCGCAATTTCATATAGATAAGCATCAAGGCCGACAGGATCCCGCCTGCGATGGCCATGATCGTAAGCATGGGTAGAAACAGCGGCACGGGTATCCATAGCATCACCGCACCGATCATTTTTACGTCGCCGCCGCCCATCCCGCCGATTGCGAACAGCCCGGCGAAGATCAGGAACACGCCAAAGGCGGCGCCGAACTGGACCGGCACGTCGGGCCAGAGTGCGAGGCCGGTCGCGATCCAGAACGGAATGGCGAGCAGCGCGATCGCGGCGTTGAGTTCGTTGGAAATGGTGCGCGACCTGAGATCGCTGATTGCTGCGGCAATCATCATCAAGCCGAGAACGGCCATCAAGCCAAGCGTGATCATGTTGCCTTCCATCGGTTTTCTCCTACGCAACATGGCTTACTAAAGCGTAACCATGCTGCGCCGAATGCTCGGCTTGCATTCCGTGGGCCAACCGATATGCGGCAGTTCATGACCGCCGCGCCGCCTTCTGCCACCGACGTGCTGATTGTCGGCGCCGGGATCGCCGGGGCAAGCTTGGCGGCCGCGCTCGCGCCGTGGCGCCGCGTCATGCTGATCGAGGGCGAGGATGCCCCCGGTTATCACGCGACCGGTCGGTCGGCGGCTTTCTGGCACGAAAGCTATGGCGGGGTTGGGGTTCAGCCGCTGACGCGCGCATCGCTGGAGACGTTGAACAACCCGGGCCCCGAATTTTCGGAGCATGGCTTCCTGTCGCCGCGCGGCGCATTGACGATAGGGCAACGGTCCGAGGCTGCGGCGGTCGACGCCTTCACCGACGAATTTGCGGCCCACGGCGTCAATGTCGTGCGGCTGTCGGGCGCACCGGTTGCCCAGATGGTTCCCGGGCTTCGCGACGAATGGTGCGAGGCGGCTTATGAAGCGGCGTGTCGCGACATCGACGTCGGCGGCTTGCATGCCGCCTATCTTCGCGCCGCAAAGCGCGCAGGCGCAACGCTGGTCACGCGCGCGCGCCTGCGGCGGGCGCGTCGCGTCAGCGAGGGCTGGGACGTCGAACTGGCGGGCGGGCGGGTTCGCGCCGCGCTGATCGTCAACGCCGCCGGCGCATGGGCCGACGAGGTCGCGGACGCATGCGGGGTCAAGCCGGTCGGCATCCAGCCTTATCGCCGTACGGTGATGCAGGTCCGGCTGGGCGTGCCGGTTCCCGCCGATCTGCCGTTGGTCATTCACGTCGGCGGCGAATATTATTTCAAAGGCCAGAGCGAGGGGCGCATCTGGCTAACGCCGCACGACGAGACGCCGACTGCGCCCCATGACGCGGCGCCGGAGGAACTGGATGTCGCGCTTGCGATCGACCGGTTGCAGTCGGTCGTTGATTGGCCCGTCGTGGCGGTCGAGCGCAAATGGGCGGGACTGCGTAGCTTCGCCCCCGATCGCATGCCTGTTTTTGGCGCCGACCCGCACGAGCCCGCCTTCATCTGGTGTGCGGGGCAGGGTGGTTTCGGTATTCAGACTTCGCCGGCGATCGCCGGACTGCTCGCAGCACAGCTCGGCGCGCCCGAACCCGACGGCATGATCCGCCGCGTCGATGCGACCCCCTTTGCGCCCGCGCGCTTCGCCTGACGCAGATGCGCGCGCTCAGCGCGCGCGCGCGACTACCAGAGCGGCATCGCTGGCGAGCTGATCGGCCAGTTCATTGTCGCCATGGCCGGCATGGCCTTTGACCCAGATCCACTCGACCTTGTGCCGCGCGTTTTCCTTGACGAGGCGCTGCCACAGGTCGGCGTTGGCTACGGGTTTCTTCGCCGCGGTCTTCCATCCGTTCTTTTGCCAGCCGAAAACCCACTTGGTGATCCCGTCGCGGACATAGACGCTATCGGTCGACAATTTGACGTTGCAACTGCGCTTGAGCGCGGCGAGCGCCTCGATCGCGGCCATCAATTCCATGCGGTTGTTCGTCGTATCGGGCTCGCCTCCCGACAATTTCTTGACGACATCGCCCCAGCGCAGCACGGCGCCCCAGCCGCCGGGGCCGGGGTTGCCCTTGCACGCGCCGTCGGTGGCGACGATCACGGTCTTGCCGGTGCTTTCGCTCATCCGGCGGCGAACAGGCTGGCTGCGTCTGCGGCACTGTAGCGCTGCAGACGGGCGAGAAACGGAGAGGGGTCCTTGCGCGTGACGAGCGCGTCGGCGGGGGTGTGCACCCAGTCGTGCGCGCGGGTGAGCAGGAAGCGCAGCGATGCGCCGCGCGCGAGCAGCGGCAGCGCGGCGACTTCGGCGTCCGACAGCGTGATTTCGCGCGCGTAGCCGCGCATCAATGCCTGGGCGCGTGCCGGGTCGCAACGCTCGCCATCGGACGAAAAGGCCCAAGATGCGTGCGTGATAACGAGGTCATAGGCGCGAAAGTCGCTCGCGGCGAAATAGAAGTCTATAAGGCCGGTGACCCGGTCGCCGAGCATCAGCACATTGTCGGGAAACAGGTCGGCGTGGATAACATGCGCGGGCAGGTCTTCCGGCCAATGGGCATCGAGGTACGCGAGTTCGTCATCAACGATCGATTGAAGTCCTGGCAACACCACTTCGAGGTCGCCGGTCGCTTCGGCAACGGCGCGCCAGTGCTCATGGCCCATGCTATTCGCGCGCGCGCCCGCATAATCTTCGAGCGCGCGGTGCATCGCGCCGAGCGCGGCGCCGGCGGCTTCGCATTGGGCGGGGGTCGGTTGAGTCAGCGAAATGCCGGGCAGGAACTGGATCACGCACGCGGCTCGGCCTGACACCTGTTGGATCGCGCGGCCCCCACGGTCGCGGATCATCGCCGGGACCGGGCAGTTCTGGCTGGCGAGGTGGTTCAGCAGGTCGACAAAGAAAGGCAGGTCGCCTTCGCTCACGCGCTTTTCATAGAGCGTCAGAATGAAGCGCCCCTCCGTCGTCTCCAACAGGAAGTTGCTGTTCTCCACGCCTTCGGCAATGCCCTTGCACGACACGACAGTGCCGATGTCGTAGCGGGCAACGAGCGCGGCGAGGTCGTCGGGTTCGACGTGTGTATAGACCGCCATCAGTCGATTTCGAGCCCGCGCGGCAGCTTGAACACCATATTCTCTTCGGCGGTGACGACGACGTCCTCGACTATGGGCCGGACCGAGGCGACGGCGTCGATCACTTCGCGGACCAACTTCTCGGGCGCGCTGGCGCCAGCGGTGATGCCCAGCGTGCCAATATCGACCAGCCAGGCCGGGTCGATATCCTTGCCGCGCTGGACGAGATGCGCGGGCGTGCCGAGCCGTTCGGAGACTTCAACGAGGCGCAGGCTGTTCGAACTGTTGGGCGCGCCAATCACAATCATGCGATCGCATTGCCCGGCGATCGCCTTCACGGCATCCTGACGGTTGGAGGTGGCATAGCAGATATCCTCGCCGCGCGGGCCGCTGATCGCCGGAAAGCGGTGCTGGAGCGCCGCGATGATATCGCGCGTATCGTCGACCGACAGCGTCGTCTGGGTCAGGAATGACAGCATATCGGGATCGGCAGGCGACAGTGCCGCCACATCGTCGACCGATTCGACCAACGTCATCGCGCCCTCGGGAAGCTGACCCAGCGTGCCAATGACTTCGGGGTGCCCGGCGTGGCCGACAAAGACGATATGCCGCCCGGCCTCATAGACACGCTCGGCCTGACGGTGCACTTTCGACACCAGCGGGCAGGTGGCGTCGATGTAGTCGAGCCCGCGCATTTCGGCTTTTGCCGGCACCGCCTTCGGCACGCCATGCGCACTGAATACCACCGGAACGCCGTCGGGAACCTGATCGAGCGATTCGACGAAAATCGCGCCCTTTGCCTTCAGGGAGTCGACGACATAGCGGTTGTGGACGATTTCATGCCGGACATAGACCGGCGCACCATATTTCTGCAGCGCCAGTTCGACGATACGGATTGCGCGGTCGACACCGGCGCAGAAGCCGCGCGGCGCCGCGACCAAAACCTTGAGTTCTGCCGCTTCGCTGCTGCCGGGGTGCGTCATCGGATGGGGAGCGTTCATGATGCGCGCGCTCTAGCGCAGCAAGCCATATGGGGTAAAGCCGCTTCATCTTTCGTTCTCTTTGTTGCGCCGCGTTCATCGCACCGATAAGAAGCGGCGCGCATGACGCGGGATCAACCGTCCCGACGCCTGCCAGCGTACCTGTTTGGAAAGCCCGATTATCATGATGCCCATTTCGTTTCCGTCGCGTAAGTTCCTGACCGTGCTGTGCGGCACGGCAGCCATGGCGACGGTGGCGGGCTGCGCGAAGGACAATGAAATCGACCTCGCAGGCGGCGTCGGCATCACCGCGACACGCAGCACTTGCCCGGCGGTGGCTGTGCCGCTGCACACTGGCGACGTTACCTTGTTCGACCCCGCGACGAGCCGCGATGCACGCGCGGTCGACGTCGTCGCCGCGATCACCAATGTGGTGCCGGTCTGCAACGATGCTTCCGAGAAGGTTTACCAGCTCGCCAGCTTCGATGTCGTCGCGACCCGCCGCGATGCGGGGCCCGCGCGCACGGTGACTTTGCCTTATTATGCCACCGTACTGCAGGGCGGCACCGCCGTCGTTGCAAAGCGCCTCGGCAATGTCGCGGTGACTTTTGCCGAAGGACAGGTGCGCGGCACGGGCCGGGCGCAGGCTTCGGCCTATGTCGATCGCGCTGCCGCAACGCTGCCCGCCGACATCCAGGAACGTATCACCCGCAAGCGCAAGGCAGGCGACCAGGATGCCGCAATCGATCCGCTCAGCCTTCCCGAAGTGCGCGCCGCGGTGCAGCGCTCCAGCTTCGAACTTCTCATCGGCTTCCAGCTGACGCAGGACCAGCTCGAATATAACGTCCGACGATAAGGACCGCGGCGGCGCTCGTGCGCCGTTCGCATCGTTTCGCCCCGCGCGCCAATTGGCGACGCGGGGCTTTTCGCGCCCGCCCAGCTAGGATAGGGCGCGCGCAAGACTTTCTTGATCGAAGATAGGCCAAACCCCGTGACCCTGTTCAGCCGCTTTTCCGACCATATAGGCGCCGCGCTCGACGCGCTTGCCGATCGCGATGCCCTGCCGAACGGGCTCGACCGCTCGGCGATCAGCGTCGAACCCCCGCGCGATCCCGCGCATGGCGACGTCGCGACCAATGCGGCGATGGTGCTCGCGAAGCCGGCGGGGATGAACCCGCGCGCGCTCGCCGATCTTCTCGTCGCCGAACTAGGCGCACTCGCCGAGGTGACCGAGGCGAGCGTCGCTGGCCCCGGATTCATCAACCTGCGCCTTGCGGACGACAGCTGGCGCGACGAACTCGCGCTGATCTTCAGCGAGGGCGGCTATTATGGCCGCTCGACGATCGGTCAGGGGCGGCGCGTCAATGTCGAATATGTCTCGGCGAACCCGACCGGCCCGATGCACGTCGGCCATTGCCGCGGCGCGGTCGTCGGCGACGCGCTCGCCGCGCTGCTCGAATATGCCGGGCACGAGGTGATCCGCGAATATTATGTCAACGACGCCGGCGCGCAGGTCGATGTGCTCGCGCGCTCGGTGCACATGCGCTACCGCGAGGCGCTTGGCGAAGACATTGGTGCGATCCCCGAGGGGCTCTATCCCGGCGATTATCTGATCCCCGTCGCGGACAAGCTCGCGGCCGAATATGGCGACCGGTTCGTCGGCGCGCCCGAAAGCGCGTGGCTCGGCCTGTTCCGCGCCGAAGCGGTCAGCGCGATGATGGACATGATCCGCGCCGACCTCGCCAAGCTCGGCATCCATCATGACCTTTTCTCTTCGGAAGCCGAATTGCAGGCCGAGGGCAAACCCGCCGCCGCCGAGAAATGGCTGCGCGATCACGATCTCGTCTACGACGGCCAGCTCGAAGCGCCGAAGGGTGAGACGCCTGAGGATTGGGAGCCGGTCGAACTGCCGCTGTTCCGCTCGACGCAGTTCGGCGACGATCAGGACCGCCCGATCAAGAAGTCGGACGGCAGCTGGACTTATTTCGGCGCCGACCTCGCCTATCATTTCCAGAAGAGCCAGAATGCCGACGAGCTGATCGACATATGGGGTGCCGACCATGCGGGGACGGTCAAGCGGATCAAGGCGGCAGTCGCCGCGCTGACGGGCGGCAAGACCCGCTTCGACGTCAAACTGGTGCAGATGGTGCGCCTGCTCAAAAATGGCGAACCGTTCAAAATGTCGAAGCGCGCGGGCAATTTCGTGACGCTCGCCGATGTCGTCGAAGAGGTCGGCAAGGACGCGGTGCGTTTCACGATGCTGACGCGCAAGGCCGACGCGCAGATGGATTTTGACTTCGCCAAGGTCGTCGAAGCGTCGCGCGACAACCCTGTCTGGTACCTGCAATATGCCAATGCCCGCATTTCGCGGCTGCGCAAAAAGGCCGCAGATGCCGGGATCACGCTGCCCGCGCCCGCTCCGGCACGCCTCAACGCGCATGAGCTGGGCCTCGTGAAATTGCTCGCGCAGTTCCCGCGGATCGTCGAGGCGGCCGCCTCGGCGCGCGAGCCGCATCGGATCGCCTTCTATCTCGCCGACGTCGCGTCGGCGTTCCACGCCTGGTATAATCTGGGCAATGATGATCCGGGCCTCCGGATCGTTCTCGACAATGATCCCGAATTGACCGCGACGCGGCTTTATTTGGCCGACGGAATCGGGCAAGTCATTCGTAACGGGCTGTCCCTTATGGGGGTAGAGGCGCTCGAGGAGATGAATTGATGGCCGGGGACAAGAGTGCGGAGCAGGGGGACGCGGGCCTCGGTCTCGAAGACGAGGACCGGCTGCCCTGGCTCGAAGCCGCCGACGGGTTCGAAGAAGATGGCGAAGTCTCGCCCGCGCGCCTGCTAGTGATGGTGCTCGGCGGATTGCTGCTGATCGGCGCAGTGCTCGGCGGTCTGTGGTGGATCCAGAATGGCGGCGCGCGCGGCAATGGTGAACTGATCGCGGCGCAGCAGGGCGACTATAAGGTCGCGCCCAAGACCGACGGCGCGAAGAGTTTCGAGGGCGAGGGCGACGCCAGCTTCTCTGCCAGCGAGGGTGCCGAGCCCGCCGGCAAGGTCGACCCGAGCCGCATGCCCGAAGAGCCCGCCGTAACGCCCGAAGAACGCGAAGCCGCGGCCAAAAAGGCGGCGGCAGACAAGGCTGCGGCGGCGAAAGCGGCCGTAGCCAAAGCTCCGCCGGTGGAGAAGACCAAGGCTGTCGCCGCGAAGGGGGCCGATGCCGAACCCAAGACGGCGGCTCCGAGCGGCGCGATGATCCAGCTCGGCGCCTTCAGCAGCGACGCTGCGGCGGCCAAGGCGTGGACGAACCTGTCGAAGCGCTTTGCCTATCTCGCCGAACTCAACAAATCGGTTTCGCCGGCCAAGGTCGGCGATGGCACCGTCTATCGCCTGCGCGTTTCCGCTGGGACGGCGGCCAACGCCACGAATTTGTGCGGAAAGTTGCGCGTCGCGGGTGAAAATTGCGTCGTCGTCCGCTGATTCGGCCCGCTTGGCCGCAGACTCTGTTGGTGCAAATCCGCCGTCATGGCATGATTGCAGCTTGGTCATCGCCTGAGGGGGCGGCGATCGATGGAGTTTGATGCACGATGATACCGGCAATTTTCGGCCTGTCGGGCCTGACCCTCAACGATGACGAGCGCGCCTTTTTTCGCGACAGCGAGCCCGCGGGCTATATCCTCTTCGGGCGGAATATCGAAAACCGCGAGCAATTGCGGCGCTTGACCGACGAACTACGCAGCCTCGATGGACGAACTAATCTCCCAATCCTGATCGATCAGGAAGGCGGACGCGTCGCGCGGATGAAGTCGCCCGAATGGCCGAACTTTCCAAGCGGTGCGGCGTTCGATGCGCTCTACGACCGAGCGCCCGCCAGCGCGATTGAAGCCGCGCGGCTGAACGCGATGGCGCTCGCCGCGATGCTGTCCGAAGTCGGTATCACCGTCGATTGCCTGCCGTTGCTCGACGTGCGTCAGCCTGGCGCGAGCGATGTCATCGGCGACCGTGCGCTCGGGAGCGAGCCGATGCGCGTTGCGGCGCTGGGCCGGGCGATTCTGAGCGGGCTTCAGGATGGCGGCGTCGTCGGCATCGTCAAACATATTCCAGGACACGGCCGCGCGCTGCTCGATACGCACGAAGCGTTGCCGACGGTAACCGCGCTCGACCGTGACTTGCAAACCGACCTCGCACCTTTCGCGGCGCTGCGCGACGCGGCGATGGCGATGACGTGCCACGTGATCTTCGAAGCATGGGATCCTGATCGCCCCGCTACGCTTTCTCCGATCGTTATCGACAGCGTCATCCGCCAGCGTATCGGCTTTCACGGCCTGCTGATGACCGACGATCTCGACATGAAGGCGCTGTCGGGTGACGTCCCCTCGCGCGCCGCCGATGCAATTGCCGCCGGTTGCGACATAGCGCTCAACTGCTGGGCGAAGATGGACGATATGGTCGGTATCGCGAATGCGCTCGATCCGATCAGCACCGTATCACGCGCACGGCTCGAAGGCGCGATGGATCGCATTTCGGGCGATGGCGACGAACGCCCCTTCGCGACACTGGTCGACCAGCGCGACGCGCTGCTCGCGATCGCCTGATCCGCTGATGGAGGAACTGCCGCTCGATTTCGAAATCGCACCGGCAGCGCCCGAACGCGACGACGCGTTCCAGCTCACATTCGAAAGCTGGGAAGGGCCGCTCGACCTTTTGTTGACGCTCGCGCGTAGCCAGAAGGTCGACCTCAAGCAGATTTCGATTTTGGCGCTGGTCGAGCAGTATCTGACCTTCATCGCGGAGGCGCGCGAACTCAAGCTGGAGGTTGCTGCCGACTACCTCGTGATGGCTGCGTGGCTGGCGTACCTCAAATCAGCGTTGCTGCTCCCCAAGGATCCGCTCGAGGACCCGTCGCCCGACGAACTCGCACTGCGGTTGCAATTGCGCCTGCAGCGATTGGCGGCCATGCGCGAGGCGGCAGCGCGGCTGCTTGCCCGCGATCGCATCGGCCGCGACGTCTTCTTGCGTCCGAAGCCCGAGGGGCTGCGCGACATCAAGCTGCGGCGCTGGTATGCGAGCCTTTACGACCTTCTATCGGCCTATGGGCAGGTCAAACTGCGCTCCGAACCCGTCGTGCATATGGTGTCGCGTCGGCCCGTCGTCACGCTCGACGCCGCGCTTCACCATCTCCAGCGGATGATCGGCGTGAAACTCGACTGGGCCGAGCTGTCGGATTTCCTGCCGGCGGACTATGACGGGCCGCTGCGCCGCTCCGCCATTGCGTCGAGCTTCGTCGCGGCGCTTGAACTCGCACGGCAGGGCCGTGTCGACCTGAAGCAAGACGGCGCATTCGAACCGCTTTATCTGAAGGCTGCACAGGCATGATCGACGATCTGGAACGCGCGATAGAGGCGATGCTGTTCGCCAGCGACGAGGCGCTCGATGCGCGCCAGGTCGCGAACCGGCTTGGCGATGAAATGACGCCGGGCGAGGTGCGCACGATCATCGTCAGGATTGCGGCGCGCCACGACGGCAGCGGGATCGAACTCGTCGAACGCGGCGGGCACTGGCATTTCCAGACGCCTGCCGATCTGGCGCATCTGCTCCGCCGCGAGCGCGACGATCCGCGCAAGCTGTCGCGCGCCGCCGCCGAGGTGCTCGCGATCGTGGCCTATCACGAGCCGGTGAGTCGCGCCGAAATCGAAGCGATCCGCGGCGTGCAGACGTCAAAGGGAACGCTCGACGTGCTGATGGAGGCCGAGTGGGTTGCGCCCGCGGGGCGCCGCGAGGTCCCGGGACGGCCATTGATCTACAAGACGACCGACGCTTTCCTGCAACATTTCGGCCTCAACAGCCGCAAGGATCTGCCGGGAATCGACGATCTCCGCGCAGCCGGCCTGCTCGACCCCGTCGACCTTGCTTTTGAGGAGGCAGTGGGCGAACTGGACCTAGTAAAAGACGGTGAAGAGGCCTAGATGAGCCCTTCAAGGAGACGATAAATGGGTAGCTTCAGCATCTGGCACTGGCTCGTGGTCGGGATTCTCGTCCTGCTGCTGTTCGGCAAGGGCCGTTTTTCGGACATGATGGGCGATGTCGCCAAGGGCATCAAAAGCTTCAAGAAGGGCATGGCTGAAGATGATGCGCCGACTCCGGCGCCGAAGCAGATCGAGGGCCAGCGCGCGCCCGACGCCACCCCGATTTCGACCCCGACGGCCGAGCACGACAAGCTCTGATCGCCGTTTGCCCGCGGGGGAAGTTTTAGGTCATGTTTGACGTCGCGCCCACCGAGTTGCTGCTCGTCGTGGTGGTGGCCTTGGTGGTTATCGGCCCCAAGGACCTCCCCAAGGCGATGCGTTTCGTCGGCAAATGGATGGCAAAGGCACGCGGCATGGCGCGCCATTTCCGGTCCGGGCTCGATACGATGATGCGTGAAGCCGAGCTCGAAGAGCTCGAGAAACAGTGGCGCGAGCAGAATGACGCGATCATGCGCGAATTTCCAAGGATCGACGACGTAAATACATCGTCGGCGTCGACGACACCCCCGGCGACAGCGACCGAGCCGGTAACCGAGACCGACATCGATCAGGCTGCGGCAGGCACGCCGCCGGAAACGCACGCGATCCCGCCCAAGGACGGTCCGTTACCGTGACCGAGGAAGCGACCGTCGAAGAGGATGGCACCGGCGGCAAGATGCCGCTGCTCGATCATCTGATCGAACTGCGTTCGCGTCTGCTCAAGTCGCTGGTCGCGGTCGGCGTCGCCTTTGGCGTCTGCCTTTATTACGCCAAGCCGATTTTCGGGATATTGGTCCAGCCGCTCGTAAAGGCAGGGCAGGGCAAGCTGATATACACCCAGTTGTTCGAGGCGTTCTTCGTTGAGATCAAGGTCGCGCTGTTCGCGGCGATGATGATCGCCTTCCCGGTGATTGCAAACCAGCTGTGGAAATTCGTCGCACCGGGGCTGTTCAAGCAGGAAAAGCGTGCGCTGCTGCCGTTTCTGATCGCAACGCCCGTGCTGTTCGCGATCGGCGCCAGCTTCGCTTATTTCATCACCATTCCGATCGCACTTAAATTCCTGCTCGGATATCAGGGCAACGTCGGCGGCATCACCCAGGAAGCCCTGCCGTCGGTCGGCAATTATCTCAGCTTCACGATGCAGTTCATCATGGCGTTCGGCATCGCCTTCCTGCTGCCGATCCTGCTGATGCTGATCGAGCGATCGGGGCTGGTGACGCGCGAGCAGCTCGTTTCGGCGCGGCGCTATATGATCGTTGCCGCCTTTGCGATCGCGGCGGTGTTCACCCCGCCCGACATTCTGAGCCAGCTGCTGCTCGCGGTGCCCTTGGTGTTTCTCTACGAAATGTCGTTGCTCGCGATCTGGTTTACCCAACGCCGACGCAAAACAGGCGCCGGAGAGGCGCCTGTCGAGCCTCTCGAAGAGGCTTAGGGTAAGTTACTCAAGATCAGTTGATGGCGTCGCTGCCTGCCTGACCGACCGACTCAATGTCGCGGCCAGCACCCTTCACCGTGTTGCAACCAGTGACCAGAAAGCTTGCCATCAGGGCGAGAAGGATTGCACGGAAGCTCGTCATATTTCTAACCTCTCAGGAGTTGACGCAAAATGGCCCGGCACGCTTCGAGGGGGGGGGAGGGAATGCGGGCCGGGCCAATGTTGCTGAGCAGCGCTGCGGGGGGGCGATGACCGCTGCTCGAAGGGGAAACGACTAACACAGCGATAGGTTCCCAAAAAAATTCGCATCGACGAAGTTTTTTTCGAATATTTTTGAATCGCTTGAATTCCAGAGGTTTGCCCTCAGAGCGCGGTCAGCCCACTGAGCACCGCGAGGCCCAGGAAGGCGAGAAAGCCCATGGAATCGGTCGTCATCGTGACGAAAATCGAACTCGCGACTGCGGGATCCTGATCGAGCCTGTCGAGCAGCAAGGGGATCGCGACCCCGGCGACGCCGGCGACAAAGATGTTCACGATCATGGCGGCGGCAATGACCATGCCGAGTTGCGAGTTTCCGAACCACAGGGCGGTCGCGGTGCCGGCGATCAGCGCGATCGTCCCGCCGTTGAGCAGCGCGATCTTCATTTCGCGCCAGATCGCGCGCCAGCTGTTCGAATCGGTGAGCTGGTTCATCGCGAGCGCGCGGACGGTGACCGCCAGGGTCTGAGTCCCGGCATTGCCGCCGACCCCCGCGACGATCGGCATCAGCGCGGCGAGCGCAACCATATGCTCGATTGCGCCGCCGAAAAATCCGACGATCGACGAGGCGAGCAATGCGGTGCCGAGATTGGCGATTAACCAGCGCACGCGCGCGCTGTACGTCTCGCGGATCGGTTCGTTGATGTCGCCGTCGCCGGCGCCCGACAGGCGCAAGATATCCTCGCCCGCCTCTTCCTGGATGATGTGGACGACGTCATCGACCGTAATCATGCCGACGAGCCGCCCGCCCTTGTCGACGACCGCGGCCGAGATCAGCGCATATTTCTGGAAGCGCAGCGCGACCTCTTCCTGGTCCATGTCGACGGGGATCAGCGTCTGTTCGCGCTTCATCACGTCGCTGATCGCGATGTCGCGCGGGGTACGGAGGATCCAGCTCAGCTGGCAGGTGCCGACCGGCTTGTGCATCGGGTCGACGACGAAGATTTCCCAGAAATCGCTGGCGAGGTCGGCATCTTCGCGCAGCCGGTCGATGACGTCGCCAACGGTCACATGTTCGGGCACCGCGACCAGATCGCGCTGCATCATGCGCCCGGCGGATTCCTCGGGGAAGGAGAGGGCGTCCTCGATCGCGGCGCGATCTTCGGGTTCCATAGCCTGGAGAACGGCCTGCTGCTCGTCCTCCTCCATATCCTCAATGATCGCGACGGCGTCGTCGGTATCGAGTTCTGACGCGAGCTCGGCGACTTGCTCGGGCGCGAGCAGGTCGATCAGTTCTTCGCGAACATAATCGTTCATTTCCGCCAGCACGTCGGCCGACAGCATATCGCCGAGCACCGCTGCCAGCATCGGCCGTTCGTCGGCGCGCGCGAGTTCGAAAAGGTCGGCGATGTCGGCGGGGTGCAGGCGGCCGATCCGCTCGCGCGCGGCTTCGCCTTCGCCCGCCTCAGCAAGTTCGATCACGTCGCGCACGAATTCGGGCTTCAGCCGGTCGTCCTCGTCGAGTTCGGTGTCGGCTTCGCGTACGGGCTGTTCGCGGTCGCGGTCGTCGGTGATGACAACATCGTCCGGCGGCAGGGAATCTTCGCGTTTGTCCATCGCGCGGTCCTCCCTGACGATTGCGGCGTACGAGCCTTCCCCTAGTGCTGCGGCCCGCCGATGGCAACGCCGTGCGCGCCTTTTCGCGATTTAATGCGTGGCTTTGGCGGCTCGCCCCGCTATGGGACCGGCAACCTAGACCGCAGGAGTTCTATCATGTCCGACACTCTCACCCTTTCGCTGTCGACCGGCGATGTTGTCATCCGCCTTCGTCCCGACCTTGCCCCCCAGCATGTCGAGCGCATCACCGGCCTGGCGAGCGAAGGCTTTTACGACGGCGTCGTGTTCCACCGCGTGATTCCGGGCTTCATGGCGCAGGGCGGCGACCCGACGGGTACCGGCATGGGCGGCAGCCAGCTTCCCGATCTGCCGCAGGAGTTCAGCAGCGAACCGCACGTCCGCGGCGTCTGCTCGATGGCGCGCGCGCAGAACCCGAACAGCGCGAACAGCCAGTTCTTCATCTGCTTCGACGACGCGCGTTTCCTCGATAACCAGTACACCGTCTGGGGCGAAGTGATCGAAGGCATGGAAAATGTCGACGCGCTGCCCAAGGGCGAGCCGCCGCGCGAGCCCGGCAAGATCGTCAAGGCGACTGTTAGCTGAAACGAGAAAATCCCCGCTTCGGCGGGGATTTTTTTACCTGCGGCTTTACCTAGTCGCCGATAAAGCCGTTGAGCCTTTCGCAGGCGGCGATCCAGTCTTCCTTGAACTCCTGAACGACCTGTCCGGCGCCCATTGCTTCGTTCATCAGTCCTACGCCCTGGCCGACCCAATAGGTGGCGAGCGCCTTGGCACCTTCATGCCCGCCTTCGGACAATTTATCGACCTTACGCAGCGCGGGTTCGCTGACCAGCGACTGAAGCGGCATCGGGAGCGGTTTGGGCGCGCCTTCGGCCTCCCACGCGTCGGTCCATGGCGAGCGAAGCTGGCGCGAGGGTTTGCCGGTGCGGCTCTTCGACCGCACCGTGTCGCGCGACGAGGCGGCAAGCATCTTTTCCTTCACGATCGGATTGGTTTCGGCCTCGGCGGTCGTCAGCCACACCGAACCAGTCCATGCGCCATGCGCGCCCATCGCCATCGCCGCGGCCATCTGGCGTCCGGTGACGATGCCGCCGGCGGCGAGAATCGGTGTGTTCGCACCGACGGCTTCGACGGCGGCGGCAACCTCAGGTACCAGCACCATCGTCGCGACCTCGCCGCAATGCCCGCCCGCTTCGCCGCCGGCCACGACGAGGATATCGACCCCGGCACGCACCTGCGCCAACGCATGATCGCGGGTGCCGACGAGTGCAGCAACGGGGACATTGTGGCGCTTGCCGAGTTCAAGCATCAGTTGCGGTGGGACACCAAGCGCGTTGGCGATCAGCTTGATCGGGTGCCGAAAGGCGACTTCGAGCAGCTTCGCCGCGCCGTCCTCGTGCATATTATCGCCGAAGCTCTGACGCGTTTCCATCGCGGCTTCGAGGCCGGCGGCGTCGACATCGAATTTGCCAAGCAGGTCGGCAGCGAATTGCAGATGCGTCTCGGGCACTCTCGCGGCGCCGGGTGAGGGTGCATCGCCCTTGCCGGCGAAACTGTTGGGAACGATCAGGTCGACGCCATAGGGCCGCCCGCCGATATGATCGTCGATCCAGGCAAGTTCTTCCTCGAGCCGTTCGGGCGGGAGCGCGGCGGCGCCGAAGACGCCCATGCCGCCGGCTTTTGACACTGCGACGACGACATCGCGGCAGTGAGAGAAGGCGAGCAGGGGGAATTCGATGTCGAGCATCGCGCAGATGGGGGATTGCATGGGGACCTCTCCGATGTTGGCTATGTTGCCGCGTAGTGTGCATGTCAGCGCTAGTTTACGTAAACGTCAAGTTGATTTGCTGGGCAGGCCGATTATCGCGGGAGGCATGACCCAATTTTCGCTGCCCGCTTTCGACCTCGACGCCTTTGTTCGTGCCACTTTGGCCGAAGATCTGGGGTCGGGGGGCGATATCACCTCGATGGCGACGATTCCTGCCGACGCGCGGTTTGGCGGGGTGATGGACAGCCGCGACGCGATCACTGTCGCCGGTTTGCCGATCGCCGAACGTTTCTTTCGCGCGCTCGAACCTGCCATGGAGATCGAGATACTGGTCGAAGAGGGCGCGCAGGTGCCCCCCGGAAGCGACCTGATGCGGCTTTCGGGCAATGCGCGCGCGATGCTGACGGCCGAACGGTCGGCGCTCAACACGGTGCAGCATCTGTCGGGAATCGCGACGATGACGCGCCAATATGTCGATGCGATGGCGGGGACCGGCGCGACGCTGCTCGACACGCGCAAGACGATCCCGGGGCTGCGCGTGCTGGAGAAATATGCGACGCGGATGGGCGGCGCGAAGAACCACCGCATGGGCCTGTGGGACGCCGCGATGATCAAGGATAATCATGTCGCGGTCGCGGGATCGGTCGAGGAAGCGGTTCGCCGTGCCGTGAATGCGGGAATCGAAAACATCATCGTCGAAGTCGACCGGGTGGCGCAGGTCGAACCCGCACTGAGCGCCGGCGCGACGCACCTGTTGCTCGACAATATGGACCTCGAAGAGCTGCGCCAGTGCGTGGCGCTGGTGAACGGCAAGGTTCCGACCGAGGCGTCGGGCGGGGTGCGGCTCGATACGATCCGCGCGATCGGCGAGACGGGCGTGACCTATGTGTCGGTCGGACGGCTGACCCAGTCGGCACCGGCGGCGGATATCGGGCTCGATTTTGCGCTGGCTTAGTTTTGTCGCGCTGGCGCTGATGCCAGTCGTTGCGCAGGCCCAATCTTTGACCTGCCAAGCGCCAGAGAGGGTTTCGGTGCCGCGGCTCGAACAGCCCAAACGCGGCGAACCCGTTCGAAATCCGGCGATCACCGGTTATTTGCTCAGTATGAGCTGGTCGCCGCAGCATTGCGCCGGCGTGCGGAACCCGCGCGATGCGCGCGACCGTTTCCAATGTTCGGGCGAGAACGGCCGCTTCGGCTGGGTGCTCCACGGCCTGTGGCCCGAAACCGACGGCCCCGGCTATCCCCAATGGTGCCGCCCGGCAAAGATCGTGCCGCAGCCAGTGCTGAAGCAGCATATGTGCATGACGCCGTCGGCGCAGCTTTTGCAGCACGAATGGGCAAAGCATGGGACGTGCATGAGCCCGAACCCCGCCGCCTATTTCCGTTCGGCGGAGCTATTGTTTCGCGCCGTGCGCTTTCCCGACATGAAAAAGCTCGCGGCAAAACCGCAGACGGCCGCGAGCGTCCGCCGCGCCTTTGCGGCGGTCAATCCGGGGGTGAGCGCACCGATGATCGCGGTGTCGGCCGACAGGCAAGGATGGCTCAACGAAGTGCGCTTTTGCCTGGGGCCGCGGATGAAGCCTGCAAAGTGCAAGCCCTTTCAAAGCGGGGCAAAAGACGGCCGGCATATCCGTGTCCGCGATATACCCGCGTTAAGGTAAATTGGGCAGAGCGTGCCACGACGGGACGCCGCCGCGTTAACACTCTTTTAACCTTATCGACTCGTTAACATCGTCCTAGCTTCGGGTTCATGGACTCGAAGCATCGTCTCGACATTCGAACCCGCGTTCGCGAATATGGCTCGCGGCGGCTGGTCATCGCGCGGCTGAGTGCGCCGGCGGACTGGCAGGGTGAGCTCAGAACCGCACTCGCCGCGCATCGCCAGCCTGCAACGATCTTTTCGAACAATGACTTTCGCCTGTTTGTTCAGAGTTTTGCGATCTTTTTTACCGCGGCGATGATGTTTTTGATTTGAGGTCGGGTTTCCGACCGGTTGCGAGCCTGTCTTTTGTCGTCACCCCGGACTTGATCCGGGGTCCACGACGACGGAGCAGCCATGGATCCCGGATCAACTCCGGGATGACGAAGGGAAGTAAATCAACGTCCGCTCCCCCACCAAAGCCGCCCTAATCGCAGGCGCGGTGGAGCTTTTGCGCGAGCCAGGCCGAGATCAGGCACATTGCGGCGCTCATGAGCAACTGGTCGACGGTGCCGACGCCCGCGAAGCCCAAGCCCATCGCAAGGAGCGAACCCGCGACCATCGCGCCCGAATTGACGATATTGTTGGCGGCAACGGTGCGCGCGGTCTGGTCCTTGGGCACCGTCGTGGTGAGGAAGGCGTAGAGCGGCACGACGAACATGCCGCCGCTGACCGCGATGCCGAGCAGGCTGAGGAGCAGGGGGACGACGCTTTTGTGCGCGAGAAAGCCGCCGATGTCGTAGAGTGTACCTACCGGTTCGTCGCCCCAGTTGCGGCACACCCAATAGAAGGCGACGACGAACAGCGCCATGACGATGACGCTGACCGGGCTGTAGCGCGCCGAAACCTGACCCTTTAGCAGCCGGTTTACCGCGACCGAACCGATGGCGATTCCAATCGAGAAGACCGCGAGGAACAGGCTGGCGACGCTTTTGTCGGCATGGAGGATATTCTTCGCAAGCGGCGGGAACTGGATGAAGAGCACCGCGCCGATCGTCCAGAAGAAGCTGATCGACAGGATTGCGAGATAGAGGCGCGGAATATGCATCGTCCCGCGGACAAGCGCGACCGACGAGCGGATGATATGCCAGTCGATCCCGGTTTCTTCATGTTCGGGGGGCGCCGGCGGCACCTTGCGCCCGGTCCAGTAACCGATAGCGGCGACCAACACGACGCCGAGCGCGGCCCATTCGACGTCGATGACCCCGGCGAGGATGGTGCCGGCGAGGATTGCGATATAGGTGCCGGCTTCGACCAGCCCGGTGCCCGCGAGCACTTCGTCATTCTTGAGGTGTTGCGGCAGGATCGCATATTTGATCGGACCGAAGAAGGTCGAGTGGATGCCCATCGCGAACAGCGCGAGCATCATCAGCGGGATCGCGATCACATGGACGGCGAAGCCCATCCAGGCGAGCACCAGCCCGGCGCCGCCGACGAGCATGATCAATATCTCGCAGAATTTGACGATACGAATGATCCGCGCCTTGTCGCGCGTGTCGGCGAGCTGGCCGGCAAGCGCCGAGAGCAGGAAGAAGGGCAGAATGAAAACGCCGGTCGCCACGGCGCTGAACAGCGTTTCCTGTTCTTCGCTGTTGAACACGCCATAGACGACGAACAGCACCATCGCATTCTTGAACAGATTGTCGTTGAATGCGCCGAGCAGCTGGGTGACGAACAGGGGCAGGAACCGGCGTTGCTTCAACAGCGCAAAGGTGCCCGTCATGCGTGATCCCATCTCGTCAGTATAATTCGGTCACCACGCGGTCTGCGGGCAATTCGGTTGTCGCACCGGGGGCTTATCGGCTAGGGCCTATGGGGTCAAAGGTCATTTTGTTACAAGCGCGCCACATTGGCGGGAATCAGGGGTCATGCTCAGTCTTCCGAACATCCTGACATTGTCGCGCATCCTGGCGGTGCCGATCCTGCTGTTTCTGCTCTGGCCGGGGGTGATCGAGGGGTCGCACCAGCCCAAGCCGATCGATTATGCGCTCGCCTTTGGCCTTTACTGCCTGATGGGCATCACCGATTATTTCGACGGCTATGTCGCGCGCTCGCGCGGGATCGTTTCGCGGCTGGGCGCCTTTCTCGATCCGATTGCCGACAAGATCATGATTGCGGCGGTGATCCTGTTGCTCGTCTTTACGCGCGACATCACCGGCTATCATGTCATCGCGGCGCTGATGATCCTGCTGCGCGAGATCATCGTGTCGGGCCTCCGCGAATTTCTCGCGACCCTGCAGGTCTCGATGCCGGTGACGCAACTCGCGAAGTGGAAGACGACGTTCCAGCTTGTCGCTTTCGGCGCGCTGATCCTGGCCGGCGCTTTGCCGGCGATGGAATGGATCAAGACCGTCGGGCTTGCCTCGTTGTGGGGCGCTGCGGTGCTCACGCTGATTACCGGCTGGGATTATCTGCGCGTCGGCCTGAAGCATATGGATTGAGCGTTCTATGGCGTTGAACATCGCCTATTTCGCCTGGGTGCGCGAGCGCATGGGGATTGCCGACGAGACGGTCGACCTTCCGGCGGCCGTCGCCGATGTCGGCGCGTTGGTCGCGTGGCTCGCGGGGCGCGATGCGCGCGGGAAGATCGCCTTTGCCGAACCGCACCGCATCCGCGCCGCCATCGACGGCGTGATGATGGGGCCTGACGCGCCGCTTTCGGGGGCCAAGGAGGTTGCGCTGTTCCCGCCGGTAACCGGCGGATGATCCGTGCGCTCGTCCAGTCGGAGGCGATTGACGTCGCCGCCGAACTCGACCTGCACGACGCGGGTGGGCACGGAGCGAGCGCGAGCTTTATCGGGCGGGTGCGCGGCGAGAACGGCCTGACCGAGTTGTTCCTCGACCATCACCCGGCGATGACCGCGGCGGGTCTGGCCGATCTGGCGCACGCTGCGGCCGATCGCTGGCATCTTTCGGCGCTGACGGCGATTCACCGTATCGGCGCGATGGTGCCGGGCGAGACGATCGTCCTGGTTCTGGCGAGCAGCGCGCATCGGGCCGAAGCACTGGCGGCGTGCGAGTTCCTGATCGACCGGCTGAAAACCGACGTGATGTTGTGGAAGCGCGAAACCTTTGCCGACGGGCGCGTGCAGTGGGTCGAACCGCGCGAAAGCGATCAGGCGCGCGCGGAGAAATGGGGCGCCTAATCCCCCTGATGTTTGCGGAAGATATCGGCGAGCATGCGGAATTCCTCGGCGCGCGGGCTGCCCTTGCGCCAGACGAGAGCGATCGTGCGCCAGTCATGCTCGGAATCGAGCGGGCGCGTGTCGATATCGGTGTGATCGAGGATGCCCGCCTCGATCGCCATCTGCGGCAACATCGTGATGCCGAGGCCGTTGTCGACCATCTGGACGAGCGTGTGCAGCGACGTTCCCATCATCCGGGCGCCGGCGCGCAGTTCGGGGCGGTTGCAGGCGGCGAGGACATGGTCCTTCAGGCAATGGCCGTCCTCAAGCATCAGCATTTGCGCGGGGTCGATCTGGTCGGCGCTGACCATCGCGGGCAGGTCTTCGGACTGGTCGCCAGGAAAGGCGACGAACAGCGCGTCGTCGAACAGCGCCTCGCTCTCCACGTCGCCGCACGCATAGGGGAGCGCGAGGAGGACGCAGTCGACGGTGCCGTGGTGCAGCGATTCGCACGCCTGTGCGCTCGGCTCTTCGCGGAGGAAAAGCTTGAGCGATGGGCGTTCCTTGCGGAGGCGCGGGAGCAGGCCAGGGAGGAGGAAGGGCGCGATCGTGGGGATGACGCTCATGCGCAGCTCGCCGACGAGCGGGGCCGCGGCGGCGGCGGCCATGTCGGCAAGTTCCTCGGCCTCGCGGAGCACGCGATGCGCCTTTTCGACGATCGCATTGCCGAGCCCGGTGAAGCGGACGACGCGGCGCGTGCGCTCGACGAGCGTCTGGCCGAGCAGCGTTTCAAGCTCGCGAATCCCCGCCGACAGCGTCGACTGGGTGACGTTGCAAGCGTCGGCGGCGCGGCCGAAATGGCCGTGCTCGTGAAGCGCCACGAGATATTGCATCTGTTTCAGCGAGGGGAGGTAATTGTGCATTGATCGGATGTAGCAATTATCGGGACGATTTTGAACAAGTTTACCGATCAAAATTCGCCGCCATTATGGCGGCGTCTGTTGCCGTTTTTCGCGCCGCCGTGATAGCTATCGCCGATCAACCGGCGCGGAGGGCGTATTGGCAGTTTCCCGTTTTCTGATCGGCGGCGTCGCGAGCGCGCTGATGCTCACCGGCGGCCTATTCATGTGGAAAGGCTATACGCAAATCGCCGAGGAAGAGGTGTTGCCCGATCCGCCGCCAGCCCTTCCGGCGATCCCGGTTGCGGCGGCGGGAGCACCCAAGCGCGGGCCCGCGCCGCCGGCGCTGCCCGCCGCGAAGGAGGCGTCGCGCGAGGAACGGCGGTTCAACCGCTTCGATCGCGACCGCAACGACCGGATCAGCCGGGTTGAACTGATGTCGTCGCGGACCGCGGCGTTCCGCAAGCTCGACAAGGACAGCAATAATCTGCTGACCTTCGAGGAATGGGCGGCGGCGACGGGGCAGCGTTTTGCCGGAGCCGACGGCGACAAGTCGGGCGACCTGACGCGCGCGGAGTTTGCGACGACGGCGCCGAAGCGGGCGCTCCCAGCGAAATGTAGCTGTTAGGCGGCGACCCCGTCGGCCATCCTGATCCATGCGGCGAGGGAGGCGCCCGCTCGCTGCGTATAGCCAAGCTTGCGATCCTTCTTGCGCACATCTTCGGCGAGCGGCGGGAAAAGGCCGAAATTCACGTTCATCGGCTGGTAGCTCGCGGCGTCAGCGCCGCCGGTGATATGGCCGAGCAGCGCGCCGAGCGCGGTTTCGGGCGGTGGCGGCGGCAGGTCGCGACCGCCTAGTTCGGCGGCGGCGAAGCGCGCGGCGACAAGGCCGATCGCGGCGCTTTCGACATAGCCCTCGCAGCCGGTGATCTGGCCCGCGAAGCGGATGTGCGGCGCCGATTTGAGGCGGAGCTGCGCGTCGAGCAGTTCGGGCGAGCGGATGAAGCTGTTGCGGTGGAGCCCGCCGAGGCGCGCAAATTCGGCTTTTTCGAGCCCGGGGATGGTGCGGAACAGCTCGACTTGTGCCGCGTGTTTGAGCTTGGTCTGGAAGCCGACCATGTTCCACAGCGTGCCGAGCGCATTGTCCTGGCGGAGCTGGACCACCGCATAGGGCCAGCGCCCGGTGCGCGGATTGTCGAGGCCTACGCCCTTCATCGGGCCGAAGCGCAGCGTTTCGGGGCCGCGTTCGGCCATTACCTCGATCGGCATGCAGCCTTCGAAATAGGGCGTGTCCTTTTCCCAATCCTTGAACTCGGTCTTGTCGCCGTCGACGAGCCCCTGGACGAAGGCGTGGTACTGGTCCTTGTCCATCGGGCAGTTGATATAATCCTTGCCGTCGCCGATCGGACCGACCTTGTCCCAGCGGCTCGCCATCCACGCGACGTCCATGTCGATGCTGTCGCGGTAGACGATGGGGGCGATGGCGTCGAAGAAGGCGAGCGCGTCCTTGCCGGTCGCAGCGCCGATGCTCGAAGCAAGGCCGGCGGCGGTGAGCGGGCCGGTGGCGACGATCGTAAGGCCCTCGGTCGGCAGCGTGTCGATGCGTTCGCGGACGATGGTGATGTTCGGGTGATTTTCGAGCGCATGGGTGACCCCGCCCGAGAAGAGGTCGCGGTCGACCGCGAGCGCCGAGCCGGCGGGCACCTTGTGAACGTCCGCCTCGCGCATGATGATCGAGCCCAATGAGCGCATCTCGCGGTGGAGAAGGCCGACGGCGTTGCTGTCGCCGTCGTCGCTGCGAAAGCTGTTCGAGCACACCATCTCGGCGAGCGTGTCGCCCTGATGCGCGGGTGTCATGTCGCCGCCGCCGCGCATTTCGGAAAGGCGGACGCGGAAACCGGCCTCGGCGAGTTGCCACGCCGCTTCGGATCCGGCGAGACCGCCGCCGATGATGTGAATGTCGTAGCTCATTTACCGTATCCGTTGACTTGCATGGGGTGCGCCGCGCGCGTTGTTTTAGGCTTGCGCTGCTTTCGCCGCGCACTAGGCCCATTGAAAGCAAGATGCAAAGGGGCGGATGATGAGCGGGGAGCAGGGTTGGGATCGGGCGCGGTGGCTTTGGTGGCTGGCGCTGCTTGGCGGGATCAGCTTTTTCATCGCGGTATATCAGCGGCTCGACGGACCTGCGATCTGGGCGTGGAAGACGAGCGGCGTTGGCTTGCTCGCGGTCTGGGCAGCGGCGAATGCGCGCGGGAAATATGGCTGGATGATCGCGGCGGCGCTCGGTTTCGGCGCGCTCGGCGACTGGTTGCTCGACGCGAAGGGGCTTGAGGTCGGCGCGGTGGCGTTCGCCATCGGGCATGTCATCGCGATCACCCTTTATCTGATGAACCGCCGCGCACAGACGACGCCATCGCAGCGCCTGCTGGGCTGGCTGACGATGCCCGCGACGCTGGCGATCGTGTGGGGCATGCTGAGCCCCGCGGCGGGTTGGTGGCACGCGGCGGTCTATTCGCTGTTCGTCGCCGCGATGGCGGCGGCGGCATGGACGAGCCGCTTTCCCCGCTATCGCACCGGGATCGGCGCGATGCTGTTCCTCGCGAGCGACCTGTTCATCTTTGCGGGCGAGGGCGGCGTGCTGTCCAGGGACGTCACGCTCTGGCTCGTCTGGCCGCTCTATTTCGGCGGGCAGGCGCTGATCGCTTGGGGCGTGGTGAGCACGCTGGCGATGGAAGCGAAAGCTTAGGGTCCTGACCCTAGTCCTTACCGGCGGCGCATGACGCCATCCACGCCGCGTCGTCGGGCTCGGGGCCTTCGCCCGAGAGGGTGCGGACTTTCGGCAAGCCGGCCTCGGGCCGCGCGGCGGCGCAGGAAAAGGCCTCACCCTTGTCGGCGCCGTAGAGGCGGCTGCCGCAAGCGTGGAGCGTCCGGTTCGACGTGCCCCAGCCGACCTTTTCGGCACCAGCGGGCGCTCCCCCGGCGCAATATGTATCGGTTTCGGAACCCGGGTCGCCGCAGATCCTGTCGATGCGCGCACTCTTGCCTTCGGCGGTCGCGATAAATCGCTGCGTATAATAGGCGTTGGTGGCGAAATCGCGCTGGACGCCGCAGACGCGTGCGCCCTTTTGCACCATCAGCGTGTAGGAGCAGATGCTTGCGCCCTGATAGGTTTCGCAGCTCATCCACGCGCCATCGAAGGGCCGGGGTGTTCGTTCGGGCGCTGCGCCGCCGGTCAGCAAAGCGGTGAAGGGGAGGAGGGCGAGAGAGGCAAGGCGCATGGCAGGTCGCTTTCGTGAAGGAGTGCGGTCAGTCTATCCGCACATCCGCACGCGTGACAATGCCGGCGATCACACGCCGTGCCAATATTTCCCGTCTTTGGAAGAGGTTGGCGCCCTAACCGTCCCAAGCGGCGATCGTTGTGCGGTGGAGCAGGCGGTCATAGCCGTCGTAGCCGCCGGTCGCGCGGTGGAGCAACGAGCGGTTGTCCCACATGATCAGCATGTCGGGTTCCCATTCGTGGCTGTAGCGAAACTCCTCGCGGCCCTGCCACTGGATGAGTTCGTACAGAAGCGGCAGGCCTTCGCTATCGTCGAGACCGTCGAAGCCGATGATATAGCCGGCGCATCCGAACAGACCCTTCCGGCCCGTCTCGGGATGTTCGCGGACGAAAGGATGAAGCTGGGTGTCCAGCGCTTCTTCGCCGGACCGAATGTCCATGCTGCGATCCTTGTCGTTCGCGCCGTACATGCCCGATGGCGCGTAGCCCGCGCGCGCGCTGTGGATCGCCTGCAGGCCCTCGACGCGCGCGCGAAGCTCGGCGGGCATCGCATCGAGCGCGGCGTGCTGGTTCGAAAATTCGGTGTTGCCGCCGACCGGCGGGATGGTGATGCCGAAGAGGCAGGTGCCCGCGGGCGGGCGGGCCTGAAAGCTCCAGTCGCTGTGCCAGTTTTCGGCGAAGAGCGGTGCGGTCTCGTCGGCCTTCCGCTTCACCGCAATGATATGGTCATGACCGGGAATCGGACGGATGAAGGGATCGTCGCCGAAGCCGCCGAAATAGCCGGTGAAGCGCTCGAGATCATCCTCGCTCATCTTCTGGCCAGGGAAGGCGAGGACATGATGGTCGAGCCATGCCGCGCGGATGTCCGCGACCGTGCCGGTATCGAGCGATTGGGTCAGGTCGACGCCGGTGACACGCGCGCCGCAGGACTGGCCGCTGGGGGTGATCGAGAGGGTCATGGGGCGATGCTGCGCCGCTTGACCTGCGCGGTCAATCCCACGCGGCAGGCTGCCCCGAAATATCGCCGAACCGATGTTTTGGCCGGGCAATCGAACCGGCAATTCAGCGGGGCGCCATGTTTCTGTTCCTAATCTGCCTGCGGGGGGCAAGGACGGAGAAGATAGATGTTCCTGCTCAAGAAATTGGCGTTGACGGCATTGATCGGTGCCAGCGCGCTGGCGGCCATGCCCGTCGAGGCGGACGCGCGAGACCGGCACCACCGCCATGGCTATTACGGTCATCGCGACCATGATCGCTACCGCGACTACCGGCGCGACTATAGGCGCGATTACCGCCGCGATTATCGGCGCAGCCACTATCGCGACCGCAACTATTATTGCCGCCGCGGCAGCGGAACGACGGGCCTGATTGTCGGGGGCGCGGCGGGTGCCTTGCTCGGCCGCGAGGTCGATCGCTACGGCGACCGGCTTCCGGGCACGATCATCGGCGGCGCCGCTGGCGCGCTGATCGGACGCGAGATCGATCGCGGCGGCCGCCGCTGCTAGTCGGGGGATAGCCGTCTGTATGCACCTTGGCTGCCGTTCCGTACGGTGGCCAAGCTGCACTTCGGGGTGCGGGTAACTTTGGCCGACGAAATTTTTTCACCTACCGGCGAATTTGGGCGTAGAGGTCGTCGCGGCGGACGTGCTTCCGCAGTTCGAGGTGGAGATCCCTGATGAAGATGCTGATGAAATTTGCCTTTTCGCTTGGCCTCGGCCTCTCGCTCGCCGTTGTGCCGACGCAGGGAATCGCGGCACTCCAGCAGGGCGCAAAGGCCCCGGACTTCACATTGAGTGCGGCACAGGGCGGCAAGCCTTTCAGCCTATCGCTGAAGCAGACGCTGAAGAAGGGGCCGGTCGTGCTCTATTTCTTCCCCGCCGCCTTTACCCCGGGCTGCACGATGGAAGCGCATCTGTTCGCCGAATCGAGCGACGATTTTAACCGGCTGGGCGCCCGTGTCGTTGGCGTCACCGCCGGCAATATCGAGCGCGTGGCAGAATTCTCCAAATCGGAATGCCGCGACAAATTCGCCGTCGCCGCCGATCCGGGTGCGAAGGTTGCGGCGAAATATGATTCGACGATGAAGCGACCCGACGGGACCATGCTGTCGAACCGGACATCCTATGTCATCGCGCCCAACGGAACGATCCTGCTGAGCTACACCGACAGCAAGCCACAGGCGCATATCGAAAAGACGATGGCGGCCGTACGCGCGTGGAAAGCCCGGCAGCGCTGATCCGGGTTTGAGCGAGGCCCCGATGTCGAAATCCGTCTTTCTGGACGATCTGAAGATCGGCCAGTCGTGGCGTGGCGGCCCGATCGAAATGACCGAAGCCGATATCGTCCGTTTTGCGCGCGAATATGACCCGCAGCCGATGCACATCGACACCGCGGCGGCGGCGAGCGGCCGCTTTGGCGGTATTATTGCCAGCGGCTGGCATGTGGCCGCGCTCGTGATGCGCGATTTCGTCGAAAAGGCGCCGTTCGGAGACACGCCGCTGCTGGGGCTCAAGATCGACGATCTGCAGTGGCGCCTGGCCGTGCGACCCGGCGACGTGCTCAGCATCACGCGCGAGATCGTCGACATCGCACGCTCGAAGAGCAAGCCCGACCGCGGTGTGCTGACGATGCGGATGACCGTCACCAATCAGGGTGGCGCGGTCGTGATGTCGTTCGTCAACCTGATGCAGATGCCCGCGCGGCCCTGATCGCCGATTGAATGGCGGGGGGCTGACCTAGAGAAACATCCTCGGCGGGGAAGGCTGATGGCTCGTTAACGAGCACGTGCTTCCGGTTGGCCGGTTTCGACCGGAAGCTGACGTTAGAGATGTGAACCCCGGCGAAAGCCGGGGCCCAGGGCTTTAGAAAGCCAGCATATGCTAGTGCCGCTCTGGGCCCCGGCTTTCGCCGGGGTGCACAAAGGGCAGCTCCCCACCCCAAAGCAGTCAGCGGACCCCCGGGCGACACGACGGCTTATTTCGGCCGACCGCTATACCCCGCCGCTTTCCGCAATTCGCCCGCGTCCATGACATAGCCGTCGCTGACGACCGTCACGACGCGGCGGAGCGCGCCGAGGTCGGTCGAGGGGTCGCCGTCGACGAGCACCATGTCTGCTTCCTTGCCCACTGCGATCGAGCCGGTGCGCTTGTCGGCGCCGACGACACGGGCAGGGAGGATCGTCGCGCTCTGGATCGCCTCGGCGGGGGTGAAACCGGCCTGTTTGTAGATTTCGAGTTCGCGGATCAGTTCGATCCCCCAGCCGTCGGTCCCGGCGACGATGGGCACGCCCGCCTTGTGCAGGCGGCCGACCAGTTCAAGCATCTTCGCATAGCTTTTGCGATAATCGTCGCGCGTAAGCCCCTCGATCAGCGGATAGCCGGCGGCGGTGAACACCGAGCGTTCGAGAACGGGGGAGATAATGCCCATGTAGGGCGCGTAGGCGGGCTGGGGCTTGCCGCCGTCCTGCGTCAGCATGCCTTCGAAGATGACGATCGTGGGGTCGACGATGGTCTTTTTCTTTGCGAGGTCGGCGACGAAGCCCTTCATCAAGGGCGCGTCGAGGTCTACATCCTTGAAATAGCGCGCGGGCCCCTCGACGCGCGCCCGTGTGTTCGCCTTGTCGATCACGTCGCGCGGCATCGATTCCATCACGACGAAATTGAGGTGGGTCAGCTCGTCATAGCCTGCGGCCACCGCCTCGCTCGGCTTCATGCCCGCGGGGACGTGGCCGTGGACATGGAGACCGAGCTTGTGGGCTTCAGCAGCGGCGGGGGCGATCCACGCGGGATTCATTGAGGTGTAAAATTTGACACCCCACAGGCCCGCGGCCTTGATCCGGCGCACGGCGGCGATCGCCTCTTCGGGGCTGCTGACGACCTCGGCACCCTGCGCCGACAGCGGGTCCTTCTTGTCGACGATGACCGAGATGAAGGGTTCGCCCATCAGCAAGCTGTGATCGGCGCGGCGCTTCGTCGCCTCGACCGCGCGGTCGAGGTTCGTGCCGGGGCTGCGGAAGCTGGTGATGCCGTTCGCCATGTTCGACAGCACATCCCAATCGTCGCCGATGTGGAGGTGGCTGTCCCAGATACCCGGGACCAGCGTTTTGCCGCGGCCGTCGATGATCTGCGTCCCGGCAGGGGCTTTCAGCGATCCCGCGGCACCGATGGCGGCGATCTTGCCGTCTTGGGCAAGGACCGCGCGGCTCGCGAGGAAGGCGCCCTTGTCGGCGTCGAACAGCTGGACGTTGTCGATAAGCACCGGGGCTTTTGCGGCGTCCGATAGGAAGCGCTTCGCGATCCCAGCGACCGCATCGGCGGTGGCCTTGTCCTGTATGGCTTTGAGCTGTTTCAGCGCGCCTTCATAGCCTTCGGGGATGATCGAGATGAAGCTGATATCGGCAAAATAGCGCTTGTTCTCGTCGAGCCAGACGGTGAGCGGCGAGGGGAGAATGCCGCTGATGAAGGCGAGCTGGACCGTCTTCGGTCCGCCGGGACCCTGAATGACCGCGGTTGGGCCAAAGGTCATCCGGCCCTTGCCACTGGGCAGGAAATTCACCCCCGCGTCGCCCGCCGCGGCGAGGGCGTCGATCATCGGGGCGTTGGCGATGCCGACGCCGCCCGCGGGGATGTACCAGCCGCCGGCAGCCGCTTCGCCCGCGTCGGTCGCGGTCTTCCAGATGGCGCGACCGTTTGTGGTGCGATAGTCCTCGGCGGCATCGCCCGAGGGCGTGACGCCGCGCATCGTCATCGCCGCGATCGTGCCGTCGGCGGCGAAGGTCGTAACCTGATCCATCTCGGTGATCCAGCCGCGCAGCTCCTGCGACCAGCGATAGGCGGTGCGGCCGTCGGGCAGCTGCCAGCGCCACTGGTCGCCATGCTTGCCCGATTCGGACACGACGACATAATGCGCCGCGTTCGCGGGGGGCTTCAGCAGTTCTTCCTTGGGGACGGGCTTCGACTGCGCCGCGGGTGCGGGTGCCTCATGCGCGTGGACGGGCGCGGCCGAGGCCAGAAGGGCGGCAATAAAAAGCAGGCGCATCGTCAATCTCCCCTGAACGCGGACGGTCGCGAAGTCCGACCGTGGTAGGAGGATTTGACTGCGCGAAGCAAGAAGCGACCAACGCCGGTCGGCGTTCGACCGGCGTGTCAGTCGCGCCTTTGCAGGCTGACAACCGCGTGGATCGGCAGTTCGGCATAGATGTGCGGGAACAGGTCGCCGCCGCGCGCCGGTTCCCAGCGGACACTGTCGCCGAGGCAGACGAGGTCCACCTCGGCAATCATCAGGCCGCTCTGGCCCGCGAAATATTTGGCGATCGTCGTCTCGAGCTGCTCGGCGGTCGACAGGTGGATATAGCCGTCGGCGATATCCACCGGGGCGCCGCGGAACACGCGCTCGCGCTCGAAATCGACCCATTGCTGTGCGGTGAGCACCTTGAAGGCCGTGGCGGGCGTCGTCATTCGGACGGCGCCTCGCTCGCGGACGCTTCGGTCTCGACTTCGGTGCCCTCGGCCTCTTCCTCGTCGCTTTCCTCGATCAGCGCTGCCGAGACGACATGCTCGTCCTTGGCGACGTCGAACAGGCGTACGCCGGCCGAACCGCGGCCGATGACGCGCATCGAATCGAGGCCCATGCGAATGAGCTTGGCCTGATCGGTAACGAGCATGAGCTGATGCACCTTGGTGGCGGGGAAGCTGGCGACGACAAGGCCGTTGCGGGCGATATTGTCGATGTTGGTGATCCCCTGACCGCCGCGACCCGTGCGGCGATATTCATAGGCCGACGAGAGCTTGCCATAGCCGTTGGCGCAGACGGTGAGGATGAACTCTTCGCGTGCGGCGAGTTCTTCCATGCGGTCGGCGGCGAGCGTCGGCTCGTTCTCATTGTCCTTCCATGGCGCAGCACGCAGATAGGCTTCGCGTTCCTCGCTGGTCGTGCCGACCTTGTGGAGGATCGAGAGCGAGATGACCTCGTCGCCGTCGGCGAGGCGCATCCCCCGGACACCGGTCGAATTGCGGCTCTGGAATTCGCGGACGTCGTCGCCGGCGAAGCGGATCGCCTTGCCCTGGCGCGTCGCGAGCAGCACGTCGTCGCTTTCGTCGAGCAGGGCGACGCCGATCAGCCGGTCGTCCTCGTCCTCGCCCTCGAATTTCATGGCGATCTTGCCGTTCGAGGGCACGTTGGTGAAGGCGTCCATGCTGTTACGACGCACGTTGCCCTTCGCGGTTGCGAACATGACGTGGAGCTTGCCCCATTCGCCCTCGTCCTCGGGCAGCGGGAGGACGGTCGAAATCGTCTCGCCCTGCGCGAGCGGGAGGAGGTTGATCATCGGTCGGCCGCGCGTCGCGGGCCCGCCCTCGGGAAGGCGCCACACCTTCATGCGGTAAACCTTGCCCGCGGTCGAAAAGAAGAGCACCGGCGTGTGCGTCGAGGTGACGAACAAATTGGTGACGACATCCTCGTCCTTCGTCGCCATGCCGGCGCGGCCCTTGCCGCCGCGGCGCTGGGCGCGGAAGGTTTCGAGCGGGGTGCGCTTGATATAACCGTCGAGGGTGACGGTCACGACCATCTCCTCGCGCTCGATCAGATCCTCGTCGTCGATGCCGTCGGCGGCGGGGGCGACGAGCGTCTTGCGCGGCGTCGCGAATTCGTCGCGTACCGCGACAAGTTCCTCGCGCATCACGCCATAAAGTTTGACGCGGTCGGCGAGGGTCGAAAGCAGTTCCTCAATTTCGGCCGCTAACTCACCGAGTTCCTTGCCGATTTCATCGCGGCCGAGCGCGGTCAGGCGGTGGAGGCGAAGGTCGAGGATCGCCTTTACCTGCACTTCGGACAGGCGGTAGGTGGCGCTTTCCTCCATCTCGCCCTCGATTGCTTCGACGAGGCGGATATAGGGCGCGATTTCGCCGATCGGCCATTCGCGCGCGAGCAGGGCTTCGCGAGCGGCGGCGGGCGAGGTCGAGCCGCGGATGATGCGGACGACTTCGTCGAGGTTGCTGACCGCGACGACAAGGCCGAGCAAGATGTGTGCGCGGTCGCGTGCCTTCGCGAGCTCGAACTTGCAGCGACGCGTGATCACTTCTTCGCGGAAGGTGATGAAGGCCGAAAGGATGTCCTTCAGCCCGAGCATCTCGGGACGGCCGCCGCGGATCGCGAGCATGTTCGCGGGGAAGCTCGACTGCGCCGGCGTGTGGCGCCAAAGCTGGTTGAGCACGACTTCGGCGGTCGCATCGCGCTTCAGTTCGATGACGACGCGGACGCCCTCGCGGTTCGATTCGTCGCGGATGTCGGCGACGCCCTCAATACGCTTGTCGCGCGCGGCTTCGGCGATCTTCTCGACGAGTCCAGACTTGCCGACCTGGAAAGGAATCGACGTCAGAACAATCGATTGGCGGTCATTCCTGCCTTCCTCGATCACATGCGTCGAGCGCATCATGATCGAGCCGCGGCCCGTGGCATAGGCGTTGCGCGCGCCGCCCTGGCCGAGCATCATCGCGCCGGTCGGGAAATCGGGGCCGGGGACAATCGCCATCAGCTCTTCGAGCGTGATCGCCGGTCCGCCTTCGAGCTGGCGATCGATCATCGCGAGCGTCGCGTCGATGATTTCGCCGAGGTTGTGCGGCGGGATGTTGGTCGCCATGCCGACCGCGATGCCGCCTGCGCCGTTGACCAGCAGATTGGGGAAGCGCGCCGGGAGCACGGTGGGCTCGTCGCGGCTGGCGTCATAGTTGGGCTGGAAGTCGACGGTGTCCTTGTCGAGATCGTTCAGCAGCACCATCGCGGTCTTGGCAAGACGCGCTTCGGTATAGCGCATCGAGGCCGGCGGATCGGGGTCCATCGAGCCGAAATTGCCTTGACCGTCGATGAGGGGCACGCGGAGCGACCAGTCCTGCGTCATGCGCGCGAGCGCGTCGTAGATCGCGCTGTCACCGTGCGGGTGATAGTTGCCCATGACGTCGCCGACGATCTTCGCCGATTTCTTGTACGGGCGGCCCGGAATGAAGCCGCCTTCCTGCGCCGCATAAAGGATGCGGCGATGTACCGGCTTCAGGCCATCGCGCACATCGGGCAGCGCGCGGCTGACGATCACGCTCATCGCGTAATCGAGGTAGGACGTCTTCATTTCGTCGACGATGTTGATCGGCGAAACGCCGTCCGAGGACGGCGGCGTAGGCGTATTTTCTTCGGTCAAGACCCGGCCTTTTTTTCGTTCTTTCGGGAGGTGGATTTGGCCTAGCCGATGATGGGTGGAAAGGCCAGCGATTCGGTCGCTTTTTCCGTATTTTTTTGCAGGCGAAATGGGCCCGTAAAGTGCGGGAAAATCGGGTGAAGGCGTGACGTCACCGCGCCTCATCGCGGGGCTTGCCAATCGCTTCGCCAGCCCTAAAGCTTCGTGCCGATGACCGCTGCTCCATATCCTCGGCGCCGATGGCCCTGATCGCGCTGGTCGGCGCCTCCGAAACGCTGCCCGACGGGTCGCTCCGCGCGCTCGTCACCGTGGCGGGCGAAACGCTGATCGAGCGGCAGGCGGCGCGTCTTGCCGACGTCGGGGTGACGCATATCGCCGTCGCGGTCGCCGCAGTCCCCGCCGAGTTGCTCGCGACATGCGACCGAATTCGTCGCCGCGGGGTAAAGGTCACGCCCATTCGCGCCGCCGCCGACCTGTTGGGGCTGGTCGAGGGCGACGATCGCATCATCCTCGTCGCCGACGGCTTGCGCGCCGGCGGGACGCATTATGCGGCGATCGCGAAGCCCGGATCGCCCGCGATTCTCGTCACCGGCGACACGCCGCTGACGCAGATGTTCGAACGGATCGACGCGACGCGGCGCTGGGGTGGACTGGCATGCATCTCCGACACGATGGTCGCCGAGCTGGCCGCAACGCCGGGCGAGTGGGACATGATGCTGACGCTGCTGCGCCTCGCGGTGCAATCGGGCGCGCGGCGGCTTTATTGCGAACCCGCGCTGTTCGAGCAGGGCGAGATTGCGATCATCGCCGATCGCCCCACCGCCGTGCTGATCGAGCAATCGAGCCTGCAACAGGTCGAATATGGCGGCATGGGGCTCGGCCGCTCGGCGATCATGATGCCGTTGATCCGGCTGGCCGGGCCCTTGCTGGTCAAATCGCCGACGACGGCGCGGTATTTGCCCTATGTCACCGCCTTGCTGTGGGTGATCGTCGCGCTGCTCGCGGCGAGCGGTCTCGCGGCGGCGGGAGCGCTGGTTGCGATCTTCGGCGGGCTGGGGCTCGCCGCGATGCGGTTTCTGTCGGCCTTTCGCGCCGAAAGCGCAGCGCAGGACCGGACACGCGAGGTTATTCGTACTTTTGCCTGGGTGTTGCTCGCGGGGTTCCCGTGGCTGCTGTCCTTGACCGGGCCGGCGCATCAGATGCCGCCGTTCTCGGAGGCCGCGCTGGCGCCATGCCTTGCCGCGACGATCCTGCTGGCGCGCTGGCTGTATGAGGATTCGGGCGAACGACGGCGGTTTCACTGGCTGCTCCCCGACGCCGACCAGGCATGGATCATGCTCGCGCCCGCGCTGCTGTTCGGTTTCGCGTCGTTGATGTTCGCCATCCTGCCGCTGCTCGCGCTGCTCCAGATTTTGCTCTGGCTGCGGCTCGCGCGGCGCCCGGAGGTTGGGGTCAGCAGGCGCTAGCTGCGTCGCCGAGGTTTGTAGCGATTTTGTTCGTGGCGAGGAGGCGAGGTGCAGGCATATAAGAATATTCCAAGGCTCGCCGACGCGGCCATGGACAAAATCGATCAAATCCCGAAAGGACGGCGACGCAGCTAGCGCCTGCTGACCCCTAGTAAAACAAAGGCATTGAAGGTTTAAGGCCTATTAACGCCATACTGTTATTGGCGGACGTGCATGATTGACTCGGTTTCCTCCCCCGGCATCGACCCGCCGTCGCCGACGCTGTCCGCACGCCTTCGCGAGCTGGCGGGCTATCTGGCCGCGCCCGCTACCGGACGGTTGACCGAGGAACAGCGTGCACTGTCGCTGGGTATCGCGCGCCGGCTGGTCGTCGACGTCGCGGCGCGGCTTCATCCGGGCATCGATCCCGGCGCTCTGTGGAATGAATGGATGCGTGGCGGATTGCCCGGTGCGGCGCGGATCGCCGGCATCTGTTTTGCGCGTGCCGAGGAGCATCGCTGGCGTGAGCAATCGGCGCTGCGGACCAGTCCGCCGCCCATTCTTGCCGAACCCGACGCGGCGAATGCAGACGCCTGTGCGGTCGGCGGGCCACTGTCCGACGTCGATCGCGCCTATCTTGCGCTCCAGATCGCCGACCGCCGCCGCTTCGACGCGCTGGGCAATCCATCGCTCGCGGTCGCCGATCTCGATGGCGACATTTTCCGCGCGTTACTGCTTGATATCGCCGCATGGCGGCTCGCCGCAGTCAGCGGTGACACGGCGCGTGCTGCCGAACTGGGCGACGCGGTACGGGTCGCGACCGAGCGGCACGCCGACGAACGCGGCATCGAACAGGCCGGGCAAGCCTATTACGAGGCTTTGGGACCCGCCTTGCCCGACGCAGCCGCGACGGCGATCGCGCGCCACAATTGGCCGACGCTGATCGCGCTTGCCGCCGCCGCGCACCGCCGTAGCTATAGCGATATGGCGATAACGCTACTGACCGCCGAAAGCGCGGCCTTGCCTGCGCTGCTCGCGCCGCTGCGTCTCGATCATGCTGCGCTGGCACCACTCGAGGCTTCGCTGACGATGCTGCCCGCGCGCGCTGTGGCCGATGTGAGCCCCGATGAGTGAGCGCATCATCCGGGGCCGGATCGACCGGTCAGGAGCGCTCGTCAGCGCCGATGCGCCGCTGCTGCGCCTACAGCAGCGTGCCGGTGCCGGGCTCGACAAGCCGCTCGCGCTGCCGCATCTCGCCCGGCTCGTCGCACTGGCGCAGCGGCTTAATCGCGATATCAGTCGCCCGCTCTACGCCGCCGACGATCATAGTGATATTCATGCGCTCGTCCGCATCATCCCCGATGCCAAGGGCGTGAGCCTCGAGATCAGCGATTGGCGCACGCGCCCCGTAACGCAGCCGCAAGTGCCCGCGATCGCCGACAGCACCGCAGTGCCGCAAAGCTGGACCTGGGAATGCGATCAGCATCTGCGCATCGTCGCTTTGCGTGCGGCCGTCGATGCGCCGCCGATACCCGAAGGCTGGGAAGGACGCTCGCTCTCCGAGCTGTTCGAGCTCCAACCCGACGAGGACGGACGCTTCCCCGTGCTCCGCGCGCTCGCAAGACAATCGCGCTTTGACGGTCAACGCGTTCAGGCGGCGGGAACAACGATGACCTTGTCGGGCGACGCATTGTTCGACGCGACGGGCCGCTTCACGGGCTTTCGCGGACTCGCGGTCGCTGCCGATACCCCGTCGATTGAACCGCTGGCAGGCGCGACGCTGGTCGATCCGGCCTTCGGTTCGCTGCCGCTGTCCGATCCGCAGTTCGGCCGCCGTATCGATGGGGCGCTACGTGGGCCGCTCAGCCGCATCATCGCAACCGCGGAAACGATTTCGGGACAGTTCGACGGGCCGATCCGTGCCGATTACGCGCGCTATGCCGGCGATATCGCGCATGCGGGGCGCCATCTTCTTGGGCTCGTCGATGACCTCGCCGACCTGCAGAATATCGAGCGCCCCGGGTTCAAGGCGGCGCGGGATGAAATCGACCTCGGCGACCTCGCGCGCCGCGCGGTCGGCCTGCTCGGGATGAAGGCCGAAGAAAAAGGCATCCGCATCGATGCACCGCGCACCGACGACCGGGCACCGGCGACCGGCGAATTTCGTCGTGTTCTGCAGGTCCTGCTCAATCTGCTCGGCAACGCGATCCGCTATTCGCCCGACAATTCGCAGATCTGGATCCGTGTCGACCGCGAAGGCGACCGCGCGATGGTCACCGTTGCCGATCAGGGGCAGGGCATCGACGCCGAGCAACAGGCGGTGGTGTTCGAGAAGTTCGAGCGGCTGGGCCGGACCGACAGCGGCGGTTCGGGGCTCGGTCTCTACATCGCCCGTCGCCTTGCTCGCGCGATGGACGGCGACCTGACCGTCGACAGCGCACCGGGGCAGGGCGCGCGCTTCACGTTGAGCGTGCCGGCGCGCGATTGAGTTTCCGTTTTGGGGTGGGGAGCTGTCGTTCCCCTTTTCGTCATCCCGGGCTTGACCCGGGACCCGCCTTCCTTCTGGTACACTCGAAAAGACAAGGCAGGCCCCGGGTCAAGCCCGGGGTGACGGTTGTTGTTGACGCAGCTTCCGGTCGGAAGCGGTCATCGCACAAAAAAGGGGCCGCGGAACGGCCCCTCTTCTGTTTCGGTTATGATCGCAATCAGCGCTTGTCGACCGCCACATAGGGGCGGTGCGTCGGGCCCGTGTAGAGCTGACGCGGACGGCCGATCTTCTGTGCGGGGTCCGAAATCATTTCGTTCCACTGCGCGACCCAGCCGACGGTGCGGGCGAGGGCGAAGAGCGCGGTGAACATCGTGGTGGGGAAACCGATCGCCGACAGGATCACGCCCGAATAGAAGTCGACGTTCGGGAACAGTTTTTTCTCGACGAAATAGGGATCGCTCAGCGCCATTTCCTCGAGCTGCAGCGCGACTTCGAACACCGGGTCGTTGACCTTGAGCGCCTCGAACACCTCGCGCACGGTCTTCTGCATCACCGTCGCGCGCGGGTCGTAGTTTTTATAAACGCGGTGGCCGAAGCCCATCAGGCGGAACGGATCGTCCTTGTCCTTGGCGCGCGCGATATATTCGGGGATGCGTTCGGGACGGCCGATTTCGCGCAGCATATTGAGCGCGGCTTCATTCGCACCGCCATGTGCGGGGCCCCATAGGCAGGCGATGCCCGCCGCGATGCACGCGAAGGGATTGGCGCCCGACGAACCCGCGAGGCGGACGGTCGAGGTCGACGCATTCTGCTCATGATCGGCGTGGAGGATGAAGATGCGGTCGAGCGCGCGTTCGACGACCGGGTTCACCTCATATTCCTCGGCAGGAACACCAAAGGTCATGCGCAGGAAATTGCCGGTGTAGCTCAGCGAATTGTCGGGATAGACGAACGGCTGGCCGACCGAATATTTATACGCCATCGCCGCAATCGTCGGCATTTTCGCGATCAGCCGGTGGCTGGCGATCATCCGCTGGCGCGGGTCGTGGATTTCGGTCGAGTCGGGGTAAAAGGCGCTGAGGGCGCCGACGACACCGCACATCACCGCCATCGGGTGCGCGTCGCGGCGGAAGCCGCGGTAGAAGGTTGCGAGCTGTTCGTGCAGCATCGTGTGGCGGGTGATCGTGTTTTCGAAGGTCGCCAGTTCCTCGCCGTTCGGCAGTTCGCCGTTGAGCAGGAGGTAGCAGGTTTCCATGAAGCTCGAATTTTCGGCGAGATCGCCGATCGCATAGCCGCGGTGGAGCAGCACGCCTTCGTCACCGTCGATATAGGTCAGCTGCGATTCGCAGCTCGCGGTCGAGGTGAAGCCCGGGTCATAGGTGAAGGCGCCGGTCTGGGCGTAAAATTTGCGGATGTCGACCACGTCGGGGCCGACGGTGCCCGACAGGACAGGGTTGTCGACGGTCTTGTCGCCGATGGTGATCTTCGCAGTGTCGGTCATATTTTGTTCCCTGTACTGACGGCGGGGAGAGAGAGTGGCTACGCCCCTGCCGGATAATGTTGCGCTGCGTCAAGTCGGGCGAGACTTACATCGCGTCCGAGCAAGAGAAGCACGTCGAAAATCCCCGGGGAAATGGTTCGGCCGGTTAGTGCCGCGCGCAAAGGTTGCGCCAATTTACCGAGCCCCAGTTCGGCGGCTTCGGCTTCGGCGCGCACGGCGGCGTCCAGCTCTTCTATCGTCCAATCGTTCAGCCCGCGCAGTCGCTCCGTGACGGCAGCGAGCAGGCCTTCGGGCGAGGCCTTTAGCACCTCGGCCGCTTTCTCGTCCACCGGCAACGGGTCGGGCTGATAGAGGAAAATGGCGCCATCGGCGATTTCGTCGAGCGTCTTGGCGCGCGGCTTCAGCGACTCCATCGCGCGGGCCAACAAATCGCGGTCGGCATCGTCCAGCGCGCGGCCGACGAGCTTTTCGACGCGCGGCGCGACAAGGCCCGCGAGGCGTGCATTGTCGGCTTCGCGGAGATAATGGCCGTTCAGATTTTCGAGCTTTTTGAAGTCGAAACGCGACGGCGAACGGCCGACATGCGCGAGGTCGAACCATTCGGTCGCCTGCGCGCGGCTGATGATTTCGGCATCGCCATGGCCCCAGCCGAGGCGGAGCAGGTAATTATTCACCGCTTCGGGAAGATAGCCGAGTTCGTCGCGATAGGCGTCGACGCCGAGCGCGCCGTGGCGCTTCGACAGCTTTGCCCCATCGGCGCCGTGGATCAGCGGCACATGCGCATAGACGGGCTCGCGCCAGTTCATCGAACGGATCAGCGCGAGCTGGCGAAATGCGTTGTTGAGATGATCGTCGCCGCGGATCACATGCGTCACGCCCATATCATTATCGTCGACGACGACGCTCAGCATGTAAGTCGGCGTGCCGTCGCTGCGCAGCAGGACGAAATCGTCGAGCTCGGCATTCTGGACGGTGACGTCACCCTGGACCTTGTCGGCGATCGTCGCCGAACCGTCCTGCGGCGCGCGCAGGCGGATGACGTGCGGAACCGACGGATCGCCGTCATCGCGATCGCGCCACGGGCTGCGGACGCGGAAGGGCATGCGCTTTTCCTGTGCCTCGGCGCGCATCGCGGCGAGTTCGTCCTGTGTCAGGTAACAGCGATAGGCTTCACCCTTGGCGAGCAGTTCGGCTGCGACCTCGGCGTGGCGCGGTGCGCGCGCGAACTGGAATACCGTCTCGCCGTCCCAATCGAGGTCGAGCCACTGCATTCCGTCGAGAATCGCGTCGATCGCGGCGTCGGTTGAGCGCGCACGGTCGGTATCTTCGATCCGCAGCAGGAATTTCCCGCCGTGGTGCCGCGCGAACAGCCAGTTGAACAGCGCGGTGCGTGCCCCGCCGATATGCAGGAAACCCGTAGGCGAGGGGGCGAAGCGCGTCACCACGTCCGTACCCGATGCTTCGGCGGTCGCTGCTGCCATTTTGGTCTGGTTTTCGGTTGCCACTGCGGCCTCTTTCACTCAATTTGCCGCCCTTCTGGGCGGGGATCGGGGGAGCCCCTAGCATGGCGACAAGGCTGCTTCAAACGCCCATTGCTGCTCGCTGGGCAACGATCCGACACCGGACAGGCGACGCGCTGGAGGCCCGGCTCGAGGCGGAGCGTGAGCGGATCGCCCTTTGGCTGCCTGTAGCGCTCGGCGCCGGGATCGCGGCGTGGTTCGCATTACCAGCCGAAGCGCACTGGACGGGATTGCTGTTCATGCTCGCAGGCGGCGTATGCGCGGGGCTGCTCATCGGCCGACATAGCCGGCTCGGGCGGCTAGTCGTAGTCGGATGCGGCACAATGGCGGCGGGCGTTTTGCTGATCTGGGCGCGCGCCATATGGGTCGCTGCACCGGTCCTCGGGGCGCCGGTCGTGACCGAGTTTGCCGCGATCGTCGAGCGCGCCGAGCCGCTGCCGGCCAAGGGGCAAATCCGCATAATCGCACTGCCGCAGCGCCGCGCCGATTTGCCGCCGCGCGTGCGTCTGACGCTGCGCAGCGAACAGGGGGAGGGGCTCACGGACGGCGAGACGATCGGCGTCAGGGCACGGCTTATGCCGCCGCCAACGGCGAGCCTTCCCGGCGGGTATGATTTTGCGCAGCGCGCATGGTTCGACCGTATTGGCGCAGTAGGCACCGTACTCGGCGATATTTCGCGTATGCCGGGAGCCCGAACAACGACGCCGCCGCTGCGCAGCCGACTAAGCGCGCATATCCATGCTCAGGTTGCGGGATCGGCGGGCGGCATCGCGGCGGCGTTAGTGACGGGCGATCGCGGCGCGATCAGCGAGGTCGATGAAGAAGCCATGCGGCGGAGCGGGTTGGCGCACCTCCTGTCGATCAGCGGGCTGCATGTGACCGCCGTGGTCGGATTTGCGATGTTGCTGACGATGCGGCTGTTCGCGCTGAGCCAGCGGCTCGCACTGGCGGGCTATGTCCTTCCGCTCGCGGCGGCAGCAGGCGCGCTTGCGGGAGGCGCCTATACGCTGCTCGCCGGCGCCGAAGTTCCGACATTGCGCTCGTTCATCGCGGCGCTGCTCGTGCTTGTCGCGTTCCTGATGGGGCGCGAGGCGATGACCTTGCGGCTGGTGGCGGCGGGCGCGCTCGTGGTGTTGGTCTGGCGGCCCGAATCGCTTGCGGGGCCGAGCTTCCAGCTGAGTTTTGCAGCGGTCACAGCGATCATCGCGCTGCATGAAAGCCGCGCGATGCAAAGCTTTCTGGCGCGGCGCGAGGAAGCGTGGCCGCTCCGCTTCGGTCGCGCCATCGCGGGGTTGCTGCTGACCGGGCTGGTCGTCGAAGTCGCGCTCGCCCCGATCGCGCTATTCCATTTTCACAAGGCTGGGCTTTACGGCGCGCTTGCCAATGTCGTGGCGATCCCTCTGACCACTTTCGTGATCATGCCCGCCGAGGCGCTGGCCTTGCTGCTCGACAGCGTCGGCCTCGGTGCGCCCTTCTGGTGGATCACTGAGCAGGCGATCGGCGCGCTGATCGGGCTCGCGCACGCGGTCGCGGACGCGCCGGGTGCCGTCGCCATGTTACCGACTTTCCCGGGCTGGGGCTTCGCGCTGTCAGTTTTCGGAGGCTTGTGGCTGTTGCTGTGGAACACGCGCTGGCGGCGTATCGGCGCGGTGCCGCTGGCGATTGGGATGGCGGCGCTGCTTGTCCAGCCGCGCCCAGATCTGTTGGTGAGCGGCGACGGCCGCCATATTGCCGCCGCGCTTCCCGATGGCAGCTATGCGCTGCTCCGCGACCGGGCAGGGGATTATGTGCGCGACAGCATGGCCGAGGCCGCGGGCGTCGACACGCCGCTATCGGCGCTCGCCGGGCTGGATCATGTCGAATGCAATCGCGACTTCTGCCGCTGGCGCCAGGGGGAACGCGTGCGGCGGTACGTCATTCTGGCCTCGCGCGGGCGTGACCGGATCGAGGGCAGCGACATGGCGGCTGCCTGCGCCGCCGCCGATGTGGTGATCAGCGACCGCTGGCTGCCGCGCGAATGTTTGGGGCGCTGGATGACGATCGATCGCGACAGTCTGGCAGAAACCGGCGGACTGGCAATCTATCTCGGCGAAACGCCAGAAGCCGTCGCCACGCTGCGCGCGGGCGACGGCCATCCGTGGCGGCTACCGCAGCAGCTCAGTGGTAACGACGAAGCAATCCCGACAGGCGGCCCTGAACGATGACGCGATCGGCAGGATAGCGCTGCGGCTCATAGGCCGCGTTCGCCGGGTCGAGGCGGATCATCTGGCCTTCGCGGCGGAAATATTTGAGTGTCGCATCCTGTCCGTCGACGAGCGCGACGACGATATCGCCTTCGCGCGCGGTGCTTGCCTTCTGGATCAGCGCATAGTCGCCGTCGAAGATGCCGGCCTCGACCATCGAGTCGCCCGACACTTCGAGCGCATAATGTTCGCCCGAGCCGAGCAACGCGGCGGGTACGGCGAGATTGTTGTGATCCTCGAATGCCTCGATCGGCACGCCGGCGGCAATCTTGCCGTGCAGCGGAACTTCGATGATGTCGTTCGCCGCGATCGGGCGCATTGCGGGAGCGGCCTTGCGCAGCGGAACGACATTCTCGCGCACCGGCGCGGCCTTGGCGGCCTCGGGCACCTTCAGCACTTCGAGGGCGCGGGCGCGGTTCGGCAGGCGACGGAGAAAACCTCTTTCTTCCAAGGCGCTTATCAACCGGTGTATACCCGATTTCGATTTGAGACCCAGCGCTTCCTTCATCTCTTCGAACGAGGGCGAAATGCCGCTCGAATCGAGGCGTTCCTGGATGAAGTAGAGCAGCTCATGCTGCTTTGCGGTCAACATCGGTCGTTCTCCATGATGCCATTACCGGACATATTGAGAACGATAGTGGAACAAAGCGGAACTTGTCAAGCGATGACAAGATAATCCGCGGCGTCGCCCACATCGCGCGGCGGCGCGCCGATCTCGCGGATGAGCAGCGCGTTCGCCGAGGCGAGGGGCAGGGTGCGGCCGCTCTCCTGCCCGATCATCGGCGTCAGGCGGCCCTGTTCGAGTCGCGCGCGGAGATAGTCGCGGCGCGCCCCGCCTTCGGCGAGCGGAGCGGCCAGCGGCGCCCGATGCACGGCGGGTAGCGGCGCGCGCGCGCCCGCGAGGTGGCGGACGAGCGGCAGAAGGAACAAGGTCGCAGTGACGAAGGCCGACGAGGGGTTGCCGGGAAGGCCGAGCAGGATCGCATCGCCGAGCGTTCCGGCGATCAGCGGCTTGCCGGGACGCATCGCGATCTTCCAGAAATCGAGCCGCCCGCCGGCATCGTCGAGCGCACCGCGAACATGGTCATGATCGCCGACCGAGGCGCCGCCGACGGTCACGATGACGTCGTGACGTCGCGCCAACTCTTTCAAAACCTTGGCAAGTGTCTCACGGTCGTCGCGGATATGATGCGGGAGCACGGGGCCGTCAACCTCGCCCGCGAGCATGGCAGCGAGCATCGCGCCATTGCTGTCGGGGATCTGCCCCGCGGCGAGCGGGCGTCCAGGCTGGACGAGTTCGTCGCCAGTGGTGAGGATCGCGACGCGGGCGCGGCGTCCCACCGCAAGCTGCCCCGCGCCGCTCATTGCCGCAGCAGCGATCGCGCCCGGGGTCAAGCGCGTGCCCGCGGGTAGCAGGCGGTCGCCCGCGGAGAAATCGGCGGCTTGCGACCGGATATGACGCCCGCGCGTGCCGGGACCGTCGCCGGTCAAACGCAGCATGTCGCCGTCGCGCGCCACGTCTTCCTGAACGATCACGGTGTCGGCGCCCGCAGGGAGCATCGCGCCGGTGAAGATACGCATTGCTTCACCCGGCTTGACCGGACGGGTGGGCGACGCGCCGGCAGCGCTCTCGCCGATGACCGCCCACGGGCCCGGCAGATCGTCGAAGCGGATCGCATAGCCATCCATCGCCGAAAGCGGTGCCGCGGGCTGATTGCGCAAAGCAATGACATCTTCGGAAAGATAGCGGCCAAGCGATTCGGAAAAGGCGATATTTTCACTACCGAGCGGCGTGCGTAGCGCCATCAGCCGAGCCTGTGCTTCCTCGACGGGAAGTAGCCCGCTCATTCCGCGCGCCAGTCGCCCGACCGCCCGCCGCTCTTTTCGAGCAGGCGGATGTCGCCGAGGATCATCGCGCGGTCGAGCGCCTTTGCCATGTCGTAAAGCGTGAGCAGCGCGACCGAGGCGGCGGTGAGCGCCTCCATCTCGACCCCCGTGGGTCCGGTCGTCTGCGCGGTGGCGGTGACCGATATGCCGCCTTCTTCCCATGCGAAATCGACGCCGACCTTTGTCAGCGCGAGCGGATGGCAAAGCGGGATCAGATCGGCGGTGCGCTTGGCGGCCATGATTCCGGCGATGCGCGAGGTCGAAAGCACGTCGCCCTTGGGCGCGTTGCCGCTGCGGATCGCCTCGAGCGCGTCCGCCGACATCGTGATGCGACCGCCGGCGACCGCGCGGCGCTGTGTTGCGGGCTTGGCGCCGACATCGACCATCGACGCCGCCCCGCTTTCGTCGAGGTGCGTCGGCCGCGTCACGCCGCAGCGCCCGTCAGAAGCGCGTGCGTTGCCGCCGTGACGTCATCCTGGCGCATCAGGCTTTCGCCGACGAGGAAAGCGCGAACACCGCTGGCGGCCAGTCTTTCGCAGTCGGCGTGGCTCGCGATGCCGCTTTCACCGACCAGCAAGGTGCCCGGCGGAACCAGCTTTGCGAGCCGCTCGGTGACCGCGAGGTCGGTTTCAAAGGTGCGAAGGTCGCGGTTGTTCACGCCGATCAGGCGCGATTGGAGCCGGGTCAGTGCGCGGTCGAGTTCAGCTTCGTCATGGACCTCGACGAGCACGTCCATGCCGCGTTCGAAGGCCGCGGCCTCGATCTCGCGCATCACTCCGTCTTCGAGCGCAGCGACGATGATCAGGATCGCGTCGGCGCCGATCGCACGCGCTTCGGCGACCTGCCAAGGGTCGACCATGAAATCCTTCCGGAGCGCGGGCAGGGCGCAGGCGGCGCGAGCGGCGACCAGATAGTCCTCATGACCCTGAAAATAGGGAGCGTCGGTCAGGACCGACAGGCACGCGGCGCCGCCGGCGGCATAGGCGCGCGCATGCTCGGCGGGGTCGAAATTCTCTCTTATCAATCCCTTGGATGGCGATGCTTTCTTGATTTCGGCGATCAAGCCGAGCAGGCCTGCGTCAATCTTAGCCTGAAGCGCAGCCGCGAAACCGCGCACCGGGCCGGCGTCGATCGCGTCGAGTTCGGATAGCGAACGGAGCGCGCGGCGCTCGGTCACTTCCTCGGCCTTCGTGGACAGAATTTGCGTGAGCTTGTTCATTTATAGGCGATCCAGCAATTGAGCAGCGCGTTGGCAAGGCCCTTGTCGATCGCCTCGGCGGCTTCCTCGACGCCTTCGAGCAAGCTGTCGGCGGCCCCGGCGACAACGAGCGCCTCGGCGGCGTTATAGAGTACGGCATCGCGATAGGCTCCGGGCTCACCCTCGAGCAGGCGGCGCAGCGCCTTTGCGTTATATTCGGCGTCGCCACCACGGATTTCGGCGAGCGAGCGCGTCGGAAGGCCAGCATCGGCGGCTGCGCTGCGCTGCATGTGGACGCCTTCGGGGGTTATGACAGCGACTTCGTTGCCGCCCGCGAGCGATAGTTCGTCGAGCCCCTCGTCGCCCGAAATGACGCGCGAATGTTCGGTTCCGAGCCGTTGGAGCGCCTCGGCGTAGACGGGGACATAGGCGGGCCGCGCGATGCCGACGAGCTGGCGCGTGACGCGCGCCGGATTGGCGAGGGGACCCATCAGGTTGAAGATCGTGCGGCGGCCGATCGCCTTGCGGATCGGCATGATGCGCTTCATCGCCGGGTGGCGCGTGCCTGCGAACAGGAAGCAGATGCCGAGGTCAGCGAGCTGTTCCTCGGCCATGCGGTCGGCGCGCTCCATGTCGAGGCCAAGCGCTTCCAGCGTATCCGCCGCCCCGGATTTTGAAGAAGCAGCACGATTTCCGTGCTTTGCAACCGGGACCTCGCACGCCGCAACGACAATCGACACCGCGGTCGAGACGTTGAGCGTATGATGACCGTCGCCGCCGGTGCCGCAGACGTCAATCGCGCCCTTGGGTGCCGCAACGGGGATCAGCCGGTCGCGCATCGCCTGCGCGGCGGCGGCGATTTCGACCATCGTCTCGCCGCGGTCGGATAGCGCGATCAGGAACTCGGTGACCTGCTCGTCGCTCGCACCGCCGTCGAGCATCGTCGCGAAGGCGTCGGCCGCCTCGTCATGATCGAGCAGCGCCGAAGGATCGGGAAACGGCCCGAAGCGGCTCATGCCGCCTTGCGCTCGCCGACCGGCAGCCCCGCGATCTTGAGGAAATTGGCGAGCATCGCATGACCATGTTCGGTGGCGATGCTTTCGGGATGAAACTGGACGCCGTGGATCGGCAGCTCGGCATGGCGGAAACCCATGACCGCGCCGTCGTCGCTCGTCGCGTTGATTACGAGGTCGGCGGGAATGTCGACGACCTCGAGGCTGTGATAGCGCGTCGCCTGAAAGGGCGAGGGCAGGCCGGCATAGAGGCCGCTGTTGTCATGGCAGACGGGTGACGTCTTGCCGTGCATCAGATGGCCGCGCTGGACGGTGCCGCCGAAATGCTGGCCGATCGCCTGATGGCCGAGGCAAACGCCGAGCAAGGGACGGCGCGCGTCGGCGCAGGCGGCGACGAGGTCGAGGCTGATACCGGCCTCGTTCGGCGTGCACGGACCGGGCGAGATGAGGATGGCATCGGCGCCGGTCGCGAGCGCGTCGCTCGCCGTCAACGCATCGTTGCGTTCGACGCGCACGTCGGTTCCCAGCTCGATCAGATAATGAACGAGGTTGAAGGTGAAGCTGTCATAATTGTCGATGACGAGGATCATGGGGGCGCACTAACGGTTTTGGAGGGGAGGGGGAAGGGATAGAAGCTTTTCGGGGTTCAACTCTTCCTTCGTTACTCCGCCATCAGCTTCGCAAGATCCTCCTTCCAGAATTTCGCCCAGGTGTGGGTGCCGTGCCCCTTGGTTTCGGCGCTCGCGGGGATGAGGATGAACGTCGTCGTCTTCATGCGCGCCGCTGCCTTTTCGGTGATGCCATAAGCGGGCGGGTTGATGAAATCGTCGGCCGAATTGATCCAGAGCACGGGCACGCGGATCTTTTCGAGATTCGGCCATGGATTGTAGGTTCGCGAGCTGTCGAGCTGGTAGATGGTGTCGTTCGCGTCGCTCCGCCCAAAGGCGCGCGCGAACGCTTCGTCCTTATATTTCTCGGCCGCCTCGCGCGTCGGATATTGCGCCTGCAATGCATAGGGGTTGGCGCCCGCGATCAGGACGAGCGAGGCGGCGGTGCGCAGGCCCGCCGTGGGTGGATCAGTATAATTGCCGTCTTTCCACAGCGGATCGGCCTTGATCGCGTCGATCGACAGCGTGCGCCACATGCGGTTCTGGCCCGCGATCTCGACGGGAAGGCAGGCGAAGGGGGCGAGTTTCTCGGCAAAATCGGGGTGTGTTTCGCCCCAGACGAAGGCGTGCATGCAGCCCATCGACGTGCCGAGGATGAGCTTCAGCTTCTTCACGCCGAGCTTTTCGGTGAGCATCCGGTGCTGCGCACTCACCATGTCGTTGTAATCGTAGCGGGGGAATTTCATTCGCAGCCCGTCGCTGGGCTTCGACGACGCGCCGTGGCCGATATTGTCGGGCAGAATGACATAATATTTGCCGGTATCGAGCGGCTGGCCGGGGCCGAAAAGCTCGCTTGCAAATTGCGGCTGTAAGAACTGCTCCCCGCTGCCGCCGGTGCCGTGGAGGATCATCACCGCGTTGGTGACATTGCCCTTGGCATCGTGCTGCGGCGTGCCGAGCGTCGTATAGTGCATCCTGATTTCGGGCAGTTTTTCACCGCTCGAGAAGGCGAAATCCTTGAGGATGGCGTCGCCCTCGACGGCGCTTTCGAGCTGGGCATGGGCGGGCGCGGTACCCGCGACGAGCAGGGCGAACGGAGCGAGATATTTGATCATGGCGGGACGCTAGCGTGCCGCCGGGCAAGGTCAAGCTACTGCCCGTAACCCGGCGTTCCGGCGAGCCGCACAGCCTCCCGCGCCGCAGCGAAAAGCGCGCCGGCCTTGGCCTCGCACTCGCGCTGTTCATAGGCGGGATCGCTGTCGGCGACGATGCCGGCGCCCGCCTGGACGTGCATCTCGCCGTCCTTGACGATTGCAGTGCGCAGCACGATGCAACTGTCCATATTGCCGTCGGGGGCGAAATAGCCGACGCCGCCGGCATAGGGTCCGCGCGCATCGGCTTCGAGTTCGGCGATGATCTGGCAGGCGCGCACTTTCGGCGCGCCGCTGACCGTGCCCGCCGGGAAGCCGGCGAACAGTGCGTCGATCGCATCCTTGTCGGGCGCGATGCGGCCGATGACGTTCGATACGATGTGCATGACGTGGCTGTAGAATTCGACGGTGTAGCTGTCGGTGACAGTCACGCTGCCGCCCACCGCCGCGCGGCCGACGTCGTTGCGGCCGAGGTCGAGCAGCATCAGATGCTCGGCGCGTTCCTTGGGGTCCGCAAGCAGCGATTCGCGGTTCTCGACATCCTCGGCACTTGTGCGGCCGCGCGGGCGGGTGCCGGCGATCGGGCGGATGGTGATTTCGCCGTCGCGGACGCGGACGAGGATCTCGGGTGACGAGCCGATCAGCGCGAAGCCGGGCAGGTCGAGGAAATAGAGGAAAGGCGAGGGGTTCACGCGGCGGAGCGCGCGGTAGAGGTCGAAGGGTGGCAGGTCGAACGGTGTCGAGAAACGCTGCGACAGGACGACCTGAAAAATGTCGCCCGCGGCGATATAGTCCTTCGCGGTGGCGACCATCTGCGCGAAATGCGTGGGCGTCGTTGCGGGGTTCGCCGCGATGTCGGACGGCAGCGCGTCGGTCGGTGCACGGTCGGCATGGGCGCTGACGCTCGATAGCCGTGCGGCAGTGGCATCGAGCCGGTCCTGCGCGGCGTCGATCATCCGGTCGATGGCGCCGTCGGCATCGGGCCAGATCGGCGCGATCAGGAACAGTTCGTCGGCGAGGCGGTCGAAGACGAGGATCGTCGTCGGGCGCACGAACACCATGTCGGGAAGGCCGAGTCCGGTGCCCGGCGCGCGCGGGATGCGCTCAACGAGGCCGATCGTTTCATAGGCGAAGAAGCCGACGAGCGTTGCGAGCGCCTTGGGCAGGCCTGCGGGCACGTCGAAGCGGCATTCGGCGACGAGGTCGCGCAGCGCCTGGAGCGCGGGGGTGGCGAGGGGCCGGAACGCGTCGCGGTCGGTACGCCAGTCGCGGTTGATCCGCGCGGCGTCGCCGGTGACCTCGAACATCAAATCGGGATCGAGGCCGAGCAGGCTGTAACGTCCGCGCGTTTCGCCGCTCTCTACCGATTCGAGCACCCAGTCGCCGCGCCCGGGTTCGATCAGCTTGAGCGCCGCCGAAACGGGCGTTTCGATATCCGCGATCAAGCGCTGCCAGACGACCGCACCGCGGCCCTGCGCCAGCGCTTCGAGCGCGGCGGCCCTGCCTTCGAGGCTCACCCTTATTCGGCGACCGGCGCGGTGCCGGTCAGTTCGGCGCGCAACTGGTCGACGAGCTTCTTGTTGATCGTAACCCCTACGCGCCGCTTCGCTTCGGCTGACAGTTGTTCGATCAGCTCGTTGCCGAATGCCGGTGCCAGCGGCTGCGCGATCGCGGCGACGCGCTGCGGTTCGATCGCCTTCGGATCGGGGCGCTGAACGTCGTCGAGCGCGATCACCATCCAACCGCGATTGCCGGGGATTTCCAGCGTCTTGACGCTGTTCTTGGCCATCGAGAAGAGGAGCGCGAGTTCGGGCGGAACGGGCTTGCCGCCGGCGCCCAGTTCAGCACGGCGGCCGCCGATCGTCTGGACATTGCCGATATTCGGACCAGCGGCGGCGACGGCTTCATTGAGGCTCTTGCCGCCTTCGACCGCTTTCACGATCGCGCGTGCCTTGTCGCGGGCAACCTTCTGCCCTTCGGCAAAACGCCATTCGCTGAGCAGGTCGCCGCGGATCTGCGCGAACGGCGGGGGCGCCGCGGCGACGATCGATTTCACCGCATAGACGGCAAATTTTTCATTCTCGACGAGCGTCGCGATATGGCCTTCGCCTTCGCCCGCGGCCTGGAAGGCCTGCGCGACGAGAGGGGCAAGTTCGGGTGCCGGCACGAAAGCAGGCTGTCCAGGCGCGCGGCCGCTGGGCAGAAGGGCGGGCGTCTCGACGAGCTGGAGCTTGCGGTCGGCCGCGACTTCCTCGACCGCGGCGCCGCCGTTCACGGCGTCCTGAAGCGAATTATAATAATCGACGATCGCCTCGTTCGCCTTGTTCTTGCCAAGCTCGGTGCGAATTTCGGCGGTGGCGTCGGCGAGGCTGCGTGCCGGGCGCCCGGTGACATCCTCGACGCGCGCGACGGTCCAGCCGAGGCCGGTCTGCGTCGGGCCGATCAAGTCCCCGCGCTTGGCGGCAAAGGCTGCCTTGGCGGCGGCGGCGCTGCTCGTCGCGGCATAGGCCGACTGGGTGAGGTCGCCCGTGGTCGAGGCCGACAGGCCTGCGGCCTGCGCCGCGGCGGCGAGCGAGGTCCCGCCGCGAACCTTGGCGGCGAGCGCCGTCGCGGCCGCTTGGTCGGGAACGATCACCTGCGCAAAGCGGCGCGTCTCGCTCGCGGCATATTGCGCGGCATTGTCCTTATAAAATTTGGCGATTTCGGCATCGCTGACTGCGGGAACCGGCACTGAACTGCGGTCGAAAAGCGCATATTGGATGACGCGGCGTTCGGGGACGGTGAACTTTGCCGCATTCTGCGACAGGAACGTCTTTAGCGCGGCGTCGCCGGGGTCGGCGGTCGGCGCGAAGGGGCTCGCCGGAATGAAGGTCGCCTGTCCGCGCCGCTGCTCCATCAGCAGCGCAGCATAGGGCTGCGCCATGCCCGGCGCGATGCGCGGCATCGTCGCGATCGGGGCGGCAAGCTGCTCGATGAGAAGCTGCTGGCGCAGGTCGCGGCGAAGCTGGGCTTCGGTGAGGCCGTTCTGGCGCAGGAAATTCTCGAACACCTTCTGATCGAATTTGCCCGACACGCCGGCGAAGGCGGGCAGGTCGGCGATGCGGCCGTCGATGAGGCGCTTGCTGACGCTGAAACCCATGTCGGTCGCGAACTGGTCGAACGCGAGGCCTTCGACAAGCTGATCGAGCACCTGATCGAGCGCGCCCGATTCGACAAAGGCCGCCATCGTGAGACCCGGCTGTTGCTGGCGTGCCTGATTATAGGCCTGCCGCGCGCGCTCGCGCAGTTCGCCGACGCCGATCTGTTCGCTGCCGACCTTGGCGACATTCGCGCCGCCAAGCCCGCCAAAGCTCGAATTGCCCGTCACATCGCCGAGCGCGAAGGCAAGCCCGACGAGGACGACGAAGCCGAGGGCAAGGAATTTGCCGATCGTCGAGGCAAACATGGCGCGAATAGCGGTAATCATGGAACGGGCATTCTTTCCGGCAGGGCGCGGGTCAGGCGCGGTTGCGCGTTGCTTTAGGCGGGAGGCCGTGCCGCATCAAGGCTGGAAAGGGGCTTTATCATAAGCGTACAACGCGGCTTGCTTATCGACTATGCGCGCAGCTAGGGCACCGACAAGGTTAAAGTAGTGGGAGAGACAGGGATGGCGCGGCGCAAATATGTGGTCGGCAACTGGAAAATGAACGGCCTGTCGGATGCTCTCGGCGAGGCGCGGGCTATCTTTGCGACAGCCGACGATCATCCCGCGGTCGACGTCGCGATCTGCCCGCCCTTTACGCTGATCGGCGCGATGGTCGCGGCCGCGCCGGGCAAAGCAGTTGGCGGGCAGGATTGCCATAGTGCCGCCTCGGGCGCCTTCACCGGATCGGTCGCGGCGCCGATGCTCACCGATGTCGGCGCGAGTGTCGTGATCGTGGGGCATAGCGAGCGCCGCGAAGGCTTTGCCGAAAGCGACGCCGATGTGCGCGCGAAGGCCGAGGCGGGCCTCGCGGTGGGTCTCTCGGTCATCCTGTGCGTCGGCGAACCGCGTGAAATACGCGAATCGGGTGGCGCAATCGATTATGTCCTCGCGCAAATTGCGGGATCGGTCCCCGACAATTTCGACGCGCAGCGCCTTGCCGTCGCTTATGAACCGATCTGGGCGATCGGAACCGGGCTGGTGCCCACAGTCGCCGACGTCGCGGCAATGCACGGCGCGATCCGCGGCGCGTTGGCGGCGCGTTTCGGCGGTGCGGCGGAGGATATGCGCATTCTCTATGGCGGATCGGTCAATGGCGAGAATGCCGCCGAATTGCTGGATGCCGGCGACGTCGACGGCGCGCTAGTCGGCGGAGCGAGCCTGACAGCGGCGAAATTCGTGCCGATCATTGCGGCTGCGGCGACACTCGCGGGTTGAAGCTTCGGCGCTTCATCTCTATGTGCGCCGCGGGCGCGGACCGTTTGAGGCCGCGCAAGTTCGGGAAAACATGATGTCCAGTCTCTTCACCTTCATTCTCGTCCTGCAGGCGCTGGTCGCCGCGGCGATGATCGGCGTCATTCTGATGCAGAAGTCCGAAGGTGGCGGCCTGGGCGTCGGCGGCAGCCCTGCGGGACTGCTTTCGGCGCGCGGCGCAGCGGATTTCATGACCCGCGCAACGACGATCCTCGCGACGGCCTTTGTTGCGCTGTCGATCCTGCTTGCGGCAATGGCCTCGGTCGGCCGCAGCGGTTCGACGATCGACACCTCGCTGTCGAAGACCGCGCAGCCGCAGACGAGCGGTTCGTCGGCATTGACGGGCCCGGCGCAGCCCGCACAGGCCGCACCCGCAGGTGCGGCGCCCGCCCCGGCGAGCGACGATCCGCTGGCAGCGGCTGCAGCCGCGGCGGCAACGCAGGAAGCCGCTCCGGCTCCCGCACAGGCACCGCCCGCCAAGAAATAACCGGCGGCTTCGGCCTCCACTTCAGCCCGCCCGGCGGAAATAATTTCCGCCGGATGCGATTCGACGGCTTGCGCCGTCCCCCTCCCGTTGAGTAAGTCTTTCCTCCCATGGCGCGGTTCATTTTTATCACCGGCGGCGTGGTCTCCTCGCTTGGCAAAGGTTTGATGGCGGCTAGCCTCGCAGCCTTGTTGCAGGCGCGTGGCTATCGTGTCCGTATCCGGAAGTTCGATCCCTATCTGAATGTCGATCCGGGCACGATGTCGCCCTATCAGCATGGCGAGGTCTATGTGACCGACGACGGGGCCGAGACCGACCTCGACCTTGGCCATTATGAACGCTTTACCGGCGTTGCGGCGCGGCAGAGCGACAATGTCACCTCGGGCCGCATCTATCAGGGCATCATCGCGAAGGAGCGCCGCGGCGACTATCTGGGCGCAACCGTACAGGTCGTCCCGCACGTCACCGACGCGATCAAGGAATTCGCGCGCGCGGAGATCGACGATCTCGATTTCGTGCTGTGCGAAATCGGCGGCACCGTTGGCGATATCGAATCGCTGCCCTTCATCGAAGCGATCCGCCAGCTCAAGAATGAAGAGGGACGCGAAAACGCGATCTCGGTCCATGTCACGCTGGTGCCGTACATCGCCGCCGCGGGCGAGCTGAAGACCAAGCCGACGCAGCACAGCGTGCGCGAACTCGCGTCGCTCGGCGTCCAGCCCGATATCCTGCTCTGCCGCTGCGAAAAGCCGCTGCCCGAGAGCGAGCGCGCCAAGATCGCGCTCTTCTGCAACGTCCGCAAGGAAGCTGTGATCCCCGCGCTCGACGCCGACAGCATCTATTCGGTCCCCGTCCAATATCATGGCGAAGGTCTCGACAGCGAAGTGCTGCGCGCGTTCGGTATCCATGACGCGCCGGCGCCCGACCTGTCGCGCTGGTACGACATCATGGACCGCAAGCAGCACCCCGAAGGCGAGGTCACGATCGGCGTCGTCGGCAAATATGTGTCGCTGCCCGATGCCTATAAGTCGCTGAACGAGGCGCTCGTCCACGGTGGCATGGCGCACCGGGTGAAGGTCAATATCCGCTGGCTCGACGCCGAAATGTTCGAGCGCGACGAGGATCTGGCCGCCAATCTGGAACCGATGCACGGCATCCTCGTTCCCGGCGGCTTCGGCGAGCGCGGATCCGAAGGCAAGATTTCGAGCGTGCGCTTTGCGCGCGAACGCAATGTGCCCTTCTTCGGCATCTGCCTTGGCATGCAGATGGCGTGTATTGAGGGTGCGCGGAACACGAGCGGCATCGCCGATGCGTCGAGCACCGAATTCGGCCCGACCGACGAGCCCGTTGTCGGCATGATCACCGAGTGGATGAGCGCCGAAGGCCTGCAGAAGCGCGGCGCCGACACCGACATGGGCGGCACGATGCGGCTGGGCGCTTACGAAGCCAAGCTGTCGCCGAACAGCCATGTCGCGAGCGTCTATGGCGCGAACGACATCAGCGAGCGTCATCGTCACCGTTACGAGGTCAATAACGCCTATCGCGAGCGGCTCGAAAAGGGCGGTCTCGTCTTTTCGGGCATGTCACCCGACGGTATGTTGCCGGAAATCGTTGAGCGCCCGGACCATCCGTGGTTTATCGGGGTGCAGTTCCATCCGGAGCTCAAGTCGAAGCCGTTCGACCCGCATCCCTTGTTTGCGGGTTTCATCGAAGCGGCGGTGAAACAGAGCCGGCTGGTCTAGCGCCGGGCAAAAGGGGTGTAGGGGCAATGGATCACGCGAGACTCGCCGAGTTGCAGGGCCCCGACAGCATCTTTTCCGGGCTTTCGGTCGAAGATTGGGCCGAAATTGCGCGCCGCGCGGTTCAGGTCAATTTCGTCAAGGGCAAGGAATTGCTCGTCCAGGGCGACCCGGGCGACATGATGCTGATCCTGACCGAAGGCACCGCGCGCGTGTCGATGCTGACCTCGGGCGGGCGCGAGATCGTGCTCGCCTATGCCGAACCCGGCGCGGTGCTCGGCGAGATCGCATTGCTCGACGGCGGTGAACGCACGGCATCGGTGACCGCGACGAGCGCAGGGAGCGCGCTTCAGCTCGGCCGCAACGCGCTCAAGGATTTTGCCGCAAGCCATCCCGAATTCGCCTGGTCGCTGATGCAGCAGCTCGCGCGGCGACTGCGCACAGCGGACCAGACGATCGAAAGCGACCGTGCCTATGCGTCGGGGCCGCGGCTCGCGCGCTACCTCAAGCGGCTGATCCGCAAGGACGTCGAGGCGTCGCAGCGCGTCGAACTCAGCCAGACCGAACTCGGCAATTTCGCAGGGATGAGCCGCGAGCATATCAACCGCCAGCTCAAGAGCTGGGAAGAATCGGGGGTGATTTCGCTCGAGCAGGGCCGCGTACGCGTGCTCGATGCCGATATGCTGGAAGATATCAGCGAGAGCGAGGGTTAGGGCTTGAATCACAACGCCCGGGCCTCGTTTCCAAGACCCGGGCGCCTGTGACGAACACTCGCCATCCCCCTTTGTTGCAGGCCCGGCGAAAGGCCTGCACTCCCTGGAGCCGGGCCTTTGGGCCGCGTTGAACCAGAAGCCATGGGAGTAGGTCCGCGTGGGGGCTTTGTCACCCTCTCGCGGGTAGTTAGCCCCGCTTTTGCCGGCTGCTGTGACCTAAGCGCAACACATTCATATATTCATTTGGGTTTTGACGGCGCGCAGGCGCCCATTGCCAGCACTGTCTGACCTGCCTAAAGCGGCGCAATGCGCGAACCTTTTCCTGCGCCGCAAAGGCCAATCGCTCCATGATCCTGCGTCCGTACGAACGCACCATCTTCAAACGCTATTTGCTTCCGCAGCGCGGCGAAGGATTCATCTTCGTCGCGGCGGCGTTCAGCTTTACCGCAGTCATGCTCGGGGTCGCCGCGCTGGTGATCGTGATGAGCGTGATGAACGGGGTGCGCAGCGACCTGTTCGACAAGATCGTCGGCTTGAACGGCCATGCGGTGGTGCAGGGCTTCGGCGGGCGGATCGACGACTGGCAGGATGTCCTGAAACAGGCGAAGGCGACCCCCGGCGTCGTTTCGGCGACGCCGCTGATCGAACAGCCGTTGCTTGGCACCTATAGCGGACGGGTCGAAGGCATATTGGTGCGCGGCATGACCGTGCCCGACATCCGCAAGAATGAGACGCTGAATGGAAAGGTCCTTCAGGGCAGCCTGAATTCGCTGACCCCGGGATCGGGCAATGTCGCAATCGGCAACGAACTGGCGCGCAATTTGGGCGCGACGGTCGGATCGAACCTGACGATCATCAACCCCGCGGGGCGTTCGACGCCGTTCGGCACGGTGCCGCGCGAAATCAGTTACCGCGTGTCGGCGATTTTCGAGATCGGCGTCTATGATTTCGACAAGGCCTATGTGGTGATGCCGATGGAGGATGCGCAATTGTTGCTGCTCACCGGCGACCAGGTGCAAATGATCGAGGTCAAGACGACCGACCCCGACAAGGTTGGCGAAATTTTGCAGCCGCTGGCCGAAAAGGTGGCGGCCAAGGCGGTCGTGTCCGACTGGCGATCGATGAATGCGAGCTTGTTCGAGGCGCTGTCGATCGAACGCGTCGCGATGTTCGTGATCCTGTCGCTCATCATCCTCGTCGCATCGTTCAACATCATATCGTCGCTGATCATGCTCGTGCGCGCGAAGACGCGCGACATGGCGATTTTGCGCACGATGGGCGCGCCGCGCGATTCCGTCATGCGCATCTTCATGGCGATCGGGCTGTCGATCGGCATCGCGGGAACGATCGCCGGAATGATCGTCGGTTTCAGCCTGCTCTATTTCCGGCAGGGTGTGCTGCGCGGAGTCGAGTTCATTACCGGCCAGCCTTTGTGGGACCCGTCGATCCGCTTCCTCACCGAATTGCCGTCAAAGCCCGATCCGGTCGAAATCACCGTGATCGTGATCATGGTGATCGTCTTCAGCTTCCTTGCGACGCTCTATCCGGCGTTCAAGGCGGCGAACACCGACCCCGTGCAGGTGCTGCGTTATGAATGATGTCGCGCTGGAATTGATCGATCTGAAGCGCAGCTTCACGCAGGGCGAGGTGACGATCGAAGTGCTGCGCGGCGTCAGCGCCAGCCTTCGCCGCGGCGAGATTGTCGCGCTGCTCGGCCCTTCCGGATCGGGCAAGTCGACGATGCTGCAGGCGGTGGGCCTGCTCGAGGGCGGCTTTGGGGGCACGATCCGCATCGACGGCGAGGATGTTACGCGCTTCGAACAGGGCGAGCGGACGAAGACGCGGCGCGAGAAGATCGGCTTCGTCTATCAGTTTCATCACCTGCTCCCCGATTTCAACGCGATCGAGAATGTCGTGCTCCCGCAGCTGATCCGCGGCGCGAGCCAGGCCGAGGCCGAGGAGCGGGCGGCGGACCTGCTCGGGCGGCTGGGGCTGGGCGAACGGCTGCACCACAAGCCGAGCAAACTGTCGGGCGGCGAGCAGCAACGCGTCGCGGTGGCGCGGGCGCTCGCGAACCGGCCCCTGCTCGTGCTTGCCGACGAGCCAACTGGAAATCTCGACGAGGCAACCGCAGACCGGGTGTTCGACCAGTTCGTCAAGCTGGTGCGCGATCATGGCTCGGCGGCGCTGGTGGCGACGCACAACGAGCGCCTCGCTGCGAAGATGGACCGTGTGCTCCGCTTGCACGAGGGGCACATCGAGGCGTAGGCTCTCGGCGACAGAAGGGGACGGATTATGGCGCTTTATGATCTTTCGGCGAAGCTGCCCGGCGGCGGAACGCAGTCGCTTGCCGACTATAAGGGCAAGGTGCTGCTGATCGTCAACACGGCCTCGAAATGCGGCTTCACCCCGCAATATGAGGGGCTGGAGGAGCTCTACCGCGATTACAAGGATCGCGGGTTTGAGATACTCGCGTTTCCGTGCAACCAGTTCGGCGCGCAGGAGCCGGGCGATGCCGAGGAAATCAAGAATTTCTGCTCGCTGACCTATGACGTGTCCTTCCCGCTGATGGCCAAGATCGACGTCAACGGCGACGATGCCGACCCGATTTTCAAACATCTGAAGAAGGAAAAGACCGGACTGCTCGGCAGCGGCATCAAATGGAATTTCACCAAATTCCTCGTCGACCGGACCGGCAAGACGGTGTCGCGCCATGCGCCGACGACGAAGCCCGAGCAACTGCGCAAAGAGATTGAGGAACTGCTGGGTTAGGCCTTGGCAGAATCGCTGCTGTCACTGTAGCGTCATCCGATGGCCTTCAGCCCCTTCGTCCCCCTGCGCGTCTTTTCCAGTTTCACCATGCTGGAAGGGGCGATCGAACCCAAACTGATTGCGAAAGCCGCGCGCGAGCGTGGTTTCCCCGCAATTGCGGTCGCCGATCGCAACGGGCTTTACGGCGTCATGGCCTTTGGCGAGGCGTGCAAGGCGGCGGGGGTGCAGCCGATCGTCGGCACTTTGCTGAGCGTCGCGCGTCCGGGCCAGCGGCTTGCGAACGGCGCACCGATCATCGACTGGCTCGCGCTCTATGCGCAGGACAATGCCGGATACGACAATCTGTGCGCGCTGGTCTCGGCAGCCCATCTCGGCCGCCCGGTCGATCAGGACCCACACGTTCTGCTGTCCGATATCGCGGGCAAGACCGACGGGCTGATCTGTCTCACCGGCGGCGGCGAGGGTGCGCTCGCACGGTTGCTCGCAGGCGAGCAGAAGACGGCCGCCGACGATTATATCGAACAATTGGAAGCGCTGTTCGGCGGACGGCTCTATATCGAATTGTCGCGGCGCGGCGATGCGACCGAGATCGCGGCCGAAGCGGCGCTGATCGATCTGGCCTATGCGCGCGCGCTGCCGATCGTTGCAACCAACCCGGCGAATTTCGTCGAACCGAATTTCCATCCCGCACACGACGCGATGCTGTGCATTGCGCAGTCGGCCTATGTCGAGAGCGAGGATCGCCGCGTTTCGAGCCCCGAAGCCTGGCTGAAGCCCGCCGAGGCGATGGAGGACGCGTTCAGCGACCTGCCCGAGGCGATCCACAATACACTGGTGGTTGCGCAGCGCTGCGCGTTCATGGCGCCCAAGCGCGCGCCGATCCTGCCGAGCCTTGCTGGCGACCGTGAGGGCGAGGCGACGCAGTTGGCGCGGGATGCGCGCGACGGGCTCGACGCGCGGCTCGCGCACTATCCCGACATCACCGACGAAGAGCGCCAGGCTTATATCGAGCGGCTCGATTTCGAAGTCGGGGTCATCGTCCAGATGGGCTTTCCCGGTTACTTCCTGATCGTTGCCGACTTCATCAAATGGGCGAAAACGCATGACATTCCAGTGGGCCCTGGGCGTGGCTCGGGCGCGGGCAGCGTCGTCGCCTGGGCGCTGACGATCACCGACCTCGATCCGCTCAAGCTCGGCCTGCTGTTCGAACGCTTCCTCAACCCCGAACGCGTGTCGATGCCCGACTTCGACATCGACTTCTGCGAAACGCGGCGCGGCGAAGTGATCCGCTATGTGCAGGAGAAATATGGCCGCGATACCGTCGCGCAGATCATCACCTTCGGTAAGCTGAAGGCGCGCGCGGTTCTGAAGGACACCGGGCGCGTGCTCCAGATGAGCTATGGGCAGGTCGACCGGCTGGCGAAGCTGGTGCCGAACCATCCGACCGACCCCTGGACGCTCGAACGCGCGCTGAACGGCGTCGCCGAGCTGATGACCGAGTATAAGCAGGACGACGGGGTGCGGCGCCTGTTCGACATGGCGCGCCAGCTCGAAGGCCTGCCGCGGCACAGCTCGACGCACGCGGCGGGCGTGGTGATCGGCGACCGCCCGCTCGACCAGCTCGTACCGCTCTATCGCGATCCGCGGTCTGACATGCCGGTGACGCAGTTCGACATGAAATATGTCGAAACCGCGGGTCTGGTGAAGTTCGACTTCCTCGGGCTGAAGACGCTGTCGGTGCTGAAGGAAGCGAAGCGCCTGCTTGCGCTGCGCGGCGTCGACGTCGATCTCGATGCACTCGCGTGGGACGATACGGCGGTTTACGAGCTGCTTCAGCGCGGCGAGACGGTCGGCGTGTTCCAGCTGGAATCCGAAGGGATGCGGCGCACGCTGTCGGCGGTAAAGCCGACCAATTTCGGCGACATCATCGCACTCGTCGCACTCTATCGCCCGGGGCCGATGGACAATATTCCGCTGTTCGGCGCGCGCAAGAACGGGCGCGAGGCGATCGCCTATCCGCATCCCTTGCTCGAAGGCATCCTCGCCGAAACCTATGGCATCTTCGTCTATCAGGAACAGGTTATGCAGGCGGCGCAGATCCTCGCCGGCTACAGCCTTGGCGGCGCCGACTTGCTGCGCCGCGCAATGGGCAAGAAGGTCCAGGCGGAGATGGACGCGCAGCGCGAGACCTTCGTGAAGGGCTGCGGCGAGCATAATCAGATCAGCCCCAAGGCGGCGAACGAGCTGTTCGACTTGATCGACAAGTTTGCGGGCTATGGCTTCAACAAGAGCCACGCCGCCGCCTACGCCTTGCTGTCATATCAGACCGCGTGGCTAAAGGCGCATTATCCGCATGAATTTTTCGCGGCTTCGATGTCATTCGACAGCCACCAGACCGACAAGCTCTCGATCTTCATCGACGATATGCGCCGCCTCGACGTCGGCATTGCGCCGCCGTCGGTCAACGACAGCGAGGCCGATTTCTCGGTCGGGCGCAGCGATGACGGGCTGACGGTGCGTTACGCGCTTGGCGCGCTCAAGGGCGTGGGCGAGAAGGCGATGGAGGCGCTCGTCGCCGAACGCGCCAAGGGCGATTTCGCGTCGCTCGACGATTTCGCGAGCCGCATCGATCCGAAGCTGCTTAACCGGCGCCAGATCGAAGCGCTGGCGGGCGCGGGGGCGTTCGATACGATCGAGCCCGACCGTCCGCGAGCCTTTGCCGGGGCCGAAAGCCTGCTTGCCTGTGCCAACAGCTCGGCGCACGAACGGTCGACAGGGCAGGGCGGCCTTTTCGGCGGCGACATCGCAATCGCTCCCGCACTGCAACTGCCTGCGGCGGAGCCGTGGACACTCGCCGAGCGGATGACGCGCGAGAAGGACGCCTTTGGTTTTTATTTCTCGTCACATCCGGTCGAGCAATATGAAGCGATCATCTCGGCACGCGGGGCGCGGTCCTATGGCGATATCTGCGCCAATGTCGAAATGACGCCGGGCACGCGCATCCCGATGGTGATGGCGGGGATGGTCGAAAGCGCGCGGCCGCGCGTGTCGCAGCGCGGCAACCGCTTCCTTAATTTGACGCTGTCGGATCGCAGCGGGCAGTTCCAGTCGAGCTGTTTCGACGAGATGGCGAGCAAGACGCTCGAAGCGCTCGCAGCCGATGGCGGCTGCGCAATCCTGTCGGTCGAGCTCGACCTGCTCGAAGGCGAAGAAACGCCGCGCGTGACGGTGCGCGGCGCCCAATCGCTCGTGGACATTGCCGCAACGGCGGCGCTGCAGCTCACCTGCCGGGTTGAGTTGCCCGACGCGATCCCCGAAATCGCGCGCTTTCTGCAAAAACGCGACGATGCGCGAGGAAAGGTCATTGTCGCGACCCGCGACCCGCTGACCGATGAGGATATTCATGTCGAACTGGGGCGGAGTTTCGCGCTCGGCCCCGACACTGTCTCGCGTCTCGAAATGGTCGCGGGTGTGACCGAAGCGGCGTTGTCGCTCGTCGCCCAGCGCGATTTCCGGGTGCGTTAGACGGGCACAACATCGACGGCCGCCAGGCTAATCGCCAACCTTCAGTTCGGCGGAACCGAACGGATGACGGCGCGCCGCTTTGGACGAGCGGTTGTTTTTGGTTTGGCCCCTTGCACCGCCCCCCTTTGCGGCCTTATCCCTAGGCAAAACCACAAGAGGATGCCGTTATGGGAGTGCAGGGCCAGCCGTTACTCGTCACCAGCTTGATCGATCATGCCGCGCGCGAGCATGCGAGGCGCGAAATCGTGTCGCGCTGGGCGGATGGCAGCATGACGCGGACGACGTGGGGCGACGTCGGCGAGGATGCCCGCCGCTTTGCCGCCGCAATGACGAAGCTCGGGGTGCAAAAGGGCGACCGCATCGCGACGCTGGCAATGAACCACGGGCATCACCTTGTCAGCTGGTACGGCAGCGCAGGCATGGGCGGGGTGCTCCACACAGTGAACCCGCGACTGTTCGACGAGCAGCTTATTTACATCATCAACCATGCCGACGATCGCGTGCTGTTGTTCGATGCCATGTTCCTGCCGATCGTCGAGCGCCTGCGCCCGCAATTGCCGACGGTCGAGCATTTTATCCTGTTCGATGCATCGGCGCGCGAAGGATATCTCTCCTATCGCGACCTGATCGACGCCGAGGATGGAAGTTTCGAATGGGTCGAACTCGACGAACGCGATCCGGTCGGGCTTTGCTATACGAGCGGGACGACGGGCAACCCGAAGGGCGTGCTGTACGAGCATCGGTCGAACGTGATCCATGCGATTACCGAGATCCAGCCCGACGTGTTCGATATGTCGAACCGCAGCGTCATCCTGCCGATTGTCCCGATGTTCCATGCGAACAGCTGGGGCATTCCCTTCGCGGCGGCGACCGTCGGCGCAAAGCTGGTCTTTTCGGCGACCAACGATGCGCAGGTTCTCTGCGACCTGATGCACGCCGAGGGCGTGACGCACAGCGCGGGCGTGCCGACCGTCTGGCTGGCGATGTTCGGCCATATGGATGCGACGGGCATCGATTATGGCAAATTGCAGCGTGTCATCATCGGCGGATCGGCGGCACCGCGCGCGATGATCGAACGATTCATGAAGGCGGGCGTCGAAGTCGCGCACGCGTGGGGGATGACCGAAACCTCGCCGATCGGCACCATGGGCAAGCGGCCGTGGAACTGGGACGAGATGGGCTTTGACGAGCGCGTCGATGTCGTCTGCCGCCAGGGCTGTCCGCCGTTCGGGGTCGAATTACGCATCGTCGACGACGAGGATAACGAGCTGCCGCGCGACGGGGTGACGAGCGGGCGGCTGCAATGCCGCGGACCGTGGATCATCCAGCGCTATTTCAAGGCCGACAAGGATGCGACCGATGGCGAGGGCTGGTTCGACACCGGCGACGTCTCGGTCATCCATCCCGACGGGGTCATGCAGATCACCGACCGCGCGAAGGATGTCATCAAGTCGGGCGGTGAATGGATCAGTTCGATCGAGCTGGAAAATGCCGCGGTCGGCGCGCCCGGCGTGCAGGAAGCGGCCGCCGTCGGCGTCTATCACCCCAAATGGGACGAGCGGCCGATTCTGCTGATCGTCAGAAAGCCCGATTCCGATACGAGCGAGTCTGCGATCGTCGAGTATCTGAAGGACAAGGTCGCCAAATGGTGGCTGCCCGACGAGATCGTCTTCGTCGACGAACTGCCGCACACCGCGACGGGCAAGATTTTGAAGCGCCAGATCCGCGACGATTACAAGGATTACAGGCTGCGGTCGCTCGACGCGGCCTAGAACAGCTCCATCTGGCCATCGCGTTCGGGCGGACGAAACAGGTCGCTGCGGAGCGGCGGGAAGCTTTTGTCCATGCCATGTTCGCGTGCAGCGCGTTTGACGCGCGTGCGGATGAGCTGTGCCCAGACGCCGTGCCCCTTCATGCGCGTGAAGAAATTCGGATCGTTGTCGCGGCCGCCGCGGATGTCCTGCACCATGTGCATGACCTTGTCGGCGCGGTCGGGATAATGGGCGGCGAGCCAAGCGCGGAACAGGGGCGCGACCTCGAAGGGCAGCCGCATCAAAATGTAGGAGGCGCGGATTGCGCCCGCTTCGGCCGCCGCGGCCATGATCGCCTCGATCTCGTGATCGGTGATCGCGGGGATGATCGGCGAAATATTGACCTGCGTCGGTATCCCCGCGTCGATCAGCCTGCGAATTGCGGCGAGGCGGCGGCGCGGGTGCGGCGCGCGCGGTTCGAGCGTGCGCGCGATCTTGGGGTCGAGCGACGTCACCGAGACCGCGACGCCGACCAGATTGTCGCGCGCCATGTCGGCGAGCAGGTCGATATCGCGCAGAACCCGGTCAGACTTGGTTGTGATGATGAGCGGGTGGCGCGTTTCGGCAAGGACTTCTACGATCGCACGGGTGATCCCCCATTCGCGCTCGATCGGCTGATAACCGTCGGTGTTCGTGCCGATCGCGAGCGGTGCCGCCACATATCCGCGCTTTGCGAGTTCGGCACGCAGCAACTGCGCAGCGTCGGGTTTGGCGAATAATCTGCTTTCAAAGTCGAGTCCCGGCGACAGGTCGTGGAAAGCGTGCGTCGGGCGGGCGAAGCAATAGATGCATCCGTGCTCGCAGCCGCGATAGGGGTTGATAGAGCGGTCGAAGCTGATGTCGGGCGATTTGTTGCGCGAAATGATCGTTTTCGGATGCTCGACCGTCACGGTCGTGCGCAGCTTCGGCGCGTCTCCGTCGATCGCTTCTGCCGCGTCGAGCCAGTCGCCATCGGTGACGCGTTCGGCCGATCCGGTGCGAGTGGGGCGCAGATTTGTGGGCGCGCCGCGGCCCGCGACAGGGGGGAGGGGTTTGGACGATTCCACGAAGAGAGCGTAGCTCTCAATGTGGAACAAATAAAGAACAAAACAGCTATTCGGTCAGCCGCGGCATCAGTTCGACGAAGTTGCAGGGCTTATGGCGGCTGTCGAGCTGGGTCGACAAAATGCCCTCCCACGCGTCGGTCACCGCGCCGGTCGAGCCTGGCAGCGCGAAGATATAGGTGCCGCGCGCGACGACGGCGCAGGCGCGCGACTGGATCGTCGAGGTGCCGATCGTCTGATAGCTCAGCCAGCGGAACAACTCGCCGAAGCCGGGGATGTCCTTGCCGTCGAGCTGGTGCAGCGCCTCGGGCGTCACGTCGCGGCCCGTGAGGCCGGTGCCGCCAGTGGTGATGACAACATCGACTTCGGGATCGTCGATCCAGTTATGAAGGCGCGAGACGATCAGCGCAGCCTCGTCCTTAATGATGGCGCGCGCGGCGAGGATATGGCCTGCGCCGGTGAGCAATTCCTCGAGCTTGTCGCCCGAACGATCCTCTGCCGCGCTGCGGCTGTCCGAAATCGTCAGGACCGCGATGCGAACGGGTTTGAAGACGAGGCTTTCGTCAATCGGCATTCGTCAGATCGCCGGCGTAGCTCAGGCGCGTGCGGTCCTTGCCGTCGGGGAAGCGCGGCCATTTGCCCTGCGCGAGCGCGGCGCGGCTGACCGACGGCTTGCCCTGCTGCGCTTCGTACATCCAGTAATTGCGCAGCACGATGCCGACGTAACCGCGCGTTTCCCAATAGGGGATCGATTCCATATAGAGCAGCGGATCGCCATTATCGCGGATTTCGGTCTGCCAGCGCGCGATGGGCGCGGGGCCGGCGTTATAGGCCGCGATCACCTTGGGCAGTTGGCCGCCGGTCGATGGGTCCTTGCTCAGATATTGCAGATAGCTCTGCCCCATATCCATGTTGACGGCAGGGATACGGAGGTCGCCCGTCCCGCTGTCGCCGCGCCAGCGCGCAATGTCGCGCGCGGTGCCCGGGCGCACCTGCATCAGTCCGAACGCGCCCGCCGGGCTCACGACGCTGCGCTGGAAGCGCGATTCCTGCAGCGTGTGGGCAAAGACCAGCGCCGGATCGACCTTCCACCCGCCATTGGGTTCCCATTTGGGCTGCGGATAGCGCGCCTGTGCCGACGGCTTGCGGCCCTGCGGCGTGTTGTGCGCGAGGTACAGCTGCGTTTCGGGCAGGTTCAACACGCCTGCGATCGCGAGCAATTGTTCATGTTGGCGCATATCGCCGATCCGTGCCTGATGGCGGAGCGCCGCGTCGGCATATTTATCCTCGCCGATTTCGGCGAGCGCCATCGCGGCGCGGACGTTGGGCAGGTCTTCGAGGGCGCGCCATGCGCTGCGGTCGGCGCGGACATTCTCGCGCTGGCGGCTGGGTTCGACGCCGAGCGTTTCGGCGGCGAGCAGGCCGTAGAAGGTTTCCTCGTTCGCGGCCGCGGCGCGCAGGCGCTGTTGCACCGATGCGGGCTCGCCCGCTGCGATCGCGGCGCGCGCCGACCAGTAATAGGCTGCGGCACGCTGTTCGCTGTCGGGCGCTTCCTTTGCGACGCGGTCGAAGGCGGTCAGCGCGGTGCGATAGTCTCGGGTGCGCCACGCAGCGAGCCCTTTGACCCACGCGCCTTGCGTCGCCCACGCGCCCTGACCGCTGGTGCAGTCGTTCGCGAGGCGGAGCGCATTCGCGTCGTCATTCTCGATATAATAGGACCAAGCGACCTTTTGCCGCCATTCGCTACGTGCTTCGGGGCTCAGCTGGTCGCCGGCGGCGTTGAGCAGGGCTTCGGCACCGGCGGGGTCGTCATTCTTGATCCGTTCGGGGATGGTGCGGGCGAGCGCCGCGGCGGCGGGATCGCCGCTCACAGCGTCGGCGCCCAAACGGCGCGGCGCGCTGCCGGCCCAGGCGAGGCGTGCCTGAAGGGGAAGCGCGGGGAGATCGGTCGCACCGCGCTTCGCCGCGAGCCGGCCAAGCTGCTCGGCCTGCGGCAAAAAAGGCGAGCGCGAGAGGATCGGCATGATGTCGGCGACTTCGGCGCGCGGGCTGTTGGGTGCGGTGAGCAGTTCGGCGCGCAGAAAATCGGTGAGCGGACCATTATCCGAACTGTCGAGCAAGGATTTGGCTTCGGCCCAGCGCTGGCCGCGGATCGCGGTCAGCACCTGCGTATAAAGTTGCTTCTGCTTCGCCGACAATATGTCGGGCACCGTTTGCGGCGCCGATATCAGATTGCGGTCGCCCGCATCGGCCGCGAGCGCGGGCACAGCAGCGAGAGCAGCGGCCAGAACCGCGCATGAAATGAAAGTCTTGGTCATATTCTGCATCTGTCAACGTCCCCAGTTGAGCAGTTTCAGGCTATCCCACGCAGCCGCCTTCTGGGCGGGCCGGGCCAGCAGCATCGCGGGATGCGCGACAGCTACGGCCTCCACCTTGCCGCCATCTTGGTTAATATCGAGTAACTTTCCGCGCGCATCGGGCAGGGCGATGCTTGCTGCCATGCGAACGATGTCGCCGCCGATCAGCAGCAGCCGTTCTGGTTTCGCGAGCCGCAGATGGTGCCAGAGCAGCCGCTCGAGCTCGGCCGCATCGGCGCCGTCGCAGCGGCCGCCCGCCGGGCGGGTCACCGCCAGGCTGGCGACATAGCACTCGCCGCGTGTCCTGCCGATCGCCTGCAGCATCGCGTCGAGCAATTTGCCCGCAGCGCCTGAAAACAGCGTGCCGTCGCGCTGGTCGTCGATTTCGGGCCATGCGGTCAGCAGCATCAGCGGCGCGCCCGCCTCACCGACAGGAAGGACGCGGCGCGCATCCCATTGGCTTCCCGGCACATCGGTGCTTTCGGCCAACCACTGCTGGAAATCGGTCCAGTCGTCGGGAAAAACGACAGGGCCCTTGGCCTCGACCGCTTGGGCTATTTCTTGCCGCTGGAGCGCAGCGGGCAGGGGCGCAAGTTCGGGTTCGGCGGCTAGCGACAGCTTGGCTTTCGGCTTGACTGCCGCGGCGTCATTCGCGGGCGGCAGGACAAGCCAACCCGCCGGCTCCTCGCCGACGAGCGCGTCGAGGCCCGCCAGCGACCACCAGTCGCTAATGCTTTCCGCCAGCAAGGCTGTATTTGGCCCACCCATGATTTTGTTTAAAACAGGCAGTTGACGGACGCGTCAATTGGCGGGCATCGCAATTCGTGACAGAATGAGCGCAGGGCACGATGAATGTCCGCGCAGGGACGGCAGAAAGGTATTTGCGGTGAGCGAACGGGAATCGATGCCCTATGACGTGGTCATCGTTGGCGCAGGGCCGGCGGGGCTTTCGGCGGCGATCCGCCTCAAACAATTGGCGAACGACGCGGGCAGCGAATTGTCGGTGTGCATCCTCGAAAAGGGGTCCGAGGTCGGCGCGCATATCCTGTCGGGCGCGGTGATCGATCCCAAGGGGCTCGACGAACTGCTGCCCGAATGGCGGACGCAGGGCTGCCCGCTCGCCGAAGTGCCGGTGAATGACAACCAGCATTGGGTGCTGACCAAGACGAAGAAGTTCGGCCTGCCGCACATCATCACGCCGCCCTTCATGCACAATGTCGGGACATACACCGGCAGCCTCGGCAATCTGTGCCGCTGGCTCGCCGAGCAGGCCGAGGGGCTGGGCGTCGAAATCTTCCCCGGCTTTCCGGCGGCGGAAATCCTTTACAATGAGGATGGCTCGGTCAAAGGCGTTGCGACCGGCGACATGGGCATCGCCCGCGACGGCAGCCACAAAGGCGACTATGCTCCCGGCCTCGAACTCCATGCGAAATACACCTTCTTTGCCGAGGGCGTGCGCGGGCATCTGACCAAGATGCTCAAGCCGCAGTTTGCGCTCGACGCCGATTGCGAGCCGCAGGTTTACGGCCTTGGCGTCAAGGAACTGTGGGACATCAAGCCCGAGAACCATGCCGCGGGCCGCGTGATCCACACGCAGGGCTGGCCGCTCGACGAGAACGCCAATGGCGGCGGTTTCCTCTACCATCAGGCGAACGGGCAGGTCGCACTCGGCTTCGTGACCTGGCTCAACTATCGCAACCCGCATATCTCCCCGTTCCAGGAGATGCAGAAGTGGAAGACGCACCCGGAGATCGCCAAGATCCTGAAGGGTGGCAAGCGTGTCTCATACGGCGCGCGCGCGATCAGCGACGGCGGGCTGCAATCGGTGCCCAAGCTCGCTTTCCCGGGCGGCGCGCTGATTGGCGACACCGCAGGTTTCCTGAACGTCCCGCGTATCAAGGGCACGCATACCGCGATGAAGTCGGGCATGATGGCAGCCGAAGCGGCGTTCGCGGCGGTGACCGCGGGCCGATCGAGCGACACGCTCGACGCCTATCAGGCGGCCTTCGACGACAGCTGGGTCAAGAAGGAACTCAGCGTCGTCCGCAATGTGCTGCCGCTCGTCGAAAAATGGGGCGATTTCTTCGGGACGATCCTGTCGGGCATGACGATGTGGCTCGAAACGCTAAAGATCAAAGTTCCCTTCACGATGAAGCATCATCCGGACAATGAGAGCCTGTATCGCGCCGACATCATGCCGAAACCCGACTATCCGAAACCCGACGGCGTGCTGACCTTCGACCGCCTTTCCTCGGTGTTCATTTCGAACACCAATCATGAGGAAGATCAGCCGGTCCATCTGCAGCTCAAGGACCCGTCGATCCCGGTCGCGTATAATTTGCCGCTCTATGACGAGCCCGCGCAGCGTTATTGCCCGGCAGGCGTTTACGAGATTGTGGGTGAGGCCGAGGGCGACCCCAAATTCGTGATCAACGCGCAGAATTGCGTTCACTGCAAGACGTGCGATATCAAGGACCCGACCCAGAATATCAACTGGGTCACCCCCGAAGGCGGCGGAGGCCCCAATTACCCGAACATGTAAGCCCGCGCGCTTCTTCCTGATCGGCGCCGCAATCGCGGCGGCGGTTCCGGCGCACGCCGCCGACGATAATGGTGCCGCTTTGAACGCGCTGGTGCGCGCGCGGCTGGCAGAGGAGGGCGGTGAACCCGTCGCGGCGCTGTCCGCGCTCACCGCCGTGTCGAGCGTCGCGCCCGACCTGCCGGGCCTGCGCGGCCGCATGCTAGAACAGGCGATCGAGGCCGGCGACCTCGATGCCGCGCGATCTGCTGCGCTACGGTTGTGGACCGCTGGCGACCGCCGTTTCGATGCCCAGCTCGTGTTGATGGTTGACGCGATGCGGCGATCGGACTGGAAGGCCGCGCGCGACTATATGGCGGGGCGCAATGACAAGGCGGGCGCGGATACGATCGGGCGGTTAATTCAGCCCTCGATCAACGCCTGGATCGACGTCGGTGCGCGCGAAAAACTGCCTGAGCGCCACCTGTTCGCAGCCAACAACCGCACGCGGCCCGAACCCTCCCTGTCGCTTCAGGTCGCGCTGGTGCAACTCGCGACGCTGCGCCCGGCACAGGCGACCGCGCTGGTCGACGACATCACGCTCACCGATCGCACGAGCCAGCTCGTCGGACTGCGCGCGGCCGCAACGCTCGAAAGAGCAGGCCAACACGATGCCGCAGAAAGGCTGCGCGGACGGATCGCGCTCGCTTCGGGGCAGCGCGAGGACCCGATGCTGTTGCTCCCCGAGCAGCCGGTGTCAACGCCGCGTGCGGGCACCGCGCTGTGGCTCGGGCTGCTTGCCGACGGGCTGGCACGAACCCCCGGCGGCAGTGCGAAAGTCCCGTTGCTGTTCGCGCGCGCGGCGCATTGGCTGAACGACCAGGACTGGGCGGTTCGCGCAACGCTGGTCGAAGCGCTCGATCGCAATGGGCAACAGGCCGAGGCAATGGCGTTGCTCGATACGGGCCGTACGGAATTGCCGCCCGTGCTCGCGATGCGTCGCGCCGAACTGATGGCCGATGCCGGCGACTTGCCGGGTGCGGCGAAGCTCGCCGAAGCCGCGGCGACGGATAGCGACGCGCGCAGTCTGCTGGTACGCCTTGCCGACATCATGCGGCGATCGAACGATCCGAAAGCGACCGGGCGCGCCTATGAGCGGCTCGAAGCGACGCTGGGCGACGGCGAAGGCGATCAGGCGCTTCGCGGCACCCTGCTCATCGCGCGCGCCGAACTGCTGTTGCAGGCGAATGAATGGGATGCGGCGCAGCCGCTCATGGAAAAGGCGGTCGCGCTGCGGCCCAACGATGCAGCGGTGCTCAATTTCGCCGGCTATTCGGCGCTCGAGCGGCGCAAGAATGTGAAGCAGTCCCTCGCCCTCATCGAGACGGCTTGGGCGAAAGAGCCGCAGAATGCGAGCATCGCCGACTCGCTCGGCTGGGCCTATTTCCTGACGGGGCGGACCGACGATGCGGTGAAGCTGCTCGAAAAGGCGCAGCTGGGCGAACCCGGCAATGCCGTGATCGTCGAGCATTTGGGCGACGCCTATTGGAAGGCCGGGCAGAAGTTTCAGGCGCGGTACAATTGGCGCGCCGCCGCACTGCTCGCCGAGGCCGAGATGGCGACGCGGCTGGAAGCGAAGCTGCGCGACGGGCTGACGCCTGCCAACACCGCACCGTGACGGCGTTTCGCGAGACCGGCTGGGCCAAGATCAACCTCGCGCTGCATGTGCGGGGACGGCGGCCCGATGGCTATCATGACATCGAGACCTTGTTCGCTTTCGTCGACGACGGCGACGCGATCGCGGCCGAATTTGCCGATGCCGACAGCCTGACGATCGGCGGCGAGTTTGGCGAAGGCCTCGGCGCGGGCACTGACAATCTGGTGATGCAGGTGCTGGCATTGCTGCGCGGCCGCTATGGCGCCAATCGGGTACCGCCGCTGGCCGTGACGTTGACCAAGCGGTTGCCAGTGGCGGCGGGGATCGGCGGGGGGTCGGCCGACGCCGCCGCGATGGCGCGGCTGATCCGGGCCCACTTCCTGCCAGAGTTGGGCGATGCGACGCTGGCGCGTCTCGTCAGCCCGCTAGGCGCCGATATCGCAGCCTGTGTCGCCAGCACGACCTGTCTTGGCGCTGGCGTCGGCGAGGAACTGAGCGAGGTGCCTGAATTGCAGCTCGCCGGCACGCCCGTGCTGCTCGTTAATCCGCGCCAGCCTGTCGCGACCGGACCGGTCTTTGCGGCGTGGGACGGTATTGACCGCGGACCGCTGTTCACCGGCGCGGATTTTCGCGCGCAACTGTTCGGCGCGCGCAACGACCTGCAGCGCCCGGCGATTGCGCAATGCGCGGCGGTTGCGGACATTTTGCTCGAACTTGGCGGACTGCGGCCTTGGCTCGCGCGCATGTCGGGGTCGGGCGCGACCTGTTTTGCGCTGTTCGATGCGGCCGCCGAGCGCGATGCGGCGGCGGCGCAACTGGCAGAGCGGCATCCGGAATGGTGGACGATGACGGGAGCATTGCGGTGAGCGAAGCGTGGCAGCAACTCGGCGAAGCGCGCGCCGGCGGCATCCTGTTGATCGCCGATCACGCTTCGGCGTTTGTGCCCGATGATATCGACCTAGGCATCGATCCCGAATTGCTCACCAACCATATCGCGATCGACATCGGCGTGGCGGAGGTGGCGGCATTGCTCGTCGAAAGCGGTGCCATTGATGCTGCGATCCTCGGCGGTGTGTCGCGGCTCGTCGTCGACTGCAACCGCGATGAGGACGCGCCCGGCGTGCTGCCGATCGCGAGCGACGGGCATGCCGTTCCCGGCAATGCGCTCGACGATACGGCGCGCGAAGCGCGATTGGTCCGCTTTTTTCGGCCCTATCACGCGCATATCGCCGCGACGATCGCGGCGCATCGGCCCGCGATGATCCTGTCGCTGCACAGCTTTACGCCGTCGCTCGCGGCGCATCCCGATCAGGCGCGACCGTGGCATGTCGGGGTGCTCTACAATGACGACGACCGGCTCGCGGCGGCAGCAATCGCGGCTTTGGAGGCCGAAGGCATGACCGTCGGCGACCAGCAGCCTTATTCGGGCAAGCTGCTCAACGCGACGATGAATCGGCATGCTGAAGCCAACAATATCCCCTATGTCGGGATCGAGATGCGGCAGGATCTGGTCGGCGATCCAGCAGGGCAGGCGCTGTTCGCGGAGCGGCTTTCTCGCATGTGCAGCAAAGTTGCATTGAATCTGGCGTGAGAGGCGTGTAGAGGCGCGTCTCTTCGCTTATTTTTGTAATAAAATTATCAGGACTGTGTAAAATGCCTTCATATCGTTCGCGCACCACAACCCACGGCCGCAACATGGCGGGCGCGCGCGGCCTGTGGCGTGCCACCGGGATGAAGGACAGCGATTTTGGCAAGCCGATCATTGCGGTGGTCAACAGCTTTACCCAGTTCGTACCCGGCCATGTCCATTTGAAGGACCTCGGCCAGATGGTCGCGCGCGAGATCGAGGCATCGGGGGGCGTCGCCAAGGAATTCAATACGATCGCGGTCGATGACGGGATCGCAATGGGGCACGATGGCATGCTCTATTCGCTGCCGAGCCGCGACCTGATCGCGGACAGCGTCGAATATATGGTCAACGCGCATTGCGCCGACGCGATGGTGTGCATTTCGAACTGCGACAAGATCACGCCGGGCATGCTGATGGCGGCCCTGCGGATCAATATCCCTGTCGTGTTCGTGTCGGGCGGGCCGATGGAAGCCGGCAAGGTCGTGCTGAAGGGCAAGACCGTCGCGCTCGATCTGGTGGATGCGATGGTCGCCGCCGCCGACGAGAAATATACCGATGAGGAAGTCACCGCGATCGAGCAAGCGGCGTGCCCGACCTGCGGGTCGTGCTCGGGCATGTTTACCGCCAATTCGATGAACTGCCTGACCGAAGCGCTGGGCCTGTCGTTACCGGGCAATGGATCGACGCTCGCGACTCACGCCGATCGCAAGGCGCTGTTCCTCAATGCCGGACGGCTCGTCGTCGAAATGTGCCGCCGTCATTATGAGGAAGACGACGACAGCGTGTTGCCGCGCAATATAGCGACCTTCGAGGCATTCGAAAATGCGATGAGCCTCGACATTGCAATGGGCGGATCGACCAACACCGTGCTCCACCTGCTTGCCGCGGCCTTCGAGGCCGGGGTCGATTTCACGATGGAGGATATCGACCGGCTTTCGCGCCGCGTGCCGTGCCTGTCGAAGGTCGCACCGGCCAAATCGGACGTCCATATGGAGGATGTCCACCGCGCCGGCGGGATTATGGCGATCCTCGGCCAGTTGGAACGCGCGGGGCTGATCCATGCGCATCTGCCGACGGTGCACAGCGCGACGCTCGGCGACGCGCTCAACAAATGGGACATCTCGCGCACCAACGATCCCGAGGTGCAGAAATTCTTCATGGCAGCGCCGGGCGGCGTGCCGACGCAGACCGCGTTCAGCCAAGAGCGGCGCTGGGACGACCTCGACCTCGACCGCGAGGCGGGCGTGATCCGGTCGGCCGAGCATGCCTTCAGTCAGGACGGCGGGTTGGCGGTGTTGTCGGGCAATATCGCGCTCGACGGCTGCATCGTCAAAACCGCGGGCGTCGACGAGAGCATCCTGAAGTTCACCGGCCCGGCCAAGGTTTATGAAAGCCAGGACGCATCGGTCGCCGCCATCCTCACCGGACAGGTCGAGGCGGGCGACGTCGTCGTCATTCGCTACGAGGGGCCGAAAGGCGGGCCGGGCATGCAGGAAATGCTCTATCCCACGAGCTATCTCAAATCAAAGGGCCTCGGCGCGGCGTGCGCGCTGGTCACCGACGGACGCTTTTCGGGCGGCACGTCAGGGCTGTCGATCGGCCATGCGTCGCCTGAAGCCGCCGAGGGCGGCGCGATCGGGCTGGTCGAGAATGGTGACCTGATCGAGATCGATATTCCGAAGCGCACGATCAACCTGCTGGTCGCCGACAGCGTCCTCGCCGAACGCCGCGCCGCGATGGAAGCAAAGGGCGACACCGCGTGGCAACCGGCGAAGCCGCGCCCACGCAAGGTTTCGGTAGCACTTCAGGCCTATGCCGCGATGACGACCAGTGCCGCGCGCGGCGCGGTGCGCGATCTGTCGCAGCTAAAGGGGGGCAAGGGATGATTTCGAAACGGGGCGCGATCCTGCCGCTGTTGCTGCTGGCGGCCTGCAACCGTGCACCCGACAATGGCGAACTCGCCGAAGCCGAAGCGCGCGGGTCGCGCGAAGCGGCCGAAGACGGCCGCATCGAATGTGCGCTCGAGGGTACAAAGCTGTTCGACCGCACCTGCACGGTCGAGGAAATGAGCAGCGCCGATGGGGCGATCCTCGTCGTCGGGCGCAACAATGTCGGCTATCGTCGTCTGCAGATCACCACCGATGGCCGCGGCGTCGTCTCGGCCGATGGCGCCGAACCCGCGAAAGTGAGCATCGTCGGCGACAATGTGATCGAGGTCGCGATCGGCAACGACCGTTACCGCCTGCCCGCCAATACGGGCGGCGCGAAGTAGGCGCCTTCGTGCGATCGTGATAGGGCGGAACCATGCCCATCCCCGCCGACGCCCCGATCCTGACCACCAAGGCGATGCGCGAGGCCGAGGCCGCGTGCGCGATCCAGGGAACATCGCTGTCCGAACTCATGGAACTCGCAGGTGCGGCGGTCGCCGATACCGCGTGGCGGATGGCGGCGGGCCAGCCAATCCTGATCCTTTGCGGCCCCGGTAACAATGGCGGCGACGGTTATGTCGCGGCGCGCCTGCTCGCCGAGCGCGGCGCATCGGTGCGCGTGGCGGCGCTGGCCGAACCAAAAACCGCTCTGGCGAAGGCGGCGCGGGCCGGATGGAGCGGGCCTGTCGAGGCACTCAACGGTCGCCTGGCTCCCGCCCCCCTTATCGTCGATGCATTGTTCGGCGTCGGTTCGTCACGGCAAATTTCAGACGAACTGACAACGATCCTGGGCCATTTTGCCGACCGGCGCATATTGGCGGTCGATGTTCCGAGCGGGGTCGACAGCGACGGCGCGGCTGATTGGCCGCCGCCGCTTCCCGCCGATGTCACGCTCGCGCTCGGCGCGTTGAAGCCGGCGCATGTCCTGTTGCCGACGGCACCAGCGTGCGGCCGCGTTCTGCTGGCACCGATCGGCATTTCGGCGAGCAAGGCGATGCGCACCTTGCCCACGCCGCAGACGCTGGAACCCGTCGCGAATGCGCACAAGTTCACGCGCGGCATGGTGCTGGTCTTTGCAGGGCCGATGCGCGGCGCGGCGGCGTTGAGCGCGGCAGCTGCGCTCCGCGCGGGGGCCGGCTATGTTGTGCTTGAGGGGAGCGAACGTGCGCCCTTTTCGGCGATCATTGCGGAGAGCGACGAACGGTTCGGTGAGCGGCTGAACGACCCGCGCGTCGGCGCCGTCGTGATCGGACCGGGATTTCCGGCGGGCGACGAACTGCTGTTCGATGTCGAAGCCGCTCTCGATTCGGACAAGCCGCTGGTACTTGATGCCGCGGCGATCGACGCCGCGCTGCCCCGCCTGTCCGAAACGCCGCGCAAGGCTATCCTGACACCGCATGAAGGCGAGTTCGCGCGCGCGTTCCCCCAGCTATACGGCAGCAAGATCGACCGCGCCAAAGCTGCCGCGGCGCGGACGCGCGCGGTCGTCATCTATAAGGGCGCTGACACGATCATCGCTGCGCCCGATGGCCGCGTTGCGGCCGCTTGGCCCGGAAGCCCATGGCTGGCGACTGCGGGGACGGGCGATGTGCTCGCCGGCGCCTGCGGCGCGATGCTGGCACGCGGGGGCGATGCTTTCGATGCGGCCGTCGCGGCGGTGGGCTGGCATATCGCGCAGGCCGCGCGTATAGGCCCCGGCCTTGTAGCCGACGATCTGGTTAGGGACTGAAATGAGTGAAGCTGCGCTGATCGAGCGCATCGCCGCGCGCGGCGATGGCGTGACGGCCGACGGCCGCCATGTGGCGGGCGGCGTGCCGGGCGACCGCGTCCGCGACGACGGGATCATCATCCCGGGCCCGAACCGCACCCAGCCGCCGTGCCGTCATTTCGGCAAATGCGGCGGCTGCCAGTTGCAGCATGTCGCCGAGCCTGCGCTCGCCGATTTCGTGCGCGATCGCGTCGTCGGCGGTTTGCAAGGGCAGGAGGTTGCGTTCGGCGACGTTCTGCCCGCGGTGTTGTCGCCCGCCGAAAGCCGCCGCCGCGCCGTGCTGACCGCGCTCCGCACCGGCAAGCAGGTCGCGATCGGCTTTAACGCGGCGCAGAGCAACCAGATCGTCGATATGCGGATGTGCCCGCTGTTGATGCCCGAACTCTTCGCGCTGGTCGCCCCGGTACGCGAATTGCTGACGATGATCGCGCAGCAGCGGCGACCGGTGAAGGTCAAGATGCAGATGCTCGACCAAGGCGTCGAACTGATCCTCGAGGGCGTGAAGGCGGAGGGGCTCGACGCCGCGATGGCGCTGCAGGATTTTGCCGGGGCGCACAGGCTCGCGCGTTTTGCGATCGATCAGGGCGACGGCCTCGAAATCCTCTGGCAGCCAGAGCCGCCGACAATGCGCTTTGGCGACATATTGGTCGAAGTGCCGCCCTTCGCCTTTCTGCAGCCAACGACGACGGGACAGGCTGCGCTCGTCGATGCGGTGCGCCGCGCGATCGGTGACGCTCCGGCGGTTGCGGACCTGTTCGCGGGCGTCGGCACCTTCGCGCTGTCGGTGCAGGCGGGGCGTAAAGTTTATGCTGCTGAAGGCGCGCGCGATGCGATCGCCGCGCTGATGGGCGCCGCGAACCGGGCGCGGGCGCTGGTTGCGACCGAGCATCGCGACCTGTTCCGTCGCCCGCTGGTGCCTGCCGAGCTCAATCGCTTCGGCGCAGTCATTCTTGATCCGCCGCGGGCAGGGGCGGAGGAGCAGGTCAAGGAACTCGCCGCATCGACGACGCCGGTAATCGCTTATGTCAGCTGCAACCCCGCGAGCTTTGCGCGCGACGCCAAGATGCTCGTCGAGGGTGGCTACACGCTCGATTGGGTGCAGCCCGTGGGCCAGTTCCGCTGGTCAACCCATGTGGAACTGGCGGCACGCTTTTCGCGCTAAAGGATCAGTGCAGCACAAAGCCGATGAAGGCGTGCACGCACAACGCAATCAGCGCGAGGCTGGCGAGCGCGAAGATGCCGAAGCGCCACATCACGCGATTGACCGTCGCCTGGATCAGGCTGTGCAGGATGCGCAGGCCGACATAGGCCCAGGCAAGCTGTGCGTTGAGTCCGCCGCCCATGCCCCCGATCGCCAGCGCGAGCGCGACGGCGTAGAAGACCGTCGGCTGCTCCATCAGGTGATTATAGTTGTGCGCCTTCCACTGCACCTCGGGCGGCAGCACCTCGTCGAGGCTCTTACCCGTGCCGCCGACCATCTTCGCGGCGTCGATCTTGGCGCGGCTCATCGCCGGGATGCGCGTCGCGTACATCCACAGCCACATCACCATCGACCAGAGCGCGAGCGTCGCGACGGGCCCAAGAATAGCGTTCGTATCCATATATCTCTCCCCCTCAACCCAATGTGGCGATCACGGCCAGCAACGACAGCGCAAAGAGGCACAAGGTCGCGACTGAAAAAATGACGAAACGGACCGGCACGCGGTTGACCGTCGACTGCCAGAAGCTGTGGATGATGCGCAGCACGACATAAGCCCATGCAAGCCCACGCGTGAGATCGGTGCTGCCGCCCGAAAGATGCAGGAAGATGATTACCGCATAGAACAGCGTCGGCTGCTCGCACAGATGCGTATAATTATGCGATTTCCAGTTGGTGAGCGGCGGCAATACGCCTTCCAGGTCGACCCCGCGGCCGCCCGGCGGCGCGGCCTTCAGGTCGATACCGACCTTGGCAAAGGCCTGGAAGCGCGTGACACCCGCCCAGGTCAGCATGATGAGTGTCCACAACGCGAGCACCGCGCCGGGCGCGAGCAGATTGTCAGGCATTGGCTCCCCCTTTTTCTTTGACCGCGATGCTACGCCGCGGCGCGGACAATGCAACCGGCGACGTTCAATGTCCCAATTCGCCGCGGATCGCCGCGCCGTCGCCGTCGACGCGCGGGGCGAAACCAAGGTCGCGACCCGGCATCGCGCTATATTTCACCGGCGGCTGCATCTCGTGGAAACCGCCGACATCGGGATGCTCGCGGCGGCGGAAAAATCCCGTCGCGACGAAATGCGGGTCATCCTTGATATCCTGCAGATCGCGGACCGCCATCGCGGGGATATCGTTCGCGGCGAACAACTCGAGCCACTCGGCGGTGGTCTTTGCCGGAGTCTTGCGTGCGATTTCCGAATAGACGATAGGCATATGCTGCCCTTTCGCCTTGGCCGCCTCAAACTCGGGCGTTTCGGTGAGCCCGGCGCTGCCGAGCAAGATCATCAATCGTGCGGTCGATTCGGGCGTGTAGGGGACGATGGCGAGATAGCCGTCGCTGGTCGGGAAGGGCTGGCGTGTCGGGTCGAGCTGGCGCGGATAGCCCGCGGGCCCGATCGGCGGGTCGAGCGTCGCGTCGCGCAGATGCTCGACGAGCATGAACGAGGCGAAGCATTCGAACATCGGCACCTCGACCTGCTGCCCTTCGCCGGTCCGGAATTTGTGGACGAGCGCGGCGAGGATGGCTTGCGCTCCGAACTGACCCGCGATCTTGTCGGCGATCAGCGAGGGAAAATAGCGCGGACTGGGATTGCCATCGACGCGCGGGAGCAGGCTCGTCGTGCCCGTCGCGGCCTGGATGACGTCGTCATAGGCCTGAAGATCGGCATAGGGGCCGTCCTGTCCGAAACCCGTGCCGTGGACATAGATGATATCGGGCTTGAGCGCCTTGCAGCCTTCATAGTCGAACCCAAGCCGCGCGATCGCCTTTCCGCGGACATTGTGGAAGAAGACGTCGGCGGTCGCGATCAGGTCGCGCAGCGTCGCGGCATCTTCGGGCTTTTTGAGGTCGAGCGCGATCGAGCGTTTGCCGCGGTTCACGGTCAGGTGGATCGATCCCATCGTCGGATCGGGGACGCCGCTGCCCAGATAGCGCGAGATGTCGCCCGTCCCCGGCGTTTCAACCTTGATGACCTCGGCGCCAAGATCGGCGAGCATCTGCGTCGCATAGGGGCCGAAGATCACCGTGGTGAGATCGACGATCCGGATCCCTGACAACATAGGCGCACATCCTCTCTCTGCTTTGCGAGCAGGATAGAATGATTGCAAAGTAAAACGGAAGAGGCTTCGGCGATTTTCCTCAGGCGGTAGCCGGCGCGGCCTCATCGCGGTCATTGCCGGCGGCATAGGCCGCCGAAATCTTCCGATAGGATCGCGAACGCAGGGCGATGATCGTGAGGGCCACGCCAAGCAACCCCGCGATTGTGAAGACGACGGCGATCCCGCGCTCGGGTCCGCGTCCGTACCAGTCGCCGATCGCCTGCGCCCCCGCGCCGTCGGTCATGAATGGGACGAAGACGAACTGCGTCAGCGGCGCGATCAGGAAAGCGGTGAGCGGCGAAGCGGCGAGCTCGACCGACTGGGCAAAGCCGAAAACGCGGCCCTGCCGCTCGAACGGCACGACCTTTTGCAGCGTCGTCTGCTCGGCGGCTTCCGCATAGGGGCCGAAGAACATCCAGATGAAGCAGCCGATCGTCAGCAAAATGATCGACGACTGGATGGTGAAAACCGCCGCGACCGCCCAGGTGATGAGATTGACGAGAAGCAGGGTCCGCACCGGGTTCGCGCCGAGCCCCGTGCGCGCGATAAGTGCGCCGCTGAGGATGAAGGCGCTCGATGTCACCGCCCACAACAGCCCCCATGCCTCGACCTTCATTAACGACAGGCCGTAAGCGTCCATCAGCGCCATGAAGACACCGCCGAGCAAATTGTTGAAGGCGGAAAAGAGGATCAGCGCGAACAGACCCGGAATGCCGAGAACGATGCGGAAGGTTCCGGCGAGGTCGATACGGCGCGGCTCGGCATGCTCCTCTGTCTCGCGCGGTTCGTCGATGTGGACGAAGAGCAGGTCGATCGCAGCAATCAGCGAGAGGGCAATAGCGAGCCCCAGCGTCGCGACCATCCCGCCCCATGCGACGAGGAAACCGCTGATCGCCGAAGTGGTGAGGAAACCGATGCCGCTGACCATGCCGACGAGACCGTTCGCCTTGTCGCGCCGCTCCTCGGGCACCAGCAGCGTCACGAGCGTCGGCAGCGCGATCATGCGGATGTTGCCAGCGATCACCGCAAGCATCGACACAAGAATGAAGAGCCAGAGCGTTACGCTGCCCACATCGGCGTTGCGGATATCGGGATCGAGCAGATAGCCGCCGAGCGCGACCGCATAGAGGATCAGCGAGGCGATGCTCGACAGCATCATCATGTTCCGCTTGCGATGATGGTCGACAAGGCTGCCGAACCAGATGCCGAGCATTGCGGTCAGCACCAGATAAATGCCCGCGATCATCCCCGTTGCGAACACCGACTGCGTTTCGAGGAAGGTCCAGAAGGTCAGCGCGAACCACACCGTGAAATTGGTGACGTTGGCGACCAGATTATTGGCGAGAAGATGATGAAAGGGCTGCATGGGCCGCGCAATCTAGCGGCCCCGCCCAAAAGCGAAAGGGCCGGTCGCATCGCTGCGCCGGCCCTCGATTCTCTGGGTGTCTGCCCTTCAGAACAGCTTGGTCACCGTCGCGCTGCGGCGTTCCTGTTCGACTTCGCCGGTGTAGAGGCTGACCATCGGCTCGTCGCTGACGACATGGGTTTCGTCCGCACCGAAGCCGTTGAACTTGGTCCGCATCGCACAGCCATAGGCGCCGAGCATGCCGATCTCGATGAAATCGCCGGCCTTGATGTCTGCGGGCAGATAAAAGGGGCCTGCCATATGGTCGAGATCGTCGCACGTCGGACCATAGAAGCTGAACGGCACCATCTCGGCATCGCTATCCGCGTCGCGCTGCAGCGTGACGGGGAAGCGCCAGCCGACATGCGCGGCGTCGAACAGCGCGCCATAGGCGCCGTCGTTGATGTACAGCTCGTCGCCGCGGCGCTTTTCGACGCGAACGATCAGCGAGCTATATTCGGCCGACAGCGCGCGGCCCGGCTCGCACCACAGTTCAGCCGAATAGCTGATCGGCAGGCTTTCGAAGCTGCGATGGATCGTCTCGAAATAGGCATCGAGCGGCGGGGGCTCCATGCCGGGGTAGGACGAGGGGAACCCGCCGCCGACATCGATGATGTCGACCGTTACCGACGCCGCGACGATCGCCGCACGGACGCGTTCCATCGCCTGTGCATAGGCATGCGGCGTCATCGCCTGGCTGCCGACGTGGAAGCAGATGCCGAGCGCGTCGGCCGCCTGGCGGGTCGCCATCAGCAGTTCGACGACTTCGTCGGCTTCGGCGCCGAACTTGGCGGCGAGGCTGAGCTTCGAATGATCTGACGAGACGCGCAGCCGCACGAGCAGGTTCAGATCCTGCGCACCTTCGGTCGCGCGGACGATCTTTTCGAGTTCGTCGAGCGTGTCGAGCGAGAAGGTGCGCACGCCATGCTTCCAATAGGCTTCGGAAATCGCTTCCTCGGCCTTGACCGGATGCATGAAGCAGAGCGTCGCCTCGGGAAGCGTGCGCGCGACCAGACGTACCTCGGCGATCGAGGCGACGTCATAATGCGTAACACCCGAATCCCACAGCACACGCAGCAGGTCGGGCGACGGATTCGCCTTGACCGCATACATGGTCGTGCCGGGAAATCGCTCGATGAAGAAACGCGCTGCGCGCCGCGCGGCGTGCGGGCGGACAAGCGTAACAGGTTCGATCGGCGAAAGTGCCTGAATCAGCCCGTGGGCGCTATGATGCTGGTGCAACTCAAGGGACCCCCAAAAATAACGTTAAACACAAAGGCTGCCTTGCGGTTATTGGAAGTCCCCCTGGGGCAGCGGAGGGCGATATATGCAGGGGGGTCCCCCCTGTAAAGACCCTTTGGCGCAATTTTGTAACGCGAAGGTAACGCTGGGGGCGAACCGGGCCCCATGTGCGCCAAACCGCGCAAATGCGAGACAAAGCCGTACCGCCGCGCTAGGAATGAAACATCGCCAAACCCGAAAAGGACCTCCCCGCCATGGTGTCTCGCGCCGACGTAAATCACAATTTTTCCGACGCAGAGCTTCAGGAACTGGCGGCCTTCGGCACCATCGAGTCGCACAAGGCCGGCGATCTGTTGGTCGAGGAAGGTGCGATGGCGCCCGATTGTATCGTTACCCTGTCGGGCCACACCGACATTTTTGCCTCAACCGATGAGGGGCGCAAGCGCGTCGGCTGGATGGAGCATGGGCAGTTCGCGGGCGACCTGTCGGTGCTGACGGGGCAGCGTCATCTGTCACGCGTCGAGATGGGTGCCGACGGCGATATCCTTCGCATCGCGCACGCCGATTTCCAGCGCCTGATTGCGGGCAACAGCTATTATTCGGACATCTTCATCCGTGTGCTGTCGGCGCGGCGCGAGTTCAGCAAGCATCGCGGCTTTGCGGTAACGATCGTCATCGGCGCCGCGATGGATCGCAGCGTTTACGCCTTGCGCGACCTCCTCATGAAGCACGGCGTCGCGCATCGCTGGTTCGACCCTGCGGACGGTCCCGTTGCCGGGCATTTGCTCGCCGAGCGCGGATTGACCGAAGATCAACTGCCCGTCGCGATCCTGGGCGCGGCCGACGTGCTGATCCAGCCCACGCCCGAGCAGCTTGCGGTTGGGCTGGGGCTTGACCTCCTTCCCGATGGCGCCACGGCCGACGTCATCGTCGTCGGCAGCGGCCCCGGCGGGCTGGCGGCGGCGGTCTATGCCGCCTCGGAGGGATTGTCGGTCATTGCCCTCGACTCGCTGGCGCCCGGTGGGCAGGCGGGCACGTCGTCGAAGATCGAAAATTATCTCGGCTTCCCGACCGGGATTTCGGGAAATGAGCTGGCGCGCCGCGCAACGGTGCAGGCGCAGAAATTCGGCGCACGACTGGTATCGCCGGTCAGCGCGGCATCGATCAACCGCGACGGCGACGACGCCTATTGCCTGCACCTCGCTGACGGCCGCAAGCTGCGCAGCCGCGCGGTGGTGATCGCGAGCGGCGCCAAATATCAGAGCCTGCCGATCGAGGGCCTCGAAACCTACGAAGGCCGCGGCATCTATTATGGCGCGACGCCGATGGAAGCGCAGCTCTGCAGCGATGCAGAGGTGAGCGTCGTTGGCGCGGGCAATTCGGCAGGGCAGGGCGCGATCTATCTCGCGAGCGTGGCGAAGAAGGTCTATGTCATCTTCCGCCGATCGAGCCTGCGCGACACCATGTCCGAATATCTGGTCAAACGGCTCGAAGAGCATCCGAATATCGAGATTATTCCTTCGACCGACGTCGTCGCGCTGCACGGCGAGGACCATCTGGCCGGCGTGACCTATCGTTGCCGCGAGACCGGCGCGGAAGATCATTGCGACTGCAAATTCCTGTTCCTCTTCCTTGGCGCGAGCCCCAACACGCGCTGGTTGCCAAAGGAAATGGTTTGCGACGAGCGCGGCTTCGTGAAGACCGGCGCTGACATCGCTCCGCTCGAACTTGTGAAAGCGGGCTGGTCGCTCGACCGTATGCCAAGCCGTCTCGAAACCAGCTGGCCGCGCATCTATGCCGTCGGCGACGTGCGCAAGGGATCGGTGAAGCGCGTCGCGTCCTCGGTCGGCGAAGGATCGGTGGTGGTGAGCCATATCCACCAGGCGCTGGCGGAGACGGGCCCTTCCGCCGGTTGACCTTGCCCGCGTTCGAGCGATAAGCTTCTGTCTTCGAACCGAAAAGGGAGTGTCGGATGAGCTTGGCAACATTGGTAATGATGGTTGCGGCGCAAGGAGGCGGCGAGCCGCTGCCGGCAAAAACCGACATCCCGAGCGATTTTTCGACCGTCATCTGTCCGACCGAAGCAGCAGCGCGCGATATGCTGGGCACCTATTATGGCGTCCAGCCGGCGCCGCGCAATCACACGATTGACACCGGCCTGTTCTTCAAAGGACTGGAAGCGACCGGCTGTACGCAGAACAGCCCCGACGCGAAATCGACGATCACGATCAAGGAGGTCGTCGCGCGGCGGACGCTGACGCTTGCACCGGGAAGCGAGACTTATCTCGTCTATCGTGGGGCAAACGCAAGTGGCACAAAGGTTGTCGGGATCGTCGACGAGACAGGGAACGCCAAACATCCGCGTACCGATCTCGAGCGCTGGCTCGCTGAATTCATCCCCGATGGGGTGCTGAATCATGATCCGGCAACGATGAGCAAGCTCTATCTCTGCTCGACGGCCGACGGCGCGCGGGCAGCCGTCCGCGCGATCCCGGCCAAGGGCAATGAGGCCACGCGCAACGCGGCCTTCGCCAAGGCTCGAACGGCCAACGCTTGCCGCGAGGCCACCGCAGGGCGTTACAAGATCACCGCGCGTTACGAGAACCGAACGATTGCGTGCGGGTTCGAGTGCGAAGACGTCTGGAATGCGCTCGCCGCGACCGACGCGCGCGGACGAGCGGTTGCGTTGATCTTCAACGGCTCGCATTTCTGACGCGCGGTCACCCCAGCCGCGTCTTGAAATCCTCATAACCGAATTCGCGGATCAGCTTCAGTTCGTCGGTCTCGCTGTCCCACAGCCAGATCGACGGCAGCGGCACGCCGTTGAAGGTGTTCGTCTTCACCATCGAATAATGCGCCTGGTCGAGGAAAGCGAAGCGCTGGCCGATCCGGGCGCCGCCGGGAAGGCGATAGTCGCCGATGACGTCGCCCGCGAGGCACGACGGGCCGCCGAGGCGCGTCGGCATTCCTTCGCTGCCTTCATCGAGCATAGCGGGCCGGTACGGCGCCTCAATCACGTCGGGCATGTGGCAGGTCGCCGAAATGTCGGTGATGCCGATCGGCATGCCATTGTCGAACAGGTCGAGCACCTCGCCGACGAGGATGCCGGCGTCGAGCGCGATCGCTTCGCCGGGCTCGATCATCACATCGCAATCGGTCGATGCACGCACCTGCTTCAGGAAGGCGATCAGGTCGTCGACCTGATAGTCGACGCGCGTGACATGATGGCCGCCGCCGAAATTGATCCATTTGAGCTGGTTGAAGAAGGGCCGCAGCATCGGCTGCACCGCTTCCCATGTCCGCTGAAGCGGCGGGAAATCCTGTTCGCACAGACTGTGCATATGGACGCCGTCAACGCCCTCCATATGTTCGGGCAGCAACTGGCTGATCGGAAAGCCAAGACGGCTGCACGGCGCCGCGGGGTCGTATTTCGCGACCTCGCCCTCGCTGTGCATCGGATTGATGCGGAGGCCAATGTCGAACGTCTCGCCCTTCGCGCGCAATTCGTCGAGCAGCGGGCGAAAGCGCGTGATCTGCCCCGGCGAGTTGAAGATCAGATGATCGGACAGCGCCGCGATCTCGGGCAGGTCGGCTTCCTTGTAGCCGGCGCAATAGGTCGCGACTTCACCGCCATATTCGCCGCGACCGAGCCGGGCTTCATAAAGACCCGATGCGCAGACGCCGTCGAGATAGCTGGTCACGGTGGAACCAAGCGACCACATCGAAAAGGCCTTGAGCGCCGCGAGCACGCGCGCGCCCGATGCATCGCCGATATGGCGGAGCACTGTCAGATTGGCGCGCACCTTCGCAGCATCGACAACGAAGGCGGGCGAGGGGACGCGGCTAAGGTCGAAGCGGGCAAAGGCTCCGGGGTCGCCGGCACGGGTTTCCATGTCGCTGTAAAATCCTGTCAGACCGCAATGGGTCCCTTGAAGATGAAAAACGCCCCCGCCGCAATCAGTCCGAAGCCGACGAGATGGTTCAGGGTCAGCTTCTCTCCGAGCCAGAAGACCGCGAACCCGGCGAATATGATCAGGGTTATCACTTCTTGCAAGGTCTTGAGTTCGGCGGCGCTGTAAACGCCATAGCCGATGCGGTTTGCCGGGATGACGAGGCAATATTCGAAAAAGGCGATTCCCCACGCGATCAGCACCGCGAGCCAGACCGGACGCGACACCGCGCCGAGCTGCCCGTACCAAGCAAAGGTCATGAAGATGTTCGAGACGAACAGCAGCCCGATCGGAGCGAGATAGGCGGTCATTTGGGGTCCTTCGTCAGCGGCAACACGTCCCGAAGCAGCGCGGCGAAGAAATGCCCCGGCTCCTCAACCATCGGCATATGCGCCGAATGTTCGAGCCACACGAGCTTCTTTGAGGGTGCATCAACCTGTCCAAACCACTGGGCGGCTACAGGCGAAGGGACAGTATAGTCGTGCCGTCCGAGCAGGAAGACGAGCGGCACGTCCATCTTCTTCACCTTCGTGAAGCTGACGTCGGCGAGGCGCGGCCAGAGCGTCGTCACCGAAAATTCGCTGCCCTTGCCCCACGCCTGCCGGTCGGCCTCGCTATACTCGGGGGACAGGCGCGGCGTCTGGAAATAATATTTGAGGTCGGGCTTGTTATAGATGAGCGAGCCATAGGGGATCGCATATTTTCGCCAGCCGTCGGCCTTGGCGATCGTGAACTCGCCCGAGGGATAGGGCGCGAGCGCGTCGATCGCCGCAACCGCCTCGCTGTTGCCTGCCGCGAGCGCCTTGGCGCGGGTCCACGCCATGCCCGCCTGTTCGCCTTCGCGAAAATCGATGCCCTGACCGACCCCGACGTAGGCGTAGAGCAGGTCCGGGCGCTTCACCGCGACCGAAAGGCCGACGATCGAACCCCAACTGTGCCCCATCAGCACGACCTTGCGCTTGCCGTAGCGCTTCCCGAGCAATTCGATCAGTTCGATCGCGTCGTCGCGGTAGCGTTCGGGGGTCATCGTCGGGGCGAGCGTCGTGGGATCGTTCAGCGGATAGCTGCGCCCCGCGCCGCGCTGGTCGTACTGGACGACGGTGAAGACGTCCTCCCACGGACGCTGGAAGGCCCAGGCAAATGGCATTTCGACCGCGCCGGGGCCGCCGTGGACGAAGATCAGGATCGGATTGTCGCGGTCGGAGCCGCGGACGTTCACGACCTGCCGCGCGCCGCCGAGCGTGACCTCGAACGTTTCCTGTACGCCGTTCGGGGTGACGATCTTGCCGATGTCGGCAACGATCGCCCGCGCGGGCGCGTAGGCGTCGTCGGTTTGCGCGGCGGCGGGGGCGGCTGGAATGGCAAGCAGCGCAAAGGCCGCGACGAGGAACTTCATGGAACAACCCTTTCGTCATCCCCGCGAAAGGCGGGCAGAGGCGCGTGTCTCTGTCCGCGACCCGGTTCTACCGTCGCTACCGGGTTCGCGCTTTCGCGGGAATGACGAAAAAGGGAATGGACTCAGAAATTGAGCGGCGCGCCCAATTCCTTCACCTGCCAGGGCAGGCCATGCTTGTTCAGCATGTCCATGAAGGGATCGGGATCCATCTGCTCCATGTTGAACACGCCGTCGCCGCTCCACGTGCCGGTCACCATCATCGCAGCGCCGATCATCGCGGGCACGCCGGTGGTATAGCTCACCGCCTGGTTGCCCGTCTCGGCAAAGGCCTCTTCATGATCGCAGATATTGTAAAGATAGAGCGTCTTTTCCTTGCCATCCTTGCCAAGGCCGGTCGCGATGACGCCAATGTTGGTCTTACCCTTTGTCGTCTCGCCGAGGCTCGACGGCTCGGGCAGCACGGCCTTCAGGAACTGCAGCGGGATGATCTCGCGGCCTTCGTAAATGACCGGGTCGATCCGCGTCATGCCGACATTCTGCAGGACGGTAAGGTGGGTAATATAGGCCTCGCCAAAGGTCATCCAGAAACGGATGCGCTTGATCTCGGGCAGGTGCGTCTTCAGGCTTTCGATTTCCTCATGATACATGAGGTACATCGTCTTTTCGCCGACGGCTTCGAAGTCGAACTTCTGCTTCACCGACATCGGCGGGGTTTCGACCCAGTCGCCATTTTCCCAGTGGCGCGCGACGGCGGTGACTTCGCGGATGTTGATCTCCGGGTTGAAGTTGGTCGCGAAATGCTGGCCATGATCACCCCCGTTGCAGTCTAGAATGTCGAGCGTGTCGATGCGGTCGAAATGATGCTTTTTGAGCCAAGTCGTGAAGACGCTGGTGACGCCCGGATCGAAGCCCGAGCCGAGCAGCGCCATCAGGCCGGCGTCCTTGAAGCGGTCCTGATACGCCCACTGCCAGTGATATTCGAACTTCGCCTCGTCGCGCGGCTCGTAGTTCGCGGTGTCCATATAGTGCGCGCCGGTCGACAGGCACGCCTCCATGATCGTGAGATCCTGATAAGGCAAAGCAAGGTTCACGACATGCGTCGCGCCGATCGAGCGGATCAGCGCCGCAGTCGCATCGATATGGTCGGCGTCGACTTCGGCGGTCTTGATCGTGACGCCCGTGCGTTCCTTGACCGATTCGGCGATCGCGTCGCACTTGAACTTGCGGCGGCTCGCCAGCGTGATGTCGGGAAAGATGTCGGGGTTCATAGCCATCTTGTGCACCGCGACCGATCCGACGCCGCCTGCGCCGATCACCAGAACCTTGCTCATGAAAAATCTCCTGCCCGCTATGCTGCGGCTTGTGTTGTATGCCGCGCCCTATAGGACGAAGCCATGACAGAACAAAGCCCCGATCCCTTGCTGAACCCGAACCGCGCGCCGACGCTCGCGGGTGTCGAACGCGCCGCGGCGAAAGTCGCTGCATTGCTCCCGCAAACCCCATTGTTGCCGCTCGAAGTCGACGGCAGGACGGTGTGGTGCAAAGCCGAGTGCCTGCAGCCCGTCGGCGCGTTCAAGATTCGCGGTGCGTGGCACCGGCTGACCGACCTGACGCCCGAACAGGCGAACGAAGGAGTCGTCGGCGTGTCGAGCGGCAATCACGCGCAGGGCGTCGCCTGGGCGGCAAAGCGGCTCGGGATCAAGGCGACGATCGTGATGCCCAGCAACGCACCGGCGATGAAGCTCGCGGCGACGCGTCAATTGGGCGCCGACGTCGTGCTCTATGACCGCGTCACCGAATCGCGCGATGCCGTGGCGGCAAAATTGCTCGAACAGCGCGGCGGAACGCTCGTCCATGCCTATGGCGACCCGTGGATCATCGAAGGGCAGGGCAGTGCGGGCATCGAGGCGAAGGCCCAAATGGCCGCGCGCGGGATCGCCGGGCCTGACAAGGTGATTGCATGCTGCGGCGGAGGAGGGCTGTCTGCGGGCCTTGCGCTCGCCCTGCCCGACGCGGATATAATCGCGGTAGAGCCCGAAGGTTGGGACGATGTGACGCGCAGCCTTGCCGCCGGCGAAATCCTGTCCGTCGAAGACATGACCTACCCGACCGAGTGCGATGCGCTCCAGACTCCCGAAACCTGGCCGATCAACTTTGCCGTGCTGCAGGCGCGCGGCGTGAAGGGCGTCGCGGTAACGCGCAGCGAAGTTCGCGACGCGATGCGGCTCGTGTTCGAGAAATTGCACCTCGTCGTCGAGCCCGGCGGCGCGGCGGCGCTCGCGGCGGTGCTCGCGGGCAAGGTGTCGCTCACCGACGCGACGCTCGTCACCCTGTCGGGCGGCAACGTCGATCCGCTGAAGTTCGCGGAAATCATTACCGAATAAGCTGGCGGAAACTTATTCGCCCGCATGCGTTTGGTCGGGGAAGGAGAAGCATGATGCAGAAGAGTGCAATTATGGCGAGCGCCGCGGCGCTGGTGCTGTTGGCGGGCTGCGAAAAGGCCGAGGCGCCCGCGCCTGCACCGACCGATGCCACCACGACCGAGGTTCCGGTCGAGACTGTTCCGGCTGAAGGTGCGGAGGCGACAGATCCGGCGACTGCGCCGCACCGCTTTGCAAGCTGGGCCGGTAAATGGACGGGTGTCGAGGGCATGTATGCCACGATCACGACCGCCGAGCCCGGCAAATACAAGCTCGAGATGCAGTCGGACCTCGACACCAAGGGGACCTATGACGGCGAAGACAGCGAGCATGGCATCAAGTTCAAACGTGGTGCCGAAGAGCTGAGCCTGCGCCGCGGCAACGGCGACGAGACCGGCCTCAAATATCTCGCTGGCAAGAAGGAATGCCTGATCGTCAAGGAAGGCGAGGGGTATTGCCGCGACTGACACTACGCCAGCGACACATCTTTTTGATGCTGTCGCCGGATTGTCATCGAACCGGCACGGGAATGGCATGAAAGCCTGTCATGGGCGGCCCCGGATCAACATTGTCCGGGGAACCCATTCGCATGGCAAGCCAACCCAATCGCAAGATCGCCGCCGCCGTCGTTCGCGAGGATGGCGAGCAGAAGCAGCGCCTGCTCGACCGCGCTTTCGCGCTGGCTTTCAAAGGCCTCGTCTACGCCCAGATCTGGGAAGACCCGGTGGTCGACATGGCGGCGCTGGCGATCGAGCCGGGCAACCGGATCGCGGCGATCGCCAGCGGCGGCTGCAACGTCTTCTCCTACCTCGTCGCCGACCCGGCGGAGATCGTCGCGGTCGATCTCAACACCGCGCATGTCGCGCTGAACAACCTCAAGCGCGTCGCGATCCAGCGGCTGCCCGATCATGCCAGCCTGCACCGCTTTTTCGCCGACGCCGACACCGAAGCGAACATCGCCGACTATCGCGCCTTCGTCCGCCCGCATCTCGACGAGACGAGCCGGCGCTATTGGGAAGGCCGCGATCTCGTCGGGCGCCGCCGCATCAACGGCTTCGCGCGCGGGCTCTACAAGCGCGGGCTGCTCGGCAACTTTATCGGGCTGGCGCACCTCGTCGCGCGGATGCATCGCGTCGATCCGCGCCAATTTCTCGCCGCGGAAACGATCGAGGAACAACGCGCGATGTTCGATGACAAATTCGCGCCCTTCTTCGACCGCAAGTTCATCCGCTGGGTGACCGACCAGCGCTCGTCGCTCTTCGGGCTCGGCATCCCGCCAGCGCAATATGATGCGCTCGCCGGCGGCAAGCCGATGGCCGACGTGCTCCGCGCGCGGCTTGAAAAGCTCGCGTGCGATTTTCCTCTCGAGGACAATTATTTCGCGTGGCAGGCGTTCGGCCGCGGTTATGGAAAGGGGCGGGCGGCGTCGCTTCCGCCCTATCTTCAGGCGGACAATTACGACACCGTCCGCGCGCGTGCCGAGCGGGTGACGATGCTCCACGCGAACATGACCGATATGCTGGCAGCGGCCGATGCCGCAAGTTTCGACCGCTATATCTTTCTCGACGCGCAGGACTGGATGACCGACGCGCAATTGACTGCGCTTTGGGGCGAGGTGACGCGCACCGCACGCCCCCGCGCGCGCGTCCTGTTCCGTACCGCCGCCGAACCGACCCTGCTGCCGGGGCGGCTTCCCGACGATCTTTTTGGGCGCTGGGATTATCGCGCGGCGGAGTCACTCGATTACACGCGGCGCGACCGCTCGGCGATCTATGGCGGGGTCCACCTCTATGTCCTGAAAGGCTGAGCCATGTCCGGGGGGCAGGGGCACGCCGAACTCATGGATGGCGTCTATCGCGGTCAGCGTCATATCTATGACCTGACGCGCAAATATTATCTGCTCGGCCGCGACCGGCTGATCGACGAACTGACCCCGCCGGTCGGCGGGCAAGTGCTGGAAATCGGATGCGGTACCGGACGTAACCTGATCGCCGCGGCACGTTGCTGGCCCGGGGCGCATTTCCATGGAATCGACATTTCGGAAGAGATGCTGAAATCGGCGCGAGCCGCCATCGCGCGTGCCGGGCTGACCCGCCGCGTGACAGTCGCGCGCGGCGATGCGACCCGTTTCGACCCGAACGCCCTGTTCCGTACCAACAGCTTCGACCGGATTTTCCAGAGCTACACGCTGTCGATGATCCCCGATTGGCAGTCTGCGATCCGCGAAGCGGTGAACCATCTGTCGACTTATGGATCGCTGCATATCGTCGATTTCGGCCAGCAGGAGGATATGCCCGAATGGTTTCGCAGCGCGCTGTTCGCATGGCTCGCGCGCTTTCACGTCGAACCGCGTGCGCTGCTCGTCGAAGCCGCGCGTCAGGCGGCAAACGAGGCCGGCGCGCAGCTCGCGGTGACGCGCCTCTATCGCGGCTATACCTGGGCGCTGCGGCTCGACAAACGCCCACGCTAGCTTGCCAAGGAGCGCGTAGCCTGCTCCTCTTGGTCGAGGAGGGGCGATGACCGACATTATTCAGCGAGCGGGGCCTCCCGAATTGCCGGGGATCATCGAAACGCTGGCGCAGGCTTTCCAGACCGATCCTGCGCTGTCGTGGATTTTGCCCGATGCCGGTCACCGGCAGCGCGCGCTTCGCAGCCTGTTTCGGGTGCTGGCACCCGCCGACATGCGCGCCGGCGTCGCACTGCGATCGGCGGGCGATGAGGCCGCATCGCTATGGCGCGCGCCGGGACACGCGCATAGCGGCACGTTCGAATTCCTCCGCACCGTCATTCCGCTCGTCGCGACCTTCGGCACCGCCCTTCCGCGCGGATTGAAGGTGCAGGCCAGCATCGACGCGCATCGGCCCAAGGGGGCCTTCTGGTATCTCCACTATGTCGGCGTGCGCCGTGAACATCAGGGCAAGGGCCATGGCGGGCGGATCATCCGCGCTCAGACGGCAATCGCCGACGCCGAGGAACTGCCCTGCTGGCTGGAAACCGCCACACCGGAGAATGTACCGTTGTACGAGCGGCTCGGCTTCGTCACGCAGGCCGAATGGGATGTGCCGGGCGGCGGCCCACATTTCTGGGGAATGATGCGCCCGGCGCACTAGTTTATCGGACCGCGGGTTTGGAAGCCGGGCGTGTCGCGCTGAAGGAAAAGGCGACGTCGACCCCAGCCGCAATCGCATCGGTCGCGGCCCATTCGCCCTGACCGACGCCAAAGGCGGTGCGGTCGATGCGCGCAGTGCCGGTAACGCGGGCTTTGTCGCCGTCGATGCGCAGCGTGAACCGCACGGTCGCGGGCTTGCTGACGCCGTGCAAGTCGAGCGTGCCGCGCGCTTCGTATCGATCGCCGCCAAGATGGCGGACGGCGCGTGCGGCAAAGACCGCATTCGGGTGCGATCCGACATCGAAGAAGTCGCTGCTCTTGAGCGAATCGTCGCGCTGCCGGTCGCCGGTGTCGGCCGAAGCGAGGTCGACCGTGACGCGGATCGTCGACTTGGCGAGCTCGTCCGGGCTGAAACGGATGGCGGCGCGCCAGCCGCCGAAGCGGCCGTCGATCGCTTCGCCATTCCAGCGTGCCGTGAAGCCGAGCTGCCCGCCCGAGGCGACGGTCCAGTCGGCGAGCGGCTGGACCGTGCCTTCGGGCGCTTCCTCGGCCGCTTCGGTGGCCGCGAGTTCGTCGTTCTTCGCGGCGGGCGCTACAACGGCCGCTACGGGGGCTGCGGCCGGCGCCGATGATGTCTTCTCTGCGGGGAGCCGCGGCCGTTCCGGGTAGATCGTCTGGCCGGCGACAAAGGCGGCACCAACGAGCGCCAGCGCTCCGATGGCGGCCCCCGCCGCCTTTCCGCGTGCAAATGGGATCATCCGCTCGAGTTCGGGTTTGCCGAGCAACCACTGGTGACGAAGCGCGCCCGCGATATGGAGCGCGAACAGTCCTATCGCGAGCCACGCCATCGCGCCGTGGATCGATTCGGCCGGTTCGTGCCAGCCCCGCCCAACGGGCAGGTGCGGCCATGGGAGGATGCCATAAAGCAGCGTCGGCACCTGAACGCGCGCGGTCGAGACCAGCAGCCAGCCCGTAATCGGACCGAGAATCATGACGAGATAGAAAAGCCAGTGCACCGTACTGGCAAGCGCGCGCGTCCATGCCGGGCCTTCGGACGCGGGCGGACGCGATGTGAACAGGCGCGCGGCTAGACGCGCGAGGCTGAGCAGCAGGATCGTGATGCCGACCGATTTGTGCAGCTGATAGCGCGCGAACAATTCGGGGCTGTTGTTTCCCTCGAGCGCCCAGCCGAGCGCGATCTGGAACATCAGCAATAGCGCGATGAGCCAGTGAAGCGTGATCGCGGTATAGCTATAACGCTGTGCTGGCATGATGATCTTTCGCGACGGGGAGAGGATTCGGTCTCGATCCTATCCCGCCATGCCGGCCTTGTCGAAGGGTACCCTAGTCCTCGAAACCGACGAAGCGCACCGCCTCATCGACGCTCTTGCGGTTCGACACCACCGCGTTGGCGGGGAAATCGGCGTCGGGCCAGCCCATCGCGACGCAGATCATGATGACCTGATCGTCGGGGATGCGCGCATGTTCGCGAACGACGGGGCTTTGCATGATCCCCTGGCTGTTGATCACGCAGCCGAGCCCACGCGACCAGGCCGCGTTGACGAGCGCGTTGGTGACGGCGCCGCAATCGAAGGGCGCGATATCGCTGCCGAGCAACACGCGGTCGTAGGTCACGACGATACTGACCGGCGCATCGAACTGGCGGAAGCCGCGCAGCACCCAGTCCTGCCGCGCATCCTTGTCGTCGCGCGCGATGCCCATCGCGCCGAACAATTGCTTCGCGATCTCGATCTGGCGGCCGCGATGGTCGTCGGCGATGCCGTCGAAGCGGCGGAATTCGCGGCTGTCGGGCTTTCCCGCGAGGATGCCCTCGGTGTTGCCCCGCCGGATCGCCGCGAGCGGCTCGCCCGTGACGACCGAGAAATTCCAGCACTGGTTGTTGAATGACGAGGGCGCACGCATCGCGACCTCGAGGATCTCGGCGATCAGTGCTTTGGGTACCGGCTTGTCGAGGAAGCCGCGGATCGAGCGGCGTCCGACGACGATCTCATCGTAAGCGGGTGCGCCCGTCACGCGGCCTTCTGAAGCTGCAGTTCGAGCCGATCCCAGATTTCGACGAGCGCTTCGGTCAGCTCGCGCATCATCGCTTCGTCGTGCGCCGGGCCCGGCGTGAAGCGCAGGCGTTCGGTGCCGCGCGGCACGGTCGGGAAATTGATCGGCTGCACATAGACGCCATATTCGGCAAGAAGGATGTCGCTGATCTTCTTCGCGCGCACCGGGTCGCCGACCATCAGCGGGACGATATGTGTCGTCGAATCCATGACCGGCAGACCCGCGTCGCGGAAGCTCTGCTTGAGATAAGCCGCGGCGTCCTGCTGCGCGTCGCGCTCGACACTCGAGGCCTTCAGGTGGCGGACGCTGGCGAGCACGCCCGCGACGAGCACTGGCGACAGGCTGGTCGTGAAGATGAAGCCCGGCGCATAGCTGCGGATCACATCGATGATATTCTTGTCGGCAGCGATATAGCCGCCCATCACGCCGAAAGCCTTGCCGAGCGTACCCTCGATGATCGTCACGCGATGCGCAGCCTCGTCGCGGTCGGTGATGCCGCCGCCGCGCGGGCCGTACATGCCGACGGCATGGACTTCGTCGCAATAGGTGAGCGCATTATATTTCTCGGCGAGATCGCAAATCGCGTGGATCGGGGCGACGTCGCCGTCCATCGAATAGACGCTTTCGAATGCGATCAGCTTCGCAGCCTCGGGATCGTCGGCGGCGAGCAGTTCTTCGAGATGTTCAAGGTCGTTGTGGCGCCACACGCGCTTTTCGCAGCCCGAGTTCCGGATGCCTGCAATCATCGACGCATGGTTGAGCTCGTCCGAATAGATGATGCAGTTCGGCAGCAGCTTGCCCAGCGTTCCGAGCGTCGCCTCGTTCGAGATATAACCCGAGGTGAAAAGTAGCGCGCCTTCCTTGCCGTGCAGGTCGGCGAGTTCATGCTCGAGGTCGACGTGGTAATGCGTGTTGCCGCCGATGTTGCGGGTACCGCCCGAGCCAGCGCCCACGTCGTGCAGCGCCTCTTCCATCGCGGCAATGACCTTGGGGTGTTGGCCCATCGCGAGATAGTCGTTCGAGCACCAGACGGTGATCGGCTTCGGCCCGTTGTGCCCCGCAAAGCAGCGTGCGTTCGGGAATGCGCCCTTGTTGCGCAAGATGTCGATGAAGACGCGGTAGCGCCCTTCTTCGTGCAGCCGGTCGATGGCCCGTGCGAAAATATCGTTATAGTTCACGTTTAAGCCCCGCAGTCAGGTGCCTGTTCAGGTCTTTGGGCGCCACCCCCTCCGGCAGCACTTAACAGCGGCCCAATAACGCCGAATCTGGCTGAAATCCAGTGCGAACGATTCGCAATTTATGGGACAAATTGTCCTAACAAATTGCCCTGTCAGATCGTTTCGATCGTCCCGATGCCGTAAGGCGCTAGCGCTGCAAGCGGTGGCGGCGGACGGTCTTCGCTGCGGGTGAAGACGGCGATACCCGGCGATGCCGCATCGGGCCACGCCTGGCCGGCGGTCAAATACGCGATGCGTCGCGCAATCCCCGCCGCACCGTCGATCAATTGCACGCCCGGTCCGACGGCCGCCTGCAATTCTTGCTGCAACAGCGGGAAATGGGTGCAAGCGAGGACGATGACATCCATCGCGTCGCCGCCGGGCTGGTCGCGCAGCCCCGCGATAGCGCGCGCGATCACCGCGGGATCGATCGCTTCACCGCGCAGCTTGGCCTCGGCGCCGGTGACAAGGCCGGGGCTGCCGTGGCGCAGCACGATCTTGCCGTCCGCAAACTTGGCGCTGAGATCGTCGACATAGGGCTGGCGCACCGTCGCCTCGGTCCCCAGCACCCCAATGACGCCGCTTTTGGTGAGTTCGGCGGCGGGCTTGATCGCGGGGACCGTGCCGACGATCGGCAGGTCCAGCGCCGCGCGGACATGCGCGAGCGCGATCGTCGAGGCGGTGTTGCACGCGATCACCGCCAGCCGCGGCTGGTAGCGCTCGACAAGGCGTCCGAGCAGCGCCGGAACGCGCGCGGCAAGCTCGGCTTCGCTTTTCTGGCCATAGGGCAGCCCGGCATAGTCGGCGGCATAAACGATCGGCGCAGTCGGAAGCAGCGCGCGCGTTGGCCCCAACACGGTGAGCCCGCCGAGGCCGCTATCGAAGAACAGGATGGGCGCGGCGGGGGCAGGGGCGTTCATTCGCGTCGCCTAGCAGGCAGGCGTGGCCACTATCAAATCCATTTTGGCGGTCATGCCGTCCTAATCCATTGATTGCATCGCCCAACATCGCCACAACGGGGCTCGAACGGAGCGGGGTTTTCATGACGATATTTTTGCTGGTCGCCGTCGGCTATCTTCTCGGCTCGATCCCCTTTGGCATCATCCTGACGCGCCTCTTCGGCGCCGGGGATCTGCGCCAGATCGGCTCGGGCAATATCGGCGCCACCAATGTGCTGCGCACCGGGCGCAAGGGGCTGGCGGCAGCGACGCTGATCCTCGACGGCGCGAAGGGCGCGGTCGCGGTTTTGCTCGCGCGGCATTTCGTGCCCGAACTTGGCGAGCATGCCGCGATGATCGCGGGCGCGGCGGCGATGATCGGGCATTGCTATCCGGTGTGGCTGAACTTTCGCGGCGGCAAGGGCGTTGCGACGTTGCTTGGGCTGGCGCTCGCGCTCGCCTGGCCGATAGGTCTCGTGTTCGCGGTCGTGTGGCTCGGTACGGTACTGTTGCTGCGCATCTCGTCGCTCGGCGGGATGCTGGGTGCGATCTCGGCCCCGATCGCGGCGCTGGCGTTCGGCTATCCGGTCTATGCGATCGGCCTCGCGGGGCTCGCGGTGATCGTGCTGTGGCGGCACCGCGAGAATATCGCGCGGTTGCGCGCCGGGACCGAGCCGCGCATTGGCGGAAAGAAAGAAACCGCGTGACGCACGCCGAACGGCTGGCACGGCTGCGGTTGATCCGCACGCCGCACGTCGGCCCGGTGAGTTGGCACCAGCTCATGTTGCGCTTCGGATCGGGCGAGGCCGCGCTCGATGCGCTGCCCGATCTCGTGCTGCGCGGCGGGGCAGGGAAGGCGCGCGTTGCGCCAACCGATGTGGCCGAGCGTGAGATCGAGCGCGTGGCAAAGCTCGGCGCCCGGCATGTCTTCAGCGACGACGATCAATATTCGCCGATGCTCCGCGAGGTCGAAGGGGCGCCACCCGTTGTCGTCGTCCGCGGCGACACCGCCATGCTGGGCCGCCCGTGCGTCGCGATCGTCGGCGCGCGCAATGCCTCGGCGATCGCATGCCGCTTTGCGCGCCAGCTCGCCGCCGACCTCGCCGCGCGCGACGTTACGGTGGTCAGCGGGCTTGCCCGAGGGGTCGACACCGCCGCCCACATCGGCGCGCTCGGCGGGTCGACCGTCGGCATCATCGCCAGCGGGATCGACATTGCCTTTCCACCCGAAAATGCTGCGCTTCAGGAAAAGATCGCGAGCGACCAGCTTCTGATCGCCGAACAGCCGCCGGGGACCGAACCGCTGGCGCGCCATTTTCCGTCGCGCAACCGCATCATCGCGGGGATCGCGCATGGGACGGTTGTGATCGAGGCGGCGCCGAGGTCGGGATCGTTGATCACAGCGCGCCGCGCCGGCGACTATGGGCGCGAGGTGATGGCGGTGCCCGGCTCGCCGCTCGATCCGCGCGCGCAAGGCTGCAATCTACTGATCCGTGAGGGCGCGACGCTGGTCCAGACGGTCGACGATGTGATGGAAGCCGTCGGCCCGATCGATGCACGGATGGTCCGCGAACCGGCACAACGCTATACCGCCGCGCCCATGCCAGCAGATGCGGGCGATGGCGATCGCCGGTCGCTGATCGACCTGCTCGGGCCGACCCCGGTCGCGGTCGACGAACTCGTACGACAGTCGGGGCAGGACGCCTCGACGGTGCAGCTCGTCCTGCTCGAATTGGAGCTTGCGGGCCGTGTCGAGCGCCATGCGGGGGCGAAAATTTCGCTCGTGTGACGGTCCACACAGACGGCTTCGCGCCGATCATCCAACGCCTCATCGTGGTTCAGCCACAGTTCAGCGGCCAAGCCACAGGCTGATGATATTGTATCACATGGTGGGGAGTTTGATGATGCGAAGCCGGTTTCTGACGGGTGTCACGATGGTTGCGGTGCTGGCTTCGGCGCCCGCGCCAATCCCGTTCGCCATGGCACATAGCGTGCCCGCCCCCGACCAGGGCTTCTGTCGCAACGCCGCACCCTTGCCCCAGCTCGACCCCGAGGTGCGGCCACAGCCGCAGCAGGTGAACGGCAGCATCAAGACGCGGGGAAGCGAGAAACGCGATCGCGAAGAGGCGATGGCGGTCGAGGCTCCGCCGCCGCCACCTCCTCCTCCGCCACCTCCGCCGATGGCCCCGCCACCGCCGTCCTACGTCGATGACGGCGCCGATGTGGTCGTGACCGGATCGCGAGCAGGCGGTAGCTCCAGCGACGCCGCTGCCGCTGCCGAGGCGCTGCCGCCGCCACCTGCGTCCGCTGCGCCGGCTCCGGGTTCATCTTCGGATTTCGCGCGCGTCAGCCCGGGCATCGTCCCGCCGCGGCCCTATCCGCAGCCACAGCCGCAATCGGGCATATTGACCGCCGGCGAGCATGACGATCTGCTCAATCCTGAGCTCTACGCCTCCTACGTCAATCGCAGCGGCGATCTGGGGCAGGAGGTGCAGAGCTTGCCGCGTGTCGACACCACGCGCGTCGTGACGGTCAAGGTCAATGACCGCAGCGGCCAACCGATCCCCTTTGCCGACGTCGTGGTGACGTGCAGCGACGGCAACAGCATCACGATGGCGACACAGGCCGACGGCAGCGCGGTCTTCTTCCCCGGCCTCGACCGGCTGAGCGAACGCATTACCGTATCGGCGCGCAAGGCCGGACGCACAATCGCCGACGCGCGCCCGGTACTCGTCGCCAATGCCGCAGGCGGGCAGGTCGTCGGCCTCACCGCGAGCCAATCGGCGACGAAAGCGACCAAGCTCGACCTGATGCTCGTCGTCGACACGACAGGCAGCATGGGTGACGAGATCAATTACCTGCAGGCCGAACTCCGCTCGATCATCGGGGCGATCACGGCGAAGCACCGCGACCTCGATATCCGGATCGGTTTCGTCTTCTACCGCGACCTTGGCGACGACTATGTCACGCGCACGGTCGCCTTCGACCGCGATATCGGTCGCGTACAGGGCGCGCTCGCGCGGCAGGACGCGAACGGCGGCGGCGATTACCCCGAGGCGATGGATCAGGCCCTGATCCGCGCGGTCGGGCAGGACTGGCGGCCCGACGCGGTGAAGTCGCTCCTCCTCGTCGCCGACGCGCCGCCGCATGACGACAAGTTCGGACGGACGTGGCAAGCGGCTGAGGCGGCGCGTGCGAAGCGCATCCACATCACTCCCGTCGCGGCGTCCGGCGTCGCCGACAAGGCCGAATATGCGATGCGCGCGATGGCGGCGGCAACGCAGTCGCGTTACCTGTTCCTGACCGACGACAGCGGCGTCGGCAATCCGCACGCGCCGCCCGCGATCGATTGCTATCTTGTGACCAAGCTCGACGCGCTCGTCCGCCGCGTGATCGATAGCCAGATCAGCGGCCGCCGGATCGAACCCGACGACAACGAAGTGATCCGCAGTGTTGGCAAATATGATGCCGGCAAATGCATCCTGCCCGCCGATTTCAAATGGCAGAATGGATAAGAAAAAATCCGGCTTGACGGAATCAAGCTATCCCCGCCACCCTCGCGCGTACATGTGAGAGCCGGTGACGGGGATAGTTTTTTAATGCAATTGGTAATTGTGGAATCGCCCGCAAAGGCGAAAACGATCGAGAAATATCTCGGTCGCGACTTCAAGGTTCTGGCCAGCTATGGCCATGTCCGCGACCTGCCGCCCAAGGACGGCTCCGTCGATCCCGACGACGGCTTTGCGATGCAGTGGCAGCTGTATCCCGACAAGACGAAGCGGATGAAGGAAATCCAGGACGCCGCGAAAGGCGCCGATCGACTGATCCTCGCGACTGACCCTGACCGCGAGGGCGAGGCGATCAGCTGGCATGTGCAGGAATTGCTGCGCAGCAAGAAGGCGCTGCCGCAGGCGGTCGATCGCGTGACGTTCAACGCGATCACCAAGCAGGCAGTGACCGATGCGATGGCGCATCCGCGCGAGCTCGATACCGACCTGATCGACGCCTACCGCGCACGCCGCGCTCTCGACTATCTCGTCGGCTTCACCCTGTCGCCGGTGTTGTGGCGCAAGCTGCCCGGCGCCAAATCGGCAGGGCGCGTGCAATCGGTCGCGCTGCGGCTCGTGGTCGAACGCGAGCGTGAGATCGAGGCCTTTGTTGCGCAGCAATATTGGTCGGTGACCGGCCTGTTCGAAATGGGCGGCACGCCCTTCAAGGCGCGGCTTTCGCGTTGGAAGGGCGACAAGATCGAGCGCCTCTCGATCACCAACGAGGCCGACGCGCGTGCCGCCGAAGCCGATGTGAAGGCGGGTCATTTCACCGTCGATGCGGTCGAGACCAAGCCGCTGACGCGCAACCCGCCACCGCCTTTCACCACATCAACGCTGCAACAGGAGGCCGCGCGCAAACTCGGCTTCTCGGCGAGCCACACGATGCGCATCGCGCAGGCCCTCTATGAGGACGGCGCGATCACTTACATGCGTACCGATGGCGTCCAGATGGACGGCAGCGCGATCAGCGCGGCGCGCAAGGCGATCGCGACGCGCTACGACGGCGGCTATGTTCCCGACCAGCCGCGCCAGTATCAGACCAAAGCGAAGAATGCGCAGGAAGCGCATGAGGCGATCCGCCCGACCGACTTCAGCAAGGACAAGGCGGGCAGCGGCGATCATGCGCGGCTGTACGAGCTGATCTGGAAGCGCGCGCTCGCGAGCCAGATGGCGTCGGCACGGCTCGAACGCACAAGCGTCGACCTGTCCGACGGCACGGGCAAGACGGTGATGCGCGCGACCGGACAGGTTGTGAAATTCCCCGGCTTCCTCGCGCTCTACGACGAAAGCCGCGACGATGCGGGCGACGACGACGATGCGCGCCTGCTGCCCGCGATGGCAAAGGGCGATGCGCCGGCGAAAATCGGTGTCGAGGTCGAGAGCCACGAGACGCAGCCGCCGCCGCGCTATTCGGAAGCGAGCCTCGTCAAGAAGATGGAGGAACTCGGCATCGGGCGTCCGTCGACCTATGCGTCGATCCTGCAGGTACTCAAGGACCGGGCCTATGTGACGGTCGAAAAGAACCGCTTCATCCCCGAGGAAAGCGGGCGGTTGCTTACGGCGTTCCTCGAACGCTTCTTCGAGCGCTATGTCGGTTATGATTTCACCGCGGGTCTTGAGGAAGAGCTCGACGACGTGTCGGGCGGCCGCGCGCAGTGGCAGGCGGTGCTCGAACGCTTCTGGCGCGATTTCAAGCCGCGCACCGGCGAGGTGATGGAGCAGAAGCCGTCGGAGATTACCGCGGCGCTCGACGAGTTCCTCGGCCCCTATCTCTTCCCCGACAAGGGCGACGGCAGCGACCCGCGCCTCTGCCCCAATTGCGGTACCGGGCGGCTCGCGCTGCGCGGCGGCAAGTTCGGGCCGTTCATCGCATGCAGCAATTACCCCGACTGCAAATTCACGCGAAAATTTGCGCAGCCGGGTGGCAGCGATGCGGGCGATACCGGGCCGGAAACGCTTGGCACCGATCCCGAGAGCGGGCTGGAAGTGACGAAACGCAGCGGACGGTTCGGCCCCTATGTCCAGCTCGGCGACGGCAAGGAGGCGAAACGTTCGTCGATCCCGAAGGACATCCCGGGCGAGGATTTCGACCTCGACTATGCGCTGCGGCTTCTGAGCCTGCCGCGCGAGGTCGGGGTGCATCCCGAAAGCGGCAAGCCGATCATGGCGGGGCTGGGGCGCTATGGCCCCTATCTGCTCCACGACGGCAAATATGCGAAGCTCACCGGCACCGCCGAAATCTTCGACATCGGCATGAACGCCGCGGTCGTGCGCATCGCCGAGGCCGCGTCGGGCGGGGGGCGCGGGCGGACAAAGGCCGAGCCGCTCAACACCTTCGGCCCGCATCCGACGAGCGGCGGTGAGATGAAGCTGATGGAGGGGCGCTTCGGTCCTTACGTGACCGACGGCACGACCAATGCGACGCTGCCCAAGACCGCCGACCCCGCAACGCTCACGCTTGAAGAAGCGATCGCGCTGATCGACGCGCGCGCCGCGAAGGGCCCGGCGAAGGGCAAGAAAAAGGCGGCGCCAAAGAAGAAGGCCGCGGCGAAAAAGCCTGCGGCCAAGAAGGCGCTGGCGAAGAAGAAGGCGGCCGCCGAATAGCGTTAACGCGCGGCGTTTGCGCTGCAATCTGGCCGTGATAGGATGGCGTATCGGGAGGTCTTTCGATGCGCCATTTCTATGCCGTAATCCTGCTCGCCATCCTGTCCGCGCTGTCGCCGCCCGCTGCGGCACAGCAAGCTCGCTATCTGATCTCGGCGCAACCGATGATCGATACGCCGCCCGGCACGCAGGTGTGGCGGGTGCAGTATTGGACGACGAACGGCAGCGGCCAGCGTCTTGCCGTCACCGGCATCGTCGCGGCGCCGATGGAAGCCATCCCGCCGCGTCCGCGCCGCGTCATCGCCTGGACGCACGGCGCATGGGGCGTCGCCGAGAAATGCGCGCCGTCGCTCAGCCCGAACTTCTTCGAATATTCCGCCGGGATGAACGCCGTTCGCAACGGCTATGTCGTGGTCGCGCCCGACTATATCGGCCTTGCCAGCCCGACGATGCATCCGTTTCTCGTGGGCCATGACACTGCGAACGCGGTCCTCGATGCGGTGCGCGCAGCGCGGGAAATCCCGGGTGCGGCGGCGGGGAGCAGCTTTGCCGTCTGGGGTGAATCGCAGGGCGGGCACGCCGCGCTGTGGACTGCAATATCGGCGCGCAGCTATGCTCCCGACCTCACGCTCGTCGGCACCGCTGCCGCCGCGCCCCCGACCGACCTTGGCGCGAACCTCGCGCAGGGAAGCGACAAAAATGCCCGCGCGCTGCTGCTGTCCTTCGCGCTGCATAGCTGGTCGACGCTCTACGGCTTCCCGCTCGACAGCATCACCAACCGGACCAATCAGGGCATCATTCGCCGGCTGTCGGAGAATAATTGCGTCAGTTTCAACAAGAAGCCGAAGCTTGGCACGATCCTCGGCATCCTGACCATCGCCCGCGCGACGAAGAACAAGGACATTGCGAGGATCGAGCCCTTCGCCTCGTTCGAGCGCGCCAACAGCGTCGATCCGGCACGCGTGCCGGGGCCGCTTCTCATCGCGCAGAGCAGCAAGGACACGATCGTCGCGGCCGCAGTCACGCGCAAGTTCGCGAAGGCCGTGTGCAAACGCGGCACCCCTACGCGCTGGATCGAGTTGACCGGCGACCATGGCGCGAGCGCAAAGGACAGCGCGCAGGAAACGATCGGCTGGATCACCTCGCGCTTCGACGGTAACCCGCCACCGAATGATTGCCGACGGATCTGAAGGTCAATGCTAGTCAAAAACGCTCGCGTCGGAGCGCCCTTTACGCGCGAACCAGGCCACCGCGTCTGGCCGAAAAAGACAAACGATCGATGCAATCGTCAAGGCCGTAGAGACAAGCGATGCGACCAGCGCCGCGCCCTTGAAACCGGTTGGGTCGCTCAACGACGTCAGCGTCGAAATCGAGCCCAGACCCATCCATATCACGTAAATCCATTTGGCAATTTTGCTCGCCCGTCTCGCGATCGCATACCAGAATGCGATCGAGATCGAAGCGAAGAAGCTCAGCATGATTACGACTGCGACCATGCTCGTTGAGGTAGTTGACTGGGGGCTTGCCCGCTCGATCGCTGCCGCCATTTCGCCCCAGGCGAAGTAGGTGCTGGCAATGCCGATGAGCATCGAGCTCCAGAACAGTCGCTCGAAAGCGACGATTGATGGTGGCCTCAACTTCTTCCCCCTTAGTCGACCCAATCAAGCCCCATGTCGCGATAGACGCTGCGGTCCTCGTCCCAGTTTTCCTTAACCTTCACGTGCAGGAACAGGTGGACCTTGCGGCCCATGAGTTCGCTCAATTCGGCGCGAGCGCGGGCGCCGATTTCCTTGATGCGTGCGCCGCCCTTGCCGAGCACGATCGCGCGCTGGTTGTCGCGCGCGACGAAGATTTGCTGGTGGATTTCGGCACTGCCGTCGGGGCGCGTCTTGAACAACTCGGTCTCGACCGTCGACTGATAGGGCAGCTCCTCGTGAAGCTGGCGATAGAGCTGCTCGCGCGTGATCTCGGCCGCCAGCATGCGCTCGGGCGCGTCGCTGACCTCGTCCTCGGGAAAATGCCACGGCCCCTCGGGCATCAGCTTCGCCAGATGGGCCTTGAGTTCGGGCACGCCGTCGCCGCTGCTCGCCGAGATGAAGAAGGTTTCGTCAAAGGCGACGCGGCTGTTGAGCTCGGTCGCAATCGTCAGCAGCTTGTCCTTCTTGGTCAGGTCGACCTTGTTCAGCACCAGATATTTCTTCTCGGGGCGGTTCGCGATGCCTTCGAGCACGCGTTCGACCCGGCCCGTCAGCTTCGCCGCAGCATCGATCATCACGAGGATCGCCTCGGCTTCCTCGAGGCTACCCCAGGCGGCGGCGACCATCGCGCGGTCGAGCCTCCGCGTGGGCGCAAAGATGCCCGGCGTGTCGATCAGGATGATCTGCGTCTCACCGTCCATCGCGACGCCCATCAGGCGCGTGCGCGTCGTCTGCGCCTTCGGGCTGACGATCGCGACCTTCTGGCCAACGAGCGCGTTGACGATGGTCGATTTGCCCGCGTTGGGCGCGCCGACGACGGCGACAAATCCGCAACGGTGGGTCATATGTTCATTCCTTCGAGTTCGGCGAGCAGGGCCGCCGCCGCCGCCTTTTCGGCCGCCTGTTTGCTGGTGCCTTCGGCCTCGGCACGCGCTAGCTTGCCGACACTGACCGCAACACGGAACCGCGGCGAATGGTCGGGACCTTCGCGCGCGACGATTTCATATTCGGGCGGGCGACGTTTGCGCGCCAGCGCCCATTCCTGAAGCGCGGCCTTCGGATGCTTGGGCGCCGCCACTTGGCCGTCGATCATCTCGTTCCAATGGGTCAGAATGAAACGGCGCGCGGCATCGGCGCCTTGATCGAGCCAGAGCGCCCCGATCAGCGCCTCCATCGCGTCGGCAGCGATATTGTCGCTGTAGCGCCCGCCGTCGTTGCGCGCCTGCGCTCCGAAGCGGATAAGTGCCGTCAGGTCGAGCTTGCGCGCGACGGCGGCGCAGGTCGCGCCCGACGCCAGCACGTGCAGCCGCGACGACATTTCGCCCTCGCTAGCGGCGGGAAAGCGCGTGTAGAGTTCGGACGCGATGACGAGGCCGAGTACACGGTCACCGAGAAACTCGAGCCGCTGGTAATCGGCACGCCCGGTGCTGCCGTGCGTCAGCGCCAGATCATAGACCTTCAGGTCGCCCGGGGTGCAGCCGATGATTTCGGCGAGCGCCCCGGTGTCGAGGGGATCGTTCAAAAACCGTCCCCGATGCGGCCCCACCGCGCTGCGGTGAACCAGCTGATCGGATTGATCCAGCTTGCAGATCCGTCGGTCGAGAACATGCCGACCAGCGCGTGGCCCACGAGGTTTTCTTCGGGGACGAGGCCGATGCCCTGATTTTCCATGGCAGGGAAACGGCTGTCGGCGCTGCGGTCGCGGTTGTCGCCCATCAGGAACAAATGACCTTCGGGCACGACGACGAGCGGGGTATTGTCCTCGGCGATCGTCGTGATGTCGAGGATGTTATAGCTTTTGCCGCTCGGCAGTGTTTCCTTGAACTGCTTGTAGCGGCACTGGCGCTGGCCGTCGGCGGCGATTTCTTCGAACTCGGGCGAATAGCAGGGCAGGGTGCCCGTCGCGCGCGAGGCGTCGATCATATTCTGCGTCACCGGAATGACGAAATCGGCGATGGCTTCGCGCTTTAGCGGCTTGCCGTTCAGCCAGACGATGCCATCCTTAACCTGCACGCTGTCGCCGGGCAGGCCGATCACGCGCTTGATATAATCATTGTCCGCAACCGGCGGTGCCTTGAATACGACGACGTCGCCGCGTTCGGGCGTGCGCGCGAAAATGCGGCCCGGGATCAGCGGCACGCTGAACGGCAGGCTGTATTTCGAATAGCCATAGGCCATTTTATTCACGAGCAGATAGTCACCGATCAGCAGCCGAGGCTGCATCGATTCCGACGGGATGTTGAAAGGCGACAGGAAAAAGCTGCGGAAAATCAGCACCGCGATCGCGAGGAGCGCGAGGAAACGGACGGTATCGACGGCCTCTTCCTTGGCGGACACGGGGGCCGGGGTCGGGGACGACGGCGCGGGGCCGGTCGGGGGCGTCACATCGGCGGTAAAGCTGGCTTGGGTCATGCCGCGCATTGGCGATGAATAGGTTGCCACGTCAAGCAAATATCGGCGGACGACACTGGCGCGCGGGTGGCGGCAGGCCTAGAGAAAGTTCGCGATTCACTCCCCCTGAAGGACAATAGACGATGACAACCGCATCCGATGCCTGGCAAGCGCTTTCGAACTGGCAGCCGCAGAAGCTGACCGACCTGGTCGCCGCTGACCCCGAAACGCGCCTGCAGGCAATGGTGCGCAACGTCGCCGACATCCGCTTCGACTTCGCCAAGACACACCTCGATACCGCTGCTGTCGGCATCCTCTCGGGTCTCGCCGAAGCGCAGGATTTTGCTGGCCGGCGCAAGACACTCTTCTCCGGAGGCATCGCCAACCCGACTGAAGATCGCGCGGCCGAGCATAGCGCCGAACGCGGCGATGGTGCCCCCGAGTCGGTTCACGCCGCGCAGGCACTGCACCAGCGGATGCGAATGATGATCGACGCGATCGAGGCGGGTGCGTTCGGCGAGATCCGCCACTTGCTCCACATCGGGATCGGCGGATCGGCGCTCGGCCCCGACTTGCTGATCGACGCGCTCGGCCGCCACAGCGACCGTTATGACGTCGCGGTGGTGTCAAACGTCGATGGCGCGGCGCTCGACGAGGCTTTCTCGCGGTTCAGCCCGGAACATACGCTGGTCGCTGTCGCATCGAAGACCTTCACCACGACGGAAACGCTGCTTAACGCCAATTCGGCCCTGCTTTGGCTCGAAGAGGCTGGCGTGGTCGATCCTGTCGGCCGCTTCATTGCGCTCACAGCGAAGCCCGAACGCGCGATGGAGTGGGGTATCGACGAAACGCGCATCCTGCCGTTCAACGAAAGCGTCGGCGGGCGCTATTCGCTCTGGTCGTCGATCGGCTTTCCCGCCGCACTTGCACTCGGCTGGGACGCTTTCGCCGACCTCCTCGAGGGCGCGGCCGAGATGGACCGCCACTTCCGGCTCGCCGACGGCGCCGACAATATCTGCCTGCTCGCCGCCTTTGCCGATCAGGTCTACGCGAACCGCCTCGGCTGCCAGACGCGTGCGGTCTTCGCCTATGACGAACGCCTACGGCTGCTTCCCGACTATCTGCAACAACTCGAAATGGAATCAAACGGCAAGTCGGTGACGTTTGATGGCCAGCCCGTGGGCCGCGAGAGCGCGCCGATCACCTGGGGTGGCGTCGGCACCGATGCGCAGCATGCGGTGTTTCAGCTCTTGCACCAAGGCACGCATCTGACCCCGGTCGAGTTCGTGGTCGCGCGCGAACCCGATCACCTGCTTGACGATGCGCATCACGAAACGCTTGTCGCCAATTGCATTGCGCAAGGTGCCGCGCTGATGACCGGGCGGGCAAGCGCCGACGGTGCGCGCAATTATCCGGGCGACCGTCCGTCGATGACGATCCTGCTCGACCAGGTTACGCCGCGCAGTCTCGGCGCGCTGATTGCTTTCTACGAGCATCGCGTCTTTGCCAACGCCGTACTGCTCGGGATCAATCCGTTCGATCAGTTCGGGGTCGAGCTCGGCAAGGAAATGGCGAAGGGGCTCGCCGAAGGCACGGTCGAATTCGACGCGGCGACGCAGGCGCTGATGAAGGCAGCGCTCGGCGAATAGCCCTCCGTTCCATCACTGTGACCGCAAAATTCGATTGGCATCGCGTGCCGGCGTAACCACATAGGCCGCCGACGCGAATTGCACGCGACCACAAAGGATCAGGGGTTTTGAATGAGCGAGTTTGATTTCGACCTGTTTGTCATCGGCGCCGGGTCGGGCGGGGTTCGCGCCTCGCGTATCGCCGCTTCGCACGGTGCGCGCGTCGCGCTGGCCGAAGAATATCGCGTTGGCGGGACTTGCGTCATCCGCGGCTGTGTACCCAAGAAACTGCTCGTGTACGGCGCGCATTTCGCGGAAGATCTGAAGGACGCGCGCCAGTTCGGCTGGGACGTTCCCGACTGCAAGTTCGACTGGAACCGCCTGCGCGACAATGTGCTCGCCGAGGTCGACCGGCTCGAGGGTCTCTATGGCCAGACACTCGACAACCATAAGGTGACGTTGTTCAAGACCCGCGCGACGGTGATCGGGCCGCAGAAGGTGCGGCTCGCCGACGGGCAGGAAATCAGCGCCGAGCGCATCCTGATCGCGACCGGAGGCTGGCCGTACGTCCCCGAATTCCCGGGCAGCGAGCATGCGATCACCTCGAATGAGGTCTTCCATCTCGAAACGCTGCCAAAGCGCGTCGTGATCGCGGGTGGCGGCTATATTGCCAACGAATTTGCCGGCATCTTCAACGAATTCGGCAGCAAGGTAACGATCATCAATCGCGGCGATACGATCCTGCGCGGCTATGACGAGCAGATCCGAGACCGGCTGCTCCAGATTTCGATGACCAAGGGTATCGAGTTCAAGTTCAACGCACCGTTCCAGTCGATCGAGAAGAATGACGACGGGTCGCTCACCGTCCACCTCGAAAATAGCGACCCTATCCAGGCCGACGCGGTGCTCGTCGCCGCAGGGCGTGTTCCCAACAGCAAGGGCCTCGGGCTCGAAGAGGTCGGCGTCGAACTCGACAAGGATGGCGCGATCAAGGTCGACGAGACGAACCAGTCGTCGGTGTCGAGCATCTATGCCGTCGGCGACGTTACCAACCGCATCCAGCTGACGCCGGTCGCGATCCGCGAAGGGCAGGCATTTGCTGACTCTGTATTCGGCGGCAAACCGACGGTGGTCGACTATGCCAATGTGCCGAGCGCGGTGTTCAGCCACCCGCCGATCGGCGCCGTCGGGATGACCGAGGCCGAGGCGCGCAACAAGCTCGGCTCGATCCGCGTCTACACCAGCGACTTCCGCGCGATGAAGAATGTCCTTGCGGGCCGCAACGAGCGCGCGCTCTACAAGATGATCGTCAATGCCGCGACCGACCAGGTTGTCGGGCTGCACATGATCGGTCCCGATGCGCCCGAAATCCTCCAGGCCGCCGCGATCGCGGTGAAGGCGGGCCTTACCAAGGCCGATTTCGACGCCACCGTCGCGCTCCACCCGAGCATGGCCGAAGAACTCGTGTTGCTCAAATAATCCTGCTACCCTCCTTGCTCGACGAGCGAGGAGGGGCGCATGGCTGGAACGGCACTGGTTACCGGAGGCAGCGGCTATATCGCGGGCTTCCTGATCCGACAGCTGATCGACAATGGCTGGACCGTTCACACGACGGTGCGCAGCCTGAAACGCGAGCCCGAGGTTCGCGGCTGGCTGAATGTCGACAACGACCGCCTCAGCTTCTTTGCAGCGGATCTCGAACATGATGCGGGCTGGGCCGAGGCGATCGTCGGATGCAGCCACGTCGCGCACGTCGCTTCGCCGTTCCCGCTGAGTGTCCCCAAACATGCCGACGAATTGATCGTCCCCGCGCGCGAAGGCGCGTTGAGGGCGCTACGTTTTGCGCGTGCGGCAGGCGTGAAGCGCTTCGTCCTGACCTCGTCGATGGCGGCGATCGCTTATGGCCACGGCAAGGGGCGCGATCTTTACAACGAAGCCGACTGGACCAATCTGGATAATCCCGAGGTCATGCCCTATCCGCGCTCAAAGACCGTCGCGGAGCGCGCGGCGCGCGACTGGGTGGCGGCCGAGGGTGGCGATATGGGATTCGCCTCGGTCAATCCCGCCGCAGTGTTCGGGCCGCTGCTTTCAGACGACCTCTCGACCTCGATCGAGTTGGTCAAGCAATTGCTGGAGGGCAAGGTGCCGATGTGCCCCGACATCGGCTTCGGGATCATCGACGTCCGCGACGTCGCCGACCTCCATTATCGCGCGCTGACCGCACCCGATATCCAGGGCGAACGCTATGTCTGCTCGGGGCCGTTCCTGAAGATGATCGACGTAGCGAACATCCTGACCGCGAACCTGGGCGACAAGGCGAAGAAGGTTCCGGCGCGCAAGATGCCCGACTGGCTGCTCACACTGTTCGCGCTGGTGCGGCCCGAACTCAAGCAGCTTGTCGCGGAGCTCGGCAATGTGCGCGGCGGCGACAGCAGCCATGCGATGCAGACGCTGGGATGGACGATGCGCACGCCCGAGGAAGCGATCCTCGCGACCGCGCATAGCTTGATAGAGCGGGGAATTGTGAAGGTCTGAAAATATGTGAACCCCGGCGAAAGCCGGGGCCCAGTTTGCGCCATCTATGGACCCCGGCTTTCGCCGGGGTTCACACCTTACGCAATCGTCGGAACGATCCCGCCCTCGGCGCGGATCGCAGCGCCGTTGGTGACTGCCGCCAGCGGGCTCGCCAGATAGGTCACCATCGCGCCGATCTCGTCGGCCTCGATCAGGCGGCGGATTAGCGACAGCGGGCGCAGCTCCTCGAAAAACGCCTTTTCGCGCTCGGCTTCGGGCGCATCGGGGTTGGACACCACCGAACGGATGAAGTCGGTGATCCCTTCCGACCGCGTCGGCCCCGGCAGCACGCTGTTGACCGTCACACCGGTTCCCTTCGTCTGCTCGGCGAGCCCGCGTGCGATCGTTAGCTGCGCGGTCTTAGTCATGCCGTAATGGATCATCTCGGCGGGCGGCAGCAGGCCGCTTTCGCTCGCGATGAAGATCACGCGGCCCCAATTCTTTTCGAGCATTTTCGGGAAATAATGCCGCGACAGCCGCGCGCCACTCACCACATTGACCTCGAAGATATTGTGCCAGTCGGCGTCGCTGATTTCGGCAAAGGGCTTGGCTTCGTAGATGCCGAGATTGTTGACGAGGATGTCGACTGCAGGAATCGCAGCGATGAGCGCCTCGGCACCTTCGACCGTCGCGGGATCGGCGAGGACCGCGCGGATCGTCCCCGACTGTGCCAATTCGGCCGCAGCCTCATCGAGCTTCTGCTGGTTGCGACCGGTGATGACGACATCGACACCCTCTTCGGCGAGGCGCTTGGCAATCGCAAAGCCAATGCCGGCGGTCGATCCGGTAACGAGGGCGGTCTTTCCTTTGAGTTTGAGGTCCATGACGAACTCCTTTCGCTTGGGTGCAATCTTATGGATGCAAGATAGCGCGACCCGCCATTGTTGATTAGAATGCGCTTCATCATTTCAGTGGTGATTCATAATCAGGAATGGCGATGGACAATCGGTTCGGCGATATCGAAACCTTTCTGGCAGTGGCAAATGGCGGCAGCCTCGCGTCCGCGGCAAAGGCGCTGCGGCTCACGCCCTCGGCGGTCAGCCGCAGCATAGCGCGGCTTGAGCAGCGGCTGGGCGTCACATTGATGCGCCGGACGACGCGCTCGCTCGCGCTGACGTCGGACGGCGAAGCTTATCGCGACCGGATGAGCGTCCTGCTAGCCGATATCCAGTCGGTCGAAGCGGGGTTGGGCCAGGAACAGCGGGGACCGCGCGGGCTGCTTCGCATCAACGCCTCGCCCTCGATCGGCACGAGGGGCCTGCTGCCGATCCTGCCGCGCTTTACCGCGCGCTATCCCGACATCAGCGTCGATCTCGCGCTGTCCGATACGATCGTCGATCTGGTCGAGGAGCGCGCCGATATTGCGATCCGTATCGGCCCGCTCCGCGATACAAGTTTGCGCGCCAAGAAGCTCGGCCATAGCCATATGGTACTGGTGGCAAGCCCCGAATACCTCAGGCATCGCGGAACACCACGACACCCCGACGATCTCGAAAAGCACAACTGCCTGCGCTTCAGTTTCCGGCGCTCGGTCGACAGCTGGCCCTTTCGCATCGGCGGCAAGATCGTCCAGCGCCCCGTCCACGGCAGCTTCTTTGGCAATTCAGGCGAGGTCGTGCGCGAGATGGCGGTCGCTGGCGGCGGCATCGCTAGACACGGGCATTTCCATGTTGCGCAGGATCTGAAGGCGGGACGGCTCGTCGAGGTTCTGCCGGGCTTCAATCCCGGCGACGGCGAGGATATTCATGCGCTCTACGCGCCCGAGGATCGCGCCGCCGCACGGATCCGCGCCTTTCTCGATTTCCTCGACGAAGAACTGGTGATCGAAGCCTAGCCGATCCGGTAGGGCACGACGTCGCGCCGGTCGGGATCGACCAGGATCGGGCGGTCGCTCGGCGGAAAGGCGCGCTGGTCGCAGTCGTCGCGCGGGCAGATGCGGCACGACAGGCCAATGCGTGTCGCGGCTTGCGGCGCGGCAACATCGACACCATCGGCATAAACGAAGTCGCCAGCATATTGGGCTTCGCACCCGAGCGCGACGGCATAGCGGCGCGGGCTGCGCGCATAGCTGCCCGACGGCTTCACCAGCCCCTTCGCCATCGACACATAGCGCAGGCCATCGGGCGTCTCGGCGAGCTGGAACAGGATGCGGTCGGGGATGGCTGCGGCCTCGTGGACGATCCACAGCGGGCAGGCGCCGCCGAAGCGCGCGAACTGGAGGCGCGTCGCGCTGTGCCGCTTGGTGATATTGCCCGCCATGTCGACGCGGCAGAAGAACATCGGGATACCGCGCGCGCCGGGCCGCTGGAGCGTCGAGAGGCGGTGGCACGCCTGCTCGAAGCTCACCCCATATTCGAGGCGCAGCCGATCGATATCGTGCCGCACGGCGCGCGCGCTGGCGCGGAAGGGGGCATAGGGCATCAGGACGGCGCCAGCAGCATAATTGGCAAGCCCGACGTGGAGCAATTGGCGCGCCGCGGCGGTGCGTAGCGGCGAGGCCTCGACGACCGCCGCAATCTCGTTCGCCAAAGCGAGCGCTGCCAGCTGGTGTGCCAGCTGGAACCGCCGGCTCTCGGCGGGCTGCGACGGATCGATCACCAGATGCCGCATCGTCGCATCGAAATCGCGCAGCGTTTGCGTCTGTTGATAGACGATCGAAATACCGAGCGCGTCGCGCAGCCGCCGCTCTATCGTCTCGATCGCGGGGGAGGGGTCCTTGCCACGCAATTGCCCTGCCAGCGCCTCGGCAGCGCGGTCGATGCTGTCGACATAATTGCCCGCGTCGTGAAACCAGTCGCGCACCTCTTCCCACGGCAGGCGGCTGCCCTCGGCGGTGCCGCCGGTCAGCGCCTCGTCGATGATCTGGAGCCGCTGGCCCGCGCGGCGATAGGCGGCGTGGAGCGCGACGAACTGGTCGGCGAGTTGTGGTTGCTGGAGCGCCGCGCGTTCGAGCTGCTCGGGCGGAAGCGGCGAGGCTGCAAACAGCGGGTCGGCCGCCGCCTCGCGCAACGCGCCCGCGCGCCGGTCGCCCGCATCGGCCGCGACCTCCTCCCATTCGAGCGGAAACAGCTTTTGCAGCCGGTCGAGCAGCGCCGGGGTCAGCGGACGATCGTCATGCTCGATCTGGCTGAGATAGGAGGCGGATATGCCGAGCTGCGCCGCGAAATCGGCTTGACGGATTCCGCGCGCATCTCGCAGGTGGCGGAGTTGACGGCCGGCAAAGAGACGACGAGGCTGCATCGCATCAGGCTAGTTTGCAAATCTCCACTTTGCAACTTTGCAAATTCACATTTGCATCGACTGTGCGAGCAAGGCAGACGGCACCGTCGCCATTGATCAAGAGGTCCGCATGTCCGCCAATATCGCCGAAATGGAACGCCGCCGCGCCGCCGCCCGACTGGGCGGGGGACAGAAGCGTATCGACGCGCAGCATGCCAAGGGCAAGCTAACCGCGCGCGAACGGCTCGACGTGCTGCTCGACGAGGGCTCGTTCGAAGAGCTCGACGCCTATGTCGAGCATAATTGCACCGATTTCGGGATGGAAAACCAGAAGGTACCGGGCGACGGCGTCGTCACCGGCAGCGGCACGATCAACGGCCGCCTCGTCTATGTCTTCAGCCAGGATTTCACCGTGTTCGGCGGCTCGCTATCGGAGCGGCACGCCGAAAAGATCATGAAGGTGATGGACAATGCGATGAAGGTCGGCGCGCCCGTCATCGGCCTGAACGACAGCGGCGGCGCGCGCATTCAGGAGGGCGTGGCGTCGCTCGGTGGTTACGCCGAAGTGTTTCAGCGCAATGTGCTGGCATCGGGCGTGGTGCCGCAAATCAGCCTGATCATGGGCCCGTGCGCGGGTGGCGCGGTTTACAGCCCGGCGATGACCGACTTCATCTTCATGGTGAAGGACAGCTCGTACATGTTCGTCACCGGCCCTGATGTGGTCAAGACGGTGACCAACGAGGTGGTGACGCAGGAAGAACTGGGCGGCGCGATCACGCACACGACCAAGAGCTCGGTCGCCGATATTGCGTTCGAGAATGATATCGAGGCGCTGCTCGCGACACGCGATTTCTTCGACTATCTGCCCGAAAACAACCGCAGCGGCGTGCCGGTGCGCCCGACGAGCGATCCTTATGACCGCGCCGAATCCAGCCTCGACACGCTGATCCCGCCGAATGCGAACCAGCCATACGACATGCACGAGCTGATCCGGAAGACCGTCGACGAGGGCGATTTCTTCGAGGTGCAGCCGGCGCACGCCGCGAACATCATCTGCGGTTTCGGGCGCATCGAAGGGCGCACGATCGGCATCGTCGCGAACCAGCCGCTGGTGCTCGCGGGCGTGCTCGACATCAATTCGTCAAAAAAGGCGGCGCGTTTCGTCCGTTTCTGCGACGCGTTCGAGATCCCGATCGTCACCTTCGTCGACGTTCCCGGTTTCCTGCCCGGCACCGCGCAGGAATATAATGGCATCATCAAGCATGGCGCGAAGCTGCTCTTCGCCTATGCCGAGGCGACGGTGCCCAAGATCACGGTGATCACGCGCAAGGCCTATGGCGGCGCATACGACGTGATGGCGTCGAAGCATCTGCGCGGCGACCTGAACTACGCTTGGCCGACCGCCGAGATCGCGGTGATGGGCGCGAAGGGCGCGGTCGAGATCATCTTCCGCAGCGATATCGGCGACCCCGAAAAGATCGCCGAGCGCACGAAGGAATATGAGGACCGCTTTGCTAATCCGTTCGTCGCGGCACAGCGCGGCTATATCGACGAGGTGATCTATCCGCACTCGACGCGGCGGCGGATTGCGTTGGGGTTAAGGAAGCTGCGGAACAAGCAGTTGGAGAACCCGTGGAAGAAGCACGATAATATTCCGCTGTGAGTGGACTGATGGAAGCATACGGCCCCTGTATCGCGATCGTTGTTGGGCTGATCGGGCTATCGATGAATGTCCGCGCAATAATGTCAGGCGAAAATTCACTCGCTCGCGTTGGACGGAACCGATCAGAAGCGGCGCGCGCCTTCTGGGCAGAAACCAGTGTGCTCACCTTGATGAGCTTGGCGCTCATCATCTTGGGACTGCAGATTTTGGATTGGATTTGAGATGAAACTGGGCCGCCTGAACCATATCGGCGTCGCGACGCCATCGATCGCCGACAGCATCGTCTTTTATCGCGACGTGATGGGAGCGACGCAGATCCATGAGCCGTTCGACCTGCCCGAGCAGGGCGTCAAGGTCTGCTTCGTCGATACGCCGGGCACCGATGGCATGCTGAACGGCACACAAATCGAGCTGATCGAACCATTGCCCGGCAATGCATCGATCGCCGGATTCCTGCAAAAGAACCCCGCAGGAGGGCAGCATCATATGTGCTACGAAGTTCCCGACATCCACGCCGCCAAGGCGGAGTTCGAGACGATGGGCAAGCGGGTGCTCGGCGAGCCGCGGATCGGGGCGCATGGGACTTTGATCTTCTTCCTCCATCCCAAGGATATGGGCGGGGTGCTGACCGAGATTATGGAGACGCCGAAGGGCGATCATTGATTTGTGTTCCCCGGCGGAAGCCGGGGCCCATGACTGCACGAGGCCCCGGCTTTCGCCGGGGATCACAACGTAGAGACTGCATATGACCGACAAGCCAACGCTGGACCAATGGGCCGCCGCCGCCGACAAGGAAGTGAAGGGCAAGGACCTCACCTGGGCGACGCCCGAGGGGATCGACGTCAAGCCGCTCTATACGGCCGAGGACGTTACCGCCGATCCGGGGCTGCCCGGTTTCGCGCCCTTTACGCGCGGCGTACGTGCGTCGATGTATGCGGGGCGTCCGTGGACGATCCGGCAATATGCGGGCTTTTCGACCGCCGAGGAATCGAACGCTTTCTATCGCCGCAACCTCGCCGCAGGGCAGAAGGGACTATCGGTCGCCTTCGACCTTGCGACGCACCGCGGCTATGACAGCGACCATCCGCGCGTCGTCGGCGACGTCGGCAAGGCGGGGGTCGCGATCGACAGCGTCGAGGATATGAAGATCTTGTTCGACGGCATCCCGCTCGACCAGATGTCGGTCAGCATGACAATGAACGGCGCGGTGATCCCGATCCTCGCCTTCTTCATCGTCGCGGGCGAGGAGCAGGGGGTCGAGCGCAAATTGCTCGACGGGACCATCCAGAACGACATCCTCAAGGAGTTCATGGTCCGCAACACCTATATCTACCCGCCCGAGCCGAGCATGCGGATCATCTCGGACATCTTCGGCTACACGAGCCGCGAGATGCCGAAGTTCAACAGCATCTCCATCTCCGGCTATCATATGCAGGAAGCCGGCGCGACGCAGGTGCAGGAACTGGCCTTCACCATTGCCGACGGCGCCGAATATGTGCGCTACGGCGTCGCCTCGGGTCTCGACATCGACAAGTTCGCCGGGCGCCTTTCCTTCTTCTTCGCGATCGGCATGAACTTCTTCATGGAAATCGCGAAGCTGCGCGCCGCGCGCGTGCTGTGGCACCGCGTGATGACCAACCTCGGCGCCAAGGACGAGCGGTCGAAGATGCTGCGCACGCATTGCCAGACGTCAGGCGTCTCGCTGACCGAGCAGGACCCGTACAACAATGTCATGCGCACGACGATCGAGGCGATGGCGGCGATGCTGGGCGGGACGCAGAGCCTCCACACCAATGCGCTCGACGAGGCGATCGCGCTGCCGACCGATTTCTCGGCGCGCATCGCGCGCAACACGCAGATCGTCATCCAGGAAGAAACCGGGATGACCAAGGTCGTCGACCCGCTCGGCGGCTCCTATTATGTCGAGGCGCTGACGCAGGAACTGGTCGACAAGGCATGGGAGATCATCGAGCGCGTCGAGAAGGAAGGCGGCATGGCGAAGGCCGTCGCCGCCGGCTGGCCGAAGGCGATGATCGAGACCGCTGCCGCCGCACGGCAGGCGCGCGTCGACCGCGGCGACGATGTCATCGTCGGGGTGAACAAATATCGCCTGAAGGACGAGGATTTGCTCGAAACGCTCGAGGTCGACAACACCAAGGTGCGCGAAGCGCAGGTCGCGCGGATCAACAGGACCAAGGCGAACCGCGACGAAGCCGCGTGTCAAGCGGCGCTGAAGGCGCTGCGCGATGCCGCGGCGGGCGCGCAGTCGATCGAGAACAACCTTCTCGCCCACGCCGTCGAGGCGGCGCGCGCCCGCGCGACGCTCGGCGAAATCTCGTCGGCGATGGAAGAAAGTTTCGAGCGCTACGGCACGCAGCCGACCCCGGTGAAGGGTGTCTATGCCGCGCCCTATGAAGGCGACGACCGCTGGCAGCAGGTGCTCGACGGCGTAAAGGCGGTCGAACGCCGCATGGGCCGCAAACCGAAACTGCTCGTCGCGAAGATGGGGCAAGACGGCCACGACCGCGGCGCCAACGTCATCGCCTCGGCGTTCGGCGACATGGGCTTCGATGTCGTGTCGGGCCCGCTGTTCCAGACCCCCGAGGAAACCGTCGTGCTCGCGCTCGACAGCGGCGTCGATGTCGTCGGGGCATCGAGCCTCGCTGCGGGACACAAGACGCTGATCCCCGAACTGATCGGCAAATTGAAGGAGGCGGGGCGGGGCGACATCAAGGTGATCGCGGGCGGTGTCATCCCGCCGCAGGATTATCAATATCTCCGCGATGCGGGCGTGCAGGGCATCTATGGCCCCGGCAGCAATGTGGTCGAATGCGCTGCCGATGTGCTGCGCCTGCTCGGCCACAATATGCCGCCGCTGGAGGATGCCGCATGATCGCTTCGCTCGGTCTGATGCTCGCCGCTTTTTCGGTCGCTTCGGCGCACGCCGAACCCGCGAGCCGTCCGAGCGAATTCCGCAAGGATGTCGCGGTCGAACTTGTCTATCGGCAGCAGATCGACGATGTCTATTTCACCGACTGGTATGGGCGTGTCGAAAAGAGCGACGGCGCGTGGCGCGACATCTATTTCGAGACGAGCGACAAATTTGTGAACAAGGGGCTGGTGCGGATCAGCTGCGAGGATCCCGAGGCCGATATCGACTTCACGCTTTATAGCGTCGGCGAATATGGCGCTTCCGAAGACGCACGGCAGGTGACGATCAGCTATGGCGACCGCCGCCCTTGGGCAGACGGCAATTATCAGGACATGTTCGGCGAAACGCCGACAATCGAATTTTATGGCGCCGCGCTCGAGCGCTTCTGCAAATAACATCAAAGGGTCGAAATCCATGAACCTCTCCCAAACTGCCCCGCAAGACGATCAGGTGCGTACCGACTGGACGCGCGAGGAAATCGCCGAACTGTTCGACCTGCCGTTCGACGAATTGATGTGGGAGGCGCAGGGCGTCCACCGCCGCCATCATGCGCGCGGCGAGGTCCAGCTTTGCACCTTGCTTAGCATCAAGACCGGCGGCTGCGTCGAGGATTGCGGCTATTGCTCGCAGTCGAAGAGCGCCGACAGCGGCCTCAAGGCGACCAAGCTGATGGACGTCCGTGCGGTGCTGCAGGCGGCGGCGCAGGCGAAGGATTCGGGATCGAAGCGCTTCTGCATGGGCGCCGCCTGGCGCAACCCCAAGGACCGCGACATGCCCGCGATCGTCGAAATGGTCGAGGGCGTGCGCCAGATGGGCATGGAAACCTGCATGACGCTGGGCATGCTGACGAAGGAGCAGGCGCAGACGCTCGCGGTCGCCGGGCTCGATTATTACAACCACAATATCGACACTTCGCCGGAGAATTACGAGAACATCATCTCGACGCGGACGTTTCAGGACCGCCTCGATACGCTTGAGGAAGTCCGCAACGCCGGGATCAACGTCTGCTCGGGCGGGATCGTTGGGCTCGGCGAGACGCGCACCGATCGCGTCGGCTTCATCCACGCGCTCGCGACGCTCGAACGTCATCCCGAAAGCGTGCCGGTCAACGCGCTGGTGCCGGTGAAGGGCACCGTGCTCGGCGACATGCTCGCCGATACGCCGCTCGCGAAGATCGATGATATTGAATTCGTCCGCACGATCGCGGTCGCGCGCATTACCATGCCCAAGTCGATGGTCCGCCTGTCGGCGGGCCGTGAGAGCATGTCGGAAGCGACGCAGGCGCTCTGCTTCATGGCAGGCGCGAACAGCATCTTCACCGGCGACAAGCTGCTCACCACCGGCAACCGCGGCGACAATGCCGACGCGGCGCTGTTCGCGAAGCTGGGACTACGGCCGATGGACAGCGAAGAGCCGATGCGTGTGCAGATGGAAGCGGCGGAATGATCCTTTCCGCGCTCTTGGCGTTGTCCGCCGCAGCACAGGATCCCGAGATCGATTGCGACAATGCGATGGCGCAATTCGAGCTCAACGCCTGCGCATACAAGGAGTTCGAGCGCGCTGACGCTGCGATGAACGCGCAGTGGAAGGTAACGGCCGCGCGTATGAAGCAGATAGACGCCGACTTCGACCGCACGCAGGACAACCGCCCCGGCTATTTTGACACGCTTCTCGCGGCGCAGCGCGCCTGGCTTACCTATCGCGACAAGCAATGCGCGAGCGAGGGCTACACGATGCGCGGCGGTTCGGCCGAACCGATGGTGATAAGCGGTTGCCAGACGCAGCTGACCGACGCGCGCACCAAACAACTCAGAGATTTGATCGAGGAATATTGAGGGCCATGTTCAAGAAAATCCTGATCGCCAATCGCGGTGAAATCGCCTGCCGCGTCATCAAGACCGCGCGGCGCATGGGCATCGCGACCGTTGCCGTCTATTCGGACGCCGATGCGCGCGCGCCTTTCGTGCAGATGGCCGACGAAGCGGTGCATATCGGGGCGTCGCCCGCGTCCGAATCCTATCTGATCGCCGACAAGATCATCGCCGCGTGCAAGGCGACGGGCGCCGAAGCGGTGCATCCGGGCTATGGCTTCCTGTCGGAGCGCACGAGCTTCGCCGAGGCGCTGGCGAAGGAAAATATCGCCTTCATCGGCCCGCCGGTGAACGCGATCGCGGCGATGGGCGACAAGATCGAGTCGAAGAAGCTTGCGAAGGAAGCGGGCGTCAACGTCGTCCCCGGCTTCGTCGGCGAGATCCGCGACACCGAGCATGCGGTCGAGATTTCGAACGAGATCGGCTATCCGGTGATGATGAAGGCGTCGGCGGGCGGCGGCGGCAAGGGCATGCGCCTCGCCTATGACGAAAAGGATGTCCGCGAGGGGTTTGAGGCGACCAAGCGCGAGGGGCTCAACAGCTTCGGCGACGACCGCGTTTTCATCGAGAAGTTCATCCTGAACCCGCGGCACATCGAGATCCAGATCCTCGGCGACCAACATGGCAACACGCTCTATCTCAACGAGCGCGAATGCAGCATCCAGCGCCGCCACCAGAAGGTTGTCGAGGAAGCGCCGTCGCCCTTCGTCTCTCCCGCGATGCGGAAAGCGATGGGCGAGCAGTGCGTCGCGCTGTCGAAAGCCGTCGGCTATTATAGCGCGGGTACGGTCGAGCTGATCGTCTCGGGCGCCGATCCGACGGGCGAGAGCTTCTACTTCCTCGAAATGAACACGCGCCTGCAGGTCGAGCATCCGGTGACCGAGGCGATCACCGGCATCGACCTGGTCGAGCAGATGATCCGCGTCGCGGCGGGCGAGAAGCTCGAGATGACGCAGGACGATGTGAAGATCGACGGCTGGGCGATCGAAAACCGCGTCTATGCCGAGGATCCCTATCGCGGTTTCCTGCCCTCTACGGGGCGGCTCGTCCGCTACCGCACGCCAGTTCCGGCTTGGGATGGCGACGAGCGCGGCGTCGATGGCGTGCGCGTCGATGCGGGGGTCGAGGAGGGCGGCGAAGTGTCGATCTTCTACGACCCGATGATCGCCAAGCTGGTGACGTGGGGCGAGACGCGCGATGCCGCCGCCGACCTGCAGATCGCGGCGCTCGACCGCTTCGAGCTCGAAGGGCTCGGCCACAATATCGATTTCGTGTCGGCGATCATGCAGCACCCGCGCTTCCGCTCGGGCGAGCTGACGACGGGCTTCATCGCCGAGGAATATCCCGAGGGCTTTCACGGCGCACCGACCGATGCCGATGTCACGCGCGCACTCGCAGCGATCGCGGGCTTCATGGCGAGCGCCGAAGCCGACCGCGCGCGCCGCACCGATGGCCAGCTCGGCGACCGGCTCGATCCGCCCGCGAAGTGGCAGGTGTCGATCGACGGCACCGCGCACAAGGTCAAGATCGGCGAGAAGCATATCAAGGTCGAGGGCGACCGGATCGATATCGCGCTCGAATATACGCCGGGCGACCGGCTGGTGGTCGCCGAGATCGACGATAGCGAACTCGCGGTCAAGGTCGCGAAGACGCGTACCGGCTGGCGCATGACGACGCGCGGACGCATCCACGACGTGCGCGTGCTGCCCTGGCACGTCGCGCCGCTGTCGTCGCACATGATAGAAAAGATTCCGCCTGATCTGTCGAAGTTCCTGATCTGCCCGATGCCGGGCTTGCTCGTCGCGCTCCACGTCGGCGAGGGCGACAAGGTCGAGGCAGGGCAGCCGCTTGCGACGGTCGAGGCGATGAAGATGGAGAATATCCTCCGCGCCGAAAAATCGGGAACGGTGAAGAGCGTCAACGCGAAGCAGGGCGACAGCCTCGCGGTCGATGCGGTGATCCTCGAGATGGAATGACGCGATGCACGTCAATCATGATCAGGACGCGGCGGCAGCGGAGGAGATCAGCTTCGACGATTTCCTCCGCGTCGACATCCGCATCGGCACGATCGTCGAGGCCGAGCCCTTTCCCGAGGCGCGCAAACCCGCGTTCAAACTGAAGATCGACTTCGGCCCCGCGATCGGGATGAAGAAAAGCAGCGCACAGATCGTCGACCGCTATGCGCTGGAAGAACTCCCGGGGCGGCAGGTCGCCGCCGTGATCAACTTCCCGCCGCGCCAGATAGGCAAGTTCATGTCCGAGGTGCTGACATTGGGATTCGCCGACGAAGAGGGCGCGGTGATCCTGTTCGCGCCCGACCGCAAGGTTCCCGACGGCTCGCGTCTCTTCTGACCTTCCCCGCGCGGTGCTTGCCCGTTAGGCTGTGCGCGGGAAACAGGGGAGAGGGATCATGACTTTACCGGTAACCGCGTTCGTGGCGGCTGTCTGCGCGCTACTGTTGCTCGTCACCGCGATCGATACCGTGCGCCAGCGACTGCGGGTGAAGGCCGCGTTCGGCGATCATGGCGATGCCAAACTGATCAGCGCCAGCCGCGCCCATGGCAATCTCGCCGAATATGCGCCGATCACAATCATCCTGCTTGGGCTGCTGGAGACCGCACGCGCCAATCATATGGCGCTGATGATCATCGGCGCGACCTTTCTCATCGGCCGCGTCGCGCATGTCATCGGCCTCTACACACCATCGGAGCCGGGGAAGGCGCCGCTGGGGCGGCAGGTCGGTGTGCTTGCGACCTTTGGTGCGTTGCTGGCGCTCGCCGGGTGGACGCTGTGGATTCTGCTGACCAAAAATCTCTAAAGCTTCGTCATGCCGGACTTGATCCGGCATCCATTTCCGTCCCCGGCGTGATGGACCCCGGATCAAGTCCGGGGTGACGAAAAGGGAAAGTCAGTCGATCAGCGCCACCGCGCGGATCCAGCCCGCGCTGGCGCGCTCGATCTTTACCGGGAAGCAGCTGAAGGTGAAACCCGTCGCGGGGATCGCAGCGAGGTTGGTGAGCTTCTCGATCTGGTAATAGGGTCGGATGCGTCCGGCCTTATGCCCCTCCCAGATGATCGACGGGTCGCGCGTTTCGGCCCATCGTTTCGCGGTGTGGCTGAACGGTGCGTCCCAGCTCCACGCGTCGGTGCCAACGACCTGCACGCCGCGCTCGGTTAGGTACAGCGTCGCGTCGGCCCCCATGCCGCAACCCTGATCGGTGAAATTGTCGGTGCCATAGATCGCGCCCGACTGGACGAGCACGATGTCGAGCGGCTGGAGGTCGTGCCCGATCCGGGCGAGTTCGGCCGCAACCTCGGCACTGCTCACGACATGGCCGTGCGGACGATCGGAGAAATCAAGCTTCACGCCGGGCCGAAAGAAGAGGTCGAGCGGCGCTTCATCGATTGACGGGGCAGGGGTTGCGCCGCTGTCGGTCGTCGAATGATAATGCCAGGGCGCATCCATATGCGTCCCGTTATGCGTGCTCAGCGACAGCATCTCGACCGCCCAGCCTTCGCCGTCGGGCAGATCCTCGCGCGTCAGGCCCGGAAAGAACATCGCGATCTGCTCCCACGTATTTTCGTGGGTCATATAGGTGATGTTGGGGCGCATCACCGGCGGGTCGGATATGACGTCGTTGGTGATCGGAATCGAAAGGTCGATGAACTGCATGACCCTATAGTGCCACCGCGACGAGCCGTCGCCAACAATACTTGCGCACAGGCGCGGTGCGGTTAGAGAAACGCTATGGCCCCGCGCTTTCGACGGGACCGGGGGAGAGCATATGACCGACGCAGCCGCCGTCGCCGATCATGGCGCGGTCTATCAGCCGAGTGCCAAGGACATCCGCATGGTCATTGCCGCCTCGTCGGCGGGCACCGTGTTCGAATGGTATGATTTCTTCATCTACGGCACGCTCGCGGCGATCATCGGCAAGGCCTTCTTCCCCAGCGACAATGCGACGCTCGAAATCCTGCTCGTCTGGGCCGGGTTTGCGGTCGGTTTCGGTTTCCGGCCCTTGGGCGCGGTGCTGTTCGGCTTTCTCGGCGACCGATTGGGCCGCAAATATACCTTCCTCGTTACGGTCACCTTGATGGGCATCGCGACCGCGGGCGTCGGGATGATCCCATCGGCGGCAACGATCGGCATCGCGGCCCCCATCATCGTCATCCTGCTTCGCGTGCTGCAGGGGCTCGCGCTCGGCGGTGAATATGGCGGTGCGGCAGTCTATGTTGCCGAACATTCGCCCCCCGGAAGGCGCGGTTTCTACACCAGTTTCATCCAGGCGAGCGTCGTCGGCGGCTTTGTTCTCAGCCTGATTGTCGTGCTCGGCTGCAAGGCGTTGATGTCCGACGCGATCTGGGAAAGCTGGGGCTGGCGCGTGCCCTTTCTGCTCTCGCTGATCCTGCTCGCGATCTCGCTGTGGATGCGCCTCAAACTGTCCGAAAGCCCGGTGTTCCAGGCGATGAAGCAGCAGGGCGAGATCGCCAAGAACCCGGTGAAGGAGAGCTTCACCTATCCGGGCAACCCGCGGCGTATCTTCATCGCGCTATTCGGCATCGCCGCCGGGCTGACGGTGATCTGGTACACCGCGATGTTCTCTGGCCTCGCCTTCCTCAAGGGACCGATGAAGGTCGAGGATACGGCTGCCGAAATCATCGTCGGCATCGCGGCAGCGCTCGGCATGGGCTTTTTCATCTGGGCGGGCCGCATCTCCGACCGGGTCGGACGGAAAAAGCCGATCGTCTGGGGCTATGCCGCGACGCTCGTATTTCTCTTCCCGCTCTTCTGGCTGATGGGCAGTGTGGGCAACCCCGCGCTGACCGCAGCGGCGGAAAAGGCACCGGTGGTCGTCACCGGCTCGCAGTGCAGTTTCGATCCCTTCGCGCAGAAACAGGAAACCGTCTGCGGAAAGACGCTCGGCGAACTCACCAAGCTGGGCGTCCCCTACACGGTCGTCGACAGCGGCAGCGGTTTCGACAGCGTCGCGGTGACAATCGGCCGCCGCGAAGTCGCCGGCGAAGATCCCGCGGTCCTGAAGCCTGCGCTCGAGGCGATGGGGTATGATTTCGAGAAGCAGATCCCGGGCACATTTGGCATCGCGGTGATCCTCGTCGCGCTGCTCGGCCTCAGCGCGCTGTCGGGCTTCACCTACGGCCCCGTCGCAGCCCTGCTGTCCGAAATGTTCCCGCCGCACGTCCGTTACTCGTCGCTGTCGATCCCTTATCATCTGGGAACCGGCTATTTTGGCGGCTTCCTGCCCCTCATTGCGAGTTTCATCATCGCCAAGACCGGCAACGCCTATTCGGGCCTCTGGTACACTTGGGGCGTCGTGCTCGTGGCCTTCCTTGTGACGGCCTTCATGCTAAAGGACCCGGTCGAAGGTCAGTGGGACAAGCCCGCCCCGACAGCCTGAACATCCCATTGGCGCGGCGATTGAACCCGTATAGGGGCAGGGGATGATCGAAGTCCCGTCGCCGCTCCGCCTCCTTCTCGACAGCGATGCGCTTGTCGCCAACTGGCGCTGGCTGGCGGCGCAGAGCGGCGCGGCGGCATGCGGCGCCGCGATCAAGGCCGACGGCTATGGCCTTGGCGCGCGCGCGGTCGTCAGCCGCCTCGCCGCCGCGGGCTGCCGCGACTTTTTTGTCGCGACCTGGGTCGAGGCCGCGGCGCTGATGCCGCTTCCCGACGGCGTGTCGCTGTCGGTGCTCCACGGCGTTGGCGCGAGCGACATGGTCGCCGCGCGCACGCTTCCGGCGCGGCCCGTGCTCAACAGCCTCGGACAGGTCGCGCGCTGGCGCGAAGCCGGGGAAGGGCGCCCGTGCGACGTGATGGTCGATACCGGGATGAACCGTCTCGGCCTCCGGGTTGAAGAGGCTACCGGCGGCGCGCTCGACGGACTTTCCATCGAAACGCTGCTTAGCCATCTGGCGTCGGCCGACGAAGACAGCGACCAGAATGCGCGGCAACTGGCGGAATTTCGGGCGATTCAGCGGGCGATCCCCGCGCGGAGATACAGTCTCGCCAACAGCGCGGGGCTCTGCCTCGGCCCCGACTATGCGTTCGATCTGACCCGCCCCGGCATCGCGCTGTATGGCGGAACGCCGCGACAGGAGGCACAGGGCCATATTCGTCAGGTCGCCTTTCCCGAAACACGCGTGCTTCAGCTGCGCACCGTGCGCAAGGGCGAGACCGTCGGTTATGGCGCGAGTTGGACCGCTCGGCGCGACAGCCGGATTGCGGTCGCCAATATGGGCTATGCCGACGGCTATTTGCGATGCCATGCGGGAACGGGTGGCGGCGCGACATGGCAGGGGCACGCGCTGCCGCTGGTCGGACGCGTTTCGATGGACCTTATCGCTTTCGATGCGAGCGATGCCGGCGCGATCGGCGAGGGCGACTGGCTGGCGCTCGACTATGACCTGCCGTCGGCCGCCGCGCGCAGCGGGCTATCGCAATATGAATTGCTGACCGGGCTCGGTCGCCGGTTCGCGCGGGTGTGGAGCTAGCAGCAGCCGCAGCAGCGCTGCCGCAATCACCTTTGCCTCGGGCTTGTCGGCCTTGTGTCCAAACAAAAAGGGCCGCCCCTGACGGAGCGGCCCTTCTCGTATCAACAGCTGGAAAGCTGCCGGATATTAGAAGCTGAACTCGAAGCCGGCATAGAAGAAGCGGCCCGTGTTCGGATAGACAGCGCCGCTCTGACCGGTTGCCGACGGATTCTCCGTACCCGTCAGGTCGTAGGGCGGGAGCTCGTTGGTCAGGTTGTCCACGCCCATATAGAAGCGCGTGTCCTTGCTCGTCTTCAGACCAAGGCGAACGTTGTGATACACGACCGGCTCATAATAATCGAACGGACGGATATCCGGGTTCGTCGGCTGACGTCCCTGCCACTCGCGAATGGTTTCATAGGTCACCCCGAGCAGCATCTGCTTGCCCACATAGCGGGCGTTGTAGGTGAAGTCCCAGTTCTTGGCCTCGAGCGTGGCCGTCAGGGCACCCTGCCAGATCGGATCGCCCAGCGTGCTCAGGATGCGCGTCGATTGCGTCGGCACGGTCACCGAGGTGAACTGCTCACGGTTTTCGACCCAGCTCACCAGCGAACGCAGGTGAAGGTTGAGACCATCCGTCAACGCAGTGCGATAGTTGACGTCGAGATCGATGCCCGAGGTCTTCTGCGACACGAAGTTGAACGGCTGCTGCAGGAACGACGAACCGGCGCGAGCGAAGCTGTCTTCCGTGCGGTTCTGAAGGCGACGCGAATTCTGACCAAGGAATGCATAGTCGGTGATCGGGTTGCCCGTCGCCGCACGGCGGAAAATTGCCGCGCAATACTGGTTATCGATGCCGCCCGGATCGTCGTAGCACTGGTTGATCACATTCTGACCCGCCAGGCTGGCGATGATGTTGTCGACCGTGATGTTGTAATAGTCGATCGACACCGTCAGGCCCGGGACGAAATCGGGCTGGAAGACCGCGCCGACCGTCCAGCTCTTGCCGACTTCGGACTTCAGACCTGGGTTGCCCTGGGTCGTGCCGAGAATGCTCGAGCCGCCCTGGTTGTACCAGGGGACGGTGACGGTATTGCCCGCGCCGTCCACATAGGTGAGCGTCGTGGGAATCCCCGCCAACCGGCAATTTTCTGCGCGGTTCGGGTTGCTGGTGATGTTGTTGGTGGTGTTGTTGTTCGGAGCACCTGCCTGATCGCAGGGATCGGTCCATGCCGCCGCCGAGAAGGTATCGGCAGGCGTGGCATAGAGGTTCGACAGGTTCGGGGCGCGAACCGAACGGGCATAGCTGCCGCGAACGCGGACGCCCTCGACGGGCGACCAGATCGCACCGGCGTTCCACGCCCAGACGCCGCCGGTCGTGCCGCCATAGTCCGAATAACGTGCAGCGCCTTCGAGCGACAGCTCGCGGGCAAACGGCAGGTCCTTCAGCAAGGGAAGACGAAGTTCCCCGAAGAACTCCTTGATCGTCACCGACGGCGGATCGAACGGAGCGCCGCCATTCAGGAAGGTCGCGCCCGTCGCGGTCGGCTCGTCATAGGCCGAATAGGCATCTTCCCGGCGATATTCCGCACCGACGGCAAAGCCCACCGGACCGCCCGGAAGTTCGAAGAACCCTTCGGAGTCACCCGACAGATAGGCAAACGCGTTGATCTGTTCAGCCCACTGATTGCGTTCCGAAACATAGGTCACATAGTCTTTGGACGCCTGCGACGCAGCGTTGTTGCCGAACGGGTTGAACGGAACGCAAGCTGCATCATCATTCGCGGCCGACGCATCGGCGTTGATCGCGCAAACGATCTGGCCGGCGGAGTTGCGCACCGCGTTGAGCGCGTTGTTCATCCGGGCAACATGAACGTTGCCCGCGCGCCCCTTATACGCCGTCTGGTAGTAGTTTTCCGTCCGGCCGTAGTTGAAGGCGACTTCATAGCGCAGGTTACCCTTTTCGCTGATGTCGCCCTCGGCGCCGACGACCACGCGATAGGTTTTGCGAATATGGTCTTCGGCGCGCGTGCCGAGGTCGTTGTTGAAGCGGACCATCGCGAAGGTCGCATCGTTGGCATTGGTGCCGAGGATCGTCGCGATCGTCGCACGGGCCTGTGCCGACAGGAACGGATTGTCCAGACGGAAGCGGTTGGTCAGCGGGCTACCCGACAGGAAGGTCGGCTGCGTCGACTGCTGCGTCGCCGTTACATGGACATATTTGGCTTCGATATAGGGGCGGAACGCCGACGAAAAGTCGCCGCTCATCAACAGGTTGACGTTGTAACGCTCCAGTCCGGGAAGCAGCATCGCATCCTCGACGCCCGTCGCGCTGAGGCCGCCGAGCACGCCGCCACCAATCGGGCGGTTGTCGACGAGGCCCCGGCTCGGATCGTCACGCAGCAGCGTGCCGTCGGGCTGGAAGGCGAAACCGTAAGCAATACGACCGCCGGTGGGGGTCAGCTGACCCGAGCAAACCAGCGCAACGGTCGCCGCATTGCCGGCGGTTGCCGCGGGGCAGACCGGCAAGATATAGCCGCCGAGCGAGGCGTTGCCGAAGGTGATGCCCGGATTGCCGTCGACGAAAGCCGTGTTGGGAATGCCGTCGAAGTTGCGGTTCGGCGCATTCGTGATCTGCGAGGTGATGAAACCCGGTACGCCGCCGCGGCCGTCAGCGTTGATGGCGCCGAGATAGTCGCGATCCTTGTAGAAGAGCGCTTCAGCACGCGCATATTCGCCATGCACGGCGATATTGAGCCGGTCGTCGAGGAAGTTTTTGCCGACGAGCGCGCTGACCGAATAGTTCCCGCGGTCGCCATAGGTCGACACACCGCCCTGGCCACGCACGCGAACGCCTTCGAAATCGCGCTTCAGAACGAAGTTCACCACGCCGGCAATCGCGTCCGAACCGTAGACGGCGGAATTGCCGCCCGTGACGATATCGACACGCTCGAGCAGGTCGCTCGGGATCGTGTTGACGTCGACAATATATTGACCGGGCACAGCGCTGACGTGACGGCGACCGTTGACGAGGACGAGCGTACGGCTCGGTCCTTGGCCGCGAAGATCGAGCTGGTTGAGGCCAGCCGTGCCGATGAAAGCCGTCGAGTTCGCCTGGCTGAAAGTCGTGCGAAGCGACGGGAGCTGGTTCAGTTGGTCGCCAAGCGAAACATCGCCGCGCTGGACGATGTCGGCGGGACCGACCGACGTGATCGGCACCGTCGCTTCATCGTTCGGACGCGCGATACGCGAGCCGGTGACGACGATGATGCCGGGCGCGTCGCCCTCGGCCTCGGCCGCATCATCGGCTGCGACTTCGCTCTGCGCCATGGCTGGCATCGCGCTGAACAGAGCAAGCGTCAGGGCAGAGCCCCGCACTAGCAGGCTAGTCTTCTTCATGATGTAATTCCCCGGTTGCCCGTTCAAAAAATGAGAGTGAACGGATTGCATGTTAGATAGACACAAATTTTCGGCGGCACAAGCTTTTGATGTAAAATTTCTGACAGTCGGGAGACTCCGACGCGACGCTGTGCCATTTTTGCAACAGGGCACAAAAAGGCGAAAGCATGGCCCTTGGAATCAAAGTGCTACTTCCGGAAATGAATGAGCCCAAACGGCCGCCAAAACCAAAAATAATGTTAGGAATTTGATTACCATTGAAACTAAATTGCGCCACCTCGCCTTAAAGGCAATGCGCTTCGATGGCGGGCCGCGAGTTGCAACAGCCGATCTGCTCTATCTACTTCAAGGGCGCGAATCGTTTTTCGGCTCTCACGGCTGCTAATCCGCGCATGTTGCGATGCATCATTATTTGATGCTAATGCTTGCGCTTCGAATGCTGGGGCGGCGTGGTCGCCCTGTCCGGAATATTATGTCCCGGAATACAAGGAGCGCAGGTCAAGATGGCGAAGTCCAGGGCGGGGGCGACGGAAGATGACGTCGTCACGATCAAGAAATACGCCAACCGGCGGCTCTACGACACCGAACGCAGCTGCTACATCACGCTCGAAGATCTGGGCACCATGGTCCGCGACGGCCGCGACTTTCGCGTCGTCGATGCCAAGAGCGGCGACGACATCACGCACAATGTCCTGACGCAAATCATCATGGACGAGGAAACGCGCGGCGAAACATTGCTGCCGGTCAATTTCCTGCGCCACCTGATCGGCATGTACGGCGACAAGATGCAATCGATGGTGCCGCAATATCTCGAAGCGTCGATGACCGCATTCCGCAAGAACCAGCAGGACGTCCGATCGGCGCTCGAAGGCGCCTTGGGATCGAACCCGCTCGCCGAACTGACGCGCCGCAATATGGAGATGTTCCAGCAGGCGGCGGGGGCGTTCATGCCAGGCGCCGGCGGCAGCAAGGCAAAGGACGCCGAAATCGCTGCGCTCAAGGCCGAAGTCGCCGAACTCAAGGCCGCGCTCGCCAAAAAGAATTAATCGGGCCGCCAACGCGCCCCAGCTACGGAAAATACGAAATATCATGGTCAAACATGCGCTCAGCGTAACCCGGCAGGCCGACTTTGCGGCCTGGTATCAGGATGTCATTGCCGAAGCCGATCTTGCCGAGGAATCGGGCGTTCGCGGCTGCATGGTCATCAAGCCGTGGGGCTATGGCATATGGGAACGCATCCAGACGGTGATGGACGCCGCGATCAAGGACGCCGGGGTCCAAAACGCCTATTTCCCGCTCTTCATTCCCTTGAGCTTCTTTGAGAAGGAAGCCGACCATGTCGATGGTTTCGCAAAGGAAATGGCGGTCGTCACGCACCATCGCCTGATCCAGGACGGCAAGGGCAAGCTGATCCCCGATCCCGAAGCGAAGCTCGAGGAACCGCTGATCGTCCGTCCGACGTCCGAGACGGTGATCGGTAATGCGATGAGCCGCTGGGTGCAGAGCTGGCGCGACCTGCCGCTGAAGGTCAACCAGTGGGCGAATGTCGTACGCTGGGAAATGCGAACGCGCATGTTCCTGCGCACCAGCGAATTCCTGTGGCAGGAAGGCCATACCGCGCACGCCGACAAGGATGACGCAATGGCCGAGACGCTCCGCGCGCTCGAAATGTATCGCAGCTTCGCCGAAGACGTCCTCGCAATGCCCGTTATCGCCGGCGAAAAGCCCGAGAATGAGCGTTTCCCAGGCGCGGTTGCGACCTATTCGATCGAGGCGATGATGCAGGACGGCAAGGCGCTGCAAGCCGGCACCTCGCATTATCTTGGCACCGGCTTCGCCGAAGCGGCGAACATCCGTTACCAGGACAAGGACGGCGGCCACAGCCTCTGCCACACGACGAGCTGGGGCACGTCGACGCGCATGATCGGCGGCGTCATCATGACACATGGCGACGACGACGGCCTGCGCTGCCCGCCGCGCATCGCGCCGCACCAGATCGTCATCGTGCCGATGCTGCGCGACAATGAAGAAGACGCTGCGATCCTCAATTATTGCCGTGACCTCGAAAGCCAGCTGAAAGCGCTCGACGCCTTCCGCGAACCCGTGCGCGTGCTGCTCGACGCGAGTGCGAACAAGGCGCAGACGAAGCGCTGGGGCTGGGTCAAGAAGGGTGCGCCCGTCATCGTCGAAATCGGCCCGCGCGATGTAGCGGGGGGCAATGTCGCGGTGATCCGCCGCGACCGGCTCTACAAGGACGACGGCAAGCTCAATTCGGCATTTGTCGCGAAGGGCGAGTTCGTGGCCGACGCGGTTGCGGCGCTGGAGGATATCCAGTCGAACCTCCACGCGGAGGCCAAGGACCGCCTGCACGCGAACATCCGCCGCGACGTCACCGACCTCAAGGCGCATTTCGCGGGCGACGACAAGTTCGTCGGCTGGGCCGAGGTGCAATGGTCGCGGCCGACCGGCGCGGCGCTCGAGGCGATCGTGACGCAGCTCAAGGCGCTCAAGCTGACGATGCGCAACACCCCGCTCGACGCGGCCCCGGCGGACGGCGCCTGCTTCTTCACCGGCGAGCCGGCAGTCGAGCGCGTGCTGATCGGGCGGACCTATTGATCGACGGGTGCTTGCGCCCGACGCCGCGCGTCATTAGCCTTTGGCCCGAGGGGCGGAAGGAGACACAAGATGCGTTTTCCTGTGCTGATCGCGGCTACGACCTTGGCGTTTGCCGCCTTACCCGTCGCCGCCCATCATGGCTGGTCATCCTATGACGAGACCAAGCCGGTCACGCTGACGGCGTCCTTTACGCAATTGTCGTGGGGCAATCCGCACGGCAGCGCCAAGATGCGTTGGAAGGGCAAGCTTTGGGACGTCATTCTGGCGCCGACGGGCAGGATGGAAGCGCGCGGATTGACGCGCGCGGAGATCGAGCCGGGCAAGCGGATCCGGCTGACGGGCTATGTCCGGCGTGATGGCGCGACCGAAATGCGTGTGGAGCGCATCATGATCGGCCAGAAAACGGTCGAGCTACGCTGAGGCGGACGGCGTGGAGCCAGCGCTGACAGCGGCCGCGGCGTGGTTCGATGCGGTCGGCATCGGGCCTTGGTCGCGGGGTTCGGCGCTCGTATATCCGATTGCAAACAGCCTGCATTTGCTCGGTCTCGTCATGCTGGTAGGCGGAATCGGCGTCGTCGATCTGCGCGTCATGGGCCTGTGGCGGTCTTTGCCGATCGCCAGCCTGTCGCGAGCGCTCACGCCCGTCGCAATCGCGGGACTGGCCCTGATGGCGGTCAGCGGAGCGATCCTGTTCGCCGCCGACGGCACTGCACTGGCGCGATCCACCATTTTCGGGCGAAAATTGATCATCATCGCCGCCGCGCTTGCGAATGCCGCCGCATTTCGGCTGATCTGGCGCGCGCACATCACGGGCTGGGCAAATACAGCGCCCGGCGCCGCGCGGGCAATGGCCGCGGTTTCGCTGCTTCTCTGGCTTGCGGCGGGGGCGTCGGGGCGCTGGATCGCCTATGGCTGACGACGCCCGGGCCACGCCGGATGATCAACATTTCACCCTATTGATCGGGATGGGGGTGACGGGCCGCCCGTTACCCCCTATCCGCGGATAATGGCCCGCAAACAATATCACGGACTGCCGACGCCTCAGCAGATCCTTCACTTCATCGAAGAGAGCAAGGACGCCGTCGGCAAACGCGAGATCGCCAAGCATTTCGCGCTCCACGGCAACGACAAGATCGCGCTGAAGGCGCTGCTCAAGGATATGACCGACGAGGGGCTCGTCGATCTGGCCCCCGGACGCGCCTTTCACAAACATGGCGGTCTGCCGCGCGTCACCGTTCTGCGCGTCGTCGCGATCGAGGGCAGCAATCTCTGGGCGGTTCCCGACCGATGGGAAGGCGCCGGCCCCGCGCCGCGCCTGCGCGTGATGGAGCAGGGACGCAAGGGCGCGCTCGGCATCGGCGACCGCATCCTCGCGCGCACCGAGGAACGCGGCAATGGCCATGTCGCGCATCCGATGAAGCGCCTGGCCGCGAGCGCCGAGATGGTGATCGGCGTGCTCGTCGAGGACGTCGGTCCCGGCGGCAAGCCGATTATCTGGCTGCGCCCCGCCGACAAGCGGGCGCGCTACGATTTTGCCGTCGCCGACAAGGGCGATGCCGATATTGGCGACCTCGTCCGCGCCGAACTCACCGGGCGCGGCGCGGCGATCAAGGTAAAGGTTATCGACCGCATCGGTGATCCTTTCGCGCCGCGTGCCCTGAGCATGATCGCGATTGCGCGGCACGAAATCCCGCATGTCTTCGGCGCCGAAACGCTCGCCGAGGCCGAGAAAGCGGCGAAGCTGCCGCTCACGCCCGATGGGCGCGAGGATCTGCGCGACCTGCCGATCGTCGCGATCGACCCAATTGACGCGCGCGACCATGACGATGCCGTCTGGGCGGTCCCCGATGACCAGCCTGGCAACAAGGACGGTTTCCGCGCGATCGTCGCGATCGCCGACGTCAGCTATTATGTCCGCCCTGACGGCGATCTCGACCGCGAGGCGCGGCGGCGCGGCAATAGCGTCTATTTCCCCGACCGGGTCGTCCCGATGCTACCCGAGACCTTGTCGGCGGGCGTCTGTTCGCTGAAAGCGGGGCAGGACCGCGCGGCGATGGCGTGCCACCTCACCATCGACAAGCATGGCAAGGTGACGTCATGGCGTTTCACGCGAGCGCTTGTCCGGCTGCGCGCCAACATAGCCTATGAACATGCGCAGGCGGCCTATGACGCGGATGCGCCGCGCGAGGACTGGGACGCCGATGTCCTCCCGACGCTCAAGAATCTGTGGGCCTGTTGGGCGCTGCTTGCGAAGGCGCGCGCTGCGCGCGACCCGCTTGACCTCGACTTGCCCGAACGTCAGGTGATCCTCGACGAACAGGGCAGCATCGCCGAGATCCGCGTCCGCGACCGGCTCGACTCGATGCGGCTGATCGAGGATTATATGATCGCGGCGAACGTCGCGGCGGCGAAGGCGCTCGAGGCGAAGAAATCGCCCGTGATGTACCGGATCCACGAGCCACCAAGCCGCGAGAAGCTCGTCGGGCTCAAGGATTATCTCGAAACCTTCGAACGCAGCTTTTCGCTCGGGCAGGTGATCACCCCTGCAGTGTTCAACCGTCTGATCGACGGCTTTTCCGAAGACGACCGGCTGCCCGAGATCATGCAGGCGATTTTGCGCAGCCAGACGCAGGCTTATTACGGCCCCGCCAACGCCGGCCATTTCGGGCTCGCGCTTGGCAGCTATGCGCATTTCACCTCGCCGATCCGCCGCTACGCCGACCTGATCGTCCATCGCGCGCTGGTCGATTCGTACAAGCTGGAGGTGCCGGGCAAACCGAAGGACCTGCCCGCGCGCACCGGGCTCGGTGAGGCCGACGCGAAAGGCCTGTCGCGCATCGGCGAGGCGATCAGCGCGCTCGAACGCCGTGCGATGGAGGCCGAGCGCGAGACGGTCGATCGTTATGTCGCCGCCTATCTCGCGACCAGGACCGGCGAGATCGTCGTCGCGCGCATCACCGGCGTGCAGCCCTTCGGCTTCTTCGCCACCGTCGACGGGCTCGGCGGCGACGGTCTGGTACCGGTGTCGACGCTCGGCAGCGAACGCTTTTTCTACGACGAGGCGGCGCGCAGCCTCGACAGCGAACACGGCCGGGTCAGCTACACGACGGGGCAACGAATCGAGTTGCGGCTGATGGACGCCAATCCCGTCAGCGGTGCGCTGCGCTTCGAACTGCCCGATGCGCCCGAAAGCGGATTCCGCAATCGTCCGCCGCGGCGCGACGGGATGAAGGGGAAGGGGCCGGGTAAGGACAAGGCCGGCAAGCATTTGGTCGGCAAGCGCGGTCGCCCCGCAAACATCAAGCACAAGGGCAAGCGCCGCTAGTCTATCGGCGCTATCGGTCAGCCAGTTTCTGCAACAGGGCCGCACTTTCCGCATCCGCAGGAAAGAACGCCTCGATCGCCAGCTCCGACAGCGTGATATCGACCGGCGTCCCGAAGATCGTCACCGTCGAGACAAAGCGAATCTGTCCCATCGGCGTGTCGAGGATCAGCGGCACCGCAATGCCGTTCGCCGCGCTGCGATGATGTTCCTCGTCCTCGACCGGATAGCTGGCCAGTTCGTCGCGCAATGCGATCAGCCCGGCATCGCCGCTTGCATCGATCTGGTGGTCGAGCCGCTCGAGCAGATGCGCCCGCCACTCGCCGCGATTGGCGATATGCGGTGCAAGTCCTTCCGGGTGGAGCGCAATGCGGAGCACATTGACGGGCGGTTCGAACAGATGCGGCGCGGCAAGAGCAGTGAGGATTTCGACCGCGCCGTTCGCGGCGATCATGTTCCAGTGCCGATCGACTGCGAGCGCGGGGTAGGGCTCATGCCCCTTCAGCACATGGTCGACGATCGCGCGCATTCCGGCCATCTCGTCGCTGTCGAGCGGGCGTTCCTGATAGTCGGGGGCATAGCCCGCCGCGAGCAACAGCGCGTTGCGCGCGCGGTGCGGCACTTCAAGGCAGTCGGCAATGCGCTGCAGCATTTGCGCACTCGGCTTCGACCGCCCCGTCTCGATAAAGCTCAGATGGCGGGTCGAGATTTCGGTGTCGAGCGCGAGGTCCATCTGGCTCATCCGGCGGCGGGTGCGCCATTCGCGCAATTGTTCGCCCAGCGTCGCGACTTGCATGATCGTCTCCTTCGTCCGGAGAGCTATACCTCCGCCTTCCGCATTTCCATTACCTCTGGCGTAATCGACGCCATTCACTTTCGGGTCCAGTTTGAGGGGGTCGAAAGGAGAACCACTATGTCGATCCTCAATCTCAAGAATATCCTCGTTGCCGATGCGCTCACCTGCTCGGTCGTCTTTGCCGCCGGCCTCTTCGCCGCCGAGCCGTTGGGCGCGCTGCTCGGGCTACCTGCGAATATCGTGTCGATCGGGGGCTGGATCTGCCTCGCCGCTGCGCTCCTAATGGTCGTCGCCGCATTTCAGAAAGTACCGAGCCCCGCGCTGGTCAAGCTGATCGCGCTCGGCAACCTCGGCTGGGTCGCGGCGAGCTTCGCAGTGGTCGCGACCTTTGCCGCAGAGATGACCGGCATCGGCATCGCAGTCGTCATCGCGCAGGCCCTTGGCGTGCTCGGCTTCGCTATCCTCGAATGGAAAGACGCGGCCGTCCCGCGCTCGCTCGTCGTCTGACTAACTCAGCGCATCGAGCCGGGCGGTATCGATCCCGCCCGGCACCAGCATCACCGGACAGGGAAGCGTCCCCGCATCCTGTCCGGTGAAATGCGCGACCAGCGGCCCTGGGGCCCCGGACGCGGCGGTCGCCAGCACCAGCGCCGCGATCTCGTCGCTTGCACCGATCACTTCGCGGACCACCTCGGCGGGTTTGCCCGACTTGATCATCGTTTGCGGCGTTACGCCTTCCTGCACCACAGCGTCGGACGCCGCCGCAACAAGTTCCTCGGCATGTTCGCGGCATTCGGCCTCGATCGTCGCCTGGACGCCGCCGAAAGCGACGAAATCCTGCGGCGGGATGATCGCGAGTATGATTACGCCGCCGCCCGTCCGCGCCGCGCGCCGCGCAGCAAAGCGCAGCCCCAGTGCCGACTCCGGACTGTCGTCGATCACCACCAGATATGTCCGCATCACCCCGACCCCTCGTGTTTTTGCTTGGCGCAAAGAGTGCGTCACATTCGTATGAAACGCAAGCTGGCCCGCTGGACCTTGCTCGAAGCAAGGCTTATGGCGAAAGAAGAATCCGTAGCGGCAGGCCCCCGCCTGCAAGACTGACAGGGACAAGCCCGAATATGCCAATCGAACTCAAAATGCCCGCTCTCTCGCCGACGATGGAGGAGGGCACCCTTGCCAAATGGCTGGTCAAGGAAGGCGACACGGTCAAATCGGGCGACCTGCTCGCCGAGATCGAGACCGACAAGGCAACGATGGAGTTCGAAGCGGTCGATGAAGGCACGGTTGCACAAATTCTCGTCGCCGAAGGCACCGACAATGTGAAGGTCGGCACCGTGATTGCAGTGATCGCGGGCGAGGACGAAGACGCGTCGAGCGCGAAGCCTGCTCCGGCTCCGGCACCCGCCGCGGCGGCGCCGAAGGCCGAGGCACCGGCACCCGCCGCTGCGCCTGCGCCGGCACCCGCACCGGCTCCGGCAGCTGCCCCCGCTCCCGCTGCCTCGGGCGACCGCATCAAGGCCAGCCCGCTCGCCAAGCGCCTCGCCGCCGAGCAGGGTATCGACCTCAAAAACCTGACTGGCACCGGCCCCGGCGGCCGCATCGTCAAGGCCGACCTCGAAGGCGCGCCAGCTGGCGCCGCAGCACCCGCTGCGACTGCCGCGCCGGCCCCTGCTGCCGCTGCGCCAACAGCAGCCGCCCCCGCACCGACCACCGCGGGCGCGATCCCCGATTTCGGCATCCCGCACGAGGACGAGAAGCTCAGCGGCATGCGCAAGACGATCGCGCGTCGCCTCACCGAATCGATGCAGCAATCGCCGCACATCTACCTCACCGTTGATATCCGCCTCGACGCGCTGCTCAAGCTGCGCGGCGAGCTCAACGCCAGCCTCGAAAGCCGCGGCGTCAAGCTCAGCGTCAACGACATGCTGATCAAGGCGCTCGCGGTCGCGCTCGAACGCGTACCGTCGTGCAACGTCAGCTTCGGCGGCGATGTGATGCGCCAGTACAAGCGCGCCGACATCTCGGTCGCGGTCAGCATCCCGGGCGGCCTGATCACTCCGATCATTGTCGATGCGGGCGGCAAGTCGATGTCGAAAATCTCGACCGAAATGTCCGAGCTCGCGGCGAAGGCCAAGGAAGGCAAGCTCCAGCCGAACGAATATCAGGGCGGCACCGCCTCGATCTCGAACATGGGCATGATGGGGATCAAGCAGTTCACCGCCGTCATCAACCCACCGCAGGCGATGATCATGGCGATCGGCGCGGGCGAGAAGCGCCCCTATATCGTCGACGATGCGCTTGCGATGGCGACCGTCATGTCGGCAACGGGCAGCTTCGACCATCGCGCGATCGACGGCGCCGACGGTGCGCTGCTGATGAAGACCTTCAAGGAACTGGTGGAGAACCCGCTGGGGCTGGTGGCTTGATCCGCGGACGAGCCTGTTTGCGCTCGTCTCTTGCCTTGCTCTCGCTGCTGCTGATCGGCGCGACGCCTGTGTCGCCGCCGGTCATCATCGGCAAGGCCGGCCCCGATCTCGACGCCTGCCTGTCGGTGGGCGAAGTCGGAGGCTTCAAGGATCCCGCGAAAAGCTTCCTCTCGGTCCGAACCGCGCCCGATACGAAGGCGCGCGAGATAGATCGGCTCAGGGGCGGGCATTGGGTCATCATGTGCGATGACGCGAAGGACGGGGCATGGACTGGCATCGTTTACGCGCCGGGCGACGGTCGCGAGATGGATTGCGGAACCGGCAGCCCCGTCGAATCTGAACGGCCCTATCACGGCCCGTGCAAATCGGGCTGGGCCTCGTCGAAATATATCAAAATAATAGCAGGTTAAGGATTTCTCCGATGGCTGACACCAATTACGACCTCATTGTTCTCGGCTCGGGCCCCGGCGGCTATGTCGCGGCGATCCGCGCAGCGCAGCTCGGCCTCAAGACCGCGATCGTCGAGCGCGAGAATCTCGGCGGCATCTGCCTCAACTGGGGTTGCATTCCGACGAAGGCGCTGCTGCGCTCGGCCGAAATCTATCATTATATGCAGCATGCGGGCGATTATGGTCTGATCGCGCAGCAGATCAGTGCCGATATCGACGCGGTGGTAAAGCGCTCGCGCGGCGTCGCGAAGCAGCTCAGCCAGGGCGTCGCCTTCCTGATGAAAAAGCACAAGATCACCGTCCATATGGGCGAGGGCAAGCTCACCGCGCCGGGCAAGATGGAAGTGAAGGGCGAGAAGGGCACCGAGACCCTGACCGCAAAGAACATCATCGTCGCCACCGGCGCCCGCGCGCGTGATCTGCCGTTCGCACCCGCTGACGGCAAGCGCATCTGGACCTATCGCCACGCGCTCGTGCCCCCCGAAATGCCCAAGAAGCTTCTCGTCATCGGATCGGGCGCGATCGGGATCGAGTTCGCAAGCTTCTACAGCGACATGGGCGTCGACGTGACCGTGGTCGAAATGCTCGACCGCCTCGTGCCGGTGGAGGACGCCGACGTGTCTGCCTTCCTTGAAAAGGCGCTCAAGAAGCAGGGCATGACGATCTTCACCGGCGCGGGCGTCGAGGAACTCAAGGCGACCGCCACCGGCGTCACCGCGAAGATCAAGACCAAGGACGGCAATACCGAAAGCGCCGAATTCAGCCATGCGATCGTCGCGATCGGCATCGTCCCCAACACCGAGAATATCGGCCTCGAAGCATTGGGCGTGAAGACCACCAAGGGCCATATCGACACCGACGCGATGTGCCGCACCAACGTTCCCGGTATCTGGGCGATCGGCGACGTCACCGCGCCGCCGTGGCTCGCGCACAAGGCGATGCACGAATCGGTGATCTCGGTCGAGGCGATTGCGGGCAATCACCCGCACGCGATGGACCCGCGCAACATCCCCGGCTGCACCTATTGCCGCCCGCAGATCGCGAGCGTCGGCCTGACTGAAGCGAAGGCCAAGGAACTCGGCTACGAGGTCAAGGCCGGCACCTTCCCCTTCATCGGCAACGGCAAGGCGATTGCGCTGGGCGAGTCGGAAGGCTTCACCAAGACCGTGTTCGACGCAAAGACCGGCGAACTGCTCGGCGCGCACATGATCGGCGCCGAAGTCACCGAGCTGATCCAGGGCTATACGATCGGCAAGACCGCCGAGCTGGTCGAGGATGATTTCATCGGCACCGTCTTCCCGCATCCGACGCTCAGCGAAACGATGCACGAGGGTGTGCTCGCCGCGTTCGGACGGCCGCTGCATATTTGACGATGGCGCAGCGCCTGCTCGTCGCTGCGGCGGCGCTGATCCTCGCGGTCATCCTGCTCGGCTTTGCGGTCGGTGCAGGATGGACGCATGCGTTCGATCTGCGCATCTCCAACGGGCTGGTGCTCCATGTCGGCGAAACCAGCCCGGCCTTCATCGCCTTCATGCAAGGCGCGAGTTGGATCGGCGGCGGCATGCCGCGCTGGATCATCGTCATCCTGCTGTGCGGCCTCGTCTGGCATTGGTGCGGCCCGCGCTGTGCTGTCGCGCTGGGCGGGGCGTCGCTGCTGTCGAACCTCGCCTCCAGCCTGCTCAAGCTCGGTTTCGGCCACCCGCGGCCCGACCTGATCGAACATCTCGATCATCAGACGAGCTTTTCCTATCCCAGCGGTCACGCGACGAGCGCCGCAGTCGTCTACCTCCTGCTCGCATGGCTTGCGCCGCCGCGCTGGCGCCGCGCGGCGTGGAGCCTCGCCGGCGCGATGATCGTCCTCAACGGCTTTTCGCGCATCATGCTCGGCGTCCATTGGGCGAGCGATATTTTGGGCGGCACGATGCTCGGCGCCGCTTTCGCGCTGCTCGGGGCCTGGTGGGTGCGCCTTGCCTCTCGACAGGCAAGCACAACCGGTTAACGTCGCCGCATGGCTCAAGGTACCCACGATTTCATTCCCGACCCGCGCAACGACGCGATCCTCATCAACGTCAACGGCGACCTCGTCCCGCGCGCACAGGCGAGCGTGTCGGTCTTCGACAGCGGCTTCATGCTCGGCGACGGCGTGTGGGAGGGCATTCGCGTCCACAAGGGGCGCATGGCGTTTCTTGACCAGCATCTCGACCGGCTTTGGGAGGGTGCAAAGGCGATTGCGATGGACATCGGTATCTCGCGTGCCGAACTCGAACAGCGTCTCTATGCAACGATCGATGCCAATGACATGGACGCGTGCCATATTCGGCTGATGGTCACCCGCGGCATCCGCTCGACCCCCTATCAAGACCCGCGCGTCGTCATCTCGCCCGCGACGATCGTCATTATCGCCGAACATAAGGACCCGCTGCCCGCGACGGTCGAAAAGGGCCTGTCGCTGTTCACCGTCCATGTCCGCCGCGGCGACCCGGCGGTGCAGGACCCCAAGCTCAATTCGCACTCGAAGCTCAACTGCATCACCGCCTGCATTCAGGCGGCACAGGCGGGCGCCGACGAGGCGTTGATGCTCGACCCGCACGGCTTTGTCGCGACGTGTAACTCGACGCATTTCTTCATCGTGCGCAAAGGCGAGGTGTGGACGTCGAGCGGCGATTATTGTCTTGCCGGGATCACCCGCGCCAATGTCATCAGCCTGTGCCGCGAAAATGGTATCCCGGTGTTCGAAAAGAATTTCTCGCTCACCGACGTGTATGGCGCCGACGAAGCGTTCGTCACGGGCACCTTCGCCGGGGTGGTGCCTGCGCACATGATCGACGGGCGCGTACTGACCGAGGGCAGGGGGCCGATGGTCGAACGGTTGCAGACCCTCTACAAGGCGCTCATCGAGCGCGACATCGGCGGGCGCTCACGGCCGTGAGCGACTGTATCCGCATCGCGATGTGGTCGGGGCCGCGCAACCTCTCCACCGCGATGATGCGCAGCTTCGGCGCCCGGGCCGACACCCATGTCAGCGATGAGCCATTCTATGGCGCCTATCTTAAGCAAACCGGAGATCCGCAGCCGATGATGGACGCGGTGATGGCCTCGATGGACTGCGACTGGCACGGCGTGGCACGCACCATGACCGGTCCGTGCCCGACCGGTGCGCCGATCTGGTACCAGAAGCATATGGCGCACCATATGGTCGGCGGAATTGCGCACGACGACCTGCCGGGCCTCCGCCACGCCTTCCTGATCCGCGACCCCGCGCGCGTCGTCGCCAGCTATGCCGCGAAGCGCGTATCGGTGCGCCCCGACCATCTCGGCACCGACAAACAGGTCGAATTTTTCGACCGCGAAGCCGACCGGCTCGGCCACGCGCCGCCGGTGATCGACAGCGCCGACATCTTGCGCGACCCGCCCGCTATGCTGCAGAAATTGTGCGCGGCGCTCGGTATCGATTGGGATCCGGCGATGCTGCACTGGGAGGCCGGACTGCATTCAACCGACGGTATCTGGGGGTCGCATTGGTACGACGCTGTCGCATCGAGCACGGGCTTTGGTGCCCCGGACAAGCCGGTCCCCGAACTGACTGCCAACGAGCAGGCGGTCGCGGATGCCTGCCGCCCCGATTACGACTATCTGGTGCAGCACAAGATCACCGCCTGACGCATTTTCCGCTGTCCTATTTTGCGGCGGTTTGCCATTGAGTTTGCGGGCACCAACAACAGGCGGGCAAAACATGCAATCGCGAATGAAGTTCGGCAGTTTTCTGCGGGGAATCGCCTTGGGTTCGACGGCGCTTTTTGCCGCCACCATCGCCTCTGCACAGGCGCAGGAAACGACCGGACAGACGGTTATCACCGCGGCGCGTTACGTGGACGTTCTGACCGGCAAGACGGTCGAATTTCCCGCGATCTTTGTCGGCGCCGACGGCCGTATCACGAACATCGCCGACGCGCGCACTGTCCGCTGGGGATCGAACGTCAAACATGTCGATCTCGGCGACAAGACCTTGCTTCCGGGCCTCATCGACATGCACGTCCATCTCGACGGCCCCGCCGACATCGGCGGCTATCGCGGGCTCGAATTCACCGACAGCTTCTGGGGCATGACGGCAGTAAAAAATGCCAATGACATGCTCGGCGCGGGCTTCACGACGGTGCGCAACGTCGGGTCGGACAACCGCAACGACATCGGGCTCAAGCAGGCGATCGACGCCGGCTACGCTACGGGTCCGCGCATCGTGCCTGCGGGCTATGCGCTCGGCGCCACCGGCGGTCATTGCGACAGCACTTTCCTGCCGCCCAGCCTCGAGAAGAAGGATGGCAAGGAAGAAGGGATCGGCGATACGCCCGAGGAACTCCGCTACCAAGTGCGTCGCCAGCGCAAATATGGTGCCGAGGTGATCAAGGTCTGCGCGACCGGCGGCGTCTTCTCGCGCAACACCGAACCCGGCCAGCTTCAGGTCTCCGAACGTGAACTCGCCGCGATTGCCGACGAAGCGCATCAATGGGGCCTTCGCGTCGCCGCACATGCGCACGGCGCGTCGGGCATCCGCGCTGCAATCGCCGCGGGGATCGACACGATCGAGCATGTCAGCCTCGTCGACGACGAAGGCATCCGCATGGCCGTCGCGCGCAAACAGCCCGTCTGGTTCTCGATGGATATCTACAACACCGAATATACGCAGGCCGAGGGTGCCAAGAATGGCGTGCTCGAGGACAACCTCCGGAAAGACCGCGAAGTCGCGCAGATCCAGCGCGACAATTTCCGCAAGGCGGTGAAGGCCGGCGTGCGCATGGTGTTCGGCTCGGACGCGGGCGTTATGCCGCACGGCGATGTGGGCAAGCAATTCCGCGTCATGGTCGAATATGGGATGACCCCGCTGCAGGCGATCCAGGCGGCGACGAAGAATGCTGCCGAGGCGCTCGGCCGCGAAAAGGATGTCGGTGCGATTGCGGTCGGCCGCTACGCCGATATCGTCGCAGTCGACGGCAATCCGCTGACCGACGTGCGCCAGCTCGAAAGCGTCGATGCGGTGGTGAAGGGCGGGGTGCTGGTGAAGGGCCAATAGGCCCTTACACCACCAGCCGGTCGGTCAGCGCCTCGCGCATGGCGGGGGTGAAGTTCAGCACCGCCTCGGCATAGGTCGGGATATCGCCATGGTCGCGCCGCACCGTCGCGAGCGCGGCGTCGAGATAGGCGGGGTTGACCGACATCAACGCGCGGATCGCATCGTCGTGGATTTCAGCGCCGTAGCGCGAGCGGATATGCGCCGCGCCCTGCGCGATGCGTTCCTCGATCTTCCCTGCGGTGTTGGTGAGCAGATAATCCTGCATCAGATCGTCCTCATGGACGCCGAGCAGCCGGTGAACGATCGCGACAGCAAAGCCCGTGCGGTCCTTGCCCGCCACGCAGTGGACGAGGCTCGGCGCGTCATATTCGGCGAGCGCCGCCAGATAGAGCCGCAGCGTCGCGACGAGCGCGGGGCGGTATGGCATGCCGGCATAAGTATCGATCATCCGCTCGCGCGCCGTCTCGACATCGATCGTCCCGCCCGCCGCTTGCAGATGCGGCGCGAGCCCGGCGGTGATCCCGCCCGCGAACAGCACCCGGGCCGAGAAGGTCTCGCTGCGGCGGCACGGGTGCAATTCGCGCTCGTCGTCGCCGCGCAGGTCGACCACCGTTTCGAGGCCGAGCGCATCGAGCGCGCCGAGATCGTCGTCGGTCGCCGCCTCATGGTGCGCCGAGCGCCACAGCATCGCGTCGCGGAGCCGTCCGTTTCCATCGACGGCATAGCCGCCATAGTCACGGAAATTGTGGATGCCGGACAACGGCAGGACACGCTCGGCGAGCATGGTCATTCTCCTGTAAACATAGGGGGACGTTTTTCGACGAACGCATTGATCGCCTCGCGGTTATCCGCGGTTTCGTGGACGATCGCCTGATAGGCTGCGCTCAGTTCCAAAATATCGCTCATCCGGCTGTGCTGCGCCTCGCGCAGCAAACGTTTCGTCAGGCGCAGCGCGCGCGGCGGATTGCAGACGATCCGCTCGGCAATGGCGATTGCACGGTCGAGCAGTTCCGCATCGGGCACGACGTCCGTGACCAGACCATATTCCTTTGCTTGCTGCGCGTCAAAGCGGTCGCCGGTAAGGAAGAGTTCGGCAGCGCGCGGATAGCCGAGGATCTTTTGCAGCAGCCATGCGCCGCCGTCGCCGGGGACGATCCCGACCTTGATAAAGCTGCACGCAAACTTCGCGCTCTCTGCCGCGATGCGGATGTCACAGGTGCACGCGAGGTCGGCGCCGAGCCCGATGGCATGCCCGTTGACCGCGGCGATCATCGGCACCTCGCAATCCATCAGCGCGCGGATGACCGCCTGCACGCCCTTGCGGTAATTGGCGCGGGTGGAATCGGGCTGGTCGAGCACGCCGATGCCGGTGCGGTCCTGCATGCCTTTGAGGTTGCCGCCGGCGCTGAACGCCTTGCCGCTGCCGGTCAGGATGATCGCGCTGACGCCGCGATCATCGCCGAGGTCGCGCAACGTATCGATGATGTCCTGGCAGTCTTCGTGCGTGCCGATCGCGTTCATGCTCTCGGGCTTGATCATCGTCAGGATCGCGATCTTGCCCCGCCGCTCGACACTCAGAAATTCGCCCATCTTCAATTATCCTTTGCTGCCTAACCAAAGCTATTGCATGGCTGGTGCGACATGCAAGGCTTTGCGCTCTATCCTTTTGATCCGCCCGGCGACATTGCCGCACTGCGTGCCGATTTGCGACGCTGGCTTGCGGCGAACCAGCCGCAGGACGACGTGGTGGCGCGGGCAAATTGCTGGGCGAGTTTCGACGCCGGTTTCAGCCGCGCGCTTGGCACGGCGGGCTATGTCGGGATGACATTGCCGGCGCGCTACGGCGGCGGCGACCGCCATCCGCTCGAACGTTATGTTGTGATCGAGGAATTGCTTGCGGCCGGAGCGCCAGTCGGCGCGCACTGGATCGCCGACCGCCAAACCGGTCCGCTGATCCTGCGCTACGGCAGCGAGGAACAACGCGAGCGATATCTGCCCGGCATCGCAAAGGGGGAGCTTTACGCCTGCATCGGGCTGTCCGAACCGGGCGCGGGATCCGACCTCGCGGCGGTGCGGACAACCGCGCGTGAAACCGCCGAGGGCTGGCGCATCAACGGCCAGAAGATCTGGACCACCGGCGCGCATCTTTCGCACGTCATCCTCGCGCTCGTCCGCACCGAAGAAGGTAGCGAACGCAACGCGGGGCTCAGTCAGTTGCTGATCGACCTCGACACGCCGGGCGTGACGATCCGCCCGATCATCGACATGGCGGGCAACCATGATTTCAACGAGGTGTTTTTCGACGACGTGCTCGTCCCGCACGGCGCGCTCGTCGGCGAGCGCGGGCAGGGGTGGAAACAGGTGACCGCCGAACTCGGTCTCGAACGATCAGGGCCCGAACGCTATCTGTCGAGCCATGCGCTGCTTGTCGCGTTGATCGATGCAGCAGGCCCCGAACCTGCTCCGGCGATGGCAACTTTAATCGGCGAACTCACCGCCGAAATGTGGACGCTACGCCAGCTTTCGATGTCGACTGCGGCAAAGCTCGCGGCCGGTGAGGATCCGATGGTCGAAGCGTCGGTGGTCAAGGAACTCGGCAATGCCTTCGAACAGGATATGCCGCGTCGCGTGCAAGCGATCGTCGACTGCGGTTGGGACGATGAGGATGATCTTGGGAAGCTGCTCCGCGCCCTCCTCATCGCTTCGCCCAGCTTCTCGCTGCGCGGCGGTACGCGGGAGGTGATCCGCGGGATCATCGCACGCGGACTGGGTCTCCGATGAGCGCGGCGCGCAACATGCTCTGCAACACCGCGCGCGCGGTGTTCGCGGAAGCCGCGACCGCAGGCATTGCACCGGTCGAGGAGGCGGGCTTTGGCCTCTTGCTCGTGCCGGAAGAGCAGGGCGGTTTCGGCGGCGACTGGGGCGATGCGAATGCAGTGTTACAGATCGCAGGCGTGCTGGCTCCCGAGCTTCCGGTCGCCGAACTGATCGCTGTTGAAGCGCTGCAACCCGCGGCGACCGTCAGCCTGATGGCGGGCGCCATGGGGCAGGCGCTCGCGCTGTCGATCGAGCATGTGAACACCCGCCAGCAGTTCGGCCGACCGCTGGGCAAGTTTCAGGCGGTGCAGCAATCGCTCGCGGTCATGGCCTGCGAGGTCCGCGCGGTCGAGGCGGCCGCAGCAGCACTCGCCGCGCGGCTTGACGCAACGAACCTCGATGCGTCGGCCGCCGACTTCGAAATGGCTGCCGCGAAACTCCGCGCTAACCGCGCCGTCGGCGTCGTCACCGCCGTCGCGCATCAGGTCCACGGCGCCATCGGCTTCACCGAGGAATATGACCTCAACCGTGTGACGATCCCGCTGATGCGCTGGCGGAGCGCCCACGGCAATGACGCCTATTGGGCGCAGCGCCTTGGCCGCCAAGTGGCGGGCCTCGGCGGGCGCGGCCTCTGGGAAGCGATGACCGCGCGCGGTGCCTGAACGTCAGCGCACCGCGCCGCCATCGCGTAGTGCAGCGATCCTTGCCGCATCATAGCCAAGGCCAGCCAGCACCGCTTCTCCATCGGCCCCAACCGTGGGCGCTGGACGCGGGGTGTCATTGATGCTCGCCGAATAGCGCGGCGCAGGAGCAGGCTGGACAGCGCCGCCGACCGTAAGGAAAGTCTCGCGCTCGACATTGTGCGGATGCTGCGGCGCCTCGCTCAGCGACAGGATCGGCGCAAAGCAGACGTCGGTCATTTCCATGACCGCGCACCATTCGTCGCGTGTCTTTGTCTTGAATAAGGCGGTCAGCTTGTCCTTCAGCGGACCCCATTGCGCTGGGTCCATTTGCGCATCGAAATCGGGATCGTCGGTGAGCCCGGTCTTCTCGCGCAGCAACGCGTAAAACTGCGGTTCGATCGACCCGATCGAGATATATTTGCCGTCGGCGCAGGCATAGCTGTCGTAGAAATGCGCGCCGCCGTCGAGCATGTTGACGCCTGCCTGGTCCTGCAGCCGCCCGGCCGCATGGAACCACCAACTCATCCCTGCGAGCAGCGCCGAACCGTCGGTCATCGCGCAGTCGATCACCTGGCCCTCGCCGGTGCGCGCGGCGTGAACAAGCGCGCTCGACATGCCGAACGCCAGCATCATCCCGCCGCCGCCGAAGTCGCCGACATAATTGACCGGCGGCACGGGCTTCTCACCCGCCCGGCCAATGCCGTGGAGGACGCCTGAGAGCGAGATATAGTTGATGTCGTGACCCGCCGCCTGCGCATAGGGCCCGAACTGGCCCCAGCCGGTCATGCGTCCGTAGACAAGCTTCGGATTGTCGACGAGCAGCACGTCGGGACCGAGCCCGAGCCGCTCCATCACGCCCGGACGATAGCCCTCGATGATCCCGTCGGCGCTTTTGCAAAGATCGCGCGCGATCTGCACCGCCTCGGGATTTTTCATGTCGAGCACGATCGAGGTGCGATTGCGGCTCAGTGGATCGCGCGGATCCATGAAGCCGCCGGGGCGATCGATACGGATCACCTCGGCGCCATGGTCGGCGAGCATCATGCCGCAGAAGGGGCCGGGACCAATGCCGGCAAATTCGATGATCCTGATACCCTTCAGCGGCCCGGTCATGCTCTACTCCTGTAACTCAAATACGTTCGATGATGATCGCAGGCGCCATGCCGCCGGCGGCGCACATGGTGACGAGACCATAGCGGCCGCCCGAGCGTTCGAGTTCATCGAGCGCGGTGCCGATCAGGATCGAACCCGTCGCGCCGATGGGGTGGCCGAGCGCCATCGCACCGCCGTTTATATTCACCTTCTCGCGATCGAGATCGAGGTCGCGGATGAACTTCTCGGCGACGACCGAGAAGGCTTCGTTGATTTCCCAGACGTCGATGTCGTCCTTCGTCAGGCCCGCCTTTTCGAGCACCTTCTTCGCCGCCGGGACGGGGGCGTTGAGCATCAGCGTCGGATCGTCGCCGATATTGGCATAGGCGACGATACGCGCGCGAGGCTTCAGGCCATGCTTGTCGGCATAATCCTTCGAGGTCAGCAGCAGCGCCGCCGCGCCGTCGACGACGCCCGACGAATTGCCGGCGTGGTGGAAATGCTGGATCTCGACGTCGGGATAGCGGCGGTTGATCTGCTTGCGGAAGGTGAAGCCGCCGCCAAGGTCGAAATCGGCAAGGCCGGTGAAGGCCGGCTTCAGCGACGCCAGGCCCTCGGCGGTCGTTTCGGGGCGCGGAAATTCCTCATGGTCGAGCGCGACGCTGCCGTCGGTATTCAGAACCGGCACGACCGACTTGTTGAAGCGGCCCTCCTTGATCGCACGGTCGGCGCGCTGCTGGCTGACGAGCGCGAGCGCATCGAGATCCTCGCGGCTGATGCCTTCGATCGTCGCGATCGCGTCGCCGCATACGCCCTGATGCGATTGCGGGTGGATCTCGTCGAGCGCTTCGTGGCCCGATCCCATCAGGCGCGGGGGCAGCCCGGCATTCGCCTGTTCTGCGGCGAAAGCAGTGGTGTAGCTCATCATCTCGGTCCCGCCGGCGATGACGCAATCTTCCATGCCGCTCATCACGCTGGCAGCGGCGAAATTCACCGAGCTGATCCCGCCACCACAGAAGCGGTCGAGTGTCGTGCCGCTGGCCTTAGTGTCATAACCCGCCGACAGCGCCGCCATGCGGCCAAGGTCGCCGCCCTGCTTGCCGTTCTGGCTCGACGTCGACCAGACGATGTCGTCGACGGTTGCGGTGTCTAGATTGTTACGGTCGCGGATCGCAGCGAGCACCGTTGCGGCAAGATGCTGCGGGTGGAGGTGCGACAGCGCGCCCTTGCCGGGCTTGCCGACCCCGCGGGGGGTGCGAACGGCGTCGATGATATAGGCCTCAGCCATGGTGAATATCCTTTCGTGGAGAGCTTCGAAGATCGTCGGTCGATTGAAAAGCGAGTCGATGGGGAGTTTAGCGGGGGGCCATCCTTATCGCGCCGTCGAGGCGCACGGCCTGTCCGTTGAAATAGGTGTTGCGAACCATCTCCATCGCGAGGCTCGCATATTCTTCCGCCTTGCCGAGCCGCTTGGGGAAGGGGACCGATGCCTCGAGGCTCTCCTTCACCTTGGGGTTCATGTTGTTGAGGAGCGGCGTACCGAACACGCCCGGCATGATCGAATTGACGCGAATGCCAAGGTCCATGAGGTCGCGCGCCATCGGCAATACCAGGCCGTTCACCCCGGCTTTTGCCGAGCCATAGATTACCTGACCGATCTGGCCATCCTGCGCCGCGACCGAGGCGGTCAGTATGATCGCGCCGCGTTCGCCATCCTCCATTTCGGGAAGCGTCGCCATGCCTTCGGCGGATATCGACGCGACACGATAGCTCGCGGTCAAAATGCCCTCGACGCCGAAAGCATAATCGACGGTGGGCGTACGGCGATAGCCGCCGCTTTCCTTGTCATAGGCGAGCGTCTTGCCGCGCCGCGAGGTCATCGCGCAATGGACGCAGACGCGCTCCTGGCCATGTGCGGCGCGTGCCTTGGCATAACCATCGAGCACCGATTGCTCGTCGGTGATGTCGACATGGACGAACAGGCCGCCAATCGACGCCGCGACCTCCTCGCCAAGAGCATCGTTGATATCGAAGATCGCGACCTTCACGCCCGATGCGGCCAGCGCTTCGGCCGTGGCGCGGCCAAGGCCCGAGGCGCCGCCCGTGACGACCGCTGATATGGTGGAATCAATCTTCATGGGGAGGCTCCTCAGGCGGGAATCTGGTTGAAGGGGATGCCCTTGTCGGGGCGGTGATCCTGGGGCAGGCCGAGCACCTTCTCCGCGATCGTGTTGAGCAACGTCTCGTCCGACCCACCGGCGATGCGGCCGGTCGGTGCGTTGATCCAACTCGACGCCCAATCCTCCTTTTGCGAGGCATGTTCGTCGAAAAGGAAGGCGTCGTTGCCCTGAAGGTCGAGCGCAAGCTCCGACAGTTTCTGCCGCGAGCGCACCGCAACCAGCTTGTTCAGCGAGCCTTCCGGCCCCGGCATCATCCCGGCCTGCATCATCAGCCGTGCGCGCACGTTGATCGAATCGAGCCCGGCGCGCATCGCGTGATTGCGCGCGATCTGCTGGCGAATGCGGCCGTCCTCGATCGCGGGGCGTCCGTTCAGTTGGACACCCTTCGCCAGATCGACGAACAGGTCGAGATGCGGACCGAAGCCCGCGCTGTCGGTCGCGACGTAGCGTTCGATCATCAGAGTCGCGATCGCGACCGCAAAGCCCCCACCGACCGGCGACATGCGGTGATCGTCGGTGATCTTCACATCGTCGAAGAAGACTTCGTTGACGTGGCTGTCGCCGCCCGCCAGCTTGATCGGACGCACCGTGACGCCCGGCGCCTTCATGTCGACCCAGAAATAGGTCAGGCCCTTGTGCTTCGCGACGGTCGGATCGGTGCGCACGACGATAACGCCATAGTCGCTATAATGCGCCCAGCTCGTCCACACTTTCTGCCCGTTGATCTTCCAGCCGTTGCCGTCGGGCTCGGCTTTGGTGCGCAGGCCCGCAAGGTCCGATCCGCCGGAGGGTTCGGAGAAGAGCTGGCACCAGATTTCCTCGCCCTGCAGCGCCTTCAGCACGCGCTCCTTGACGAACTCCTTGTCGGTGCCGAACTGCATCAGCACCGGCACCGGCATGCCGAGCGAGATGCCGAAATAGAAGCTCGGGAAGCCGTGCTTCATTTCCTCGGCGTCGAAGGTGACTTTCTCGAGATGGCCGAGGCCCTGACCGCCATATTCGGTAGGCCAGTTGATGCCGGCATAGCCCGCGTCGAATTTCGCCTTCTGGTAGCGGCGCCCGAGCGCCAGATCGTCGGCTTCGGAGAGGCCCTTGCGCGCATCACGTCCAAAGGTCGGTGCCATCGACTGCAGCCAAGCCGCGGCCTTGGCGCGATAGGCGTCGAGATCGCTCATGCCGCTTCTCCCGCAAGCTGGTCGACAAGGACATCTTCCCAGAACAGGCTGCTGCCCTGTTCGATCGCAAGGCTGCGTGCCCGGCGCATATGGAGGTGCAGCCCGATTTCCCATGTCACGCCGATGCCGCCGTGGATCTGGATGCAATCGCGGGCGGCAGTGTCATAGGCGTCGGTCGCCGACAGGCGCGCCGCCGCGGCGGCGGTAAGAAAATCGGCGGCGCCTTCGCGCGCAGCGGCATGGATGCAGTTCGCGCGCGCCAGTTCGACGAGCCCGTATAGTTCGGCAATGCGATGCTTCACCGACTGGAAGGCACCGATCCGCTGGCCGAACGCCTTGCGCGTCAGCGCGTAGTCGCGCGCGATTTCCATCAGCGCCTCGGCCCCGCCGGTCTGCTCATGCGCAGTGACGACGGCCTGGAGCGCCAATATGTAAAGCCCCGCGTCGCGCGCCGCGGTACCCACGGCGAGCGTTTCCGCGGGAGTGCCCGCAAAGCTGATATCGGCAATCAGCCGGCTGTTATCGAAGCTCGGGATAGCCGAACGCTGCGTCCCGGCGAGGTCGGCGACCGCGAGCACCGGCATGTCCGGGCCGTTCGCAAGGACGATCGCGACATCTGCCGCAATCCCGCCCGAAACGCCGCGAACCGTGCCGTCGAGCTGGTCGCCGGTGAAGGTCACATCGGGGCGCGCGGGCAAGGCGTCGGGACCCGCTGCAAAGGCGATGGCGCCAATGATGTCACCGCTTGCCAGCCCGGGCAGCCAGCGCGCCTTTTGTGCGTCGGACCCAAAAAGCTCGATCGCCTTGGCCGCGCCAAAGCCCGACGTCAGGAACGGCGCTCCGCTGATGCTGCGCCCCGCCTGATGCGCGATGAGGCCGAGTTCAATAAGGCCGAGTCCCAGACCGCCCTCGGCTTCGGGAAGCGCAAGCGCGGTCCAGCCCTGTTCCTTTGCGGTGTCCCAGAAGGGGCGATGATATTCGCCGACATTTTCGAGGAGGGGCAGCAGCGCGTCCTTGTCGACCCGCGCTTCCAATACGCGACGCGATTCGGTCGCGATCGCCTGCTGGCCTTCGTCGTAGAGGATGGTCATGCCTGCACCCGTCCTTCTCCCAATATCTCGTTGTCGCCAATGAACCGGACGTTGACGTAAACGTCAAGCACTTTGACGCTACGCTTTTCGCGCCGCAACTGACGGCCGTGTCAGGCGAGCCCGGCCTTCCAGTCGCGGCGGATCTTCTTGGCGAGGCTCCATTTGTGGACCTCGGTCGGGCCGTCGTAGATGCGGAAAGCACGAACTTCGCGGAACACTTGCTCGACGATCGTCTTGTCGGTGACCCCGGTGCCGCCCATCACCTGGACGCAGCGGTCGGCGATGCGCATCAGCGCCTCGGACACGGCGACCTTTGCCATCGAACTTTCGACCGTGCCGAGCGATCCCGTGTCGAGGACGCCCGCGCACCAGTCGATCATCAGTTCGGCCTGTTTCAGGTCGATCATATTCTCGGCGAGCATGAAGCCGACGCCCTCATGCTCGATCAGCGGCTTGCCGAACGCTTCGCGGCGGTTCGCATAGTCGGTCGCGATTTCATGCGCGCGGATGCACGCACCAAGCCAGCGCATGCAATGCGACAGGCGGGCAGGGGACAGGCGCACCTGCGCGTAGCGGAATCCTTCGCCTGCTTCGCCCAGCATCTGGTCGGCGGGGATGCGGAGGTTGTCGATGGTCAGCGTTGCGTGGCCGCCGGGCATCGAACTGTCGATCGTGTTGGGCACGTCGTCGATGCGGATCGCGGGATCGGGCAGGTCGACGAGGAACATGCACGCGCCCTGCTCGGAGTTTGCCATCACGATGCCGACGCGGGCGCCCTGCGCGCCGGTGATGAAAGTCTTGCGGCCATTGACGACCCAATGGTTGCCGTCGAGGTGGCAGGTCGTTTTCATCATCGACGGGTCGGAGCCTGCGCCGCCTTCGTCGGCCGGCTCGGTCATGAAGAAAGCCGAGCGGACGCGGCCCTCGACCATCGGTTTCAGGAAGCGCTCCTTGAGTTCGGCGCTCCCTTCCTTGCCGAGCAGATACATATTGCCCTCGTCGGGCGCCATTGTGTTGCAGGCGAGGGGACCGAGAGGGGACAAGCCGCTCTTGATCAGCACGACCGCGGTCTCGCGCTGGTTGAGGTGGCTTCCGTCGCCGAGAATGTGCGGGGTCAGCACACCCGCGGCACGGGCGTACTCGCGCATCTCCATGACTAGCTCATCGGTTGGCGCGCCATGATGGTCGCGGCGCGGGTCGCGCTCAAAGGGCACAATGGTTTCGCGAACGAAGGTTTCGACCTTTGCGGCAATCGCCAGCGCCCGATCCGATATGCCTTCGTGCGCTGCCATTCCGATTCCCTTCGCTATCTAACTATCTTTCCAGTCAACCCGACGTTGACGTAAGCGTCAAGTTATTTCATGGATCGCGGCGAACATGCCGTAAGGGCAGGACCGCACAGGAGAGATCGAGATGGCTTTCAAAACACGCATCACCGAAATGCTGGGTATCGAACATCCGATCGTCCAAGGCGGGATGCAGAGCGTCGGCTATGCCGAACTCGCAAGCGCCGTGTCGAACGCCGGCGGCCTCGGCATCATCACCGCTCTGACGCAGCCATCGCCGGCCGCTCTCAGCGAAGAGATCGAGCGTTGCCGCGCGATGACCGACAAGCCCTTCGGCGTGAACATGACCGTCTTCCCGACAATCAACGCCCCCGATTACAAGGCCTATGCGCAAGCGATCATCGACGGCGGGGTCAAGATTGTCGAAACCGCAGGCACGCAGGCGGTGCGCGAAATCTGGGAAATGCTCAAACCGCACGGCGTCACGATCCTCCACAAATGCACCGCGGTGCGCCACGCGCTGTCGGCGGAGCGAGCGGGCTGCGACATCATCTCGATCGACGGCTTCGAATGCGCAGGCCACCCCGGCGAGGACGATATCCCCGGCCTGATCCTGATCCCTGCCGCCGCCGACAAAGTGAAAATCCCCATGCTCGCGTCGGGCGGCTTTGGCGACGGCCGCGGGCTGGTTGCAGCGCTTTCGCTCGGCGCCGAGGGCATCAATATGGGCACGCGCTTCTGCGCCACGGTCGAGGCGCCGATCCACGACAACGTAAAGCAGGCCTATATCGACAATGACGAGCGCGGCAGCTTCCTGATCTTCCGCAGCCTCAAGAACACCGCGCGCGTCGGCAAAAGCGACGTGAGCGAAGAGGTGGTGCGCCGCCTCGCGGTGCCCGACGCGACCTTCGCCGACGTCGCCGAATTGGTGAACGGCAAGGCGGGCCGCGAATTGCTCGAGACCGGCGATCTCAGCAAGGGCGTGTTCTGGGCCGGGATGGTGCAGGGGCTGATCCACGACATCCCGACTTGCCAGCAACTCATCGACCGGATCATTGCCGAGGCCGACGCGATCGTCGACCAACGATTGGCATCGATGCGCGCCTGATGCGCCCCGCATGCTGGCGCGACGCGGCGGCTTTCGATATGATCCGATTCTTCAAGCTTGGTCATATCGAATGCCGCCGGCGTCAGCCCGCCGGCGCGGCAAGGGGGATTTTTGAGCCTCATCGAATATAAGGGTTTCGGCGGCGTTGTTCTGGCGGCCGACATGCTGGGTGACGAGAATGACCCGGCGGTCCTCCTGATCCCCGACATCGGCCAAGGCCGCGCGAACTGGCGCGAGGTCGCCGAGGCGCTCGTGCTCTCGGGCCGCCGCGTCGTCAACCTCGACCTTCGCGATGGCGCCGACCTCGCGCCGCATATCGAGGATTTGCGCGCCGTCCTTGCGCAGATGGGATCGCGGCCCGTGGTGGTGGCGGCAGGACGCGGCAGCTGGATTGCTGCGCACGCGCTGGGCCTCGATGACGGGACCCATCTCGCCGCGGGGCTCGTCCTCGTCGACATGCCCGTCGATGACGTGGCTATTGCAAGCGCCGCCGCGGCGCACCTTGCCCTTCCAACTCTCGTCGTTCGCGGCGGCTTTTCCCCCGCAGAGGCAAGCCTAGACAGCGATGCCTTCATCGCCGCGCTGCCGCTCGGCCAGAGCGCCGACATCAATGATTGCGACCTCGAACTCGCATCGGACCGGAAAGAGGCGCTACTCGGCCAATTGCTCGAATTTCTCGAACGGCGCCAGCCGCGCGAGGCGATGGAGTTCAAGGCGGGGTCGGACCCGCGCACGCTGCGCGACGCGATGGGCTGTTTTGCAACAGGGATCACGATCGTTACTGCAGTCGATGCGGCGGGAATGCCGGTCGGCCTGACCGCCAACAGCTTCACGTCGGTATCGCTCGATCCGCCGCTGCTGCTGGTGTGCATCGCCAACACTGCGGGTACTGCGCCGGCTCTGCGCGAAGCGGCGCATTTCGGCGTGAACGTGCTGCAGATCGGCCAGCAGCCGACGTCGAACCGCTTTGCTGCAAAGGGTGAGGATCGCTTTGCGGGCCAGCCGTGGGCCCCGGGCCATACAGGCGTACCGCTGCTCGGCAGTTCGCTGGTGTCGTTTGAATGCCAGCGCGAATCGCTGCACGAGGCGGGCGATCATTTTATCCTCGTCGGCCGCGTGGTGCGCGCGCAGTTCGAACCGCATCGCGATCCATTGCTTTATTTCCGCGGGAAATATCGGCGGCTGCATTTTGCGTGAATGGCGGACAGGGTGGGATTCGAACCCACGGTGAGCTTGCACCCACGGCGGTTTTCAAGACCGCTGCCTTAAACCACTCGGCCACCTGTCCGCACGGCGCCGCCATAACGCGCGAACGTCCGGCGGCAAGCGAAACCTTGCGAGCGCTCGATCCATCGCGCGAATGACTCGCCTTATCCCGCCGCGACCTAGCCAAGTCGCTCGCATCTGTGCGACACCCGTCCTATGGGTGGGGACATGATGCACGCTATTCGTTTCAAAATCGGACGCCTTTTCGAATTTGCTGCGGCCTTCCTGTCCGCTTGGATGCTCACCGCGTCGGCTCCCCTCCACGCGCAGGGCGCCGACGGCGGCTTCGCTGCTTATGTCCAGTCGCTGTGGCCGAAGGCGCAGGCGCGCGGCGTGTCGCGCACGACCTTCGATCGCGTGACCGCGGGGCTCGTCTATAACCCCCGCGTCATCGCGCTCGACCGCGACAATCTGGGCAGCCCGCCGAGCCCCAACACACCGATCCCGTCGTTTGCACCGTACAAGGCCAAGCATGTCGACGCGGCACGCATCGGCGGCGGACGCCGCGTCCACGACCGGTTGCTCCCTTTGCTCTCGCGCATCGAGGCGCGCACCGGCGTCCCGACAAGCATCATGATCGCGATCTATGGCCATGAAACCGCTTATGGTCAGGTCACGGGCAATTTCGATTTGCCCGAAGCCCTGGCGACGCTCGCCTATGAAGGCCGCCGTCGCAGCCTGTTCGAACCCGAACTGATCGCGACGATGGTGATGGTCGAACGCGGTGTGCCGCGCAGCGCGCTCAAGGGCAGCTGGGCCGGTGCCTTTGGCTATCCGCAATTCCTGCCGTCGGTCTATCTGCAGGTCGCCGAGGATGGCGACGGCGACGGCGTCGCACGCATCTGGTCGAGCGAGGCCGATGCGATTGAGTCGATCGGCTCCTACCTTCGCCGCGCCGGATGGCGCGCCGGACAGCCGTGGGGTGTCGCGGTGACCGTTCCCACCGGCTTCAACCGCGGCGCGGTTGCAAACCGCCTCACGCCCACCCGCTGCCCGCGTGTTTTCGATCGTCACAGCCGATGGCGCTCGATGGCCGAATGGCGCGCCGACGGCATCGCGCCGATCGGCGGCCGCTGGCCCGACGGCAATGTCCAGGCGACGCTTCTCGAACCCGATGGCCCCGGTCGCACCGCCTATTTGCTGACCGGTAACTATCGTGCGATATTGGACTATAATTGTTCCAACTTTTACGCACTGTCTGTGGGGTTGCTGGCGGATGAAATCGATCGTTAGGGGCGGAGGCCTGATGGCCGGAGCGATGTTATTGCTCTCCGGCTGTGGCAGTGTGGACGGCAAACGCGAAGGGGGGCCGACGGCGAGCCCGACGCCGACGACCGCTGCGAACGGCGTCGCCGATGTGCCCGTAAAGCTTGGCGATCCTTATACTATCGCTGGCGTCACCTATACGCCCGCCGACATCCCCGACTATGACGATGTCGGCTATGCCAGCTGGTATGGCGAGGAACTCGCCGGACGGCCCACCGCGAATGGCGAGATTTTCGATCCTGCGGGCATATCGGCGGCGCACAAGACGTTACCACTGCCGAGCTATGTCGAGGTCACCGCGCTCGAGACCGGGCGGACGATCCTGGTGCGCGTCAACGATCGCGGCCCGATGGTCGGCGACCGGCTGGTCGACCTGTCGCGCGGCGCCGCCGAACAATTGGGGCTGACCAACGGCGTTTCCGCAGTGCGCGTCCGCCGTACCAACCCGCCTGCAGCCGAACGCGCGCAGCTTCGCGCCGGAAAGCCCGTTCCCGAACGGATCGCGACCCCCGAATCGCTGCTGGCGATCCTGCGCAGCAAGGCAAAGGCGCTGCCTGTGCCCAAGTCTGCGATCGCTGCGGCAACGCCGGTCATCTCGCAGCCTGCAGCGCCGATTGCATCGGGTACCGCCAAGCCGGGTGACGATCGCTTCGTCGTCGAAGGCCCCGGAACGATCAAGCCGGCGCCCACAGCGAAGCCCGCACCGGCTGTAAAACCGGCAGCCTCGGCGGCCAAGCCCGCCGCCCCGGTCGCGGGAAAATATGTCGTTCAGGTCGGCGCGTTCAGCGCCGAAAGCCGCGCCGATGCGGCGGCGAAGTCGGTCGGCGGCCATGTCACCAAGGCTGGCACCTTGTGGCGCGTCCGCGTCGGCCCCTTCGCCAGCGACGCCGAAGCCCGCGGCGCGCTCGGCAAGGTCAAAGCCAAGGGCTTCCGCGACGCGGTGGTCCAGCGCGACCGCTAACGGCCGGGCGCGTGGGGAGGCCGGCCATCCTTGCAAAAGGCGGCGCCGCGGCGCTGACGGTCCTTGCCCTGACGTTCGCCTTTCCGGCAGCATCGGCGGGCGATGCCCGTCCGAAAAGCGCGCCGGTGAAAAATTCTCCGGTGAGCCGCCCGCTCTATGTCACCCAGGCGCCGATCGTCCTGCTCAAGGATCTCGATTCGGGCGCGATCCTCTTCTCGCGCGGCGCCGACAAACGCTTTGCCCCGGCGTCGATGGCGAAGGTGATGACCGCCTATGTCGTGCTCGACCTGATCAAAAAGGGCGAACTCACGCGCGACAAGCAATTCACCGTCAGCGAGGCGACGTGGAAAAAATGGAACGGCAGCACCGGCGGATCGACGATGTTCCTGCGCCCGAACGAAAAAGTCTCGGTCGACGAATTGATGAAGGGGCTGATCACCGTTTCGGGCAATGACGCCGCCGCAGTTCTCGCGATCGGGATTGACGGCAGCGAAGATGCATTCGTCAAGAGAATGAACGCAGTAGCCACCAAAATTGGGATGACATCGAGTCGCTTTGGAACGCCGAATGGCTGGCCCGATGGCGGCGTCACCAAGGTCAGCGCTTCCGACCTTGTCACGCTCGCCGATCGGCTAATCCGCGACCATCCGGACGGCTATAATCGCTATTTCTCCTTGCCCAAGCTCCAGCATGGCAGGTCGCCCGATGGCAAGCCGATAATCCAGCCCAACCGCAATCCCATTCTCGGCCGCTTCGAAGGCGCCGACGGCCTGAAAACCGGTCACACCGCCGAGGCCGGCTACTGCTTCCTCGGTTCGGCGAAACGCAATGGGCGCCGTCTCATCATGGTCGTTGCGGGCATGAGCAGCGAGAAAGCGCGCCGCGACGAAGCAGAACGGCTGATGAAATGGGGTTTCGACGAATGGGAGGGGCGCGAAATAGTGCCTGCCGGCGCCAGCCTCGGCCGCGTTGATGTTCGAAAGGGCGACATTCCAGCGGTTGCCACCCGGACCGGGATCGCTGTGCGGATGACGGTTCCCAAGGGCTATGAGGGCGGCTATCGCGCTGTGATGCGCACCCAAGCCCCCATCACAGCGCCCGTCACGCGCGGGACGCCAGTCGCGGACCTCGTCGTCACGCCCGACGGATTGCCGCCGCAAACGACGCTGCTGATCGCTGGCGCCGATGTGGCCGAAGGCGGCTGGTGGTCACGCGCGCGCACCGGATTTTACCGGCTGACGGGACTGTGACGGGGCGCTTTATCACGCTCGAAGGCGGGGAGGGGGTCGGTAAATCGACCCAGATCCGTGCGCTTGCGGCGGCGCTGGAGGTGCGCGGTATCGAGGCTGTGGCGACGCGCGAACCCGGCGGCAGCGCGGGCGCCGAAGCGATCCGTACGCTGTTGATGGAGGGCAGCGACGATCGCTGGGACGCCCGCAGCGAAGCCCTGCTCTTCGCCGCGGCGCGCGCCGATCACGTCGCGCGCACGATCCGCCCGGCGCTCGCCCGCGGCGCGTGGGTGCTTTGCGATCGTTTCGTCGACTCGAGCCGCGCCTACCAAGGCGGCGGTGGCGGCATTACCGACGCCGATCTTATGATGCTCCACGGCTTTGGTTCGGAGGGGCTGCTCCCCGATCGCACCTTCCTGCTCACCGTCAGCGCCGACGAAGCCGCGCGGCGGTTGGCCGAGCGCGGCGGGAGCGATCGCATGGGCAACAAGCCTGCCGACTATCAGACACGGCTTGCGGCGCGCTTCGTCGAAATGGCCAAGGGCGAGCCCCAGCGATGGCGGATCGTCGATGCCGACGCCGCCGCGACCGACGTCACCGCCGCGATCATCGGCGAACTTGCGGAATGGCTGTGATGATCGGCCATCAGGACGCCGAAAAAGCCTTTCTCGAGGCATGGCAAGGCGGTCGCCTCCATCACGCCTGGCTACTCGCCGGGCCGCAAGGCATGGGGAAGGGGGCGTTCGCCGAGTTTGTGGCGCGTTTTCTCGTCACCCACGGCGGTGGCGGCGACGGCCAGGCCATCGGCCTCGATGATCCGGGCGATGAGGCCGCCCGGCGACTGGTCGATGCCGGAAATCATCCCGAAATTCTTCGCCTTGCACGCCAGCCGAAAGACAAGGCCAAGGAACTCGCACGCAATATCACGATCGAACAGGTGCGGCAGATGATCCGGCGCCTGCACCTATCGCTGTCACTCGGCGAGTGGCGCGTGATCATCGTCGATGCCGTCGACGATCTGGAGACTGACGGCGCAAACGCGCTACTTAAGACGCTCGAGGAACCACCGGCAAAAACGCTCTTCTTGCTCGTGAGCCATTCGCCGGGGCGCCTGCTCCCCACCATCCGGTCGCGGTGCAGAACGCTGCGTTTTCAACCGGTTGAGCATGACGTCATGATGTCGTGGCTACACGAATTGCGGCCGATGCTCGAAATGACCGAAGTGCGCGCGATCGTCGCTGCTTCGGGCGGGGTGCCGGGCAAGGCGCTCGCGCTGATCGATAGCGACGTTGCGGTGATGGAGAAGAAACTGCTCGCGATCGCCACGTCGGGGGATCCCGAGAACCGGCTCCGCGAGGCGCTCGCGCGCGAAGTCGGGGGGACCAGCAATCGGGCCCGGCTCGAACTGGTGATCGACATCGTTCCCGGGCTGCTCGCGCGGCTGGCGCGCGAACGGCCGGTGGCCGAGATCGCACCGATCCTTGCGCAATGGGACCGCGTCCAGCGCACCGTTCGCGATGCCATCCGCGGATCGTACGACGGCGCGATGGTAGGGTTCGAGATCGGCAACTGCCTTGCCGAATTGGCGCCGCGTGCAGGGCAAACCGCACGCTGACGCTTTCCCTCGCGCGCGCCAACGGCTAAGGCGCGGCCATGTCCGAAAACACCGAACCTTTCTACATCACCACGGCGATCAGCTACCCCAACGGCCGTCCGCACATCGGTCACGCCTATGAAGCTATCGCGACCGACGTCATGGCCCGTTTTCAACGGGCACGCGGCCGTGACGTGCGCCTGATCACCGGCACCGACGAACATGGGCTGAAGATGTTCCAGACGGCGCGCGACCAGGGGCGCGCGACGATCGACCTTGCCGATGAAATGTCGGGATATTTCCGTGAGATGTATGCCAGACTGAATATCAGCTACGACAATTTCATGCGCACGTCGGATGCCGCGCACCACGCCGCGTCGCAGGCGATCTGGCGCGCGATGGAAGCGAATGGCGATCTCTATCTCGACCGTTATGAGGGCTGGTATTCGGTCCGCGACGAGGCCTTTTACGACGAGAGCGAACTGACCGACGGGGAAGGGGGCGTCCGCCTCTCGCCGCAGGGCACGCCGGTCGAATGGACCGTCGAGGAAAGCTGGTTCTTCCGCCTGTCCAACTATCAGGACAAGCTGCTCGCGCTCTACAACGACAATCCCGATTTCATCCGCCCCGAAAGCCGTCGCAACGAAGTGATGCGCTTCGTCGAGGGCGGGCTCAAGGACCTAAGCGTTTCGCGCACCAGTTTCGACTGGGGTGTGCCGGTGCCGGGTTCGCCGGGGCATGTGATGTATGTGTGGGTCGACGCGCTCACCACCTATTTGTCGGGACTGGGTTACCCTGACCCGGATAGCGATTTTGGCAAATTCTGGCCGGCGAATATCCATATGATCGGCAAGGATATCGTGCGTTTTCATACGGTTTACTGGCCGGCGTTCTTGATGAGCGCGAAACTGCCGCTGCCGAAGCAGGTGTTCGGCCATGGCTTCCTTTTGAACCGCGGCGAGAAAATGTCAAAGTCGCTCGGCAATGTCGTCGACCCGATGGCGCTCGCCGACCAGTTCGGTGTCGACGCGCTGCGCTATTATCTGCTCCGCGAAGTCAGCTTCGGACAGGACGGCACCTATTCGGCCGAGGCGATCGTGCGCACCGCGAACGCCGACCTCGCAAACAGCTTCGGCAACCTCGCCCAGCGCAGCTTGTCGATGATTTTCAAGAATTTGGATGGCAATCTTTCGGCTGACTATATTCGATCGGACGAAGATGCGTCGTTAGAAGGCGATGTGCTTGACATGGCACGCGTCCGCCTGCCGCGCGAGTTCGAACAGCTGGCTTTCTCGGTCGGCATCGAAGACTGGATCCGCGCTGTTTTCGCCTGCAACCAATATGTCGACACGCAGGCGCCGTGGGCGCTGCGCAAGACCGACCCCGAACGCATGCGTGCGGTGCTGATGACCTTGTTCCGGGCGGTGCGCACGCTGGCGATCGCGATCCGGCCCGTCGTGCCGGCGGCCGCCGACAAGCTGCTCGACCAGATGGGCATCGCCGAAGATGCGCGCGATTCCGCGGCTCTCGCCGATAGCGACTGGTTTGCGAAACTCTCTGCCAGCGGTTTCACGGTCGGCCAGCCCGTCGCAGTCTTTCCGCGCCTCGATCTGCCTGCCGATGAAAACGGGGGGGAAGGGGAGGCCTGATGCTCGTCGATTCGCATTGCCACCTCAACTACAAGGGCCTCGCCGAACAGCAGGGCGAGGTGCTGGACCGCGCGCGGGCGCGGGGCGTCACCGCCATGCTCAACATCGCGACGCGGGAAAGCGAATGGGACGATGTGCTTGCCGCCGCCGAAGCGAACGACGACGTATGGGCAAGCGTCGGCATTCACCCGCACGACGCGGACCATCACCCCGACGTCGATACGGGCAAGCTGGTCGAACGCGCCGCACATCCGCGCGTGATCGGGATCGGCGAAACCGGGCTCGACTATTATTACGACAAGAGCGACCGGGCGCGGCAACAGGACAGTTTCCGCCGCCATATTCATGCGTCGCAGGCGACTGGCCTGCCGATCATCGTCCACACCCGCGATGCCGAGGCGGATACGCTGTCGCTACTAGGTGAAGAGATGGGCAGGGCGACCTTCCCCGGCGTGATCCATTGCTTCACCGCCAGTGACGATTTTGCCCGCAAGGCGCTCGACCTCGGGCTCTTCATTTCGATCTCGGGCATCGTGACGTTCAAGAATGCCGCCGACCTCCAGGCCACCGCGAAATGGCTGCCGCAGGACCGCTTGCTGATCGAGACCGATTCCCCCTTCCTTGCCCCCGTTCCGCATCGCGGCAAAACCGGCGAGCCTGCCTTTGTGGCCGATACGCTCGCCTTCCTTGCCCAACTGCGCGACGAGGACGCGGAAACCCTTGCCGCTGCGACAAGCGCCAATTTCTACACGCTTTTCAGCAAGGCCCAGCCATGACGTCATACGCCCCATGAGGCTCAGAATCCTCGGTTGCGGTACCTCTTCGGGCGTCCCGCGCATCGGCAATGACTGGGGGCAGTGCGATCCCGACAATCCGCGAAACCTGCGCAGTCGCGCTTCGATCATGGTGTCGCTGGGCGGCTTTCGCATCCTTGTCGACACCAGCCCCGATATGCGGTTGCAACTGCTCGATGCGGGCGTCGGTGAAATCGATGCCGTCATCTGGACGCACGAGCATGCCGACCATACGCACGGCCTCGATGATCTTCGTCAGGTCATGCATCTGCGCCGGTCAGCGGTTCCCGTCTATGCACGCGATCATGTGCTCGACATCCTGAAATGGCGCTTCACTTATGCTTTTGCCGGTAACGCCGGTTATCCGGCATCGGTTGATCCGATCGACCTGTTAGATCATCAGTCGATCGGGCCCATCGAAGTATCAGCGATTGAAATGCCGCACGGACCAATCAAAGCGTCCGGGCTGATCTTCAGTGATGGTGCGCATAAGATAGCCTATGCGACTGATTTTTCTAAATTTACTGACGAGATGGTCGACTTCTTCCAGGGCGTCGACCTGTTCGTCATCGACGCGCTGCGCCGTTATCCGCATCCGACGCATCCGCATCTGGCTATGACGCTCGAAGGCCTTGCCAAGGTCGGCAATCCGCGCGCGATCATCACCCATATGGACAATACGATGGATTATGACGACCTTGCGGCCGAATTGCCGCCGGGCGTCGAACCGGGATATGACGGGCTGGAGGTGCAGCTATGACGGGTGAGACGACTGTCCAGATACTCTGGTTCGTGGGCGCATTCGCGTTGGTGCTGAGCTCGCTCATCGCACGGCGCTTGCCGATGGCCGATTGGCTCAAGATGGCACTAGCGTGGGTGGCGATCTTCGGGCTCGTGTTTCTCGTCATTCGCACATGGCAGGCGGTGACATAGCGGGGGGTTTAATCCCTACTGATATCTTATAGTATTTAACATAATATATATTATCGGATAATCGGACTAGAAGCCTGGCAAGCCCCGGATTCCGCAACGCCGAGGGATCGCGGCCTATCGGCTATTTCGCGGGATGGAGTACGCCCTTCCCCCTTTGCCTTGCCTTAGGTGAGACAGCTCCGGCCGTTGGGCGGCTAGCGCGGCCTAATCGAAGCGAGGCAAGAAGGACGATGGTCGAACCTGCGAGCGTCCATCCGGAACCGGCCCACGCCGCCGAGCACGCCGAGTCCACCGGCGATCGTCGCTCCGCGGAATTAGACGGCGGCTTGTCACGTCATTTGCGACTGCGCTTCACAGATAGCACGCAATGACGTTAAACTCGCGCCGCAACCGCCATAGGGGAACGCCATGGACAATCGAGCGGGCGAGATGCTGGTGTTCGCGCGGGTCGTCGAGGCGGGCAGCTTTTCCGAAGCCGCTCGGCTGATGATGATGACGCCATCGACGGTATCGAAGCTGATCGCGCGGCTCGAGGCGCGACTGGGCGTGCGGCTGATCGAACGATCGACGCGGCGGCTCGACCTCACGAAGGAAGGCGAATTCTACTATGAGCGCAGCCAGGCGCTGCTCGGCGAACTCGACGAAACCGAACAGCAGATTTCGCAGGGCGGCGCCGAGCCCGAGGGCGTGATCCGGGTCAGTTCGTCGGTGACCTTTGGCACCGCCGCACTCGAGCCGATCCTGCCCGCTTTCTGGGAAGCCTATCCAAAGATCATCGTCGACCTGTCATTGTCGGATGAGGTCGTCGACCTCTATCTCGACCGCACCGACGTCGCGATCCGCGTCGGCAAGCTGCAGGATTCGAACCTGATGGCCCGCAAGATTGGCGAGACCCGGCGGCGTATCGTCGCCTCCCCCGCCTATCTGGGAAAATGGGGAACGCCCGAAACGCCCGAGGATCTGACCAATCATAATTGTCTGGGCTTCAACTTCCGCCGCGCCAATCCGGTGTGGCCGATGCGCGAGGGCGGCCGGATCGTCGAGCGGATGCTGAGCGGTTCTTTGCTGGTCAACAATGGCGAGACGATCCGGCGGATGGCGATCGCCGGCATGGGGATCGGGCGGATCGCAGACTATCATGTCCGCGGGCCGATCGCGCGCGGCGAACTGGTCGAATTGCTGGCGAACCACGCGATGGCGGAGAGCGACGAGATCCATGCGCTGTTCCGCGGTGCCCAGTTGATGCCTGCGCGCGTGCGCGCCTTCCTGGATTTCACCGTGCCGCGCATGAGCCGGTTCCTCACTGACGGCTGACGCGTCGAACCGGCCGGCGGGACGGTTCCGCCGGCCGGATGGCATCGGTCAACGCGTGCCGGTAAGCCGTCGGCGAGCGGCCAACGCGTCGTCGAATGTCTTCTTGACCGGTCCCAGCGCCTGAACGAATTCGAGCTGCTCGCCTTCCGAGCCGGTGCAATAGATCAGCCGCCAGCCGTCCGATTTACCCTCGGTGATCGGATTGCTGTTCGCCGCCTGCGGGGTGGCCTTGCGCTCTGCCTCTGTCGTGACTGTGACGACGCGGTTGGCGCGCACCTGCGTCATCCCGCGCTTCGCCGATTCCGCTTCCAGATCGGCGATAAACTGGTTGAAGTCGACATCGTCGCGGATGTGAAAGCAGATGTGCATCATGCGCGGAAAGGCCGGGCTCATATGGTCGAGCGGTTCGGCAAAGGCACGCGGGCCGCCCATCGGCTGGTCGGCGTCGCGATATTGCAACAGCTCGATCACGACGTTGTCGAACTGGACGAAGCGGACGTCGAGCCGCTGCGCACCGCCGCGCAGGTCGGGGATGCCCATGGTGCGCGGATTGATGCCCCGCTCGCGCGCCTCGATCTCCTGTCCGGTGAGCAGCGTATGTGGATGCGCTCGCCCTGAAAATCGCCGTCGCGCATCACCTCGGTGCCGCCAAGCACGTCCGTGTAGAATTGAAAGGCGCGCTCCATATTCTGTACCGTCAGCCCGAAATGCTGGACGCCCTGCAATCGCGCGCCGAGTGCTGCTCCGCTGCGCGTCTTCGTCTGCGCCGCCGCGGCGGGCGAAGCCCCGGCGACGGCAAGACCCGCCATCATCGCGGCGCCGCCGCCGAGCAGCAGATTGCGCCGCTCGATACCCATGTTCGTCATTTCGCTGTCGTCAGTCATCGTCTCACTCCCTCTCAAGAGCCGGGCCATGCCGCTGCTCAAACGCAAGGCACCTGCCAGGCAGTTCAAAAGACCCAATGGTGAATCGACGGGCGGGACACGCGGCCCCGCCCGCAAAGCTTAGTCGGCGACCGGCAGCGGCGCCAGCGGGTTGACCAGTCCGGCGGCGCGCAGTTCGCGCCAGAAGCCAGCCGGGATGACCTCATCCAGCGCCGCGCGATCCTCGGCGATACGGCCGGGGCGGCTCGCGCCCGGGATGACCGCCGCGACCGCGGGGTTGGCGAGCGCGAACTGCAACCCGGCCGCCTTCATGCTGATCCCGTGGCGATCGGCGATCGCCTTGATCGCGGCGACCTTCGCGAGGATTTCGGGGGTGGCCGGCGCATACTCGAAATTGGGTCCGCCGACGAGCGCGCCCGAGCTGTACGGACCACCGACAACGATCCCGAGCCCGCGTTCCACGACCTTCGGCATCACGCGCTGCAGCGCACGACCATGGTCAAGCAAAGTATAGCGGCCTGCGAGCAGGAAGCCGTCGGGGCGCGGACCATCGAGGTCGAGCAGCAGTTCGATCGGCTCAACCCGGTTTACGCCGAGGCCCCACGCCTTGATCACACCCTCGTCGCGCATCCGGTCGAGCGCCTTGAATGCGCCCGTCCGCGCGCTTTCGAACATGCCGAGCCATTCGTCGCCGTAAAAGTCCTGCGCGATGTCATGGACGAAGGCGATGTCGATATGGTCGGTGCCGAGGCGCTTCAGGCTGTCCTCGATCGAACGGTAGGTCGCATCCTCCGAATAGTCGTTCACGATCTTGTTGGGGCGGCCATATTTGAAGACATCGCCCTTTTCGCCGAGGTCGCGGGCGCTGATGTCCTCGACCTCGTCGAGAATTACGCGGCCGACCTTGGTGCTGATCACATAGTCGCTGCGCGGACGTCCCGCGAGCGCCTGTCCCATGCGGATCTCGGCGAGGCCGGCGCCATAGAAGGGCGCGTTGTCGAAATAGCGGATGCCGTCGTCCCATGCCGCGTTCACCGTGGCGAGCGCTTCCTCTTCGGGAATGTCGCGGAACATGTTGCCGAGCGGCGCGGCGCCGAAACCCAGTTTGCCGGGAAGAATGTCCTTGATTGCCATTATCCTGTCCTTTCGCTCCATCGGCAGCACCGGATCGGGTCGCTGCCTTGTGCCGTGGAGAATAAGGGGATCGCGATCCCTGCTGTAGACGGTCGACGTTCGCAGCACATGGGAATGAAATTCATAGATGCCCAGAGCGCCGCATCGCTTTTAACCTCAATTAACCGCCGCCGCCGTTTCGGCCCGTTACGCTGCCTCTATCGCGACTCCGGCCGAAGGCGCCGGGCGCATCTTCGGACCGATGCAGGAGGCTTTCATGGGCAAGGGCAAGATTCTCGTCATGGGATCGAACGCGACGCGGATCGAGATACAGGGCGGTGGCACCGGGCCGACGGGCCAATATCTCAACGAGACGGTGATCCCGATGCTCGCGCTGGTCGATGCGGGATATGAGGTGCTGCTCGCGACCCCGAATGGCGACAAGCCGTTCATCGATCCCGCGTCGGATTCGGTGCAGCATTTCGATGACGAGGCGGCCTATCGGCGCGCACGCGACTTTTTCGACAATGATCCGTCGACCAACCAGCACCGCACCCTGCGCTCGGTGATCGAGGAAGGGCTGGACAATTATGCCGCAGTATTCGTGCCGGGCGGACAGGCGCCCGTCGTCGACCTGATGCAGGACGCCGATGCCGGCGAAATTCTCCGCCATTTCCACGCGAAGGGAAAACCGACTGCCCTCCTCTGCCACGGCCCTATCGTCGTCGCGTCGGCCATCCCGGATGCCCGCGGATTTCGCGCCGCGCTGATCGCCGGCGACCTCGACCGCGCTGCCGAGCTTGCCAAGGGGTGGCCATATGCTGGCTACCGGATGACGGTCTTTTCGGGCAGCGAGGAAAAGCCGATCGAGGAGCAGATCCTGCACGGCAAAATCTATTTCACCATGCCCGACGCCCTAACGATCGCGGGCGGCGAAGTCGTCACCGGCCCCGATTTCGAACCGCATGTCGTCGTCGACCGCGAGTTGATCACCGGTCAGAATCCCCGGTCAGACCATCCGATCGCTGCAAAGCTGATCGAAGCGCTCGAACGCGCGCAAGTCGCGGCCTGATCGGCGGCGGCGGCATGTCGCATCAGGCCAAGATCGTCGCCATCCTGACCGCCAAGCCCGGCAGGACGAGCGAACTGCGCGCGCTGCTGACCGGGATGGCGCCGCATTGCCGCGCCGAGCCGGGCAATTTGCGCTGGGATATCTGGCACGATCCGTCCGAGCCCGCGCGCTTCGTGCTCGACGAACTCTACCGCGACGGCGCGGCGGTCTCGGCGCATCGCGAGACGCCGCACTTCCAGGCCTATCTCGCAAAAGTCGGCGAATTCGCAGAGCGCGTCGCCGTCGTCGTCCATCCCGTCGATGTCGCCTGACAGGAGTCTCCCCAAAGAAAGGAAATCGCCATGAAAGCCGCCCGCATTCTCGAATATAAAAAGCCGCTCGTCCTCGAGGATATTCCGATCCCCGACATCGCGGTCGACGAAGTGCTCGTGAAGGTCGCGGCGTGCGGCATGTGCCGGTCCGATGTGCTGCTCGTCGACGGCTTTTTTCAGGGCTATGGCGACATTCCGCCTCCGGTGATCCCGGGGCATGAAATCACCGGCACGATCAACAGGATCGGCAGCGCGGTCAGCAAGGCGTCGGGGCTGGAGGAAGGCGACCATGTCGTCGTGTCGCCGGGCTGGGGAGACGGCACATGCCGCCATTGCCAAGTCGGCAACGCGCAAATCTGCCCCAATGTTCGCTGGCCAGGCTTCGGTCCCTATGGCGGGTTCGCCGAATATATCCCGGTTCCGGCCCGTTATGTCATCAAGGTCCCAAAGCATCTGCAATTTGAACAGCTCGCGCCGCTGACCGACGCTGGACTGACGCCGTACCGCGGGATCAAGAAGATCCGTGACGCAGGCGGGCTTGGCCCCGATCGCGTCATCGGCGTCTTCGGCATCGGCGGGCTCGGCGTCTATGCGGTGCAATATGCCAGGCTTCTCGGCGCCGGCGCGACCGTCGTCGCCTTTGCCCGCAATCCCGACAAGTTGGCAGTGGCGAAGGACTATGGCGCCGACCATATCGTGAGCATCACCGGAAAATCGGCGGCAGATATTTCGAAGGAGCTGGAAAAGGCGACCGGGCAAAAGAAGCTCGACGCGATCATCGATTGCGCAGGCGCGCCCGAGATGATGCAGCTCGGCTTCGAGCTGCTGGCGATCAGCGGCCATTATGCCGATGTCGGCTTCGTCGGCGACCGCATCGATGTCCCGCTCTTTCCCCGCGTGTCGGGTGAACAGACCTTCCATGGATCCTTCTGGGGCAATAATGCCGACCTCAGCGAAGTCATGGCGCTGGCGGCGCAGGGCAGGATCAAGCACACGATCAGGACGATCGAATTTGATCAGATCAACGAATATCTGAACCTGCTCCGCGACGGCGAAATCGTCGGCCGTGCGGTGGTCAAATATTGAGATGGCAAAGCATCGCCTTCAGGCCTCCCGCCGCACCGTCCTCGCCGGCCTTGCCGCAACCGGCGCGGCTGCCGCTCTCCCCTCACCCGCCTTCGGGCAGACGTCACAGGAGTCTTTGCGCATGGCTCATTTCCAAACCCGCGACGGCGTATCGATCCACTACAAGGACTGGGGCCCCCGCACCGGACCCGTGGTCGTGCTTGCGCATGGCTGGCCGCTCAGCGGTGACAGTTGGGATATCCAGGCCTTTCATCTGGCAAAGAACGGCTACCGCGTGATCGCCCACGACCGGCGCGGCCACGGCCGGTCGAGCCAGCCGTGGGACGGCAATGATATGGATCATTATGCCGACGACCTTGCGGGGTTGATCGAGCATCTGAAGCTCAAGAATATCTCGCTCTTCGGTTTCTCGGCCGGCGGCGGCGAGGTGGCGCGGTTCGTCGGGCGACACGGCACCGCCAACGTCGCGCGGCTCGGACTGATTTCGGCGGTCACCCCCTTTCTGCTCAAGACCGACAGCAACCCGGCAGGTGCGCCGATCGACCATTTCGACGGCATGCGGAAAGCGCAGGCGGAGGACCGCGCGCAATATTTTCGCGAGATCGCAAGCGGGCCCTTCTATGGTTTCAACCGCCCGGGCGCCGCAGTGTCGCAAGGCCAGATCGAGCTCTGGTGGCAGCAAGGCATGACAGCGAGCCTCAAGGCGACCTATGATTGCGTCGCCGCCTTTTCCGAGGATTTTCGCGGCGACGTCCGCAAGTTCGATCGCCCTACGCTGGTGATCCACGGCGGCGATGACCAGATCGTTCCCATCGACCTGTCGGCGCGCGTCGTATCGAAGATGCTGCCGAAGGCAGACTTCAAGATTTACGACGGCGCCCCGCACGGCCTGACCTTCACCCACCGCGACCGGCTGAACGCCGACCTGCTCGCCTTCCTGCGCGGCTGACCGACAAGGAGACCTCGACCATGCCCAAAAAGCACACCGGCCAATGCGCTTGCGGATCGGCGACGTTCGAATTCGATACCGACCCCGACTTCATCGCGCTGTGTCATTGCCTCGACTGCAAGAAAGCGTCGGGCGGCGAGGCCGCGGTGTTCTTCGGCATTCCGTCGAGCGATTTCGACGTGCTCGGCGGCGAGCTCAAGTCCTTTTCCTACATTGCCCAGTCGGGGAAAGGGCTCGACCGCAACTTCTGCACAAATTGCGGCGCGCGGCTTTTCACCGACAATCTGGAGACCTTTCCCGGCATGGTGTTCGTCCAGATCGCCAGCCTCGACGATCCGTCGGGCTTTGCGCCGAAGCTCGAAATGTTCACCAAGCGCCGCTTGCCGTGGATGACGCCGCTCGACCTGCCGCAATTTACCGACATGCCCGAATAGGCCTGGCCAAAGCTAGGTCGACGCACGCTGCAACAGACGCGAGGCAACAAGCAGGTCCTGCGTGCCGAAACCCTCGCCGAACTTGCCATAGATGGGGCCGAGCAACTCGGCCGCCTCGGTGCGGCGACCGGAGTCGATCAGATGTGCGGCGAGGTCGCACGCGACGCGCAGTTCGAATGACATCGCGCCGATCGCCTGCGCGCTCATCATCGCCTCGCGGAGCCGCTGCTCGGCATGGATCGGGTCGCCGACGCGCAGCATGATCGACGCGTCGATCCGCTGCAGTTCGGGCCGACACCAGAGCTCGCCCTGTTCCTCCTGAAAATGCAGCGCGCTGGTGACCCTGCGACGCGCCTCTTCGAGCTGTCCGCTCTCGATGAGTATCCGCGCGAACCCGCCGATATACATGGGGATCCGCAAGAGGTAGCGACATTCGATCATCTCGTCGATCGCCGCGCCGACGTCGCGCCATGCGGCTTCATCGCCTTGCAGATGGCGGAGCAACGCCGCGAAATAGCGATGCACGGGCATCCAGCGCGGGATCGCCTCGCGGTCCATATTCGCCTGCATCTGCGCCGAATAATGACGGAGCGCCGCCATATCGCCGGTCTCGAGCGCGAGCGGCAGCGCCGCGAGACCCAGCGCATTGGCCTGCGACACCCAATGCCCGGCCTGCCCGGCCAGTTCGACCGCCTCGCGGGTCGCCTCGATCGCATAGTCGGCGCGGCCGGTCATCCATGCGACGAAGGGCAGATAGCAACGGATGGTGACGAAGCGGTACACGTCCTGACGCGCCATGCGGAGCTTACTCTTGGGCAACGCATATTGCGCCGCAAGCCGGTCAAGAATGCGCCCGCTTTCAACGAATTCGCCGCGGTGCGCCTTCGCCCAGGCCAAGGCGCGTTCGCCTTCGGGCGCCGAGGTCCAGTCGTGATGGTGCTCCGACAGCGCGTTGGCTTCTTCGAGATAGGCAATCGCGTCGCTTATCTTGCCGATTTGCAAAAGATAGAAAGCGAGCCCGACAAGGCCGCGCTGCTCATATTCGAGATTGCCGGCGTTCCGCGCGAACGCGATGGCGTCGTACCAAACGGTTTCTGCCTCGCCAGTCATCTTGCGGGCATAGAAGAGGCTCCATCCCAGCGAACAAGCGAGCTTCGCTTTGAGCAGATCATCGCACGGCACCGTTTCCGCGAGCTTGAGCGCCTGTTCCGCCCGCCCCTGGGCCTCCGACAGGATCGATGTTTCCGACCACAGCATCAGCGCGGCAACGGTGAGCTCGATGCCCGTGCGGACGTCTCCGTCCTCGCTGTAGGCCCAACCGAGCGCCGCGCGCAGGTCTGCGAAACGGCTGACATAGCGCGAGATCCAGTCGCTGGTATCGAGCCAGTTCCATTCCTCTTCCGACCGCCGGAAGAGCGCGAGCACGCGCGCCGCATGCTGCCTGCGCAGCTCCGCATTGGCCGGGTCCTCGCCTCGCTTGCCCGCGGCGTAGCGCCGCATGCTGTCGAGCAAGCGATAGCGCAGCGCCGGGCCGTTGACGCGCGCGGTCAGCAAGGATTTCGCGACCAGCCCGCCAAGCCCGGTCATGACATCGACCGCGTCGAGGCTGGTCACCGCCGCGACATCAATGGCATCCTCTAGCTCAAATGTATCGGCGAAGACCGAGATCGCCCGAAATAGCGACGCTTCCTTCGGCGGCAGCAGCCGGTAGCTCCAGTCGATCGTCGCGAGCATCGTCTCGTGGCGCGGCGGCCTCCCCTCCTGTCGAGGATTCGGAAAGCCCAGATGCCGGTCGAGCATCGCCAGAAGCTCGGCGGGCCGGCGGCCCTCTAGTTGAGCGGCAGCGAGTTCGATCGCCAGCGGCAACCCCTCGACCGACCGGCATATCGATGCGACCGCATCCCAGTCGTCGTCGGCAATATCGTAGCCCGCCCATTCGGCCGCCCGGCGGGCGAACAGCTCGACGGCCGGGAAACGGGTCGCACGCGCAGCGTCCAGACCTTGCTCCAGATCGGGCGCCGCGAGCGCACCGATGCGGATCAATTGCTCGGCATCGCCATCGAGCGGTTCACGGCTCGTCGCGAGCAGCTTCGACTTGCCGCTCTCGGCAGCGAGGCGACTTGCGAATATCGTCGCGGCGGGAAGGACATGTTCGCAATTGTCGAGCACGACGAGCATCTGTCGGGGACGCAGATAGTCGAGGATGGCGCCGAAACCGTTGCCGGGGTTGCCCTTGATACCCAGCGCGGTCACCATCGCGACGGGTAGAAGCCTGACATCATCGATGGCGGCCAGGTCGACGAAGCACACCCCGTCGGGACAATGGTCGGCATAGGCGCGCGCCGCGGCGACCGCGATTGTCGTCTTGCCGATCCCGCCCGCCCCGACGAGCGTCAGATGCCGCTCGCGATCGAGCGCATCGAGAACCTCGGCGATTTCCATCTCGCGCCCGATGATATGACGCAACGGCGGAGCCGGGGCGGTCGCCTGATCGGCCGCGGACATATCGAGATGCGCAAAGTCGGCAATTACCGTTTCGACACCGGCAACAAACATGTATCCGCGCCCCGCAATCGTCGCGAGGTAGCGCGGGTTGAGTTTCGTATCCCCCAGCGCGCGGCGCAGGCTCCACATATTGACCTTGAGATTGCTCTCGTGAACGAATGTACCCGGCCAGGCCGCCGCGATCAGCTCGTCTTTGGTCACCAATTGCCTGCTGCGCTGGACCAGCAGCCTGAGCAGTTCGAAAGCGCGCCCGCCGAGCTTGACCGGCTGGTCATCGAGCAGAAGCAACTGACGGCCGGGCACGAGGCGGTACGGACCAAAGGCGAAGGATAGCTCCCCTTTCGCTGTCCCGCTCATGGCGTCCATGTTGCTCACCCCCTTCTATCGCGCGACCGACAAGCCTCGAGGCGTCAGCTTCATTATCACGCGGCGGGTTTTTGGTGAACATCGGCTTCTGACCGGTAGCGGACTGGCTGCCTTCGCAGCGGGTCCTTTTTGTTGCCGGTCGATAGGTCATCTCTTGAGCTGGGGCAGCGTTGCGCTATGCCGGAGGCTACACGCGGCCCCAGCTCCCAGCGAGGGTGGCGTAGATATCGACAGCTCAGAGCCTCATTTCAAATTGGCTCGAAAGAGCCTCTTTTCAAGTTGGGTTTAACGCATATGACCGAGACTGCAGCCCAATCCCCCATCGACCGCCTGCTCGCCATCATGGCGCAACTGCGCAATCCCGATGGAGGTTGCGAATGGGATCTCGCGCAAGATTTCTCGACCATTGCACCGTACACGATCGAGGAAGCCTATGAGGTCGCCGACGCGATCGCCGGCGGCGATCCTGCGGCCATCTGCGACGAGCTTGGCGACCTTCTGCTCCAGGTCGTCTTTCACAGCCAGATCGCGACCGATGACGGCCTGTTCGGCTTCGACGATGTCGCCAACGCGATCAGCGACAAGATGGAGCGTCGGCACCCTCATATCTTCGGCACCCACAAGACCGACGATGTTCGCCAGCAATGGGAGCAGATCAAGGCGGCCGAGCGCGCGGTCGATGGCCCCGCCGGCGCGCTGGCCGGCGTCGCCTTGTCGTTGCCTGCAATGCTGCGAGCGCAAAAGTTGCAAGGCCGCGCCGCCCGTGTCGGTTTCGACTGGCCCGATACCGAGGGACCGCGCGACAAGATCGCCGAGGAGATGGTCGAGGTCGCTGAGGCGACGAACGATGCCGAGCGGCACGAAGAGGTCGGCGACTTATTGTTCGCGGTCGTCAACTATGCCCGCAAGCTGGGCGTCGATGCCGAGAGCGCACTACGCGACGCCAATTTGAAGTTCGCCCGCCGCTTTGCAGCCATGGAGGAGCTTGCCGGCGGCAGCCTGTCGGGGCTGTCGCTCGACGTGCAGGAAGGTCATTGGCTGGCAGTTAAGGCGTCGGAACGTCCGTAGCGGGCCATAGCCGCTCGAACCGTGCGCTATCGGCGGGGTCGAGCCTGACAGTCAGAACATGCCCCTCGGCTTCAGGCTCGTCCGCCAGTACTTCGCCGCGCGCGTGAAGCCACGCCGCCGCTTCACCTTGGCTATAGGTCAGATAGATGCGCTGCACCTTATGCAGCGCGGTCAATTGCGAAGCCATCAGGGTCCGCGCGGCTTCGACGCCCTCGCCCGTCACTGCCGAGATCAGCGCGACATCGGGGCGGCGTGCCGCCATTTCTTCGATCGCCGCACGTCGTTCGTCATCGGCGGTGTCGATCTTGTTCCAGATTTCGATCTGCTGGATCGCGGGCGGTGCATCGCCCTCCCCGTCGTCCTGCGGTCCGTTGACACCGAGCGAATTCAGGATCGCACGCACGTCGTCATATTGCGCTTCGCTGTCGGGATGGACGATATCGCGCACATGGACGATGAGGTCTGCCGTGGTGACTTCCTCCAGCGTGGCGCGGAAGGCCGCAACCAATTCGGTGGGCAGGTCGGAGACAAAGCCCACCGTGTCCGACAGGATTGCCTTGTCGATACCGGGCAGCCTTATCTCGCGCATCGTCGGGTCGAGCGTGGCGAAGAGCATATCTTCCGCCATGACGTCACTTCCCGTCAATCGGTTGAAAAAGGTCGATTTTCCGGCATTGGTATAGCCAACCAGTGCCACCACCGGCCACGGCGCACGCTGGCGTTTCGACCGCTGCAACTGACGCGTGCGGCGCGCATCCTCAAGACTGCGACGGATACGCGCCATGCGGTTGCGGATCATCCGCCTGTCGGCCTCGATCTGCGTTTCGCCGGGGCCGCCTAGAAAGCCGAAGCCGCCGCGCTGGCGCTCAAGGTGGGTCCAACTGCGCACCAGCCGCCCCGCCTGATAATCGAGATGCGCAAGCTCGACCTGCAGCCGCCCCTCGGCGGTCGCAGCGCGTTCGCCGAAGATTTCGAGGATCAAGCCGGTCCGGTCGATGACCTTGGTGCCGAAAGCGGTTTCGAGGTTGCGTTGCTGGATCGGGCTAAGCGCCGCATCGACGACGACCAGCTGCACGCCCTTTGCCGCAATATCGGGTGTGATCGCCTCGATCTGACCGACGCCGAGCAAGGTCGCAGCGCGCGTCTGGCGCAGGCGGAGCGTGTGCACCGCAACGACATCGAGCCCGATAGCAAGCGCCAGCCCCCTCGCCTCCTCGGCACGCGCGTCAAGATCGCGGGCAAGCCGCTGGTTATGCCACTCGGGCACGACGATAAGCGCCGCGGCGCCGCGCGTTACCTCGTCTTCATTGTCGATTGCCGGGTCGATCAGCCGTTGTCCGCTTCGGCGTCCGGCTCGCTGTCGGTCAGGTTGATCGGTCCGTTCGGCTGTACCGTCGAAATCGCGTGCTTATAGACGAGCTGGACCTGCCGCTCGCGCTCGAGCAGCATGCAGAACAGGTCGAAGGCGACGATATCGCCCTGCAGCATCACGCCGTTGACGAGGAACATCGTCACCGACTCGTCGGACTTGCGCACCGCGTTGAGGAACACATCCTGTAGCGCCTTGCCCTTGCCTGCCGGGGCATCGCGCAGATTGTCACCGAGCAGCGCCAGATCGAAATCGTGCGACGGCATCACGGTCGAGATCGCATGTTTGTAGACGAGCTGCGACTGGCCATCGCGGCGGAGCAACAACGAGAAATTGTCGAACCAGGTGATAATGCCCTGAAGCTTCACACCCTTGACCAGGAACATGGTCACCGGCGTCTTGCTCTTACGAAGGGCGTTGAGGAAAATATCCTGGAGATTCTGATTTTTATCGGACACATTTGCCTCCTGTTTTTGGCGGTAGAACCGCGGGTATGGTGCCGGTTTTCCGGCTATTGAGACCGTCTTCGTGCGCGCAATATGCGGCAAAGGTCGCCGAAGGTCTAGCGCAAAGCCGCTATCCCTCGCCGTCCGAACTCTCTGTAAGCCCCAAAAGTTTCAGTTTGCGGTGCAACGCCGAGCGCTCCATGCCGATGAAGGTCGCCGTCCGCGAAATATTGCCCGAAAAGCGGTTGATCTGGATACGGAGATATTCGCGCTCGAAATTCTCGCGCGCTTCCTTCAGCGGGATTGCGGTGATCGATTCCGAGTTGGGCAATATGTCAGCCCCGCCGCGGACCAGTTCGGCAGGAAGCATGTCGGCGTCGATCCGCGTCAGTCGGTCGCTCGGAGCCAATATCATCACGCGTTCGATCACATTGCGAAGCTCGCGGACATTGCCCGGCCACTCGTGCGCCTGCAGCGCCGCCATCGCCTCCGAACTGATTTCGGGTGGTGCGACGCGGCGGTCGGCGGCGTAACGGCCGATATAATGATCGCACAGGCTGGCGATATCGTCGCGGCGCTCGCGCAGCGGCGGGATATGCACCGGCACGACGTTCAGCCGGTAATAAAGATCCTCGCGAAACCGGCTTTCGGCGATTTCGGTCATCAGGTCGCGCGCCGATCCGGAAATGATCCGGACATCGACGCGGATCATCGTACGGCCGCCAACGCGGGTAAAGCTCTGGTCGGTGAGAACGCGCAGGATCTTGCCCTGCGTCGTGATCGGCATGTCAGCGACCTCGTCGAGGAACAAGGTGCCGCCATGCGCCTGTTCGAGCAGCCCGACGCGGATCGACCCGTCCTCGGCTTCGGAGCCGAACAATTCGGTTTCGACCGTCTCGGGATCCATGCGCGCTGAAGAAATCACGCGGAACGGCGCATTCTGCCGCCCGCTCCAGCCGTGTAGCACGCGCGCCGCGACTTCCTTGCCGACGCCAGGCGCACCGGTAATCAGCACGCGGCTTCCCGTGCCCGCCACGCGCTTCAGTGTCGCGCGGACATTGTTGATCGCGGCGCTGGTGCCGGTCAGCTCGTCCGACGGCCCCGCTTTTTCGCGTAGCTGCTCATATTCGAACTTGAGCCGTTCATTCTCGGTCGCGCGTGCGACGAGATGGAGCAGGCGCGATGCCTCGAACGGCTTCTCAATAAAGTCGAACGCGCCGCGGCGGATCGCGGCAACCGCCGTGTCGAGACCGCCATGGCCCGAGATCACGATGATCGGCAGCGTCGGGTCAAAGGCCTTGATTGCCTCAACCAGCCCCAATCCGTCGAGCCGCGACCCTTGCAACCACACGTCGATCAGCGCGAGCGATGGCCGCCGCTGACGGATCGCTTCGAGCGCCGAGTCGCTGTCGGACGCGGTGCGCGCCTCATAACCTTCGTCTTCCATGACGCCCGCGACGAGGTCGCAAATGTCGCGTTCGTCGTCGACGATCAGAATATCAAGCGCCATGATCTTCTCTGTCCTGCCGGTTCCGGACGCGTCCGGGAACCGATTCACCATGCCCCATGCTTGTATCCCCACCCTTGCCGGCCAGAGGCCGTAGCCGGTCGGGATGGAGCGTCAGGGTGACGCATGTCCCCTGCCCCGCCGGATTGTCCGAAAATTCGAGTTCGCCATAATGTTGCTCGACGATCTTTTTGACGATCGCGAGACCGAGTCCCGTCCCGCCCTGACGCGTCGTCATATAGGGTTCGGCAATTGCGTCACGCGCTTCGGGCAGCCCGATGCCGTCGTCGGTAACACGGATCGTCAGTTCCCCGTCGCTGCCGACGTCGAGTTCGGCACCGATATGACCGACCGGCACCACGTCGGAATTTTTCGACTTTTCTTCAATTGCTTCGACGGCATTTTTGACGATGTTCGTTAGCGCCTGCGACAGCAAGCGGCGGTCGCAGACAAGCGACTCGATCTCAGCCGGCGTTTTGACGGTGAAAGCGATGTCGGGCTTTGCGACTTCGAACAGGAAAACCGCCTGGCGCAGGATATCGCGGACATCCTCGACCCCGAAGGTCGGCTTGGGCATGCGGGCGAAGCTGGAAAACTCGTCAACCATCCGCCGCATGTCGTGAACCTGGCGGATCACTGTGTCGGTCAGTTTGCGGAAGGTCGCGGTGTCCCCCTCGACCTTGTCGCCAAAGCGCCGCTGGAGGCGCTCGGCGGCCAGTTGGATCGGGGTGAGCGGATTCTTGATCTCATGCGCGATGCGCCGGGCGACGTCCGACCAGGCGGCGCGGCGCTGGTCGAGCAATTGCTGCGTAATATCCTCAAAACTCAGGACAAAGCCATCGCCCTGCGCAACGGCTTTTGCCGCGAGCGTCGCGGGCTCGGCATCCTTGCGCGACAGCTGGACGATGGCCTCGCGCTCGTCGCTGATCAGCAGCCGCGCCAGTTCGGGGGCGACATCGTCGAGCGGTTGGCCGGTGAGGCATTCCGCCGACTGACAGATCAAGCGCTCCGCCGCCGCATTGGCGAGCAGGATGCGGCGATCGGCGTTGACCGATACTACCGCGGACGACACGCCGCTCAGCACCGCTTCGATAAAGCTGCGCCGCGCTTCGAGCTGCTCGTTCACATTGACGAGCGCGCCCGTTTGCCCCTCCAGCTGTTCGGTCATGCGGTTAAAGGCACGCGTGAGCACGGCGATCTCGTCGTCGCGCGCGGGCGGCGTGACCCGCACCGACAGATCCCCGCCGGCGGCGGTGCGCGTCGCGCCGATCAAAGTGCCGAGCGGACGGACAATACGGTCGGCGACCACGATTGCCGCGATCACCGCGAGCGCGAGGAGTAGCAGCGAACCAAGATAGAGCGCACCGTTGAATTGCAACTGAAGCTGCTGCGAACGCTCGAAGAGGTCGTTATAGTCCGCGAGCACCGCACTGGCGCGCGCCGATTGCTGGAAGCCCGGGACATTTGTATCGCGCGAGGCGTAGACATAGGCGCGGCCGGTGCCGGGGAGCCGTGCCGCGGCCTCGATCCGGTTGGGCTGGCGGACAACCACGACATCTTCACCCGCATCGAGACGTCCGACCATAGCTGCACCGAGACGCGTTTCGGCTGCCCTGTTGTCCGGATTGATCGCCGTCGCCGTGCGCGCGACCCCGTCCTTGCCGATCTCGATGATCGCCGATTCGTTCAGGCTGCGCACGACGACCTGTTGCAGATAATAGTTGCTGAAGGCGGGGCTATCGATCGGAACGAGGCTCAACTGTTTGCCAAGATCATTCGCCATGGCGAAGGTATTGGCGCCCACCTGACGCTGGTTTTCCTGATAATAGCCCTCGGCCAGGCTTGCTGCATTTTCGAACATCCCGCGCGAACGGTCCGAAAACCAGAAGTCGACGCCGAACTGGAACAGCAGAGAGGCGAAGATCACGACGAGAAGGGTCGGCGCCGCCGCGATCAGCGAAAAGAGCGCGACGAGCCGGACATGGAGGCGGCCGTTGCCGCCCGCCATCGAGCGTACGGCGCGCGCTCGCGCGACACGGCTGCCGATCAGCACGATCAGCGCCATCGCCGGCACGAGATTGACCACCATGATCGCGGCGACGAGCGCGGGCGTGAGCAATCGCTCGCTCTGCGCATCGCCGGTCACGAAGATATAGGTGGCAATAGCAACGCTGATGATAACGGCGAGCGTGTAATATTCGGGCGCCGCGAAGCGCCAAAAGCCCGAACGCTCTTCCCCGCCGTCCGAATCCATATCGACAGTCAGAGGGAGGGATTGCGTCATTGTTGCTACGTTACGACAATCCTGTTGCATAGAAAACACACAAACTGCGAAACCGTCGCCCGATTGCGCCGATGTCCAGCTTTGTCATTGCCCATCAAGGATGCGCGGGATCGATATCGAGTTGCCCGAGACGTTTGCGTAGCGTGTTGCGATTGATGCCAAGGCGCCGCGCGGCCTCCAATTGGTTGCCGCGCACGTCGCGCAGGACGCGGCGAAAAAGTGCCGCCTCGACAATCGCTTCAAGCTGCTCGTGGATATCGCCGTCGCCCGCTTCCGCCATTTTTTCGCGCGCCCAGTCGTCGACCGCACGCCCGATCAGCGCCGCGGGTTCGACCGCACCGCCGCCCTCGCCGCTTTCGTGCAGTACCGTTTCGACATCGCGCACGGTCACTGTGACGTCGCGCGAAAGGACCGCGAGTCGCTGAACGACGTTGCCCAGTTCGCGGACGTTGCCGGGCCAGTCGTAGCGTTCGAGCCATTGCATTGCCGCAGGGGCGAATTGGCGGTCGGGCAGTCCCGAGCCGCGCCCGGCCTCGACAAAATGGCGGACGAGCGCGGCAATGTCGCTGCGCCGGTCGCGGAGCGGCGGCAAGGTCACCGGGATGACATTGAGGCGATAGAACAGATCCTCGCGAAAGCGGCCGTCGGCGACGAGCGTTCGCATGTCGCGGTGCGTCGCCGCGATGACGCGGACGTCGGCGCGCAGCGCCTGGCTGCCCCCGACGGTCGAATATTCGTTGCTTTGCAGGACCCGCAGCAGGCGCGTCTGCGCCTCAAGCGGCATGTCGCCGATCTCGTCGAGGAACAAGGTGCCGCCCGCAGCCTGTTCGAAGCGGCCGGCATTGCGGCTGTGCGCGCCGGTGAAGGCCCCCTTTTCATGACCAAACAGTTCGGCTTCGATCAATTCGCGCGGGATTGCCGCCATGTTGATCGCCACAAAGGGGCCGGAGCGGCGGAGGCCGGTGGCGTGGATGGCGCGCGCGACAACCTCCTTGCCCGTGCCCGACTCGCCGAGGATCAATACTGCAAGATCGTTTGAGGCGAGCCGCGCGATCGTACGGTAAACCGCCTGCATGGCGGGAGCGCGGCCGACGAGGCCATGGCTGTCGGCGGGCGCCGCAGCGGCGCTTGCGGCGGGCTCCGTCCGCCGTTGCAGCGCGGCGCGAACGCTGGCGGTGAGTTCGTCGAGATCGAACGGCTTGGGCAGATAGTCATAGCTGCCGATGCCCGTCGCGCGCACCGCAGTGTCGAGCGTATTTTGCGCCGACAGGACGATCACGGGCGTCCCGCCGTCGATCCGCAGCGAATCGATGCCGTCGCCGTCGGGCAAGACGACGTCCGTGATGACGAGGTCGGGCCGGTTGTCGGCGAGCCAGGCGTTGCGTTCGGCGATGCTGGCGACCGACGCCAAATGGCCGCACTCGCCGACGAGTGTCTCGCGGATAATCATCGCGATCGCGGGATCATCCTCGACCAGCAGGATGGTCTTGCCTTGGCTCATGTCGAACGTTCCTTTTGCGCAACTGGCAGATGGACGCGGAAGCTTGTCCAAACGCCGTCGCGCATATGCTGCACCGTTCCGCCCATGTCGCGCGCCAGCTTGGCGACGAGCGCGAGACCAAGCCCCCTGCCCTCGCGCTTCGTGGTTACGAACGGCGCGAACAGGTCGCCGCGGATGTCGGCGGGAACGCCGGGACCATTGTCGCTGACGCTGACCTCGATCGGCAGTGCGATGCGGCCGCGTCCGTCGTCATTGTCGATCGAAAGGCCGTGGCGATACGCGGTCGTCAGCCGGACGACACCGTCGTCGCGTCCGCCGAGCGCCTCGCAGCCATTGGTCACGAGGTTGAGCAATATCTGCACCATGGCGTCATGGTTTCCGTGAACAAGCGGCAGCGATGGGTCGAAATCTTCGGCAAAGCGCACCCCCGGAAACTGACGTGCGCGTGCGGTTTCCATCGCCTGATGAATCGGCTGGTAGAGGTTGATCGGACCGCAGGCGATCGGTTGCCCGCGCGAGAAATGCTCCATCTGGTCGATCAACGTCGCGATGCGGTCGACCTCGGCGCAGATCAGCGTCGTAAAGCGTTCGCCGCCCGCATCGGTCTTGCGCGCGAGCAGCTGCGCCGCGCCCTTGATACCCGCGAGCGGGTTCTTGATCTCGTGCGCGAGCATCGACGCCGCGGCGCCCGCAGCGCGGCCCGAACGGCCGATCGCGCCGCCCATCAGCTCGGAATCGCTTTGCGACGGCACGAGCGCAAGGATGCGGTGACCGCTCTGGCCATAGGGGACCATCTGCATATCGACGAAGATCGACCGGCGGCCACCCGCCGAAATTTCGGTGCGATGCGCGAACAGCGCCGAGGTCGCGGCGTCACTCATCCGCTGCCGATAGTTGCGATCCATATGGATGACGTCATAGACGACGCGCCCCACCATCGCCGAGCGGCTGACATTGCAAAGCTGCTCGGCGGCGGCGTTGACGAACAGCACAACGCCCGCGCCGTCGATGAGCAGCGTGGGAACCGGATGCGACTGGATCAGTTCATCGTGGTCGAAGCTCGGGATGCTCGACGTGAGCGTTGTCACGCCGCCGCCTTGCTCAGGAACGGGGCATAGAATTGCTCGAGCGCATCGAGGACGTCGCGGCTGCTCGGAATCTGGTTGACCTTGTTGCGGAATTCGGCCGACCCATGCACCCCCTTGACGTACCAGCCGAGGTGCTTGCGCGCCATATTGACCCCGGTCACTTCGCCATAATGGTCGATCATCGCGCGATAATGCGATGTAATGACGTCATATTGTTCGTCGATGCCGGGATCGGGGCGCGGGGTTTCGCCGCGCAGCGCCGCCATCACCTGTCCGAGCAGCCAGGGGCGACCATAAGCGCCGCGGCCGATCATGACGCCATCGGCGCCGCTCTGTTCGAGCGCAGCGCGTGCATCTTCGACCGAGCAGATGTCGCCATTGGCGATCACCGGGATCGATACCGCATCCTTGACCGTCCGAATGAAGCGCCAGTCGGCCTCGCCGCGGTACATCTGGTTGCGCGTGCGGCCGTGGACGGTGACGAGCTTCGCGCCGAGATCCTCGGCGATGTGCGCGAGTTCAGGGGCGTTGAGGCTGTCAAGATCCCAGCCCATGCGCATCTTGACCGTCACCGGCACCTTCACCGCCTTGACGCAGCTGTCGATGAGCGCAGCGGCGAGTTTCAGGTCGCGCATCAATGCCGAGCCCGCATCGCCGTTGGTCACCTTGCGCACCGGGCAGCCCATGTTGATGTCGATGATTGCGGCGCCGCGATCTTCGTTGAGCTTGGCGGCCTCGCCCATTTCATAGGGCGTGCAACCGACGAGCTGCATCGATACGGGTTCTTCGACCGGGTCCCATGCCGCTTTCTGGATCGACTGGCGCGTCTCGCGGATCGCGGCCTGGCTAGCGATCATTTCGGTGACGTTGAGCCCCGAGCCATAGTGGCGGACGAGCTTGCGGAACGGCAGGTCGGAGACGCCCGTCATCGGCGCGAGGATCACGGGATCCGCGATGGTGATGTTGCCGATCTGAATGGGCCGCAACGGGTCCATGACGGGAGCTTTCGTTCAAATTGCCTAAAATTTGAGCAGCCCCTACACGCTAAGCCGCTTTCCCGCAAGGCGCGGCTGCGCTAACCGGCGCGCGAGATGAGCGAGTCCACCCCTTCCCCGTCGCCGCGCGTTGCGGTCGTGCTGCTCGCGGGCGGCCAAGGCACGCGTGCGGACCTTGGTCTGCCGAAGCAGCTCGCGGTGCTGGGCGGCAAGCCCGTGCTGCAGTGGAGCCTCGATGCCTTTGCCGAGCATCCCTCGATTTCGGGCGGCGTGCTGGTCGCGAATGGTGACGTCGTGACGGCCGCCAACCCACTGCCGGCGGGCTGGGTTTTCGCCGAACCCGGCGCCGAGCGCCAGCAATCAGTCGCAAATGCGCTTGCAGCACTGATCGACTGGGAGGACGAGGCATTGGTTCTTGTTCACGACGCCGCGCGGCCGGGCGTCACGGCCGGAGTCATCGACCGCCTGCTCGCCGCCCTGCGAACCGCCGAGGCGGCAATCCCCACTTTGCCGGTTCCCGATACGCTCGTTGAGCAGGCGCATGGTGAAGCCGGCGACGTGGTTGACCGGAGTGTCCTCGCGCGCGTCCAGACGCCGCAAGCGTTTCATCTGGGCATTTTGCGCCGTGCGCATACCGAAGCAGTCGAGGCGGTCGCAACCGACGATGCGCAGCTCGTTCGCCGCCTTGGTGTCGCTGTCGCCGCGGTCCACGGAGATGCGCGGCTTCATAAACTGACATATGCCGAGGATATGGCGATCCTCGGGGCGCTCTTGGGGATTGGTACGATGCGAACCGCCGTCGGCATGGGATATGACGTCCATCGCCTGGTCACCGACAAGCCGCTGTGGATCGGCGGGATAGAAATCGCGCATAGTCATGGACTTGAAGGACATAGCGATGCCGACGTCGCGCTTCATGCGCTGACCGACGCGATCCTCGGTGCGCTGGGCGACGGCGATATCGGCGACCATTTTCCGCCGAGCGATGCGCAGTGGCGCGGCGCGGCGTCGCACCGTTTCCTGTCCTTTGCCGGCGAACGCGTCGCCGCGCGCGGCGGGCGGATCGATCATGCCGACCTGACGATCGTCGCCGAGGCGCCGAAGATCGGCCCGCATCGTGCCGCGATCCGCGCACGCATTGCCGAAATCCTTGCGATTCCGCTTGAACGGGTTAGTGTGAAGGCGACAACGACAGAGCGGCTGGGCTTTACCGGCCGCCGCGAGGGGATCGCTGCGCAGGCCGTCGCGACCTTACAACTTCCGGAGAATTGAACCTTGCCGTCCGATGCTGAAACGCGCCTTGCCGCGCGCGACGACCTTGCAACCACCGTTCTTGCCAGGAATCGCGCCGCGGGGCGGAAGGTCGCCGTCGCCGAAAGCTGCACCGGCGGCATGGTGTCGGTCGCGCTGACCGACATTGCCGGAAGCTCGGATGTGTTCAGCGCCGGCTTCGTCACCTATTCGGGCCATGCCAAGCAGAGCCAGCTCGACGTGAGCAGCGAAATCCTTGAAACCTTCGGCGAAGTCTCGCTCGCAACCGCTTGGGCGATGGCGGCGGGCGCGCTCGCCAACAGCGACGCCGATGTCGCGGTCGCGATCACCGGGATCGCCGGTCCGGGCGGCGGCTCAGAGAAGAAGCCGGTCGGCCAGGTCGTCTTTGCGCGCGCGTTGCGCGGGCAGGATCCCGACGATTATTTCACCCAGCGCGTCCAGTTCGAATCGACCGATCGCGCCGCGATTCGTCACCATGCGACTTTGTTCGCGCTCGACCTGCTTCAGCCCGAGAGGGACGAGCTGCGGCCGTCGGAGGACATCGCGCTCCCCGCGCCGTAAAGATCGTCGGCGCGCGTTTCGAACGCGGCGATCATCTTGCGCAGCGCCTTGTCGAACATCTGGCCTGCCAAGGCTTCAAACATGCGGCTGCGGAACGAGAAATCGACGAGGAAATCGACCCGGCATCCTCCGCCCTCGGCCGGCTGGAAATGCCATTCATTGTTGAGATGCTTCATCGGGCCGTCGATGTAGCTCACGCATACCTCGCGCGGCCGCTCCTTGTGGACGCGGCACGAAAAGCTTTCGCGCAGCCCCTTGAAACCGACGATCATGTCGGCGACCGCCTCATGCTCGCTGTCGCTGCGGATGCGCAGCGCGACAACCCACGGGAGGAATTCGGGGTAGCGCTCGATATCGGTGACGAGCGCGAACATCTGCTCGTCGCTATACGGCAGGACGCGGGTTTCGTGATGCCGAGGCAAAGGTCCGTCAGTCCGCCTTGACGCGCGCCAGCTGCGCTTCGCGGGCGGCGCGCATCCGTTCGAAATCGTCGCCCGCGTGATAGCTCGAGCGCGTCAGCGGCGACGAGGCGACCTGCAGGAAGCCCTTTGCGCGCGCGATCTGCGCATAGGCGTCGAACGCCTGCGGGGTCACGAACTCTGCAACCTTCGCATGTTTCGGCGTCGGCTGGAGATATTGGCCCATCGTCATGAAATCGATGTCGGCGCTGCGCATGTCGTCCATCACCTGATGAACCTCCATCCGCTCTTCGCCGAGGCCGAGCATGATGCCCGACTTGGTGAAGATCGACGGATCGCGGCGCTTGACGCTTTCGAGCAGGCGGAGCGATGCATAATAGCGGGCGCCCGGACGGATCGTCGGATAGAGCCGCGGGACCGTTTCGAGATTGTGATTATAGACGTCGGGCCGCGCATCGACGATCGCGGCAACCGCGCTTTCGGGCTTGTTGCGAAAGTCAGGGGTCAGGATTTCGATCGTCGTCTGCGGCGTTTCGCGGCGCAGTGCGTTGATAACTTTCACGAACTGGCTGGCGCCGCCGTCGGGCAGATCGTCGCGGTCCACCGAGGTGATGACGATGTGGCTGAGCCCCATCTTCGCCGCAGCGATCGCGGTATGCTCGGGCTCGAGCAGGTCGACCGGGCGCGGCATCCCCGTCTTGACGTTGCAGAAGGCGCAGGCTCGCGTGCAGGTGTCACCGAGGATCATCACCGTCGCGTGCTTTTTCGTCCAGCATTCGCCGATGTTCGGGCACGCCGCTTCTTCGCACACGGTATGCAGGTTGAGCTCGCGCATCAGCTTGCGCGTTTCGGCGTAGCCGGGGCTGGTCGGCGCCTTGACGCGGATCCAGTCGGGCTTGCGTGCGCGCTGGCTGGGAGTCGACGCGGGCTGTACGGGCGATGCGGGAGCGTTCATGCCGCCCACATAGTCGTGCACGCGCCTCTTCTCAACCTCTCTACCTATGCTAAGGCGCGTCCATGACTCACTTTACCGATATGATCGACGGCTACCGGCGTTTCCGTAACGGCGGCTGGCAGCAGCAACGCGAACGCTGGGACGAACTTGCCGTGGGCCAGTCGCCCAAGGTGATGGTGATCGCCTGTTCCGACAGCCGTGTCGAACCCTCGCAGATTTTCGACACGAATCCGGGCGAAATCTTTGTCGTGCGCAACGTCGCGGCGCTCGTGCCGCCGTTCGAAACCACGCCGGGCCGGCACGGCGTTTCGGCCGCGCTCGAATTCGCGGTGCAGTTTCTGAAGGTCGAGGAAATCGTCGTCATGGGTCACGGGCTATGCGGCGGCTGCCACGCCGCGCTGCACCGCTCGATGGCCGGCGCCGAGCCGGGACGGGGCGGCTTTATCGCCGACTGGATCGCGATGCTCGACGATGCGAGCGATACGGTCCGTGCGGCATATCCCGACATCGACACCCGCGACGCCGGCCGCGCGATGGAAATGGCGGCCGTTCGAGTAAGCATTGACAATCTCAGAACTTTTCCCTGCATTCAGGAAAAGGAACGGCGCGGCACATTGAAGCTTCGCGGCGCCTTTTTCGCGATCAGCGACGGTGTATTGCATCTGATGGACGAGGCGACGGGAGACTTCTCCCCCGCCTGAACAGGAGGGGCGACATGAGCAAGAATACATTCTGGGTGACCATGATCTTTGTCGCCGCAATTGTCGGCGCATTGCTCGGGCCCGCGCTTGCGCAATCGCTCTCGACCGGCGCGATGCTGACCTTTTCGGTCGTCACCCTCGTCGCGATCGTCGGGCTGATCATCTGGTCATTGTCGAGCAACAAGTCGGGGAAAAAGGCTGATACGGCGACGCTCGCCGATGCCCGTGCGATGCGCGCGCCCGAAGGCAAGGCGCGCATCTATGTGACGCGCCGCGGTTTTGTCGCCGCGCTTCAGGGAATGAACATCACGCTCGACGAGACCGCAAAAGGGCAGATCAAGTCGGGGCAAATGCTGATGGCCGATGTCGCGCCCGGCAAGCATCATCTGCATGCCGCGATGGCGAAGGGGCTGATGGCGAACGCCGGCACGATGGAGGTCGAGGTCGGCGCAGGCGAAGTCGTCGTGATCGATGCGATGTTCGAAATGAGCGCGCTGAAAGGCGATGCAAAGCTGACGCGGCTGGACGTTGCGAAGGGGCGCGAGAATGTCCACGCGACCAAGCTGATCCTGTGGGAAGTCCAACCCGCCTGATCGGCGACGAAGCGAGCCCTGGCCGCGGGCAATTGTGAAGCGCCGCGGCAACAATCGCCTGAATCGCACGTTCTCCCGAAAAGGAGAATTGGATGGCCCTTCGCCAAACCCTGTCGGCTGCGCCGGCGCTTGCTTCCCGTAGACGTGCATTCCCCGGCGAAGACGAATCCTACACCAAAGCCCGAAAATCTTTGCTCGCCGAAGAAATCGACCTGCGGCGCCGGATGACGCGCGTCGCCGAGCAGCGGCGCCAGCTGCCGCCGGGGCCGCTGATGAAGGATTATCGGTTCAAGGACGCAAACGGCGCCGAGCTCGGGCTGGCTGACCTGTTCGGGGACCACGATACCCTTGTCACCTATTTCTGGATGTACGGTCCCGAACGCGAACGCCCCTGCCCGATGTGCACCAATTGGCTGGGCGCGGTGAACGGCAACGGCAACGACATCAAGCAACGCGTCGCGCTGAAAATCCTGGGGCGCAGCCCGGTCGAGCGGCAAAAGGCTTTTGCGCAGGAACGCGGCTGGCAGGCGCTCGATTTCGTGCAGACGGTCGGCGACGATCTTGCGCGGGACTTTCGCCTGCTCAATGCCGACGGCAGCGAGAATCCGGCGCTGGCGGTCTTCAAACGCAACCGCAGCGGCATCCGCCTGTTCTGGAAGAGCGAGATGACCGCCGAGATGGCCGATCCGGGACAAGATCCACGCGACGCGCCCGATATTGCCAGCCTGTGGTCGATCCTCGACCTCACGCCGTCTGGCCGCGGTACCGACTGGTACCCGTCGCTGGAATATTAAGGAATCGCGTAAGTCACATTCGCCTGACCGACAGGCTTGTCGGCATCGTCGGTCCAGATACGCACATCCATCACCGCCAGCCGTTTGCCGAGGCGCAGCATATGTGCGTCGGCGAACAGCGGGCCGGGGCGGCACGGGCGCAGGAACTGGTAATTGAGCGCGCTCGTCACCGCCATCGCGACGGGGCCGATATGCGCGAGGACGAGCGCATAGGCCGCCATGTCGGCAAAGCCCATCTGCGTCGGCCCCGAAATCAGCCCGCCGGGGCGAAGCGCCTTCTCGTTGGGATCGAGGCGGGCCTGGATATGGCCTGGCACTGCCGAGACGACATGCCCTCGCGAGCCGGGGACCGAATGGGGGAAAGCCTCCGCCATGAAGGCGTTGAGCGCGTCCGCATCCATTCGGATCGCGCTCGACGAGATCGGAGCCCCCTCCCCCGTCATCGGGATCAGCGCGTCAGCTTCTTGTACGACGTCGCGTGCGGGCGCGTCGCATCGTCGCCGAGGCGGCGGATCTTGTCCTCCTCATAGGATTCGAAATTGCCTTCGAACCATTCGACATGGCTGTCACCCTCGAACGCAAGGATATGCGTCGCGAGGCGATCGAGGAAGAAGCGGTCGTGGCTGATGACCACAGCGCAGCCCGCGAAATTTTCGAGCGCTTCTTCGAGCGCCGCGAGCGTTTCGGTGTCGAGATCGTTGGTCGGTTCGTCGAGCAGCAGCACGTTCCCGCCCTGCTTCAGCATCTTGGCCATATGGACGCGGTTGCGTTCACCGCCCGAAAGCTGGCCGACCTTCTTCTGCTGATCGACGCCCTTGAAGTTGAAGGCGCCGACATAAGCGCGCGTCTGCATTTCGTGCTTGCCGATGCTCATCATTTCGGCGCCGCCCGAGACTTCCTCCCATACATTCTTGTTCGGGTCGAGCGCATCGCGGCTCTGGTCGACATAGCCGAGGCGCACGGTATCGCCGATCGTGACGCTGCCGCTGTCGGGGGTTTCCTGCCCGGTGATCAGCTTGAACAAGGTCGATTTACCCGCGCCGTTCGGACCGATGACCCCGACGATGCCGCCCGGCGGAAGCGTGAAGGACAGATCTTCGAAGAGCAGCTTGTCGCCATAGGCTTTCGAGATGCCCTCGACCTCGATCACCTTGCCGCCAAGGCGTTCGGGGACCTGGATGACGATCTGCGCCTTGCCGGGGATGCGCTTTTCCTGCGCTTCGATAAGCTGGTCGAAGCTCTTGATACGCGCCTTCGACTTAGCCTGGCGGGCTTTCGGCGACTGGCGGATCCATTCAAGCTCGTCCTTGATCGCCTTCTGGCGCCCCGCGTCCTCGCGCGCTTCCTGTTCGAGGCGCTTGCCCTTCTTTTCGAGATAGGTCGAATAATTGCCTTCGTAGACAAAATAGCGGCCGCGATCGAGTTCGAGGATCCAGTTCACGACATTGTCGAGGAAGTAGCGGTCGTGGGTGACGAGGATGACGTTGCCCGGATAATCAACGAGATGCTTTTCGAGCCATGCGACGCTTTCGGCGTCGAGATGGTTGGTCGGTTCGTCGAGCAGCAGGATCGACGGCTTTTCAAGCAGCAAGCGTGTCAGCGCGATGCGGCGGCGTTCGCCGCCCGAAAGATTTTCGACGCTCCAGTCGCCCGGCGGGCAGCGGAGCGCTTCCATCGCGATTTCGAGCTGGTTGTCGAGCGTCCAGCCGTCGACCGCGTCGATCTTTTCCTGGAGCGTGCCCATTTCCTCCATCAGCGCGTCAAAATCAGCGTCGGCGGGCGGATCGGCCATCAGCGTGCTGATCTCGTTGAAGCGGTCCATCATGTCGGCGACGCCGCGGACGCCGTCCATGACATTCTCTTTGACCGTCTTCTTGGGGTCGAGCTCGGGCTCCTGCGCCAGATAGCCGACGGTGATATTTTCACCCGGCCAGGCTTCGCCGCTGAATTCGGTGTCCATGCCCGCCATGATCTTCATCAGCGTCGACTTACCCGTGCCATTCGGGCCGACGATGCCGATCTTGGCATCGGGATAGAATTGCAGGCTGAGGTTGTTCAGCGTCGGCTTTTGCGCGCCGGGATAGGTCTTGGTCAGACCCTTCATCACGAAACTATATTGGGCGGCCATGAATATGCTCCGGTAGAGGCTGGGCCGCGGGCGCGGCCGGGAGAGATTTGAGTTGCGCGCCGGTTAGCGAATGGGCGCGAGCTTGGCAATCGGCGCTTGCGCGCGCGAGGCGCGCCGTTAGGAAAGCGGCATGAAAATCCCCTGCACCCCCATCCGCTTAACTGCGATCGCCTCCCTTCTCTTCTCCACAGCCACATCGGCTCAGACGGTGCCAAGCGCAGCCGAACTGGCACAGCAGGGCGACGATCCGGCCTGGGCGATCACCGAAGGGCTGACAACCGAAATCGGCCCGCGGCAGGCAGCAACCGAGGCCGAAGCAGCCGCCCGACGCTGGGGCGTCAAGCGGCTCACCGAAATGGGTTTCCAGAATGTTCGCGAAGAACACTTCATGATGCAAACCTGGGTGCGCGGCGCAGAAGAGGCGTCACTGACCGGGCCATTCCAGCCGCAGAAGCTCCATATAACCGCGCTCGGCACCAGCGCCTCGACCGGCCCCAAGGGGCTGGAGGGCGATGTCGTCTATTTTGCGAGCTATGACGCGCTTGTTGCCGCGCCCGACGATCTGGTGAAAGGCAAAATCGTCTTTATCGATCATCAGATGAAAGCCGCGCAGGATGGCAGCGGCTATGGCCAATATGGCCGCGCGCGCTTCACCGGCGCGAATGTTGCGGCAAAGAAGGGCGCGGTTGCCGTCGTGATCCGCTCGATCGGGACTGACAGCCACCGCAATCCGCACACCGGCGGCACCAATTTCGAGGCCGGCGTCAAGCCAATCCCCGCCGGCGCACTCTCCAATCCCGACGCCGACCAGCTGGTGCGGCAATGGAAACGTATCGAGGCAGGCCAAGCGGCTGCGCCGCTGCGGTTGAAATTGCTCCTTACGCCGCGGAACCTCGGGCAGCAGCGTTCGGGCAATGTCATCGCCGAGGTGCCGGGCAGCGACCCGGCCGCCAGCCCGGTGATCGTCGCGTGCCATCTCGACAGCTGGGATCTCGGCACCGGCGCGATCGACGATGCCGCCGGCTGCGGTATCGTCACTGCCGCCGCCAAGAATGTGATGACCGCCGGCCAGCCGCGCCGCACGATCCGCATCCTGTGGGCCGGAGCCGAAGAGGTCGGGGTGTTCGGCGGCAAAGCCTATTTCGACGCGCATGGGAAAGAGAAGCACGCCGTCGCGCTCGAATCCGATTTCGGTGCCGACCGTGTGTGGCGCGTCGACTTCAAGCTGCCCGACAGCGCCAAAGCGCTTTCGGACCGGATTGTGGCCGCCGTCGCGCCGTTCGGGGTCGTGCGCGGCAAGCAGCCTGCGAACGGCGGCGCCGACATCGGCGCGCTCGTTCAGGCCGGTGTTCCGGCAGTCGATCTGGCCCAAGATGGCACGCGTTATTTCGACCTGCATCACACGCCCGACGATACGCTCGACAAGATCGACCCCGTGCAATTGCGGCAAAATGTGACAGTTTGGGCCGCGACTCTGGAGATTCTGGCAAACAGCACCAACGCCGAGCTTCCCTAGTGTGACGGAGAAATGACAGAATCCCGCGCGCCCCGACCATCTCAATTATTTTTGTTGACGATTCATGCGGAACGGCTAAATCCCGCGGCTCGCGGTCCGGGAAACTTTTCCCGACGCGGTAAGGCATTTTAGGGAGCCCACACATCATGAAGAAGTTTGCTGCTATCGCCGTTGCTGCCAGCATGTTCGCCCTCGCCGCTTGCGGTGAAAAGGCTGCTGAAGAAGCCACCACCGAAGCTCCGGCCGCTGAAGCGGTTGCTGAAGAAGGCGCCGACGCCGCTGCTGCTGGCGCTGAAGCCGCTGCCGCTGGTGCCGACGCTGCTGCTGCTGGTGCAGAAGCTGCTGCTCCGGCTGACGCTGCTGCTGCCACGGCTGCTCCGGCTGACGCCGCTGCTGCTCCGGCCGCTGCTGCTCCGGCTGAAGAAAAGAAGTAAGTCGCAGCCCTTCGGGGCGTTGACTGAAACGAGATTTGGGCGGTCTTCCTTCGGGAAGGCCGCCTTTTTCTTTGCCCATCGTGCAGGTGGGATAGACTTGTGTCCCCGCCCTGTCTAAAGGCGCGGGTCAGTAGTCGGGGAGTAGCGCAGCCCGGTAGCGCGCCTGCTTTGGGAGCAGGATGTCGCAGGTTCGAATCCTGTCTCCCCGACCACTTATGATTTTTGGCCAAATCTCCGCTGGCTCCTCCACTACGAGGGCCGGCGTCGGAGATCGTTTCCGCAAGTAAATCAAATGGTTCTCGGTAATCCGCGGTTAGCTCGCCATTTTGCCAGACGCAGTTCGAAAGCACAAAGTTGAGGAGCTTACGCTTTTCGACATTGCCTGCCGCCTCGAAGAGGCGATGAGCCTTCCGCGCCAAAGAAAGCAACGCGACGCCTTCATCCATATATGCGCTGCTTGCGTCCTGAAGGCGCGAAAGGTCACGATTACAACGGCTAATCTCATCTCGCCATCCCTCTGCCATGCGCTGATAAAACTCGTCGGTGACGACGCCGTCTAGTTTGTCGATGTATATCGCCTCGACGCGCTTTTGAAGTCGTGCGATCTCCGATTGAAGGTTTCTCACAGCGTCCGCTTGATCGCGATTCTCGACTTCAAAACTTTCTTTGAGCGCTCGAACAACGAGATTGTATATATTCGTGCTGAAACGCAGTCGCGTCAGCAATGCGCCAAACTTTTCGGTTAAGACCTCTTCGCGCACAAAGCGTTCAGGGCATTTTCCGCGGAACCCAGTGCAATGATAGTAGATATATTTTTCCTTCTGAATTTCGGCAGTCAGTGCGCAACCGCAATGCCCGCAACGAATCAATCCGGTGAATGCAAACACGCGTTCTCCGCCTCCCGTCTTAGGGTTGCGGGTTTTGCGATTCCGGCCGTCAAGGAGGTCCTGTACGCCGCTCCAAAGGTCCATCGAAACAAGCGGTTCGTGCTTGCCTTGATAGGTTTTACCTAGCCATTCGAATTCGCCGGTATAAATGCGGTTGCGCAATATCGTGTGCACCGTGCTGACTTGGAGGGGAGAATTGCTCTTGCGATACACCATGCCGGCGTCGCGGGCCAAACGACCGACTTCCTTCAATGAGTAGTTTCCCGTGGCATACCACTCAAAAAGCCGAGCGATCATAGGCCCGTATATCGGGTCCACGGCAATTTTCTTCTTTCCATCAGCTTCGACCACATTCACGTAACCAAGCGGCGCAGCCGAAGGCCAGAACCCTTGTTCTGCCTTCTCCATCATACCCTTGCGGACCTCTTCCGATAGATTGTCGATGTAGTTTTTCGCCATCAGCACCTTGATACCGTGCATAAACTTGTCGGACGATCGAGAATCGCGCGATATTGTGGCCCCCTCCTTTACAAAATGTATCTCAACTTCCAAATCATCGACCGTTACCCAATCTTTTAGGTTGCGATAGAGACGGTCTGTCTTTTCTACCAATATTGTTTGAACGGTCTTATGCTTGCGGAGGTAGCGGACCATCTCTTCGAAATTCGAGCGGCCGCTGTGCTTTGCTGTCTCGACGTCCACAAATTCTTGGGTGACCGTCAATCCGTTCGCCTCCGAATATTCCTGCAGCAGTTTAAGCTGAGCCGGAATTGAGAACCCCTCCCGCTCCTGCTCTCGAGACGAGACACGCGCATAGATTACCGCTTTGGATAAGCGGATGTCTTGGGCCCGTTGCCTAGCGTTTTCTCTCGTCGTTCGAACCATGCCTTTGCTCCGCGGCCACGCCGCTCTCATCATCAGTCGCGACCTGCTTATCAAAAATTACGCCGGCGCCTTGCGACACTCTTCGCGAAATCATCCTTTATAGATACAATAACAGCTCCGGGATCGTGGTATATCAGGCCATTAACCCGCTCACTCGCTTCCATCGGAAAACTCTTCGCGTAGCGGTTTAAGCTCGGCCATTCTTCGATCCCATAAATAGAGGACGGTGAAGAGACCGGTCAGGTTCTCCAACATCTGTCGAGCCTCCTCGGCAGAGTGGTCCCTGCCTGTCTCGTCTCGAAGGACTGTGCGAGCATCCTCGACCAGTTCATTGGAAAAGCGCCGACTGTGACGCATGGCGGGATGGCGGCCCCCGCTCGTTTCATTTCTTTTGATGATTTTGCGATCAATGCGGATCATCGACGCCGCACCTTTCGCCGAATACTGGAGATGTCCGCAGGCGGAGCAAACTTGATGCAACGCTCCACCTTCGCTTCGCCCAGGCAGCGCGGCTTGTCAGTAGGGCTGCTGATAGCAACCATTGCCACCTTCCTCTTAACCTACCAGCACGCTTGCCCGCGGTCGTGATGCGGTCAGGACGCGTGCTCAGCGAGCATGCGTGACGTAAATCGAATGCGAATATTACACGGCTACGGCAGCCATAGTCAAGGATATAAGATCCTGATTCAAATAATAATAAACTCGTCTGGAAGTTTCTGGAAGTTTCTGGAAGTTTCTGGAAGTTTCTGGAAGTTTCTGGAAGTTTGTCGATCCTCTATATCAGGAAACCTATCCGATTCTTCTTAATGTTATCTATTTATCCAGAATTTTGTCCTGGATATTTTTGCTCCTATATTCTTATTTCGACTCGCCGACGAGTATTGGTACTTATAATCCGGGTTCTCATAAGCGTCAACATCTCTGACGTCTCTCGGCATGCTTGCGAGTTTCGCGGCGCCGGCGATGATCGCACAGTGCACGAACCTGCCTGCCCCAGCCCCTAACCTCGATTAAAGCGTCGTAGCCTCGTTCAACCATTGCTATTCGCGCACGATTCCTGAGCACAACCCGCATTCGCGAAAAGTGTCCGCAAAGTCAGTGAGACGGGCCAAGGAGGGCACCGCGGAAGCTCGAAAATCACAGGAGCACGAACAACTAAGCCGCCTGTCAGTTAGGGACGGCGAATGGCTCTCTTCAAGCCGGAGGTCATCCTTCCTCGGATTCTTTAGGAGATATGTTGTCAAGTAAAGTGGATGGATGCACGTCAAGCGCCCGAGCGATCACGCACAATGTGCGTAGTGCAATATTTTGTGTGCCGCGTTCAACCCGACCGTAGAATGAACGATCTAGATGCGCGCGCTGTGCGAACTCCTCCTGCGAAAAGCCCTGCGCGACACGGAGCCGCCTAATGCTGGATCCTACAATTTGGACTACGTCGTCGGTCACCGCACCTCGTTGCCGCAACCCCGCTGCTGCGTCCACGGCCTTAGAAGCCACCGCCTTTAAGTCCCACAAATTTCCTGCTACAGTCCGATTCTCGTGACCATGTCGTGGCTAGGCAGCGCGCCGTTTCGCCCCATGCACGCTGGAGGGATTTTCAATGATAATTCATGTCGCTGATTGCAGAAGCATAACCGCGCTTAAACGTGCGTTCGATCAAGTCCTTCTCTTTCTGATTGAGCAAGACGCGACGTCGGTTCGCGGGATGTACATCGCCACGGATATATGGCGGGGATGTGAGCGACTCCAGTTCGTGAATTCTGAGGGTCAGCAAATGCCAATAGATATAAAGTTATATCCAGACGAGAAAACCTGGCTATCTTCGGGCAACGGCGAATTCCAATACGTGCCAGGCGATTCAGAGTACGCGCCTGTTCGGCTATCGCCCGCCGCATCTGGCGTCGTATCTACACCGTTGAAAATATGATGGGAATTGCATCTGGACTGAAGATACTAACTCCATTTGGAGCTCATAACCGAAATCGCCTCGAGTCTATCTGCGCGTTCGATTATTTACTACTCGCATCGATACGCGATGGCGACATGCCGCGCCCAGTCTGGGTGAAACTTAGACTTTTTTACAATTTTGTCCCATCCACAGCAGCAAAAAGCTGAGTCTGTGTTGATACCGAATATCAGATGGCTAGCCGCTCGTTTCGGGTCCACTACTGGCGTGGTCCGTGCATGCTCTACTGGTCTGGAGACCAAGGAGAAGGCGGGATGATCCCGATGGAAAATTACAAGTCGGCAGAAATTGACCGGGAGGGTCGGCTCCAGTTTCTTGGTCGGGAGGAGCAGCAGTATCTCATACTGCCCCCCCATCTATCAGACGACGAACGAGGGCAGGCAGCCGAAGTCCTGACGATCATATTCGATGAATGCCTCGGTCCCGACCGCAATTGACCACGCCTCCGTCAACGCTTGCCAAGCAACTCAATTTCATCAAATTTCCCCAAAAAAACCAACCCCAAACTTCACTTTGCGCAATCCTCGGCCGGAAGCAATATCCAGTGTCAATGTCGGCCTTGGTGCGGAGGCGACCACCTTCGTATCAGGATGGCCGGTTGCAGCTTGTCCGCATTTGGGCACGAACTCCGAAAAGCGGACCTTCTCAATCTCTCAACCGAGATCGAGCGAAATGGCGTTCAAACTTTCAGCGGACATATGCAAATCGAGAGCGGCCCTTGACTTATATGCAATACACATTTATCTAAGATGCGTATTGCATATAAGGTTCAACATGACTGAGGCAGAATTCGTGAAAGACTATGATCCGACCGCCTTCGAACGGCCGTCTGTCACAATCGATCTCGTGTTGCTCGGATTGCGGGAGGGTCGACCGGCCGCGCTCCTTCTCCAGCGCGACCACTACCCGTTTGCGGGCCGATGGGCCCTTCCCGGCGGGTTCGTCCGGATCGATGAAGCGCTTGATGATGCGGCCGAGAGGGTATTGGACGAGAAGGCCGGCATCAACGCCGCACATCTGGAACAGCTCTACAGCTTTGGGGCCGTAAAGCGCGATCCACGCATGCGGATCATCACCGTCGCCTATCTCGCGCTGCTCGAAGAAGGGGCGTTTGCGGCGGCGCTGAAAGCTACCCCGACTCTCATTTCCGCGATCATCGATGTGCCGTGGCTAGGGGAGACAGGCGGTCCGGTAGAGGCCCTCGCTCCGAGCGGCGAAGCATTGCCCCTCGCCTTCGACCATTCCGACATATTGGCGATGGCGATCCTGCGACTGCGCGGCAAGCTCGACTATTCCGACGTCGGCTTCGCACTTCTCGCCGAACGTTTCACGCTACGCCAGTTGCAAGATGTCCATGAGGCAATCCTTGGCGTGCCGCTCAACAAGCCCGCCTTTCGTCGTCGTATGCTCGACAAGGGCTGGATCACCGCCACCGGCGATCGCGAGGAAGGCACATCCTTCCGTCCCGCAGAACTCTATCGCTTCAATCGGCCGCTCTGACACAGGAGGAACACATGGCTACTATCCGTAACTTCGCCTTCATCGCTCAGCTCCGCAGCGAAGCCAGCAACCACATCATCCGCTATCGCGGTGGACGCGTGAAGCAGAGCGGCCGCGGCCTCGTCTTCTGGTTCCGTCCCGAGACCGCTAGCATTGCCGAGATTCCGATGGACGATCGCGAGATGACGCTTTTCGTCAAAGGCCGGAGCCAGGACTTCCAGACAGTGTCCGTCCAAGGCACGATAGGCTGGCATGTCGTCGATCCGGAGCGGCTCGCCGAGCGCGTCGACTTCAGCATCGGGCTGGCGCACGGCCGACTGCAGGGAGAACCGATCGAGAAGATCGAGGCGCGCGTCAGCGGCATCGCCAATCAGGCCGTGCTGCAATATCTAGCGCAGGCTCCGGTCAGGGCTTTGCTGGATGCCGGGCCGGAACTGCTCCGCGACCAACTGGCCCAGGCGCTTGCTGGCGATCCGGCGCTCGCCGAAATCGGTGTCGCGGCGGTTAGCGTAAGACTAACCAATCTCGCACCGACGAGCGAACTCGAACGCGCCCTCCAGACGCCCACCTTCGAGGCGCTGCAGCAGAAGGCCGACGAAGCGACATTCGAGCGCCGCGCGCTTGCTGTCGAAAAGGAGCGGGCGATTGCCGAAAACGAACTCGCGAACCGCACCGAGCTTGCCCGGCGCGAAAAACTGCTGATCTCCGAGGAAGCCGAGAATGCGCGCAGTCGCGCGGCAGGCGTTGCCGAAGCCGGTCAGGTCGAGGCGGCAGCGGAGGCAGAGCGCATCCGCACCATCGAAAGCGCCAAAGCCGATGCCGAGCAGCAGCGGATCGCCGTATATCGCGACCTGCCGCCCGCGATCCTGCTCGGGCTCGCGGCACAGGAGCTCGCCGGCAAGCTCGAGACGATCGAGCATGTCAACGTAACGCCCGACCTTCTCGCAGCGGTTCTCGGCGAGTTCCGCAAGGCGCCGGTGCCTGCCCTGACGGCGGCAAGCTGAGACAGGTACAATGGCGCTTCTGACACCTCGTGCGGTGTTCGTCGTCCGGGAGACCGACTATGAACTGCTGATCGCGCGCCACGCGACGCGCGATCAGGCCCGCTTCTTTCTCGAAACCCGGGGACAGCGGATCGAGGATGTCGAGGCGCGCCACCATCGCTTTCATGCGGTATTGTCAGAAGCCAGGGCATCGGCCCCGGTTGAATGGCGACAGGCGCTTGTCCGTCGGGCCGATCTCGACCGCTTTCTGTTCGCGCCCGACGATGTCATCGTCGCGGTGGGACAGGACGGCCTCGTCGCCAATGTTGCGAAATACCTGGACGGCCAACCGGTGCTCGGCATCAACCCGGCGCCCGATCTTTACGATGGCGTTCTCGTTCGTAATCCGGTCGATCAATTGGTGCGTTTGCTTCGCGCGAGCACCACAGGCGAGGCGAACACTGAACATCGCACCATGGTGGGGGCCCAGCTCGATACCGGAGAAACGCTGGTCGCGCTGAACGAAATTTTCGTCGGGCACCGAAGCCACCAGTCAGCACGTTACCGGATCGAGGCGAATGGCGAAGCTGAAGATCATTCGTCGAGCGGCCTGATCGTTGCCTCCGGCACCGGCGCCACCGGCTGGGCGCGCTCGATCGCCGAAGCGACGCATCTGGAGTTCCCTCTTGGCCATGCCGAACGTGCAGTCGGCTTTTGGGTCCGCGAGCCGTTCCCGAGCATCGCGACCGGGACCGAGCTCCGCGCCGGGCTGATTACCGAAGACCCGCTCATCATTACGTCACGTATGAACGAAGGCGGCGTGATCTTTGCCGATGGCATCGAGCAGGACTTCATCGCTTTCGACTGGGGACGACGCGTCGAGGTTTCTCCGTCCTCTCGCACATTGCGCCTCGTCATCGATTAGCTCTAACTTTGGCCGGTTGCGGACTGACCGCTTCTGGGAGCCATGCAGCGAAAGCCGACGATCAACCTGCCTGCGCGAGCCCCCTTTAGCTAACTCCATTTAACCCCCTCGCCTGACAGAACAATGTATCGTGATAGCTGCCAAAACCAGCGGAGCTACGTCATGGCGAAGGTGCTCGTACTGTACTGCTCTGCCTATGGTCACATTAAGGAGATGGCGGAGGCGATCGCAGAGGGGGCTCAGTCTGCAGGTGCTCATGTAGACATAAAGAGAGTCCTCGAAACCGTGGACCGGGAGATTGCGATTGGGTCCCGGTTCGCTGTCCTTCATCTTGCGGCCGTACGGCACGAGCGCGATCGGGGGGCTGACGTTGAGCGTGGCGAGGTTGCCCTCGAAGCTGCCGTCTGCCTTTTCGGTGAGCGTTGCGATGGTGGGCATGTGTCGTCTCCTTGGTTGCTTGGGGCCATCCCCCGATGGCGCGCATCGGAGGGCCAGCGAGCCGCCGTCACCGAGCGGTACGCGAGGGCGAACCCCCACCGGGGGTTGACGGCACTAGGCGAGCCCGGACCACAGTGACGCGCTGAATGATGGGTGGCCCCGCCACCGGAACGACTGCCCTCACCCGCTCCGCCACCGGCCGGCGGCAGCCGGGCCCATCCTCCGACCTTTCATCCACAGCGCCGACGCCGCTTCGCCGCACCGCATCTTGACGAGGAACGGACAAAAGGAACAAAGAGAGAACACAGAACCCCGCCGCCGAGTTATCCATACCTATGCGCACGACTTCGATCCTTAAAGATATCCGCACTAAAATCGCGCAAATCGAAGGTGTTGCTGCACGTCATGACGTCATCCCGTTCGGCATCGAAGATGTCGACTCACGAATTCCCGCCGGAGGAATCGCAGCCGGCGCGCTCCACGAGATGGCCGGCAGCCCGGAACTCGCCGACGATGCAAGCGCAACGATCTTCCTCGCGGGCATTCTCGCGCGCTGCGAAGGACCGGTCTTCTGGTGCCTCCACTGGCACGATCTCTTTGCCCCCGCGCTCCATCTCGCGGGGCTGCATCCCGACCGGCTCATCCATGTCGAGGCGGGAAGCGACTCCAATGTCCTCCTCGCCATGGAAGAGTGCCTCCGCCATCCGGGGCTCGCCGGCGTCGTCGGCGAGGTTCGCAAATATAGCACGACCGCCTCGAAGCGGCTCCAACTCGCCGCCGAAGCGTCGGGCGTCCCCGCCTTCATCTTCCGCCGCGCCTGCAAGGCGGGCGAGCTTGCCGAAGGCAGCGCCGCCCTCACTCGCTGGCGCGTCACCGCAAGCCCGAGCGAGGATCTCGGTATTCCGGCGATCGGGCGGGCGCGCTGGCGCGTCACGCTCGAGCGGGCGCGCGGCGGCAATCCCCACAACTGGATATTGGAGGGGTGCGATGCGACGGGTCGTATCGCTCTTCCTGCCGCACTGGTCGACCGACCGGCTGCGCAGGAAGATGCGCAAGCCGCAGCCTGACGGCAGCGCCCCGCCCCGCCCGCTCGTTACCGCGATTCCCGACCATGGCCGGCGTATCGTCGCGGCGACGTGCCGCGAGGCGCAAATGCTTGGCATCCAGACAGGCATGACGATCACGAAAGCGCGGGCTTTCGCACCCGAGCTGGATGTCGTCGACGCGGAACCGGAGGCCGATCTCGACGGGCTGCGGCGCCTCGCCCTCTGGGCAGGCGCACGCTATTCGCCGGTTGTCGCGCCCGATCCGCCCGACGGGCTCTGGCTCGACATCACGGGCTGCGCGGCCATCTTCAGCAGCGAGCGATCCTTGCTCAAGGATCTCCACCGCCGCATCGCAGCCTTCGGTCTCAGCCTTCAAATTGCGGTCGCCGACACGGCTGGCTGCGCGCATGCGACCGCCCGCCATGTCCCGGCCGGGCGGCCCGTCACGGTTGAACCCGGAGCGCATCGCAAGGCGATCGCGCTCTTGCCCGTTGCAGCGCTCCGCCTGCCGTCCGCCGATGTCGAAGGCCTGCGCAAATTGGGTTTCGAGCGGATCGAGCAGCTAATCGGGAGCCCACGCGGTCCGCTCGCGAAACGGTTTGGGCGCGAACTGCATCGCCGGCTCGACCAGGCACTCGGCACGCTGCCGGAGCCGATCGAACCGCTCTTCCCGGAAGAGCTGCCGCAGGCGAGGCGCGGCTTCATGGAGCCGCTCGCGACGGCGGACGCCTTGGCGCAGGTGATCGGCGACCTTGCGCACGATATCGCGGGCCAGCTCGCCCGCGCGGGAACGGGCGCTCGGCGCCTCGACTGCTATTTCCACCGCGTCGACGGGCAGACGCAGGCCATCCGTATCGGAACCGCCTCGCCCTCGCGCAATCCCAGGCATCTTGCGAAGCTTCTCGCCGCGCGGATCGAGAGCGTCGATCCCGGTCTCGGGATCGAGGCGATGACGCTCGTCGCCGCGCTCGCCGAGCGGCAGCAAGGGAGCCAGGCCGACGCGCTCGAAAATATCGGACGGCGCGGACCCGATCTTCCCGCGCTGGTCGACACGCTCGCCAACCGCTTCGGGCAGCGCGCGCTCCAGCGCGCGGCGCCGCGACCGAGCGCGATGCCCGAGCGCTCGGTTGCTGCCCTCCCCGCGCTCGCGCCCGAGACAGGCGAGAGCTGGAGCGACTGGCCGCGGCCGTCGCGCATGCTCGCGCGGCCCGAACCGGTCGATGTCGTCGCATTGCTCCCCGACGATGCGCCGCGCCTCTTCATCTGGCGCCGCAAACGCTACCGGGTCACCCAAGGCGACGGACCCGAGCGGCTGCAGGGCGAATGGTGGCGCGAAGGCGGGATCGAAGGCGAAACCCACCTCACCGTCCGCGACTATTATCAGGTCGAGACCGAGACAGGTGGCCGTTACTGGCTCTTCCGCCTCGGCGACGGGGTCAATCCGGCCACGGGCTCAATGCGCTGGTTTATTCACGGAGCATTCGCTTGAGAATGCGACCGACATCGAACTGCATTTGCTTGAGAATGCGACAGGCATCAAATCGCGTTCGCTTCAGAATGTCGTCATACCAAACATCGGCGCTTTCGCATGACCGATGACCGGCCGGCCTATGTCGAGCTGCAGGTCACGACGCATTTCAGCTTCCTGCGCGGCGCCTCGTCGCCCGAGGAGCTTTTCACCGCCGCTGCCATGCTCGGACTGCCGGCGCTCGGCGTCGCAGACCGGCACAGCGTCGCCGGGATCGTGCGCGCGTGGGACGCCGAGAAGGTTACCGGCGTCCGCGCGCTGACCGGCACGCGCCTCGATCTTGCCGACGGCACTGCTCTTCTCGTCTATCCAACCGACAAGCTGGCCTATGGCCGGATGTGCCGGCTGCTCAGCGTCGGCAAGACGCGCGCCGGCAAGGGCGCCTGCCATCTCGACTGGCCCGATCTTGAGGACTGGAACGAGGGTCTGCTTGCGATCCTGCTTCCCGACCGCGCCGATGGCGCAGCCGAGGCGGCGATCGCCCGCGCGAGGCGCATCTTCGGCGATCGCCTCTATCTCGCACTCACGATCCGGCGCCGCCCCGGCGACGCGATCAGGCTGCGCGATCTCGCAGCATTGGCCGCCAAAGCGAAAGTACCGACGCTCGCAACCGGCGACGTCCTCTATCATATGCCCGACCGGCGCCTCCTGCAGGATGTCGTCACCTGCATTCGCGAGAAATGCACGATCGACGAGCTGGGCGATCGCCGTGAGCGTTTCGCCGACCGCCACATCAAGACGGCGGCCGAGATGGAGCGCCTGTTCCGCCGCTACCTCAAGGACAGCTCGCCGGTCGCCCGCACGGTCGATTTCGCGGAGCGCTGCACTTTCAGTCTCGAAGAGCTGCGCTACCAATATCCCGACGAGATCCAGGTTCCCGGATGCACCCCGCAGGAGGAGCTTGAGCGGCTGACATGGGAGAAGGCTCCCCTTCGCTACCCCGAAGGCGTCAGCACCGAGGTCCGCACGCAGCTCGAGCATGAGCTCCGCTTGATCGGAGAACTCGATTACGCGCCCTATTTCCTGACGGTGCACTCGATCGTCGCCGAAGCCCGCCGCCGCGAGATCCTCTGCCAGGGTCGAGGCAGCGCAGCGAACAGCGCGGTCTGTTACGTCCTTGGTATCACCTCGATCGACCCGGTGCGGTCCGAACTCCTGTTCGAGCGTTTCGTCAGCGCCGAGCGCCGGGAGCCGCCTGATATCGACGTCGACTTCGAGCATGAGCGGCGCGAGGAAATCATCCAGTGGATCTACGAGACCTATGGCCGGACCCGCAGCGCGCTGACCGCGGTCGTCACGCGTTACCGCTCACGCGGCGCCGTCCGCGAAGTCGGCAAGGCGCTCGGGCTTAGCGAAGACATCACCGCGGGGCTCGCCGGCGCAGTCTGGGGCTATAGCCGCGAAGGCGTCGAGGAAAAACATGCCGAAGCGCTGAACCTCGATCTCGGCGACAAGCGCCTCGCGCTGACGCTCGAACTCGCGCGCGCGCTTATCAACACGCCCCGCCACCTGTCGCAGCACCCCGGCGGCTTCGTGCTGACGCGCGACCGGCTCGACGAGCTCGTGCCGATCGAGCCTGCCGCGATGGAAGACCGGCAGGTCATCGAATGGGACAAGGACGACATCGACGCCCTGGGGTTCATGAAGGTCGACATCCTTGCCTTGGGCATGCTCAGCTGTATGCGCCGCGCTTTCGAATTCCTCCACGATCACAAGGGGCTGAAGCACGATCTTTCCACCATTCCCGCGGAAGATGCCGCGACCTATGCGATGATCCGCAAAGCCGACACGCTCGGCGTCTTCCAAATCGAGAGCCGCGCGCAAATGGCGTCGATCCCGCTCATGGCGCCGCGCACCTTCTACGATCTCGTCATTCAGGTCGCGATCGTCCGGCCGGGCCCGATCCAGGGCGACATGGTCCATCCCTATCGCCGCCGCCGAAACGGACAGGAGGAGGTGACTTACCCCACCCCCGAGCTAAGGCGCGTGCTTGAGAAGACGCTAGGGGTCCCGCTCTTCCAGGAGCAGGCGATGCGCGTCGCGATCGAATGCGCCGGCTTCACCCCGAGCGAGGCCGATCTCCTCCGCCGGGCGATGGCGACCTTCAAGCTCACCGGCGGGGTCAGCCATTTTCGCGACAAGCTGATCGATGGCATGGTGGGCCGCGGCTACGACCGCGAGTTTGCCGAAAAGACCTTCAAGCAGATCGAGGGCTTCGGCTCTTACGGGTTCCCCGAGAGCCATGCCGCGAGCTTCGCGCTCATCGCCTATGCTTCGTCGTGGATGAAATGCCATCATCCCGACGCCTTCTGCGCCGCGCTGCTTAACGCCCAGCCGATGGGCTTTTACGCGCCCGCGCAGATCGTCCGCGATGCCCGCAATCATGGCGTCGAGATCAGGCCCATCAATGTCAATCACAGCCGCTGGGACTGCACGCTCGAAGAAACTGAAAACGGCAAATATCACGCAGTGCGCCTGGGCCTGCGCATGGTCCGCGGCCTCGCCAACGAGGATGGCGCCGCGATCGCCGCAGCCCGTGCCGGCATACCCTATAGCAGCGCCGAGGAAATCCAGCGCCGCGCCAGGGTCGGGCGCGGCGCGCTCGACCGGATCGGCGACGCGGACGGCTTTGCCTCGCTCGGAAGCTCGCGCCGGGAAGGATTATGGGACGTAAAGGGCCTGGGACCTGCCGCCCTTCCCCTCTTCCAGGCTGCCGACGAGCGCGCCGGACGGCTCCAGCGCGAAGCGCTGGAACCGGAAACGCTGCTCGCGCCGATGGGCGAAGGCGCCGAGGTCGTCGAGGACTATAGAGCGTCCGGCCTCTCCCTGAGGGCCCATCCGCTCGCCTTCCTGCGCGATGAGCTTCGCTTGCGCCGGATCATCACGTGCCGGGAGCTTCAAGGCATCAAGGATGGCGGCTGGGTCGACCTAGCCGGGGTCGTTCTCGTTCGCCAGAAGCCGGGCTCGGCGAAGGGCGTGATGTTCATCACCCTCGAAGACGAGACCGAGGTCGCGAACCTCGTCGTGTGGACCAATGTCTTCGAGAAATATCGCCGCGTCGTCCTTGGCGCCGCGATGATGGGGGTGCGCGGCCAGGTCCAGCGCGAGGGCGAGGTCATCCATATCGTCGCGCAAAGGCTCGACGACCTCTCGCCGCTGCTCGCGAGCGTCGGGCAACGCAAGGACATCGCCGATATCTACAGGGTCGGCCGCGCCGACGTCGTCAAGAGCCCCGTCGGCCCCGACCCGCGCGATCCCGAGACGAAGCCGCTCGGCCGCAATCCGCGCGACATCTACATTCCTGACCTCCGCCTTGGGTCCGGAATCATTCCCGGCCAACCCACCGAAGGCATCAAGATCAAGCCACGGGATTTCCGTTAGCTTTCAAACGGCAGGCGGTGGAACCCGACATGGTTTCAGGGGTCTAGATCATGAGGGGCCAGCGCATGCCCCGCCAAGGTCGGCCCGGCACGCAACCAAATGGAGTGATGCCGATGAACCGCCTGATAATCCTTCCTCTTGCCGCCGCAACCGCCATGGTCGGTGCCTGCGCCTCGACCGGCAGCAGCTATGCCTATGACGACGGCGGCTATGGCTATTATGATCGTGCCTATTACGACCGATATGGCCGCTACGACTACGACCGCCCCGATCCGCGCTACAGCGGCTATTACGCGGAGAATTATTATCGCAACGACCGGCGCTATCGGGAACGCCGCCTCAATGACAACGATCGCATCTATCGCGGCCGCGACAATAAATATTATTGCCGCCGCAACGACGGGTCGACCGGACTGATCGTCGGCGGGATCGCGGGCGGCGTGCTTGGCAACGTCATCGCGGACGGCAGGTCAGAAACGCTGGGCACCGTGATCGGGGCTCTCGGCGGCGCAGCCGTCGGGCGCGAAATCGATCGCAGCAATGTGCGCTGCCGATAATTGAAATAAAAATCGACGGCCGCGGGAACAATCCCGCCATCCGCGCGTAGATGGTTTGCAAGCTCGGGTCTCAGGATCCGACTTCAGGAAAGCCCCGCAGCCTTGTGCAGCGGGGCTTTACCTTTTGGGGCTTCGAATGCGCCCCCACTTCCAACTTTGTTAACGCTCGGGTCTAGGCTGACCGTGCGGGATTTCAGGAGGTTCGGCCGTGCGCAGGCGGAACCGGTCCTCCCGGTGGGCGGTAATTCTCGGCAAGGAGCTGAGCGATGTCGGCCCCCGTCAAATATTCACCCGATACGATCGAGATCGAGCTGATCCGAGGCCTTTACGATGGCCTGCTGCCCTCGATCGTGATGTCGCTCGGATTTCTCATCTGCGGCGCGCTGATCATCGAACAATCGGGCGACATGCTGATCGCGGGACCCTATGCGATTGGCGTCCTCGCCTCGGTCGCCCGGCTCCTTGTCGCCTCGCGCGACGCTAACGCCGCGGATAGTTCCGCAATCACACTCGATGAGGCCCGCCGCTTGGAGCGCCGCTACGCGGCGAGCTATATCGTCTTTGCAGCTATGCTCGGCTCCTTCGCAGCGCGGGCGCTTGCCCTCCCCGATCCAGCCATCGACAAGCTCGCGATCTGTCTCGTCATCGGCTATGCGGCGGGCGTCGCGGCAGGGACGAGCCTTCGCCCGCGCATCGCCATCGCCGCGCTCCTTCTCGCCGTCATGCCGCCGGTCGTCACTATGCTTGCTGCCGGAAAGCCGCTCCATATCGCGACCGCGCTGATGACCGCTGCCTTCCTCGCGGGCGGTATCTTCAGCTTGCGAAAAAGACATGCCCGCGCCCTCGACGACATCGGCCGGCGGCTCACCTTCGCCTCGCTCGCACGAAGCGACGGGCTCACGGACTTGCCCAACCGGCTGGCGCTGCGTGAATGGTTCGACCGCCATGTACGCGCCGCCAAGCTCCGCCCGATCGCACTACACTGCCTCGACCTCAACGGCTTCAAACCTGTGAACGACAGCTTCGGCCATCCCGTCGGCGACGCGTTGCTCACCGCGGTCGCGAGAAGAATTTCTGGAACCTTGCGCGAAGGCGACATTGCCGCACGCCTTGGCGGCGACGAGTTCGTGATCGTCCAGCTTCAGATCGGCAATCCCGACGAGGCCTATATGCTCGCGGAACGCGTCGCAGCCTCGATCGCGCGTCCCTTTGCCGTCGGAAGCCATGATGTCCGCGTTTCGACGTCGATCGGCTATATCGTGTGCGACGACCTGTCGCGCGACCTCGAACAACTGATCAGCCTCGCCGACGAAGCGCTTTATACAGCCAAGCGAAGCGGCCGCAGCATCTGCCGATATCAGGATGCTGCCACGGTGCAGGCCGCTGCGTAAAATCAGCGCGGGCCCAGCAACATCCATTCACCTCGCGCGTTGCTGATGCGAGGGGGATCAAGGACGACTGATGCCCCGTATTCTTCTGCTGATGACCTCCGTTCTCGCGCTCGGCGCTGCGACCCTCTCGCTCCAGTCCTGCGGCAGCGAACCGGTCGAGGCCGCACCGTCGGAGACAGCGACGAGCGCGCTCGTCACGCTGCCCGACGGCTCGACGATGGCGGCAGCATCCGGATCGCTCACGCGCGAGATGGCCGACTGGCTTGCATCGCGCGATCGCCAGAGCAGGACATTCACCTTTCAGGGCTTCGACGAAGACAGGCCCAAATTGACGAGCATCGGTCTCGGCCGAGCTGCGGACCTCGCCACCGTCCTGCGCGCGGCTCCGGCCGCGACGATCGAAATAGCCGGCGACGAAGCCCAAATCAGGCTCCTCGCCCATCTGCTCGAGGATCGCGGCGTCGCGTCCGACCGGATGAAAATTATTCCGGCGGCGGGAACTGGAACCCCCATGCTGACGGTCCATCGCGGCCCCATGTCTCCGCCGATGTCCGCCAAGTCATGACGCGTTAGCGAAGCGACTGCGCACCGCCTTCAGTCGGCGAGGTCCTCGAACCACTGTGCATAGGGCGTGTCGGCCGCCATGTGTCGATTAAAGTCGGGCGCTCCATCGTCCCACCACACCGGTCCGCGCTCGCCGAGCGCGCGCTTCGACCGATCGACCGCCGAGCGAGCCCGCCGACGCGCCACGCCGTCCCTGGCTGCAAGCGCCGCTCGGACGCCCCGCCGGGCCGTCATCAATTCGGAAACAAGTCGCTCGCGCTGGCCGGGCTCCAACGCCGGGTTCGACATACGCCAAAGGCGGCCGCGAATGACGAAATAGCGGCCGTCGGGGGTGACATCCAGTGTGTCGGGCCGCTGCTCAGACACGGCTAAGAAAAGGAGAAGATATAGTCGTGTGCCGGCGACCGAGGGGTTTGTGATCGCCGGCACCCGTGAGGATGGCAAAGTCGGAAACTTCGGCCATCCCGGAAACTCAGGGCAATGTGCGGCGTCCGCGCCCGAAGACGAAGGCGACGATGAAGAGGACAACGCCGATCACGAGTAAAATCTTGGCGAAGTCGGCCGAAAGGCCGGCGATGCCGCCGAAGCCGAGAAGCGCCGCGACCAGCGCGACAACGGCAAAAATGATAGCCCATCTGAACATGATCAATCTCCCGTACGGACGCAGTCCGCCAGTCGCCCGACCGCGTTAGCGGGGGACGGTGAAAGCTGCGCCAATTCATCCGTGGTGGATGTCCGGGTAACGCTGGCTCGCTCTGAAAGTTCCGCGCCGAGCGCGCCTCCGCACCCCGGAATAACCTGTGTTAATCCGAAAATTTTCTCGGGAACGCTTGCCGCCATTGGTGCGTCATTCGAGGTTGAGAGATGCCTTCCGCTGAACCAGCCGGAAGGCCTATCGAAGGTAAGGTGACGACAGGATCGCGGCACAGACGGGCGCGGATTCTCTGCGCCTTCTGGGCCGGGCCGCAGCTCCCGCGCGGCCCGGCTTCGCGAACCGGCTCACATAGGAGACGATGATGGCGGACGACAAGAAGTTGACGGGCGCCCCCGATCGCGATCGGATCAGCCTTTCCGAAGACAATGAGATCCGCGACTGGACCGAGAGCCTCGGCGTGGGCGAAGAGGAACTTCGCGAGGCCGTCGATGCTGTGGGGAACAGCGTGGACGCGGTCCGCGCCTATCTGAACACCGGCCGATGACCTGGGACGCCGCCGCAACGGCACCGATCGAACGGATCGCCCGGGTCCTTGCCGGACTCGAGCTCAGCCGGAACGGCGAAGGCGATCTGGGCTCGGCGGCCGCTGCCGTCGATATACTCTGGCCGGATTACACGGCCGCGGCGCTCGCTATCCTCAAGACGATGCGGGAACCGAGCGGGCGCATGCTGGCGGTCGGAGATGCGGGGGTGTGGGAGAGGATGATCGCCGCGGCGATCGAGGACGAGACGATCTCGGAGAGCTGATCGTTCAGCCCCCTGACATTAGGCCAGCGCTACAGGGCTGAGATGCCCGTCACCACCGATCTCCCTTGGGAACAGCTCGCGATCTATGCGGCGGGCGCCGCACTGGTCCTGATCCTGCTGTTCAAAATTCCCTATGTCGGCCGCGTGCTGCGCGGCCTCTTGTCGTTCACGCTTCTCGCCTTCGCGATCTTCCTCATCCTGCAGCACGCCCCCTTCGATCCGAACCTCAGCCGTCTCACCTCTGCGATCGGTCTCGATCGACAGCAGGTGGTCGGTAGCGAGGTGCGGATTCCGATGGGGCGTGACGGACATTTCTGGGTCGATGCCGAAATCAACGGCATCAAGCGAAAGATGCTTGTCGACAGCGGCGCCACCGTGACGGCCCTGTCGCAGGAGACCGCGCGCGCAGCCGGGGTCGAGCCCGATGCAACGCTGGTGCCTCTTCTTATGCAAACTGCAAACGGGACGGTGCGCGCCAAGGCGGGAACGGTCGATGCGCTCGCGGTCGGTGCCATCGAAGCGCAGCGGCTGAAGGTCGTGATCTCGCCCGCGCTCGGCAATACGGACGTGCTCGGCATGAATTTTCTGTCCCAGCTCGCCGCCTGGCGCGTCGAGGGCCGCACCCTCTTCCTTATTCCTCCGCCCGCCGACGTCGACCCCTGATCGACACGGCGCAGATTCGCCTTTGTTCCATTTTTGTTCTATACTCCGTGACCGACTCGCAGAGAAGGACCGGTCATGGGCGACGTAATTCAGTTCGACAGATCCGAAGGCAGCCGCATCCGCGGTCATACGCCCGCCAATGATTTTTTCGCTCCCGGCGGTTTCCTCGCGGCAGTCAATGCGGTCCATATCACCGGCGCGCATCTCGAGCGCGCGATCGAGACGATCCGGCATATTGTGGTGAAGAGCCCCAGCGACATTGCGGAGCATGGCCGGCTGCTCGATCGTTTCGCGCGTGAGCACGGGCTCGGAGATCATGGCGGCGCCGCGCTCCACGCGCGCGCGATCGCCCTCGATCGCTGGGCGCAGGAATTCGACCCGTTCGGCGAGAGCGACATCAGCGGCTTCTACGCCGCCGGCGGCAGCGCCCCGCTCGTCGAGACCGAGACCGGTCTCGGTTTCGAGCCGGCGAGCTTTGCGGAGCAAGTCGAAAAATGGACGAAGATCTTCGCCTGAACGCCGAGAGATGAGCCGCCTCTACACTCTGGCCGCCACGGCTTCGGACGTCGCCGATCATTTCGGCGCCGGCGGCTTTACGGATATCGCCGTGCCCTCTGAGACGATCGAGTCCCTCCCCGGCCTCGTCGTCCATGAAACGAACGGCCGACGGCACCTTCGCCAGATGCTCTGGGGCTTCCCGCGCCTCACCCGCGAGATGCGGCTGCGCGGCGATCCGCCGGGCCGCATCGGTCTCGTCGCCGATCTCACCAATCCGATGTGGGAAGGTCTGGTCGTCGAGCCCCGCTATCGCTGCCTCATTCCGCTGACGCACTTCGCGAACCCGAACGGCGCGCCCGGCGAGAAGACGCGCAGCTGGTTCTCGGCCGAAGGCCAACCAATCATGGCTTGGGCGGGCTTCGCCAAAAACACCCCCGAATTGGGTCCCGTTTACGCCGGTATGACAATGGACGCGAATGAGCTCGTGCATCCCACCAACGACCGCATGCCCGTCCTCCTCATGCCCCATGAATATGAGCGCTGGCTCCACGGCTCGATCACGGATGTCATCGGTTTCCAGTTCCGCCCACCACCGCCTGCGGAAAATTTCGTCGCCGAACATACAGACGATCTCTGGCGCAGCGGCAAATTGCCGCCGAGCGCGCGGCCCCAGCAAGCGCTGCTCTAGCGGCGCGCCGTTGCCGCCCGCGCCCTTCCTTCCCGGCCCGATGCTGATAGACTGACGTCCATGTGCAATCTCTACACCGAGCGCAAAAGCGCCGCCGAGGTCGCCGCGCATTTCGGCGTCGAGCTTCCCGTGCAGGCGTTCAATAGCGCCGAGGATGTCTATCCCGGCTATTCGGGGATGGTCGTCCGCGAAGAACGGGGAAAGCGCATTCTCCAGTCGATGACCTGGGGTTTTCCGCGCCACTCGAAAAGCAAGAAGACGGGTCTGCCCAACAAGCCGAGCCCGACGAACAACGCACGCGACGATCAGCTCTTCAATCCTTATGGCATGTGGAGCCAATGGTTTGCCCAACCGGCGCATCGCTGCCTGATCCCGTTCACCGCCTTTGCCGAGGCCGTCGGAGAAAAAGGCGCGATGACGAAGACATGGATCAGCGTCACCGATCAGCCGCTCGCAGCCTGGGCGGGACTCTGGCGCCCCACCGACGAATGGGGCGATGCCTATACCGGCGTGATGGTAAACGCGACCGAGGAACTGCTCGATATCCACGACCGCATGCCGGTGATCCTCCGTCCCGAAGATCATGGGACCTGGCTTCAAGCGCCCGCCGACGAAGCATTCGGGCTCGTGCGCAAATATCCGGGCGACCGCCTCGTTGCCGAGCATAGCAACGACCTCTGGAGCAACCGCGGCAGGACGTCGCCCCCGCTCCCCGATATGCCGACCCTGCTCTGATGCTCACCGAAGACCGCCATCTCTGGGCCAGCGCGCTCGCTGTCGAGAAGCAGCATGGAGCGGGCGCACCGCGCTTCGTCGCAGCGCGCATCGGTGCGCTCGCGCTCGCAGGGGACAAAGCGGGCGTCGAGCGCTGGAAAACGATCGCGAGGAAGCTGGACGCCCTCGCAAGGACATGAAGCACAGCCCTGTCAGCCGATGTTCGGCGGTGCAGCCCGACCTGTTCGGTCGCACGCTGCTCCCCGGTCTCGAAGCGGCCGATGCCTTCATCACGGAGGCCGAGGAAGCGGCGCTCATAGCCCATATCGAAATTGCAGGGCTCAAAGCCTTCAAGTTCCAGCAATGGGAGGGCAAACGCCTCACCCGCTCGTTCGGATGGAGCTATGATTTCCAAACCGGCGCCTTTGCACGCGCCGCGCCGATTCCCGACTGGCTCGCGCCGAGCGTTTTGCAGACCTGCCGCCGGGCGCCCTCGCGCAGGCGCTGCTGATTTCATACGGCCCCGGGGCCGGAATTGGCTGGCACAAGGACCGGCCCGTCTTCGAGCATGTTGTCGGTATTTCGCTGGGGGCAGAAGCGGCGATGCGCTTCCGGCGCCGCAGACGAGACCAGTTCGACCGCTTCGCACTGCCGCTCGCGCCGCGCTCGATCTATCGTCTTGCCGGCGAAGCGCGGCACGCGTGGGAGCATAGCATCGCGCCGATCGAAGAGGCGCGCTGGTCGATCACCTTCCGCAGCCTCACGAGATGATCGCGATAGCGGTGGCGGATATTCGCTCCTATAGAGACCGCCCGGTCGGCGAGGGGCCGACCACACAAGGGAGATATTGAATGAACCATGCCGACCTTTCGGACGCAGTTGCGACCGCGCTTGGAATCAGCAAGGCCGACGGCAAGAAGGCTGTCGACGCCGTGTTCGCCGCGATCGCCGACGCCGCCGCCAAGGGCGAGGAAGTTTCGGTAAACGGCTTCGGCAAGTTCAAGGTCAAGGAAAGCGCAGCCCGCGAGGGACGCAACCCTTCGACCGGTGAGACTATCCAGATCGCGGCCTCGAAAAAGCTCGGCTTCGGCGCGGCAAAGGCGATCAAGGATCGCCTCAACGGCTAAGCCCCCGACCTCAGGCGCCGAAGGTCACACGGCCTTCGGCGTCGATCGGCCACGCGGGATTCCAGGCGATTTCCCAAGCGTGATCGTCGGGATCGGCGACATAGCCGCGATAGCCGCCGTGCGGCGGCGCACCGCCGGGCCGCAGCACCCGCCCGCCTGCAGCCTCCAGCGCCGCGATCACGGCCTCAACATCTTCTGCCGACCCGACATTGTGCGCGAGCGCAAAGGACCCCGGGCCGCCGAACGAGGTCCGCGTCATGTCCTCGGCGAGCTTTGCCTCGAGCCATGTTCCGAGGATCAGGCCGTTCATCTGATAGAAGGCGATTTCCTCGTTCGCGAACACCGGCGTCCAGCCAAAGCCTTCGCTATAGAAGCGGCGGGACCGGACGAGATCCGCGATCCCGAGCGTCACGACTGCAATCTGCTGCTGCATGCACCGGTCTCCGATAGAGGCTCTTCAACAACGGCAAGGGAGCCATCCTTGTTCCCGCGATCACGAAGTCCCTATGAATCGCCGAAGCCAGACATCAGCTCGCGCCGAACAATCGATCGCGAACCTCCTTGTTGGAAAGTCGAGGACCGGGCGGCAATTCGGGCAAAGTTGATCGAGATCAATATCATATCACACGTTATTCGGAACAATTCCTCGTAGGTGCGCAATCTTGTACTGCCTCGTCTCTCCCCCTAGTTCCCGGGAGACGAGGTTCCCTCCCCAGATAATATTGCTGCCAACGAAGAGGTTGAAAGCGCCCGGCGTCGCGGCCAGAAGCGCCCGATGAACCAGCGCCTCCTCTTCATCGCCGCTACTCTCCTTTCGCTCAGCGCGTGCGCCGGGGCCGAGCAAGCTTCGCAGCCCTTTTCGCCCGCGGCCCCGCACGACCGGCCGCTCACCCTCTCAAGCTGGAATCTCGAATTCCTTGCCGAGCGTAACGGCGACGGATGTCAGCCGCGAACCGACGCCGACTATGCCGCCATGCGGCAGATCGCAGATGGCCTCGACGCCGACGTGATCGCGTTTCAGGAAGCGGAGAGTGTCGCAGCGGCAGAGCGAGTGTTCGACCCCGCCCGCTATATCGTCGTCATGGAAGAGCGCACCGGTGCGCCCAGCGGGACCTGCGGCGGCGAGCACACGCCGCAGCGCGTGATCCGCCAGGCTGCAGGATTCGCGATACGCAAGACCATCGCGTTCGACCGCCACCCCGATGTGACCAGCCTCATGCTCGGCAATCCGCAGCTGCGCTCGGGCGTCGACATCACGCTCCGACCTGAGGGCGCGAGGCCGCTCCGTCTGCTTTCGATCCACCTGAAGTCGGGCTGCTTTGCCGGAGATGCCGCAAAGGCGTGCCCGGTCCTGTCCGAACAGATTCCCGCGCTCGAGACGTGGGTCGATGCGGCGGCCGACGCACCTGTCCGCTTCGCGGTCCTCGGCGACTGGAACCGCAGGCTCGGCCTTGCAGGCGACCGCGTCTGGTCCGAGCTCGATGATGGCACGCCCTTGAACGCCGATCTCCGTCTCGCAGATGCCGGGACGGGACCGAAGTGCGATCCGCGCTACGACAGTTTCATCGATCATATCGTCCTTGACCGGCGCGCCGGCGCGGACATGCTGAGCTTTGCCGAGACGCTCTACGGGTCGGGCACCAAGCATTACTCCGATCATTGTCCCATATCGGTGACGCTGGCGCGGTGACGGGAAGGACAACCATGGATCGGGACCTTGTCGAAGCGCTTGAATTCCTGCTTGGCCGGGATGACGACGGCGCCTTGTTCGATCGCGAAACGCAGGAAGGCGGATATCGCTCGCAAGGTCTCGAGAATGCGCTGAAAACGATCCGCCGCAAGCTTCGCTCCCGGCCGGATTGATCTTGGCAGCAAGAACGCTGGCCCGAAGGGCCGAAAGCCGCACTCTTGCCGGAGCCGCAGCCGGGGCGGCGTGCGCGCGGGAGCGGCGGGTCGGACGCGGCGGAGCCGTGGCCAGAGCCGCGCGTAGCGCGGCTTACCCGCCGTGAGAGCGCGCGCCCGCGCCGGCAAGAAGCGAGGCAAGTGTGCACGCGCGGCCCAACATCCGTGCGCCCCCTGGCTGAGCCTGCGAAGCCAGAGCGCGGTCGACAGATGCCGCGCTCAACCTCGCCCGAGGCAGAGTTCGATCACAGCTCCGACGAGGAACACGCGGTGCATTGAGCGAGAATGATCTGCCAGCGGTCGCCCTCCTGCTTCCAGAGCCGAAGATAGGCAAAGGTCCCGAAGAACGCCGCGCCACCATAGGTTCCCGCGACATCGGCCGTCACGACGACGCTCGCCACGTCACCGTGGGACCGAATGTGGCGGTCGCCGCGACAGTCGAGTGAACTCAGCTCGAGCAGGCCCGAACGGTGCGCCGCTATGTCATCCTCTCGCGATCGCCTGACCCCCAGTTGATCGACGAAGATCATGTCCTCCGCGAGCAGCCGCTCCAGTGCCTCGACATCGCCGGCCAGCATCGCGGCCCGCAGCTCTTCTTCGCATCTGGCAATAATCTCGATCAGCGGCATTCATCCAACTCCCGAATTTGGCCGCCGGGCCCGATCCGGTGCGGCCCTCGCTCCCGCCGTCCTATCGATCAACAAGCAAAATGGGCAAATATTGAAAGACGATCCCGACTCCGCCGAACGCCAGCGCCAGCATGGCGGCACGCCGTCGCCACCGCGCGAAGGGATCACCGGGCGCTTCACACGACACCGTAACGACCATCCATGCCACACCGCCGAGAATGCCCAGCGTAAAGAAGGATGCGGCGAGGCGTATGCCGCTCCCGCTGCCCCCGAACTCGGCGAGGAGGTAGAGAAGGAAGAAATGTACGGCCCACAGAATGAGACCGCCCATCATGATGAGCCAGCTCCTCATCCGCCAGCGCCGACCAGTCGCGAGACGAGTGCGCCCGTCACCCCCTGTGCCGCGGTGTAGACGAGAAAAAGCATCGCGAGGTCGATGCTGTTGTTGCTAGGCTGCGGGACAAGGCCCCGCACAGCACGCGCCGAGCAGTAGAGCGCCATCAAGATTGCAATCGCCGCAGCGCAGCCTTGAAGGGCCAGCAGCGCATAGGCGACGGCCCCCTGCCCGCTCGCGGTGGGACCAAGTTCGCTACTCGACCAACTCACGTAATCCATTCCAAGCGCCGCACTCGACGCCGCCGCGGACAAAAGAAGCGCGAATACCGACCAGAAGGGCGAGCGTCGAAGGCATGCGCGCGCCGCGAGCGCGAGACCGATAGCGACAGCATAGAGTCCCAGGATCGATATCGCCTCGCCGAGGGGTGGCGGCGGCCGCCAGAAGCCAGGCTGGTTCGACGACAGGAAGGCAAGGCTGAACAGCGCCATGAGAAAGATCATGCCCATCACGACCAGCAGGATGACCATCGCCCACCAGCCATGGCTCGTCGGACCGGTGACATAGGTCGGGACATGGATGTCGGCGCCGATATCGACGCCCTCGATTTCGATTGGCCGGTCGGTTTCCCAAAGCCATCGCAGCACCGAAATCACCGCGAGCACGCCGCTGACCCATGCGAAGAGATAGGCCTGCACCGTCAGCGCGAGGAAGAAGCCCGCGGTGAAGATCGCGGCGGCGAACGGCCATGGCGACGGCCCCGGCATGATCTGCAGATATTGGGGCTCGGAGAGCAGCGGGCTGGTGACGATCGTCTCGCGACGGCCAGTCGTCGAGCGCGGGAGGAAATAGCGCCCCGTCTCGACCTCATGCGCGAGCGCCGGATCGTCCCACAAAGGCTCGCGGCTGGTGACGACCGGGATCGAGCGCGTCGAATATAGCTCGCTCGGCAACCATTCGAGCGTACCGCCGCCATAGACATTCCCGGCATTGCCCTCCCCCGGCGCGAGCCGGAAATTACGCGCCAGATCGATAAGGAACAGCAGCACGCCCGTGCCCAGCATGAAGGCGCCAACCGTCGAAATGAGATTGGGAAGTTCGAGGCCCTGCCCCGGCAGATAGGTGTAGACGCGCCGCGGCATGCCCTGCAGCCCCGCCAGATGCATCGGCAGGAAGGCGACATTCATGCCGGTGAACATAAGGCCGAACACCCATTTGGCGAGCCGCTCCGAAAGCGCGCGGCGGCTCACCATCGGAATCCAGTAGTAGAAGGCGGCAAACAGCGGAAAGACCATGCCACCGATCAGGACATAGTGGAGGTGCGCGACGATGAAATAGCTGTCGTGCGCCTGCCAGTCGAAGGGCACCATCGCCACCATCACACCGGTGAGACCGCCGGTCACGAAAATGACGATGCTTCCCATTACGAAAAGGCCGGGTGCGTTGAACTTCGGCTTGCCGATCGCGAGCGTCGCGATCCACGAGAAAACCTGGATGCCCGCCGGCACGCTGACCGCCATCGAGGCGGCGGAAAAGAAGCCCGTCGTCATCGGCGGCATGCCGGTGGTGAACATATGATGCGCCCACACGCCGAAACTGATGAAGCCCGTCGCGATCATTGCGAGGACGATCAGCCAGTAGCCGACCAGCCTCTCGCCCGCGACGGTTGCGACGATCATGCTCATCAGGCCCGCGGCGGGAAGGAAGATGATGTAGACTTCGGGATGCCCGAAGAACCAGAAGAGATGCTGCCAGAGCAAAGGATCTCCGCCGCGCGTCGCGTCGAAGAAGGGCCAATTGAACGCACGCTCGATCTCAAGCAGCAAAGTGCCGAGAATGATGCTCGGAAAGGCGATCACGATCATCACCGCGAAAACGAGCATCGCCCAAGCGAAGATCGGCATCTTGTCGAGGCGCATGCCTGGCGCGCGCGTCCGCAGCACGCCGACGATGATCTCGATCGCCCCCGCGATCGCGCTGATCTCGATGAAGCCGATGCCGAGCAGCCAGAAATCGGTGTTGATCCCCGGCGAATAGGCCTTGGACGTCAGCGGCGGATACATGAACCAACCGCCATCGGGTGCGAGGCCGACGAAGATCGAGGCGAAGAAGCAGAGCCCGCCGACCGCATAGGCCCAGAAGGCATAGGCGGAAAGCCGCGGGAAAGGCAGATCGCGCGCCGCAAGCATCTGCGGGAGCAGCAGCACGCCCGCCGCCTCTACCGCGGGCACCGCGAAGAGGAACATCATCACCGTGCCGTGCATGGTGAAGACCTGGTTGTAGGTACCCTGCGGCAGGATCTCGAGCATCGGCGCGGCGAGTTGCGCGCGCATGAGCAGCGCGAGCACCCCCGCCATCAGAAAGAAGAGGAAAGCGGTTCCGAGATAATAGATGCCGATATAATTATTGTTGACCGCGAAGAGATATTCCCAGCCCTTGGGTTTGCACCAGATACGGCGGAGTTCTTCCTCCTCTTCCTTCGGCCGCTCGTCCCGGGTCGGAAAACGCTCGTAGAGCGCGGGATCGAACCCCGTTTCCGATCTCATTTGAGCGCGACCAGATAGGCGGTGAGCGCCTGCAGGTCCTCGCCGCTGAATTGATGATAGGCGGGCATGCGGTTCGCGGGCTTGATCGCCTGGCTGTCGGCGACCCAGCCCGCCATCGTCCCCGGATTATTGGGCAATATGCCCGCGCCCAGCGTCTTGCGCGAGCCGACATGCGTCAGATCGGGACCGGCAAGCCCGCGCGCCGGCGTGCCGCGGATCGTGTGACAGGCAGCGCATCCGCTCGACAAAAAAAGCGCAAGCCCCTCGCCGCCAGCACCGACGGCAGGACGGCGCGAAGCCTGCCACCGCGCAAAGTCTGCCGGGGTGTGCGCCACGACCACGAAACCCATCAGCGCGTGCGGACCGCCGCAATATTCGGCGCATTGCCCCTTGTAGACACCCGGGGCATCGGCCTCGATCAGCAGGCGATTGGTGCGCCCCGGGATCATGTCCATCTTGCCCCCGAGCCGCGGCACCCAGAAGCTGTGGATGACGTCGGCCGCCTCGAGTTCGAGCAGGACGGGCTGCCCTATGGGAATGTGGAGTTCGTTCGCATCGCGCAGCGTCTCGCGGCCCTGCCCATCCTGATAATGGACGCGCCACCACCACATCTCGCCGATGATCTTGACGCGCATGGCGCCTTCGGGAACGCGTGCTGCCGAAAGCGAACTGGTTAGCATCAGACCCCACACGAGCAGACCGGTGAGAACGATCGAAGGGAAGGCAAATCCGAGGATCCAGATCGCCTTCTCGCCGCCAAGCCGGGTCTTCAGCCCGGGCGAACCACGCAGCGCAATCCAGAGAGCGCCAAGCACGATCGCGAATATCAAGGTTCCGCCAACAAGCAGCACCCAAGCAAGCAGAGTCACAGGCTCCGAAAAAGGTCCGGCGGGATCGAGGACGGCGGGCGGCCATCCTTCGGAAGGCAGCGCTCGCTCAGTCATAGAGGCTCAGCAGCCAGGCGGCGATGTCGTCGGCCTCGCCTCTTTTCATCGGTATCGCGGGCATGGCAGTTCCCGGCACCATTGCCGGCGCGTCGGTGACGAAGGCAGCAAGTGTCGGCGCGCGATTGGGCAGTCTGCCAGCGATCAGCGGACGGGACCCGAAGCCTGCAAGCGGCGGTCCCACGCGCCCTTTCGGCCAGGCGATCCCGGGCATGGCATGGCAAGCGCCGCAACCGAGCCGTACCGCCGCATCCCGGCCGCGCGCGATCGCGGCCGGCTCGGCCGGTGCCGTTTCAACCGGGACTGGCGCGCAGGCGCCGAGGATCGTCAGGACCGAAATCGCAGCGCCCCCTTTCATAGCCGTTCACCGTCCTCGCTTCGCTTCGGGAACCACCTCGCGCGGCCATTGGTTCCCGTTGCGTGCGCAAAGCCCCCCTCCTTCTCCTGTTCCTCCTGCCCGCATGCCAAGCGCCCGCGCCGCCCGACCGCTTCCGCGCGACGGGCGAGACGATCGCCATGAGCGGAGGGGACGCGGGCGCCGAGGCGGCCTGCTTCACCTGTCACGGACTGAAGGGCGAAGGCGACGGGCGCGACGCGCCGCGCCTCGCGGGCCTGGATGCGGGCTATCTCCATCGGCAGCTCGACGACTATGCAAATGGTCGCCGCGAGCATCCGGCGATGCGCGCAATCGCCCGCAAACTCAGCGACAGTGACCGTTCGAAAGTCTCGGCTTTCTACGCGGCGCTCCAGCCCGAGGTGTGGTCAGTCGAAGCCGGAAATCCCGCGGGTGCCCGGATCTACGACGCCGGCGATCCCGCGCGCGGCCTCCCGTCCTGCGCCTCCTGTCACGGCGTGGACGGCGTGGGCGATGCCGCCAATCCGCCGCTGGCAGGCCAGCCTGCCGCCTATATTGCCGGTCAGCTTGGCGCCTGGCGCGAAGCGAAGCGCAATAATGACCCGCTGGGCGAGATGCGTCGCGTCAGCCGCCTGCTCTCGCCCGCTGAGCTGGCGGCGGTGTCCCGTCATGCGGTGTCGTTTCCGCTCCGTCCTCGGGAAGCTCGGGCAACATCCCCCGCAGTACATCGTGCCGATCCCAGAAATGATGTTTCAGAGCCGCGCCCACGTGCAACGGGATCATCGCGACAAGAAGAATGATCAGAAGCGCGTGGATGTCCTCCGCCCAGTCGAGGATCCACCATTGGAATCCCTTATCCAGACTGTCGAAGGGCATGTGAGGCCAGGGAAGTATCCCCGCCACCTCGAGCGGCTCGCCGCCGACCACCGACCACATCGCCCAGCCCGAAAGCGGCAGGCCGAAAAAGCAGACGTAAAAAAGGATATGCGTGACATAGGCTGCGACCGTCTGCCAGCCGAGCCGGTCGGCATCGTTGATGGGACCCGGCACGATCATCCGCCAGATTGCGCGCAGCGCAGCAAGCACGAGCATCAGCAAGCCGATTTCGGCGTGAACCCGAAACGCCTCCAGCTTGTCGCCCCCCGCATCGATGCGGCTCATTTGCCAGCCCCAGGCGAGCTGGAAAAGGATGAGCGCGGCCATCGTCCAGTGGAAGATCTGACCGACCGGCGAGTAGCGTCGGTCGGCGGCATAGCGCGCCGCCCACGCCTGGATCGCCTCGATCACCCTGCTACCCGCGGCGGCTCGCCGAGGAGGCGCCAACCCGTCCAGAGCGCGGCGCCGAGGTAAAGGGCGGCCGCGGGCGCCCACATGATGAGACCCGCCAGTTGCTGATCTTCGAGCGGCCCCACGCCCCATGCCATCGTCGTCGCAAGATGGGGCAGATAGAGCGGTGCACCCGCGAAGGTGATGAGCGCCCCGAGCAGCCCCATCTGCACCATCATCGCAAGCAGAAGGCCGATCGCGAGCGGGGGCGATGATGATCGGAGCGACGCCCAGAAGCCGAACGCGGTCGCGAGCAACGAAAGCTGCATCAACCAGAAGGCGCCGTCGCTCGCCAACGCGAGGGCATAGGGGGCTGGTGCATGCCAGACCCAGAAGGCGATGATGTGCGCGGCCGCCCATAGCGGCGCACCGCCGCGCGGCCGAAACCGCGGAAAGCCGAGCGCAAACAGCGGAGCCGCAACCGCGGTGAGAATGACATGGTGCGCGACGCGCACCGAGAAGAGCGCGGACGAGAGGGCGCACAGCGGCGACACGAACAGCAGAACGATCAGGGCGAACCCAGCCCAGTAGGGACCGCGCACCTTCCATCGCATCCCCATCAGCGCCGCGGCGCCCAGCGCCGCCAGCAGCCAGGGATCGAGATTCCAGCGCAGCATCCAGTCAGCCGGGATCGGCGCGGGACCGCAGTAGGGTATCGAGGCAGGATCCATCGATTTGCCAACGTCGCGCTCGGCGCGCGGGTTCCGGGAAACTATTGAGCGGTCGGCGCATTATCCAGACGGGGGCCCGCATGGAGATCAATATGGCAACGGCCCCATCGCCTCGCACCGACCCGCCCTATCGCCGACATGCCCCCCATCCCCTGCACGCCATTCTCCTCGCCTTTCCGGTCGCCCTGTTCAGCAGCGCGCTACTGTCGGACATTACCTATCTCAACAGCGCCGAGATGCAGTGGAGCAATTTCTCGGCCTGTTTGATCACGGGCGGGCTGATATTCGGGGCTCCGGTGCTCCTGTGGTCCGCCATCGCGCTCTTCCGCGGCCGGAAGCTGCCCGCGCGAACCCCCGCCCTCGCCTATTTCCTGCTGATCCTCGTCATGTGGGTTGCGGGCCTCGTCAACGCCTTCAATCATAGCCAGGATGCCTGGAGTTCGGTCGGCACGACCGGCGTGACGCTCTCGGTCCTATCCACGCTTGCAGCGGTCGCTGCCGCCTGGCTTCTCCACGCCGCGAAGGAGCCCCGCGCATGAACCGCAAGACCTCCATCGGCCTCGCCGCCGCGGCGGCGATCGCGGCCGCGCTCGCCGGCTGCGGCAAAGGCGATGAAAAGCTCGACCAGACAGGCGCGAGCCCGAGCCTGCCGAAGATTGACGAGACGCTCGTGCCGCCGATGAAGATCGCCAAGCCGGCAGGCTGGAACGGCGAAGTCCCGACCGTTCCCGACGGTTTCACGATCGTGCCGGTCGCCACCGACCTCAAGATTCCGCGCCAGATCCTCGTGCTCCCCAACGGCGATATTCTCGTCGCCGAAGGGGCCGGCGGCCATGCTCCGAAGCTTCGCCCGAAGGATGTGATCGCCGGCTACATCAAGAGCCTCGGCAAATCGCCGGTAAAGGGCGGCGACCGCATCACCTTGCTCCGTGACGCGAATGGCGACGGCAAACCCGAACTTCGCACCAGCTTCATCAAGGATCTCGACGCGCCCTATGGCCTCGCGCTCGTCGGGAACAACCTCTACGTCGCCAACCAAGGCGCGCTGCTGCGCTTCGACTATACGCCGGGCGCGACGAGCATCGCCGGCAAGGGCGAGGAAGTGACCAAGCTCCCGGCGGCGATCAATCATCACTGGACGAAGTCGCTCGCCGCGAGCGCGGACGGGACGAAGCTTTATGTCGGCATCGGATCGAACAGCAACATCGGCGAGCGGGGGATGAGCGTCGAGGAAGATCGCGCCGTGATCTGGGAAGTCGATGCCGCCACCGGCGCGAGCCGGATCTTCGTCTCGGGCATCCGCAACCCGACCGCCCTCGCCTTCGAGCCATCGTCGAACATCCTTTGGGCGGTGGTGAACGAACGCGACGAGCTTGGCGCCGAGCTGGTACCCGATTATCTGACCTCGGTGCGCGAGGGCGCTTTCTACGGCTGGCCCTACAGCTATTGGGGACGTCATCCCGACCCGCGCGTCCATCCGCAAAAGCCCGAACTCGTCAAGACGGCGGTCACTCCCGATTATGCGCTCGGCTCGCACGTTGCGCCGCTCGGGCTGAGCTTTGTGACCGAAGGCGGCCTGCCGGGCTATGAGACGGGCGCCTTCGTTGGAGAGCATGGCAGCTGGAACCGCCAGACCCTCGCCGGCTACAAGGTCAGCTTCATCCCCTTTGCGAACGGACGCCCCGCCGGGAAGCCGAAGGATTTCGTGACCGGCTTCATCAAGGGCGGCAAAGCGCGCGGCCGCCCCGTCGGCGTCACCTGGGATCCGGCGCGCGGCGTCCTCTGGATCGCCGACGATCTCTCGAACACGGTGTGGCGCGTCACCGGTCCCCGCGCACTTGCGATGGGATCACCGGTCGCATCTGCAGTCGGCCAAAAATAGTCAGGCAGCGCCGCCCGGCTTGAAGCGTATCACGCGCAAGACATAATAAGCGAAGAGTGCCGCCATGATCGCGGTGCTTACCGGTCCGACCCATTTTTCGACGCCCTCGAAGCGCTCGGCCAGCACATAACCCGCGATCGCCAGCGCCCCGGTCCAGACGCCTGCACCAAGCGCCGACAGCAGCAGGAAGCGCGTCGGCTGCATCGCAAAAATGCCCGCCGGGATCGAAATGAGAGTGCGAAGTCCGGGAACGAGATGGGCGAGCGGGATCGCCCATGTGCCGTGGCGGCAGAACCAGCGCTCTATGCGCGCGATATCGTCGCCGCTGAGCGTGATCCAGCGCCCATGGCGGTCGGCCCAGCGGCGAAGCCTCTCGTCGCCGATCTTGCGTGCGATGATGTACCAGAAGAGTGCTCCCAGAAGTGTCCCGGCCAGCCCTGCGGCGATCACCAACGGCAAGCTGTAGCGTCCATCGGCGGCGCCGAAGCCCGCGAGCGGCATGATGACTTCCGAAGGGATAGGCGGAAAGACGTTCTCGAGAAACATGAGCAAGAGGATGCCGGCATAGCCCATCGTCTCGACGAGGTCGGTAATCCAGTCGGTCATCGGACAGCTCCTTAGATGGCGGCGCGCAGTCAACGAGCAGAGAGCCGGATGGATGCAAAATGCAGTGAACGCAGCTTGTTACTTCGCTTCGCGTTTAAGGCGCGCCGGGCAGCGAACACGGGGCTCGCGAGGCGGGGGAGGCAACCGCCGGGCGTGCTGACCGTTTGCCACGCATGGCCAAGTCCCTTGCCGCCCCGGCACCCCGAAAAGGCATGCCCAGCCCCAAGCTGCGCAAGACCGAGTTCCTCGCCCGCTATCTCGAGCAGTTTCGCGACCATGGCTTCGATGGGGTCCGCGGCGAACTCGACGGCATCGCGGCGATCGCTTGGGAGGCCTATCGCGACGAACGCAAGAGTCCGCAAACGCGCAAAGCGGGCAAAGGCTTTGCCGACCCCGACTATGATCTATCGGTCGATTGGCTCGCGGCGCACGCCGCGGTCGAGGAGGCGCGTAAGGTGCACGCACGGACCGATGGCCCGCGCCGCATCCTGATCGTCAACGGATCGGCGCGCTCGGAGCATACATGCCCCGGCGAAATGTCGAAAAGCTGGCGCATCGCGCAGATCGCGAAGCGCGTGCTGGATCAGAAGGATACCGAGGTCGAGATGCTCGACCTCAGCCGGCTCAATTCCGAATATGGCCGCAATATCCACCCCTGCAAGGCCTGCTACTCCACCGCCGCGGCGCTATGCCATTTCCCGTGCAGCTGCTATCCCAATCATTCGCTAGGCCAGATGCAGGACTGGATGAACGAGATCTATCCGATGTGGATGCGCGCGCACGGCGTCTTCCTGGTCTCGCCGGTCAACTGGTTCATGGCGAGCTCGCCGATCAAGCTGATGATGGACCGGATGGTGTGCATGGATGGCGCAAACCCCGATCCTTCATCGACCCATGGCAAGGAGGCCGGGGAGGCCAAGGCGCTCGAACTCGCCGGCTGGGACTATCACCGCGAACTGGAGGGCCGGCTGTTCGCCGTCGTCGTCCACGGCGATGTCGAGGGCGCAGAGAATGTCCGCCGCTCGCTGTCGGACTGGATGACATCGATCCACATGGTACCCGCGGGACCGCGCGCCGAGCTCGATCGCTATATCGGCTATTTCGAACCCTATGCGACGAGCCACGAGGCCTTCGACAGGGACAAGGCGATGCAGGGCGAGGTCCGGAATGCCGCGCTGACGCTGCTCGAGGCGGTGCGCGCCAAGCGCGCCGGCACGCAGGTGGCGGCGGGCGCAAGCCTGAAGCAACCGCGCGACAAATAAGGTGTGGCACTAGCCCCCACCCTCTTCTTCCTTCCGGCGCTTTCGCGCCCCTCGGGCGCGCGGGCGGCGTCAGGCGCGCGCTGCGCGGCGCTGACGGAGCCTGGGCCACAGCGACGAGTTTCGGGAACGTGCCGCTCCGCCGGGCGTAGCTGTCCCATGACGCGTCCCATCGCCTGCCCATCGATTCAGAGAGACCGGGCCCGGTCGTGCGCGGACATCGCGACGGTCGCGCGGTGGTAGGCCAGCCTCAGACCGGCGAGCCGCGCTCGCCAGCGCATCATATCAGGGCGAACATCGTTCTTTACGGCGCGCTCTTCGCCAATCTCGGCATCGCCGTCGCCAAGTTCGTTGCGGCGGCGATCAGCGGCTCGTCATCGATGCTATCGGAAGGGGTGCATTCGCTCGTCGACAGCGGCAACCAGATGCTGCTCCTCTACGGCCAGGCGAAGGCGAAGCGGCCGCCCGACAATCGTCATCCCTTCGGTTACGGCCGCGAACTCTATTTCTGGGCCTTCGTGGTCGCGATCCTGATCTTTGCCGTCGGAGCCGGCATTTCCGTCTACGAGGGCTGGATTCACTACCGCGACCCTGAGCCGCTGCGCGATCCCACGATCAACTATGTCGTGCTCGGCATTGCCTTCCTGCTCGAGGGTGCGTCGTGGACGATCGCGGTGCGCGAATTCAACGCCGGGCGGCGCGGCCTCGGCTGGTGGACGGCGGTACGGCGATCGAAGGACCCGGCAGGTTTCATCGTGTTGTTCGAGGACAGCGCCGCGCTCGCCGGCCTCGCGATTGCCGCAGGCGGGATATGGCTGAGCCATGCGACCGGAGACCCCCGGATCGACGGGATCGCCTCGATGGCGATCGGCGCGATCCTCGCGATGGTCGCGATCCTCCTCGCCCGGGAAGCGAAGGAGCTGCTCATCGGCGAGGCGGCCGATCCCGAACTGATCGCGCGCATCTGGACCATCGTCGAACGGCGCCCAGAGATTACCGCCGTCAATCATGTGCGCACCGTCCACACCGCACCCAATTCGATCTTCGTCGCGGTGAGCGCCGATTTCGAGGATCGCCTCGCCATGGGCGACGCCGAGACGTTGATCGAGGCGATCGAGGCTGAACTCAAGGCGGCGTCGAGCGATATCAGCTCGATCTATATCCGCCCTGAAAAGCAGTCCGATGCGCTGGTCCAGCCGCGCCCGTCGGCGCTGCCCGCTCCGGCGACGCGGCCGCCCCGCAAAAGCTAGGCTTTGAGCTCGCCCGGTCGCAACTGTACCCTGATGACCGCGCGCGTGCCCGGCATATCGCGGGAGGCATCGACCGCGCCGTAAGACACCGCCGCCTTGTGGGTCCGCGCCAGCGCTTCGATGAGGCGCGTGCCGAGACCCGTACCGCGCGCCGTCCCGTCGGACGGCATCCCTGCCCCGTCGTCGTCAACCGCGAGTTCGAGCGACGTCTCGTCTGCCCGGCGGAGCGAGATGCGGATTTCACCATCATCGCTGTCGCCATAGGCATATTTGCACGCATTGCTGACCCATTCATTGGCAATCATGCCGAGCGCCACGGCCTTGTCGGTGGCAACACGCATCGGCTCGACGTCGGCGATCACGCGCCGCGCCGCAGCACCCGTCGACCAGGTTGCCGAGAGATCCTCGGCAAGGCCGCCCAGATAATCGTCCATCGCCACATATTCGACGTCATCGGTCGTGTAGAGGCGCCGGTTGACTTGCGCGACCGTCGCGATCCGCTGCTGCGTCTTCTGCAGCGCCTCGCGGGCGGCGGGATCGGCAAGCGTCTTCGATTGGAGGGCGACGAATGACATCACCATCTGGAGATTGTTCGCGACGCGGTGGTTCACTTCCTTGAGAAGCGCTTCCAGCCGCGCATTGGTCGCGCGCAGCTCGGTTTCCGCCTCGGCGCGCGCGCGGCGAAGCTGCGCGCGTTCGAGCACCTGCTCGAAACTCGAGCCCAGAAGATCGAAGAAATCCTCTCCGACCGATTTCACGACATAATCATCGGCGCCAGATTTCAGCGCCGCGACGGCGATGCGGCTCTCCTCCGAGCCGGTGACATAGACCACCGGCGGGCAGTCGCGCAGCGCGCGAAGCGCTTCGAGCGTCGCAAGCCCATCCTGCCCGGGCATATAATGATCGACAGCTATGAGATCGAACGCAGTGACCTTCGCCATGTCGACGCCCTCGCCGCCGCTCGCCGCGAGGCTGACCTCATAGCCTTTCCGGCCGAGCGCACGCGACGCAAGCCGCCGCATGCCGTCATCGTCATCGATATAGAGAATGTGGGCCAGGGCGGGTCTCAAACCGGATCCGGATCGGGGACCTGGATCACCGACAGGAAGAGACCGAGCTGGCGAATGGCGTCTGCGAAATTCTCGTAATTCACCGGCTTGGTGATGTAGACGTTGCAGCCGAGGTCGTAGCAGCGCTGGATTTCGATCTTGTCGTCGGTGGTTGTCAGCACAACAACGGGCGTGCGGCGCAGCGGGCTGCCGTCGGCCTTCAGCTTGGCAAGAATGTCGGTGCCGCTCATGTCGGGCAGATTGAGGTCGAGCAGGACGAGCGCGGGACCGTTGCGCACCGGACCTTCCGCCGCATCGTAAAGGAAATCGAGCGCCGAGGTGCCGTCGAGGAAATGATGGATCTTGTTCGAGATGCCGGCGCGCCGGATATTCTTCTCGATGAGGCGCGCATGCCCTTCGTCGTCCTCGATCATCACGATATTCACGGGCTGTTGGTCAGGCATCTTCTTCTCCGCTTTGCCACACGAGGGGCAGGATCAGCCGAAAGGTGGAACCCGCACCGAGTTCGGACTGGATTTCGATATTACCGCCGAGGCGATAGGCAAGCGCGCGGGCGTGGGCAAGGCCGATGCCCTCGCCTTGCTGGTCCTGGACACCGGACCTCCGGAAGAGGTCGAACACACGTTCATGATCGCGCGGCTCGATGCCCCGACCATTGTCGGCCACCGCCACCCAAGCGCGCCCGAGATCGGCGCCCCCGCTTATGCGGATGATCCCGGCCCGCCCCGGCTGCAGATATATGAGGGCATTTTCGATGAGGTTCGACAGGATCTGCTCGACCGCGACCCGGTCGTTGATCACGGTCGGCAGGCCCGCCACCTCGACCGTCGTACCCGTCTCGTCGATGCGGTGCTGCAGGCTGCCGACGATGGCGCCAACGACGTCACCGAGAGCTAGCGTCTCGGGTGCGAGCGTGCGACGGCCCTGGCGCGAGAGATTGAGGATTGCGTTGATCAGCCGGTCCATCTTTTGCGTCGATGTGCGAATGAAGCCGATCGATTCGGGCAGGTCCTCCTCGATCGCGAGCCGCGTCGCGGCGTCGGGCGCCTGCCAGCCCTGCGCATCGCCCTGCTCGAGATAGCCCGAGATTGCCTTACGCGCGGTCTCGAGTTCGGCGGTGAAACCCATCACATTGACGAGCGGCGAGCGCAGATCGTGCGACACGATGTAGGCGAAGCGCTGGATCTCGGCATTGGCGCGCTTGAGTTCGCCCGTGCGCGCATCGACCAGCTCCTCGAGCCCTTCGTTGAGGAGGCGAAGTTCGGCGCGCGATGCCCGCAGCTCGACGAGATTGTTGCGGACGAGCAGCAGCGTCGCTGCGGCGACGATCAGCAGGAGGATCCCGGTTCCGATCAAGGTCAGGGTGAACAGCGACTGGGTTCGCTGTTGCCGCGCTTCGCGATCCTTGAGGAGCGCGAGTTCGCTCTCGAGCATCGTCTCGACGACTGCGCGCGCAGCGCGCACCTCTAGCACCCCCTTGTCGTTCGCGAAGTCGGCGATCAGCGCGGCGCGGTCCGTGCCGCGCAGGCCGAGCGTTGCCCGATAATGATGGCCATAGGCGTCGAGATGCGCGCGGAGCCTCTCGGCGCGGTCACGCTGGTTCGGATTGTCGCTGATCAGCGCTTCGAGCGATGCAAGCTGCGAGCGCGACCGGGCCTCGGCTTCGTCCATGATCGTCGCGAACGCCGGATTCTGCGTAAGGATCAGACCCCGGCGCGCAGTCTCCATCCGTTCGGTCGCGCTTGCGAAGGACCCGAGGTTCGCTTCGACTGCAAGCGTGTGCGCAACCATGCGGGCGTCAGCCTCATTCTGGCGTTGCACATAAAATGCCGTCGATGCCGCAGCGAGCAGCGCGGCAAATCCGATGCCCAAGAGAATGATGATCAGGCGGCTCGCCCGCGTGTCGCGGCCGAGCGACGAGATCCTGGCCGATTCCATGTAAATGCCCCTCGGCCTGTCGATCTGTGTCCGGCATGCATGCACTGCAGGGCCTGTCGTGGCAAGCAGCGTCACCGGTATAGCGCGCCCTAACGCGCCGCGTCCGATCACGGATTAACATGGATCAATATGATTTTGGATGAGTGCCGCGGATACAGACGCGTAGGTGCGGCACAGCGACGTCGATCGCCGAGATGAAGCGGAAAGGCAAACGTTCGTATCAGCGCCGCGTGTGCCTCGAAGATGTTGACAGGGAAAATATGCCCAAGAGGATATTGGTCATCGAGGATGACCCACTTGTCGCCATGATGCTCGAAGATGCGCTGGGCGCGCTGGGGCATGATATCGTCGGAGACGCCGGCGATATCGCATCGGCGCTCGGGCATATCGAGAGAGGCGAATTCGATGCCGCGATCGTGGACGTCTATCTCGAATCCGGCTTGCCGTGCGATGCGGTAGCAGAGGCCCTTGCCGCTCGGTCGATCCCGTTCCTCGTCGCGACGGGTGGCTTCGTCGGCCAGCCAGGCCCCTGCTGGAGCGATAGACCGGTCCTTGCGAAACCCTTCACCATCGAAAGCCTCGAAGCAGCGCTCGCCAGCCTCGCTCAAAAATAGAGCGAGCGCGCCCGGCCGATCAGAGTCCGGCTTTCTCAAGGGCGGCGGCGACCTCATGGTCGAGCCCATCCGACCCTTTTGGAGACATGCGGTTGAGCAATGTCTGTATTCGCTTTTGGGCGACTTGCAGTGCCTTGTGGCGCACCTCGCGTTCGCGGTTCGTCCGCCAGGATCGGCTCTCGCCGAGCAGCGCGGCCCATTTCGCTTCTTCAGCGGCAAGTACGGCGAGGGCAAGCCTTAGGCCGTCACGTTGTCCGCGCATATGATCGTCATTCATCGAGGATTCCCCACGCTCTTCAGCAATAGCAACGAAAGGGCTTGCGGCAGATGTCTTCCTGCGCGCCGCTCCGGGAGAGGAACCCTTGCCGCGCACGCGGACTGTTTCCGAAAAGGAGAGCGATAATGAAAGACGAATCCAAGAAAGGCGACGAGGTCACCTGGAAGAGCCACGGCGGACGCGCCGAGGGCAAGGTCGCGAGAAAGGTGACGAAAGCGATGGACATCAAGGGCCATCATGTCGCGGCGTCGCCGGCGAACCCTGAATATCTGGTCGAAACCGCCGAAGGCAAGCGAGCCGCCCACAAGGCGGGCGCTTTGAAGCGGAAGCGGCAGCACTGAGCACAGCTGCGGAAGTCGCCCTCCTCGCGACATTGCTCCCGGACGCCCAGGCGTCCGCGATTTGCGCTCACGAGGCCGCCTCGATCATGATCTGGAGTGCGGCGGCCACGGCCTGATCGAGAACATTCCGGCGGCCGATATCGCCGAAATGAAAATCCGTGACCCGGACCACGTCGCCTTCAGCGACGCCGATGAAGACAAGCCCCACCTCTTCGCGCCCTTCGCGAGGGCCGCAAAATCCCGTGATCGCAATGGAAATATCGGCACGGCTGGTCCGAAGGGCGGCGGATGCCATCGCGGCCGCCACCTCGGGATTGACCGCCCCGCCCCGCTCGGCGTCCTCTCGCGCGACGCCGAGCATCTCGCATTTGGCGTCGATCGAATAGGCAATGAAGCTGCGCTCAAGATGAGGTCCAAGCGCGGCATCGGCTGCGAAAACGGCGGCCAGCTGGCCGCCCGTGCAGCTCTCGGCCGTCACGAACCGAAGCTGTTTCCCGGCAAGATGGCGGGCAAGCTTGCGGCTGCGCCGTTCGATCAGCGTCGCCGCGCTCACCTACATCGTGGCGAGTTCGGCGGGGGGCAGCCCCGCGGTCTCAGCCTGGCGCTTCAGTTCCTCCTTCCGGGCAAGCATCTTCTCACCGAGCGCGTCGAGGTCGACGTCTGCGGCGCGCGCCTGCTGGAACATATTGTCGTGCTGCTTTTCCTCTTCCTTCACATGATGCTTGATCTCTTCGGACAGCACGGTGACCTTCGCCTCGAAAAATTCGTCGGCGGGTCCCGAGGCGACGATGTCGTTGATCAAGATCTTGGCGCCATCATGCTCGACATAGGCTTCCTTGAGCAGATCGTCGTCGATCTTGCCCTTGAGCGCCGGATAGAAGACCTCTTCCTCGATCTGCGCATGGATCTTGAGCTCGGTGCAGATCTGGTCGGCGATCTTCGCCTTGCGGTCGGTCCCGCTCGCCTTTTCGAATTCCTCGAACAGAGCTTCGACCGCGCGGTGGTCGGCCGCGAGAATATGGGTGGCGTCGGTGTCGATCTCGGTCGGTTTCATGGCAGTCTCCATCGTCATGCCCCGCGCCTGTTCAGCGCGCGGCAAGCCCGAAAGTTGCGGACGTTCCGCTCACATCGCTCCGTCGTCGGCATCGCGCTGGCGCGCCGCACCGTCCGACCGCTTGATGAAGCTGATCTTGCCTTGCGGTTCGAGGATCGCCCATTCGACGTCGGAGAGGTGGGCGATGCCCGCGAGCCGCATCTCGGACTCAATTTCGTCGGTGGTGAGCCGGTCGCGGTGAAGATTGTCGCGGATGATCTCACCCTGCTTCACCACGACGCGCGGGTGGCCTTCGAGCAGATTCTTGAGCCGCGGAAAGAGATAGGTCGTCCAGCTCAGCGTGAGCGCCCAGAAGGCGAAGGTAACGATCGCGAGCAGTGCACCGGTCAGACTGAAATCATTGTGCGTGACGCCTTGCTGGATCAGGTCGCCCATGACGACGAGCAGAACCAGCTCGAAGGGTGTCATCTGCCCGAGCTCGCGTTTGCCCATGAGACGGAGCAGCGCATAGAGCAGGAAGAACATCACGCTCGCGCGAAGGACGATATCCATCAGGGCAGGACCTTGATCTGAAGCGGCATGCTGCCGAGCCGCCGTTCGCCGTCGAACAGCGCGATCTCGCCCCGGGTTCCTGCAAAGAGCGGCGGGTTGATCTGCCCGTCGATCTTGACGACGAGCGTCTCGCCGGCACGGAGCTCTCCGTAGGAAAAGCGATAATGGCCGTCCTTGTAGCTTTCTTCCGCGGCGGCGGGTATCATCGTGTTGACCGTCATGTCGGTCCACAGCGATGGCGAGACCGCGAGCACGGCGTCGGAGACGTCACGCGCCGCCTCGATGCGAACGCGGGTTTCGAAAAACTCGCCGTTGCGAATGACCGAAGGCGTCTTCACTTCGAGCCGCGCGGCCCCGAAATCCTGACTGCGTAGCGGACTTGGCTGTCCGCCGACGAGGCCCGACAGCGCGACGGCGATGACGGCTGCCAGCATGACGAAAGAGACGGGGCTGGCGTGGCGGTGCCAGCGCTGCCCGGAGATCATCGTCTCGCTGATTCCGTCCGGGCGGCGGCTGTTGGCTACAGGCGCGTCGCCCCCCGTCCGATCTGGGCCCACCGTCAAGCGAGAGGCTCCGGCCACGGCCGCGCGAGATAGGTACGAACCGCATCGGCGCGATCGCCGACTGCCGCGACTGCAATTATTATCGCGGACTGGCTAACGCCGAATATGCGCGCCCAGGCGAGCATCGCGTCGGGCGCGCTTCGATCGATGCGGTCGCGTTCGAGCTGTTGGTGGGTCATGCCCGTCTCCCGTCGATGATGACGGGCGAACGCTTGCGCGGTACGAAAGTTGCGGACGCAGCGACCTTCGGCGAGAGGCGAAAGGAGGTTTGCAGGTAACGCCTAGTTGATCGCCGAAAATAACCGCTCCTCCTCCCTCGCGCGCGCCGCGAAACGCCGCGATGCGGCCAAAGTTGCGCACGGCGACGAAGATAAATCGAGGCGATCGCAGGCAACTTTCGCGCTTGCCCAAGGGTTTCTCGAACCGGAACCCACAGCCAATGGAGATCATCATGAGCGTCAAGGGACAGATCAAGGAAGCCGCCGGCTATGTGAAGGAAGAAGCCTTCGAAAACGGCGACAGCCCCGAGGCCAAGCGCAAGGCGCAGGAAGGCCGCGACCTTCGCAACGAAGGCCGCATCGAAGACGGCAAGCCGCCGAAGACGGGTACTCCCGGCACCGAAAATTAATCCTCCCAGCCAGTTGATGGCTCCCTTCGGGTCCGCGCATGCGGACCCTTTTTTTTTGGCCCGGCGTCCTCGATCGACTCCCGGAGGAGAATTCGCATTGACCCAGAGCAAGTCGGCCGAACTTCTGCGCGCCCGGGGCATTGTCGCAATATGACACCCCGCATAGCCTTTGTCGGTGCCGGCCCGACCACGCTCTATACGCTGCACGCGCTTCTCGCCCACAATCCTCCGCCCTTCCGTCTTGCCGTTTATGAAGCGCAGGCGAGCGTGGGCCGCGGAACGCCCTATCGGCCGGGCTGGAACGACCCTGCCATGCTGGCAAATATCGCCAGCATCGAAATCCCGGCGCTCGCCGAGACACTTTGCGACTGGCTGATACGCCAGCCGCCGGAGCGCCTCGCCGATCTCGGCATCGATCCCGATGCGATCGGCGAGCGGACTTTCTACCCGCGCGTCGCGATCGGCGAATATTTCCGCGACCAGTTCGAAGCGGTCATCGACATGGCACGCGCGCGCGGGATCGAGCTCGAGCTCAGCACGCGCTGCCGCGTCGAAGATGTCGTCAGTACGCAAGGCGCGATGATCCTCAAGGTGCGCACGAGGTCGGGCGTAATCGTCGATGAGGCGTTCGACCATGTCGTTCTTGCCACGGGCCACCAATGGCCCGCCGAGCCCGAGGTTCGCCCGGGCTATTTCCTCAGTCCATGGCCTGCCTCGGCGCTGGGCACCGTTCCGCCTTGCGACATCGGCATTCGCGGTAGCTCGCTCACGGCCATCGACGCCTGTGTCGCGCTCGCCAACATCCATGGCGCGTTCGAAGAAACGGGCCACGGCGAAACGCATTATCGTCCGGCACCCGCCACCGACGCGTTCCACATGACGATGCTATCGAGGAAGGGCCTCCTTCCCGAGGCCGACTTTTATGCGCCGCTTCCCTATGAGCCGCTCACCATCTGCACCGAGGAGGCGATCACGCGCCTCGTGGCAAGCGAGGAAGAAGAGCTGCTCGACGCCGCCTTCACGCTCTTCAAGGCGGAACTCGTCGCCGCCGATTCCCGCTATGCTGCCAGTATCGGGCTGGAGGACCTCGACCTCGAAGGCTTTTGCGAGGCTTATTTCGCGCGGCGCGGCGCGAGCGACCCTTTCGAATGGGCCGCGGCTAATCTTGCCGAAGCGGAGCGCGACTATGCAGAAAAGCATACGGTTGCATGGCGTTACGCGATCCTGCGCATGCACGAGGTCCTCGCGCTTCTCGTTCCGCATCTCGGTGCCGAAGACTATCGCCGGTTCGTCCGCCACTTCAAGCCGGTCTTCGTCGACGATTATGCAACGGTTCCGCACAAATCGATCCGGCGGCTGATCGCGCTCCATCGGGCCGGGACGCTCGACGTCACGGCGATCGGCGACGACTACCGGATCGACACGAGCGGCGACGACGCGGGCGCCACGCTCGTCCTCGGCGGCAAACGCCGACATTTCCCGGTGTTCATCGAAGCGATGGGGCAGCGCCCCTTGGGCGCCTCCGCCTTCCCATTTCCGTCGCTGCGGCAACAGGGGATCGTGTGCGATGCCGCGCCTGGCGCGGGCAAGGGGAAGATGCGCGGCATAGCAATTGACGAGGCGTTCCACCCGCTTGCGGACGATATCCCGGAAGACCGGCTTTTTTGCCTTAGCCTGCCCTTCCTTCTCGGCCGCCACCCTTTCATCCAGGGAATTACGAGCTCGCACGAAATGGGTCTGGCGGTGGGAGAGCAACTCGCGGCGGCGATTGCCGGGGCCAATGCCGAGGAGAAAGCCGCGTGAAGCTCTTCGCCATCTATGTCGGCGGCGAGATCGCGGGTGCTAATATCGAGCTGCACGACATGCGCTTCGTCGCCGCGCCTTCGATCACCGACACCTATGATGCGCTGCGCCGTCAATGGTGGGGCACGCCCGGCAGCCTCCACATCGACTGCTGGGCCGAGATCGACCATGCCGATGGCTTTGACGTCCTGCTGAAAGCCGAGCCGTTCGAGGGTCCGGAACGCCTCTATTATGTCAATCTGGGCGGCTATGTTCCGGGCGAGTTCCTCGAGCGCCATCGCAATCTCTTCATCGTCGCGGACACGCTCGCGCGGGCGAAGTCGCGCGCGCTCGCCTCGGTGCGGCAGTGGCTGCAGCCGCACCGCGACGAGATATATGAGGCCGAGCAGGCGTTCAAACTTGATGCGGTCGCCGCCGACGCGCGGCTTCATATACATCTTGCGCCTGCGCCCCGGCGCGAGCCCGTCATCACCTGCGAATATCGACCGATCCGCGCGGGGCGTCGGCGAAGCCCGACCGCCGCGTCGGGACCCTGACCCGGGGCGCAAGACCAGCCGCCCCCGCCGCAACTCCCTCCTTCGCGGCGCATTGATGCAGACATAGACCCTTCAAAACAAAGGCTCCTTCCATGACCATGACGATCGAACAGCTCTCCGAGAAGATGAAGGATATCGATTTCGCGATGCTCGCGACGCACACGGCGGGCGACGCGATCGGATCGCGGCCGATGAGCAATAATCGCGAGGTCGATTATGATGGCGATGCCTGGTTCTTCACCGACGAGACCGCGCTGATGGTAGCCGACATCGCGGCCAACCCGAACGTCAATCTGAGCTATCAGGGCAAGTCGGGACTGCTCGGCATGCGGCCCTTTTTCCTCGCCGTCGAAGGCCAAGCCGAGCTGATCCGCGACAAGGGCGCGTTCGCCGAACATTGGACTAAGGGCCTAGAACGCTGGTGGCCGGACGGTATCGAGACGCCCGGTATCGTCCTTATCAAGGTCTCGGGCACCCGCGCCCATTATTGGGACGGCGAGGATGAAGGCGAACTTTAGCTCTGACGAGGTCGCTAGCCAACATCGCGCCACCCTTCCCGGTCGGCGGAGGGAGAGCCGATGGCACCACGGCGCCCCCGCTGTCCTTACCATCTCCGCTAACCGCGCCGCGAGAAAGGCAAGCTCAATGCCGAACCCTTCCGAGAATGATGATGCAGACTCCGAAGCGCTCGAAGGAGGCTGTGCCTGCGGCGCGGTTCGGTACCGCCTGGAGGAAAAGCCATATGATAGTGGCTGGTGTCATTGCCGGGTCTGCCAGCATGTCTCGGGGTCCGGAGGCATGGTCTTTACGACGGTCCATCTCGATCGCTACCGCATTCTTGCGGGCGAAGAGCATATAGGGCGCTTCGCATCGACGAGCTTCGGGACGCGCAGCTTCTGCCGGAAGTGCGGCTCGCCGCTGACGATCCAAGTGCGCCACCAAGCCGATGAGATCGATGTTGCCGCCGGCACGCTCGACGATCCGGAAGAGATTGCGCCAGCCTTCCACCTGTTTACCGCCGAGGCACCGAGTTGGATGCCGATGGTGGCGTTCCTCCAGCGCTACAAAGCTCTTCGGCCAAAGACGCGCGGGCTCGACGAAGGTGTCACGGAGGCGAGCTAAGGCGCAGCTAGAGCGTGCCCCACAAGCCACGCGTGGCAAAGGCGCAACCCCTTCTGCAGCGGGGCGTTTCTTTGCAAGATCACCATAACTCGGAGTTTCGCCGCGTCGAAACGGAGTTCCACCCGCTACTGAAAGGACAAGTCATGCGCATACTCATCCTAGGTGCCGGCGCCGCACTGCTCCTCGCCGCCTGCGACAGCAGGCAGGAAGCTGCCGAGGACAAGATGGAACGTGCGGCCGAGACCAGCGCTACCGTTGCCGGCCCCCTCCCCGCGGCGCTCGGGCTCAGCGAAGCACAACTTCTCGACGCCGATATCGTCGGCGCGGACGGAAAGGATCTCGGAGACGTATCGCAGGTACTACGCGGCGCCGACGACAAAGTAGACCGTCTTCTTGTCGAACTCGATGGCGTGGGTCCGGACCGCTATGTTCATGTGCCGGTGCAGGGCCTCAAGGTTGTCGTGCGCGGCGACGACACCGATCTTCAGACGAGCATGACCAAGGCCGAACTCGACGCACTGCCGGAAGTGAAGCTGCCCGCGCCCTGATATCGTGACGTGCGAGGGCCACGAACGGTGACCGACGAAATCCTCCCGCACCCGACGCCCCGGTCCTGCTTCTGCCGCATGGCTATCCCTGCTCGTCGTTCGAGTTTCGCAATCTGCTGCCGCGGCTTGGCGATCGGTGGCGGTTGCTCGCGCCCGATTATCCGGGAATGGGCTACAGCGATACGCCCGAGCATTTCGACTATAGCTTCGACGGCTATGCGCAGATACTCGACGGGTTCGTGCGTGCGCTCGGCGTCGAACGCTTCGTGCTCTATCTTCATGATTTCGGCTCGCCGATCGGTGCGCGTCTCGCAATCATGCAGCCGGAACGTATCCTGGCGCAGATCATCCAGAATGGCGACATTCCCTATGAGGATGCGCTTGGCGACAAATATGCCGAGATCGAGCAGAGCTGGTCGCTTCCCGAGCCCGAGATGCGCCGGCGCCGCGAGATCGCGATCGACCTCATCGCGGGGCTCAAGGCCAACCGCTCCTGGTTCGGCGAGCATCGACGCTATCTGCGCGAGCATCGTCCGCCGACGCTGATCGTCTGGGGCCCGCAGGATTATTACATGCCCGAAAAGTCCGCACGCGCCTATTTGGGCGATCTCCCCGAGGCCGAGCTGCATCTGCTCGATGGCGGCCATTGGCTGCTGGAAACCAATCTCGACGAGGTAACCCTGCTGATCAGGGACTTTCTCGATCGGACGCTGCGCTGACGCGGGACTGCGAGACGCCCGCCCTGACCCGCCTCCCACGCTACGATGACACCTCCGCCATTTCCACGCGACGCCTCCCCAAAACGATAAAGGGCGCCGGAACCGGCGCCCTTCACCCTGCCCTTAGGGAAGGCAGTCTTATTTCTTTTGCGTGTCGCCGACGCCGGTCTCGGACGGAGCGATCTCGCCATTGTCGTCCATTGCGTTGGCCTTTTCTTCGCCCTGCTCTTCGACGACATCGGCCTTCTGCTCCATGGCTTCCTTGGCGGGGCCTTCGGGCATGGCGTCGGCCTGATCGTCGATCGCCTCGGCTTTCGCTTCGGCCTGATCCTCCACCTTGTCGGCGGCAGGACTCTGGCAGGCGCCGAGCGCGAGGGCCGAGGTTGCGGCGAGGGTAACGAACAGCTTTTTCATTGAGATTCTCCCTGTTGAAGACTGCCCTGCTAACGCAGTGCGGCCCACAGGGTTCCGCACGCCTGACCGGAGATAATCGTTAGCGTCGCGCTGCCATGATCCGCGCGATCATGTCTTCGTCGCGAAGTCGCCGCCAGCGGGCCTCGACGAAGCTGTGGACACCGAACAGGAAGAGGCCGGCGGCGACGAGCAGATAGAGCGGCGGATTGTCGGTGAGCGCCGAAAGCGCGTCGCCGAGCCCCTTGACCTCCCCCGCGGCGCCAAACCAGCCGCCGCGCACGAGCGATGTGCCGATCACCGCGAACACGACCGCGCGCGCCGCAAGCCCCGCCCGCCCAACCGGCACGGCCCAAGCGGGTGCCGCCGCATCGAGATCCCTCGCAAATTCGGTGGTCCACGCCTTGACCGCTTGCTGTACGGCCGCCGCGAGGAACGCGGCGCCGACAAGCCCGAGGAGCAAGCCGCCGAGCGGCAAGTCGAGCAGCATTCCCGCCGCCTCTTTCTCGCGGCCTTCTTCGGCGCTGCCGCCCGAGGCAAGGCGAAGCGCGGCCCAAGCGAGAATGAAATGGACAAGGCCGCTCGCGGCATAGCCAATCCGGACCGCGACGCCTTTCGCACCAGTCCCCCTATTTTCGCTGTCGAGCGCGGCGCCATACAGCCGATAGGCGCCGTACAGCGCGAGCCCCATCGCGAGAAGAGCAAGAAGGATGGACCCGGCGGGCATATCGCGGACGGAGCGGAACACGGCTTGCGGACTCGCGTCGTCGGCAGACGAGCCGGTGAGCGCAATCCATGCAAGCAGGCAATAGACGACCCCGCGCGCGAACCACCCCGTCCGCGCAAATGTCTCGAGCCGCCGCAGCCTGTTCATGATGCCTGTTCCCGAAGGTTGACCTATCAAGCCAACGCCCGCTTGCCCTGGCAGTTCCTCGCGGCTCCCACAGCGGCGCATGCCCTCCTCCCTTGCCGGCCGCCTCGCATCGCTCGCCGACACCCCCTGCGCCCGATGATCCCGTGACAAAGCTGAGCCGTTCAGCCGTGATTTCTCGCAAAGGCGCCGGTCACGAAGTCCCGGCCGGTCTTGAGGCCAACCGGGTCGACGCTGTGCGCGACGCCGTAGGAGATATGCGTCTCGACCTCGACGCCGAGTCGTTTCAACTGGCTCTCGGACATGTGCAGGGCCGCGATCGGCACGACGGGGTCGGCCGTGCCGTGCACCAGCAGGACCGGAGGTTTCGAGGGAACATGATGCGCGAGGTCCGCTGCACCGGCGAGCATGCCCGAATAGCCGACGATCGCGGCGACTGCGCGCGGGCGGCGAAGTCCGACCTGGAGCGCCATCATCGTGCCCTGGCTGAAACCCACCAGCGCGAGATCGGCTTCGCCAAGACCATATTGGGCGAGCTTCCGGTCGATGAACGCGTCGATCGCAGGCGCTGCCGATGACGCACCCGCGGCGAGCGCCGCCGGAGCGAAGCCCGACAGACCCCACCATTGGTAGCCCCCGCCCATCATCGTACATCGCTGGGGCGCATGCGGCGCCAGAAACAGTGTGTCCGGCAGGGCCTCCTGCCACTGAGGCGCCAGAGAAATCATGTCTGAGCCGCTCGACCCGAAGCCGTGAAGCAGCAGCACGATATTCTTGGGTGCGCCTCCCGAGCGAGGCTGCAGGCTGGCGCCGTTTACGATTTTGGACAAACTTCTTCTCTCAGCTTCGGCGTCGGCCGGCGGCACATGTGCGACAAGGATTGCAGAGCTGCATAGGTAGAAAGTCGGCCGCCTATTTCCAACCCATGGCTTTTCCCGCGCGCCTCGCCGAGCACGGCACGGTGTGAGGCGAAGGCTCCGCAACCAAGTGCAGGACCCGCCGGTTCCTCAATGAGAGGCAGGACAGGAGGAGTCGGCATGGCACGCAATTCAGAGGCCGGAAAAGTCGGAGAAACCGCTTCCGAAAAGCGCGGAAAGCAGGCGGCAGCTAGAAAACTCCGGAAAGAGGTCGGCGACACGAAGACGATCCGCAATCCACCGAAAGATCGCGAGTCCGATCTCGACCGCGCACCGAAATGGGAGCCGCGCTATGCCGGCTCCGACCGGCTCAAGGACAAGGTCGCGATCGTCACCGGCGGCGACAGCGGGATAGGCCGCGCGGTATCCGTCCTGTTTGCCCGCGAGGGTGCGGACATCGCCATCGTCTACAAGAGCAACAAGACCGATGCCGAAGAAACGGCGGCGATGGTAAGCGCCGAAGGCCGCACCGCGATCCTCGTCAAGGCAGACGTCGGCAAGACCAGCGCCGGAAAAGCCATCGTCGATAAGGTCGTGAGCAAATTGAAGCGGATCGATGTCCTCGTCAACAATGCGGGCGAACAGCATCCGGCGGACGATATCCGTGACATCAGCGCGGAGCAGCTGCAGCGTACGTTCGCCACCAATATCTTCGGCATGTTCTATCTTGTGCAGGCGGCGCTGCCGCACCTCAAGAAGGGCGCGGCGATCATCAACTGCACGAGCGTGACCATGTATGAGGGGAGCGGCGGTCTGCTCGACTATAGTGCGACCAAGGGCGCGATCACCGCCTTCACGCGCTCGCTCAGCGAGAATCTGATCGAGAAGGGCATCAGGGTGAATGCCGTCGCGCCTGGCCCGATCTGGACTCCCCTCAATCCACGCGGCGGAGCGCCCGCCGAAAAGGTGGCCAGCTTTGGCGAGACCACGCCGATGAAGCGGCCGGGTGAACCCAATGAGGTCGCGCCGAGCTTCCTCTTCCTCGCGTGCGACGACAGCAGCTATATGTCGGGCCAAGTTCTTCATCCGAACGGCGGGACGGTCGTCAACGGCTAGCCGGCGATCATCCACCGCTGCGCCGCTGTTCGCGCCGACTTGTCTGGCAGTGCGGGCGCTGCTGGCATGCTCATGTCCTCCGCCGGCAGCGAGGACTTCAGTGTGGCAAACCGTGCTCCTACTGGCGGAACCGCAGCGATGCCCGTTGGTTGACCAAAGGGGGGCCGGATAGGGAGAGCTGTCATGCCCCGCGGCGACAAATCGAGTTACACCGACAAGCAAAAACGCAAGGCCGAGCATATCGAACGAGGCTATGAAAAGCGTGGCGTCGGCAAGAAGGAAGCCGAAAGCCGAGCTTGGGCGACGGTGAACAAGGAGTCGGGCGGCGGCAACAAGTCGGGCTCCGGCCGCGGCAAGCCCGATACCCATGAGTCCTCGCGAAAAGGCGGCCGGAAAAGCGGTTCGGGCCAGAGCAGCGAAAAGCGATCGGCGGCTGCAAAGAAGGGTTGGGAAACGCGCCGCCGGAATGCCAAGGTATAGAACTAGCGGCGTTGAGCCGGATGGACGAAGAGCGTCCTATATGGGCGCTCCGGTCCAGGCGGCGCCGCCATCACCCTCATAGGAATTCAGCCGCTCGACGAGGCGTCGGCGCTCCGCCGCCACCTCGCGCAGCAGCAGGACCGCAGCCTCCGGGTCGAGGCCGGCGGGTTCGAGACGTCCCTGATCGATTTGCGTGATGAGGTCGGAAACAAACTGGAGCTCCCGCCCCGCCAACATCAGAAACTCGTCGCTCTGGTTCATCCCTGTGCAACGCCCGGCGCTCCGCCAGGCTGCATCCAGCGAAAACGAAGCCTTCCCCATATCCACGCGGGCTCTTCATCGAAGGACCGGGCATCCCACTTCAATCAGCACGGGCAACGCGCCACGGCGGCCGAGGGCCCATCGATACAGGTCAGGACGGAAATCGGTATAACCGGCGTTAATCCGCCGGGATTTCGCTGGTTTTCGAGACAAGATCGGGCAACTTGCCAGCTTCCACCGCGTTCGTTCGAACATGGTTTACCCGGTTGCGAGTTTCGGAACAGGCGGACGGTCTCAGCACATTCGGGTGCGGCGACAGCATCTCCCCATCTCGAACCACGGAAAAGCGCCTGAGAGCGCCGACGCGTTGCTGCATGCATCGGACGCCTTCGACGCTGCACCCGCGTTATCGCAGTGCGCCATCGCTCCCCACCCCCGCGAGACAATCACCATGTTCGGACGCTGCCCCCGCGCTTCCGACCCGCCGCGAGAAAGTCGATCCCATGTCTGACATCATCCAGCCCGTCATTCTTTGCGGCGGCGCAGGCACGCGCCTCTGGCCCGCGTCGCGCGGCGCGCGTGCCAAGCAGTTTCTCGATATCATCGGGGAAGAGAGCCTGTTCGCCCGCACGCTCGATCGGGCAAGCGGACCCGGCTTTTCGGCGCCGCTCATCGTGTGCGGCACCGAGCATGTCGCAATGGTGCGCGAACAGTCGCAGGGCCGCGACCTGCGGCTGATCGTCGAGCCCGCGGCTCGCAACACCGCCGCGGCCATCGCGCTCGCCGTCGCTTCGTCGGCGGATGACGCACTGCTGCTCGTCATGCCGAGCGATCACGTCATCGCCGATGTTGCCGCATTTCGGCACGCGATCGCGAAGGCCGCCGACCTATCGCGCGACGACTGGCTCGTCACCTTCGGTATCGCGCCTGATCGGCCCGATACGGGCTTCGGCTACATCGCGAGCGGGGCGCCGCTCGGCGACACCGGATTTGCTGTTGCCCGTTTCGTCGAGAAGCCGCCGCTTGCCGACGCCGAAGCGATGCTCCGTGAGGGCGGTTACAGCTGGAACGCGGGCATCTTCCTTTTCCGGGCCCGCCGCATGCGCGATGCGATGCTCCTGCATTGCCCGGAGATATATCGGGCGGCGGAAGCCGCGGTCGCCAACGCGCTGCACGACGGCGACGCACTTCACGCGGCGAGCGCGCCGTTCGAACGGGCGCCGTCGGATTCTATCGACTATGCCGTGATGGAGAAGGACGCCCGCGTCGCCGTCGTCCCCGTATCGATGGGCTGGTCGGACCTCGGTAGCTGGCAGGCGGTGCACGCGCTCGCAGGCGCCGACGCCGCCGGCAACGCGTGCAGCGACGATCTCTTCGCGCATGACAGCCATGGTTGCCTCGTGCGCGCGCCCGGCAAGCGCGTTTCGCTCGTCGGCATGGACAATGTCGGCGTCATCGTAGACGGCGACGATATCCTCGTTATTGCGCTCGACCGATCGCAGGAGGTCCGCGCTGCAGCTCGGGCGCGCGGCTGACGCTCCGCCCCCCTTAACAAGAGCTCAGCGCAGCTGACTGTCCTTGCTCCCCCTGCGATTGAAACCGGCGGGACGGCGTTCGGCGTCGCGAAGCGTCTGGCATCCGACGCAGGTTCGGCTCGCGGGCAAGGCCTTTCGCCGGGCCGCGGGAATTCGCTCGCCGCAATCGTCGCAATAGTCGGCGCCGGTACCGGACAGCAGCCGCAGACGCGCCTCCTTGACGGCGTCGCTCACCGTGTCGTCGATCTGCTCCTGAACGGCGCCATCGCGCGCCCAGCCATTCGCCATTTTTAAGCTCCATGTCTCAGGCACGAAGATGGGAACGCATGGCGGCGCGGGCAAGTTGCCGCCGGGAGCGGGAACGATTGCGCGGCCGGATGGTCTTGAGTCCATGGCAAAGCCGAACGCCAAACCCAGCCCTACAAGCCGCGCCCCCTCTTCCCCGCGCGGCAAACGAAAGGCTGCGACGCCCCCGCCCTTCCGTCCGGTCCAGCTGGCGACGCTCGTCGACAGCGTACCCGCCGGCAAGGGCTGGGTTCACGAGATGAAATATGACGGCTACCGGCTGCTCATCGCGGTCGGCGGCGGTGAGGCCCGCGCCTATACGCGCTCCGGTCTCGACTGGTCGGGACGCTTCGCGCCGCTTCTCGCCGAGGCCGCAAAGCTGAAGGTGCGGTCCGCACTGATCGACGGCGAAGCGGTCGTGCTCGACACGCAAGGTCGCTCGAGCTTCCAGGCGCTGCAAAATGCCCTGAAGTCCGCGCCCGAAGGCATCGACTATTTCGCGTTCGATCTGCTCGAGCTGGACGGCGAGGATCTGACGGCGCTCCCGCTCCTCGACCGCAAGGCGCGTCTCGCCAAAATCCTCCCCAAAACTTCCAAGCATATCCGCTACTCGGATCATATCGAGGGCAGCGGCGAGAAGCTGCTCGAGAGTTTCTGCGCCGCAGGCCTCGAAGGCGTTATCTCGAAAAAGGCCGACGCGCGCTACATCGGTTCGCGCGCGGGAAGCTGGCTCAAGGCGAAGTGCATCAAGCGGCAGGAGTTCGTCATCGTCGGCTGGACGAAGTCGGACACGTCGCGCGCCTTCCGCTCGCTCATGCTCGGCGTGCATGAGAAGGGCGCGCTGCGCTACGCGGGCAAGGTTGGGACCGGCTTCGATACCGAGGAGCTCTTCCGCCTCCAGGCGATGATGAAACCGCTCGAACGAAGAGAGCCTACGGTCAAGGCGCCCCGCGCCGAGACGCGCGGGGCGCACTGGATCGAGCCGAAGCTCGTCGCCGAGATCGCTTTTACCGAGATGACGAACGAGGGCACGCTACGCCACCCGAGCTATCTCGGACTGCGCGAAGACAAGAAGCCCGAGGCGGTCGTGATCGAAAGCGACGAACAGGTCGCCACGGCGGCGAATGCATCGCCCGTACCGATCAGCAACCCCGACCGCGTCATCTATCCCGAGGCGGGGCTCACCAAGGGCGAACTTGCAGCCTATTATGCCGCGGTCGCTCCGATCATGCTGCCGTGGGCGGGTTCGCGCCCGGTCAGCCTCGTGCGCTGTCCGCAGGGCCGTGCCAAGAAATGCTTCTTCCAGAAGCATGATGCCGGAAGCTTCGGCGATGCGGTCAGGCAAGTCGCGATCGAGGAGAAAGATGGCGACGACCAGCCCTATCTCTATATCGACACGCCCGAGGGCCTGATGACATGCGTCCAGATGGGCACGATCGAGTTCCATGGCTGGGGCGCGCGCATCGAGGATGTCGAGAAGGCCGACCGGCTCGTCTTCGATCTCGATCCCGACGTCGGTCTCGATTTCGAGGCGGTCCGCAGCGCCGCCTTCCAGTTCCGCGACATCCTGAAGCAAATGGGCCTCGAAACCTTTCCGATGCTCACCGGCGGCAAGGGCGTGCATGTGATCGCCCCCCTCGTCCTGCGCGCGGAATGGCCCGAGGTCAAGGACTTCGCGCACCGGCTCGCCAGCGCCGTCGCGCAGATGGATCCCGATCGCTTCACCGCTGCGCTGCCCAAAGCCCAGCGCAAGGGGCGCATCTTCGTCGACTATCTGCGCAACCAGCGCGGCGCGACCGCGGTGATGCCCTATTCAGCGCGCGCGCGCGAAGGCGCGCCGGTCGCCGCACCAATCAGCTGGAAGGAGATGGAGACGATCGACAAGCCGTCGCATTTTCGTATCACCGACGCGAAGGAACTGCTGAAGCGCGCCGGCCTCAAGGCGCTGCAAGGCTGGGGCCGCGCCGATCAGACGCTGCCCGACCTGTGAAGATCGCCACCTATAATGTGAACGGAATCGGCGGCCGCCTCGACATTCTGCTCGGCTGGCTCGCGCAGGCCGAGCCCGACATCGTCTGCCTGCAGGAATTGAAAGCCCCTCAGGAGAAATTCCCCGAGAAGGCGATCCGCGACGCGGGCTATGATGTGATCTGGCACGGCCAGAGCCGCTGGAACGGTGTCGCGATGCTGAGCCGCGTCGGCGAGATCCACGAGACGCGGCGCGGTCTTCCCGGCGATCCCGGCGACGAGCAGAGCCGCTATATCGAGGCCGCGGTCGGCGGCATCCTCGTCGCCGGCCTCTATCTTCCGAACGGCAATCCCTGGCCAGGTCCGAAGTTCGATTACAAGATGCAGTGGATGGCACGTCTCGACGCGCATCTGAAGACGCTCTTCGACCTCGACGCTCCCGTCGTCGTCTGCGGCGACTTCAACGTCATCCCCACTGGCCTCGACGTCTACAAGCCCGAGAATTGGAAGAAGGACGCGCTCTTCGCCCCCGAAGCGAAAGCCGCTTATCGGCGTATCCTCGACCAGGGCTGGATCGACGCGATCCGTCATCTGCATCCCGAGGAGCGTATCTACAGCTTCTGGGCCTATTGGCGGCGCTCGTTCGAACGCAATGCCGGCATCCGCATCGACCATCTGCTTCTCAACACGCCCGCGGCGAAGCGGCTCGCGGCCGCCGGCGTCGACACGCGCCCGCGGGCGCTCGACAAGACGAGCGACCATGCGCCCGCCTGGATCGAACTCGCCGAAAGTTCCGCAAAGCGAAAGCGCAAACCCACATGACCCGCAGAATTGCCGGATGGAAGCTGCCGACCGCCGAGCGCGACCGGCTGCTCGAACGGTTCGAACCCGCTTATGCCGACCTCGTCGCCGATCATGTGACGCTGAGGTTCGCCACCGCCGAGGACACGCCGCTTCCCGCCGCGCAGTCGGGTGAGATTGTCGGCGAGGTCGATGACGGTGCGGGCGTGCAGGCGCTTATCGTCCGCATCGGCGGAACCACCGATCGCGGTGATGGCAGCCATTATCATATCACCTGGTCGCTTGGGCCGGGCCGCGAGGCGAAGGAGAGCAACGACGTGCTCGCGGCGACAAAGTGGCAGCGGGTCTACCCTCCGATCGCCATAGCGCTCGCGCCGGCGCGCTGGACCGTCTGACAGGTTCCGATCGCCAGGTGGCGGACGGCACTGGGCGCAGACGCGCGTGCTCGCTGCATTCCAGCCAACACCTCCACCGTTTCACCCCTTGTTGTCGCCGATCCCGTCTCCATCCCGGTTGCCGGCACGGAACGCTCGGCGACCCCGCGCATTGAAGAAGTCGAGGCAAAGGAGTGAGTGACGATGGCTGCGCGCCCCTATTGGAAAGGCCAGATCCGCCTGGCGCTCGTGTCGATCCCGGTCGAGATTTATTCGGCAACGAAGAGCGGCGCGACGATCGCGTTCAACCAGATCCACGAGCCGACCGGTAAGCGCATCAAATATGAGAAGGTCGTCCCCGGCGTCGGCCCGGTCGACGTCGACGAGATCGTCAAGGGCTTCCAATATGCGAAGGACCAATATGTCCTGCTCGACGACGAGGAGATCGAAGGGGTCAAGCTCGAGAGCAAGAAGACCCTCGAGCTCACCCAGTTCGTCGAGGCCGAGGATATCGACGAGATATATTTCGAGAAGCCCTATTATGTCGTCCCCGCCGACGATCTTGCCGAAGAGGCGTTCATCGTGCTGCGCGAAGCGCTCCGCCGCACCGGCAAGGTCGGTCTCGGCCAGCTTGCGATGCGCGGCCGCGAATATGTCGTCAGCATCAAGGCGTGCGGCCGGGGCCTCGTCATGGAGACGCTACGTTATGCCGACGAGGTCAACAAGGCGGCGAGCTATTTCCGCGACATCGCAGACAGCGATCCCGACGAAGACCTGCTCGATCTCGCGACGACGCTGATCGACAAGAAGACGGGCAAGTTCGATGCGAGCGACTTTCACGATCGCTATGTCGAGGCGCTGAAGGAGCTTATCGAGCGCAAGAAGAAGGGCAAGACGCTCAATCTCGACGACGGGAAGGACGACAAGGCGCCGAGCGGATCTAATGTCGTCGACCTGATGGCGGCGCTCAAGAAGTCGATCGGCGACGGCGGCGGGAAGGCGAAGGCCGCCGGCGCCAGGAAGGCGCCCGCCAAAAAGGCCCCGGCGAAAAAAGCATCTGCCAGGACCGCAGCGCGCAAGCGCGCATGAGCGGCGCCTTCACAGTGCCGATAGTCGCCGGAGCTTCAGGCACCGGGCCCGAACCGCCGGCGCGCCGGGTCGCGCTCGCACCGGAAATGATCCTTGATATGCGCGTTGAAATAGGCGCCGAGCGATTCCGCGGCGCACAGCCCGTCGTAGATCGCGCGGGGGACGTCATGATAAAGATATTTGCCGGTGCCACGGAAGCTGATGGAAAGCACCGACGTCGCCTCGTCATAGGCGACATGATCGATCATGGTCGAACGGGTGAAACGGCGCGCGCGCATATGGGCAGAGCGCGCCGCAGCCGCACCGGTTCCCGCCAAGGCGCGGGCAAGCGCGCACCGGCGGCCCGGGCGAGCGCCCCCGCACCGCAAGCCCACCCCGCATTTCCTTTCCGGCCCTGATCGATGGCGACCGAGCCGACAGCCGACGAGCTTCGCGCCATTGCCGAACATCGCGGGATGAAGCTCGTCCGGTCCCGCAAGCGAACCCCGGGCGTCGGCGACTATGGAAAGTTCGGCCTCACCGATGCGATGGGCCGGCCGCTCCTCGGGATTGGCAAGGAGGGCCTCACGGCAAGCGCCGCAGAAATCGCCCAATATCTTCGCGGCGGGGCGGCTGACAGCTGGAAACTCTCGGCCGAACGCGAGCCCGCAGCGAAGCCCATAAAGAAGCCACCCAAAGCAACCGAACCCATCGAGGAGCAATCGCCGATCCGCCGACGCGGAAAAGCGCGTCCGTCAGTGCCACCCGAGCCTGCGCGAAGGCGGCAGGATCCGCCGCCGCCCCCAAAGGCCAAGCCGGTGCTCAGGATCGTCAACCCCGTGCCCGAGCCCGAACCCGAGCTCAACCTGCGGCCCGCGACGGGCAAGGACCGAAAAGCGCTCGCCCGTCTGCTCGCGCAGCTTGCCGAGCCGCCCAAACGGATATCAATCGACGCGAACATCGAGGCGATCGGCAAGGCGAAAGCCGGACTTCTCGTCGCCGATGCCGGCGGGGTGATCGGATGCTGCGCCTGGGCCGTCGCTCCGACCTTGCAGCACGGCCTCGTCGGCCGCGTCACCCTGCTGCTTGTCGACGGCGATCATCGCCGCCGCGGCATCGGGACGGCGCTCCTGACCGCCGCCGAGACGGCCCTTGCCAAGGCCGGGTGCGGCACAATCGAGATCATGAGCGATATCATGATCAACAACGCTCACAACTTCCTGCGCGCGCTGAAATTTGAGCAGAAGAGTTACCGCTTTGCGCGTCCGGCGGGAGGACCGCTAAAGGACCGCCGAGGCTGACCAGGAGCCAGTACCCGATTATATTCCTTTCCCGGCTCCATACCATGCGCCTTCCCTTGCCCGACAACATCGGCATAAAGCATCGCCGCCGGAACGAAGCGCCGCGCGCCGACGTCTCTTCCCATGCGATCGGAGGTGCTTCCGCAGGATCGACCAACGGATGATGATATGCTCGAGCGCCTGAAAATCCTCACCCAGCATGCGATGCCGAAGCGGCGCCTGACCGAGTTCGCCGGCCGAGTTGCCGCATCGTCGGGCCGACATACCCCGCGAATGATCCAATGGTTCGTCGCGCAATATGGCGTCGACATGAGCGAGGCGGAAAATCCCGATATCCGCAGTTACGCAAGCTTCAACGACTTCTTCACGCGCCCGCTGAAAGCTGGCACCCGCCCGCTCGCCGATGCCGATTTTATCTGTCCGGTCGACGGTGCCATCAGCCAGTTCGGCGCGATCGACGATCATCACATCGTTCAGGCCAAAAACCACCGCTTCACCACCGCCGCACTACTGGGCGGCGACAATGCCCTCGCCTCGACATTCCAAAACGGCAGCTTTGCCAATCTCTATCTTTCGCCCAAGGATTATCACCGGCTGCACATGCCATGTGACGGCGAACTCAGACGCATGATCCACGTCCCGGGCTCGTTATTCTCGGTCAACCCGACCACCGCGCGGGGTGCCTAGTCTCTTCGCGCGCAACGAACGGGTCATTTGCCTGTTCGAATCCTCCGCCCACGGACATTTCGCGATGATCCTCGTCGGCGCGACCATTGTCGGCAGCATCGCGACGACATGGCATGGCGTGGTGAACGCGAAGCGATCCGGTAAGGTCTCGGAATGGTACTACGCCCCGAACGAGGTCGCGCTGCGCAAGGGCGAAGAGATGGGGCGCTTTCTCCTCGGCTCGACGATCGTGATGCTGTTCGAGAAGCAGGCGATCACTTTCAACCCCGAGTGGTTTCCCGAGCGCCCAGTGCGGCTCGGAGAAGCTATGGGAAGCGCCGTGGAGAAGGCGCCGTGGAGAAGGCCCCGGGCCGATAGCCGATCACATCTCCCATAGGTCCCGCGGCAGCGAGCGCGCCGACGTGTCGCAGAGAATCAGGCCTTGTGCCAGCCTGCCAAGAACCGCCCGCCGGGCTCTGCCTCTAGGGTAGCGACTCCTTCGACCCACAGGCACTCGCCCGCCTCTGCGGTCACGCCATCCGCAGCAATCGTTCCGTCCAAGGGAACGATCATCGCCCCGTCCATTGCACCCGCCAGCAGCGACAGGTCATTACTCTTCAGGTGCGCTACCGCGAGATGGCGGCTGTCGAGCAGCATCGCGCTCACCGCATTGTCCACTTCGCGGCAAAGATGACTGGGCATGGGCGCAGCATTCGCTACCGCCGCGCCATCGGCGAGGTGAAGCTCGCGCGGGCGGCCGTAGTCGTAGAGGCGATAAGTGACATCGACATTCTGCTGGATTTCGACGAGCGAAATCCCCGCCCCGATCGCATGGACGGTTCCCGGCGGGATATGGAAGAACATCCCCGCGCGCACCGGATGCCACTCCATCAGCGCCTCGATCGCGCCCGAGCGGGCGGTATCGGCAAGTTCGGACTCGCCGAGCGGACGACGCGTCCCGATCCCCAGCACTGCGCCGGGTTCGGCGGCGAGAATATACCAGCACTCCTCCTTGCCTGCGGGAAGCCCGCGCGCCTGCGCTTGCCGATCGTTCGGATGGACCTGGATCGACAGTCGCTCGCTCGTGAAGATATATTTCACGAGCAGCGGATTTGATTGGGGCGGACGAAACCAGATTTCGCCGACGCGCCCGCCGGCATGCTCATCAAAGGGCGGCGGGAGACGATAGACGCCCCATGGCTTCTCGACCTGGATCGCATCAAGCTTTTGCGCCGGCATCGTCACTTGCGTCATTCCTTTCCTGAGATCTTCATCGATGGGCGGGCACGCAGCCCGGGTTCGCGGCCACGGCCGCGGTCAGGCGGCCATCGGCCGCACCTGGTCGCTCGCTCGATGCCCGGTCATGAACGGGGCGCACGATCCCGAGAGCGGAGTGCGACGCCGGAAAGAAGGTCGCCGGCGCGACACGCCTCGGCAAGCTCGGGACGAGCGGATGAGCTTGGTCGTCGGTAATCGGCATCATGTTGAAACAAGTTCGCCCGTGCCCGGTTGCAGTGACTAATCCAGATTGTAACGATTGAGAGAAGCGCCGCAGCTGCCTGCACGACCGGCTTCACCAAGGATGGTGTCCCGACCCTCCCTCGCCGGCAACGCACAATGCTCGTCGTCCCTGTCGGAAGCGATTTCCTCTACGGCCACATCATTCAGCCCCTTGAAATCGCGACCAGAGATTTCCTACATCCACCCCGCAGCTGTCTAGGCTGCACATCCTCAACTTGGCATGGAGAAGAAGATGTCCAGCAGACATATCGATTATCTGCGGCGCGAGCATGCCCGCCTCGACGCCGAGATAGACCGGGAAGCTCACCAGCGCCGGCCCGACGAAGTCCTGATTGCGCGGCTCAAGAAACTGAAGTTGGCAATCAAGGACCAGATCGCCGCATGGACGCGAGATACCGGCGATATCCGCGTCGCATGACCCGATCGCGGAGCCGCGCGCGCTGCGGCTCCGCACCTCCGCACTGCGGATATTCGAAACACGCCGTCTCCGGAATCTTCACGAGCGCGACCTCTTGAAATCGAAAAAATGGCTACCTAATTTTTTCGCGGACACCGGATTTTCCGGGTCCGCAGGACATAGAGAGCGCCGGCTCTAAGTCCCGGCGCATCTCATGCCCGAATTGCTTCAATCAGGAGGATTTGGAAATGAGAACCGATTTTGACTTCACCCCCTACCGCCGCTCGACGGTGGGTTTCGATCATCTTTTCGATCTGCTCGAGAAAGGGCAGCGCAGCGAGACCTCCGACGGCTTCCCCGCCTTCGATATCGTTCGCGATGCCGATGACCGCTTTCGCATCACGCTGGCGGTTCCCGGCTTCAAGGCCGAGGAGATCGAGATCGTCGCGCAGCAGAATCAGCTCAATGTCGCGGGCAAGCCGGCCGAGGAGGATGGGACGCGCGCCTATCTCCACCGCGGCATCGCGCGCCGCGCGTTCGAGCGCCGCTTCCAGCTCGCCGACTATATCGAGGTGGGGAGCGCGAGCTTCGCCGACGGACTGCTCACGATCGAACTGAGCCGGGTCGTCCCCGAGGCAATGAAGCCGCGCAAGATAGAAATCGGCCGCGGCGACACCGAGCCGCGCCGGATCGGGTCCTCGAACGAAAAGACGCTCGAGAAAGCGTAACCTCGGGCGGGGCCGCCGACCATCGGCGGCCCCGCGCTTCAGGAATAGTTGCTTTGCGCCGCTGGTCGGCGGCCGCCGCCGCGATCTCATTCGATCGAGCGGATGATGTCCGCTGCGCGCCACTCGGCGGGTCCGATCAGCGCATCATGCGCTATCCGCACCGAGTGGAGCGCGGCTTCGATCTGACGCCGCCACATGGCAAGAAAATCGAACAGCACCGGAAAATCCGGCGGCAGGTCATAATCCTGCCAGACGAAGAGCTGGAGCAGCAAAGGATGATCGGGCCGGTAATAATGGATCTCGGCGGTTGTCAGCCCATAGCCGTCCAGCTGCGCAAGCAACGCGCGATCGGTCATGGCGCACGCGCCGCGCCGCCGTCGAGGGACCGGAGCGCGGCGAGTACATCGTCGACCGGCACGGCGCGACGGGCGCCGGGCGGCTTTCGCAAGGCAGGCTTGTTGCGGACCGCCGAACGATCCGATGCCCAGGATGCGAGGAGGGCGCGCTTGACCTCGGGCTCCAGGCTCGGGTGACGCGCCACGTCGAAGGGGTGAAGAAAACGGGAAAATGGCTCGGACATGATCGTGCCTCCTTCCTTGTCGCCAATCCTTTCTCGTCGTGCGGCGAAGTGCCGCGGGAACAGATTTTGGGAGCGAAGCGAGTCGAGTCAAGAGGTGTCAGCCCGTTGATAACGGGCATTTGTTTTCCACCATCGAGAAAATGAAAAAATTTTTGCCGACCCTCTTGAAGCGAAAAATATCGCTTCCTAGCTCATCGGCGCCGCGCGTCCCGGACAGGCGCGCCGGCTTATCATATCGTTATGCAACATGGAGGTTATGCATGCATTTCCGTCCCTTGCACGACCGTGTGGTCGTCCGCCGCATCGAAGCCGAGGAGAAGACCTCGGGCGGCATCATCATCCCCGACACCGCAAAGGAAAAGCCGCAGGAAGGCGAAGTCGTCGCTGTCGGTCAGGGCGTTCGCGCCGAGGACGGCACGATCACAGCGCTCGACGTCCAGGCCGGCGACCGCATCCTGTTCGGCAAATGGTCGGGCACCGAGGTGCGCATCGACGGCGAGGAACTGCTCATCATGAAGGAGAGCGACATCCTCGGCATCATCGAGCAGGCCGAGGCGCTCAAGCAGGCGGCGTAACGCCAATTCATCAACACTGAAAGGACAGCAAGAAGGAGGTCAAAATGGCTGCCAAGGAAGTGAAATTTGCGTCGGACGCGCGTGATCGCATGCTGCGCGGCGTGGATACGCTTGCGAATGCAGTGAAGGTCACTTTGGGCCCGAAGGGCCGCAATGTCGTGATCGAGAAAAGCTTCGGCGCGCCGCGCATCACCAAGGACGGCGTCACCGTCGCCAAGGAGATCGAGCTTGCCGACAAGTTCGAGAATATGGGTGCGCAGATGCTGCGCGAGGTCGCGAGCAAGCAGAATGACAAGGCCGGCGACGGCACCACGACCGCAACCGTGCTTGCACAGGCGATCGTCCGCGAAGGCTCGAAGGCGGTCGCCGCGGGCATGAACCCGATGGACGTCAAGCGCGGCATTGACCTTGCCGTGACCACCGTCGTCGAGGATCTCAAGGCGCATGCCAAGAAGGTCGGCGCCAACAGCGAGATCGCGCAGGTGGCGACGATCTCGGCGAACGGCGACGAAGAGGTCGGCCGGATCCTCGCCGAGGCGATGGAGAAGGTTGGCAACGAGGGCGTGATCACGGTCGAGGAAGCGAAGAGCCTCGCAACCGAACTCGAGACGGTCGAGGGCATGCAGTTCGATCGCGGTTATCTAAGCCCCTATTTCATCACCAACGCCGAGAAGCTGAAGGTCGAACTCGACGATCCGTACATCCTCATCCACGAGAAGAAGCTTTCGAACCTGCAGGCCATGCTGCCGCTGCTCGAGAGCGTCGTCCAGTCGGGCCGACCGCTGCTCATCATCGCGGAGGATGTCGAGGGCGACGCGCTCGCAACGCTCGTGGTCAATCGCCTCCGCGGCGGGCTCAAGGTCGCGGCGGTCAAGGCCCCGGGCTTCGGCGACCGCCGCAAGGCGATGCTCGAGGATATCGCGGTGCTCACCGGCGGTAATGTCGTCAGCGAGGAACTCGGTATCAAGCTCGAGAGCGTCACGATCGACATGCTCGGACGCGCCAAGAAGGTCGTCATCGACAAGGACAATACGACGATCGTCGACGGCGTCGGCTCAAAAGCGGATATCGACGCCCGTATCGCGCAGATCCGTCAGCGGATCGAAACGACGACCAGCGATTACGACCGGGAGAAGCTGCAGGAGCGGCTCGCCAAGCTTGGCGGCGGCGTCGCGGTCATCCGCGTCGGCGGCGCGACCGAGGTCGAGGTCAAGGAGAAGAAGGACCGCGTCGACGATGCGCTCCACGCCACGCGGGCGGCCGTGGAAGAAGGCATTCTTCCGGGCGGCGGCATCGCGCTGCTCCGCGCGCTCAAGGCGCTCGAGGGCCTGAAGGCCGCGAACGACGACCAGCAGTCGGGCATCGACATCGTCCGCCGGGCACTCCGTGCCCCGGCGCGCCAGATCGCCGACAATGCCGGAGAGGACGGCGCGTGGATCGTCGGCAAGCTGCTCGAAAGCGAGGACTATAGCTGGGGCTTCAACGCCGCCACCGGCGAATATCAGGACCTCGTCAAAGCGGGCGTGATCGACCCCGCCAAGGTCGTGCGCACCGCGCTGCAGGATGCGGCGTCGGTCGCCTCGCTGCTGATCACGACCGAAGCGCTCGTCGCCGAGTTGCCGAAGGAAGAGAAGGCCGCGCCGATGCCAGCGATGGACTTCTGACAAACCGGGGGCGGCGAAAAACCGCCGCCCCCACCCGCCCGTTTTTCCGCCAAGGACAAGATGAGGACATTCGCCCTCGACCGTTAGCAAACGCACGCGAACTTGCTCGTCGTCGAACGCGCGGCGGGTGGCAGAGACCACGAACGTGTCGAAAACGGCGCCACTCACTGACCACTCCAAGCGGCCACCCGGGGACCGCATCCTCCCAGGCCCGTTGAAAGGAGCCGATCGAAAGTCTTCGCATCCTCGATCGGAATGCCGTTTTGATCCGTCACGGCAGCATGCACGGCAAGGAAATCGAGCCCGGTCCAGCGACTATCGTTGATTGCAAAGACGATCCGTGATGCTCTCAGAAGCTCTTCGCACCGGGCGAGGAAGAATGAGATGGCGCCCGACCGCGCGTTAGAGATAAGACCTGCCGCTCTCCTCGAAAATCGAGAATACCGTACGTGCGGCAGCAATGGCCGGAGTTTGTCGCTCGGCGGTATCAAGCATCAGGTCCAACTTCACGAGAAAGGTCGGCCAGGATGCGGAATAATCCCCTGCGAGAAAGCTCGTGGGCATATCGACTGGGATCGAGCGCTTCAGCAGCTTGCCGCCAAGCCGCGATCCTTCGAGGACATATAGGGCGCCCAACATCGCGGACGTGCCTGCTATCGCAGGCGATCCGGCCGATGTCGGCGGAGGGACGCCCAGCATGGCCATATCCTGCACGAGGAGCGGGCCTCGTACCCGATCCGGCCAATCCTCCACCAGGTCAGCGATTCCGCCACGGTCGAGCGCCGCTTCGAGCGGCAAAAGAGCAGAAGCCTGCGCGCGCAGAAAATTCGCGTAGGAAAAGCGATCGGCAAGGTTCGCTGACGAATAAATTTCATCGACGCGCCGGTGACAGTCGGCGGTGGCGAGGCGAAGCGCCTCGCGGGCGAGATATCTGGTGGCCATCAGATGCCTCTCAGCAATCGTCGCGCTTCCGCGAGCCGGCTTGCCACACTTGTCATGCTCGCGGGCTTGCGCACGACCGGTATGGCGCCGAGATGATCGGGTATCATAACGCTATCGCCATAGCCGGTCGCGAAGACGAACGGCACGCCCATAGCCATCAGGCGATCCGCGACCGCCTCCGACGTCCCCTCTCCAAGATTATAATCGAGCACCGCCGCATCGGGTTTGAAGCTGCCCAAGGTCAAAACGGCATCGGCCGCATCGGGCGAAAGTCGGACCTCCTTGGCCCCGAGGCGGCGCAGAAGATCCTCGGTATCGAGCGCGATCAGCGACTGATCCTCGACAAGCAGGATCGACATACCAGCCAGGCTTTCGAAATCGCGCGTCTCGTCGGGTGCGTCGCCTTCGCGTTCGTCTGCATCGACCAGCGAGACATGTTTTGCTGGTATGACGAGACTGGCCGTCATGCCGCCCGGCGGGTAGGAGATGTCGGCGCGCCCCCCCAGGTCGTATACCATCGTTGTCCGGATCAGTTTCGACCCGAACCCCTCGCGCGTCGGAGCCGTAACCGCCGGGCCGCCGGTCTCGGTCCAGCTCACCCGGCAACCTTCGCTTTCGCTACACGACCAGCCGATGTGGAGCCGCCCTTCGGGCACGGACAGCGACCCATATTTGGCGGCATTGGTCATAAGCTCGTGGATCACGAGAGCCATCACTCCGAAAGCGCGGTCGTTGAGGCGCACCTTGTCCCCGCCGGCGGCCACGCGTTCCGCATCAGGACCGTAGCGATGAAGGCTGGCTTCCGCCTCGATCAGCGTCGCGAGATCGCCTCCCACGGTGGCACTGAGCGACTGATCATGCGCGAACGCCAGTGCGCGCAAGCGCCCCTCGAGGGAAGCCGAATAGCCGGCCACGGTTTCCGCATGCGCGCCCGTCTGCAGCGCGATCGACTTGATCAGAGTGATGATATTCTTGACGCGGTGGTTGAGCTCGTCGTTCAGCATGCGCCGGCGGTGTTCGAGCCGCCCTCTTTCTTCGGCGGTTATCTCGTTCTGTTTGAGGAAGACGTCGCGCAGATAGGTGCGGACCGTATCGGCGGCCGAAAGATCGGTCTCGGTCCATGGCTTGCATTGACCGCGTACGTCCTCGCGCCAGGTCTCGAAGCTGCCGCGCGGCGTCAGCCGGTCGCCGTTCGCCGTAGTGCGGATCTTTTTGGTCGGCTCGCCAGCCCATTCGATCCGGTGCGCCTCTTCGCTGCGAAAAATCATCAGATAATCGCGCGGCGTGGAGGTCAGCGGAATTGCGAGGGCCCCGGCAACGGTGCTGCCAAATCCGCCGAGGCCGGTTGCCTGCCGCAAGTCCTGCGTATGCCAAAGCCCCAGCTTGGAGGGTTCCGATCTGGGCCGCCCCTCCCCCTCGCCGGCGAGGAACCGAACGAGGGACAAAGCTTCTGCTTCCGAAGGCGCAAGTCCGCTCGATGCCCACCGGTCTTCCGCCCAGATGCCGACCCCGTCGCAGTCGAAGAGCGCGGTGAAATCGTCGAGATGATCGCGCAGCCCCTCGAGCAGAGTTTCGTCGACCGACAGGCCCGAGAGAATTTTATCGAGGCGCTCGCGCGCGACGCCCGAGGCGACGATATGCGCGCGCCGCTCGGCAACCGAAACCTGAAGCGAGAAATAGTGGCCGAAGAGTTCCGCGCCGATGCGCAGCGCGACCGGCACGATCCTGGGACTATCGTGATGGCATGAAATCAGCCCCCACAAGGCGCCGTCGACGAGGATCGAAATCGACATCGAGGCCTGGACGCCCATATTCTGGAGATATTCGCAGTGGATCGGCGACACCGCGCGGAGCTGCGCGAACGACATGTCGACGGGCTGCTCGCCGGGCGCGACGGCGGGCTGCAGGGGGACCGGGGTGTAGGCCGAATCCCCGATCATCCGGATCGCGTTGAGTTCGTACAGGCGCCGCGCCTGATAAGGAATGTCCGACGCCGGGAAATGCTGCCCGAGGAAGCTCTGGAGGCCGGACTTCTTCGCCTCCGCGATGACGCGGCCCGCACCGTTATGCAGAAACTGGTAGATCATGACCCGGTCGTAACCGAGCATCGTGCGGACGAGGCGGGCGCCAGCCGTCGCCAGGCTCGCAAGCTCGGTCTCGACGCCGAGGCGCCGGACCAGAGCATGCGTGAGGTCGAGCGCCTTTTTGGCGCTTTGCCCGCCGTCGAGGGAGGGCTCGAGTTCGATCAACACCCGGTCCTTGTAACGGTGCGCGATCACGTCGACGGGCGCAGTTGCATGGCCCAGGCGAAGGCCGAGTTCCACGCCAGCGATTTCGCCGCCGCCCGCTTTCGCGCAGGCGTTGCGGATTTGGTGAACCGCATCCTCGCCGAGGATCTCGGCAAGGGGCGTGCCCTTGACGGGCGGCTTCTCATAACCCGTCAAGGCGCCCGAATTTTCCGATGCATAGAGAATCTCGAAGCGGTCGGGATCGACGACGAGCATCGCTCCGTGCGGCTGGATGCTGCCCGGGATCTGGATCGGTTCCCGGTCGCAATTGGTCAGATCGACCGCGCCGAAGTCGACGTCGGTCATAAGGTCTCCCCTACGCCGCGGCGCGGCAAAGATGCCGCCACAGGGAACCCGCGGGGTAGCTCTGCGATATAGGAAACAGCAGGAGTTGCGGGACAAAATGGCAGGCAACGCAAACCAGAGGCTGGACGCAAGACTTTACCTTTGAATCGAAGGCAGCGGAGCAAAGCGCTGTCGTGGGGGGATGGACAGGCGACCCTCTGACGGCATCGCTGTACTGTTATGTTCACAAGTAACATAAGAGCGCCGCCTTGTCGGTCCACTAGTGGACATAGGGTGGCTGGACATTGTTTGTATCGGGAGTAGCCATGTCGACGCCGACCGAAGATGATCTCGCCAGCAATGGCCTTCTCGCCACGTTAAACGACGCGGATCGCCGGCGGATCGCACCCCACATCATGGTTTTCGATCTTGAGGCGCATGACACTCTTCAAGATGCGGGGGACGAGGTCGTTCACACCTGGTTCCCGTGCGGATCCGCGATGGCGGCATTCTGCATTGCCGTCGACGAGACGACTGCGGTCGAGGTTGCACTCGTCGGCAGCGAGGGCGCGATCGGAGGGATCGTCTCGAACGGTCATGTTCCGGCGTTCGCGACGGCGCAGGTGAGGTTTGCGGGACGCTTTCTGAGGATCAAGACGTCGGCGCTCGAGCATGCAAAGCTCGATTCCATCAGCCTGCGCCACTGGTTCTCACGCTATTCGGATTGCCTGCTTGCTCAGCTGTTCCAGACCGCCGCATGCAACGCGACGCACACGATCATGCAGCGTGCCGCCAAATGGCTACTCGCCGCGGCAAGCCGGACGCAGCGATCCGAGATCGAGCTGACCCATGAACAATTGGCCGAGATGCTAGGGGTAGGCCGCACGTTCGTCACGCGCGTCGTCAGCCGGCTTCGCGAGGAGCAATTGATCGCGACACGTCGCGGCAGGATCATCATAAAGGACGAGGCCGCGCTGCGGGATCGTTCGTGCAGCTGCACGACCAGCATCGAAAATCATTTCGACACCGTGCTCCACGGCATTTATCCAGTCGCCTAGGCCGCTCGGCGCGGCATTTCCGGGATCGTCGTCGCCAACGCCCGCGGGCAGCCGAGACCGGCCATGCTTACCCGGCCTCGCGCAACGCGATGGCGGCCTCGATTGCCTTCGCCAATTGGGCCTGACTGAAGGGTTTTGCGAGCCGTATGGCTTCGCGGCCGGGAAGCGCGATATCTTCGCCATAGCCGCTCGCGACGATGAACGGCATATCCGGTCGCAGCTCGTCGACCGCGGTGATCAGTTCGATCCCCGTCATATCGGGCATAGCCTGATCTGTGACGATGAGGTCGATGTCATGTCTCTCGCGCGATATCTGCAAGGCGTGCGATGCGGAATCCGCTTCGATCACGGCATGGCCGAGATCTTCGAGCAGCGCCGCAGTGTTCATGAGAACCAGCGCGTCGTCGTCCACGGCGAGGATCGTGTAGCGCGGCATATGGGACGGCAGCGCGGGCTCCGCCGCGGCCGGCTCCGGGGAGATGGCCTCGATCTCGGCGACAGGAAGCCATAAAATGGCGCTGACACCTTCGCCCGCGGCACTTTTCAGCTCGAACGATCCACCGATCTGCTGCGTCATGCCGTGCACCATGGGCAAGCCGAGACCGGTACCTTTGCCGACGCCCTTGGTGGTGAAAAAGGGCTCGGTCGCGCGGCGCAGGGTTTCGGCGTCCATGCCGGTGCCCTGGTCTTTCACGACCAGCCGGACATAGCTTCCAGCCGCGAGCCCCTCGACCGCATCGGAGGCCACATTCTCGGATGTCGCCGAGATAAGGATTGCTCCACCCAAGGGGCTCGCATCGCGTGCATTCACGATGAGGTTGAGCAGCGCCATTTCCAACTGATTGGCATCCGCGCGAACCGGAGGAAGCTTCAGGGGAAAGTTGGTGGAGATCGGCCATTCGGGGCCGATCGAGCGCTGCACGAGGTCGTTCATTCCCGAGAGCAGCTTCGGCAAGTCGATCGGATGGACGTCGAGTTGCTGCCGCCGCGCGAACGCGAGCATGCGCTGGGTCAATGTCGCACCGCGCGTTGCACCTTCGACAGCGGTGTTGAGCAGACGCTCGGCCATCGGATCGCCTGGCAGGCGCTTGCGAAGAAGGTCGAGGCTGCTGAGGATCGCCATCAGGAGATTGTTGAAGTCGTGCGCGACACCCCCGGTCAATTGTCCGATCGCCTCGAGCTTTTGCGACTGGAACAGCGCCTCGCGCGCCGCCTCCAGCTCGCGCTGGGCCTCGTCGCGCTCGGTCACGTCGCGGGTGATCTTGGCGAAGCCGATGGGCCGTCCTTCGTCGTCGCGGATGGCATCGATCACAACGCTTGCCCGAAACCGTTCGCCATTCTTTCGCACACGCCACGCTTCGGCGATGAAGCGTCCTTCGCTTCGCGCCGTCTCCAAGGCACGTTCCGGCTCGCCCGTCTCGCGGTCCTCGTCGGTATAGAAGCGCGAGAAATGCTCGCCGATAATCTCGTCCGGCTCATAGCCCTTGATGCGGCGCGCGCCTTCGTTCCAGCTCGACACATGTCCGCCCATATCGAGCATGTAGATTGCGTAATCGGTCACGCCCTGCACGAGGTGACGAAATTGCTCCTGGCTGGTGCTGAGCTCCTTCTCGACGCGGTGGCGCTCGGTGACATCACGGCCATAGGCGTAGACAAGATCGTCCTCGAGCGACGTGTTCCACTCGATACTGTGGTAGCAGCCGTCGAGGCCGAGAAAGCGGTTCTCGTAGCTTGTGAGGCTGCCTTCGGCGATCGCGCGCTGAAGCGCCTTCCGGCTCGGCTCGATGTCGTCCGGATGCATGAAATCCTCGAAAGGCCGTCCGACGACCTCCTCGACCGGGTGGCCGAGGATGCGCGTCCAGGATGGGCTCACCGAGCGGAAGACGCCTTCGGCATCGACGACCGCGATCAGATCGCGCGACAGGCTCCAGATGCGATCGGCCCGGCGGCGCTCCATTTCGAGGGCGGCGACGTTCGAAAGCGCGCCGCCGATCTGGGCGGCGATCAACTGCGACAGGTTCAGAATGTCGGGATCGTCGCCGCGGTAGGGATTGAGTCCAAGAAGCAGCGAACCGGCCGGACTGCGGCCGCCGGGTCCGGGAATGGTAATCGCGACCGCCTTGGTCGGCGCCCGATCCCAATCGCCATGCGGCCAAGCCTGCGTCGGCAGATCGAATATCTGCCCTGCGTCGCTGACGTCCGCCGTTGGCAGGCAGGCGGCCTCGAACATCCGCGACGTGATGCTGGCGCCCGGCGCCTCCAGCCCGAATGCGACAAAGGAAAATCGCGCCGGTTTGCGGCCATCGCGTCGTCCACTGCTTCCGCGACCGCCTCCCGGCTGGTGGTATTGGCGAGCGCGGCCCCGAGCCCGCGCAAGGTTTCGAGCCGCCGCTCGCTGATGACCCGGGCCGTATCCTCGGTGACGACGCAGAGCAGACCGCCGACGCTCCCGTCGCCGTCATAAAGGGGACTGTACGAGAAGCTGTGATAGGTCTCTTCGGGAAAGCCGCTGCGTTCCAGAAGCAGAAGCAGCTTGTCGTTCCAGGTCGCCTCTCCGGCGCGCACACGCTCGACCTGGTCGGCGACCTCATCATAAACCTCGGCCCACACCTCGCGAAACGGCCGTCCGAGCATCACGGGATGCTTGATCCCGATCGTCGGCAAATAGGCGTCGTTATAGAAGAAGCAGAGATCGGGTCCCCACCCGAGCCACATTTCGAACTTCGAGGTGAGCAACATCCGCATGGGGATCTTGAGGGCATCGGGCCAAGCCCGAGGATCGCCGAGCGGCGTCGCCGACCAGTCATGCGCGCGCATGGCGCGCGCCATCTCGCTCGTTCCCGGGAAAATGGCGGCGAGTTCGTCGATGTCGGCTTTCATCCGGTCCCCCTTTTGCCATGCTAACGCTCGCGCCCTAATTTGGATGCCCACGCCACATATTGCGGGCGCCTGCGTCTCAGTGTGGCCTGAAGACCTGAAATCACGCCGCCCCACCTAGACAGCCCCACATCGATGATGCGGACCTGGCGCGGCAGAGCGACAAACCGACCGTATCGCGAACCTGCCCGCAGATCGCGGAACCTTTGGCAGCAAACTGCATTTGAACGTGGCACGGGCATCGACGGCGATCAGGCGATCGCGGCAGCCATGTGCATCTCTTCGCGTATCGCCGCGGCTGTCCGACGCCACGTCTCAGTCGGATTGCCGTCGGCGTACGCATTGTCGGCTTTGTCCGGGTCGCCTCTCACGCGTTGACAGGGCAAGCGGCGCCAACCTTCCGGCGCCTTGACAGATTTCACAGTTCGGCCGGTTGCCGCCCCCCTGCTCTCGGCCCGAGATGCCGGACTGGCTGGTCGACGGTCGGCATCCCCGCCGCCGCAGCAACCGCACAACCGGCTCGATGAAAGCCGACGCTGCGGCGGCCACGTCGGCAACGAACTTGTCGTCGTTGACGAGAATGGCGCCGAACGAAGCCCGCGGCCCCTCCCATCCATTTGATCCTGGCGGGCGGCGACTAGCCGCCCGCTTCGTTCACCAACCGGAGAGGGGCGGACTCGCGGCGCGGCGCCGACCCGCGTCGACGACATTGTCGGGATGGATGGGAAGCAGCTTCCAGATATTGGCCTCGCCCGTCGTCATCCGCGCCAGCAAGGTGTCGCCTTCCCAAAGCTCGACGTGGGTGCCGCCGCGTTCATTGCGGGCGACCTGAAAGGCATGGTCGGGGCTCTCCGCCTCGAAATCCACGCGCCGCAGTTCGGGCGCGTCGGCGCCCTGCATGATAAGATGGAACGGACGCACGATGTGCTCCTTTGTGTCGGAAGCAAGCGCTACCACGCTCACGGCATTCAATCGATCGGCCGACCGTAACAACGGGACTGCGGGTAATGCCGGAACCACGAGAAGCCGATCTGGTGTGGGACCGCAGCCAGTGAGGCCAGCGTAGCAGTTTTCCGGAACGAATGTCAGAAAAATCCAAATAATCGGAATGGCAGGCGCTATCGGCTTGTTCATAAGAGGAATCACCGAAAGGGCGAACCCTGCCGTTCGACCAATTCGACGATATCGTCTGCCAAAAAGGCCTGACCGTTCTCGAGACGGAGCGTGAATTGCTCGCGCTGGGCGGGTGCCGCCTCGACGAACCGGCCGAGTATGTCACGAAGCGGGCGCGGCTCGGCGCGCTCGTCGGGAAGCGGCGGTAGTTCGGTCTCGCCGCCGTTGTCATGCGCGAGCGTCAGCGTGCCCCTTTGATCCCAGATGTTCGCATCGTCGCTCATCTGCGTCTCCTATGCGGCAACATCGACCCTCGCGACCGCGTCGATGATCGCGTCGCAAAAAGCCGGAAGATCGTCGGGGCAGCGGCTCGTAATGATGTTGCCGTCGACAACCACGGCTTCATCGAAGACCTCGGCGCCGGCATTGGCAATATCGGTACGGATAGACCTGTAGCTCGTCATGCGCCGTCCTTTCGCCAGCCCCGCTTCGACGAGCAGCCACGGCGCATGACAAATGGCCGCTACCGGCTTCCCCGCCGCCGCGAAATCCTTGATGAGCGCCACCGCATCGGGTTCGACCCGCAGGAGATCGGGATTGATCTGGCCGCCCGGCAGGACGAGGGCATCGTAATTGTCGACGATGGCATCGGAGATTTTGAGATCGACTGCGACTTCATCGCCCCAATCGTCCTTATCCCAGCCGGTGATGTCGTCGGTGCCGATCGAGGCCACATCGACCTCGGCGCCCTCGGCGCCGAGCCGCTTCAGCGGGACTTCGAGTTCGGACTGCTCGAACCCGTCGGTTGCCATGATCAGGATACGGCGCTCGGATAAGGGATGGTCGGCCATGCTGAATACTCCTTGGTTACCCGAACAACACCTGAGCGGCCCCGATGTTGCCCTTCCCGCAGAAGAAGTATGGCCGGCGCATCTGCTATTCTGGATGCTCGAACGGCAGGCCGGAACCCATCGGAACGACTGATGTTCTTATCGCATGCTCCACCATGTGAAGGCCCTGTTCGGCCAGCGAAAGATCAGGATCGGCGGTGCCATCATTGCCGGCACCCTTGTCGCACTGCTGTTTCTGCTGGCAGCATTTCCGATCGGCCTGCTACGCGGCCTTGCTGAGGACCGGCTGGCCAAAAAATTCGGCGCGCCGGTCGAGATGGCCAAGCTATCGCGCATCGACAGCTTCTCCTTCACGCCCGAAATTCACGTACAAACAATCCGTATCGCCCAGCCCGCCTGGGCCGGCAAAGGCGATTTCCTGAAGATCGCGAAGCTTCGCACAAAAGTCTCGATCTTCTCGCTAATGACCGGCAATGTCGCACCGCGATCGCTTCATATCACGGGTCTCGATGCAGCGCTTGTGCGCGACGCCAAGGGGAACAGCAATTGGAACGGCCGCGCGGACGAGCCAAGCGAGCATAGTCAGCCTCTGCACCTCGACAGTCTCACGATCAGCGACAGCCGTTTTTCGCTGCGCGATGCTAAGCGGCGGCTCGATATTGCGGGTTCGCTTGCCTCGGACGATCGCGCGGGACTGCGCCTCTCGGCTGCGGGGACTTTCAATGGCGCGGCTGCGCGAGCGGAAGCACGCGGACGCCCGATAGCCAACGCCAGCGAGACTTCCCCCTGGCCCTTCACGGCCACGCTCTCGTCGGCGCCGCTCGACATCGCCGTCGAGGGAACCATGGCGGGCATCCTCGACACCGACGATCTCAAGATGAAGATGCGCGCACGCGGCACCAGCCTGAAGGAGCTCGACTACATCATCGAGGCGGGGCTCTTCGGGACCCAGGACATCGATCTTCAAGGCGATATTCGCCGCGCCGGCGAAGACTGGCGCATCGATCGCCTCAGCGGCTCGATCGGCCGCTCGCGCCTGCAAGCGCGCGCCGCCGTGCTGAAACGCGGCGGTCGAACCAAGATCGATGCGACGATCCGGGCGCCGCAGTTCGACTTCGACGATCTTGCGGACGATGCTGGCCTCGCAGAGGCAAGGACTAAAGAAGCGCGCATCGGCAGGCGGGTGATACCCGACACGCGGATCGATCTGAGCCGCATGGGGCCGACCGACGGGATCATAAGGTTCACGATCGATCGGCTCCTCATCGAGGGAGGCTCTGCCTTTCAGAGCCTGAAGGGCCAACTGACGCTCGATCACCGGGTGCTGAAACTCGAGAAGGCGGTAGCCGGACTGGAGCAAGGCCGCGTGACCGGCTGGGTCAAGGTCGACTCGACCAAGGCCATGCCCCTCTTCTCTACCGAGCTCAGGGTCGAGGGCTCGTCACTCGATACGCTGATCGGCGCGCCAGACATGATCGGCGGTCCGCTTCGCGGTCTCGTCCGCATCAGCGGGCCCGGGAAGACGATCCGCCACGCTTTTGCCAATGGCAGCGGCAAGATCGTGTTCGCCTCCGCCAAAGGCTCGATGGACCGTGCCGCCGCGTTCGTCCTCGGGCAGAACCTCGGCGGTGCGATCGGCGAGAAGCTCGGCGGCGGCGGCAACAAAGTGGCGCTCAACTGCGGCCTGTTCGTCTTCGAGGCGCGCGGAGGCATGCTGACGCCCTCCCCGCTGCTGCTCGATACCGCTGTCTCAAGCGGCCGGGGCCGCGGCCGGATCAATCTCGACGGAGAGACGATAGCGCTGACGATAACCGGGGCCGCGAAAGGCGACCCGCTCCTGAAGCTGGTCGATCCGCTTAGCGTCGGCGGCACGCTATCCGCTCCGACGATCGCCATCGACGGCGCAGCCCCAAAATCCGGCAAGCCGGGCGGCGGCATCGTCCGTTCAATTGGCCGCTCGATCGGCAGCGCGCTCGGGCTCCGAAAGAACGAGCCGAAACCCGGTGGCCTCCCCGGAAACGTCTCGAACTGCGCCGCGCTGACGGCGAGCACGCTGCGATAATTTTTGCTGAGGCCGGTCCCGGCGCCGGTACCATATTTGTCCTGCCGATGCTGCGGGACCGTCAGCGCCGGATGCCTTGATGTGCATCGGGGACAGGCATCCCGCTCAGAAGGCAAATTCCGCAATTTGAAGCGCTTAACATAGGTTATCTTCGGAACGCATGAGATCGAATTTCGACAGGAATCGGGAACATGGATCGTCGGAGCGCGTTTCATCTTCGAGCTTCAACGGAGACCGATCATGAACAGCGATACGATCAAGGGAAATTGGGAACAGGTCAAAGGCCATGTCCAGAAAAAGTGGGGCGAACTCACCAATGACGAGCTCGACCAGATCAACGGCAACCGCAAGATCCTCGCCGGCAAGATCCAGGAGAAATATGGCCGCGCGCAGGACGAAGCCGAGCGCGAGATCGACGATTTCGAGAAGACCTATTGATCCTTTACGGGGTCCAAGAAAGTCCGCGCAGCCTCGCCGCGCGGACTTTTTCGTGCGCAACGCCATATCGCCCTACACACCCGCCGCGTGCGATTTCGCTCGCGCCTCGAAGCGGCGTTCATCACCGCAACCGAGCCTCGATCGTATGCGTTTCGGCACCATCCATCGATTGCGAAAGGACGTTCCATGCGAACAATCATGCTTGCTGCCGCCTCCGCCATGCTCTTGGCGGCCTGTTCCGACGCAAATGAGGCCGCAGAAGACCGGCTCGAAAAATCTGCAGAGACGAGCGCTAAGATGGCCGGCCCCGTGCCGGCTGCGTTCGGTCTCACCGAAGCACAGCTGCTCAACGCCGACATCGTCGGTCCCGGCGGCAAGGAAGTGGGCGATGTCGCCAAGGTGCTTCGCGGCGCCGACGGCAAGGTCGATCGCCTGCTCGTCGAGGTCGAGGGGAGCAATCCCGACCGCTATGTCGAGCTGCCGATCCTCGGGCTTCGTACCGTCGTAAGCGGCGACGACACCGATCTTGCGACATCGTCGACGCAGGCGGACCTCATGGCGATGCCCGAGGTGCCTTTACCAAAGCCCTAAGGGCCGAAAGGACCGATGCGCCGCCCCCTATGCTATAGCTGTCGCATCTTGCTCCGCGCGCCGTAACGCCTGGCGCCACTCGCGTTGAGCCAGCTCGCTATTCGGGCTGACTGGTCCAGCCGTGAGCGACGCCGCCTTCGCCTCGTCCGTTCGCCCGCGGTGGAAAGCGTTCAGTCCTTCGTGTTTTGAAGGTCGGCCAGAATAGCCCGGGCGTCCGCGAGCGGTTCCAAGCACGCACGATTTCGACCCTGCTGCTGAGGCGCGAACACCTCGCTCAGCTTCCTAAACGACGCTGCGATACTTTATGCGACCGATCGGGGTCAGTCGGCTTTCAACTCCGCTTCAAGATAAGCGGACGTGGCGGCATCACAATGCCGTGGCCCCTCGTTTCGTAGCACGGCATGATCGGTACACTGCGCTAGATCAATCTCGAAGCTTTCTTCCGATCCCTTTCGACAGCATCTGGCCGCACCGGCATTTTTTTGCACGGGATGTCACAGCAGCGGGATCCCGCTCGTCAGGCATGTTGACGCCGATATTGGCTGAGGAAGAAAGGAAAATCAGATGATGCGGTTGAATTGGTCCGAAATTGCTCCCGCCGGAGCGAAAGCGCTGTACGGAGTGCATCACTATGTCACCAACAGCACGGCCCTCCCTGAAGAACTGATTCATCTCATCTTCCTCCGGGTCTCCCAGATCAACGGATGCGCTCACTGTATCGATCTGCATACCCGGGACCTTCTCAAGACCATGCCGATCGACAAGGTCGCGCTGCTTCCAGTGTGGGACGAAGTCCCGCATCTCTTCCCCGACCAATATCGCGCAGCGCTGGCCTGGGCGGAGGAAGTCACGCGCGTCAGCGAGACCCACGCTTCCGACGAGGCCTATGCAGCAGCAGCCGAGGCATTCGAGCCGAAAGATCTCGTCGACCTGACGGTCGCGATTGCTGCGATGAACGCCTTCAACAGGCTCGGCGCACCATTCCGTCTTCCGGTTGCGGCCAAGCCCTGAGGCGTGAGAGCTGCTCCTTTTTGGCGTCGCGGTACAATATCAGATGTGCCCGCGACGCTAATCGCGCCATGCGACCCAGGAGGGCTCTTCCTTTCAGGAAACACGGCTCTTCATCCTACGCCCGTCCGATTTCGATCGGGCGGGCGCTCTTTTTCGGAGAATCGGCCTTAGTGGCCGGTAGCGGACTGTTGGCTATTGGCTCAAAAATTAGAAAAGCAGACGTTGAAGAGGGGAACGGCCGATCGTTACCATTGTCATAATAATTTATGAGGGCTCCTCCCCTTGTTCATGCGCGCGCGACGATCCGTAAACAATCATTTTCGTCCGTTTCATGATCGCCGATCAGCGGCCGTCCGTCATAGCCCGTCATAGACGAGCTTGGTGAACAGTTCGCCGCCAATTACAAACCCGCCCCATTTGGAATCGAACTGAGCCGTCGGTTTGGAATCCACGACTTCCTGCAATGACTTTCCCTGCCTTTTGAGAGCGGCCACCTTGTCCCGCACAGATACCAGCATGTCGCGGAATGCGATGACATCTGCACGATTTCCTGCGGGACCGTGCCCCGGCACCACGATGCTGTGGTCCGTGCTCATCTCGATGATTTTATCGGCCCAGCCGATGGCAAAATTAATGCCGCCGCCGTCCTGGTTGTCGATAAACGGATAATATCCATTCCAGAAAGTATCGCCCGTCACCAAGACATCGGCCTCCTCGAAGTAGGCGAGGAGGTCACCATCGGTATGGCCAGCACCGAAGTTTATGAGCCTGATGGTCTCTCCGGAAAAGGAAAAAACCTTTTCCTTGTCGATGACGATAGTGGGACGTGCCCCCGATGGAACCGGGTTAAAGGTCCAGTTCCAATCGTCGACATGGGTCGTTTCCGTAAGATGTTTCCGGGTCTTGCGTTGCGCAATGATCTTCGCCCCCGCCGCATGCATCCATTCGCTGCCATCGGTATGATCCCAATGCCAATGCGTATTGACGACATATTTGATCGGAGATTTGCCTATATCGTTGAGGGCAGCTTCGATATTATCCTTCGAAGGGCGAATGCCGGCGTCGATCAGGAACTTCCCCTGCTTACTGGCGAATATGGTGATGTTCCCACCGGCGCCCTTAAGAATGGTAAGGTTCCCGCGCAGGCGCTCAATTTCAAGCGGCGATTTCGCCCGCACCAAGTATCGGGCTCCGGCGCCCGTATGGAAATAGTCGCCTTTCACGCCCTGATCGATCTGACCATAAGCCGAGCCGCCCCCCAGGCCCGCAATCATAACGATGCTCAATAGAAGAGCCTGAAATCCGGTCGATTTCCGAGAATATTTCATCATCATCTGGTTCCCTTAGAGTTTGAGCGCCGTCGCGTCGGTAGGCGAGCGTAGCCTTCGTGGACCGGGCGCTGGAATGATGTACTCGTGGCTACGGTCGGCATCTTTCCGCAGTCCATGGCGAATGGAGCATCAGCTTGCTAAAGTTCCTGAGCGGGAATTGGGGGTCTTTATAGGCCATCACATCGGCCAGACCGGTCCCTTGGGTGGTTTCGGGACGGTGCTTCAAGCTGTCGTAAAGCGCCTGCATGAAATCGTCCGAAAATTGCGCTTCCCGAGGATGTGCCGCTTCGACCGCGCCCCGCTGCGCTGCAGTGAAGTCGCTAAACCCCGCGCCCACAAGATCCATGTTCGCCGCTTCGGCAAGAAGCGACGCGACGGGGTCCAGATGGGGGGAGACCCCGTTCGTCGTGTGCAACGAGATCGCGAGCCAGACCTTCTGCGCTTCGGTTTCTGGCACCTCGCGCTTCTGCAAAAAATCGCGGGCGGCGTCGGCGCCATCCACCTCATAGCGCTGGCGGCTCTCTCGATAGCCCGCGGTCAGTCCGTAATCATGGAACATCGCCGCGACGAACAAGAGATCGGGATCGAAGGACAAGCCTTTGCGCTTTCCCGCAAACGCGGCCCAATAATAGACCCGCATCGAGTGCTGAAACAGCAATTCGCCCTCCGCACTACGGACGGCCTGAACAGCATCGCGCACGAGTTTGCTTTCGGGAATTTTCAGATCCACTATCTCATGGGAAGCTTTTGAAACGGCGGGAGCGTTCGGTACAGGCCGGGATTGACCAGCATATGCAACTGGTACGCTGCCGAAGATGATCGCCGCGCAGACAGCGACAGCGGTAGTGAGGGTGCGAACCTTCAAAGATATTGCCTTGTCCGGCATCGTATCGCTTATCGCGAGCACGCCATTGCCGAGCGACATTGCGGGGTTGGTGTCGGTCATAACCTACTCCTGGAACAGTTGCAGAGAGCGGCCACATTTCGTCGCCTTCATCACCGGGCGGTTGAGCGGAAGTTGCGCGACCTGTTTTTAGGGGATCGGAACCAATGGACCGAGGTTCAAATAGGCCAAGCCGACCCGAGGATGATCGAGCAGAAATTGCCACGCACGAAATTCTCGGGATCCTTGAGCGCGAGGACGTCGGCCTTGACGTTGCCGAAGGTCGTGTCGGGCTTTTTCATGATCCCTTGCGCGAAATGCTCGATGATGCCCTCCTTGAAATTCGCCTCGCGCGGGTGATGCGCGCAGACATGGTCGCGCTGTTCGTGCGTGAAGTCGTGATAGGCGATGCCAAGCACGTCCATTTCGACCCCCGCGGTCGTCAGCGCGATCGTCGGGCGCATATGTTCGGGAACACCGGGGGTCGTGTGGAGTGCGATCGCGGTCCAGACATCCTCGATCTCGCGTTCGGAAACGCCATAGGATTTCATGAAATCACGCGCGCTGTTGGCGCCGTCGACCTCGAAGCGCAGGTCGGCGCTCGAATATGCGGTCGTCAGGCCCATGTCGTGGAACATCGCGGCGAGATAGAGGAGTTCGGCGTCGTAGGAGAGGCCGCGGCGCTCGCCGGTGAGCGCACCCCAAAAGAAGACGCGGCGGCTGTGGTTGAAGAGCAGGTCGTCCTCGGTGTCGCGAACGAGCTGGGTCGCGGCGCGGGCGATTGCGCTATCGGGAACGCGGATACCCGCAATGGTGTCGGTCATGATAGGCTCCTTCGTTGGGCAAAGCTCCGCCGCGGTGCAAAAGCAACTTTGCGAAGGCCCTGCGGCAAATGTGATCGAAAGAATCGCGCTGGCCGGGTTCGGGCGGCACCGGCGCGATTCCGGCTGCCTTTTTGGGCGCGTCGCGCCATGATCGCAACGAACGTGCGGCGCCGAATCGGGACAGCCAGACGTCGGATCGAGCCATTTGAGCGAGGAAGACGATCATGGTGATGCAAAAAGTCGCAATCGCGATCCATGATGGCGTCCAGGCGCTCGATGTCGCGGGTCCGGTCGACGTGTTCGTCGAAGCCAATATGTTCGTGCCTGAAGGCGAAGGCTATGAAGCCGTCCTGGTAGGCGCGACGCATGATCCTATCCGCGCTTCGAACGGGATGCAGATCGTCGCGGACCTGACCTTTGCGGAGGCGGCAGGCGGCTTTGACATCTTGCTCGTCGCCGGCGGTCCCGCGCTACCCTATGGGGAACCTGATCCCTTGTTGCGCGCATGGCTCGAACGCGCACCGTCGCGTGCAAGCATCTATGGATCGATTTGCACTGGAGCTTTTGCACTTGGTCATGCCGGGCTGCTCGACGGCAAGCGCGTGACGACGCACTGGCAAATCGCGCAAAAGCTTGCCGAACGATTTCCGGCCGCCGAAGTCGAGCATGACCGCATCCATCTGCGCGACGGCAGGCTGGTGACCTCGGCGGGAGTTACCGCGGGGATCGACCTTGCGCTCGCGCTCGTCGGCGAGCGCTACGGACAGACGGTCGCCGTTGCGGTCGCCAAACGGCTCGTCGTGGTTGCGCAGCGGCAAGGCGGGCAGTCGCAGTTCAGCCCCTATCTCAGCGCCCCGGCAGACCCCGAATCGCCCGTCGCGCGCGTCCAGCTCCATGTAACCGGTGATTTGAGAGCACGGCACACGCTGGACAGCCTCGCCAAGCAGGTAGGGATGAGCGCCCGAGGCCTCGCACGCCATTTCGTGCAGGAGACGGGAATAACGCCGCACGAATTTGTCCAACGGGCGCGGGTAGATGCGGCTCGCGGCATGCTCGAAGCGAGCGAACGGGCGCTAAAGGCCGTTGCCTTCGACTGCGGCTTCGGAACCACCGACCGCATGCGCGCGATTTTTACCCAGCGCTTGGGAGTGACGCCGCAACAGTATCGCACGAGTTTCCAGCCGGAGAAGCCGCGAGCGTAAATTTCACAGTGTCGTGGGAAGACAACTCCGCCGTCGGCGCTTTTGGCCGATTGCAGCCAGGCTGCTTTGGTTTAGCTGGCATCGAGAAGCAGACTTTTCCGGATTGAGGGTTAGCCACCCAAGCTACCCGCAAACCGCTCAGCCAGCCGCTCGCGTTTGAACGCCTCGCTGACCCAATCGACGAAAGCGCGCGTCTTGCCGGGAAGCAGTGCGCGCGACGCATAATAAACCGAGATCGCGCCCGCATCGGCATACCAACGCGGAACCAGGCGCACCAGCGCACCGCTCTCGAGTTCGGACAGCACATCGGGCATCGCGAGGAGCGCGACGCCGAGCCCGAGCCGCGCGGCTTCGCGCATCGCCGCGGGGTCGTTGACGACGATATCCTCGCGCAATGTCGCTGCGCTCTCTTCCCCCGCAGCATTGCGCATCTTCCAGTGGCGTATGCGCCCCGATTGCAGCGAGCGCATGACGATGCCGTCAAGCTCGACCAACCGGGCAGGATCGCCGGGCGCCAGGCGGCCCGCCATATAGGCTGGCGACGCGACCGCCACGATATGCGCGGGCGCCAGGGTCCGCGCCACGATCCCCGGCGACAGGTCGAAGCCGCCGCCGATCGCCGCGTCATAACCCTCGGCGACGATGTCGACAGGCCGGTTCTCGAAATGCCATTCGGGACGGATGCGCGGATAACGCGCGAGAAAGGCAGGCAGCATCGGCAGCAGGTGCATGACGCCAAAGGTCGGCGCCACGCTGACCTTCAGCACCCCCGCGGGCTCGCCGCTGTCCGACGCGATCCCTGCGATTGCCGCCTTGATGTCGTCGAGACTCCCCACAATCGCGCGACGAAAGGCTTCTCCCGCCTCGGTCAGCGTCAGCCTGCGCGTCGACCGATGGAAGAGCCGCACGCCCAGATTGCGTTCGAGTATCGCGACATTGCGGCTCACGGCCGCCGGGGTCAGCGCCAGCCGGCGCGCCGCTTCGGAAAAACTGCCCAGTTCGGCACTGCGCACGAATGATTCAAGATTGGCGAGCGTTTCCATTTTCAATCAATGATTGAAGATATAGCAAATCATTGCTGACTAATCGAGCCATAAACTTTGCGCCATCTTGGTCTCACCCCACAACAAGGAGTGAAGATCATGACCAAAGCTACCCAGAACCTCACGGGCAAAACCGCCCTCATCACCGGCGGCTCGCGCTCGATCGGCGCCGCCATCGCCCGCCGCCTCGCCGCCAATGGTGCGGCGGTCGCCATCACCTACAGCGCGTCGCCCGATCGCGCGGCCGAAGTCGTCGCCGAGATCGAAGCGGCGGGTGGCAAGGCGATCGCCATCGCCGCCGACGCGGGCGACCCGGAAGCGGTTCGCGCCGCGGTGATCCAGACCGCCGAAGCCTTCGGCGGCATCGACATTCTCGTCAACAATGCCGGGGTCGCGGTCAACGCGCCGATCGAGGATTTCCGGTTCGAGGACTATGAGCGCATGCTCGCGGTCAACGTCACCGGCGTCTTCGTCGCGACACAGGAAGCCGCGCGGCGTATGAAGGCGGGCGGCCGCATCATCCACATCGGTTCGTCGATGACGCGCTATGCCGCCTTTCCCGCCGCGTCGGTCTACACGCTGACCAAGGGCGCGATCACGGGCTTCAATCGCAGCCTCGCGCGGGATCTTGGCCCCAAAGGCATCACGGTGAACAGCGTCCACCCCGGCCCGACCGACACCGACATGAATCCCGCCGACGGCCCCGTCGCCGCGATCGTCGGTCCCGGCATGGCGGTCGGCCGCTACGGCCAGCCGAGCGAAATTGCCAGCGTCGTCGCCTTCCTGGCGAGCGACGAAGCCGCCTTCATCACCGGCGCCGACATCGTTGCCGACGGCGGCCTGACCGCCTGACCTCCAAAACAGAAAGGACTATTATCATGCCCAGCATCGGCATCATCGGCGCCGGCAATATCGGCCGCGCCATCGCCACCGCCCTCGCGGACAAGGGCATCCCTGCGACGCTCGCAAACAGTCGTGGTCCTGAAAGCCTCGCCGAGGTCATCGCGGCCATCGGTCCGACGATCACCGCGGGAACGCGCGAGGATGCGGCGGCGAAGGACATCGTCTTCGTCGCGGTCAACTGGTCGAAGCTCCCGGCCGCACTCGCCGGCCTGCCCGACTTTGGCGGCCGCATCGTCGTCGACACCAACAACCCGATCGAAGCACCGCTTTTCAAGCCCTTCGATCTCGGCGACCGTGCTTCATCGGAAGTGTTCGCCGACATGGTTCGGGGTGCCCGGGTGGTGAAGGCCTTCAACCATCTGCAACCGCATCTCGTCGCTGGCAATCCGGCCAGCGAAGGCGGCAAGCGCGTGCTCTTCTACTCGGGCGACGATGCGGCGGCCAAGGCCGAAGTCGGCGCGCTGATCGACCGGCTCGGCTTCGCGGGGATCGATCTTGGCGTGCTCGCAACAGGTGCGCGCCTCGTGCAATTCCCGGGCGGACCGCTTCCCGCTCTCAATCTCGTCAAATTCGATTGATCCGACAGATCGGCGGCGGATTGAAATGCGATCCGCCGCCACTGGCCGGTTGCGGCCTGACCGCTTTGAGGAGAGAATTTGCGAAAGCAGCCGTTCGCAAATTAAATGCGGCATTAATGAGGCCGAGACGACGTAAGTCGCCTCGGCCCCATACTCCGCGTTTCGCTCTTCTGACGGGTCGCTAATCAGAAGGCGATACGCGCAGTAACCCTTGCACCATGAGAGCTGCGGTCCGAGGCCAAAGTGCCGGTATAAGCGGCCCCGAGGCGGAACGAGCCTGTAGTATATTCAAATCCCGCTTCGACTTCGGCCGAGTTCTTCGGGATAGCCGTACCAAGGATGCCGAACGTAGGTCCACCGGCCGTGAACCGCGATGCGATCGGTGCGGAGCGGTCGTTCAACGCTTGGTTCCAGGCAGCCGACACATAAGGCTGGAAGCCTGGCTGGCCGGCGTTGAACTGCGCACGCCCGCCCAGACTGACGAAGGTGGTCTTCTGATCGCCCTTCGCGACGGTCAGCGCCGCGTTGCCGCCGGTTTCAGCGAAAGCACCGCTACCGGTATCGACATGTGCGAGCCGGGCAAAGGGCGTGATCGCCAAGTTGCCGGTGACGATGTCATAACCGATTTCGCCAAAGATCTGCAGCGTATCAGCGTCGCGTTTCGACGAAAGCGTTTGAGCCAGCGGCGCGCCGCTAATCGCACGGGTTGTGTCAATGTCGTGCCAAGCATAGCTGACACCGATCGTACCGCGCAGGCCGCCGTCGGCGCCATAAGTGGCGTGGGCGGCCAGATATTTGCTTTCCACGTCCGCATGGTCGCTGCGTCCGCCGAAGCGGAAGTCCGATCCGCTGATACCCGCCGAAAGCACTGCAGCGAAGCCGTTACCGCCAAAACCGACGCCAGTGACCAATCCCTTGTGATCGGCGTCCATCGCGAAACTGCCGCGCGCTGCGTCAAACTCGCCCCAGCCGCCAAAGGCCGAGCCCCACACGAACGCACCGCCCTCTTCGGGTGCTCTCATGCCCATCAAGGCGTTGCGCAAATGACGGCTGTCGTCGGTCAGGCCGCTGATCGTGCTGGCGAGGATTTCGCCCGACAAGTCGCCGAAGCTCGCCTGTGCGGTTGCCGCATTCTGGACCAGCACCGCTTCGTACAGCGGGTTGTCGACGCCAAGCGCCTGAACGGCGGTCGCCACGCTCACCTGGTTGAAGCCAACCGCGATATCGGCGAAATCGATATCGTTGCGATAGAGCGACAGCGTCACCGAGTTTGCGCTGTAGCGCAGCAGCGGATCGAGGAAGGCGAGGTCGGTCGTCACCGAACCGAACGTCCCGGTGATTCCCGCACCGCCTGTCAGAACTACATAGTCGGTGCGCGGGTTATAGTTGCCGTCCTCGGCCAGGACCGCAACGCTCGCCGTGCTGGCGATCGTCACAGCGCCCGTCGCATCGAGGCGATCTGCGGCGCCCGCCGCGCTAACCTCGACTTCGTAGACCGAGCCGGCAGCGAAGGCGAGGTCGCCATTCACGGTCAGCTGGCCGATCGAATTGCCCGGAGCAATCGTCCCGCCGCTGGCGACTGTCGTCGATCCCACGGCGCCGTTGCCGCCGAGCGTGCCGCCGCTGTTGACGGTCACCGGCGAGGTGATCGAACCATTTACCGCGAGCGTGCCGCCGTTGACCGATGTCGGGCCGGTATAGCTGCTGTTTCCGGTGAGGTTGAGCCTGCCGGCGCCCTCTTTCACGAGGCTGCCCGTGCCCGAGATATCGCCGCCGAAGGCAGTGTTGCCAGATTGATCGACGGTGAGTTGGCTGTCGCCGATCACGACGTTCGAACCCGCATCGCCCTCAAGACCGCCGATCGTCTGGTCCTTGCCCGTGATGTCGAGCGTGCCACCTTCGCCTAGGTCGAATTCGGTACTCGGATCGATCGTGCCACCGATGCGCACCGAGCCGCCAAGGATGTTCGTCACCCCCTGGAAGGCATAGTCACCCATGAAGGTCAGCGCGCCGTCGCCCATCTTGTCGAGGGTGCCGCTGCCGGAGAAGGCGCCAAGAAAATCATAATCGTCGGAACGATTGAAAACGAAGCGCCCGTCGTTGACGATATTGCCCGCGAAGCTGCCCTCGGTTCCGCCGGCGCCCAGCTCGAAGAAGCCGGTACCTTCGGTCTTTACGTCACCCTGAAGCAGCCCGGTCAAAACAAGGCCGCCATTGGAAATGACCGTTCCGCCAGTGTGGGCGATATTGGCGGTATCTACGGTAAACACGGCGTCGCCGATGAGCTGCAACTGCCCCGTCCCGTCGATGGTCAGGTCGGCGAGATCGGAGACGACATCGTCCGTGCCGAAGTTCAAGACAAGCAGGCCGTCAGTCCGAACCGATGGGGTCAGGATCGGCGACGAAGTATCGCCCGCGCCCAAGTCGATTTCATTGACCTGCAGCGACGCACCGCTGGCGATCGAAACGCTATCGAATGCGCCGACCACGCCTGCGGTCGACCAATAGCCTGCCGCAACGTCGAGCGTCTCAAACCCGGTCGTTTCGGTGAGCTGCTGCGCCTCGGTCAGTTCAAGGACGTCCCCATCGAGCGTCATTCTGTCGTTACCGCCGCCTGCGTCAACCGCGCCGGACATCACGCTACCGGTTCGCAAAGTGACACGATCGTCGAAACTGCCGAGCTGGACTGCGATCCCGCTTGAACCGGTGATCGCCCCTGCGTTGTCGAGGATGACCGCACCGCTGTCATCGCCCCATACGCCCCGGCCGCCGCCCATAATTGCGCCGGTGTTGACGAGCGTTGCGGTGCCGAAATTACCGAGGATGACGCCGTCGGTTGCACCAGAGATCGAGCCGCTATTGTTTACTTCGGCATTATCGAGGAAGCCCGCGACCGCAGCGCCAAAGGTCCCGCTTCCGGTGATCGTGCCGCTATTCGTGATCGTGCCGATCTGCGCGATGTCCTGCGAGACTTGCAGCCCTTCGATCACGGCGCCCGATGTCGCGCCAGCAATCGTTCCGCTATTGGTGATCGCCGCCGTGTCGGTAGCGAGGACGACCGCGCCATAACCGTTGGTGCCCGTAACCGTCCCGCTGTTGATCAGCGTGCCATCAAAGCCGGTTTCCTGAACGAGCCCTGCCCCACGCTGAATAAGAACGCCGCCCGGTCCTTCGCCAGCCACCTTGCCGGCATTGTCGACGGCACCGCCCGCCGACAGGATGATCCCGAAACGCGTGCCGCTGATGTCGCCGGTTGTGCTGTTCGCGACGGTGCCGACATATTTCGCCAGCGACTGACCGTCATAGGGATAGATTGAGATGCCGTCGGCCAGCGCACTGCCCTCGCCGCGGATTATGCCGCTGTTGTTAACGCTCCCGCCGCCGATCAGGCGGACGCCGTCGTTCGATTCGCCCCGGATTGTGCCGCTATTCGTCACCTGTGTACCGGTTGCGATACCGACGAGAGCGCCGATCTCCTCGTCGAACTGGTAGGCGGTCGTGATGCCCCCGCCCGCCCCCGTAATCGACCCGCTGTTGGTCACGCTCGACGACGCAGTGGTGATCGTGACCCCGGCGTCAGGCGCAGCGTCGAACCCGTCGTAGGTCCCCTCGCCGCGGATTATGCCGGCGTTGTGCACGGCGAGCCTGCCCGTCGCAAAGGAATAGATGCCCGACGTTCCGCCCGTGATCGTTCCAGCTTGGGCGTTGGTAATCGTAACGTCGGCGCGCGACCCCTGCGAGACGCCGGCGCCGAATTCGCTATGGATCGTTCCGCTGTTGTCGAGAGTGGCGCTGGACATATCACTGCCAAAGCCGACCCCATAGCCGTCGCCACCGCTGCCACCGAGATTGCCGGTGCCGCGAATGTCACCTGTGTTCACGACCTTGGCCGTCAATCCACTGCGGTCTTCGCTGGGGTCGGTATTGAGGGCAGTCCCCTGGATATAGACACCGCCATTGACGCCTTCGACTTCACCCGCGTTCTCGACCTCACCGCCGCCCGAGAGGATGATTCCGAACCGCTGACCCTGGATGCGGCCGTTCGCATCGTTGGTTACGTGGGCCGAATAGTCTTCGTTGGACTGATCCACATGGGCAAACATCGAGATACCGTCCGTGCCCTGCGCACCTGCATTGACGCCCACGATGAAGCCGCTGTTGATAACGCTGCCGCCGCCCGCAAGACGAATGCCGTCGTTATTGAGGCCGATGATCTCGCCATTGTTGGTAATCGAGGTATTGATTGCGCGGCCCGTCCCATCCGCCATCGGGGTGGTGACGATCCCATATTGGCCGCCGATGATCCGACCGCTGTTGACGATCACCGCGTCCGCCGTCGTAATGACAATTGCATCTTGAGCGCCAGCGCTGATCAAACCCGCGTTATCGATGGCCAGCGAACCCTCGTTGGAACGGATCGCAGTACCGTTGGCGATGATTTCTCCATCGTCATGGTTATTGATGGTAAGGACGCCGGTCGACTGACCGATGACGGCCGCCGCTTGGCCGCTGATGAGGCCCTCATTTTCGATGACGGCACTGCTGAGCGCGCCCCCGGCAAGGACCCCCAGGAAACCCTGAACGGTGCCGCTGTTGTTAAGCGTGCCGATGCGGCCGGGCTGGTCTGCAGTCGCGGTAAGAATGACGCCGAACGGGCTGACATTCGGATTGGCGGGGTTGAAGGTCCCGGTACTGCGAATAACACCTTCATTATCGATGGTCCCGCCGCCTTGGACGACCACCCCGAACGTCTGGCCTTCGATCAGGCCGCCAGGGGCATTGGCCACCGTGCCAATGCCGGTAACGTCGGTCGCGATAGATTGGGAAAACTCGGACAGGGCGACACCGACGCCCGATCCACTATTGCCGTTCAGTCCGCGGATCACACCGCTGTTGACGACCGATCCGCCGCCGGCGAGCGAAACGCCGCTGCCAGCCCGGCCTTCGATCGTGCCCGAATTTGTGACCGCGGTGTTGCGCGCCCGGGCCTGCGCTCCCTCGGCATTCTGAAAGACTGCGGTGGTGATACCGGACAGAGCTCCGACAATACCCTGGCTGTTGTTGATCACGGCGTCGGCGGTCGTGATGTTGATCGCATTCTGGCCGGTGCTGAAAATAAACCCCTTGTTGTCGACGGTCAGCGTGCCGGCGTTCGACGCGATCGCCGTCGCATTTGCAAGGATTTCGCCATTCTCGAAATTGTTGACGGTCAGGTTGCCGGTTGATTGGCCGATGATAGCGATCGCGGTTGCGTTAATCGTTCCGTCGTTATTGATCGCCGCGCTTTCCAGCGCACCGCCTGCAAGAACCCCAAGAAAGCCTGAGATATTGCCGCTATTCACCACAGTCGCGGCGCGGCCGGTCTGCTCGGCGGTTGCGCCGAGAATGAGCCCGAACGGGCTGACGTTCGGGTTTCCGGGGTTCGGATTACCGGTGCTGCGGATCGTCCCCATATTATTGACGGTCCCGCCGCCCTGCAGCACCGCGCCGAACATCTGACCTTCGATCACGCCGCCGTCATTATTGGTGATCGAGCCCACACCCGTGATGTCCCCGGCAGCCGCGCCGGGGAATTCCGAGATCGACACGCCGGTGCCGTTGATCATGCTCCCCGGCGCCCCGCTGGCCCCGGAGATCGTGCCGCCGTTGGTGACGGTACCACCGCCGACAAGGGCGACGCCCGATCCTCCCTCGCCGCGAATCACACCGCTGTTTGAAACCTGAGTATTCGCTGCGAGCGGCGCGGGGGGCAGATCGTCGCCGTTTGCGTCCTCACTGAAAAAATAGGAGGTGACGACGCCGTTCGCTGCGCCGCTGATCTGGCCCGCGTTGGTGACGATCGAATTCGGCTGCGCAATCACGATGCCGCCGCTCGGCCGGCTGTCGATGCCGCCGACGTCGATCCCGTCGCCGCGAATGACACCGGCGTTGCCGACAGTGACCGGACCATTGTCGGCGTAAATGCCGATGAGATCCCCCTCGACGGTCTCGCCATCATCAACCTCGATCTCGAGCCGCTCGGGCTGGTCGTTATGAACGCCGAACGCATTTTGGGCGGCGGCAGGTGCCAGATGGCCGATTGCAAGGCCGACAATCGCACTGGTGGCGAGCAGGCGAGATTTCGAGATTCGTGACATATTCCGGAGTCCCCCATTGACGTTGCAGGCAAGGCAATGGACTTGCCGGAGAGCGTTTTGCGCTCTCCGGCTCATCCGTCCCGCCTCGAAATTTTGCGCCCCCAGCGGTTCGGGTACAAATTCCCATCCGCTTTGCGTGCGATGACTAGTGGCGGGGGCGGCGGTGCGTCTACCCAATGTTATTTAGGGTGAATTTGCGACGGACCGTTGCCGCAACGCTTGCACAGAGGTGTCCGGCCGTTACGGATGAAAGATCACCGGGGGGTGGGTTAGACTTGTCTTGGGCGAACAAATGCGTGCGCCCGTTGAACGCAAATGGGCGTTCGATCCCCGCTCGGCGGCGGGGGTGAGAATGAAAATCTTATATGCGATCCTTGGGTTCCTTTGCCTGCTGACCGCTCAACCGGCGCGCGCAAACTCCGACAAACTGCCGCTGCTCGATCTTAGGGCGGGAGAAGATGCACCCGCACTCGCCTCGTTCGTCCGTTTCGCGAAGCGCCCCGGTGTCACAAGGACGCCGCAACTGGAAGCCATCCTCCGCGGTCCGCTACAGCATATAAAGGGATCGACCATCCACTTCGGCCCTCCGGGCACCCGAACCGTCGTCCTCCTCAACGTTCGCAATGCGAGCGACGCGCAGGGAAGCTGGATTCTGACCACCGGCCGTGGGTCGCTGAAGCACTTCCGTCTTTATGAAGCCGAGGGTCACGCGCTCAGGCTGATCGTCGATGCTACCGATCCGCAGGTTGCACGCGAAAATCTGGGGACCTACCAGGCGTTCAGCTCCGAGCTTGTGCTTGCACCGCGGCAGGAAAAACTGGTTGTCATCGAATTTGTTTCCGAAAATTCGACCTATATGCCGCTGCGCATCGAGACCTATGGGACCTTTTTCAAGGATCGACGAGCGAACATATCGATGGTGTCGGGTGTCGTCGTCGGCGCGCTTACGCTGCTGCTCCTCAATTTCCTCTTCTTCTCGATCACAGGCTTCAAGGAATTTCTCTGGCTGGCCGTCGCGGAAGCGTTTTTTGCGCTCAACACGGTCCATTCCGAGGGCTACATCACCATATTTTTCCTGTACGACAAGCCGCTGACCGGCGTCGCCGTGGAAGATTTCTTCAAATGCGGATTTGCGGCTGCAATGGCTCAGTTCTGCCGTAGCTTCGTGAAGACCGCGGACAATTTCCCCAAGAGCGACATGACGCTGAAGGCGCTCATTCTTTTCGCCATCGCCGTCATGCTGGTCCAGCCCGGACTATCACTCTACCCCGCCGATGTTCGCTTTTGTCTCCACCTGTCGGGATGGATCGTCGCGGTCGGGGTGGCGTTATTCCTGCCTTTCGTCGGCTATGCGGCGATGAAGCAGCTTGGGTCCCAGCTCTGGCCGCTCTTCGTCGGCTGGGCCAGCCTCGCGCTGTTCATTGTCTACGCCGCGATCGCTTCGATGGGCTTCTTTACCTGGTTGCCGATTAACTGGCACCTCTCAGGGCCTGTCGGGCTCTTTGAATCAGTGATGGTAACATTGGCGCTCGGACTCAACCTTAAGAAGATTCAACGGGAAAAACTCGAGGCCGACGCCAATTATGCGCAGTCGCTTGGCGAACGCCTCGAAATCAGCGAACGGGCGACGCGCCTCGCCGAAGAGAAAGCCTATGCGCTGGAAACCGTAAATAGCCAAAATGCACTGCTTCACGCGTCGGGTCACGACAGCCGGCAAGTCATCCTTGCGCTCAATAGCGCAGTCGCGGTTCTGAAGCGCCAGGGAGCGCCGGGCGGCGACCCGGCGTTGATCGGGATGCTCGAAAGCTCCGCCGACTATTTGAACGAAATCGTGACAATGACCATTTCCGGCGCCAACATCGCCGCGGGCGATGCCGAATTCGTTGCGCTTAGCGCATTTCGCGGCCAAGCGCTGATCGAGCCGCTGTCGATGATGTTCAAGACGCCGTTCGCGAACAAAAAGCTGGCATTGCAGGTCAGCATTGCGGACGACGTCACGATCATTTCGGACAAACCGCTCCTGATGCGCGCGCTCGCGAATCTGCTCAGCAATTGCTATCAATATACCCAGGCTGGCGGAGCCCACATCGCCCTCGTGCTCGACGAGGGCCGGGCCGTAATAGACATCACCGACACCGGGAGCGGAATGCCTGCAGACATCATGGCCGCCTTGAACAGCGGAGGCAGGGTGCGCGTCCGAGGAAATGAAACGACAGAGGGAACCGGCTCCGGTTACGGATCGGCGAAGCGCATCGTCGAAATGCTTCGGGGAACCCTCAAAATCTGTTCGTCGACCAGCCACGGCACGGAAATCCGGATAACCCTCCCCGCAGCTTCCACTGCCGTTACGCCGATCTCAACGGACGAATTGCAAGCGGGCTTGCCCGAATGGACGGTTCTCGACTTCGACCAACGCAGGGATTTCGAGCTGGGACTGGCTTCATCCGACGGCGAAACAAAACCTGTCCTCGCCGTGACATATGATGACAGCACAGTCACGCGCGGCCGACTCGGCCAGCTTGTCACGATGGTGGCGATCAAACCCGTTTGCCGTGAACTGACGCACCATCCCCTGGTGTTGGCTGCGTCAGAGAAGGTTTAGCTCATTCGCTCGCTCGACGATCCTGCGGTTATGCGGGACGTCGAGTTTACGCCGCAGTTCGGCAATATGGAAAGATACGGTCGGTGGCGCGATCGCAAGACGATAGGCTATCTCCTTGTTTGTCTCACCCTGCGCCAGATAGTGGAGGATCGCCATCTGCCGCGAGGACAGCGCAACCGGGGATTGCTGAAACTTGCCGAGCGCTTCCTCGATATGCGGCGAAATATAGACGTCGCCAGAGAGCGCGGCGTCGCAGGCGGCGACAATGTGATCTAGCGGATCCGATTTGCTCACGACAGCACGAGCACCCAGCTTTAGCGCCGAGTGAATCTCGGCCAAGTTGGATTCACCGGTCAGGATGATAACCGTCATGTCGCGCGATCCGACGATCTCGGCCAGAACATTTATACCCCGGACATCGGGCAGGTTGAGATCGAGGATTACCAGGTCGACCGGTTGCGACTGTACGAATGCATTGACCATCGCGCCGCAATCTAGCGCGTCGACAACGACGAAGCGGTCGAGCGAGCCAAAAAGGAACCGCAGACCGCTTTGGGTGATACGGTGATCGTCGACGATCAAGACATTATGTTGCACCGTCATCCCCCTCCCTCCTTCCCACAGGCTTCTCCGCAGATTATTCACTTGCCGCAACCCGAAATAATGCGGGGTGGTTGCGGGTCGGAATCCGGGCGCGGAAAGGGGCGCGCATCCATTACGGCCGAGCGCCCTTTCTGGGCGATACCAGACCGGTACTGGCCGGTGCACGAACCGCTGCGCGGATTGGCGCTATTGTCGATGTAAAGCGGCCCATCGACCACCGCGGCTGATTGAACGTCGGCGGCCATAGGCGGACCCTTTCGGCTCCTTTACCTGAGGAGTCGAACGAT